>JAABUM010000008.1_pt1 | contig 803234 bp, 554 predicted proteins | sample 5559161 | NCBI WGS metagenome assembly JAABUM01 (sample SAMN10711868, study PRJNA513369) | rock metagenome | isolation source: Antarctica rocks | place: Antarctica: Victoria Land, Siegfried Peak nord | reverse complement strand
ATCCCCCCCTCGCCCCCCATATTTCCCTCTCCTATCCCCTCTCCCATCCTCGCCGCCCTGACACCTCCCCACTAATAATCTTACCTTATATCGCCACTTCCTCCGATCCTAACGTCCTAGGTAAAGGTAAGAGTAAGAAAGGCTATGGAAAGGAGTGAGTGTAAGATAGAGATGAAGATGAAGATAGGCTAGGGCTGGGGATGGACATAGTATGTTTACAAGGGAGAGACGTGTAGGAGGCGTAGAAGGTGGGGAGGTAAGGAGATAGGGAGGTAGGGAGGTAGGGAGGTGATAAGAGGTAATGGGATGGGATAGAACATAATAGGATCGAACACTACCATCTCACCAAGTACTATAGTTGATTAATAGGCATCTGGATGTCGTCAACGCGCAGGAGATTTCAGTATCTCAGTAACAAGTGCGCATATGTTGTATATCAGGCGGATAGCGCGTCAGCGCTTTCCACGCTCGAGGTAAAAGAGCCACAGCCAACTATGTTGTATTAGGACTAACGAATTTACTGTACATAATGGAGGTCATGTGAAATAGGTGTATAAGAAGAATGGTAGTATGTTGTATATTTACAGCATGAAGACGCTGGCTATATATACCGCTGAATGAGGGGTTATAGAATGGAAAGGATGGATATAAGACGGTAAATTAGCCCATTCTCCATGCTCCATGCTCCTTAGCAACCCCCGTAGTTAGTAAGAAGACGATATCAGAAAGACGACAAGACGAAATCCTACCTTTCCATTTCTAGCGCTGTTTAGCGTACGTAAGGTTTGGCTGGAAATCCTGCTTCGTGATTGTTGAACTCGAATTTGCCTAGACGTTGTTCGAGTTTACTCAATATTACTTACTCCACACCACTCTGCCCCACTCAACCTCATCCCCCAAACCTCCCCATCCACTCATCCCCCAAAACATTCCCATCTACCCTACCTGCTCATTTCCCCCAAATGTCCCCGTCTCCCCACTCAACACGATTTCCACCCCCACCTCCGCTATCATCGGTACGGAAGCCAACGCTGATCACTGGGATAGCCATCCTGGTACCCCGAACCGAGATAGTCATCTTGTGGATGTGGACTGTAGCCGTGGGATGACCGCGCGTCATACCTTTGGACTTGCTGCTGGGTGGACGACTTGGTTCCTTTCTTGAAAACGGGTAGAAGTCGATGGTACCTCAGGGTATTTTCCACAATCTTCTTGCGGTACGGGTCCTTCTCGGGATGATTTGTGCCGATGAATACTTTGGGCTTGAAAAACTCAATCCATCTGATGAATCCGGCCATTCCTGAAACTTTCCACTCGCCGTCTTCTTTCTTGAAGATGAGTGTCATTTCCATCACAGCATTGGCACGGGCCTCGAATCTTGCGTTGGGGAATTCCGCCCCATACTGTTTGTTGGCATAACGTATTTGGTCAATCTTGGTCTGAAAGTGGGCATGCTTTTCTGAAGAGGAAACGGGTGTGACGAACGAAGCGCCGAGTTGATGAGACGTAACAAGACGACTGTCCTTGGTTCCGAGACCTTCTGAGCTTTTCAGATGCTCTACATATTCTGATGCGGGTTCCTCTGCAGAGTTGAAGTGGACCTTGTTACTGAGATTCGGAACTAATCTGCACTCGGTCTGCATTATGTTCTATTAGTAACATTACCACGTGATTTGGGTCGGAGCTCCCTCGTGCTGAGAGGAAATGGTCATAAGACCTGGTACCGCTTACCTTGGGTACTTTGATGCTTCGCGTCATCATTCCCAGCAGAGCGTCCCATTCCTTTTGTACAAAAGACAGTATTAGTCTATTGCAATTGTAATGCAACCTTGAAATCGGATTGTTCGAACCTTGTTGTCAAGATGGTCTATGAACACATATGCCCGTTGTCTGATGTCAAAGGCCTCTGTGATTATCACTTAGCATCGTGTTACCCATCCGATAGCAGACTGGAAGGGATGGCAGTATACCTTCAGCCTCAGAGCGCTTGATTGGGGTGGGCGTAGACGGAACAGACGGTGGCATGAAATGAGGGATCAAGCTCCTGACGTCCGACATAGAACGCGAGATGGCAGGCCGATGCTGGGAGATGCGACGCACGATATCTTCATATTGATTTTCTGAACTGTTACTCCGTGTGTTGTTGAGGAATGCCAACAATAGCCGACCAAAGTCCTCTAATGGTTGCTGCTGATGCCTTGTGCTTCCACTTCCATCTCTATCTGACATCGCAAAGGCAAAGAGGAGATATTGTGCAAGCTTTCTAAACAGCAACTGCGCGTGGTATTCGAAGGAACCTGAATTGCTGATGATCAAGGCATCTTTCGACAGAGATATTCCTCCCCTTTATGATATTTTCAGATCGGAATACATGTTGCGGCAACAGGATCTGGTCGGGAGTAGTGCAAGGTGAATTCGTGATGTGAGGAATTTCTGTGCAAATGCTGCATCAGCCACATGCATTTTCGTCCATTTGCCTGACCACCCGAGATTCGGAACAGCCAACCACACATCCACGGACTACCAGCACACAGATCTTAGCACCATGACCACCCGTCAAGTGATCTCAAAATCTTGCTCCCTCCGATATACGAAGATGGCTGGTTACCACATCTGCAAGGCTTGGTAGCCCAAAAGAAGGGAGTTGGGATGGCAATAGGTACTGGCTTCGGGTTCATGGCTACATCAACCTCCAAGTGAGAATACCCTGTGCTCTGGGCATCAAATTCCCGAGCCACCATGTATCCTTCTATGGTTCGTTATTGTTCCGGGGGTCGACAAATGCTGGAAAATCTCCATTACATGCTGCACTTCGTCATTAAATAGCCAACAAATCTCAGCTCGCATCTGATCATATCCCAGCGCCGCGGCGTCTGATAAATTGCATGTCCGTAGTGCGTATTCCTACCATGTACCATATCGCAAAACATCCGGTATATCTACAAGATATCTCTTCCAGTATTCGCATTGCCCGTGAAGAGGGAGAATGGGCCGACACATGCCACTAAATCAGGCCCAAGTGTGGCGACCTCATCGGTCAGTACATAGGCTACGAAAATCGTAACCGTGCTGCCTCGCTTGCTGAGAATGAAAGGCAAGAGTTATAGAGAACCGTACAGGCGAGTTCAGATCCAAAGAACCAATTGGCTTTTGATGTGAACTGTGTTCATGTCTTAGACGTTATCGAGAGTCCCGAGTTTCCATCTTTCCTCTCGGATGTAAGATTCATCTGGTAATCCAATAGCGCACAAGCTACTTGGCTATGGCAACCCTTAAGCTCCATTTAATTCCTTCTCGGTCTCTTTGAGCCAAATTGGGTGGTTGAAGATCCTGGTTGTTCCCTCGCCGAGAGAAAAGACCCTTGGTTGAGGTTAGGATAAGGAGAGAGCCAATGGAAGACTAGCTAGGTAAGTGGGAGGCCAGTCCACACGCTTAAGCCACATAGATCCTGCTTGTAGAGGTTCGTATACATTGTGAAGGCCGGAGCTGTGGATGATCTATAGCCAGGGCCCAAACAAACATTTGTAGCGGAACTACAATTGACATCATAAGGTGCGTTGAAGAGAAAGGGGTATCATCCTCTCGTCTTTTCGTTGTGTTGGGGTGGAGAGCTGACCAGCGACAATCTCAATCTCCAACTCTTTCGTAGACGATGAATACTGCATTGAATGAGCTAGGATCTGCAAAGAATACAACGCCATGATGAAAGCATGCCAATTCACATGCGCTGATGACCACTAATCCAACGGTCTGGTGCTTATGCCGGACCAAATGCGCAGAAACAAGAACGAGAGAATGACCGATGCCATTTCGAATGAAGTCGATCTATGTAATTCGGGTATCGCTCTCTTTATATTAATTCTCTCGTCTGAGTACACGCTTTTAAAAAGACCTGCTGCTTCGAAAGACGGTATAGTACTCCTAGCATATCTGATGTGTGTTGATCAAAGACGTCAATGCCATGGCGATGGATCTCGTTCAATCAGCCATCCCGGATATTCCTCTACTCATCTCAGGAAGACAGTGGGCCGGCGTACATGAATAAAATGCACGAGACCAGAGACTCCGCATTTGTTGCGTCGATCAGTGCGCGTGAAGCGGCAATTTCGATAGAAATCTCGCTATCAGCTTCAGGTACTAATTGTTGAATAGCGTCAGTCGTGGTGTAAGGGTTAGTTTCAATAGGTGATCCGATCTTGCTGGCCGCCTTCAAAGTCAAAGAATGTGACTTGGCATCGAATTACAATTCATTACTCCTTGGGACTTCTGATATGGCGAGTCACTATGAGTTGGGACGTGTCATCGCCTAAGCAGAGTGACATGGTGAGGGAGAGAGCACGCAGTTGGCTGATACAAGGCAAACGATGGTCAAACTGCTAGTCGTACACGCTAGTCGTACACGTTGCCTATTTGTATCTAGTCTATTTCTATGCTCGGCGTAGATTATCTGGGATAGGGCTGAGGCTGAGTTCCAACACAGGCCTAGCTCCCGCCCTAGTATTCTAGGGTCTGACGAGGTCAGACATCAGCCGGTACTTTATATCACGGTTTTCACCCACGGCTGCAGCCAATCAATGCTTACTGCTCGCAGAGAGGAAGGTCTCGACGGTTCGAAAATGTAAGCATGCACGATCGTGTGCACTTTGTAAAGCTGGTTATTAAGTAATTACATTCCCGGATGCATCAATAGCCGTGCCCGCTCGGGACGGGACTGAGATGGAGCTAGTTCGAGCTCGGCAGTGAGCAAGTGACCGAGCAGCGAGCTTCGCCTTGTAAGGAATCCTGGACAACAATGGAAGGATTTCTCATCGTTCAGCTGAAGAATCCTAAGCTACTGAATCCGCTCCATAATATCAACTTGTGGCTTACAAAGGAACGACGTTCGTTAACCAGATAAATGAAAGCAGACTCTCCTTGAACAGCGTGCATTTCACCACTTCTCTCCTCAACGTTGCCCTACTATCACTACCATCAGCCAACATGTCTCAATCCACACACAATATTGTCATCTTGGGTGGCTCCTATGGCGGCATTGGCGTCGCTCATGGCATCCTCAAAGCTCTATCTGGGCTCAAGGCCTCGACGGGGAAAAACTACAAGGTCACCATCCTCTCCAACAGCACCCACTTTTGGTGGTCAGTCGGCGCCCCTCGCGCCATGCTAAAGCCGTATCCCCACGACAATATGGATTCCTTCATCCCCATAACGAAAGGCTTCACCTCCTACCCCGCCGAGGCCTTCCAATTCGTGCACGCCGAGATCACAGGTGTCGAGACAGGTAACCGGGAGGTCTCATACAAGCTCAAAGACGAGAAAGAGAACCTGGCCTCCGATACCAAGACGATGAAATACGATACTTTGGTGATCGCGACGGGCTCCACGGGTCAGAGCCCACTGTACGCGTTGCAGGGTTCCCACGTCCCAACGCTCAAAGCCTACGAAGACGTCCAAGCACGCCTACCAGCAGCGAAGACCATCTGGATCATCGGTGGTGGATCCGCTGGCGTCGAGACAGCGGGCGAACTGGGAGAAATGCACGGGAAGAAAAGCGCGTCACCAAAAGATATCCACATACTTAGCGGTGGCGAGCGTCTCCTAACGGGTCTACGGCCATCCATCGGAGCACGAGCACAGGAAATGCTCGAAGGCATGGGCGTCAAAATCGAGCACAACCTGCGTCTCAAAGACTCGAAGCAGACCGCCGACGGCAAAACCGAGATCGTCCTCAGCGACGGATCCACACGAACCATCGACCTCCTCCTCGTCGCCACCGGCCGCACCCCCGCCTCCTCCTGCCTCCCCTCCTCCATCCTCGACAAAGAAGGCAAAGTCATCGTCGACGACTACCAACGCATCCCCAGCGCCACCTCCGCCTACGCCGTCGGCGACGTCACGACATCGTCTGCAAACCCCGGTGGTATCATTCATCTCCAAACCGCTATTCCAATAACGGTAGGCAACATCATCGCCGACCTAAGCGGCAAGGGTAATGGCAAAGTGCACAAGCCGATGACGACGAAGGAAATGCAGATGGTGCCCGTGGGACCGAATGGTGGTGTCGGCGCCGTGTTCGGATGGTGGGCACCCAGCATCATGGTCAAGATGATCAAGAGCAAGACCTTCATGTTTCCCAAAGCGGAACAAACGGTGATGGGAACGGCGTGAGTTGGCTTTTGTTTGAGGATCTCTCTCTGGAGAAACGGATGCTCGTCGTATGCATGGCGGTTTTTCATGAGCTTGCGCGCTCTGGGATTCCGGGTGTGGGTTTTCCCTGAGGGGGTTCTAGCATCTTTTTCCGTTGCGAAAGGAGGGAAGGGAAGGGAAGGCTGCCAATACCCAGTCGTTGTTTTTCTGTAAAATTCGAAGCTTTACCATTTAAAATGACAGAGTCCGCATTGATCGATCATGTCTACTCAAATTGAAAAATTCAAGTCCAGAATGCACCCAGTCGGGAATCCCAGGCTATGCCTGATGCAAGGGAGTGCAATCGTCCTCCCTGTTCCGAATTATGCGAGTAGCATAAGATATACTTTTCAGACCGCGGAGATTGTATAAGCGGGTAGATTTGAAATGGATATCGTGTTATCATCTCATGTGCTCATAGCTACATCATCTATCATAAAGGATACAAACGTATGAAGACCTACTTCATCCCCGATTCACCGTCAGGTACCAACTTCCCCACCTCCGCCGCAGCTTTGGCACCCCAGGTCCAGAAGCTATACCCACCAGCAGCAGGCTTCCCCTCCTTCTGGCCCTTCAAGTCCTCCTTCCCTATCTCGTCGAATTCCGCTTCGCTCTTGCTTTTCTTCAGTCCCTCGCTCAGCTGCTGGCCCGTCATGCGTTTCTCGACGTCTCGCTCGATGGCGGCTTCGGGACCTAAATCGTTGGCTTCTTTGTCCAGCGCTGAGATCAACACCCTGAGTTTCTCCCGTTGCGTGGAGAGGAACGTCATTTTCTCCGCGGCGCTGGTCATGCCTTGTGGTATGAGCTTTGCAGATTTGGTCAGGTCGTCAGCCTGCACTTCCCTACTCGCGCCACTTGTGGTATTGATACCGCCAGCAGCGGCGCTCAGGAGACCGTAGAAATCGCCTGCGGGTGCGGCAAGTCCTTGTCGTGCACTGGGCAGATTGAACCTTGACAGTAGGTTCTGTGCGTAGTTTGCACCTTGGGGATACGAGTCTGCAGATCTAGCCTTTGGCTGTATACCGAGCACATTGTGTTTCACGAATTCGATGGCGCGTTTGATATAGGCCAATCCTGCGGCCTTGGCGCGATCGTGTGCTGAGGTGATGAGTTTGTCGATGTCGTGTTCGTGGTGGGCGAGGAAGGGGTGGATGTAGGTTTGGTAGATGAGCTTGGCGCCCTGGGTTTGGGGGAGGACGAGGTAGGATAGGATGAAGAGGCGGAAGTATGCGTAGAAGGGGAGCCTGTTATGTCAGTAGTCATTAGGAATGTGGTGGGGAAGGTGGATCACCATGCGAGTAGGAACCATGTCCACGATTCAACGAGGGAAAAGCAAGACAAGACAACCCAGTACATGAGCCATGGCGTCAGCTGCGCTGGGTCTGAGGTTCGGAGGGCTTTGTAGGAAGCGAAGATGGGGAAGAGGAAGGTGATGATCGATCTATTACGGACGTGCTGTTAGCAGATGCTCTTGATGGGAGCTGCTGGAACGAGTGGTGTAGATAGGTAGCCGATTGAGGGGCTTGGGGGGTTAACGTTAGGTGGAGCAACATACGAAAGGATGTTTGGGATGATATCGAACATGGCCGGGATATATGTCGTCCAGAGAATTTCTATTCAACAGAGCGACTTATGATATGTTGTAGAGTAGAGGTCGATTGACAGAGACGGAAGAGCTCAACATGGGTGCATTAGCTTATCGGGTCAGCTGATAAGAGCCGGCGCTAGATTAGCGCCAGGCTTTCTCTGCAAAAGGGGCTAAATTATATGTACATCCCTCAAAGTATCTTTCAAAGTGCTACCGACGGAGTATACTTGAAGACAGAAAGAGAGAATCGTTCACTACAGTCGTCTCTCAGACCCATCGAACGTGACTTGTACTTCGTCTCCATTCCATGGCCATACACCTCGGCAGCGTACAATACCTTCATCCTGATCTCAACCAAACCTCAGGCAACTTCACGTTTGCATGTCATGCTTAAGCGACCACTTTGCCTACAGCAGTAGATATCGAGGTACCCGTTGATGTCTTCTGCTTGTCTCGAGACATCATGTGTATCGCCCTAATCTCGACCGCTCACCCAGACTATGCGTTGGTCCTGATCAACAACCGTGATGTATACCCGCCACTTTCGGCTCCTTGGCGAGACTGAGTCCATTTCAGGAGTTTTTGAGTCGTCCCACGGCACCAGCGAATTGGTGGGGGGCACCTAATGGGAATGTCCTCGGAGGCCGCGATCTATTGCGCAAAGAGCAGGGCACATGGCTCGGTGTGACTAAACAAGGTCGCATCGCCGTGTTGACAAACTTTCGAGAAGAGGGTGCCATTCAGCTGGAGGCGAGGAGTAGAGGTGCTATGGTCAATGCCTTCCTCTCCCAGCCTGCAAACAGTCCAGATGGTACTGAGAACTTTATCGAGAGCCTTGTGAAGGGTGAGGGCTTGAAGGGGGTCGGGGGCTTCAGTCTTGTGTGTGGTAGAGTGGGAGAGCCTCTTGCAGTGTTATCCAACCGTACGCCTAGTGTCGAGCGCGTCACTTGGATCGCCGGAGATCAAGAGAAGACAATCGGCTTGAGTAATGCCGCCTTCGCAGATAGGTCATGGCCGAAAGTACTCGATGGGGAGAAATTACTGTCCTCTGCTATTAGGGAGAGTATTGCAAGCCACGCCTCCAAGGCCAGCTTCATTGAAGACATGTTCAAGCTTTTAAGTGTTGACACCCTTCCAACGAGGTCGAGCGGTATGGGCTGGAACAGCCATGTGAAGGAGCTGCGCAACAGCATATTCATACCAGCGATTGGTGGTGATGTAGCAGACGTGAGCGCTGAAGACCTAGCAGCTGCAAGAAGCGATCAGCATATGACTACGACCGATGAGCTGAGGAAAGAAAACAGTGAAGACCATCAGAGCGGCGTCTATGGAACGCAGAAGCAGACCGTTGTGTTGGTGGATCATCGAGGAAGAATAACCTTCGTGGAGAGAACTCTGCATGACGCGACCGGCAGATCAATGACACCAGAGGATCGCGATCGACTCTTTGAATTTGATGTCGAGGGATGGAGCAGGTGAAAGGCTAGATGAAGCGTCTAAGGTGAGCCAGATCTAATGCATGTGTTCTTTATCTGAGTTGAGAACCTCGTCGATTGTAAGTGCGAAGATACCGACATTCCAATCTTCGTGAATTATATATCAAAATAAGGGCTAACCTCTCGTCTCTAAACAGCGTTATCAAATCTGCACTGAAACTGCTTGTCTAACTCGGCTATCAACCTAGCGTCACCGCACTGCCTAAAGGGGTCGAGATTCAACGCACGCGGGCGCAACCTAGGGCAATTTTTGGGCCATATACAATATACTGATCCGTCGGTAAATCCCTGTTGTATACTTCTTTTTTCTCCCGTCAAAGAGAGCATTCTAGACAGAGGAGAGGGAGTTTTCGATGCTGTGTTGATGTTTTGATAGCGCGCTAACCCCTTTGGTTAACGAACGTGACCAGTTCGAACCAGAGCATGGTAATATTTTCTTCGTGAATTATTGAGGCGTTTGTTCATGAATTGAGGTCAAAGAGGCCATCTCCTTCCACGCAAAAATGATCTTCCTTTCTTTATACAACATCCCAGAAAGAGCAAAGCAAATACGACGCCTCACTGTCTAGGCTTTCTTATGTGGTTCTCATTTGTGACTCTATCGCTGCTGCGAACGATCGCCCTCGTACTGAAGCTGCCTCTTGTAGCGTTCCCCTCCTGCTATCACCAACCGACAACGCTGCGTCTCTGCAATGATAACGGACACAACCCGTCCAATCCCACATGATCAAGCTCGGACCTCATCCCTCGTCAGGCCTATACATAAGCATTTTTCATTCTTAAAAGCCGAGCTCTGCACCAAAGACTACTCCCTCCTACACAATCGACCCTGCAGCATCCGCACACACTCTCCATAAATTTCCAACTCAAAAGACCATAAGTAACAACTACAACAGCTACCTAGTACCCACCACCACAGTTCCATCCCAACTAAAACTTCCACATCCACACGCCCCGGCGCAAACAACACACCTATCCCATACCAAAAACGCAATCAGCAAACCCAAATACCCATCCATCATACGGCGTATACCACACAGTCCCATCCTACCAAAGGACAACATATACCTACACACGCTTCTGTCTTGAACGAGGTACTTGAATTCACCGTGAGTATAGTATGTGTCTTAGGTATTGGGACATAAGTTTAGTGTTTGGTCAAGGCTTGCTTGGTTGTGGGAGTGTTGGTTTTTAAGAGGGGAGGGAGGGGAGAGGGGGGGGGGGATAGGAAGAGTGTGGTGGTGGTGGGTGTGGGTGATAGGAAGGGTATGTGGTGTGGTATAGGGTTTGATACTCTTTGTCGTACTTGGGGTGGGGCGTGTCCAAACGATTTGGGTAATGTAGGGGGTTCTATTCCATGGTTTGGGTTCCGTAGGGGCGGTATGAAGGTGGATGGAACTTGGAATTTGGAACTTGAAACCTGGGGTTCAATGGTGGGCTTCAGTTTGGAGATGGTATGGAAGGGAGGAAGAGGTCATGAGGGGAGGGTGGTTGTTGATATGGAATAAAGTAAAGACTCATAATTCATCCTACAGAAGCTCCCTTGTGGTCGTGGGAAAGCTTGACAGAGGAGGCGAACGTTCGCAATGAGGTTGGTGATCGAACAGGAATGTTGGCTAGGAGACAAGTATGTTTCTCGTCACGTCCCGATCGAGTCGCTATTGCTATTGCTCTTGCTCATACTTAACCTGACCGATTTCACTCCCGAGCCAATAACCCCGCCGTTGTTGCAGCTGTGGTGAAGACAGATGGTATAGTTCCTCCATTGTTGATATTGGACTTTCAGACCAAGGACAACGCAAACCACCCATTGACATTTCAAACTCTCAGTTCCACACCCCCTATGAACCCATCAGCAAGTGCTCATCACCCACCGGTGCCAACTCCGCCCTCACAATCCCCACTCCACACCAAAATCTCCACAACTAGCCAAGCCAAGTAGAAAGCAGCACCAAACCCTCAGTACAAATAGTCAATAATCAAAAGCATAATCTTCAAAGGCAGGGCCTTCCCAACGAGTACTATCATGAACCACCTGTAACGCCCGGATCGATACATCAGTGTATGCTCAGGTGGAATAAAATCCAATTTCGTACCAAAGAAATTTTAGAACCGCAATTCCCTCCTTCTCGCGCAGTTTCGCCTGTTGCTTGGACAGAAGAGCCATCCTTCCATCGATGCATCCGGCTCTGTACCAGGCATCCCTTCCCATGATCCATTGCGGGTGCGACGATATATTGTCCTTCAGCAGCTCGACTTCTTGTCGTACTTCGCGTTGCGTTGCCCGAAGGTTGGCAAGTTTGCGACCGTAATGGTTGACTTGGAACTGAGCTCCAGAGCGATTAGTATTACCCTTGGAGGCCCAGGCGGGTGGGTGATGGAACGACGCACCTGGGCTGTGAGGGGTGTCTTTTTGCCACGGCCTGGCTCCATCGTATGAATGGGGACTGAAGGTAGGGACGGATGGCGATCAAAGAGCTTGTGGTGGTCTGACAACGGCTATGTAGGAGGCGTTGACGATGTAACGTTAGGTTGAGATAACAGCATGGCCGTATAATGAGCTGGTTGGGATGTTTGAAATTCCCATATCAGTCTAGTGCGCGTGAAGCAAATTAGTTGGTTGAGACTGAGATGTCCGATGCAAGATATTTCGGTGAAGTGAATATAACGAAGTGTTAAAAAGAAATGAAGTTCAGAACATTAGCCGTTGGTCTCCGGCGATAAATGATTTGAATCGTATTCAAATATATGCGGAATGCTTCTGAAGGTGCTCCCTCTCCCGACAAAGCCGTGAGCAAAGACCTCTCAGTCTACGTCGTCGACATTTTGCGTCGTGGTCTTCTACCTGTAGAGTGGACTGTCTCCACGCGTCTTAAGCAATTCGTCCATCCGAGAGGCAAGGACAGAATTGTGGTCAATCTCAGAACAGTAAAGTGGGCACTGGACAAATGACAGCACCAGCCAGCGCACGAAGCAACGTCCGGCTCTTCACGAGATCTATGCTCGCGTATCTTGGAAACACATTCACGCCGGCGGCCTGCATGGGGGCAGTCCCGTAATTCCGGAAAGAAATCTAGGCTGCAGTTAGAGCCTTCAAAGTTTCGATAATATTACTGCCCAAGGTAATTTGCTTTGCCGCTGTCGTGAAATGTCCACGCTTGCCTTGGTTGATCTCTTTTCAAAAGTCATTGAACTTCATCCATATAAAGGTTAGACACGCAAGCGCTCTGGATATCTTGTGCCCTTCTGAACGGATAACCAGGCGAGCGTGATCCATCCTTGCACAAGTATTGCAGCATTCGCAGCTCCTGATGTCGACTACTTCCGGCTACGAGGGTGGTAGAAGAAGCTATACTCTTTGCCGACGATTGATACTGACTTCAACAAATCAGACGATGAACGGCCAGAGGGCAATCTTTCCAACCGGTCATATATCCGTGGACCACCACCTCCATACCTTTGGCCAATCGAACCGATCGTGGGTGGTTACCCCGTGCCCGTGCTCGGTCCCGCGCCCATACAGCTCGAGGGCGAACCTTTCAGAAACGGCATTCTGAGATCAGATCCTTCCATCAACAACTGGTACCGCCCTTACGACCCTTTCGTAGGGAATCCTCCAGAGGATGATTGTGTTGGCGGCGACGCTATTTCGCTATTCAGGGGACGGCATCAGCATTCGAACCTGGACAAGAAGTGGAAGATTGTATGGCCGAGGGACCAAAACCCACGACATGGTCGGTGGGGTTACCGAGACAGAATCAAGGATCTGGCCACTGGTAAGGGTCCTGACATATGGATCGAAGGATTGCACGGCAATGGTCCTCATCATCCACTATGGAGGGGCTGGAAGACCGCAGGCTACCAACATCCAGCTGACACGCGAGCACGATGGACGAACCTTGGGTTTGAGTTCAGGCAAGATCACGAATGGCTTTCTCCCATCAAAGCGGCCAGGCGCGAGGATGGGAAGAAGTATGACCATCGGACCCGGAGGTATCGAACGCCCCAACCAGGAATGTGGAGTGATGTGGTATGGAGTGTTGATAATGACGGCGGACCGTGGTACTTCCGCGATGAGACTGGACGGGAATGGGTGAATCCCCGAATAGATGGAGGTCGTTTTAACGCTGGTTGGGGCGCAAATCCTTTCTTCGGTAATCTCCCTTGAGTGAGCCAGCTGGGTTGGCCACATACATGATGGGTGAAAACAAGTATGCATCGTACCGCAGGTGGTCATCTCACTTGCAAGCTGCATGGAGAGCCTCCCATTGATCCGAATATTGTCCGTTGGCCTGCTTCATCCGTCTCCTCGATCTACCAACAGGGAATTGAGCATTTCGATCTAGAACCCGAGCGCACTTCACACAGGGCCTAGATTTGATGTCCACATAAGATGCCAGCATCTCCTAACACATGATCAGTGAGCACAGGTCACGTTCCGTATGGTGATGACGTACGAGAAGAGTACCCAGTGCTTTGGGCTTTGGTCGTGTCGAGATTGCTTCCAGAATCGCGCGATGGAGCTTCGTCTTCTCCTTGCTATGAACTTCGTAATCGCCCTCGCTTTCGCTACTTGGTCGGATTTCAAAATGAATGTGGGCTGGTGGAGGTAGATAGACCTAGCAATATAAGTGGGGATCTCTCGGTTTCTTAATAATCCATACCCTGATAGTACTCCTGGTGCCCTCCAACAATACCTCAATACCGGGATGCGACTCCTTGAATTTCTCCAATACTGCTTCAGTACTTTCAGAGGTACTGTCTGTGGTGAAGACCATAGCATCAGAGGCCTCCACCTCTATGTAATCATCCTCGCTTGCACCGTCGAGTTTCATATCGAGCCAATCTTCGTGATCGGCGACGAGCCAACCTGTGATATCCTCCCCATTCTTTGCTTTACTATCCTTTGCCTTCTCCATGGCATCTTTGCTACGAGTATCCTCCATCGTCTGTGCAAAGCTCTTTATTTCTCCAGCAGCGCCTGCAGCTGCCTGAATGAAATGCGAGTGAAGCTGTTCTGGTGGTATAGGATCCACGAGGACGGACTCTAAGACTCGAGGTATAGTGTCTCGGAGACATCGAAGCTGTAGTCGATATCAGAACTGTCAGCTGTGCCCTGGATTTTGGAGAATGCGTGTTGGGCATACGGCGATGTGCATCTCTTGCAAACGGGCCAAAGCACATATAATGCTCCTTTCATCCATTTCTGAGTCGAACGCCGATCCAGGCTCAAACAAGGGGGTTGCGGTGGCCATGACGGTGTATATGCTCATAGTTCAAGAAACACTCCGTTTGGACGGTGTCGTTAAGGAAGCTAGAACTAGTCTTCGAGTAAATTACGGCTAGTGATGCAAGATCATACTCATTGTCACTCCTCCCATTGTAACGGATAATCGAACCGCATTCACATGGGCTAAAACAGTAGTACCTGAGGCGAATAGCCTTGGCCTTGCTGGGTTGTTCACATTGTCGCTCGTATCTGAACGAGTACCTCTCCCTCCACCTTTCCAGTCCACCTATTCTACCATAATGTCCCTGCTGACGTTGCTAGCTATTTTAACCAATGCTCGCAGACGTCCATTGAATGGGCCCTGCCCTGTTATTTACTTCCAATTCTCAGAGCTGTTTACTAAGTCTTACTGTTCGATTCGATGGTATCATCGAGCCTATTCAAACTTTGTCTCAACGCTAGTTATACGTTTCTGAAAACGCATACAATCGTATCCCTCAATTGAATTGTTCGAGTCTCCTCGACTCATCAGAGCATAGATTCTAGAGTTGACTTCGGCGCTCTCACTGCGCGACTGGAACTGTCCGCTCGCTGCGATTTCCCAAGTCAAGTTTATGCAGTTGACAAAGCCGCTGATAGATTCCAACTTTGGTTAGACCCAGCATCCCATCAATATCTCTTCGAGTCGTTCGTGAATGTAAGTATTCTTTTCTCCCACTCCGCCATAGCCACTTCCGCAATAGTCTCAGCTAGTTCTGCACCATCCTCGCCGGATGTTCCCGATATTTCAATCTAAGGCGTGAATACTCGTGTCCTCAACCGCCTTAGCTCTCGAACCGCCTGAAAGCATTTGGATCTCTGCCCAGTGGCACTGGACAAATGCCATACTATATTCTTCCTAGTAAGGGTAATCGGGGCCCTCCCAGTCGCTCAGCCTCCTGTTAGAGATACTGTTCTTCCCATTAGCGAAATATGCCGTCAGCAGTCGTTATTCTAGATCAACTTGCTCAATTCTCCTGAGTAGCATTCAGTCGCATATACATGCCAAAACATCTTCCACACCTCCGGCTCAGTAATTGAAAATTCCGAGCCTGCCTTGAGTTCCGGGTGTCATTCCAAAACATGGCGAATCGGGGCTGCTCTCTAATTGTGTATCTATCAAGACAAATGGTAAAATTATTAAAGGCCACCCAAAAACAATCGACCATCTCAGGGCTGCCAACACGAGCTTCGAGACCAAGTCCCCTGAGGCAGATCATACCCCCTGCGCCGCGAATCTGGACTTCCTACACCATAGATAAGCTGCACAGACTTCGTTCTTTTGCCTTACCTGTTGCACGAGTTTTGTGAGAACACGTCTCGAATCGAGACCTTGGTAAACGCGGTCCTCTCATTGAGATGGCCAAGAGTAAAGCTCCAAGCGTTGCCTTATTGGAAGAAGAAATCTTTCGACGGAAGTGGTGGAGACCGACTGGTCTATCTTTTCAAAGCCTCCTTTTGCAGGCGTAGGAGTCAAGGCAATCGGCAACATTTGTATGTAGAATTAGCCTCAGATCTAGTCAGACATGGCTTTTGATGGCTATAGTAGACTAAGGCTAAGGGATGACCAAATGGTATTCCTCTAGAGTTGGCTATGACATATTGGAAAGTTCATCACAGAGCCTGCTAGCATCCATCCCCTTTGCATTGCCCAGAGCTCAAGCATCAGCCAATGAGGCAAACGCAACGGCCGAGACCTTCAAACGCCTCGCTACACTCAGGGATACACAAGAGTCCGACCTTGAAAGTCGCTAAGTAAAGGCAGATGATTTTGTTGACGAAGAGGATTTCGCCCCCAAGGTAGGGCAAATATGGCACACTTATCATCGGAATCCGCGACCACGAGGCCGCGGATACATGTTATCGCTGTGTAGACGATAATCCTGGCCGCCCTCCGTGTTTCTGTCGAAGTATGACCTCCCTCTGCCTCCGTCTCGCGGAGCATCGTAGCGGGCATCTCGGCGATCGTCACGGCGGTCACGATCGCGGTTTTCTCGGCGGTCGGTGCGAGGGCGTGTGTAATCTTTACGGGCATTGTCAGTGTCAATGTTGTTTGGCACTGAAGCTTCAGTGTCGATTTCCATCTCGTCCGGCTTGGCCTCAAAACCATAACTGCCATCTTGAAACTCAGGATTTGCGCGTCTTTGGCGATCGGGCTGCTCTCTATCGGTGTTGAACGACGTTGGTGGCTCATTGCGAGTCAAGTCAATGCTTGGTTCCTTAGGCTCGATGGCTATCCTGCCTGCTGAGACTTTGTTAGGACCAGGCGAGGGTCCTCCTGTCTTCATATAAACATGCAGGATACGGCCGTCAGCCTGAATTTATGTCAGCATACAATCAAAATAACCCCATATCGCCCGTACCTTCTTGTTATTGAAGGTCGAGATCACGCTCTCAGCGTTGTTCTTTTCGCTAAAAACCATCTCTGCAATCACCGTGGGCGTGGATGTTATAATCCTACAGCTCTCCATCTCGCCACCACTTGGTATCATAGCAGACTCGATATCTGCTGCCGTAGTCCCAGGAGCGAAATTACTGCCAATGACAACATACGGTCCTGCGGTACCTCGTATGCTTATCTCCTCGCCAAAGCCACGTGCATTGCCATTCCGCGGTGAATGAATAACAGCAGCGTCGTAAAGAAGATCCTTCTTCACTTGACGAACGATGGGATTGTCTCGAGCTGGACGAGTGACTCGTGGGCCCTTTGGGGTGTGAAGGTCATGGCCCCATGCAGCATCAATGTCAGGCTTCGGCTTTGGCGTATTTGAAACTGAGCGTTGAGACGCCTTCAGAACACGTTAGTGATCTAGATTCTATGCGTAACTGAGTCGCGTCCTTATACCTTTGTTATCCCAACTCTGCTGGCCAGACTATTGCCACCGGGCTTGCGAATGCCATTGTTATGAATGTCTGCTTTTCGGCTTCCGCCGAATATCTGGTCTGCAAGTCTCTGTTTCTCTCTGCGCCCCTGCCCCAACAAGTCATGCGCAAGCTTTTCTTTTTCTTTCTGCTCACGGCCTTGGGAGTAGTGAGCCACTTGTGAAAGGCCAAGCACTCGATAGCGGTAGCTCACCTCTCTGGATAATATCGTCAAAAGAGACGGTCTCTTTTTGAGGTGCCATGGGTATTTTCAGTCAGGAAGTGATCACCCCTCACATCGCGATTTCCGCGAATGGTGAATGAAAAGAAATTGGGCACACATATAATAGTTGTCGGCGCGAAGACTATACAGTAATGCTAGGAGCAAAAAAAGATTTGAAGCTCGAAACCCTCAAAGGCGGAAGTAGCGTTCCGCGCTTGTTTTAGCGCGTGTTTACTTTACCATGTCGATACCGGACTTTCCTCGACTACGATTTCCTTTTACATTATACACTTCTTCTATCAAGGCTTTCGTAGGGTTTCTTTCTGCATCGCTCGTGGAGTTTTTCTGGCGTTTTGGTCTGCCTGATTGTGCGATACAATGGCATCACTCCGTAAAAGGTTTAGTAAATGGACATTGGGCGAGCAGCCATTACCTTCATCCAATGATATCAACATCGAAGACTCTGCCAAAGCTTCCCCAAAGAAATTGCACAAAGCTCTGTCGACCACATTCAATTACCTAGCCAATACTGTCCGTCAAGGAGCTACGTACATTTACCACGAGCCCGAGACAGAGGGCCTAAGCCAAAACTCAGATGGCGGTCCACCTGAAGAGACACCGAAAAAGCATAGGCGTCAAGTATCTTTCTATGCTTCAGTCAGAACTCGTAAACATCTGCCCAGAGGGCAGAACAGTGCTGTTCGTTCGCCCTCTAGGTGTATGACTTCTAGCCCCAACGGACAGGACGGTGAGGCTCGATCTCCTGAAAGGCAATCTATCCGGACAAGTGAATCCTCTGACAACGCCCCGACGCTGGTGCGGAGCCGCGAAGCATCTGATTGTCCGACGTTGATATGTGTGAATGATGAGACAGCACCGACTCTCAACGTGCAGCTTCCGGAGGCGTCCTGGCCTGTCAAGCCGGCAATTGACGTAACATCTCCTTCTGAGATAACGGTGCATAGATTATCTCTACCTTTTGGGAACCAGACCGACGATCCACTGATGGAAGATCCGTTCATCAGCCGAGACGGTCTATCTCCTCAATTATGCAACTTCCTAAGCCTCGATTGTCCAAATGCAAAGGCACAATCAGGCGAAGACACTGGCTACGTTGCCGAGAGTGAAAGCGGAGCAGATCAGTCTGGGATAGACGATTTCTCTCCAGCTTGTCTGAGATATGTCGCTCCAGGATCACCACAGGCTGAAGCAAGCAAGGCCTGCAACCGCCCACATCGGAGCGCACACGTTCATTCTACTGAGAATTGCGGATCCCCAGTGATTATTCCCCATCGTGGATCATCTGCAACTGCCGTGAAGCCAACAAGCCAATCATTCGTGGGCATTGTCCAGTCGCCGGCTCGTCAGGATCTTTTACGATTACCCTCAGAGGTTTACGAGGCCGATGCTGAGTTGTCAGAAACAGGTCCCGAAGTCACCCCAAGCATGGGCTCTCGCACCATGTTTGAGCATGGTCTAGCCGATCGCAGCCGTCGATATCTGGCGGTCATAGGCCAAAATACCGGATCGGATGATAACACATCAACAAAAGGTCAATGTTCTAGATCTTCGAGGGTGGAATCATTGTCGTTAATGTTATCGAAGCGTCTCACAGATGATGATATCATGACTCTAGGGACAAGTGACATGGACTATCAGGATATACAACTGATGTCCTCTAATTCGGACACAGATGTCTCGGGCAGTTCTCCTCTCAGGCATGCAGCTCTTCTGACGCAAGAAGACGCTTATGGAGCTGGTTTAAGGGCTGCAGGGATTGTGTCCCCATCCTCGAGGCAGCCAGCCTCTCCTGTGTCAGAACAAGCTGGACGTAACCTGTCCAAAACATTGGCAAAGCTTGTATCGCTTCCGGCGGGTCACTGGAGGACAGTATCTAATAATGGTGACATGACGACCGCTAGCTGCGCTATTGCAACGAGCAGTTCTTCGTGCGAGGCTGCTCCGTCGTTCCCAATCCTCCATGAGCTTTCCGAGCCCGCACGTCCGAGCATGAGTGCTGACGATATTGCCCTCAATGCCACAGAAAACGTCAAGATCCCTGTTGTAAGGCCTGCAAACACTGAGATCCATCTCTCATCACCGGCCACTCCTGGGGAAACGAATGCGACGAATACGCCCGTATCAGACAGCAGTCCCCACAGGGTGTTCAACGCGGCCAGGTTACCAAGCTTCGGCTCACCATCCAATTGCAGTCTGCCCAAGAGTAAACGTGCGCTTCGGCAACAGAAGAAGGCCAAGAGAAAGGTAGCCTTCACAAGTCCCACTGAAGTGGACACCATGGAAAGCCCAAGCCTTGGAGGAGGTAACCGTCAACCGTTGTTCAGCATCAAGCACTTCGAGCCGACTAAGGGCGAGCCCCACCCTTACGCCGGTCATGAATTGGATGCTATCCACAATGTTCTGCAACCAAAGACCAATTGTCTTCCCCAGGTTCGTGAGGTGAAGGTAGTATCTTTTGCCGAGAAAGAAGAGATTGTCGGGACGAGTGTTACTGTCAGGAGACTCTCGCCAGCATCGAGTCTGCGATGAGAAGACGTTTTCAATATTTGCATATGAATTAACGCAGTGAAACGGAAGAACGTACGAGTATTATGAAAATGGCGGCCGAACAAGCCCACGCCGGAAACGAACAGGCCGATTGACGATGAGGTCCGTCGTGTATGAGGTAGCATAGCGTTATGGAGCGAGCCTATTAGACATGGAACGCAATAGAATAGATTACCAATACCACGCAGTCGTTGGGGTTAACCGTTCCAGTATCGCCTACATGTGCCTACCCGCCATTGCAGTCGGTACGGATCATGCAATAGGTATATAATTCATCGAAGTACAGCCAGCCAGCATCCACGGAACGTAACCTCTCCACCATGTTGGTCACTTATAGATTACCCTTCCTTCTAGCAAACCAAAACAAACACATTACTCCCTTAAATCTTCTCTATCGTACACCTTCTACTCCTTCTACATCTTCTACACATATCATCTCCCAAACCTCTACCTCAACATAAACCTTAATTCTCAATTCTCAGTCCTCAAATCGGAAAAATAGAACCTCTATGTTGTATATCGTGATTGATACTACGACCCCTAAACCTCTAATCTCCCTGTTTGTTTAGTGCAGATCCAGATTATTGAAGATTTAAAGGGAACTGGTTCAATTTTTGGGGGTGTAATGGTATGGATGTGGTGTATGGTATGGAGGGGTGGTATGGTATGGTATGGTATGGTATGGGAGCAGCCTGAGTTTGTGAGTTTGTGAGTTTGTGAGAGTGAGGATGGAGTTGTGTTCTGTTCTGTTCTGTTGTTAGCGGGTAAGGGATAGAATAGGTAGAATAGGTAGGATACAACATTAAACATAGGCTGGAAAGCGTTTCTCATTCGTTGGGTTTAGTGTTCTAATTTGGGTTGGGTTGGTTTGCTTTGGTTTGCTTTGGATTGTTTTGTTTTGGTCGGTTTGGTTCCGGTTTGGATTGGTTTGTTCTTGGGGTTGCAGGAGCTGATTTGATATGATTTAATTAGATGTTCCTAATGATTTGTAGATAGGAAGCGTATAAAGGAGTTGCAGAAAGGAACTATAGAAAGGAATTCTTAGAAAGGAATTGTAGAAAGGAGTTTAGGAAAGGAATTGTAGAAAGGAATAAGGCACAACCAACCACCATTAGATGAGCATTGGATCAGGCCTAATAAGAAAGGAGGAAATCGAACCCTTTTGAGAAGTAGGTATATTGTATGATTCTCCCGGCAATCAGGAAAAGGGATGGAACTCATCCAGGGTGACTTATGATTCGAGGCCCACATGCTCTGTCAAACAAAAGTAGAAGCCCATGCATGAAATCAACAATAATTGTGGATTGAACCTCTTGGATTTGATCTTATTCTCTACAAACATGACGCCAAACAGATGGCAAAATGACAGACCATTAATAAAAGGAGTACTAAGCCTGTTTGTTGTATGACATGCATGAAGAGAGAAACCACCGAATCCGCAATATACCATTGCTCGCATTCGCAAAACGATCATCGCCAAAGCCAAACCAACTCCCTTGCTATGCCTCCCGTGCATGCGTATGTTGTCCTGTGCTTTTGCCAGGTCACCAAGCCATCGTCGTCATCCCCACGAGCAGGTAAGCTGGAGAGCGAGCGGGCCGTCGAAAGGCGCTATAAGGTAAGTTTCGAGGCCGTCCTGCCGGCTCGTTGTCGGATCCAAGTGAAAATGTGAATGAAAGCTGAGAGCTGAAAGCTTGAAGCGCTGACGGGCCCAGCCAAGGACCTGTACCATTGCAGTATGCAAGCCACCTTCCCGGTCTATGTCATCCATTTTTGCGCCTGTGAACAACATCCGTGGTATTTCTAGGAAAGAAGGTAGTATTTTGGTAAGACAGTCCGATGGAAGTAGAGCAAATGCTGGCATCATTGGATTGCAGCGTTCTCGAAATGGTCGGCCGAATATTGCGGCAAGTACAATATTGCGTGGCGGGATTAGATGTTGTGGCCACTGGGCTTGCCACTTTCTCGATCGTTGTAAGATTGTGAAGATTAGTGTAACGGGGCCCTCTCATGAGGTTTCGTCGGGCTTGCCGTCACTGTTGCCTTCTGATCCTTTGTCTTTAGGCGAGTGTGATCGTTTACGCTCTACTGGTTTGGACTTGGCAACTGGGGGCGACGTAGATGGGGAAGAGGCTGGACCATCTTGAGATTCTAATCCTGCGAGAGCGCTTGTGTGTGTTAGTATGCGCCAACAACCATGTCAATACTAGAAAAGCTCACCTGAAAGTGTTGGTTCGAGATGCAGCTTCCTTTTCTTCCTTCTCCTTCTTCTCCTTTTGAGCCGGAGGCGTACCTGTGCGGCTCGAAGCACCAGAGTCATCTTTTTGGGTGGAACCTATGATTGGCCTCCGTGTATTTGATCCTCGCGGACCACTGAACATGGATGTAGGACCAAAGGTAGGTGCGTGCCCTTGAGAGCTGACCTGCCGGGAGCCACCTTTACTGCCAAGCCTCCGCAGATCGTCCATGCCCACGGTGTTCTTATGGTAATCTGGTGGTGGCATCATACCGTATTGCCCTCCGCCAGAGAGATTACGAGCATCACCGCGACCAACAGGTGGACGGCCGCCACCGCCTCCGCCTCTTCGTGAGTTCTCGGCCTGACGCTCAATGTCTTTTTGTCGCTCCGCAGCTTGAGCCTAGGACGAATTAGAGAGATAACAGAAAACGAGCAGAATAAACTTACTTGAACTCGGACTTCGTCGAGCGTGGTAGGCCCCTTGAGGACACCCCCTTTGCCTGCCCAGTTCTTCTTTCGGAGATCTACGATATCCTAGAAGGCCGTTAGTGACCAACAAAACCAGTGCAGGGATTCTTCGTAATACCATGAGCATGAACCTAAGTCGGCTTGGTAGACCATCGATCACTACCATCTCATTGATCTTTGTGAAGTAGGCGTCCATCATCTTAGGTCCCTTCTCGGTATGATCCAAAGGCTGGCCGATAGTCTTGAGCAGACTTGTCAGTGATTCCACCTCGGCATCGTCTGGAATGCCCTCGTAGTCAACGAGTTTTTTGACACACTCGTGCATGATACGCTCTGTGAGCATGCCGAGCTTGTATAGCTCTCCTATAAATCGTACGAGACCCAAGCCACGTCGCTTGGCGGCGGCTTCAATGTAGTACTGATCCGACAGCATAGTTGCCTCCTCAGTCTCGCCCTCCGGCTTGTCGCCAAGGTTCATCTTCCAGCCGCGTTCAAACTCCTCCTGACAACGGTTGAGCAGGTATTTACGGAAAAGAGCACCTCCATGGACAACATCGCCTTTCTTGTCGCGGATGTTCTCATCCTTGATCTCGGGACTCATCGATTCGAGCATCCGCTTGCAGAACTGTGCATACATCTCGGCCCAGTGTGCTTCGTCGGTTGCTTTCTCAAAAGTAAGCTGAATTACCTGCCTCAAGGTCCGGCCATCATTCTCGTCCTTCGACTGAGCACTTATATCCAGAATCTGGATTGTGATTTTGTCAAAATTGTTCGGCGTCATCTTGTTGAGATTTGACTTGACTTTGCGCTGTACAACATCAGGAGCCATGTGACCGTCACCACCTGGTGCCGGACCAGCCATGCCAGTAGCGTTGGCACCCACAGATCGAGGCTTCCATCCGGTGGCAGTCACCTCAATAGGTTTGAGATTTTGGCCGGCAGTGATAGGCATCGATTTGTTGTCCTTGGGATCTTCTCTTCGTCCAACTGCTCTGCTACCACGTTGAGATCCGCCGCGCTGACTAGCGTTACGAGGCGAGTTCGGATGATTGAACGATGTGGAGGATGGTGTTCGGTCCATTTTGATGCCCGTAGCACCGGGCTGGGGAAACCCACCACGACCAGCGCCAGAGACAAAGGGCTCCAAGGGATTATTCATTGTAGGTCTCGCCGGTGCAACACTTCTACCTTGTGCCGCTGCTTCGTAGCGTTGCTGTGATGTGGTCCCCGGGGGAAGTGTCCTCCCACCTTGAGCAAAAGACCCCATAGCAGGGATGGGTGCTCTATTGGATGGCTGTCGTCCGGTCATCATAGAACCCCCAGCGCTACCGCGTGCAGGAGTGGCGCGGGCAGATGAGGGTTCTGAGGTGTCCCCGACAGTTTCCCTAACTCTCGCGTCCCAGTTTTCTGAGGGTTTCTCCCTAAATGCCTTCTCGAATTGCATCAAGAAATTTCTATCATATCGGAATTTCCCCATAGGCGCTGAGGTGTTGAGAGCTGGGTTGGGAGATGCCACGGTAGGAGGATAGGACACTTCGCTGATAGACAAGAGCGGACGAGCGGATCGAAGAGCCAGGAGTTGTGGCGTGGGTTGGGCAGGCTCGACAGCTTTGGTCGTCTCCAATTTTAGGGCCGCAGGCTTTTGCTTGCCAGACCCTCCCTTGGGTGGTGCCATGGTAGCAGGAGCATCAGATGCGGGGGTAACGTGACCGCTAGCGACTGGGGTATCTTCTGCAGGTGGTGTTTCATGGGATGAAGAGGCAGCCCCATCTTTCTTAAGAGCAGCGAACATATCCACTCGCTCTTTCTGTGAGTCCTTGCCCTCGCTCTTCTCTAGCTCCTTCAACCTGGCCTCCTCGAGTGCTTCAGCTTCGGCTTCAGCTTTCTTCATTTCTTCATCTGCCATCTTGAGCCTCTCAGGTTCCTTGCGAGCAGTTTCTTCTGCCTCGACCTTCTTCTTTTCCTGATACGCGGCTTCACGCTCCTGTTCTAAACGCTCCATCTCGGCGTATTCCTTTTCGATTCGATCGATTTCTTCCTCATCCTCTTTCGCCTTCCGAACCTTCTCTTCAGCCTCGTCGGCTTCCTCTTTGGCCTTTGCAGCAGCCTTCTCAGCCTCCTCAGCTTCGGCCTTCTCTTTCTTTGCTGCTTCGTCGGCCTTCATCTGAGCCTCGGCAGCCTCTTGTTGCTTCTTGTCAGCATCAGCCTTATCTTGGAGAATCTTGTCCTCGGCATCCTTCTTCTCTTGAGCCGCCTTGGACTCTTCTTCGCTGTGCTTGCGTTGCTCTTCCGCTTTGTCCGCTGCCATCTTCCTGGCAATAGCCTCCCTCATCTCACTCCTCTTTTCTTCGTCGGTCTTGACGCTCTTGCTCTCAGTCCGAGAGTCATGGGTATCGCTGTGACTTGGTACACGAGGTGGGGGGGTGGGGGTTGATGCAACAGCAGGAGTCTGAGATTTGCTTGAGGGTGCAGGCGATGAAGCTGGTTTATCAAAAGTGACAACGTCTCCGGTATTAGGGTTTTTGATAACCAAACCGGCACTCTTTTTCTTTGGTGGAATCTGAAAGCTACTAGTAGGTTTTGGTGCTGGGCTGTTTGCTGCTTGACGGCTAGCAGCCGCTGTGTTGTGCACTGCAGGAGTAGTGCTTGTATGCGGCGGCCTACCCATGCCTGAGCTGGGCCGTTCGGTATGAGAGATTGCGGAGGATGTTCGAGACATAGGCGATGGTTGGCCTTGCTGATTGTATTGGCCAGGAAGATATTGCGGCTGTTGAGGACCAGATGTCATCTGGTTAGGAGGACGAGGAGAGCTCGGTGGCATCATACCCGGATACATGCCAGGGTATTGGCTGTAATATTGGGGGTAATTTGGATCATACCCTTGGGGTACGCCGTAATAAGCCTGGTTTCTCGATGTCAGATATTGATCAAAATTACCACTCGCGGGAGAGAGGTCGATCGTCTGCCGAGCATAGGACCTGCTCGAGGGTGCAGAGTATAGATCTGCATGCGGTACCATAGGAGAAGGATGTTTTGGGGACGAAGAAGATTTGGGATTTACTTGTGGTGCACCCATGTTCTGGGCATATCCGCTATACGGTGGGTGTCCATATGGCCCTGGGACCATTTGCGGGCTCGCCATGGGAACCTGGCCAGGCTGCGGGTGAGCCAGCTGCGCATTCGCCAGAGCTGGGCTTCGAGCGGCTGGGTGAGGCGAGTTCGGGTACGGTGCAAGACCGCGATTTTGTCCTTGATAGGAGCCCATGTTCGAGCCACCACGTGGCTGACTCGGAGGTGGCCTAGAATTAGATCCACTGAAGTAACCGCCCTGCTGAGGATAGGCGCCTTGATAATTACCCCTTCCTCGACCTCCTTGGGCAGAATACCCACTTCTGCCTGAATTAGGGCCCATGCCATGACTGCTCATATCACTGTGTTGAGATTGTGATGATTCGCGACGAAGATGACTCGACTGTGGGCCTGGCGCCAGGGGACCTTGTGGTACGCTGGGAGGTCTCACCTGCAATGGTTCTAAATCAATGAAAAGTTCTTCAAACGGATCGCTCAAACTTACGTTTCCTTCAATACCACTAAAGTTGCCAAAGCTCACGCTGTTGCTGTTTCCATGTAGACTAGACGGAGGTCGGCCGCCACCACTTGCAGCTGGCTGTGGAATCGGTGATGGCGAAGTCTGAGGCGATGTAACGCGTGGGTTTGAAGGGGTTTTGACAGCCAATGAGTTGGTTGATGGATTCGATTGTGGTGTAGCATTCGTCGCTTGTGGCGAGCCCTCCAGAAGGGCCCCAAATTGGATATCTCTTCCGCCCTTCGGTTTCCCTGCTACAGGTCCGCCATTCAGCATCTGTCCAGAGGTACCAGCGGCGCTGATGGTGACCGATGATCTTCGGTTGTGTTCACCTGGCCCTGAGGTCGAGCTTGTGGGTGTGTTGCCATTGACCATCGATGGCGTACCGACAGTCGGGATAGCGGGTGGTATTGAAATCTTGCCGTTCACCGGTAAGATAGCGTCGGCCTTGCCATGTTGTGAGACGCCGGCCGCCGCCGACGGAGTTGACGTTCCTGAAGTGGAGGTGGGAGCAGAGGCCTTGTTGGTCGCGTTGGCGTAGCTAGTTTTGGCTGTAGCAGAAGCCGTACCAGCGGCTTGAGACGGTGCCCTAGCGCTGGCTGAAGCGGACGGCGAATGCGCTGGCGCAATAGCCTGTGATGCGTTTGATGGTGCTTGCGGTGCGAGGACAGGCTGAGAAATGCTGGTCATCGAGAATTTGGTTGATTTTCTTCCTAATGAATCGTGGAGTGGGCCAAGGAATTCGGGCAATAGACACTTGAAGGAAGAGCACGAATATCAAATCCGAGACTTGTCGAAGAAGATGGAGTGGAGATTTCTGGAGTGTTGTCGACTACTGAGATGGGTGTCGCAGTTTGAGTCAAGAGGAAGTATTGACTGGTCGAGGTTCTTCAATCCAGTCGCACAAGGCTTTGGGCCTCGTACCTTACGTGAATGAATGTGGGTCCAACAATCTTGAGTGGTAGTATTAGAAGAAAGCGTTAGTATGTCCCAAGAACCTGCGTCAGCCTCATGGACTGGCAGATGGTTGTATAATGGGTGGTGGTTTGATCGTGTGTAAGTCGTTGAGAGGAAAGAAGTTTCAAAAAACTTCGTAGCAGGGACGAAATTGCGCTCTAGCCGCATCAGGCCTTTAGTGGCTCAGGCAAAGAAGGGTCGAATTAAACGGTTCAAAGTTACAACCGTCATCTTCCTCACCCTCCAAGCATTTCTGCACTGTTGATATCTGTGACTCTACATGATAAGACTCATCTTCATGCTCTATTCGAATTCTTCTTCAACCTGTCGTTGGAATCACCACGTCCTCCACCAGCCACTGAGTGATTTTCGGCAAGCCGGGACTGAAAAAGTGCTCGTGCTGATAGCCCATTCTATTCCTCTTCTCTCCCCCACCCACAGAATACCCACAGAAGGCGACGGAACTATCATCTCTACCCTTGAGCGCGAGCTTCTCTCGTCAGCTCTGCGTCTTGGATTAAAGTAGCATAGGCAAAGTGTTCGCCCCCTGTTCTACCCAGTCCGCTCACCCGGCCTGTCTCGTTTCTGGCGTTATTGAGTCACTCCTATTCTCTGCCTGGATTTGCCCGTACAAGTGTTCACGTAGGATGTAGCTTTATCTCAGCCTTTAGTCTCGAAGAATCAAAAGACCGGAGAAAGAGTCACAGTGCAGTCGGTAAGCGAGCAACATGCAGGTGACGTGCAGCTTGCTTTATCGAGGGACATGATTAGCAACACCACTTTGTGATTCGTCCTATCACGGCAATATATTGTAACAACCCGCATTCAAACTTCCTAAATCCCCAATTCCCGATATCTCCAGTCGAACTCCCAGAGCAACACGGGTCACAGAAGAAAGACCTGAGAATATTCAAAGTTAAGAACCCCAACCAATTTCTCCGGTTTGAGATATCCACCTTTTTTCGCGACCCGCGTGCGCACGCGATCCCCATCGGAAAATATCATTTCAGAATTAGAAATGATATCATAACAAGCGTATGCGCTACAATAATTGGATATATTTGTTTCGAATTTGTAAATGGTGGATTATCACAGTTGCCGGAATATCCTTGCTTTCTCATAATCTCTACAAGATACAATGTGCATCCTATGTTTGGCTTAGGTTCAATCGAATCGTGAGGCTATATATGATTGTTATGCAGAGTCACGAAGGCCCACAGATACACTCACGGGTCAAATAATCAATTCCGTGGAGTTCGTACATGCTTTGAACATACATTGGATACCCAAATATAGCTCGTTCAATGTCCCGTCGTCGCATGGAAGCGTGAAAGAGCCCCAATCATTTAGGGATCTTCATACTTCATGATGCCTTCGTTTAAAGCCTTGATCTGGAGAGCCAACATCCGGGAGAAGTACCTGCACAATGCGAGGTTCCCACCGAAGAACCAGAATCCAGGGTGACCTGTTCGGCGCCACATGGTGCGCAACTCCCCTTCCGCGTCAAAGCCCCAAACGTCCTTGACTTTATCCGCGATTTCATCGCCAAAGATCTTCCTGGCGGTCCCACGCATGTTCTGATAGCCAGTTGCAAAGACAATCTCATCAGCCTCTAATTCCGTACCGTCCGCGAACAACAAACCGTGCGGCTTGACCTCGGTGATCTCCTGGCCTTGCTTGACCTTGACCTTTCCGTCGATGATAAGCTGGCTGGCCCCGACGTCGATGTAGTAGCCTCCCCCACGTTGGAAATATTTCATGAAGAACCCTGAATCATCAGGTCCATTGTCTAGTTTGAACCCTGCCTTTTCCAAACCGGCCAGGAGGTCAGCATCCCTTCGCGCAATCTCTTTGGTCGCATCGACGTGCATGCTCTTAAGCATGGCATTTGGAATACTCATGAACATGAGATCGGCGTCTTCGGTATCAGGGCCGCCTTCCTCGTATAATCCAGCCAGGAGTACGTCAAGGCCAGCCTTTGAGGACATCACATAGGTAGATGATCGCTGAACGATTGTGACATCGTACCCTTTTTCGTAGAAGTCCTGAGAGATATCATGGCCCGAATTGCAGCACCCGACAACAATTGCTTTTTTACCCTTTGAATCCGATTTTGCACCCCTGAATTGGCTGGAATGACAAAGGCGATCACCCTTGAAATCTTCTATGCCCTTTATCTGTGGCATGGACATCTCGCCGCTATGGCCAGTGGCTTGAATGACATGGCGTGGGTGTAAAGTGCGCTTCTCTACTGTCCCATCTGGTTTCTTGCGCTCAATTTCGACGGTCCACTGCCGCTTTCCTTCGTCCCACTGTGCTGACTCAAGATTCGCTTGAGTCCATACGTTGAGCTCAAGAAGCTTGGCATACGACTCGAACCACTCTGCGAGCTTATCCTTGGGTGTAAAGACAGGCCAGTGAGGGGGAAAGGGGATATAAGGGAGGTGGTCGTACCTGTATGATCTCAAGTCAGCCTTCGACTCGATCGACTCAAAAGATTGGATTAGAAGACGACGTTAAGGGATGGATTGTTTTCAGACTCGACTCAAGATGCATGAGCGAGTCCCGAAAGGAGAAGGGATCTGGCAGTAACATGACGTACCAGACCGGATCATGGAGGACGAGCTGATGATACCTGGCTATTGATTAGACAATAACTCAAGATAACAGCGGTGGAGTCTCACCTGTTCCGCCAGTTGTCCCCAATACGAGGATTACGGTCAATGATAAGAGTCGGGACTCCTAATTGATGGAGGCGGGCTGCAGATGTTAAGCCACCTTGGCCAGCTCCCAGGATGAGCACTGTGGGTTCAGCACCCCCTTCGAAGTTTTCCGTGGCTGTCCTCCGTTCCTGCCAATTCTTCCGACCAGGGTTTCCACCATGTACTACTCCGTGCGGCCTGTTGCCTCGGACCGTCTCTTCATGGCCTTTCAATTCATGCATAGCCGTGAAAAGTGTGAAAGCCTTCCACTTGCCATCCTTATCTTGCATCAGCCTGACGATACCGGGTCCTCTTCCAACGTCCGTCTCAATGGTGAGAAAAGACATGACACCATTGACTTTGCCGTTGAAGTCGGCTGCAGAGATGTTGGGCGAATGTAGGGTGCTGCTATCGTCCACTTGGATTGACTTGATCCGGCTGCCATGAGGACTGGACTTGAGGAACGAAATGATCTTTTCGGGACCATTGAAGGTGTGGTAATCCCAAGAAAGGCCCAGCTGATCTCTCCAGCAGGACTCAGACAAGAACAAACGGTTGATGGCTTCGTAGTCTTGGCTGCGAAGAGCCTTGTTCAAGGAGTCTACCCATTCGGTAGCAATGTTATGGACATCTGCCTTGGGTGGGGCATCCGATTTGGGATACGCCGCCGCGACCAAATGACTTGATCCGGGCTCGACTCTGTTGTATGATGGGATCTGTACTGCTGCTGTAGCCATGGTGAATAGGTCAATGAAATGGATAAAATCTGTAAGTTGCAATTGGTAAGGAGTGAAGAAAAGGCCAACACTTATCACGTTCACATCCAAGACATCCAATGGCTAAGCGGACGCGGGCCAAAGGGGCTGCAGATAATCTTCCTTCTGTTGGACGTATGTATCCAGAAGTGACCAACCATAGCCATCTTTCCCCGCAATCCTACTACAAATCAGTAGCCCCGCAATCACAGAAGATCTAGAGAAGCGCAGTCCAAGAAGTCCGGGCCATCCTTATTCCCGCAACAAGACCACCATTGTCTTTCTCCACCGATGTTATATTCGACGTGGCCAATCAGTAATTGAAGTGGAACACCCAGAGTACTTTCTATGACACACTTCAACCGCCGATACCTACCTGCAAGACTCTCTCGCTGGATCAGCACAGCCTGAAAATACCCGCAGATGCTTAGAGCTAAGCCTGGGTGACTTGGAGACGGCGTGAGCTGCGAGGGCTATGTACTCCTTGGGCTCAATCCCACAACAGTATCGACCCAGAGACATCCTATACATGAACGGCTGTAGTAAGACCTTCCTAGCAACGGCTGAGACTCTGAAGTTCAACAGCTGGGCTACCTAGCTTCTGCAAAGTAGACTTGAGGACATGCAGTCTCATTCTCATAAGTAGCGTAGTCGTTGCAAGGAGTGACTTGTAACCGGTAAATCGGCAAGAGGGACAAAAGGGTCTTCGTCCAAGGCTTAGATCTAGATCCTAGCGTGGACCCCTTCCCCTTTTCTCGCCAAGAGAGGCCAGATCTTGCCGATTGATCGGTAGCTTCTCCCCACTATGCTGTGCTTACTATGTTTAGAATAGGTAAAACATCGAGTACCTTACTCCGTAAGCGAGTGGAGTTTTTACTATGTACATACTTCTACCACAACAGGTAGCGTACCCACATTACATTCGACGCTCTAGCTATTGCGGGCATATAACGTCGACCTATCTCACAATATTGTGACTTGCAATATATTTCAATGAGTTACCCTCCATATCCATCCACATATTTATGTACAATGGACCAACTTTACCGGATCCGTTCCCATGCCCAAGCATAATAAGCACCATCAGCCTTCTACTACCATCATTGAACCGCAATCATCAAGGAGAAGTTCTCGGCCGGACTGTCCCTACAGTGCGCGGATCAGCCCTTGCGAGCCGTTCTGTCATTCCGGGGCCTTCCGAGCCCTTCCTAGAAACCAACATCAGATACTTTACTTTATAGCGCCATCAAATCCAGTCTGATAGGACCACTCGGCCGCAACGCTTTCTCCTATTTGCCCAATTTTCGTCCATTAGGAATAGCACGGCCAATGAATAACCATATGCTCCTCATAGCAAACAGCATTCGAGATGTCGAGCTTGAATGGTCCTGGAAGCCATGAAAGAGTGGTAGCCATAACGAACATACGGGCGTCATGATACTACATGTAGCTCGCCAAAGATTTTGTCCTTTTTCTGTACATTTCATACTGAGTGTCGTCCAATAGCGGTACATGAATTGTCTCCACACCGGTCGATTGCGTTCTCATTACGGCAAACTCCCTCTGTATGGGATTTATTGAGTCTCTGTATTCAGCAAATCCCTTGGTATAGCATGTGTGTTTCCAGGTAGGGTCCAAGCCCGTGGCGTATTCAAGCATCAAACCATTTCCTGTGGGATCAATGGACGCGATGTGACGGATACGAACGACCTACGGACAGGCTCCGTTCTCACTGCATCTCGTTGCATTTGCCATAATGCGTGCTTTGTGTGCCGTCATAGAATTTGCGCCTCTTAGAGCTAGGATGGAAACGTTGATACGCCTCCATCCTGCAACGTCTTCGCTTCTTTTCGTCCAGCTCATTTATCCATAGTCCATGACCTTACACCACGATGGCATTTATGCCACCATCAACTGCTCCACTGCCACCTGACGATAGTCGTGGACCTCAGATTCTGATCGTGAACTGGGTGTTCCTATCCCTAGGGTTGATCATTGCGATCATACGATTCATCACCCGAGGTGTTCTTCGCAAGACTTTCGGTCGAGATGATTGGACGATCCTGGTTGCTCTAGTTAGTTATTCTTTCGCTGCCGACTAAAAGGAAATGTTCGATTGATACCGATGATAAGGCCTTTTCTATTTGCGAGAGTATCCTTGCTATATTTCTAGTCAAGAATGGACAAGGACGGCATATTCATTACCTAAAGCCCATAGAGCTGCAGACTACCATCAAGTATCTCTTGGTAGCTATCACATTAAATGTGAGTGACTTCCTGGAGCCAGCCTTCCCAATCACAGGCAGCTTATCAGAAAGAAAGCATACTGAATCAGTATTGCTGACGAAAAGTCCCGCAGACTATTGGCACATTCTTCGTTAGAATATCGGTGTGTTTCTTTGTTTTGCGCTTAATTCCGTCCACAGACAGAGTTGTCTATCGATGGACATGGGGACTCATGGCATTCTTTGCACTTGTCACGGCAGCAAATGTCCTGGCTTTGTGTCTCCAGTGTATACCACTTCGGAGCCTCTGGGACATGTCTGTGAGGGCGCAGTGTACTTCGGCCAAGAATACAAATACAATCATCCAGGTCAAGGGCGGTAGGTGCCTTCCGAGTTGTATGTGCGGCAGCATGGCTAACGTAAATAGCCGTCTCTATTTTCATGGATGTGCTATGCGTTTTTCTGCCCATGTTTTTCCTACGAAACCTCAATGCAAATTTCCGAGACAAGGCTTGGTTATATGCGATATTGGCACTTGGGCTTTGGTAGGTGCGAGTCGTTTTCTCGGTACGGCGACCCTATGTTTGCCAGCGCTAATGACATTAGTACTGCTGGGACTGCTGTTGCGAGGACAGCCACAATCAAACGAAACAGCCGAGATCTTACCTGTGCGTACTCGATTTTGTGTTCACATTTCAACATCTAGTTGTCGAACTAAAGTAAACCAGGGGACACCGCACCTGGTGCTATCTGGGCAAGGTATATCTTTCCACTCGACCGAGCCCTTCGCACCGGTCCACTGTTTTGAGATTTTATGGTGCTGATCTATTCTGCCAGCCTTGAGCAAAACATCGGTATCATTGTCGCATCTCTGCCCGCTCTTCGGCAATTCTTCATGGTCGTCAGCCAAGAAGATGAAGGCAAACACTGTCCAGCAGAAAATACATGCCGCTACCGCAGGCCCCAGCCACACTTAAGATCACGGACGAAGAGATTCATTAGTAATGCAGACGTTGAAAAGGCGACGAGTCCCCGGGTGAGCCCTCAATGGAGTACCAAGAGCCCTCGAACGAGCGCAGGAGCCAGTACGTTAGTGCAATCTGAGGGTGGGAAAAGGAGGAGTGACCCAGGTATCTCTTTTATGAGTCGCGCGAAGAGTCCTCGGGCGGGCCCGAAGGAAGTCCCGGAAGGGCTCAACTATGGCACATACAAGTGCACTATATCAGGTGGGTTGAGCGAGCCCGAGCATCACAAAAGTGTACGAGCTTGGCCTGGGCGTTCTTCGGAGCCGTCAAGTTATAGGAAAGCCAGTAGTGTGGGCTTAGGTAGCCTGCCATAGGCGACGATCCTAGTAATCAGATTCGAGGGCAGGGAAGTCCTCTTTTGATCAACAGGTGATGTGGACAAAGGACTGATACTGCGGCTTGTGGTTGAGTAAATTGTACGAGTGGTGAGGATAGGATTTTCTGCGCAGATCCAGAGGAGACGGCCTCTTACCTTCAGCCAAATGCCGTCTTCTTGAGCAGTAAGAGGGCAATGCATCAGGCATGCTTGTAGAATTAGCCGCACCTTGACGCTATACGTTGTACAAACTTCGAGCTATCGCTGTTTTCGGGATGTTTGATGCCGTACATTTACAGTACTACCTGACCCACAGTAGTGATGCCGAATGAGCGACTATGAAAGCACATGCATGCCGTTCACTGTACGTGACAAGCTTTCCGAGTGCTCAGATGAATGGTAAGTAGATAGGTAAGTCGGGACCAGCGAAACGGACTATAAACGGTAACACTAATATATTACTCATGGTTCACAGAGAGATGGGTCATGGTTGTAGTTGGCCTTGTCCATTGGGAGCCTCCATCCACTTTCTCACGCTAATTCCAATGGGACTAAGGTAGATATTTTAGTTCTATTCTAGCGCCGACGACTGCGATAATATAACTTTGGGAATGGGAACCACGCCCATCGTTGTGATCATTCATTTTTAACACCTATACTTATCAACGACACCCCTCCCTCAGCACTCTCGATTACCGAATGTCTTCTGCTCTTTCCTCCTTAACTGCCGTCTTCCAGAATCAAGAATTCATCAGCTCCATCGTTTGCTCCGGTAGCCTAAACATTCCAGATGCGCCTCAACGACACAATGATGTCGCCGTTGCGGCGTACCACTCCTCCCATGCGCGTTCAGCTATGACACCCAAGACAGTACAGTGAGGACTGCAGATCCGCTGGCTGATGCGGGAGAGGAGGTGCTGGTATATTGGAAGCAGAAGGCTAAGGAGGAGCAGGACTAGGATAATTACGAGACACCCCTTGGAAAGGGTGTGGTGTTTGCTATGATATGGATAAGCGCTACAATCCATCGGGATTGGGATGAGAGATTCACTTGCAGCACTGTAGACGGGATTGGGAGGGATATTGGGAAGATATTGGAGAAAGAGTGATTTGGTCTGGAAGACTACGTTTACGGGTCTAAATCCGTCGCGAATAGATACGCCACTTTGTCTGCGTTGGAGAAGGTCAAAATATGACAGTGGAATGTTGGGCAAGCAGACGTTGGGATGGGCGTTCGGGTAGGGAAGAGGAGAATGAAGAGTGGCTTCAATCACGGGGCTTCCATGCTGTTCGAGCGAAACATGCTATGTAGGGAGCCAGCGAACCTCTTTTTTGGGGAATGACATGATATGAAGGGTCGTGAGCAGAGACGAGACAGGTTTGTGAGGGCTGCTACGAAACAACGGGAGAGGCATGCGAAAGTGTGTTGATAGCTATCAGGTATTTGAACTATAGGAGCCTTCTGTCCGATTGACCTCATTTCAGAAGCTGACCGTTACTGCAGAAATTCATTGAAGCTACCAGCCTGGAGGACTTGCACATCGAAACGCTCTGCTCGTGAGCTGATATCGTGATTCCAGGAACTAACACCGATCTTGACTAGTGCAATCCTAATCTAGAGTCACGCTTTGAGTAGCGCGATTTATGATTCGCGCTCGCAACGCGCTTCTGCGACGTGCCAGTACTTCAACATCCTAGTTCTGTACATTGTTTATTGTCAAATGGTGTTGTCATGCATCTTACTCCACAATAACAATACAATGATCTCAGAGAGTCATGTCCAAAGCTCGGGCTCGTCTTGCAGAGCTTAGAGCTCTTCGAGCATCCGGAAAAACCCGCCTTTCCACATATCACGTTGAGGAAGAAGAGAACCTTTATGATGAAGTTGATGAGGAAGGGTACAAGAAAGTTGTTAGGAATAGACTTGATCAGGATGACTTTATCGTCGACGATAATGGAGAGGGTTACGCCGACGATGGGCGCGAAGAATGGATGGGCGAGAGAAGATACGAGAGCGCTAGTGGAAGTGAGGAGGAATTGCCATTGAAGGGCAAGGCCGGTATATGACTTGATCTGATATGTCATGCTAGCTTCGCTGATATGGCATAGCCAAGAGGAAGCGCGAGGAAGATAAAGAGAAAGTCGAGAGAGCGAACAACAGTATCAACAAGTATTTCAGTAATGGGCCCGTCGCTGCTGCCCCGAAGTCTAAGGTTCGGTGTTGGCTACTCATGTACATACAGCCTGCTGATCTTATAAACAGCCTGTTGCCACTATTGAAGACGCGGCCTTCATGGCAGATCTACTCGGCGAAGTGGATGTTAACATACCTTCTCGCCTTCCTCCCAAGACTGTCAAGACTGTCAAAACAGCAAACCGCCGCAAGACTCGTGTACTCTCTCCTCCAATATCCCATGACATGAAGGTTTCCCTTCCAAACCTCGCTAATGTGGACCATGCTGCCACTTTGCTTAATACTCCACCATTGGACCCAGTCCACGGCGATGACGTTGACTATATGGGAGGTATGGCTGAAGACGATTTTCCTCCAAGTGACCCAGTACCGTCATCTCCAACCACTAATGCGGTAGACCGTAAGAGCCAGCATCAGTTCAAGGTTGAAGAAGATGATGAAGACATGATGGAGATAGCTCAGGTCATTGGGGACCACAAAGTCAAGTCTGAAAGGGTCAATATTTCGGGTTCTCGTCCTATTCACAAGCCGTCCAAACCTCCAGCATATCCATCTCCAGCAAGCTCTTCCCCAACTCGGCCACCAGCCGAGGTTGTCGATGCTTCTGCATGGAACGATGTCACATCAAAGCTCAATGTCTTGAGTAGTCAAGAGACACAGACCACTACCTCCGGCAAGCTAAAGATCGAAGACGCGACCGAGGATGACGGGAGCTTACGTTTCTTCTGGACGGATTATACTGAGGTCAATGGTAGCTTGTGTCTCTTCGGCAAGGTCAAAAATAGAAATTCTGGGGCGTTCGTTAGTGCATTCGTGAAGATTGACAGCATCCTTAGGAAATTATATTTCTTGCCCAGGACCTATCGTCAAAAGCACGGTCGAGACACTTCTACGGAAGTGGGAATGGATGACGTCTATGAGGAGGTTGACGAGATCATGACAAAGCTTCGAGTTGGCATGCATAAGATCAAGCCTTGTTCCAGGAAATACGCTTTCGAGCTTCAGGATATACCAAAAGAGGCAGATTACCTCAAGCTGATGTATCCTTACGACAGTGAGTTGAAATGTTCCACCGCAAGCCTGGCGCTGACATATTTTGTAGAACCACCACTGCCAGCGGAGATGAAAGGAGATACGTTTTCCCATGTCTTCGGCACTACCACTGCGCTCTTCGAACAATTCGTTCTTTGGAAAAGTATTATGGGTCCTTGTTGGCTTAACATTGATGGCGCAGCGATGTCTCAGATGAACAATGCATCTTGGTGCAAGTGCGAGCTCCAAGTAGCTTCTCCGAAGGCAATCACTGTCCTTAAGGAATCCGATGCTCAAGACGCACCACCCCTCACTTTCATGAGCATTGCGCTACGAACAACATGGAACGTGAAAGAGAACAAGCAAGAGATTCTTGTTGCAAGTGCGCGTGTTTACGAAGATCTATCTCTGACTGAGACGAGAAATGCGGAAGACTTGCCCTGCAAAACATACACCATCATGCGTCCTGTAGGGGCATCCTTCCCAACAGGTTTCGACGCGCTTTGCAAGAAGCAGCGTGGCACTATCATGCTCGAAAAGACCGAGAACATGTTGTTATCGAGGTTCTTGGCGTTACTCGAGAGGGCTGATCCAGACGTATTGCTGGGTCACCAGTTGCAAGACGTTGACTACCCCGTGCTGCTTAGCCGGTTCAGAGAGAAGAAGACACCAGGCTGGCACCGGATTGGTAGACTGAGGCGATCTGACTGGCCGAAAAATATGGGGAAGGGTGGAACCAGTTTCTTTGCAGAACGACAGCTGGTATCTGGTCGCTTGCTCTGCGACGTTGCCAACGACATGGGCAGGGTATGTTTCTGCACTGTTTGCTTTACCAGATCAGCTAAAATTTCACTAGTCATTGATGACCAAGTGCCAATCTTGGACACTGACAGAGATGTGCGAAATCTACTTGGGCGAGGGGAATCTACGCCGCGAAATCGACAATGATGCTGCACTCAAGACTTGGGCCACGTCCAGAGATGGCCTCTTAAATTACGTTAATCATTGCGAAGCTGATACGTACTTCGCCGCTGCTATCGCTCTTAAAGTCCAGATTCTGCCGTTGAGCAAGACACTCACCAATCTTGCGGGCAATTCCTGGGGAAGAACTTTAGCTGGTACCAGAGCCGAACGCAACGAGTACATTCTGCTTCATGAGTTCAACAAGAACAAATATTTATGTCCCGACAAGATATACGGGAAGGGCAAGCCTCGTATCGAGGAGGAGACGCCTGAAGGTGAAGAAGGTGTCGATGTAAAGAAGAAGGACAAGTTTAAGGGCGGTTTGGTGTTTGAACCGGAGAAGGGGCTGTATGACAAATTCATTCTCGTCATGGACTTCAACAGTTTGTATCCCAGTATTATACAGGAGTACAACATCTGTTTTACTACCGTAGACAGATCGGAGAAGGTGAGCACACAGTCATCTTTCTACAGCGTCGAACTTGGCTGACAATCCATAGTCCGAGGACGAAGAGAAAGTTCCCGATGTTCCAGTGGATCAAAACCTGGGTATCCTGCCCAGGCTTATTGCAACCCTCGTCAGCCGACGAAGACAGGTCAAAAGTCTAATGAAGGACAAGAAAGCTACTGCTGCACAGATCGCCACCTGGGACATCAAACAATTTGCACTCAAGCTGACTGCTAATTCTATGTACGGCTGTCTTGGTTATACGCAATCGAGGTTCTATGCCCGGCCCCTCGCTATGCTCACGACATTTAAAGGTCGAGAAATCCTTCGGAATACAAAAGACCTTGCCGAAAGCACGCAGTTGCGTGTCATCTACGGAGATACCGACTCTGTCATGATAAACACTAACGCTGATAATGTGGAAGAAGCACTCAAAGTTGGCCATGAGTTCAAGCGATCGGTCAACGAAAAGTACAAGCTTCTGGAGATTGATATCGACAATATTTTCCGAAGGCTTCTGCTTCATGCTAAGAAAAAGTATGCCGCCATCAATATGGTCGAGGTCGACGGCAAGTATGTCGACAAGCTTGAGGTCAAGGGACTTGATATGAAACGGAGAGAGTACTGTGCGCTTTCAAAGGAGGCGTCATCCCGTCTGCTCAACCTCATCTTGTCTGGTGAAGAGTCCGAAGTGGTGGTTGGCAAGGTTCATGAGTACCTTCGCGAGCTTGCGGAGAGAATGAGAGAGGAGAAGGTCCCAGCACAAAAGTACATCATTTTCACTGTAAGCTTGCCAGCCTTCCTGCTTCCTTCTTAGTCCAAGTCTTCAGATACTGACCCCTGTAGAAACTCGGTAAAAATCCCAAAGACTACCCCAACCCGGACAGCATGCCTCAAGTCCAAGTCGCCCTCCGTGCTCTCGCCCAAGGCAAGACTGTCCGCGTCAACGACGTAATCTCCTACATCATGACCGCCGCTGCCCCCGGCACCGCTGCCGCACCTCACGAATCCACCGCCAAACGCGCCTATGCACCTGCGGATGTCACGTCAGCCTCAAGCACACTGAAGCCCGATGTCGAATGGTACCTTTACAAGCAGATATTCCCCCCCATCGAACGTCTCTGCGCGCCCATCCCAGGCACAGACGCCGTCCATCTCGCCGAATGTTTAGGCCTAGACACCAAAAAGTATTCCATCGCTTCTTCCTCATCAAGAGACCAAACAACCGAGATATCGCCCCTGGAAAGCCAAATCCCCGACAGTATCCGCTTCAAAGACTGCGCTCGTCTGACGCTCACATGTCGCTATTGCAAGCACACCTTCCCCTTCGAAGGCATAGCCGCATCGATCGCCAATGTCACACCCGAAGGCATCAAATGCAACAACGCCGACTGCAAACGTCTCTTCCCCACTCTAACTCTGGTCGCGCAATTGGAACACGCCATCCGCCTGCAAACGAGCCGCTACTACGACGGCTACCTCACCTGCGACGACAGCGCCTGCGGCAACCGCACGCGGCAGATGAGCGTGTACGGGCATCGCTGCTTGGGGCCGAGGGGCCGCGCGGAGGGATGTCTGGGCCGCATGAGGTATGAGATCGGAGAGCGGGAGCTGTATAATCAGTTGCTGTACTTTCGCGGTTTGTGGGATGTGGAGGGGAAGGAGGGGAAGGATGGCGCGGCGAAGGGTGGGGAGGAGGGGGAGAAGGTGAGGGCGGTGAAGGAGTGGAATCGGGAGAGGTTTGGGACTTGTAGGGGGGTTGTGGAGGGGTATTTGAGGAGGTGTGGGAGGGTGTGGGTGCAGATGGATGGGCTGTTTGCGTTTGCGTTGGGGAGGTAGGGGTGGAGTGGGGTGAGGGGGGTTGGAGATGGTGGGTTTGGATATGCGGGAAAGTGTGTGGTTGTTAGCGTGGATAGATTGAGCATTTTATGGCTGGTTAAATGGGAGAAAGTTCCCTTCTGAGAGGCCCCTTTTGGATTTTTGGTTGTTTATTGAGTGAAGTATTTCAAAGTGACAAGATCGTATTTGATAGGGACCCAATCCTATCTAAGCAGGGTAGCGGTATTGTAGCCTCCGTGTAGCTTTCTTCACAGCAATCGAAGTGCGTTGCTGGAACATAGTACAAAAGAACATCGCTGTTACCATAAGCCAAGGTATAATACATGGATGGTTGAAGACGTGTCTGAATTTCTTATCACCTTGGCTAGTCTGTAAACATGCTAGCTGAAACGCATGTATCTGCGTAGGCTTCGCTGCCTTTCGTCCGCCAACTTTTCCTCACCAGTACCCGATGGCTCAACCAACGAATCTAATTCATCTGCTTAACGAGAGCATTGATCTTCTCCTCCCGATTCCCCAGATCACCACCTTCAACGAAGTGCTTGAATTTCCTCGTCCGGAATCCGCCTGTGGGGTTTGAGAGCTTGAATGGCCTGGCCTCGGTGTCAGTGTTTTTCCTGAGTGAGAGGGTGTGATACTGGGAGACCTACCAGAGGAAGTTGCTGCAACGCAAAGTAATTGTCAGTATAGCTTAACAAATATAGTTCGCTTGAGAGGCTTGGCTTCTCGCGTGGACAGCTCAGTCCCGAAAGATGGTTAACGTAAAGACGACATCGACCCGGAGGTCTAGTCATACATTTGGTATGAATCATCATCACTGTCCACAGCTTGCCCCACCTGGAGGGTATAGGTTAGACGAAGAGTGGGCTCACCTTGCTTGCTTAAAGTTTGGTCCGACGGTTACGATCTCGTGGATCAGATCCTCCATACAGATGATGCCAAATTTGCCCAGCTGCTCCTCAATGATCTGGTTATCGGTCAAGGCAATACGCTGCTTATCAATCTTGCCGCTGCAATCATGAGTCAGAAGTTTGGGCTGAGAATTGCTTGACCTGAGGTTTGACTTACTATCCGCGCTTGTAGATGAGGTCACGGACAGTCTTGACTGAGGGATAGCCCTGTGAAGTATTAGATTAGGTAGTAACAATGAACAAAAGGGGTCCTGAAACTTACATAAGCTATATATGGTTCGACGATTTTAAGCATCTCAGTGGTGGCCTTCGTTATTTTAACAAAAACCCCGTTGTTAATCTGAAGAAGGCGTAAGAGCTGAAGAATTTTCCGTGGCTTGGGGGCGATTTTGTTGATGCTGTCAGGTATCAGTTGAGGCTAGACAGAGCTACGAGGTGGAAAGAAGCGCTTACCCCTTGATACGAATGACGAATGCAAGCTTGGACTCATCCTCCACGTAGAAAGTGCCTTCTTGCTTGCTGAGACGGGAGAGACGTATTTTTTCACGTTCGTTGTCTCTGTACTCCTTCACGTAGCTCTCGGCACGTTTAAAGATGACTCCACGTTTTTCTTTCCGTTCCTATGTGACAGAGACATGTCAGCATGCTCGGGATAGACTTCCGCAACTTATCTCCGCCAAGTAGCCTGGCTGCTAGAGGTTCAAGCTCACTTTCTTCTTCTTTTCGAGTTCAGCCTGACGTTCCTCGCGCGCCTTCTCCTGACTCTTGCGCTTCTTTAGAAGTGTCTCGGGAACAAGAATCTCATCCTCGGTCGGCACGGACCTGTATTCACCCAAAGCACACCAAGGTCAGCATAGTCTGTCCGCGAATGTATATGGATGAACACGCCGAGTGAAGAAGTGCAGCTGGAGCGGCATTCTTGGACTGAGGCAAGACTCGACGGTATGGATTTAATCGGTGAGAAGGACCCTTCCGCTACTGAGCTACCTCTAGTAAAAGAGGCAAACGTCTCGCAGGATGGGTAACCGCTTCTCAAACGACAAGACCTCAAGCAGGGCTCGAGAATTCTGCGCACACGTAATCCGAGTCTTCATTGACGAACAGGTAGCCTGAGAGTCCAAGACCGAGTGCGGCACTAGATTTCAAGGAGAAGATGTTCTTCAACCTCAATACCCCATCATTATCCCTCAACAAGATGATCGTGAGATCACTCTCAGTGAGCGTGAACGGCGGGACTGGTCGAGCTGGTGCTGACAAGAAGTGTCGTGAAAGCAAAGCCAGCCAAGGAGCGAACAGCTATTGCAGAACCATGGGCGAGCGTTTCACGAGGAAGAGGATCGAAGAATGTGCGTACGTCTTGACCTGCGCTTCATGCTTCTTAGGCGCCATTTTGTCAGCTTGCCGAAGGTCAAGAAAGTTTTGAATTTGGGAGTTGTCGTGGTTTATCAAGCAACGGAAGTTCGCGATTCGGTATTGTGGAAAATCTCGCTACGGCTAGAATACGCTAATACTTTCCAGGCTAGCCGTATTCCAGGCCTCTACAGAGTGTCCTGGTTGAGCGGTTGTAAAGAATATGTACCAGTGTAGAGTCAAATGGTGATGTCTGCCCGCCGTGGCGTTGGCCTTTCTGCGTTTCAAAATCGTTCGTCTCTCTCTTCATACTACGCCACCCATGGCGCCTCTCTTCGCAGCACCCAAGAATCCTCCCTCAAAGCCCAACTCTCCGTCTTCCAGGAGTTGCTCCACAGTTTCGCCCTGCAACATGCCGACACCATCAAGTCCAATCCAACATTTCGCGCCGAGTTCGCCCGCATGTGTAATGCGATCGATGTGGATCCTTTGGCTGGAAGCAATGCCAAAGGTGCCAAAGGCAAAGGAGGGACCATCGAGAGGTTACTGGCGAAGGTTATAGGCGGAGATGTGAATGATTTCTACTTCGAACTCGCAGTCAAGGTGGTCGATATTTGTAGGGGAAGTAGAGGGGAGAATGGGGGATTGTTGGGGGTGGAGGAGTGCCAGGAGAGGATCAAGAAGGGGAAGGGAATTGGCGGCGGAATGAACGTTACTGACGACGACATTCTACGAGCTGTAAAGTCTTTGAAGCCTCTAGGGTCGGGCTTCTCAGTCATCACAGTCGGAAGAAAACAAATGATACGATCGGTGCCCAAGGAGCTGAACACCGATCAATCCAAGGTGCTGGAAGCGATTCAAGTCCTTGGCTATATTACGTGCTCGATGTTGGAAGACAACCTAGGCTGGGAGCATGCGAGAGCAGAAACAGTTATTGAAGACCTTGTGGGAGATTCACTGGTATGGGTTGATATGCAGGCTCCTGAGAAGGAGTACTGGTCGCCAGCTTTCATGAATGATTTCGAGGACTGAACGCATGACCCGGAATGAATCGGTGTTTGGTGTTGACTATTCTAATAGCATCTATTGATACCCCTTATTTTATGCATAGGATAGTGCCAGTGAAATGATATACAAAGATCCTTCGCGATCGTTGAGCGAACAAAAGCAGACATAACACCATGCGTTCATGCCTTGATAGCACTCCCGAGAGCACCACCTCCGAACTGTTGCCCGCCACGTTGCCTTGAACCGCCGCGGTCGCCTCTCTGGCCCCCTCCCCTGCCTCGGCCCCCACCTCCACCTCGACCGCCTCGACCACCTTGTCGTTCGAATGCGTTGGCAGTGCCCTGAGTTCTCTGCTCCAGCGTTCGCTCATTGGCCTCAATGAGACCGCTAGCTTTGTCGCTTAGTGTGAGCGCCAGGCTCTGAAGTCTGGATAACTCGACACCCTTCCTGAAAATGATGGCACTGTTGACTTGATCCAATGCAGCCGCAAGTTCTTCATGCGAGATCATCTTGCTGATGACCGCTGCCACTTTCCTCTCGGATAGCTCAAACATCGAGGCAAGAGTACTGACCGCAAGTGTGTCGTAAAATGGAGCGTATGTGAAGAGATAGGTCCTCAAACCTTCCTCTTGTATCTGCGCGGAAAGCATGGCTTTGATCTTTTCAGAATCTGCCATTAATTCCCAGATCTTGATTGAATTGATCAAATCCGCTGATTTCTTCCATTCGCCAGCAGCCAAAGCCCTCGAGGCTTGCATTACATGGTCTCGAGTGTTTTCCGGAGGCCCTGTGAAGATTTGACGCTCATGAAACTCTAAGAGTCGTCGGTAGGTCTTGCTAATGATTCGCTTCTTAATGTCAGGTGACGAGCCTGTTTGTGCGAGGAGTGGGATCTCAAGGAGCATAGAGCATGTGAGATAAACGCATTCAAGAAGCTCGAGATTGATGTGCATATGAAAAGGTAATTGCCGTTGTCTCTCCAGTCGTTCCTGTTCAGGGGAGACTTGCGAGTACCTTTGAATCATGACGCCTTGGGCTAGAAGCTCCTTCTGCCTACCACTACCACAGATTTCCTGCAGCGTATTTTGTGACTCGTACACGAGATTTGCTCTGAATGCGCAAAGGCCGACCTGGACAAGAGTACGATTGAACAGAATTTGGGTGTTCACTGGGAAGTTGCCGATGGTCTCCTGCAAGTGAGACATCAAAAGCATGTCACGAGCTATGTGGTATTGGTCATGAAGCGCAAGATAGTAGACTTGGCAGAGATAAGCCCTCGCTCGGATGATGTCGGCGCTCTGCTTGAAGAGATGGGTACTGAGCGTCTGAACAAGAGAATCTATATCTAAGTCGTCCGCGCGAGGTGTTATTTCCGAGTTTAGCTTGGACGGTATCGTTTTCCAAGCGGTCTCTTCGAGAACATAAACTACTTGTGCAGGCTAGTAGGGCAGTCAGTATTGTTACATAGTTCCAGTATAGAAGACAAACTTTGAAGTAAACATGCTCCAACCTCCTTATCACCACGCGATTCGCACCATCTTCGGATTGATCTAGCTTGGTATCCTTCTTCATGTTCTCAACATAGAGAAGAGCTCGCAAGATGTTATTGTAGAGAGCCTGCTCGTCTCTCAGCCGTTCGATATACTCAGCTGTGTGAGGATCGATATGCTGCAATGATCGAGTCAGCTCGTCATCGAGTCGCTCCACCACAGACACGACGCTGCCAGGTATCTTGAGAGTTTCGCCAGGAGCAGGCTGAGGTGGTTTCTCATCATCTTCCCATTCTTCAGCATTCTCAACGACAACCATGTTGCGATTAGCTTCCAGCGTCTCGAGAAGTTTGCTGAACTCGTGCTCCGCCGATTTCCAATTCTCTTGGGCCATGAATGTTGCAGTAGACCCAGTCGTCAGGTCGAAGCGGGTAGATATTAACGTGAGCAGAACGCGGATCTCTCGATATGGGGTGTCGGCGACTTCGAGTAGCTTTTCCATGATCCTGATCTGCTCTGCACGATCTGTGTTCTTCTTCCCTCGAGATTCGACGATTGACCGTAGATGCTTGAGGATACTTTCAGGGGTGTATTGTAAGGTTTTGCCTCCGCGGCCAACAGTTGAGAAACCTTCATCATCGCCAGCGTCGAGACCCTCGAAATACACGGCCTTAGGCTTCTTGAGCTTTGGAACGGGCTCAGTTTCTTCCTCTTCCTCTGACATGAGGTATTCGAACTTATCTTCCCGGTATTTATCGATCTCGGTTTGGTGATCTCTATTGTTCCTCTTGATCTTTTGTTTCATTGCGTTCAAACCCCTGGCATTTGTGGCGTTCATTTTCTTCGTGGAGACCTTTTGTTTTGCGATCGCTTCGTTCATAAACTCCTCGAGATCAGAGATGGTCTTGATATACTGTTTCGGTGCCTTGTCCTTAATCTTCTCGACCTGTCTGTTGAGCTTGTCGAATTCTAAGTACCCACATTAGCCTTGTTTGTAGGGTATTCCATAGGCTTGTCAACCATACCCGTAGATATTGAACTCCAGTCATTGATCTTGATAGCGTTCTCGATGACTCTGACGACAGCTTCGAGCTCCTGTAACCTCTTGTCTTTAGCACTCTTCACGACCGTAACTTTATCTTCGTCTTCGCTCTCATCGCTCGAGGCAGCTTCTTTCAAGAACTTTGATGCACCAGACTTTCCCCCTTCGTCCGATGAAGATGAACCCTCCTCATCAGAAGCCTCTCCCTCCTCGCTGGATTCTTCTTCGGACTTTTCGCCGCCTTCCTGATCGCTGTAAAGCTCTTCTTCGTCGGATGAACTCTCGCTGGAGCTATCGCCTTGTGTGAAGAACCGAGACATGATGCTTAGTGAACTTTGTAGTCAAATAATCTAGGGAACGGTATTATGTGCTAATTCTGGATCACGCGTTTTGGAGGCATTCGTATTGGTGTCATTCCATTTTTAAATCATTCGTAGATGTGTTGAATTTCCGTGCGCGCACAAGCGCCAAGGCTGGCTACGCTAGTTCCACATGAACATCAGGCTCTAACCCGATAAGGGGCTAGCATTCACGTTTGGGAATTTCGACGCCTAACATGTCAAAGGATTTTAATCTCCACCATGGCTCAGACACTAGACACGGTGTATAGTCAATACCATCGGGGGATCTTCCATTATACTTCGCAGCGGGCTTATATCTTACAGTAGGTTTGATCTGACCCTCGGTTAGGGAAGTAGGTGTGAATTCTTACTCGATCCAGACGATATATGGATCGATTCAAATGTTTAAAGTAGAATATACTACAAGTCTCTTCGGTCTTACGAGAGTACGTGTTTGGATGTTTTTATCAACATGGAGAGCACGCCTGCAGCCTCCTGGCAAGTCAGGTCAATATGTTTCATCAAGATTACAGAGATCATCTTTTCAAGCAGTCGTTCATGCGCGGAAGGATTTTGGATGTGAGTATGAATCCGTACTAGTCAAGCCAACCCTTTTCGACTGAGGAGAGCAGGAAACGCAACGGCGAACATTCTGCTATGGGTATGGGACTGTAACGAGACGAGTGCCCAGGTGTATCGACCCAAGCACGCATATCGCCATGTAAACTCCGACTCTTCCAGCACAAAAAACGCGCATGTAAAACAACCTATGCTGAACAAGTAACACCAGTGGAAGATTTATTCTTCAACCCCCTAACGTACAACCGCTATCCTCCTTGCTTGCAACCTAGATTCCTCAGCCTTTGACCAGACGCCTTCGAAAGAGACAGGATGAGTAAAAACAGGAAAGCGGAAGCCAACTCGAAAGGCCTTTTACCCCTTCGGACATCATTCTTTCTTTGAAGGTCCCAAAGCTACAAGTTGCCACTGAACACAGCCATTGATTCCCTACAGCCGGTGTCAGTATGAGGAATCCGATTCAACGACGTCAAAAGGTTTACATACCGAGCTAACCAAACTTCCGCCCCTCTTCTGCTGTCCCGGCCCCGTATCACCGTTATTAACAATCTTGTCCGCCAAGATCCTATGACAATCCGGCCCGCCCGTCTTGAAAGAATTATCCTTCGGCGTGTCTGGATCCTTACACCCACCAGGGAACGTGACCTGGATAGTGATCCCATTCTGCCCACCGCCTCTCGGAACTCCCTTTGGCCATTTCCCGAACTGGGAAAAGCCACCTGTTTCGTCCTTTACGGACGGGTCCGCAAAGGAGGTCCTGGCCGCAAAAGTCATTGATAGCTTTGAGAGCGGAGTCAGCGTCGAAGGTTCTCGTGCCGGCGCGCTAGGCATCGGTGTAGCGGGGATCGGAGGCGCAAATGAGTCCTTCGCGGGACGTGGGTGTGAGAGAGTAGGTGGCACATTGGTCAATCACGGTGCCGCCGGCTTTGAAGGTAGGTTTGTCTTTGTTGCAGTCGTTTATAGACTGGGTCAAGAAGCGCTTACATGCTGCCTGTGTTTCAAGAAATTTTCCGGGGTTAGCTCGTTGGGCTTGGGAAGGTGAGGGTGGGGTTTCTCTTGCCTCGTTAATGGTATAATCTTTACTATTGCAGCCTGTGTTCTGAGATGCCCAATTCACCTTGATCGTGTTCAGATTCCCGACCGTCTTTTGAAAATATCCCTCCTTCTTCTCGTTGTCGCTTTGACTGATCTTCTTACCATCGTACTTCTTGCAGAACGTGGCGATGTTGTCCGTGGCCTCAGCTTGCTGGAGACCGACGGTTGGATTTGTCGGGCACGTCAGGACTCCGACATATGTGTACGGGCTGATGGAGAAAACGCCCGTACCTACGGTGTAGGTACCACCGACGCTTAATTTGTTGTCACCGTTGGACTGACATTTCGCGATCTCGGCGAAAGCTGAGTTGCATGCGTCCCTAGTCGATTGTATTAGTCGAGGTGATCAGGGCCAAAGCTGGGCACCCAAAAGTTCGACTTACTTTTTGACAGTGTATATGGCTCCTTGGCCACGATCACCAGTATACGTTACCTGCAGTACTGCTTGCATTCGGTTTTCGACCTGGTCATAAGTCCTCAAGATGCCTAAGTTAGGGCTAGCCGTTGTGCCATCATGGTCATTACAGTAGCTCTGGATGTTTTTCTGTCACAATGTTAGCGCATAGACCTGGACTCAACGACTTCGGACCTCATTTCCGAAACGTACTTGGACTTCGGAAACTTGTAACACTCCCTTCGATCCGTCCGTAGCACACTTTGCCTTTGTATTTGAACCAGGCTTTTCTGCATCATCTATATGAAGCAGCGATCGACCTGAAGGACCACTTCATACCTTTTCCAGGCGACAGAGATAGAGGGGGGTGTGATGCAGATACCAACAAATTGCAACAGGGCTACAAGGAAGCTCACCAACTCGTCGATAAAGCTTTGGAATCCATGGCTAAGCTCAACAAACCAAGGCCTCATGTCAACGCCGACAAGACAAAATTGAGCGACTCTGACAAGAAGGATTGGGATGATTGGGACCGACAAGCTAGGCTTCTGAAGACCCTGTTCGCCATCGACACCGACCCGGGGGCAGGGATAGCGCATGGTCCGAGTCAAACACGCTTCGAACAGGTCGAAGGTGAGTTTACAATGAAGAGTCGAAAGGTTTTCATTAATTCCCTACCATAGGAGTATTCAATGACATGAAAAATGATGTTTTCGGGAAACAGAACACGAAATGGCTTGTCTACTGTACACACAACTTTATGACGTACATTAAATACGGCCAACCCACTCCTTGGGGAGACCCGTACGATGTGGACACCGGTGGATTCTTGGGCGCTTTCGTGTGGAAGGCGTTCCCACCAACCCATCCGGAGAACCAAATGCGAGATCGCAAGCAGGGGGAGCCTGAGGACGTAGAAGAAACCTTTTGTCCTCCGGGCGTCTCTCAAGCATCAACAAGGCCTTACGATCGCCACATATACGTATGTGCGGAGGGGCTGTCTAGGGACGCAGTAATGGGCGCCGATTATAAGATCACAGAGGGCCAGGGTCCACCTTTCACGCTCAGCTATGTCTTGCTCCATGAACTCGTTCATGTCAACAGAAACGAGAGTAAGCCGTCGACTCCGTTCATATCTATGTGGGCATGCTGATCCTATCGCAGTCGACGATGTGCCAAGGGCAGACAAAGATCCTAAGAGTGGCAAGGTAGTACGACGCGCGAAATGTTATGGATATGAAGCATGCTCCAATCTTGCCTTCCACGTTCCAGACGACACTGTGCAGACCGCGGACACCTTTGCTCTATTCGCCCTTGTAAGTGATCCAATGTACTCAGTTGTCCCTATACTTATCGATCTCCAAGGGCGTCTGGCTGGAGAAATGGGACTATACAGTTGCGGACAAAATAGGAAAAGCGGTAGCAGTGAAGAGTTCCTGATCGGTGGTGCGAGGGTATGATGGGGATCGCGGAGTCTCGGACGTGCAATCCACGAAAAGACTTCCAATCACAACACCGCCGACGTGATTATTACCCAGAGTGTGAAGCTATGAGCGATCAAGAAGCCAATAAAGTAAAAACATCGACAACGAAACTGCCGAGTTTGTGGGATACTGCTATTCAAGAAGGAATAGTCGGAGTTCGGGGATCAATGGCATGGATCATTTATTGTGTAAGGCCAAGTAGGAAGCGAGCCTTGCATCTTTTCGAATTCAATCCCATTGACTTAACTCTTCCTTTTGGTGTCTCGGGCGACAGAGCTTTTGCACCTCCAGTATGTAGAGTACGGCGACGGAGTTGTTTATGTTATATTGCAAAACGTCTGACAACAAGTACTATAACGATCTGCATGATTAACTTTGTATCACGCAATCGAAGATATCAATATTTCGCCTTTTGATTTAAATGTCTGGCGGATGACACCAAAAGTCTTGAGCATGCGCTAACGGGAGACGCACCAAACTCCTAAGGGTCAGCGCCACTGTCGCCCCGGAAGCCGCACCCGAGCTCACCAGAACTAGTCCCTAACTCTTAGTGCCCTGGTCCCTGTAGCTTCCGCGCTTGCTCAAGGCTTCTGGTGTCATCCTCCGTATGGTGATTGATTATCCAGGTAGGGTGGCCCACGAGATTGTGTTCGCCCGCCCAGTGCGGTTAGTCAGCTGCCGCCACCCTACCTCAGACGTGCCATTGGCCAGCAAGTAGTTCGCTAAGCCCCTTCAGGTTAGCAGCGCTGACTACGCAACAAGAATGCCGGCTGCGTAGTCAGCATCGCCAACCCGAAGGGGCTTGGCGCCCGGCTTGGAACACGTCTGAGGGACGCAAACCCACCACGCACCTTCGCTGCACCCTCCGCTCACTTCACCTCATCTCCACTCACCCACTACGGTGGCCCCGCTCCCTCTAGCTCTCTAGATACTCTGTCCAGGTGGACTTTTGGTGTATCCTGCCAGCTCAAACTCGTCCACTTTAAACGGCGAATCCCAGCACGATAGAGGGGTGCTAGAGCTAGCTCCCTGGCGCACAGAAAGGGATACAGAGCCTGCGCCATGCCCTCTCCCCCAATATTTACGTATAAACCATCGTCTGCTGCCCCGTCCTTTCTATTTCTTCCTACCTACCTGTCTATCTCTCTACCTTAGTCACGTCGTTCTGCTATTCGTCTCACTATACGCCTTCAGTGCGCCTTCTTTGCTTCTCGCGAGATATACGTCTCCGATACCTAGTCGCTCTCTATTCATCAATCTCTTTCTTCTCCGGCCTCTTCCTTACGTATACTCTTCGCTTCGTCGAAACTGCTCCCCTAGTATCAGCAATGCCGAAGAAGAAGTCCCCGGTGAATTTCTTACAGCGAGCTCGAGAGAAGGGTTGTAACATTAACAGAGCGATTATCGGTAGGACTCAAAGGATCATGCATCGCATTACGCAAACCGGTTTTTGAAGCTGGAATTCACAATGTCTTCAAAGCGGAAGGCGACCTACTTAGTCAAGGGCGCCACCAAGGCAGGCAGAGCTTCTCAGATTTCAATTCCAGGGCCAGCGACGCCGCGCAACGTTGTCATTGACGACTCTTACGAGCCGAGCGAAGTACCCGACGAACTCAACAAGGTGATCGGCCGGAACGTGCAGAAATTTGATATCAGCTCCTTCCCATACACGCTCTCGCCCGGTATCATAGACACGGCCTCGAGATACTTCCAGCCTGAGCAGGAGCGAGACTTTACCGCCCTCTCGCTAAAGCCCGACCACCACAATCGGCCGCTATGGATCGATGGTTGGGGAAAGCTCTATTTTGAGACCTTCCATCCGATAGCGCCTCAGGTTCAGGACTTCCTGATTACGATTGCTGAGCCAACGTCACGACCAAGATTCTTGCATGAATATAGGCTCACGACCCAAAGTCTGTACGGGGCGGTTTCGGTTGGCCTGGATTCGAAGGATATTATAAAGACTCTCGATCGGTTCTTGAAGAATAAGATGCCGCCCAATGTTATTGAATACATTACTTACTGTGGCAAGAGCTATGGCAAAGTGAAGATAGTAGTGAGGAACAACAAATATTTCGTGGAGACTGGGGATCCGATAGTACTACAGATACTGCGGAAGGATCCTGAAATCGGTCCATGCCAAGTAGAGGGCGAGGAAGTGCTCACTATAAGCGCTCCGACGATGGCTGGACTCGCGATCGCCGGAACGAAGGACGCTGTATTTGTGCGCGAGGCCGAGGGACGAGATAAAAGCAGATCGGACCCGGATCAGACTGGACAAACCCCAACAGCAGAGGAGGTATATACTGCACTCAACGATGAGGATAACGACGATGAACAAGATATTGTTTATACATTCCAGATCAAAGATGACAAAATAAGCAAGGTCGCGCAGCGGTGTCTGGTTTTACACTACCCTGCGCTTGAGGAGTACGATTTCAGGAATGACCACATCAACCCTAACCTCGAGATGGATCTGCGACCAGCAACTCTGATCCGGCCATACCAGGAACGGTGTTTAAGCAAGATGTTCGGTAACGGTCGTGCAAAGAGTGGCATTATTGTTCTGCCCTGTGGAGCTGGCAAGAGTCTGGTCGGCGTTACAGCTGCTTGCACGATTAAAAAGGGAGTTGTCGTCCTAGCTAATAGTAACATCTCTGCACTCCAGTGGCGTAATGAGTTCCAAAAATGGTCAAACATAAACCCAGATGATATCGCTATTTTCTCATCTGTAAACAAGTCTGTGTTTACTGGAAATACCGGGATCATCATCACAACCTACTCAATGGTAACAAACACGCGAAAGCGTGCTCACGAATCAGCTAAGATGATGCATTTCCTTCAGAATCGGGAGTGGGGCCTTATGCTTTTGGACGAAGTACACGTCGTCCCTGCACAGATGTTCCGAAATGTTATCGGTTCTATTAAATCTCATTCGAAGCTAGGCTTGACAGCCACTCTTCTTCGAGAAGATGACAAGATTGAGGATCTGAATTTCCTAATTGGACCGAAGTTATATGAGGCTAATTGGATGGAACTGGCACAGCAAGGTCATATTGCAAGAGTCCAGTGTGCCGAGGTCTGGTGCCCTATGTCGGTTGAGTTCTATGAGCAGTATATGCAGGCTAACGTGCGGGATCGGTCATTATTCTGCGCTATGAACCCGTGTAAGTTTCAGGCTTGCCAGTACTTGATCAAATATCATGAAAAACGTGGCGATAAGATTATCGTCTTCTCAGACAATGTATACGCCCTCGAAGCTTATGCAAAGAAATTGATGAAACCATACCTTTTCGGTGGCACTAGTAACACCGAGCGCCAGGAGGTCCTAGATTATTTCAGCAATTCATCAGAATGTAGTACCCTCTTCCGCTCTAAAATCGGCGATACATCCCTCGATATCCCCGAAGCGACCTGTCTTATTCAAATCTCCGCTCAATACGGCTCACGTCGTCAGGAAGCTCAGCGCCTCGGCCGCATCCTACGGGCTAAGCGGCGAAACGAGGAGAGCTTCAACGCCTTCTTCTATTCGCTCGGGGCTATGCCTTCAAGGTGATCACGCAGCTGAAGGATATCAAGAACACACCCGACCTAGCCTTCGACACCCCCGAGTCTAGGCGCGAGCTTCTAGCAAATATCCTCCTAGAGGTCGAGAGCAAGTCGTGGAAACGCGAGGAGGAAAGGGAGAGCGCCGGCCTCTTAGCGGACGGGAATATGTTCTATGGTCCGGACGGTAAGCCGTTGCGGAAGGCGCCGAAGAGGAACAAGGCGTCAGTGGCGAGGAGGACAGCGGGCGCGCTCAAGGATCTCAGCGGTGGACAGGATATGGCTTACATTGAGCCGAACCAAAGCGCAAACAAAGCAATCGTGGAAAAGAAGGGCCCGCACAGCGATTTCTTCAAGTCGATGATGAAGCAGAATGAGAGGCGGAGGAGGATGGCTCAGCAGTCTTTTGCGTCATAGCATTATATTGAATCACCATGTTGAGAGCTGATCCAGATGGCCGATACCTACGACTCGCTCGGCGACCCTATTTGCACTACCTCCGCTGTCTTCTTAGCCCACGGATAATAGCTATACTCCATATCCCTCACTGCCCACTCGGCGCCACTTTTCTCCATAAATAGCTCCTATATGAAGGGCCGCAAAACCTGGTCGAGGGTGCTGCGTAAGAAGGTTAGCCTGCTATCGAAATCGGCTTCCGGCCACGTTTGCGGCGGTGCGGGGGATCCGAAAGCAAAGAGAGCATAGGTTTGCGTGGAGGTCTCGAGCGTAGTAAAGAGCAGGGGGGGATATCGTTGAAGAACATATTATAGAAGCTGCTGACTTTATAGAGACCTTCGGACGGCTATGGAGGTAACTTTAGAAGGTAGAGGGACTTTAGATAGGACCATTTTCCCCCTTGTTTTTAGATATTTCTCTTCTATTTTGATTTCCTTTTTTGTTCTTCTTCTTTCAATTGGAAAGGATGGATGGATGGATGGATGGATGCAACGAGGAGAATAAACACTCGTTTCAGGGTTACTCTTACCTAGTAACTTAAAAGAGTATGAGGTAATGTGAGATTATATACGCAAGGACATCTACTGTATTTATAGTAAGACTAATTACTAAGGAAGAGTACTGGCGCAGCGCGCAAGCGAAGCATTCATGGAGCGCAGCCGTCAGCGCTCAGGTACCGCTCAGGGCCGCTCACCCCCCAGCTCACCTTAAAGCAGCCGCTGCGCACCCCCGAGGCTAGAAGCGGAAGGGGCAGAACTTTCTCGTGATCATATCTAGAGAGGTAGGAAGACACGTTGTACAACGTTAAGTCTGATATATATGCCAAGCCGCTAAGAAATCTTAGCTGTACGACGCTGGCCGCAATTCAGGAGACGACAGCGGACGGGACTTTTTGACCGACCGATTCAACCGTACCGATGTATACCTAGCCACGACCGAGCAGGACAACATGACCTTACTACCAGGTACCGGTCTGGGCTTGTAGTGGTCTGACCATGTTTGTCATAGGATCACTGGCTAGTGAGGGGATGGGGCTGTGTGCTGACAATCCTTCCTTTCACCATCCATAAAATAACCAACCCACCATATTCTATCATTCCGTGAGAACGGTAGTCGACTCTGAAGATGGTAGATTTCACGCACTCCTTCACCAGGAATTCTTCCATGATCCCCCCTTTTGATAAATGGCCTCAACCGCCAGCCTCATCTCCCATCACCACAATCGTGTGCTTGCAGATCAAGGAGAAGGTCTGTGGACCGTCAACGACGTGGGATGATCACTTAGCCGATACGCCTGCTGCCTATGCCTTCAAGGACTTTCTGCGAGCGATCGCGAAGGAACCGGGATATAAGGCGGTTGGCTGGGGCCGGAATCTACAAGAAGATAATGCTGTCACGATGTTCATATGTAAGTCATAATACTTTACTTCCGTCGTCTTTTGCATCGTTCATGGACGTGGCTACAAGATCATCTGCATATGAATCATCGTATCTATACGTGTAGCGCCCTTTTAGTTTGATTTGGACTGAGTGTTACCTACAGCATGGCACGAGGATTCCCCAGCATCCTTCAAATCGTCCCATGACTTCACACATATCCCCCCTACCTCTCCCCTTGCCTCCTTCCACAGATATCACATCTCCCCACCAATCATTTACAACGTGACCTTCCAGAATCCCAGCTTCCCTGCCTCTCCATTCAGGCCGGTCTACTACGAACTCATCATATGGCATATCCCCGTCCAGCTCGACCCAACGCACTACCAAGAGCATGCAAAAGAATTCGATACGTTGCGAAAGTGGTTTCTAAGGGTTGAAGGGGATGATGAATTCGATACTTCTCTGTGGGGGGACTTGAGGAGAGATTACAGAGGGTGGGCCCTCACACGAAACAACAACAACGTGACCGATAACGCCACGATCCATCCATCCAAGAGTATACATAGCAGCAATGATCCTGCACCCAACAACGACAATCAACCACTTGTTCCCACAGCACCTCCTGCAACCCATGATCCTCAACCTGGTGAATCCCAACCCGCGGAAACAGCCGATCGCCCGGTCGAGAGCACACACATTTTCGTACTGTGGTGGAAGGACCAAGAAGCCGCGATGCGATTCAAGGATCCCGAACAAGTAGGTATCAAGGGTGGGAAGATAGACCTGAACCCTTTGACGTGGAAGACTGGGTTTCAGGACTTGCAGGAAAGGTGGGTCGGTGAGGGGATGAGGGTGGAGAACTATCCTTTGATGGTGATGGGTTGGTATGACGGGTCTAGATGAATGTGTATCTGGACACTTCGGATCCGAGAATATTTCATGTGTAGAAGGGTCATGTATCATGCCCTGCATCAAAGTGGACATTTGAAGGAATGCGTCGTTCAGGATGTTGCCGTTCCGTATCCCGCTGCCACAGAATTTCTGGAGTATATTGATGAGTCTTGGGGTCAACATCCTCTTTGGCTATATCCTCTCTACCAAAGGAGCCAGCCGCCCGAATCCCCTCACAACCCACTGGCGGAGGAACGTAATCCGAACATCCCTAACATATTACTCATCAAAGAAGTCTGGTGCCCTGCAGCGTCCCAAAACAATCTAGTCTCTAAGCCTACATTGCGACACTCCTATCATCAATCAACAGTAATACCAACACCAAGCTCTCGCATAGGACTCAGCAATCGGCATGACATGTTAGAAGCCAACCGAGGACTAGAGCGAAAATTGCACGCCCTTGATGTCGGACAGTGGTTATATGCGACTATGTATCATATAGAAGAGGAGGGTTGGAGACTGTTTCATGGCGAAGCATATGATGTTTTGCGTACGGGATATGATGTTACTTATTTGCCTACTATGTACGAGAGGATAGAGGTCGGTGTTGAGCCAGGAGAAAAAGCGATGAATGAGTCGCTGAAACGCTGGTTTATTATATTATTCCGCTACATCTAGCCGCTCAACGGACTGTACCTATCTAATGTGAGAATACGGAGTATACTCCTCTCCGTGCCGCTCATCTTGCACCGCACAAAAAGAAGCATACTAATGTTCAGAGGACCACACTTCGCCATCTTCATTCATCAGAAAACCCTCGGTAGAAGACAGTACGACATTCCTCTCACACTATACCTAGAACCTCGCACACCTTCCACCCTTCACCTTGCTCGAAGACAACATCGATAGTATCCTAGAAACCGTACGAACTTTCCTCTAATCCAGCGATTGAGGAAAAGGAGAGGGAAGGGAAGTTATGTATTCAAAAGATAGATACGGAATTTCATCGAGGAAGAAGATTAAAGGGAAGACGATTGGGGAGAGAGACGTGTCATGATCTTGCGAGATCTGGGATTTGATATTAAGGCAGGGCTGGAAGGGTTGGAAGGGTTGGAAGAAGTAGGTGATGGGTGGGAAGTCGGTATTGCTTCTTAGTCACCCCTTGCGCACCGACACCCCCAATTCAGACGTATTGAAGTTATAAATTCCTGGTAACGGAGAGTATCTTTGCTTGCGAGAGTTCCCACAAAGGGTGTCAAGCGAGGACTCGATAGGATGTGGCTATCTATGAGACCCTCGTCCCCTACCCGGTACCAGTCACGAATGTTCCGAGGCTTCCACAAGGTTTTCGGCAAGGATAGAAGATGAAAATGCACACGTCTCGAACGTTCAATCGACTCTGCCGCATCTACAATCATCTCTCTCCCCTTTCAACCCCTGCAGGCTCATATCCATCCAAACGCCCCCACCTCATCATCCCATCCACCCAATACTCATACACTTAGCGAGACCGGTCGCTCCAATGGTGACAAATGAGATGTTTTCGGCGCTTCAAAGCACCAGGGGCTTCCCGCGCTCATGGGTGAACGGAGGGAGCGTGGGCTATGAGCGGGATATCTTCCAAGCTGCGCCAGGTTTGAGGCTGACACGACGCTGCAGAAAGGCGTTTGGCTTGATTGTTGATCAATTGAGTCGCAAGACCAGAACATAAGCTTGGTCGCTAGAATATCGACGACTGTGTCGGGCCAGGGGTATCTATGCATTCCAGCTAAGTATGTGGTCATGATGGTCATGCTTCTCCAAAACGTGGTCTTAGGGTTGCCACGGCGTCACGGGTAGCTGTCTGATATCAATGGTGCCCTGATCCGGGGGATTTTTTGGTCTTCTAGACAACACACTTCGAATCCCTTCTCAGTGCCACTGCGACTGGTTCACAAAACCTTCCTCCATCGTCCTATCTTCCAAGGTCTGTATGAAGTTCCTGTTTCGGCCACTGGCTGCCCTACTGCCTCTTCTCCTGGCATTGGCAGCTGCATTTGGATCAACGAACCCTTCGGGCGGAGGAGGGTAATATGCTGGACTCGGCTGCAATCTTATCGGTGCATTCGGGTCAAGGTGACTCGCCACTCTTTGGATGGATTGGGGTATCCCGCCTTGTTGCTGCTCCATAGTCGAGGCCCGTTGCCGACCTGCTCTTGTTGTGGCTTGCGCATAAAGGTTCTGCTGGGGAGCGTACTGTGCTGCAGCCAATTGGCTAGGAACCTGTTGTATCATACCCATTTGATGACCGTAGCCAGCTGGCTGGGTAGGATACGGTGGAGGCGCCGCTTGTTGATGAGGAGTGTACATGTTGTTGTATACTGGTGGCGTCTGGGCAAGCCCGCTTGGGCCGTATTGGCCCATCTGGACATTTGCAGCGTATGCATTTTGTGCTGCAGACTGATGAGCCTGTGCTTGCGCCGCTTGCACCTGAGCTTGCACCTGCGCTTGAGCGGCATGAGCTCGCTGCTTACTAACAAGCTCGGCTTCTTGTTGTTGCCGAACACCAGGAGCGGGCGATTTAGTAGATGACGATGTCTTGAGATGCATCGGTGGCACGAAGGGGCCTGTGAATTTCTGCTGCGTAATGAAAGGGTGGAGCTTCGCTTGCTGAGGTGACCAGCGTTCGAGCGGATTTATGTTGAGCAAGCCGCGAACAAAGTCAATGAACGCCAGGCGGTTGGTCATTTCTGATTTCTGTCAGCTACCAATCCACATCTAGGTGTCAAGCTGCTGACCTCGATCAATTTCCGATTGCTTCATATTTTTCCTCGGCATTGCATAGCTTCTAATGATCTCGGGTAAGGTTGTTGCCTGAAAGTACTTCTTGCTCGGCTGCTCCTTTGAGCCATGCTCTCTCGAGTACTGCTCCATCGACTTGAGTCTATAGCTCCGTCTGCCATATTCGTCATGAGTCTTTTCGAAAAATTCTCCCGACTGCTTTCCCATCTCGAGCATCCAAGTTGGTGCCAAGCCAAGCATTTCAGTGATCCTCGACACTTGATTGTACTCCGAAGATCCAGGGAAAAGGGGTAGTCCTAAGAAGAGCTCCACTACAATACAGCCCAATGACCACATATCAATGGCGGAAGAATAGCTAAGTTGGTTAGGGTCATGGATAGTCTCGGCAATTGAAGTGACTTACGGGAGACCCAGAAGGACTTCTGGCGACCGATAGAATCGAGACTGAATGTAAGTATACACTGTCTGTCTTTCGTCACAGGCGGAGCCAAAATCGATAATCTTGATGACTGGGCTTTCCAAGCTGAATTTACAATGAGTACCAGAGACGTCTAGCATTGGGGCTAGGGCTTACTTTTTCAGGAGAATGTTCTCCGGTTTCAAATCGCAGTGAATAAGCCTTGCTTTGTTGAGAAGGCCCAGACCATTCAACAACTGCTGTGCGAATACACGCACCAAAGTCGTACTCAAACCTCGAAACTGATTCTGCTTTATCAACTCGTACAAATTTACGCTAAGAAGCTCGAATACTAAGCAAAGATGCTGCCGATGAATGAAGGTGTCCTTCAGTCGTAAAAGGTGATGGTCGTCGTTCTTGTCCAGCTTTCCGTTAAGCAAATCCAGTACAGAGACTTCCATCATGCTCTGGTTGAAGTATGCGGTTCGGTTCTTGACTACCTTGACTGCAACCACCTCTTGAGTCTTCAGGTTTTGACATTTGACAACTTGACCAAAGGTACCTTGGCCGAGAACATCAAGGATGAGGTATCTATTCTTGTGTCCATTCTCTTCATTACCAAGTATGTCGTTGACAAACAATATGTAATCACTGTCTTCATTGTCATATCCGTCGTTCTTTACTCCCTTACTTGGCTTCGTAAGAACCCGTCTTGGGTTCCGGGATGACTCGTATTTGAAGGCTGGATTGCAGATGCGATAAGTCGAGGGTAGATGGGTTGTCAGTGCTTGTAGTGGCTACAATAGGACGATTAGTGAAGTTGATTCAATTACATCAACGCGCAAACTGACACTGATGAAGCCGCCTTCGGGATTCGCTCGCCGGAGGGCAGGCTGTGGGTTTATCCTTGGCTGAAGATCTTGAAGTGAGTCTAGTTTTTTGAACCTCGGCGCTGGACCTCGAGTCGCTTCCGCCGTGCCCGGGTTCTGAATGGGCCGCATCTGTCGCGGCGATTTTGCTTCACGACCGAAGACTGCATTGAGATGGGCGGTGGCCGAATTAGGATAATATTGGTCAAACCCAGAATCGCCAGGCTGTATTGGAGGGAGATGGAGGGGGGGTTGCCTGGACGTCGCTAATAATGTTGTTAGCATCGATCCTAATTTCCCTCAATGCTAGGTTGGAGTAGGCTATCTAACTTACTCGGCGAAGCGTAGCTTGATTGAGGTGGTGTCGAGTAATGAGATGACCTGGTAGGTGACTGCCGTGCTGGTGTATTCTGGGAAGGGTACTGGCCGTATGGGCTCTGGCTGGGTTGCTGGGGTGCGTAGGGCGACACAGGCGTAGCCTTCATGGGGGAGTACTTCCTTGCAGCTAGAGAGTCTTCCTGATTTAGATATTGCCCAGATGTTCGATGTTGGTGACTCGGCCTCGACGGGTATTTCATCTTGTTGTATGGATCTGCATCCTCCATGGCCACATCGCCGTCCCCAGAAGCGTAACCACGTGCATGTGGGGTTCCAATAGGTGAGACTGCCATTGACTGTGGCTGAGAAGGTATAGAGGGCGTTTGATAGGGGTCATAGCCATATCCAGAGTGGGGCTGAGGTTGCTGGGCTGAGCCATTTGACGGTTGCTGTGGTGTTGACTTGGAGTATCGCGGCTGGCGGTCACCGTACCCTTGCCAATTCTGGTCCATCGAGGCGCGTTTTATCGGTCAACGTCGGATACTACGAGTGCAATTCTTCGTGCTCTGTTCGACGGGTATAGAGGACCCTTTCCAGTCGACCGCGACTTTGATCGCAAGATGGTATTCTCGTACGATCTCACTAGCTGTCGCTATATGTCTCAATAGCGGTCGAGGGTCACAAGTCTCCAAGAGATAGGGTGTATCGACTTGCTGCGAGTCTTGGTCTCCAAGGTGGAAGCATGAGCGCCTGAGGCTTCGAAGTCCAGCTGCCCGATCCCCAATAGCGTCCAGGGTCAAGCGGCTAAAGCCTTTAGAGCTTTATCCTAGCAAGTAGCAACCGACCCGTATGTTGAGGCGGTTGAAGACTCTGATGAGATCCATAGGTAAGTCGAAGTTCGGATTATGGGGTGTCAAAATAGCATTGTAGGAGTATTTGGTGCGTTTGACACGGCCTAACAATGAAGTGACTGAAGTAGACGGCTTTGTGCTTTAGGCGCGCTCTAGTTCTAGGGAGCTCCCGCCCTGCAAGGATATTACGTAGCCGGCATGATCCATGAGCCTACTCTATTACTCACTAACGAATAGCAACCATCCGAATCTCTGAATCTGCACCCTCGCTGGCAGAGTGGTAGCAACTGTAAGAGATACATACCATCAAAACGGTATTATGATAGCCAAGCCCTCATCAGCGAGGCTCACCCGAGTCACCTATGATGCTGGAGTGAAGGACAAGACAAAGCCCGTGTAGACCATCTAGCGCGTTATTGAACGAGCAACACTCACCGTACACGACAGCTCCAGGCATTAGGCAGGATGATGCTCATGATCATGGAATCTACGAAAACAACAGATTGCCCAGCATAGGCTAGTATGGACGCATCAGTGCCACCACCCGAGGACGGTAATAGTCTTGTAGACGATGATAATGCTAAAATGCCTCCACCTAGCTTCGCCCATGGCGATACTCTGGGCGAGGAAGAAGCTGCTCGCTTGAAAGACCTTGCTACAGAAGTCCGGGATCAAGATGACCTTGAGCGGGATATTGGTCGGCAGGCTGACCAACTATTGACCGAGCAGGCTAATGAGCGGGACAAGAAACGGTTAGAAAAAACACAGGCAGACAAGGGCAAGCTCGAAAGTCAGGTCCGAAACCTTCAGGAACGCCTGAGGCACCATACCGGAGGACCGACTACTGCAGCTCGTTTGAACGCAGAGATAGAGCACCTTGAAGCAAGCATCAGGACATGGGAGACCGATCTTCAGCAGATACAGGAGCGCATTGATCAGAGGCATGAGGACGAAGGCAAAGCTAGTGGACACGCTGAGGAGGGAACCAACAATCGAAGGATGCAAGGCGAGAGCCAACGGGATTTTCTTATTCGAATCGGCAAGATCACGCCGTTTTCTAAGGTCCCAGGGCTAACCCTCAATCGTTCCGACTCCACGTTACAGGAAGCGCTTTTAGATGCGGAAGAGGACAAAGCAGAGACAGAACCCATCGTCAACGAAACCCCTGCTCCTGAAACACTCTCGCATCGCAACCTGGTACAGCCAGGGTTCGCGGACGTTGAGGATGGGCTTACAAGCTTCGATGCCGCCGAAGAATCGGACAGGCCCAAGAAACGGCGTCGTTTACATGAGAATAGAGTCTTGAAGTCGGAAGATCCCGAAGGTGACACAGGAACATGTTCTGAAGGGACCAGGAGCACGGAGGAAGATGTTTCTGACGTCGAGAAAAGCATGTACCGGCCAGGCACGGATGATTCTGAGATGGCATATGCTGCCGAATCCGAAGAGAAGTCAGGCGATGAGGACACCACTTTCCTTGATATGAATCCGACCCGCCGGGTTGGGAAGAAAAGAGGTGATAATCACACTGTTGAAAGCCAAAATGTCGACTTGGCTGGCCTTGATGATGGCAATGAGAGGTTATATCAAGATAGGCTGCATAGCTGGATTGAGCGGCGCAGTGCAGCAAGAGCAAAAGCCAATGCAAAGATAGAAACATCGATAGATGAATCTGAAGACGACCCAGATCAATACAGCATGAATGGCACAATCGCAAATCAGCAGTCACCAGTGGATCAGTCCTCAGAAGATGAATGGCACCAACCGCACCCTGTACGGCCAGATGCTGTGTTTGAAGGTGGCTACAAAATTCCTGGGGATATCTATCCGTCGCTTTTTGACTATCAGAAGACTGGCGTTCAATGGTTGTGGGAGCTATACTCGCAACAGGTGGGCGGAATTGTAGGGGATGAAATGGGGCTCGGCAAGACCATCCAAGTCATAGCATTCTTAGCTGGGTTGCATTACAGTAAGAAGATTACAAGACCAATAATCGTCGTCGCACCCGCTACAGTCATGAGGCAGTGGGTCAACGAGTTTCATACCTGGTGGCCGCCCTTTCGAGTATCAATACTACATACATCGGGTAGTGGTATGATTGATGTGGGTCGAGAGTCTCGCTATGAGGATGAACTGATGTCAGCCCTTCCTAAATCAGCTACCCAGAAGCCGGTGACGAAAACACAGCGGTCGGCAAAGAAAATTGTCGAACGTGTTGCTGAAGAAGGACATATTCTTGTTACCACCTACTCTGGATTGCAAACGTACGCTGATCTGCTTATACCGATGGAATGGGAATATGCGGTCCTTGATGAAGGGCACAAGATTCGAAATCCAAATACTGCGATTACAATATATTGCAAGGAGTTGAGAACCGCCAACCGTATCATACTTTCTGGAACGCCTATGCAAAACAATTTGATAGAATTGTGGTCTCTCTTCGATTACATCTTTCCGATGCGCCTCGGTACATTAGTCAATTTCCGACAACAATTCGAGTTCCCTATACGTCAGGGTGGTTATGCAAACGCCTCTAATCTTCAAGTCCAGACCGCGATGAAGTGTGCAGAAACTTTGAAGGATGCAATCTCTCCTTACTTGTTGCAGAGGTTCAAGGCTGACGTGGCATCTGACCTGCCCAAGAAGAGCGAGCAAGTCCTCTTTTGCAAATTGACAAAGATTCAGCGAGACGCTTACGAGGGCTTCCTTGGCTCAGATGAACTGAAGGCAATCATGAATGGTAAACGTCAGGTCCTTTACGGTGTTGACATTCTTCGCAAAATATGCAATCATCCTGATTTACAAGATCACAGGACGCTCGCTACGAAGGTAGGCTATAACTACGGGAACGGCTCCAAGTCTGGAAAGATGCAGGTTGTAAGAGCATTATTAGAGCTCTGGAAGGAACAAGGACATAAAACACTGCTGTTCGCTCAGCATCGGATCATGCTTGACATTCTTGAAAAATTTATCAGGCACATAGGAGGCTTCAACTACCGACGTATGGATGGCACTACACCCATCCACACTCGCCAAGGCTTAGTCGACGAATTCAATAATAATCTCGACGCTCATGTCTTCCTTCTGACTACAAAGGTTGGAGGACTTGGTATCAACCTGACTGGTGCTGATCGGGTCATCATATACGATCCGGATTGGAATCCCTCAACAGATGTCCAAGCGCGGGAGAGAGCTTGGCGCTTGGGTCAGAAGCGAGAGGTGATCATCTATCGATTGATGACGGCTGGTACCATCGAAGAGAAGATCTACCATCGCCAGCTCTTCAAGCAATTCCTGATCAACAAAATCTTGAGAGATCCAAAGCAACGACAGACGTTTCAGATGAAGGACTTGCATGATTTGTTTACGCTTGGTGGATCGGATGAAGCGGCTACGGAGACTAGCACATTGTTCAAAGGCACTGAAGTGCGGTTTGACAACTGTGACATAATCGCCCAACCAGAAGCAGTATCCAGCGGCAAGCAAACAGGAGACATGTCGATCAGCACGACCGCCAGCGGTGATAATGTCCGCAATCTGACTGGCGTAGCCTCCATGGAGCGATTCCATGGCGAAGAAGAGGAGGAACGCAAGGCTAACTTGGGACATGGCAAGAACTCGGAAGCCCGTGTCATGGAAGGCATCTTTGCGCGGTCCGGGGTACAGGCCGCGCTCGAACATGATCAAATTATCAGTGGAAAGAAGGTACTCACAGCTGATCCGAAAATGATCGAACAAGAAGCGAAAAGAGTTGCGGCTGCGGCCGCCAAGGAGCTCAAGAAAGCAGAGGAAGCTGCAAGAAACGTACCTGTGGGCACGCCAACTTGGACTGGTCAATTCGGATCCACTGGAAGACCAGTGCAGCAGCAGCGAGGACTAGGCCGAGGCCGCGGGGGCCCCGCCTCGTCGAGCATCCTAGCGGGCTTACAACACCGGCAGGGTGCGAATGCTTATGCGTATGGCTTGCGAGCGAGTGGATTGAATAGCAATGGCTCAGGCGCGAAGGGCGTGGACTTTATGAAGATGATTCGCGATTATCTTACTACCCATGGGGGCCAGGTTCACACCCAGATGTTGATTGACCACTTCAACCGATACTGCAACACGCCAACAAAAACGGCCGAATTCAAGGCTATGCTCACGGAAATAGCAACGTTGGAGAAGGGGAGTCGAGGAAGGGGAAAATGGGTATTGAAAGAAGAGTACAGCGCGAAAATTTAGCATCGGATGGTTAGGATTATATCAGTTGGCAGATGATGATACCCATAGACCGTGATATCTTATATAGTTTGGTAGGATTTTGCCACTCGTAGTTCTGACTTACGTTGGAACGAAATCATTTTATCTACGAGAAGTAGGGTCCGTGGCAGGTTTCTATCGACCCCTTAACAGACATTCGTGATGGCAGACCTCGTATTGTAAGGTAAAGTATTGTTACTAGGATGGAATACGGACTAGTGGCGGATCGTTTCCTAGAATAGCCAGAGAACATCAACATTCAGGTTGGCTTCGATATTGTCAACGATACAATACTCCCACACTTCGTCCGCCGTCAGAGGATACGGCAGGCAAACGCTCGTTTATCGCCTGGCCGCTCTCTCTCTCCATCCTTTGGTCTACTCACTTCTTATTCTCGGCATCTGCCAGGGGTCGCAGCATTAGGGACCATTAACAGCGTTTGAAGCAAGAAAACGGCCTGATTACTACATGGTATTGGGAGACACATAACGTCTAGCTTTGGTCGAAGGGCGACAAATAGCAAGATCCATTCGTTCAATCAAACGCAACCATGATTCAAAGATTTCGACTCAGCAACATCGTCGTCGTACTTTTCCTCTTCACATCCCTTACATCGGCATGGCCGTGGCCACCATCATTCAAACACATCAATATAGAAGGCTTGATTGTCAGGCGGCAGCAGAATGCGCAGAGTGGTGAGTGGTGTCCCCCATGGTCTCGTCATACAATGACAACAGTGTAAAGCGCTGAGATTCACTATTCTATACAGACACCAGCACTTCAGGATCGAAGACCGCTGCAGCAACCTCAAAGACTGCTTCGCCAGCATCTACCGCCAAAACAGCCACAGCTACAGACATGGCCAGTGGCACACCGAACACCAGCGGAACAGCGCAAGCCAGTGAGACAGCCACAAGTGGCGGGACAGCAGCTGCATCAACAGGAGGAACAGCAACCATAAGCGTTAATCCTGTTCTTCCACCGGGCGGCGTCAACATGATTACCCCCTCAGCCCTCGCGCAATCAACATACTACAAAATTGGCGACCAGCTTACATTTGCCTGGAACTACACTTCGCTCTCAATCACACCCTCCAAAATCGATGTCATGGTATTCTGCAACGCGAACAGCGCCACATACACAATCTCAAATAATGCAAGCTTCGCAAAGACTGGAAGTGTAGTGTGGGACACATTGCCAGACGTGACTGGGACAGCGCCTTTGTTGACCGAAACATATACGCTAGTCATCTACGATGCTGCAGAGGCTGTCACAGCAGTAGCCGCAGCTGGCGAACTAGGAGTCAGCAAGGATTTCAGATTCGGAATGTACATCCCGCAGAAGTACACGCCTTACGCCGGTAAGCTGCTGGTTCTGGAACGCAAATCATATCCCTAGGTTTACTAACAGGACGTACAGATTGGAAGTGTGCGGTGTGCAGTGCCGCCCTTTCGGATGCAGAGCGGCAAGCATTGAAGTTCATGTTCGGCATGTGTGTGGTTACTGTGCTGTCATTCACATGGTTCGTCAGCGGACTCTGGTAGGCTCCTGCGGCTCTCTTCATTGTCAACCTCGGCACAAGCAGGCAAGAGAATCTGTGCAACAGCCCTGTGAAGGAAAAATTAGGCGTCATCGTAATCTGCATCACGGTCGCTTCGGACGGTTTGGGCGTTGTGCATAATCTGGAGGTGGAGCGCATCGGGTACCGGAGTGATATATTGGGTATATAATGGTGATGATGGACAAGGATCAAGTACGTACGAAACAAAAGCTTACTAATGTAATATTCTTTGTTCTTGCATGTTCCGGCATGATCTTGCAAATCGTTTTCCTTCCGTGAAGAACATGCTCCTTCTGCCCTTGTTCTACCCGTTTTCTAGCCGGCGTGTGTCTGCATGTTCCTTGGGCTGCAGGAACCCATCAACAGCCGTCACTGCCACGAGGCATGCTATATATATGGTCTTGTCCTGATCGGGTATGCATACCCGGTCCTCTCTACCACTGATTCCTCATTGATCTTCATACAATACTCATTCTATTCTATCGGACTCCTGCAGCGTGTCAAACATAGCAATCACGGTCTCCTCGTTAGGCTTCGATGATGCCTCTTCGTTCTCCTGTGGAGACTTCAGGAATCACGCAGACGTTCTCAATTACGAAACGACTCTGTGACGGCAACATGGAGTTTGGGGGATACCAGCCGATCAAACATGTCCTTCATTTTCCTGAGGTCAGGTTCAGTATAAGAGGGCCTCACCACAGCTTGGCGAGGCATGGTTTCATTCAGCACCCAGACAGAATCCAGTTCAACACGAGGACCCCATTCAACACGAAGACCAGCAATGTCAATTGAATTTTAGCAAGGACCCCGCAGCGAATCTATCAATATCGACACAAGTGTTCACTATCAGCGACCATTGATATCGGAAACAACTTTCTCATCCACTCCCTCGACCTCTATCATCACCATAATCATAACCCTGGCTCAGAACTCCACTATAACTAGTACCACCATCACCAATAACAACCAGCACCACCATCACCAATAACAACCAGCACCACCACCACCACCACCACCACCAAAAACAACCTCCTCATCCATTCCTCCAAACGAACCACCCACCAAAATGCCAGCCCCAGCACCAACCCCCCACACATCCCGCTCCTCCACCCCACACAAAACGCAATCCCAAAAACCACCAGCCTGGACGGCAGCAATGACGCGTTTCCTCCGGCAGAAACTGACTGATGGCGAGGATGCGACTAGCGCGATTATTTTGACGGAGACGGAGTTTCCGGTTGTGAGGGATCAGATTGGGGTGGGGTTTGTGGAGGAGGTTAGGGGGGGGAGGGTGTGAGGGTAAAGTGGGGAGGGGATGAGGGATGGAGGAGGGAGGGAGGGAGAGGGAGGAGGGAGAGGGAAGGGAGAGGGGGGGGTGGCTAAATTTTCATTTGATAGAGATGAAGATACAACTTTTTCTGAAGGAAGGATTCATGGTGATGGGAATGTAGCTTCTTCAGAAACAGGTCTCTGTGATTTTGGAAAGTTGACTTATGCTAGTGTTTTCATGTTTTGTTTTATCGACAGGAAGTAGGATTAAGCTCCTCTGCTTCTCTTGCGGTAAGCCTATGCCTAGATATGGAAAATGCAATATGCAGAGTGGTAGCGCATCAAGCTCGCGTGACATTTCATGACACGTCAACATCTCGGGCACAAGAGATGATAAATGGTCCTCCTTTCTTTTCTAATAAGTACGCGCCAGATTCCTCAAATACCAATCCACCAACCTCCGCCCCACCTTCGCCTCGCTCACATGGATCAAATCGCCCTGCATCGCATAATCCAAATCACTCCCATTGACCACCTCCCCATCCAGCAACGCCCCCTCCGCCCACCTCACCTGCCGGCTCCGCTGTTTATTAACCAACAGCCAGCTCCTCAGCCGCTCCGGCTCGACCTCCAAGAACCCGGCCAGTTTTTTGAGGTCCATGGTCGTGTAGAGTTTCAGGTAGGAGCGGACGGTTGGGGAGGACATGGTGTTGCGGACCTCGGCCATGAAGATGGAGCAGTGGTGGTCGACGGGGTCGACGTTTAGGTCTGGGACGTCGAAGTCGGGCGGGGTGGGGGAGATGAATTTGGGGCAGGCGGTGCGGAAGAGGTCTTCGAAGAGGGGGAGGGATTCGGGCCCACCGCGCTGCAGGCGGACGAGCTGGTCGCCGTATTTTTCGCGGAGGGCGGTGTGGATGGTGTCGTCGAGTTTTGTGGGGCTGAAGGCGACGCAGATGGCGACGAGGGCGTACATCTGGTCGTTTTTCTTGCTCACGCTGTCGTACTGCGCGTTCTTCTGAAAGTTCTTCGTGCGCGAGACGTAGACGAGGATGTGGCTGAACATGCGGATGGCGTCGGCGTAGCGGCGCATCATCATGTAGCTGAAGCCGACGTAGTAGTAGGTCGTGAAGTGGGCGGCCATGACGCGGGCGAACATGGCTTTTTTGTTCAGTTCGATGTCGTCGAGGGTCTTCAGGGCCAGGGAGAAGTCGCCGAGCAAGCAGTGCACCCGCAGTAGACCGATTATCGAGAAGTAGCCTAGCATGCGGTATAGAGGCCTGGTGCCGTACTCGCCCGCTACCTGATTGGGGTCTTCGTTCCGCTTCATGGCTTCGAGTTGCTCGTTGATTTGGCTACGCTGGATCAAGCTGTAGAGGACGTTGAGGACGGAGTAGCAGCCCCAGGTATTGGGGTTGTCGCGCAGGAGCTGTGCGTCGTCGGAGGTGGGTTCGGTGCGAGCGATGCGGTTTCGGTAGCGGCAGAAGGATTCGAATTGGTAGATGAACTCGTCTATTACGTCCCAGGCCCAGTAGTACTACTCCGTCCAATCAGCCATCCAACGCTCCCTGTGCGAGATGGGTCAGGACAGGCTTACCGTAGGCACCTCCAGATCGACCGGCCCCTCGGAGTTCAGTATAAAATGGAAAAGGCTGCAATAATTGTCGTAACTGGCGAATTTCGTATCAAGCGCTGCACCATACTCCAATGGCGTCGCAGCAGCGGCCAACTGAGCCTGCATATCCTGCGGTCCTCCTACCCCCGCTGATCCATTCCTGTCGAGCTCGCTCATGCCATCGTCGAACTGAACTTGCTCTTTGTAATCGCCAGCCATGGCTTCCTCTTCCTGGTCGGACTCATCCTGCACGACTTTCGAAGCGTCGGCCGTCGTGTAGGGAGCGCGTTGATAGAGAGCCATACTGGCAGCTGAGATGGATGTAGTCGTGTAGTGTGCGCGCTGATGTCCGCAAAGACAGTAAATGTCTTAGCGTTGATCGCTTAGATATGATCGTTATCAGATGTGATCGCCGCAGGGATCATCCAGAACTACTATAACGAAGGTTGGAGGTGGGGGAAATGGAATACCCAAGGTAAGTAAAACCTCTGAAGTCGCTCTTTCTTACATATCCAAAGCAGGTACTCAGATACTGACTGACTGACTGATGCACTATGGCTCCCACCTACAAGATAGCCCTCATCCAACTCCATCCCCAGGTATCGAACCCTCTACCCTTTCCACCGCGAACCCCTCCCTGACAGTTCCGCGCAGCCCCTCCAGCCAGAAAAGAACTTTGCCAAAGCAGCCGAATTCATCATCACCGCCGCTCTGAAAGGCGCACATCTCGCTGTACTCCCGGAATACCACCTAACCAATTGGATCCCCGACGACCCCCAATTCTTCGATCTATGCGCGCAATGGGAGATCTACCTGAACAAGTACAAAGCGCTAGCGAAGAAGCATAAAATTTGTATAGTGCCAGGAACGATTGTTGAAACGTTCAGGCATGTGGCGAATGGAGAAGACCAGTTGCATAACGTAGCATACTTTATCGATGACAAGGGGGAAGTTCTTGGTCGCTATCAGAAGAAAAATCTATGGTATTCCATATCATTTCCTACATTTTCCAAACAACCACCCTTTGTATGCTCGTAGGATAGGATCGCTGAGCCAATTTCGTTCCTCCGTGGTGAAGGCATCCAGAACGACCCCACCTAACCTCCTCGACCAACGCTCCCCACACCACAATCAACACCCCCGTAGGCCCAGTCGGCCTGCTCATATGCTGGGATCTCGCGTTCCCTGAAGCTTTCCGTGAGCTCATCGCCTCCGGCTCCAAGATGATCATCATTCCCACATTCTGGACCCATTCGGATTGCTCCCAGTACGGCTTGGATCAAAATCCAATGTCGGAGAGGTTGTTTCTGGAATCCACATTGACAGCCAGGGCGTTCGAGAATACTTGTGCTGTCGTGTTCGTCAATGCCGGAGCACCGTCGGGTGATCCGGGGTCGACCTATGCTGGACTCAGCAGGGTAACTGTGCCTTTTGTGGGTGCATTAGGTGACGAGACCAAAGAGACCCCCGTCGAGGGTATGAGCATTGTGGATGTTGACATGACACACGTTGAAGAAGCCGAGAAAAACTACAAAATTAGGCAGGATTTAGGCGGCGAGAGTTGGCATTATACTTATCGGCATCAGGCAGGAGAAGTGAACTCGTAGGCGTGCAGATCGGAAAATATGATCTTGGCCCTTTTGGTGTCAATCTTATGATACCTAGATAGTCTGAAGTGCCCAATTGGTGTCTCCGGTAGCACAGCGCCTTTGTGAGACACAAAAGCTACGAGATGGGATACGTTTCAACGCAAATATTTTCGATTGCTTTGTACTATAACTTCTCAAATAAGCCGTGTATACTCGAAGTGCTAGCATTATGCGGATAGGGGTATATTCGTAAAAGTCTGCAAGGAGCGAAAGCAACGCAGTGAAGGGAACATGTAGTACGCAATGAATGAAACTGTGTCCACGAGCGCCCCTTGCGCTATTCATTATCGTACCCGTGCTGTATGCCTGGCTTCAGCATTGGTGTCGTCCGGACGACAGTGATGACTTTCGCAGCACAGATATCGAACATGATTGAGAGCCTGTAGAGCTGAATCTGAGAGCCGGAAATTGGAAGATCAGGCTGCAACGGTCGGAATATTCCAATGCAAGCGATGGTCGATGTGTATGAATGGGGGATCGGAAAGTACGGGAATCTCGTTGCCTTCTTCTTCGGATCCATCTTCGGTCCCATCTCCATCCAAATTGAGCATCTGGAAACGGTTCATCAAAGCACTGGCTCGTTTCGACGGCGGGGGTGCCCTATCCTGCTTCTTCGGAACGTGTTGAGTCTTTGGCAGAGGCTGAGCACATTCATCCGGGTACCACTCGATTCTCATGCCTTTATATGTGACGCGAGACATCATACAAGTCCTTGCGAAGAGAGAATTGTGGATGGAATTGAGCTGGAGATAAGCATCATTATTCTTGAATGATATGTCAACAACGATAAGGTTGTGGATATGGTCCAGGTCCTCACGGAGGCGTTCTTCAGTGATATTTGGATGGACGTTGCGGATGACCAGGTTTCGAGTCGCGCCGATGCCTATCTTGTTGGCAACATGACCTGGTAATATAAACTGACGGTCGTTCCAGACGAATTCAAGCTGCGACGCGATCAGCCCGCGTCCAGCGTGCTTGGTACTTTATTAAACCTACCCTCTTGCCATGAACATAGATATCATTACGTTTGGCATAATTCATGAAGTCATGAGCAGCCGAACCCTCAAGGAATGAGATGCTGGCGCTACGGTCATTTGATCGGAGATATATGTCCAAGATAAGGCCACCACGAACAAAATCAGTAATGTCTTTGTGCGTTACACGATCCGATAGATTCTTGGCCAGGATAGTCCGCTGTTCTTCTCTAGCGTATCGCTTCTTCTCGATACGTGGTACTGAAAGGAAACCATCGTCCTTGTCGAGCTCAGGATCCCAGGATACATCATCCTCCTGGGTGTAGCTATTATGACGACTAGGATCTCCGAGTTTAGCTTTCGAATAACCTTGAAATCCATTGCCAGTATTCTTTGGCGGCCAATCAGTGCCTGCATTACTGTACGAGGGAGTCAGCCTCGCTATTGAATTAGACTGTGCTCGATAAATATGACAATTCGGCCGATCCCTAGATAACAATCTATTGAAAGAGAATCCTGGCAACCCTGCGAAAGCATGGTCCTACGCCAAGGTTTATAGCAGAAATAATTAGAGGCTTAGTGGTACGTACCTCCACGATGAAGCCGAGGGTCGAGACATCGTCACTCGCGCTTTAGAAGGCCGACTGAATACGTTCACGCCCCTTTGAGATGTTCATAGTCAGCAAGCTATCAAAGAGCCACAAGGCACGTTGCGAAGGGCCGTCCGGCAGCCGTGTCCCAATGTCCCAGAATTCTTGCATCGGCACTGCCGCGGGAAATCGCATACCCAGTCTCCAATTCATCATCGGCCGCCAAGGCATCGACAGAAGCTATTTGACCAATACTACCACCCCGAATGAGGATCTAGAGGGATTCAGTGTGTTCGGCTCTATCCCCGATACCATTAACATACCTCTAGGGTTTCCGGCTCTATACCTCCATCATGTAATGACTCCCGGAGGCTCGCTGGTCGAGATCAGCGACGCGTCTAGTGTGCGGACATGAAATTGAGAGGCTGCTCGGGATACCATATTCTTGAGCCATGCGGAGCTTTTAGACGTGCTTGCATGAGCCATTGATTGAGCTCCAGAGATAGGCAAGGCCAATTCCATACCAGGTTGTCATGATCGATCTTCGGTATGCTGACCGTAGGTATATCGACAGGCGTAGACAAGTCCCGCCCATTGATGTGCTGATCGCTCAATCAGCCCCATCCAGAAAACACCGTCCGGTGGTGTGACCAACGAACTCAGCTCTATCTCCGATTAGACCATACGTTTGCAGATACCAAGACTGGAGGGTAGATTGAACCTACCGTCGGGGCAGCGTCTCGAAGTATGCTTTATCTATAGTCACAGTGGCCGCCATGGTCGCTCTCGTTGTCACACGTCACATGCAAAGACGAGGATTGTGGAAATTCATCGAAAGGGCCTGCCACTTTGAGAGCGCGTTTCCTTGGCGCTGATTATTCTGATAGCCGGGTTTCAAGGCGTTGCCCCTGTTTACTTACTTACTTAAGTAAGGTAGCCATTTCGGGGCCAAGGCCCGTAGCGGGATCTAGCGCCCGTCTTCTTAGCCGAAGATCTTGTCCAGAGACGGAAGTTGTAACTAAAGCACTCCGTAGAGGTCTCGGAATGACGGTCTCTAAGAATCATTGGGAGGCATGTTGCAGGGTAATGCTATGTAGAACAGCTATGTCAGTCACAATTGAACACGCGGAAAGGGTCTAAGCTTACTGATCTATGCTTACTCAATACAACATACTCCTCAACAAGATATGTAGCCGTAAGGGATCATTCCATCGCTCCGTGATTCCATGTTCAAACATTTCATCTAAGCTCATAGCCAGACAATATCTATCAACCAGAACGCAGCACCAACTCAAACGCCAGGTATAATTCAATTCAATCCTACCCGACTGCCACTTCCTGCAAAAGATCGGCGGTTTATCAGTAGGTGGATAATCATCGATACATCGTGTAGAAGTTCCCTAAAATGCCCAAGGTCCACATCCAAGCGTTTAGTAGTACTCCTGCCAAATCATCAAGCAGTCCCATTCTCTCCATACCTCTCAGGATTCTTGTACATGCCAGCATCGCTCTTTCCAAGCGCCTTCCCTCCTGTCTCGCCGACAGGACCTCTCGATCCTATGTGACTCCAAACCATTACAGCAAGCCAACTTAGCCACATCACACCAGCGACGACTCCGTATGCGATCTCGCCCTTGACAGTGTTATCAGCGAGCATCAGCCCTAATCCGCCATTTATGATTCCCAATGTCACAATGATACGGCCCCACCAGACGTGTGTGATGGCCCAGAGCGTACGCTTGCCGTTTTTTTTGTAAATTTGGTGGTGAAGTAAGCCCAGTATAGGCTGAAAGATGAGAGCACTAACGACGATTATGCCGATAACCGGGTGACCATTACTAGCCTTGAGCTGCAGATCGTGAAAGTATCAGCGTGGGTTCGTAGTAGCCCATGTGAAAGGAGAGAAATTACCTGCGAATCGGGGTATATTGCGATGTAGACCCCTAGGCCAAGCCCTACCACCGCTAGAATGTATGCAAAGATCTGGATCGCGGCATGCACCCATACAAGGCCGCGAAAGGAAAGTGTGCGCATGATGATGGCACCCAATGGAAACAGAAAGGCAAAGGCGAGGCCCATGACGGTTCCATGGGTGATTTGAGCACTTTTTCGGTTAGGATTGACATCTCCTTCTCCGCCAGATTGCGCAGAAGCTGTACCTGCTTGGCTACCGGTCAGCACCAAGCGTTACAATCGCGACCTCGGGCACTTACCAAGCAGCAGGGCCAATGCGATGACAAAACGCCTTGCACAAAAAAACATGATGGGGTATTGTTGATATGCGTTAACTTCTACCAATGTAGAGCAAATAATAAAGGTCGTCTCTCAAACGTTGGACCCCAGAAAATCAAGAAGGATGAAGCAGAATGAAGAGACGCCAAAAAAGAGCCCGAAGTGCAAATGCTTCTTATTGACTTTAGAAGGGAAATATATGCACGCAGTTGACAAGGATGGGACCGGAGGTGAAGAAGTCCGATTGCGTAGTACAGTTGACGATCATGGCCATGACGAGCTCGGCCAAGATAGGAAAGGTATCCTGTAATGGTGACACTTCCAATCTTAAATTATGAGACTAACCAGTAAAGGAACTGCGCCGAGTCTTGATGTCATTCATCTATTCTGTGATACAACCTTCCCATAACGGTCTCAGTATGCCGACTGGTCTTGCGAACACTTTATCAGCACGCGCTCTGAATTTATCGATACGGAGTCTGGCCAGGGCGCAACATACAGAAGGATGCGTCTCGCATATGCCGGATCTGGATCTTCGGTTGCCAAGCCACAGTGCCTGCTTGAAATGTTTTGGATGTTTCAGCTTGAAACGCTCTAGCGCCATCTTATGCCGTCAGCTTGCATCCTAGTGTACTAAACCCTAAATCAAGCTTAAATGATGAGTAGATCAGCTCATCAGGTTGTGACCAATAGCAGAGATGAAGGAATTGGAAAATCTGAATTCCGGAATCAAGGTGGGAAGATAATGGAAACATATAGACAAGACATTATGCGAATTTCCCAATCCTTCAAACACTACCTCGAAATCTTGACTGAACTCAACTTCTCGATCGTGGCGCTAGGGCAGCAAAGAGCATCCGTACAGCGTAATAAAGGTACCTACTTTACGAGACTACATTTTAGTGAGCAGGGATAGCTAAATGGCATAGTGTGTCGTTGCCAGTTGGGGCAGATACAGTACCTTGCATCATGAATGAACTCACCTGAATCAAGGTGAATTACCTGGCATCTTTCTCTTCAATGATCGTTGGGCTGTATATTCATGTCTTCTCCAATATCGCGTTGATCATCTCGTTACCAAGACGTGTGGCTTCAGGAAACCGAGGCTCGAAGTATGTTGAGATGCGTTCAAATCGGTCCTGGTAGGATGCGAAGTTGCCAAAGGAAACGCACTCTGACCATCCCTATTCTAGCGGTTAACATCAAGCAAGATGAAGTATACTGCTTCGACTTACTCGAGCGGCGAATGTGAATTCGAGGTCGTCGGAGCGGAAGGTATTGTCATTGATTGCGACGTCAATGACTTCGTTAAGGAGATGAGGTTTGCGGAAGAGGTACTCGGTCACCCCGAGCCAAAGCCGAAAAGGCTGTGGGACGACATCGAATGACAATTAGAGAGCATGCCACAAGGTTTCCTAGGCAAGAGGACGTACCGGTGTCGAGCAGATCATATGATCATACGGCACAATGCCCAGCTTCCACCAACAATCAACCATACCCAGCAGGCTTAAATGGTTATTGGGTGTCTTCTCCTTCGGTACATTCCCTAGTGAGTAGCGATCCAGCACGTCATCCCTCAGGAGCAGATCTCTTTCGTCACCCGCGCTCCCAAAGACTGCGTGGCCTGCAGTCTTGATGCGTTTCTCAAATTCCTCTCGATGGCCGCCAAGCATTAGCTTGAAGAGCTCAGTGACGGATTCGGCATACTGCCTGATTTGTTCTTTTGCACAGGAGTTGAGAATGGCGAGACCGGCATAAACGTGCCATCTGTTGGAATAGATACGTAGCATAATATTGCATTTGACATTTTCGATACCACCAACGTAGCGGTCGATTTCCCAAGGAAACTGATTGTTCGAGAACCAAGCGGTGCCCATGCTCAAGAACGCAGCGTGTGTTACAGCCTGCGTGTCTGCTGTGATCCGATCATGCTCTTCGGCTGTAAGCCGCACATAGTTAGACCCAAGGCAAGACAGGATTTTCTTGACAATTTCGAAACTCTCTTCAGATGCTCGTTCCTTAACAAGAACAAGGGGCTGGCCTTTGGGGTTGACATTAGGTCCATGCAAAGAATGACAAGATACGATCTGAATGTCTTCGGGTAGATGCTTTTTGAACGCGGCTATCTCGATCTCTTTGCAGGAGGTTTGTCCGCCAACGATTGCACCTTGCTTGGTTGCTACTTGATATTAGTGCCGACCTAGCTGATCCAAGGTTCTAAGTACGAGAGGCATACAGGGACCGAACTCGCTCACGACGCGGTCAATGGCCGCAGCTTCCACGCTATAGAGGATGAAATCGCTTGATCTGGAGACGAGACGGCCATCAGAAAATATGTGTACATTGCTCTATCATGCACTTAGCTACTATGTACAAAGACTGCAAAGAAACCATTCACATTATCTTCGAACTCGTTCCTCAAAGACTCGTATTTCTCTTTAGTGTCGCAAGCATGTACCCTGTGAAGAGGGTTGATCAGTGATATGTATAATATTGCTCGAGCTTCACTGATGTGACTTGTGTGCTTAATCTGCAAGGGTGTACGTCAGCTTCTGCTCAAACACGTTGCCATGGTACGGTGGAGACGCTATGGTAATTGCTCAGACAATATAATATTAGGTAGCTGAGATGTTACATCAGTGACAGCATGCCAGCTCACCAGAGCACCAGAATGGCGCCCTAGCTCACCAACAAGCCATACTCGAGCCAAATGCACTCAAGTCATCATTGCAGTGAAAGTACTAGGAAGGGGAGCACTCACGTTGTACGTTGATGCTACACATGGTTTCGAGCGATGATCCTTACCTCCAGTGAGTACTGATGAACCTAGCATACATCTTGCCCATATCGCCCATCCCGATAATACCCACCGTCATCCTGCTTTCAGAGTCCATTGGCTTTGTAATCGCCAGCGTTGTTGAACACGACATGATGCTTGCTAAGGAGAGTCCCGAAATCGGCTACAGGTTGATGTGTACGATATTAGATGCAGGTGTACGATATGGACCGTGTGACGGTGTTATATCCTAATATATCCAGTAAAGAAAGAGACCGAAATGCCCAATATCCAGATCACGCCAGGGAGCTACACATCATGCATCCAACTGATCAATTAAGCCAGAGCCTTGGACCGTTGGAACGCGGCATCGAATGGAGATGTGAAATGAAGGTGGAGATGTTGAAGGAAGGAAGTACGTTGAAGGCATGCAGAAAATCCTTGCAAGGCTGACTTCGCTTAAGTGCCAAGCGGCACACGGCGCTAGTGAACCCCCCATTGCCTCAATTCTGATGGTAGTCTTCAATTATAGTCTTCAGTATACAAAGCTCAACTTCCCACCATGCCTCCCAAGAAGAAAGTCGAGCGTGCGGCTACCGAGAATATCTCCCTCGGTCCTCAAGTCCGCGAGGGTAAGTCAGCTTGCCAGCCCGATACATCTCCGGGGCGATCTCCTATGAACCCCCAATTCTACGTTAGACTATGCTGACATCCTTTTTCTTCAGGTGAACTTGTTTTCGGAGTTGCGTAAGTCCCGCATCTACCTCATTTGTCCTCAGCCAAATGTTCCGTTACTCGCGCCGTTGCTACAAACATATCCCACGACTGAAGCCTATGCTTCTCAACAAAGATGCTAACTCTAACCCTCCAGACGTATCTTCGCCTCCTTCAATGACACCTTCGTCCACGTCACCGACCTCTCGTGAGTACCGCCGTCGAATCAGACGAGAGACACAACTCAAAGGCTTACAACCTGGGTGATTCCAGTGGCCGCGAGACAATTTCCCGAGTGACCGGAGGAATGAAAGTGAAGGCGGACCGCGACGAATCCTCCCCTTACGCCGCCATGTTGGCCGCTCAGGACGTCGCTGCGAGATGCAAGGAATTGGGCATCAACGCGCTGCATATAAAGATCCGCGCTACTGGAGGTAAAGCATGCAGGATTCTCACTTTTGTTGATGTGCTATGTTGACGGCGATATTCTAGGTAACGGCACCAAAACTCCCGGCCCTGGCGCTCAATCGGCCCTGCGTGCGCTCGCTCGTTCCGGGATGAAGATTGGGAGGATTGAGGATGTGACGCCTACGCCTTCGGACTCTACACGTCGTAAGGGTGGTAGGAGAGGTCGTCGTCTATGAGCAAGCTATGTGGATGGTTGTGCTCGTGGGTCATGCAGTGTAGTCATAGCCAACAGAACGAGAAGGACGGCTTGTGCCTGGTCTTCGAGCAATTCAATGTTCCAATTTTTGTTTCCATGCTCGCCTGGAATATCTACGACATCAGGCTATCTGTCCACATCGGAGATGCTGCCCATCACAGCTCCTGATAGAAGGTGCTCAATAAGTGAAGATCCCTGATGAAGGTACCTCCGATAACCTCAAGTGGATGGGTCAGGATTTTCTGACCAACGAGATTATTCTGGACATTGATCTATTCGTTTATTTTGGTCGCAAGCCCTACAAGTATGTTTCATAGCTGGCCCGACACTCTTATCTCGTCTATGTCAACTATGACCGGAGCATACTCTCCCGTCTCGTCCTGGCCATCCATATCCTCCACCTCCACACAGATCTGTTCCCCATCTTCCAGATCTACCATTCCACTTCTGACAAATTCATCTCCAAGCTCCCAACCGTACTCTTTCTTTAGAAAAGCTTCTAATGCTTCCAATTCCTCCTTGATCTCATCACCCTCGTTTTCATCAAATACCTGATCTAATGTCATCTTGAAACCCTTCAACCATTTCTTGAGCTGTCCGCCTGCGTCATCACTCATGTCAAATAAACCTCCCTCCACATCCTCACACCGCTCTAACTGTTTCCTTAGTAGTACCAACAGCGAGGCGAACCAGTCTTCCCTCTCCCTCAAGGCACGCTTGCACGTCAAGACCAGGCCCACCACTCTCTTCCACTCTTCGAGGCAAGAGTAGTTGGCAACGGTCAAGACCATCAGAAAGCAAGCTTCCATCTGGCCCAGCACCACGTCGCCACTGGTCCACGCCTTCTCCTCCTCTGAGCTTTGTTTTTGCCACTTATCAATCACATCGCCTAAAGCCCAGCTCCGATCCAGCGCCCCTTCCGTTCGCTCCCTCCCTGTAGCGCCTTGCCTCCATGTCTTCCTCAAATCAATGCCCAGTACACCTAGTTCCATTTCTTCTCCAACCTCCTCGGCCGTTAGGCCAGGAATATCATCTCGATCCTGCTTGGCCGAGCTTGTAGAAGTAATCCTCCAATCGTCACTCTGCATCAGATGTGAAAGTAAGCACGGCATTATGTGTTGCGTCAGCGCTGGCCAGTCACCTGCTTCGGGCTTCCCGTCTTTACTGGCCGATTGCCGGTATGGTGATAGGTTCTTCTCCCATAATCCCGGTAGCTGAGAACGGTACCCCTGGGGATCCTCACAGGAACGTAGAGAGGCAGTCGAAGGATCCCATTTTCGGACGAGTAGCGTAGGCAAAGATGAAGTAGGCGCTGAGGGAAAATGGAACCAGAAGCCGTCACGTATGGAGTGGGAGGTCGTTTCACTGGTGAATATGAAATGCCAGCCAGGTGGAATATCTTTGATGCCGTGGAAGTGAGTGGAAGTCGTGAATGAAAGCAAGTCGATACCGCAAAGTATACCAGCAGGAAGATTGAGGAGGAGGGCCGTAGCAGTCAAACTTGATGAGGTCGACAGGGTTGTGTCCATAGTTGGGTTCGAATACACTCTGCTGGGTCTGGTGCCTGGACTACCGCAGCTGCCGTGGCATGACGCTGATTAAGGTCGCAGTTCAGACCGGTTCTTCTGGAAAACTATGGAAACGTAAAAGCCCCAAGACAGAGAACCCGGACGCCATGATGTCTCTGCCCTTCAATTTAGGGCGCTGGCAATAACATCAAGCTCTGAAGCCTTGGAAATGCCGTGTATAAAGGCAGGTACCGCTTTCATATAGCTACTCGACTTCGTGACTGTATGAACGGGAGCTTGAACGCTGAACTCGGCTTAGCAAATGAAGGCGACAAAAGTCTGCCCCCAGTTAAGGAGACCAACCCTCCATAGCACACCACGTCGCTGCTCGGAAATCTCCATAATCGGTTCCTCAAAAGAAAATTAGTCGATTCAATCAACTTTACAATCCGTACTCAAATTGCATTGACTGAGCTGGTGTATCACTAAAGATCAAGAGTCAAGCTTGGCCTATCGAAACGAAATTGTAGAAGTTCTAGAACGTAGAATAGGGCAAATTGTGGTCAATTTGTGGTCAATTTGTGCGTACAATTTGCGGTAATACTATTGTGTAGAAATGATACAGCCAGACCTGGGCCTTCTGCACTGTTTGTGCAAGACAATTCCAGATCGCAATTAGATTTGGTTTGGAATAGTTATATACACACATAGTGGCGCATTATTATAACAACAGCGGCGATAGCTCAGTTGGGAGAGCGCCAGGTACGTGGTTTCATCTCTAGGGGTGTTTGCCATACTAACAATTCGTAGACTGAAGTCAACTTCGGTAACAGTGGGTTAAATCTGGAGGCCGAGCGTCCCCTTCCCCCCCCTCCCTTCCCTCCTCCCCCCCTCCCCTCTCCCCCTCCCCATCCCGAACCGCTCTCGCCGCATGTAAGATTGTTCTTTTTACACATCCCAGATCTTGGTGAAATGACCAGATTAGGTATCTCTTCATCTACTTGCTGCAAGGCCAAACCCGATCAAGAAGATGATAAGCGAGTGTACTGAATTCAGGTTGAGGAACTCTCTTGGTCTACAGGCTGTAATCCTCACCATATTTCCCAGCCTAGCATTATTACAGGCTTGCCTTGCAGTAATGAGGGTGATATGCCCAGGATATCGGATCCTATTAGAGACTTAGATTGCCCAAACAATGTTCAAGCCGTAAAGAGTACGAACTGTCGAAAGAAGATTTGACATCGAGCTATAAGCCTTAGAATTTTGGCTTTCGGAGGACCGTAATGTTCGATACCTGTGGGGATCATACCGTTAAGTTGCTAATTGTTCATGAACGCTGGTGCGTAGAGAAAATCAAAACTCTTGACATCAAGCTCAGTACGACCGCTGTATTAAACTGTTATACTACGTATGCACAACACCAAAGTTAATCCAGTCAGGAATCGGCTCTGATCCTCGAGACCCCTTCAGTCCACTTTCTTGCACAAAGAACCCGCTTTCAGGTTGGCATACGTCCAGGCAAACATCCAATGATGTAAGATCACATCATCATGCAGATACATGTCGTGCTCTAGCTGAAAGTCCACTGTCTGTGCAGTCATGATCAGCTTGGTACAACTGTTCAGTACCTGCGTACCTTGAGTGTAGCCATAGACAACCAGCTTCACCTTGGGACATTGGGTTTTGGATCGACGAGGCCCATGAAGTGAAAGCAGGCGCGGGTAATCAAGATTGAAATCACATGCTGCTGAAGAAAAGCTGAAGTAATCGTTGAAGTAACGACTACTCAAGGGGATGCTTCTGACAGAGAAAGAGCAGGATTCAGGCCTCATGAAACCAAAAAGAAGGAGAATTACCATTTAACGTAAGGGAACCTGATGATCTCGACATGAGGGTACTGTCCTTTCATCTCACAGATCAGTCTACAAGAGTGACTGAAAACATCGGTGCCTATTTGAACTGCAGCTTGATACTTGGTTGTGTAGTTTCAGCTGGTACCGTTGTAGCTTTGATGGTTTGGTGCAACCGTTATCGAAGGGGACACAATCGTGTCCGAGCAAGGGGGCCAGACCGTGAATCTATAAGAAAAAGGAGCATGAGCAGGACTAGAAATGCCGAGCATGTCGCATGCAGAACGTCAAAGGATCACCAAAGGACGTTTATATGGGCATAAAGCAATAGAATGTAATCAGACTTTAGCCAAGTAGATCGCTATTGATACTTTCCTCCACAGTCTTCGGGATTTTGATTGTACCAGGTGTCAAGGGTCGATGTCCAGTTGTGCAAGGGTCATCCCCGCTCCGTCTCGAACAGGACGTGACCAAGGGGGTATATCATCAGATAGAGCGCTGTGATATAAACTTGATGATGCGAACAAGGACCTGTGTAATGAGATAGCCACGTGTTTTAATGGACCTCTCCGCATCGAGGCGTGCAGCGTTTCAGAACCAGCAATCGATCTTGAGTGGTATCCAATTCATGAAAGGCACGGTTCTGAGTCAGTACGTTCGAGGAACGAGGGCAAACTATTGGCCTGAAAAGGTGCAATCACGTTTGGAAGCATTGTAGCGCCTAGTAGCATTACGTCTTGCAAGAAATCAGGAGGAAGCTACCAAGAAGCCGACTGAACAACGTGTGGCTAAATACTCTATTTCTCGCGCTAGGGTTGAGAAGACGAAGGTGCGGAAATCTTCCATAAAGCAGAGTCCATTTACAAAAGAGACGTGGAATTGTGACTAGCTGCGAGCGGAGCCTGCAGGCACGTATTCTTGGATAATCGGTGAAGAGCATTCATCGAAAGCGGTCACGTTGTTGAGATTTCTCGCGGCTAGACGAGCACCAAGTCGCTTCCACACAGATTGTGAAGCACGGACAGCTTAATCGTCTTCATCGGTACCTCATCCATATCAAGCTAATGCAGAATCCATCACATCCACCGACCAACTCCACAATATGCTTAACGGTATGATTTTTGATATCTCGCTCTTGCTCCAGGTCCTAAGCAACGTATTAGCCCCCACCCATCCATTTATCCTCATCTCAGACAACATACCTCCAAACTTCTTGGGCTCACACCGTCTGTTGTCTGCAACCAGCAGTGTGCGATCATAGGCCACGAGCGCCTGCTTGAGCTGGTTCTTCTGATACTCGTCGACGTATTTCTGGTAGTAGGCGACGATGGATTTCGCAATGGCTTGCCGAATAGCGTATATCTGAGAGGTGTGACCACCACCGGAGACGCGAACACGGATGTCGACGTTGGCGAACTTATCAAGACCGACTATGAGGAGGGGTTCGTAGACCTGTGAAGGGAGACGGGCGTTAGGAAGCGTTGGGCTCTCCTCTTAAGAACGGAGCCAGGATTGTGGGTATAAGAGTACCTTGAAACGGAGGATTTCAGGCTGGGTGAGGGAAAGAGGTTTGCCATTGACTTTCACGAGGCCTTTGCCAGCCTTGTAGAGATGTCAGCTTTGCTGTCGCGATAGTGAAGCGTCGAGGTAAGCTACCTTGCAATGTGCGACAGCGGTTGCTGTTACATTTATATTAGCCATTCATACATTCCGATGCAGGAAGATATTATTTACCAGTCTTCTTCTTGCCAAAGCACTGCACGCTCTGTGTTGCCGCCATGATCAATGCTGATGTTTAGTAGTTGTCGCTGATAGTTCGAGATCGCTTAGCGTAGTGGGCTTCCATTTGCCTAAGCGATCATTTTCTACAGGGCTGAGGCTTGGCGCTATCTCTTCTACCAATTACCTTATGCTGCTACGTACTGTCGTAGATTATACGACTACAATGCGGCTGTACGCGTTTGGATCAAATGGGTCCGGACAATTGGGTATCGGTCACACGTCTGACACGAACATCCCACAGGTCTGTCCGCTCCCAGACCATTTGCCAGGCTTGCCAAAGAGCATTGTAGCTGGGGGGAACCATACATTACTTCTCTTCAACGATGGTACAATGTTCTACTCTGGATCTTCGCGGGATGGTAGCATGCAAACTGAGTTCGCTCCATCGGCAGCACATACCTTTCAGAGAGCATATATCTCAACTCTGAACAAGGATGTGAAGTTATGCTCGGCTTGGTGGGATGGGTCAGTCTTCGTTGATACTAGTGATAGCGTATATACAGCTGGCCCTGGTTCCAAAGGCGAACAGGGTATTAAAGGATCACCAAATTCGACTGGACTGCAGGAACTTCAAAACTTTCCTCCGGCTGAAAGCCAGCAAATAGGCACAATTGTAGATGTTAACAGCAGTGTCGACCACACAGTGGTTGTTCTTGCCGATGGAACGGTATGGGGCTGGGGAAATGGTCGTAAAGGTCAGCTTACTGGTTCTCGAGCGATCACTTGGGCACCACGTAGATTCGAGCATTCGAAACAATCGGTTGCTCGTGCTGTTTGTGGTCGGGACTTCACTTTTTTGATGTACAAGAATGGCACTCATGAAGTTCTCAACACCAACAAATGGGCTCTCCAGGAGGACGCTCCAGAGCCGACCTCGGACTGGAAAGATGTTAGCGCGAGCTGGGGAAGTATTTTCATCTTGAAAGAGGATGGAAAGGTTGAGTCTTGGGGCCGCAATGATCATGGACAACTTGCTCCGCCTGGTTTGCCCGACATTGAGCAGCTTGCTGTTGGGAGCGAGCATGTTGTGGCGCTGACGAAAGATGGTCGAGTAGTCAGCTGGGGGTGGGGGAAACACGGCAATTGTGGAGTCGACATTGATGAGAACGGGGACGTGAACGGAAAGTGGAACGAAGTTCCCGTGGATCAATCTGACATAGTTCTTGGAGTAGGAGCAGGGTGCGCCACGAGCTTCTTCTGGACGAAGACTTTGGTTACACCAATCGAAAGGCTTGATACGGACACAAATTGACTTATTTGCCTTCCTCCAAAAGGCCTTTCGACTCAGCAAGAGGAGCCTCGTTACGTATTTGATATTTTCATCTTATCTGCGTGGGTCCTTAGGTTCCCTAGTCAGTAGTTCGGTCCACTTCCCTAAGCGGAGGTCAGCTTCCGAAATAAGTAGCCATTTGGCACATGGGTTTACCATTCGACTCCCCGCCACATCAAAGATAATACGCCATCGAATGTTTCCTCAGATCGGTTGCTCGCAACGCGAAGGTACGAATTTCGAAGGTTCCGAAAGTACGAATAGTGATTTGCCCACCGGGAAATGACACTCATGCCATTTAGAGGGTTACGGTCTGTGGCAGAGTCTGTTCGGATGAACTAAGTGCAGGCTCAAAAAAGCCCTTGACTCCTCAATCATCGAACATGGTTGGGACCTAGAAGGTAATTAGCCTATTCCCTTGTGAATTTGGCCGGTCGTCATACTTGGGATAGCCTCTGCGTTGGGCCTATACGAGCGAACTCATCTTCGGACCAAGAAGGTTGATACGGCTTCAATCTTGAAGTATTTGCAGCGAGTCCTCGAGCGTTATCGGGACTCTGAGTCTACAATTCATCATCAGCACAAGACACCCAGGAACTACAACGGAATTACTTTGTCCGCGCTCGCATCCCATCCGAGTCTGTCCTGGTCGTCATCATAGTTTCTTTCACCCCATACACGGTCTTCGTCTTCCTCCATGGGAACGAAAAGGCTCTCTGTAGCCAAACTCGCTCGTGGTTGCGGGGGAGAGGGTCTTTGCGTTCTCTGGCTTTGAGGCTCCTTGGTGAAGCTGCGTGATGCAGGTTGACTTGGAGGCGGCATCATTGGCACCCTTGTTACTGCAGAAGCTTGGGCGGGAGACTGACGTGGTGCTGGTTTCTCACCCGGTGCGGTGGTTTCTGGTCGTAGGGCAGCAGAGGCAGGCGTGACCGAGCCCCCACGGTAATCGCCAATAGTCATCAGGGTGAAATCGCATTGTAAGCCATGCTCGCGGTAGCTGAGCTGCATAGGCCGGGTGGGAAAAGAATACAAGGCGATGATGCTGGTTTTGAGCGTTTCGGCATGAGTCACAATGGCTTTGAAGTCCTTGACACTGATTCCTATGTGAAGCTGCTCTTCAACAGTGAAGTATTCGAAATCGAGGTTATCAATTGTGACAGATGTTTGCAATGGTTGTTTCAGCACATCTGAGTCTCGTCAACAAATACCGTCTCAATGTGATTTTGGAGGCCGTGTACCTTGCCCATTCGTGACCTTCTCTGTGTAGCTCATGAAAGTAGTACGCCCGTTCTCCGAGTAGATGTCCAGCTGCTCAGCGTTGGACCCGAAGTACTCGGTGAACGATCTCAGTGTAGAGGCATCGATTTTCCAAGTATTCTTCGCAGCGTTCTTGTTGAATAATGCATGCATTACCTCCACAGCCTCGTATGTAAGCTTGTAGGTCTTGATAACGCCTTCACATGCGGAGGCTTAGCACCTTGGACGCGAATAAAGATTCATCTACATACCGTGCCTACAGATCATCTTCACGACGAGACGACACTCAGTTTTATCAGGCTGATCTTGGATGTAGCACTCGCACCGTTCCACTGCGGTATCTTTATCCCGCACATCGCTGATACGACTCTTGAATACGGACAACAGTGCCTGCCACTGATCAATGCCAGCATTGAACCTGTGTGAAATCGCCATCTTTACCTTATTGTACAATTGACATGTAAAGCGTGCTTCGGAATCGTCATCAGTCTGTCGACTCTTCACTCCAGAAGCATTGAAAGTATATCTGTCAGAAAAGAAATTCTTGTCAAAAGAGAATGACGCGTATGCAGATTTAGAAGAGTTGAGGGCAGTGAGAGCCAGCTAAAGCACTCTATATCAGCTTTTGGTCAATTCGAGACCGCATGAATGCATTCCGCACTTTGTCTTCGCGTGCTTCCAAGGACACCACTTCACTGAATTTGGCGAGGCACAAAACAGCATCATGAATGCGGATTACGCCTTCGAGCGACAAGGTGAAGCTCAAAGTATGCATGTTGGATTTCGATCAATGGGCTTTACATACGTGGATCTCCTGCGGTTGAGACGCGCTTGGGTTTCGCGTCTTCCGCACTTCGACCGAGGGATCAAATGCATGGTGACGTTCATTTCCCACATGGCAATGTAGACCCTACGATTTGAGTTGATTCGTTATATTCACGCAAACACTGGCATTCTAATGAATCATGGCTGCATTACTGCCGGATGATATTCTGCACATCATCTGCGACCAGCTGTGGGAGCAGAGGGACTTCGATACACTCTATAGATGCACCTGCTCGGGCAAGCAGCTCGCCGTACCTGCGTTAGCGAGTATCTACCGGTATGATTCCCTTCAGGCTATCAGAACAAAGCTGAGTGATGACTTGATGCAGGATGCACGAGATGGCGCCCATAACCAGCGCTCGTAGCGATGAAATCGAGGAAGCTGCGCAGGGTAAGCCTCAGCAGCAGAGTAAGAATGAAATACTTCTGAAGCGGGTCGGCATGTGGAAAGCCATTGTTCTCTCCAGTATTGGCAAGACACTATTCCCCTATTCGAAATATATCCGTACCCTTCGCCTACAGGATTTGGAGGATCTGCTAGATCTGCTTGGAGATCCAAAGCTCCAGCACGTGAGCGCGTCAATGTTCCAGGATGAATTGAAAAACATTGAGAAAAAGAAGAGGGTCAAAATTCAGAAGAAAGAATACCTAGTTTTGGATGCTATACAAACGTCGAATCGACTTGCAAATCTCATCACCAAAGAAACTCCTATGCTGGAGGAGCTCTCTGGGAACATCTACCATAATACTTTGATAGGCTGCATTCCAAGGTTGCCTAAGTTACAGCATCTGACTATCTACGAAGGTGGAGCTTTGGAAGCCACAGGCAGTCTCATCAGTTCACATTGTCCCTTGTTCAGATCTCTCAAATATTATGGATGGCAAGATATCGATGCGGACGAAAAGTTCGCAACTTTTCTGAACGATATACGCCCCGATTCGCTAGAATCCTTCGAGATCATCAGCACTTCACAAATCGGGGCTAAAAGCTTCCTAGCGTTAAATCGTCAGCGAAATACTCTGAGCGAACTTAAGCTCGTTGGAATCAAAGCAGAGGCAATTCCATCGATCTCAATGCTGAAAGGATGCACCGAATTGACGTCTTTGTCTCTGGCAGAAAATGGTATTGGCACGCAGGATCTTGAGAAGAGACATAATGATGTGTTCCTAGAGATTATCGCCTGGCTTCGTGACTGCCACATGCTTCAAGCCATCTCCATGACCAAGATGTTGAGTGCGACTGGCCTTTTGACTCCAGTATTACTAGAGGATAAAATTAGGCTCACAAAATTGGAACTCGAGGGGTACTTCATGTCAGAGAGCGAAGACTTCCACCGTGCCCTGGCATCTCAGACCAGTCTGCAAGCTCTTTGGCTGAAAGGCGAAAGCAGCGACCTTGGTTCCGACGTGGATGTCCTGGTCGATTCTTTGAGCAAGCTCGAGAAGCTCACTGACCTGCGGTTGCGTGAAATATCTGACTACTTCCTGGACGGCCATATCAGCAAGCTGGCGCAATGCCTCCGTAGGCTAGAAACATGGTGGACGAGTGGCTACGGCATTACTGATGCTATATGGAGCGATATCGCTTCGCTACATTGCCTACGAGATCTGAGCTTAAGCGCTGTGACACGCTTCACAGCGGATGGCATCATGGGTTTCGTGCTAAGCCTTGGTCCAGGTAATTCGGGCCTCATACTCAACGTAACGATGGGAGATGAGGATTTTCAGTTATCGGAAGACGAGCAATTACTGATACGGGAAGCAATAAGCTCGCAGGTCGGTGGGCGGTTTGACTTTATGTATTTTCGAGGTACGTTTTGGGTCTAAATTAACAAGATGTTTACTGAGATGGTTGCCAGATCCAGACGAGTCGAGTTTTGATGGCGACTCGGACTAATCTTCGCATGATTGGTAGGCCTTTTGCTGTCTGTACCCTCGGGCTCGCTGCCAGATCACGGCTAAATGACGTACATCTCGCTTGTACTCGGAGAAACCACGACAATTAAAGCATGACGGGCTTTTGGCCGAGAAGCTCATATACAGCATTGTAACTCACCAACGGTGGCACTGTAAAACGATACACGTCGTTCGGAATGAACACGCGACGTATACTGGTGATCGCGGGTTCAGACAGCTCTGGCGGGGCGTCAGTCCGCAGCCTTTGTCCAGACCACATTGCGATTGGCTAATGGAATCAGGGGACTGGAAGCCGATCAAAAGGTCATTGCTGCTCATCTGTGCTATGCCATGACAGCTACGACAGCGTTGACGGTCCAGAACACTCAGGGTGTGTCAGACATACATTACGTTCCTTCAGACTTCGTGGTGAAACAGATTGACGCATGTATCGATGATATTGGAGTCGACGTTGTCAAGATTGGGATGTTAGCCTCAGCGGAGACTGTCGACGCTGTAGCAGGTACGCTGCGAAAGCACGGAAATCCTCTCACAGTCCTTGACCCCGTCATGGTGTCGACGAGCGGAGCCCAGTTGCTACCTGACGAAGCCATCTGCAATCTTCGCGCTCACCTCCTACCCTTGACGACAATCCTTACACCTAATATCCCTGAAGCCAAACTACTGCTGGAGAACGCTGGGATCGAAGCTTCGGAGATTGCATCCGTCGATGACATTGTAAACATGGCCAGGCTCCTACAGCGTCTTGGCCCTACGTTTGTATTGATCAAAGGAGGCCACCTGCCCCTGACCAAAGATGGCCACGTCTCGCGAAGGGATGCCGACAGGCACACAGTCGTAGATGTCCTCTACAGTGCTGAAGGGCAGCACGGTGAAAGGGCAATACTGTATGAAACCAACTATCAACGCAGTGAGAACACACATGGGACTGGCTGCTCGCTAGCATGTAAGCTCACTCCCATGCTTGCTCCTCTTGAATGACATTACTGTCACGGGGCAAAATATTTGCAGGCCATGCTACCTCCAGCATGTTGTAGATTTGCCACTAGTGGTGCTCATTTGCATCGCCCGTGCCTTTCCTACCTTGGTGACACAGGACTGATACACGTACAGCAGCCATAGCTTGTGGTATCGCATTGTCTAAAAGCTCGACGCCGGCCGATGACATCCCAGATGCAGTGGAAATGGCCTGTCAATACATTGAAGCGGGCATCCATCTGAGCCCTGACCTTGGGCGTGGGAATGGGCCCATCGGCCACTTCCATTCGCTATCAATGCAATCGCCTCCGCCCTTCCACTCTTCACTCCGGAGAACACAGTATCGATGGAAGGCGTCGGACAGTGTAGGATTATGACAGTCCAGGAGAGCGCAGGATGGCTGGACGAGACGCCAGAGTCACGCGACTGGCTGATTCTTAGCAGCATGATGTCGGCAGCAGACGGTGTTTAGTATGAAACACGGCTGACACGTGTTATCAAGCCATTACAACAATCTTACCGTCTCTTGATGATCCCAGAAGAAGTCTAGCTAAGATCTAGAACTAATGAATGTGCTTGATGATCGTGGCGATAAGGATAGACCTACTGTTGTATGATGATTCCCATGTGCAAATGCCATGCACTCTCCATGGGGAAACGAAGCCTCTCACTCTTCAAATAGAATCCCCATCCATTCCCTTCTGCTCCTCTTGACTTCGATCACTTGTGGAGGAGGTGTGATAGCGATGGTGCTGTCGCTCCTACCGTTGGCTAGTGAGAATGTCTCGAGCTAATCTCTAGATTAGAGGCCGTTCTCGGCTCCTGGCGAATAAAGAAGTGTAGGGCAGGGACAAGGTGTGGCTCCCTCGATCAACTCGTCATGCATTTTGGCATTGTCACCGATGATTCGGTGGATCCATTCGAGACAACAACCACTGAGCGTAGACCACTATTTACGGCGTTGAACAGGGGAGACAATGCAACAGTAAACTAACAATATAGTTCAATAGCATAGGTGCATAATGAAAGTCGATCTACATGACCCTTCACCATGTCTTCTACGAGGCGGAATGTCACCAGGCATCCTTGACGACTCTCCACGCCATTGAAGACATCTGATATTGCCTTTACAATATCGTCTCTGAATCCAAAAGCTTACATGACACCCTGATTCGCATGTTCTGCCATACACCTAGAACTACTAAGCCTTTGCCCGTTCTTCATGGGCTCCTCAATCCAATCGCAGTCCTACTTTCTTTCATATACCCGGCCGAAGCTCCATTACTTGCAACAATCGAATAGTCTCCTCACATAAAGCGGAAGAAGAAAGGGTCCAGCACATATAATCTCCATCATTGAATACCATCTAAACCGCTCTAGCGACCCTGCATTTCGGAATCTTTTCAACGGAAGACTTCTTATGGAAACGGCTTTACCTCCCTGCACGACCTCACCACGTTTTGAAATTTACATGGAGGAAAGGAACCAAAATAGATGAGCCTCTTCGACAGCCAAGGTGCTCCAGCAGCACAAGCCTCCAATCATCCATCCGAACCACCTTCGCTTCTACACTCTACAGTCGCATCGATGAGTGATGCACCCAATGCACTGAACAACCCGACCAGCGCAATTGATCCCCACCACGATGCTCGCGCCATCGTCCGCCTCATACAATGCACGCAATGCTCCCTCCTTCTTCGAAATCCTCTTACGCTCCCATGCGGCAATTCTTTGTGCAAGACCTGCTTGCCAGAGCTTCACGTGAGACCCAGCATACAATTTCCTATTGGTATAACAAAAGAAGAAGGATTCATGTGCCCTTTCAAGACATGCGGCAAGGACCACTCGATCGACGACTGCAGTCAGGATGTGACCTTGGCTAAGGTCTTAGATCGGGTTAGTATCGAAGTTGCTCGATATCGGCCGCTTACTACGGACACACCGACCCTCCTAGATGAACGACCGCATTGGAAGAACATTATAGACAGCTCGAAAGAGCCCAGGTATCCGGCATCCAAGGTCCTCAACGGGGGACGGCTAGTGGCCACTTACACCATGGCTGAGACTGGCGAATTACAATACGATTCAGAAGTCGCTTACCAAACGATGTCACCGACTGGAGATAGCTACGAACATCTGGACACTGCTATGTTGACTTACCTCAAGGAAGCAACCAAAAGCGAGCTGGATTGCCACGTTTGCTACGGCTTGATATTGGACCCATTGACGACCACCTGCGGCCACACGTTTTGTCGAAAATGCGTTGCCCGGGTTCTCGACCATTCAACTATGTGTCCAATATGTCGTCGAGTTCTACCCATGCCTCCACGACTTGATCAGGTGGCAAGCAATCAAACACTGAACAAATTGCTCGGAGGATTGTGTCCGGATCTAGTTGCAGCTCGACAAGAAGTTGCGAAGCAGGAAGAGGCTGCTTTGCTTGGGTCGAAGAACATGCCCCTCTTTGTCTGCTCGCTGGCTTATCCCTCCATGCCCTGCTTCCTACATATCTTCGAGCCTCGATATCGTCTCATGATCCGACGGGCGATAGAAAGTGGAGAAAGCAAATTTGGCATGATCATGTACAATCGGAGAAATGAGCCACAAGGGGAATTAGGAAATGTCAGTTTCATGTTATATGGAACCTTGCTCTCTGTTCACAGTATGCAATTGATGCCTGATGGAAGGAGTCTCATTGAAACTCGTGGCCTTTCAAGGTTTCGGGTCAAAGATCATGGACTACTCGACGGATATATGGTTGGTGATATCGAACGCATTGACGATATCCCATGGGAGCAAGAGGAGCAGATTGAAGCATTGGAGACAAGCGGCCCTGCAGCGTTACCAACAGATAAACTCGGCCAATTGAATCAGATGCCCACACTTGAGCTGCTGAAAATCGGTACAGACTTCATCACCCGAATGCAAGCCGCTTCGGCACCATGGCTGCATGCCCGAGTCCTTCACTCCTACGGCCCACCTCCGACAGACCCCGCTCTATTTCCATATTGGTTCGCCAGCATTCTACCCATCGCAGACGACGAGAAATACAAATTGATACCCATGACATCTATCAGGCAGCGGTTGAAGCTTTGTGCTACCTGGGTCCGAAGGATAGAAGCCCAACGATGGTAATTCCTTCTCTTTTCTTTCCAAGTTCGCCCTTAGCCCTCTTGCACAATCGACTTTATGTTCTCAAGTCTGACCAGATGTTTATCCAAGGGTCAACGTGGAAGCCTCCGAGTCTGAAGACGAGGAATGTACCGAATCTGATGGGGCTCCCGGAACGGATGTGGCCGGTACGGTACAGCAATCGTAACTGACATTTACCAACGAGTAGGGCCTCACATACAACATCGTGCATCATGTTATGACTATATGGAAGCTTTGCCCTAGCTTGCGTGGCATACTATCTGGCCCAAATCTGCGATACCTACACGAACGGAGCATAGATTGCTCAACCCACAGAATATCATTGCGAAATGGGAAAACTCAACCATGGAAAGCTGCAATGCTATTATGCAAGGCGTTGGGGCTTTGGAGATTGGTTGCTTGATCGTGGCGATTTCAGTATGGCCCCCCGGCGTCAACAATATTCAGGACACACCTTATTAGCTGCTACACAAGCCAGGGCTTCACCGAGACTGTCGCATGCTAGACTTGACCCATAGCTACGAAGTACCTTGTAGAAATTTGTACATAATACCTCAAAACCGCACGTACCGTATGTCTCTCAACGCCCTGAGTTATAATTGGGGCGCACTGAACAATACCCCCAAGCTTGACTATTCTACATCTGATCCACCTCCTACCTACAGACAGCTATGAGGAGATCATAGTCAATCTTCTCGGGACCTCTTGACTAACCTTTATCCACCCAAGTTTCACAACTCCGATATATTTGAAAGCAGCTCTGCTGTTAGATGAGATGGGAACGATGTTCGGAAGACATAGTTTATTACTATTTCCATGTCCAAGCAAAGACCGGACACCCAGCGGAAACCCCTTCGCGCCTGTCCATAATGCACAAACACGCATCTCATCTCATCTCATACAATTCCATCATAATTCGTGAATAAACGGGATATCCGATCAAACGACCTCCACAACCCAAACCTCCATCTTCCCCATCTCCACCCCCTCCCCTCCCGCCTCCTTCTTCGCCGCCGTGACGGCCATATCCCAATCGTCTCCGTCGCCCATGGTGATCAGATCACCCTCGTCCCTGACTCTCAATTTGAACCCACTCTTCAAGCCCAATTTCTCTCGGACTCGGTCGACAAACTCCAAGAACTGCACGTCCGGTGCCAGCATGATGTACCGCGTATCGTCGCCGTAGTGGACTTTGACACGCATGTTCTTGAGTTCGGACGGCCGCCGAGAGTGGGACGTACCGCGTCGACTGCTCGATCGGGCCCGTGGTGGGGGGAGAGGCCGCGACAGACCGCCGCCGGCGTTGTGTAGGATCTCATACTCGTCCATTGAGGAGCCGGTCGATGCCGTGCCCGCATCTTCCGACGGCTCTTCGTCGATGCTAAAGTGCTGTCTCCGTTGGCGACTCCGTGAGCGATTCCGAGTGCGAGAGCTTGGGCGGCGCTGGCTGTAGCCATTTGATGAGGAGTGATGCGTCGATCGCGCCCTCGTGCGAGGGTATGGCTGGGAGACCTCGTCCGGATGCTCATCGATGTCCGCTTCGGTGCCATTGGAGTGTGGACGGATGGGCGTGGTCTCCATGAAAAGGCGACGCGAGGGAGGCTGGTCGCGAGAGGTGTAGTTGCGGTAAGCGTTCGAAGGACCACGGGGCTCGGAGGCAGTCCGAGTCGTCCCTACGCGCGGCTTTCCTTGAGTTATCTGTTCGAGGTTCAGTGGCTCCGGGCGGAGAGGCTTCGACGGGACCTTTGGTGGCGGGCTGTTGGGTGAGTAGGTTTGGCTGGACAAAGTGGGCACATTGGCTGGTGGGGAGGTGGATGCTGGGACGAATGCTGGACGCACGGGGTCTTTGTCCGGGGGAGGTGTTGGCGGAAACATGTTGCGATTGACCGGAGGTTCTGATTGCTGTCTCGATCTGCTGTGTAACCCTGGCTTGACGAGATTGGTGGCACCAAAGGATATAGATTCGGGAGGTCGATCATCTACGCTCTTGTTGAGGGCGGCTGCATTGGCTTGTGATTCAGCACTGGCGGAGCCGGCGAATGCTTTCCTTGAATCGGATGCCGCTATCAACCTAGCCTTGCCCAGATAGTTCTGGCTTTTCAAATTCTTCACCTTCGCAGCGTTGGGCCTATATACTGTTCCAACAGGAATTGAGAACACAGTATATCCCTACTAATCGTTATGCATAACCTCGCTTTCTAGACCTCAGAAGGACTCACCTCAGCCTCCTCTCTGATCGCTTCGTCGATCACATCGTGAGTCTCGGGTGTTACCTTCTCCTTGGCCGCGTACATCAAATCATCCATCCCCGCCTCTTTCTGTTGCAGATAGATGTAACATAATCCTCTATTGAAGAGCACTTCGCAAGCGAATAATCTGAATTTTAGTCCTAACTGATCGTAGTTGATGTATCTATTTCCTCTTAAGTATATCAGCGTGTCGTTGAAATTGGCCAGAGCTTCCTCGAAGTCGCCAACCAGAAAGTTCGAGACGCCTTGCTGAAAGTATGCGACGGCAAGGTAGTTGTCCCGCTTTATGGCCCGTTGGTAGCATTCAACCTGGTGACTATCAGTCCTTCATCCTCACCTCGAGATATACCGGATGCTTACAGCTTTATCGTGCTCACCCAAGGTCGCATGTATGACTCCACAATTGAATAGTATCTTCGAGGTATCCGAGATGCCATCGAACGTCTTCAGAGACTCCTCGAATTCTTGATTGTCGTACTGCGCAACAGCTTGAACCCAGATCTCGATCTCCTACATGATCACATTGTCAGCGTTGACCTCTAGCTATACGACCACCTAAGCGCACCTGCTTCAATGACATTCCTGCTTGCGAAAGCTATTAGAGCGCCGGGTGTTTAGGTGTTGGAGCAGCGTTGTCGGTGAGCTTCCCCAAGTAGGCCCGTTATCCTATTGCTTCAAGTACCAGTCAAGATACCCTCTCTAAGATCGCAATTGGACAGCCACGTTCCTCCCTTTGAGAGATCGGATTCCTCCAAGAAATGCTCGCAATTGGCAAGTGAAGAAGATGTTGTTGCAGTAGCTAGGCCAAAACGAGCGATACTCAAGGTAATGCTATTGTGCGCAACCAAATAGCGACAGTGATTAGTTCTGGTCACAATAGGAATGCCACACAAAGTGGGAAATAGGGAGATGTCATGGAATCTTCAATCCAGACCAAAGCGCTGGGTCCACACTTTGCCGACGCTGCAAAGGACGGACTAAGGAGTAGTAACTCTCGTACGAGAGGAAGGATAAAGGGTTGGGCCAGGAACAAGCGAAGACAGCCACGAAGGGCCAGCGCGTAGAGAGACATTCTCGCATCCTGAATGCCTGATTTACATGGCTTTGGTAGGCTAGCCATGCACGATGCACATTTTAAGAGCTTGCATGAAGAAAGCCAGTCGTGCCAGTCTAGCCTGAAGAGCTTCAGAGTGCTGTTTTACTTTTGAGTGGGCGAGAGCGGGTTGGATAGAAGATGGCGTCCCAAGCGAGAGAAATGGTAGTTCACCGATTGGTTGAAGGTTGATGGGCTAGCCGCCAGGATTACAACATACGGGGTAGGTACTGTACGGAGTACGACGCAGTAACGTACTACATAGTACTTTGCGCACGAGCACCACGGCAACATGAGTGATCATCATCTTCTGAATCAGGCGAGCATTGCTCTTCATGCAGCGTCCCGTGTTTCAATCATCTCGCCCCAGAAGGTAGCATCTATGTGCATGCCCCTAATCCTCCGTGTAGCGGCTTCGAAACCCATCGACTCTGCCTTCGCCTGCAGACCAAGGTGACCAAACTCATTTGATGGCGGCCCAGCCCTTATCTTCGTCTCCCTTGAGACCCACGGTTTCATGACTGTCATTGCTCAGGCCTGCTTGCGCTCTCAAACATGCTGCATTGAAAATTTTGGCGAAATGCCAGACCTCTTCAAAGGAGTTGTATAGGGGAGCTGGAGCCACCCGAATCACATCCGGTTTCCGTTCATCCACAATGACACTGGCATCTTCCAAGTCCTTCATGACTCCTTCAAGGAGTCCGGGCCGTAGTAGAACACTCAATTGAGCACCTCGTTCCGCTGGGTCTTGCGGGGTTATAAGCCTGTAAGGCAGCTCCTCCTCGTCGCCATTGTGATGCAAAGGTGGATGTAGCAATAGCTCTTCAAGATACCCAGTCAAAGTCACCGATTTGGCCCGGATAGTCGTCATTGATGTCAACGCGAAGATTTCTAAGGAGGCAATGACCGCCGTAAGTGCCAAGGTCGAAGGATTGCCCACTTGAAAGCCCGCGGCACCCTCTATGGGAACGAAATCTGAAGCGAAATTAACATGCCAACTAAGCAGATGACTGTGCTCCAACCGCTGATCGGAGTTATGGTAACTCACCCTTTCCCATTTGAAATCTTATCGATTTATCACCTCCCCACCAGCCACTTAACCTAGGTCGAAAACCAGTCCTAGAATCCACCTTGCTATGTCTCGAATTGATGAAGAGTCCGCCAATAGCACCAGGACCGGAATTGACATATTTGTAATTACACCAGGCGGCGAAGTCAACATCCCACCGGGCAAGCTCTAGAACTACATTACCAACAGCGTGAGCGAGATCCCACCCTATCAAGACACCAAGAGCGTGTGCTTTGGCCGTTATCTGAGCGATGTCCAAGAACTGACCAGTATAATATTGGATGCCAGGCAGAAGGATCAGAGCTGTGGACGTGGCATGTTCTTCGATGACATTCAGGATATGGCCTGTGGATAGGGTTCCTAGGTCTGCATTCTGTGGCTCAATGATGACCAAGGCCTCCTTAGGATCGAATCCATGATGCCGGATCTGAGACTCCACAGCGTACTAGACAGACATTTGTCAGATCGAATATAAGTAAGGCGCCGACAACAGGACAGCGTACATGATCACTTGGAAAAGCCTTTCCCTCAATGATGATCTTGTACCTTTCCTTTGTAGGTTGATAGAAGCTAGCCATCAAAAAGTGGAGATTGGCCGTCAAAGTCTCCATAACCGCAACCTCTTCGGCCTTTGCACCAACAAGTGGAGCCATGAACCTTGCAGCGGTATCATCAATGTGAAGAAAAGGAGGGAGAGTAGAGTCTTCATGCTCTGTGAAGTGGCCGAGAACGCCTTTCTTCGCCCATGCAGCTAGATGGGATGATACACGCTCAGATGTTCTCCGGGGTTGTAGACCTAAAGAATTCCCACAGAAATAGATACAGGACTCCTCGCCATCCGTGCTGTGTGCAGCTGCCAATGAGTACCATGAAAGACCCAGGTTACCACAAAGAAGCTGTCTCACCATGTTGACCCAGAGTTTTACTCTTGAGGTCATTTTTGGACGGAATGATAAACTCTTGTCGTAGATGTTTCAGCCCATCTAACTCATCCAGATGAACAGCATATTCAAGCGTTCGATCTTTGGCTAACTGAGTGGAATACATTCTACCACTTCTTGGATGTAATAGGGAAGTAAGCAAAGTTGACCGAGGCCTTATTGGAGCAAACATCCGCGGGAGAGTTCCGCTGCCGCGTTGTAGATAATTGTGGCAATACAGAACTTAATTCCGCTAAATAGTCCTACATCCCTGAGGAACACGATGAATAACGAGCTCTTCACCTGTTCATTGACCTGCTTGATAAGGCATGAGATCAGAACTGCCATGGCAGCGAAAAGACCATCCCTCTATACCCAGCGCCGCCTTTTCACTCCCAGGCCCGTTGCCCATGTCCCCTGCGTCCCCGACTTCCGCATACCATTATTGACGAAACGATGTGTTGCTCCCACATCGAGCTCGTCATCTCAGGCACATCAATCTGCATTACGAAATGTCTTTGAGCGAGAGCAGCGTCATCTGCAGCAACGTCGTACTTTCTCAACTTCGCCTGCCGCAAAAGCAGTGGTCATTACAGCAAATCCTCGAAAAGATGAAGGTGGTAATGAGATGCTCATAGATATCACTGATCGTGCAGCAAATGTACTAGGTACCAGCCCTCTATCTCAGTGCTTCATTCCCTAATAAATGGGCCAGCGTCTTAAAGAAATAATGGCCAAAGATTCCAATTTAAGCCTCGCCCTTCGAGTCCGCGTCGAGTCAGGCGGATGCCATGGCTTTCAGTATCTCATGTCCCTCGTCAATATTGACGCAGTATCTCGTGAGGATGATACGATTTTCGAGGCGGATGATGGATCTGGAGCAAAAGTGGTCATGGATGAGCCAAGTCTAGAGCTGCTGAAAGGAAGCAAGGTCGACTTCACAATGGAATTGATTGGCAGCCAATTTAAGATCGTTGGCAACCCTGCTGCTAGTAGCAGCTGCGGTTGTGGGACGAGTTTCGACATCAAACCGTGAGATGAAATTACGGATGGGGACGATCATATGATATCAACGCTTCTACATTCAATGAGCTTCCTCCTATGAAAGCTAAGAGCGATGTCGGAAGTTCCTCCGAAGACTATGAAGTTTACAGTTGGTACGCAAGTTGAGTCCGGTGGAAGAAAGAGGGTGGCTTGGCCTATGGTAATACTTGGGACATTACCAGTCATTTTCTCACATTTGACTTCATTGAGTTGGGCAATACATTATTGAGTGTAGCGGGAGATTATCGAGTGAAGTTAAAGAACGAGTATGAATCAAGGTATGTTAACATTGATGTCTTGTCAGAGAAGGCAAGAGGATATCCTCCAAGGACACATAGATACCTACAATTATACTGGATATCAACCATGATGAAAGAATAAACATAGGAACATTTACCCGACGGTGTAGACGTCCCGCTAAAATTAGGCTTCACTGGGTTATGTAAGCACGCTAAATTCGGGTTGTGCCTGATCAAATTTTGTTCGCGACGAACATTATCAAGTTTCACCTTTACATATACTCCAAACACCCTGCACGCACTCTTTTCCACCTCTTTCTCACTTCATCCGAATCCCTCCATTAGAGAATTTGAATTATCATCAACTCCATCAGACGAAGTTACCACAACATGTCCTACGGAGGAGGAGGATACGGCGGTAGCCGTGGTGGTGGTGGTGGTGGAGGAGGAGGATACTCAAATGGGTACGATGACTATTCTAGCCGTAACATTGGCGGACAGTCAGCAGGTCGAGACTATTCTACAGCCTATTCCAACGGGTATGGCTATCCAAGGTCTAGAAGTTGCAGTCTAAGTTATCCCCGCATGACATTTCTTTGCCGATGTTGTATCCTAATACCGACTTGCCTCATCATTTCACAACCTCCACGAATCTCGCTAACGCATTCTAAGCTACAGTGGCTCGAACGGGTACTCAGGAGGTGGCAGTAACGGCTACTCCAATGGCTTCTCGAATGGTGGTGGCTACGGGGCCTCTACCAACAATTACTCTGGCGGAGGCGGAGGCTATGGTGGTGGTGGGAGTTTCGGTGGTGCTGGGGGAGATAAAATGTCCCAGCTCGGAGCCAATCTCAAGGTCCAGCAATTCGGTATGCTGTTTTTCCTCAGGAAAAGTCTAATATCCATTTGCTGATATGGGTAAAGATCTGTCCCAAATGCCGAAATTCGAAAAATCGTTCTATAAAGAAGACCCAGGAGTCTCAGCTCGCTCCGAGCGCGAGGTCGCCGATTATCGTAAAGTCAAGGAGATATCCATTCAGGGTACCAACGTCCCCAAACCCGTGCATACCTTCGATGAGGCTGGGTTCCCCAAATATGTTATGGACGAGGTAAAAGCTCAAGGATTCGCTGCTCCTACGGCAATTCAGTCTCAAGGCTGGCCCATGGCCCTTTCTGGACGTGATGTTGTCGGTATTGCGGAGACTGGATCTGGAAAGACGCTCACGTACTGCTTGCCAGGAATAGTTCATATTAACGCTCAACCTCTCCTTGCACCAGGTGATGGACCTATCGTACTTGTCCTGGCACCAACTCGTGAGTTAGCAGTTCAAATTCAACAAGAGATGACCAAATTTGGGAAATCTTCTCGCATCCGTAATACCTGTGTTTATGGTGGTGTTCCGAAGGGTGGCCAAATACGTGATCTCGCTAAGGGAGTGGAAGTCTGCATTGCTACTCCCGGTCGTCTTATTGATATGCTGGAATCTGGGAAGACTAACCTTCGTCGTGTAACATACCTTGTTCTTGACGAGGCCGACCGCATGTTGGATATGGGTTTCGAGCCGCAGATTCGAAAGATTCTTGGGCAGATCCGACCTGATCGTCAAACCTGCATGTGGTCTGCTACGTGGCCCAAAGACGTCCGACAATTGGCTTCGGACTACCTCCAGGATTTTATCCAGGTCAACATAGGGTCAATGGATCTATCAGCTAACCACCGGATTACCCAAGTTGTCGAGATCGTGTCCGAGTTTGAGAAGCGTGAGAAGATGACCAAGCATCTTGAGCGTATAATGGAAGACCGTGACGCCAAGATTCTTCTCTTCACAGGTACTAAGCGTGTAGCGGACGAGATCACTAGGTTCCTGCGCCAGGATGGCTGGCCAGCGCTGTGTAAGCTCAACAACTCCTACATGTATATGCTCGGCTGACCTTTTACTAGCCATCCATGGTGACAAGCAGCAGAATGAGCGTGACTGGGTCCTGAACGAGTTCAAGACAGGGAAAAGCCCCATCATGGTTGCTACTGACGTGGCCTCACGTGGTATTGGTATGATTGAACGCCGACCTGCACTCCCCTTCCCTTCCCAATCCCCTCAATTAACGTCGTGTGGCATTATTGTGTGAAGCTCCGCTCTCTGCAGCCACGCCCTCTGCAGCTGCTATTGTCCGGTCCAGGCTCCTCATGACTTCTTTTGGCTTCCAAGCCAAGAGTCCTTGGATATCCGTTGCAGTGTGGCTTGCTACATCTTTCATTCCGTCTATGTACCGTCAGGGTACCGAGGCGGATTGAATTTCTCTTGACTTGTTCAAGATGCATCCCCAGGATTATCCAGGACCACGTTATGTTGCCACGCTTGGACCAGGATATTACCAGATATGATCTCCATGCAGAGAGCTATGCTGAGAGTTTTGCCAATGCATACTGCCTCACGACCATGATTGGGATCGTTCTGCTTCCATCACGTTTGTTGAATGCTAACCCTGTGAAAGATGTCAAGAACATTACTCATGTCTTCAACTATGATTATCCCAATAATTCAGAAGATTACGTGCATCGTATTGGACGTACCGGCCGTGCTGGCACGACAGGCACAGCTATCACTTTGTTCACGACTGAAAGTATGTATACTACCCACGCTGCCACCTTACAGTTCAAGTGCTGACTCGGTTTCACTAGACTCCAAGCAAGTTCGTATATTCCTGCTCGTACTTTTCCGTCCAACACTGACATGGTGACTCTAGGCACGCGACCTAGTTGCTGTTCTCACTGAATCAAAGCAGCAAATTGATCCCCGTCTCCACGAGATGGCTCGTTATAGCGGTGGCGGCGGAGGCGGTCGTTACGGTGGTGGTCGAGGACGTGGTGGAGGACGTGGTGGGGGTGGGTTTACAAGTTCCAACGCCGCACCTATGGGCGGAAGTCGTCGGTGGTAAATGTTCTCTTGAACAATCGATCATCGAGCTCCCCCTTTCGGTACCTTGGTCATCCAGCGCCCCGATTTCGATCCAAAAGTATCTCGGCATTCTTCGTGCTAGTCCTCTTGATCAGCCCTCCGATCCTGGCCTTGAGCCCTTAGATTTCATCCTTTCATCCACGACACTCGGCTGCTTCAGAAAACCATATACCATTCACAGACGGGATGGACAAATATCGCACGAAGTGTGCACGAAGTGGAAGCTCGCCGGAGTGGGTATCATGCGGCTCATCTGGCGTTCATCGTAGGCGGAAGCCGACAACATAAATTACTACTACTATAGAGTTTTGTACGTATTCTAGAGAAACAATAAGACGATCCGGAAGTAGAATGGAATATATGCCTGCGACGATGGACGTTTCATGCATCAGTCTCCATTCATCAAACGACGGTTCAAGAATCGCTTGAAACCACACCTTGGGAACAGGCTTTACGGCCACCCATCTTTCGCCATATGCTAGCCATGAATCCATCATATCGAGACGCATTGACAAGACTGCACAATTGATGAGACAGTCACACGGCGCATTGAGGGACTGCTCTGGTCGTCATCTTCGTGCAGGCTGATGAAGAGAAGGTAAGTGGTGTCATTGTCGGTACGTACTGTGAAAGGAGTGCTGAGGAGGTTCAGGCATAGCGCCCAGCACCCTTAGTCCTAGCCTCAGCCTTTGCCCTTGATGGATCTAGGTGACCCGACGAGGCCCTAGAAGCTCTAGAAAAAGCAAAGACCAGAGTGCTGGGTCGTTAGCTGCCGTCAAGGCCACGTTCTGGCGAACTATGAAGAGCTTGAATATAAATTCAATTTGCACGACACTCCATACCATCTTGAACGTCTTCTCTCCAATCTCGTTGTATCCGTAGCAACGATACCGCTGTGGTCGGTCTCGATGACTTGTCATCACCATCCTTACTGGTATGAAGACTCCCGACGATGGCAGCCCCCGGATCCCACCGGGGTTCTTCACAATCTTGCGAATGAGAGCGACCTTTTCTCCAATCTGGCTATTGCATCCTGGACTTTACGATTACAGCTCTCTTTTACGTAGTCTGTTCGACATCCCTTGCAATTACTGAGATAGCAAAGCGAGCACGAGGCAGTCTGAATGGTGGGCTTCTGTGATCTCCTATCAACAACCGCAGATGAGATGCAGGCTGAGCACAGTCCAAGCTCGGAAGGCGCATAAGTGGCATTCATCATCGTGCTTCCACACGGAGCAGCGGCCAATCGAAGTATGTTCATCCTTTCAAGCGCATGCCAATCGGCACTAGGATTACGTGCCGAGCGAGGAAATTCCAGCCCCGCCTTTCCAGTGCTCGACAGAGTATGATTCCCACTCTCTCTCTTGCAGTGGGCCAGGAGGTAATGGCGATACCGAATCACCATGCACTAGTGACACACGCCCACGGCCCACCGCTTCTTTGCATCCTACCATGAACATTCGGGGCGCGGCACGCCGTAAACAGAAGGTGATTACGGAGTACTGGGGTTCGTCTTTTCATGCGCCAGCCAAAATTGGAGTGACTACGCCACTTACTCGACCATCCGTTGAGGCAATCATCTCTTCAAGCACTGACGCGCCATTCTCATTCGATCTTACTCAGAGCATGAAAAATTGAATTCCGTTCGTGATCGTGAATCTACCTTTGTTTGGTCCACCACTCCAGTGAGCACGTTTCTTGACCATGCCACATTCACGGAGTATAATTCTAGTGGCGGGTAGAATATAATCATTACTTTAGTCGAAATCTACTTGACGTATCACCCTAGTCTTTCACTGCCACGTGAGGCTTCTTACTTTACCTTATGCATGGAAAGATTGGAGTATCAGTAGGCGAAGGTGTACTACTAATTACGAAGCTCCTCGGAAATTCAACCGAGAGGCTTGCCTCCTTGCCAGGGTGAAGGGTGAGAAAGCGTCCAAAGCTTGAAAGTGAGATCTGGCCTAGAACCGAGGTGCCAAGGCGCTAAAGTGGCGACCGTGTCCAAGACCCGCCCTCCTGCCAAAATTCCCAATTTTTTCCCACCTTCAAGTTCCAACACCAACAAACCATCACATCTCCGTCACGCTAGTCGATAGCCTCAACAGTAGCGTCCTAGCTGCAGTCCACTAGCCTATACCAAATTGAGTATCACCAGATTGAGCTGCACATTCGAGAGGGTATCAAACCAACCAGGAAACGGTCGCTGCTTCCCACGGTACCGTCGACGCAAAGCAAAGATCGCGTCCCATCGCCGGGCCAGAAGCGCAATTGTTCAAGGTGAAGCTGCGACTATCAAGAACCCAAAACATTGCAATCGAGGGCTGAAACCCAGAGATCAACGTAAGAATCTGTCGTCGTAGATACGGGACACCACTGTTTCTGATCGTTGCTGACGGCAGTGGAAGGTCATCCTGACAAACAGATTGCCCCCCTCGGCGCGTCCCACTCACTCATCCCCCCCAGCTTCGAAATTACTTTGGGGCCATATCGAACAACCCCCCGGGTCTGTTCTCCATCTCATCCATAATTTGCGGGGAAGTGCACACACTATCTGTACAACTCAGAGCGCCTAGCCGGCACCGTTTCGAGGGAGCCAGTGGAGTAGCCGTGTTGACGCTTGCCCCGTCACTAATCTAAGTATCCTTCGGCCAGCCAAGCTCAGTGTGCGCCTTACCATTCTGGCATTCAAAAGTGTTGAGCGAAAACTGCTCAGTAGGATTGCGACGATCTTTGTCGATCGCGGACTGACTAACTTCAAATTTGCATCTTCAACACGCCCAAGAAAATCTTCCTCACGGAAATCTGTATCAGCCAAAGAAGAACGCCAAAGCTCATAAATTGCCCCACGAATAATACCCCTTAGCTCACACGTTGGCGTGGCGGTCAAAGCTTTTGCCTTCGGAGCCATAGTCGAACTGATCGCTCTCTCACTTGAATCGCTTCCCTGCCACCACTCGTTGACACATAGTGCCCGCGCCTCGTCATCAACCACAAAAGCTTCATTCGTCCTCCAAATCCGGACTACTACGTGCGAAATCTGGGGCTCTTGATAACTCCCGTCCTTGGGCTCAGCGCTATTCATACCGTCTGACCAGCTAAGGTCTCTAGCCTTGAAGCTACTTCAGACTCGAACATTAAAGTACTTTACTGTTTACGGCGCTTTACGCCATCTTCCTTGCAACACAAGGGGAACGGTGCTCGTCGAGCCGGAGCTCCTAGCACGAGCGACATCGCTTACGCGGTTCACTCCTCGTGAATCCAAGAGCTACACTTGTTGCTGGCTTGTTGCTACTTCAAGTTCGTACGCTCGTCGCGTGCTTTCTAGTGCTGTCGTTGAATACTTTGACACCTTACCTAAACATCGTCTACGCTTAGCTGGAGGCTAGACTCAGAAGCGTTCCACGATTGCGATACTGTGAGTTGAACCCAATCCTCAGTTGACAGCAATGTGCTCTGCAGCAGGACTGCGCTGATGGAAGTATGGCGACAGTCGCGATTGATGGACAGAGGTGCACCCGAGCAATACTCGCAGCCAGGTTCGCACATACGTCTACTCTGAGCGTTGGTCGCCAAGTGTCTCCATCCTAAGAAACTGCCCCAGATCCAGCATCTACTGCGCAGTACACACCTCAACAAGAACCTAGGCCGTCGAATTACGCTCCAAGCCAAACTCCTGCCTCTGAGTATCCATCTTCGGCGCGTCAAGCACCTCAAGATTACGTCGCGCGACAACAACAACAACAACAACAGCACCACTACACTCCACAACAGCATAGTCACGGTCATACAGGAAGTATGGCTCAAGCAACAAGTCCGTCAATGTCCTTGCAAGATGGACACCAGAATGACCATCATCATCCCCAAAATATCAAGTCTAATGCCGATGTACCTGTAGATCCAAACATAGCCGCGTCGAGTCCCACCTACCCTCCCTATTCGCCCTACGCGCCCCACGACATGTCTCACTTTCAGGGTCACGCGCCTCCACCGGGATACCCTCAACAATGGCCGCAACACTACGCTGGTCATCCACACGCTATGCCAGGACCATACAGCTCGCCCGGGACAGGGGCGTCGGCCCAAGGCACGCCATCTAGTGCCGGACCTCGCTCTGGTCAGGTAAGCCATGCATATTCACCCCATGCTATTTCTTTTACTTAATACTTTGAACAGCAACCTCATCCACTCTCGCAGGTCTACTCCTTCGTTCCCATCCCGGGCGCGCAGCAGAATAAACGTCCTCGACGTCGTTTCGAAGAGATTGAGCGCATGTACAAGTGCGGTTGGCAAGGATGTGAGAAGGCGTATGGTACTTTGAATCATCTCAACGCGCACGTCACCATGCAATCGCACGGACAGAAGCGGACTCCAGAAGGTATGTTGATGACCTTACTTTGTGATTTGTCGCAAACTCGCGTTTTGGGTTAGATCATGAAGAAACCCGGCGTTGTGGTCCTACCTTCACTAGTGTCACGAAAGCTGGGCCTTGGTTTTTGGCGTCGGCACTATGTTGCATGTAGCCCTACGCTCCTCACGCCCCAAATTCTTTGGGCCCGCTTAAGATGCTAGTCTAGCGCCAACTAACATGTACATGCAGAGTTCAAGGAAATCCGAAAAGAATGGAAGCAGCGCAAAAAGGAAGAAGAGAACCAGCGAAAGGTTGAAGACGAGCGAGCACGCGCTGCAAATGGAGGTGGCGAGCCACCGGCCGGTCAAGACGGACAGGCTCAGGGACAAAACTACACTCCTGGCCCACGGCCGCAACTACCACCGATTGGATACGCTCCTGCTGGTGGTCAAGTCCCAGCCCAGTACCCTGCAGGTGTTGACCAGATGTACCAAGCTCAGGGTAATGGTCAGGTGTATCCAGGGTACCCACACTCGCCCTACGGCCAAGGCCAACAAATGTACGACGTTGTATCCGTGCTGACAGTCACTGATGACATTGCTGACGGTCCTTCTTAGTAATTGATACCCCTCATAGCTATATTCGGGGGATTACTGGCTTGCTGTGCTCAAGATTCGCCTTTTTCTCAGTAATCCGCGCATGATTTGAAAAAGGGTTGGTCAACAGCATATAGGTGGGAGTGGAGGAAACGAGAATCAAAGGTGGCGGCTGTCTGCAAATATAGCCTACGGGGTCAAGCATGCATCGGTGGGAATGGCGGTGAACTAGTGTTGTCTTCGTCATGCGTTGAGTCGACGAGCACGAGTAATGATTTCCTTGTCTCTTTGCGATGGTACTCACTTTCTCGCTGGCATCACGGGCATGGACATGCCATTGGCCACGCACACCCCCGAGGCACGTGGCATCTCCAACACGTCTTCAGATGGGTACGTTCTGGTTCTCTTAGCAGCATACGTGGCGGGCGGAGGCTATTGTCCTTTTGTTTCAATCGTTCACTGGTACTTGATTGGCGGAGAAAGATGGGAACCAGACCCTACGGACAATATCTGGCAACGGAGGTATAGCTTGCGACATGCTTCGACTTACGATGGCAATTCTCTTGTGTACGTGGTGTGGCTGCAGTAGGCGCGCAATTAGATTGAATAGCTTATATTGACTGACAGTTTATCTTATGATTGATAGAATGCACCCCGAATGTCTGAACTTATGTTTCGTTGAAATAACGGGCAACAAGCACGCTTTAAAGCCTTACGATTGTTACGCAGCTAGATAAGTTCTTAGGGCCCTACCTTACTACTGCACCTTGGCATGGCTAAGGGATTTTAGCATCTCGTATGATGACCCGAGTACCTGGTTCGGTGTGATGCTTTCAAAGGCCCAAAGTATCACTGCGGCTTGGGAAGGAACTGCGTTAACCAGATGTGACTATGGAAGATCGGGGGATCTAGCGGGTCCATGTTGACTAGAGGGAGGTCTATATTAGGGTCCGCATGTCTATTGTGATTTGTGTGTCCATGAGTTACCGACGGTGTGGTTCAGACTAGGTCACCTTTATCCTCCTTTGGCTACTACCTACCAAGGTACCTTACCTAGTCGTCGTTGTGAGGCTGAGTAGAATTGGGCTATCCTAAAGTAGACCAAGTCTATGTATATGTTCTAGCTCCGCTTAAAAACACAATCGGGTACAGAAGCTTCGATATCACGACTCATGCTTGAATGTCATGCTTGTATGCGCAGATGTATCAGCACCATCTTTGCTGACGCCTTGCATATCCATCGACCACCTGGGCGGCTTCTGTTTCCCAGACACTCCACGCAGACGATATCACGACGTCGACAAGGCTACGCCACAGAAGCACTTCAACTCGAAAATGTCCAAATCTCTGATCCGGGCCTTGATGTCGGGATTCGAAAGCCATACCTCCCCAATCGTACTCCTCCGCAACAGCAAGACGAGCCTTTCAGCAGGACCAGTCTGGAACACGAGATACGATGGCTTCGAGATCCATTGAAGCTTGGGGATCATGTTGTCAAGTTGCTGAAGCAGGATGAGTTTCAGAAAGCGCTGGCTCTTGTGAGGTTGGGGAGCAGGGATATCGAATGTACGGTTAGCTGGAACTACCTCATAGATTACTACATGAGTAAAGCGAGGGTGTCGGATGCCGTCAAACTATACAATGAGGTTGGTCTATGTTTCCTGCTGCACTATGCGCGTGGATCGGAGGCTGATTATGGATGCAGATGAAAAAGCGTGCTCAGCTACCAGACGCCCACACGTTTACCACCCTCTTCCGTGGGTTTTCATGGCATCCCAAATTCCCCCTCTCCGTCTCCCGCGCGCTCTCGATATACCATTCGATGTATGCGGACAATTCTCCCGTCAGACCCTCCATCATCCATACCAATGCAGTACTCAAAGTCTGCGCACTGGCTGGCGATATGGACGCTTTACTAGGTGTTGCAGCGAGACTACCGCCTCGTGGCAATGCTGCTCCAAATAATCTTACATTCACCACAATCTTGAACGCTATTCGTAGCGACGCTTTCGAAGCCGAGAAGGGGGAGAGGAGGACACCAGTGAAGGTGGAAAAGCAGATGAGAGCCGTGGCCCAGGGGAGAAAGCTCTGGGAGGAGATCAGAGAGCGTTGGGCAAGGGGGGACATATATATTGACGAAGAGCTGGTCTGCGCAATGGGAAGGTTGCTACTGATTAGTAGCGCCGAAGAGGAATGCGATGACATCCTTTCACTTCTTGAGCAAACCATGGGGATACCAAGGCAAGTGCCTCGTATGGGAGAGCTGGGTCGGAGAGTTGCTCGACGCAACGGCCAAATGTTCGATGTACCTGAAGATGACCTTCCTTCGCTGGAAGAATTGCTCCCGGTGCCTCAAGAAGAGATCTCCGAGTCTGAAGACGGCTCGCTTCCAGAGAGCGATCCATTCGCTCTTTTACCTCATGGACCTCCAAGCTCTCAAGCAGCGGTGCGACCCGGTTGCAATACCCTGTCACTAATACTCGATGCTTGTGTCCGGGTGCGTATGGTACGTGCTGCTCAAAACTACTGGGGCCTCCTCACCGACTCGGCCGGCGCCTACAAAGTATCACCAGACACCGAAAATTACCACATGTACCTCCGTCTCCTCCGGGTGCAGCGAGCGTCAAATTTGGCAGTAGCACTCGTTGACGATATACGCCAGGGCACCCTCGGCCCCAGAGTAGCATTGCAGATCAAGACCTTTCGCATCGCCTTATCATGCTGTGTCCGAGACAAAAAGAACAGAAACTCCATCGCTCATGCCGCGAAGCTAGTCCGCATGATGAACGACGCGCTGTCTCACCCGGACGCTCGCGCGCTCGGGATGTATCTCAACCTCGCTCAATCACAGCAACCGCTGGAGTGGCGCACCCTCCTGGGCGTAACCAAAGACGTTCAACGCGGCATCGCCAACCTGAGGAGTTTACTGGCTTACGATCTCGAAGCGGGGAAACAGCATCAAGCCGATTTGCACGATCTGGTGAAAGTCACCATCGGAGCTATTGATACCGTTCTGGATCTAGGTAACGAGGACTTGCCGCAGGAGGAAAAGAGAAGGCTACGGGAGTCGAGGAATGCGCTGCAAGCGTGGCTGACGCGCATGATGAATAGAGGAAAGAGTGTCCATGAGGGCGGAGGAGGGGTGAAGAGTGCTCTGCGCGGTCGCGAGAATAGGGGTATGGCGGGCTCTAGGAGTAATGAAGCGGGGAGGGTAAGTGAGGTTGTTCCTGTTGAGGGAGCTGGGGATCTGGTGCGACTTGTCAATAATCCTGAGGAGAGGAGGAGGGCGGCAAGGAAGACGAAGTGGAAGAAGACGGTGGATAAGAGGGTGGCGGCTGCTTGGTCGAGGCTGGCTGAGGAATAAGGAACAGATGGAATCGGTGGAGAAGGAGGGGGGATGGGGGATTCTATTGGGGATAGTGTGGGGTTTGTGGAGATGGTGGAGATGGTGGATGGATTTTGTACATATTTTGTATATATACCCGTTGTAACTTTAGATACCCATTGTATCTCACCGTTGATGGAAACAGACGCTGATCACCTTAATCCCCCTCATCTCTTGTCTCTCATTTGTTGTCAAAGAAACCCCAAAAAGGGGAAAGAGGTCTACGTGACTTTTCTATCAGGGGAGATAGGTTAATAACGCCGCATTGAGACCTTGTCGTGCATATATGCTACTACTTTCCATATCGACCTGATCACGATACCGTTACCACACAGTGTGAATCACTACTTTATACCCACACCAACGCACATCCCAACCTTACTACCTATATCCTTCCCCTGACACCCTCTACCCTTTACCCTACCCATCCCTATCCTATCCTACCCTATCCCATCCAAAAGAACCACCCCCCCCTCCCTCCCTCCACCCAACTCCTCACGCTCATCCCAATCCCCTTATACCAATCCCCCCATCTAATTTCCAACCACCCTCTCATCCATATCCTCCCCCCCCTCCCAGCGAAGAAAACACAAGACGTCTAGATCGGGTCAGTATTCGGATTGGTATTTAGGAATGAATAGCGATATCTGTAGCGATGGGGATGAGATGGGTGATGGCTCGTTCCGGGGCTATAGGTAGGAGGTGGTGTGGGCTTTTTGGGATGGAGGGTTGGGGATGTGGTTTGTTGGCTGGGGTTTTAGGATGAGGATGAGGACGGACGGGGTTGGGGACGGGGAGGATGGATAGGTGGTATTTGTTGGGTGTGGTTGAGATGTAATAAGATGTTGGTATTCGTGATGGATTTTGTGTGTATGTGTGTATGAAGGGACTCGGCCTCGTAGGTATGGATGTAAGAGGGAATGAATGTTGATTAAGGTGTAGTCCTTGTTTGAATCATTGCCTCGGCTGCTATACTTATGAGCTTGGTAACGGTCGTTGCTTCTGGCGATGGCGGGACAGGGCGGACCTTGGAAAGAAGATGATTCGTTGAAAGGGGAAAGGGAGGAGGCGACTTTTAGAGCATTCCCCTCGACACCTGCTCCTCCCTCTCCTCCCACACCGTCATCCCACTGCACCCACAAACCACCTTCTCGTTCTCCCACGCCCCCGCACTCCGAGCCACGACGCCCATCACAACCTCCTCTCCACCATCTCCACCATCGACCTCCCGCACCACCATAATCACCCTCCCCACCATCTCCCACACCCTCCACTCGATCTCTCCCACCAACGCGCCCCTACCCTTGCCATCAACCTCTAACCTTCCTAGCTCCCCGTTCCTGTTCGCTTCCAGCCCAGTAAAAACATTCCCCATCGACAGAGCACCTTGCGATATATCGCCCGTCTGCCGTAGAGTTGCCACGTAGGTGCCCTTTGGCAGGCCCGTCAGTGTCATGTCCAGTAGCGTGATCTTGTCAGATAGTTCTATCAACCGCGCCAGTCCACGTACGGGCGAAGGCTGTGGCGTCGAGGACGGTGTGAGCGGTGGTGGTGGTGGTGTCTCCAAAATGCAGACAGCAGCACTATTGCTGTTTCCGGAGCCGCGGAGAATGGCCGGGCGCCCGGTCGATTGGATGGCGGAGATTATACTTGAAGGGGGTGCGGTTGCTTTTGTGGTTAGGAGTTGTTTGGAGAGAGAAAAGGAGGTGTGTTGTATGCCTTCTAGCTTCGAGAGTGCCCGAGATATATCGGTGATGCAGGAATCGCAGTGCATGGGTATGGCGAAGGTAGCTTCGTATTGTGGTCCCATCTTCCTGATGTTGGGTTTGGCGAGGGTGTAGTGGAGAGATTGGGTTGAGGGGAAAACAGCGCCTGTGTGACGTGTTATGTTGAGCAATGGACTGCTCGTAGCATGAGATCAGGGAGGACGATGATGAAGATTGGAAGGCTCCAGGTATAGAAGATGGAGAAATATGAGCTCCATGGTGAAGATATGGAATGGTGGATTTGTCATTGAAAGTCGGAGGTTGTCTAGTCCTAAAACTGTTTTCTAGCGGAGGAAGCATTTTGACCGCATCACAGCGACCATCAATTTTATACCATCAACTCTTTACTAATTATTAGATGAGAACAACTCATTGCTTCTTTCCAGCCTTCAACCCATGCAACCTAATCTACAACCCGTCTCAATGCAACGGTGACATATAGCCCACCATGTCGCAGACTGTAGGCAGAGTATGTGGCTCCATCCTTCCCTAGAGATCCAAGTAGTAAATCTTCCCCAGACACGTCTAGCCTACTCTCGAGCATGGCACCACGTCTCCGTCTCCAGCCCCGGTACACCCCCCCTGGGTCGCCTCGCCTCCCAAATCGCCATCATTCTCATGGGCAAGCACAAACCCATCTGGGACCCGTCTACGGATTGCGGCGATTACGTTGTCGCAACCGGATGTACCGACGTCTACGCCACGGGTAAAAAGATGCAGCAGAAATTGTACTACAAGCAGACTACGCGGCCGGGAGCGCTGAAATCATTGAATATGGAGAGTATGATGAGGAAATGGGGAGGAGGAGAGGTATTGAAGAGGGCGGTCAGTGGGATGTTACCGAAGAACAGACTCAGGAAGCCAAGGTTGGAGAGATTGAAAGGTGAATCTGACTGGTGAGGCATTAGATTGGGACGTATTGCTAATATGTCAAAGTTTTCGAAGGAGAGGCGCATCCGTATCGAGAGAATTTCATCAAATTCGATGGGCAGATACGACGGAGAGAGCCAGAGATAAAGTTGGAATCACCCAAGCAGAGATCGATTTAGCGTTACATGAATGGACTAGGGTCGGAGCACTGCATGAATGTACTGGGCTTCCAAATGCCCGATTCGTATGTATATTCCAAAATTGAATACGTTCCTAGCAAGAAGCAAATATGCTATGATTCGATAGCGAATTTGCAAATGCATTCTTGGCTCTTGCAAGTCCCATCTCTGACAAAGAGCTTCATCGACTCACAGTGCACTGGATCAGTCCATTAGGATCTGATTGTGGTGCGTACACTTCAGCGTCTTTGCCGGTGTTCTTGAGACCTCCGTACCAGCTCAGATCTACAATTGCATTAGCAACTGGAGAAGAGCCGACAAGGAAGATAACTGACCAATCTCAAAATAGTGCTTGTTCGGCAATGAATAATCTACAGACCTGACCCCAGGCACAGAAGCCAAGATATGCTCGCACATTTTGTACAATGTATTCTGTACACTCGGGCTGCTTTCCGTTGCGAAAGTCTCAAGAGTGACCTTGCGAGCCTCCGCCCATGCGTCATCGAATGTTGGTACAGCTGTCTGCACGTCTGCGAGGGCACTAAACGTACTCCAGGTCCACCCACAGTCCACTTCAGTACTCAGAATCCGGTCCATAACGTCGGGCAGTGTGGTGAACTCGTCACGGTAAAAATCGTGGAAGGCTGATCCGGTGCTCTTAAGGACTAAGAGGCCTGCAATGGCAGATCGGACCGTGATACCTCTGCCTTCGTCCGTGGTAGCTTCAACGTTCCTGGTCTCGGAGCCATCACGCATGAAGGAGTGCGGGTGGGGCTTTCCATCGACCGTCATCCGTGTCCATCGATGGGTCTTGACCTTGACCACGGCGGAGTGAATATGTTTGTACTTTTCGACAAAATGGTTGGACACGATCGATGCAAACAGCTCCGGTGGTGTGACCGGATGTTGCTTCGCCATGATATAGACTGTGTTTTTCATGGTGTCGGTAGCCACAACCACGCTGTTATCAGCTTTGGTGTAGCTTTATGAATCAGCTATACTTGGTTGATGGACTATCGATGGCCACTTACGAAGTTTCGATGTCACCTTGCAAAAGCACACATACTGTCATTTCTACGACTGTCTGGATACCAGTCTTCTCATCCTTGTGCACCTTATATACTCTAATGTTATCTTTGCCATATTGAGCTGCAGAGACGTTGGGCATGATGTTGTAAAGTAGATGAAGGGATGGCAGCTTTTGAGTGTCTTGGTCCTTGATATGCAGAACAGAAAAGTGAGCACTGTGCAAACGGAAAGCTCGACTTGACTTGCGGTATGAGGGCTCATGAGAGCCACCTCTTTTATACGTAGTACGAGCTGTAGGGAACAAGCTGGCGTGGCTGGACCCCGTCCGATAGTGTAACCCTAAACCTATACCGTCAGGCGGCGAGCTCCGACGTGGGAGTCAAGCAATAGCCTTTTCAGATTATGTATCTTCCACCACAAGCGTTATCATTTGGCTGGTCAATTAGCAAAACCCTGCTCCTCAGACAACCTCCCCTCAAAAGACAACGGGCAATTGCGCATGGTGTTATACCTTACCCATATGGATAGGGACATATGCATTGCGGTATTGGCACTAGTGCAGAAGTATTCTAGTGCTCCCGGCAATAGTCTGACCCCCCATCTCCATATGAGGTTGGTCCCTCATATTGTCAATTGTACCTCCAATCCATCCGGCAGAGCTCCAGCAGCTATCGCCCGAACTATTGTATCCATGGAGGCTTGTATCAGATCTGTTCGCTAGCCTCAAAGTAGGCATTGTCCTGGAATTGCCACGTTTCGCAAAGATCTTGGGCAGGCACATAATTGGACTTCACCCCCAGTCTACCTGGGCGTTCGAGTGCATTGGTCAATTCGAAATCCATGGGCGTAACTCAAATGGTTGAGGAGCTAATGGATAGACCTGATGAGGAGAGTAGTGCAGTACGAAGGCGACTCATGCGGCAGCATTAGGTTGACATATAAGTGATGAGCCAAATTGCAGGACTTGCGGCCTCTGTGACGCCGACGCAAGCCAATATCTTCAGGCATGGTCGTTCCCTTTCGCACCAAGGCTCTGGAGAAATACATGGAGCAAGAGATGGGTCCTACGGCCAGAAAAAGGAAGCTCAAGATAGCCGATCGCTCGCTAACAACTTGCAATTCGGTCCTCGTGGTACCTCACTTGCAGCGTCAACCCAGCTACCGGGTAGCTTCAGCTCAGATCTAAAGACTGTCACACTCCCCAGGACTGGTACGCCGAGAGCGGACCTTGGCACCTTTGCGAATGGGGGGAATAGCTTTGGTGCAGAAGGTGCAGCAAACTCCGAGCAGCGACAAAAGGAGCTTAGAGACAAGATCAACAAGGAAATCAAAATAAAGATTGGCTCGGAGAACTTGCTGGAAGCCCTGATATCCAAGAACGCGAAACAGACAAGGGATCAGCGGCAGAAAGTGGAGTCAGAGCTCACATCGTCTAATCGTAAGCTGCTCGAGCTGAATTCTCGTCTAGAGGATGAAATCGAGCATGCCAAACGTCCCACCACGCCGAGTAGAGACCGTCTATCGGGGTTATTCCAAGGCAGTCCGATAACGTCACCTATGAGAGATAGCCTTTCACAAGAACAACTTTTCTTAGTCGATCAAGAATCAGAGTCTCCAACATATTTACTCGCTGAGATACTTCAAGCGTTGGAGGTAGAAGGCATGCAACCTGATTACTATATCGAGCGTGCGAATCATCTAGTCGACTTGTTCAAGAGGTATCCAAACTTAAAGTACGACTTGGCCTGGCCAAGCTTTGGTCTCAGAGTCCAGACAATGCTGCTGAGTGAAAGTCGTGAGGTTATCGCTGCCGGTTACAGAGTCACGAGGCACGCGATCGCAGATAGGAAATCCCTGCAGACGATTCGTGACTTAAATACGGACAGCCTCGTAATCTTGTCATTGATAAAAGAAAACAAGGCCAGCATCGAACGAGAGCAAGCCCTCAAATTCGTCCGAGCATTTCTGGACGTCAAAGATGGTATTCAAGAAATCTCCAATGCTGTCGTGCGTACCGTTGTCGCTGTTGCGGAGCATCACGAAGATCGCCTTCGAAACATGAGTCTTATGACGATTTCGGAGATTCTTCTACGGGAGCCTATGCTCGTGGTAAATGCTGGCGGCATAGGTCCACTTGCCGATGCTCTGGTTGATGGATCATACCATGGGCCGGAAAGCTTGGCTATGACCTTCTTACACCTTTTAGACAAGCCAAAACAACGCATCTACCTGCAGTCAGGCTACGAGCTAGACTCTGCCTACACACCATTCACCGACCCATCCACAGCCCATGAAAATGAGGGGAAGCTCAGGTCAAGTGCACGGCTAATCGCTGCCATTCTGAAGACCTGGCCAGGTTTCTTTAGCGCTGCGAGTCGGAATTTCCAAGCTATCAAGTCGCTGTTGCAATCCTTGCAATACCCAAATCCCCTTGCCAGAGACCTGATATTGGACCTTTTGTTCGATGTATTACATATACTACCGCCTTCGTGGACCTCCTCATTTCTCGCTGGACGAAGACTGACCACATACGGTCGCGTTGCCAATTTCAAGACAGAGAGCAATAGCCTCGGTCCCAATGCAGACGCTGAGGAAGAAGTCAAGTTCAATCTAATGGATCACTTTACGACTCTACTATTAGCGTCTTTTATGCATTGTGGATTAGTACAGGTTGGGAACAGGCCCTCAGAACAACTTTGCTTTCAAGGCTAACGTCATGATAGGCTCTTTCGAATTTTGTTGAAGACGTTAGTGAGCCAATGCTGAAAAGGAAAGGTACATTGCTGCTGGGCGAAGTCCTTAAGCTAGCGGATCATTGCCTGCCTACTTCTGCCAATGCCAATATCCAGGTCCTACATGAGTTGCTCGCAGAATCTATCGAAGGGGGGTTCGAGGATGGCGCCCTGGCTTCGGGAGTTATCTATCAAATAGACAGCGTCAACCGCACTCTGCAACGATCAGGTCATCTAGCAAAAGTTCAACAGTCACTCTCGTCGGGTACCACGAACCAGAATCCCAATAACTTCTCTCGGCCAAGCGGACCCATCAAGAGCAAACTGGGCGTTGACATGGACGAAATTCAGTTCCGGGCTCTGCTCTTGGAGACCCAGGTACTCACAACAGCCAACCATCTGAAGTGGAAATGGGATCTTATCAACGACCTCATTGAGGGCCCGTTGTGCAACCCTAAACGATTGGAAGAATCAATCAAAGCGAGTAAATTCATGAAAAGACTTGTCGCTTTCTACCGACCTTTCAAGTATAAATTCTCTGAAGCACGGAATACTAAACCTAACCAACGCTATGTTCGCGTAGGCTGTGCTTTGGTGAAAACGCTCTTACAAAACCCTGAAGGTATTGCGTACTTGTCAGAGAGTAAACTCTTGAGGCAGCTTGCAGAGTGTCTCGCCCAGCTCGATAGGCAAAGCGGCTTAACGTCGACGTCGCCACTCTTCTCTCCATATAAAGTTTCCGAGACACTTACCGGAGGGTATTTCGCAATTCTTGGTGCTTTGAGCAGTGATCCACATGGTCTTCAAATGATCGAACGTTGGCGGATGGTCAATATGTTCTACCATATCATGGAATTGGACACGCGGGAGGATCTAATTCGAGCACTACTCTGCAATATGGACTTTTCCTTGGACAGTCATCTGCGGGTCATGCTGTCCAAGGCACTTACCGCTTGCCCGAAAAGCATCCGTGCCTATGCTACAAGATTACTCCGGAAGTACGCAACATCTCAGCAACTCGAGAATGATAGTCCTCAAAACGGTGCAAACGGTACTCAATGGGCTATCCGTATCTTGGTCACCCAGCTCTACGATCCGGAAGTACAGGTCTGCGAGATTGCAGTTGAGATCCTGGAAGAAGTCTGCAATCGGAAAGAACAGCTTGAGTATGTTGTAAGATGCCGCCCAGCGCTAGATCACCTCGGCGCCATCGGTGCTCCCCTACTGTTGCGGTTTCTTTCTACGTCTCTGGGCTATCAGTACCTTGACGGCCTGGATTACATCAATCATGAAATGGATGATTGGTTCCTGGGTCGGAACGATAGCTATGTCATGCTGGTAGAAGCATCGCTGTCTCGAGCATTGATGGTGCTTCCGGAGCGGCCGAAAACTAACAGTGACGAGCAGATCAGGAGCCGTGAATATGGGACTGTACCTCCTCACTTCTACAGAGAGCTGACGCGCACGGTCGAAGGCTGCCAGCTCTTACGGAAGTCACGACATTTTAATGAGTTTGTAGCAAACATTCAAGACTCGTGGTCTGATCATGATGAACCCGAGACAATGATTAAGCTTAAGGGGTCTCTATGGGCTGTCGGTAATGTAGGCTCCGTGGAGCTTGGAGCTCCATTCTTAGAAGAGACCGATGTGGTCGACTGCATCATCAAGATTGCAATGTCATCCGAGGTCATGACAATGCGAGGTACAGCATTCTTTGTCCTGGGCTTGATCTCCCGAAGTCTCCACGGCATGGAGATTCTTACAGAGTACGGATGGACTGCTGCTACAGACCATCTTGGACGGTCACTCGGTTATTGTCTCCCTCCTAACCTGGAAGAACTGACTTCCATGGCCTCCCAAAATTTAAAAAGCCCTCCGCAGCGAGTGCCACCACCTGTGCCAACAGGTGCTGTTGATGGCACCGCCGAGCCTGACAATGCCCTCCCGAGTCGCATAATTGTGCTGATCGTGGAAGCCGGTAACCCTGTGATTACAATGGGAAAGTGTCGAGAGCTCCAAGCGTAAGTTAGCATCCTGTACCTATCCAACTACTAATTGAGCCATACAGCATCAAAGCCAAATACCCCGAGGCGTTTACTTGCGTGGCATTGTTTCGCAAAGTCATGCTTATTCTCGAGAAGCATACCTACAGCCTGCGGACCAGACGTTTCATCATGTAAGCAATTCTCCATACAATATTAGACTATATGCCAATCCTGTCATACAGTGATCTCTTCGACAAGTCTGTCATGAGGAAAATCGTACTCGACGATGACTCCGGTGACGACAGTCCAGTTGACCCCAGAGGCGATGGACGAGAGCGGACTACAAGCGATACCCGGAGCGCAAGGGCCTGAGACAACGGAACTGTCCAGGCCAGAAGCGAGGGAGAGAAGGGGAGTGGGGGAGGTTGCATGACTTGAATGTCCGTCCATACGCATAGCGTCGGTGTTATTGGCATTGGTGCACATTATACCCCGGGTTCACGATCTATGTTTTGATGCAGATGTTGGCGTTGGCGTTGGAAAAGTAGCAAATGGGCTACCCGTTATCTTCAATGCCCAATGGTCTCAGATGGACTGTACAATATCCGTTGTTTCATACTGTGTATATCGAGTTCTAAGAGCCATATATTTTATACAAAAGTAGGCTTCCATGGTAGATATCGCTGGCGAGCTTGGTAGAAAATAACAGCATTCAGCGCTGTCATCAACAAAAGACTTCCTTGCTGCACGCATGTTTTCGAATAGATGGAATATCTGGATTGATAGATAGATAAAATTCTGCTGGCATACCTTTCATATTCTACCGTAGATGAGTTGGTCAGCTCCAAATACATCCGTTGAAATCTACTATTAACGAAAGACATGGCGCTAAGAGGTCCTACGGCTTTACTTGATTCCTTTAGTGTTACAGTCTGACGGTCTTTATGAGCAGTAAATAGGGGAGGTCGTGATCTTTCCTTGCGCTTCTGGATGTTGGACGTGGGCCCTCTTGCATTTTGTATTGTATATTGATATGTAACTATAGTAAGTAACGTAAAAAGTGGTTGCTTTAGTAGAGGCATATCATATCAGCTTCAACGCAAATCCTCCGCCCACTTCCTCCTCATTCCTATTAGCAAAGATCCCACTAAAGTCCGCCGCTTCGCCCGCGATCCTCGGCGCTTCTTCCCCCCTCTTCGGTGCACTGGGCGTAACCACCCTCCTCCTCTTCTCCTGCCCAGCCTTCGACGGAAAAGTGGGGAACATGGCTGTCGATTTCGGTCGGGGATCTTCTTTGAAGTAGGGATGTGTAAGGACTTCGCTGGCGGTGGGTCGGCTGGCTGGGTTCAGACTGAGGAGGGAGGTTAGGAGGGAGGTTCCGGCGTTTGTGAGGAGGGGGAATTTGGCGCGGATGACGGCGCCGGTGGTCTGGGAGGTGGTGGGGAGGCGGAGGGAGCGGGCGTTTGGTAGACGTTTGAAGTTGGGCCAGGTTGCTTCTGTGGGGATACCGCATAATTCGAAGATCTAGGGGTGTGGTTAGCGGGGCGGAACTTGGAGTACGTTGGAGGTGGTTTCGAAGCGCACCTTGGAGAGCTCATCGACCTCGTTCTTTCCTTGTAGGAGCGGCTCTTTTCTCAGGAGCTCGCCGAATATACAGCCTACACTCCACATGTCTATCTCTGGCCCGTACTTCTCTGCACCCAACAGGAGCTCGGGAGCGCGGTACCACAGCGTGACGACCAATTGCGTGAGTTTGGGAGGTGGATCGCCAAAGTACCTTGCCATGCCGAAGTCTGCAACCTTCAATTGCCCTCTATTGTTCATGAGCAGGTTCGATGTCTTCAAGTCTCGATGCAGTATCCAGTTACTGTGAAGGTAGTCGACGGCCGAGGTGAGCTGTAGCAGCAACGCTTTGATCTCGGAAGGGGAGAAGGTGTCAAGCATGTCTTCTTGTAATGTCCTGAGGTCGTGTTCGAGGAAGTCCATGACGAGGAAAACACTGGTCTTGAAGATCAGCTCAAGTAGACAGCAAGAACAGCAGGAGCCCGGTGACTCACTCGTCCAGCTTGTCTCCCATGACGACTTCTCTCAGAGCGACGATGTTCGTGTGCCTCGACGCCATCAGCGTCTGGATCTCTCGTAGACCTGTGACCGGGAAGCCATCATTCGCATTGTCCATCTTGAGCTTTTTCAAAGCAACCACATCCCCAGTGGCGGTCTCTCTTGCTCGTGATACCCATCCGTAGGAGCCCTCCTCGATGTGATTTAGTTTCTCGAAGTTATCGACATGCCGGCAGGGTCCCCATTCTAGGGCAGGGAAGCGCAAGAGTTTCGGTGCAGGAAGTTCATCAATAATGGTAGCATATTCGGGAGACAGCCTCCTTCGCTTTGCTGGACGTTCAGAGTCTCCATTAGCTGCCTTGGCTTCTGTGTGGCCATTCGTGCCTATCGCTGCCTCTTGATCTGGTAGTGTTTCGTCCTCTTCAATTCTCCGTTGTCTCTCTGCCTTTGCTTTCTTCTTCAACTCCTTCTCACGCTTGCGTTGGGCGTCGACCGCTTTGTCTTCCTCGTCGTCAGCCCATCGTGACTTAGCAAGATTCGCCATTTCCGAGTCCAGATGAGTATCACCAAGGATTGGTATGAAGCTGTTGCGCCTCGACTTTAAGATCCAACGGTCAACATCCCGCACCCATCAACCATGTTCACCATGAGCTCGATCTCGGGCAATCTATTATGACCACCTTGACCATGAGCTTGAGTGGGCAGAATCTTACAGCCATTAAGGGTTGTGAAAAATGAGCAGGAAAATTGGCGCAAGACTTTCGGGGTACTTGCGTCCATTGCTGAAAGCACAATTACCAGCGAAGCCGTCGACAGGTTTTCGATGGTCCAGTTCCTCAACCACTCGGCAGTGGTCTACACCATTGGCAAAAAATCTCGCCGAAGTTATCGCTGTAGATATGCAACTCAGTGTTCTCTCTATACTGCTAATGGACTCTCCAGACTACTGGTCCAATATCAATAGCAGCGTATATGCGCCAATGCCTCACATCTCCTGACGGTGGTTACTACACTACGCAGACCGAAGACCAAGATCCATTCGGCCGGAAGGGAGACTTCATTACCTCGCCCGAGATCTCACAGATATTTGGAGAGCTACTGGGGATATGGCTCGTAGCAGAATGGATGGCTCAAGGGAAGATCAGCAGTGGAGTGGAGATCATAGAGGTTGGACCAGGAAGAGGGACGTTAATGGATGATATGCTGCGGGTATGGTATGAAGGGTTTCTTACGACGAGGGCCTATATCTGACGAGGTAGTAGACTATCAGCAACTTTCAACCATTAGCCTCGAGCATTGAATCTGTGTACCTTGTGGAGGCCAGCCCAGCACTAAGGGACAAGCAGAAGCATTTGCTTTGCGGTGATACGCCCCTATCAGAAATTGATATCGGCTTCCGGAGCACTAGCAAATACTCGAACATCCCAATCACATGGTGTGAGGACATACGTTTTGTCCCCAATGGTAGATCCTCCTCCGAGTTGAAAGCCCTTGGCCTGACTAACCAGAATGTTAGAGGCCTCTAAGACTCCCTACATCTTTGCTCATGAGTTCTTCGACGCGCTCCCATTCCATGCCTTTCAATCCGTGGCTCCAAATCCAAACGAGGTCACTCAGACCCTCACAACCCCTACCGGGCCAGTTCCACTACCCAAGCCATCCCCTCAGTCTAAGACACCGCAGTGGAGGGAATTCGTGGTCACACCTACACCAAACCCTCCTACAAGTACGGACACAGAATCAAACTCCACCAACGCAAAGGCGCCACCCGATTTTCAGCTCTCGCTAGCCAAAGCCTCTACTCCGCCCTCCCTTTTCCTCCCCACACTCTCTGAGCGCTACAAATCACTCCTGCCCACTCCCGGCTCTGTGATCGAGATCTCGCCCGAATCGCAGTCCTATGCCGCAGATTTCGCGCGCCGCATCGGTGGCTCCCGTCCAAAGTCGCCCGCTACATCGAAGTCCTACTCTAACAACCAAACTACAACTCCACCAGTATCCAAACCAAGACCCAGCGGCGCAGCACTGATCCTAGACTACGGCCCCGCCTCCACGATCCCCACCTCTACCCTCCGTGGCATACGCGCCCACAAGCCCGTCTCGCCTTTCAGCTCCCCAGGCCTCATCGACATCTCGGCGGATGTCGATTTCACCGCGCTGGCGGAATCGGCGCTGGAGGCGAGCCCCAGCGTGGAGGTCCATGGACCGGTAGAGCAGGGGGTGTGGTTGGAGACGATGGGGATTAGGCAGAGGGGAGATATGCTTTGTGAACGGTTGGAGAAGGATGGAGGTGTGGAGATTGAAGAGGCGAAGAGGAGGATCAAGGGGGCGATTGAGCGGTTGGTGGAGAGGGGGGGTGGGGGGATGGGGAAGATTTATAAGGTCTTGGCTATTGTGCCGGAGAGGGGGGGGAGGAGGCCTGTGGGATTTGGAGGGAGGGTAGAGTAGGTGATTGTTCCGGTCAAATCTCAATTGGTATCATATCGCTTCCGTCAAGCCTACCTCAGCTTTCCCCCACCCTCATTCGCAATACCTACTGTCAATCTTATGCCCGCCCCTTCAGAGCCAGTAATTGCACCTACCTTACCCTTCTATCATCCCTTCCCCTCGCTCTCTTATCCAATAATCTCTACAGGAATCGTCCCGTCATAGATCCGTATTGCCAGGCGGCGTCTTCTTCTTGTGCAGCTGCTATGGATACATCTGTTGGTTTCTGCGGCTTCTGGTGGGTATATATGAAGGACAGGATTGAGTTTTTTGGGTGGGTGCTAAATGGTATTTGGGAAGGGGGGTTTAGGTGTAGTCAAGTACCTTATGCAATTGGTTAATGGGTGTGGGGTATGTTCTGGTTTTGGTTTGGTTGGTGGGTTTGGTGGGAGGCGAGTGGTGGATGGAGATGGAGGAGGAGGAGGAGGGGGTTGTTGGGTTGGGTTTTAGACAATGCTTGTGTTTGACGGTGATGTAGGAGGGGAATCATTGGATGGCAATGGGTTTACTTGCTGGGTGGAGGTTTGGTGGTGGAGGGCGAGAGATTTCCGTTGTGGTCATATTGAATGAATCATGTGAAAGTTTTAATAGTGTACCTTGTTTAACGGGCTGATTCTGATAGATGCTGATGGATGGGTCCGTAGCAGATATCCCTGGCGCGTGAGCAGGTAGGGTAACATTGAATGAATCATGTTTGATCAGTCAGTATGTGCAGCGAGAGGTTGCGCAGCTTTGGATAGAGAGGTGACATTCCACGTGGTAAGGGTTCTACTTTCCTAATGAGGGTTGATGTGGGAGTCAGACTGTAAGCGAAGGGCTGTGTGAGTGGGATGGAAGGCCGCTAGAAGTTTCAGCGGTCTGCTTAGCTGGTGAGGGATTGATTGGGGGTCTTACCGAGTACATGTGAGTGAGATTGTGGTTCTGTGTGAGTCGACGTGAGTCAGGTCGTGTACCCGAGATATGATCATCGAAGATTAATCGCAAAGGTTTTGAGATGATTGTAAAGCAGGATGGTTGGTTCGTTAGGGAAAGTACATAACGTTTCATCGTGATTTGGTACAAGATATGATATGATGATAGGTAAGCAAACAAGATCAATGTCGAAATGACAGTGTTCTAGATTAACCAGAAGTTGTGAATCTTGATTACCATTTCTGGGGTTTGCTTGGGATGACAAAGAACACGGAGGGGTCGTGGAGGAGACAAATCCCCGCATGAGGCTTGGTCGATTGCTCCATCGAAAGGAAAGGCCACGCGACATGGTGCAACATTAAGTTGTGATTGAAAGCTTGATGCCAACGGAGCCTCCGACAGCTTACGACAGGCCAAGAGTCAGGCTCCAGGCCGCAACATTTGCGACCTCTCGCGTGCGAACTGCGCAGACCTCAAAAGTTACTTGATAGGGTTAGCACTTCGCACATGCGTACACTGCGTTCGTGGTCTCATGTCGTTTCATCTCACAGTCATCCTCCCGGCTTAGCGTAACTGGTGCTTGCGTAAGCTTCGAGGATGGTTGTCTGTCGTAGGATAAAGTGTAACATATCTGAAGGAGGGGTGACTGACAATGGCGCGAATGGATCTTCTATCGCGTGCATAGTAATCCGCAATCGTACTCGTAGGAGTCACAGTCGTCATTCTGGGGAGCACTAAAGCATTTCAAATCCGAAAGTCCGAAACACATGGCCAAGCCAAGGATGCGGTAATCTAATCGGATTAATCACCCATTCTGACGCCAGAACTAGTTCTAGCACTTTACCGAGGGTACACGGCAAGAAGTCTCAGAAGTCAACAACGCAGATTGCGCGACGGTGAGGAAGGCTTGTGGAATAGCCGAAGCCGTAGCAGCAGGCATCAGGAAGCGTCTCAAGACTGCGGCATGGCTTGGGAGCGTGGGATCCGATGGACAGCAGCGGTTTGCACAAAAATGAATGCCTGAAGGACTGTGAAAAGTGACCGTCGGGGCTTCAGTCGGTGTCGGTGTGGAAAGGAATGCTGCCAAGATGCTCGCTGTGTGACTCAGCCGAAAGCCTTGCACCTTTACTCTCTAGCCGCATGTTAGTCTTGTTAGATGAAGTGCAGGGAGAATTGCGATTCGTCGGCTCGTGCTTCATAAGCTGACAAGCCCGACTTGCGGTCAAAAAGGATGCCGAACGGATTTTAGTCTTTTAGCCTTTTGGCACAACAATGTCTCCGCTTGGCTTAGCGTCTAACTCGGAGCAGACAGCTTGGTAAGACCGCGCTCGCGTGGGTCGGACTTTGTTCCCACCTCCAGCCGGAAGGGATTGGTCTTTATCATACCGAAAGACACAATATGTTGGTGCATAAAGGAATCGTCCTGCCCCATTCAATCCACAAACAAACTCTCCTCTTACACTCCCACTACAAACACACTAGAACAAAGACTACTTTTCCTCCACTTCGAAGAAAACTTATCAACTTGACATACCTCCGCAAGCCGCCTTGACCTTATTGGACAATTACCCTACTGCCTAGTCATATCAGGCACTGACTCACCCCCAACAATTTCAAACCCAATTCACACGTATACAAGATGCCTTCTTCGCTCAGATACCAGTTGTCTCCATCCACCACACCAGCATCTCCAATCGCCCGAATCATCAGTCAATCACCGCCGGCAAAGAAGCAGAAGATGTCTCTCACTCAAACCTACTACCTCGCCCACACTGCTCGCGGCAAGCTCTCCAAGGAGGCTGGCCGCGGGGACCACGATCTCCGCCTCCTAGTCGGCCACGCCAACCTTCTTGACGGCTTGATGCTCGACCTGGCCCACGCTGAGCAACAGCAGGAGAGCTGGTTCAACAAGACCGTCAAGAGCAACACCAAGCCATCCGAAGTGCCCGCTCACATCCAATGGGAAGACACCATACCCGAAGAGGTTCCTGAGGCAGTAGAGGATGAGTTCTATGCGGAGAGCTCAGAGAGCGACTCAGAGTCAGATGATGAGGAGGAACCTCAATACATTCAACCAACGCCTATTCGCAAAGCATCACAACAACAGACTACCGTCGTCGTCTCTGCTATGGTCGGAGATGAGGACGAGGATGAGGATGAGGAGATGGAGGATGAGGATTTTGAGGAGGGACTGGCTCTCCGACGCACATCATCCATGCACCCACCAGAGCTACTCCACGAAGGTTCAGACTCAGACTCAGAGGACGAGTCAATGCCACCTTCACCGCCATCGACCGAGATACTCTTTTCAGAAAAGCAAAGACAAGCGATCGCCACAACATCATTCTACCAATCACTACCAGCCAAGTCACAGTCGCCGTCTCAAATACCGGAGTCAGATCAAGCAGGCTTCTTCGACGAGGGTTACTACCTTCCTCAACGGCAAACAGTCATCGCAGCCTTCTAGACACCTGACTTTGACAAATGATTGGATTATGATAGCGATTTAGCGCAATACCCTGTTCATACATTCAAGCGGCGCCTTGATGGAACCTATTTTTTTATTACGATTGTGACATGACTCTACTCAGATAGCTACTGGTTGATGGAAACAATGGACGAGGAAGCTTAGCTATAGCTATCGCTATCCATTCTCAAAATTCTACATATACTCAAATGAATGTGAAAGCAGCCAATTCCATCGCACCTGCATTGATTTCCACGTCTGTCAACTGACTGCAATCGCATGTTTACCTCTGACAGTCAGTACATGATCGTATTCGCATAGCTTCAACTTGGAGACCATTTCACTCTATACATATCCCGCCGTTGTGATGACAGCACCATGAACACCTCAAACACATTACCTTGCGTGGGACGACTCGTGCGTAATCGTACTGCGTACTTACGTGCCTACATAGCTTAACGCCGAAACGATGATGCCTAGTGGTCCCGCATCTTCACTCGGCGCCCGCAACGTGCGCGATCGCGCGGAAAGTTATCAGCGTCCGAGCCGAAGGACGCTTGGAATCAATAAGGCTGAAGGAGCGACGGAGAGAGCGGAGGAATCATTGTCCGAATGGCAGCGGACACTTCTTGCGTAGGTGGTTTTTGGTTGAAGGATTTGAATGCTGAGACGCCACATGCTCAATGTCTTGACGGGTATCTCCATGATGGTCGGAGAAGGGAGCGGTCTGGCACACAGGCTTTTTCGATTCAAGACAAAGAAGAACGTATGTCGGATGTTTGTGCTAAAACTAAGTCTCCATCGGGTTAGCACTTGCTGACTACGCAGTTTTGCGGCTAGTCTGAAAGGGCTTGGGTGACTGCTTGGCACTTTGCAGCGACATTGGACCGCCAAGCAAACAACGATCCTTCCCTACCTTTACATTCTCATGTGCGCTCTGCAATGGCGTCGCTGTTGCTGTCCTAACATTCTGTACATTGAGATATAATGAAATATCATTTCGGTCTCGAGCCATAGGGAACATGCCTTTGCAACCGCAATTTTCGTGCGTCAGGAGCTTTTAATCTGACGTCCTCCAATACGCCTTCAGAATTACGACAATCGCATCATTATTATCAGACAGGGCAAAGAACGAGTTGACCGCTTTCCTATCCCATATCATTCTGGCCCCTTGTCAAATGGCATCGCTGTCACCTTCTCGGTTAGTCTGATGCCTGCTCAAGGATACGGAGTACCAGTCAACGAGATGTCACAATCACAGTCACCGTCACCGTCACCGACCGCCTCCCCCTCATCGCAAATACCCGCGTCACACTCCGAGATTGAGACCGTCTCTAATCGGCCTACTTCCGAACCTGCAGAGACATCCGATAATTTACCCAGACCAAGCATTTCCTTCCCTGGTGCGGCTACTTCAAAAGATGGACGATGTCCCTCCATTCAATTCCATCCGAGCGCTGATACCGCTGTGCGTACCACGGAGCCCAAGATGCCTGCTCCAAAGGCCCAGAAGAGGATGTCCTCACCTCCACCTCCCACGTAAGCCCTTGGGTCTTGGCTTCGCTCAGTCTCGCTCGTCTTTGATACGTCGTGCTTGCTCTCCTGTGTTAAATCCCATTTGCTCCTACCGCTCTTTATAGGCCTAAGCTGAAAATGCAGTATGGTTTGTGGTAATCTTCACTCTATTGCACATAGGAGCTTGGATTTGCATCTCTCATGTTTGTCCTGCCAAGCCCTCCCAGAGCACTCACACAAAGGCCCATCATGTAAGGGACGCCAAGTCTGTTCCTGGATATATCATAAATTTCCTACTCAAAAAAACTCAAGGCTTTTCTCATTACTACATAATATTACTGTAGACGCCACTGCAGAAGCTTATTCAAACTGGCAGTACCTATGAGACCCGTATCTCCTTCAACACCTTTGACAATAAGGACACTACCGATATCAGCTTCACTCTCGTCTCGAAGCATAAGAACTTCGTATCAACACGACGTTCTCGCACTTTTCTCTGCGGTGCGTATGGCTCCCATCCTCGGTCACGGCCTATCGGGTAATCGTGAAGCTGCAAATTATACCACATAATATCCCCCTACATCTACTAACCGCGATTATGTTCACCCGGCTTTTGTGAGATGTGAGTAGCACTGATCGAATTCCCATCAGGCACCGATCAGAACGATTATTCGGAGTTCGCTCTGGAGTGGCTTATCGAGGAACTGGTGGAAGACGGCGATGAGATCGTCTGCCTTCGCGTTGTCGACAAAGACAGCCAGATCGCTAGTGATCCAAGTGTTGAGCAGGGTCTTTACAAGGAAGAGGCTCGTTCCTTACTCAAATCGGTGCAAAAGAAGAATGAGGATGGTAAGGCAATCCGCTTAATCCTCGAATTGGCAATGGGCAAGGTCCCAGAAACCATCCAACGCATGGTCAGTCAAATTTGATTGTCCATATGTTTTCCATACGTCCTCCTTTCACTTGGTGGAGCTCCGCCGATCCTGAGTGAGTTTCTTACCCATGTGACAGATCCACATATACGCACCGACCTCTCTCATTGTCGGCACGCGCGGTCGTTCCCTCGGCGGCATCACCGGCCTCCTCCCCGGCAGCGTCAGCAAATACTGCCTGCAAAATTCCCCTGTCCCTGTCGTTGTCGTCCGTCCTGAAGACATGCGCGCCAAGAAGAAAGCCAAACGTCTCGCCAACCCCACGCGTAACGGGTACAGCTCCATACTCGACAACGCCACCGCGAGTGGCAGTGGAGACTTTCATACGCTTGCCAGGAAAGCACTGGGAGAGGCTGATGGCGGGGAAGCAATGGCGGTAGCGAGAGCTATTGGATTGAATCAGAACGCTTTTGGTGAGCGGAGGGCGTTGGAGAGGGAAAGCGAGGGGGTGCCACTCGCAAGGATGAAAGCCGTCAAGAGCTACATCGATATTGAAGATAGCCCTAGCCCCGATGGGCCGCTCGCTATGGACGATGTGGAACTTGAGGAGCTGCCCGATCAGATGGAAGCGTGGGGCACCCCGGAAATCAGTACCGCTGGTGACGACATAGAGAAGAGCGAATCTGTAGGCGAGACGGAGACGGAGATGGAAACGAAGATGGAGAAATTGGATTTGGCTGATTGAGGGGCATGGCACTTTTGATTTGCTTTCCTTGCCAATGCATAGCGTTCACGATACCCAAGGAGGCTTGGGACAGTCGGGCAAAGACACGTCTTGTAGGTTTTTGGTGTTACATGTTTGACGACCCATATATTTATTGAAACTTGAGCATGAAGTTTACCATTCCATGCTTTTCACAAAAGATTCTTGACGTTATATACGAGTTTTTTGCTACCTATTTCCTATCCACCATCCGATATGGATCGGATTACCGGTGGCAACTGGATGCTCATAGCATTTTAATGATAACGGGTGTGTTTTTGGAAAGTAGGGTGGGGAAAGGACGACTCTTATGAGGGTGTCGGTGTTGAGAGCTGCCAGCATATGTTGTATTCAATTCGTAGCGGGTTTTTGTAGTGTGGACCAAGGTAAGCTGGGTGGAGAATAGGATAGGGGGTGAGACTACGTGGGAGGAGGGTGTTTCATACGTAGAGTTTAGGGGGGTGTTTGGGGTATTGTTCTGTTTTGTGTCTGTTGGGGCTGTGGGGGCTGTGGAGGGGTTGGATGTTGGATGTTGGATGTTGGATGTTTGATATGGTAATTTACTATATTGGTATTTGTTTTTTTTTAGGGATTTAAGGGGTACATTTTTATGTTGTGATTACGTTGGAAGGTAATGGGTGGAGGGAGAGGGAGAGGGAGAGGGAGAGATGTAATGTCGGTGTTTAGTGCCTGTGGTACTGAAATTTTCGGTGGATGGAACGTACTGTGCAGAGTTACACCTGAAGCTTCCGAAAGTTGGGGATGGTATTGATTGTCACGGGCTTATGACTGGGTATATATATATCATTGTCCTGCTCATACGGACTACTGTAGACCTATATCCAACAGCTCCGTATTCCGTATAATTAGAATACAACTGTGATAAATGTCCGAGCTGGAAATCAAAAGGCTTTGAGATCTTTCAATGCACCCGCTAACCGCTTGTAATCTCTCAGCAGTTCCGCAACGTCGCCAATCTTCAATTCTTCGGTTGTAGAAACATCCATGAAGCGCTGAACGGGCGGTGCGATTTTACCCATCGGATCCTCGGACGAAACGTCTCTGATCTCCTGGGCCTTTTCCACAGACGCGAGCGTCGGCGTCGGCGTAGAGGTTGGGCCGCCAGATGAGTTGCGGACGCCGAAGCCGCGCATGGATAGGCTTCCGAAGCCTTTGAGAGGGTTCAGGCTGTTGCCGATGCTGAGCATCGATTCCACAGCTGCGTTGCCATGATGGGTCGAGGGTGGAGTTGCTGCTGCGGTTCTCTCGACCGCAAACACCACTTTTCTGCCACTGCCGGAGCTTTGCGCGCTGTCAACGCTACGATCCCGAGTTTGTTTGCGGCCGGCAAAGGCGCTGAGTAAGCTATCTTCGGACTTTAGGGTACTTGATGTTTGGTCGTCGGAATGGTTGGGGAGGGGGGTCCCCGATGGCGTACATTCTTCTTCGTCTTCGGATTTGGGCTCAACAAGCTTGCGGGCGTCGTCGAGAGTCTTGGGGAGTATGATGGTTCCATCTACGTCGGCGGCATCCCCTGCAATTTTCTGTTCCTTCAGGCGGCCGAAGAGGAGCTTGAAGCTATTATCGAGCGTGTTGCCTATGGTTTTGAAGCCCTGGTCTGCAGTCGTCCGCACCGCATCACCAGCAGCCTCAAAGGCGCTGGCAGGTGGCTGAAAGAGGTCACTTAGTTTTCGGTGATGACTTGGAAAGGTTGGTCCGGGTGGCTGGAGTGGACGATCGAACATCGGCGGCTGAGAGGTGATGTTGACGGGGGTAGGGGAGGGCGGAGATATAGAGGCCGAACTTGGCTTCCCTAGCAGCGACTTGGGGCGTGAATCGTCGTGCGGCGTTGATGGCCGGCTTACTGACTTTGGTGGCCCTTCCAGTGGTTCATCGGAACGAAGACTGGCCAAATCAACGGTTTCCAGGAACGTAATGGCGGCTTCCAAATTTACCAAGCAATAGGCTGTTTCTCCATCGACTTTGCTGGCGGCTCGGAAGCGTTGTATGAAGTGGAGATTACTGATAACATTGATGCCTTCGGGGGGTGTGGTGATGAGCGTATAAATCAAAGTGGGGAGGATTTCATCCGCCGAGGAAGAGGACTGGCGTAGGGCCGTGAGTAGGTCGACGATCGATTTGTGAGCTGCAGCCAATTGCTGAATCTTTCCCAAAGGATGCTTTGCATAATTCATCCTCAGCAGGCCATCCCTGGCTTTTGATATCCAGTCCTCTATCACGATGTCCTCGATCTCCGATTGGGGTGTGATAAATTCGATCCCCAGATCTTTCAAGCCAATCCCCACCAATGCCAGCGCCGCTGTTCTCGAACGAAGCTTCTCGTCCCTGACCTCGTCCAGTGTGCTCCGGTGGCGCCATATTCGATGGTATACCCGCTCGCAAACTCTTTCCTCGACAGCCTCTTCCAATGCAATACCCTTGCGGGTAAGCAAGCGTCGGGCCCTCCTTCTGTTTGATATCTCCTGTGGAGTGAGCATCTGCTGCTCGGGACTCGCGCCATTCAATGATCCTAGCGTATCTCTCGATGCTTTTGAAGATATTGACGGATTCGGGGAATTACCACGGAATTGATGCGTAGAAAGAGCACTGATGTGTGTGGCGATGTGTGCTTCAGCCTTGAGATAGAAGTCTTGGAAGATATCTGAGAGCTTCTCAATCGACGGCGGCGTATTGTGTACTTTGGCACCCAACGATTCAATGAATCTATCGATCAAGCTGATAAGCTCGATGGGAAGTTCGCCAAAGTCTGCCGGAGTATCTTGCGGCGAGTCCAGCTCAGCAGCATCTCTTACGGTCCCGTTTACACCACTCACTGGGGTATCTTTTTCAAATATATCGTCCTGTTCATGCGGCCTATTCTCGTCCAACGGGGACGCCGTTAGCTCGAGATGCATCGTTCCAGCTTTGGTGCCATTTTGGACGGTACTGGCACGACTTCTTGCGAGGGGCGATCGGGGAGATTCAAGGGGGTTGGAAGAGAGCGATTTGTGAGGAGTAGAGGGTCTATGCCCTTCCATGGCTGTGGGGCCAGGCATTGGTGCCTTTTGAAGTGTTCAACGAAATGCCTGCCTCTGGAGCTACGGACGTGAGATGTTCCAAAGCATACCGCGATATGTGAAACAATATAAGGAAAGAAAAGGCGAGATGCTTTCTATAACGGACATTGGCGACGGCGCAAGCTCGATAGCCAGGCTCCTGTCCTTGGTTCTCTTAACAATTAGATGAAGCCTTCACGTGACGCGTCCAGACAGCAATAGTTCTATGGTGATATATGAGAGACATCCATTGATCATGCTCATCAAAGAGCAGCCTGATCAGGCACATCCCATGATGGTCGAGATAGCTGGCAAAGCTTGCACAAATGACGCTGCTCACGGTCTCGGATCTATAGTAGGACTAGCCACCCAAAGTGCCAAGGTGCCAAGATCCCCGCTAAAGTTGCCCGCAGATGATCGTCGCCGTCACCATCACAACGACTGCCTAATCCCCAGTACGGTTCTGAAGCTCTGTTTATTCCTCTCGTTTTGTAGATCTCCACCATGGAGACTCGGAGACCAAGCACAAGGATGTGTCATTCCGCCGGCCGAGTGACTGCAAAGCTTTTATTCTCGTGGCTAGCCGCCTCGTCCATCCCAGCACAAGCATCGGCATCCTGGGCTGATGGCTTGTTCAACGGGGCGAACCAAGTGCCTCTGGCTCCGTCCCCTCTGCCCTCACCTTACATAAGTCAAACCCCCTCTCAGCTTCTTAACCAGGAGCATGAGTTCTCCCTTAGGCACATATTTGATCATGGCCTCTACGAGTACCAGCATCGACACAGGCGGTTGGATATACACCAGAACGATGTCGTCTGGGTCGCGGCGGACGGGCAAAACAATAGAAGTGCTCTAGCACCGCTGCATGCCAAATCAGTGCATACTCAGATCGAGAGACTTTCCGATCGCAGGGTGTCGACAGTGCAGTCAATGTACCACACTGCAAGGCTGACTGGTAGTCCTGCCGCACTCGACGCGTCGGCATGGACCATAGACGAAGTGTCCGCGCCCAATATTACCGACAAAGAAACCGTGTTGGCTTTGGCCAGGATGTCGTGGGACGCCTATACTGCGGAGCCCGGCACTGGTGAATGGCAAGACGCGACTGGTAAATTCAACAATTCGCAAGGCTTCGGGTGGGAAGGCGATAGTCTGAGGGGTCACATCTTTGCGGACAAGAATAATTCCACCATCATCGTATCTATAAAGGGGACCTCGCCAGGTAGGGATTAAATCTACTCATCTAGACTATGCTGACGGAAGGCCAATTTCAGCAGTCTTTGACGGAGCTGAGACGACCACCAACGACAAAATCAACGACAATCTGTTTTTCGGCTGTTGCTGTGGTCAAGGCGGCCACTACCTGTGGCACCAGGTCTGTGACTGTATGACGGCAGCGTTCACCTGTAACGAGACCTGCCTCATCAAAGCTATCAGGGAGGAGAACCGATATTATTCGGCAGGGATCGAACTCTATGGAAATGTGACTGAGATATACCCGAACTCAAGCGTATGGCTCCTTGGCCATTCTTTGGGGGGATCGACAAGTGCTCTTTTGGGCTTGACCTTTGGCGTACCAGCTACGACCTTCGAGGCCCCTGGTGAGGCGCTTGCAGCGAAGAGATTGGGCTTGGTTTCGCCACCAGGCGCAGAGCCAAACGCTCCACAGACAAGGAAGCGCACCGGTGCAGTTCATTTCGGGCATACGGCTGATCCTATCTTTATGGGAAGCTGCAACGCGGCAACTTCTGCATGCACTCTAGGAGGCTATGCAATGCAGACTGAATGTCACACTGGCTGCGTTGCACGATACGATACTGTTGAAGACAAGGGGTGGCGCGTCGGAGCCAGTTATCATAGGATCGGAAGCGTCATCCACGATGTCATTGAGGTTTACGATGACGTGCCCGCATGTATTCCAGACGAGGAGTGTGTCGACTGTTTCAATTGGAAATACTTCTCTAGCAATGGTTCCGAGGGAACAACATCAAGCAGCAGCAGTTCCTCAACGGCGTCTCCGACCAGGACCGAAACATGCAAGACGCCTGGATGGTGGGGTATGTGATCCTTTTCAGTTAATTGTTTTTTTACAGACATTGACGATTGTAGGATGTCTTGACGAAACGTCGACGACCACAACATCCACAAGCTCTACAGAATCTTCAACGTCGACATCCGAAGCACCCACGACATCTTGCGTAAAGTATGGCTGGTTTGGAGGATGTCTTGAGACGACAACATTGTCTCCAACCACTGCACCGAAGACTGGTACCCCAGCGCGAGGTCCTACCATAACAACAACGAGACCGTTGGTGAAAAGTCATCCCATCACCTCGCCAATAGCCTCCCAAACATCTCTTTGACGGGGCAGTCGTCCATCATGAAGACCCTGTGGCTGTTTCTCTTCTCACATGTGGTCGGAATTTAGCGAGTCGGTACAGATCCCTGAACATTGTGAGGGAATCCGCATATGCATTTCAAAGGGGGAATTGGGAGAACGGAATGTTTGCATTGCACATTGGCGTTGGAGCATCAACAGCATTTGGGAGTGGGAACATGGAAATGGTGAGACGAATGAACGTATTGGGTCCATATGAGGTGTGTGAGTATGTTCTCGTTGTCAATATGCATAAATGCCACGATTTGAACGCTAAAGAATTTGAGTGCCACGAATTCAATCGGAATTCTACATAGCAAAGATCTTTCATCTCTGTCTAGCATGATGCTCTTTGACTCGACATGGCCTTAGTATGGTCTTCTTAATGCCGTTTACCTCCCTCTAATCCGCCCCCCTCATCAAAATCATCTTCGTCCCACTCGGCATTTCCGCCGACCTTTCTCCCCACCCAGATCCCTACGGTAGTGATTATAACACCTCCGAGAAACCACCTTTCGAACCATCCATCTACCCAGCTCACACTGTCTTTCCCACCAAGCGCTCCAAGTCCTTCCCCTACTACAGCCCGGGGCATCATACCACGGAGCATCAACGCCGCGCTGATGACATACGTTGCGCAGACTTGTGCGACCACCAACGCCAGATTCGCTTGTATGGTTTTCAGAAGCGAAGGCAGAAAACGAGCGAAAAGGTGGAAGGTTTGCATGACTGAGGAAAAGGAGGCGAAGAGGATGATGCCGGAAAGGAGAAAGGATATTTGCCGAGCCCAGGCGGCTTGGTCAAGCTGCGGGTCGTAGTGTTTTGCCAGGAGAGCGAGAATATTATCTACAGGATCGGAGGTGGTGAAAGTCTCAGAGGTATATCTGTGTGACGACAGTGAGCGGCGGACGAAAGTCAGGGTAGTGGTGGCTATTCGGTAGAGGCAGAATAGCGAGAAGACGTATGAAGTGATGATCAGAAGACGGCCTGTGGGGGTGCGAGCGCGGTGTTGCAGCTGTAAGCGAGACTGAAGAGTGGCATGAGCAGATGTGAGGGAGACGGCCATGGTCTCCAGGCCGGAAATTTCGAGGAGGAGGGTCTGTCGTTCCGTAGCATCGGCATTGCCCCGTATCGAGCCGACAGCTCTCTGAAAGAAAGACTCTGTGGGTGCGGCGGAGATCTTTTGTTCAATCGCACGGAGCCGAGAGCGCTTGGCGGAGAGCATGTCCTGTGTTGCTTCAAGTCCGGCCGCCTTGCGAGCAATGGAGGCTTCAGTGACTGGTTTCGGACGGGAAAAGAAGTTTTGCCACGGCGAACTGACAGAGGCAAAACCGGAAAGAAGAGACATTACAGAGATTCCGAGGACGCCTATGCGCTCCAGAGATGCCTCGCTGAAGCTTTGCGGGCTCTTGGTCGCTGCTGTCTGGCCCAGCCTGCCTAATAGCCAATCCCCACTCCACCAGAACCCTAGTAGCCATGTTGTAAACCCGACCGCCTGCAATAACCATGCCAACCTAAGCCTGCCTTTACCACTTCCAGCGAAGTCGTATCCCGCTGCGGATATGGTTGAATGGATCTCGAGAAAAGGTATGGCGATTATCAAGAAGAAGAGCAGTAAGGTGACGGTAATACGAAAGGCAAGCCCACGAGCAGCTGGATTGATGGTGTTTGATATCTCGCACAGTATTAATTCTACAAGCACGGTAGCAAGTGCAACGGTTGAAGAAAATGTCAGCGCTGACAGACGTTTGATTGTTGGTCGAGTCCGTCCGCCGGTGGAGGAGAATGGCCTGGCGTACGAGCTTGTCTTCAAGGAACCAGCCTCACCAGACAGAAACGGAAATAGCTTTTGGAGGACCAAACTCGAGACGAAGAGAAAAGAGACGACGAAGGGAAGGGAAGAAAGGATTATCGCAGTGGGAGTAGGCATCCCTCCGGGCCTACACTCATCGCAGTCGCTGTCCTTGGGAAGCATAGGCGAATGAGAGGTCTGGAGGACCGCTATGTGGGCGTCTAAGTTGCATCGGCGCTCGAAGTCACCAGCAAGCCTTCTTGAACACGGTGGTGGGATGGATGAGGTTAACGGAAGCTCGCCATGCCTCCACTAACCCTAACCCTAGATCGGTCATTGGGGTTGCCGACTTCTGCCTCTGCCACAGTGAACTTACCTATGTATCGGTCTAGAGCGTAAAGACGCTTTGATGCGGGAGGATTATGATGTGGAAGCTACACAAGTCTTGAGATCTACCCGAAACTATAGGCCTTTGGTGGTGGGAAGACGCTCTGTCAATAGATCGACTTCAAAGTCTCAAGAGATGCTCAATGCAAAAACATTCCCATCAAATGACCGAAAGGCTGTTCTATCCTACGACATGTCAAGACCCGACGGCAATGAATTAGGAGAATTATGAATAGGGTGAAGGCTTTCCGTATCGTCGACGACTCTTTTACTAAATGGACCCTGAATATAAAAGTGCGATTAGATATAGATTAATTTCATGCTAAGGAACCAAGTGCTTTTCCAGATGTCATGATTGGCCAGTACATGTTGGACCCCTCTTCACCATGTGCGATAGTGCGGGGATGGCGTGACTATTACACCGAAAATCAAGTGTTTCCCAACGGTCACCGCCACATGTCTTTGCTCTACATATTGCGCTCATCATCTACAAGTATCGAAATCCTTTCGCATGTATATGCGACAGTCGCGAACCCAGGTTGATACTGATCACCGATCTTGCTGATTGCCCTTCACTCGACACTCAACATGGTTGCGAACGACCAGCCTGCGGGCACGCTTCGCTACGAGGAAAAGCCCGTTTATACCACCTCTAATGGCTGTCCCATCAACGATCCGGAATCCAGTCAGCGAGTTGGGCAAAACGGCCCCCTCTTGCTCCAGGACTTCCATTTGATCGACCTGCTGGCCCATTTTGATCGCGAGCGTATCCCCGAGCGAGTCGTTCATGCTAAAGGTGCCGGTGCATATGGCGAATTCGAACTAACTCACGATAGCAGCGATTTGGTAAGCTACCGAGTGCCGGTATTCATATTACATAGGCGTTGACGTAGACAGACCTCCTTAGATATGCTCTCGGGTGTTGGGAAGAAGACTAAATGTGTAGCTAGATTCAGCACGGTTGGGGGAGAAAAGGGATCCCCTGATTCGGCCAGGGATCCTCGAGGGTTTTCTGTCAAGTTTTACACAGAAGAAGGGAACTGGGACTGGGTGTTCAATAATACCCCAATCTTCTTCCTCCGTGATCCTTCGAAATTTCCAATCTTCATTCATACACAGAAGCGCAACCCTCAGACCAATCTCAAGGACGCGACTATGTATGTTTGAGTTCGTTCACCACCGTGAATTAGATCAATCATATTGACCCAATCCAGGTTTTGGGACTATTTGTCCACTCATCAAGAATCAGCTCACCAGGTCATGCATCTTTTCTCCGATCGTGGTACGCCCTATTCGTACCGCCATATGAACGGCTACTCCGGCCATACCTATAAGCTCACCAAACCGGACGGCACGTTCAATTATGTCCAGATCCACTGTAAGACGGACCAAGGTAGCAAGACCTTTACCAATGCCGAGGCGGGCAACATGGCATCGGAGAATCCTGACTGGCACACGCAAGATCTCTTCAACTCCATACAGGATGGTGAATACCCGAGCTGGACATGCTACCTCCAAGTCCTCAGTCCTGAACAAGCTGAAAAGTTCCGCTGGAACATCTTCGACTTGACCAAGGTTTGGCCTCAAAAAGAAGTTCCACTTCGGCCTTTCGGAAAATTCACCTTGAACAAGAACGTGGAAAATTACTTTGCTGAGATTGAACAAGTTGCTTTTTCTCCGAGCCAGTAGGTGTCCCCGAGCTGATATTTTTCTACTCGATTCCTGATCTCGAGTCTCGAGACATGTCATGGGGATGTTGACCCCTCAAGACTCGGAATACTCCCTTGACTAATGATTCACTGACTGTGGGATGTATTGTTAGCATGGTTCCCGGCGTCGAACCCTCCGCAGATCCTGTCCTTCAGTCACGTCTCTTCTCCTACCCAGATACCCACCGTCATCGTCTCGGCGTCAACTACCAACAAATACCGGTCAATCAACCCCTGCGTGCTTTCAATCCCTACCAGCGCGACGGCATAATGGCTGTGAACGGGAATTATGGCGCCAATCCCAACTATCCCTCCACTTACCGTATCATGACTTACAAGCCCGTCAAGCCAAGTCAAGAACACGAGAAGTGGGCCGGTGCAGCGGTGGCGCAACAATTGCCCGTGACCGAGGAAGATTTTGTGCAGCCGGCTATGCTGTGGGAAGTGCTGGGCAAGCAGCCCGGACAGCAGGATAACTTCGTGGGCAACGTTGCTGGTCATTTGAGTGCAGCGAAGCCAGCTGTGAGGAAAAGGACTTATGAGATGTTCGCCAGAATCAATAAGGATTTGGGAAGGAGGATCGAGCAAGAGACCGAACCATTGGCACCGCATCCCCAGAGCCAGGCAGCCGGAAACGCACAAGCGCGACTGTAGGGACAACAAAGTGCTTGAATGATCTGGTGAAGAATTGGATTGAGGCACTGACGACTAGTGTACTCCGACTCGCGATGTAAATAGAAGCATCCGCTCAGTCCTTAAGTGGTTAGCTCAGAAGATATACTAATTCGATCATTCCGGCTGCGGTTGCTTATTCCTGCAGGATACTAAGGAAGCCATGGAGATGCCAGAATTTAAGGAATGAGTAATTATGACTAGCCGGGAGTCGATATATTTGGGGAAAGGGTCCTTAAGGATCTGTCCTAGGAAGCTCTGCAGCAGCTCCGGCCACTAATTCTTATGTACATCTCTTAAATTTGACAGAAAACTATGCCTGATTTCTCATTGCCACCCCATCTATCGGTGAAGCCCGAGTACGCCGTTACGCAAAAAATATTCCTCCGGTCTTCAGATCCTTGCTTGCATCATTGCCTCCACTTCTGCACAATTACAAGCTGGGAAGCGTTTTTCCCGTGTCCCATGTGTAAGGACATACGAGGATGTCTTTTCTGGAATTGCCACAAGCGGATACCCACTCAATGGCCACTTCGCTGGTTGTATTTTGCTTTGCCGAACGTGAAGGGAACGTAGCGGTATTTGATCATGTGCTGTATTTGTCTCCGCATGGTGAGACTGAACAGAATTATGACTGAGCCATTTTGTTAGACACAGCCCGTTTTGGAGGTATCATTGGAGCTTACAATAGATCACCAATACCGGCCAGAATACCGGCACATTGAACACTCCCCACCAAGAGCAGAAGAATGCGATGGCGATCGCCCTCGTACTCGAATGCCAGAACTTGAACTCCGGTAACCGTCGAATGAAGGGGCGGAATTCCTCGTCTTGCTTGGTAGGCAGCGTTGGTTGCGAGGAGTCACCGTCCTCGATACCTTCGTCTTGAGTGAGAGAGGGGTCAAATTTAGGTTGAAGAAAGGCCAGGAATAAGTTGAGCAAGTATATTCCTAGGGAATAGCACACTAATTGAGATAACGTTAGCATTGAGTGTTGGAGGTGCGTTTATCTATTGAGGATCGAGTGCCGGTGATTCACATGGAGTCGAGAATCGTACCTATATACCAGCCTTGCGCTACCAGTATCCGCATAAAAAAGAGGGAGAGCAGGACAGCGGTTCCAATCCAGCGATATATTGTGTAAGGTGTTGCCTTGTCGAGGTATGATTGATAAATCTGGAGTAGAGAGTATGGTCAGCACGTTGGATAATAAGATCTGACTCTCGGTCTGTGACGAGGAGTAAGGTTGGCTTACCCTTCCTATCCTCGACGTTTGCGCGCTGACTGCTGCAAAAGGGGTGGACTCTGGCTCTGGGGCGTCCATGAGTAGCTGGTGATGGCGCTGGGCGCCTGTCTCTGATGGTGACTATCGCTCGATGGTTCGAACACAAAGTCGTGTACGCGCGACAAGAAGGACACTCTAGAACTAAACGATTGCGATTTTTTGCTTATTGGCATCTGGCATCTGAAAGAGGTTAAGAGTCGGGTCGATATTCGTGATCGACAGCTAGCCCCAGTGTGGATAAGGCGCTGATCAGGGCCGCTCTCCGCAAATGACGAGTGGAGTCGTGCGGAGCCCTTCTTGTAAAGAGTGTTTTGATTTAACGACTTCCTCAGATCATGGCTACCAAGCTCTTAATCAGACCATGCGCTTCAGTCCGTTTCATATCATCATTTCCTAAGCTGGTACGTCGGCCTTACTCTCAGCCAGCGACAGCGCAATATGAGAACCTTCTCTTGTCAACGCCCAAGTCCGGCGTTGGTCTTGGTATCCTCACTCCGTTTCTCGACTCCACTTCATTAGATCTGGCTGACGTTTCAGGATTCGGATAGTCACGCTTAATCGTCCTCGAGCCTTGAATGCCTTATCAGCCTCCCTCTTCGATGAGTTGAATGATGCTCTACAGACTCTTGACAATGACGGGAGCATCGGCGCAATTGTCCTTACTGGCAGTGAGAAGGCGTTCGCAGGTACGTGACAGAGATCCTATATCTGCTAAGGTAATGTTTCTGAACGGTCTTTGGCCCTCCAGCGGGTGCCGACATAAAGGAGATGAAGGACATCACATTCAGCAAAGCTACAAACACCAATTTCATAGCGTCTTGGTCGTCCACAATTCCGAACATCCGTAAACCGATCATTGCAGCAGTCAATGGCCATGCACTCGGTGGGGGCTGTGAATTGGCCTTAATGGCCGACATCATCTACTGCTCCTCTTCCGCCAAATTTGGCCAGCCAGAAATCAAGCTCGGGATAACACCAGGAGCAGGTGGCAGTCAAAGACTTACGGCAGCCGTTGGAAAAAGCAGGGCAATGGAACTAATCTTGACGGGAAATAACTTTACAGGCACGCAGGCTGCGGAATGGGGTGTGGCGGCTAAAGTTTTTGAGACCGCTGAGGAGTGCGTAGAGGGAGCACTGCAGACTGCGGTAACCATTGCAGGAATGTCCAGAGTATCAGTGCGAGCGGCGAAGGAAGTGGTGAACAAAAGCCAAGAAGTTGGACTGCGGGATGGGTTGGACTATGAGAGGAAGGTTTTCCACGGTTTGTTTGGGAGTAAGGATCAGAAAATAGGTAATCCACTGATAGAGACTGTAGAATGACACGCGTGCTGACTCAATTACTTAGGTATGACGGCTTTCATAGAGAAAAGGAAGCCGGACTGGTTGAATGAATAGAGATATACGGAGACTCAGATCACCCTGACCCGTCAAACCATGCTTGTGGAATGGCTTACCTCTCCTCTTCAGGTTCATAACAGTATGGAAAATTGCTTGGAGCGTCAACGCTCATACATAGCATACGATACTCGTATTTGAGTGACAGTAATTATTAGATGATGTCTTGGCACACTCTCGGCTGTTAGGATCGGACTTAAGCTGTGCGTCATCGACGCGTGAATCGACTACTTGTTTGACCAAGGTTTTCTATGCGTTCACTCACGTCTTGCGTCGGAATCTGATTGACCTTGAGCGTCGCTGCGCTGAGATGGACTCACAGGCATCGCAAACCATCGCTGGTATCAATCTCAAGCAGGATTTCGGCTATGGACTATCAACCAAGACCAAGGTGCCTCAGGGCCCTAATGGAGAGCTCAAGGCGCAACAATCGCCGGCGTCGCGAGCGCTGAGCCTGGCTGGTTATTTCGTGTCGGGATGCATGGCGTAAGTGCCGACTTGGGACTGTATAACATACTGATCAAATCTCTGTACTGATGTATCGTAGTATCAATGCATCACAGTTCCTGGGCGCTCCTCTTTACCTGGTTAATGAAGAGTGGTACAACTCTTGGATAGCATTCACCAAACAATCATGGGGTGTCCTCACAATGACCATGACCCAGTGGTGGGCACCGACCATTGTACGAGTTAGTGGAGACAGTACTATGCGGGGACAATTATTACAAACCAAGGATGGTCAACTTGTCTGCAACTTTCCCGAAAGAATGATATTGATAGCCAATCATCAAATCTACACCGACTGGCTGTATTTGTGGTGGATTGGCTACGCAGCTGGTATGCATGGTCGTATCTACGTCGTGCTCAAAGAGTCGCTCAAGCGGATTCCCGTTATCGGCTGGGGCATGCAATTCTCCCAATTCATTTTCCTCAAGAGAAAATGGGAGCAAGACAAGCCCCGAATGGCAGCTCATCTCCAGAAATTCAATAATCCAAAGGATCCAATGTGGCTTATGTTATTTCCGGAAGGGACCAATTTGGCAGATAGCACGAGGGAAGCAAGTAAGGCATGGGCGGAGAAGAATGGGATCCACGACATGCAGCATACTCTTTTACCACGAAGCACTGGACTTCAATTCATCCTGCAGGAATTGAGAGATAGTGTCGAATACGTCTATGATTGCACCATAGCATATGAAGGTGTATCTCGCGGAGAGTTCGCTCAAGACATCTTCACCGTAGGTGCCTCTTACTTTGGAGGGCGTCCGCCAAAGTCTGTCAACATGTATTGGCGACGCTTTCATGTCCCGAGTATACCCTTAGACGACCCAACGAATTTTGAATTATGGCTCCGACAACGGTGGATGGAGAAAGACAAGTTTATCGAAGACTACCTTCGCACAGGACGATTCCCAGCTGACAAAGGTTCCGGTAAAGATAGCAAAGGGCAAACCATTACCGGTGCTGGCCACATCGAAGCCGAAATCAAGCCAAAGTATTGGTATGAGTTTCTGCAAGTCTTTGCACCAATCGGACTTTTCGCTCTCGTCCTGTACATGTTTTATGGTGCCCTACCCACCGAAGTGTTGAACAAGATCAAGTCCATAGATCAACGAACCGTAGTGAAGAAAATCGCTGCCTACCAAAGGGGTGAAATCAAGATTCCCGATCAGGAGATGTTGAAGGTTGAAGCCACGAAGGCGTTACAGGCCCAGAAGAGGCTTGGAGGTAGCCAAATCAGAAACGCAGCCGTGGCCCATGGGCTCCTAACATTGAATGGGAAGCCCTTAGCAGACTATCCCGTGGAAGAAATCAAAGGTCAGACTGGCAAAGAAGTAACAAAGCCAAAGGGACTCCCGCCTAAGAAGAAAATCACCCCGACGGCTGCGGCGAAGCCTAAACCTGTCACGCTTAATGGCAAGCCTTTGAATGATTTTCCCATGAAAGGACTCGATGGGCAGATAGGCAAGAGAATAGCTAAGCCGAAGAAACTTGCGCCTAAGGCCACGACAACTTCAAAAGCTATAGCAAAGCCTACAGCTGTCACGCTTAACGGGAAGCCTCTGAAAGATTTTCCTGCTAAAGGACTCGAACAAGTGGCTGCTTTATCCGAGGCATCGGCAACGACATCAAAGGAGGTAACGCACAATGACACTCTCAGCGCATCAGCGGCAGTGGCCACCATACCAAAGCCATCGGCAAAGGCTCACACTTCACGAGATTCATCGGTGAAAAGCGCGGAGAGCAAAAAGCCGCTATCGGAAAAGGCAAAGGTGGTGCAAGCAACTGACATGTCAAAGTCAACAGCCACGAAGCAGATAACTAAGCCCGAATCGAAGCCAACAGGCGACACGCCAAAGTCAACTCCCATCCTAAAGAACCCAGAACCAAAGAAACCAACAGTAAAGCCTCGTGCAGATGCTGGGTCAAGGAAGCCAGCAACGAAATCGAAGCCACCCTCTGCTATTTCGACAACTATCCCTCCAGAAAATGCAGAGAACCACGTTGAAAGTGCAGAGGTAAGAAGAGCTCGAAAGAAGCTGGAGCTTCAAGGCAAGCAGCAACCGAAAAGGAAGACCCGTCGAGCGCTTGAAGGCTCGGTTCCGGTGTCATAGCATACCTTAGTTGTGTCCAGGACACCATTCGCCCATGTACATCATACTACAGTCTTTGTCATTTATACTGTGGATCATGGCCTACTTAATGTTCGATCGAGTCACTGCTCATACCTCTTTTTCCTATCTCTGCCCATTTTCAACTCAGTTCTTGCAGTGAGCCTAACAACAAGTGCCGACCGCTCTCTCAGTATCTGATGCGCCCTTCAAAGTCTACCTAGAGTCCACCTCTGCGGTCTTGGCCTGGCCCGATTTCGACTCGCTACGAGAGCGGCGTATACCATGTCCTAGCGACTTTGACCCTCGTCTCGGTTATACCACGGTGAAAACCCCCTGAAAGGATTGCCTTGCCCGGATTATATATATATAGAACTCACAGTCTTGCATGACTTGTCCCCGAGGTATTGGTGCGTACAAGATTCTGCTCGGAAGGGGCACGGAACGCAAAGGATCCTTCGGAGTGATTTACAAGCTTCCATCCGGTGCAATCGGGCACTGATATCCTCGAGGATGACTTCTCACTCTGACAGCCAAGATGACTTCCACCCCTCATGGGGGCCATGAGGAACGAGAGGGGGGGTTGTGAACGGCAAGTAGGTGGCGATCAGGGCTAGTAGAGCAGGAAGGAGCAATCAGGCACAGGTCGCTATTAGGCCTATAGCATTATAAATCTTACATAGCTAAGAATCAAGACTGTTATGACGATGATACCATGTGCCACAGGCAAGACGTGAGACAGCTACTACATTGAACGTTGCCCCCATGGAGTAGTATCGGAGTGATTGCTTCTACAGCTCGAGGCAAGTATCACGAGGCTCAATCCTGTCACCCTATACATGTGACTATATTCAAAAGATTTAATCCTGACCTACAAACTTCGATTATCTAATTGCCATTCTGTACCATATTATCCGCATTCTATGACTGTGCCCTCTGATATCCCGTCATCCCGATGTCCTTCATACATGCCATCCCGATGATTCAAGACAGGCCCAAGGGGTTCTGAGCACTCTCCTTGTTCCCACCTCCTGTGGCACCTCCAGCTGTGTTCGAGACGCTAGAGGTCGTATCGGAGACGGCCCCTCCTGCGCCCTTGGCGGCTCCGCCCGCGGTGTCGGTGACGCCCTTCGCCTGGAAAAGGATCGGAAATCAGCATGACGTCCTTGATCTGGCATTGGGGTTGCGTGAGCGGTCTAGAGACCAGACAAGAGTTCAAGCGGGGTTGCTGCTCCCAAACCACGTCTTATGAATCGAAACATTGCCTGGGCTGAGGAAGAATGCGAAGAGACGTACGGTATCTCCAACAGTGTTGCCGACGCCGCCGACTAGGAGAGCATCAGTAAAGGTTAGCGAGAGGAAGAGTGGGGAAACCCACCAGCATCACCGGCTGTGTTTGTGACACCACCAGCAGTCTTGCCGACTGTGTCGGTCACTCCACCGAGGATACCAGACATGTTGATTGGTAGTAGGGTAGTTTTAGATTTGCTAAAGAGGAGATCAGTCTGATGTTTGTAATGTGCAAGACAGTACGTGCACCAACGTTGATTGGAAGATTCGGAACGAGACTGGTATGAGTCCTCAATTGCACGGCATGTCGTGGGAAAAGGCCAGTATGTATAGTAAACAGCACCTTAGTGCAAAGGACCCCACATGACGTTTGATGAAACCACCATCTATATCAACCCCACCAAGCGTCCAGGCCAGCCCCACCATTCAAACAGCGCCTTGGACCAGTACCAACAAATGTCATGTCTCCATCGTCGGCCAAATCCTGTTTTGGGCGTGGAGATTGGAGCTTATATCATACATGCTTTTGATGGCGACAGCCACAGGGTCTTCCGATGTCGCCATGGCCACGGTCTAGAGCCCCGGATTTTCCTGGTACACCACTCCGAGACCTTAGGAATATCGACGTTTGATTGGTCAGAGTAAGCTCTAGATATGTTGTACGTGCCATGGGTGATTGTCTTGTTGGCTACCTAATCAGGCTCAGTAGCGAACAGTATCGTTACTGATTCCGTCTTCGTGGATCTCTTCTCCACCAGCAGCAGTTGCGATGAATGTTCCTGTGGATCACTTGACAAACACGGATGAGCGTCTTGACTGCGGTCGTACTCGTCGCTGCTGTGATCGATTTGTATGCATGAGGAATGAGCCTATCGTGCCAGACACATGGCGTTCGATGAGCCACGAGCCACGAGGAGCCACGAGGCCACGAGTTTAGCATGCAGGCGGCGCTTGGCCTCGTAACGTAAATAAGTAAAGTATATGAGAATGTGCGGGCCTCGGCATGAAAGAAGAATCACTTGGTGGACAACCAGGACTGCATTATCACCAATTCGAAACAGTATAACAATTCAAGTATGTAGACGATTGGCGATCTGTCCAAGATGAAAAAACTTAGATGTCAGCAGCAATATCTAACTTTAGCTATCATCAAACCATACCTAACAAAGCTGGTCGCTGAATGGCTGCTTCCTTGATTTCTGTCAGCCCTATTCTATTGATGATGAGCGTCATCGCCAAGGACCCCAAGGAGGAGCCGCAAGCTCCTTCTCACGCGACTTTTCTAACTTGGCACTTCCCAAACAACCGTCAACGTTCCTACGCAACCAGACAGTCTACCAGATGGACATCGCAAACCAACTCTTTTCGCTTACGCTCGGCGTCGAGCCCAACAAACATACCCTACAAAGCCTCGCAAGCACCCTCAACAGCGCAGGCAAGTACTCCAGCCCTTTTTGCATCAGTGTTATTTGTTGAACACCAAAGCTAATTGCCTATTACCCTCCAGTACTTTCCCTTGCCGACAAACAGAAGGCTCTTGAGCAATTCGCAGACACCGCCGAAGCCCAGAAATTCGTCTCCCAAGCACCTATCCCCAATCAGCAACAACAACTCACACAACCCCAAATCCAATACATCCAAGCAGCGCCAACACCTCAAGCACAACAAGCACGCAGAGCCAAGGTTCTTCGGAACCCGGTCGTATGGCAGGTCACCGAGCAGCAACTGAAGGAGTTGCAGTGGAAGCGGAAGCAGTTGCTACAGGCTCAAAAAGCTGAGCTGGAGCGCAAGAAAGCGGCGAGGGCGAGGAGACCTCCTGCACCGAAATTGGGACCGTCCAAAAACGCATCGAGGGCTGGGTCAGTAGTTGCGTCATCGAACAAGGCGCCACAAGCAAAGGTACACCATCCAAAGCCCCCACGAATATAATGGTTCTTCTCAAGCCTTCGGAAACTAACGATGCACAGAAAGCACCAGCGAAGCCTACCCCCAAGGCCCCGCAAGCTGGGAAGGCATCTGCGAACAAGTAGGCTACGACGGAACGACCCAAAAGAAGTGCATGTACATGGAAAGCACGTGACGGTCAGCCGGCGGGCGAGCTGCCGGATTTGTATGATATGATGTTTGACCAAAGGTGATGGAGCTTGCTTGCAATTCTGAATCGATCACATCTAGCCTTCAGCGAGATTAGTTGACCAGCATGTAGATATCTGTGGATTACGGTATTGTTCACATATTTCATCCCATGAGCCCCATCTGCGCTTTTCTTCTTTTCTACTTCATTGTATTGCAGAGCAGCATCCTGGAGTACTCATGCTATCTAGAAGTGGATTCGTCACTCGGTGGACGATCTACCTCAAATAGTTGAATTTGGTATCTTTGGGACTCCTGCTCCAATCATAGACAGCGACCCTGGCGCATCGTGGAACATCCTAGAGGCCATTGTTCGCGGCCACTATCTTGTGACGCGAGCTTCCTTGCCCCTATCACTCGAAAGAAAAAAGACCAGGTTGTCTATACGGCCAGTCTGCAGAATTCTCAGGCTGCGAGCTCTTCTCCTGGTCTACACATCCCCTCGGCGTAGCGATATATCCACCTATTAGTCCCTCCATCGCTATCGATCATAACATTAATTTCAGGGACGCCTCGACGTCAAACCGAACATTGAGTCTTGACCAATTCCGCATCTATGCCCGTAGTTGGTAACAAGAAAGTTCGCCGATGTATGTCAACAACTCCTGGCGCAATCATTGCCCACATCCACGGACGTGGGTTCCGTTTAAAACTCCAACGATATCCTCCTGTGGTTTCTGGAGGAGGGCTAAATGTGGCTATCTGTCTGAAAATGCACCTGAGGAGTGCCAATTGACCCCAACAATCTTTCCACAGAGCCCTTGTAGTCGTGTTCGGATGGGTAGGACGTTGACGCACCTCTGATATCGTCACATCTCTCGCAACGCCGCTGCTGTAATTATGGTTGAGGATCGTGAGGTGAAATATCGACTTCAGCTGAAGCGTCTTGCGTTATACGCCTGTGGCTACTTCCGTTACCTTGTGTCCTCTTTCAGTAAGACGATGGCTACTACCTGACGCTCCGCGACCGCAAAGTCTTCTTTGCTAGACAAGCGTCGCGGTCGATCAACAGCAAGTTAACACTCGCACAAATGACCCTTTTTATACCACTTTACCAGCACACGTCTCTTACTATTTGCTACAGCAGTCATCTACCGCCCAGCCTCCAAGCCCAAGGTTGAAAGACTTGTTGAACTTATCCTGCGAGTATTTCACGGCTGCTCAGTCATTGTGCTATGTACAGGTAATCGCAGATACGTTCGTAGCACACGATTGTTGGGCTCCTAAAGTACCAGCTTCTAGAGGCAGAGGCTTAACGAGGCACGAAGGCTTTATCATCGTCTAGAATGAGATTACCAACGTCCGTATTATGTTGGTACCTTCTCTCTCTGGGAAGCTGGACTCGTACGATGAAACAGGAAGTTGGCAGAGAAATCTGGATGTTGGAAGAAATGATGACTATGACATATATCTCATTGTGCTCCCTTTGAAAGCACGAGAGCAGCCTGTAAGCTAGGACCCGTAGACCCCAGTCATTTAGTCATGTACCGCTGATGAAGCAGCCTGTTCAATTAGAGTGAGATAGAACAAGCTCACTGGAGCCCAAAAGCACTAGAGCTGCTTTGACGTACTGAAGTAGGTGCCTGAAACGGTGGTTCTCGGCCGCCTGGAAGCTTCCCACACATCACAACATCATTACCTAAAGGCTGCCACTTCACGTCTTGGAACCTTACAGCTGGTTGAGGTCTTCCCATTGGATCGTGACTAGGAGCAGGACTGACCTCAACACCACCCTTCCCAAAATAAGTTGGAGCGATAGTCACAACAACAGAGCTGATGAAGTTGGCATTCTCTGGCTGCAACAAGTCATTGATGACCATACCACCACCTTCAATCATGACGCTCTTGATACCTTCAGCTGCGAGTGCTTTCAATATTGCCTCCCATCTTAGCCGCCATTTCTTGTCGAATTCAGTCAGACCCAGATATTTCCCACCATGATATTTGAGAAGTTCCAATCGCATTGGGTCCATGGCGATTCCAGGCGCCATAATCACCCATGGTCCTCTCCCTTTACTGCTTCGAACAGTCTGTAACACCTTTGACTGTGGAGTTATCATCCATCTCGCTGCAGGATCAATGATGACGGGCCGAGGTTGTCCCTCCCATCCTAAGCCGCCGAACCCTCCGACGCCTTCTAAGCGGCAATTTAGTGCTGGATCATCTGCAATCGCCGTACCAACACCAACGATGATCGCATCATGCTTGGAACGGAGATAATGTGTCATAGCTTTGGATTGAGGACCAGAGAGTATGGTCTGCATACCTGGGGCGAGAGTCAAAGATGAGTCCATAGACGTGGCGTATGTAAGGGTAACATGAGGGAAGCCGCTGTCATTGATGATGGGATGCGGAGGCGGTAAGTAAGGCTCAAGGAAGGCACGAGAGGATTCAGGGAATCGGATTGTACCAGGAGGTAGAGGAAGGCTATCATCGAGTGACGGATCGATCATTTGCATATCACTAATGATTTGGGTGCCAGCTGGCAGTCCATCATGCCTGACGATGCCATTGCCATGATCGTATTTGTACCCCTGATGGACACGAAGTTCCTCGCGATGCTGCGTTCGCCAGTGCTGTGAAGCATTTCGAACATCATTGCGGTTTAGATGCTGTCCTCCAGCGGCAAGCAACTTTTCCATGTCCACATTCATGACAGTGAAGACAGATGCTGGCATGTAGCCTTTCATCACCTCAGACCTAGCAATCTCCATCAGCACACTCGTTCTCTTGATCTTGTCAATGTGATCCAGATCATGGCTATGCTGGGTTTCGTCCCCAACTCTGATGATAGTGTAGCCAGTATAGCCACCTTCATACCGAATGGTCTTTAGCCTCATCTGACAGGTTCCCCCTTCTCTGATCTGCTTTTTCCGCGTCGGCTGGCCCTCACGTCTGGGAGTGTCTACAGCCTTGGGCGTGTAGGTGGGTCGCTGTAATCGGCACGCATAGTAGTCTGTAATAACCCTGCCGGTCTTGTCGGTACCAGCCTTGTGCTGCCTCACCCATACATTGTCAATATATGGCCAGTAGCGATCAAACTCGTGGACTTGGAGCTCAATTTTGTCCTTGACTTCAAAGAGGCGCTGCCGCATGAGAGCTAAATCGCGCGGCGGGTTCAGTAGATCCCTCAAAGTCCTGGTCGGCATCGACATCTGATCCTGGTTTGCTACCGCCGAATTCGCATCCGTCGGCAGATCTGTATATCCAAGCCCCGGATGAATTCCATGGTTGGATGACATTTCGTTTGCCATCGAATTTGGTAAACTGAGAGTGAACGGTACACCCGGGACAAGCTCTCGTTCGCACTCGAACAGAGCTCGGTGGCCGGGCCTCAGCGATTTTGATCACAGTGGCAGGGTGGGCTCGACAAGCGAAACGCTTCGCAGACCATATTCTATGGGGAGCCATGTTAGTTGCCCTACGTTCGGTCATGAGCATTGTGAGTAAGATACCTTGAGGGAAGAAATCAATCCTTAGTGAACATGGATGAAATGGACGAGCTTAGTTTTTAGTGTGTGTGCGGTCTACAAGTCTCACATCCTGCGCTAAGGTATTATCTAAAGTGCCGGGCTCGGGGGCTTAGATAAGACCCCGTGCTTATGTTCATTACAAATTTACAACATTTTCACAATAAGGTGCAGTGTTTGTTGAGGGAAGCTCGAGGACAATGTCTTCCCAGAACATATTATCCAGTTGGATCGCTTAAATGGGGTATCGAAACCAAGCCTTTCGCAATGCTCGCTACAATAACATATTGTGATGACCTTCAATGGCACATCGTTAAAAACAAAATCGCTGTGGAACAGGTAATCCAAAGCCGAAATCATGTCTCTCCACTAGGATGATCCCAATGCTCGGCTTCCAGCTGGTCACGGTGCAATGCGCGGCCGGCTATCTCCTCCTCTTCTGGCTCGCGCACAGTCACGTTTATCCAATCGATCTTTGGCAATTCTTCGTCAACAGCTTGGCTCGCCAATCCGAGCTGAGCCAGGTTCTTGTTGCGGTGAGGTTTCAGTTGCATCTTGGTAGCAATGGGATAGTAGTAGGCTCCTTTATCTTGGCTATCAGTGGCGTCATTGCCAGGATCATGGAGTGACAATGCAACCTCTTTGTAGTGTTGGCCTGGTGTCTCGGTCCTCCGACCCTTATCGTAGGTGCGAAGATAGCTGTACTTGAAATTACCAGAGTTGTCATTGGCTTTGTGTGTATACAACTCAGGGTCGTCTCTGTCCGAATTGTAAACATCGAACTTTCTCTTGAAGTTGCTTGCGGTGGACTCATCGGCAGGCAGGAACAAATCCCAATCCTGTCTTCCGGATTCATGATCACGCGGATACAATATTCCAATGTCCATACGCGAGTCACGAGCTGCTGTTGCCGCGGTAGGGTTCCCCACAAACTTAGTGACCAAATAAGATCCTGAATCAGTAATAGCCTCGAGATCTGGCTTGAGTGGATAAGCATCGAGAAGCTTGACATCAGATTTCGATGGATGCTTGGGATTTTTCCAAGCCTCTATTTCTGCAGGCGTGGGAACGGCCCCGCGAATGTTTGAATTGCTGTCAGAGCCAGTGTATGCATCCTCCGGATAAGCTATATCGAAACCTTTGACTACAGAACGCAGCATGTGTATAGGATCATCCTTCACGGTGTCTGTAGGCTTCCGAGCTTTGGCTGCAGCAGGAGTTTTCGCGCTAGCCCTTGCAGCATGGGCATTAGCTTCCGCTCGTGCTTTTGTTTCCGAGGAGATGTATTCAGTCCGACGCAAAAAGCTATAGCCACCAGCAACTGATGCTGGCTTTCCAAGCTCAGAGACAGGGCGCAAAAGGTTTTTATCCTTGGGGTTGATGGGAGGTGTGGCCAGTGGCGCTTGTATGCCTTACATAGTGTCAGTCAAACACGTTTCTAGTGAGATTGTATTACATCGCACAACTTACAGCTCTCATCACCATCGAAAATCCCCGGGACACCCACAAGATCGATAGGCATACCAAGCTCAGCATCTGCTTCAATATTCAGAGGCTGCTGTCTGGCGAGGCGGGATGAGAAGTTCGCGGAAGTAAAGTAGTTCAGGCCTTCTGTAGGAATATTTAAGAGCTTTGGGGGCCCTGGGGGAGGGGGAAGAACGTTCTCATAGCGTATCCGAGCGATGTAGTCCTGATGATACCCGCGCTCCGGTGGACGAGCTGCTGGAGTGGCCATGTCTGCAGCGGGAACCAAAGACTGACCAAGAAAGGACCCAGTATGTAAATCGGGAAAAGAATAATTAATCACGGTTCAGCGTCAGTCGCACGTTTGAATGACAATTTCTATCCACAACCTGTAGTCAAGGTCCAGCGAACTCGTTTCAGTAAATAGTGGAGTAGGACCGATGTGTCGATAGTGTCCTGTCTGAAGCCCAACGAGGGACACAGTACCGGTTGGGGGTGCCGTGGTCTCTTCTTCGCCTAAGCTTCCATTCTCATGAAGCCAACAGTAATGTCGCCGGAGGATGATGGACGCTCTCGCTGAATCACCATTGGTCAGCTTATTCAATATTTCAGGCTTTTCGGTAATAGAAGTCTTTGGGCGCAAGAGGTCGTTCAAAGTCGGCCATTGTCTTGGCACCTTGGCAACGTAAACTGGTCGCTCGAACCTGTCACCTGTATCCAAAGTCTTGCACCTCCCCACTCAGTGCAGGTTCGATCAACAAAGTCGTGTCTTTTTCGGAGCCGGGTGATATCTAATTATGGAGATGGATGTGAGAACTTTTGGGGGACTAAACATGATCAAATCAAGTATTTTGCTAAGTTATAGGCATTCCTACGTGCTTCTAAATGCTTCCTTTAAAGCCCGGCACCCTAGGAGTGCTGTCAGATCCAAGCCATAAGCAGGTTTGGTATTACTGTTTATCTTCCGAAGAAGTTTTGATGGGACTCGAACTCCTGTAAAGTAGGATGTTTCAACCTGTGGCAGGGTGCTAAGTATATTACACCTAGAGCACCTGAGTGAGTGATGATGCCTTGATAAGAAGGGATAATAGATGTCGTTTGGTCCCATGAAATGGACTCCCGATTGGTCAAGGGACACTCTCTGACCAGACACATTATTATATCCATCGAATTGGACCCAGCGCCCTATAATTATCCCTTAGGCGCAAGCTGATCGTTATGGGTACTATTCTAGGTGATTCGCAATGCTACTGGTTGGAGGTGAATATCCTATCTTAGGCATCATCATTGGCTCAGATCATTAGAGGCAGATCTAGTTTACGAGCTCACATTGTGAGCTCCATCGAGGCAAAAATAAGTTGAAGGCAGTTTGCGCAAAATTGACATTAACATGGCAACTTGGGGAGGAGACACCGAGTTTACCATAGAGCCAAGCTACTCAGGTTGTTCTAGGGCGCTCTGTGGTTCACCAGGCCCACATACATTTGTATGCCAGAAGCCTGGCGCCCAATCGATCGTATTCCATCCTTCCAATCCAGCTATCATTCGTTCCTCTAAGTTTCCCAAAGACATTCCCGCCTTTCCAAGTCGTACTTTGCGGATCCATCTCCCTTGGCGGGGTTCCAATGATAATGTCCTTGACATATTCTGGCCTTAGACCTTTCAATCTCTCTTCCAGAAAATTATTGAAGCCCGGAATTCGAGCCCCACCACCCACAACCATGATACTTGAGAGGAAATCTTTCATCTTACGATCATCATTGCGAGCTCCATGGGCAATTGATGTCAATATGGCGGTATCCAGTGATATCACTGGTAGCACATCATCTCGCACAGAAGTTGCGAGCACATTCGTTGCTGTGTTACTCTCACCAAGTGGTACAGGAGTGCCATCATCATCAGGTGCGGGAGAATCAGCTGCTGATATTGATATACGATCCGACTGGTTGACTCTTTGTAACAAGTTCGATCCAAGCTTAGCTAAAACACTCGGTGTGTTCCCGGCTGTCCCTTCGCCGCCATCGGTTTCGCCGTTCGCCGGAATCGATGGACTTATCAACGAGATGACGGCAGACTGCGCAGAGGAGACAGGATCGTTGGGTCCACCTTCGTAAATGTCGTAGGAACGATCCAGAAGTTTCCGTCGCCCATTGAGCTTCTCCGAGTTGTCAAAGATCGATGGCTGAAAATAGCCCTGGGGTGCCAACAAGACCTCGTCATAAGTTTTGAACGTGTATTTGCGGGTGTCTTGGCCCGAAGCTCTGAGATGAAACTCGAACAGCTGGGGGCTGATATCACCCTCGTTCATGGTACAGAACTTGGTCTTGAGTTCTTCAGCGAGGAGAAAGTCATATCGTCTTCTCAAGTTTATCTCCTCATATGGGAAGTGATCATGCAGCATCATCCTAATGAAAGTCTCCGTGACATCTGCTCCGCCAAATTTGAGGTTAATCCGAGAATTCTCGGTACACATGCCCTCTTCAACACAACATATTGAAGTCTTCTGTGCTCCGACGTCAACAATACAGGAAACAGAGTATCCCGCACCAAAAGTAGCAGCAAGACTTTCCTGAATAAAGCAAACCTTTCCAAAGCCGAAATCTCGCATCAGCATTTCTAATGTCTGAGATATGTAGTGCCGCTCATACAGGTCAGGTACAATGAAGACACAACCATACTGTACCCAGTCTCTCTTTCGCCGCAAATTCAACTGCGATTTAATTGCTTCCTCTATGATGGTCGCGATATCACCAAACAAATCTTTCTTTTCGGGATATTGAGACTCATTGTACCAGCCGTGTTGCAGTGGCCAAAATAGCTTGTACCGTGGATATGAGTTGTCTGGGATTCTAAGTGCCTCGTGCCCCGTGAAGTAACCTGGTGCCTTTTTTGGATTCGCGGGGATCTCGGTCCAGTCTACACGAAGAGGGTCATTGTGCTCCGAAATAGTTTCGGGGGGGACCCGCTTGTTGTAATTGACAATCAATTCCTTTGAATTGGGCAAAACCCTCCGCTTGTTGGCACGCATGTGGATCTTCAAATCGGCGCACATCCTAGCATACTGGGTACTGAAATCCTCGCCGAACATCTTCTCTGGCTCCATTTGAGTGACGCCGTCTAACTTTCTTCTCTTCGGGCTCGGCTCGCCTTCATATTCCTCAGACTCGCTCGTCTTCCATTGCCTTGCAATTGCCATAGGCACAGTCTTAGGTAGAGCGTCGCTTGCTAGTCCGATTCGTAGATTCTGGCTTCCGGGATGTATGACCATCACTTTCGACCCCAGGGCATCTTGACCTGTCAGGAGTTCTCCTCCATCCTCCAAGCCTGCATCGTCGTCTATATCAATGTCCACCCCACTTGGCGCAGGATCATTGATATTCACTCCTGCGAGCTCCCGGTCCCTATCCTTAGCTTTGGCTATCATGCGAGTTCGACGGTCTTCTTGCAGAAGACGTAGAGGCAGTATCTGATCATCTCGCTTGAGGTACTCTGTATAATAGTTCTTCTGATTTATCATGTTGACTTGAGGCCATGTGCTGAGGTCCATGTTGTTGTCTGTCTTCTCGAGACCTGCAAACTTATCAGTTGTGAGCATGCCTTTCTCGACAAATGTAAATCATTCACCTTCTTCCCGAAGAAGGGCCTTTCCAGATCTTTTGCCGACCATCTTTGCAATTTGGCAGACCTAGTATGGCGACGAGGTCTACGGTATCAGCGCATGGGTTTTGATTCTTCCCCAAGCAATCCGCGGACAGCGGAACTACCCCGCGTTGACTTGCTGATCTGATATAAGCTTGAATCAGATCAGTCCAGCTCAGCTAAAGTATACTTGAGCTTCCTAACAAGCATATACCCGGGTCTTCCGAGCTTCTAGCCACCGCGGACGGGTTATTTGACGATCAGATAGCGCTGTGTCTGATATGGGGGGCTCCTTCTCTCGAATGTTCTCTCTCCTCTGGTCAAAACAAGAAATAAGAATCTTGATATTAGGATTAGTATGCCTCTCAGTATTAGGGCAATCTTCATATGCTCAGACTGAACAGGACAACGCCGGCAAGACTACTCTTCTGTACAGATTAAAGGTATGCAACTGCTCTCGTAAGCATATGGTAGACGTACTGCGCTGACAACTCTGAAGATTGGGGAGGTTGTCACGACAATACCTACCATCGGCTTTAACGTGGAATCTGTAGTATACAAGAACCTTAACTTCAACGTTTGGGTAAGGTCCCACATCACCAAGGGCTAGCATATTGCCGTGCTGAAAGCATGAATGCAGGATCTGGGTGGTCAGACATCCATAAGACCATACTGGCGATGTTATTACGCGAATACAGCGGCCGTCGTCTTCGTGATCGACTCAACAGACATAGAACGGCTAAGCACTGCGGCCGAGGAGCTGTCGGCTATGTTAAATGAAGAGGAGTTGCGGGAGGCGTCATTATTGGTATTCGCAAATAAGCAAGATCAGCCTGGGGCGAAGGGTGCAGGTGAAATATCAGAGACATTACGCTTAGGGGAATTGCGCGACAGGAATTGGAGCATAGTGGCTTGTTCCGCAATAGATGGTTCAGGAGTCACCGAGGGGATGGACTGGCTAGTTGTGAGCACCAAAGTTTTCAGGTTTGTGTTGAATTACGCTTCGCTAACTCTGCAAGTAGCAAACAATAAACTCAGATTCATGAAATTCGTAGAGGTACCCTTCATTTCTTTCCAGATTCAAGGAGTAATGTCTAACAGAATCTTGGTAAGACGGCGAACTAGAAAACTGTCAAAACGATGGCAACATCATACGGGATCACTATACATGTCTTCGAGAGCAAACGACTTAAATCCTCTAAGTGTCCGAAAAGAAAAAAGTCCTTAGATGTGAGCAAGCCTGAAGCATCTACTTTCGGGTTACCCAATCCCATCAAATCGATCACTTCCAGGGGTCCCGAAATCAAGAAAGTGACTCAACTGAGCTTTAGCAAGCTTGAAATTCAGCTTGCAGTCGCTGTTGCAGAAGAGGCTGTTTATAGCCCACGAAAATGGTCAGAAAGCGCACTCGGTAGCCCCGGAAGCTTTTCGATGTCATCTTAGCTACAGCCGAGATAGCCATCACTTTTCGAGCTCTTGCCCTTGGCTTTTCCCGGATCCAGCTCCACCACACAAAGAAGATTATTGTAACGTCTTGCCAGGGTCGGGGAAACCCATCTACAGCTGCCAAAAAGTGAGCCGCTAGCCCCTTAGCTGATCCTCGACCCTCAGGCCGCTGTCGCATGCTGTAAAACATCGCCAAGCTACTTCTATATCGGTGACTTGCCGTTCAGAAGATAACCCAATCGTTTACTGGGCTAGCATATCAGTAACTTTTATAAGGGAACCAGACTTAGTTACCTTGCAACAGCTCCTGGCACCTTTCAGACCTCGCTGCGGAGTGATAACAAAGAATGGCTGGTGACTAATCTACCTACAATGCTCGGGACGAGTCTCCCAGTCAACAACGTCTCCAATCAGAAACCTCAGCCGAGAAGGAGAATATTATACAGATGCCACTGCTTTTGCGTGGTTTTCGGGCTAGTCAGCCTTTCAGATAACCGCCGAGCACAAGATGGGTCCCCTTAACGCCAACGTTCAAAACGTGGCTGATCTCTAGCAAAGGCGGAAAAGTCCTCCTATATCCACACGAAGACACCTTCGCTTTGCTCTACACCTTCAAGATCAGGTACTTTAAATACCTGTCCCTCCCCTTCGTCTCAGAAGGCCCATCAAATGCTACAGTGTTTCCCAAGTGGATGATGAGGATATCACCACACCTGATCTTGACCCCCATTGCTCTGGCGAGAGCTTTAGGCTGTTGGAGCGGTATGGGGGCGGTTCTAGATGACTGATGAGCTGTATTGTACACAGTTTGGGAAGCGTGAACGTCCAGGGGAACGCTACGAGCAGCTATTCCTCTCTCTGACTATGCTGGAATGTTTGATCAAGTTGAGCGAAGGCAGCATTCTTCACAAAATGAACCTACCATAGATGCTATCAATGTTCATCTGCGGCTTATGTCATTCAAAGTGACTGTTATCACATATACTCTTCACACAGTTCAGCGAATTGCCGCACACCATCCCTTTTATCATGTTTCATCAGTATCTCCATCGGGAGATAATAAAGGATCCTGTCAGGCATGTTGAGTTGAGCTCTGCATGGTCAGCGTCCAGACATCCTTGTTGACAGTCTAGACTGATTTTTACAAAATTGATTATGGAATGGGCTTCGACCAAATGAGAGCTTGGACGGAGCGTCAAGAGGCCAGTTGGCCGGAAAAAAAAATCTACATTGGTCCGGGGTCGTTGATTTGCCATACCCATGCATCTGACACCTGTCTGGGTTGTATTCCTGGCAGTCCGCTTCACCTGATCTAGTCGAGCGTGGTTCCCGTATAGACCCTACGCGATGTGGCTAAAGTCATATAAAGTGCAGCTAAGCAAGGGAACTTAGTTACAATTGTTAGTACTGAAGCAAATGGAGGATCAAGCCCACTATCATATTGGCTCACCTAGACCTAGTGTCTCAGATGGTCTAGCTTCGAACGGAAAAGTCTTCTATGAACTAGGACATCACAGTGCAAGCTACCAAGGGACAGACGTTTGGATGCAGGGGATATTGACTCCTCTGGTCCTGCCGAACGAGCAAAGACGGTTACCAAAAGGAATTTTGCCATCCAACGAAGTTTGAATGATACAAAAGTAGGTTAGAGGAATTTCCCAGGTCTAGCTTAACGTACGCATGGTATCAGGTCATATTGGAATTGGTTTCCTCCATACAAGCTTATATGCTGCTTAGCTGGAGGAGAGCAATCCACATCAATCTCGATACAACGAGGAAAAACGAGGAAAAACGATGCAGAGGAACAACACCCCCAATGAATTCGATCAGGGTTGAGACGGGCCATCGACTTCCCCTTCCACAACTCCATTTACTAGCAAAAAGATATAGCTAGTCGTAGACCTCTTACATCAAAACAATTGTCTTTGTTACTCAGGCATATCTAGCAATCGAGCGATTCCCAATCAAGTGATGTAGGACAAGGTATCATCTCATGTCCTCTCAAATGACTGCTACCAACGTTCACAAGCTGCCGTGCCCCTCTAAACTTCATCCAAAGTCATCATTCTGAGGAACGCCTCTGCCTAGAGCCACCATAAGCCGACAAACTGCACACGCTTGGGACTACTGATCGCATCAGACTCGCGTAATGCCTTTCATGTGTACCATCGAAATGAAAAACTGTGAGCATGTCTCGTTGATTAAGTTGTAATACAACGTAAATGTTGAATGATGAGGTGAATATAAAGTACGTACGGCTCCATTGATTCTAAGCGCGCTAGACGCTTGCAGGGGTTCGCGGGAATATTTTGTTCGACAATCAACATAAGGTATGAAATAAGTTACTTTTACTTACATACCCTTCGAACACGATTCCTTATTTGTTCCCTTCTTTTCTTTGACGCTAACTTTGAAATCTCTCTCTCCACAAACATCTTACGCAAATTTCACCTCACATTGATGATGGCGAGTGCCAAATTGTCCACCAAGTCAAAAGCGGCACCAAAGACTACTCAAAATGCTGCTGTTCCAACAGCCAGAGCATCCAGGAAGCGCAAACCAGAGGAGGACGAGAGCAAGCCTGCGTCGCCTCCAGCCAAAAAGCCTCGACCAGCAGCTAAGACGGCCACAGAATCGACGACAGTCACTAGGACAAAAGCGACCCCAAGGCTAAAAGCTGTTGCGAAGCGGACAGTGGCCAAGCCCAAGGTCGTGATCAATAGTGTTCCGACTCAGATACTCGATGTATACGTTTTCGGCGAAGGTTCATCTTCTGAGCTTGGACTGGGGACTGCTAAGACAGCAATAGATGTGAAACGTCCTCGCCTGAATCCTCTACTATCATCAAAGGATGTTGGAGTCGTGCACGTTGCCTGCGGAGGCATGCACGTTGCTGTGTTGACCCACGACAACAAGGTCTTGACATGGGGGGTGAATGATCAAGGGGCTTTGGGGCGTCACACTTCATGGGAGGGTGGAATGAAAGACATGGATGATAACGCGAGCGACGACAGTGAGAAGAGCGACAGTGGTCTGAACCCACTAGAGAGCAGTCCGACCGCAGTCCCCGCTTCAAGCTTTCCAGAAGGCACTAGATTTGTCAAGCTCTCCGCTGGTGACAGCCATACTCTGGCTCTTACCGATGAAGGGCTGGTTTACGGATGGGGATGTTTCAGAGTGAGCACACAAAATTTCCACTCCAAAACTTTGTGGGGAGTATCTGACCCACGATCATAGAAAACGGATGGGGTCTTAGGCTTTTTGCCAGACTCGAAAGTCGAGATCGAAAATAGACCGGTACGTATAACTGGGCTGAAAAACATTATCCACATCGCCAGTGGTGCCAACCACGCAATGGCGCTGGATAATAAGGGTGCAATCTTCATTTGGGGCTCAGGGGAGCAGAATCAACTTGGGTATCACATTGTCCAACGGACCGGTAGTGAAGGCAAGAAGACGACCCTCAAACCTCAACCTCTTCGTACGAAAGGTAAAAAGTACAAGGCAATATACAACGGTTCGGATCACTCATTCGCCATCGACGAGGAAGATCGGGTGTGGGCATGGGGTGTCAACAGCTTCGGTGGCTGCGGTATCCTTGAAGGAGCAGGCAACGACAACGCCGTTGTTTACACTCCCTCAGAGGTGAAGAGTCTACATCTCGAAGATGATAGCATTGTTCACATGGAAGGCGGTCACCATCACACTGTTGCAGTCACAAGAACCGGCAAAACCCTCATCTGGGGCAGAGTGGATGGGTACCAGGTCGGTCTCGATATGGCAACTATACCAAGCAGTTCCGTTATCAGGGACGACAAAGACAAGCCGCGCATTGTCATCGTTCCCACAGCCATCCCGAATTTGGGCAAAGCCACTTGGGCTTCCGCCGGCACAGACCATACCATCGTTCTGAACGCTGAGGGCAAAGCTTATGCTTGGGGCCTGAGTGCAACCTACCAGACCGGACTTGCGACTACGAATGATGTCGAAATGCCCACCCATATTGACAATACGGCTGTACGGGGAAAGCGGTTGTCCTGGGCAGGGTGTGGCGGACAGTATTCGATGTTAGCCGCTCCCGCCAACATGGCGAATGGGGTATGAAGGAAAGCCTACGAGAAGGGACGAGTATGGCTCTGTAAATGAATAGGGCTATGAAGGTCTGAGGGAGTACCCGGGGTTACTGAGGTTTGGGTGTGTACCTTAGACGTGGTGTGCTAGTCGTACCCGACAGTATGCCAATTATTGTATCGCTCACAGTACGGCATAGCGAGGCGCATATCGGTATCAAGGTGTTCTTCGAAATCGGTGGTGGCGCTTTGTAATAGCATTGCCCCTGCTCCCGGAAAAACAGGCCCTTTTGACTTGACAGGTATTTTGTTCGTCGTAGACTGCGATTGATATCGATTTTGCAACTTTATCACGAACACGCTGCACGATGAAGTAAAATTAGTCCAAAACTGTTATGTTCATGCATGCATCCCTGGTCTACACAAATGTGTAGAGCTCCCCCATATATAAGGTCTTTCATATCATCGCTCATATCGTCGCTCAGGATCAAATATCATTATCCGAAAATTTACGCCAGTGTAATATCCACAATCACCGATAGTCAAGCCGCTTGCTGGGCGATTGCCCTTCCGGCTGATAGTCTCTTGGGTCTGCACCCACACCACGCATCCCGACGTAATTCTGATAGGGCGTGTAATAGTGCTGGTTTGGCATTTGCCAGTCCATCGGCTCATGAGGCAGAGGTCGTGCGTGAGGAGTATGTAGGTGTGGTGCCGGCGGTTGATGGGGTTTGGCTCTCCACAGTCCGAAAGTGAGGTTGTTGACCGCGAAGCAACCGATGATCACGGTCAGGCTGACAATCTAATGCATTTTGTTAGTCCCTCAGTTTGAATACACGACAAGGTATTGGTGGGAGCGTACTATAGCCTTCAAGGAAATTGGTTCGATGAAACCGTTGAAGATCTCCGCAAACATCCCAGCACTGAGCCGTGACCTGCCCACCTTGAGAGGATCGCGCTGCATGCATTTCTCCCAATTGTTGCATACTGTCTCCATAGCTGGCACACGGCTATCCCTATCGCATCTGTTTTCCTTGAACTCGTGCGCACAAGCCGCCATTTCCGCCAGGATATCCGATGACTCCATCATGGCTCTCTCCTCGATATCGTGGCATATTGTTGAATAGAATCCGTAGAGAACGTACATCATGCAGAAGGCGAAGAAGCAATTGAGCAGGAATTGAACGTAGAAAGACAGTGTATTTGGCAGACTTGGATGTGCGTCTATGAAGGTGAGGACCGAAGGAACGAATCCCATGGGCTGGACAGATCGACCTTTTTGATGGGGACCTTCGCTGCTGCTGGGCCGCTCTTCGAAATCCGAATCGTTACTCGACCGTCTTGGCGCTAGCTGTACATCTTTGTCTGCGTCACGTCGTCGGCGCTTCAACACTCGGCGATGAGCCCCATCTGGGAAATTTTTGCGGGTGATTTCTCCCCTTCCGGACTTGAAAGATTTGCCGTCCATGCACCCTGACGACATGTCCTTCTCTGACTTGAAGCGTACCATGGCGCGACTAGCCTTGGACAGTACGCTTCGCGCTGGTGCATCGGGTGTGGCCTCACTGTCTGCGTTTGCGGGAGAGGACATATCAGGTCCCGAGGAGAAGTCCGCCTCGATCGATTTCTGAGGTGTAGTGAAGGACATGTCGCGGAAAGGCTTGCCCGAAGGCTTTGCAGAGAAAAGGTAAGTCTGGTTTTCTGGATCGCGTAGGGCAGGCAACGATGGCTTTGTGGGTGAGTCCAAGTCTTGGGCAGGCCCTTCAGAGCATCGCACGTTAGTCTTATGGTCCTGTTTCACGAATGCAGATACTGTTCTCTTACGCTTAAAACCGGCAAAGGTATTGGCTTTCCAACCTTGGGCGGCGCTTTGGACGAAGGGCGAATCATGTTCAACTGGCCCTTGATTATTATCCCACTTGAAATCCATCGGACTCTCTTCCGACCTGAACCCTGAATTAAGTCGAGCCATTGTGGTTGATAATGTAGGATGCTGGAGGATGTCGATCCGGAGTAAACAGCAAGAGCCACTAGTGGCCGCTAGGAATACCCGGGGAGATTCCGCTAACACGATCCGAGCTTGAGTACGGAGTATGATGCGTTATTCAGAATCATTGGTAAAAGGGTAAGTTCTGCTGACTGTATAGATGTCACAGCAGACCATTACTGAGCTATTGTTCAGTGAATATTGAATTAAGCAAGAAAAAACCGAAGGCAATATGTGGAGTCTGAGCCACCATTTGTCATCACGATTTCGCAAAAGGTATACCCTCGAACGCGCTCAATGTTCACGAATCATGCCTCTCCACTGCAGTGGCACGAGTAGTCAAGCTACGTAGTCCATAACACCATATATTCCCCAGCAACGGAAGCCATGCCAAATCGCCAGGGCTACAGACAACGGGGGTTTAGCTCCTGAGCCAGTCCTTAGACAAGCTCAAAATCATCGTCGTCCGCAGCGTAGCCTGTGTGGGTCTCTTCCTTCTCCGGGGAGACGACCTCGTACTCGTCGTTGACCAGCTTCTCGGTTGCCTTGGTCTCAAATTTCTCGACTGCCTTCGCTAGCGCCATACCAAGGATCTGGCTGCCTTTGCCGGGTCCACGTGGAGCATCATAGGAGTAGGTGTAGCCGGCATCGGGTTCAGGGGCCGCAGAGGCTTCTTTGACATCGTCCTCGGCAGATGTATCAGAGGCGGAGTTGTCCGTGTCAAACACAGGATCGCGCTTGCGAGACATCTTCGCATTGTGAACAGCCTTGTTCTGCGGGAACACAAGCTCGCGCCTCACTGCTTTGGTGTAGCTGGAGAGGCTCCGGTTAGAAGTGAGATATTTGCCATAGGATACACGTACTCACCCCGTGGCGTAGGGTTTTGCAGGTCGCTTGCTCGAATGTCCAGGGGTGACAGGCCCTTCCCCCAAAGCCCACTTATGCTTGTGGTCCATCTCGCGCTTGTAGTCCTGTTCGAGTTTGTGCTCCTTGGCGAGATCCTTGAGACCGCTGTCGACCGACATGAGTGCTTGGTGCCCTGGGGGTGGAGCTGGCTTGAAAGGCTTGACCCAGCGAAGAGTGAAGCCGATGAAGGTGTGCGGCAAATGAAAGATAGAGATAGATACTACCAACAGTCGTGAGGGGTATGTTGATATGATAAGCAAGTACAACAACAAGCAGAGGGGGATGGATAGGATGAGTGAGGTGGGTGATTATATGAGAAGAGTATGAGGAAGATGAATACGAAGATGAAGGAGAGGCACGTGGGGATGGAGCTGATGATATGCCGAAGGGGAGCAGCAGAGGATGAGGATGAGGATGAGGATGACTGTCTTTGTTGCACGAAACGCGTCTGAGTCACATGGGGAAATGGGAAGGGACAAGGGGTAATGCCGTGACTAGGTATGAGTAAGAATGAGAACAAGTAGCAGGAGTGGCTGCAATCCGATAAAGTAAAGTAGGTCACTGAGGGAGCTCCTGCGCGAGAGGCGAGAGCGACCAAAGCAGGTCTGCAGCTTGCAGCTTGCAGCTTGAGCTGTCTCCGTTCTTGTCCGGCTGATGATACCGACCAAAAGTGGGGGGGGGGCCGATAAGGGAGAAGCACATGCTAAAGTAACTATTCTACGTTGCCTGCCTCCCTGCTCAACTAGATTGGCGCTGCGACGGATGCGTAAATACCAACAATATGACACCGTCAGCACCTGGCCTGAAATTACGACATGACCTTCAGGAACCATCATATCGAGAGATTCACCACCAACCTTCGCCGGTGCCAGCATGTCTTAAATGACTTGCGTCATTGCATAACCTTGGATCCTGAGAGTGGTGTATTGCATTGCATGACTTTGGAGCTTGAGAGAGAACTACGTCTTCAGATCGTTCACCTCATTGGCGACGCCGCACTGAGTCGTGCTTATCCTGCTTCGACACCACACCTGCAAACCTCCAGGACATGGCTGTTAGTCTAATCCGGTCGCAAACTACCCTTGTTTCCAGATCGCACCAACTTCTCTCGATGGCTTTACATAGGCCCCGGCCGAAGGAGCATACAGTTCTCAGAGTCTCACTTAGATCTCGTGGGCAGGTCATAATCAGCCGCTGTCTACGCCTTCTGACTCACTACTGGTCTCCGCCCCCTCACTAGGTAAGGTACCAGGAAACCATCCAAAAGTTCCGAGATCGACTGTCAATTCCCCAAGATGGCCTGTATTGACAGTGACTCCCTCTTGTCGAAGCGCAGCAGCTTGTCGTGCAGCACCGCCTGGACCCCTATGTGATGAGTCAACTCATGGACCTTCGTCCACACATATTCCGTGCTGACCTCGGTGAGATAACACCTTTCGCATTTATAACTCTTTGCCAGGGAACATTGCCATCGTGGAAATGATGCCTATCAACGGGTGAAGCAGTAGGAAGATGCTTCAGACAGATCCCAACTTGTCTACTGCCGGGGTCAACTGCTTTCTCTTCATATGTAACCTAGCAAACACTGACCGAGGCCGCTCGGCTTTGTCGGAAGTCAGGAACATCTCAATCGAGCATTGCAATAGAATTATCGCAGAGCAACCCCACTTACGTTTTCCAAGCAGAGTAGCAACATGTCCATAGCTCGTAACTTTGCCGTGTGGTATTTCCTGAACGGCAGCGTAGACGGCATTGAACCACCACTCTGCTTCATCACTGCGTGTCATTCTGGTGTTCACCCGAAGAGGAACGACTCAAGTTCAGAGATAAATAATGTAAAGCAGAAATGGAACTTGATACTCACTACTTTACGTACTATACAAGCGCGGCTCATGCAGGGCGTCTAGCGCGATTACGAGGGCATACCGTATGAAGTAGAATAAGTTACTTTCCTTGTGCATGTGAGTTTTTCGTTCCATCCTTCACTCGCCCTGCATCTCCACCATGTCTCTCGCTGACTATTTAGCCAAGAATCACCTCACCGCCGACGCAAAATTGGAGAAGAGGTCCAAGAAGCGCAAGAGAAATGGTGGCACAGCCTCCGGTCTTATCATCGCCGACGACGATGCTTTAGGCTGGGACCGTAACGGAACTGGAAACGCGGATGATGACGGACCCCTCACAGTGAACGCAAATAGCGCAGAGTTTCGAAAGGCAAAGAAGAATGCATGGCACACGATCGGAGCACCCGCTCCTTCCTCTGCAGATCAAGCCGCCGCGGATGCCATCCTCTCCTCGGCAGCCGCTGAATCTCACGCCCGTGCTTTCGCCGACGACGATGTCCCAGTCGTGGATGACTCTGCCATGAAAATGGAGTCGGGCGCTCATGCAGGTTTGCAGACTGCCGACCAAGTGACCGCCCAGCTGAAAAGGAAGGAAGCCGAAGAGCGGCGACGATTCCTCCAAGACGGAGACGAGCACAGCGGGAAGGGCAAGGAAACGATATATCGAGACGCCAGCGGCCGCATCATCAATGTGCAAATGAAACGGGCTGAAGCCCGCAGAAAGGCAGAGGAAGAGGCGTCCAAAGCTGCCGCTGAGCTCGAGGCTCAGAAAGGTGACGTCCAGCGTGCTCAGAAGGAGAGACGAAAGGAGCAGCTGCAGGATGCCAAACTTATGCCTGTCGCGCGATATGCGGATGATACGGCGCTGAATGAAGAATTGAAGGGGAGGGAGCGGTGGAATGATCCTGCGGCAGGATTTCTGGAGAAGAAGAAAGAGGGGAAGAGCGTCGGTGGGAGACCGCTGTACAAGGGAGCGGCGGCGCCAAACCGGTACGGAATCAGACCAGGATATAGATGGGACGGGGTGGATAGGGGGATAGGGTTCGAGAAAGATTATTTCTCGGCGAGGAATCGACGGGAGAATCTAAAGAATTTAGACTATGCATGGCAGACGGATGAGTGAAGAAATGAAACATAAAATTCCTGATAGGTTTGCATAGCGGCGAGTGAGTCGGCTGGTGGGAGAATATCAATTGGTCGGCGTGTTGCACTCAAATCAAATTGTTCATTGCAATCTGGATATTGGGACTAAACGCTACGGGAAACGCACGCAAGAACGCTTAAGACCGAACTTTCAAATAGCATACCTTCTCGACTTCACTGTTGCTTCTTGCCCTCAGTTGGTGCCATCCGTTCAATCAAACCAGCTCCTATCTTGGCAGATTCCTCCCAACTCCGCTGCCGGTTCCAGAAGTGATCCTGAGGTCCACTAGCTCTCATACTACCCAGCCGAGCTTCTTCCTCCAACGACGCCCGGGTGATACTCTCGCGTTCCATAGGTGGCGGTAACTCCATCGCATCCTCGCCAAAGGACTCTTGGAAGTATCGCTTGCGAACCATGAACCGTTCTGCTCTCTCTTTCTGCATCCCCGGAGAATCCATCTTTGATATTACCAGACGCACAGCTAGGCGGACTGCAAGGTAGATGTGCTCGGAGAGAAAGATTGTCAGAAGTAAAGCCCATCCTTTGATGTCCTTTGGCGTACCATCTGGGCCTAGGCCATCATTGCTGAAGAGGTAGACCAGAGCCGCGCTTGAAATGCTACCGATCCACGTAAGAAAGCCCAAGCTGTCAAGCCATGGACCGATGCTGTCTGCACGATATGGCGTAGGTCGCTGCATCTCTACGCAGATTTTGACGGCATCTGAGCGGAGCTCGACCCAGTTATTGATAAGGAATGATACTGGTGTAAGCGGCCACACAACCGAGAATAAAGCTAGATATCCAAACTGGACGACCATCTCTCTGAGGTCGTTGCTCACATCATACACATCCAGCTCTGCCTCCTTACGGACTCTAGCAAGGAATTCAGCCTCCTCGGGGATGTCGTTGGCCTTTAGATCAGCTCCACCTTTTTTCACTGCTCTCTCGGTCTTGATTTCCTGGTACTTGGAAAACCCTCGGCGCTTGAGATAAGGCACAATGGTTTCCATCGCAAAGTTGACGATCTGCGCGGTGACTGTGAAGTAGATGACTTGCTTTCGAAGTCGTGACGGATTGATCGCAAATCCAGCCTTAGGTACCGCAAGCTGCTTCTCATTTTGTGCAAAGGGTCTCACTGTCAATTGAAAGACGTCCAGATATGGTACGATCAGACTGCCAAAGGGCACATATACGAAAGCAGTCAAGAATATTCCAAGGTAAGACGTGATGAAATTCAAGATAAACAGCTTCTGAGTCATGGCATTATCGTAAGCGTCGGTTGTCTCCCAGTTCTCATATTCATTCAGACGAGTAGCGATTTCTGTTAGTACCGTTGTAATTGTTGGCACTAATCCGGTGAGGAGGACTGTGGGGAGGTACACCTACGAAAGTCGTCAGATCCTGACCCCATAATAAATCTTGACACGTGACATACCAGATAACTCGCGAAGGGTCCATTATACACTTCGGACAAGAAGATCTCAATCCCGAAACAGGTGGCAATAATTGTTCCCAGGGCCAAGGATGCGAAGATGGCAAACGGCAGCTGAAGGAGCTGTCTACTAAGCCTCGATGTCGCGGGAAAAATTTGAACAGTCTCTCCAGTTATTGGATCCTTGACTTCCTTTTCATGTTTGAAATCTCTTCGCTTCTCTTGGACCGCCGATACACCTTTCACTCCCCAACGAACGGCAAGATCTACCTCTTGATGCTTCCAGTACTCCACGAACGTGACGCACCATAGGCAGTTGACTATTGCATAAATGGGCGAGAAGTGACCAAGCAAGACCCATGCGGAGAACCCAAAGGCCGCCGGAAAGAGTAGGAATGCAAAGTAGGATTGCGTGAACGCAAAGTAAAAGGCGATCTTTTCCCCAAAACGATTCCGGATGTCATCTAAATCCTCAATCTTGAGAAATGTTGTTGTGGCCCATGTCTTGATCCATTGTTTGTTGAAGGTATGGTCATGTAGCGGGAAGATGGATTCTACCTCCTTCCACTGACCATGTTTGGGCGTGATTCCAGCGCCGCCTTCTTCCCTTGGGCTTGTGATCATATGATGTACTATGCGGTACCGTTCGGCTTCGGTGAGAGGTTGGCTGGTTATGAGGTTTTGTGTTTCTCGATCGGGCTGAGCTGCTCGGATGCCATAAAGCCAGTCTTTGACTCTACGAGAATTATCAACTAAGCCTATTGCTACTCGGGCAAGGGTATCTTTACCTAGACCTATACACAGCATTGTTAAAGCGCTCATCCGTAGCCACCTTGACAAAGACAAGCAGAGAGCAATTCTCTCCATTTCTAACCTCAATCGCCAGCCCAACCCTTGCAAGAGCTTGTACCAGATTTTGAAAGCTTTTTGATGCTTCTACCTTGGCTGTGAGCGACAGTTGTCAGCTAGAACCTGGTTATACCACGGGGGCACCTTACTAGTGTCATGGAATCTGTAAGTAATTACATAGTCCACACCGAAATTGGAATAAAGCCCGTTGGAGTGATGAGCCATAGCTAGGCGAGGTGCAGACGCTCGCTCCAAAGGACTGTGCGCGCTGCGTGTCTCGAAGGAGTAGAGAATGGAAAGAAGACGAATTGATTGCAAGCTTACTTGGCGCTTGTCAGAGACGTCACCGTGCAGGTTAATCGGCGCCCCACTAGGGTAAGTACCAGCCTAGGTATGTATTCGGACTCCACCGCAGCTTTGATATGTCGCGGAAAATACAAGCCCGCAACCATGGCTTCTCTGTTCAAACCTCCGTCATCCCCGTTCGAACCTCCCTCTATCCCCTACCGTATCCTTAATTCCCCTCTTAGGTTTCTTGTCCAAACAGTCTATGCCTTCTTTCTCCTGCTACGCGGTTCTATCGTACATAAGCCTCCATCTACCTCCGCAATTCGCATCATCTGTATCTCGGACACTCATACCCATAAGTCTCAGAATCTTCCACCGGGCGATGTCCTCATCCACGCTGGTGATATAACAAACGATGGTACACTGGCGGAGGTTCAGGCCCAAATTGATTGGCTATCATCTCTGCCTTATGACCATAAGATACTGATTTGCGGCAACCACGACAGCTTCTTCGACCCTAAATCTAGGCGGAGGGATGACCTGAGAAGAGACGTTGAATGGAGGGACGTGCATTATCTGCAGCACTCGAGCCTCGAACTAAAGTTTACGAAAAGGGAGAATCGCCAGTTGACCTTTTTTGGTGCCCCGCAAATACCACAATGTGGAGGCAAAAATTTTGCTTTTCAGTATCGGCGGACTGATGACGCCTGGTCGGGTACAATACCTCCGGAAACCGATGTCTTGATCACGCATACGCCGCCGAGGCACCATCTAGACCTACCAACAGGATTGGGCTGCGATTACTTGTTAAGAGAAGTCTGGAAGGTCAGACCTAGCCTCCATGTCTTTGGCCATGTGCATGCGGGGAATGGAAAGGAAGAGGTAGGTTGGGATGAAACACAGAGACTTTTCGAGAAGCTATGCGCTAGAAGCGAAAGAGGACTGCTCATGGATATTATCGATGTGAGGGCCTGGATAGACTTAGGGCAATTAATCATTCATGGAATGCTGGGAATATTCTGGAGTCGAGTCTGGGGCGGAGATGTTGGTGGAAGCATCTTAGTAAATGCAGCCCTTATGTATGGATCGTCAGGTCAGCTAGGAAATCCTTCACATGTTGTCGAGATCTAAAGGCCTTGACGGATGTTCTGGGAATGAGCAATGGTCGTACACAGAAGAGGATGCCAGACCCTTTTAGATACCAACGACTGAGCTGGAGCAGCACGCTTGTACATTGACTACACTCTGACATGTCTAAAACAACACTATGTAAGTTTAAAATGGGCAAGTTCCCTACTCGAAAGTACACGAAAGTTCCTGCTTTCGGTCTCTGCTTAATTTGAGGGACAAGAGTCTTCAACTTGAAGTCTTCCCAAATCAGCTACCGTGATGCTGACGCTGAGAAATAAAGGTCTAGTCCTCATCGCTCCATACGCGATGCTATCGATCATCCTGAAGTACAATCGACTTAATACAGAGTCAATACATTGGAGGAAATAGCTACCAAAAGATTCATGATTAGAAGTGACAGGATCCCGTTTGGGTGGAGAGCAGACATAGATTCCTGACGGAAACCACGAGCGCCACCATTTAGGACTGGCCAATCGCGTGGCGGGAGCTTTGAAATGGAATTGGGTAATATAGGCTGAGCAAAACGCGGTATCGAGGGCATTATAACAGCGCCGGGACCTGGTAGCTGCAGCCATACAGATGCAAGATCAGCTTATAAATCAGGCGTCAAGATGATCCAGAATCTTAAGCACAAATAGAAAGACAGAAAACTCGTTTCCACCTTGTGCCAGATCATTCATTGGCGAATTGCGAATTCAATAAGGAGTGAACGATCGGTGGCGGAGGATACAGGAATGGTGCGTAGGGGAAGGATACAGAAGGAAATTGGAGCTCGTGACTAAGATGTGCACACGAAACATGAACATAGCTATCTTACACAGCACATTCAGCAATGTGCATTTAAGGCCTTGCATAGCTTACGGTCCCTCCTTGCAGGTGACTTCGACATTTTTGAATATGTACAATGTGAATACTCGCCAAACGTGACACGACCTGGGTCAGCCCGTTCTTGCCGTATGACTCGGTCATAATTTCGCTTTCTCCTGAGGGCTGACCAGCGCATCATACACTGAGAGCCCCAGAGTATCGACAGGCACAGACGTGCTATGTATATGCAATCCTCTCGTGTCCACAAGCGTTGGGTTGAGCTGGTCTACGCTCGAGCATCCAATCAGTCTCATGTTCATCTCCATCTCATCCTTGAGGAGCTGCATTGCACGATCCACACCGGGCAATCCATAAGCGCTCATTGCGTACAGGAATGGACGGCCGATACCAACACCTTTGGCACCCAGGCAAAGAGCCTTGATGATATCTGTGGCGCGGCGTACCCCACCGTCCACGTATATCTCAATCCGATCCTGCAAATTGGCGTCACGCAAAACTGGCATAACCTCCGCAAGCACCTGGATGGTTCTGGAGTCAGCGCTTCTTCATTGAGGTATGAGTCTTGCATATCACGCGTGTCCAACGCGTAATCTCTCCTGAAAGTTGTGTTTCGACTCCCAACAATACCATATTTCAGCGGAAACCGAGCAGGAAATACAAACTTACCTCTATACCTGACCGAGCAAAATCGAGCTGCCGACCGCCGTGGTTGGATAGAACAACACCTTGGACCCCGACTTCGATGGCTCTAAGGACGTCCTCAACCCTTTGGACCCCTTTGAGAATAATCGGCATTTTCGTAATGCTTAGGAACCATGGGATGTCTTTCCAGCTGAGGGAAGGATCGATGAAGCTTGATATAGCACGAGCAGCTCCTTGGGAATTGTCGGTTTTGTCGCCAGCCTGGACATTACTCCCTACATCAGAGAACTTACTCCTCATATCCTTTTCTCGTCGACCTAGCTGAGGTGCATCGACGGTAATGAAGAGCCCTTTGCATCCTCGCTTCTCTGCATGCTTGACAATACGTTCTGTGATGGCACGATCCTTATTGACGTAAAGTTGCAGCCATTGGCATTGGTCTCCTTCACTGGCATCAATGATTTCGTCAAACGAGCAACTGGCTAGGGTGGGGATCATCCTACGTGCAACTCGGAGTTAGCATTATCCAACAAGGAATCCAATAGTGCCATGAGACAGCGCTGCGCAGCAAAAGAGGCCCCAAGGGATGAGACTGCTCCTGAAAACCGGACCAACAATTGAGGCTGCAAAAGTAATAAAGTGCTCAGACAAGGTGACATGCCGACACGATGTTATCCAGCCAATAACGCCAGTAGCACAGAAGGCTGAATGGAAGTGCGTATGCCCAGCGATTATCTTGCATCCCATGGGGGACAATTCCAAAACGGGCCTTACTGTATTACGCCATGTTTCTTCGCGCCTTTCGTGAGTAACACCTCGCCTTCTGGATTCCCAAGTTTGCCCAACGCAGTAGCGGTGACATAGAACGGAATAGCGACTTTGGTGCCAAGCATTTTCGTAGACAGATCTATGCTCTCCACATCGTGCAGGATCCTAGGTCGAAACCTAATCGTTTACGAAGTCAGCACTCCCTTAACCACGCTGTAGTCTTATCCAGTAGACGACTCCAGGAGCAATTTTGCTTGTCTTAAGACTCGCAACCTTGTCTGTAAGGGCAATGAATTTAGACCGGAAACATAATGTACCATATCTTGTGGTAGGCGGAGTGATTTTCCCTCATAGTCTGAAAGCAGATTAGGAACGGATGAAGTGAACAGAAGCAATAGCCTACTATCTCATCATCGGCCCCACTTGAGTAGTATGCCCAAGCTGTCTTTTTCATCACGCGTCGAGCGACAGCCTCGAAATCCATGAGATTATAGCATTGTTCAAGTATAGGCTGACGCTTGATCCTCTCCTGGCGCTCTTCCTCATAGGGGTCGAATTCCTTCTCTTGCTCGACTGAATCCATGTTCACCTCTCCTAGATGCTTGGATTTGTCCAGGAATTTGTCGAGGGTGTCGGGTGGATGTATTGGCTCGTAAATTTCAGTAGCATCTTTGCCAGCCCACTTAAGGATTATTGCCTTTCCTCCTGGATGCTCCTCTTTAAATTCGGTAACGTTATAAGCCCTACCGTGGATGATTACCCTACACAATTGATCGATCAGCTATAGTGGATGGCAGCAAGATAGCAGGAATGGGGAATAACCAGCAGTCTTTGTCATTGTTGTGTTTGGCCACTTCTTCGCCACTCCACTGTTGGTCCTTGGGCAATTTGTTTGGCTCATCGATGTTCATGTTGCTTAGCGTTTTTGTAGTAGACTCAGAAACCTACAAGTACAACTGTTCACTCATGATACATCGAGAAGAAAGACTGTTCTCCTACGATGATAACCCCAATCGCCCATAGTCAGTTTGACCAGTCAGGTCAGCTAGGCACATGGTACTTGGGGAGCGCGGAGAGACGCCGATCCAGGCGGGTGAATGGCGGAACAAACTGCAGCTGGCGGGGCGTGGTGGGGTATCTCGGTATTTTTCGTCTGTACTAAAGCATGTTAGTGCCTAGCGCGACAGGTATTTGTTTGGAGAGGACACCCCAGGATAATCCCTGTCGCGCTAACAATCAATACCCCGGCACCCCGGATACGTTGTACTGGTCGTACTAACCAGACACTCCAAATATACCTCCCGTGCCTCTCCCACCTCCGTTAGGTGGAACAGGGGCTACAGTCGGCAAAGCTCCTTTTGTACTGTGGATACGTAGTACTATGGTATCCGGCAGGTTAAATGTTAGCGCGACAGGGGTTTGATTGGTCAGAACTTTAAATCACCACCAAAAAATTGCCAAGACGCTAACATTTATCTACCTTTGAGACGTAGTATATCAAGGCCAAGTATTGACCAGCTTTGCACATTGGAAGATCGATTGGTAGCGATCGACATGCGAGAAAAGATGTCGAAGGCATACAATGCTGCGATTGTAGGTGCAAGACCCATGTCGCGAATAAGTCGAGTGACTCAAGTTCGACCACGGTCACCCTTGAATCATCTTTTGTTGTCTCAAGGGTCGAGAGACCCCAGTATTGAATGGGACCCAAAGCTTCATGGACCATTTAGGTTGGGTTAGAAAACATTTACCCATTAGAGGTACTCTACCGCATATAGGACTGTAATTGGGAGACGAGCTACCCTTCATCGAGACTTTAGAGGAGGAAGATAGGGCACAAGAACCATGCTCTTTAACGCATGCGAATGGTGAATAAGGCCGTTGTATGGATCCATGACTCTGATCTCTAAGCTTTGGGAGTCTTCTGGTGGCCCCAGCATACTTCCTGCCTGACAACAGTGAATACGCTCTTGCCACTTCAAAGATGTTTGTATGTGTCGTGTGGTAGTGTCTTTTGCGAGTCCGTATCCTTGAGCAAATCGGAGATCGAATTCCGCCAAAATCACCCTTAGTTATCGAAATCTTTTCTTCACCTCTAAGACGCTGGAATACGTCTGCTCACAGCGCTTCCACGGACGTTAAATAGCAACATTCGCGTCCCAGACCCCTGTACGTCATATTGCAGCGTTGCAATGGCCAACTACCTTTAGCCATTTGACAAGGTGATGATTGGTCGGAAGATCCTTGACAGTTTCGTACATTTGGACAATCGGTAGAAACGGGAGAGGTGGCTGCAGAAGACTGGATTTTCAAGATTATTCGAAGAGGTTTCGGGAAGATTGGATGATACTAAGGAATTTCTGATAGAGTGTAACTCATCATGACCGTTATCCAAATCGCTCAAATGGAACTACATAATGACACAACAAGAATTCTGCTGCTTCGCCTGTTTGTAAAACATCTTCGATTGAGCGCTTAAACCGTCGCTCTTCTCCACCAAACTATCAATCTTCTCCCCACGCTCCAATACGCTTTCAATGGTCTTGTGTAGTACGATCTTTGTCTCGTCTAGCTCCTTCTGTATTTTCATTATGCTATCGGCCTGTTGTGGATCTTGGTACTTATCGAGGTACTCCTTAAGCTGTGGAAAAGCAAGGGTAGGGCTTGAATCTGCAAAGGTGGAGCGTGGATGGCGCGAAAGGAACTCGTCGACGACCTTTGACAGCACTTGATGTGCGACTAGTGCAGGGTAGTCCGGGTCGCTGATTATAATGCCAGCGACACCTTCGGTGCGACCATATGCGTGAAATGTGTAAGCTAAAAGAGAACGTTAGTCTCTGAGATGGGGATTGGGGCACTGCGGGAGGGTCTTTGCAGGACATGGAGGGAATCTGAAGAGAGGGTGGGAGGTGTGAAGCAGCACATTTTTCTTCCACGTCTTGTCTCTGGCCGGGCTTCGTTCGCTCCGCGACCGTCTTGCTGAATAGGGACATAAACTGGCCATAGCTTAAAGGCAAACGAACTATCAGCGCAGGCTCCTCCTTCTCTAAGATCTCTCGTTCAACCGTACTTATCTCTCGTAAATCTCGAGTAACTGCTTAAGTTCTTCTCCACACACAACTCATGCGCTGGCTTGCTCTCATTTTTGAGAATCTTTCGTAGGCATCAGCCACGCCCTGACTTTACCAAGATAGGGAGCTTACACCGATGTAGAAAATCTGCATTTTAGGGAGAGTCTCGTCGTTCTTATGGAGGGTTTGGGGTGTGTGGCAAGAGGAACGACAATGGTGAGATAAAACAGTGATACCTCGTACGTGATGGGAACGGTTTGGCATGGAAGGATGAGGGTTAGGGTTGAAAGCCGCAACGATTGAAGCTTAGGTTTCGGGAGGGCGGCTATGACATCGGCATCTATATTAGTGCATCATTTATTCATCTCAATTCTCTTATACTTTTACGTCCATCACGTTTCATCCCTGATCTCCATCCCGTTCGCTTGATCGATATCGATTTTGGCTGCAGCCCGGATCAGCATGCTGCCGTCATATGAGGCAGCAGAGTCGCAATGGCGTTCTCAGCTCACAACCATGCGTCAAGCCATTGCAGAATTGAAATTGGATCAGACAAATGGGCAACCTCAAGCATATGGACAAGACATCTTTATCGATGACGGTAACCTCACAGGTAGCGGCTCCGATGATGATCTCTGGAATGTGTTCAGTGAAGAAGAGGATGGTGAATATAGCAGTGACATGCTCGACGGTGTTGCGGATTGTGGCTCTGAGCTGGAGCTTTACGGTCTTGACTATGGACCGGCATGGCTCAAGACCAAATGCATTGCCTTTGCCAGCCAAAATGCAGGCCTAGGTGCAGAAGAGCTACACCAACAGATATCTGCGATGCTGGTCTCAGATATGAAGGACGATGAGCTCCAGATGACTCTTGCTGACATAATAGGCTTCGAGGAACTAGACTTCGTGATAGAAATTATTGCGCATCGTGAGCAGATAACGTTACCACAATCTCAAGACGCCACAGCTACCAACGGAATGTTCGAACGCCTTCAGACAAAGCAACAACGGGAGCAAACCTTACAGCGTAGAGATAGTGAACACAAAAAAGCAGCACTAGCACCAGCACTAAATCGGGACGGATCTCAATACCCTCATGTATACAAAACTCACATTGCAGGAAACAGGTTAGCTGCCGGCGGCAGAAAATATGCGTTGCCAGAGGGAAGTCAACGAAAAGAGCACGAGAAGTATGAAGAGTACTCAATTCCAGCCGCAAAGGTGGGTACACTTGGGGTGGGTAGAAAATTGGTCGAAGTGGCAGAGATGGATGGGCTCTGTAAAAGAACTTTCAAAGGCTACAAGTCATTGAATCGTATGCAAAGCCTCGTGTTTCCTGTCGCGTACAAGACGAACGAGAACATGTTGATTTGTGCTCCCACGGGTGCTGGTAAAACGGATGCCGCCATGCTTGCGATCTTAAACGCAATCAGCCACAACCTTACCCCAAGTCCTGTGGAGGAACCAGAGGCTTCGGATTTTGTCGTCAAATTAGGAGATTTCAAGATCATTTATGTTGCTCCAATGAAGGCCTTGGCGGCTGAGATAACGGAGAAGCTGGGTAGAAGGCTTGCGTGGCTGGGCATCCAGGTGCGCGAATTCACTGGTGATCTGCACCTTACCAAGAAAGAGATTACCCAAACACAAATCATTGTGACCACGCCCGAGAAGTGGGATGTTGTCACACGTAAGAGTACCGGTGATACTGAGCTGGTCCAAAAGGTGCGTCTACTCATTATCGATGAAGTCCACATGCTTCATGATGAACGCGGTGCTGTGATCGAGTCTCTCGTGGCCCGCACGGAGAGACAAGTGGAAAGTACCCAATCTCTTATAAGGGTGGTAGGGCTTTCTGCAACTCTACCGAATTACATCGATGTTGCCGATTTCCTAAAGGTAAATCGCATGGCAGGTTTGTTCTATTTCGATGCTTCTTTTCGCCCTGTACCTCTAGAGCAACATTTTATTGGAGTAAAGGGTAAGGCAGGGACCAAATTATCAAGAGACAATATCGACCAGACAACATTTGAGAAGGTCAAGGACATGCTAGAGCAAGGTCACCAGATCATGGTCTTCGTGCACGGGAGAAAAGATACCGTCAATACAAGCAGGACCTTCATGCGGATGGCTCAGGAACAGCAATGCCAAGATCTCTTTGATTGCAGCAAGGTGGAAGGCTTTGCAAACGCTATCAAAGACCTCAAAAGTACTAAAGGCCGAGAATTGAGAGAGCTCGTCCCAAAAGGCTTTGCTACACATCATGCTGGGATGCCGAGATCTGATAGAAACAGAGTGGAACAGCTCTTCGCTCAAGGACATATAAACGTGCTTTGCTGTACAGCAACCCTCGCTTGGGGTGTCAACCTCCCGGCAGCCGCTGTGATCATCAAAGGTACTCAACTGTATAGCTCCCAAGAGGGCAAGTTTGTGGACCTTGGCATTTTGGACGTTCTCCAGATCTTCGGAAGAGCAGGTCGGCCCCAGTTTCAAGCCACTGGTATTGGGTTCATCTGTACCACACTCGACAGGCTAGATCATTATCTTTCTGCTGTAACTCAACAGCAGCCCATAGAGTCTAAATTCTCCAGGAAGTTGGGAGATAACTTAAACGCAGAAATCGCCTTGGGAACAGTCACTTCGATTCCAGAAGCGATCCAATGGTTAGGATATTCCTACCTGTTTGTCCGGATGCAGCGTAATCCGCTCACGTATGGCATCGACTGGGCTGAGATACGCGATGATCCCCAACTCGTCCAGAGGAGGCGTAAGTTAGCCATAGACGCAGCCCGCATACTGCAGCAGAGTCAAATGATTGTTTTCAATGAAATCACAGAGGAGCTACGAGCTAAAGACGTAGGCAGAATCGCAAGCCAGTATTATGTATTGCAAACGAGTGTCGAAATCTTCAATACCATGATGCGTCCACAAGCTACTGAGGCTGATGTACTCAAGATGATCAGCATGAGCGGCGAATTTGATAACATCCAGGCGCGCGAAAACGAGTCAAAGGAGCTCACCAAGCTTAAAGAGGAATCAACGCACTGTGATGTACAAGGTGGCACTGACGTTGCTTCTGTGAAGACGAATATCCTTCTCCAATCATACATTTCTCGAGCCCACCTTGAGGATTTTGCTCTGGTTTCTGACTCTGCGTACGTGGCACAGAATGCTGCAAGAATATGCCGAGCGTTGTTCATGATAGCCTTAAATAGAAGATGGGGCCACCAATGTCTGGTACTACTCTCTATGTGCAAATCGATCGAAAAACAAATTTGGCCGTTCGAGCATCCATTTCACCAGTTTGATCTACCACCGCCTATACTGAGAAATCTCGACGAGCGATCCCACATCTCTACCATTGAGTCACTGCGGGATATGGAGCCTGCGGAGATTGGCCAGCTAGTACACAACAATCGAATGGGTTACACGATATCAAAGCTCCTAGATAACTTCCCTACCCTGACCGTCGAAGCTGAGATTGCTCCGTTAAATCGGGACGTTCTTCGCATTCATCTGTACCTGACCGCTGATTTCCGTTGGAATGACAGGCACAACGGTACCTCGGAATCCTACTGGATATGGGTGGAAAATTCAGAAACTTCGGAGATCTATCACCATGAGTACTTTATCTTGACACGTAAAAAACTCTATGATGCCCATGAGCTCAACTTTACGATTCCGCTCTCAGACCCTATGCCAACGCAGATCTACGTCCGTGCTGTATCCGATCGCTGGCTTGGTGCGGAAACGGTGATACCAGTATCATTCCAACACCTCATCAGGCCCGATACAGAAAGTGTGTATACAGACTTGCTAGACCTCCAACCTCTTCCTATCAGTGCTCTCAGAAATCCTCTTCTAGAGGAGATATACGGACAAAGATTCCCGTTCTTCAATCCAATGCAAACGCAAATATTCCACACCCTGTATCATACACCGTCCAATGTACTGTTGGGTTCGCCAACGGGCAGTGGCAAGACTGTTGCTGCAGAGCTAGCTATGTGGTGGGCGTTCCGAGAGAAGCCCGGCTCCAAGGTCGTTTATATAGCCCCAATGAAAGCACTTGTGCGAGAGCGTGTACAAGACTGGGGCAAACGTTTGACGCGCCAGATGGGTCTCAAGCTTGTCGAGCTGACCGGTGACAATACGCCAGACACTCGCACCATTCGGGATGCCGACATCATCATCACTACGCCAGAAAAGTGGGATGGTATCAGTCGTAGCTGGCAAACCAGAGGCTACGTGAGGCAGGTCAGTTTGGTTATAATCGATGAAATCCATCTTCTTGGAGGAGATCGAGGTCCCATCCTCGAAATCATCGTCTCCCGTATGAACTACATTGCTTCTCAGTCGAAGGGCTCAGTAAGACTTGTAGGAATGTCGACCGCTTGTGCTAATGCTGTAGACCTAAGTAATTGGCTCGGGGTCAAGGAAGGCCTGTTCAATTTCCGTCATTCTGTCCGTCCTGTACCTTTGGAAATATTCATTGATGGTTTCCCTGAACAAAAGGGCTTCTGTCCACTAATGCAGAGCATGAATCGTCCCACATTCCTAGCCATCAAGACACACTCCCCAGAGAAGCCGGTCATTGTCTTCGTAGCCTCACGAAGGCAGACGCGGCTGACAGCGAAGGACTTGATCAACCTTTGTGGTATGGAAGACAATCCGCGGCGTTTTGTGCGCATGTCAGAGGAAGATTTGCAGGTCAATCTGTCGCGGGTCAAAGATGAGGCCCTCAGAGAGGCTTTAAGCTTTGGTATAGGGCTCCATCATGCAGGTCTGATGGAGGCTGACAGACAACTTTCCGAAGAGCTCTTCGCCAATAATAAGATCCAGATACTCGTAGCCACCAGTACTCTTGCATGGGGTGTAAATCTACCAGCGCATCTGGTAGTGGTCAAAGGGACCCAGTATTTCGATGCTAAGATCGAGGGATACAAAGACATGGACTTGACGGATGTTCTGCAAATGCTGGGCCGTGCGGGTCGTCCCCAGTTCGACTCCTCTGGAATTGCGCGTATCTTTACCCAGGACGCCAAAAAGGCCTTCTACAAGCATTTTCTTCATACGGGATTCCCCGTCGAATCGTCTCTCCACAATGTCCTTGACAATCATCTTGGAGCTGAGGTATCTGCAGGTACTATCGGTACCAAGCAAGACGCTTTGGACTATCTGACCTGGACGTTCTTTTTTCGTCGACTGCATAAGAACCCATCTTACTATGGCCTAGACATATCTGCCGAAGAGCACAATACCGTTGTGGCTCAGCAGCTAGCCAATGACTTCATGATCGAGATCGTGGACAAGTCCTTGAGTGAGCTTGCCGAATCAGGCTGTATTGCTCTACATTCGAATGGAGACGTGGATCCGACCCCATTTGGGAAGATCATGAGCTACTATTATCTGTCTCACACAACTATCCGTCAATTGGTGAAACATGCCAAAAGAAATGCGAGCTTCGAAGATGTCATGTCTTGGATGTGCGGCGCCACTGAGTTTGATGAGCTTCCGGTCAGGCACAACGAGGATCTCATCAATGCGGAGATGGCGAAGAACCTACCACTAAATGCTGATTGCCTTGGCCTCCCAATGTGGGATCCTCATGTGAAGGCGTTTCTATTGCTCCAGGCATACTTCTCCCGCATCGACTTGCCGATCTCCGATTACGTTGGTGATTTGACTTCAGTGCTGGACCAAAGCATCCGTATTGTGCAGGCTTCCATCGACGTTCTGACAGAGCTTGGCTACCTCTCGAGTTGCATGATGATGGTTACTCTTCTGCAGTGCGTCAAGTCAGCACGATGGCCCGATGATGGACCTTTGTCGATCCTTCCCGGCGTGGATACAGTCAAGGAGCGTGAGCGAGCCAAGACAGCCGGGTCTTATCCCCGAAATCTGACCCAGATCCACGAAATTTCGAAACCGGCTCTTTCCAAGCTATTGAAAGGCCTAGGTCTCGCGCAGGGCTTCCAGACTGAAGTTGACAGAGTTGTCAATACCCTGCCCAATCTCAAATTCAATGTCATGGACATCAACGCCCTTAGCTTGACCGTTGGAATTACTCGACTCAATCCAGCAGTTCAAAACGATTTTCGGATCTATGCGCCGAAGTACCCCAAGCCCCAATCCGAAGGGTTTTTCCTTGTAGTAGCGGACCCTGTAAAGGATGAAGTACTAGCTATGAAGCGTTTCAATTGGCCGCCGGTGGATAAGTTGCGAGGTCGCTCAAACAAGTCTACTTCGAGATCGGTTGTAAAGCTGAATCCTGAAAGTGCAGAAAGGAAGTTGGATGTGCTGATTCTCAGTGATGCTTATATTGGTATGGTATGGAGGGCGCAAGGCATCGAGATACCGGGTGCACCGTCCGCGGAAGATGATGACGGTAAGAAGAAGCCACAGGCTTGCCCATGAGGCTTTCTGTTCATAGCGTTATCAAGGCGCCCTAGCGTGGCATTTTCCCGTCAGCAAATATGTGCACATGGTTGGGTTCATAGATGGATGAACGTTCGAGCCGATTGCAACCTTTCGAGGACTGCAGCCATTACGTTGACAACCGTCGGTTCCCCTAAAACGTCTTTCGTACCAATGAAGGGGCAGGATTTACTTATTGTCAGTCCAGCTGGGGTCTCTCGATGTGAAGTACATGGCATAGTCGGATTGTTATGGAGATTGAGCATCGTCCAGTGTCGGGGAGGAGATGAACACCATCTGTGATACAGCACATATAATTCAGCATTATGATATTGACTATTATCAAAGGGGGAGTCAGAGCAATCACAATTGTGCACGTCCTGGATAGGCTTGAGCACACTGATGTTTCAGGAGCCGCTGCTCTGCGGCTCCATTGACTGTGTCCCCTGTCCTCATCTCAGCAGATACTATCATGATAGTCTTTCAGTATTGACATCAACGCTAGTGTATGCATATCTACAAGAGAAATAACAAGGTTATGCGAGAAAGAAAATTGGCGCTGCCAACGACCAATGCATAGCATTCGGTGACAAGGAGCCAAACCGCTGGAAGACTCAAACAAGACTTTCTCCACTCGAAGGCCTCAGCACCCAGTCATTCACCAGGCGTCCGGAGGCTCGGCCCGAATGATGGCACGATGTCTCCCACGCCTCGACTTGACCACTCATGGTAATCTCTTAGGAGCGTAAAGCCAACCATATCGACATTTCCTTCAAGCTTCCTCTAGCGTCAAATGATGTGACTTTCTAGCCGCCGGAGTGCTTATCCCATTCACAAAGCTTGGTCGCCTGGGCTGCCTAACAAGCTTAGGTGCTATCGGCACAAGTAGCTGACGCTGTCGGCGCGAGATTGAGATCTGTCTGGCAATGGAAACCTCCGCCAAGGTGCTCACTGAGCCACTCCGTGGAGGGTCGGGGAACGTGGGCTCTTCCAGCGGCAAAGACAGCTTCTTCATGCTGGATTTACGGGCTGGGAACGCTCGTTCGAGGAAAGCCTCTCTTGCACTCCTAGTGGTCGGTGTTGGAGGATCGATCTCTTCGGCTGAATGTGAATCATGTGGAAGCTCAGGACACTCGAGGAGACTGGCTTGGGTCGAATTAGCTGAGGGGCATAGCATATCCAAGCTACGATCTCGTCCGGAAATCGGGGTCGAGGGTAAATCTGCCGAACTGTGGACAACGACGAAGACGTGGTCCTGGCCATGAGACTTGCTCTTGTGGATCTGAGGTCGATCCGGAGGAGTGAGACCGTTAGGAGCGGTAGTCGAGCGGCTTAGTGGGCTTGGCTTGGACATGGGCTTGCATGCGGTATTGTTCGTTGGCTGACGAAGATTCGAGGTCGATGACGGAAAGAGAGAGAAAGACGGAGATTTGGCGGATCTGGACGAAGTGGAATCATCTCGTTGGTGGGGCCGCTTTTGCAATTCGTCGACTGGGGATTGATGAAGGTCCCTCGGATTAGGAACAGCTTGCAGCTCCTCATTTCGCCCTTGCCGCCGAGCCAAGAGAGATGACTGTATCGTGGGTTGCTGTTTTGGTTTCTGGCTGAATTCGAGCAGATCACCAAACATCACGCTGTACCGCTCTAGCTCCACGTTGGGAATTTCGACTTGTAGCAGAGATGCAAGAGGCTTCCGCAAGACTATTGGCGGCGGCAGTGGGGTGGGTCGGTGATCCTCAATTCCTGCACCTGCAGAAGAGGCGCTATGCACTCGAGGTGATTCGGCGTTGGTTTCTTTAATGATTCTCCGTCCTAGAACCCTCTTCCGCGAACCACTCGTCCGGAGCAAGCCACTGCTCTCTTGTCCGGTGGTGCTGTTGGGAGAATCTGTGCTTGTCTGGTTACTCCGACTCGATTCGACTCGCTTGCGACGAGGCACGTCCATCTCGGGGTGATCCTGAGCATGGTGGTGCTTTGCCGGTCCCTGCCTATTTACTCTGTCCAATTGATAAAACGATGAAGCCTCAGGGCTTTGATTTGCCGAGTCTTTCCGTCCGAAGAAGCTGCCAAATGTTTTCCACCTGCTATTCTTCCTCTTGATGCCTTGTGTCCCAGCATTGATCTCAGTGATTACCCCCAATGCGCTGGGTAGGTGTTCCGGCGAGGTACTAGTGTAAGTAACATCGAATTTTTGGCAGACATCGTCTCGGTCGTCGGGCGGCAGCGGGGGCAAGGGACTCTGCCCTGGACTGCCCAACGCAAGGCCAATCACTATCTCATCGGAATGCGATTTTCGTCCACCACGCAGCGGAAGAGGCTTGACGTTGGGTGTAGGGCCACTTGAGGTAACAGTTCCGCCATGGCCACCGACATCTGGTTCCCCCGGTTTCGTTCGTTTTGATCTCGACCTTGCCAAAGGTCCTGCCTTTGACATCGCTCACTATTCCAGATGTTTCCTAGGAGCGCTGCAACAGGCACCAGGCCAATATTACGACAAAGAGCAGAGCCGGTGAAATTGGAAAATATTGAAGTTGGCAAATAAGAGTGGAGTAAGAAAGAAGTGATTGAGTGTTTCAAGGAATTTAGGTGGTAAACGCTGTTTAGAACGAAACGTTGACGGCATTTGATGGCAGAATGAGAGGTTACTTTCTTTTGCCCACCAACCTTAGTGCCAGCTCGCCCGCCAGTCAGACGGTGGTCATATTGACTCAGCATACCTGAGCTGTATCATTGGTGCTAAAGTGGTGAAGTCTGCTGTCGCCAAGAGGAGCAGGCGGGATTGTGTAAAATTGCATGGCTTGACCCTGCTTTACCTGAAACGCTCCCATACCGGCAATATCATTGGTGACAAGATTAAGCCTCTCAACCTGAATCTGCCATTCTCCTCTCTCTGCTAAGATTGCTCTTTCTTATGAACAACTTGTGCTCAGCATCTCAGATGTCGAAGAGAACGACATTGTAATTGAATCGGAGATGATAGAAAGGACGCAACGGAGCGAGACAGTCAAGATTGAACTGTGTCTCACGGTGCATGCAAGATCAGGAGGCTTGTTTGAAACAAAAGCGAGACGCCAGATAAAGTACTGTGACGTTCCGTTTCATTGTCATACAACGCGCGCCTCTCCGTTGGTGCCATGCCTGCCAAGCGATGAATAGAATCAGCCTAAAGTAGACTAGAACTAGAACAACCCCAAGGAAACCCGGGAACGTTTTATTCTAGAGGCTTTGTTCCGCTCACATCCCCAGAATTAGAGTAGAAATTTTGGTGGGGCTTTGTTTCCTTGCTCCCCCCCACCTTGCCAGTGCTCGGCTGAACTGCATCCTTATTGCTGCACCTAGAATATCTCGTACCTGGCAAACATTCAGAATCCTTTTGCAGGCTCATCTGGATTGCGCTCCGACTGACACAGTACTTTGAATTTTCCCCTGGTGGTGTATAATGTCGTGGCAAGGTCAGACATCTAGTCACCCCTTCTCCATGTCGATTGCTGACTAAAGCGGGCACAATAGCATACGTCGATACCAGGTGCCTTGACTACCTTACATACACAAATTTCACGTCGTTGGCCACTGACCAGGGTCTAGTCTGGTGGGGACCGGGAACCTCGACAAAGCAGCCATCTTCAACAAGGAAGGAACCAGTGTATGGGCCACAACGCAAGGTTTCACTGTATGTTGCCATCTAGTAATCACTCACCTCTTTACCAGATGCAAATACACCAGGCTCCCTGAGGTAGTGCGAAGCGAGGGTTTGGGTTGGGCTGTGTGTATTATTGAGGAAGCTGACTGTGGGGCTACAGGTTTCGCCAACGGAGATAAAGAACATCATCGCTTCCTATACCGATACGTCAGATGTCAAGAAGATCCAGAGTGAAGGCTTTCGAGTTGCAGGCGAGAAGTATATGACCATCAAGGCCGATGAGAAGAGTGTGTATGGCAAAAAGGTGCATTGCATATCCAATTGCTTACGGAAAATGTGCGTTACGAGTATATATTGCTGATGCGGTTGCGATTGCAGGGGAAAGAAGGTGTGGTGGTAGTCATGACCCAGCAGGCCATCCTCATTACCCACTACCCGGACCATGTACAACCAGGGCAGGCAACTAATACTGTGGAGCAATTAGGTGATTATTTGGTTGGCGTTGGCTACTAGGCATCTGCACATTTATTTCCTCAATGCCTCAGGAACCTGTACCTTAGTTGCATTCCTCCTTGAGGACGGGGTCCACCTATAGACGGAGTACAATCCCCAACCACACATACCGTCAACTCTGTTCTACAAGTCTCATCATCCCGTCCATCGCAAGCAGTCGCCCGCAAGCTACTCTTTCTTCAAGCCCAGCGACCGTATCTTTCATGCCCCCAGGACTGAGGGAGCACACTCCCATATCCGCAGCCGGGCTGTGCGTCCTAAAATCGGCGCTTCGTCCATCAATTGTGTAACAAGAGCATCACAGCGCTCATACGGGCAGCTCTGCATTCCTACGCCCACCTCCTGCGCTGTTCAGTGCCTGCTGTATGTATGGTCCTACCACAGGTACGTTGCTGGCGAAACCACCAATTGTCGCAAAGAAGTCTCCAAAGAGAATCGGTATCCCGTACAGTTCAATAAGAAATCCAATCAGAGGCCAGCGCAGTAGTATAAGTACGATGCCTGTCACAAACGCAGCTGTGCCTTTCCATTTCTGCCGTCGAGCGAAGAAGACCGCCGTCTTTTGTGGGCCGATGATGAGGGTGAGACCAAGGAGGAAGAGTATCTGATGATAGCCAGCGGTTAGAAGAGCGCAGGACCTGACAAGAAGGTCTCTCGTACATTTCCCATTGCCAGCATGGCTCTATCCATGAACATCACTATCCCCCCAACGAAGAACATCCCACCTGTAACTCAGCGTTAGATCGTGCGAAAAGCTCCGGTGAGAATCGTAACCGTACCTACCACCGCTGCAGCAGGCAACTCCAACCTCTAGAATCAGATGAAGCGTTAGTGAATGTCACCACCGGGGGTTTTCTAGAACAGTCCCTATGTAAGCTGTGTAGGTTATTCAAACGACGTACTTTGCGAGTCTGTAAGCCAGAGTGTAAGCATGGCGAACGGGAGAGAACGAAGAAGGATGAGTATTTGATCGTGAGATGTGCACAACGGCTTGCGATATTGTTGTGTCTTTTAGACAATCCACTGGCGTCTCTTGGAATATGCTTGTTACAAACAAGTGCGCCCTAGATAGAACACGGCTTGGCGTAACAGATCTCTTAATATACGTAGCTTTAGAAAGTATTGCTATACAATAAGTAAGTGAGATGTTGATAAGCAATCAGCTGTAATAAAACATAGTAAAACCAATGGTCAGTTATTCGTCTCTAGAGACTTGTATATAAGTTTATAGCAAAATGATGCGGACACGTTCATTTTCTATCGGCCTGTGGCCGAATGCGGATTAGCGTGGACTTGCTCCGCACCTATCTTGCCTGCTGCAGGCAACTTGCCATATTCATCCACACTGCGAACACAATCCACGTCGTTGAACGGACATCCATTCCAGTCCCTAACAATACCAAAGTATCTAAATCATTGTGCTACCGAAATCAAAAAGTTCGTGTCCGGTGCCCTCTTCAAGATTGCGGCCAACCTCGGGCTTTTGCTTAGTTCTAGAAGCGACGGCCTCCTGCAGGTATGCTGGGGCTCAGCGTACCTAATGGCGAGCATCAAGAATCCTATATCCATAGCAATAGGCCTCTACTCTTTACTCTTCTTAGCGGGAGTAGTCGGCTCTCCTGCAATTGATGACATTCTCTAAGAAGCTCAGTTATTGGTGATGTTGCAAAAATCGGATAAATATCTTCAGAGAATTCCTCGAAATTCTTTTAGAGCTGCTGACAGCCAATCTAGAGTAGCCCCAGCTCCAGCCTAGGCAGTCATAGCGACTTGTGGGATGCCTACGTTTTGTGGGATATTTTTTCCTGAGAGGCTTGCAGTCCTGGTTGAACTGTACATTCTCCTACTTCATTGATCGCTGTGGCAACAGTCGTTTACGGATGCTGTAACTGGTTCCCAATTCTCTCCCATGGGCTCATCGGTATATTGTCCAACTCGCGTAGACAAAATTGGTCACGTTTAAGCCGGAGCGCCTTCTTGAAGCTTGTACCGAGAGGACCAAGCCGGGTAGGAGGGGTTTGACTACGGTCATACCGTACATTTTCTATTCCCTTTCTCATGTGTCCTTGGCGAAAGCAGCTTCATTAATTGGTATTTGAGCTTTGCATTTTAGATTGCCCCATAAAGCCATATTGTGAGTGCAAGATCTGGACATGCAAACCATGAAGTGCAGGGGCTGCGACCAACATCACTTGAGCACGACGTGGGCCCCTCTGGCTTCTAGATACTTCTCTGCTGCTCCCTGATTCAAACCCCGAACGACATCAAACATCTGCTTGTTGTGGTAACGGAGCCTGGTTTTTGGATCCGTGTATGGAGCTGGTAAACCTGTGATGTCGCAATAATGCTTCTGGTGCGCGGGGTGAAATGATGGCGCAGATTCGATATTGGTATAAGTAGCAGTTGGCCCGGTCGATATTGAGGCTTGCAAATTTCTTTCGTGGACCATAGTAGAAAGATTCTGGGCAGCTTGCGAGATGTTGGATTGTGCGAATGCCCCATTCGTAAGCATAGGTGTCGCTGCCCCAGTGGCCAGGGCAGAGCTTTGAGGGTTGGGGGTAGAGAAGCCACTGTTGTCGTGAGTTGCATTGACCGATGCTTCCTTGCGTGCAGCTTCCGCAACGATCTGTTTGATGTTCTTATTCCGCCGTTGTGAGGGTTTCCACTTAGGATTGCGGAATGTTCGAGGCTTCAGTGTCAGGTCAAGCCGATCCAATAGCTGCTGGTGTGAATCATCTGCTGCTGGAGCTGCCGGAGCCATGGTCGTGCCACGTTAGAGCACAGAAGGACGAAATCCGACAATACCACGCGAACACATATAAATGTTAGCTCATGTTTTAGCACCCGTTGAGCTTATTCTAAGTACGGTGACAGGGATTATTTCGGAGAGGACACACCACAGTAGTCCCTGTCGCGCTAACAAATATTACGTTGTAGTAAGGCTTAACCGTCAGCCACGGGATATTTACGCTGATTATGTTTACAGTCGGGCATGATGGTATGAACTGGCAATCGATTGAAAGCACTCTACATGCTTGGGTTGACAAGTAGACCAGGAGTCACCGCATGAGTATCAGCAAAGCCTGCTCCTTACGCGTATCATCACTAACGTCGTGAGTAATTGAGCAACTCTTTCACATACGTTGGCGTATTGATCACCTAATCTAGGAAAAACTCAATGAAGCTGTAATGGTATTGAACAAGAATCTCCAAGTACCTGACCCACTTGATGGCATGGTTTCTTGGGGATGACACACTAATGCAGGTACCGTTTATTAGGAGATCAATGTTCAAAACATGAACGTCGAGCTAGTAGCGCAAATGTTTAAAAACTACCGGTCGAATGTTCTTTTTCACCTGGAAGGTAAGTGTCTTCCGAGCTCTACAATGGCTATTTTCTAGGAGAATAACGATATATCTTTGCAGCAACGGACAGCCTTCAGGAACCCTCATAAAGCAATACAAGAGCCATATCTGAATATCTCCATGAAGGCAACGGGTAATGACGACGATCCATTCATTGTGAACAGAATCACTGTGGCGCTTGTAGATCACATATGTAGACTATACTTAGTGGGGAAAAGTACATGATTTGAGAACCATTCCATGCCGACCTGTATCGATAACCTCCTACGTAATCTCCATGATATAACATCAAGTAATGCAGATAGGACCAACCGTTTCATTCAACTGACCATGAGGTTCACTGCGACTCCTTGGTATTAGAAGTGGACATCACGTACGCAAGACTGTCAGCCATGACCATAACATCTACGCGCTACGTGGAGCCTGTCCTTGACTCCGGCGCCACAAACGGCAAGACGTCTCCAAAGCGTCCACCGCAAATCTGGACTGCCGTTGATTCTCCTTTCAGGGGCTACCAAAAAGCTCCTTCCGAGGGCTATCGAAAAAGCAGCGGTGAGACAGCAATAGTAATAGACAATGGTATGGCGGACTCGTAGCTTTAGACGCCAACCTGCTAACGGATGGCAAGGATCTAGTCTTGTACGAGCTGGCTGGTCTTTCGATGCAGCCCCGCGACTATCATTTCCCGCCGACGTGGCGCGATACCGAGATCGCAAGCTCAACAGGACAGTCTCCTACGTCGGCTACGATGCTTATGCCGATGCCACGACAAGGGGCCAAATCAGGAATGCTTTCGAGCAGGGCACCAGCATTGTTGGCAATTGGGACGTGATGGAGGGTATACTTGACCATGTCTTCGTGAACTTGGGTATTGATGCAGAGGATGGGGGTATTGGAAGACCTGTGCTTATGACGGAGCCTGTTGCCAACCTAGGCTACTCAAGGAAGAGTCAGTGTACAAGCTATCAAATGGACTTTACTGATCCACTGCAGCTATGAGTGAAATTCTATTTGAGTGCTATTCTGCCCCTTCAGTGGGTTACGGTATCGACTCGCTTTTTTCATACAAGTATAACAAAGGAAATAGTGGGCTTCTCATATCATCATCACACTCTTCGACTCACGTTATACCGGTGCTGAACTCTAAGCCAATCATGGCCAGTGCTTCGCGTCTAAATTGGGGAGGCTTTCAAGGAGCCGAATACCTTCTAAAGCTTCTAAGACTGAAGTATCCAAGCTTCCCGGGAAAGCTTACCGACTATCAGGCGCAGCACATGGTTCGCGAGCATTGCTACATCTCCCATGATTACGACAAAGAAATGAGTATGTTTCTGCACTGGAACGATTTAGAGAATAGGGAACACATTATTCAGTATCCTTACACAGAGCATGTTGAGGTCGAAAAGAGTGAAGAGGAGCTAGCGCGGATTGCAGAGCGGAAGAGAGAGGGCGGAAGAAGACTACAGGAACAAGCGGCCAAGATGAGATTGGAGAAGCTAGTTCAGAAGGAACAAGAGCTTGAGTACTATAAGGACCTACAACAGCGCCTCGTGGGACAGACGAAGAAGGAGACAAAACGCTTACTAGATGACGATGAGTTCAAAGACGAGGCTCAACTGGACAGGGTGGTCAAAGAGATGGAGAAGTCGGTTCGCAAGGCGAGGAACAAGGATCTCGGCGTCTCCGACAATGTGGAGGATGAGGAAGTAGCTACGTTTCCGCTGCTTGATATTTCAGATGATGAGCTTGACGAGGCAGGGTTAAAACAGAAACGGCACCAGCGATTGCTTAAGTCTGGGTTACAGGCTAGGGAGAGGGCTAAAGTCGAAAAGGAGCAAGAAAGAATTCGAATAGCTGAAGAAGCCAGACTCGATGATGAACGGCGCATTAATGATCTTGAAGGGTGGCTGGAAGACCGGAGGATTGCTCGATTGGTATGGGAAATTTGCACGGTCAAAGCCTGCCTGTTTTCTAACACTATTCTACGCAGGCTTTGCTCCAAAAGATCAAAGAGCGAGATCGACACAAGGCCGACCTCGGCAACCGTAAATCTCTTGCCAGCCAGATGCGAATGAAAACTCTTGCAAATTTGGCATCAGATGCCCCCAGCAAGAAGCGCCGACGCGGTGGTGACGATGACAATTTCGGTGCTAACGATGAAGACTGGGGAGTCTATCGCACTGTTGCAACGGGTGAGCAGAGCGAGGATGAGGATGAGGAAGATTTTGACGCAGAAATGAAGATTGTGGAGGAGCAGTTGCTCAAATTCGATCCAAGTTTCAGCGAAAGTAAAACCATGGCCGCTCAAAAGGACTGGACAAAGAGTCTTCTGCATGCCTTCTTACGTGGTCCGCGACCATTCGATTCGGAGAGCCAACAAGAGACGCATCAATTGCATCTGAACGTGGAAAGAATTCGTGTTCCCGAGGTCGTTTTCCAGCCCGCTATAGCAGGTCTTGACCAGGCTGGTATTGTCAACATCGCTGCTGACATGGCTAATCATGGTATGGGCAATCCCCAGGACCGCACCGAAATCTTGAAAGATGTTTTCCTTACAGGTGGCAACACTCTCTTCAGAGGTTTTGAAGAACGGCTTAGTAAGGAACTACGCACTGTACTCCCAATCAATGCCTCAATGCGTGTTCGACGAGCTGGCGATCCGTTGCTAGATGCATGGAAAGGCGCCGCCCAGTGGTCAAAAGAGTTGGCATTCAAGCAAGCTCGCGTGACTCGTGAAGAGTATCAGGAAAAAGGCCCCGAATACTTGAAGGTCAGTCTATGATTCATATGTGAAACAACCAATGATGGGAGGCCGCTTATAATTGAGTCTTAGGATCATAAGATGGGTAATTCAGTGACTTTCTGAATCTGGCGAAGGTTCGCGGTGATGAACGTCCAAGAAAGGAGATTTTGAAAACCTTGCATGATGATAAGGAGTTCAGCTCTGAAATTTGGTATCTTAACATCCCCATGTCGACATGATCCAATCAGCCGATGATATACTAAGTAGTAAGTGGTATACATTGCGGCTCCTACAAACCTCGCAATACCTACCCCTGAACGCCAAGAAGCTCGTGCGACATTATTCGTTCACCAACCTGCTGGTGTTTACCATTGCACAATCCTTTCGAGATCTCATCATGCTGCTGCTATTAAGCATTCTATGCAACGATTGGCCACTAGATATCCCTCGTGCAACACCAGTCAATGGCGGCTGAGGTGTCAAAGAAGCCTCAAGCAGCGAGCGACATATTATCCGCATGACTGGGGCTAGTATCGGGACGCACCTCCGAGTCATCCACATTACGAGGTCTCTTGGGTGGGGCGCTCCTGGAGTATGGGGACTCGTCGTTTTGACTTCTGTTACCACCCATGTCTGCTACTGCTTGGGCGGCTGAAGCTTGCAGCTGGTTTACCGCCGAGCTCCCCATCGGTGCAGTTGGTGCGGGGATTTGGGTAGGAGTATGGGATGATTGAGGATGAGGGATGTCGATATTAGACGGTGGTTGAGGGTATTCGCCTTGCGACTCGAGTAAGCGGGACTGCAGGCTGATAATATAATCCCGTAGCTGATAATTTTCCGATTGGAGGGATTTGAAGTTCTCATTAAGGTTGTTGAATTCCCTTACTTGGTTCTCGAGAGTCTTGATGTGGCCCTCTTTGCGTTGCCTGAACGCACGCTGTTGTTTAATAAGAATTTAGTAAGCTGCCTTTGTCACCCAGAAATAGGGGAACTCGTTTAAACTCTGAATTAAACCACTTCAGTCCACAATCACACCACAATCACATACCTGGGCAGCTCTGTTCTGCGCCGCGCGTTTTGAGGTCGACAATTCGCGCTTTCCGCCTTTTCGACCGTCACTACCATTATCATCGCCTCCACTATCGCCTGCGCCCGGGTTCATTATTCCTGTGCCCGCAATTGCAGGATCGATGTTGTGATGCTGTGGACTTCCAGCGGTGGACAGTTGATGCTCTGGTCTATGGGCGGGAATGAGGTGGTTCTGGACTTGGGCGGCGAGCAGTTGCTCTCGAAGAGCTGACGGCATGTATGTATCAGCAGACCTACAACAGGCTGGACAAGCTATCTCATTCGCCTCACCTCTGTCCTCGACATTTTCTTGCTATGTGGAGTTAGTAATTGCATTCTCATAGCTGTGAAACTGGCGTTTGATTCGCTTACCTGTCCAGGTGCCCGCAACGGATGCGGTGCTGGCGCAAGGGTTGGCTGCATTATGGAGATAGACTGGATAGCCTCGGCTGATTACAACTCAGCACAGGTCTAATTACACACCGAGAACATTGAGATAGGTATAGGGACACTGTTTGAAATCACCAGGCTCGCACCGGTGAGGAAGAAGCCCCTCGGGAAGGAACTCCAAGCCCCGAGCCGAATAGTTCCTTCCCTTAAATGACTACTGCCTCCTGGAGACTGTGATAGCCTAAGAGAGCCGACCGTTCCTATACAGAACCATCGGATTATGAAGGGCTATTCTATACCAACTGATTACAAATCCTAGTAAGCACGGCGAATAGAACAACGTTAGATTGTCGGGCGGTCGGATGCCGAGACCTTAGCGGCTGAAGCCCTGCGTTGAGATACTAAGGCTAGCCTTATCTTTAGGGAGGTATTACGGTTACACCGCCTCTGCCTATAATTACACCCCCTAAGTACCTATAGCTATACCCCCTAATATTAGGTTTAGACTAACTGCGTTAGGTTAGTACTTTAAATTCAGGTCGGGTATCTATTAAACTCTTAGCGAGTTAATACTAAATCTCTAGCTTAAGTATTTAAGTTAATACTAATAATTAGTACTAAGTATTTAAGTTAATATAATAAAGTAGTTTTAAGTATTAACTTAACTTACTAAGACTTTAAATTTTCAAGACTTTAATTTTAATTAAAGTATTTTACTAAGATTATAATACTAAAAATTACTCCTTCATAATATAAATAGACTAACCGCGTCGGGTTAGTACTTTAACCTCGAGTTAGGTTCCTAACTCGACTCTTAGTAAGTTAATACTAAATTCCTAGCCTAAGTATTTAGGTTAGTACTAATAATTAGTACTAAGTATTTAAGTTAATACTATAAGGTAGTACTAAGTATTAGTACTTAAGTATTAACTTAACTTACTAAGACTTTAGTTTTAATAAGGGTATTTTACTAGACTATAATATTAGAAATACTTTATAATAATATAAAAGGGTAATATAATTATTTAATAGTCTTTAATAAATAGCCTATCTATTTATCTAGTTAGATATCTCTATAAACTTATATTTATAATTCTTTTATTTATTACTATCCTCCTTACTATTATTATACTTATTATTATTATCCTTACTACTACTATTAGTCTTACTAGTATCTTTTAACTTATATTTCCTATCCTCTTCTTTATCCTCTTTAATAGTATACTTAATTTTTTTTCCTATTAGTACTAAATTTAATTAAGATACCCTCCTTATCTTAATTCCTTTATATAAGGTTAAGTATAATATAATCCTTTATATTAAATATATTAATATACTCTTATATAAATTTAATATAAGTATTTATAATATTAGGGTCTTATATAGCTTTTAACTCCTTTAAACCCTTATAATATATAATCCTTTACTTAATAATTTATATAATTAGTAAATTAAATCTAGTAAATTCTAACTTAATAGTATTTATATCTTCCTTAGAAGTATTTTAAAAGTTAAGTTAATTAAAAGATAGGATTAAAGACTAATTATATATTTACCTCTTTTATAAAACTAGTTATATTATTTATAATTTATATATAATTTACTAGTTTATCTAGCTTAACTTATTCTTTAATAGCCTCTTTATTATCTTTAAGGTATAACTCTATCTTAAAATATTCTATTATATAGTATTAGCTATTTAGGAAGTATTATATTACCTAATTATATTATTATAAATCCCTCTTTTATATCTTTCCTCCTTTATAATATCTTTTACCTTAATTACTAGCTTTATATAATCCTCTTTAATAGCTATCTTTTATATATCTAATTCCTTTAACTTCTTAATCCTTTTTAATACTATTATATAGTTATTAGATACTTTTATATATAATAGCTTCTTATTATTATCCTAGTCTTTTACCTATTCTCTACTTATAATTAATTTAGGATTTTAGTTATAAGGACTTAATATTATTATAATATTATATTAACTTATCTATCTAGTAATATATTTAAGTAATATAATTAATAATAAATACTTATTATATATTAATAACCTATCTTATTATAATATCTTAAATATATAAAGATAGGAGTTATAAAGAAGATTTTAAGGGGTAATTCTACTTATAATTATACTTATAATTACGCGGAATATTCTACCTAATATTATTTTACCTTATATTAAAACTTTTAAACCTTATATTCCTTCTTTTATCTATTATTATATATATTTAATAACTTTAATAATAGCTTATACTAAGTAGACTAGTAATATTATTTTATAATATATTTCTTACTCTATATATTAATAGGTAGATAGTATAAGGAGCTAATAAAATACTAAAATTACTAGTTAGAGGGGGTAAACTCTTATAAGGTAGGGGAGTAAATAAGCTATTATATAAGAAGGGAAAGGTAATATAAATAGGTAATATATTAAAATATAATTAGCTAATCCTTTATAATTAATAATACAAAAATTAATAATAATAAAATAAAAGTATAAGGTTAACTTAAGTCTTAAAGCTTTAAAAGAGATAAGATAATATTAAAAGTCTATTAATAATCTTATCTTAAAGCTACTATTTAATTATATTATAAGGGAGGTTATAATAGATATTATAAGAGTTAATATAAACTTATATTAAATTTAAACTTTAACTTTAAAAGTATTATAAAATTTTATAAAAGTATTTATAATATCTTTTCTCTTAAGTAAGTATATTATTATTTTATATTACTATTTAATCCTTATAATAATTACTTATTAATATATCTTATAATATAGATTTAAATCTACTTTATATTTATATTAAATATATTATTATTATAAAGAGGGATTTATAACTTATAAAGGAATTAATAAAGAGCTTTAATATTATACTATTTAATACTTAAGGGTAGTAATAGTTTTATAGTATTAGGAGTAGAGGGTAGGTCTAAGATAATATAGCGCTCCTAGTATTATAACGCTCCTAGTATTATAGCGCTCCTAGTATTATAGCGCTCCTAGTATTATAATACTCCTAGTATTACGGCGTTCTTAATAAGATAAAGAATTATATTATCTTCTTATATTACCTTTATATTTTTATATAGAAATTAAACCTACTTTATAAATATATTACCTAATTATTAATTAACTTTAAAATTATAATTACTAATCTATTTATCTTAAGATATTTATTAATCTTAATTTAAAAGGATCTTTACTTTTATTAATACTTTAATTAGTATCTTCTTTCCTTTAAAGAATATCCTAGGGCTTAGTAAGAGCTTCTTTAAAGTCTAACCTTATAATATAATTATAATACTTTAGAAGTATTACTTATTTTATAAACTCTAGTTCTAATTATATATAATCTTATAAATATACTCTTTAAGTAAGATTAAAGACTCTCTTAATACTTATAAATAATATTAAGTATAAAAGGATATCCTTAGCTATTTATATTAGATTTAAATAAGCTAAAGTATTATCCTTCTAATACTCTTATATAAGAATATCCTCTAATAGACTTTTAAAATAAAAGTATTAAATAGCTTTACTTTATAATAAAGACCTATAATTTAGATATTAAAATAGACTTCTCTTTACTCTTATTAAAGGCTATTACTAGTTAATATAAATTTAAATATATTATTATATTATATTACCTTATTAATATTTTATATATCTTATATATTAGTCCTTTTAATAACTAGTAATATCTTATAATACTTATAAAAGTAATTAGTAAATTTATTCTTATACCTCTTTTTATAAGAGGTTAAAGTATTATTATTATTTAACTCCTCTTATTTATCCTAAGTTTTATATAAACTTAGTTTTATAAAAGGGTCTAAAATATTAATAAAATGTTATATTAATCTACCTTTGCCTTCTATTTTAAAATAATACTTAGTAAGTTTTATTAAGGCTACTTTATAAATATAAATAATACTTACTTTACTAATAATCCTATTATTATTATATATTATTATTAAAATATTATTAAAATATTTAAAAAGAGTATTATATAATTAGAATCTTAAATATATATTTATATTTATTATTTAAGAAACTATTAAGGTAAGTTAATAAATAGGATTTAATATATTATTAAGTAGTAATATTATTAACTATTTATATTTATTAAAGTTAATTATATTAATTTTTAGATTAATTATATTTTTATCTACTTAAGTATTAATAAAGTTATATAATTAATATATATAATAAAGTATTAAGTATATAGAATTCTAATAAATATAAATATCTTATATAAGTTTTAAAGTCTTTTATTAGAGTTTTCTTATAATTATAAAAAATAAAGCTTTTATTAAGGAGATAAGTTAATTACTATTATCCTATATCCTAGTATAGTATCCGTCTTAAGGGTTTTTACTAAGGTATAGCCGAGATGGATACTAGTCTTACTAGGATATAGGATAAGAGCGCGGATCTATTTAAAATATTAATAAGTATATTACCTATTTATATTACCCTTATAATATTATACCTTCTTAATAATAGTTAATAGACTTATATTTACTTAGATATCTTTAACTTAAGTATCCTCTAATAATATTATAATATTATTTAAAGCTTTTAAGTCTAGGGCTTTAATAAAGTCTTATATTATAAGGTTAAAGATATAAGTTATATAAGGAATAGAGTTTTATAATTTATCTTATTAGATATCTTACTAAGCTAGAGATTTCTCTAATTTATCTTTTAAGGTTCTATTATTACTAGTATTATTAGTAATAACCTTAAGAAGCTTATCTTTAATTTTATAAAGGGTTAATATCTTTATTATTTCTATTATAAGTAAATACCTAGAATACTAGATATTAAGTAGTATAAAAGTAATAAGATATTCTTAATATTAAAAATTAGTATTAACCTAGTAGACTAATACTTTAAGGTAGGTAACCTTTTAAGGACTAAACTAGGTATCTAATATAAGAGAAATATATTAAGGATATTCTAGATCTACTTTAATTTTTATATATATTCCTTTAAAATCTAAAAAGATTATACTTTATAATTTAATATAATAGATTAGGGTTAAATCTAGATAAGCTATTAATAGTAATCACTAAAACTCTAGTTAGTTAATAATCTAAAAAGACTAGTTTAAGGTAAGAAAGTATTTATATAACTATTTATTCCACTTCTCTTAATAAAAGTTAGTAGAAAACCTAATATTACTTTTCTTCTAAAGTAATCCCTAAATAGTTAGTTTTATATTATTAATTTATATTATTATAAATAATATACCTAACTTAAAGAAAGTTCTATTTATAATAATAGGTTAAGTTATTTATAAAGAAAGTATTTATTTATTTTAAGATATTTCCTTATATTAAATATACTTAAATTACTAGTAGCTATTAAGTAGTCTAGAATTCTATTATACTTCTGATAAGTAATCTTTAATAATCCCTTAACTATTAATATAATTTAAATAAAGTTATTTTAAATATTAGCCTATTTACCTAATATAATCTTCTTAATCTAAAGTAGATCCTTAACTTTAGTACTAGACTTTATCTTAATACTTTATAGTAGTTTACTACTATTATACTTTAAACTAGACTTTAGTATACTAACTCTATTTAATAAACTTATTATTCTTTACTAGAATTAAGTCTAGGAAATCTTCCTTAATAGCTTTAATAGTATTCTAGAGAAGCGCTTTCTTTTCTTAAAAGGATCTATCTAATATACCCTATCTAACCTAACTTATAAATTAGCTAGGATAAAGACTACTAGATATAAAATTATTTATATTAAGATTATTAAATTCTAATTAAATAGCTTTATTACTAAGGCTTATAAAACTTAATACTCTTAAAGGACTTAAAGGGAATAATATATTCTTAGCGCTAATAGTAAAAGAATTAAGGGTAATATAAAATAGTAATATAGACTATTATATTATATAAAATAATAAGTAAAGAATATTAGGTATAAGATAAATTCTAATTATATAAAACTATTTAAATTCTAATTATAGGGAAACTATATTAGAGTCTATTACTATTTTATTAGCGGCTTAGCTTCTTAATAATACCTTAGTAAGTTAGGTTAGTCTAACCTAACTCACTAAGATACTAAGGGCTTTTCGGGTTAATACCGGAAACTAGTACTAAGTATTCGGGTTAGTACTAGGAGGTAGTACCAAGTATTCGGGTCGGTACTAATTTATAGTATTAAAACCCGACTTGACAGTCAGTCTAGTAGAGAATATTAAGAAGGTTAAATAAATTATAATAAGAATTAAAAATATTAAAAAGAGGAAATAAATATTAAGGCTTATCTTTATATAATTTATATATATATATTATATTATAAATAGAGTTATAAGCTCTATTTTTATTATATATTTAATAAAGATAAGTAATATTATCCTTTATATTTATATATAAAGGTAAGAGAGGAATTAAAGTAAATTAAAGGGTAGGTTATAAAGATATATAAATTAATATAAATACTTTAATAAATATTAAAGATAATAATTTATATAATTAAAATAATCCCTTACTTTATTTATTATTATATTTCTAAATCTTTAGATATTATATATTATTTTATCTTATATTATTTATATTATTTTATTCTTATTATTTATTTAAGTTACTTATTCTTTTATCTTCTAATTAGAGTTTATCTACTCTTATATACCTTTAAAGAGTTATTTCTTTATTAGTATAATTTAATTAAATATATCTTATTAAATAAAGTATTTAATTACTACTTTTAACTCCTTTAAAATTAATACTATTTAATAGAAGTTATTTAATCCTACCTTTCAAAATAAAGGGTACGGTTATCTTCTTTTATAACTCCTTTATCTTTATAGCTTTAAGCTACTAGCCTAATATCCTCTCCCCCTATTATTACCTAGAGGACTCCCTTTACTTAAGACTACTTCTCCTCTATATAACCCTCTTCTCCCTTCCTCTTTTCCCCTTTAACTTATAATAGATCCTTATAAAATAATAGTAATTAAATTTAAAGATTAAGATATAATAATAAAAGGGCTAAAAATAGGTAATAAAGGATTATACCCTTAATTAAAGATATTTAAGGTTAAATAGCTAATAGCCTTTATATATAATTTATAAAGATCCTTATATTTATATTTATATTTTAAACTTTACTATCTAGCTTACTAGAGGAAACTATAATCTATAGAAGAAAACCGTATCTTCTATCCTATTTACTATTACGCTTCTAGATCTCTAGATACTATGTATATACTCTCTATACTTATAAGGGTACTACGTAAAAACGTAGCTATTAAGTACTATAAATAGTATATATATATATATATAATTCTCTATTCTTATTAATAGTAAGACTAATTACTATACTTCTCTTTAAGGGGAGTTTCTTCCTCTTTATATTATAAGTAATAGTATAGTATAAGCTATTATATATTATAAGTATAATATTAATAGTAGTATTATATTCTTAACTAGTCTTTATAATTATTCCTCTATCTAGGCCCTTAGGCTTTAAGATTATAAGAGGTTATAATATATTAAAAGCGCTTCCTTTATATAATAGTATAGCTTTAATAAAATCGTATTAATAGAGTTAACTTTAAGGTCCTTTAAAGTAACTTTAAGAGGTATATAATATTATATAATTATAATAATTATAAATAATACTTTTATATATAATCTTTATATTATAATATATCCCCTTTATACTTCCTATTAATTTATTTTAAAGTTATTTAAAAGTCTTAATATTTTAAAGTAAATCGGAAATTATTACTATTAAGGGTTTATTAAATATTTAAGATATATCTTCTTTAAGTAACTTTAATATCCTTTTTTTAATTATAATATTTTTATTTCTATTAACTATATTAAGTCCTTTTTTAAATCTTTATTTATATTATTACCCCCCTTATATATTATTATAACTCTTGATAATTTTAATAATTACTTTATAAATATTACTTTAATAATTAACTTACCCTTACTATTAATTAAAAGAAGGCTACTCCTACTTCCTTTAATCTTTATAATACTTATCCTCCTTTATTAAGTTACTTATAACTTATATTTACTCTCTCTTATATAATATACCTCTATTATATTATATATTAAAGTAAAGAATTATAAATCTAATATTTTAATTAAAGCTTTATTAAATTTCTTGATAGGATACTTTATATATATACTTCTATTAACTTAATAAAATATAATTATTATAAGGGCTTTAATATAAAATATAGATAGAAGATTTTAGCCTCTATTTACTATATTTACTTATACCTCTTATAAGTCTTAAATACTATTATTAATAGAGGAGTTAATTTTTATCCCTCTTTAACTTACTAGGTTTTAATAAATACTTAATACCTTAATATACTAATATATACTAATATTACTACTATTTATATTATACCTCTATCCTCTCTACTACTACTACTTATTTTAAGATATACCCTACTATTATTAACTATATTACCTCCGCTCTTAAAGGTATTCTTAATATCCTACGCTAATATATATGTACTACTCTATCTCTCCTTTTAAAGCCTTATTAAATTCTTATTAATATAATATAAGAGTACCTTCCTCTAATTATAAAGGATAAAGAAGAGGATAATAAAGAGGATAATATTATTAATAATAATAGTAGATTTAATACTACTACTATTATAATATAATAGCTTTTTATTATAATACCCTTAATAGTTTAATTATATTAGGTACCTCTTCTTTTCTAATAATAATAATAAAGATCTTTTTTCTTTTTTCTAATATATACTTTATATTTTTAAGTAATCTTACTTAATTTTTTTAGTATATCTAGTATATTAACTAAGCCCTACTTATATAATTATTAATTATTATTATATTACTAGCTAGAGCCTATATAAATAAGTAGGTTATAAAGGCTTATCTTCCTTATATCCTTAGGCCTAAGGTTAAATATAGCTATCTAGGTTATTTATACTTACCTAATATTACTATTACTATAGTATCTACCCCTTATAGAAAATAAGCTCGTTCTAAGTATATTAAGTTATTAAATTAATTAAGTTAGCCTCTATAATTTTTTTAGGATTAACTAACTACTTTATTAATTAACTATTATTATACTTTATAATAATAGTCTTAAGATATAAGTAGTATAATATAAGGTATTATAATATGTTATTAGAGATATTAAGTATCTTATTAACCTTTCTTATTAACCTAATATCCTTAGTACTATTAATTATTATTACTATATCTATAATAGATTAATTATATACGCTTAAATACCTTACTAGCTCTACTATTATAGCGTTTTTATTTATAAGTAGTTATATATTTAACTATTATTATTTTTTATTAGATTCCCTTAATTCTTCTATCTTATTTATTAATATTATTAATAGTAATCTTAACCTTAGGTTTCTAAGACCTTTCTAGGCTAGCTAGGTTAGATTAAGTTATTATAGAGAAGCGGGGCTAGGCTATCTTATAACCCCTAGAGGGGTACTATTTTATAGCGGGGGTATTAGAGTAGCTACTAGTAGTAGGGTAGCTCTCCTAGATTTTACTAGCTTTTTAGACTTCTTTATAATTACGGGTTTTTTTATTATAAAGGATCTTAGTATCTAATAATTTTTCTCCTTTTTATTACTAAGTAGTAGTTCCCCTAGGATATCCTAATCCTCTAATAGATAGATAATTTTATAATAATTATCTCTAAGGTACTATAATAATATTTTATTACTACTAGCTATATAATTAGGGTATTATTTATTAACTATCTAAGTCTAGTTAGATAGTAAATATTTATTAGTTAGGCCTAGTCTTTCCCTTATATTACTATATAGTTAGCGCCCTTAAAACATATAGAAATACCTTAACCCCTTATTATCTAGGGCTATTACTAATACCCTTATAAGGATAAAGTTAATAGGTAGATATCTATTAGAATTAAGGCTTAATTAGTAGAAATCCCCCTACTTAGATAAGTTAAAATAAATTACTTAGAATACTTAATTATTAGGTAGAATAGTAGAGCTTTTATAATAGCTTATAAACTCCTCCTTTAAAATAATATAATCTAGGTTTAAGAAACTAGTATAAGGAATTTATTAATTAATAGCTAATCTAGATACTTAGAAGGAATAACTCTTTTACTTAGTTTCCCTAAAAAATTACCCCCCTATTCTCCCTTATATAAAGGGTCCTAGTTATATAGTAGCTAATGTTAATATCTTTCAAGGTAATCTTACTAATAGCTTAAAGGGCTCCTTTAGGAGCTATTAAATAGGGTTATTTAATTAAGTAAGGTAAGGATATATTATTAGGCCTATTCTTAAGGTCTACTATTAAGATCTCCTAGTCTAATAGAAGAGTTAATAACTCCTCTAATATTACTACTATTAATAATATAAGTTATAAATATTCCTTAAGATAATTTTTTTAATTTATATCTAATAATTACCTAGGTTTATATTTTAAGTTATAATAGATATTATCTACTATCTTATAAACTATCTTAAAAAGGCTTAAAAGGCTAGTATAATTTATACCTATCTATTAATTTAAATTAGATATAATATATTCTTAAGAATAGCTTAAGTCCTAATCCTCTCTTAATAGCTTAAGTAGGAGTACCTTATAATTTATTTTAAGGTAATTAAAAGGATTATAAAAGGTAAAATCTTTATAATTATCTTATAATCTTATACTATTTTATAAATTTACCTTCTTTAATTTATAAATTTTTAACTCTTAAAGAACTTATAACTATTTTCTTACCTCTACCCTTATTTCCTCCTAGTTTAGGTTAAATATTACTTCCTAGGCTTAACTATTATAATTAAGTATATTAACTTTAAGTAGGGCTATTATATATTAAATAATATTTTATTTAACCTAGTATAAATTTTCTTTATTATTAACTAGTACGCCTAACTTCTTAATAATATCTAGGGGTATAATAAGGTCTAAAAATAAGTTTTATTATACCTACTAATTAAATTAATCCTAGATCTAGTATATAATATAATAGTTATTAAGTATAAAGATAAGTTAATTATATATTATTAAAAGGGGTCTTAATTTATTTTCTCTTAAGTACTTTAATATATAGGCCTTATTAGTAGTTTTAAAGTAATATAAATTGTTTCTATAAAGGGGATTATATTTAAATTTAAATTAGAGTATATAAAATTAAAAGACTCTTAAAAGGATAAATACCTTAAGTAAGTAGTTTAAAATCTCCTTAAATATAAGTCTACTCTTATAAAATTAAGTTAGTAGTAACTATTAAATATAACCTTTATCTATATTTATTTTTAACTAGTCTATTATATATAAATTAATATTCTTATTAAATAGGGTTTTAGGTTAATACCTTATTATTATATTTATTTTAAACTAGGTTAGTAACTAGGCGACTTTCTTAATAATAGTAGTTTATATAAGAACCCTAGGTAGTAAGGAGTATTACCCCTAGAGATATAATATATATAATATATATAATATATACTATATTAATATTAATAATTAATAATAGAGATAAAGATAAGTAAGATAAAACTTAATTTTCTTATAAGTTAAAGTTATACTAGTAGTAGGAGTATTTATATTATATACTTTTAGATTATAATTATATTAATACCTTTATCTTTAATAGATATTAATACCTTACTTTTAAGATTTTTTAAATTTAACTATTTATAGTAGAAATTACGATAAAAGTAATGTAAAGTAGAGAACTATTAGGTAAAGATTAGGTATATAAAGGCTTACCTTAATATCTAAGGAGGTAACTTCTTATATTTAACTAAGGTATAGCGCCTAATATAATAGTATTTTATAATAGTTACTAGTAATAAGAAAAGGAGAATATATCCTTATATATTATACTTTTTAGTATAGAAAGTATTCTACTCTACCTTAATTATATATATATACTATTTCTATATACCTAGCTATCTAATACTATTCTAGAGGTCCTACTATATTATAGGGGTAAGGAATTTAAAATCTAAATTTTTAGGGTCTTTAATAAAGCTTATCTATTCTAGCCTTATCTAATTATCCTTTAGAATCCTAGGTAAGTTATTCTTAGGTAGGTATAAAATATATCGCGAGGTAGATTATAAGGTAGATAGGGTATTAATAAATTAATAATTTTCAAGCTTATAATATCTTTTCTTCTTAATACTTATTACTTCCTTTTATACCTCCCTCTCTTTAAATTACCTCTTAGTACGTTTACCTACTTCCTTAGAGGTATATTATATATCTTCGCTAGCTAACTACCTCTTAGTATATTTACTTACTTCTTTAAAGGTATATTATATATCTAGACTAACCGTCGAGTCGGGTTTTAGTACTATGGATTGGTACCGACCCGAAATTAGACTGACCCGAATCACCAAGGTATCGCTAAGACGCCAAGCCACTAATAAATTAGCTAGATAGCCTAGATTTTTTCTAAAATTAGTACTATTCTAAAAATAAATTATTTTTTAATTATAATTTTTATAGTCCCCTTAATTCTCTAGGTATATACATTACCTTTTTATATTACCTTATTTACTTAAGGGTACTACCTAGGTGATAATAATAATAATGCTTAGTAATATAGTAGTAAGTTATATATATAGTACTAAATACTACTATAAATAGAAAATATTAGCAATATTATAGTAATTATTTCTATATAAATAGTTAATTAGCTACTACCTTATTTACTATTAAGAATTACCTAGTTAGTAATAATAATAATACTTAGCAATATCTTAGTAGGTCTTATATATAGTACGAAATATTATTATAACTAAAAAATATTCCTAATATTATAGTCTTAGTAAAATAATATAAGTAGAACTAATATCTTAGCGAGTTAGGTTAATACTTCGGTACTAATACTTAGTACTACCCTATAGTATTAACTTTAATACTCGGTACTAACTATTAATACTAACCTGAATACTTAGGCTAGGAATTTAGTATTAACTCGCTAAGAGTCGAGTCGGGAACCTAACTCGAGTTTAAAGTATAATCTAATACAGTTAGTCTATATATATCTTTACTAGCTAATAGGCTATTATCTAATATTTAAGTATTTAAGGTTTCCTCTTATATTATCTTTACCTTATTTACTTTATCTGCCTACCTCTTATTTTTTACCTTAATAATAGCCGCCTCCTAGTTATTAGTAATATTAAGAGTCTTATAAAACTAGGAAGATAAGAGATAATTTACGCGGCTCTAATAATATATATAAAGTACTTTAATTAATAACTTTATCCCTTTATTAGTTAAATATATCTTAATATAATCTTATAATACTTACCCTATAAAATTAAATAAGGTAGTTATAAAATTAGAAAAGTCTACTATTATTTCTAGGCCTAGCCGTAATAATTTATTATTATTTATATCCCTAAGTTCTTTAGCTATATTAATAAGGTATATAAGCTTTTTATTTATTACTATTAATATCTCCTCTAATATTATTATTATTATTATTATAAGGATATATATTATATAGTTACTTATTAAATTAGCGCCTTAATTCTCTATCTTCCTTACCTTTATAATCTAAAGGAAGGTAGGCTTTATTTTAAATTTATAATTCTATTCTAGTAGGGTTATTAGCTACCTTAGCGACCTCCTCCTCTTACCCTTAGAATTTTAGTAGGGCTAAGTTAGGTTTTAGAGTAGGATTCTTAGCTAACTTAGTAATAGACCCTTTATCCTCCTCTTTTATCTTTAATAACTTTATAAAGGTAATAGGAGCTATTAGGGGTAATAATAAGATAAGGGCTTTATTAATATAAATTTTATATAAATTTATCTTTTCCTTTAGTTTCCCTATCTACTAGCTTCTAACTTACTACTTAGGCGTAATACTAGCTATTTTAATATCCCCTTATAAAATATAGGTATTCTAATAAATAATATTTTATATTACCCCCTTATTAAATATATTAGCTATATTACCCTTATTCTTATACCTTATAAATAAGTTACTATTATAAAAAAAATCTAGTAGCTAACGCGAGTTTTTTTTATATAAGATATTAGTCTAGCGTATATAACTTACTAAATTATATAGTTAGATAGGGTAATTTTAGTAGGAGGCTAAATATTTTTATCTAATATATCTACTATAAGATATTACTTTATAATAATTAGCTATTTACCTTAAGGTAATTAATATACTATTCTAGGTATTTATTATAGTAGTAATTACCTATAGGACTAATATGTAATTATATAATTGATTCTTAGAGAGGCGAAGCCTCTCCTAGGTATAAAGTAGCCTAGCGGAAGGCTTCTACTCTCCGTAAGCTAGCTAAGGTAACTACTAGCTACGTATATAATAATACCGCTATAAAGAAGTAAAAGCGACGTCTATATTATATTATTAAGGCTAATTAAGGTCCTTAATAATAATAAAGTTAACTAATAGGCTAATTATTATACTTACTTACTATCTACTACGTATTACTTAGATTAGTTATATTATACTATAAATTATATTTATAATTATAGCCTTTCTACTTTACTAGATATTAAACCTTCCTACTAGATACGCGTTTACTAATAATTACCTCTATTTTATAATTATCTAATTTATTTATAGGAGTATCTATCTTATTTACTAGTAGAGGTTAATAGTTATAAATATAAGTATAAGGATCTAATAATTTTAGTAATAGTTTAAGCTAAGTAATAGATATAATAGGGTAAATATATATAAATAGGGTTAGCTAAAGTTAATAGGCTAATAGCCTAACCTTTTTAATTACCTTAAAAGGCCCTATACGTTATTGATAGAGTTTTAAATTTATTACCCCTAGGATTTTATAACCTCCCCTAAGCCTAAGGTAGGCTTTATTACCTACCTCTATTAATACTACTTTATATTTACTATTATAATATAGTTTAGAGAAGATATTAGTAAAGGCTATTAACTCCTCCGCCTAGTCTTATTTAAGCTATTATAAGTAGTTAAAGTCTTCCGTAGGGAGCTATTATAAGAGTATAATAAGGGTATCCTATATATTAAAATTATAAAGTACCTTATTAGGAGAAACGCTAGTTACCTAACTTTTAGAGTTATTAAGGTATCCCTATATATAAGGAAGGACTACGCTCTAATTAGAACTATTTATATTTTATATTATATAGTATTATAGCGCGATTTTAACTATCTAATTTATTTATTCTAATAGGCTATCCGTTTAAGCGTAGTACGCTGTTAAGGTTAATAGTTTATAGCTAAGCTTCTAAAATACTATCTTTTAAAATAATAATATAAACTTACTATCTCTATTACTAATAATCCTATAGGATATACCCTATCTATAGGTTATAAGATTAGCGAGAATTATATTAGCCTATTAGGCCGCTATCTAAATAGTCTATCTAAGTATAAGTAGAACCCTTTTAAAAAACTTATTTATAATAATAAGGAGGCTATTATAGCCTTTTATACCTATTAATAAAAGCGCTACTATAAAATCTATTACTATAATATAAAATAGAATTATAGGTCTATCTATTAAGACTATACTTTTATAAGGCTTATATTATTTTATCTAGTTAAGTTAATATTCCAGATAGTACTTTATATAGGTCCGTAGGTACTATTATAAGTAATAGATATATAAAGAAGCTACTATTTATTTATAAGTATAATAATACCTACTATAATATTACTAATTATAGGCTAGCTAGAATATATCTTTTTCTAAGGTATTTAATATATATAATCTTTCGCGGCTATTATTAAAGTTTATATAATAGATTAGTCTATCACGGACCTTAAAGTGTAACCCCTATAAACTAACTAGTATAACTAGGTCCTTATTTACTAGTATAAGTATCCCTAGTAGCTAGGACTATTAGCTATCCTATTAATACGCCTAGGAAAGGCGCTTTTTAAATTCCTCTAATATCTTAATAAGCGTAATATAATAAATAAGACTTAGTAACTTATTATATTATAAGTAAGCCTTTATAAAGGCGGCTATATATAAGGTATTAAGTATAATAGCCTCTTATTAACTATAATTAATAAGGCCCTTATTATTAAAGCCTTTAGTATATAAGGTATCTAGTATTTAGTATTAATAGAGTTCTTCCCGTCCCCTTAAAGTTTAGATAGCGTCTCTAGGATAATATTAAATTTTCCTAATTTATATTTTACTACTAGGTTAAATTATAATAGATATAATAAGGCGCGAATTAACTATAGATTAAGTTTATTAATTAAGGAGGTAGTAAGACTAGTTTAATATAAGAAAGGAATTACCGCTAAGTAATTAATATAAATAATTATTAATAGTTTCTAAGATAATTTAATAAGGTATTAAGTCCGTCTTATAACTTATATAATACTAGCTACCTCTAGTTTAGTTAGCTAGTAGTTCTATTTAGCCTAGTTAAGTATTTTACTAAGGAATATTATTAGTTAAACTAAGGTCCTAGAAAAGCCTTCTATTATATTACCCTTAATATAATAGATTATTACTATAAATCCCTACTTTTTAAAAGTATCTAGATTTATAAATAAGATCCTTATTTTATTAAAATAGATAAGGAAAGTAGGACTACTAAAGGCGGACTTTAAATCTATAAAAGTATTTTTCTTATTATTAGTAGGATTATATACTACTTATATAAATTAAATCTTTCTTATAAAGCCTTTAATACTCTTAAGAAGAGAGCTAGTAAGGTTAGTCTTATATTTCTATAATAGATCTATACGTTAAGTATATCTAGGGATAGATAAGTATAATTAGCTTATAAGTCCTAGGAAAATCTTAAGGTCTTATAATAAAAATAGGAATAGTAAGGTATTGATGACTTTAAGTTTCTCTTCTAAAGTAGATAGGCTAAGGGAATCTACCTTTTAGCCTAGTAGGGTAATAGATAGGTAGCTAAGGAATATTTTCTTTAAATTAAGACTAATTTAACGGCTTTAATAGAGACTAAAAAGCGCTTATAAGTATATAAGATACTCTAGTAAGGTTTTTAAGAAAGTAACTATATTATTTATATAAGCTCTTATAAACTTCTTAAAAGGACGGAGAAGCTTATTAATCTATCTTTAAATATAAGGTAGAGAGCTCTTATAACCTATTAGAGTAACGTAGTACTACTCTTATCCCTAATATAAAATAACTATAAGCTTATATCCATCTCATTTCTATATACTAAATTAATAAAACTAACTAGTACTATCTATAATAGATATAAACGGGAAGCTAGCTACTATAAAAGTAAGTTCTAACTATAAAAATAAGGTAGTTACTAGTCTCTTACTAATAGTCCTATTAATAAATATTTTAAATAAAGTATACTTATTAGTCTTTATAATCTTATTACTAATACCTTATACTAGTATTAAGGATACTATCTTCTTAATCTCTATATTTAGTAGTACCCTTATAAGATAGGTTTAGTTAATTAGTATAATAAAATAGCTACTATTAAAGTAGACTTTAATCTACCCTCTAGCCTTAAATTATACTACGTTAATAGTAGTATATTTCTATCCCTTAAAGCTATATCCTAGGGCTTTTAATTAGTTTAGAAGAACGGGTAATTCTACTAATACTAATTAATTAATAGGCGTTGTAAGATAGGCTATAATTATCTTCTTAGCTATTATAAGGGTAGATATAGCTATAGAAGGCTTTTATACTATCTAATATTACTTTTATAAATAACTAAATAACTTATTTCTTAATAAGAATATAAAGGTATAAGAGGAGTAGGTATAAATATTTATATTAGGCTAATTTATAAAGTTTACCTTAGGTCCTTATTTATCCCTAAAGACTTACTTATATAGAATAAGTTATACTAATCTTATAATAGGTCTAGTTATTTAATATTATAAGCGTCGCCCTATATTATAATATAATACTCCTAATAACTATTAAGATCGCTATTAGTAAAGTCTTCTACTATATCCTTTATAGTAGCCTAATATACTTATTATAATAAAAAGCGAGGTATATAATTATTTTATAATTAACTACCCAGCTAGTAATTCCCTTAACCTAGCCTTATAAGCTATAATAGTTATTAGAGCTAAGGTTAATTAAGTTACTATATAAAATCTAACGCGTTTACTAGGCCGGCTATAATTTAAAGCCTTTGTACTAAAAGTAAGATTTAAGGGGTATTTTAATAAAACTACTAGTTTTAATAAGGCTATTAATTTATTTAATAAGCTTAGTTATTTTAAAAGGGTAAGAACGGGGGGTAAGTATTATTATAAGACTAGCTACCCTACTAAAATAGCTAGTACCCTACTCTATTATTAGAAAAACCGTATTAACTATATTACCTTATAGACTTATATTTATAACTAGGATATTATTATAGCCTATTATTTAGAGTACTAATAGAAGCTCTCTACCTACTTATATAAACCTACTATTTATACTTCCTATCCTTAAGTTCTAATAAGAAGTTATTAATAGAGATCTAATTAATAGGATAGTAAATATTATAATAAAGTTTAAAGTTAATAATATTATATATAATATTAAGTTAAATCTTTATATCTTTTAACCTAGTATCTTTTATAAAGCGTAGTATTTTAATATTAAACTCCTATAACTTATAATAGCTTATAATATCCTTTATAATAAACTTCTTATATAATATATTATTAATAGAGATATTTAATAATTATTAGAACCTTTTAAGTAGTAGTTATACCTATTTATTAATACTATTATTAAAGGTTACTATCCTTTATTCTATTTTAGAGAGCTTATTATTATACTATTTAAGTACTTATTTATAAAGACTTAGCTAAAGGTTATTCCTAATAGTAGTAGGATCCTTAAGTAAGTATATTTACTTAGCTTAATTAGTAAATATATAAATATCTTAAAAGTAAGTATCCTTTCTAGTATACTTGATAGTTAAGCTAGTACTAATAGATTTATTATTATATATAAGATTAAAGAATCCTAAGTCTCTAGGGTTCTATTAAGAATAATTATCGCCGCCGTTAATTATAATTAATATACCTACTTCACCTAGTTAGCTAGGTTAACTAGGCTAACTAGCTAGTCTAGAAGGACCTAGTAGGCTAGGTATAGCTAGGTTCTCCTGAATATATTAAGCTATAGCAGCGTTAATAGTTACTTATATAACTAAGTTAATAGCGAAGGTTACTATACTACTAGATAATTAGCTAGATAAATTAGGTTTTAGGCTAATTAATTATTTATAAATAGCTTCTTTAGCTAATATTTACCTAGTAGTAGTAGTACTATTAAGAGACGAGGTAATCTATAATTCACTTAATAAGGGAGGGCTATTAAGGATTTTATAAGAGGCTTCTATTCCCTTATTAAAGTATAAGATAGCCTTATAAATAATAGGATTATTACTTACCTAGTCTTAAAGCTAAGATTATATAGAAGCCTTAAGAAGACTAATAGCTTCTAAGGATATAAATCTAGAATAGGTACCTCCTTATCTAATAAAGGCTTCTTAGTTTAATCTAACGGGTCTAAGGGTATCCTTTATAATTAAAGAGATAATATAGCGAGCGGCGTTATTAATTAAAGATATAAAGATATATCTAATTTATATAAATTTATCTAATTAAAAAGTAAGTTCCGCTACTTCTTAAGAAGTTTAAGGAGTTATAATAATAGAATATAAAGAAGTATTAGGAAAGAGTAGTAAATTTATTAGGGCCTTAATAAAAATTCTCTATCTTAATACTAACTCTCTAAGGTATAAAGAATAAATACTTATTAGTAAAGGCTTTTATAAATAAGAAGTCTATTATAATAGCCTTATTATAATACTTATATAAGGCCTCTAATATATTATTAAGGTTCTTAATAGTAAGGTACGTTATTATTAATATATAGTATTCAGGGAAGTCTTTCCTAGGCTAGGAGGACTTAATACTAGTACTATAAAGACGGCGTTTAATTCTTCTTAAATAGTTAGATAGTATTTATAAAAGATATTAATATAAATAGAGGTATTACTACTATTATTATAGTAGTAATTACTTATAAGACTAATATATAATTATTAGTAATAAACTTACTCTTACTATTAATTAAAAGAAGATTATTACTACCCCCTCTACTTATAATAGTATATAACCTCCTTATTAAGCCGCTCTTAGCCTATTCTTATATTATCTTATATAGTATACCTTTATTATATTATATTTTAATTTAAAGAGTTATAAGTTTAATATTTTTAATCAAAGCTTTATTTATTTCTTTAATAAGATAACTTATATATACGCCTCCCTTAATTTAATAAAATATAAATATTATAAAGATCTTAATATTAAATATTAATAAAAAATCTTTACCTTTATTTATTATACTTATACGCGCCTCCTTTAATCCTTAAATATTATAACTACTTTAAATACTAACTCTAACCTCCCTTAACTTATTAGATTCTAATAAACCTTTAATAAGCTTATTTAATAATATTATTATTACCTTTACTGCGCCTCCTTTACCCCTACTACTATTATAATTCCTATTAGGGTTAACCTAGCTATTACTATTTATATTATAAATACCCTAGAGGGTATTCTTAATATCCTTTATTAATATATATATACTACTTTATCTCCCCTTTTAAAGTACTTTTAAAGCCTTACTAATATATTATAAGAGCGCCTTCCTCCTATTATAAAGGATAAAGAGGAGGATAAAGAGGAGGATCCTATTATTAATAACAGTAATAGTAATAGGCCTAGTATTACTATTAATATAGTATAATAGCCCTCTAGTATAATACCCTTAATAGTCTAGTTATATTAAGTATCTTTTCTTTTTTATTAATAATAATAGAAATCTTCTTCCCTCTTATATTATATAAACTTTATACCTTAAAGTAATTTTATTTAAATCTTTTTAATATATCTAGTATATTAATTAAGTCCTATTTATATAACTATTAATTATAATTATAAAACTAACCCTTTTATTTTACTAAATATTAAGGTTTATTATAAGAGATCTTATAATTAAGAATAGCTTTAACTTCCTATTTATCTTTATTATTTATAAATTCTACTTATATAACTTTTATAATACTCTTATTATTACCCTAATATAGCTTTATAAGTAAGATATAAAAGATATTATATATATAAAAGGTATTAGGTAGTTATAATTTATATACCTAACTATTAATATAATTAAAGACTTTAAAAGGCCTTAGATAATATTATAATAGCTTTCTAATTATTTATATTAATTTAATATACTTTATATTTAATAAGATATAATTACTTATATTATATTATCTTTACTTTTATTATTTATTTATATACTCTACTTATATAACTTATATTTAATATAAATACTACTTTAAACCTTCTTTATATTTTTAAAGTAACTTAACCCTTTTTTATATTAATAGGACTTCTCTTAATAATAGCTTTAAAAGCTTTATATCTAGCTTAAGTAAGTAGTTATAAAGTATTTTATATAAAGGTAACTTAGTATTAATATACTTTATATAATTATATATAAATTCTATTAAATAAAGTAACTCTACTTAATTATCTTATCTCTAGGTAGAATAGTAGTATAGATATTACTTAAGTATACTATTCTATCTCTCTATTTAATTATCTATTTAGGGATAGAAAGTAATATTAAGCTTCCTTTTTATATTAATATAATAATATATAACTACCTAGAAGTTATTTATAAATACTATCCTTTAATTACTAATAATTACTTTTAATTAATTAAACTTTAAGAAGATTTTATAATATAATAGGTTAATAATATTAATAATATTAACTATCTTTATAATAGGTAGATATTTAACTACCTTAATATAATAGTTTATAACTACTAAGATTATATTATAAATACTACCCTTTTATTTATTTAAAGGGAGATTTATAATAAAATCTATTATAATTTTCTAAAAAGGTCTTATAAGTATTAATAATAATAATAGTATATTATAAATAGTATATCTATATAGCTTTATTAATTAATAGGTTAAGTATTCTTATATATAATTATAAATATTTCATCCTATTAATTTTTAATAGAACTTCTACTTAATAAGCTCTTATATATATTTTTATAAGTAGTAGCTAGTATAAGGGTTATTATAATAAAGCTTTAAGATTTCCTATTTAATTACTTTATTATTAGGTATAAAAACTATACTATCCTTATAAAGGACCCCTATCTTATCTATTAATAAAGATATATTAGTAGCCTTTTTACGGCCTTAAGACTTTAATAATAATTTCTTATTATAAATATCTTTATCTCCCTTTTAAAGATATTAAAGTATCTTTAATATTAAGTTATTATATTTATTTTATATTTACTCTATTATTAATATAATTATAATATACCTTTTAAGTACTATTTAATTAATATTAAACTATCTTATAATAGGGTTTAGGCTATTACTTATATTACTTTATATCCTTAAAAGTATATTACTCTCTCCTATTTTTAGGGTATAAGGCTTTTTAAGCCCTATCTTTAACCTTTTATACTATTTATAATTATAAGCCTTATTATCTTATAAACCTTTATAAATATTATATATATAATACTTATTAAAAGGAATATACTTAATATTCTTCAATTTATTTTATAATATTAATAAATAAGTATCTTCTTTATCTATTATTAATATATAATCTAGTTACTTTAATAAGGTATTAATTAGGTTTTCAATACTTATATAATAGTATATCTTAAAGTTATATATTATAAGCTTTATTACTTAATATACTTATCTCTTTATTAATAATAATATTATTTAGAAATACTTTAAGTTATTATAATTAATAATTATTATAATTAAATATAAGCTACCTTCTAAGAAGTACCTTTATACTTAGAATACCTTAACTATTATAAGTAGTTCCTAGTTATAAGTCTTATATCTAGTTTCTATTAAATATAGTTTATAAGAATAAAAAGTAATTAGATACTACTCTACCTTTATACTTTTATTACTAATTAGGAATTTTTATAATAAAATAGTTATAATAGCTAGTATTAAAGTATTAATCTCTAGTTAGATTTCTCTTATAAAGTTAAAATATATAAGTAATAGTACCTCTTAAAAGAGTTACTTTAACTACTTAAGTACTACTTTTATAATATTACTTAATATTAACTTTCTATTTTTAATATATATATAATTATTTTTTAGATAGTCTATTAATATATCTAAATGTTTAGTTCCAAATAAAGGAAATTTTAAAATATAACTTTAAGCTTTAACGTAATAATAGAGGAATAATATTTAATAAAATAATAGTAGAAATTTATAAACCTTAAAAAGATTTAAATATCTTTAATACTCCTAGGTTCTAGCTATTTTATTATAGTATCTACTCTACGCGGATTTATATATATATTATTATAACTAATAATAAAGTTAAAGAATTCTACTTTTATTATTATAAATTTATATTTCTTTAAGTTAATATAAAGTTTAAATTTATAAAGATATTATAAAACTACCTTTATAACTTTAATATAAGACTTTTTATCCTAGGAGTAGATAAGAATATTATCTAGATAAATAATATAAATAATATTAAGTAGTCCTATTAGGGCCTTATTAATATATATTTAAAATAAGGTAGGTATATTAATAAGTCTAAAAAGTATAATTATATATTTAAAATAATTATACCTTATATAAAATATAATCTTCTATTTATTATCCCTTTTTATTTATAAGTAATAATATATATCCTTAAGGTCTAACTTAATTAAATACTTAATATTAATTAACTTTATTAATATTTTATTAATTAATAAAAGTAGATAGTAATTTTTAATTATAATTTTATTAAGTACTTTATAATTAATATGTAAATATAATATTCTATCCTTTTTTAATATAAAAAGGATTAATATACCTATTAGACTTATAAAATAATAAATTTAACCCTTTTTTAAAGATTATTTAAGGTACTCTTTTAATATATATAACTTTTTTTTTAATAAATTATAAAGTAAGTTAAAGGGAGGTTCTTTATTCTCCTTTATATTAATCGCGTAGTTATAAGGTATATAAGCTAATAATACCCTAATATTCTTAATTAAAAAGATATCTTAAAACTCCTAAAATTATAAAGGGAGCTTAACTTTAAGTAGTAGGCTTTTATTACCTACTTCTAAGTATATTATAATAAATATAATACTATTAAACTACTCCTCTAAGGCTTTTATAATATTAAAGTACTCCTCAATATTACTTTTTTTAATAGAGAATTATTAATTCTATATAGGCTAATCTACTTAGGGATTTTATTCCTCTAACTATAAATACCTAAGGTAGAAGTTATAATTAAAGTTTACTATTATATAAAAGGTACCCTTATAATATTATATAATACTATTAAAATTAATAAGTTTAATTTTTCTTATATAAGAATCTAATAATAATATTAAGTTCCTAACTTTATTATATAAGGTATTATTAAAGTTAGGGTCTATTTTTTAATCTTACTTCTTTATTAAATATATATTAATATAATTAATATCTACTTTAAAGTTAATTAATATAATAAACTCTTTTTATAAGCTATTAAGCTCTATTTATATTATAATAATAAGTTATTATATCTACTTCTTCCCTTATATTATAATAGTAGATATAATTATAATACTTAGGGGTTTTTTAAATTTAAGCTTTTCTTAGCTAGCTTATTACTAGGTATAGGCTTATTAGTTATAGTACTTATAATTATTAATTTTATACTCTAATAATCCTTTATTATATATCCCTTCTTTTAATAATTATAATATTTAATAGTAGAAAGGTTAGGCTTAGGCCTTTATAAAGGGTATAATAATAAGTTAATAGTATCCCTCCCTTCCTATTTTATATATAAGCTATTTTCTCTTTACCCTTAGAAATTTCCTTTTCCTCTTTATAAATATTAACCTTTAATAGGAGTATTATCCCTTTAATCTTTATATATAAGTATTATTATATAAGGCTCTAATTAAGTTATTAATATAATAAGAGTATCCCTTATCTTAGGGATATTAAATTATATAATAAGATAATTATAGAGATAATTATATAATTTATTTAATAGGTTATTATAAAGTATATACTCTATTAATAATTTAAGTTATCTTTTTAACTTAGTAAAGTAATTTATAAAGTTTATAATCTTTTAATATTCCTTTTACTTTACTTCTAAATACTACTTACTAGTTATTAGATATTAATTCTAAGGATCCTTTATCTAATCTATTAAAAAACTATTAAAGTATACTTAAGACTACTTATTCTTTAGTATATCCTATATATACTTATATTATATAGCCTTAAGGTCTAGAACTATATAATATAACGCGTATTAGATTTTTATAAAGTTATTAAAGAAATAGGTTATACTTATTTTAATTATTTTAATTATATTATTAAACTATTCTTAATATTCTTATACTAACTTCCTATTATATATATAAAGACCCTACGGCCTAAGGATATAAATATTATATTAAGGATACTTTAATTCTAATTCTTTAATTAATAATTAATAATATTAATAATCTACTTAGGTAGTATTATTAATATATATTTCCCTCTCTAACTCTTATAAATATTATCTTAACTCTTATATCTACTTCCTCTTTAAGACTTCTTCTTTAAGTTCTTTTATCCTTTATAATAGTACTTCTTAGGTATTAGGTAGTAGGGACTTAATTTATACGCCTAGTAGCTACCCTTATACTATTAATTATAATCGTAATATATCTATTATTAATTTATTAATTAAATCTTAAGACTTATTTTCTATATAAGCTTAGTCTCTTATATTAGGGCGGGTTATTAATAGTAGTTAACTAACCTTTTTACCTTATACTTATAATAACCCTTCTCTACTTATCTTATTAATAGTTAGGCTACTACCCTTAAGTAGGGTAGAGTAATTAGAATATAAGGGTATTATGTAATAATATAGTTATTAAGTATTATAAATAGTACGTATATATATATATATATATATAGAACTCTCTATTCTTATTAATAGTAAGACTAATTACTACCCTTCCTTTTAGGGGGAATTCCCTCCTCTATATATTATAGGGAAAGGGGTAGCGTAGTACTACTACGTACTATAGACGCCACGTCGATAGTAGTACTATATTCCTAACTAGTCCTTATAAAATATTCTAATCTCTAATAAGAAATAAAAGTAAACTTATACTAATCCTTAGATTTTACTAGGAATTAAAGAAAGAAGGTAAGACTATTTATAAGACTTATATTATTTATTCCTTATAAAGTATTTATAATTTTAGTTTATAATTATAATAGATAGGAGTTAATAGTAGTAATCTTATTAAGACTTTTAATATCTACTACTACTCTTACCTTTCTTATAAGTAGAGCTATTAATCTACTTAAAATAGTTTTCTATATAATAAATATAAGGAAGGTAAAAGGTATTAATCTATCTATTTATTTTATATACCCTTATTTATAAAGCTTACTAAATTCCTTATTAATTACCTCTCTATTTATAATACCTACTAGGTATACCCTTTAATTTAGCTTTAGGGTTATAAAAGAGTTTTAATTAATATTTATTAATACTATTATTTAGTCCCTTTCTATAATATTAATAATATTACTATTATTCTTTTAAATATTTTTAAATTTATATATTAAGGCCTTTAACTTCTCTAGCTCCCCTTTATTCCTAAATAAGGAGATATTATCTTAAATTTTAATCTCTTTACTTAATAGTAAGCTATTAACCTTAACATTAATTTTTATTATAATATAAACATAATCCTCTAAGTAAGTAGTATAATAAAAGTTAGTATTATATTTAATAATTATACTAAGGTAGGAATAGGTAGATATAATCCTATCTACCTTAATATTATTCTTAATATAAATAAAAGGTAGAGAAGTATTTACAATATAAGTATATACCCTAGGTAGGTAGGGTTTAAAAAGGTAATCTCTATTAGGTAAAGGAGCGGAAGTCCTTAATTATACTAATATTTAAACTATTGATTTACTAGGATAATAACGCGTTTTTCATTATATATAATAATATAGCGGATAATAATATTATCCTTTACTAAAATTTAAATTAGGGTAATAAGCCTATTATAACTCTTAATAATTAATTTTTAATTACTTAAGTTAAAGATTATCCTTTCTAGGCCTATAATATCTATCCTAACTAGTATTTTTACCTTAAGGTTATTTATTAAATATATATTATAATAAAAATATATTAAAGCCTTTTATTCTCTCTTTTAGCCTAGAATATATATATTTATTATTATATATTTACTAGTAGAATACCTAGCTAAACTTATACCCTAGATATTTATTAAGGTATATATTTTCTTAATAATTATTATAAGTAAAATCTAGGCTAGAAACTTATAATTAATAAATATTATTATATATCTTATATCTAGGTAGATTACTTTAATATTACTTATAGCCTAAAATCTAGCGTAGATTATAATAAAATATTATAATTAGAATAATAAGCTAGTATTAGAATATAATATAATATCTAAGTCTACTACTAGCTTTAATAGGTCTTCTTATTTAAAATTTACTTTAATAAAATTATACTTATAACCTTAGCTATTCTTACTACCTTAATATAGTATTAAATATAAGTATAATAGGTTACCTAAGTTTGAAAAAATAATATTAATAGTAAGTCCTTAACTTTAATAGAGGTATCTTAATAAAGTAGGAGCTTATAAAGGGTATTTAAATATAGAAATATTAAGTATTAATTATAAATACTTTACTATCTCTTTAATCTAGTAAGGATACTTCCTCCTAATAAGTAGGAGTATCTATTAAGGCTACTACTACCTATAATAAGAAATTATATTCCTCTAAATAAATAGTATACTTAAACTTACTAGCATTATATTCTACCTTAGGGAAGAAGTTATTTATTACCTTAATTATTATAACTATTTCTATATATCTATAATACGTAGTAGCTTAAAGCGTAGGTATTTAATTTTAATATCTATAATTATAATTTTACCTAGTAGGTTATAAGGTATATTAATATTAATTACTACCCCTTCCTTTATAAGGATTATAATTACCTTAAAAATTATTATAGCTATTATAATTAATATTATATCTACCCTAATTAAATTAGCCTTATACTTCTTAGCTAGGGGAGGTATAATTACTTACCTCTATTACTAAGGTAGTAATTATAAGTTATTTACTTAATACTAGCTAAGGTGTAAAGATTTATACCTAATTAGCTATCTTATTTTATAACGGGTTTTATTATAGATATCCTATTAATAGGAATAGTAGATAGCTATTATAATAGCTAGCTTAAAAGCCCTAGTAGCCTTATAACTAATAATTATTATAAAAGTACCTAGGTATTATATTTAGTAGTAGTTAGTAACTAGGCTTTAACTACCTTTATTTAAGTAATAATAGTTATTTATAACTTTTTATAAGTTATACTTAGCTTCTAGCTCTTTTATAAAATCTTAGAATATAATAGTCTTAATAGGTAGGGTTATTATAAACTAGATATTAATATCTAATTAATTCTAGGCTTAAGATAATATATAGCTAAATATTTTATAAATAGGCCTATAATTCCCTAGTTTAGTATATATTAATAATAGAGTACTTTTCCCCATTTAACTAATTAAGTACTTTAAATACTAATATTTTAAACCTTAAAGTAAGTTAATTAGGAAAATCTACTAATAATATTCCTTAGAAAGCTTATTATTTGAAAATATTAATTTCTTTTAAGTACTAAATTTAGGGATATACCTTTAAAGTATATAGCGAGACTTTCTTTTATATTAATTTCTTTAACTAATATTATATAATTATATACGCGTTTATTAAAAGTATATACCTCTTAAAAGATAATTTCTCTATAAGTATATATTATATCCCCTAAACTATATAACTTAGGTAGGTCTAAGTAGAAAATCCTATATTTTATATACTAAATTTTAGTTAGCTATTACCTCTAGTACTAACGCCTAGTAGACTAGATAAGCTAGGATTACTAAGTAGCCTAGGCGGGCTAGTATTACTACCAACTTCCTTATATATAATTCTTTTAAGGTTATCTATATTAATAGTAACTAGGCGGTCTCCTATTTTAGATATATTAAGATTAACTAAACGCCTAGTAGTAGTATTTAACTCTAGGACTATTAAGTCTTTACCTTAAGTAGTAGCTTATAATTTAGAAGTTTCTAAGTAAGCGGCCTTAGCTTCTACTTTAAAGAGTTCCTCCTTATAAATTAATTAGATATTTTATATTAAAGAGCCTATCCTAATATTAACTACTTAAGGCTTAAGGTAATCGCGCTATTTAGACTTTAGTAGGGTAGGCGGATTCTCCTAAGGGGTTATCTTAGAGTTAGACGGATTTAGTTTAGAGTCCTAAGGGGTTATCTTAGTTTCTAGTAAACTTAGACTATATTTAGGCTCCTAGGAGCTATTTTATACCTAAGTAGCCTTACTAGACTCTAATTTTATTAAATAACTAGGTTATCTTATTTTAATAAACCTTAAGGTACCTTAATAAATAGTTTCTAGTAACCTTAAAATATCTTTAGGCTCCTAGGAGGTATTTTCTATTTAAGTAGCCTTACTAGGCTCTAGTTCTACTAAGATTAGGGAGTAGCTAGACTATTATAATACTAATAACTCCCGATTAAAGTACGGATATATTCTAAAAGAGATAGATATTAATACCTTAGAAGTAGGAAAGGTTAAAGGTACCTTTTATAAAGCTTAGATAAATATAAATAATAAAGAGTAAGGGGTAATAGGAGTATAAGTTAATTCTAACTAAAAACTCTCCTTAATATCCTTATTAACTATTTTAAGTACTAGGGCGGAGTTCTTAACCTAGGCTACCTCCTTAAGAGTAGGTAGGGTAAATTCCTATATATTCCTAATAAACCCTTTTATTATAAGTTAAAGGGCTAGCTTATTAATAACCTAATCTAAGGGCTAAATTAATAGCTTTATAAAATAAGTCTTAAAGTAAGTATAAGTACCCCTTATTAACTATTTATAGTATTTAATAGCTAATTATTTAGTAATTAATTATACTAGCTAGCGAGAGGTAGTTATAATTTTATATATAATTCTATAATTTCTCTCTAGTATTAAATTAATTTATAAATACCCTATTTTTATAAAAGTATCTAATTAAAAAGTAAAAAGATAGTTTCCTTTAAGGTAGCTTATAAAGATACTATTATAAGAAGCTATTTATTAATCCTTTAGATAAAGCGAGTCTACTCCTTAATAAGACGGAGTAGACTATAATAAATAATAGTAATAAGCTCTAAGGTAAATAAAGTAAATAGTAATAAAAAGTGATAAATAAATTAAGATAGATAGGAGAAAAGTAGGCGGTTATTATTATTATAGAGTTATAATAGTTTCCCCGCTAGGGAAACTACGGCTTTAATCTTCTAAGAAGACCGATCTTTTAGTAAGGGGTAAAAGCTAAATACTAAAGCTAGTAGTTAGGATATTAGATAGGCGTCTTACCTAATATTATAAATTAAAGAGGTAAGAATATACTATCTTTCTATTTTACCTTATAGTTATTTAGGTAAGGCGAAATCCTATCTAATTTAACTAGTATAGAATAGTAAACTCGTTCTAATACTAGGTTTATTAGTAGAGGACTCCTAGTCTATATAACCTATTAGGTCGTTTTTAACCTATTAAGACATTATATAATAGTATTACTACTAAATATAGTAGAAATCACGATAAAAGTAATATAAAGTAGAGAACTATTAGGTAAAGATTAGGTATATAAAGGCTTACCTTAATATTTAAGGAGGTAACTCCTTATATCTAACTAAGGTATAGCGCCTACTATAGTAGTATTTTATAATAGTATTATATTTAATATATCTTTTATAAGGTTAGTAGCTAGTTCTTAAGTTATTTTATTATAACTTCTTTACTTAACTTAATAGCTATTCTTTCTACCTCTTTTCTCCTTATATAATATTTTATCTACTATATATTCTTATCTACCTTATATAATAATAGGTACTAGGGGAGGAATAGCTTAATTAAAAGGATTAGGTTTACCCTACTCTAAGTAAATTACTAATATTACTAGATAGATCCTAGATATACTAGGGGGTAGTTCTAACTTATATACTAGGGGGCTAATTTTCTCTAGGATTATATATAGCCTAACCTTTTTTATTAATAGAGAGGGTAACTTAGTAATATAATATCCTATATCTCTTATTTTAATAAGTTTAAGATATATACTATCTACTAGATTTAAAACCTTATAATTTAAATTATATCTTACTACTATCTTTACCTAGGCTAATTTTATAGTATTTATAATATTATAATATATTATATCCTAATAATAGAGGAATTCTATTATAATTTTATTATTTCTAGGGATAATAGTATTAAGGTAACCCCTAGGTTTTATATTATAAAGTACTTTAAATAGTATTATAAGTATACTTATATTTTCCGCGGTATTTAAGGCGTATTTTTCTCTAGTAGTAAAGTATCCTAGTTCTCCTTATATTAGCTTATTAGTAGATATCTTAAGGTTATTTTTATAATTTAATTAGTTTATTCTCCTTATCTATCTATTAATAGATAGTAAGCTATTATTATTCTTAATAATACTTTATATTTAGAGAATAGAGTTCTCTAGAACTTACTAGTAAACTTAGAATCTCTATTAAAGATAAGGTAGCTTAGAATACCCTATAATTAATATATATTATTGAAATATTATCTAGCCTAGATTTTAATTATATTAATTTTATTCCCTAGGACTAGTTAAATAAACTTTAAGAACTTATTTATAATTATAAATAGGGAGTTATAACCTTACTTAGTTAGTAGTAGGCTAATTATAAAATCTATTACTAGTTCCTTTAAAGGATATTAAGTATCCTTTATAAGATATAATTCCTTATATAATAGTTATCTTAAAGGTTTTAATAATTAATAAACTAAATACCTATTAATATACCCTTATATAACCTTTCTTATTTTTAAAAAGTATATTAAACTATATAATTAATTATATATCTAATAAATACTATTATATATATAATAGTTATATTTATATTCTAGGATTTTATAGGTAAGCTTTTCTAGAATATAAAGTTAATCTAGTCCTAGGTAATTTTATATATATAGTAGGTTATTCTTAAGGTCCTAGTAATATAATTAATATATAACCCTAAATTCTTAGTTATATAACTCTTTTAGTTATTTTTAGATTTAATTATAAATTTTCCTAAAATAGGGATCTTTAAGTAATATATTTAAAAATTTATTTAAAAATTCCTTTTCTACTTTAATTACTATTAGAAGGAAGATATTTATAAGTTTAATTTTTATTATAAGTAGTTTAAATAGTCTATTAATATTTTGAAATATAGTTCTAGCTTAATAGATAATTTTTATCTTTAATTAAAATATAGATAGGTAAAGGGCCTACTTATTTAAGTAGGTAGATTAGTAACTATTTATTTTATTTTAAAGCACCGATTTTAGAGTATTATAATCTATAATAATAGTAAAGTTACTATTATTAAAGAATTAAGGGAGTTTAATAAATACTTAAATAAGGGCTCTAATAAGGGTACTACGTAATAACGTAGCTATTAAGTACTATAAACGGTGCGTGTATATTTATATATAGAGCTCTCTATTCTTATTAATAGTAAGACTAATCTCTACCCTTCCCTTTAAGGGAAATTACCTCCTTTATATATTATAAGTAAAGGGGTAGCGTAGTACTATTATATACCATAAATATTCTATTAATAGTAGTACTATATTCTTAACTAGTCCTTATAATTATCTCCTTATCTAGGCTCTTAGGCTTTAAGAGTATAAAAGGTTATAATCTATAAAAGATACTCCTTTAATAATAGACTATAATTTTAATAAGAGTATAATAATATAATTAAATATAAGGCCCTCTAAGTTAAGCTTTAAGAAATATATAGTTTTATTAAATTATAATAATTATAAATAATACTCTTATATATAATCTTTATATTATAATATATTTTTATTATACTTCCTATTATTCTTTATTAATTTATTATAAAAGTAGTTAAAAGTCTTAGTATTTTAAAGTAAATAAGAAGTTATTATTATTAAGGGTTTATTAAGTACTTAAAATATACCTTTTTTATATAATTTTAATATTATTCTTTTAATTTTAATATCTTTATTTTTTATTAATTATATTAAGTCCTTTTTAATTCTTATTTATATTATTACCCCCTTTATACCTTATTATACCTCCTTATAATTCTAGTAGTTACTTTATAAATAATCCTTAATAATTAACTTATCCTCTACTAATTAAAAAAGGCTCTTATTATCCCCTCTTATAATAATACTTAACCTCTTTTATTAAGCTATTTATAGCCTATCTTTATATTATCTTATATAATATACCTCTAGTATATAATATTTTAAAGTAAAGAGTTATGAGTTTAATATTTTTAATTAAGGCTTTATTTATCCCTTTAATAGTCTACTTTATATATATACCTCCCTTAGCTTTATTAAATATAATTATTATTAATATCTTAATATTAAATATAAATAAGAGATCTCTATCTTTATTTATTACTCTTATATTTACCTTTTATAAGCCTTAGATATTATAACTACTTTAGATATTAGCTTTAACCTCCCTTAGCTTACTAGATTCTAGTAAACCTTTAATAAACTTGTTTATTAATACTATTACTACCTCTACCGCGCCTCTACCCCCTCTACTACTACTACCTTAGCTAGGGTAGACCCTACTATTATTAACTATATTATAAATACCCTTAAGGGTATTCTTAATATCCTCTATTCATATATATATACTCTTATATCCCCTTTTAAAGCCTTATTAAAGCCTTATTAAAGCCTTATTATATATTATAAAAGCGCCTCCCTCCTATTATAAAAGATAAAGATAAGGATAAAGAGGAGGATCTTATTAATAGTAGTAATAAGGGTAATAGGCCTAGTACTATTACTAGTATAATATAATAGCCCTTTAATATAATACCTTTAATAGCCTTAAGTATCTTTTCTTTTTTATTAATAATAATTAAAATCTTTTTCCCTCTTATATAATATAAACTTTATACCTTAGGGTAATTTTATTTAAATCCTTCTAATATATCTAATATATTAACTAAGTGCTACTTATATAGTTATTAATTTTAATTATAAAATTTACCCTTCTACTTTACTAAATACTAAGGTTTATTATAAGAGATTTTATAACTAAGAATAACTTTAACCTCCTATTTATCTTTATTATTTATAAGCTCTACTTATATAACTTTTATAATACTCTTATTATTACCTTAATATAACTTTATAAGTAAGATATAAAAGATATTATATATATAAAAGGTATTAGGTAGTTATAATTTATATACTTAACTACTAATATAATTAAAAACCTTAAAAGGCCTTAGATAATATTATAATAGCTTTCTAATTACTTATACTAATCTAATATACTTTATATTTAATAAGATATAATTATTTTTATTATATTATTTTTATTATATTATTTTTATTTTTATTATTTATTTATATACTTTATTTATATAACTTATATTTAGTATAAATAATAGCTTTAAAAACTCTATATCTAGCTTTAATAAATAATTATAAAGCGCCTTATATAAAGGTAGCCTAGTATTAATATATTTTATATAGTTATATATAAACTTTATTAAATAAAGTAACTCTACTTAATTATCTTATCTTTAAGTAGAATAATAGTATAGATATTATTTAAGTATACTATTCTATCTCTTTATTTAACTATCTATTTATAGATAGAAAGTAATATTAAGCTTTTTTTTATATTAATATAATAATATATAACTACTTAAAAGCTATATATAAATATCATTTTATAATTACTAATAGTACTTTAAAGCTAATTAAATCTTAAAAAGATTTTATAATATAATAGATTAATAATATTAATAATATTAATTATCTTTATAATTAATAAATACCTAGCTACCTTAATATAATAATTTATAATTATTAGGATTATATTATAAATACTACCCTTTTATTTATTTAAAAGAAGATTTATAATAAAATTTCTTATAATTTCTTAAAAAGGTCTTATAAGTATTAATAATAATAATAATATATTATAAATAGTATATTTATATAGCTTTATTAATTAGTAAGTTAAATATTCTTATATATAATTATAAATATTTTATCCTATTAATTTTTAATAGAACTTCTATTTAATAAGCTCTTATATATACTTTTATAAGTAGTAACTAGTATAAAGATTATTATAATAAAGCTTTAAAATTTCTTATTTAATTAGTTTATTATTAGGTATAAAACTATACTACCTTTATAAAGGATCCCTATTTTATTTATTAATAAAGATATATTAATAGCTCTTTTATAACTTTAAGACTTTAATAACTATTTTTTATGATAAATAACTCTATCTCCTTTTTAGAGATATTATAATATCTTTAATATTAAGCTATTATATTTATTTTATACGCGCTCTATTATTAATATTATTATTATATACCCTTTAAATATTATTTAATTAATATTAAATTATTTTATATTAGGATTTAAGCTATTACTTATATTACTTTATATCCTTAAGAGCGCGTTACTCTCCTCTATTTTTAAGGTATAAGGCTTTTTAAGCCCTATCTTTAACCTTTTATACTATTTATAATTATAGGCCTTACTATCTTATAAACCTTTATAAATATTATATATATAATATTTATTAAAAGGAATATACTTAATATTTTTTAACTTTATTTATAATATTAGTAGATAAGTATCTTCTTTATCTATTAATAGTATATAATCTAGCCGCTTTAATAGAGTATTAAATATTAAAATATATAGTAGAATAGTTAATTAGGTTACTAAGTCTAGATACGTGAGAACTAAGTATAGATACTAAGAGACTACTTAGTTATATATTACTAAGTATACTAGCGTCTTAGTAGGACCCTATATTTTAATACTCCTACTTAAACTATTTATACCCCTAAAACTAAAGAATATTTTAAAAATAGTCTAAAAATAACCATATTAAACTATAAATTCTACTTTTTATAAAAATATAGTTATTTAAGATTTTTATTTTAGGATAAAGCTATATATAGTAAAATTATACTAAAATATAGTTAGATATATTATAAAAAGGTAAATATTATTAACTATTATTATTATCTAGGCTTAATAGTACTTATAATACCTAGGTAAGTAGTTATAAGGCTTTATATTATTATAGAGTTACTATTACTAGTTTTTAAGGTAGTTAGTCCCTATAACTCATAATAGTTTAAGGTATCTTTAAGTTTACTCCTACTAGTAATAATACTCCTATTATATTAAAGGACCTCCTCTAGACTAAGTCCTTTATAAAAAGTAATAAACTTCTCTTTATAAAGGGGTTTAATAAGGCTATTAGCTAACTATTAGTTTATAAGAATATATTTAAAGTTAATAGTTTTAGTAGTAATTTACTCCCTTATCTAGTAATATTAAAGCTTAATATACTTAAAGTAAATATAGAACTTAAGGTTCTTTATAAGGGTAATTACGCCTTAGTTATTATTATAAATAATTACTATTTTAGGTACTTCCCTAGAATAGAGTTAATTAAAGAGGTTTCTTAGCTAAATAGCTTCTTTAAAAGCCTATATCTAATTAATATATTCTACTTTATATAAGGAAAGGGCTATTATAACTTATTACTTGAAAGACTAGCTAAGGGTTATACTATTAATATTAAAGATATAGCCTAAGGTTAACTTATAAGTATTATAATTACCTACTTAATTAGAGTTAATATACTTAAGAAGGTCTTATAAAGAACCTTAGAATATAAGTTAAAACTTAATTATAACTTATAAATATTAAAAGATATACTTAATAACTACTTAATATAACTTATTAAGATTAATAGTATAATAGCTAATAACTAATATTATATAAGTAATATTAGGCTAAGTTTTAAGTATAATATATATAAGAGATCTTATAACCTTTTAATAATTCTTCTTAAATATAGGGTTTACTTTATACTTTTTATTAGCTTTTTTTTAAGTAAGTACTAGTTTTTATTAGTATAATAATATATTTATACTCTTATATATTAAAGTCTTATAATACCTTTTTAATATAAGCTATTTAATTTACTTATAATATTTATTATTAATAGTCTTAAGTAATTATTATATTAAGGTAATAAGTATATAAACCTAAATCTATTATTTTAAACTAGCTATTTAAAGTATCTTTAATCTATTAAATAGCCTATTTATTTAGATTTATAATTAAAATATTATTTATATAAAGAGCTATTAAAGTCCCTTCCTTTAAGTTAATAAAGATACTTAAGTTAATAAATAGTAGTATAAGACCTAGTTCCTTTATAAAGTTAATAAAGGTATAATACTAAACTTATAATAATTACTTAAATTTATAAAGAGCCTTATAAAGTTAATAGACCCTATTTCTTTATTTATAACTTATAAATTAATTAATATAAATCTCCTTATTAATATTATTATAAAGAAAGGCTATCTTAATATCTATTTACTTTAAGTCCTAGTTTATAATAGCTTTTAAAATAAAGATAGCCTTATAACTTATAAATTTTACTATTAAAGTAAAAGTCTTATTATAATTAATACTTTTATATTATTTAAATTTATAAATAACCTAGTATACCTTATAATATATAATCTATCCCTAAGGGTTATACTTTAAGGTATAAACCTATTTACCTCTTAAAGTATACTTACTTATAAGTAAATTAACTACCTTTTAAGTATTATTATTTTAAAGGGATTTAACTTTATTATTTATTTTAAGGCTTTATTAAATATTATAACTATTTTTTATTATTTATTAATAGGTCTTTAATTAAAATAGTTTAATCTTATTAATATTAATAAAGAGTATAAAGGTTATTATAATTAAAGGGTTTAATAATAAATCTTATAAATCTAGTAGAGTTAACTTAAGATAATTATATATTACCTATTAAATAGCTTATTCTTCCCTATTAATATATTCTATCTTATAAGTATAAACTTATTACTAAGAGGGAGCTACTTATTAAATAGGGTTAATATTATCTTAGATATCCTACTTTTTATTATTCTCTTTTAGAGTAGATATTTATAGGCGCTTATTTAGCTTAAAGTTTAGCTATTACTACTTATTAATATTAATATATTAAGGGTATTTTTCTTAAAAATAGATATTATTTATTTATATAATTTATTATTTCATAATATTTTATAATTAAAAGATATAATCTCTTTTATAATTAAGAAGGTAGTATTTATTACTCTTATCTTTTAATTTCTTTTAAATATAATATAAGGTATAGGCTATTAAGCCTATTATTTAAAGGTATAAGAGCTTTAATAAGTATTTATATTATACTTTATAAAGAGTCTTCCTTAACTTTATAATAAGAGATTAGATAGTAAGGTAGTTAATTATAAAGATAATTTTAGGTTAGAAAGACTTATTAAACTTAGAGTTAAGAAGTATTAATTATATTTTATATAATAATATCTATTTAAAATAATTTATAATCCTATTTGTTTAAGGGTTCTTAGGTATTATAAATTTATAATAGATACCTTAGTCTTTAAGGTAGTTAATAAAGGTATTATTTATATACTTACCCCTATTATTAATATAAAGGTAATAGATTTAATAATTTAGATACTTATAAACTACCTTAAATTATTAAAATAACTAGAAAGTATTACTCTTATATTTAAAGTAAATAATAATTAAGATATATATAAAATTATCTTTAAATATTATAGAGTATTAACTCCCTTTAAAACCTACTAGATTAAAGGGGCTAATTATATTATTATAAATAAACTCTATTAGATATTCCCTTAGTTAAATAATATCCTTATAAGGTATAGCCTTTTAATAGCCTTAGATATAATATTTATATATAAGCTCCTTAGAGATAAGCTTTAAGAAATTAATTCTAATTAATATTATTAATATTTTATTAATATTTTATTATTTAAGGTACTTTTAATAGGTATATTATAATTATTAAACTTTATCTAAGGGAGTATTATAAGTATTAAGGGCTAAGGGCGTTTATAAATCTAAAGTAAAGACTCTTATAAATTAGCTAATATTAAAGGCTATTAATTCCTTTAAGATAATATAACCTACTTTAATATAAGTTATATTAATATTAATATTAAAGAGTTAACTTATAAATAAGAAACTATTAATACTTAAATTAAATATTTATATAATATTAAGTATAAGTATTAAATTAAGGTTATTATTAATATTATAATTAATCTTAATAGTCCTACTACTTTATAAAATATATTAAATACTATTAATACCCCTAATAATATAAGAGATCTTAATTAATTATAAGTTAATAAATATACTTTAATCTTAGAAAGTATATTAATTATAATTAAAGTTTATAAAATTATACTATTTAAGTTTAAAAATAATTTCTTAAAAGCTACTATTAAAATAATAACTTTATTATTAACTATTTTATAAATATTAAACTTATTAATATAACTTATAAAATTAAATTTAATAAAAATATTATTAAGCTTTTATATCTTTAAATTACTATTAATTTAAGTAGTAGCAGCCTTTATTAAAGCTTTCTTAAACTTATTAGGCTTTAAGTAAGGGAACTACTCTTAATATTAATTTATAATATAAGTATAATAAGACTTATATAAGATATCTTTATAATAGTTATAATTTTATTATAATTTATTATCCCCCTTATCTTTTCCTTAAATATAATAGGCTTTAAATATAATAATAATATAACTTTTTAAGGCTTATTAATATTACTCTTTATTATAAATAATAAATATAACTTAATTAAAAGGGACCTTTTTTAGGTTAAAGAAAGTATAACTCTAAGTATAAATAGTTTAAAAGGTATTAAAGGTACTACTTAATCTTATAAAATAAAGTTAAATTATATAAGCCTTTAATATAACTACCTTTTTATCTAACTCTTTAAATTTAATATTAACCTCTTAAAATTAATAAATATAATTATTTATATCCTTAATAATTAACTTATTAAAGTAGATTATATAAAGGTAATAAATTAATTTAATATAAATATTAAAATTTATTAGCTTAAAGTGAGTCTTAATTTTATTAAAGATAATTTAAATTTATGAATTAAAATAAATAAAGTCTTTAATAAATTTATAATTATAAATTATAATATATACCTTAATTTATATAACCTTTAAAAAGGATTTAAGATTATTTAAGATTAATTAATTATTAACTTCTTTAATTTAATAATTATAACTTAAGTTAGACTTAAAGATTATAATTAAAGTAAGGGGAAAGTTCTTATTATTACTTTAACTATTAACTATTTTACTAGGAGTTTACCTTTAAAGATTTAACTTTAAATAATAATTAATTAATTAAGCTTAATATATTTTTTATAAAGTCTTAAAAAAACTTATTAATAAAGATATTAAGGATAAAGATATTAAAGGAGGAGGTATAAGTCTATTACCTTTAATTTATAAGTTAAAAAGAATAGTTTTATTAAGAGTATTTAATAATAGTTTATTAACTTTTAACTTAAAATTATTATAAATTAAAGGTAATTATAATAATTTATAATTATTATTATCTTCCTTAATAATAGGCTTTTTAACTTCCTTTATAATAGCTTTTAATAAGTAAGGGAAGAACTTTAACTTAAAATATTAATAGATAGCTATTAAAATATTAAAATAAAAATAGGATTTAAGGAGCATTAATTTAAACTAATTTAATTTAAAAATAAAAGGAGGGTTAATAAGTTATTTATTATAATAAGCTATTTTTATATTCTTAAGGATATAAACTTTAAGGGGCTAATTTAATAAAAATAGTTAGGCTAGTAATTATAATAATAATAGGAAAGGCTAGTTCTAGGCCTAATTAAATAATTAATAGTTACTTACTAAGATTTAGAAGAATTGAGATAGCTAGGGCCTAACCTCCTTTTATAAAGATTTTTCCTAGGGCCTAACCTCCTTTATAAAGATTTTTCTAGGGGGAAATAGTTAAATAATATTAAAAGGTGTAATATAATAAAGTAGAGATTATTATAAAAAATAGTATCTATTATAATTATTTAAGAGGAGGAAGTATCTTTCTTTCCCTAAGTATAAAGTAATAATAGTCTACTTAAGAAGGCTTAATAAAGGGAGTATTAATAGGATTTCTACTTATAAAATTAATATTTATTATACTAATAAGGTTAAAAGTAGGTATTTACTTAAGGGGTTAAATATAATTATTTAGTAGTACTTATACTAATAACAATATTATAATAGCCCTTATAACTAGTCTCTAAACCTTATAATTATAAATTAATTAAGTTTACTTACTTATTTAAAGTTACTTATAATAGTAAAAGCTATTAACTTTAATAAGAAATTAAAGAATTCTAGGTAATATATATAATAATAGTAATTATTAATTTTCAAAGGATACTAAAAGCTATTAAGACTTTAATATTATATTAGCTAGGATAGAATAAGTAATAATTAAAGTTAAAATAAATACTTATATTTCTAGGCTTATAACCTATTAAAATATATAGTAGAATAATTAATTAAATTATTAAGTCTAGATATATAAGAACTAAGTATAAATACTAAGAGACTATTTAATTATATATTACTAAGTATACTAGTATCTTAATAGAACCCTATATTTTAATATTAATTAGGTTTTTAATATTTATATAATAGTATATTTTAAAGTTATATATTATAAGCTTTATTACTTAATATATTTATCTCCTTATTAATAATAATATTATCTAGAAATACCTTAAATTATTATATTTAGATATAAGCTACCTTTTAAGAAATACTATTATACTTAAAATACCTTAATAATTATAAGTAGTTCCTAATTATAAGTCTTATATCTAGTTTCTACTAAATATAGCTTATAAAAATAGAAAGTAATTAAATATTATTCTACCTCTACCTCTTTATTATTAATTAGGAACTTTTATAATAAAATAATTATAATAATTAATATTAAAGTATTAATCTTTAATTAGATTTCCCTTATAAAGTTAAAATATATAAGTAATAGTACCTCTTAAAAGAGTTATTATAACTACTTAAATATTACTTTTATAATATTACTTAATTTTAACTTTTTATTTTAATATATAAATAATTATTTTTTAGATAATCTATTAATAGAGGAATAATAGAGGAATAATATTAAATAAAATAATAGTAGAAATTAATAAACTTTAAAAAGATTTAAATATCTTTAATACTTCTAGGTTTTAGTTATTTTATTATAATATCTACTCTACGCGGATTTATATATATACTATTATAATTAATAATAAAGTTAAAGAATTCTACTTTTATTATTATAAATTTATATTTCTTTAAGTTAATATAAAGTTTAAATTTATAAAGATATTATAATACTACCTTTATAACTCTAATATAAGACTCTTTATCTTAAGAATAGATAAGAATATTATCTAAATAAATAATATTAAATAATATTAAATAATCCTACTAGGGCCTTATTAATATATACTTAAAATAAGGTAAATATATTAATAAGTCTAAAAGGTATAATTAGATATTAAAATAGTTATACTTTATATAAAATATAATCTTTTATTTATTACCCTTTCTTATTTATAAGTAATAATATATATCCTTAAGGTCTAACTTGATTAAATACTTAACATTGATTAACTTTATTAATATTTTATTAATTAATAAAAGTAGATAATAATTTTTAATTATAATTTTATTAAGTACTTTATAATTAATATATAAATATAATATTCTATCCTTTTTTAATATAAAAAGGATTAATATATTTATTAAACTTATAAAATATTAAATTTAACCCTTTTTTAAAGATTATTTAAAGTACTCCTTTAATATATATAACTTTTTTTCTAATAAATTATAAAGGAGGTTAAAGGAGGTTCTTTATTCTCCTTTATATTAATTATATAATTATAAGGTATATAAGCTAGTAGCGCCTTAATATTCTTAATTAAAACGATATTTTAAAATTCTTAAAATTTTAAAGGGAGCTTAATTTTAGATAGTAGGCTCTTATTACTTACTCTTAAGTATATTATAATAGATATAATACTATTAAGCTACTCTTCTAGGCCTTTAATAATATTAAAATACTCTTTAATATTATTTTTCTTAACAAAGAATTACTAGTTTTATATAAATTTAACTTAGGGATTTTATTCCTTTAATTATAAATACTTAAGGTAGAAGTTATAATTAAGGTTTATGATTATATAAAAGGCGCCCTTATAATATTATATAATACTATTAAAGTTAATAAGTTTAATTTATTTATATAAGAATCTAATAATAATATTAAGTTTCTAACCTTATTATATAAAATATTATTAGAGCTAGGATCTATTTCCTACTCCTACTCCTTTACTAGGTATATATTAATATAATTAATATCTACTCTAAAGTTAATTAATATAATAAATTCTCTTTATAATTACTTATACTCTACCTATATTATAATAATAAGTTATTATATCTACTTTTTCTTTAATATTATAATAATAGATATAATTATAATATTAAAGGGTTTTTTTTAAATTTAAGCCTTTTTTTAATTAACTTATTACTAGTTATAAGCTTATTAATTATAATACTTATAATAATTAATTTTATACTCTAATAATCTTTAATTATATATCCCTTCTTTTAATAATTATAATATTTAATAGTAGAAAGGTTAGGCTTAGGCCTTTATAAAAAATATAGTAATAAGTTAATAATACCCCTCCCTTTTTATTTTATATATAGGCTATTATTTTTTTATCCTTAGAAATTTCCCTTTCCTCTTTATAGATATTAACCTTTAATAGGAGTATTATCCCTTTAATCTTTATATATAAATACTACTATATAAGGCTTTAATTAAGTTATTAATATAATAAAAGTATCTTTTATCTTAGGGTTATTAAATTATATTATAAGATAATTATAAAGATCTTTATATAATTTATTTAATAAACTATTATATAATATATACTCTATTAATAACTTAAACTACCTTTTTAACTTAATAAGGTAATTTATAAAGTTTATAATCTTTTAATATTCTTTTTACTTAACTTCTAAGTACTACTTATTAGTTATAAGATATTAATTTTAAGGATCTTTTATTTAATCTATTAAAAAATTATTAAAATTATTAAAATATATTTAAAATTACTTATCCTTTAATAAATCTTTTATATACTTATATTATATAGCCTTAGGGTCTAGGGTTATATAATATAATATATATTAGATTTTTATAAAGTTATTTAAAAAGTAGGTTATATTTATTTTAATTATATTAATTATATTATTAAACTATTTTTAATATTCTTATATTAACTTCCTATTATATATATATAGATCTTATAGCTTAAAGATATTTATCTTATATTAAGGATACTTTAATTCTAATTCTTTAATTAATAATAAGTAATAATAATAGCCTACTTAAGTAGTATTATTAATAAAAATTTCTTATTTTAACTCTTATATCTATTCCCTCTTTAAGACTTCCTCCTTAAGTTTTTTATCCTTTATAATAGTACTTCTTAGGTATTAAGTAGTAAGGACTTAGTTTATATACCTAGTAGCTACCCTTATATAGTTAATTATAATTATAATATATTTATTATTAATTTATTAACTAAATCTTAAGACTTATTTTCTATATTAGCTTAGTCTCTTATATTAGGGCGGGTTATTTATAGTAATTAATTAACCTTTTTACCTTATACTTATAATAACCCTTCTCTACTTATCTTACTAATAGTTAGGCTACTACCCCTAAGTAGGGTAAAGTAATTAGAATATAAGGATACTATATAATAATATAACTATTAAATACTATAAATAGTATATATATATTTATATATAGAACTCTCTATTCTTATTAATAGTAAGACTAATTACTACCCTTCTCTTTAAGGGGAATTACCTCCTCTATATATTATAAGTAAAGGGGTAGCGTAGTACTACTACGCATTATAGACGCCACGTTAATAGTAGTACCGTATTCCTAACTAGTCCTTACAGCCCCTACTTCTAATTTTATAACTTAATATTAGGTTTCTATATCTAAAAGATCTTTAAAGAGAAATAATATTAGCTTTTCTACTCTATTTATATTAAAATGTATAGTAGAATAGTTAATTAGGTTACTAAGTCTAGATACGTGAGAACTAAGTATAGATACTAAGAGACTGCTTAGTTATATATTACTAAGTATGCTAGCGTCTTAGTAGGACCCTATATTTTAATACTCCTACTTAAACTATTTATACCCCTAAAACTAAAGAATATTTCGAAAAAATTCTAAAAATAACTATATTAAACTACTAAATATTAAAAATAATTATATTAAATTATAAATTCCACTGTTTATAAAAATATGGTTATTTAAGATTTTTATTTCGGGATAAAGCTATATATAGTAAAATTATACTAAAATATAGTTAGATATATTATAGGAAGGTAAATATTATTAATTATTAATATATTATTAGTTATTACTATTATTATCTAGGCTTAATAGTACTTATAGTAGCTAGGTAAGTAGTTATAAGGCCCTACGTCGTCGTAAGGTCGCCGTTACTAGTCTTTAAGGTATTTAGTCCCCGTAACTTAGCGACGGTTTAGGGTATCCTTAGGCTTACTCCTACTAATAATAGTACTCCTATTATATTAAAGGACCTCTTCTAGACTAAGTCTCTTATAAAAAGTAATAAACTTCTCCTTATAAAGGGGTTTAGTAAGGCTATTAGCTAACTACTAGTTTATAAGAATATACTTAAAGTCTATAATTCTAGTAGTAATTTACTCCCTTATCTAGTAATATTAGAGCTTAATATACTTAGAGTAAATATAGAACTTAAGGTTCTTTATAAGGGTAATTACGCCTTAATTATCACTATAAATAATTACTATCTTAGGTACTTCCCTAGAATAGAGTTAATTAAGGAGGTTCCTTAATTAGATAGCTTCCTTAAAGGCCTACGTCTAGCTAATATATTCTACTTTATATAAGGAAAGGGCTACTATAACCTATTACTTAAAAGACTAGTTAAGGGTTATACTTCTAATATTAAAGATATAGCCTAAGGTTAACTTATAAGTATTATAATTACCTTCTTAGTTAAAGTTAGTATACCTAATAAGGGCTTATAAAGAGCCTTAGAATATAAGTTAGAATTTAACTATAACTTATAAATATTAAAAGATATACTTAATAGTTAATTAATATAACTTATTAAGGTTAGTAATATAATAGTTAATAGCTAATACTACGTAGGTAATATTAGGCTAAGTTCCTAATATAATATATATAAGAAATCCTATAGCCTTTTAATAATTCTTTTTAAATATAGGGTTTACTTTATACTTTTTATTAGCCTTTTTTAGGTAAGTACTAGTTTCTATTAATATAATAACCTACTTATACTCTTATATATTAAAGTCTTATAATACCTTTTTAATATAAGCTACTTAACTTAATTATAACATTTATTATTAATAGTCTTAAGTAATTATTATACTAAGGTAATAGGTATATAAACCTAAATCTATTATCTTAAATTAGCTATTTAAGGTATCCTTAATCTATTAAATAGCCTATTTATTTAAACTTATAATTAAGATATTATTTATATAAAGAGCTACTAAGGTCCCTTCCTTTAAGTTAATAAAGATACTTAAGTTAGTAAATAGTAGTATAAGGCCTAATTCCTTTATAAAGTTAATAAAGGTATAGTATTAAACTTATAATAATTACTTTAATTTATAAAGGGCTTTATAAAGTTAATAAACCCCGTTTCTTTACTTATAACTTATAAGTTAATTAATATAAATCTCCTTATTAATATTATTATAAAGGAAGGCTATCTTAATATCTATTTACTCTAAGTTCTAGTTTATAATAACTACTAGAGTAAAGATAGGCTTATAATTTATAGGTTTTATTATTAAGGCGAAAGTCTTATTATAATTAATACCTTTATACTATTTAAACCTATAAATAACCTAGTATACCTTATAATATATAACTTATCCCTAAGGGTTATACTTTAAGGTATAAACCTATTTACCTCCTAAGGTATACTTACTTATAAGTAATTAACTACCTTCTAGGTATTATTTTCTTAAAGGGATTTAACTTTATTATCTATCCTAAGGCTTTATTAGATATTATAACTATCCTCTATTACCTATTAATAGGTCTTTAACTTAAATAGTTTAATCTTATTAATATTAGTAAGGAGTATAAGGGCTATTATAACTAGAGGGTCTAGTAATAGATCTTATAAATCTAGTAGAGCTAGCTTAGGATAATTATATGTTACCCGCTAGATAGCCCGTTCTTCCCTACTAATATATTCTACTTTATAGGTATAAACTTATTATTAAGTAGGAGCTATTTATTAGACGGGGTTAATATTATCCTAGATATCCCGCTTCTTATTATTCTCCCTTAGAGCGGATATTTATAGGCGCTTACTTAGCCTAAAGTTTAGCTACTACTACTTATTAGTACTAATATACTAAGGGCGTTTTTCTTAAAAATAGATATTATTAGCCTAGGTATATAACCTATTATCTTATAGGGTTTTATAGCTAAAAGATATAATCCCCTTTATAGCTAAAAAGGCAGTACTTATTACTCTTATCTTCTAATTTCTTTTAAATATAGTATAAGGCGTAGGCTATTAAGCCTATTATTCAAAGGTATAAGAGCTTTAATAAGTATTTATACTATACTTTATAAAGAGTCTTCCCTAATTTAATATTAGGGGATTAAATAGTAAGGTAGTTAGTTATAAAGATAATCTTAGGCTAGAAAGACTTATTAAGCCTAGAGCTAAGGAGTATTAATTATATCTTATATAATAATATCTACTTAAAACACTCCGCGGCCCTATTTATTTAAGGGTTCGTAGGTATTATAAATTTATAGTAGATACCTTAGTCCTTAAGGTAGTTAATAAAGGTATTACTTATATATTTACCCCTATTATTAATATAAAGGTAATAGATTTAGTAGTTTAAATACTTATAAGCTACCTTAAACTACTAAAATAATTAGAAAGTATTACTCTTATACTTAAGGTAAATAATAATTAGATTATATATAAAATTATCCTTAAATATTATAAAGTACTAACTCCCTTTAAAGCCTATTAGGTTAAAGGGGCTAATAATATTATTATAAATAAAATTTATTAAATACTCCCCTAGTTAAATAGTATCCTTATAAGGCACTACCTTTTAGTAGCCTTAAATATAATATTTATATATAAGCTTATTAGAAATAGGCTTTAAGAAATCAATTCTAGTTAATATAACTAGTAATTTATTAATACTTTATTATTTAAGGTACCTTAAGCGGGCGTATTATAGCTATTAAACTTTATTTAAGGGAATTTTATAAGTATTAAGGGCTAAGGGCTTTTATAAATCTAAAGTAAAGACTCTTATAAATTAGCTAGTATTAAAGGCTACTAGTCCCTTTAAAATAATATAGCCTACTTTAATATAGGCTATATCTATATTAATATTAAGGAGCTAACTAGTAGATAGGAGACTATTAATACCTAGATTAAGTACTTATATAATATTAGGTATAAGTATTAACTTAAGGCTACTATTAATATTATAATTAATGTTAATAGTCCTACTACTTTATAAGGTATATTAGATACTATTAATACCCTTAATAGTATAAGAGGTTTTAATTAGTTATAAGTTAATAAATATACTCTAATCTTAGAAGATATACTAATTATAACTAGAGTTTATAAAAATTATATTATTTAAGTTTAAGAGTAATTTCCTAGGAGCTACTATTAAGATAATAACTTTATTACTAGCTATTTTATAGATATTAAACTTATTAGTATAATTTATAAAGTTAGATTTAATAGGAGTATTATTAAGCTTTTACTTCTTTAAGTTATTACTAGCTTAGGTAGTAGCGGCCTTTACTAAAGCTTTCTTAAATTTATTAGGCTTTAAGTAAGGGAACTACTCCTAGTATTAATTTATAATATAAGTATAATAAGACTTATATAAGATATCTTTATAATAGTTATAATTCTATTATAACTTATTATCCCCCTTACCCTTCCTTTAGGTATTATAAGCTCTAAATATAATAATAATATAACTTTTAAGGCTTATTAATATTACTCTTTATTATAAGCGGCGAGTATAACTTAATTAAAGGGGACCTTTCCTAGGCTAAAGAAGGTATAACTCTAGGTATAAGTAATCTAGAAGGTATTAAAGGTACTACTTAATCTTATAAAATAGAGTTAGATTATATAGGCCTTTAATATAACTATCTCTTTATTTAACTCCTTAAGTTTAGTATTAACCTCTTAAAACTAGTAGGTATAATTATTTATATCCTTAATAGTAGACCTATTAAGGTAGATTATATAAAGGTAATAAACTAATTTAATATAAATACTAAAGCCTATTAACTTAAAGTTAATCTTAATTTTATTAAGGATAGCCTAAGCTTATAAGTTAAAATAAGTAGGATCTTTAATAAGTTTATAAATATTAAACCTAAGATAGTTATAAATTATAGTATATACCTTAATTTATATAGCCTCTAAAAAGGGCTTAAGGTTATTTAGAACTAGCTAGTTATTAATTTCTTTAGCCTAGTAACTATAACTAGAGTTAGACTTAAGGATTATAATTAAGGTAAGGGGAAAGCTCCTATTATTACTTTAACTATTAACTATTTTACTAGGAGTCTACCTTTAAAGATTTAGCTTTAAATAGTAACTAGTTAGTTAAGCTTAGTATATTTTCTATGGAGTCTTAAAAGGATTCTACTAATAAAGACGCTAAGGAAGATAATTCTAAAGATAAAGATACTAAGGGAGGAGGCGTAGGTCTATTACCTTTAACTTATAAGCTAAAGAGAATAGTTTTACTAGGAGTATTTAGTAATAGTTTACTAGCTTCTAACTTAGAATTATTATAACTTAAGGGTAATTATAGTAGTTTATAATTACTATTATCTTCCTTAATAATAGGCTTCTTAACTTCCTTTATAATAGCTTTTAGTAAGTAAGGGAAGAACTTAGACCTAGAATATTAATAGATAGCTACTAAGATATTAAAATAAAAATAGGATTTAGGGAGTATTAACTTAAACTAATTTAGCTTAAAAATAAGAGGAGGATTAATAAATTAGTTACTATAATAAGCTATCCTTATATTCCTAAGGATATAAACTTTAGGGGGCTAACTTAATAGGAATAGCTAGGCTAGTATTTATAATAGTAGGAAAAGCTAGCTCTAGGCCTAGTTAGGTAGTTAATAGTTACCTAATTAAATCTAGAAGAATTAAGATAGCTAGGGCCTAACCTCCTTTTATAGAGATTTTTCTAGGGTGCCTAATAGCTAAATAATACTAAAAGACGTAATATAGTAAAGCGGAGATTATTATAAAAAATAGTATCTATTATAATTATTTAGGGGGAGGAAGTATCTTTCTTTCCCTAAGTATAAGGTAGTAGTAGTCTACTTAAAAAGGCTTAATAGAGGGAGTATTAATGGGATTTCTACTTATAAAATTAATATTTATTATAATAATAAGGTTAGAAGCGGGTATTTACTTAGGGGGTTAAGTATAGTTACTTAGTAGCGCTTACGCTAATAATAATATTATAATAGCCCTTATAACTAGTCTTTAGACCCTATAACTATAGATTAATTAAGTTTACTTATTTATTTAAGGTTACCTACGGTAGTAAAAGCTAAGTACTTTAGTAAGAAGTTAAAGAATTCTAGGTAATATATATAGTAATAGTAATTATTAACTTACTAAAGGGTATTAGAGGCTACTAAGGCTTTAGTATTATATTAGCTAGGATAGGATAAATGATAGCTATAATTAGAATAAATACTTATACCTCTAGGCTTATAACCTATTAAAATGTATAGTAGAATAGTTAATTAGGTTACTAAGTCTAGATGCGTAAGAACTAAGTATAGATACTAAGAGACTACTTAGTTATATATTACTAAGCATGCTGGTATCTTAGCAGGACCCTGTATTTCAATAATTTATTCTAATCTAGTATAAAGTAACTTTATATCCCTTCTCTTTACTACTATTTATATATAATATAAATAGTCTATTAAAATTAAGAAATATTAAAGTAGAAGTATTATATAACTTTTCCTTAAAGATTTCTTAAGTCTTATAATATTAAGGGCTAGTTTATAAACCCTCTATCTTGAATATAATAGAGATTTAAGTAGGTTTTAGATAGGATATATCTATTAAGAGTTATTTTTTCTTAATATAATTTCTTTTTAACCTCCCCTTATTTAGGCTTCCTTTAAAGCCCTTTATTTTTAACTTAATTAGGGGTCTAGTGATTACTATATAATACTCTATAAATTTATAATAATAATTAAGGAAATTAAGTCTAGTCTTTAACTCCCTTAAATTTATAGGGAATAATATCTTTTAAATAGCTTTAACCTTCTCCTCTATTATATTAAGCCTTAATTATAATATATAATATTTAAGAGCTATTATACTAGGATATATAAAATAGTACTTTATTAATAATAGTATAACTCTACTATTCTTAAAGAATTCTAGGACCTAGTTAAGATATTTAATATAATCTTTTAAAGTAGTAGAGAAAATTATAATATTATTAATATATATAAAGATAAATTATTATAAATAGGAGGATAATAGCCTCTTCATATAATATTAAAAAAAACTTAAAGTATTTATTAAATTTATAATAAAAACCTTTAACTATTCCTAACTTTAATATAAGCTAATAAATATAGTCTTTTATTAATTAGAAGGGTTTATTCCCTATTAGAAAAACCCTTTAATAAGGTTAATTAATAAGAATATTATTAATCTAGTTAATACTCCTAGGATTATATCTTATTTTAAAAGTAGATATATATCTAGGTAAAGTTTAATATAAATTTTATATAAATTTATTACTACCCTTAGCTTCCTATTCTTTTATATTATAAAGGCCGGTAATAATATAATAAAGGATATACTTAAAGGAACTTTCTTAATTTAACCTTAAGGGATCTAGGATTAAATTTATAACCTTATAATCCCTTTAAGAAAGATTATATAAATTTTACTTTAATCCTATTATATTAAATTTATTTTTAAAGGGTATTAATATTTTAATATTATTATTAAACTTTTTTAAGCTATTTTAAAAAAGGATCTTATACTTTTTAAGTATCTTTTTAATATATTCTTAATATTTAAGCCCTTAATATATAGAGATATCTACTTTAAGAATTATAACTTCCTTTAAAAAGTCTATTATAAAAGGTATATCTAGTTCCTCTTTAAACTTATTAATATAAATATCTATAAAATAGAAATCTACCTTAATAGGCTTAGTTAAGTCTTATAGAATTACTAGGCTACTTACTAGTTATCCCTTATAAATTTTAGTAGATTAATCCTTAAAATTAACTATTAAGTATACTTAAGAACTATTATTAATAACTACTTAAACCCCTAATATAAAAGTTCCTAATTAGAGATTAAATATAAATAAAGGTTTAGATAGATAGTTATAATTTACTATTAAAAGGTAATATATAATTAATATATTTTACCTTATATTAGAATCTAGTATTATAATTAAAGTAGTATAAATATTAACCTTTTTATATCTTAAAGTCCTTAGTATCCTTAATTTAATTAGTATTACTAGTATTACTAGGGGTTCTTAAATATTTACTTAGATTTTTAGGATATAATCTACTTTTAAGGTAACTCTAATTAAGATAGGGGTATTATTAATTATAATAAGATCCTAGTATTTACCCTATTAAATATTAATTATACTTAGTTTTATAATATCTATTTTACTAATAGAGGCGGAAGTCTATAGCTCTATAAAGAGACTGTTACAGGATAAGGCTCCTAGGATAAATGGGATTCTAAATAGGTTCCTACGCGCCGTATATAGTAAACTGGAGGAGGAGATCCGCTATCTCTTCTAGGGGTGCTTCGAGATTAGATACTACCCCCGGAAATTTAAGGAGGCTAATATAGTAATCTTAAAGAAACCGTAGAAGGAGAACTACGCCGACCCTAAGTCCTATAGGCCGATCGCCCTCTTAGATACCTTAAGAAAGATATTCGAGACGGTAATAGCGGCTAGGCTTAGAGATTACGTGGAGGCTAATAACCTCCTTCTAGAAGAATAGATAAGTATAAGGTAAGGGAGATTAGTAGAAACCGCGCTAGAAACGATTACTAACGTAGTCTATATAGTATAAGGAATAGGGAAGAGGAATATAACGAGCCTCCTCTCCCTAGATATCGCCGGAGCCTTTAATCACGTCTCCTATTCCAGGCTACTTTATATAATAAAGATAAAGAGAGTCCCTAAGAGGATAGTATACTAGACGGTAAGCTTCCTTATAGAGAGGGCGACTTTAATTACCCTCGGTAGGAGGACGAGTTAGATAGAGTTAGTGGAGATAGGGATCCTATAAGGTTTACCTATCTCTCTAATATTATTCCTGGTTTTTAATACTCCCCTAATTAAGGAGTATAAAAAGCTAAAGCTATTAATTTAAGTCGGTGGATTTATAGATAATATCTATCTACTAGCCTATAGCAGGAGTACTAAATAGAACTACGAGGTTCTAGATAAAGCCTACGAGGTATACCTATAGTAGGCGAAGACTTATAAAGCCTTATTTATACTAAAGAAGTACGAGCTCATTTATATAACCCGTAGAACGAAGGGTATAAAGATAGACGTAATAGTTAAGCTTAAGGGAATTAAAGTTAAACTAAAGATATTAATTAGGGTCCTAGGACTTATACTTAATAGTAAGCTAAATTAGAATATATACCTAAGGAAGGTATAAGCTAAGATAGATAACTAGATTTAAGCGCTCTACTATATCACCGGCTTTATATAAGGCGTAATTCTACTAGTTAGTAGGCTTATATACGCGGTAATAGTAAGGCTTATAATAATATTTATAGCGCTAATATAATATAGCTTAAAGAATACCCCTAGGGTAGTAGGGAAGTATATAAAGACCCTGATAATAATCTAGAATAAAGGACTACGTAAAGTACTAGGGGCGTATAAAGCTACCCTAATTCCGGTCTTTAAAGTAGAGGCAGGAATCCTATTAATAAGAGACTTCCTTAATAAGGCTCTATTATAGAGTAAGATCCTCTAAGGGATATATAAGATAGTCCTAAGAGGGAACGCGAAGATTAAATCTTAGTTATAACTAAAAAGGGGTAGGAGGCTACGCCCTCCGCTACCCCCGTTAGCTAAAAAGGAGTCTTAGGTAAAGCGGTTATTAAACGGGGTACTTAATAACCTAATACTATAAAAAAGGATACTAACCTAATAGGAAGGCCGGTAGTAGGGCCGGTAGCGCCACTACTAGCGGGGATTAGAGGGCTAAAATATAAGCCTAGTATAGAAGGGTAACCTAGTAGGGGGGAGATAGGACCTTTATAAGGGCTTAAAGAAGCCGGAGAGCTCTATAATAGTCTATTTACGTACGGATAAGATTAGGTTTAACTACTTCTTATTTATTAAGAAGGTTCCTAGGATCCTAAGTCCTAGCTACTTATACGGGGTAGTAAGGTAGACTAGTAAATACGTCCTACTATTTTATCCTAACTATTATACTAATAGGAGTTAGATATTACTAGAGGCTAGGTTAGAAGACTATAATACTATTCTCTTATTACTAATAGGGATAAGGGTGGTAGTAAGGTAGTTAACTAGGTTAGGTACCCTCTACTAGTTTATACTAGTAAAAGAGATATTAGTAAGAACTAATAGAGAGGAAGGGCTCCGCCTTAATTAAAGAGAAGAGAATATAGTTAATAAAACCTTAGTATTATAAATAGTAGACCCGACCCCTTAATATACCGCCCCGATAGTAGGCCTATTAGGGGGGGGGAGGGAAGGAGCCGAATAATAGTATAGCCTGCGGATAGTAGGTAGAGTTTTTATCCCTTAGCTAGGTTTCTCCCCGAACGACAGGTACGCTAGGCGTACCCCCTAAAAAGTCTACCCTTATTAGCTTTAGCTAGTATAGGAGTATAATTAATTAATTAATTAATTAAACTTAAAATAATTACTTTAAATTAATTTTTTTATATTATTTATATTTTTAAAGACTTAGGGCTTTATATTACTTATAACTAATAAAAGTATCTTAATTAATTATAGAGATTAAATTATAATTATAACTTATATAAATAATTTATTAATTATTAGACCTAGTTAAACTACTATTAATTAGGTTAAGGTTATATTTAATAAATATTTCTAAATAATTAACCTTAGCTTATATTCCTTTTATCTAGGTATATTAATTAGGTAGAATTAAGTAAATTAAGTATTATAATTAAGTTAAAAAGCTTATATTAAAAAGGTATTAAAAGACTTTAATATATAAGATTTATACCTTATAATAACTCTAATAGATATAAATAAATTATAGGTATCTAAGGAAGATTATATAGCCCTTAATACTTTTTAAAAGGAATATTAATTAGCTATTAGCTCCCTAATATATATTATATTAAGGACTAGGCTAGATATTACTTATATAATCTTAGTAATTAATAAATATAAATTAAACTTAAATTAATTATATTAAATAATTATTAAGAGGATTTTCTACTACCTTTAAAGTATAATTAACTTATAACTTACTTTTTATAAAAGTATCTTTCTACTTATTAATTATAATAATACTAATTAGGCTAGGGACTAAGATACTTTGTAGTTAATTATAGGTTATATTTTTAATATTAATAGTAGAGTAATAAGCTAGTTATTAAAGTAATAGTCTATTATTACCCTATTTAGTTATAAGGTAGAATATATAGGCTAGATATAAGTTATAAAGGAAGCTATTTAGCTCTAATAGCTCTTTATTAAGTTAAACCTCTTTAAAGATACCTATTAGCCTACTATTATAATACTCTATTATAATAATTAAGAAGCTATTACCCTAGTTAAGAACCCCTAGTTTTATATATATAAAGTATATTAATATCTAATATTATTATATATAAGAATAGGTTACTACTAATAATATTAAGTTAGAATATATTAGAATTAATAAGTAGGTAGTTAATAGCTTTATTAAAGCCCTCTTTAAAGATAAATTCATCCCCTTTTATAAGGCCTTAGGCCTAGAAGTATTATAATAGTAGGAGTCTTTAATATAATAAGGCTTTATAGGTACTCTTAATAGCTTTATAAGTAATCCTATTATTAATTAAAGGATAACTAGCTCTTAATTACCTACCCTTCTAGCCTTATAACTCTATATTATAATATTAGAATATAAAATAGATTTTATAAGCCTATTTAACTCTATTATCCTTTTATATTTTAAGCTTAAATAGTAAGTTATACTATTAATAATATTATTTAAATACTAGACTACTCCTACCTATAAATTAATATTATAATAAATAAATTAACTACTTTCTTATAAAACTATTAAGCCTAGATTATAATATATATCTATTATAATCCTATCTCTTACCCTACCTTTAATATAAAATAGAATTAGTATAATATATTCTTAGATACTAATAAATATAATACTTATAATAGCTTCTAGTATAATATACCTCTAGGTTATAATAGCCTTACTATCTTTACTACCTAGATATATACCTAGGTAGGATAAAAATAAGAAGTAGATAACTAATATTATTAGGGAGTTATAATCCTTTATCCTAGTATTAATATTATCATTTTTAATTATAATATTATTAAAGATATAGATATTAAAATTAGGCCTTATAAAGCCCTCCTCCCTACTTAGTATAAGCTTATCTAGTATATTAAAGGTAAGAAATATACTATTAAGTTATTATAATATAAAAACCTTAAAAGCGTACCTTTATAAAATAAATATATCTTAAAAATAGTTATATAAATAGAATTAATTACCCTATAATTATACCTACCTTATTAAGGTCTATCTAATCTATATTTAAAAGGATTCTACTAAATTACTACCCTTTAAATAGAACTTCTACTACTATCTATTTACCTTTACGCCTATTACCTAGTATTTAGTTAAGAAGGGGGATTTTAAATAGTAGGAATAGAATATAAGTTAGTTATATTATTATACTAATAAGGCGCTTTATTTAAGTAGGAGTATTAAAATATATTAAAATAGGATATAATTAGTTAGACTAGCCGCGTACTAGACTCGCGCTAGTACCTATCTTAGTATCCTATATATTCTATCTCTCTCTACCTATATAGCTAGTAATATAATAACTATTACTATTCTACCTATTTTAATATTTATAACCTATTTATTTATATAGGCTTTAGCTAGTAATATAATAGCTAATAGTAATATTAGAAGATCTTAAATAGATATACTAAGTTATCTATTTAAATTAAGTCTATTTATTAGTAACTAACTATTTTTAAGAGGATTATAAGGTATAAAAGTTACTTCTACTCTATTCTATCTTATTACCTTATTAAAAGATTTTTATTTAGTCTTAATAATTCTATTTATCTTTATTCTATTCCCTACTCTTCTTTTAAAATTAGAGCTAGAAAGTCCTTTATATTATTTAACTTAACTTAATCTATTATTATAATTAATTATAATACTCTTATTTTTACCTTCTACTTATATAATTTTCTCTTTATAAAACTTAAATAAGTAAACTTAGTTAATTATCTTAATTAATACTTTATTAAGTATCTTATTTAAAATAGTCTTAGACTAGCTTAATATAACTTAAGAGTAGTAGTAGATCTTAAAAGATTAGCCTAGCTAGAATCCTAGTATTTTAAATTAAAGTTAAAGATATTTCTAGTTACTTTATAAGATTTTAAGCGTAGTACTAAGGCTACCTAGCGCTTATTATGGGCCCCTCTATTTATTAGAATAACCCTAGTAAAGATAGCTAATTAAATTAAATTAGGGAGGAATAATTTAAGCCTTAATAATTTAGTTAACCTACCTAAATCTATAAAGGTAGCCTAGGGTAAATCTTTAATAATAGTTAGGAAATAAGTTGTACCTTATCTAGGTATAATAGAATATATTTCTAGGTAGATTAAGGAAGTTGTAAGAATTTAAAAGAATTTAGATAATATAAAGTATTTAAAAATAGTATATTAATAAGATTATATTATAATACTAATTATTATAAGATAATTAATTAAGAGGACTCTAAGATATAAAGCTTTATTCCTTTAAGAATTAATTAATAATATTAATATAAGGGCTACTTAAGCTATTTATTAATTTTTTTAAAATTTTAAAAAAGTCTTTTTAAATAAAAGTTAAATAATAACTTCTTAGCTACCTATATTCTATTATTAAAAATAAAGAAATATTCTAGGAGTAGTTAAATAAACTATATAATAGGCCTAGTAAACTAGGTAATCTTAAACTTTTTTAATAAGTAATTAAAGAGGTTACCTCTAACTATTACTTATTACTTATATAATATAAGCTAGCTTACCTTCTAGGAAGAGGGTTATAAGCTAATAGAATTTAATATCTAATATTAAATAAAATCTATTAAAAATAAAAAGACGCTTTTAATTAAGAAATTAAAGAAGATTTAATAAGAATATAATATAATAGGTCTCTACTTACTCTTAGCTTTAAACTAATTATAACTAGTTTATAAAGTTAGAATACCTTAATATTATTATATTAAGATATCTAGCTAGAGACTTTTTTTTCCTTATAAGCTAGCTTACCCTCTAAGAAGAGGGTTATAAGCTAATAGAATCTAATATCTAGTATTAAATAAAATCTATTAAGAATAAAAAGACCCTTTTAATTAAAAAGTTAAAAAAAGATCTAATAAAAGTATAATATAATAAGTCCCTATTTACTCCTAGCTTTAGACTAATTATAGCTAATTTATAAGGTTAAAATACTTTAATACTATTATATTAAGATATATAGCTAAAGACTTTTTTTCCCTTACTAACCTTTTATAAAAGATTAGCCTAGAGTATTCTAACCTAATTAGTTTTAATAAAATTATTATTAATAAGAACCTAAGTTATAATATCTTTTAATAGAGTAAAATAAGTAAGTATAATTATATATAAAGGTTATTTAATAGGAAGTTAAATTTTATTATAATTAAAACTCGAACCTTAGTTTAGAATCTAGGTTTATACCCTAGAAAACCTATTATTTAAAGTTAATTTTAGGATATTATAATTATAAACTTTAAGAATATATATATTAAAACCCTCTTTATAACTTTTTATAAAAATATTAACTAGATTATTATTAATATAAAGACTTTAATAAATATCTACTTTAATTAAAGGAGTATAAAGAGTAAAACCTTTAACCCTAAAAAATTATAATATTTAATTTTAAGAAATACTCTACTACCTTCTTTATTTACTACTTTTAATATATAATAGAACTAGAAGGTAGTAGTCTAATCCTTAAGGTACTCTTAATATACTTAAAAGAGGATATTTTAGAATAATTTATTAGCCTTTTTTATAAAGGTCTATTAAGAAATAAATTATAATATAACTATCTAGGAAGATAAACTCCTTTAAGAATATTAACTTAATTAATTTAAATTAATAAAGGAGGCTAAGAAAATAAAGTTTTACTTTAACTAGCCTTTAACTACCTTTAATTAATACCTAACTTAAAAGATTAAATACTTATATAATATAAATATAATTAATAAGGATATAATTATTAGGTATTTATAATAAGGCTTTAAGTTAAACCTAGTACTTATAACTCTAATATAAGAAGATAGGGATATTATAATTTTTTTAAATAGATAAGTCTAGAATAATAAGGTAGTAGTAAAGTATATTTATAATATAAATAAACCCTACTAGAAGTTTATAATAACTTAAATATTTTAAATACTATCCCTAGTTAAAGTCTAGTAATTATTTAATAATCTAGTAGCTAAGAGAATTATCTAATCTAACCCTAAGCTTATAAAAATAAAAAGCCGCCTCTTAAAAAAATATTTTAATAATTAATAACTTAAAAGGTCCCTACCTTATCTTTATTAATATTATAATAAAAATTATTAGGATAATAATTATAATAATAAAAAGAAAAGGGCCTTAAAGGTTAAATTAAAGGGTAAAATAAATATTAACTTAAGGGATAATGATAATAATAGTAATAGTCTTAATTTATATAATTTAAAGATTTATATAACCTTAAAGATCTTTATAAAGGAGGACTTATAAGGGGAAGCCTCTTAAGGCTCCTAACTAGTAGTTAGAGCCTACTTAAAGATAATAAGTCTACTAATAACTTAAATATTACTATTAGAATATCCTTAGATTTATTCTATCTTAATAATAATATTACTAGCTTATCTTTAAAAAGTTAAATCTAATACTTTTAATTTTATAAATATATAAATAGGAGTTAATATAAACTTTAAAAAATTCTTTAATATAATATATTAATATATTAGTAAAGATAATAGAATCCTTAAATCTTACTTTAATATTAAATCTCTAATATTATTTATTTTTAATAATTACTACCTAGCTTTTTTAATACTTATAAGGTCTACCTTATAACTAGAGGAAAAAGGCTTTAATATAAGGGAGTTAATATTAAAGAGTTATTATAATAAGTAGATATTAAAGTAGATATTAAGATATATAACTTAATTAAGGAACTAATTAAAATATTTAGCGAAATTTATATAATTTTAAAACTCTTATATAATATAATTATTAAAATAGATATTAATTAATTAATTAATTAATTATACTCCTATACTAGCTAAAGCTAATAAGGGTAGACTTTTTAGGGGGTACGCCTAGCGTACCTGTCGTTCGGGGAGAAACCTAGCTAAGGGATAAAAACTCTACCTACTATCCGCAGGCTATACTATTATTCGGCTCCTTCCCTCCCCCCCCCTAATAGGCCTACTATCGGGGCGGTATATTAAGGGGTCGGGTCTACTATTTATAATACTAAGGTTTTATTAACTATATTCTCTTCTCTTTAATTAGGGCGGAGCCCTTCCTCTCTATTAGTTCTTACTAATATCTCTTTTACTAGTATAAACTAGTAGAGGGCGCCTGACCTAGTTAACTACCTTACTACCGCCCTTATCCCTATTAGTAATAAGAGAATAGTATTATAATCTTCCGACCTAGCCTCTAGTAATATCTAACTCCTACTAGTATAATAGTTAGGATAGAATAGTAGGACGTGTTTACTAGTCTACCTTACTACCCCGTACGGGTAGCTAGGACTTAGGATCCTAGGAACCTTCTTAATAAATAAGAAGTAGTTAAACCTAATCTTATCCGTATATAACTAGACTATTATAGAGCTCTCCGGCTTCTTTAAGCCCTTATAAAGGTCCTATCTCCCCCCTACTAGGTCACCCTTCTATATTAGGCTTATATTTTAGCCCTCTAATCCCCGCTAGTAGTGGCGCTACCGGCCCTACTACCGGCCTTCCTATTAGGTTAGTATCCTTTTCTATAACGTTAGGTTATTAAGTACCCCGTTTAACGACCGCTTCGCCTAAGACTCCTTCTTAGCTAATAGGGGTAGCGGAGGGCGTAGCCTCCTACCCCTTTTTAGTTATAACTGAGACTTAATCTTCGCGTTCCCTCTTAGGACTATCTTATATATCCCTTAAAGGATCTTACTTTATAATAGGGCCTTATTAAGGAAGTCTCTTACTAATAGGATTCCCGCCTCTACTTTAAGGACTAGAATTAGGGTAGCCTTATACGCCCCTAGTACTTTACGTAGTCCTTTATTCTAGATTATTATTAGGGTCTTTATATACTTCTTTACTACCCTAGGGGTATTCTTTAAGTTATATTATATTAGCGCCGCGAATATTATTATAAGCCTTACTACTACTATATATATAAGCCTATTAACCGGTAGAATCGCGCCTTATATAAAGCCGGTAATATAGTAGAGCGCCTGAATCTAGTTATCTATCTTAGCTTGTACCTTCCTTAGATATACGTTCTAATTTAGCTTACTATTAAGTAAATTATTTTAAGTTATAAAGTACCTTCTTTAAGATATAAATAAAGTATTCCTTACCCTTAATTATAAAGCCTTTAAGTTATTTAATATAAATATCTTCCTTAATATTTTTATAAAGAAAGGCTATTTTAATATTTATTTAATCTAGTTTTTAATTAAGGGATATAATTAATATAAAGATAGCTTTATAACTTATTAACTTTACTATTAAAGTAAAGGTCTTATTATAATTAATCCCTTCCTATTATTTAGAGCCTCTAACTACCTAGTATACTTTATAATAGAACTTTATTATAAGGCCCCCTTTTTAACTTAAATATTTACTTCCCCTAAAGTACCTTCTAACCTAGAGGTAGTTATCTAAATACTTATATATTATTTATATAAGGGAGTTAAATTTATCTTATAATACTACTTCCTAGTCCTTCTTAATATTATTTATTATAGCTTCCTTATATAATTTAAGGTTAAAGGGCTTTATACCTTTAATTATTATTAAGAAGGTAAATATTATTAATAGATCTAAAGAGTTATTACGCGGTTTATTAGGAGGTATTTTAAATTTAAGGTAACTAAATAGAATCCTAGTTAATACTAGGAGCTTATTAATATCTTAATAAAATATTACTAGATAGGCCTAATTTAATTTAAGCTAGATATTTAATAAGGTCTTAAGGTAGGATTTATCCTTAGCTATTATATCTTTAATATAAATTAGTAGTATATCTTTAATATAAATTAATAATACTTTACTTTTAAAGGGAGATTACCCCCTTATATTACTAGCTACTTACTTAGAGTAGTAAGGGAGGTTTATAAATATATACCTTTTAACTTTTAATTTAATATAGCTTATAAAGACCTTCTTAATAAAGTAGATATTAAATAATTAAGTAAGCTTCCTAGTTTTATTATTAATAAAATAGTAGATAGCCTTACTATTATAATTAATAAATTAGCTTAAATAGGAATAGGCTTTAAAGTAACTAATTTTAGTAGTAGTCCTATTAGTATAATAAAAGGCTTAAGAGCTAAAGACTTATAAATAGGAGAGGTTAGGTTAATAACTATTAAACTTCTTATAAGGTATTATCTTAATACTAGACTTAAGGGACCTATTTTAAAGGTAGTTAGCTACTTAAATAAATTTAGGCTAATATTTATAATCTATTCTATTATCTACTAGTATAATATAAGCCTTATTTATTAAGGTCTTATTAAGATACTTTATAAATCTATTAACCTAGGGAGTATTTTATATTATACTCTCCTAGATAATATTATTAGCCTAGCGGTACTTTATAAAGGTTATAAAGTTAAATTCCCTTTTATTATTAATATAATAGTATTATATATATTATATAAGATACTCCTAGTTTACCTTAAAGGCTTTAAAGGCTAGGAGGAATTTACTTTTAACCTTAAGTAGAGTAATATCTAATTCTTTAATATAGTTATATAATATTATATTAAAAAATTAAGAGTTATTATAAGTTATATTAATCCCCTTATAAACTTTATAAGGGCCTATTAAATTACTATTAATATACTTATATAAGTACTTTCCTAGGATAATAGGATAGTTATATAAAGCCCTTATTATATAAGTCTTTATATAGATATTATATATATAATCTTTAAAAATAATTTTATTAAGGTTAATTTTACTAGATATATTTATTAGCTATTTTAAGTTCTATTAGCTTAAATAACTTATACGGGTATATTAGAGGCTAATAGATAGGGAGACTTAAAAGGCTATAAATATATATACTTTTAACTTTAAAAGAAATTATAATATAATTACTAGGGTTATAAAGGTAAGGGTTAGATAATTTAAAATATTAAGGTAAAAGATATTATTATACTAGGTATATATAAAGATATAACCTTTATAAGTAATAATATACTCTTATAAGTTAAAAGAGACTTTAGCTTTAAAATAGAGTAACTAAGATATTAAAATTAGATTTAATTAGGTATCTAAGATATAAAATATATTAATAAGGTATATATACTTTTACCTTAATTTCCTTACTAATCTTATAAGGGATAACTATAGTATTATACCCTATTATATAAAGACCGGCCTAGCTAATCTTATAAATAGGGGACTTAGGAATTACCTTATATTCTTTAAGGATATTTTAATTATTAATAATATATTAGTTATATACTATATCTAGGAGAATAATAGTAGTAAGGCTAGTTATACCTAATATAATTATAAAGCTAATAACTAGGTCTTCTAACTCTATAAATATATAGGTATACTTACCTTTAATATTACTACCCCCTTAATTATAACCCCCTTAATTTTAGCTTTTATCTACTTTAATAGTCTTAAAGAAGGCCTTTATTAGCTTAGAGTACTTAATCTAATATTTAAACTTTATATAACTTAAATAATTATAGTAGTTATAATACTTCTTACTCTATTATATATTTAACCTAGCCTAGTATAATAGGTAAGTAGTAGCTATAATTATAACTATAATAAAAGACTTTATAAAGTTTTAGTAAGCTTCTTTATTTATTATAACTAATATAAGTTTATTAAATAAAATAGTTATAATACCTTCTTTAATAGTAATAATATATATCTAAATAAATATACTTTAAAAGGTATTAAACTTTATACTAAGATATTAGAGGTAGATATTAATAATAAAGATATAAGGGAGCTTATATCCTAGGTTAATTAAATTAAAATTAATAGTTTTAAATTTACTTATATAGTTACTAATATCTTTATAATTAATATAAAAGAGGGTATTAAAGTTATAAATAATCTTATTAAAGATACTAGTACTTTAAGGCTTATAAAAGTTTTTAAGGATCTTTTAAGCTATTAAAAGGATAGTCTTATCCTTAATTATATTATAAGTATTAATATTATAATATACCTTTATTACCTTATAAGCCTTATTATTTATTATCTTAAATTTCTTAAAGATTTTAAATTATAAAGATAATATAGTCTATTTTAATAATAGCTTTAAGGCTATTAAGTATAATATAAGACTATATATTATAAAAGTATAATAGCTAGTTACGGCTAGATTCTATTATAAAAATAAGTATAAGGGGGTAGTTACTACCCCCTCTAATCTCTACTCTAATATTAATAGGAGGTATATCTTTAGTATTAATATCTAGATTATATAAGTTTAGTATTAGAAATTAAGTTAATACTAATATTAATAATTATAAATATATAAAGGGTAGTTTTAATCTAGTAGTAAGGCTAAAGATAATACTTTTACCTAATACTCTAAGGCCTTTTATTAAAAATAATAGTAATTAGTTTTAAGGATAAAGTTCTAGTATTAATAAAGGTATAAAGGAGGTATTATTTAATAGTATTCCCTAATAGTTAATAGTAGTAGCTACCTCTTAGTTAATTTTATAGCTAATATCTTAGTAGAGATATAAAAAATCAAGGAAGTAGTAGTTTACTTAAAGGTTAGCTAGAAGACCTTTAAAGTAAATTTTAATTAACTATTAATAAATGTCTTATTTAGATTTCTTAAGTTCTAGTATAAGGTAATTAGAATAGTAAGGAGGGAGAGAAGAGTCTAGGGAAGAAGGGATAGATATAGCTAATTTATAAGGAGGTTAGTAAGAATTCCTAGCCTTCTCTATCTTCCTAGCCCCCTTTTATAAGAATACTATATATTATCTACGGTATTAGCTAGGTAATAGGTATAAATAACTATTACTAAGGTAGTTAGCGTATATAAGGAATAATTATTATTTATATAATTAGCGAACTACTATATACTACTACTAAGGGGTTATTATTATTTAAGTTAGAGGGGATTTTAGCCGGTTTTAGCGTCTTAGTAGAAATCTCTATTAGTAGCTTCCCTAGCCCTCTTTTCGCGGTAGTACGTAGTATTAATATAGAGGTAATCTATAAGGGATAGTATTAATAGTAGTCGTAGGGTAAATAAATAAATAAGTACCCTACGCCTAGGCTTATAACCTATTAAAATAGGTAGAATAGTAATAGTTATTACCTATATTACTAGCTATATAAGTAGAGAGAGATAGAATATATAAGATATTAAGACGGGTATTAGCGCGCGTCTAATACGCGGCTAGTCTAACTAATTATATCCTGTTTTAATATATTTTAATAATAAAGGCTTATCTTCCTTATATCTTTAAGCCTAAGGCTAAATATAGCTATCTAAGTTAGTTATATTTACCTAATATTATTATTATTATAATAATAATTATAATTATAAGATTAATCCTTTTACTTTACTTAATATTAAGGTTTATTATAAGAGATTTTATAATTAAATTATCTTAACTTCTTATTTATCTTTATAATTTATAAGCTCTATTTATATAACTTTTATAATACTCTTATTATTATCTTTATATAACTTTATAAATAAGATATAAAAGATATTATATATATAAAAGGTAATAAGTAATTATAACTTATATACTAAATTATTAATATATTTAAAGACTTTAAATAGCTTTAAATAATATTATAATAATATATTAATTACTTATATTAATTTAATATAAGTATTATATTAAACCTTTCCTTTATTTTTAAAGTAATTTAAACTATTTTTATATTAATAGGACCTCTCTTAATAACAGCTCTAAGAGTTTTATATTTAATTTAAGTAAATAATTATAAAGCGCCTTATATAAAAGTAATTTAATATTAATATATTATATATAATTATATATAAACTCTATTAAATAAAGTAACTCTACTTAATTATTTTATCTTTAGGTAGAATAGTAGTATAAATACTATTTAAGTATTAAAGTTCTCCCTACGCCTACCTTCTAAGAGGATAGCTTTAAGTTAACTAAGTTAGTATTTAATAAAAAGGAGTATTAAAGATAAATATTATACCCTTAATATATAAGCCTTAATAGATATTATAAGTACTTATTAAAGTTAAATATACCTTAATATAATAAATAGGGTAATTACTTACTATAATTACTCTAGTTAATATAGGATAATTATAATAAGCGCGGTAATTACTTAATAAAGTTACTCTAATTAATATAGGTTAATTAGAGGTAATTAGTATAAATATAAACTTTCTTATATTTATATAAATAAATTACTTTCCCTTTAAATAAGAACTTTACATTTAATTTATATTATTTATTAAATTAATCTCCTAGATATTAAATATCATTTTATATTAGACTAGTTTAATATAAAGTTTATTTACCTTCTCCTTAATACTCCCCTTTATAAGATTAACTCCTTAATCTTTAATAACCTCCTAGAGTTATAAGTTATAATACTTTAAGTACCTTTAAAATAAGTATCTTAAGAGAAAGGAACCCTACCTTAAGTAAATATAATTTATAATAATTAATAATAGCACCCTACCTTAAGTAAATATAATTTATAATAATTAATAATAGCTAAAGCTAAGGATAGTATAAAGATTATTAAAATAAACTTATATTATAATGATTAAAATAAGTTAAAAGAGTAAGGTAGTTAGTATAAATATAATTATACTTCTCTTTTAACTAGGATATTATTAAATCAAGTAAGTAACTACTATTTATAATAACTTATATATAAAGATAGGTTTAAGAGTAGTCTACCTTATATTTTAAATAATATATAAAAGGCCTTAATAATAGTAATAATATTATTATTAAAGTATAAAGAAAGAGTTTTACTTACTTTTATATTAAAATAAAATAGATATTTAAACCCTTTAATAAAGAAAGTATAATTATATAAGTTATTTAATACTTAATATAAAAGAAGTTAATATTAGAGTATTTAACTTAATCTTAATAATACTTTACTTAAACTACCTAGGATAATAATGTACTTATAATAATATATTAAAAAGGATTAAAGGATAATATTAAAAAAGAATTTATATAATATAAAGTAATATATAATACTCTAAATATACTTATTAAAGTTATAATAAAGATTAATAATTAACTTTATAAGCTTATAATAAAATTATATTACAATAGTAATATTACTAGACTTAAATAAGCTAAGATTTATTTTAAAGGATATTATAAATAATATATTTAATATAATCCTTATAAATTTATATTAATAAAATTAGACTTTACTTAAAAGAAAAGAAAATTTAGGGGTAAGAAATAATAAGGGGATTAAAAAGTAATAAAATATTATAATTATAATAAACTAAGTTATATTACTAAGGATTATAAGTTAAAAAATATAATTAAATAATTATAATTAAATATATTAAAAAGAGTACTAATTAAGATAACTAAACCTCTAAGGGATTAAGTAGAGGTAGAGTATAATAATAAAGAATTAAATATAATTATTAAAGATTTACTAGTATTTATTAATTAGCTAATAGATAAAAATATTAAAGAACTTTAAATTAAAGAAGAAAAATTACGCGAAGAGATTACTAAAAAAATAATAGAGAAATATTAAATAAATTAAAGGTAGACTTATATAAATCTTAAAAAAAGAGCTAGGTTCTAATAATAATAATAATAATAATAATTAGATTTAAAAGAATAATCTTAAGTAAGGTTGAGAAAATAATAATTTAAATTAAAAACCCTTAATTATAAACTTAAAAAGAGTAAGGAAAAGATTTTTACAAAATCTTATACCTCTATAGTAAAAGATCTATAAATAAAACTTAAAGAAAGAATAATATTTTACTAAGAAAAAATATTAAATAAACTCCTATAAAAGGAATTCTAAAATAACTTATAATATCTATAATATAAAGTAATATACTAGATAGCTTATATAAATAAATACTACTTATACTATTACTAAGTAAAAGAAAACTTAATTAAAATAGTTAATATATATATATATATATATAATAGTATAAATAGCTTATAATAGTTTAAGTTATAATTAATACTTAATAATAAATAGAAGTTATAAGTAGTTTTTAAATTATAATTAAAAATAGTATAATAACCTTTATAAGTATTTTAAGTATAATAAAGATACTAGAGAATATTATTTATTAAAATAGTATATATACTGTTATAAAAAATATAAAAAATATATATAATAAAAGAAAATTACTAGATTCCTCCTTAATTTAAAAAAAAGTAATCCCTTATATTAAGGGGAAGTATAAAGAGATTAGTATCCAAATTCCTAAAATATAATAATTATACTTAATAGAGTATATAATATATATAAATATACTAGTTAGAATAGATAATTAAAGAATTATAGTAATAATAAATTTTAGAGTATTAGAGAACTTTATCTTAAAAGTATTAATATAGTTAATAGGCCTATTAATATAAAAGAAGAAGGATTTACATAAATTATAAATAGCTAATAGGTTAAGCTTATTAATAAGAAGTATAATTAAGGAGATAACCTTACTACTATTTATAATTTAATATTATTATAAGGAAATATTCTTTAATATAATTAAAATAGCTACTTATTATATTATTCTAGGTATACTTTAATTAAAAAAGTATAACCTAATAATTAATTAAAGAAGAAAAGTATTTAAATTTAAGTAAATTAATAATATTACTAGATTCTACCCTATATATTAATAGAGTATAATAGTATATAAGAAATTAAACTAAAAAATAGTTAAAGTATATATTACCTCAATTTTAAATAAGGATAGCCTTAAAGAATAAGGATCTAACTTAATAAATATAAATAAAAATTTATAAGGTTAATAAGTTAAAATTCTTAAAATAATTAATAGTACTCTTAATATCTTATAAGAGTATTAAAGATAGAAACGCCTCTTTATAAAAGAAATAATAATAAAAGCTCTACCTAAATATTAACCTTAAGATTATAAGATTAAACTTAAATTAAAGAAGGAACTAATATTTAGACCTATTTATATATTATTTAAAAAGGAACTTATAATACTTTATAAGTACTTAAATAAAAACTTTAAAAGGGGATTTATTTAAAAATCTAAATTACTAGTAGGATATTTAATACTCTTTATAAAAAAGAAAGATAGATTATTATAACTATATATAGACTTTTAAAAGTTAAATAATATAATAATAAAAAATTATTACCTACTACTTAATATTAATAAGTTATAAGACTAGCTAGTTAAAATAAAGATCTTTATAAAGTTAAATTTTAAGGGAGTATATAACCTAATTTAAATAAAAGAAGGTAATAAATAGAAAATAATATTTAAAACTTAATATAGATATTATAAGTACTTAATTATACTATTTAATCTTATTAATATACTAGTAACCTACTAAGTACTAGTTAATAATATTATATAAGTATATTTAGATTAAATAATAATTATATACCTTAATAATATATTAATTTACTTTAAGACTTTAAAAGAATATATCTTATATATATAAGATATATTTATATACCTATTATAAGTAGGACTTCTTTTAAAATTAAAAAAGTATAAGTTTTATAAGACTTTAATAAGGTTTTAAGGTTTATAGTAATAACTTAAGGTATTTATATAAGGCCTAAAAAGATATAGGCTATATAGGAATAGCTTATATTATATAATATTAAATTAATATAAGGATTCTTAGGATTTACTAACTTTAATAGATATTTTATAAAAGGCTACTTAAAGAAGGCCTTACTATTAACTAAAATTATTAAAAAAGATATAGGATTTTACTAGGATACTAATTAAAAGAAGGTATTTATTAAGTTAAAATAAGTATATATAAATCTACTAGTACTTTATATATTTAAAAATAGAGAGCTAGTATATATTAAGATAGATACTTTAAACCTTATAATTAGAGCCTATTTATATTAATAGAGTAGTAATAAATAGTATTTAATAGCATACTACTTATAAAAAATAATAGCTATAAAATAGAATTATAATATATATAATAAAGAATTATTAGCTATTATATATTCCTTATAATATTAAAGAGTATATATTAAGAGTTATTTAAAACTTACTATCTTTATTAATTATAAAAATCTAGTTAAATTTATAATAATAAAAGAGTTAAATTAATAATAAGTTAGATAAGCTAAGCTTCTTAGATAATATAAATTTAAGATTTAATATACCTTAAATAAAGATAATAGATAAGTAGATACTTTAAGTAAATATTTTAATTATATATAAATAAAAGATATTATTAGTTAACCTATTTTAAAATTAGAAGTTAATAGATTATTAGTATTAACTAAAAACCTAGTAATAATTATATAAGTTATAATATATATAATCCTAGATATTAAAGAAGTATATATTAAAGATACCTTAACTAATAAGCTTAAAAAATAGTAATCTAACTAAGAACTATTATTATATAAATAAAAGCTATACCTACTATTAAAGGTAGTTAAAGGAGTAATTAGAGATTATTATTATAATCCTTTACTAAGATATTTAAGAGTATTTAAAACCTTAGAATTTATATAAAGACTATATATTATACCTAACTTATAAGTAAACATTAAATAGTATATTAAAGAGTATATATATTACTAGTAAAATAAGTTTATAAGATATATTAAGTATAAATAAATTTAGTTTATTAAAGTTCTAAATATAATAAACTTTATTATAAAACTACCTTAATTAATTAACTTAGTAATAAATAATAATTATAATTTAATAATGATAATTATAAATAAACTTATTAAATATACTATTGTAATTTTATATAAAGAGACTTATAATATTAGTTAACTAGGATTTATTTTATTAGATAAATTTATTAGAGATTATAATATACTAGAATTAATAACTTTAAATAGAGATAAGCTCTTTACTTTAGCTTATAAAAGACTTTAATTACTTTAATTAAAACTAGATTTAGAATATTAATAATATATTACTTATAAATATATAAATAAATATATAAATTAAATATATAAATTAAATAATAAAAGTATATCTAAGATATTATATTAATAAAAGGTAAAATAATTAGGTTTTACTACTCTTAATAATATAATTAATATATAATATTAAAAGATCTAATATTATTATACTATCCCTATTCTTTATAAATTATAAAAGATATATAAACCTATTCCTAGATCTAAAGTAAAGACTAAATAATAAGAAAGTATTAATATTGATATTAAATATAAAAAGTTTATATAAAGATATATAATAATAAATTTATAAGAGGAATTCTTTTATAAAAGGGATAGCTAATAAGAAAAGAAAAAACAACTCTTAATTAAAGAAGGGGGATAAAGTATACCTTCTTATAAAGAATCTAAGAAGTATAAGACTAAGTAAGAAATTAAATTATATTAAAGCTAAACTATTTTTAATAATTAGAGAAAAAGGATTTATTAATTATAAGTTATAACTTTTATTAAATATTAAAATCTACCTAGTATTTTATATCTTTATATTAGAATAGGTAGACCTTAATATACCCTTATAAAAAACCTTTTATTTTAAAATAAAAAGAGAGAATAAATTTAAAGCTAAAAAGATTCTATTATAAAGAGGATAAAGTTACCTAATAAAATAAAAAGGATATAAAGACTTAAAAAATATTTAAGAATTAATTATAAATCTTATAAACTATTAAGAGCTCCTATAATAATATTATTAAATTTAAATATACCCTAAGTAATCTACTTAAGAGCTTTAAGTAAGAGAGTCCTAGAACCCTTAAAATCTAAAAAAGTAAGATAAATAGTAAGTACTTTCTTAACTTTACTAACCTTCTTAAGTTCTTCTAAATATTCTAACTCTTTAATATTATTGAGACCCTTATTAAATATCTATTATTCCTATTTTTTTAAAAAAATACTTTTATTAATAAAGATATTTTAATTTTATTTACTTTTAATAAATAATTTTATTAATAACTTTTTAAGCTACCTCTATTTTTACTTTTTTATGTTTAAGCTTCTTTATAACCTTATTAATACTAAAGAAATAAATAATAGGTATAACTAGTTTATATTACTTTTTAAGCTAAATATATTCTACGTATCTTTATAAAAGAGAAGATATTTAATACTCTTTTTAAGACTTTATATATTATAAATATAATACTATTATAATTACTCTCTTATAAGTAATTTAATCTAATAACTTAGTATAATATTATTATAAATAAGATACTTATTTAACCTTTAAAATAAAGGTTTAAAGAAGGAGGAGTAATATTATACCCTTAATTTATAAGCTTTAATAGATATTATAAGTACTTTTTAAAGTTAAATATACCTTAATATAATAAATAGAGTAATTACTTACTATAATTACTTTAATTAATATAAGATAAATATAATAAGTATAATAATTACTTAATAAAGTTACTTTAATTAATATAAGTTAATTAGAGGTAATTAGTATAAATATAATTTTTTTTATATTTATATAAATAGTATTACTTTCCCTTTAAATAAGAACTTTATATTTAACTTATATTATCTATTAAATTAATCTCCTAGATATTAAATATAATTTTATACTAGATTAGTTTAATATAAAACTTATTTACCTTCTCTTTAATACTCCCTTTTATAAGATTAACCCCTTAATCTTTAATAACCTCCTAGAGTTATAAGTTATAATAATAAGGTAAGGGAGGCTTTATTAAATTAAATTAAAAACTTTAATTATTTAAGTATCTAATAGTTAATTAATTATATTAAAGAGATAATATAAATTAAATATAAAGCTATTATTTATTTAAAAAGGTATAACTATTTATATAAATATAAGATTTTTATAATAGTTCTAAATTACTTCTATTTATTTTAAGCTACTTAAGTAAGTAGTATTAAGTAGTCTTATATTTACCCTACTTATTCTAATTAAGGCCTAGTAAGTAAGTAAGCTTTATTTATTATACTTAGACTTCTTAGATTATAATATTAAGTATACTATTTTATCTCTCTCTTTAACTATTTATTTAAGAGTAGAAAGTAGTATTTAGCTTTCTTTTTATATCAATATATTAATATATAACTACTTAAAAGCTATTTATAAATATTACCCTTTAATTATTAATAGTCCTTTATAATTAACTAGATTTTAAGAAGATTTTATAGTATAATAGGTTAATAATATTAATAATATTTACTATTTTTATAATAAGTTAATACCTAGCTACCTTAATATAATAGTTTATAATTATTAGAATTATATTATAAATACTACCCTTTTATTTACTTAAAGGGAGATTTATAATAAAATTTATTATAATTCCTTAAAAAGGTCTTAAAGGTCTTAATAATAATAGTAATATATTATAATAGTATATTTATATAACATTATTAATTAATAAGTTAAATACTTTTATATATAATTATAAATATCTTATTTTATTAATTTCTAGTAAAACTTTTATTTAATAAGCTCTCATTTATTTTTATATAGTAATTAATATAAGAGTTATTATAATAAAGCTTTAATTTTTTTAATTACTTTATTATCAAGTATTAAAATTATATTACCTTTATAAAGAAGCTCTATTTTACTTATTAATAAAAATATATTAATAGCCTTTATATAATATTAGGATTTTAATAATTACTTTTTATTATAAATATTCTTATCTCTCTTTTAAAGATATTAGAGTATATTTAATATTAAGCTATTATATTTATTTTATATTGATTCTATTATTAACGTAGCTATTATATTCCTTTTAAATATTATCTAATTATAATTAAGTTAACTTATAATAGGATTTAAGCTATTATTTATATTACTTTATATTTTTAAGAGCGCGTTACTCTCCTCTATTTTTAGGGTATAAGGCTTCTTAAGCTTTATTTCTAACCTTTTATATTATTTATAATTATAAGCCTTTTTATCTTATTAATAAAGACTCTTTTAATCTATATAAATTAATTAATTAAGAAAGCTATTTAGGCTATTAAGAATAATAAAGTATTAGGGAGGAGGTAGAAGCTACTCTACTATTATTAAGTAAAATATATAAAGTAGAGTAAATTCTATATTAATATACTAGTAAAATTAAAAAAAATTAAATAACCTTATTTATTAATTTAGCTAGCTATAATTAGTAATAATACTTATCTATCCTTATATACCTTTATTAAATTACTAGCCTTAGATAGATCTACTAGGTTATATTAAGAATTATATTTATTATTATAACTACCTTAACTTATTTAATTAAGTACTAAGTCTTTCTCCTTAAATATCTTTTATCTAGTAATCTCTTAATTTTATATTTATCCCTATAAATAGTACCGTCTTTAATAGTAATAAATAGTAGCCTATTATTAAAAGTCCTATTATATAAATTAATACTTTCTATTTTTAGCTTAAGTTATACTATTAATACTACCGGTTATATATATATTATAAGGGGTAGCTTAAGTTAATAGGTAAATAATCCTACTTTTTATAAAGTTTTAAAAGGATTAACATATTATTATAAGAGTTTCCTATTAATAATACTAAAGATTTTATATCCTTTATATAAATAAAGAAAGATTTTCTTATTTTCTTATTTTCTTTAAATTATAAACTTTTATATTTACTATTATATCAAGATTATATTATTATATTATTAAGTGTTATAATATCTTTTACTTATTTTTAATAGGTAAGTTATAAGCTATTAAAGGCTTTTATAAAGATATTATTAATTACTAGTATATTTATACTATTATTTACCCTAAAATTATAATAGAGCTTATTAGAAGTATATCTTATAATAATAAGGGAGTTATTAATATTAGCTTAGATATATAGGAGTATATAATCCTATTAATTCTAAATATTTAAATAGTAGGTAAGGTAGAATTATATAATAATCTTTATAACTTAATTAATATACTTACTCTATCTATTAATTTATAGATAATAGGTTATAAATATAAAAAGTTTAATATTAAGATATTTAAAGACTTCTTATAAAAATTTAGATATAAATTAAGGATTTTAATTATTAATAATACTACGTAGAATTCCTTAGTTATATAATAGTAAAGATAAAATTATAATTTAGGCCTATTAAAGAGCCTTCTAAGTATTAATACCTAATATAAAAAGGATCTTTTTTAAGAACTTATAAATAATTATTAATAGGTAATTTATATCTAATATTATAGTAGGTAGGGTAATTATAGAATTTATTATAATTATATAAAATAGTATAAGTAGGGTTAATATAAATATATACTCATTATATAATAGGTATCTTCTTATATAATTAAGTTAATATTAAGGGTAGTAGCTTATATAGACTTAAAGGTTTCTAATAAGATATTAAATATATATTATATAAAAAAGTTAGATAATATTTATAATAACTATTATAATTAAAAAAATTATAAGCTTATTTAATTAACTCTATCTTTATAATAGGAGGAATATATAATTATTACCTTTTCTTACTATTAATATAAAATATAAGCCTATCTCTAAGAATAAATAATATCCTAGCTTTACTATATTTTATATTTAGATTACTATTTATAGGAGGCTTTAATATATTAAGGATCTTTTATTATTCTAATAGCCTATTTATAATTAAGATTTAAAATCCTTTATTATCTTTATATTTATTATATAATAGATAGTAATACTATTAAAATCTTTAATATTATAAAGAAGACTATTAAGGGATATAAGGAGAATATTAAGAATTCTATCTAATAAATTAGCTATTTTACTCTTATTTATAGTTATATAAAGTCTAGATAGTATATTAGGGATTATATTTAGGGACTTTAATATATAAGAATTATATTTTATATTAACTCTAATAGATATAAATAAGTTATAAGTATTTAAAGAATATTATATAACCTTTAATACCTTTTAAAAGGAATATTAATTAGCTATTAACTCCCTAATATATATTATATTAAGGACTAGGATAAATACTACTTATATAATCTTAATAGTTAGTAGATATAAATTAAACCTAAATTAATTATATTAAATAATATAAGTCCCGGTAAAATGGCCGCCCTTTCCTACTTCCAGCTAAGCCGCCTACTAATAGGGTTTAGCGCCGCCCTATTAGGTAACGTGGCGGGCCTCGGTCTCCCCGCCGCTTTATCTAGGTATAAAGACCGTCCGTCCCTTACTATTTTCCTATCTCCCTCTATCTTTCCTTTTAATACCCTTACTCCTACGTGGATTCGCGCCCCCTCCTGCTAGCTATCGCTAATTACTATACCTTAACCTTATATAAGGCATTTTCTTAACCGCCTTCATATAGATTACTAGCCCTTAATTACTCCCTCGCCCCTCCCTAACTAGCCTACTCCTATCTACGGCTTAGAGCGAGTAGTAGAGGCGTGCCCTCTTATTTACTATCTCGTATCTCTATACTACTACCGCAGCTCAGCTTAAACGGAGAAGGTTCTATTCTAGGGTGAGCTGAAAGCCTCTATGCGCTCGACTCTGTTATAGACCCTTATATCTTTACGTTCCTTCGCTAAGCACCGTTTTATTATCGCTTAACTAACCTTTAACTCTACTATAATAGTGCTAGAGAGCTTCAGCTTACGGTAAGGATCCCTAGGTGAAGTGATAGTAGAACTAGGGGACGGCTAGTATACGACTAATAAAGAAAATGACTTACTATAATTACTTAGGCTTTCCACGTGTCTAACTAGCTACGTTAATATAAATAGCACCTTGGCGGTAATCTAATAACCTAGTACCTAGGGGCTAAGCGCGAAGCTAAGTACCGGCCGTAAGCTGAAGCTAGCGAATTAATTTTAAGGAGTATTAGCCTCAGCTCGATCGCTAGCGGTCTTTATATATCTACCTACCTATATTAATATAGATGCCGTAATAGCATTAATCTAGTAACGTGGCTATAGGATCTCGATCTCGCTTGAAGGTAGGTATAGTAGAGGGCGCCGTGCCACTAATCTATTATAGAAGTCTCAGCTTAAAGAGCTAGGTTATAGTAGCTAATAAGACTTAACGGATAATTATCTCTAAGGGCGTAGTGAATACTTAGCCTGCGTTAGACGTAGATTAAATATAAGGCTCTAATAGCTAAGAGCTACGCTAGCCGTGCCGTTAGATATAAGATAAATAGTTAGGGTTTACATACGCTTAGCGTAGGGCGGTTAAGTACTAATAGCTAGGGATTAGCGATCGATAGTTTTAGGGGAAAGTAGAGGTAGTACGAGTAAGGTAGTTAGTGCGTTAGAGAAGCTAGGTAATAACCCTATAGTCACGATTTAGAAATATATAAGAACCTTATCTCACCGCCTCTATTTGCTTTAGATTTCTACCTTAGACTCTTATCTAAATTATCTATCTATCTATTCTTCTCCTAGGATAACTTTACGACTAAGTTATATAATGGCTTTAACTGATTTAAATTCTATTTAATTTTATTAACCACCGACTAAGGTAAGCTTGCCTTACGAGAGAGTGCCTAAGGCGTTAAATGCTAGTGGCTCCCCCGTTATTAGAGAGGAGGAACCTAAGGCTCTTAGACGAAGTGATAGATGGAGTATCCTGCGGGGCGACGATGCTATCGAGTTTATAGATATAACCAATTGCCCGCTAAGAGAATATCCTAGTCCTTTCTATAAATTAGCACGAGATCCTAAGGATACTAAAGTAGACGTCGGAGGTAAAGTTTTAATTATGCTTTAAGAAAATAGTTACTAATAATTTAGATACTTTTAACGGACTCTATAACACCGGCGACCTTAATTATAATATTAGCGAAGACGATAATAACCTCCTATCCGTTAAGGATATACTTACTACTAGGGAGACGAGAAAGTCTAGACGAGCGGGCTTAAGTAGTTAATATTAAAAGGGACTTTTAGAATATATAATTAAGGGGGACTATAGCGGGGTTAATACTCTTGAATTAAGATGAAGTGAAAAAATGGGTAGGTCTATTAACTCTACTTAGCGCTGAAACGGAGGCTAATAGTCTACTTATAGATAAGCTAATAGTATTAAATAACGACTAATTGGAATGCGAAGATGTCTATTTCGCTAAGTAAGAAGCTGGCGGTAGTAGTAATAGCAGCGGCTATAATAGCGACTACTCGACTATTAACAGATAGATTAAGGAATTAAATACGCCCGACACCTAATTAAGCTTGGTAGGGAGCTTAGGGGATAGGTAGGACCTAATTTACCTTACGTGATGATCTTAATACTAATAGAGATTATATTAACCTAGATACTCCAGCCTCTATAAGGAAAATATATATTCTACCTTTAATACCCCTCCGTACCTTAAAGACCTCTCGTTAATACCCGCTAACTGGGCGTACGAGTCTTAAGACGGAGATTATATAGATACTATACCTAGCCCCTCCGCTAGTAAGGATAGAGAAGATTAATAGGACCGTTAAGAGGCGGAAGCGGGCGAAGAGGCAGATGAAACGGAAGATATCGGCGAGAGGGATGAGAGCTAAACGCCTCCGCTACGTTCCACGAAGAAAAGGCCTTTATATCCTGTTAAGGAGAAGTCTTTAGTAAACTATTATACTAAGCGTCGCCGCTTTTCCTCTCCACTATTTTCTAATAAGGAAATAGAGATAGGGGACGAGTCGGATATTAGTAGCTATAAACCCCACTATATTTTAGACTTAAGACCGGCTCCTTCCTATTTAATTAATCTTAAGGGAGATATAACCGATGATAGTATAAGGGAACTTCCGGGCTATTAATTAGATCGACGCCTGCGAGCTTGAATAGCAGTTATCTACAAGCGGTAGAGTTAGGAAGGAAAGATTATTAATAAAAGGAACGTAAAGTAAGGGCGCGGGAGGCCTTATAAGTAGTACCTTATTTAATAGAAATAGTCCTAGGTAGATGGAGGTTATCTTAATGCCCCTAAATTACTATAAAACTAGAAGGAGAAGGGATTACGAGGTAAGCGTTAAGCTAAGGGTATCTTATAACTAATTACCGCTTTAATTCTTCTAGCCTACTAATACTCTATATACACCGAATGTTAAGTTAGTATCGGCCTACTTAAAAGCGTGCCCCCCTCTAAGATTAGTGGTAATATAGAGATACTTCTTACCCTTCTTTCTCCTAATATTTATTCGGTTAGATAAAGCTAATAGTTAAGTATCTCCTTAATTTATATTAGGATTACTATAAGCGACTTATATTAGATATAAAGGTAGCTATTACTACCTAGTAGGCTCTTTAGTAAGGAGTATAACGTAAATACTAAGATGTTGAGAATTAATACGCTATAATACTATTAAATTTGATATCATCTAGCCGCGCGCTTAATAGGGCATCGGAGTATATTAGAAGAAACCTTAATAGCCCCTTAGTAGATAATAACGACTAATGCTTTACCTTTAATATTCAGCTCGACTCACGCTTTAGCTTACTTACGCGCTATTAGCAGTCTCGCCTTTATATATAGAAGATTTACCACCTATATTTATAACGTGCTATACTAGATAACTACTATTACGCCTAAAGGTCAGCTATTATATATCTAAAAGCGTCGAAGAGGTACGGTTGAAGAAGAATACTTAATAGCTGCTATACTGTACCTACCCCACTAAAAGTCTAAGAGTAGTTATTAATTATAACACGTGACGAATATAGTAAATTGGGATTTACTTTTAAAGGTGTGGCTTACCTATCGCGCTTTATTTAAACTTAATTAATGAAATACACGGAGGGCTGGCCCTATCAGGAATACTATTACACGTAATCTAAATCTAGGAGACGTACCGGGTCCTTTAATTATCTTATAGTAATTAAAGCGCTTTACTAGACACAGAGGTCCCGATCTTCGTGACTTAGAAGGGGTGAGTTTAGCCCTTAAGATGTCGAGATCATTACTAATTATATTTTAGTATACAGATTCCTTTATACCGAAACTTACCCACGTTATACCGTTGAATCGGTCTTATTTAAGGACCTAATCTAAGTCTAGTAATACCTTAGGTAACTCTACCGTAAAGACTATAACCTTAAAGATAAGGAAGATTTCCCCCTACGACTCTAATTTTAAGTAAAATCTTATTAATAACGGCATCTATCTAGATAATTATAATTTTCTAGATAGTTGAGATCCTCCGCGACTAAATAATAAGGACGAAATTCTCTACCGGTTAGGATAGCTGAGGCTATCCCTTTCACTATCTCAGTTCTCCGATAAGGAATTCCACACTTTCAAGCAAATTAATTTATATACTTTAAACGAGGACGCTATAATAGCTAATATATTTCCATTTATTTAGGGTTCTACCCGAATCCTATTAGTAAAGAATCTTACCTTTAGAAACCTCGAGCTACTAATAAAAGGTAACTTTATTAACGCGAAGCCTGACTTCTATAACGGAGTACGTCCTTAATAAATAGACCTACGGATCCGCGAAGAGCTAGGAGTATATATTACACCATTAATATAATAGCAGGCCCCTACTCTTCCTAACCTCTTTACTAAAGTTAAGGGTCTAGATGGAAATGGAGCTATAGCTAAATAATAAGCCTATTACGACGGTATAGTTAGTGCACGTAGTATTCACAAGTTTCAGTTATTTATAGCTTAGGATTCTTGTATAATCTATAATAATAAAGCGTATAACCTCACTTCGACCTACTATAATAGTAATCTTAAGTTCTATACGAGTCATCTAATTCTATTAAGGGGTCCTAAGGTCTCGCGAGAATATTACATAACCTAGCTTAGAGGGTGGGATTTAACTAGCTCCTATAAGTAATTTTAGTAAGGGGCCGGCGCTTTCAGGAATACTAGGGACTAGGTAAAAGTAAAACGTAATAAACTTATAACAGCTATAAATAGTAAGTTAACAGATATACCTAAAGAAGTATCTAATTTAGACTCTTCTACTTATACTACCATCGAGAGGGACGTACAAGAATCTAATATATCGGCCGACGAACTTTTACAGGATATAGGCTACGATTCTAGCTATCCCTATAAGCGCCTAAAAGGAGAGCTAATAAAGCGTTCTTCTAAATATAATCTAAAAGTACGTCCTGTAGAGAATTATACTAGATATAGCAGTAGGTCTCGCAGCTGTGGTTAGCTCTTATAAAGATGATAATATTCTCTACTATCGCAGCCGTAGAAGGCCCTAAACGGACGGTTTACGGGGATAAACAGTTATAAGGGTTTATATAAGTGCAAGGTCCTTAGCTCTTAATATAAGTGAGCTTGAACTAATACTTACCTATTTAGGGTCCGTAGAAGGATATATACCCTTACGGTAATACTACTAATCACCCGCGGTAAATCAAATATATATAGTATTATAGGTTCTTCTTAACCCTTTCTTAATCTAATAGCGAGATTAATATTCGTATGCTAATCGCCTCTACTATAAAAAGGAAACGGAGTGAGATAGTAAGGAAAAGGTATAAGCCTAGGAGCTAGTCCTAGAGTCGTCGTAAGTAGATAATCCTATATCTGTTATTTAAGAAATAGGGGAAGTATATATATAATAAAGCGCTAGGCTAAGCGACATATTATATTAGATATAAGAAGGATCTATAACCTACTATACTACAGGGTTATAGAGAAGCGGAGTTAATTATCCGGCAAAAAGGGTGTTAAATATAGTATCCGAACTAGCTGGGGTAGCCCTTTTACCGTCCCCCTGCTAAATATTATGATTAACGACAATATATTATATTTAAGACCTTTAGACGTTTATTTTAGTAGTTATTCTCTACTAAGGCGATAATCTACTATTAGTTTATTTTATCACCTAGTAAGACTAGGTACTCTTAGACTATAGCTAAGCGAATGGTCTAGAATTTCCTCTAGAGTTATTAGTAGTCAGCCTTAATAATATATAAGTACGGGTAGAATTTAACTCTTTAAAGGTCGATATATTATCCCTTTCGTAGTTAGAAATACTAAAATATACTATCTTCTAAATTCCTATCCCCTAGGTTAATGCCCTAGTAGTTTAATAGAATCGATTCTGCATCTGCTCGAGCCTTCGACCTCTCCTCTAGTACACGATCGAAGTCTACTAAGACGCCTTCTATATCTCTATAGAGCTTAGACACTTTCTCTTAAAACCTTATCTTAGCCGCGCGTGTGTCCTTATAATATACTAACTCCTATAATAAAAAGCTATTTATCTTTATAAGCTCTATCACTCGTTCTAACGGCGTTATTAGTTAATATTTCTTCGATATCTTAAGCCGGTGAGGCAGCTCCTTATAAGACGAGGTTATCCCCCCGTACCTTATAATTTAATTATCCAGAGCACTAACATCACCTGCTTTGCTAGAATCAGGACGTTAACGAAATAATGGGTGGATTATTACTTACTATAACGCCATAGTGTCTTAGAAAGCTATATAGCGATTAGGAGTTTTTATACTCCATGCAGCTTAGGGTATCTCTGGATATCGTCTATATTAATAGCCAGCGCGAGTTAGAGTAGATGCGCTATTATCTCGTGACTTACTTATAAGGATATGATTTTCCGATAGGTCTAGTAAGAGTATAATATCTATAGACTCTGATAAGGTATCTATATCTAGCGTAGTCGTTATTCTAGATAAGGTAGTATATTTATTATTTATTCGCAGAGGATTTAATAAACGCGATTATAAGATAAGGGTGTAACGCAGATTAAGAATATAGCTATTACGGCTTAAGAGCATCTATATATAGATTACGCTTAAGCTTAAAGTAAATACTTAAAAGAGTTATAAGGCGGCTCTTAGTATATAATAGAAACTTATTATTAACTATAGATTATACCTAAGTCGATTAACTGCGTTGGCTTATAAGCGTGCGGCTAAGATACGGGGCGAAAGTTATTCCAGCCCTAGTAAGCTCTATTATAATCGAACTAAAGTAATACCTAGAATAGGCGACTAAGCATTCTGGGCCCCAGTTTAATAGTCCTAAAGGATCTAGAGAATCTCTAGCTCGATATCTTTATAGAGCAGCCAATGTACTATATTAATTGATTAGGAGAGAGATTTTATGATTAAGAACTACTAAGACGCTAATTTTAGTATATAGGGAGGAGTAGTAGCGGGAGGGATTAGAGAAGTTTTCCTTAGCTAAGCCGCTAAGCTAAATTTATATTAGTCCTTGCCTTAGATTGGAATACTAGCCATTAACTTAGAGATATTAAATATCCCTATTTTAATGCAGGGCATAAAGCGATCTTTAAGTCTCGCTAAACCTCGGATAAGCCGTTTATTTCTAAGGAAAAACTTTATATCCTCTTAATCTCTTAGAACGTGGAGTGTAAATCGAAGCTATAAGGTTCGCGGACTCTATGAGACTTCTCTACCCTACTAAGATTAAATAGGACGCGATAGAACGCCTTAATCGTCTATAAATAGGTTTTATAACCTTAAAGGAGAATTAACGGACGGGACGTAAGTTAACTAGAAATAGAGTAGAGGAATTAAGAAGATGGCTTAAGAGAATTAGATACTCGGTAATTAGTCAGTAGTATTCTAAGGAAATAGAGGCTGACTAAGATATCCTAGTTAGCCGATCTTAAATATTTAAGCGTTATATATATCGCAGGGACGAAAGGTAAAGGCGGTACTTATACCTTTATCGACTCTATTCTTAGGGAATACCGTATTAAGACTAGCTACCCGGCTAAGGTTAAACTCTATACCTCGCCCTATATAAAATATATCCGGGAAAGAATCCAGATAAATTCAGAGCCTATATTAGAAGAGTGCTTTACTAGATACTTCTTCGAAAGTTAGGATAAGATCGCCCTTAGAGACACACTTAATCCTAATAATAGGCTAGGATACTTCTACTTTTTAACTCTTATATCCTTTAATATCTTCTTAAAGGAGGATGTTACTGTAGCCATTTATAAGGCGGGAGTTAGTAGGGAGAATAATGCCACGAATATCATTGAAACGCCACTCGTTACTAGAATCACTGGCCTTGGAATTAACTATAAAAAAACCCTGAGAGTCCCTCGTTAAATATGCCCTACATATTTCACACTTAAGGTAAAAGACGGTTAAGAAGACGGGGTAACTATTAAAGAGATCGCCTAGTATAAATCTAGGATATTTAAAACTGGATATCCCGTATTTTCTATTCCTTAGTAACCCCTTACGGAGAATATTCTACGCCGTCGAGTAGAGGAGAAAGGTGTCTACCTTACCTTTATCGAAAGCCGTTCCGAATTATTAGACATTAAGTTTCCTGTAAGTATATAGAGGAATAATACTGCTTTAGCAGTTGCTCTAGTAAATAGCTTTATAAACTAGGATACTAGAGAGATATGCGTAGACTATTTAGAGGAAGTGCTCCGGGGTTTAAAAAATGTAAGTTTACCGGGACGATGCTAATTACTTATAGAAGGGCCTTGTAAGTAGTATATAGACGGAGTACATACTAAAGATAGCCTTATTATTACTAGTCGATGGTACGCGGAAACTATAAAAAGGTAGACTTATTTATATAGTTTACGAACTTAAAGGTATCTAATTAAGGATATCTAGAACTCGGTTATCGGTCGCTTATATCCTTATTTTTAATTAATAATTATAGTAAGACGGGGATATTCTATTAAAGAGTCTTTTTTACGCGCTCTAAGGTGATATATCGATTCAGCATACTATATTTTACACAAACTAATTGAGTGAAAAGGCTACTAAGCGGCCTGGTATAGTTAATACTAGGACCTCCTCTAGTAAGCTTCGCTAATCTTTCCTATAGATTTCGTAAACCGTAACAGCGATCCTGTTACTATGCATTCTCTCCATACTTAGAAGCATTACAGTGCTCTCTAGCAGACCCTTGACTTAAAGTGCCACGTCGCCATCGCGCTAACTATTAAAGAAGCCGTTAAGCTAGCTAGGGAACTTAGAAGGCAAGGAATACAGACTTTAGTTATAGGAGGCTTTCACCTTATTAGCGGCGTTCTTTTTACCTTAGAATCCGAGAGCTCTTAGTAAGATTCTTTGATTAGTGGCTCGGAAGGGTTAAAGACGATAGTAGAAAAATTAGACATGGTCTTAGTCTTTAAAGGTACGGTATAAGTTTAAGCTAGATTTATAGGATATCGGGCCTATAGTCTAACGAAAGCCATATAAAGTCAAGCTAGTAGGTTCTAAGGCCGGTTAACTAATACTAGCGGCCCTCGCGCTTATAAAGCTCATCCGCTTTCTTAATATAAGACTTAGAATTCTCCCGTTCACCAAGTTTAGACTTTATATAACTAATTGAATAGCGAATAACTATCTTATAAAAGCCCGCCTTCTAATTATAATCCTCTGAAGCTCTTAGCGCTTTTTCCTATTTAGTTAAAGCGTCTAACTAAGAAGACTTATAATATAAAATCCTTACCCATCTTATTTAAAGACGCAATTTTTCTATACTAACCACGAAATTCGGATTAGGGTAATCTTTGATAACTTCTTTAAGCTTAAGGTATATATACCTTCCGCTTCTTTAAGTAAGTCTTGCTATAAAAGCGCCTTTATAAGTGAAAGCCTTAGGGACCGGCTACTAGAGATATTTTATAATCCTAAATCCTCTATAGTTTTAAGTTCCTCTTTAAGAAGTCTTTGTACTTTAAGTGGTTGGCCTAACTCGCAGAGTACACAAGCAAGATAAGAGATACGACTACAACTAGCCACTCTATCTAATTAAGCATCCTTATCCTTATCTAGTAGAGGTGTTAAACGCTCTTATACCTGCTTAAAATTACCCTAGTAGCGATCTATCCTCCCGATTGTAACTTTTATTTTCTTAAGGACGAGTCGCTCTATTATTAAGGGATAGTCGCTATTTACTAGAGAAAATTAATCTAGTATAGAGCGCGCGTGGCGTAGCTTATTCTATTAAATTTTATCTGCCGCGTAGGACAGGATTAATTATCTATAAAGAGCGTTAGACCTTACGTTAATCTAACTACGTGCCACGGATTAAATGGCTAATTTATTAATTTCATTTCTAATTTCTAGACTAGCTAGATTACTTACTTGTAGTTCTAACTATGTATATAAGTAGTCTACTAGCTCGTCTACCGTAATAGCTTTAATAGCCTTAAGCGCTTTAATCTTCCACGGAACGTCTAGGAAATAGGAGGCCGCTAAAAGGACTTTAGCGACTTTATATTTCATACGGGAAGAGAGAAGTGTCCTAAGCTAAGGGTAGTAGTTCGTGATATATTAAACTTAGTGTATTTACAGCGTTCCTAAGGATCTATATCTATTAAATAATAATAAGAATTTAACTTTCAAGGGTTAGGCTTAATAACTTACAGTAGTTTAACGTATAAGTTTATTGGGAAGGTATAATATATAAGTATTAAAGCTTAGTACCTCTATATTAGTATATTATCGAAGGATTAAGCTAGGTGTAACTATATTACTAAGTCGATGTGTAGAGTCCGATATTCATAGGCTCTAGGTTCCGAGGTAATAAACCTAGCTACCTTAAGTCGCTTGATAGCTCCATTAATCTTATTTTTATCCGAGATAAGTGAAAGTATATTACTATTTAAACCGACTTCGGTTACAGGCACCTCTTAAATTTCCCTTAAAGGACTCTAGACTTTTTAAGGTTCTTTTATACGTATTAGCATGAACTCTAGAATACTTACCCCGTCTAAAAAGTATAATAGTCTTAGAAGGGTCTATGTATCCCTTAATTTAAGCTCTACCTGTAGGATGCTAGCCGCTTCTATACTGCGTTCCTCTAGTCTAGATACTACGTTATTAAGCGTAGTTATAGGATTTATAAATAGCGGAGCTAGCTACTAGTTAAAGTAAAGAGTGCTGTTTAATTCGTTAGGATTTATCGTAAAGATACCTAGGGTGTACTATGGATTAAATGGCGGTTTAATATAGCGGTCCTTGTCCTTAACCTTACCATCCCCTACTATAGATGTTAGCTGTGAATCTATACTAGGGTATCTATTATTAGGACTTACTATATATTATATCGCTTATTCTATAGTCTCGTATTATATGGAGTGTCTTAGTGTCCTGGGAATTAGTTGACTGGATGTTTGTTATACTTAGATTAGTGGCAGGTTTAGTATGGAATTCGCCGCCATAATTATATTTTCTAGTAACCCCGATACTTTTATTTAGTAGAGTTAAGTTGATATTATACGGTAGATCGTAGAATCTCTCTAATAGCTAGGGGAGAGCCGCCACCGGCTTCTAAGGCTCTGACTGCGTCTTTAAAATGATCACTGGATTACTACGCCTAAAAGCGGAGGGCGAAAAGTCTTCTAACATTACGCGCTTATCCGTCACATCTACGAAATTTACGCTTCGTTAGGCTTTTGCTTTAAAATTTATAGTGCTATTTATACTTTCTTATCCCTTCTATTTCTTGGAGCCTCGCGTAAGTAGAAGATCGACTTTAGTATCTATAATATTTTAGTACGCATAATACTATCAGAATAAGCTTTATACGGTTTTCTTAAGGTCGGAATTAAATAGTCCTATCCTTAAGCTTATGATAGAAGAGTAACTTCTAGTACTAGGTAATATATCTAAGAAGTTATACGCGGTATTCTTCACTAATACGCTTCACTTTATATTTACCTAGGGCGTAGAGGACTAAAAGGACATAAGGCTAGCCTATAACGTTTAAGATAAGCTAGAGATATTGCCTCCTAGCCTTACTTAGTTAGCTTTCCTCGCGTTCTCAGGCGGATCCTTGCGCTATAGATAACTACAGGCTATATAAATAGCCCTTATACGCTTTAGTTAATCCTTACCCGTTGATTTATTAGGTATTTTCCTAAAGCTGTATCTTATAATATTTAAGTGATTAATCCGTCTAAGGGTTACGCTAGTAATTTAGCTCCGTAGAAATGGCAGCTAATATACCCCGGAGGATTATAGTAAGTTTTTCAATATCTTCCTCGCCGAGCTCTTTAAAGCTATCTAACTAGCCTAATCTAGGGTAGTTTAGCGTAGTAAGAGTGATATTGAATGGCGATATTACGCATTTGTATAAATGATATTAACGTTACTAAACTACAGGATTAGTTTAAAAAGCTGAGTTTAGGCAACTAGGCTTAGCAAGTCCTACCTAAGTAGCGCGGGCCGAGCCTAAACTCTGTAACCATTCTTAGTAGGTAACTATAGTAACTAAATAAACGTATATATAGTATATAGTAGGGAACGCTATCGTCGCCTTAGCGGAGAATAACTACTAAAATTACTACTACTATCTCTGCCTACCTATCTAATATCCCGTCGTCTAGCGTCTAGGTTACATTATGCTCTAATTCTAGTACCCTACTCTAGTTCTAGCGCCTCCAATTCTATATCTGGGGCTCCTAGGTAATATCCCCTAGGAGAATCCTCTTATAGTAACGCAAGGTGGGTGGCTGTGATACCTTAGCCACCTGGTAACCCAAGCTCTCCTAGGTAACATCTACTAGGAGAATTTAATTCGGGCTAGGTTCAGCTAGGTGATAGCCCGGCTAATTAGAGCTTCTAAGAGAATAAGCTTGGGAGATCTTTCCCAGGATTATAGCAGCGCATTTTAGATCCCCTTCTAATAGTTAGGTATAAGATAGGGTAACCTACTCCCTTCTCGTCTTTTAGGTATTAGCTTATTTTAAATATGCCGCAGTCACTCGAAAAGGAGTCGACCCTTAAAAAAGAAAAAAGTGTTAAATATAAGGGAACAGCTCGTGTTAAACTTAAGTGGCTATATTTTAGGGATATATAGCTTGATATTAAACACGTTTAAGATCTATAATCACGTTTTTAAAAAGACTATCATCGGCTTAATATACGGAATTATATTCCTGCTATTATTAATAAGTAATATCTTAATTTTATATTATGAATTTCCGGGATTTTAGCTAGCGTATTACTAATAAATGCGTAAAATGAGTTTCCGGAATTAGGCTTTTAGCCCGGCTACCGACTTGAATATTTGCACGGACGACACCGTATTCAGGCGGTAAAATATACTCTCTTAGCACTAGATAAGTGGTGGACGATAGATCTCTACCTTACGGGTATTATTAATTATTCTTTTGTCGATATATACTAACCCGACTAATAGATATTAGTAGCGAGTTAAGAACAGCCCTAGCTGAAGAGTATATAAATAAAGGATAGCCCTCTAATAGTAAGGCGTATTATAAGATACGCGAGTACTACTTCCTAAAGTAGTCCAGCTTAGAAATATAATAGTAGACCCGTCTTTTATTATATAGAGCCATAAATCTAAAACAACTTCTCCGGTATAAGGATATAACCGCTACCTTTAATTCTCTTTTAGAGATACCTGCGCTTTTAAAGGGAATGCGGATTAATATACTATATAAGATATTTATAACGAGATACGACGAGGTAAATACGCTCCTTAGGTCGCTTCCGTATACTAATTAATTAACAGGAAATTCTACGCTATCTTCGTTACATTAAAGACTTTTAGTCCTATCTACTATAATAAGATAAGAGCGTAATAGAAAGGGTAGATTAAGTCACGGTGAAAGCATTAGAGCTTATAGCACTATAGGCTTCCATAGTAGACGCTTAGATCCTATATAGGAAAGTACTAGGCGGAGTAGTCTTCTACACCTTTAACTAACGGGAATATAAAGGGATCTAGATTAGACTATAATCCTTCAAGGGTCTAGTACCTTCACTATGCGGCTTCTTTAAGGATATTAAGTTACTTGAAGCCTGGGCCAATTGCTTAAAGTGGGTAATACGCCTAGGCCCTTAAGACATAGTATCCGGGGCTCTAAAAGAGATCTATACTAGTGTGAATCAGGATATAGGCTCGGCTTTAGTGTAAGAAACGGAGGCTATATCTATGCCCGTGCCAGCTAATCTAGCGTATTGAATAGACCTGGGATATCGGCAACTGCAGGCCTTTACTATGCGTTACTACCGTGAAATCCCTAAGAGGCCTAGCGGTAAGAATCTACTGGCAAGACTAACGGCTATTATAGACATAATGAAGCTGCGCGAGATAGCTGACCTTGCCAATCAGTTAGGCTTTAAGTCATCTGATATCACGGCCTTAGAGTAGTATCCGAATTCTATAGACTTATATGCGCTAATCGAAAACAATAGGCCTATCCTTGTTATAGCTAGGCCTAGTGTAATATAAGAATAGAGATGCAGGATACCTAATATCTAAAGTTATAAAGACGACCGTAAATTCCTATTTATATCCTATTTACTTAATAATAGGGATGAATAATCTAAGGGGATTACGTCCTACTTTCGACTAAGATCTATGTATCTTAACTTCTATAGTATGCTAAGCCACGTTGTTAGAATAAATTATGCTAGTCTACTATAGTACCTTACTCCTATAATAGGAGGAGCAGTATATACGGCTTCTAGTATACCTCTGTTAGCTTATTCGCTAACATAAAGTCGAGAGCCTAAGCCTATAGATGTTGACGTAGGAGAAGATAGACGCAGATAAACAGAGGACATAGTAATATAAGAAAGGGAGGAGGAGGAATAAAGAACTTTATTACAAACTAAAGATGTTCTTATATAAGAAACCATCCTATAAGAATAGTAACGACTAAAATTCTTATCCGAGTTTAGTACGGCTAAATAGTAAATATAAGAATAGGAAGATTACTAGTAGAATCTTCTCTAGGACCTAAGCGCACTTAGGGAATAAGAGTAAAGATAAGAATAGTAATGATGAAAGCTCTTATCTGATATAAGTACGCTTAAAAAATAGGAGTAAGAACACGAAAAGTACTGGTAGAAGCTTACGAGGGATATAAACGTAGAGAAAGAGCAAGAATAAGAATAAGAATAGCGACGACAGAAGCTCTTATCCGACGTTAGTACGCTTAAGAGGTAAGAGTAAGAGTGCCGGCGGAAGCTTATATGGTACGTAGGCACACTTAAAGAGTAAGAGCAAGAGTAAGAATAAGAATAAAGAAGTTAAAAGCTCTTATATGATGTAAGTACGCTTGAGAAGCAAGAGTAAGAATAAGAATAAAGAAGTTAAAAGCTCTTATACGATGTAAGCACGCTTAAGAAGTAAGAGTAAGAATAAGAGCGCTGAAGATAAAAGCTTATCTCGGACGTAAGTATACTAAAAGAGTAGGAGTAATAGTAAGTACAGATGTATTAAAAGCTTACTGTGGAGGCCAATACCCTTAGAGAATAAGAGTAAGGGCGAGAAAAATAACGTTAAGCTCTTATAACGGAAGAAATTAATTTAATAAATTGGAATTAAAGCTAAGAAGAATAGCGAAAAAAGCTCGCGGAGTACGTAAAAGATCTTAAGAATTAAGACGTAAGATAAAAGGAATAATAATAAAAGCTTACGGTAGAGGCTAATACCCTTAGAGAATAAGAGTAAGGGCGAGAAAAATAACGTTAAGCTTTTATAACGGAAGAAATTAAGCTAATAAATTAGAATTAAAGCTAAGAGGAATAGCGGAAAAAGCTCGCGGAGTACGCGAATAATCTTAAGAATTAAGAAATAAGATAAAGCAAATAACGGTGAAAGCTTATAGTAGATAAAAGTGAGCTAAGTAAAGTAGAGGAACGCCAAAGAAAGTTGAAAAGGGATAAGTTAAAGTAGAAATGAGAGTAAAAGAGCGTAGAGTAAAACGGATTAGAAGGTAAGTAGGATGCGTTAAAGACAGCCTAGGAGCTAGAGGAGTAAGATATAAGGGAGCTATAAAGATAGGTTTAAGATAAGCTAGTAGATCTTAAATCGTCACCTCCCTTAGAGCTTGAGTATAGAGGAGTGTATGCTAATTAAGATATATATGAAAATAGCCTACTATAAGATTATAGACCAGAAGTAGATAGAACGCACGAGCAGGTCTAAGAGGATAGGTAAAAGGAGGAAGCCTAGGAGGATAGATTATATAAGGCTAAGGCCTAAGAGAATAGAGTAAACGAGATTATCGGGCAATAAGAGCACCGAATGGAAGAGGACGGGGTACCTAAGGGTAGAGTATATAATAGTGGAGTATATAATAATATAATCTAAGGCTATAGGTAAGTATATAGAGCCTAGGAGGCTAAGTAGGAGGATAAAGTATATAAGAATACGTAAACTGGTGGAGTGAATGGGCTAAAGCGCCGAGCGGTAACTAAAGAGAGCGACGACTATATAGCACTTCAAGTACTATAGGTATAGGAAGGGCGAAAACCCGTGGGAAAAGGTAAGTATTAACGGCTTAATAGGTTTTAGGCATATAATATTAAATGGCTAAGTGATACGTTAATAGATGGCACTACCGCTTATATACTAATAAAAAAGCTATAGACGGGATTAGTAGATATAGTAGAAATCTAAATAGTAATGGTAGCAGCGATAATAGGGAACGTAAATAGTTTAATAGGGTTTACTTCTGATTTTCCTTATCAAGCCTAACACGAATTATCTTAGGGTATATAATTTATAAGATCTTAATAGGGGCCACGGTTACTAAAGTAAGCCCGTTAGGCCGTATCTAATATATCGCAGATGTCGCTTTCTATTATACGTTTTTAGAAGTAAAGTAGTAAATACTACTCCCCTATATTATCGTCCTATTATCGGGAACACGTCGTAATAAAAAGGATTACTTAGACACTCTTAATATTTAGAGGGACCTTATTACTCTTAGATTTTTGCTTATTATATCGTTGATTCTACTTAGATACCTTGACTAATTTAGGTGAATAGTCGCGGCCTAATTAAGCGAACTATATCCAGTTAACCTGCTAGCTATTCTAAAAAGAAATAAATTAATATGCTTAGCCCGCCTTATATTCTTATTATCTATATAAGCTTATCTAAGCCTACTACCACTTAATATTATAAATACGGCCTACGTTAACGTCTTTAACTAGCTACTTAAAGAGATTTATAGAAAGATTAATACTAGTACTTATTTACTATAGGAAATTTAGCTTTATATCTTAAATTAACGTTAATGCTGGAAATATAACCACTTATATAACCTATATACTTATCTGTAACCATCCCTCGTGCTATTCTTCTATTAACTGGATTCTCGATTTCTACGTAGCGGTTATATAACGGGTTTTTCTCTATTCCGCTACTTAGAGTCCCTATTATCCCGTACGTAACAGCGAGCACACTGTCTAATAGCTAATACACCGGACCTCTATATGCGTTGTCCCCTACGGAGGGGTCGTATATCGTAATATCGCCGCTGTATGGGAAGGATTAAGTGCAGCTATTAGCCGTTATCGCACTAGGTAGCGTAGTAGGGGAGTCCGATATACTGCTTCTTGCCGTAGTAGTGGCGATACTAATATGCTTAGTAGTCGTAGGTAGACCGTTGGGGGACTCGAGGGGCGTCGGTGTGATATCTAAGTATCCCTGACTGGCAGTAAAGTACGCCGTCTGGGTTGTAATTACTGTCTTGGTCACGCCAAGACAACAGAAATGTACCCCGAAGTCACCCCTCTCCCGGCCTAGGTGCGCGCCGCCCTAAAGCCGCGCGATACGGGTGAGCCTCACGCGATTCTAGGGTGATCCTTGGTGAGCTGCTGCCTAATCACTGTGCCACATTACTTTTTGCCTTGTAAACATTAATATTGCCTCTTCTTTCGATGCCTGACGTCTTAATTTAGAATAATGGGAGAAACCTTGCACTTTTCGAAGCCGCCTTCTCCTCTATTCATACACAAACTTTCGCAGAATAATAAGTCAAAATCGTATGATTGAGCCTATAACGTATAGAAAGATAAGAGTAAGTTTGCGGACCAAGCTGATCCACCACTCATGCTTGACGTTCATCAATCTAGGTAGATTTCACTAACTCCCCTCCTGTTCAGAATGTGTGATCTTCTTCGTATTTGACCCAATCCCCCAGGCATACTCCAATGACTTCCTTCTGTATCAAATGCAGAATTTTACTCGACTTGAACTCATTCCAGACCTCCCCTTGAACCCATCCCCCCCCCCTCCTTTATCCAACTCCTCGCACCATCGCTCAACCCATCAAACCTCAACATCATTCAAAAACACCTTCGGAGGCCCCGCATCCTTCAGCACTGCCACAGTTCCCCACTTATACGCATCCTGCTTATTAACTGCCTCACTATAACTATACTGCTGGACATCATGCCCAATAATATGTTTCGTGAACGCGGCAATACTGCAGAAGTTCTCAGAATCAGCACTACTCCTTTCGAACGAACAGAATTTGGGACTATTTTTTCTAGAAGGGGGGAAAGCAAAACTCCGAAATTTACTTACGCATCCTGGAATTTCTTTGTGCCGCCAGTCACGCTATCGGGATAATACATTAGCGCTCTGAGCAGCGGCTTCCCCTTTAAGTTGTCATCAAACAGTGCTTTCAACCGATGGAATTGTTCTTGAGCTTTCTTCGTATTGGGAGTTATATGAGCGACGATAGCACCGGTGGTGCCCACGATAGCGACCGCCGTACATCCACAGACGCCATCTGTACCAACAATTTTAGCGTCCGCGGTGAATTGGTGCCAGATCTCTGCTCCCATGTCAGCTACAGCGGTGCCGATAACGGCTTTGAGCAATGCGGAGGGCGGATCGCCTGGGGCTCGAGTCTTGAGGAGCTTGAGCTTGGCGTGGTGTTTGGCCGCTGAACATTGTTTGTTGCCGTCCTCGTATTTCTGCATTGCTTTGTTGAAGGCGCCGACATTTTTTTTGCCGCCTGCTAGGATATATTCGATGGGGATGTGATTGGCTCTGGTTGCTAAGAGGGTATCGGACGCTTCATCGTCGTCGGAGGAGGACCGAGCGCGCATTTTAGTGTTGCCGTTTAGGAAATCGTCTATTGCACCGTCGGTGAGGTCGATGTTTGCTTCGTCGGGATCTTCCTGTAGGCTTCTCGCAAGGACTCTAAAGAGTGTGAGCAGTTTCTTCTTTAGTGGTTGGTAAGTTTTTTCTTACTCGTCAGAGGGAATCGCGCCCCCCAGACATAGAGTCGGTAGGTAACGGCTCAAGGCCAGGGACAGGAGCAGATATTTGATAGACAGCATGGTAGCTCAAAAGGAGTAAAATGATCTCGCGTAGGATGTTGAACCGGCGGTGGAGCTCTTCTTGGACTTAACAGAATGTTGTGTTCGTCTGAATGGCTTGGATACTAAGCACTTGGGGCAGACATACCTCGTCTATAAATCAAATGGTCGATTTGCTTGTGACAATCCTATTGCTGTTGGTGGCAACACGAAAAGGCATCATACACACAGGCTTTGCCTTATCAGCCTCGAGTACTGCCTAGATAGATTGTTCAAGGAAGTTTCAGGTCTGTGGAGCCATCCTACCGCACGGGAGCAATTCAGTAATAACTATCACGTTCACGAACGCTGTCGGATCAATACTCTGCACTGCTCAAGGATTCTGCGGTTTTCTCCAAGACTTTGCCTCATCAGCCTCGAGTACTGCCTAGATGGATTGTTCAAGGAAGTTTCAGGTCTGTGGAGCCATCCTACCGCACGGGAGCAATTCAGTAATGACTATCACGTTCGCGAACGCTGTCGGATCAATGCTCTGCACTGCTCAAGGATTCTGCGGTTTTCTCCAAGACTTTGCCTTATCAGCCTCGAGTATTGCCTAGATAGATTGTTCAAAGAAGTTTCAGGTTTGTGGAGCCATCCTACCGCACGGTAGCAATTTAGTAATGACTATCACGTTCGCGAACGCTGTCGGATCAATGCCCTGCACTGCTCAAGGGTTCTGCGGTTTTCTCCAAGCGCTAGGATTGCGGCTTTAGCTCTGCTTGCCACAATCCTAAAGCTCATCGTAGACATATCAAGGAGAAACATCAAACCAATCTCTACATCCTTAGTTCTCAGCACTGCCTGAACAACAAGCAGTGATGTCATATAGACCTATCGATCTAGTTGAAAATCGCTCATTGCAGCACCTGGCGTCAAGGAGGTGGTGTTATATCGACGGCTTATACGCTTCGAGGATCATTGCTACGTGGCAAGTAATGCACTCGTTGATTTATATTAGCATATTCAAGTTTGAATGCAGCCTAGCCCTGGTTTCAGTCTGCAGGTCGGTCGGTTTTCGAACAATCAGGAACAAACAAACGTCGGGAGTTTCCGTAGACAGCGATGCAGCGCAGCGCCACAAGGTGCCATGATTATGATCTGAGGAGCAAGGCGAAGTCGTTGAGGTTCTTTTGGTGGTGGCTTTGCTAGCAATCCTTCTGGCCTGGTAACATACCGCGTGAACGCCGCGCGAACAGTGATATCTGTCACTGACCGACCTCATACCTCATCCCGCGGACTTTGCACTTACATTGAAGCGATTTGAATACTTAACGTAGCCCAGCCACTTCCATGTTCGTGGCAATCAAAAACACGACAACGTCCCCGTGTCGAGTAAGAAGATGATTAGTCTGGCCTGAGCAAAGCCAGTCTAGAATAGGTGAATATGTTGCGACATTTCGTTATGGTCCTTGAAATATGGAACGAATCCTTCGCATCACTGTTTCAGGTTCGGTGCATGAGAGGGGCTCTCGATTCAGCCCAAAGACCGGTGGGATTCCCACGAGGCTAAGCTTTGAAATTACACTTGCCCTATTGAGAGTGCCTCTTCCAAAAGAGAGATATTACGCACGCAATAAGGTGGAGGTACAGCACACTTCTAGGTCAGATATTGGTTAGGGTTCGTCCATAGAGATCCCCGTACCGTGCCGAAGGTATGTTTCATGTTACCGTTGGATCAGCACGTAGGGCAGACAGGAGATCGGATCCTGCAGGATGGGTCAGCTGGTTGTTGAGCTTACGCTGTTTTCATCGAGGCTGACATAGCCCGACACAGCCTTAGTGGGGGCGATGAGGCTGGGAGTTCGATCGCGCGCAGGAGTCCGGTTTCTTTCACCTTCATCTGAGCCTCACTTCAGCCAGCAGCGCACATCTTCACACCTCATCACTGTGCTGAACACCTTCTTGCACCGTTCCTTGAAACCTGCGCACGTCAGTTCTGGGCTGGATTCCGCCACTGTAATCTTATGAGCAACGAGCCCCCGAATATTCTGGTGTAATTCTAAGGAAATTTACCAGTATGACCACGTCAGTCTCGCACAACAATAGAAGCCGGGAGGAGATTACCTCATTGCTCAAGGAAGCTGTAAAGACAGACCAGCAAGTGACGATCAACGAAATCTTGAATGCATGGCCTGTTCAGCCCAGCGATGTGCCAGCCACATTAACTCGAGCCACATCATCTCATACAGTACAACTATGGCCCTTTTATGTGACTCTCTATGAAGCCATAGAGCAGCAAAAGACCGTCATTGTTTCCTATTTACTTGATTGTGGTGTCGCGATAGATGAGGACGCCATTTCATCGGCTATCCAAGCCGGCTCTATTGATAATTTCCAAGCTTTCCTGGACCATGGATGGAACATTAACACGCCAGTGGGTGTCTCAAAGCCTCCCGCTCTTGCGTAAGCTGTCACTTGCTGAATATCCCACATATACATCACTTCCTTCGATGCATGCTGACTGAGCTCTCCCAGTTACATTTGCACCGACGAAATCTTACTATCCTGGTTTTTAGCCCATGGAGCCGATCCTAATGCTACTCCGCCAAGGATAGCACATACCCCGATCATGTTTGCAGTCAGTTCTGCCCCCCTCTCTGCTATCAAGACTCTCTTCGCCCACGGTGCAAAATCACTGAACACGCTCCAAACCATTGCCGAATCCCGGCAAGAGGGTCGGGTGGAGGTCATGAAATACCTACTCGACCAAGGTGCGGAAATCAATGCTAGAAAATGGGAGGATCATCCAGAAACTTGGGAGAATTTTGAGATGCTGGGACTTGGGACTGCGCTGCATTATGCTGCCAGGAATGGGGACTCGAAGACGGTCAGTTTCCTTCTAGATAGAGGCGCGAGGGTGGAAATCGGCGATTCTATTGGGGAGACGCCTTTAGGAAATGCACGCTGGTGTTGCGAGAATAACTTGAAGGATGGTGACGATACTAAGAAGCAAGAGCATCAGCAATGCATCGCCTTGTTGGTGGGCGCAGAGTCGAAACTCCGGACAATTAATGCTCGAATGTAACCCGGGTTCACACTACTCCGGTCTCACTTGGACTGAAATCACCAGGATAGCTAAAAGCGGCAACACCCGCGCGACGTCCAGGTGAGCGGGGGGTACATTTCTATTGTCTTGTCCTGCGACTTACTAACCCATATAGGCCAATACCCTGCAATAGTAAAGTCACTACATAAGTATAGAGAGAAAAGAAAATAAGAGCGTTTACTAGCTTTATACCTCTTTTAACTTTAATTACGCTATCCTAGTTAAAAATCCACTATTTAGCTATTTTATATAGATTAATAGCGAGGATAAATAAGATACTAGATCCTGCCGGTCCTATCTATAACCACGTATAATACCTAACTATTAGTTTTAAGGAAAATTAGTTTTTTAGACAAGGATAAATTAATAGGTTTAGAGGTAAAAGGAGACCTCCAAAGTGGATTATATAGAGTATATCTAAAAAGATTAGGAGGGAGCTATATATAAGCGCTCGATTAAGGGTATCTAAAAAGGGATATAGGGTATAAATAATAATATCTAGTACTAGAGAGTCGCTGTATACCCTAATAATAATATCGGATAAAGTACTATAGACGGACCTAATATAATATTAATAATTACTATTTTAATAGATTAAGTCCTACTAATCCCAGCTTATATCATTCTAATAGCCTACTAAGCTTATTTATTAGCGTATCTTAGGGGAGGGTCGTATACTATATACTTTATAGTAAGGTAGAAAGTTATAATAATCTAATAGTACCCTATAAGTCTAAGTTTCTTAATAAATATACTGGCGTTAAGCTAGTAGAAGTAATTTTCGTGATTATAAGTTATAAATAGGAGATCTAGTGGTATTATATTAGCTAATCTAATGATTTTTCTAATAATCTTAGAGTAATAGTATTCTCGGCGTGCTATCTTAGCCTATAACTTAGTAAATTAAAGATAATCCTTACTTAAATTAGGATCTAGAAGAAAAGGCACTTAACTAATAGAGAAGGTAGTCTCTAATATAATTTTAGTTTATCTCCCTATATATATAGCGCGGCTATTACGTATCTAGTTAAAGTCTAACGTTATAATTAAGTAAAGAATAAATACTTCTAGAATAGTATAAATATAAGAGAATAGAATATCCTTATTTTTAGTTATATAGATCTTCGTTATAAGTTATATAATAGTATAAGCGAAGGTTTCTTAACTAGAGATAGAAAGCTCTTATAATATATTTTATAACTAAATAATATTTTTATCTTCCTAGCGTAGTAATATTATAATTAATAGATTAGTTAGGATAAAGCGCTATTTAATAATACCACTTTTATATAAGAGAGAATACTAAGTCTACTAAAATATAGATATAATATAGAGTTTCTTAGATAGATTAATTATTATAACTAACCCTATTACTCTCTATATAATATTATCTACTAATATCTCTTTTAGGTATTAATCCTATATAAGGTACCCTAGATCTTTAAGAAAGCTATTTTTAATACCCGCTTAGGGCTATTTCTAGAGTACTCCTAGTTTCTATTAGAAGTCGTATATATATTATTAAATCGGTAGATATTTTAATATAAGGCTAGAAGTAGATACTCTAATAATACTATTTTATATATACTCTTATACGCCTCCTTTATCCTATTTATTTAGAACTTTTATAAAGGGCGCTTATATATACTATTAGGGTAACTTAAAATCATTAATAGGATATAAAGTACTATTAACGTGCGTAGATAAAGAATAATTTCCTAGCCCTTTAATACTAATCCTTATTTATTAATATATCCCGACTAATATCTCTAATACTTAAATTATAATAATCTAGGAGCTAATTAAAATTTCTAGAGTAATTATATACTAATTTAACCTATAAAAAGAACTCTCTAAAGTATATAAAGGAGCGCTTTTATTTAATTTAGGAGCTATTATAAAAATTATTTTCCGGTTAGATATATTTATAAGAGTAATATTAAGTAGTAATAATTAAGAAGGCTTATTAATATATAGGGTTAAGAGCTTAGGGTATAACTATCTACTTAATAAGCTTTTAAAAGGCTAGTAGAGCCGTTTATTATATAGCTTATATTAGAAAATAATAATAAGGTATAAATTCTTTAAGTTAGCTTTACTATAATTATTAATTAATAGCTCTAGTACTATTATTATAGATAAGTAGATATATTATAAAAGCTTCTAGTCCTAAGGTACTAATTAAGTATACTACTATTCCTAGAGACTACTATTTCTATATACCTCTAGCTATAAATATTACTAATTATAGATTCCGCTAGTTGAAGTAAGAAGTTAGAACTAGAGAGAGTGCTAAGTAAAGTAGGAAAAGGTGGTAAGACTAGAGTAGAGAGACTAATAGATAAATAATAGAATTATATAGACATCTAAATAGTTATAAGTAGGTATTATTACCTAATCTTAAGGAGATATCTCTTATAATATAGTAAATCTAATTATCTAATATAGGTATAACTCTAAAATAGTAACCCTAAACCTAGGGCCACGGTAAACTAAAAGTATCTTAGGTAAAAATTACCGCCTTCTTATAGTAAATAGTATTCTACTTATAATTATAATCTAATTCCTACTCCTAAGTACTAGGCAGGAAGATAGATATAGTTATAATCCTTATTATAATTATAATTATAAGCTAAATAACCTTCTACTTAAGAGAGTAAGTCGGCGTTACTATTATTAGAGTAGTTAAAAGTATTTACTATTAGCGTTAAATTAGGAGCGGTATTCTAAATCTTATTATTAGTAGCTAGTTCTATCTTAAATTAGCGGGTTTTTAAATAGATAGGGCTAGAGAGAATATTAAAGAGGCGTACTAATTTTAATATATAACTCTAAAGGTACGGGTAAAGCTTAGCTAGAGTATTAATAAATAGAACCTAGGCGTCGCGGGGGATCTCGGTTTAAAAGCTAATATAAATTAATAGGTACCGGTTATAACTTATAATTAAAACTTATCAAGATCCTAAAATACTTTAAAGAGCGGGTAGTATCTAAATATAATACGGCACTAGAGCGAGGATAGTAAGAGAGGAAAATCGGGTTTAAATTAAAGACTAGATAGTCCCTTCCTATCTCTACCTCCTTAGATTACGCTAAATATCTAGAAATACGGACCTTTTAATAGGATTAATAGAAGAGTCCTATCCTATTATTCTTAGATAGATCCTAATAACTATTACTTTAAAGATTTAGTAAGTATATATTTACTTTAAAATTCCCTCTACCTAGATTAATCTTAGAAAAGGTCCGCCCCTTTATTAATTAGTAAGGTAAAATAAGCGCGTATAAACTATTAAAGGATAATATTAATTAATCTAAGATATTCTATCTAGAGCCCTATTATATATAAGTGACTTAATAAGTTAAGTAGAGCCTTTATAACCTCTAGTACTAATATATAATAATAAGCTACGGCTCCCTTAAGAGCTACGAAATATTTAGGATAATTAAACGCCGCTACTATTTAAAGTAGATAAAAGGCTTAGTTATATCCTATTAGTACCTTATATCTTTAGATATAGTAATTCGTGAAGTGCTCTAGGTACTTTATCTAGGGGTATAAAGGGGATAACTTAAAGAGGGTTAAGACGCTAGCCTTTATACTAGCGAGATCTAATTATTAAGTATTATCTTTATTTTAGTCTAAGCCACTTTTATTAATATTAGATACTTAGGCCTTAACCTCTTTAATCTATAATTTTCTTTATTTTACTTAGGTAGGGTTAGGGTTAAACGCGTAGGAGCGAGGTAGAGTATTAACTTATTATAACCTTAAGGTTTCTAGAAATAGTACGCTTATTAATATAATATACTTACTAGCCTTATAAAGAGACCTCACTAGTATTAGCTTAGTATAAAAGACCCTTAAGCTTTCTACCTTAATTAGTACTCTATTAATAACCTTATCCTAGCTAAGGCGCCTTATATTCTTTAAGAGGTATATCCTATAATCCGAGCCGTTAGTCTATTAATATAAATACTATTAAGTCGTTAGCTAATAGACTTATAAAGCCGGTAAGAGTACTTATACCTTTAATAGGAGGCTTCTATATAGAATAGTCTTAATTAAGTTTCTTATTAATATATTTTATTTACGCCTCTATAAATTTATAATAATTATCTAGATTATAACTAGGTAATAAGCTATAATAGCTTATTATTTAGATCGGAATATCTATTATAATTAGGATCTAGTAATTACTAGGGTTATACGGAATTATTACGCGTGTATATTTTTATCTAACTAGCTATACGGGCCTATCTAGTATTACCTATCCCTTCTAAAAGTTATTAATATTAAAATTAGTATACTTACTATATAAGATTATAGTACTTATACCCTACCTAAAAAGTAATAAGATATATATAAGTAGGGACGTTAAAAGCCACCTTAAAGGGAGGAAGCGACTTAAGTCTTCCCTTACTTCTTCCTTAGTACTAGTATAAAATTAGATATTAGAATAATTATTAACGGAGATTATCTTAGACTTAGCTTCTTAAATAACTTCGCTAATAGTCTAGGCTTTCCGCTAAAAGTTAAAGCTATAAGGGAGTCGCCAGGAACCTTATCCCGCCTTATCTTTTTATAAGGAAGGTTCGCGTACAGTAAGGTCTCGCACCTATTAATTATAATCTATCTTAAATATATAATTAATTATAGGCTTAGAGAATACCCTTAGAGGAGGATTATTATTAATATATATAACCTTTCTACTATTTTAACGGACCGCGGGAATTAGCTTACTCTTTAATTCATACCTTAGACCCTTAATTACTAATAATATACTAACGACTAGTAGAATATTAGGCCTTAATTTTACGTCTTTATTAATAAATCTCGCTTTTATCTTATTATAAGGATTATTAATATCTTAGAAAAGAATAATATTAGGTTATAATTATCTAATATAAATATTTATTCTTCCTCCCCTTCTCTACTATTCTTCTACTCTTAACGCGTATTTAGGGTATAATATAAGCTCTCTAAAAGTAAGAGCTATCTTACGTATACTATCCTAGCTTATAAGATACCTATAATAAGAGTACTAGAAGGAGTTAAGGTTATTATATAACTAGACCGCGTTATAATCCTTAGATTTAATATTAATATTTAAGCCTACCCTTACCTCTAATCTATCGAGATTTTAAGTATAATATCTTTAGAGCTTTCCGTATCTTTAAAGGATTTAGAGAAATCAATATATATCCGTTTAAACTAGATCTTCTAATTTTACCTTATTCCTTATATTAATTAGGTATTTATATAAATCCTTTCTCCTCTCTTTATTATTAAGTATATTTCTCTTAAAGAGCGCTCTATTTATCTTATAAAGGCTAGTTTTAGACTAAAAGTCCTAGATAATTATTACCTAACGCTGGCTAAAGGTAAAGATCGAAACTTATAAGTATTCCGTAATTTATACTAATTCCGGCGCCTATAAATATAATAATTTAATAAGCCTTATTAATAATACTAGTAATCTCTTATAACTTATACTTAATAAGATCCGTAACGTCTTTAGGTATTAGCTAGCGCCGAAGCCAATTTTCTTAGTAGGAATTACCTAGCGGGTTTCCCTCTAATAATAATTTATTATAGCCTATCTCGCTTCCGTTAATTAATATATATAAGGAGGTATTTTACATATCCTCTTAGAGAAATACTAAAGGAGCTACCATTAAAGTACCTTACGAAACCTCTAGGGCTAAAGTTATAGGTCCTACTATTAAAGAACTATTACTATCTATATTTACTTAATTACTAGTAATAGTATTAATTTTTTTTAACGGATTTATAGATCAGGTAAATAGGGAGACTAGCCCTACTTTATAGTCTCGTAAAATTATATTAGGCGTACTTAGCTACAAAGGAGCCGTCGCTAGGTAGAAGTCTTAGTCCGTTACTCAGCCTCTTCTAGAAAGCCAGCGAATCTTAGTATAAAGGATATTAATAATCTTACAATTTATAATATTATTCTTTCTAGGGTTAAATTCCTCTAGTAAATTCCTAAGAGAAATTTTAAACTTAATAGAAGCTTAGTAGTCTTTCTAAGGATATCCCAGAAGATCCTACCTTATAAATTTAAGAATCTATTATAAATATTAATATACTAGTTAATAGTATTTAATTTATAGTAATTTAAAGGTCTTTAAATATTTTAGTAGAATAAAGGTTAATATCTTATTAATTTAGGGTCTAAATATATAGTAGTATTTATAATAGACGCTAAACACCTAGTATTTATAATTAAAACCCTATTAATAGCTATATCTAGAAGTAATTACTATCCTATACTTATTATTAGTATAATCTATTAGTACTAATACTATTATCCTACTATAATAATTAGGAGAAAGCTAAAGAGAAGGTAAGTTATTCTATTATATATAGAGGATTATCAAGAAAGGGTAGACGGATTAATAGACTACTCTATTAGATAGGTATAAACTTAAGTATAAGCAGGATAGTAGCTAAGATTTTATACTATATTTTTAAGGTAGAGTAAGTATAATAAAGTCTATAAAGTATAGAATAGCTAACCTAATTACTAGTACCTACGCTATTTAATTATTCTACTAAAGGGGTAGCTATTAAGGTATTCCGAGGGTTAGTTATAACTACTAGCTAATAAGAAAGTACTACTTATAAACCTTATTTATTAGATATTATTAGGGTTAGAGATATTTTATAAAATCTCTAATCACCCTTTTATATTAAGATCTATAAATTTATTACTAATTCTAACGCCTAAAATATAGTCCCTCGCGTAAGTAATCTTATCTTCGCTAATTCTAAGATTATCCCTCGGAATCTAGATAATTAGGGTTTAAGGGTTAGTAGCTTTATATTTATACCTACGCTAATTTAATATATTTTTCCGTGCGAGCTTATTAATACTTTCTTAGAGATCTTAGGGGACCTTCTTAAAGGGTATTATCTATTTATAGAAAGTATATACTAGATAGTATAAATAATTAAGCGCAGCTTATAAGGAGTACCCCTCTTCTAAGGTTACCTCCTAACCCTCTCTATCCTTTATAAAGGCTGGTAGATATTTAAGTATCAAGATAAAGATATTTTCTAGTAACTATTAGTAGATAATAGTCGATATTATAGTAATAATTATTATTACGGCCTAATTAATACTAGTAAGATTACCCTAATTATCACGGATAGATAGGAAGAGACCTATTAGGTATAACTCCATTATATAAACCCCTATAAAGAGTTACTTTAAAGCTATTAGGTAGAGTTAACCTCTAGTATTAAACGGGAAGTCTAATACGTAGAGTAGGTTATAACGGAATATAAATAAAAATAGGCCGAAGGTAATAATACTAAATATAAGGATAAGGGGGGTAATAATTAAGTAAGTTAAACCTAATTTATTAGTAGAGCCGTTAGAAATAATCTAAGTATCTTATTAATATATATAAGGTTTATATAAAGTAGATATAAGGTCCCGCATAAAATCTATAATAAAGTCCTCTATCTTTTCTACCTCTACCTCGGTATATAATCTATCTAAGGAGTAAGAATAAGCTAGTTAAGTAGACCCTCAGCTTATAATAGGGTACTTATATTTACTAAGAGACCTTATAAAATAAGATAGGAGAAGAAGTAGTTACTCGCCTTAGGGAGATTACTAGCTAATAACGCGGGTATAAAGTCTAGGCTATAAAGAATATCTTATATAATAGCTATAATACTAGAAGAAATTAATATTATAAGAAAGTTTTATATAAAAAGAAAACTAAAATAAAACTTCTATAGTAATATCTTAACTATAGTCTCTATTAATAGACCTTACTATCCCGCGATAATATACAGGATTAGGAGTAGTAATATAGTTAGTACTACTAATATTAACTACGGTAAGACGCCTTAGATAATTCTACTTAGCTACGCTAGAGTACCGGCTAACTACTAAAGCTATAATACGGAGTTTATAAGGGTAGTAATTTAAGAGAGAAATCTTATAAAAGTAACGGGTATCGCCTACGTAATAAGAAGTAAAGTAATAGTAATTAATACTAACCTATTCCGTATATAGCGATTCTACTACTATTAAGATAGACTACTCTATTAGATTTCCTCTATAGATACGTCGACGTATTAGGCTAATAGATATAAAGGATTAGATTTTAGGAGCGTTTAAGAGGTTATATAGGCGGCGGATTAAGTATTAAACTATATAAAGGCTAACCTTATTCGCGGATATTTACTTAATTCTCTTCTATTAGAATTAAACTTAGCTAGCTCCCTTTAGTCTACCCTAATTTCCTTATATAATCTTACTAACTCTCTTAAGTAGTAGTAGATAGTATTAACCCTCTTTTTAATAAGAGGGATTATAAGTATTTAAGTCTACCCGTATATTAGAAGGTATATATAATTATAATCTTTCTCCTTTAAGTAGCGCTTTTATAATAGTCTAAGCTTTTTAATATTTAACTCCTAAGGTTATATAAGCTTACCGCTCTTATATTAATAGAAGGATATTATAACTAATATAAGAAGGCTAATCTCCGCGGCCTCTAGAGTAGTAACAAGCCTTTTCCGCTCCTAAACCTTCTTTAATAGAGTAGAGAGATCTCGATTAATTTATATAGAATATACTCTATTAGGGAATACGTTATAAAGATCCTCTAATATTAGAAGATCTTCCTTAAGAATATTAGTTACTAGAATAGTATTAGCGGCCTCTAAGATATAATACTTAAGTAATATCAAGTAAGTATTATAGATATAAACATAGAATAATAATTCTATATATATAGTATAATAGATGAATATAATTATAAGTAAAGCTATTACTAAATAGGCCTAGTAGAATATAGTATAATTAAGGCTAATATTCGCCTAGCTATATCTATCAAGACCTTAGGTTAGACCCGTAGTATTATTACCGCCGCGAAGATTTAAGGGGATAAATATTAGTATAATAACGATTAATAGGGTTATAAAGATTATAAGAAGTATATAGATATATTAAAGAAAGAAGAAAGTATTAAGGCTAGAGTATTATAAAGTAATTCTATCGGGTAACTAGAATAGATATAGAATCTAGGATAGAGTACCTAAAGGATATTAACTAGTACGCTATCCTTTAAGTACTAGGTAAGTTTAAGGTTAACTATTATACTAACTTAGTAACTCTAAAGATAAAGGGTAAGTGGCTTACTAGAGCTATTTAAGTCTATCCTTAAGAAGGAGAAAAACGTAGACTTTAATAGTAAAAACGGCTGCGGATATAATGAGTAATACTAGAAAGGTTTATAATAAGAGCCCTTAAGCGTATTATACTTTTTCTAGCGAGGAGTTAAGCGTAGTACTAGCACTACTAAGTAAGGATATTATTTATTAATAAGTCGGTTAGATTATATATAAAGTAAGTTATAGGAGATCTAACTATTTCCTTTCTATAATATATTAGTCGCGTAATCTTCCGAGCTCTTATAATATACTCTACTTTTTACTCCCTTAAGCCTTAGCTTCCTTTACTCTATTATTAACTTCTTTCTACTTTAGTTCCACTATATCCTCTATACGTAAAGCTTTAATAAGTTATTAGTTATAAATTCTATTTAAGCTATAATATATACCTAGAGTTATAGCTAATACTTAGATAAACGTCTATTTAAAGCTTTTAATAGCCTATTAACCTTCTATAAGTAAGAGAGCTTTCTCCTATCCCTTAAAGTAATATTTAGTTATTTAGTTTTATTACGCAGCGAGCGTAAAGTAGGGTTAAGTAAGGAATATAGATCTAATTTCTTAATTCCGTTAGGAGCCTTAAAATCAATAATTAGAAAGTTATAATTAGGATATAGCGCTTTTAAGGATCTTTATTAGAAGTATCCGAATTATCTTACTACGCGCGTACCTAGTATACTAGGTAGTATAGAAATAGAGGCTCTAGGGGGTTAGCCTTATAGAGCTGAATACCTAAGTAAACTATTAACTTTTTAGCTAGAATAGCCTTTTAAGAATCTTATTCTATATACTTAGAAGCCTAGTATTATAATAGTTACGACTATATATAGGCTATAAGTTACTATCCTTTACTATAACTTTTAGTAGCCTCTTAAATAAAATTAGTTTCCTTATTTTTATAACCCGCTTATTACTTCCACTAAGGCTTAATTAGCTAACTTCTATAGAACAGCCCTTACTATACACGTATAACCGGAGAATATACCCTATTATAAGTAGCGTTACCTAATTATATAACTACCTCTAGATTATTATTAGGAAGATTTAATCTAGGAAAAAGGATATAGATATATATTAGCTAGTAAAGAATAAGAATCTACTTTAATACCCTTATATTTATTACTAGTATAACTTCTTATTAAAGCTTAAAACCTTTCGCCGGTACTACTTAGTAAAAGTAGCCGTTATAAGCTAAGGCCTATAGTAAGAGATTAATTTAAGTTTAAAAACCTTATAAACGGCTATAATAGAAAAGGATAGATAAAGAAGATATAAGGGATAGGATTAAAGAAAGGCTACGTACTTAGCTATTAATAGAATATTATAAATACTCCTATTTTTAGATACTTTTAAAGATATTTAAAGACTAACTTATAGTTAAAGTACTATAAAACGTATAACGGCGTTAGTATTCTTTAATACACAGAATTCTCTTAACGCTTCAGCTAGTATAATAAAAAAACCTATTAGGCGGTTATATGACGTACGGAACCCAATTATCTCTCTCCTTTAATTCTAATTCTAGTAGCCTATCCCTAGTAGGGAATCTGTCGGCCACTTTACTTCCCGACACTTCGCCTACCTAATTTACTTTTCTAACTAGGTAGGTATAAAGGATATATATTAGGCTAAATACTAACCCTATAAGTAGTAAGTTTAAAGGTATTTTTATAGGTCTACCTAATATTAATATTAGCTATTTCAATAGCTATTTTATACCTATTACCTACTCTTCTAAGGGTATAATAGGCTATAATATTAATCTATTTTAGTAGCTAGGCATTATTTATAATAATTAAGTCGGCCCTATCTATATTAGCGCCGCTTAGAATATTACTTATAAACCTACTCCGCCGGTTTTTATAGCTTATAAAGGCGCTACTTATACCTATCCTTATAATAATATAGCTAATATAAGTAATCTTAAGAGTAACCTAGTCTCTTATTATATTAGTACGTCTTATAAAGTACCCTTAAGGTAACTACCTTAAAGAAGAAATCTAATACCTAAGTCGTTTATATATTAGGAATACTATAGGTATAAAGAATACGTATCTTCCTACCATTAATATATAAGATTAGTTACTACTATTACTTACCGCGAATCCGTGTTCCCTTAGTAAATCTAGTTTATTCTATTAGGTATTAAAGCTTTTATAAAATATATTAAAGTAAGGAATATTTAAACTTTATTATTAATACTAATATATTATTACTATTCTAGTTTAAGTAGAATTTTAAGCTAATATATTATATATTAAAAATACTTAGAGGTTAGATCTATATCTTCCTTTAGAAAGTATAAGCCTAGTTTAGAAGTATTACCTAGTCCTAAGAGTATTACTTTACCCTTCTAGCTATTTAGCTATAACTTAATCCTTAATTAATCTCGTATATAATAAAATATATTTATAATTAGAGGCGCGGAAATTAGAGGTATCTATATTTAATTTATAAAGGCCTATAAATATCTAGACCATAATTATATTAAGGTAATAGGTTTCCTTTACCTTAAAACTACTTAAAACCTACTTCGCTAGTAATTATAGAATATATACCCCAGAGGTACTACTCTATATTACTATTCTAATAGCTTAAGGGTATACGGCTCTAGTAGCTCCTAATATAATAAACTCCTAAGACGGTATAGAGGGTAAAGGCGGTTTAAAGAGTAATACTACTTTTACTAATTAAGCTTTAGGTTTAGAAACCTAAGTTAAGATTAATAAGTAGTTAAATAAATAAGAGGTATAAATAAGCTTCTCTATTAAAATAATACTAAGGAATTTAATAGGATAAGCCTTTAAAGATTAGAATATCTATATATAATAAAAGGGATTATAATAGGTATCTTAAGACGGCGGATAATCTTAGGTAAATAATTAGGGAACCGTAGCTCCCCGGGGGAGGTAGTATCACCTATAGTTTTAAATTACTTTACCGAGGTCTTAAAGGCTAAGAGTAGCTTAATATCTCTAAAAAAAAATTCTAATAGTAACCTATACGGCGATTTTATTAATAGTTATTTTATAAGTACCTCTACTTCTTATTATAACTAGGGAAATATTAGCTACGTGAACTTTTAGGAAAATCTAGGTCTTTAAGTAAATCTTAGTCTATAAAGGTTTATTAGCTAAAGTATTCTAACTAAATATACCTATAACTCTCTTATCTCCTCTTTAGAATAGAACCCTTATCTTCTAGATATAGTTATAGCGCTAATTATAATAGTCTATTAACTCTATAAATAATATTAATAGAGACGTTAATTAGGTTTAGATAGGATTACACTAAGCTTTACTCTCTCCTTTTATTATAGCCCTAGAATAGGATACTTAAGATTAGATAGAAGGCCCGTCTAGAACTAAATACTATTATTAATAAGCGCCTAGGTATCAAGTAATCGGTGAAACGTCTAGTATAGTAGAGGCTAAGAACCCTATTCTAAATTAATAGAGTGACTTATTATTTAAGCTTCTAACCTATGTAAGGATAAGTATTTAAATCCTATTATAATTTTAAAGAGGGGCTCTAGAATCTAATACTACCGACGGTTTTTCCTATTTATCTATCTTAGGAGGTCTTTATAATAGGTTATATCAGCTTTAATTAACGGCTTTATCTCCTTTAATAGTAGGAGACGTCTCTATTAATTTATATAAAATTACTAACCTTAATAAGGTAATAAATTATATACCTTCTAGCTTTTACTACGTAAAGGTAAGTAGAAAGAATAAAGAATAAATTCTTAGGAACCGTTATAATTTTATATAAAGGAAACTCTAGTAAAGTATAACTTTAATTATAATTAAAGGCGGCTAGAGTCTAGTTCTCTAGGTATCTAACCTCCACTTCGCTTACTACTAATACCCTTACTCTTATTAACTTTATCTAAGTTCCCTCCCTAGCTTAAGTGTCTTATCTCTTTAGGAGTAGAGTTATAAGTATCTTTACTACCTATTACTAATTAACTTATATTATTAAATCTTTTAATATTAATTATATTATTATAAAATAGGGACGTAATATTATAATATATTAGCGTAATTAGACTATCTATCTTTTACTAAATTAATATTTCCCCTTACTCGCTATATAATATTATTAAGATACCTAGAGTTTTCCTCTATTCTAAATAGATATTAGTAATATTAAGATTATAATATTCTCTTTATATAATACCTTAATCTCTATATATTCTAGTCTTATATCTCTTATATTAACGCTAGTATTCTAACCTTTAAGTAAACCTTATAGGTTAGCGTACTTAATATATATAAGAGTAGAGATTTAATCTATATATATAATTCCGGCTTAAAGATCCTAAGAGAGAAATTAGTTAGTTTAAGAACTAATTTCTAAGTTATCTTAACTAATAGAATTATCTAGAGATAAGAATAGCGTTAAGTCTTTATAGCTAGTCCTCGTCTCTTATAAGTTAGCGTACTAAATATATATAGGATTAGAGCTTTAATTTATATACGTAGTTCCGGCTTAAAGATCCTAAGAGAGAAACTAGTTAGTCTAAGAACTAATTTTTAAGTTATCTTAACTAATAGAATTATCTAGAGATAAGAATAGTATTAGGTCTTTATAACTAGTTCTTATCTCTTATAAGTTAGCGTACTAAATATACGCGGGAGAGATTTAATTTATATATATAATCCTAGCTTAAAGATCCTAAGAGAGAAGTTAATTAGTTAGGATTAATTTTTAACTAATAGAATAATCTAGAGATAAGAATAAAGTTAGGTCTTTATAGCCTATTACATAGTTACTATTATTAAAGTTAATCTATTTATTATTAGGGTATTATTCCTTAAAAAGGTTATCTATTACTATATATATATAAGGTAGGGTATCCCTAACTCTATATATTACTATCCCCTTTTAAATCCTAATACTAACCGTACCTTAAATTCTAGTGTAAAAGGCTATTATTAATAGAGCGTTAGATATAAACTAGTTATATTACTATAACCTAGAGGATCTACCCTATATATAGCTTAGTAAATATAAGCTTTATATACGTGAATAGTTATATTATAAAACTATTATAATAGGGCTAATAACTTATATATATTATACCGCGATCCTAGCACTTAAAGCGTACCTAATATTAAAGGTTACTAATTAATCTACCTCCTAGCTAATCTCTTATATTAATTATAGAGTAATACTAAGGTAATATAAGATAAGTATAAGGATAAAAATCTATTTATATAATTAAATCCTTCTATTATAAAAAGACCCGCCGTAATAATAACTTAGGTATATTAATAGTAGTCTATATACCTAAATAGTTTCAGCGTACCTTACGTGATTTAATAGAATTAGAATAGTAGTTATTAAAGGATTAGAAATATACTATTTTAGGATTTAAGTATTATATAAAGTAAACCTTCGTCTATTCCTAGTCTTAATTAATCTAGGTACTTAAGCCCCTTTAAAGTATATACTAGATTCTTATTCCCGTTATAACCTATACTCTAATTATAGTAACGTAAGGTAGGAGTATACTATTTTAATTTTCTTAAGTAGTATAAAAAGTTCTATAATTTAAATAGATAAATTCTAATATAAGTAATAGCCTAGCTAAGCTATCTACTAAATATATAGTATTAAACTAGCTTCTTATAAGAAACTTTACTAGAAGAAGATAGCCCTTAAAAATAAGAATTTTATATTACTTTAATATCTCTTTAAAGCTAGTTATATTAATTAATCTAATAAAGTCTATATAAAATTCTCTAATACCTAAAGTAAAGAGGTTATAAGGTTAAAAGAAACTATAAGTAACTATTAAAGAGTATTTATAACTTAGTAGGAGGTATTAAAGTTAGAGAAAAGAGAGCGCGCTCTAATAGTATAATCCCTAGGTTATAAGTCTACTTATTATAAAGCGACTAAGAGATTACTAGAGTAAGAGCGCGCCTATTTCTAGGACTTTATTAGATTTCTAGATACTCTTAAGGTTTTATAAAGGGTAGATCTAAATAATAATATAAGCCTTAATATAATCTAGATTAAATAGAATAGTATAAAGGGGATACTTAACTACCTTAAAGCTAAGATTATAAGCCTAGAGCGTAAACTTTAAAATACTAGAGATAATCTCTAATATAAGTAACTTCTACTAGAAGATCTACTACGTAACTTTAAGGTCGACGTAAAGAGTATATCTATATCTAAGAGTAGTAGGGAAGGAGAATAAGATAATACTATTTAAGTATTAATAAAAGTAAGATACTTAAAGATCTATTAGTAGATATTATTCTTATATTTAGTTTAAGTTAACTTTATTATAAATTTATTATTATATACGCTTAGATATTTTTATTAGTATAAATACTTATTACTATTATCTCTCTAATTAACTTATAAGTTTCTATATACTATATTACGGGAGTAAAAGTATAATCTTTAAGGATTTATATTAAAGTTATAATAGTAGAAAGTACTATATATTATTTAATCGCCTACGTTTTAAGTAAGCGGCTTCTTACTTATAATACTCTAAGTCTCTACTAGTCTTTACTAGCCTATAAGTTGGGAGAATATAATAAGTATTTATAAGCTATTTTTCTTATATAGTTAAAGGAAGCATGGATCTTAATAAATAGACCTAGTTTAGGATACTATCTACGGGGCTATTTATAACGGAGCTATCTACTCTAAACAACATAATTATAAGGAGTAGGGGTATAACATCTACTTATAAGTAATTACCCTACCTACTTAGGGCCTTAAAATAGAGCTACCTAATAACTACAGAGGAGTAGATAGTAGAGCTTATATAAATAAACTAGTATCTACTCTAGGATCTAGCCTATTATAAAGATCCTAGAGCTATAAATACTATATTATACACACTAAAAGAATAATTTTAAAAGTAAGTAGGCGCTAGACGGGCTCTTCTAAATTATTAGGGTATTAATTTTAGCGACCGAAATATTAAAAATAGTATTTTCTAAGCGCTAGGATTAGGCTAGCGCTAAAGCTAAGCCTTAGCTCTATAAATATATAAATAATTAGTTATTAGCGTAATAGGGATTATTTAAGAGAGGACTTACTAAAGGAATCCCTATTATACTAATAACTATTTCCCTTAATACGTAGTACGCCGTTCTAGGATATAAACGCCTATAAAATAACCCCTATATTACTACGTCGTAGGGGGCTTAACTTTTATATATATACTATACTAGTCGCCTATAACTTTTAATTATCTATATATTAAAATTATATATATAGTTAAATAAGCTTCTAGAAATACTAGACTATATTTTCCTAGTATCTGCTAAGACGGGATATTTAAATAGGTAGAGATTATAGTATAGTTAGACCGGGTTATAATAATATCCGCTTAGTAATAATACGTAATTATATATTTAATAATTTTAGCTATAAATAACGATATCTACCATTTAATAATATATTATTATTATTCTATATTCCTTTAATAGGTATCTTTATAATATATTACTATATATATCGTCGCTAGGTAATATTCCTAGCGATATTACGTCGTCAACCCCCTAATAAACTACCTCCTAGGGCCTAAGAGCTTCCATTTCGCCCCTAAAAATCCTCTCTAAGAAAAGACGACGCGGAATTACTAATACTTAGCGTAAATCCCTACGTGATTATACTATTAATACTAGTTAGTATAAAAAGAGCGTATACCGGTACATAACCCGAACGGATCCGGTAGAGTCTATAATACCAAGATTAATAGAAGGTTCTATATAGTTCCGTAACATTATAATTAGCACTTATAAGCACCTAAAAAAAATTATATACTTACCTCCTAACTTACCTTTATATATATTTATATTTTCCTCGTAAATTCCTTAGTAAAGTTATCTAGGTTTATATTCTAAAGTTTATTTAGGGACTTATAATAGAAGAAGCTCTTTACTAATATATAGCCGATAAAATTATAGATTAATAGGTTCTAATTACCACTTATAAATTAATACCTCGCCTTTAAGAGTAAATCTAGTTTATAATATATACCTACTATAAGATAGTAAATTAATAAAGCCTAGATATTATTACGTTTAAAGAGACTCTTTAAGCGCTTAAGGACGCGATTAAGGATCACTAGAGGTAAATCTATAAAGACTCTAGTAAAATAGCTTATTTATTTAAGTATATATTAATTTTTTAAATATTCTTATAATATAAGCTACTAGAAGACTATATAGGGATACCTTATATAGTTAATAAGAATATTCTTTACTTAGGCTAGTATTAAGGTAAATTAAATAATTATAAATAAGCTACTCGCGAACTTAATACCTAAATATATAATCTTAATAATATCTACTAGTAGCGTACTACCTTTATTCTTAATAAACTTATACTTAATTAAGCTTATATTAGAAGTAAGATATATACCACTTTAATAAGAGATAGATAATTAAGTAGTAATATCTAACTATAAATTAAATACTATAACTAGGAAGGTTTAGTAGTAGTATTAAGGAAAGATTAAATTCTTATAATAGAGCTATTCTTAAAAGGAGATAATATAAAGAGGAAAATCTAGCGTAGTATAAGCCGGATCTAAAAAAAATACTTTCGCGAGCTTAGTAATCTATTAAGGTTTATAATTAGTAAATATACTAGTAAACTACCTACTAAGTTATTAAGTCCTAAAACTATAGAATCGGCCTTAAACTATCTTACTCTAGTACCTCCTCTATACTCTAACCTCTATTAGGGAGATAAAGGCTCATACGCTTTAGAAGAGACGGGTTAAGAGAAAGCCTATAAACGGGACTAATTAAGTTTAATAAATATAACTATCTAAAAGATTTAGCGTCTTCTTTAAGCTCTTTAACTACTAGTTAAGTATGCTTTATAAATATAAGGATTTATTTTAGGGGCCTTTAAGGATTTCTATTAAGATAGTAATTCTATTTTATAATTAATTTATAAGGATATAGTACTAGTTATAATAGTTATAAGATAATAGAGGTTATACTCCTTAAATATATAGGGTCTTTTAATTATCTATAAATAATTTTAATTAGGGCTAATATCTCCAGGGCTACCGGATTCCTAAGGGTAAATAAGCCTAGGCTTAGGGTATACTATAACCTACGCGTATATAAGGGTACTATAATTACTATACTTTACGATAGTCTTACTATTATATACGCCCTAGGTATATTTACTATATATAAAGATATATACTCTATTAATATAGGTAGTAATTAATAATTTTAGCTAATATATTCTCTTATTACTAGGTTATTAAGAATATAATAATAAGATTAGTGTAGACTAGCTATTAGTTAGAGCCCGTATTAGTAAGCGTAGCTAAACTAGAAGAATCTAAATAAGCTTTCTACTAGCTTTATAATTCTTAGATCCTATAATATACTATTCTCTAAGAGAAATAAATCTATTAGACCGTACCTCGTATAATTAGGTATTAATAGTACTCTACCTAAGTAATAGAGAGCTGGGAAGTACTACTCTATCTATAAGAGGATTAAAGGTTTTAATTCTAATCTAGAATAGTCTAGTAATTATAAGGACTAATTACTCTTAGCTAGATAGCTTTAAGATTCTAAGATAATATATAAAGATACTTAGTTTTAGATATTAAATTATAAACTATCCTTCTCCTTCCGAGAATTTAAACTAGATGAATTATACTGTGAAAAGCGAAATGAATATATACCTTTAATCCCATGTCTCCGTCGTTATATTCGCTGAATTACGCCTAAATTTTTATATTATCTTTTCCTTAGCCTTCTTTATAATCTTATCTAATCTATTACCGGCCCCTCCCTTATAGATTATCCTTAAGACCCTTTTAGTTATTTTCACCGCTTACTTTATACCCTTATCTCTCCTTAATATATCTACTACTATTTCTTCGTCTGCCAGCCTTTATTTTCCTTTAATAATATAAGTAAGGTAGCGTTAATCTTAAAATATTTCTAGCCTATAATTATAGATTTAAGTACGCCTACTACTTTAATAGCCGCTTAAAGTACCCTAATTACGTTATTAAGATTAGCTAAGGCTTTATTAGAACTTATAAAACCGGCGGTTATATTTAACGCTATTAATATTTTAAGGATATTAAGGTAGTAGCGCTTACTTATAATATATTATTAGTATATATAGTAGTTTATTTTAAGAGGGTACTAACGGGTAATAGAGAGGTATAAAGAGCTAATAAAAGGCGATATTCTAAAGGTAATACTAAATTAGTTAGGAGACTTTTATTTATAATAGTCTCTATAATAGATATAATTCCTACCTTAAGGTTTCACGAATAGCTTATAATAATAGTAGCGTCAATAAGCTATTATAACCTAGGTAATTAGAGGCCGTTCTTAAGCTAGCGCTATAGCCCCCTATTTTACTCTTAGTAGCTAACCTATATAAGGGCTATTATAAGGTTATATTATAAAAACCTTAATATATATAAGTAACCCTTATTAACGCCTATATCTAGAAAGTTACTAAAAATTTCTATTAACTAATAATTTATTACTTATCTTAAGGATTACCTCTAATATAAGTATAGACAGTAGCTTAAATATTTTACTAATCTTTAGCTATTAAAGGATTAATTACCTTAAGATACGGGTTATAAGAAAAGGCTAGAGGCCGCCCTAGCTTAGTATAAGATAAAGTATATAAGGCGGGTAAGCGGCTATATTACCTAGAAGGTCTAGAAAGCATGAAGTTATAAGGGGGTATAATTATAAGTATATAAGGGGTATAATTATAAGTAAAGAGGGTATAACCGTAATACCTCCCTTTAGAATTAAGCGAGCTTTTAAGAGCCTAGTACTAGAGGTTTTTTAATTTAAATTATAACCTATTATATTATTAAATTATATATAAGATTAATATAAGGTAGTAAATTAAAGATATAATTTTAATAAGAAGTAGAGGTATTACTATTTATTAATTATTATATATAGAGTAGGTATATATAAGGTAATTATAATAAAGATTATAGGTAGCGTATATTAGCTTAAATATAGCCACTCTCTAATTTAGAATCTTATCCCTTAATCCCTAATATATACCCGCTCCGCGGGCCTAATATACCCGTTTAATCTATCTATACTTTATAATATACTAGTAGTATAAACTATATATATATTTAAGGCGCGTTATAATAGAAGAGGTGTAGGAAGTTAGGTAGGAGAGTTAACGTTAAAGTTAATAGTTAAGTTAAGAAAGGCTAGAGGGGTAAGATTAGAGATAATAGTAGAATAGAAAAAGGTCGGTATAAGAAGCGGGGGAGCTAAGGTTAGATATAACGGTAGGTAAGTTTCTAAGCGTTTTAAGTTAACCGGTTACTAGAAGCTATACTATTACTAATAAGAATAAACTAGTAGTAAAGATATTAAAACTTTATAAGGGAAACTAAAATCTAGATAGATTAAAGTAAGGAAGGTAATAAAGAATATAAGTAGCTAAAATAGATAAGTAAATATTATAATAAAATATATAAAACCTAATAGATTTAGTAGAATCCTTAAGGAGGAAGGTATTAGACGGGTTTATAAATAGGCTTAAGCTTAACCTAAGTTATAAATAGATTAATTAGAATTTATCCTAATAATTAAAATAAGGAGTGTATAAATAAGCCGCGTAGGCTATATTTACGCTAAGAGTAACTATAGGTATTATAGTACTAACTCTTATATAAGGATCCGCCCCGTTATAGTAGAGCTTAATAAGAGCCTTATACTATTAAGCTCTATCTAATATACGTTAATACGTATACTATTAATGAATAAATTATACTATCTTAATTATAATACTCTATTATCCCTACCTTATTAGTGGGATATTAAGAGAATCCTATATAATAGGACTATCTAGGTAAATATATAGGTTAATTTATAGTATATAACTCTAAGATAATAGTATTATAAGTATTATAATACTAGTAAAGTTTTACTAGATTATAATAGATAGTTGCTATATTAGACGTAATCTTATTACTATCTAAGGCGAGCTAAGTAATTAAAGCTTATATAATAAGTTACTCTTAAGCTATTAAGTAAGACTTAAAGGGACTTAGAAAGTTAGAGGGGTATTTAATAGGATCCTCTAGGCGGATAGTTTCTTTAATAACGTAGGTATAAGCTTTAATATATTTAATAAACCTATTAATATAATCACGCGTAATAAGGATTTCCTAGAGATTTATTATAAAGGGAAATATAGTAAGAATATAGTAGCTTTAGTATAAATAGTATTATTAAAGGCTTAACTTTAATTTATTAATATTTAATACGTTAGTAGTCCGTAAGTAGACGAGCTAGAGATTACTATAAACCTAATTAAGCTAGTTAATAAAAAGATTTTTAGTTAATATTCCCCGCTATTAGGAGGCGCTCTTTAAAGAGCTTATTAATAACTTAAAGTATAACTAATAGTTTATAATAGTAGACTTAGGATTTAGTAGTAAAATTCGTATAGGAATTAGCTACTATTAGGCTATAGTAAGGATAATAGGGATAGAGTATTCCCCTTTTATAACTAATCGGGATTAGAGTTAAAGGAGGATTAGTAGAGGTATAAGTCTCCCCTTAATATATATAAGCGTAGACTCCGTAATTATAATTAGAGATAGGAAGGCTAATTAATAAGAGGCGTTTAATACCTAATTATCCGCGTTGGGTACCCTATTAGTAGTATTTATAGAAATTCTAGAAGTAGTTAAAGCTAAAGTATCTACTCTAGCTCTACTATTTATATAGGAAGCGTAAATAGGGGAAGGGGACGCGTATAAAGTATTTGGCGAATAATCTATAATATTAGAGATTATAAAGACTTTACTAGCTATCTTAGAAGCTAGGTAATCTAAAATATTATTTTTAATAGTAATACCTACCTCGTAGGTATAAGTAATTACTTTTAAGATATCTAGCTATTATACGTTATAAATATCTTTAACTAGTTATTTAGGCTTATAATATAAGGGCTAGAGATAGTATAACTTAGTTTAAATTAGGTATAAGCTATAGGAATACTTATAAGTAGATAAGAAAGTATCCTATTATAAATAAGTATCTAAAATAAGGTAATAAAGTAACTAAGAGTAAATTAAAGAGGTAGCTATATAACGTAGCCTTATATATAAGTATAAAGCTTATTAAGCCTATATTATATCGCTAATCTATCGTAGCCCTTACTTAATAATAGGGGAAAGACGCTAGTATAGCCATCTTAAGCGGGTATATATGCGGAGCGGGTATGCGTAAAGTAATTATAGTAGAGAAATAAGTAGCCTTACTAGCTTATAATATAGCCACTTTATCTTATCCCCGACGTATACCCGCTTTATAGGCCGGATAATCCTATATACTTTTGTTTCTATATATACCCGCTCAGTTTATATATACTCTATAACGCTCTATTAGCTTATATTATTTCTTATATTACTTATTAGCTTATATAGATAACTTACCTATTTTAGTACCTCTCATCTAAGAATATTCGCGTAGCTATCTAAAATCCTTAAATCTTCTCTTATATCAACTCTTATTATTAGCTTATTATAAGTATTACGTAAATAGTCTTTAAAGTATAATAATAGTAATTAGCTAAATAAAGAGGATAAAATTACTATCTATTATTAAGGATAATACTAAAAGTCCTAAGTTAGCGCTAACGGGAGGTATACTAACTATTAGATTAGTAGGGAGTACGAGATCATATCCTAGTAGTATATAAGTCCCTAGAAGTAAGCTAAATACCTTACTAATCCTTATAAATTTAGCGCTTACTTAAGACTTTTAGTATTATCCTTTATATACCAGCTTTATTTATAATATAATAAATAACTATTATAAGAATTAATAAGTTCTAGTTAGGTATCTTTAAAGATAGAAGCTACTAATACTGTTCGTGCTAGATAGTATAAAGTAGCCCTTTTAACGGCTATTAGGGTTAGTAAAATAAGGTCTAGTAGATTATTAAATATAGCCTAAGAGCGCTTATGCTAATATATTATAAAGGCTAGAATTAAGGTTTTATTAAGATAAGGTTAGGAGAGGAAGAGTATTCTTAAAATCTCTAGGTATAAACTTCTTTAATTTAAGTTTATAAAACCTATCTTAATAAGAAATACTAAGTACTAATTTAAGATATAAGGAGTAATTACGCCTATAAACTAAGGTAAGTAAAGTTAATACTAAGAAATAATAATACCTATTCCCCTTAGTAGTATATATAGCCTAGGCTAGTTAATACTATAATAGAGGATTTCTAGGCCTTATGTAGTTAAATTTAATACTCCTTATTAGTAGAGGAATATTAGATAGCTACTTTATAATATATTAATTGAGAAGAATTAGTAAATATAAGTAAGAAGTATACTAACGCTCTATCTTTATCTAATATATTATCATCTATTATATCACCTCTAATCCTTCTACTCCTTTATTACTTTATCCTCTATAATTCCTAAAGTATATTATAGGGCTCCTTATAATTAATTTTTATCTACTAGATTAGGTTTAAAGTTATATAACTAATTACTTAATCTCAGTATAACCTTAATTCTTATACCTAAAAAGCGAAACTAAGCGCCTTATAATACCTATCTATTTACGCTATTTAATTAGTATTATAAATATTCTTACTATACCGCTTAGCCGTCGCTCGTTTATAATAAGAAAAGACTAATAGGTACCTCTTTATAAGCGGGAAACTACGCTGAAGTCTAAGACGTAGACTTAATACCGTTATAGCCCTTTATTATTAAGTAATAAGTACCTTAACAGCTAATATAACGCGTTAAAGTTTAAAGGAATAGATCTATTATATAAGGATAGAGGAGCTTAAGAAGAGGGCGCTAAATAGCCTTTTTAAACTCGATTAGATAGAGTAGATAAAAGCTACCTAGGCGGAATTTAAAAGGGCCCGTCTACCTAACTAGAGCTATAGTTTATTAACTAATATACTATATAAGACCTTAATTAGGCGTTTATTAAGCGCTTAGGGATATAAAGTAAAAAGATTAAGGTAGTATAAGTAGATTATCTAGTCCGTTATAAAGACGTTAGTATATAACCTTATAACTAGGATATAATAAATATAGACTATATAATTAAGGTAATTACCCTTAGCTATTATAATAACCTACCGGCGCTAGATCCGGATTATAATACGCAGGAACCCTTAGAGAATAGCTAGGTATTCTACTAGGATAGAAGTACTAAGGTTAGATATAGTAGTTCTAGTAAGAGCTTCGCCTTACCTTTATCTTTTAAAAAATAATATTCCGCGGCGTCTTATTTTAGCCCTATAAATAGGAATAATCTTTAAGGTTATAATATAGTATATACTTAGAGATCTACGGTTAGAATTACTAGTAGTATATAAAGGTAGGGAGCTCTTAATATATTAATAGCTTAAAACTACTAAGATAGAGAAAATTATAAAGAGATACTATTTTATCTAAATATAACTTTACGCTATAATCTATAAGTACTTTTACTAGATAGTAGCTAAATCTACTTTATAGCGTAGTTAAAAGGCTATAATACTATTATATTATCTAGAAGCGCTAATCGCTTAGTTATAGGTATATTAAGAACGCTATCTATTCCTAAATATAGATTATAAGAAAGCTAGCCTTAATTATAATCTAAGTTATATATTAGACTAAAACTTTCTATCTATTACTAGTTTAAATCCTATATAGTATTAAAGACTCCCGACTATTAAATATCTATTATATAGTTTAAATCCTACGTAGTATTAAAGACTCCTAACTATTAAATATCTACTAAGTAGTTATTAAAGGGCACGTCTTAAGCGGCATCTAGATAGTATCTAGTTAGGTCTTAGAGGACGCTAGCTAGGGCTATAGAACTCTAGTATAATTCTCTAGGCGAAATATTAACGTGGCCGCCGATATATTAGGCCGCTTTAAGTAAGGAGGAAATTTAGTACTATATACCGTCTAAATATCCTCCTATAAATATAGGATAGGTATATAATAAAGTGGTATAATCTAAATTACTATTTATAAAGGGCTAAAACTATTTAGCGTTAAGTACTACCGCGCTATTCTATTAAAAGGTTAATATAACTAATCTAGCTACTCTAATATTATTAGTTATAAGTGCCGCTCCTAGCTCTAAATAGATCGGTAGTATATTATTATTTCTAGTAGTTTTAACTAGCCTTAATAATTAAGTATACTATTTAGTAATATCTAGGGTTAACGTCAATAGATATATATAAAGATATTATAAATTAGCTTACTCTATTTTATAAGCTTTATAAAAATAACCTTAGTAGTTAAGTCTAAGATTATTTTTAGGATAGTAGCTTATAAGTTAAAAGAGATCTTATTAACCCTAACTACGGTTTATAATATCATCTACTAAGATAGTCTAAGAGGGGGTACTTTAAAACCTTTAAATATTTTAAGTAAGGAGACTTTAAAGAGTAATCTTAATATTTTACTTATTAATAACTTATAATCTTAATTTTAAGTAGATACTTATAAATCTCCTTATAATACCTCTTTAATATAAACTTCTTATTAAAAGGTTTATAGTAGTAGGGATGAGTATAATTAATAATACTTATCTATTAGTAATAAACGTACCTTATAATATATATATCCTTATAATCTTTGTTCTTTAAGTATTATAAGTACTAATATAAATAGTTATTAGCTTATTTAGTATTAAATAGTTTTATATATTAAGGGACTAGGTAGTATAAATAGATTAAATAACTACTTACTATTTTATCTACTTTTAAGGGTAGTAGAACTTAGGTTATATAGGCGCGTCGTCTTATATCTATAACTTAATAGCTATTTAAAGTCTAACCTAGGAAATTAAGTATAGGAATAGATTATAAAATAGTTTAATAATAGCCTATAAGCTATAATTATAGATCTCTATTAATAAGTTATAGGGCTAGGCCCTACGAATTAGTACCCCCTATATTATAAGGGGTTTTACTAAATAGGCTTACTAAGTTATTTATAAAAAGGTAGTATTAGCGTAATAGGGATTTATATATAAGTCCTTACTAAAATAATCCTATTACGCTAATATTTAATCCGGTAGACACTATAGTAAGACCTAAAGGCTTAGCTCCGGCGCGGAGCTACGTACTACGTCTTAAGGTAGTTAAATATTAGCATCTTAGCATTTTTTAGTAGTAATTTTAAGTTCTGATTAATAGAACCCCTGTCGCGCTAATATTTAACATGCCGGATACTATAGTACTACGTACTCAGGTAGTTAAATCCTAGCGTGACAGGGATTATTTTACAGAGGGCTCACTAAAATAATCCCTGTCACGCTAGTATTTAACCTGCCGACTACGTAGTAGTACACTGGCACCGACGTTAGTCGCAGGGCCTAACCCCGCGACTAGGTTAGGGTGTTATAGCTGCTACTTATACTATCTCTCCTCCCTTTAAATATAATCTATTAAGAATGGCATGGATTTATAATATTTCTTTAATGCTCTATACTATTATTAATCCTTCTATCTCCCTCTTATATTATTTCTTTTTTTATTATAACCTAGAAATAAGGAAATATAGGAATACTAATAGTACTAGGTATCTAAGGTTAGAAGCGAGTAATAAAAGCTAATATTTAGACCTTTAGAAATCTATAAAGGATTATAAGGAATAATAGAAAAAGTTAATAGTAGAAATTAAATACTTATAAATAACTATTAAGTAGCTAGGGGTAGCGGTTAAGTATTATAAAGATATACTATAAAAGCTAGAATAACGTTATAATAATTCTAGGGACTTAATACTTTAATATAAGAATTCTCTACTTAAAAAGATTTTATCTAAGAAGGGTAAGTTATAAGAGTCTACTATTCTACGTTATTATTATTACTTATTACTTAATATTAGGGACTTATATCTAGACTAAATTAAGTGGTTTATAATAGAGTTTTAAGTACGATAATACCTCGCCTCCTACCTATTTAAAAGATATTTAGGGACTATTACCTTTTAAGGTAAAGGGTAACTAGCGAGGTTACCCTTTATATATAGCCGGAGGCGTCTTATATATCTTATTAACTAACATTAAATATAATAACCCTATTAACTAGCGACGGGTTAACCTAGCTATCTCCATTATTACTACCCTATCTATTACTATTTTAGAAGTATATAAACTAACTTAGTAAGTAAAAAGCCCTCCTATATAAGCTTTCCTTCTAGAAGTAATAAATTCTAACTCTATACTATTTTAGACTAGGAGTATAAGGCCTATAAATACGGGTTAAGCGAATACTCTATTAACCTAGAACCTTATTTAAAGGAGTATATATAATAACTCTTATAAGGTATAGGGTTTAGCTAGGGTAACGTAATTTAAGAGCTAATACTATTATAGTTAGGTAATAATAATAGTTTAACCTAGATCTTATCTAATAAATTTTAGATTTAAGTAAAGTATAATATCCTTATATCTCTTATATTAATAGCTATTTATATAATAGTAAGGTAGGTATAATATAATAGTATAAAGAGGCGTAGTTTTAGTAGGTATAAATAGTAGGAATTATAGTAGTAGTAACTAAGCACGGAAGTTAGCCTTCTATTAGCTAGGTAGATACTCTTTATAATAAAATAGTTTATATTACCCCCTAGACTAAAACTTTATTATTAATCCCCTTATAATTATTATTATCCTAATATTTATTATTACTATCTTCTTTATTATTACCCTTATAATCTATATAATCCTTACTCTTATACTTACTCTTATTACTTTCTATCCTACTCTTAATATTACTATCCTTATTATTATATTTGTTATTAATATAAGTCTATATAATTATTTAAAAGATATCTTAATATATATTAGCCTTTCCTCTTCCTCCTATATTATATACTACTTTAGACTAGTTAACTTAGTTAAGAATTAATTCCTATACTTTTATTAATTCTACTTAGGAAATACTATAACTAGTAGAAGGATACCTAGGGTAGAGTAAGGGAAAGCTCGCTAGATAAGATAGTAGAATTAATCTATCTATTATAATCTTACGTTTCTTTACTTCTCCTTCTTATAAAGAATCCTCTTTTTTATTAAATAAGATAGATTATTTTAAACCCTTACTTAGTATAGGGTAGGGAGTATATAGTAGGTCCGCCTCCCGGTATTTAAGTATTTACTAGGGTAGCTTAAATTTTAGAGGTTATAAAAATATGCTAGGTTTATTCTTTATACTTATAACACTTAATTAATTTATTTTATTTAAGGCTAGGGGTATATTTAGAACGTAGTATAATATTTCTTTTAACTTATTCTTCTACTACTCTTAAGAGTCCTATCCTTATCTATTTTTAGCTCTTTTTTATTCTAGCTCCTATTATAAAAGCGGAGGGAATTAAAGGCATCTAAAACTAGAGCTAGCGTAGGCTATAGCTTAGACCCTTATACTTGTAGTAGACCCCGAATTTAGTCCACCCTATAAGGCATAGTCTACCCCATTAGCTATAGTCCACCCTACAAGCTAGATTAAATCTAGGTTACACTACAGCTCGTGGGGTGGACTATAGCTAATAGGGTAGACTATAGCTAATAGGGTAGACTATGCCTCGTGGAGTAGACTAAATTCGGGTACTAGTAGGGTGGATTATAGCTGGCGGGGTAGACTAAAGATAGGTGCTCTGGGGTAGACTATGCCTCGTGGAGTGGACTATATTTAGGGTATACTACTAGCGGGGTAGACCATGGCTAGTAGGGTGGACTAAATCCCAGGGCTTATATGGCTCGGTGGGATGGAAAAAGATAGCTAGAATTTATTTAGGTAATTCTAATCCTAATATAGTTAATAATCTATTTTTAATAGACTTAATTTATTATCTAAATAACCTTATATAAGCCTTTATAAATTATCTTATATTTCCTAAGATCTAGATACTTTAATTTCTATTAATTATATTAGTTAATTAGATTAGGTATCTCACCTATAATAAGTATTTTACCGCCCTTCTTCCTTTTCTTTACTAGGCCTAAGGTTTTACTAGGCTTAGGCTCTCCGTTAATAAGCGTATCCTAATTATCTACTCTCTTTTCTATTATTATCGGCGGAGGTATCTTATCTAGCTTATACTCTCCTAAGACTTCTACTCTTAATAAATTATCTAGATTTATAAACCCCTTATAAGTAGAGACTCGCCGGTATTAGCCTTTATTTAAAGAATTATACTTAATATACCTAGAGGTATAATAAATAGAGATTTATAAGATCTAAAAGACTTTAGTAATTATTAATCTTAAATATTAATCTTATAATAGGGATTATAATTATATATATAACTATTATCTAGTATATCTTCCTTTAAGGCTTAATTTAAAAATTCTTACGCTAGTACCCCATCCCCTATTATTATAAGCTACTAAGTCGTTACTAACAAGCTATATACTTACTAATATTTTCTAATTACTAGACTAGGCGGATCTGCTATATATGGGTTATAAAGTTATTATAACATTAAATAAGTTATTATAAATACGGTAACTAGGCTACTATTCTAAATCCTAAAGTAATTATAAGAACTCTTTTAAAGTTACCTAGAGGGGCGCTAGTCTTATAAGGCCCTATAAATAATATAAGATAGGAATTAGATCCGCTTCTATCTCTAGTAAGCCGCTAAAGCTTAGAGGTAAGCCCTTTTTAAGGGTTAACTAATAATTCTAGAGTTATCTACTTACCTTCCTTATAAGACGTTATAATAAATAGATAACTTTATAAGAAGGATAAAAAACTAACTAATAGTATCTATAAGTTAATATACTATCCTACTTTAACTTTTAACTTACTATAAACTATAAGGCTTATTTTATACCCGCCGCTAACTCTAGTAATTACTACTTATAAGAGGTCTCCTTAAAGCATATTATTCTAATATAAAGTAGTAAAGATTTATACTACGGATATAAAGCTAAAGATCCTAGTAGAGACGTAGAGATAGACCTAATTTATAAAAGATTTAGAACCTAAACGGCGCTAGAGTATATACCTACTTAGGAAGGCTAGCGCTTAGTAGGTACGTAGGAAGAATTTATATAAAAGCTTATAGATAAAGCGTAATAAGTATATAATTAGGACGCTAAGAGAAGATATACCCTATTAGGGTATAAATAACCTATCTACTAAAATAACTATATAACTTATAATAATTAAATATAGGTTCTAAGAAACGCGTAAAAAAAAGTAGGGTCTTTAATAATAGCGAATAGGTATAATATAATAAGTATAAAAGATATAACTCCTACTAAACTAAAGATCTACCGGTAGCTAGATAGTAATAGACTAAGTAGATTAACTAAGAAGCTTAAGTAAAGACTAAAAAAAAGCGGCGCTATATTAATAATTAAAAGGGTTCCTACCCTATCTCCTACTTCTTTAAATAAAGCCGTATAAAATATAATATAGAAGACGTTAAATAATATATATAAGAGCTAAAGGAATATATTAATAGGACTCTATAGGCCTAGAATATAATAGTATTAAATAATTAACGGGTAGGTAAGATACTTAGATATATTAATAGTAACTAATTATAAAACTCGCTAGATAAATAGAAAGCCTTTTATAACTATTAAAGTAAGGAAAACACTATTAACGATAATAGTATAGATTTAAGTAATCTTTATAATTAAGTAGTAATATATAATAAGGAGATAGGGAAAGCTAGTAATATAATAAAGCTATAAAATTACGAATATTAAATATATAGCGAAGGCTAGGAAAGACCTAATACTAATAGACCTAGGATCTAGAATTAGCTAGAAGGAGGAGGTAACGGATATAGATATATAGCTAGTATCCTACTTTAATTCTAATACCCTATTATAATTTTAGTACGGCGCGTTAATAATCTAGTAATCTATTATACTAGGAGTAGTTAAGGTGATATTAGGAATTAGATTCTTAATTAGTATAATAACTAATTAACGCCTACGCTATAATATAAAGTAGTACTAAGGATATAAAGTATTCGGCCTAATTTACTTCTTATATAAGATTATACCTTATTAATTATATAAAATCTATATAAAGAGACTTAAGTAATAGATATTAATAAGAGGAGGTTATTACTCTTCTAATTATTAAGAAAAATATACTTTAGGAGTTAGGGTAGTTATTATCTAGGAGGAGGATTAAACTAACCTATAAAAGCTTCTTTATAAAAGTAGACTTAATCTTTAATAAGAAACCTTTAGCTATTAAGGATTAATAACGTAGATTATTTATACTAATAGCCTTATTACTCTTCCTATACTTTTCTAATAGTTATATTATAATATCTTCTACTACTTATATATCTAGATAACTTAAACTATCTACTTCTAATAGAGTTATATAGTACTCCTATATACTAATTTTAATATAACTATTATTATTTAATAGGATATTTAAATAGGTAATATTACTATAAATTATATTCTTAGACTTAAGAAATTTAATACTACTTAATACTTATACCTATTAATTCTAGTATCTAAGGTTAGATAGGCTAGCGGCTTACCTACCCGACTATTACTACTACGTAAGTCTCTTAGGGTTATATAAGTATTATAATAACTTAGACTAAGGAGATTAATATATATTTAAGAATAATATAAAGGTTAGCTTAGAATTTATAAGCCTTAATATATTTAATAAAATACTCTCCCTAGATTAGGAGGAGCCTAGAGAGATTTTTACTTCTACTTAAGCCTAAGAGCTTTCTAACCGCGACTACTTATAAAGCCGATTAACCTCTTATAATAGCTATTATAAAAGTAGGGCGTTTTTTCTTTACTATTATAACTAAGCTATTAATTCTAAGATTATAGCCTTTATCGTATATACATTAAGGGGATTCCTCTTTTACTTTTAAAGGCGTATCTAGCTAAGTTATAGATCTTACTAAAGCTAGAAGATTCTAGTACCTAGACTTAGATATAAATATAACCTTAGCGCTATAAATTTTAGTATTTCTTCTCTTTATATTTAATTTACTAGCGCTATCCCTCCTAGTTAGTACTTTAATAGGAATATAGTAACGGGAAGGATATAGTTTATTTAAAAGGAGGGCCTCTAGCCTTTAAGTACCTTACTTAACGCTAGGCTTTATAAATTTTATAAGTTCTTAATTTATAGAGCTAGTAGTATTATTCTATAGGATTTAAGCGTTTCTAGATACTAAGAGATTACTACTAGCGGGAGGTATATCGGCTAAAGAGAGTAGGTTAGTTTTATAAGGGTTTAGGTTAATTTATATATACTACTTATAGGAAATTATTATATCGCGGGACTAGGTAAGGTTAATACTAAATAAAGATAATTAAAAAGGCCGTAAAGTAAGGGAAAGGAAATTACGGGGGAGAAGAATATTCAGACTACGGTTAAGGATCGGAGATTACTAGTTCTATTAAAAGCGTAGTAGAGTATCACCTAGGGTAGTTAAGGTGGTATCTGTTTCTAGCGTCCTAGGTCGCTAATTACGGCTCTCACGAGGGTTTAGCTACTAGTCTATAACTAGTAGTAAAGTCTTATTAATATTCCCTTGATACTAATACTCCTAGCCGGTTATAATATAGGCTATCTAATAATACGCTTATAATACGCGTACTTAAGTATAAGACTAAGAAGAAAGCCTTTAATAAGAGAAGTATATTAAATATAAAGGTTTAGTATAAATTAGATTTAAGTATATTAGATTCTTAGGTAATCTAGAAGTACTTAATAAATTAATTATTAAGAATTTAGTATCGATTTTTAAAGGGGAAGGTTACTTTTAATAAGATAGCCGATATTATATACCCGCCGTAATTAACTAGGAATAGTTAGACCTCGCCCTTAATATTTCTAGGATTTCTTCTAATCTTTTACTTAATAACGCGTAGACTAAATAGCCGGAGCTATAATTTCCTTCTAATTTTCGGCTTTAATATCTCTATAGTTATTATTATATCTAGGTAGGGAGGGAGATAATCCCTCCTTAGTCTTAGTAGACCGTAGATCTATACCTAGCCGGTATAACGGGCTAATCCTTAATAAGTATCCCTTGCTAATGCCCCTAGATTTAAATAATGACCTAAGAACTTTACTAGCCGAGTAATTATCTAATAAGAAGATACCTCCTAATAGTGAAATATACTATAAGATCCGTTAGTATTACCTTAAGCTACTAGTAGCGGCTCGGTAGTAGGCTTATCTAACTAAGAATAAGTAATATAAGATAAAAAGACTACTATAAAGGGATAACTTTATAACGGCCTTTAATATACTATTAGATATTCTAGGTTTATAACGGGATAGGATACGGCTAGGCGTAATTAAAGACGTAATAGGTTTAAAGTATAATAAAGTAGGGTATTCCTCCTACTTTTAGAGCTTACTAGACTATTAAGTTATAAGAGATCTTTTACTACCTTAACCATATAAGGATATTCTAAGCGGGCTTATTTTAATATAATAAGCGTAATATATAGAAGGTAGATTATAATATAATAAAGGCGTTAGAACTTAAAGTACTAGGTATATCTATATCCGATACTATAACCCTATTTTATTAATTAAAAAAGGGGGAAATTTTCGGCGTATTTAATATAAACTATTATATAAAGATCTAGGCGAAGCTATATATATAAGAGGGTCTTATCTCTACCCTTTAGACTTTCTTTAAAGACTTTAAGTATATTAAAGTATACGCTAATTATATAAAGAATCTAATAATAGTACCTTTTAAGGGAATATTATATGCGGCGATAGCACGGAGCTTTTTTAAAATAACTTAAATAAGGGGGAGATATATTATCTAGGAGGTAGAGTTAGTCTTTATATTTAGATCTAGTAATATAAGAGACCGCGTAGCTTTATACTATTAAGTATTATTCCTTTATATTATATAATACCTCCGTAAGTTATTACTAGGGTTAATAAAGGTAGAGCTTAAACTAATAGAAAGAAAGATCTAGATAATAAAGGACCCCGATAAATCTATATTATATAAACTTACCGACCTAGTAGAGCGGCTTAGATTTAAGTTAATTAAGATTAGTAATCTAAAGGTGAAATATTCTAGTTATATAGATATATAGTTATAGCCTAGGCTATTAAAGCCTATATACGTTATAAATAGACCTAGAGAGTACTAGGAGAGAAGATATATATATCCTTATAATCTAGCTTATAAGTAGAGTAGGGACTTCCTTTTTCTTAATAATATATATAGTATAAATAGAAGCTAAGGGAGTAGTATCTAACCCGTTTTTATAAGGAAGTTAGTTTATCTAGCTTACTTTAATAGGGTATTTAGTAATTATAATAGTAAAGGATATATACCCTAAGAGTAAATAAACGCAGAGGAAATATAAGAGGACTAAGACTATATATAAGCGGACAATAATAGGGAGTAAGATAGTAGAAACCTAGAGGATATACGCGAAGGGTAGAATTATATAGCCTAGCTTAGAGATAGTCTACCCTAATAAGGCCTTTATAAGGCTTAACTAATAAATAATATTAGGGAGCTAGTAATATATAATAGTACTAGGGAATAGGGTTCTCTTACGCCTTTTATAATCTTATTAAGTTTTTACTTAAACGAGGTCTTACTTAAAGAATAGCTACTTAAAGAAGGTCTACTTAAAGAAGAAACTCTACTATAAGTAATAGCTTTAACGTAAGCTATAAAATAGGATAAACTCCCTTAAGATTAATTTAAATTTATTTTTTATAAAGGAGATAATTAGATTCTAATAGAATAATATCCCTCTAATTATCCTTTTAATCCCTCTCTATCCTCTTTAGTAGAGCTTATAATAGAGAAGTATATAAGTAAGGGATAATATCTATTTAATATAGCTCTTTAGTTATTATATCCCTTAGAGTACTTTAAAGCTATTATAGCTTATAGCTTATATATTATCCTTATATTTCTAGTAGGAAGAATCTATATTAACTAATATATTATAGTATCTACTTTCTAATTAGGTAATAACGCTAGACTATTAAATAGTAATATAAGAAAGAGAGTTATAAATAATAATATCTTAGATAAGGGTTATATATAAAAGAGATAAATTATATAAACCTTAAATAGTCTTATATAACCTTAATATAAGAAGTGACTTTATAATATATCTAAAGTAGGGTATTATATTAGCTCTTAGTACCTAACTTTAACTAAGCGTTTAAGGTAAGATAAGCTTAATAAGCTAGCGCTTATAATATTATAATAATATCTTACCTAGAGATTTAAATTATCTATCTAGTAAGTATACTATTATAGCCTTCCCCTTACCCTTACTCTTTAATCCTAAGATTAAAGCTTAATTAATATCCTTAATACTATATAAATTATATTACTTCCTCTACCTTTATAACTTATTTATTAAAGTTTATAATTAATAGGCTTAAAGTCTCTATTAATCCCTTTAAGTAATTCTCTTTAATAGTAAGCTTTCCTAATAATATTCCTTATACCTCTAGCGTATATACTTTTATATCTAGTACTTTAAAGAATTCCGGGTTTAAGGTAGATAGTTTATTAAGCCGTTCGCGCCGCTTTACCTAATTTTAATAATAGAGCTCCTTTTTTTTATTAAACTTCCTTATCTTAAGTAGCTAGCTATTTTTTTTAGGGATAGTCCGTCTTTCCGGGTTCTATTATAAGTCCTAGTCCTCTACTTATATTAAGCCTAAGGGGCGGGCGTAATAGGTAACCTAGGTATAATAAATCTAGCTACTAAATGCTAGTAGATTCTATTATATTAAACTTATAGAAGTAATAATAGCGTCTCTTCCTAAGAATATAAATACTTAGTATTTACTTCTTAAATATCCGCTTCTTAAATATCTACTTCTAAAGTACCTATTTCTTATCCTATCTTATTTTAAAGGCTTTAATATTTATATAGCTAAGTAGGGGCGGTAAATTACTATTCTTATAATCTAGGTAATAACCTAGATATACGCTAAATTTATATCTTAAAGTACGCTATACCTTTAATAATAATGAGTTCTTTAATATTATCTATTATAAAAGATCTTTTTAGCTTAATTTATAGAGGGTATATCGCGGTTATACCCTATACCGCGAGCTTTTCTAATAGTAAAGTAGAGTATTATATCTAACGAGTTAGTTATTAGCGTCTTAGTAATCTCTAGTAGTATCCTCGCTAAAAGAACCTAAACACCTGCGAGAAACTAGTAGGACGGGCTAAACCTAATCTTAGGCATAAGCACGCGGTAAGTAAAATAATTTAGATACTTTTAACTAAGGTCCCTACTAGGGTTATTTAAATTATTTTACTTATTATATAATAAGGTAAATATAGGTATAAGGGCAGGTACTTTATACACGTAAGGCTTCTCTAGACTTACTCTAGAGACTACTAATTTCTAGGATTAGACCTTTATAATAAGGTTAGACCGACTTTATAATAGGCTAGGCTACTTTAACTTAATAAAATTTTACTATATACTAGATATATTAAAGCTAGCCCTCTACTTTACTTTTAATTATATATAATACTAAATAGATAGAGTTATACTAGTAAAAACTTATAAATATAAATTATATTCTAGTAATAAGTCCGCCCTAATTTATCTTTTTATACTTATATTTTTAGGGTCTTAATCCTATTATTACTACGGCTACTTATATATCATTAAGGGCTACTACTTTAGAGTAGTATATTACCTATTATTCTTATCTTATACTTTTACCTACTTATCCTCTTATACTAGCGCGTAGTAATTATAGAACTAGGAGATTATATAATTATTATAGCCGTTACCCTTAATACTATATTAGCGGCGCATTTTACTCCGGCTAATTATTTGATAAATACTTTAGAGAGAGTAGAGTAAGAGGGCGTAATAGCTTATATATTAACGGCGGGAGGATTTAATAGGATTTTATAAGATATTAGGAAAGAAAGCTTACGCTACTATTATAAAATAAAGCGTTAGGGGTACTATCCTAATAAGCTTATATTTTATTATAAAAAATATACGGGTACTAAGTAGCTAAGTAGCCTAGTTTATATTAAAGTACTAGTCTATATAATAACCTAGGGACTTATATATATTAATAGGATAGAAGTATTTAAATAGCTTATAACTCTAGGAACTTAATATTACTAATACTTTAATAGGTATTATATTAATATTTATAGAGATAACTTTAGACATTTAAGAGTTAAAAGATAAGATAAGTATATATAATATAGAATATAATTTTATAAGAGGGTATTTAAGAGTATATATATATTTTAAATCCCTTCCTAGTACCCTTACGCCACTTCTAACTCCCTATTTACTTCTAGTACCACCGCTCTACTTCTGGCTCCCTATCTATTTCTAGTACCCCGCTCTACTTCTAGTACCTAGGCTCTACCTACTTACCCTCTTAGCGCCTTTATATATAGGGTTATTAAAGTACTAATAGCGCTTAGAGTAAATATATATAGGTAGGACGAAGCTAATACCTTAATAATAAGGGTACTATATTAGCGGTATCGCACTTTATCTAGTATATAAGAATACCCTTAAGTAAGGATATAACTTATTTTATAACTTAATATTTTACTAGGACTTTACTATTTTTACCGGCGTAATATAATAGGGTTTATAATCCTTAATTTATAGTATACTATTAATTATAACTTACTAGTATAACCTTTAAGAAGTTAGATATATAATATATATTACTAAGCCTTATAAGAGCTAACTAAGTCTAGCTCTAAAGTAAACCCTATATCTAATATAATCGCGTCCTTACTTATTAAAACCTTTAATAAAGATCTTAGAGTATAAGAATTCCTATTACTTATATTACTTATTAGATAAGCTAGAGGGAGTTAAAATATACTTCTACCGGCTTTAACTTATATTATAAATATATTAATTTATTATAAATTAAGTAGCTTATATTTATAAGATAGAGGAGGAGTTTATTTAGATCTATAAATAGAGTAGGGAGGTATCTTAAAGTAACGGCCTTATTAGCCCTATAGGGCTAACCTCCCGGAGTACCTATATACCTAGCATAACTCCGGGGTCTAGCAAGGATCTTAACCCTATAATTAAGCTACCGAGGTAAGTCGGTAATAAAAACCACTATATATACTAGTAACTTAGTAGATACTACGTACTAAAATTAATTTACCTTTCTCTACTACTTTATTAGCTACTAGTAAAACTATCTTATTACTTTATATTCCTTTATAAGTATACCTTTATAAGACTAGACTATCCTTAATAGTAATAGTTATAATATAATAGGTTATATATATAGAAATATAGATAATTTCTAGAGATCTTTAATAGGCTATCTACTAAGTTACTAGTATATAATAGTTTTTATTACTAACTTACGAGGTAATAAGACGACGCTAATAAGAAATATTCTCCTTACTTACCTTAAGCTACTAATATCGGTTATACGTTTATAATCTTTAGTCCTTATAAAATACTAGTTTAATTAACGCTTCTTAAATAGCTTATATTAGCCTTTATTAGTAGGGGCCTACCTTTTTAGCTTATAATATACTATAGCTATATACGACTTATATAAGCGGTTTAAACTTTTATAATAGGCCGTATTAAATAGAGTATTAAGATATTACTAGTCAATAAACTAATATATTATCTATAGGAAAGCGCTAAGCTTCTATTATAGCCTCCTTATACTTACTATATATATAATAATTAGCTAACCTAGGTCTTAGATAGCGAACTTTATAGACTTTTAATATTAGTAATATAATAAGTAGAGGTCGCGCTTATTATAATAATACCCTAAGGCCCTATTATATATTTTAAAGGATAGGCGGGAAGGATAAATTCACTTAAGGAGTTTTATTATAACTTTACCTAGAAGGTAGTATTATATTATCTTAAAGTAGTAGATTTAATTCCCTAGTAGTTAGCTAGGGACGCTACTTAGCTTAAAGTAGAAGGAGGCTATAAGTAAGGCGTATATGATCTCTTTATACTCTTAGATTATCTATAAATTTAAATAAATAAGTTAGTATAACTTATTTATCTAACTAGTATTATTAATCGCCGGTTTATTTCTTAATAAAATAATATTTAGTTATATATAGTCCTTATAAGTCTTATAATCTAAGCTATTTATAATATCTTTAAAGTTACTTTTACTATTAAATAATAATATATAAGTACGCTATAATTAAGGAATAAAGCTATTAAATAGGATATAACGGAAAGAAGTAGCTCTTAGTAACTTAGCTTTCCTACTAATACCTATCCCTACGGATATTATAAGGTTAGGTTTAAAGAGTAAAGGATTTATATATATACTCTCCTAGAGCGTAAGCTTAATAGGATTATTATATCCGCTTATACCTCCATCTTAAACTAGGCTAGTTATATACGTATATACGGGTAGGTATAAGCTACTAGTATTTAGCTATAAGTAATAATAATATAGTTATACTTACTGATATAAGAGCTATAAAAGTTATTTAGCCCTTAAATAATTTAAGCCACTATATTTATATAATAAGATAGACTTACGCTTACTAAATATACGGCTCGTCTTTTATCTCTATGAAATAGATAATTTTATACCCTAACTATAATTAGCGTAGTTTTAGGAATAAGAATAATCCCTTTATATTATATTTCTTATTCTACTTACTTAAAATATTATAATTTATTAATAAGAGTAGGAAGCCTTTATTAATAGTAGCTACCGTTACGCTAACTCTAATAGTAATAAGGCTCTAAACGTAGTTAAATAGCTAAGCCTAGGAGCCTAGGTTTTCTTATAAATAAGCCTCTAAGATATCTATATTATAATATCTATTATAATACTATAACCTTAGTAGGTAGCGGAGACAGCTAAGATTACTAGTTTAATCTAAAGATTAAGGGAAGAGCTACTTAGCTAGGGTATTAAATATCTTTATATACTCTAAAACTAGTAGCTAATATAAAAAGAGGATTAATATAATTAGGCTACCTATCTTATATTAATTAAGTAAAAATTGAACTTAATTATAAGCCCTATTAATATTAATACTATATATAATATTAAATAAGTCTTAGATTCTCTAGGTATTTCCTAAAAAGCCTTATAATATATCTATAAATCCTATTACTATTACCCTTAGGGTTCCTCCGCTATCTATACTTAAGAGCCGTAACCTAATAGTTAGTAGCCTTAACCCTATTAGAAGCTTTTTTATATAATAAAGTATATAAGCGTTAATCTAATACTAACTATTAAAGGTTAAGGTTTTAATACTATTATTTTAAACGTAGATCTTATATATAGCGTACTTATAAGATAGAGTATTCTTAAGTATATATCTAAGATAAAAGAGGTAAGTTTTATTACTCTTTATTTATAACTACTTAATATTAAGAGTTACTATCTTCTCCTAGTATATTTAAAGCGCTAACTTCCTAGATATAATTATATAAGAAAAGTATTTAACTAGCTAGCTATAAATAAGGGTATCCTATTATTAAATAAGATCCTAATTATTATATATCTTAGTAAGGGACTAAAGATAGAGATACTAATATTAAATATTATATAAGATCTCTAGATTAAAGACTAGGAGTTAGTTTAGAAGGTTAGTATCTAATTTTATAAGGTATAAAACTATCTTACTATATATTTTAGGGGTATATATCTAATATAATATTTAAAGTAATAAAAGTTATTAGTATATTATATAAAACCTAGTAGTACTCTTTAAGTTATAGAAATCTTAAGAAATAATTTATAATATCTAGCTTAACTTTATTACCCCGCCGGCTCGCTAAGATAAAATTAAATAGCTAACTTAATAAGGATATAGTATAAGTTATAGCTATATAAAAAAACTAAGTAGCGTATTTAGTAGAATATAAATAGTTAAGACTTTATTAAAGTAGGCGTATCTTATTAACTTCCCTTTAAAAGAGCTCCTTTAACTATTAAAAACGTGCTAAGGGAGATATCTACTTAGTAGCTAGGTAAAGTACTTTAATTAAAGAGAGGAAGTCTTTAAGAGATCTATTATAGAGGCCCTATTAAAGATTATCTACTTTAAGAATATTATAAGTAGGGCTAGGGCTAGCTTTATCTCCGCGTCTAATAATAATAACTCTTAGTTATATTTTATTAAAATAAATTAGAGCGCTACCGGTAGTAGCCTATAACTTTAATAGTTAGACGGTATTATTAAACTCTATAAAGTTATTTATAAATATATAAATAATATTAGTAAATAGATAGAAAAGACGGGCGTATAAGATATTATAGAGATAATATATAAATAAGTCCTTAACCTACTAAATAGGAAATAACTTAGTCTTATAAATATAAGGATCCTCGACTATTAAAGGTATCCCTTAACTTAGGCTACTCTTTATAAAAAAGATAGGATTATCTAAGTAAATACTTATATTATTAATTTATAAGGTTATAACGCTATTATAAAAGTATTTCTTAAAGTTATTATTAGGGAAAAGTTCCTAAAGAGTAAGATCCTTAGCTTATCGTCTAATAAATAGTAGGGAGGAAGGTTATTACTTAGTAGGATTTTTTAGCTTATTTACTAGCTTACTTATACGCCTAGGGTCTAGAAGCCTAAGGTTATTTACGCTAACTACTTATAACTACGCTAAGTACTTATAAGAAATTATACTTAAAGTTAATATAATTATATAAGAATAAGGTTAATAAGAATAGTATTTAAAGGAATAGGAGGATATTATATCTAATTTAATAGTCTTAAATATTATTTATAACTTAATATTATAGTATATCCGCTTTTAGTAATAGGAGTATAAATTTAACTAATTTAGATAGGTATAATATTACTAGTATTACTTAAATACTACTAATAGAGTACTAGATAGATTAATACTTACCGCTTTATTAATTCTATATCTTTAAAGGAAATATAACAAGTAGGACTATTATTATATATATTATATTATTATATACTAGTTATAAAGGTATTAGGGTAGAGTACTATCTAATCTTTTCCTTTAAAGGTTAATTATAATTACGTCTAGTTTATTATACTATTATAATTAAATATCTCTAGGCTAAACCTAATTTCTAATATTAAATTTATAAGAGACTTAAATCTTTAAGCTAGCGCGTTTATAATTATTAATAGAGATATATTAGTAATTTAGCTTTATATTATTTTAGGGAAAGTAATCTTTCTAGCTATTATACCTTAAGAGCCTATTATAAATATAAGATCTAAGTATAAGAATATATAAAAGCTAAATATAGAGGTATAAAGATATAAAGTACTCTAGAATTCCTAATTATAAGAGTTAATATTCCTAGATTAAAATAATATTTATTAGTATCTTTGAAGCTTATATATTCTGAATATAGACCTTTTATATAATATTTACTTTTATAAGTATCCTAAACTCGCTTCCTTTTATAATCCTTTAAAAAGACTCCTAGGGCTACGCTATAACGCTTCGGCCGTTATAATTAATAGGAACTTATAAATTTAACCTCCTTAGCGTTTACCTTATATTTGATACCCGCTAGCTTATATAATAATAATAGTAGTTATAAACTATTATATTTCTTATAATATTATACCTTCTATATATTTATAACCGCCTAGACTTAAAAGGAATAGATTTTAAAATTAGTTAACAGCCTAGAGGGAACGCTTATAAGAAAGGAGTAGGGTTTTAAGTAAATCTTAAACCTAAGGAAGATCGGCGATTCTATACTTATAGAGGTAGAATATTTATATATTTTCTTCGTGGAGTAATCTTAAAGCTGACGGAGATTAAGTAAATAGGCTAGTACGTAGACGGGTAAATGGCCTCCAAGAAGTTAGCACTTTTTTTCCTCGTATTCTATTCACCGTAGTATAGAAAATTCACTATGGCGGCGATACTATAGGAGGGATCGCGGTTAGTAGGGAATCTGCGTGCGCAGAGCTCCGCCCTTAGAAGGGGTACTACTTTATCCTAGCGCTAATACCTTATCTCCTATATCCTAGCTCCTAGTAAGGCACTTATATTAAAGTTTACCTAGGTATTACTATTACTAGGATATAGATATCTCTATTATAACTAATATTATATTTAGAGATAAAACTCTAGATAATAGACTAAATTCCTTAAGTATTCTTATAAAGTAGTATAGTATTAGAAGGAACTTATTAAGGTAGTCCCGGATATAAAAAATCTTAGTAGTTATTACTAAGAAACCACGAGTACTAAATTCGCCTAAATGAGGGTCGGTTAAAAAAGTCGTTACCGGTCTTAGCCGTAATTTTAGAGAGGATACCGGTAACGACTTTTTTAACTAACCCTTAGAAGTCTTAAAATGGCTTTTATAATTAAAGGTGGCTAAGTAACTACTTTTAATAACGCATCTATATCTACTAGCCTCTATTTCTAGCCTTATATTATTTATTATAATATTATAAATTCTAGATCTTTATACTCCTCTAGCTATTGGCGAGTAATATATTTTAAATATACTCTAGTCCTTTCTAATCTTACTTACTAGCTAGCTAGCTTTAAGTCTTAACTTTACCCTTAATATAAATAATACTATTATAATATAAGTAGTTATAAAGCTAGATAATATCTTATTAATTTATATAAATAGTAAGAACGTAGAGTTAAATCTTAAGAGAGAGGTTTCCTTAGTTAGTTAATCTTTAACTATTATAATTATAACTTCTAGCTTAACCGTAATAACCTTAATAATAACCTTAATAATAACCTTAGTAATAAGCTTAATAATAAGCTTAGTAATAACCTTAGTAATAACCTTAGTATACCCGGTAACTCGTTATCCCGTATCTCCCGTAGGGATTATACTATTATTTATTATCATAATAGTATCTAATAATACTTAAGTATATTAGATTAATAATATATATAAGATCGAGAATTATAGAAAAATCTATAATATCTATTATAGTATAAACTACCCCTAGCTTAGTACCCCTAGAGTTATAGATATATATTATTAGAATTAGACTAATTTCTTATTATATCTTTAATAATACGCTATATTAGATATTAATAATAAGGGTAACTTAACTACCTTTATAGGATATACCGGCGTATTATAAGTTAATAACTAGTATTTCCTAAAATTAGGCCTTTATTTAAATTCTTTAATACCTTCTTATAATCTTAATATAATCTTTGTAATCTTATACTTTATAGGTTAAAGAGGACGGATAATAGGGTAGTTATATTAACTTATAGACTATTCTTAGTAATGGTATATCTTATTAAGAGTAATTTTATAGACTAAGCTTAATATATAATACTACGCGTAGACTTATATAAATAGCCTATTCTAATATTTATCCTTTCTAGCTAGTATAAGTTAAATCTTAACTAACGGCCCCTAAATAGCTATATAACCTAAGACGGGTTAATTATTTAATAAAAGGTACTTATATAAAATTTAAATATTAAAGTACCTTATATAGAGTCATTTTCCCTAACTATATAGCTTCACGGACTTTCTATTAATTATAAAGCTATAGCTTAAGTACTTAATATAGTTATAAGCTTATAAATATTAAAGTAAGCCCGTAGGTAGTAAATTTATACTCTCTATTAATAGTAAAAATACTCTTTTATTTTAATGCCGGTCCTAATTAGACTTTAATAGGGAGCTAAGATAGATAAGCTTTACTCTTTATTATTATAATAACTTTTTCTATTATCTAAAGATTTACTTAAGGCCTTAAGATATATATACTACTAGCTTTAAGAATATTAACTAGTAACTTTATAAGAGTAGGGGAAAGGTAGCTAAGTATTAGATTTAATCTCTATCTACGCTATATACTCTTTATATAACCTTATAACCTACCCGCCTTACTAAGGTATACGGGGATATAATATTATAGTAAGTAGATAATAGTCTTAAAGCCTACGCTTATATAAAGGTAGGAATAGTAGTAGAGCTCTTTTTCTATTTAGCTATATTCCTATAAGCTATTTTTTTAGCTACCGTATAAGTACTTAATAGAGAGTCTTAATATAATATAAGATTTAGATACTATTAAGATTACTTATATTAGCTATATTATCTAGAGGATATATATAAGCCGCTCTCTTATAAGTAGCGAAAAACGGTAGGGCGGGTTCTTTAAGGACTTACTAGGCTAGGTTTAAGTAGACTAGACCTTTAACTTAATTAGGATATAGGATTCCCGATTAATTAAATAGCTTAATATTATAGTCTAATATTAGTATTCTACTAGAAGAGTATATAATAGGTATAGAGTAGCTATTAATATAGCTAATATTAATATTAGGTAGACCCGTAAAGCTCCCTTTAATCTTACTTCTTAAAGGGTTAAGATTTAGTCCTATATATATTCTTTCTACCTATTAGGTCGGGAAGGTATACTAAGTAAGGGCGTTATTAGAGAGGGCGGTTATTAAAGGATTACCTACTAGAGATATACTACTAGCGTTTAAATTAAAAGAGATAGATAGTTACTTACTATATATATTAGTTATTAAAATAGTTAGAGGGGTAGATATAATCCTAGTAGTCTAGGCTATTAGAGTACTTATTACTAGTATAATACTTCGAGCTAGGATAGTACTCTTAAGTATAATAGTTATAGTGGTTATAACAGTATTCCCTATTATAGAAGTACTTAGAAAGGAGGTACCGCTTAACGCTAGGATAGAAACGGTACTTAAGAGAGTAATTATTAAGAGCCCTAGTTATAGAGTACCTAAAGTAGAGGCGGAGGCTAAAGAAGCTAGGGTAGCTATTATACTTATTATACTCTAGGTAATTCTACTTATAAAAGGGAAAAGACTTAAAGCTTAAATATTTAAATTCCCCTAATCTTTAATAGTAATTATACTCCTAAGTATAACTATATTAGTAAGGGGTAATAGGTAGTTATATAGAGTTATAGCTACTAGAGCCGCGAATAACTAAATTATAATCTAATAGGAAGTATTTATTTTAACTTAAGTTATAACTAGAAAACGACTTAGAGATAAAATATAATTAGATAAACTCGCCTATTTATACTTAAATAACCTAATTTAAATACTTAAATCTATTTTAGGATACCTATATCTATAAGGATCTAGCCTATCTAGATAAAGCGAAAACTGCTAAATCCTTAGCTATAACTATATAGAACTAAAGTCCTGCACGAAAGATTATAGCTCGTATTATTAACAGGACGAGATGAATAATTAGTATGAAATAGACTAGCGGGTACCTTAGTATATTATAGTAAAGAACCTTTCCTATTAGCTAACGGTACGTACCTACTTATAAAAGAAAATACTTTATAAGCAATAAACTATAGGTTATAAAAGGAAAAGTATCTAGGTATAATAGTATCTAATTCTGCCCTTATAATAGCGGAGCTTATAGATCTATCCTATCTAATATATATAGCCCCGTTTCGGCGTGGCGTTACCCCCTAATTAGAGAATAGTATTACTTAATAAAGTATCTACTTATAACGCTCCCTTAGATCCTTATAAAAACTCTTATAAGATAATACTAATAATTTATAAAGTTAAATAATTTAAGTTTTATAAATACCCTTAAATCTACTAGTATAGCGATCTATTAAAATAACTAATATATTATCTATAAAAAGTTCAGGAAATAAAGCGTAAGCTAGTTTTAAAAAGGAAATAAGCTAGTATAAGTAATAGAAGTAGATATCTATATAGTTATTTATTAAGGTAATAAATATTATACTTATAAGTTAACTAATTAACCTAGATAGCCTCTATTAGAGTAAGATATTATAAGCCTTTATAAATATTATTAAGTTATATTACTAACGAGTTCTATATTAGATATACTACGCCCTACCCCTACTCTACTAAGGTCCTAAAGACTTTAAGATAATAAACTAAGAAGATAAAGAAGATAAGGACGGAGAAGAGAAAGTATAAATAGAAGAGATAGTTATAAAGGAATTTATAGAAAACTATAAGTAGAAGACTAGTAAAAAAATCGTTAATTAGGGAACTAGAGTTTTTATACCTAAGCCTCCTATATTATAGAGACCTCTAATTAGAGAGGCTTTAACTAGTAGATCTCTCTAGTAAGTATATTATTCTAAAATTAAATAAGATTTCTAGCTTAAATAGGCTTATAATACTAAAAAAGACGTAGATAATAATATAATAGATAACTAGCTATCTAGGCGGCTTATAAGTAGGATAGTTCTATAGTATATATTAAGGTTTAGTTACGTAACCGGGGTCGTTCCAAGATAACCGTGTCTATGACAGCGACTATATAGCGATAGTATACTTATCCTAACTAATTAAAATTATTACCTAGCTTATAGTCCTCCTTAGTATCCCGTTATATAGGTTTTATATAGTTATAAAGCGATTTAATATACTATAAAGGGGGTCTTAGCGGATTTTAGGATACCTCTAATAGGTATCTAGATTTATAGTTAATTGGCGATATCTCGGAAATATATAGATCTATAACGCCGTATCTCTCGCCTTTTAAGGTAGGAGCCGTCTAAAGAATTAAATATATGCCTCCGGTAGGAGGATTTACTATAGGTAGCTAGGTATATAAGGTACTAAGCGTAGTTATTATTAACGCGTAGGACTAAGTACGTTAATAGTATAAGCTAAATAGCCTAATAAGCGGCTTTATATAACGGCGGCCTAATAAAGGGATTAATACTCGTTAGATATAAGGCCTAGGTAGGAGTACTAGTAAGGAGGGCGACTAATTTTACTAGTAGTATATATCTAGGAGTTTAGATATTAGCGTGCTAAGGGACACTAATAAAATTATATGTTTATTACTACTAGTACTCTATTAATAGTAGGTAAACTATACTATTACGTAGGTAAATATATATAAATCCTTTTAGAAGAAATATAAAATTTAATTAGCTCCGCTAAGACGCTTATATTTAACCTATTACCTATTATAATAAGTAAGTTTAAACTAGAAGGGGGTAAACCCTTCTACTTCTAGTGTGTAGTAGTATATGAAATTTATATTTATCTACCTTGAAACGTACTATAGTATAGGATACGTGGCGTAGCACTACGCCTCGCTAATATGCATTCCCTATAACGAGAACTATAGTCGCTATAATAAAGTTTATTATGCCTGCGACGTAGAACAATTTATTAAAATAGTAAAATTTACTAAGACGCTTAAAATATCTTATTATAGTATATATAGTATATTTTAATATAATTAACTACTAGGTTCTATTTATAATTTATCTAGAAGGAGTATTCCGGTAATATAGCTAAGGATAATAAGTAAGCTAACCTCTTTTATAAATTTTCTTTCCGATACCCTTCTAGAGAGTAGAGAAGGTAAGGCTTATACTATTAGTATTAAGCTACCGCTCGCCTAGATACTATTATTCTATTATTATAAGCCTAGTAACTAACTTACCGTAGGAGCTAAGCCGGTTAAATTCGGGTAGCTAGGCTAAGAAGAGCCTATTAGTATAAAAGAGCTAATATAAGTTTTAATTAATAACCTTAACTTTAATAATTAAGTAAATATAGATATAAGCCTAATATAACCGCCTAATTTAGTTAAAATAACTACTATTACTTCTCTAGAGGCGGTAGTAAGATTATTATTAAAAGGTATTTCCGTACTATTAACTAGCGCTTTTATACTAGAATTAATACTCTCTAAGTTCTATAATATATTAATCTCGATTTTAATAATCTTAAGTATTTTATCTATATAATTAAGAAAAGGTATATTAATTTAATTAATATATTATATAATTATAAAAGACCTTATATTCTAGCGATATAAAGGATTAGTAATATAAAAAGCTTTATTCTTTTTATTTTAAAAGTATAGTAAAAAGGCTTAGTAGGAACTTATATATCTTATATTAATTATATAAATCTTATATCTATTCTAGATACCTAGATACCTATTATAAATACCTATCTAAGGAGTATATTTTAGATTAAAATATAACTAAACTAAGTTATAACTAGCGCTTATAAAAAAATATATTTACTATTATACTCTTACTATTATTATAAGTACTACCCTTATACCCCTATAATTTACTTAAGATAAAATAACTTTAATAGTAATTTAAGATACTTCGCTATAACTATATATCTATTATTAAAAACTATTTAATCTAAAGCTTAGTTATAATTAAAATTAATTAACCTAATTTTAAGACGACTTAATAGTATTTAATTCCCTTACTTAACTTCCTAAATTATAAGCTCTTTAAGACCTTATAATAATAGTAACTCCTTTAATAGTACCGCTAATAGAAGTCCTAATAATATTATAAATTATTAGTCTAATTAAATATCTACTATTATATAATAAATAAGTTCTTCTATATAAGGGGTAAATATTAACCTTTAATCTCTTCCTTTAAAAGATAGACTAAGTAGGGAGATATTATATCTAGCTTATAAAAGAGAAATAGAGTAAATTATTACTAGCCGCGTTTATAAGGTATTAGGATTATATTATATTAGAAATAATTCTAAAAGGGATAAGGTTTATTAGATACTTTTTAGTCTAACTTATCTTAATAGATAACTTAAAAGAGAATAGAAAGAGAAGGCTATTAAAGTATAGTAAAGTAAGTTGTAATATATATTTATAAGAATAAATAATTAAAGGTATAATAGAGTTAAATAATACCTAGGAATAATTCTTATAAAGCCTAAGGTATACTTATTTAAGATTTTAGGATATATAAATATTTATAAATACCATCTATTAACTTTAAATTAATCTATTAAATAGGTTAATAATTATTATAATAAATTAGTAGAATATAGATATTAAAAGAGTTAATAAGTAATAGGATTATACTCTTAGGGCCGGAATATTTCCTCTATAATATTTAAAGTAGTAGTATAAAAGCGCGTATAACTTAATAAATAAATATAAAAGAGTAAATAATTAAGAGAAACTAGACTTAATAACTTATTTTACTAAAATTTATTTAGAGATAGAAGAATATTATTAAGAGAATAATTTTCCTCTATTATAGGCTTAGTAATATAAAAATATAGATAAAAGGCCCGATTAGCTTATATCTAGTAAGGGCTTTAGCTCTAGCTCTAGCTCTAATACTAGTTCTAGTTCTAGTACTAGTTCTGGCGCTAATTCTAGTGCTAGTCCTAGTTCTAGCGCTGGTGCTAGTGTTATTACTGGTGCTGGTGCTAGTACTAGTGCTAGTGCTAGTGCTGGTGCTGGTGCTGGTGCTGGTGATAGTGCTGGTGCTAGTACTAGTACTGCTTCTGGATCTGGATCTAGTTCTGGCGCAGATCCTGATATAAGTTCTAGATCTAGTGCTGGTACTGGTGATAGTGCTGGTGCTAGTACTGGTACTGCTTCTAGATCTGGATCTAGTTCTGGCGTAGATCCTGATATAAGTTCTGGATCTGGTGCTAGTACTGGTGCTAGTTCTGGAGCTAGTTCTAGTACTGTCTCTAGTACTATCTCTGGTACTAATTCTGGCGCTACTTCTGGATCTGGTGCTGGTACTAGTGCTAGTACTAGTTCTGGAGCTGGTTCTGGTACTGTCTCTAGTACTGTCTCTAGTACTAATTCTGGCGCTACTTCTGGATCTAGTGCTAGTACTAGTACTGGTACTGGTGCTGGTTCTAGAGCTGGTTCTAGTACTATCTCTGGTACTGTCTCTGGTACTAATTCTGGCGCTACTTCTGGATCTGGTACTGGTGCTAGTACTAGATCTGGTACTGGATCTGGATCTAGATCTAGATCTAGTTCTAGTTCTAATAATTAATATAATATAGAGATAGGAGGTATAGAATCCGCTAATAATAGTAATATAAGGTTAAATAAAATAATAGAGAATATTACTTTAGAGGGAGAGCTAATTATAACTAAACGTATACTCTTTAAAACCTTCTAGTTTCTAGTTAAGGAAAGGTTAGGATTATATATATAGAAGTTAGCGGGAGTAGATTACAGTCTAAATATAATCCCGTCTATTAGGAGGCTAGATAGAGATTTTATTTTATAATATAAATATAGGTATAAGAGTATATATTAGATCGTTATATCTATTAATAATATTATAATAATAGGTACTAGTTAATACCCTTATATCTCTATTATAATAGAATAGGTAGGAGACCTTAAAGATACCCTATTATCGCGAAGTAATCTTATTAGAGTAGTTAGCTATACCTAGGTTAATTAAAATTTACTAAATTATTTACTTTATTATAAAATAATTAAATTTAAAGGATAAAAGGTTTTTATAATATTAAAAATAGAGGCTAGACTTATAAATAAAGAATAGAAGGTAATATAATAAATTAAGAATAAGTAATTTAAAGTAGTTAAAGTAGCTTAAACTATAATTACTTAATAGGGTAATCTTTAGCCTAGATTTACTTAGCCCGGATTTATTTAGCTAGGATTCACTTAGCTAGGATTTATTTAGCTAGGATTCACTTAGCTAGGATTTACTTAGCTGGGATTCGCTTAGCTCGGATTCGCTTAGCCCGGATTCACTTAATTAGGATTTACTTAGCTAGGATTTACTTAGCTAGGATTTACTTAAGTAGGAGTTAGTTAGCTAGGTATTACTTAAATTAGATACCCTTAGCCTAGATACACTTTACTAGGTTTTTCTTAGCTAGGAGTCGCTTAGCCTAGATTAGCTTAGCTAGGTATAGGAGTCGCTTAGCCTATATACGCTTAGCTAAGTTAACTAGGTATCGCCTAATTAGTAGTAAGCTAACTAGTAGTTCCTTAAGTAGGGGTTATCCCTTAACCGGTAGTAAGCTAAATAGCTATTCCTTATATAGGGGTCGCCCCTTAACTGGCAGTAAGCTAAATAGCTGTTCCTTAAGCAGGAGGCGACGCCCCTTAAGTAGGAATTATCCCTTAACCGGTAGTAAGCTAAACAGCTATTCCTTACGTAAGGGTTACCCCTTAACTAGTAGTAAGCTAAATAGCTATTCCTTAAGCAGGAGGTAACGCCCCTTAAGTAGGAATTATCCCTTAACTGGTAGTAAGCTAAATAGCTATTCCTTAAGCAGGAGTCGCCTCTTAAGTAGGAGGAATCTAACCGGGTATTCCCTAAGTAGGAGTTACCCCTTAAGCTAGAGGAACTTAATTAGGTTTTCCCTAAGTAGGAGCCGTATATATAGGAATTACTTAAAGCTAACTAACTACCCCTTAAGTAAGAGTAGGAGTTACCTAAGTAGGAGCCGTATATATAGGAGTCGCTTAGCTAAATTAAGCTAATATAATACCGTCTTTTATAGTTTAGGAAATAATCGCTAGCGCGGTCTAACTAGCCCTTTAATAACTTTAATAATAAGTAGTACCGGTTATAAATATATAGATAATAGTAGGTATTAATAGTACCTATAATTCTAATATAACTACCGAATATTAATATTAACGTCTATTTCATAGTATTTAAATTTAAGGAGGACTATAAGGAGAACTAGGTAGGCTTTTATATTTATTAAGACTATACCTTTATCTATTTTACCCTTATAAAGATATTTCGCAGCCTCTCCTAAATAACCTAGCTTCCTCTTATTTAGTATTTCGCGTCTAGTATTAAACTTTTATTAAAAGCTATCTATTATTACTATATTAGCTAGTATAAAAAGGCATTTTTAATAAAACCTTACTTTTACTTACTTAATATTATTAACGTAAGCTACTATTATATTATACCATTTTTATATAGCAGTCTTAGTATTCCTAGAGAAAATCGCATAAATTAGTCTAGCCTACACACTAAAATATTCTACTTTCTCTACCCTTATATTTTAACTATATCGGTCCTAGATAAGTATTCCTAAGGCCTAAAAACATTAAATCCTAGGTATTTTAGGATAGAGATATATATATTAAGTAATAGTTTTATAGAGGAAAGGCCCTGCTAAGCGTATTTCTTAGCCGTTAAGCTAATCTATACTATTCCTAATAATCCCTTAATTACTTAAGCGTCCTCCTCTTCTCTAAAGGAGCTAATAGAATATTATCGTTACTATTATCTAGGTAGTAGATAACTAGTAATCTCCTCTTATAGGCGTAAGCCGTTTAGGCGGAGTATGGGGCGAGAGGGAAGGATAGAAGGGTGGCGATAGCGATATTTAGATGAGGTGATAGTAATAGCAGGTTACGTAGTTAGATTATATATAGCCTTATTAATAAGGTATTTACTAAGACGTCTACTAGGGACTTAGATAGGTTAATTATTATAATATAAATTATATAAGGAAGTTGTTTTTTTCTTAGGTAACGCTAAGACCGCTATATATGAATATTATCTCGTTACAGCTTATTAACCTTTACGGCAAAGCGACTTCCTACGTCTAAAATTCCAGAGACTTATTAAGTAGTCAGCTAATTATTTAATAGAGGCCGTTTAGACCTTTCGACACTAGCTATCGCTCCAGACTTAGTCTTATATCTTTAGTAGTTAGAGCATTCAACGGATTAGATACTGAGAACTTTTGACTCTCCATAGGGCTCTAATTCTGGCTCCCTTTCCTAAGGAACTAGAATTAGCGGAGCCAGAACTAGAGGGTAAGTATTAGATGTCTCTATACTCATTAGTATATATAAGGCGAGGATACCTTTATTTAATTACCTGAACTCCTATTAATAATTTACTTTCTATATCCTATCCCTATCTAGCTAAGGTAATAACTTTATAATATACCCTACGCAGTAAAAGCTAAGTCTTAATAATTTACTAGAAGGAAATTAAACCTTATAAAGAAAGTAGATTAGCTAGTATAATTATATTATACTAACCTTATACTAATTATTTATAAAAATAGTAGGTATTATATATATTAATTAACTAATTATAATTAATAGCCTCTTATAATTATAGAGATTATATTTATTAATTAAACCTAATAGATATATCTACCTTATACTAACTTAGCCTTAGAAAGCCTTATACCCTTTACCCGTAAATCTATTCCCTTAAGACTTTAATAACTATAATTATAAAAGGCTATAAAACCTAGAGAAGCTGTTAAGAAAGTTATTAGAATTAATAGGGCTAGAGTCTTTATAAGATATATAATATAGAGTATATATTAATTAATATAAGGAAAATACGGATATAATATATATAACTATATCTAGTAATAATCCTTATTATTATTCGCGTATCTAAACTTATTAATTATAGTTATAATATATTATCTAAGTAAATAGGATAATAATATCTTAGACTCTCTTAATAGCTCCTTATATCCTTTTCTATTTACCTCTTTATCCTCTCTATACCTTTATATATAGACTTATCTAGGTACTAATAGGTATTATAATAGGCGCCTAGATAATAATATTATAAGTTACCCTTCTATCTATTAGCGCTTAATATCTAAAATTAAGCGTCATAATAAGGTTAGGCCTCCTCTTAACTTATACCTTAAGGCTAGTTAACCGTTATATACTTTAAGATAGAGTATCTAATATAATTATAAATCCTATATTCTTTATACTATAAGGTTTCCTTATAAATCTCTTACTCTTATATAATATTTTTATAATACCTAATTATCTTTATTAGCGTAATAAAAATACTTTAATAGGGTTAATCTACTATACTATTAGTTATAACTCACTAGTTAAGTAATTTAGAAGCTACATATATAATATATATAAAGTAGCGTAGTATTTTTAAATAGCTTTAATAATCGCGTACGCCTATTTTATAGCTTATACCTTCCTTATAAACTTTAAACTAGCTAATTTTATTATTAACGCTTATAAAGACTTAGCCGTATAAGGTAACCTAGTTTTAAAGATTCTTATGTCTCTAAATATATTTCGCGAGATTAGTTAGATTAATAAGTACTTATAAGTTAACTAAATAATATTAGCTTACTTAGGAGTATTATATTAAATAGGAGATAGAGGCTTAATATCTTTATCTAGATATAAGTATATATTATACTAGAACTACTCCTAAGAATATAAATTAAATATTATAAAGGCCCCCTACTATCTTAAGTCTTTAAATTCTAGAGATAGGTAATTATTTAGTAAATACCCCGTTAAGTAGAAAAGGTTATAACTAATTAGTTTTATAAGTAAGGCTAGATCTTTTTAGATATAAATATCTCATAAACCCTTATAACGTAGTTTTAAAGATATATTACGTAGTTAAGCTTAACCGTAGTATATTTAAAGTAGGGAAATAGATAGGGTTAGCTAGGCTAGAAGGGGTAATAGTAGTTAAAATGCCGTTATAATAAATATTTACTACCTAGGTTATAAAGTTATTCTTCTAATAGGAGGGTAGTATTACCTAGATAATAAAGGTACTAATAGGATTTACACCTTAATATAAATAAAGGAACTAGGGGTTCTAAGTCCTACTCTAGCTTAATCTTAATAGCTTTTAAGGTAGTCTACGCCTTAGTATTATTTAGGTATATTCTTTATACTTAGCGGGGTTTATAGAATATACCCTCCTACTAATTATAAAGTAATATTATATTATTAATAATAGAGATTTATTAATCTAGATTACCCTTAATATTATATATTAGCGGTAGATTAAAGAAAGCCTTTATAATATATACTTATTTAAGAAAAGTATAATAAATAGATCTAGGAGTAGGAAGAATAGGTATAATTACCTCCTTATTCCCTTTAATCTACGCTAGAATATCTTATACTAGTACCGCGATGTTATATTCCCTCTAAATCTATTTTAGGAGCTCCTTCTTCTACTTTTTAATTCTTTAATTTATAAGTTTTTAACCTCCTTATATTCCTTATAAATAGGCTATCCTTTAATATAATAGATAAAGTTAAAATCCTTTTAAATATATTAAAATATTTTATTCTAACGGCCGTAAAGCTCTTAAATATTACTCTACTCTTATATTTATACGCTCTATTCCTTTATAAGCTCTTTTAGTTATTAAGGGTTAATTAGTTAACTTATCTAGTTAGCTAACTAGATTAACTTTATCTAAGGCCGTCTACCTCTATATATAGCTTAGGTATTATAGCGGATTATACGCGAAAGGTAGTTATAAAAGAAAACTATTAAGCTAGCTTAATTTATAACTAGGTTATAAATAGTATTATTAGAATTAGGATTATCTAATAAGCCCTTAACTTAGTAAAATAACTTTCCCCTAACTAGCTTATAACTTACTATTAATAGTATTCCTAGTTACTCATTATAAATAGTAGGTTATAAATCTCTTTATAAAGCCGGTCTCCTCTACTAAGTATATAATCTAGTCATAATACTATTTATAAGAGAGTTCTTTATTAGGCGAGGTTATATAGCCTTTAAGAGCTTATATAAATATATAGAATACCGGTATATCTAGTATCCCCTCTTTTTATAGAATTAACTAGTAGTATAATCCCTTTTAAACGCCTAATATTAGAATTTTTCTAGGAGTTATAACTAGAGTAAGGTAGGTATTATTATTATAAGTAAGGCTAATAATATAGGATATAATATAAAAGATAGGGTTTATATTAATAAAGAAGGTATATATTTTCTTATAAACTTATTAGATAGATATATTCTTTCCTTAGTAGTTACTTATAATCTCTTATACTTCTTACGAGACTTAGTCCTAGTAAGTCCCTAGTAGTAGAATTATATAAGATAAATAGATCTAGATTATAATACTTAATCCTAAGAAGGGCGTTTAATTAGGATCTAGTAAATATAATAACTAGTAGGATTACCGGAAGCTAGACTTAGTATTATTTATATAGGAAAATATTAGTATCCGTTACCTAATAGTAGCATAGGAGCTTTATAAAATCTATTATATCTAAGAGAGGCTTATTAGTTTTACTACTATCTAGGGTATACTCCTTAGCTAGTAGACTATTAATAAAATACTTAATATTACTTATACTAGATCTACTTATATATACTTTATAAATATTATATATTTATTTTAAGGTTAATAGATTAATCCGTTACCCCTTCTACCTAATATATAATTAGCTTAGTTAATATTAGTATATCTTAATTAAACTAATTTTCTTAATAGAGTACTTATTATATATCTAGTAGAAAAAATTCTTAATCCTACCCTCTATTAATATTTTAAGAGTATAATAAGGATTAATATTAATAGTATTATAATACCTAGGTAGGTAGAGAGTTAGCTAAGTAAGTATAAGTAGTATAAGAGACCGTAGAAAGGTTAACTTACTCTCTTTATAATCGCTCTTACTAATTAATATATAGATTAGTAGAAGGTTTATAAAGGGTAGTTAAGTAATAGTTCTTATTAACCTCTTAATATCTAGTATTATAATATTCTTAATTAGAGAGCTTCCTAGTTATAATACGGGAGGTATCTTAAAGTAGGTTTAAGATATACCTTAAAGCGTATATTAAGGCCTTATAATAGGCTATTATAAATAGTAGGGGTATAATATACCTATATATAAATCGAGTTAAAAAGAGTCTTTAGTAAAGGTAATATAGAGGGGAAAGTAAGTTAGGATAAGAAAAAGAAGAAACGAAGGCTAAGAGCGGTCTTTATAAGGGTCTAAAATAAATAATGGGGTATAGTCCCTAAGGTCTACCTAGCGCGTATACTACCTCCCTTTATCCCTCTTCTCTTACTATACTTTATAACTAGGTAATAGAGGCTTAATAGGTAACCTATTAAGTATTAACGGTGAGATAATAGGTAGCGTAGTAAAGTTAATAGATTAAGCCGTTCGGCCGTTAAGGTAGTATAGGCGAGGGTAGGGGGTCTAGGTATAAATGCCGCTTAAAATAGCGTCTAGGTTCGCTAAAAACGGCCGCCTTTTTACCCCGATCCATATTAAGTAAATAATATACTTATACTCTTATATATTAAAGCCTTATAATATCTTCTTAATATAAGCTATTTAACTTAATTATAATATTTACTATTAATAGTCTTAAGTAATTATTATACTAAAGTAATAAGTATATAAATTTAAATTTATTATTTTAAATTAACTATTTAAAGTATCTTTAATTTATTAAATAGCTTATTTATTTAAAATTATAATTAAAATATTATTTATGTAAAGAGCTATTAAGGTCCCTTCCTTTAAGTTAATAAAGATATTTAAGTTAGTAAATAATAGTATAAAGCCTAGTTTCTTTATAAAGTTAATACAGGTATAATATTAAATTTATAATAATTAATTAAGTTTATAAAGAGCCTTATAAAGTTAATAGACCCTATTTCTTTATTTATAACTTATAAATTAGTTAATATAAATCTCCTTATTAATATTATTATAAAAAAAGGTTATCTTAATATCTATTTACTTTAAGTCTTAATTTATAATAACTATTAAAGTAAAGATAGCCTTATAACTTATAAGTTTTACTATTAAAGTAAAAATCTTATTATAATTAATACTTTTATATTATTTAAATTTATAAATAACCTAGTATATCTTATAATATATAACTTATCCCTAAGGGTTATATTTTAAAGTATAAATCTATTTACCTCCTAAGGTATATTTATTTATAAGTAGATTAACTACTTTTTAAGTATTATTTTCTTAAAGGGATTTAACTTTATTATCTATTTTAAAGCTTTATTAGATATTATAACTATCTTTTATTACTTATTAATAAGTCTTTAACTTAAATAATTTAATCTTATTATTATTAATAAAGAGTATAAGGGCTATTATAATTAAAGGGTCTAATAATAAATCTTATAAATCTAGTAAAGCTAGCTTAAGATAATTATTTATTACCTATTAAATAGCTTATTCTTCTCTATTAATATATTCTACCTTATAAATATAAACTTATTACTAAGAGGGAGCTAATTATTGAATAAAATTAATATTATCCTAAATATCCTATTTCTTATTATTCTCCCTTAAAGTAGATATTTATAAGCGCTTATTTAAACTAAAATTTAACTACTACTATTTATTAATACTAATATATTAAGGGTATTTTTCTTAAAAATAGATATTATTTACTTATATAATTTATTATCTTATAATATTTTATAATTAAAAGATATAATTTCCTTTATAATTAAAAAGGTAGTATTTATTACTCTTATCTTCTAACTTCTTTTAAATATAATATAAGGTATAAGCTATTAAGCCTATTATTTAAAGGTATAAGAGCTTTAATAAATATTTATATTATACTTTATAAAGAGTCTTCTTTAACTTTATATTAAGAGATTAGATATTAAAGTAATTAATTATAAAGATAATCTTAAGTTAAAAAGATTTATTAAATCTAAAACTAAGAAATATTAACTATATTTTATATAATAATATCTACTTTAAATACTTTATAATCCTATTTATTTAAAGGTTCCTAGGTATTATAAATTTATAATAGATACCCTAGTCCCTAAGGTAATTAATAAAGGTATTACTTATATATTTACCCCTATTATTAATATAAAGGTAATAGATTTAATAGTTTAAATACTTATAAGCTACTTTAAATTACTAGAATAATTAAGATATATATAAAATTATCTTATAAATATTATAAAGTATTAACTCCCTTTAAAACCTATTAAGTTAAAGGGGCTAATTATATTATTATAAATAAATTCTATTAGATACTCCCTTAGTTAAATAGTATCCTTATAAGGTATAACCTTCTAGTAGCCTTAGATATAATATTTATATATAAGCTACTTAAAGATAAGCTTTAAGAAATTAACTTTAATTAATATAACTAATAATTAATTAAAACTTTATTATTTAAAGTACTTTAAATAGGTATATTATAACTATTAAATTTTATTTGAAAGAATATTATAAATATTAAGGGCTAAGGGCTTTTATAAGTTTAAAGTAAAGACTTTTATAAATTAGTTAATATTAAAGGCTATTAGTCCCTTTAAGATAATATAACCTACTTTAATATAAGTTATATTTATATTAATATTAAAAAGCTAACTTATAAATAAAAGACTATTAATATTTAAGTTAAGTATTTATATAATATTAAGTATAAGTATTAACTTAAGGTTACTATTAATATTATAATTAATCTTAATAATTCTACTACTTTATCAGGTATATTAAATACTATTAATACCCTTGATAATATAAAAGGTCTTAGTTAATTATAAGTCAATGAATATACTCTAATCTTAAAAGGTATATTAATTATAATTAAAGTTTATAAAAATTATATTATTTAAGTTTAAGAGTAATTTCTTAAGAGTTATTATTAATTATTTTATAAATATTAAATTTATTAATATAACTTATAAAGTTAAATTTAATAAGAATATTATTAAGCTTTTACTTCTTTAAGTTATTATTAACTTAAGTAGTAATAGCCCTTATTAAAGCTTTCTTAAATGTATTAAGCTTTAAGTAAGGGAACTACTCTTAGTATTAATTTATAATATAAGTATAATAAGACTTATATAAGATATCTTTATAATAGTTATAATTTTATTATAACTTATTATCCCCTTTATTCTTTCCTTAAGTATAATAGGCTTTAAATATAATAATAGTATAACTTTATAAGGCTTATTAATATTACTCTTTATTATAAATAATAAATATAACTTAATTAAAAGGGAGACCTTTCTTAAGTTAAAGAAAGTATAAATTTAAATATAAATAGTTTAAAAGATATTAAATATACTATTTAATTTTATAAAATAGAGTTAGATTATATGAGCCTTTAATATAACTACCTCTTTATTTAACTCTTTAAGTTTAATATTAACCTCTTAAAATTAATAGGTATAACTATTTATATCCTTAATAATTAATTTATTAAAGTAGATTATATAAAGGTAATAAACTAGGTTAATATAAATATTAAAGCCTATTAATTTAAAGTTAATCTTAATTTTACTAAAAATAGCTTAAATTTATAAATTAAAATAAATAAAGTCTCTAATAAGTTTATAAATATTAAATCTAAGATAATTATAAATTATAATTTATACCTTAATTTATATAACCTTTAAAAAGAGTTCAAGGTTATTTAAAATTAATTAGTTATTAATTTCTTTAACTTAATAATTATAGCCTAAGTTAGACTTAAAGATTATAATTAAAGTAAGGGGAAAGCTCCTACTATTACTTTAATTATTAACTATTTTATTAAGAGTTTACCTCTAAGGATTTAACTTTAAATAATAATTAATTAATTAAGCTTAATATATTTTTTATAAAGTCTTAAAAAAATTCTATTAATAAGGATATTAAAGATAAAGATATTAAGGGAGGAGATATAAGTCTATTACCTTTAACTTATAAATTAAAGAGAATAGTTTTATTAAGAGTATTTAATAATAATTTACTAGCTTTTAACTTAAAATTATTTTAATTTAAAGATAATTATAATAGTTTATAATTACTATTATCTTCTTTAATAATAGGCTTTTTAATTTCCTTAATAATAGCTTTTAATAAGTAAGGGAAGAACTTTAACCTAAAATATTAATAAATAGCTATTAAGATATTAAAATAAAAATAGGATTTAAGAAATATTAACTTAAATTAATCTAACTTAAAAATAAAAGGAGGATTAATAAGTTATTTATTATAATAAACTATCTTTATATTCTTAAAGATATAAACTTTAAGGGGCTAATTTAATAAAAATAGTTAAGTTAATAATTATAATAATAAGAAAAGCTAGCTTTAAGCTTAATTAAATAATTAATAGTTACTTAATAAAATTTAAAAGAATTAAGATAATTAGGGCCTAACCTCCTTTTATAAAGATTTTTCTAAGGGAAAATAGTTAAATAATATTAAAAGGTATAATATAATAAAATAGAGATTATTATAAAAAATAATAATTATAATAATTATTTAAGAGGAGGAAGTATCTTTCTATCCTTAAGTATAAAGTAGTAGTAGTCTACTTAAAAAGGCTTGATAGAGGGAGTATTAATAGGATTTCTACTTATAAAATTAATATTTATTATAATAATAAAGTTAGAAGTAGGTATTTACTTAAGGGGCTAAGTATAATTATTTAATAGTACTTATATTAATAATAATAATATTATAATAACCTTTATAACTAATCTTTAAACCTTATAATTATAAATTAATTAACTTTATTTATTTATTTAAGGTTACTTATAATAGTAAAAGTTATATACTTTAATAAGAAGTTAAAGAATTTTAAGTAACATATATAATAATAGTAATTATTAACTTGTTAAAGGGTATTAAAGGCTATTAAGACTTTAATATTATATTAACTAAGATAGAATAAATAATAATTATAATTAAAATAAATACTTATACCCCTAGGCTTATAACCTATTAAAATATATAGTAAAATAGTTAATTAAGTTATTAAGTCTAGATATATAAGAACTAAGTATAGATATTAAGAGACTACTTAATTATATATTACTAAGTATACTAGCGTCTTAATAAGACCCTATATTTTAATATAAAGCTATTAAGGGTATTATATTAAAGGGCTATTATATTATATTAATAGTAGTACTAGGCTTATTACCCTTATTATTATTATTAATAGGATCCTCTTCTTTATCCTTATCTTTATTCTTTATAATAGGAGGGAGGCGCTTTTATAATATATTAGTAAGACTTTAATAAGGCTTTAAAGGGGAATATAAAGTAATATATATATATTAATAAAAGATATTAAAAATGCCCTTAAAGGTATTTATAATATAGCTAGTAATAACAGGGTCTACCCTAGCTAAAGTAGTAGCGGTAGAGGGGGTAGAGATATAATAGAGGTAGTAATAGTACTAATAAATAAGCTTATTAAAGGTTTATTAGAATATAATAAGTTAAGGGAGGTTAAAGCTAGTATTTAAAATAGTTATAATACTTAAGGCTTATAAGAGGTAAGTATAAGATTAATAAGTAAAGATAGGGATTTTTTATTTATATTTAATATTAAGATACTTATAATAATTATATCTAATAGAGTTAAGGGAGGCGCGTATATAAAGTAGATTATTAAATAAATAAGTAAAGCCTTAACTAAAAATATTAGACTTATAACTCTTTACTTTAAAATATAATATCATAGAGGTATATTATATAAGATAATATAAGAATAGGTTATAAATAATTTAATAAAAGAAGTTAAGTACTATTATAAGGGGGGATACTAGGAACCTTTCTTTAATTAATAGAGGGTAAGTTAATTATTAAGGATTACTTACAAAGTAATTATTAGGAGTATAAGGAGGTATAATAAAGTATAAAAGAGGTAAGGATATAAATAAGAATTTAAAAGGACTTAGTATAATTAATAAAAAATAAAGATATTATAATTAAAAGAAGGATATAAAAGTTATATAAAGAAGGTATACTTTAAGTACTTAATAAACCCTTAATAATAATTATTTCTTATTTACTTTAAAATACTAAGACTTCTAACTACTTTTATAATAAATTAATAAAGAATAATAGGAATTATAATAAGGATATATTATAATATAAAGATTATATATAAGAGTATTATTTATAATTATTATAATTTAATAAAACTATATATTTATTAAGGCTTAGCTTAGGGGGCCTTATAATTAATTATATTATTATACTCTTCTTAGAGTTATATTCTATTATAAAGGGAGTACCTTTAATAGGTTATAACCTTTTATACTCTTAAAGCCTAAGAGTCTAGATAGGGAGATAATTATAAAGACTAGTTAGGGATATAATACTACTATTAACGTAGTATTTATAATATATAGTAGTACGACGCTACCCCTTTACTTATAATATATAGAGGAGGGAATTCCCCTTAAAGGAGAAGGGTAGCGATTAGTCTTACTATTAATAAGAATAGAGAGTTCTATATATAAGTATATATATATATCGTTTATAGTACTTAATAGCAATATTATTATATAGTACCCTTATAATTAGCGAGTAATTTTACTCTACTTAGTTTAATATCTTATTAAGAAATATAATAGGGTATATATTTATCCTAAGGAAGCCTTTTATAAGGTCTCCTTTAATATAATAAATTATTACTATAAATCCCTAGTATTTAGAAGTATTAAGGTTAAGAAATAAAGTCCTTAATTTATTAAAATAAATAAGGAAGGTACTTATTTTAAAAGTAGTATTAAAATCTCTAAAGGCCTTTAACTTAGCCTTACTTAATTTATATATAATTTAAATAGTTTACCTCTTCCTAGATAATTTTTAAACCCTTTAATATTATACTAGTTAGTTCTATTTTTTATTATTATAAGGGATTAGCTCGCTAGGTATAATAAGGTACTAATAAGCGTAGCTAGCCTATTAAGTTAAGAAATATCTTAAGGTCCTTTAATAAGAAAGGGAAGTATTAAGTATTAATAGCTAATAACTTTTCCTCTAAGGTAGATAAGCTTAATAAATCTACTTATTACCCTAATAAAGTAATAGAGGGGTACTTAAAGAAGGTCTTTTTAAGATTAAGACTATTATACCTCTTTTTAGAAAGTATAAAGAGCCTTTATAAGTAATTAAGATACTCTAGTAAAGTTTTTAAATAAGTTATAATATTATCTACGTAGGCTTTGATAAAGCCTTAAGATAGATATAGTATTTTATCTATTTAATATTATATATAAGGTGGTAAGCCCTTATAACTTATTAGGGTAATAATATACTATTTCTAGTTATAATATAATACTACTATTAATTCATTATAATTACATTTCTAGATATTAAATTAGTAAAAATAGCCTATTCTATCTATTATAGATATATAGGGAAATCCCGCTACTACTAATATTATATTAGACTAGAGAGGAAGTAGGTAATTACTAGAGACTATTATATATTAATAATTATATATACTTTATATTCTCCGCCTAGTATATCTCTTTAGATAATAAAAACTAGGTAGTTAAAAGGAGTTAATTAATTGGCTTATTTTATTTTCCCTTATTAATAAAGCTTTTTAAATATTTTATTAATTAGATTATTATCCTTTTAACTTACTAGGTAGACTTATAAAGGTTTTAAAATAGTATTAGGCTTTAATAGTATTAATATCTACTTATCTTAAAATATATCTATTATAATACCTTAATCTATCTATATTTTAGGGAAGTAAGTTATAATTATAGTAGTTATATTAGCTATATTAGGCGTATTATAAATAGTAATACTATTTATTAGAATATACTTATATATAAGATTAATTATAATTAAAGTCCTTATTAATATAAGGTCTCTAAATAGCTTTACTACTCCTCTTATATATATTATAATAAGTATAAGGAAGCTTTTAATAACCTTTAACTTCTAGGAACTAGTATTTCTAGCTACTAGTGGTACTAGTATAGGTATAATAATATATATACTATTTTAATTATATTTAATAAGGGACCTAAGATATACTTTATAAGATAGTTATATTAATAGGGTTAAAGTATTATATACTTAAATAAATAATATTATAAAATTAATAATATATATAAATATACTACTATCTAGTCTAACGTCTTAAGTATACTTTAGTTTAAATAAGAAATCTCTATTAGCTAGAATATCGCCCCTATATATTATAGGAACTTTTATAGTAGTTTAAAGTAGTATAATAATAGCCGCTTTTACTTTAATAGTATACTTAATATAAAGTAAGGAATAAATATAGATATTGATTAAGGTAATAAGATTTTAATAGGCTTTAATAATAATACTATTACTACTAAAGTCTAATGTAATTCTTTATAACTTTAATATATTATTCTTAATAAGTAGATTAGCTTTTAAATCCTTTATAATATAGACCTCTATAAATATTAACGCTTTTACTAATATTTTATTAATAGTACTATTAATAAGTATTTTAATTAAGAAATATTTACTAGTTATTATAGCTTTATTTCCTACTTTATAAACTAGTATTAGTAAGGCTATTTTCCTTATATAAGCCTATAGTAAAACCTTCTTTATATAGTTCTAGTTAATAAGGGTAATAGAATAACTACTATCTAAGTAGACTTTAATCTAATCTACTTCGCTATTATATTATAAGACGCTAATAGTAGTATACTTCTATCTATAAAAGCTATAGCCTAGTACCTTAGACTAATCTAGTATATCGTTATATAATTTTTATATAGCGGTCTTAGTATTCCTAGAGAAAATTATATAATTAGCCTAGTCCTTATACTAAAATATCCTATAGATCCCTACCTTTATACTCTAACTATATTAGTCTTAATTAAGTAATTTTAAAGCCTAGATATATTTATTCTTTAGTATTTTAGACTTCCTAATAATATCTAGCTATTATATAATAGTTTTATATAAAAAGGCGCCTAAGTAGCCTACCTCTAAGAATATATTTATAGTAGTAGAGCTTCTTAACTAATAACCTTATATACTAACTTAATATATTATTAAGGTAGTGGAGGTTAAATTTCCTTATTAAATAGCTACTGTTACCTTATTACCGCTAAGGGAGGTAAGCCCTAAGGTCTAGGAGTTATAGTAGGAGTTATAGTAGGAGTTATAGTAGGAGTTATAGTAGGAGTCTTATATACCTTTACCTACTTAACTACCCTTACTAATACCTCCCCTATTTATATTATAAGGTACCTAAGTATAAACTCCCTTTATATCTAGTAAGGAAGAGGAGGTAGAACTAATAATAGAATATATATAGTTTAAGAGGGTATTCTTTAAAGGGGAGGAATATAACTTATATAGTTATATTTATACTATTAATAGATCTAAGATAGCTAGAAATATTAGTATATATAATCTTAAATTTAATACTAAAAAGAAGGTAATAGTAAATACCTCTTAAAAAGGATTAGCCTACTTTCTTATTAATATTAAGGTAACCCTTATATAAAAAGGTTAGAAGAAGGATAAGAAATATACTATTAATATTAATATTAGCTAGTATAATACTAAGTAAGTAATATTATATAAATAGATTATAGGATTTAAGGATATTAAGTTATATATTAATTTCTAGTATATATATATTATAGAAGGGTTTATCTTATTAATAGTATTTACTTAAGTATTATTAAATAGTACTCCTCCTCTTACTTAGGCTAGTTAAAAAGTTATTATTATAATAGTAAGACTTATTTATAAGGTAATTAAATAATAAGCTTTATAAACTCTTACTAAATAGTAAATAGCCCTACTTATAATAAATTATAAATATAAAGAGGTTAATTCTTATCTTAACTACTTATATTATTATTAGGTTTATACTAAAATAGGTAAGTATTACTATCTAGATTATAAGAATTTTATATAATAGTAAGTAGTTATAGATTTTAAGAATAGTTTAACTAGTTTATTAAGGCTATTAAAGTATATAATCTAGGACTTAAATAAGAATTATATTTAGAAGAAGGGGAGGAATTATATAATAGTCCTATTAGCTACCCTCTTAGTAAGCTTATTAGCTAGTTCTTTTATACCTTAGATACTTACTTTGTAGCTACCTTTAGCTACGCTTATATCTATATTGACTAGTATATTAATTACTAATATCTTCTTATTATAAATTATATAGTAGGAGTAAAGGTAAATAGATAAAGAGGATATTATTAAAGTTATAAGAGTAAGGGTATCAAAGTTAATCCTCTTACTATTAAGATATAAAGATATTAATATTATCCCTCCTATTACCCTATATCTTTAGAGTAAAGTAGTAGAAGGTAATAGTTTAAGAGGATATATTAAATAGTATCTAATAAGCTATCTAGATATTAATAGGTTATAATAGGAGTATACATTAGACCTAATATAAAAGAAGTAATACAACCTTAAAAGCCTTTAATTAAAAAAGATAGATCTAGAGTATTTATATTATAAATATAATATTATTATTAGTATTAATAAGGCCTTAATAAAAGATATAAGTAAATATACTAAGTAGAAGTATAATAAAGGTAGTCTTTATAATTATAAGATTTATAAGACTATAAGTATAGATAAGAATAATATTATTAATAGGGTAGATAAGGATAAGAATAATAAGAATAATATTAATACTTAAAATTTAGATATATAAGTTACTTAAAAGAAGAGCTCTACTTTAAGCTAGAAATACTTATCTTTTAATAGGTTTAATATTAGCTTTATAAGCGTTTCTAGCTTAAGTCTAAGTAGATAATTTACTATTAATTTAATAGTAGCCTTTTAGGATAAGAAGTATAACTTTAGTAGAGAAGACCTCTTAAAAAGTATTAATTTACTAGTTATTTTCCTATTTCTTAGATATATTCTCTAAATACTCTAGATATAAATAAGTAATTTAATATTATATACTTAATACTTTAAACAGATATCTTACCCCCCCCCCTTTTTCCTACCCTTATAACTCCTAAATAATATATAATATTTTATAAAAATTATATAAAGCCCTTAAAGTTATTATTTTTTATATATACCTTTATCTTTAATTTATTCTACTTAATCTATCTCTTTAACTTCGCGAATAACGTCTTAATAGGATTTAGGTCTAGTAAATAAAGAGGGAGCTTAGCTAATTCTTATTTAAATAAAGTTATTAAAGATATCTAATATTATAATATTATAATAAATATCCTAGGTAATATATCTATTAATAGTAATTATAAGTAAAATACTCTATCCTTTTTATAAGGGTGCTATATAATAACGTAGCTATTAAGTATTATAAACGGTGCGTATATATATATATATATAGAACTCTCTATTCTTATTAATAGTAAGACTAATTACTACCCTTCCCTTTAGGGGGAATTCCCTCCTTTATATATTATAGGGAAAGGGGTAGCGTAGTACTATTATATACTATAAATACTATATTAATAGTAGTATTATATTCCTAACTAGTCCTTATAATTATCTCCCTATCTAGGCTCTTAAGCTTTAAGAGTATAAAAGGTTATAATTTATAGAAGATACTCCCTTAATAATAAAATATACCTCTAATAAGAGTATAATAATATAATTAATTATAAGGCCCTCTAAGCTAAGCTTTAAAGAATCTATAATTTTATTAAATTATAATAATTATAGATACTACTCTTATATATAATCCTTATATTATAATATATTCCTATTATACTTCCTATTATCCTTTATTAATTTATTATAAAAGTAGTTAGAAGTCTTAGTATTTTAAAGTAAATAGGAAGTTATTACTATTAAGGGTTTATTAAGTACTTAAAACATACCTTCTTTATATAACTTTAATATTATTTTTCTAATTATAATATCTTTATTTTTTATTAATTATACTAAGTCCTTTTTAAGTTTTATTTATATTATTACCCCCTCTACGCCTTATTATATCTCTTTATACTTCTAGTAGTTATTTTATAAGTAATCCTTAATAATAAACTTACCCTTACTATTAATTAAAAGAAGACTACTACTACCCCCTCTACTTATATTAGTATATAACCTCCCTTATTAAGCCGCTCCTAGCCTATTCTTATATTATTTTATATAGTATACCTTTATTATACTATATTTTAATCTAAAGAGTTATAAATCTAATATTTTTAATTAAGGCTTTACTTATCCCTTTAATAGTATAACTTATATATACGCCTCTCCTAGCTCTACTAGATATAATTATTATAAAGATCTTAATACTAAATATTAATAAGAGATCCCTACTTATACTTACTATACTTATACGCGCCTTCTTTAATCTTTAGATATTATAACTACTTTAGACGTTAGCTCTAACCTCCCTTAAGTTACTAAATTCTAGTAAATTTTTAATAAGCTTATTTAATAGTATTATTATTACCTTTACCGCGCCTCCTCTACCCCTACTACTATTATAACTCCTATTAGGGTTAACCTAGCTATTACTATCTATATTATAAATACCTTAAAGAGTATTCTTAATATCCTTTATTAATATATATATATTACTCTATCTCCCCTTTTAAAGCCTTATTAAAGCCTTATTAATATAGTATAAAAGCGCCTCCCTCCTATTATAAAGGATAAAGAAGAGGATAATAAGGAGGATACTCTTATTATTATTATTAATAATAGTAATAGGCCTAATATTACTACTAGTATAATATAATAGCCCTTTCTTATAATACCCTTAATAGTCTAATTATATTAGGTATCTTTTCTCTTTTTTTATTATTATTAATAATAGAAATTATTTCCCCTCTTATATAATATAAACTTTATATCTTAGGATAATCCTACTTAAATCTTTCTAATATATCTAATATATTAATTAAGTCCTATTTATATAACTATTGATTATAATTATAAGACTAACCCTTCTACTTTATTAAATACTAAGGTTTATTATAAGAGATTTATAATTAAAAATAGCTTTAACTTCCTATTTATCTTTATTATTTATAAGCTCTACTTATATAACTTTTATAATACTCTTATTATTACTTTAATATAACTTTATAAGTAAGATATAAAAGATATTATATATATAAAAGGTATTAGGTAGTTATAACTTATATACTTAACTACTAATATAATTAAGGACTTTAAAAGGCCCTAGATAATATTATAATAATTTTTTAATTACTTATATTAATTTAATATACTTTATATTTAATAAGATATAATTACTTATATTATATTATTTTTATTTTTACTATTTATTTATATATTCTACTTATATAACTTATATTTAATATAAGTACTACTCTAAACCTTCCCTTTATTTCTAAAGTAATTTAACCCTTTTTTATACTAATAGGACTTCTCTTAATAATAGCTTTAAAAACTTTATATTTAACTTAAATAAATAATTATAAAGCGCCTTATATAAAGGTAACCTAGTATTAATATACTTTATTTAATTATATATAAACTTTATTAAATAAAGTAACTCTACTTAGTTATCTTATCTCTAGGTAGAATAGTAGTATAAATACTACTTAAATATACTATTCTATCTCTCTATTTAATTATTTATTTAGGGATAGAAAGTAATATTAAGCTTTCTTTTTATATTAATATAATAATATATAGCTACTTAAGAGCTATTTATATATATTATTCTTTAATTATTAATAATACCTTTAAGCTAGCTAAATTTTAAAAAGATTTTATAATATAATAGGTTAATAATATTAATAGTATTAACTATCTTTATAATAGGTAAATACTTAACTACTTAAATATAATAGTTTATAATTACTAAGATTATATTATAAATACTACCCTTTTATTTACTTAAAGGGAGATTTATAATAAAATCTATTATAATTTCTTAAAAAGGTTTTATAAGTATTAATAATAGTATATCTACGCGGCTTTATTAATTCATAGGTTAAGTATTCTTATATATAATTATAAATATCTTATCCTATTAATTTCTAATAGAACTTCTACTTAATAAGCTTTTATATATACTTTTATAAGTAGTAGTTAATATAAGGGTTATTATAATAAAGTTTTAAGATTTCTTATTTAATTACTTTATTATTAGGTATAAAAATTATATTACCTTTATAAAGGACTCCTATCTTATTTATTAATAGAGATATATTAATAGCCTTTTTATAGCCCTAGGACTTTAATAGTTATTTCGTATTATAAATATCCTTATCTCCCTCTTAGAGATATTAGAGTATCTTTAATATTAAGTTATTATATTTATTTTATACGTACTCTATTATTAATATAATTATAATATACCTTCTAAGTACTATTTAATTAATATTAAATTATCTTATAATAGGGTTTAAGCTATTACTTATACTACTTTATATCTTTAAGAGCGCGTTACTCTCCCCTATTTTTAGGATATAAGGCCTATTAAGCCCTATCTTTAACCTTTTATACTATTTATAATTATATACCTTATTATCTTATAAACCTTTATAAATATTATATATATAATATTTATTAAAAGGAATATACTTAATATTCTTTACCTTATTTTATAATATTAATAGATAAGTATCTTCTTTATCTATTATTAATATATAATTTAGTTACTTTAATAGGGTATTAGCTAGGTTCTTAATATTTATATAATAGTATATCTTAAAGTTATATATTATAAACTTTATTACTTAATATATTTATCTCTTTATTAATAATAATATTATTTAGAAATACTTTAAAGTATTATAATTAATAATTATTATAATTCAGTATAAGCTACCTTTTAAGAAGTACCTTTATACTTAAAATACCTTAACTATTATAAATAGTTCTTAGTTATAAGTCTTATAACTAGTTTCTACTAAATATAACTTATAAGAGTAGAAGGTAATAAGATACTATTTTACTTCTACCCCTTCAATATTAATTAGGAACTTTTATAATAAAATAGTTATAATAACTAGAATTAAAGTATTAATCTCTAGTTAGATTTCTCTTATAAAGTTAAAATATATAAGTAATAGCGCCTCTTAAAAGAATTACTTTAACTACTTAAATACTACTCTTATAATATTATTTAATATTAACTTTTTATTTTTAATATATAAATAATTATTTTTAATACAGTCTATTAATACTGCGGTTATAAAGGAATAGTATTTAATAAAATAATAGTAGAAATTAATAAACTCTAAAAAGATCTAAATATCCTTAATACTTCTAGGTTCTAGCTATCCTATTATAATATCTACTTTATATACATTTATATTTATACTATTATAACTAATAATAAAGTTAAGGAATTCTACTTTTATTATTATAAATTTATATTTCTTTAAATTAATATAAAGTTTAAATTTATAAAGATATTATAATACTACCTTTATAACTTTAATATAAGACTTTTTATCCTAGAAGTAGATAAGAATATTATTTAAATAAATAATATATATAATATTAAGTAGTTCTACTAAGGCTTTATTAATATATACTTATAATAAGGTAGGTATATTAATAAGTTTTAAAGGTATAATTATATATTTAAAATAGCTATACCTTATATAAAATATAATCTTCTATTTATTATCTTTTCTTATTTATAAGTAATAATATATATCCTTAAGATCTAACTTAATTAAGTACTTAATATTAATTAATCTTATTAATATTTTATTAATTAATCAAAGTAGATAGTAGTTTTTAATTATAATCTTATTAAGCGCCTTATAATTAATATATAAATATAATATTCTATCCTTTTTTAATATAAAAAGAATTAATATACTTATTAAATTTATAAAATAATAAATCTATCCCTTTTTTAAAGTTTACTAAAAAATACTCCCTTAATATATATAACTCTTTCTTTAATAGGTTATAAAGTAGGTTAAAGGGAGGTTTTTTATTCTCCCTTATATTAATCGTGTAATTATAATATATATAATTTAATAGTACCTTAATATTTTTAATTAAGAAGATATCTTAGAATTCCTAAAGTTTTAAAGGGAGCTTAATTTTAGGTAGTAGGCTTTTATTACCTACTCCTAAGTATATTATAATAAATATAATATTATTAAGCTACTCCTTTAAGGCTTTAATAGTATTAAAGTACTCCTTAATATTACTTTTTTTAATAGGGAATTACTAATTTTATATAAGTTAATCTACTGAGGGATTTTATTCTTCTAATTATAAATACCTAAGGTAGAAGTTATAATTAAGGTTTATTATTATATAAAAGGCGCCCTTATAATATTATATAATATTATTAAAATTAATAAGTTTAATTTCTTTTATATAAGAACTTAGTAATAATATTAAGTTCTTAACTCTATTATATAAGGTATTATTAGAGCTTAAATTTATTTTTTAATCCTACTCCTTTATTAAATATATATTAATATAATTAATATCTACTCTAGAATTAATTAATATAATAAATTCTCTTTATAAGCTCTTAAGCTCTATTTATATTATAATAATAAATTATTATATCTACTTCTTCCCTTATATTATAATAGTAGATATAATTATAATACTTAGGGTTTTTTTAAATTTAAGCCTCTCTTAGCTAGCTTATTATTAGATATTTTATTAGTTATAAGCTTATTAATTATAATATTTATAATTATTAATTTTAGACTTTAATAATCCTTAATTATATAACCCTTCTTTTAATAATTATAATATTTAATAGTAGAGAGATTAGGCTTAGGCCTTTAAAGAAGGTATAATAATACCCTAATACTACCCCGCCCTTCTTACTTTATATATAGGCTATTATCTCTTCGCCCTTAGAAATTTCCTCTTCCTCTTTAAGGATATTAACCCTTAGTAGGAGTATTATCCCTTTAATCTTTATATATAAGTAGTATTATATAAGGCTCTAATTAGGTTACTAATATAATAAGAGTATCTCTTATTTTTAGGATATTAAGTTATATTATAAGTTAATTATAAAGATCTTTATATAACTTATTTAAAAAGTTATTATAAAGTATATACTTTATTAATAGCTTAAGTTATCTTTTTAACTTAATAAGGTAATTTATAAAGTTTATAATCTTTTAATATTCCTTTTACTTAGCTTTTAAATAGTACTTATTAATTATTAGATATTAATTTTAAAGATCTTTTATTTAATTTATTAAGAAATTATTAAAGTATTCCTAGGATTATTTATCCTTTAATATATCCTTTATATACTCCTATTATATAGCCTTAGGGTCTAGGGCTATATATTATAACGCGTATTAGATTTTTATAAAGTTATTAAGAAAATAGGTTATACTTATTTTAATTATATTAATTATATTATTAAATTATTCTTAATATTTTTATACTAACTTCCTATTATATATATATAGGTCCTACGGCCTAAAAATATAGGTTTTATATTAAAGACGCTTTAGTTTTAATTCTTCTATTAATAATAGGTAATATTAATAACCTACTTAGGTAGTATTATTAATATATATTTCCCGCTCTAACTCCTATAAATATTATTATAGATCTTATATCTACTACCTTTTAAAGACTTCTTCTTTAAGTTTTAATATCCTTTATAATAGTACTTCTTAGGTTTTAAGTAATAGGGACTAGGTTTATACGCCTAATAGCCGCTCCTAGATAGTTAATTATAATTATAATATATCTATTATTAATTTATTAACTAATTCTTAAGACTTACTTTCTTTATAAGCTTAATCCCTTATATTTAGGCGGGTTATCTACGCTAGTTTATTAACCTTTTTACTTCATACCTATAATAACCCTTCTCTACTTATCTTATTAATAGTTAGGCTACTACCCCTAAATAGGGTAGAGTAATTAGAATATAAGGGTACTATATAATAATATAACTATTAAGTACTATAAATAGTACGTATATATATATATATAGAACTCTCTATTCTTATTAATAGTAAGACTAATCGCTACCCTTCCCTTTAAGGGGAATTCCCTCCTCTATATATTATAGGTAAAGGGGTAGCGTAGTACTACTACGTACTATAGACGCCACGTCGATAGTAGTACTATATTCCTAACTAGTCCTTACACTTTTATTATAAATAAGGAATTCTTTTTATATTACCTTTACCCTATTTAATATATATCTATATTTCTTAAAGCTAGACTACTTATCTATAATACTCTTATCTAGGAAAATAAGCTATTCTACTTATTAACTAGTAAGATTTAGTATCTAATTAGTCCTAAGAAATTAACTTTATTAGTATATAATCTTTTTTACCTACTTCCTACTTTAGTTAATTTACCTAATAGCCTTATTAATAGCTTATTATAAGATAGTAATATTAAATTTATCCTAGAGAAAGTCTTATATCTTATCTTAATATATTATAGGCTAATAGGCTAGGAAGTCTAGAAGCTCCTTTATATAGTATAATAATAGTATAAAACGCTGGCTACTTAGCTTAAGGATACCCTTTAACTATTAGACTATTTTATACTTTACTTAGTTACTCTTCTATTACTCTAGTATCCTGCTCTTTATTATAGTAGCTAATAGTATTTCTTTATTACTATATTTAAGAAGTAGATATCCCGCGACCTCCTCTTATAAATATAAGCCATTCTAGCGGGGTATAGGGTAAGGAAGGGTAGGGAGGCGGTAATAGTAATATAAGTAGTAGGTAATAACGGTAATAGATTATATAAGTAAAGTATATATAGCCTTAATTAGTAATATATCTAGACTACTTAGATATCTATTAGGTACTTTAGAGATATATTAGTTTATATAGTATAAATTATATAAGAATTTTAGTTTTTTCTTAGGTAGTACTAAGACTACTATATAAAAGTATTAGAACGGTAATATTAGATTTAATATATAGAGGTTTATTAACTAAAGTAACTAAAGTAGTAAGGCTTATAGAAAGCTTTATTAAAGGCGTTAATAATACTAAAGGTATTAGTAGCTACCTTAGAGGAATATATATACATTTTAATAATTATTTAAATTATTATATAGTTAAAAAGCTTTATAATAATTATTGTAAAATTATTAGAATTTTTTTAAATACCTTATTAGAAAACGTTTTTACTATAGATTTGTTATTCATATTTTTTAAAATTCTTAACAAATTATTAATAAATTGTCAGAATTATTAGATAGTTATTAAATTATCAACAAGTACTCTAGACCTGTTAGGCTTCCTCTAAGGTACTTACCTTCCTAGTACTACTCTTATAAATAATAGAATAGCTTATTTCTAGAAGAAAAAGAAGTATTATATAAGGTATAAGAGTAATTAGATTCCTTAGCCTAGGAGGTTATAAAATTAATATCTATTATTTTATAACTAGGGTTACTATTATAATCTTTATTACTTCTATATTATTTATTACTATAAAAGGGATCCTCTTTAGAAGGATTTAAATAAAACTACTAGTATGCCCTTATTTTATTATAGAAGTCTTTAATAGTATTATCTATTATAGCTTAATATACCCTCTATAAATATAATAGCTATTATAGTAGTCTACCTAATTATTATCTATTACCTTACCCTCCTCTAGCGGGTTAAGGAGGGTAAGGGGGTAGTTATAAATCTAATATATTTACTAGTCCTACCGCGATTTAAAGTCTTACCGCTAGTAGTAAGATATTATTTTAATCCTATTAATAATAAGGTTACTAGTAAGCTTAATTTAGTAAAAACGGGGGGTAAGTATTACTATATTACTAGTTATTAAGTAGTTAAAAGGGTAACTAGTAGCCTACTTTATTAAAAAATTTATTATATTACTTAACTTATTTAGCTTTATAAGGCTAATAGTAAGATTAACTACTATTAATATTCTATAACTTAATAGTATAAGCCTACTATTTATATTTTATATTATTAAGAGTAGATAAGAAGTTACTTATAAATATTCTCTTAGTAGGGTAACTAGTATTATACTATAATTCTAAGTCTATACTATTATAAATAATATTAAGTTATATTAAAGTTATAAATAACCTAGTATCTTTAATAGAGTAAAGTATTTTTAATATAAACTTCCTAGGCTTTTTATAACTATTTATATCCTTTATAATATATATCTTATATAATATAGGTAATAGTAATATTAATAGGTTAATTAAATTATTCTAATAAAGTCTTAGCCTATTATTTAATACTTTTATTAAGATTAATAATACTTTACTTAGTATTATTAAGTTTACTTAAGGTCTACTAATCTAGAGCGGGATTATAAAGGCTTAGTTATAAATTAGCTTATATAATTATTAGATCCTTTAATAGATATAATTATCTAGTATATTTAATAAATAGGTAGATATCCTTAAAGTAGGTATCTTAATTAATATATTTAATAGCTAATTTAGTACTAATAGAATTTCTATTATATATAAGATTAAAATATCCTAAGTTACCCCAATTCTATCTAGGTCTTTAATTAAGACCCCTATTATTAATACTTAACCCTAATTAACTAGGTAGGCCTAGTAGTCCTAGAGGCTCTAGAGGAGGTAGGTTATTATAAAGGTATAGTACTATACTAGTAGTAATAGTTATTATAATAGTAAGCTCTATAATTATATAAGGTATATTAGGTAAGGGATCTATTAAATACCTATAGGTTACCTCTTTTATAAAAGTCTATTAGGTATTTATATAACTATTTATAATAGGTACTAAGCCTTCTTAAGGAGAGCTTAGCCTTCCTAGGGGTATAAGTAATAGAACTAGTATAAGTTTAGTTAAAAAGAGGCTAATACCTTATAAAGTATAATTAGACCTACGGAAGGCTTTAGTAATACTTAGTTACTCAGATAAATTATTTAATAGCCTTTTAAAAAGCTAGGGTATTAGTAGCCTAAGTAAAAGGAAATAAGTCTAGTTTAATTAAAGTAGTATATCTATTACTTTATTTAGAAATCTCTAGTAGAGTAGGTTATTTTTAATTAATAATAATATAGTTAATATAGTAATTAGTATTCTTAAGGACTTTATAAATATATACTTATCTAGTAGCTTTAATACAGTTATAAATCTAGTATAATAAGCTATTACTTAAGGGGCGGTAATTAAGCTAGAATAAAGGAGGGTTTAGGTTATAAAAGGCTTTAAAAGTCTTTAAAACTTCTACTAAAGAAAAGGCGCTTATATTATACTTATATAAAAAACTATTAAAGTCTAATATAGAGGCTAATATAAAGGTATAATTATATTACCTAAATATAATAGATAGATTAAGAGCCTATTAAGGTCCTTAATAGCGCTATTTAAGATTAACTATTATTATAATAGATATAAGGATTTAGAGAGTTATAGAATTTTTTAGCTAATAGACTTAGTATAATTTAATATTATTAGTATAGTATTTAGTTCCTTTATAGATAATTAAATAGTACTTATAAAAGAGATTAATTTATATTAATATTACTACTATTAATAAGGTAATAAATAGCCTTAGCTAATTTTTTATATATATAATTAATTAGCTATTAAGGATTCTATTAAGAAATAACTAGGTTATAGTATAGAAGCCATCCGTACTATAATATTATAGCTATAGTAAAGGAGAGAAAGTAAAATCTATAATACTAGGCTTAATAATTTTATAAGAAAGTAGTTAACTTATAAGTAGGAGTAGTCTAGTATCTAGATAATATTATTAATAATATAATTTACTATTTAAGCTTAGGATATAAAACGATAATAGAGTTAAATAGGCTTATAAAATCTATTTTATATTTTAATATTATAAAATAAGGTTAGAAGGTTAAAAGGGTAGGTAGGTAGTTAAGAGCTAGCTATCCCTTAATTAGTTATAAGAGTACTTATAAAGCCTTATTATATTAAAGACTCCTATTACTATAATACTTTTAAGCCTAAAGCCTTATAAAAGAGGATAAATTTATTCTTAAAGAGAGCTTTAATAAAGCTATTAACTCTACTTATTAATCTTAATATATTCTAGCTTAATACTACTAGTAACCACCTATTTTTATATATAATAATATTAGATATTAATATACTTTATATATATATAAAACTAAGGGTTTTTAACTAAAGTAATAGCTCCCTAATTATTATAATAAAGTAATATAATAGTAGGTTAGTAAGTATCCTTAAAGAGGTCTAGCTTAATAAGGAGCTATTAAAGCTAGATAGCTTCCTTTATAACTTATAGTTAACTTATATATTCTACTTTATAACTAAATAGGGTAATAATAAGCTATTACTTTAATAACTAGCTTATTACTCTATTACTAATATTAAAAATATAATTTATAGTTAACTATTAAGTATCTTAATTACTAGCCTAATTAGTATTATTATAACTAATAAGAGGAAAGATACTCTTATAAAAAGTAAGTTATAAGTTAATACTATTAATTATACTTTAAAAGTAATAGAAAATCCTCTTAATAGCTATTTAATATAATTAATTTAAATTTAAATTATATTTATTAACTATTAAGATTATAAAGGTAATATTTAGCCTAGTCTCTAATATAGTATATATTAGGGAGTTAATAGCTAATTAATAATTCCTTTAAAAGGTATTAAAAGTTATATAATCTTTTTTAAATACTTATAAATTATTTATATCTATTAGAGTTATTATTATTAAAATAGGTAGAATAGTAATATTTAGTTGTACTACTATACTAATAAGGTGCTTCGTTCGAGCAGGAGTATTAAAACATGTTGAAACAGGATGTAATTAGTCGGACTAGCCGCGTACTAGACGCGCGCTAGTACCCGTCTTAGCATCCCATGTATTCTATCTCTCTCTACCTATATAGCTAGTAATAAAACAACTATTATTAAGGTAGTTAGCGTATATAGGGAATGGATATCATTTGTACGATTAGCGAACTAATATATACCGCCGCTAAGGGGTCATTATCATTCGAGTCGGAGGGGATTTCAGCCGGTTTTAGCGTCTTAGCGGAAATCTCTACTAGTAGATTCCCTAGCCCCCTTTTTACGGCAGTACGTAGTATTAATATAGAGGTAATCTATAAGGGATAATATTAATAGTAGTTATAGGGTAAATAAATAAACAAATACCCTACGCCTAGGCTTATAACCTATTAAAATAGGTAGAATAGTAATCGTTATTTTATTACTAGCTATATAGGTAGAGAGAGATAGAATATATAGGATACTAAGACGAGTACTAGCGCGCGTCTAGTACGCGGCTAGTCTAACTAATTATATCCTATTTTAATATATTTTAATAATTATAAGGTATAACTCTTATATATTAAAATCCTTTAATACCTTTCTAATATAAACTTCTTAACTTAATTATAATAGTTAATTTAGTTCTTAGTTAAGGGATATAATTAGTATAAAGATAGCTTTATAGCTTATTAACTTTACTATTAAAGTAAAAGTCTTATTATAATTAATCCCTTCCTATTATCTAAAACCCTTAATTACTTAATATACCTTATAATAGAGGACTTTATTATAAGGCCCCCTTCTTAACTTAAATACCTACTTCCTTTAAAGTACCTTTTAATTTAAAGGTAGCTATTTAAGCGCCTATATATTATTTTATATAAAGTAGTTAAATTTATCTTATAATATTACTTCTTAATCCTTTTTAATATTATTTATTATAACTTCTTTATATAATTTAAGTTTAAAGGACTTTATATCTTTAATTATAATTAAGAAGGTAAATATTATTAATAGATCTAAAGAGTTATTATATAATTTATTAAGAGGTATTTTAAATTTAAGGTAACTAGATAGGACTTTAATTAATATTAAGAGCTTATTAGTATCTTAATAAAATATTATAAAAAAGGGGCCTAATTTAATTTAAACTAGATATCTAATAGGGTTTTAAGGTAGGATTTTTTTAGCTATTATATCTCTAATATCTCTAATATAGTTTTATAATATATCTTTCATATTTTCTTACTATAATAGAATATAAGTAATTTAGGACCCCAAGCTTATTATAACTTATTAATTAGTTAATAAGTCCCCTAGTTACCCCTCTAGAGCTAGTATTAATATTGAAAGTCTAATAATTCTTTACTTTCTACTTATATCTATACTAAGGCTTTATAATATTTTCTATATAAATAATAATACTTAGCCTATTCCTACCTACTATCTAGGCCTTTACTAAGGTAGTAGAACTAGTAGATACTAGGTAAATAACAGTAGTTTAAAAGGTTTAGTTCTAGGCTAGTAGTAGGCTAGTAGTAGGATAGTAGTAGGACGGTAGTACGCTAGTAGTACGCTAGTATTATATATTAAAAATAAAAACACTAGTAGATAAAATTTAAAAAGGGGCTTTAAGATTAGTAAGGTATTAAGACGGTATTAAGACGGTATTACCACGGTTTTACTACTCCTAAAACCCTATATAGAAATATTATATAATTATTAGTATTACGTAATAAAAAAATTAAGGTTTTAAGTTTACGCTAAAAGCGGGAAATCCGGGAGAGTTATATAGAGAGAACTAATAACGCTAAGTACTTTTTTTCTAAAAATCTAGAAGTTTTATAAAAATTTACTATTATAAAGTTATCCCTTATTAGGCCTAGTACGCGTAGGACTTAGATGAAATTTATATAATTTATATATATAAAGTTAAACCGTAGTACTACCGTTGTAATACTAAATCCGTTGTAGAATTCTTAACGTGTTAGTAGCGATGTTAGAGTTCTACAACCGATATACTACCGACGTATAACCGACGTACTACCGATTTAATACTATCATATTATAGTAGTAGCACGGTTATAATACCGTTGTTAGCTAGTCGTAGAATCTTATAAGGTGGCTAGACTGTACTTAATAATTTAAAAATAATTTAAATTAGTATAGTAGCTTAGAAGATATATTTTAATAAAAAGATTTATCTACTAAACTAGTCTAACTATCTTATATCTTACTACCTCTCTACCGCGTTAATAGGTTTCTTCTATCCTACCTCTTCTTTACCTTTTATAATATAGTATAGATAGTAATACCTCCCCTTATAACCTATAATATATAAATTATACTAGCTACCTTTAAATAATATAGTATTACCCTTCTTATACTAAATTTAGCTCCTCTAGCTCCTTACTAATACCTTCTAAGCGCGTAGCTCTTTCTAAGCTAGAACCTAATACTATTAATAAGAGGGTAAAATCTTATAAGAGTAATAGTATAAGGCGTACTAGATACTTAAAGAAGATTATATTAAGTACCTAGATTATATCTAAGAATCTATTAATAAACCCTAGATACCTTATATTAATAAAACCTTACTTTATAGAGATACTATTAGATATTTACCTTAATAGCTACCTTAATAAGGGTATTTCTCCCTAGTAATATATAATAATTATTATTATTACTATTTAAGTAGTTATTCCGCTAAGGAACCTCTAATAACCTACTCCCCTAATCTTCTAAGAGGCCCTCTAAGATATTACCCCTCTACTAGCTCTTATATATTATCCGTATACGCGCTACTAATATACCTACTAGTAGGCTAATAAAGATAATAATATTAAGTACTAATACCCTATTTAATAAGGCTTATACTAGCGGTAGAATAATATATATTAGAGGTAGACGCTAGGCTAGAGATATTAAGTATATAAGAATCTCTAGATAATAAGATATATAGGGCTCTACTAGGTTAATAAATTATTTAATATTATATAAACGGTAAGTAGGTAGTAATTAGTATTAAAATATATTAAAATAGGATATAATTAGTTAGATTAGCTATATATTAGACGCGTATTAGTACCTATCTTAGTATCTTATATATTCTATCTCTCTCTACCTATATAGCTAGTAATATAATAACTATTACTATTCTACCTATTTTAATAGGTTAAAAACCTAGGCGTAGGGTATTTATTTATTTATTTATTTATTTACCTTATAACTACTATTAATACTATCTCTTATAAATTACCTCTATATTAATATTATATACTACTATAAATAGGAGGTTAGGGAATCTACTAATAGAGATTTCTATTAAGATACTAAAACTAGTTAAAATCCCCTCTAACTTAAATAATAATAACCTCTTAGTAGTAGTATATAATAATTTATTAATTATATAAATAATATTTATTCCCTATATATATTAACTACTTTAGTAATAGTTATTTACTTAACTAATACTATAGATAATATATAGTATTCTTATAAAAGAGGGCTAGGAATACTTATTAACCTCTTTATAAATTAGTTATATCTATCCCTTTTCCCCTAGATCCTTCTCTCCCTCTTTATTATTATTATTCTAATTACTTTATATTAAAACTTAAAGAATCTAAATAAGAAACCTATTAATATTTATCTAAGAGTTACCTTAAAAGTCTTTTAGCTAACCTTTAAGTAAACTATTACTCCCTTAATTTCTTATATCTCTACTAAGATATTAGCTATAAAATTAGTTAAGAGGTAGCTACTACTATTAATTATTAAGGAATATTATTAGATAATACATCCTTTATACCTTAATTTTTTTATACCTTTATTAATACTAGAATTTTATCCCTAAAACTAATTACTATTATTTTTAATAAAAGACCTTAAAATACTAGGTAAAAGTATTATCTTTAGCCTTACTACTAGGTTAAAACTACCCTTTATATATTTATAATCATTAATACTAGTATTAACTTAATCTCTAATACTAAATCTATATAATTTAGATATTAAGATTAAAGACATACCTCTTAATATTAAAGTAGAGATTAGAGGGAGTAGTAATTACCCCTTTATACTTGTTCTTATACTAGAATCTAGTTATAACTAGCTATTATACTCTTATAATATATAATCCTTTATTATTCTTAATAACCTTAGAGCTATTATTAAGATAGATTATATTATCCTTATAACTTATAACCTTTAAGAGATTTAGGATAATAAGTATAATAATGCTTATAAGGTAATAAAAGTATATTATAATATTAGTATTTATAATATAATTAAAGATAAGATTATCCTCTTAATAATTTAAAAGATCTTTAAAGATCTTTATAAGCCTTAAAGTACTAATATCTTTAAAAAAATTATTTAAATACCCTCTTTTATATTTATTATGAAGATATTAATAATTATATAAATAAACTTAAGTTTTTTAATTTTAATTTAATTAACTTAGGATACAAGCTCCTTTATATCTTTATTATTAATATCTACCTTTAATATTTTAGTATAAAGTTTAATACCTTTTAAAGTATTTTTTTAGATATATACTATTACTATTAAAGAAGGTATTATAACTATTTTATTTAATAAACTTATATTAGTTATAATAAATAAAGAAGCTTACTAAAACTTTATAAAGTCTTTTATTATAACTATAATTATAACTACTATTTACCTTTTATATTAAGCTAGGTTAAATATATAATAGAGTAAGAATTATTATAACTACTATAATTATTAAGGCTACTTAGAGTCTAGATATTAATAAAGGCCTACTTTAAAATAATTAAAGTAGATAAAAGTTAAAATTAAAGGGATTATAATTAAGGGGGTAATAATATTAAAGATAAGTATCCGTATATATTAATAGAGTTAGAAGACCTAGTTATTAACTTTATAATTATATTAAGTATAACTAGCCTTACTACTACTATCCTCCTAGATATAATATATTATTAATATATTATTAATAATTAAGATATCCTTAAAGAATATAAGGTAATTCTTAAGTCCCCTATTTATGAGATTAGTTAGGCTAGTCTTTATATAATAGGATATAATACCGCGGTTATCCCTTATAAGACTAGTAAGGGAATTAGGGTAAAAGTATACCTTACTAATATCCTTTATATCTTAAATATTTAATTAAATTTAACTTTAATATCTTAATTATTTTATCTTAAAATTAAAGTCTCCTTTAGCTTATAAGAGTATATTATTACTTATAAAGGCTATATATTTATATATACTTAATATAATAATATCTTCTACCTTAATATATAAGATTATTTAATTCTTATCTCTATAACTTTAATAATTATATTATATCTTCTTTTTTAATTAAAAGTATATATATTTATAGCCTTTTAAGTCCCCCTATCTATTAGCCTTTAATATACCTATATAGGTTATTTAGGCTAATAAAACGTAAAATAGCTAATAAATATATCTAATAAAATTAACCTTAATAAGATCATCTTTTAAGATTATATATATAATATCTATATAAAGACTTAAATAATAAGGGCTTTATATAACTATCCTATTACTTTAAAGAAATAACTATATAAATATATTAGAAGTAACTTAGTAGGCCTTTATAAAATTTATAAGGAGATTATTATAATTTATAATAGCTCTTTATTTTTTAATATAATATTATATAATTATATTAAGGCATTAAATATTACTCTACTTAAGGTTAAAAGTAAGTTCCTACTAGCTTTTAAGGCTTTTAAGGTAAACTAGGAGTATTTTATATAATATATATAATACTATTATATTAATAGTAGAGGGGAGTTTAACTTTATAACCTTTATTAAGTACTATTAGGCTAATAGTATTATTTAGGAGAGTATAATATAAAATACTCTTTAAGTTAATAAATTTATAAAAAAATCTTTATAAGACCTTAATAGATAAAGCTTATATAATACTAATTAATAGTAAAATAAATTATAAATATTAACTTAAGTTTATTTAAATAATTAGCTACTTTAAAATAAGTCCTTTAAGTCTAAAATTAAGATAATACTTTATAAGAAGTTTAATAATTATTAATATAATCTCTCTTATTTATAAATCTTTAACTCTTAAGCTTTTTATTATATTAATAGAACTACTATTAAAATTAATGATTTTAAGGTCTACTTTTATTTAAGTTAATTTATTAATTATAATAGTAAAGCTATCTACTATCTTATTAATAATAAAACTAGGAAGTTTACTTAGTTATTTAATATCTACTTTATTAGAAAGATCTTTATAAATTATATTAAATTAAAAATTAAAAAGTATATATTTATAAACCTCCTCTACTACTTTAAGTAGGTAATTAGTAATATAAGGGGGTAATCTCCCTTTAAAAGTAAAGTATTATTAATCTAAATTAAGAATATATTATTAATTTATATTAAAGATATAATAGCTAAGGATAAATCCTACTTTAAGACCCTATTAAATATCTAACTTAAATTGAATTAGGCTTATTTAATAATATTTTATTAAGATATTAATAAGCTCTTAAGGTCTTATTTAATTACCTTAAATTTAAAATACCTCTTAATAAATTATATAATAACTCTTTAAATATATTAATAATATTTACTTTCCTAATAAATATTAAAGATATAGAGCCCTTTAAATCTAAATTATATAAGGAAGCTATAATAAATAATATTAAAAAGGACTAGGAAATAGTATTATAAAATAAATTTTATTCTTTTATATAGAATAATATATAGGCCTTTAAATAGCTACCTCTAAGTTAAAAGGTACTTTAAGGGAAGTAGGTATTTAAGTTAAAAAGGGGGCCTTATAATAAAGTCCTCTATTATAAGGTATATTAAGTAATTAAGGGTTTTAAATAATAGGAAGGGATTAATTATAATAAGACTTTTACTTTAATAGTAAAGTTAATAAGTTATAAAGCTATCTTTATACTAATTATATCCCTTAATTAGGAATTAAATTAAATAGATATTAAGATAACCTTTCTTTATAAGAATATTAAAGAAGATATTAATATTAAATAACTTGAAAACTTTATAATTAAAAGTAAGGAATACTTTATTTATATCTTAAAGAAGGTACTTTATAACTTAGAATAATTACTTTAAGTCTAATTTTTTCTATTACTTATAAATAATAAAAGTATTTTAATTAATTATAAAGATTAAGTTATTGTTATAACTTATATAAATAACTTACTAATTATTAGACCTAGTTAAATTATTATTAATTAGGTTAAGACTACCTTTAATAAATACTTTTAAATAATTAACTTAACTTATATTCCTTTTATTTAAGTATATTAATTAGGCGGGATTAAGTGAATTAGTTATTATAACTAAGTTAAAAAGCTTATATTAAAAGGGTATTAAAGGACTTTAATATATAAGAGTTATACCTTATAAAAACCCTAATAGATATAAATAAGTTATAGGTATTTAAAAAGGATTATATAACCCTTAATACCTTTTAAAAGGAATATTATTTAATTATTAGCTCTTTAATATATATTATATTAGGGACTAGGCTAGATACTACTTATATAATCTTAATAATTAATAGATATAAATTAAATCTAAATTAATTATATTAAATAATTATTAAAAGGATTTTTTATTACTTTTAAAATATAATTAATTTATAAGAGTATCTTTTTATAAGAGTATCTTTTTACTTATTAATTATAATAATATTAATTAGGCTAGGGATTAAAATACTTAGTAATTAATTATAAGTTATATTTTTAATATTAATAGTAGAGTAATAAGCTAGTTATTAAAGTAATAGCCTACTATTATAATACTCTATTATAATAATTAGGGAGTTATTACCCTAACTAAGAACTCTTAGTTATATATATATATAAAGTATATTAATATCTAATATTATTATATAAGAAAATAAGTTACTACTAGTAATATTAAGTTAAAATATATTAAGATTAATAAGTAGGTAGTTAATAATTTTATTAAAACCCTCTTTAAAGATAAATTTATCCCCTCTTATAAGGCCTTAAGCCTAGAAGTATTATAATAATAGGAGTCTTTAATATAATAAGGCTTTATAAGTACTCCTAGTAGCTTTATAAATACTCTTATAATTAATTAAGGGATAGCTAGCTCTTAATTACTTACCCTTCTAGCCTTCTAGCCTTATAACTTTATATTATAATATTAGAATATAAAATAGACTTTATAAGCCTATTTAACTCTATTATCCTTTTACATTTTAAGCTTAAATAGTAAGTTATACTATTAATAATATTATCTAAATATTAGACTATTCTTAGTTATAAATTAATATTATAATAGATAAATTAACTACTTTCTTATAAAATTATTAGGCCTATTTTATAATATATATCTATTATAACCTTATCTCTTATCCTACCTCTAATATAAAGTAGAATTAATATAATATATTTATAAATATTAGTAATTATAGTACTTATAATAGCTTCTAGTATAATATACCTTTAAGTTATAATAGCCTTACTATCTTTACTACCTAGATATATACCTAGGTATAATAGGAATAAAAAGTAAATAACTAGTATTATTAAAGAGTTATAATCTTTTACCTTAATATTAATATAATTATAATATTATTAAAGATATAAATATTAAAATTAGGCCTTATAATATCCTTCTCTCTACTTAATATAAGCTTATCTAATATATTAAAGGTAAGGTATATACTATTAAGTTATTATAATACTAAAACCTTAATAGTATACCTTTATAAAATAAATATATCTTAGAAATAGTTATATAAATAGAGATAGTTACCTTATAATTATACCTACCTTATTAAGGTTTATCTAATCTATATCTAGAAGGGTTTTATTAAAGTACTACCCTTTAAATAGAACTTCTACTACTATCTACTTATCTTTATACCTATTACCTAATATTTAGTTAAGAAGGGGGATTTTAGATAGTAGAAATAAAATATAAGTTAATTATACTACTATATTAATAAGGTACTTTATTTAAGTAGGAGTATTAAAATATATTAAAATAGGATATAATTAAGTAGACTAGCCGCGTATTAGACGCGCGCTAGTACCTATTTTAGTATCTTATACATCTTATCTATCTCTACCTATATAGCTAGTAATATAATAACTATTACTATTCTACCTATTTTAATAATTAGGGCTAGTAGAGTAGGAAGGAGTAATTAGGTATAAGTTACTATTAGGCTTATAATATTATAACTCTTATATAATTAAAAATTAAGACTATTATAATAATAATACTATATATTATAAGTAAGATATAAGATAGCTATTATATTAATTCTTCTAATTATAAAGTCTAGCTTATAATTATTACGCTAGAAGCCCTAAAATATTTAAGGGGTAGAATTATAATAATAATAATAATAATAATAATAGCTTAATAGTAGACTAACCGCGTTAAGTTAGTACTTTAAACTCGAGTTAGGTACCCGACTTAAGTCTTAGTAATTTAATACTAAAATCTAGTACTAAGTATCTTAAGTTAGTACCTAGGTAGGTATTAAGTATTAGTACTAAAGTATTAATTTAAATTACTAAGACTTTAATTTTAGTTATAATATTTTACTAAGATTATAATATTAAGAATACTTTCTAGTAATATAAAAAGGTAATATAATTATTTTATAATCTATAATAGATAGCCTATCTATTTAGTTAGATATCTTTATAATCTTATATTTATAATCCTTTTATTCTTTACTATCCTTATTATTATTATACTTACTATTATTATCCTTACTATTACTATTAGTCTTATTAATATCTTTTAACTTATACTCCCTATCCTCTTCTTTATCCTCTTTAGTAGTATACTTAATTTCTTTCCTATTAGTACTAACCTTAATTAAGATACCCTCCTTATCTTAATTCTATTATATAAGGTTAGGTATAATATATTCCTTTATATTAAACGCGTTAGTATACTATTATATAAATATAATATAGGCGTTTATAATATCTAGGTCCTTAATATCTTTTAACTCCTCTAGACCTTTATAATATATAATCCTTTACTTAATAATTTATAAGATTAGTAGATTAAACCTAGTAAATTTAAGCCTAATAGTATCTATATCTTCCTTAGAAGTATTCTAAAAGTTATATTAATTAGAAGATAGGATTAAAGATAAATTATATATTAACCTTTTTTATAAAATTAGTTATACTATTTATATTCTTTATATAATCTACTAGTTTATCTAGCTTAGTTTATTCCTTAATAGCCTCTTTATTATCTTTAAGGTATAACTCTATCTTAAAATATTCTATTATATAATATTAGCTATTTAGGAAGTATTATATTACTTAATTATATTATTATAAATCCCTTTTTTATATCTTTCCTCCTTTATAATATCCTTAACTCTTATTACTAGCTTTATATAATCTTCTTTAAAAGCTAACTTTTATATATCTAATTCCTTTAACTTCTTAATCCTTTTTAATACTATTATATAGTTATTAGATACTTTTATATATAATAGCTTATTATTATTATCCTAGTCTTTTACCTATTCTCTACTTATAATTAATTTAGGATTTTAGTTATAAAGACTTAATATTATTAAAGTATTATATTAGCTTATCTATCTAGTAATATATTTAGGTAGTATAAATAATAATAAATACTTATTATATATTAATAGCCTATCTTATTATGATATCTTAAGTATATAGAGGTAGGAAGAGTTAGAAAGAAGATTTTAAGGGGTAATTATACCTATAATTATATTATAATTACGCGGAATATTCTATTTAATATTACTTTACTTTATATTAAAACTTTTAAACCTTATATTCCTTCTTTTATCTATCATTATATATCTTTAATAACTTTAATAATAGCTTATATTAAGTAGACTTATAATATCTTTTACTAATATATTTCTTACTTTATATATTAATAGGTAGATAGTATAAACGGCTAATAAAATATTATAATTACTAGCTAAGAAAGTTAAAGGGGTAAAGCTTATATAAAGTAGGAGGGGGAATATATTATTAAGAGGGAAGGGAAAGGTAATATAAAAGGGTAATATATTAAAGTATAATTAGTTAATCCTTTATAATTAGTAGTACTTATAAGATAAAAGTATAAGGTTAACTTAGGTCTTAAAGCTTTAAGGGAGATAAAATAATATTGGAAGACTATTAATAACCTTATCTTAAAGCTACTATTTAGTTATATTATAAGGGAGGTAATAGTAGATATTATAAGAGTTAGTATAAATCTATATTAAATTTAAAGTTTAACTTTAATAGTATTATAAGATATTATAAAAGTATTTATAGTATCCTATCTCTTAAGTAAATATATTACTATTTTATATTACTATTTACTTATTAATATATCTTATAATATAGATCTAAATATACTATATATTTATACTAAATATATTATTATAATAAAGAGGGATCTATAACTTATAAGAGAACTAATAAAGAGCTTTAATATTATACTATTTAATACTTAAGGGTAGTAATAGTTTTATAATATTAAATAAAGGGTAGGTCTAGGATAGTATAATACTCCTAATATTATAATACTCTTAATATTATAATACTTTTAGTAAGATAAAGAATTATATTACCTTCTTATATTACCTTTATATTTATATATAGAAATTAAACCTACTTTATAAATATACTACCTAATTATTAATTAACTTTAAAATCATAATTACTAATCTATTTATCTTAAGATATTTATTAATTCTAACTTAAAAGGATCTTTACTTCTATTAATACTTTAATTAGTATCTTCCCTTTAAAGAATACCCTAGGGCTTAGTAAGAGCTTCTTTAAGGTCTAACCCTATAATATAATTATAATACTTTAGAAGTATTACCTATTTTATAAACTTTAGTTCTAATTATATATAATTTTATAAATATACTCTTTAAGTAAGATTAAAGACTCTCTTAATACTTATAAATAATATTAAATATAAAAGGATATCCTTAGTTATTTATATTAAATTTAGATAAACTAAAGTATTATCCCTTTAATACTCATATATAAGAATATCCTCTAGTAGACTTTTAGAATAAAAGTATTAAATAGCTTTACTTTATAATAAAGACTTATAATTTAGATATTAAAATAGACTTCTCTTTACTCTTATTAAAGGCTATTATTAATTATTATAAATTTAGATATATTATTATATTTTATTACTTTATTAATATTTTATATATCTTATATATTAGTCCTTTTAATAACTATTATTATTTTAAAATACTTATAAAAGTAGTTAGTAAATTTATTCTTATATATCTCTTTATAAGAGGTTAAAGTATTATTATTATTTAATTACTCTTATTTATCTTAAGTTTTATATAGACTTAGTTTTATAAAAGAGTCTAGAATATTAATAAAGTTATATATTAATCTACCTTTACCTTTTATTTTAGAATAATACTTAGTAAATTTTATTAAGGCTACTTTATAAATATTAATAATCCTTACTCTACTAAATATTTTATTATTTTATATTATTATTTTAATATAATTAAAATAGTTAAAAAGGGTATTATATAATTAGAACCTTAAATATATACTTATATTTATTATCTAAAAAACTATTAAGGTAAGTTAATAGATAAGATTTAATATATTTTAAGTAGTAAGATAATTAACTACTTATATCTATTAAAGCTAATTTTATTAATTTTTAGATTAATTATATTTTTATCTACCTAAGAATTAATAAATTTATATAACTAATATATATAATAAAGTATTAAGTAGGTAGAGTTCTAATAAATATAAATATCTTATATAAGTTTTATAAGTCTTCTAATAAAGCTTTTTTATAACTATTAAAAATTAAGCTTTTATTAAGGAGATAAGTTAATAGCTATTATAAGAGCGCGGATCTATTATAAATATTAGTAAGTATATTACTTATTAATATTACCTCTATTATATTATACCTTCTTAATAATAGTAGATAGACTTATATTTACTTAGATATCTTTAACTTAAATATCCTCTAATATTATTATTATATTATTTAAAACTTTTAAATCTAGGGCTTTAATAAAGTCTTATATTATAAGGTTAGAGATATAAGCTATATAAGAAATAGAGTTTTATAATTTATCCTATTAAATATCGCGCTAAGTAAGAGATTTCTTTAATTTATCTTTTAATATTCTATTATTATTAGTATTATTAGTAATAATCCTAAAAAGTTTATCTTTAATTCTATAAATAATTAATATCTTTATTAATTCTATTATAAGTAAATACCTAAAATAATAGATATTAAGTAGTATAAAAGTAATAAGATATTCCTAATATTAAAAATTAGTATTAAATTAATAGATTAATACTCTAAAATAGGCGACCTTTTAAGGACTAAACTAGGTATCTAATATAAGAGAAACTTATTAAGGATACTTTAAATCTACTTTAATTTTTATATATATTCCTTTAAAATCTAAAAAGATTATACTCTATAATTTAGTATAATAGATTAAGGTTAAATCTAGATAAGCTATTAATAATAATAATTAAAACCCTAGTTAATTAATAGTATAGAAAGATTAATTTAAGGTAAGAAAGTATTTATATAATTATTTATTCTACTTCTCTTAAAAAAAGTTAGTAGAAAACCTAGTATTACTTTTCTTTTAATATTATCTTAAAGAATTAGTTTTATATTACTATTTTATATTATTATAAATAATTTACTTAAGTTAAAGAAAGTTCTATTTATAATAATTAATTTAGCTACTTTTATAAATAGTATTTACTTATCTAAATATATCTCTTTATATTAGATATACTTAAATTACTAATTATTATTAGGTAGTTTAAAAGCTTTTATATTTCTTATATATAATCTTTAGTAATCCTTCTACTATTAAAGCTAATTAGATAAAGTTATTCTAGATATTAACTTATTTACTTAATATAACTTTTTTAAATTAAAGGGGATCTTTAACTTTAGTATTAAACTTTAATTTAATACTTTTACTAATAGTAGTTTACCCCTACTATACTTTAAATTAGACTTTAGAGGCTAAATTCTATTTAATATATTTATTATTCTTTATTAATACTAATTCTAGGAATTCTTTTCTAATAGATTAAATAGTATTTTAAAGAAGCTCTTTCTTCTAATAAAAGGATTTATTTAATATACTCTAACTAATCTAACTTATAAATTAGCTAGGATAAATACTACTTAATATAGAATTAAGTATAATAAGATTATTAAATTCTAATTTAATATCTTTATTACTAGGTTTTATAAGAGTTAATATAGTATAGGCCCTATATATATAATAAGGTAGGAGTAATATAAACTAGTAATATAAATATTTATTATACTAGGGAGAATAGGTAAAGGATACTAGGAAGATAAAGTTATAAGTATAATAATTATTCTAAATATATATTATAAAGAGACTAGTTTAATTCCTTCTACTATTTTATTAGGGGCTTAGCGTCTTAGTAATACCTTAGTAATTTAAGTTAGGTTAACCTAACTTATTAAGGTATTAAGGCCTTAGCGAGTTAGTACTAATAGCTAGTACTAAGTATTTTAGTTAGTACCTAGAGCTAGTACTAAGTATTTAGTCGGTACTAATTCTTAGTATTAAATCCCGACTCGACGGTTAGTCTAACTAGAACTAAGTACTAAGTACTACTATTTGGATTTAGATAACTATCTCTATTAATTTAGTAGCCCTTTAATTACCTAGCTATTATAAGATTAAGTTACTCTATAACCTATAAAGTAAGTCCTAATAATAATATAAGAAATAGTTAAAAAAAACTATTAAGATATAAGAAATTTTTAGATATAAATATATAAAGATTAGATTTCTAATTAAGGAGGGTAGTAATATATTTATATTTATAATAAATATTTATTAATAATAGCGCGACGCTTATATATTAGGGTATAAGTTAAAATAACCTCTAGGTTAAGCTTTCTTTATTAAGGGGAAAGGATTATAAGGATTCTTAAACTAATACTTAGGTAAGTAAATATACTATAATTGAAAAAAAATAGCCGTTTTAATAAAGATAAATATAAATACCTTAATAAGGCTTCCTAATATTATAGTAAAGTTAGTATCTTAAGAGAGTTAATATTATAAACTAGAGTATACCTAACTATCCCTAGTATTATACCTTTTACTACTATAAAACCTCGTAAATAGAAAATCGGCGCCCTACCTCTACTATAATATTAATTATAATAGATATTACGGCTTATATATATATACTACTAGTATAATAGTAATAGATAGCTCTAGTTACTATAACTTTAGATATCTTAATTTAGCGCCTTCTTTATAAAGCGAATCTATATAAGTTACTTATAGATATTCCTTAGCTTAAGGCCTATAATATAATAGCTAAGCTAGGGTAATACTAATTAATATAATAGTTCTAGAATTAGACTATATATTTAAGGGTTAGGCTCCTAGTCTACGCTCTAATAATAGATTTACGGCGGGCGCTATTAATTATCTACCTACTTATACTAAGTTAGGTAGCGCCTTTATAGGTAATACTTCTAGTCTATATTCTAATAATATTTTCTATTATAATAGTTATATTAGATCTAATAACAGTTAGTTAAATTTTTTTATAACCTGATTATAATAGGAGCTTTAAATAGTACCTATTTATAGAATATCTCTTTACGCTTTACTATAGTAAAATATTTTATTTAGAATTAAGATAAGTTCTATTTATCTTTAATAACCTTTATTAAAGCTATCCTACTCTTTATCTTTAATAGTCTTTATAATTCTACTCTTATACCTACCTAATTCTTCTCTTTAAGATCTAAGAATATTAATTACTTAATACTTAAGGAATTAGGAAGATTCTAATTACCTTATAAAGACTTTACTAAGCGGTATTATTATCTTCTTATATATATACTATTAGACCTTATCTATTAAGACTAAGAATCTACTTTATATAAAGTTTTATTAAAACCTAACACCTAATTCCTATAATTCTATATAACTAGCCCTCTATTAGATTATAATATATTAAAGGGGCCTATTAGGTAGTAAGATTTTACCTCTAATTATAAGTTAGAACTACTTATATTTAAATAGAATATTTATAAATATAGTCTTATAACTCCTCCTAGAATTCGTTATTAGAGATAAGGATAGTTAGCTCTATTTATAAACGCTGTATTATCCTAAGATAAGCTAAGTTATATTATATTAATATCTCCTACTAAAGTATAAGTCCTTAAGATTAATTATTAATATATTATTAAGATAATACCTATTTTAAATATATAGAACGCTACTATTATATTAATTATATTAGAGATTCTAAATCCTCGATTTAGTACTAGAGAATAAGATAGAGAGGGAAAAGAAGGGTATTAGATATTATAAGGATCCTAATTAAATAGTAGAGGAAGGGATTAAGGGGTATTAATTACAAGTATAGTACTTAAGGTAAGATATAGTACTATTAAAGTATAATAGAATATAGTAAGTTAGATAGAAACCTTTCTAATATCCCTTTATAAGTAGTAGAAAACCTACCGTACTAGAAAATCTAATAGGTACTTAGACTTTAAGTAATAATAAATCTATATATATATTAAGCTTTATAAATATTAGGTATATATTATATACTATAGCTATTTTAAACTATTAAGAACTTATCTAACCTAAAAATTATATTTATATTACTACTATTTCATCTAATTCGCTTAGGGTCTTCTTTTAAAGAAAAATAATCTCTATTCTTTATAGTACTACCTTAAGGTCTTTACTAGTTATAATATATATACAAGGTTTTTATCTAAGCTTTAGAATTTAGTTATAATAATAGGAAAATATTATCTATTTTATACTTACTATTATATATAAATTTATATAGTATTATACTAGTTAGTACCTCTAATTAAAGCTATTAGAAGGGTTTACCCCCTTCTAGTCTATACCTACTTCTAGTCCACGCCCTCGCTTTCTATAACGATAATAAGGAAGGCGGTAGGGAGTTAAGTAGGTAAGATCTTTATACTTAATATAATTAATACCCGCTTATAAAAAGTAAATTATACTATATATTAGCTAATATAATAGGTATTTATACGCTTATTTCTAATATTATACTATTATACCTTTATAATTACAGCTAAATATATACTAATATTAAAGTAAATTTTAGAAATTAATATAAATTAATAGTAGCTAGAATATAGGGTAATAATTCCGCGTTTATAAAACCTTTATTTATATAATTCTAGCTTTTTATTAAGACCTTTAAGATATAGATAAGCTAGGTAATAATAGCGCGTATATATTAATAATACTCTAAGTAAAATATAATATATTTTATAATTAAGATTATAATTTAGGATTAATATAAGATATAAGATTTATAAAGGAAGAACTACTAATATATACCTTATACCGGTACTTATATCTCTAATAATAGTAATAGTAGAAATTCTATAAAGTCCTTATTCTAATTCTATTACTATTAATAAAAGGCTACGTTAAAGTAATAATTAATATCTTATTACTAAAATATTAATAAGATATTAATAGGTAGTTAATATAAGGCTAACTAGTAGTTATATAAAGATTAAATCTTAGTATACTATAAGTATTATATTAATTTTCTATAAACTAGTACTTACTACTTTATCTAAAGAGAGTTAATATAAATATTTATTATATAAAATATAGTATAAATAACTTATTAACTTAATAATAACTTAAATCGTCTATTATTTATAAGTCTTTATTAATAATATACTAATACTTTATTAACATTAATTTCAAGCTACTACTAAGGATATTAAGGTAGTAGGCCTATTATACTTGTAAAGTAATTAATTTTATATACCTAATAATAAAGGCTTATAACTTTAAATTCTTAAGAACTTTTATAACTTTATAATTATAGGCTATTTTAACTAAGATTATACTACTATAATTATCGAGTAATAGTTTTATTAGCTTATAATAGGTAAAGATATTAAAGAGTATATTAAGACTTATAATACTTATCAATAATTAAAGTATTCTAAATATAAGCCTTATAAAGAGCTTATACTTATTTTAGTCCTAGATAACCTTTAAGAGGTTATAACTATTAACTTTATTATTAATTTACCTTAGAGTAGGAGTCCTATTAATAATATTACTTATATTATAATAATTATAAACTATTTTAAGAAAACATACTATTATATCCCCTATTATAAAATTATAATATTAAAGTAATTTATTATATATTTATATAAGAAGTTTTCTAACTACATAATATACTGAATATAATTATTAGTAATTATAATATACTATTTACCTCCTACTTCTAGTAGATATTAATATAGGCTTTAAGTAGTAATTATTAACTCTTAACTACCTTTTATTAATAAATAAATAGGTTAATAGAGTAATAAAATTAAATATATATATAAATCACTAATAAGATAACTAAGTTTCTTAGTTACCTCTAATAAAGTATATATATAATAATAGTCTCTATTATATTATAAAATATACCCCTTTCTATATTAATATTAAGAGTTATTAGATACTATTCTAATTATTAAATATACTTATACTTTACCCTAGTATAAGTACCCTTAAGCTTACTAAGAAGTTAAAATAACTTAACTTATATCTAATAGAATATTCTTATAAAAGCTTAAAATATATAAATAGAATATTTTAATAAAGGTTATAAGGCTCTTATATTTTAAAGGGGGGATTAAATAATACTTTGAAATAATAATATTATTTCTTAAAGGATATATAAGAAACTTAATTATATATATAAAAAATATTTCTTATAACTAAAATTATTATACCTAATTTATACTACCTCTAATTATTATATTAGATAAAAATCTGCCTAGTATTTTATATATCCTTATTAAAACTATATTATCAAAATCTTATTAAGGGTTATATTATACTACCTTTACCCCTAATTAAAATTATTACTAAAGAAGGGGATTATATAAAATATAAAGTAGAGGAAATTCTTAACTTAAAATTATACTATTATAATCTTTAGTACTTAGTATCCTAGAAGGGGTATTTGCCTTATAAGAATACCTAGAAACCTACTAAGTACTTATAAAGTAGCTTAAAGCTAGTATAATAATTTTACTAAAAATATCTATTTACGCTAAGACCCTAGTAGGCCTTCCTAACCTTACTTAGTATAATAGTTACTACCTTATAACGGGCGGGGGGTAATTCTAGTACATACTACCTTATAACAGGCGAGATAGTAAGGTAGTAAAATTATAAAGCTACTTAATTAGGTAAAGATCTAATAATTATAATATTATATAATTATCTAGTCTTATAAATATCTTATAATAAAATAGAACTATTTAATAAGGTATTAAAGTTCCTTTAATAATACTTTCTACGCCCTTAAAGGCATAATATTATAATAATTTACTTTACCAACTTACCTATATTATATTACCCCTATTACGCGACCCTTACCTAATATACTTATAAAGCTAAATAGTAATTAAAATATATTATAAAGAGGGCTTAAGAGGGATTTTACTTAACTTAAAGATATATAATAACTTAGATAAAGAAGTAATATCCTTAAGTAATTAACTAAAATTATATAACTCCTTCTATCCTTCTCTTATAAGCCTTAAACCCCTTTAATTCCTTAAAACTATTTAATACGAATTCCCTAGCGCTCTTATAACTTATATAAGCCCTTTTATTAATAATATTATAACTAGCTTATAAGTATTATATTATATTATAATTAAGGTAGTAATTAATAGGGTTAATAGGGTTAATTAGGCGCTTATAAATAAAAATAGAGTAGAGGATATACCCTTTTTTATAAACTACTTATTTTTTAATCCTTTAATATTAAATATTACTTTAATAAAGTTATAAATTATAATTAATAATCTTATTAATATTAATAACTCTTAACTCCTCCTTAAAAGGGTTAAGTTATTAGACTTAAAGGTAGGGCTAATAGTTACTATAAGAGTAGGAATAAATAGATCTTTAATATAATAGCCCCTAGACTTTAATATAATAGGGTATACTATTATAAGCCCTATTAAAGTATATTAAAGCTATTTATATATAATAACTATTAGGGTTAACTATATTACCTATGAATAATTTGAGAAGGAGGAAAAGATAATATATATGCTTTATATTAATAACACTTTTAACCTTAATAATTACTTAACCCCTCTTACTTTAAGGAAGAAAAGCTCTTTAAGGGTTAATATTAAGCTTAAGTATAAACTCCGTACCTCTACCCCTAGACCCTATTATTATTAACGATCTTAATAGCCACGTATTATTACTATCTATATAGTATTTATATAATACTCTAGTCTTATTTATTATCTCTTATATATCTTTATATTAGTTACCTTTCTTCCTATAATTAAACTATAATAAAGAATAGTAAATTAAGATAGCTAAAGGTCCTAGAAAACTACTAGTCCCTTCCTACTAATAAATAGCTCCTAATTATATAGGAAATATCTAAATAAGTTCTTAAATACCTCAAGAATAATAATAATATTAAGTGAGAATATATTCCTTATATTACTATTATATTATTCCTTTAAATAATAATTATAATAATTAATAAAGTAATTAATTAATTAGATAATAGAAAGCTTTTTAATACCTTATAACGCCTTAAGACGCCTATTAGGTATATGAAAGGTAATATTACTATTATAAAGTATATTATAAATATAATTATAATTAACCGCTCTAACCTTATAAGTATATAGAGAAAAGGCCTTATATTTAACTCTCCCTTATAGATTTAAGCTACTACTACTTACTACTCCTCTTAGCTAGTACCTCTACTTAGAATAAAAGATAAGGAGGAATACTAGGTTATTATTAAATTTAAAGATTAAACTATAATATAATTACCTACTATTATAAAAGTATATTAAAATAGTTATAAGCTTATATTAAAAACTATTTATAAGCCTATTTAACCCTTAAGGTAGCTAGGATAGAAGCTATTACTTAACTTAAGTTAGGGGATATCTATCTACTAATAAAAAGTTAGGGGGTAATAGAAACCCTAAAAACTACTAAAGAAAGTAGAGATTAAGTAATATATTTTAAAAAGGAAGCTTTTATCTTAATATCTACTTTTAAGATAATAATTTATAATAATTTAATTAGAGCCTACTAGTTCTTAAGAGATACTACTACCCTTATTATAATTATTACTAATATAAATACCTATTAAATCCTAGGGGTAGAGATTAAGTATATTAATTAGTTAGATAAAAATAAGGTTAAGAGTTTATTAATTACCTCTTTAATAATTATTACTAAGTTTATTAAGGCTTACTATATAAATACTACTTAGAAAGGAGGCCTAAGCTAATTAAGTTCTATTAAGGGAAATAAATATTATAAATATATTAAATATATTAGAGCTAGTAGAATTATTAGGTATTTTTAATATTAGAAACTTAGTTATATTATATTTTAATATTTAAATCTAATATTAACTTAAATTTATTTATATTTAATATTATAATATTTATATATATATAGAATCCTAGAAGGAAGGATTTAAACTTAAATATAATAATTACTAAGGCGCTTATCTAGTATTTAGCCCTAATTATACTAAGATTAAAGTAATTAATATAATAGTAGTAGAGAAGTAGTAGGGGTTATAAGCTCTCTACCTTAAAAGTAGTAAAACTTTAATATTAGAATTTAAATTAAGAGGTATTTAACTAGAAGTTAAATCTATTAAAGTAATACCCTAAATTATAAAGTTAAGTAAAGAAGGTATTATAATAAAACTAAGTTAAAAAGCTAATAAATTAAAGGTAATAATATTAATAATATTAAAATTTATAATCCCTAAATTAAAGATATTAATAATAAGAATCTAAATAAAAGTTATAAAGATAACCCTTATAATATAGGTACTTAGTAAGCTAGAGGTTATTCCTTTAAGCTAGCCTTTTAAGACTCTTTAAGGTATAATCCCGTTATATTTAACTTTAATTAGTACCTAAGTTATAATATTAATCTAAGGTATAACTACCCTTTAAATACCCCTAAAAATCCTAGTTACTAAGAAATTAATAAGGTTAAAAGCTACTCCCTCCTAGTAAAACCCTAAGGTATAAGGGGACTAGTTCCTAATAGTACCTATTATAAGGAAAAGGGGTCTAGTAAATAAAAGCCTATTAATATTATTATATAAGAATACTACTTAAAGGAAAGAGAATAGCTAGGTACTTAAAAGCCTTAATAAACCTATTATTTAACTAGATAATATAGGCCTTAATAAACTAAGTAAATCTAGTAGGACTATTTATAAACTACTTAATAAACTAAAATTATTAATATAACCCTTAATAAAATTAATATACTTAAGGACTTTAATATTAATCCGCGGATTAAAGTTAATATTAATTTTAATTTTAACGCCCTCTTTTATTATATTAATAAAGTAAACAAGGAGAATTAATTCTAATCTACTTAAAAGTAATCTTTAAGAGTATTAAAGAAGAGATTAATCTTAATCTTTAAGGCTAAATAAATAGCCGCGTAGAAGGTAGTATATAAAAGTTATATAAAATCTTTATAAGGGTCTACCTTAAATATAAAGACTAGTACCTTTAATAGGAATAAACTCTAGTATTTATTTAATATAAAAGGGAAACTAGTTTATATAAAAACTATTAAAAGCTTTAATAAAAAGGATATTAAGGCTATTAAAAGCTTAAGTAAGAAAGATATTAATATAAATAATAAATAAAGTACTACTATTTATTAAGAAACCTAATAAAGGTATATATAATTAATCTTATATTAAAGTTATAATTAAGACTTAAAATCCTTTAATATAATATTAATAAATCCCCTAATATAATAATCCCCTTTTCTAGGAAATAGTATTATATAAATATAATATTCTCGCTATTTAAAAACCCTAGAAGTATATAAAGAAGAATTAAATTTATTAACTTACTCTATTTAAATTTTACTTATACTACCTTATAAGAAAGGATATAATTATAAGGGTTTATACCTATATTAATACTAAGATTCTAATAGATAAATAATATAATAGGGCCTATAATAATAATTTAGTAATAATGACCCTTAAGCCTTAAAGGTTAAATTAAAAATCTATTTATATTTATAATATTTATAACGCCTCTCCCTCTTAAAGATATAAAGCCTATTCTTAAAGGATAAGTATTAAAACTACCTAGGACTACTCCTAGATCTTATTATTAAATACCCTTTATATAGTAATTATAAAGAACGCTTATAATAAGTATTTAATAATAGGAGACTTAACCCTTTATTATCTAACCTAGACTAGCCTAGGGAAATATTAATATATAGAGGTAAATAAGCTAATTAAGATTATTAATAAAGCTAAGCTTATACTTCTAATACTTAAAGGCCTTCTAACCTTTAAGTAAAAAAGGCGTAGTAAGGTTATAATAATTAACCTTATATCTATTATAAGGGAAATAGCTAACTTAATAGTAAAATATAAAGTTATTAAAAAGCTTAATTATAACTCTAATTATAAAGTAGTTTATATTAAAATAGAATAAGAAGTACTATCCCTACCCCTAAGAGAGGTATATAGCTAGAAATAAATTAATAAAGAAATATATTTTACTAACCTTAATATAACTCTACTTATAATATTTAAGTCTAGGTATTAATACTATTAAAGAATTTAATATCTAGGTTACTTAGCTAGTTATAATATTAATAGTTATAATAATAGAGGCTATATTAATTATAAAGATCTACCCTAAATTAAAGCTATTTATAAATAAGGAGTACTAATAAATAATTATTAAGGTATATAACCTAGAAAGACTATAATAGTGAATAAGATTAAATTAGGATAGATAGTACCTAAATATATAATAGAATTATAAGAAGAAACTTATTAAAATAAAATAAAAGTAGGGATAAAAGTAATATATTAGAAAATATAATAATAACTAAAAGCTTTAAAGACTAAGTAAGTAAATTAAAAGAGGATAAGCTTAATTAATATCCTTTACCTCTAAGCTAGTAGGATTAAATAATATAATAGTAATAAAAGTTAGTAAAAAGATAATACTTCTAAAGAATAACTTCTTCCCCTTAATATAATAAGCTAGATTAGATAACCTAGAAGGCTTTAAATATCTATTACTAAAGGAATTCCTAATAATTATTAAATAGGAAGTTAGATAGGTTATACTTACTAGCTACTTAAATAAAGTTATAAGTAATGATAAACTTACTTTCTAGATCCTTTAACTATCCTCAGATTATATTAAAGGCTAGCTAGGCTAGATATTTAATATTCATATTAACCTTAAATACTACCCCTAGTACTTCTACTATTCTAAAATAATAGTATTAAAAAAACTAGGAAAGGATAATTATATATAATTAAAGTTATATTAATTAATTACCCTCTTTAATATACTAGGAAAGGGACTTAAAAAGATTATTATTATAAGGATAAGCTACTTTATAAAAGAATATTAACTCCTCTTAAGGGAATATATAAGGGGATATACGCTATTATTAATTAAAAATACTATTTATATAATATTAAAAAGGATATATAACGCCTAGAAATCTAAAGATAACTAGGTTACCTCTCTACTTATATTTAATATAAAAGGCGTATTTAATAATATCTTATATCTTAAACTAATCTATAATTTAAGGAAATAAAGTATTAATTAATAGGCTATTAAATAGATATAAAGCTTCCTCTTTAATAAGTTAATAGTTATTATTATACTTAAAGGAGAGTTATAAGAATACTAAATAGTAATAGAAATTCCTTAAGGCTCTTTATTATTATTAATTCTCTACCTTTTTTATAATATTAATATCTTAGATATTTATAAGTAGAAAGGGTACCTAGTACTATTATATATTAATAATATTAATATATTAATAAGGGGACTTATAGCCTAAGTTAATTATAAGACTCTTAAGGATATTTATATAAATATTTAAAACTAGGCTACTACTTATACCTTTAAATTTAGGGTAGAAAAGTATTAACTTATTTACTTTTAACTTATAATAACTTAAGGAATAAAGAAATAGCCTAGAAATAACTTAAAAGTAGAGTTAAACCTTAATACCTTTATAATTAAATTAATTAGGTCTATTAGACTTCTTAGCCTAATATTAGACTTAGGATTAAACTAAAAAGACTACTTATAATCCCTTAAAGTAAAAGTTATAATAAAACTTAATAATCTTATAAACTACTCTAGATTAGCCTAGGATATCCCTTATAAAGGCTTATAAAGATTATATTAAGGTATAATTCTCCTTATATTACTTTTTAAGTATATAACTTAATATACCCTAATAGTAATAAAATATAAGTTTAAATAGAAATAGATACTTATTATATTATAAGTTATTTATAAGAGGGTAGCTTATATTATTTTAAAAGGGTTTAAGAATATCTTAGGGGTAGCTCTAGATATTAAATACTACTAACTTTTAATATAATAAGTACTAGAAAAGGTAGTTATAGATATAATATTATAGATTTATACCTACTTAAATTATAATACTATTAAAGCTATTTAGAGACTAATAGAGTTATAAAAACTACTAGGAAAGATAGTTAAATAGAAAAGCCCCTTAAAATAATTAAAGGTAAGGGTATTCTAAATTATTTAAGGTAAATAAAAAAGCGGGTACCCTTTATTACTCTATTATAATAGAAACCCCTAAAAGTATAAGTCTATAATAATAAGGAAGAGTCTATTATAAAGTATAATTAGGCTATTAAAATAGATTATACCTCCCTATATATTTATATTAATAAAAGTAGTATTAAAAAGAAGATTAATACCTTAATATAAGTATTATAATTAAAGGTATTATAAATAATATACCTTAATAATAGTAAATATTATATAATATATACTAGGGAATTAAAAGGGATTTATATAGCTTATAAACTTACTATTAATATAGCTCCATTAGTACTAATAATATAGATCGATAATTAGGCTTTAATTAAGTCTATAATAAACCTATAAGGATAGTTAAGATAGTATATCTTAAAGAGGATTATTAATAAGCTTACTAGACTTAAAGGTATAAGTATTCTAGTAATACTATAATAGATAGCGGTATATTATAGAGTTCTAGGTAATAAAAAAGTTAATAAACTAGCTAAATAGGTATTATAATAAGGTACTTATAAGGACTAGATTTATTTACTCTTAGCTAGTAAGTAATATATTAGAGTATTGATTAATAAAAGTTAGGTTAATACCTAAGAGGAATATAAGTAAGGTACTAAGCTAAAGTAATAGGTACTTATACTAGACTACTAAATTATAGCCTTTTATATAGGGGTATAAAAGGTTATAAGCTTAGTAGTTACCTAATTATAAATAAAGATAGCCCTTAAGGACCTCTTATATATATATTAGGTAGTTAAGTCGCCTAGATATCTTTATAAAGAGGGACGCTAGACTTAGGAGTATATTATTAGATTATATCCCTTATTTAAAGATAAGAGGTAGGCTATTCAGGGTAGCTAATTAATTAATATTAAGATAATTCTTACTATAATAAAACTAGTAAAATAGGCCGCGAAATTTATAATTAAGATAGAGACCTTAAAGGTCTTTAATAAGACTATTATTAAAATGATAATAATAACTATTTAAGGGTAATAGTATTAAGATTTTTCTATATAGGGATAACATCTAGCTATTACGCTAATAAGCGGAGGTACTATTTATCTAACTAGATTATAAACTGACGATAATAACGGCTAACAGGACGGTTTTATTTAGGGGACGGATTAGTACTCTAGGGTATTATATAATAGTATAATACTACTAAGCGACTATATTTTAACGGGGTATCATAATTTTTAGAATTAATTAATTTATTTTATTTTAGTTACTTACGCGATTTATTCTAGCGTTAATTAGTCCAGCGTTAATTAGTCCAGCGTTAATTAGTTAGTTATATAGTACTTAACCGGATATAGCTGTAAAGCCGAGTGGAGTCTAGTCTACTCTAGCCTATAAAGGCTAGAGGGTATTCCCCTCCGCGTAGGATTAACATATATATATATATATATACCCCTAGACTCTTTTATAGGTAAGAAGTCTTTAAAGGCTAGTAAGCTTTCTAACCTAAAGATTATAAGCCCTAAGACTAGTAAGCTTTTTCTAAACTTAAAAGCTCCCCTTAAGGTAATAGATAAAGAAATATATATAATAGGTATTATAAGTCTAAGAAATCTATTAGACCCTTATAAGATATATATTAATACCGCCTCCTACTATTAAACCTAAGTTAATATAGAGTTATTAAATATTACTAACGCCCGTTAATAGTCCTTACGCCTTAGAGAGGCTAATAGGGCCTTAACTTAAATAAATAAGGTATTTAAGAACCTTATTATTGAGTGAATTAGGGTAGTAAACTACGCGGAATAGCTAGATACCTTATATACGTCGCGGTCTAATCTAATATACTTATTCTAGTAAAAAAGATGATTAATAAGATACTACTAATATTTACTACCTTAGAGATAAAAGATAAGAAAGTATAAATAGAAATTAATAATACTATTATACCTAATTTACTAAAAATAATTCAAGGGGACTAGTTAGTACTTATTTTATAGTTTATAATAATAAGAAAAATATAAAAATATAATTAAATACTACTTAAATATTTGAATATAACCCCCTACCTACTTATAATACTCTAAAGACCTTGAAGACCTATATAAAAGGGGTAATAAAATATAAATAATCTATTAGAGTACTTTATAAACTTCTATCTAGTATAATTAGGTACTAATATCCTTGAGGATAATTTCTTACTCTAATAGTTAAGATAACTTCTACCCCTTATAAGGGCTATAAGGAATAAGAGGGGGGATTATAAATAATAAGTAGGTAGTAATTAGGGCTAGTAGAGTAGGAAGGAGTAATTAGGTATAGGTTATTATTAGGCCTATAGTATTATAACTCTTATATAGTTAAGAATTAAGACTATTATAACGATAATACTATGTACTACAGGTAAGACGTAAGACAGCTGTAAACGGCAAGTAGGTAGCGATTAGGGCTAGTAGAGTAGGAAGGAGTAATTAGGTACAGGTCGCTATTAGGCCTATAGCATTATAAATAGGTAAGACGTAAGATAGCTACTATATATTACCGGTAATATATACCTTTATTATAATATACTATTATAGAAAAATAAATATAATAACTTAAGGGATAGTTAATAGCTATATTACAATAGTAGGAAGAATAACTAACCGGCCCTTAAATAATTATATAAGCTAGCTAACGTTAACTTATTACTTAAAGGGCTAGGAAAGGAGGCTAAGGTTAAGGTATAATTTATTAATAAATTACTTAGTAATATAGATAATATTATTATTAACAGATAATCTATAAGAAGGAGGACTATATATAATAAAGAATTTTAAGATAATATTATTAGCTATAATAACTATCTATCCTTTATTAGTAAGAGTATAACTAATATTAATACTATATTAATTAAACTACCTTTTAAATCTAGGGGTCTATTTATTATCTAATAGGTCCTCTTATTATTATTAATAGCTTTAGGCTTAGACTCGCCTAGACTTATATACTAAATAGTATATAGGAGTAACTAGATATTTACTATCAATATTTTAATAATTTAAATTAAGATACCCTTACTTTTACTTAGTATACCCTTTAATCTATTAACTTATATATCTAGGGGTTTAAATCCTATTATAACCGCCTTAAAGAGGATAAATTATAATATCCTATTAATATTATAAGTATTTATATCTAATAGCTAAATCTTAAATAATAGGATAAAGGTATTTATAATTATCTTATCTTTATAAAAGTTACTTATATTATAATAACTCTTAATAATATTATAAGAGGCTAGATTAAGTAGGATATTTATATTAAAGTTATTAAGGGGGGCTTTATATTAATTTCTAACTAATATTCTTTTTATATAGCCCTTTAATATCCGCTCCTATTTTTATTTAGTAAATAGTTATACTATAACTACCTCCTATTAGCTAGCTATTAGCTTCTAGGCGACTATCTATTATATATATTATAACGGAACTATATTACTAATACACTTACCTAATATACCTTAATTAGTAGTTATAATAAGCTGGAGTAGGAAGAGGGCAGCGACTTTAAGTAGGAACTAGACTAGTATATTACCGGCGAGTATATACCTTAAGATTATAATAGGTCTTAGTAAGTAATAAAATATTAATATAAAATAAAATAAAATAAAATGGATATAAGTAAGACTATTTAATATATTTCCCTAATTATTTTTTAGACTTAAATCTACTTAAGGTAGGTAGTAGCTCCCTCTTTATTATTTTTAAAAATCTATTTAAAATCCTATCTATCTTTAATATTTTATTTTTATTTAATTTATTAATTACTTTATAAACTTCCCCCTTAGTAACTTTTATACTTATTACTAGGGGTATATTATATTAAAACCCCTAGATATTACTTAAATTAACCCTTAAAAGTAGGGGAAGAAGGTCTTTTAAAGGACTTCTACCTTCTTTTAAAATATAAGGCCTTCTCTATCCTTTTTAAAGGGAGGGAACTTTAAGAGTTTTTAAAGTAATATATTTCTTTTTTAATCCTATTTAATTAGTTTCTAGAGTCTATAAAGTAACTAGGATACTTTATATACTCCCTTTTTAAAATAAAGTATCCTTTAATCTTTTAAGCCTTTTATTATACTTTTAAATTCCTTTAACTTCATTTTTAAATATATTTTATTTTAAGCTTTAACGCCGCCTTTATAACCTTTATATAATTAAAAATTTAAAAAGACTTTATTTTTAAAGAGGGCTTTATTTATAATACTACCCTCTTTATAATTTTTATTAATTTATAAAGTATTTTAATTAAGTAGCTATTAATTTATTCCCTAGATATTTTTAACTCTCCTTTTAATAGTAAATATTAAAGGATATTTATTTATTCCTTTATCTCTTTTAAATTTACTATCTTTTATCTCTTTTATAAATATAAGACTACTATCTCTACCTTAAGGTTAACCTTAATATATATTAAGATATAATTAAATTTATAATAGAGATCTAACTTAATATAATAGTTTAATAATATTTATTAATAGCTTTTATTATAAATATTATTTTTAATAGTACTTTCTACTTTCTTTATCTTTTAAATTATTATATCCTTTAATAGAGTAAGTTTTATTCCCTTTTCTTTTATAATATATATTAATATATTTATTACTTTAAAATATATATATTTATCCCTATTATTCTAGTCTAAGTAATAGAGGTTAAAGTCTTTTATTATTATATATTCTTTAAGCTAGTTTAATTACTCCTTTACCCCTAGTAGTATAAAGAGGCTATTTATTAAGGTCTTAAACTTTAAGTTAGGGTTATATATATTATATATTTAGAGATATATTAATATACCCCCTTCCTTCTTTATAACTTATATCTCTAGGGAGTATAAGTCTTTTAATATAAATTTAACTCTCTATTTATTAATATATTAATAAATTTATAAAGAAATATATCCTTATATCCCTCTTAACTTTATATATTAAGTAGAATATTCCCCTATTTAAGTTATATATTAAATCTGTCTTCTTTATATATAATAGTTTTTATATAGCTAGGATATTTATTTATTATATATATCTCTTTATCTTTTAGTAATATTTTTATTATTATAATCTACTCTCTTTATATATTATATTATAATAGTTTTATTATCCTTTATACCCTTATAAAGATTTTTATTAAATATCCCTTATAACCTTTATTCCCTTAATAATTAGAGCCTCTTATATTAATATATCTTTTAATATATATTAGCCTATTTTTATTACTTAAAGGGTAATTAGCCTTTTAGGCCTATTTTATAATATTATTATTAATAGTAATATAATTCCCTTTTTTCATCCTCTTAAAGATTTATTTATATTATAACTTTATTAAGGTCTTTAAACCTTAATATAAGCTTCTTCTTCTTCTTCCTTATTATTATTATTATTTACTCCCTTTAAAGCTACTTCTAGGTATCCTTTTACTTATTTCTCTTTATAAAGTTTTTATATAACTTCTTCTTATTTTCTACTATCTTTTAATAGAGTTTATTAAGTACTTTTACTTTAATTATATATTTTTATTTTTAAGTTATATAATTATTCTTTATATATTATATAATTATTAGTAAAGCCCTTAGAAAAACTTTTTATTATATCTTAATACCTTTATAATAATATATAGTAAGATAAGTCCTAATATTAGGATATAGTATTAGGGGAGGAGTTATAAGTAGTAGTAGTAGTAGTAGTAGTAGTAGTAGTAGTAGTAGTAGTAGTAGAGGTAGTAGGCTAGGGAGTAGAGGAGAGACGCCCGTATAAAGGCTAAGGAGCCTAGCGGGGGGGAAGGAGCTTAAAGATAAGGGAATACGCGTTAGGAGAATATTAGTACAGGCCTTAGAAGTTATAATAGCTATATAAAATATATTAATAGGTAGAATAATATATAAGATAAGAAGGATAATAGGGGCTAGGCTTAAATATATAAAAGAGTTTATTATAAAGGTAGACTAATAACTTAAAGAAATATATAAATTTAAGAAAATAATAAAAGAGTAATCTTAAAGAGGGAAGATATAAAGGGGTAAAAAGAGCTAGATATAAATAGCTAATTAAAACCTAATTATTATAGGCATTAGCGTATACTATAGAAGGCTTCCGCAGTTACCTTATTATTTCGTTAATAGAATCCTTAATAGAAAATTAACTATTCTACCTATAATTATTCTACCTATATTAATTAGTAGTAATACTATAGGTATTTATCTTTAAGGTATTAAATAATTACCTAGGAGTACTAACTACTATTTATAATACTAACGCTATCTTTATAATACTAATAATCACCCTCTAAGTCCCTTAACCCTACCAAGCCTTATACCTTTAGTAACCGCTTCTATAATTAAAAGTATTACTTATACTTTATAATAAAGGCCTTATTTATATTAATTTAAATATAGAAGTAGTCTAAGATTAGAAGCCTTTAATAAATACCCTTATACTATAGCCTTCTAACGCTCCTTCTAGTCCCTTTCTAGGAATAAAGCTCCTTCCCTTTTAAACTATTTAAATAATTATATAAGTTACTTACCTATTTTACTTTTCTTTTATTATAACTCCTATAATAATTATAATAGCTATTAATACTATTAATTTATAAGGTAGCTACTATTAAAGGCTCTAATAATATTTTATTTATCTTAAATATAACTACCTTAATCCTATTAGCTATCCTTATACCGCTAGATATTATTACTTAAGCCTACTTAATATCTAATTTCTTTAATACTAGGTATTAGTATAGCTAGATTATTTAAAAGGTAACTTATAAGGTTATCTATTTAATTACCTCTAAGTATAAAAGATCTTTACCTCTCCTTTATAAAGCTACTCTATTACGTAGTACTTAATTAGGATCTTAAGACTTAGATTAAGCTAAATATACCTAGCTAAGTAATTAGGCTATTAATCTACCCCTCTTTAAGATATTTATAAAAGCCTTTATTATTACTACTACCTAGTTATATAAGTTTACTAGGTCCCTATTAATAGGTATTATACCTACTTTAACCTCTCCTAGATTTAGCCTATTAGGATAGTTAGGCCCGTTAGAGTAGTTAAGCCTATTAAATTAATCTAGCCTAGGCTCCTATTTACTAATAATCTAAGGTATATTAGTTAAAAGAGATATATATTATAATCTATTATAACCTTTTATAAATATAGCTACTCTATTTTTATAAGTATAAGCTAATTAAATAGCCGCTATTATTACTTAAGTAATAACCTTACTATAAAATTAGTAGTAAGCTAATAGTAATTAAGTAAATCTAATAAATCCTAATTAAGGACCTTATTCTACTTAGTTTTATATTTAAGATATAGGCTACTTTAAATTAAAGCCTAATATACCTATTATTAAGGTTAAGGATAGGTATAATATCTATTATAATATCTATAACTTTACTACTAGGTTATAAGTAAAGGCTATTATAATAGATATAGCTATTTTTATAATAAAATCTTAATACCTATCTACTTAAAGAAGCTAATAACTAGTTTACTAGTTAATTAATATATAACTCTAGATAAAGATTAAGATATAATCCTAATAGTATTAATCTTCTTACTATAATAGAAAATACGGAAATTAAGACCCTAAGCTTATCGCAGCTTATTAGTTAGTCTATAAGTACCTCAGATTCCTTTCCTAGACTAGCGCGAATATTAGAACTCTAATATATCTTTATATTCTACCTATATATATACCTACCCTTTATAATATTTTCTACTTAAATAAAGTTATAAAGCTTATCTATAGCTATTTAATACTTTAAAAATTATAAAAATTAGTATAGTAGTTTGAAAGATATATTAGAATAAATAAATTTACCTACTAAATTCTATATACTAATGGCTAGAATAATTAGATTAATAATAAAAATCCTATTATTATTTATAAATTACCTATTCTACTACCTTACCTACTAATATATCTAATATCAGCCTAAATAGGGGGAAATATCTATCTTATTACTAGGTATATAACGCTATTAGAATAATCTATATTACTATATAGGTTTATAAGCTAATACTATTATATTTATAGGCTATCTACCTACTAATATATCTAATTTACTCCCTACTATTTACCTCACCTACTAATATATCTAATATCGGTCTAAATAGGGGGAATTATCTATCTTATTACTAGGTATAAAACGCTATTAGAATAGGTATATATATATAATATAGCTAATACTATTATATATATAGGCTAGAAACCCTACTATTTATATTACCTACTAATATATCTAATATACTCCCCGCTATTTACCTTACCTATTAAATACTAGGTAGTAGAGGTAATTTTCTAATATAAAAATCTTAAATTTTTATAAGTATTTTCTAGTAGTTAGTATAATACTCTAGAAAAGAGATTTTAAGATTCCCTAGGTAAGTCTTTAAAGTTACTTAAGTCTATTTATTATACTATTTAAGATATTTATAATTAAGATAACCCTATTAAATATATAACTAATATTATAATTAATAGTCCTAATACTAGTATTACTACTACTAAATTATTATAAATACTTTACTCCTTACTTATAAATATATAGATAGTAAACTCTATTATAACTTAAGTAAGCTTATAACTACTTTAATTATTATAAGCCTAATAAAAGAATTATATTTATAAAAGGATATCTAGTTTAATATTTATATAAATAGTATATCTTTTATATTAAAGACCTTAATAATTATAATAAGTTAATAGTTATAAGATAATAGGCTAATTTATTAATCTAGTTAATATTAATCTTAAGTAATTAATTAGTTATAAAACTAATTAACTAGTAATACTTACCTCTACTATTAAAATAATCTAGCTTATAATTCTAATTAGAATTAAAAAATTTCAGGCTAAGATATACCTTAACTATTATAATTACTATAACTATTATAAGCCTCTTAAAGGCTTTAAATTATAATAGGCCTTATAAATAGGTTAAGTTTTTAATTATAAGGGTAGAATAGTAATTATAATAATAATAGTAGACCTTAAAGGGTCTATTAAGCTATAATAAAAGAGTCTATAAAAGACTTTAATAATAAATATAATTAATTAGCTAGTTAATATAAGTATAATAATAAACTATCTATTAAAGGCTTTTATAATAATAATTATAATAAGACTTAAGATATTAACTTCCTTATATAACTAAGAGATACTAATTATCTTTATTCTAATTATAAATCTACCTTCTTATCTTAGAATAAGCTATTTAATTACCTTAAATTATAATATTAGCTAAAGCTTCCTAAGCTAACTAAGCTAATATTATAACTATTAAAGCCTTTACTAAATAACTCTTAAATTAATCTAAGTAATACTATAAATAAAGACTTTAATAATATCCCTAAAATTAACTTTATCTATATTAACTCTAATATAATTCTAGATTAGAGTAAGCTACTAGGTTATAAGTTTTATAAATAGAAATATATTATAATTAAGGTATCTTAGTTTAAATTAAATAGGGAGTAGACTAATATCTACCTTAATAGTACCTAGTTATATAATTACCCTTATTAATTATACCTACCTTATAAAGTACCTCCCTAATATTTAACTTAAGAAGATACCCTTACCTATACTAGTTTATAGCGTAGGAAATAATATTAAAATAGGTAGAATAGTAATAGTTATTACCTTACTAGCTATATAAGTAGAGAGAGAGATAGGATATATAAGATACTAAGATAGGTACTAGCACGCGTCTAATACGCGGTTAATCTAATTAATTATATCCTGATTTAATATATTTTAATACTCCTATTAAAATAAAGTACCTTATTAATATAATAGTATAACTAACTTATTAATATTTTATTCTAACTATCTAAGATCCCCCTTCTTAACTAAATACTAGGTAATAGGCGTAAAGGTAAGGTAGATAGTAGTAAAATACTATTATAAGATAGTAATTTAATAAAACCCTTTTAAATATAAATTAAAAGAACCCTAATAAGGTAGGTATAATTATAAGGTTAATAATTCTATTTATATAATTATTTCTAGGATATACTTATTTTATAAGGGGATACTATTAGGGTTTTTATATTATAATAACTTAATAGTGTATTTCTTACCTTTAATATATTAAATAAGCTTATATTAAGTAGGGAGGAGGGTATTATAAGACTTAATTTTAGTATTTATATCTTTAATAATATTATAATTAAAAATATTAATATTAATACTAGGATAAAGGATTATTATTCTTTAATAGTATTAATTATCTACTTCTTATTCTTATCCTACCTAGGTATCTATCTAGGTAGTAAAGATAGTAAGGCTATTATAACCTAGAGGGATATTATACTAAAAGTTATTATAAGTATTATAATTACTAGTATTTAAGAATATCTTATACTAGTTATACTTTATATTAGAAGTAGGGTAAGAGATAGGATTATAATAGATATATATTATAATCTAAGCTTAATAATTTTATAAAAAAGTAATTAATTTATCTATTATAATATTAATTTATAACTAAGAGTAGTTTAATATTTAAATAATATTACTAATAGTATAACTTATTATTTAAGCTTAGAATATAAAAAGATAATAGAGTTAAATAGGCTTATAAAATTTATTTTATATTCTAATATTCTAATATAAAGTTATAAGATTAGAAGGGTAGGTAGTTAAGAGCTAGCTATCTTTTAATTAATACTAGAAGTATTTATAAAGCTATTAGGAGTACTTATAAAGCCTTATTATATTAAAGACTCCTACTATTATAATATTTCTAAGCTTAAGGCCTTATAAAAGGGGATAAATTTATCTTTAAAAAGGGCTTTAATAAGGTTATTAACTACCTACTTATTAATCTTAATATATTCTAGCTTAATATTATTAATAGTAACCTATTTTTATATATAATAATATTAGATATTAATATACTTTATATATATATAAAACTAGGAGTTCTTAGCTAGGGTAATAACTCCCTAATTATTATAATAAAGTATTATAATAGTAAGTTAGTAAGTATCTTTAAAGAGGTCTAACTTAATAAGTAGCTATTAGAGTTAAATAGTTTCCTTAATAATTTATATCTAACTTATATATTCTACTTTATAACTAAATAGGGTAATAATAGACTATTATTTTAATAACTAGCTTATTACTCTACTATTAATATTAAAAATATGGCTTATAATTAATTATTAAGTATTTTAATCCCTAGCCTAATTAATATTATTATAGCTAATAAGTAGAGAGATACTTTTATAAAAAGTAAGTTATAAGTTAATTATACTTTAAAAGTAGTAGAAAATCCTCTTAATAATTATTATATTAATAAAAACTAGTACTTACTTAAAAAAGGTTAATAAAAAGTATAAAATAAACCTTATATTTAAAAAGAACTATTAAAAGGTTATAAGATCTCTTATATATATTATACTTAAAACTTAGTTTAATCTTATTTATATAATATTAACTATTAGCTATTATACTACTAACCTTAATAAGTTATATTAAGTAGCTATTAAGTATATCTTTTAATATTTATAAGTTATAATTAGATTTTAACTTATATTTTAAGGCTCTTTATAAGACCTTCTTAAGTATATTAACTTTAATTAGGTAGGTAATTATAATACTTATAAGTTAACTTTAAGTTATATCTTTAATATTAGTAGTATAACCCTTAACTAGTCTTTTAAATAATAGGTTATAATAGCCCTTTCCTTATATAAAGTAGAATATATTAATTAGATATAGGCCTCTGAAGAAGCTATTTAGTTAAAAACCCTCTTTAATTAACTCTATTCTAGGGAAGTACTTAAAATAGTAATTATTTATAATAATAACTAAGGCGTAATTACCCTTATAAAGAACCTTAAATTTTATATTTACTTTAAATATATTAAGCTTTAATATTACTAGATAAAGGAGTAAATTACTATTAAAAATTTTAATTTTAAGTATATTCCTGTAAATTAATAGTTAGCTAATAGCCTTATTAAACCCCTTTATAAGGAGAAGTTTATTACTTTTTATAAGGGACTTAGTCTAGAGGAGGTCCTTTAATATAATAGGAGTATTATTACTAGCGGGAGTAAGCTTAAGGATACCTTAAATTATTATTAAGTTATAAGGACTAACTACCTTAAAGACTAATAACGGCGACCTTATAATAATATAGAGCCTTATAACTACTTACCTAGCTATTATAAGTACTATTAAGCCTAGATAATAATAGTAATAATTAATAATATATTAATAGTTAATAATATTTACCTTCTTATAATATATTTAATTGTATTTTAGTATAATTTTACTATATATAATTTTATCTTAAAATAAAAATCTTAAATAATTATATTTTTTTATAAAAAGTAGAATTTATAATTTAATATAATTATTTTTAGTATTTAATAGTTTAATATAATTATTTTTAGACTATTTTTAAAATATTCTTTAATTTTAGGGGTATAAATAGTTTAAGTAGGAGTATTAAAATATAGGGTCCTACTAAGACGCTAGTATACTTAGTAATATATAACTAAGTAGTCTTTTAGTATCTATACTTAGTTCTTATATATCTAGACTTAGTAACCTAATTAACTATTCTATTATATACTTTAATACTTTAAGTATCTTTTCTTTTTTATTAATAATAATTAAAATATCTTTCCTACTTATATAATATAAATTTTATACTTTAAGATAATCTTATTTAAATCTTTTTAATATATTTAATATATTAATTAAGTCCTACTTATATAATTATTAATTATAAGTATAAGATTAACCCTTCTACTTTATTAAATACTAAGGTTTATTATAAGAGATTTTATAATTAAGAATAACTTTAACCTCCTATTTATTTTTATTATTTATAAGTTCTATTTATATAACTTTTATAATACTCTTATTATTACCTTTATATAACTTTATAAATAATATATAAAAGATATTATATATATAAAAGATATTAGGTAGTTATAACTTATATACCTAACTATTAATATAATTAAAGACCTTAAAAGGCCTTAGATAATATTATAATAATTTTTTAATTACTTATATTAATTTAATATACTTTATATTTAATAAGATATAATTACTGATATTATATTATCTCTACTTTTATTATTTATTTATATACTCTACTTATATAGCTTATATTTAATATAATATTATTTTTAACCTTTCTTTTATTTTTAAAGTAACTTAATCCTTTTATATATTAATAAGACTTCTTCTAATAATAGCTTAAAAAATTTATATCTAACTCTAATAAATAATTATAAAGCGCTTTATATAAAGGTAGCTTAGTATTAATATATTTAATATAATTATATATAAATTTTATTAAATAAAGTAACTCTACCTAGTTATCTTATCTCTAAGTAGAATAATAGTATAAATATTACTTAAATATACTATTCTATCTCTCTATTTAATTATTTATTTAGGGATAGAAAGTAATATTAAGCTTTCTTTTTATATTAATATAATAACATATAGCTACTTAAGAGCTGTTTATATATATTATTCTTTAATTATTAATAATACCTTTAAGCTAACTAAATTTTAAAAAGATCTTATAATATATTAGATTAGTAATACTAATAATATTAACTATCTTTATAATTAATAGATATTTAGCTACCTTAATATAATAGTTTATAACTATTAGGATTATATTATAAATACTATCCTTTTATTTACTTAAAAGGAGATTTATAATAAAATTTATTATAATTTCTTAAAAAGATCTTATAAGTATTAGTATTAGTAATAATATATTATAAATAATATACTTATATAACTTTATTAATTAATAGGTTAAATATTTATATATATAAATATAAATATTTTACCCTATTAATTTTTATTAAGAGTTTTATTCAATAAGCTCTTATATACGCTTTTATAAGTAGTAGCTAGTATAAGGGTTATTATAATAAAGCTTTAAAATTTCTTATCTAATTACTTTATTATTAAATATAAAAATTATATTACCCTTATAAAGGACCTCTATTTTATTTATTAATAAAGATATATTAATAGCCCTTTTATAACTTTAAGACTTTAATAATTATTTTTTATTATAAATATCCTTATCTCCCTCTTAAAGATATTAGAGTATCTTTAATATTAGATTATTATATTTATTTTATACGCGCTCTATTATTAATATAATTATAAGATATCCTTTAAGTATTATTTAATTAATATTAAATTATTACATAATAGGGTTTAAGCTATTACTTATATTACTTTATATCTTTAAGAGTATATTACTTTCTCTTATTTTCAAAGTATAAGGCTTTTTAAGCCCTATCTTTAACCTTTTATAATATTTATAATTATAGGCCTTATTATCTTATAAACCTTTATAAATACTATATATATAATACTTATTAAAAGGAATATACCTAATATTTTTAAACTTATTTTATAATATTAGTAGATAAGTATCTTCTTTATCTATTATTAATATATAATTTAGCTACTTTAATAGGGTATTAACTAGGTTTTTAATATTTATATAATAGTATATCTTAAAGTTATATATTATAAGCTTTATTACTTAATATACTTATCTCCTTATTATTATTAATATTATCTAAAAGTACCTTAAGTTATTATAATTAACTAGAAAATACCTATAAAAATTCAAGATTTTTACTTAGGAAAAGTATACTTAAAAGTATAATTCTTCTATTTATTAGTAAGTAATAATAGTTATAAGGGTAATTTAAGTCTAAATATAATAGATATTTATATAAAATTTTATAGATACTAAGACCCCCCTTAAGTATTATAAGAGATATAAGGTAAATATTACTAAAAATATTAATTTTTAATCTAAGGGATTATTTATAATAGTTACCTAGTACTAGAGTATTAATAAATAATTATTAGGCCTACCTATATTATAAATCTATTATAATATTACTTAGGACTAATAGGGTATAACTAAGTATACTATTATTAGACGACTTATTATATTAGTTATTATTAGGAAAAGATATTATTATTATTAAGATAGAAGTATTAAAAGACTAATATTATCTACTAAGTACCTAACTAACTACGGGATATCTAGTATAATAATATTCTATTCTATTAATAACTTTTATACTATTAGACTATTTAATATAACTCTTAAATTATTATACCCCTTATATTATAATATATCTTTTATACTCTTATAATAATTATTAATAGTTATATTAGATTTATTATATTAATATAAAGGAATCTATTAGATATAGGAGTTTATATAACCTAGTATTTATCTAGCTCTCTAAAGTTTAACCGGCGGTATTTAATAAATTAAATAGTAGAATAGCTTATTTTTATTATTAGAAAGTCTAATATTATAGTCTAATATAAAGATATAACTAAATAACTGAATATAGTATTAGGCCGTTTTTATACTTCTAATATTATAATTATTATTCTTATAAGCCGCTAAGTAGCTATTAATAAGATCTAGGTATTAATAATAAGTTATAACTAATACATTAGGGGTAGTCTACCTATTATTTAATAGTACCTACTTATATATAATATTTCTTATTATTTAGCTAGATATATATTTAGGAGTTTTAGGCTTAATAATATAGAGGTTTCCCTATCTTATTACCTATAATAGAGTTATATATAGCTAATTATAACTATAAGTAGGCCTAGTCTATAAGTTAATACTTATATACTTTATTAATTAGCCTTATAATTTATTAATAGTTATAATAAATACTAGTTAGATAGGGTACTACTTATAAATTAAGGGGGTAGGAATCCGCCTATTATTTTCTTTAAACTATAATAGTATTTTAAATAATATTACCTTCTTACTATTATAAGTACTACTCATAATCTCCCCTTTAAAGATATATTTACTATACTTTATTACTTATAATTAGGTCCTATTATATAAACATAATAGATTAAGGTTTCTTAATAGTATAACTAGTACGCCTAGCTTAATATATAACTTATAAGACGGTAGGGAGGGTTTATAAAACCTATAAAAGTACTTAAGGGGGAAGAGTTTATTATCTTCTTCTAATATAATATAATTAATACTCTAGTATATTATTATATTACTAAGGATATATAATATTATTTTAGTATTAATACTAGTAATATCTTTATTAATAATAATAAGAATAGCCTATTCTAATAGATAATCCCTTTAAGAGATATTTATCCTAATATTAATATAAATATTCTTAACTAAATTATTAATAGTATTTGTAGGGGTATAACTATATTTCTAATATAATACCTCTTTATTAGTAGTAGGGCTTTTATAAATATTAATACTATTACTAATAGTAAGGAGATTACCTATAAATAGTCCTATTTTATAATATATAATATCTATTAAATTAGAATTATTAAGTTACTTATTAATAATAAGATTTAAACATATAACGTTATTCTAGAAATAGGCCTTTTAAAGATATACCTTAATAACTTAGCTACTAGATCCTCCTAGAATAACTAGGAGTATTTATTAGAAATTACTATAAAAGTAGACTACCTTACCCTTAAAATAAGCCTAGTAATTATTATAAATATTTTAAAGGCTATAATTAATAGCTTCTATATTATATTAACTTTATATAAGGGACTTATTTTAAAAGATAATATAAGCTTACTTAATTAGCTTAATAAGATTAGTCCCCTTCTTAATCTTATATAAAGAGGTAGTATTAGAGTCTAGGGGTATCTTAAATTATAAGTAAGTAGTCTAACCTCCTTATAATAGTATTAATATAATATTAGAAGATACTACTACTAGAGTAACCTTTTACTAGGAATATAGCCTTTCTATAATAATATTTTAAACTATTATCTTACTAGTCCCTCTAGTACTATTAAAGAAGAATAATATACCTAGAGTACTAACTTTATTATTAGTATTAGTATTAATAGCGGTAATATTCTAATTAGTAGTATAGTATTAATTAATATTTAGCCTATTTTATAAGACCTTAGCCTTATTAGGGGTAATTTAATAAGATATTTCTTCCTATAAAAGTCTATTTAGAATATTATTAAAATTATTAAATAGGATAGTTAGAATAGGTAGGCTATATTAGGTTAGATCCTTTGTATATTTAGGGGTTAATTAATATTCTAATTAGCCGTTAATTAGGTAAAGGGTATACTATTTTATAAATAACTATTACTTATAATAATTATCTAATATTTAAAGTATTAAAAAATCTTATTATAAGAGGTATAAATAGTTATTTAAGATATACTCCTTATATTTATTCTATAATATAAGAGTGTTAGTAGGTTAGAGTTTAATTAATACTAATATAAAAAGACTACGTAGCTTATAACCTCCCTAAAAATCCTTTCCCTTATTAAGGATCTTATTAATATATTTATTATTTTTAGTTAACTTAAGCTTTATATAGGCCTCCTTCTATCCTATTAGCTAGCCGTCTACTATCTAAAGATTATTAAATAATATAGCCCCCTTAATATAATAGAGGAGTAGTTAGTAATAGTAGAGATCCTTAGTTTTAAGACTAATAAAATTAATATACCTAAGAGTCTCCCCCCTTTTATATATTTTCTAATATTTATTTCTTTTATTCTATATAAAGACCTCAGGAAAATCCGCGTATAAGTAGTTAAATAGATCCTATATAATAGTAGGATATTTCCCGTTCTATTTTATAAAAGGTAATAGCTAACTATTATTATAAGCTTCCTTAGTAAGATAGTTTATATTAAAAATTTTATTAATATACCTTACCGTCTATAGTCGTAGGCTGAATAATTTGTTAATAGAGTATTAACTACTTATTAACAGGTTTTTAATTTTAATATATATGTTAAATTATTATTAAGATATCTTTTTATTAATAAGTTGTTAATATACTATTATCTTAAATAACTATTTAAGTTAATAATTAGTTAATTATACTATAAAAGCTTATTAAATTCCTATTATAATATTATTGACAGGTTATTAATAATTTAGTAAATAATTAAACTCTAATTAATATTTAATCGATATCTTAGTAAGTCTTATTAGATAGCTCTTTAACCCGGAATCCTAATAAACTTCCTATTAACTAAGAGGTACCTCTATTAAGTATTTAATTAATCTAGTAATATAGTTCCTATTATTACTATACCTAATATATATAAATACTACTTACTCCTAAAACCTATATAGAAGCTAAATTATAGTATTATAATAACTATAGCGTATATAAAATCCTAATAGTTACTATTAATCTACTACCTCGCTATTAGACTTATCTACCTTCTTAATACCTTATAAATAGCTAGAAATATACTAGACTAAGGTTTAATAAGCTAGAATACCCTTATCCTATATACCTAATACTAAGTATTTTATTAATTACTAATTTATACGCTAATATTAGTAAATCTATAGATTATTTAAATATAATAATAAATTATAACGACGTAATATTAGAATTACCCGCGTAGATACCTAATATACTAGTTAAGATATAATATAGCTAGCTTTAAGCGAGCGTTTATTAATAGTTACTATCAGGTAAAGAGATCTTATTATACTATTTTTATATTAGCTAATAATTATCTAAGACTTTAGAAGCTATTAGGTAAGGAGACTATTTTTATATTAGCTTACCTTAATATCTAAGACTTCCCTAATTAGGTATTAAAATAATAATAGTACTTACTAGGTAACGCCCCGCATCTACCCCTTTATATATCTCCCCTTACTAGTATTATTAGTTATAGCTCTAACTTATAGGTTAGCTTCTAAGATAGACCGTTAGGGTTAATAGGGGGCTAGCTAGGGGTTTATAAGTATTTTATTAGCGTCTTATATAGGTCTACTTTAAAACAGAATATAACTATTAATATTAGTATACGTAGTTACTATTTTTTTAATATCTTATTATATACTAAGTAACTTAATATTTAAAGCCTATAGATTATATCCTTAGACCTATTATATTATTAGTTATAATATTTATATTCTACTTATAAGTCCTTACTATTATAGAATATTACTCTAATATATAATATTATAAATTAGTAATAGTATTATAAAATAGGGATAGGCTAAATTATAAGAAAGCGGTAATCTAGTCCCTATATACTAAAATATTAAATAGTAATTAGAAATATTAAAGTATAAAGTAGTAATTAGAAATAGAGGAGTAATAAGCTAGACTTATAAAATTAAGTATTTACTAAGTATCCTAATATAATAGTTAGTAATAGTTATTATAAAACCTACTTTCTCTAGAAATTATAGAGGAGATATTAAGTATTACTAATAAGTAGTAAGACTAGTTAATTATTATTATCCTTATAATAAGATTATTACTTTTCCCTATTCTATCCTATTATTATATTAGTATTCTTATATAAGAAAATCTAGGGAGTAGAGAAACCCTTATATCTAAGCTTATTATCTTTCCTAATTATCTCCTTAAATATATATATCCTAGTTATATATCTTTATTCCTACTTAACTATTAAAGTAACCCGCCTACTTTATAAATCTACTAATATTATTTTATATATCTAGGAAGGTCTAATCTTTACTACCTAATATTAGCTAGCTAGTACCTATTATACTACCTATTAAATCCCTAGCGCCGGTATAATAGTCCTCTAATCTAGGTCTATTATATAGTAATAGGATATATATATATATACCTATAATATAAAGGTAAAGGAGATATAAGAGATAGGTTATAAGCTTATATCTAGAGATAAAAGTATTAAGATATAATATAAGTGCGGTTAATATACCCTATTAGTAATAAGTATAATATTAGTTAATAGTAGTAGATTACCTAGGGATAGCTAATTATCTTATAATTACTATAATACTTTATATATATTAGTAGTAGGTATTTATTAAGATAATAGAAATAGGAATTAGAAATAGATATAGTAATAGAGACGGAGATAGTAGTTAGAGATAGAGAAGGTAATTAGTAATAAAGAAGAGGTAGTAATTAGTAATAAAAAAGAGGTAGTAATTAGTAATAGAGATAAGATAAAGAAGGTAATTCGTAATAAAGAAGAGGTAGAGAAGGTAATTAGTAATGGAAAAGGTTATAGAGAACTATATTTTAGAGATTTAATGATTATAATAGGTATATATAAAGATAATTTCGCGATTATGAAAATTATTAAGTAGCTTTTTATAATTATAATTATAATTAAAGCCCTTATTATAAGTGAATATTATTTTTATATAAACTAAATATTATAATTTAGATCTAATAGGAGGATTTCACCTCCCCTCTCTAGGCGCTTTTCTCCTTCTTCTTTTTTCTTAACCCGCTTAATATATATAATATAGTACTTCTAATAACTAATACCTTATAAGCTAACTACTTTTATATTATTTAATATCTTAAGATATAGCGTCTATAATATAGGGTTAAGCTTAAGCTAATTAAAGTCCTTAACTATTATTAGATATATAAAGAGCTAGGGTCTATTATAAAAAAGTTTATATAATAATACCCTATTAATTCATCCTAGCCTAGATAATTAGATAGTTATAAAGTTACTAATCTAAAAGTTAATTCTATATTTAGATTCCTTATAAAGAAAATTAGTATTATTAAATATTATTATATAAGATATTTATAATATAGTTTATAGTATAAAAAGACTGTATTTAGGAGATAAAATATTATTATTATACCTATTTACAAAGGCTAGCTTTTTATACTATTATATTCCTATCTTTTATAAAAAGGTAATATTAGGCTAGTAGTAGTTAATATTATAGGCTTCTCTTAATATACTTATAAAGGGATACTTAAACTCTAATTAACTAGGCTATAAAGGCTAACTAAGGTAATTTTATATAAAAGATCTTAATAGATAATTTATTATTAGTAGCTTCTTATATATCTTATTATCTATAACTATAAGTTATAATTTATTTTACTTAGCTTTAGTCTATTTAGATTTTAGTAGAAGTATATTAAGAAGGTTAGGATACTACTTATAAATTATTATAAGCCGCGTTATTAAATTTATATTACTTCTTATAAATAACTTAGAGAGTATAAAATAAATAGTCTAATATATAAGGGTACTATATAATAACGTGGCTATTAAGTACTATAAACGGTACGTATATATATATATATATATAGAACTCTCTATTCTTATTAATAGTAAGACTAATTACTACCCTTCCCTTTAGGGGGAATTCCCTCCTTTATATATTATAGGGAAAGGGGTAGTATAGTACTATTATATATTATAAACGCCACGTTAATAGTAATATTATATTCCTAACTAATCCTTATAATTATCTCCCTATCTAGGCTCTTAGGCCTTAAGAGTATAAAAGGTTATAATCTATAAGAGATACTCCCTTAATAATAGAATATTACTCTAATAAGAGTATAATAATATAACTATTTATAAGGCCCTCTAAGCTAAGCCTTAATAATATATAGTTTTATTAAATTATAATAATTATAAATAATACTCTTATATATAATCTTTATATTATAATATATTCTTATTATACTTCTTATTATTCTTCCTTAATTTATTATAAAAGTAATTAGAAGTCTTAATATTTTAAAGTAAATAGGAAGTTATTATTATTAAGGGTTTATTAAGTACTTAAAGTATACCTTCTTTATATAACTTTAATATTATTCTTCTAATTATAATATCTTTATTTTTTATTAATTATATTAAGTCCTTTTTAAATTTTATTTATATTCTTACCTCCTTTATATTATATTATACCTCCTTATACTTTTAATAGTTATTTTAAAAGTAATCCTTAGTAATAAACTTACCCTTAATATTAATTAAAAGAAGACTACTATTACCCCCTCTACTTATAATAGTATATAACCTCTCTTATTAAGTTACTCCTAGCTTATTCTTATATTATCTTATATAATATACCTTTATTATATTATATTTTAATTTAAAGAGTTATAAGTTTAATATTTTTAATTAAAGCTTTATTTACTTTTTTAATAGGATAACCTACGCGCGTACCTCCCCTAGGTTAATAAAATATAAATATTATAAAGATCTTAATATTAAATATTAATAGGAGATCTCTACTTATACTTACTATATCTATACGCGCCTTCTTTAATTTTTAAATATTATAACTACTTTAAACACTAGCTCTAACCTCCCTTAACTTACTAGATTCTAATAAACTTTTAATAAGCTTATTTAATAGTATTATTACTACCTTTACTACACCTCCTCTACCCCTATTACTACTACGGCTCCTATTAAGGTTAACCTAGCTATTACTATTTATATTATAAATACCCTAGAGGGTATTCTTAATATCCTTTAATAGTATATATATATTACTTTATCTCCCCTTTTAAAGTACTTTTAAAGCCTTATTAATATATTATAAGAGCGCCTTCCTCCTATTATAAAGGATAAAGAGGAGGATAAAGAGGATAATCTTATTATTAATAGTAGTAATAGTAATAGCCTTAATACTACTATTAATATAATATAATAGCCCTCTCTTATAATACCTTTAATAGTCTAGTTATATTAGGTTTTTTTTATAATAATAATAGAAATTATTTCCCCTCTTATATAATATAAACTCTATACCTTAAGGTAATTCTACTTAAATCTTTCTAATATATTTAGTATATTAATTAAGTCCTACTTATATAACTATTAATTATAATTATAAGATTATCCCTTTTATTTTATTAAATATTAAGGTTTATTATATAACTTCTTATTTATCTTTATTAATTATAAGCTCTATTTATATAGCTTTTATAATACCCTTATTATTATTTTAATATAGCTTTATAAGTAAGATATAAAAAATATTATATATATAAAAGGTATCAAGTAATCATAACTTATATACCTAACTATTAATATAATTAAAGACCTTAAAAGGCCTTAAATAATATTATAATAATTCTTTAATTACTTATATTAATCTAATATACTTTATATTTAATAAGCTATAATTACGTATATCATATTATCTTTACTTTTATTATTTATTTATATACTCTACTTATATAGCTTATATATAATATAAGTACTACTTTAAACCTTCCTTTTATTTTTAAAGTAATTTAACCCTTTTTTATATTAATAGGACTTCTCTTAATAATAGCTTTAAAAGCTTTATATCTAGCTTAAGTAAATAGTTATAAAGTATTTTATATAAAGGTAACCTAGTATTAATATACTTTATATAATTATATATAAACTCTACTAGATAAAGTAACTCTACTTAACTATTTTATCTCTAGGTAAAATAGTAGTATAAATACTACTTAAGTATACTATTCTATCTCTCTATTTAACTATTTATTTAAGGGTAGAAAGTAGTACTAAGCTTCCTTTTTATATTAATATAATAATATATAACTACCTAGAAGCTATTTATAAATATTATCCCTTAATTACTAATAATACCTTCTAGTTAATTAAACTTTAAAAAGATTTTATAATATAATAGGTTAATAATATTAATAGTATTAATTATCTTTATAATAAGTAAATATCTAGCTACCTTAATATAATAATTTATAACTACTAAGATTATATTATAAATACTACCTTTTTATTTATTTAAAGAGAGATTTATAATAAAATCTATTATAATCTCTTAAAAAGGTCTTATAAGTATTAATAATAATAATAGTATATTATAAATAGTATATCTATATAGCTTTATTAATTAATAAGTTAAGTATTCTTATATATATTTATAAATATCTTATTTTATTAATTTTAATAGAACTTCTACTTAATAAGCTCTTATATAAAGGGTTATTATAATAAAGCTTTAAGATTTCCTATTTAATTACTTTATTATTAGGTATAAAAATTATACTACCCTTATAAAAGACTCCTATTTTATCTATTAATAAAGATATATTAATAGCCTTTTTATAGCCCTAGGACTTTAATAATTATTTTTTATTATAAATATCTTTATCTCCCTCTTAGAGATATTAGAGTATCTCTAATATTAAGTTATTATATTTATTTTATACGCGCTCTATTATTAATATAATTATAATATACCTTCTAGGTACTATTTAATTAATATTAAACTATCTTATAATAGGGTTTAAACTATTATTTATATTACTTTATATCCCTAAGAGCGCGTTACTCTCCCCCTATTTTTAGGGTATAAGGCTTTCTAAGCCCTATCTTTAACCTTTTATATTATTTATAATTATAAGCCTTATTATCTTATAAACCTTTATAAATATTATATATATAATATTTATTAAAAGGGATATACTTAATATTCTTTAACTTATTTTATAATATTAATAGATAAGTATCTTCTTTATTTATTATTAATATATAATTTGATTACCTTAATAGGGTATTAACTAGGTTCTTAGTACTTATATAATAGTATATCTTAAAGTTATATATTATAAGCTTTATTACTTAATATACTTATCTCCTTATTAATAATAATATTATCTAGAAATACCTTAAGTTATTATAATTAATAATTATTATAATTAAGTATAAACTACCTTTTAAGAAGTACCTTTATATCTAGAATACTTTAACTATTATAAGTAGTTCTTAGTTATAAGTCTTATATCTAGTTTCTACTAAATATAACTTATAAGAGTAGAAGGTAATAGGATATTATTCTACTTCTACCCCTTTAATATTAATTAAGAACTTTTATTATAAAATAACTATAATAATTAGAATTAAAGTATTAATTTTTAGTTAAATTTCTCTTATAAAGTTAAAATATATAAGTAATAATACCTCTTAAAAGAGTTAATTTAAGTACTTAAATACTACTCTTATAATATTACTTAATATTAACTTTTTATTTTTAATATATAAATAATTATTTTTTAGATAGTCTATTAATATTATAATAATAGAGAAATAGTATTTAATAAAATAATAGTAGAAATTAGTAAACCTTAAAAAGATCTAAATATCCTTAATACTCCTAGGTTCTAGCTATTTTATTATAATATCTACTTTATATAAATTTATATATATACTATTATAATTAATAATAAAGCTAAGGAATTCTACTTTTATAATTATAAATTTATATTTCTTTAAGTTAATATAAAGTTTAAATTTATAAAGATATTATAATATTACCTTTATAACTTTAATATAAGACTTTTTATCCTAGGAGTAGATAAGAATATTATTTAGATAAATAATATATATAATATTAAGTAATTCTACTAAGGCTTTATTAATATATACTTAAAATAAAGTAGGTATATTAATAAGTTTAAAAGGTATAATTATATATTTAAAATAGCTATATCTTTTATAAAATATAGTTTTCTATTTATTACCCTTTCTTATTTATAAGTAATAATATATATCCTTAAAATCTAACTTAGTTAAATACTTAATATTAATTAATCTTATTAATATTTTATTAATTAATAAAAGTAGATAATAATTTTTAATTATAATCTTATTAAGCGCCTTATAATTAATATATAAATATAATATTCTATCCTTTTTTAATATAAAAAGAATTAATATACTTACTAGACTTATAAAATAATAAATCTACCCCTTTTTTAAAATCTACTTAAAGTACTCTCTTAATATACATACCTCTTTCTTTAATAAATTATAAAGTAGGTTAAAGGGAGGTTCTTTATTCTCCTTTATATTAATTATATAATTATAATATATATAAGCTAATAATACCTTAATATTCTTAATTAAGAAGATATCTTAAAATTCTTGAAATTTTAAAGGGAGCTTAACTTTAAGTAGTAGGCTTTTATTACTTACTCTTAAATATATTATAAGGAATATAATATTATTAAGCTACTCCTTTAAAGCTTTAATAGTATTAAAGTACTCCTTAATATTACTTTCCTTGATAGGGAATTACTAATTTTATATAAGCTAATCTACTTAAGGATTTTATTCCTCTAATTATAAATACTTAAGGTAGAAGTTATAATTAAGATTTGTTATTATATAAAAGGCGCCTTTTAAAATTATATAATATTATTAAAGTTAATAAGTTTAATTTACTTTATATAAAAACCTAGTAATAATATTAAATTTTTAACCTTATTATATAAGGTATTATTAAAGCTAGGATCTATTTCTTACTCCTACTCCTTTATTAAGTATATATTAATATAATTAATATCTACTTTAAAGTTAATTAATATAATAAATTCTCTTTATTAGCTTTTAAGCTTTATTTATATTATAATAATAAGTTATTATATCTATTTCTTCTCTTATATTATAATAGTAGATATAATTATAATATTTAAGGGTTTTTTAAATTTAAGTCTTTCTTAACTAGCTTATTTAATATCTTATTAGTTATAAGCTTATTAGTTATAATACTTATAACTATCAATTTTATACTATAATAATCCTTAATTATATATCCTTTCTTTTAATAATTATAATACTTAATAGTAGAAAGGTTAAGCTTAGGCCTTTAAAGAAGGTATAATAATACCCTAATAATACCCTATCCTTCTTACTTTATATATAAGCTATTATCTTTTTACCCTTAGAAATTTCCTCTTCCTCTTTAAGGATATTAACCCTTAATAGGAGTAGTATCCCTTTAATCTTTATATATAAGTAGTATTATATAAGGCTCTAATTAAGTTATTAATATAATAAGAGTATCCCTTATTTCTAGGATATTGGATTATATTATAAGCTAATTATAAAGATTCTTATATAATTTATTTAAAAGGTTATTATAAAGTATATATTTTATTAATAATTTAAGTTATCTTTTTAATTTAATAAGGTAATTTATAAAGTTTATAATCTTTTAATATTCCTTTTACTTAGCTTCTAAGTAATACTTACTAGTTATTAGATATTAATTTAAAAGATCTTTTATTTAATCTATTAAGAAATTATTAAAGTATTCCTAGGACTATTTATCCTTTAATATATCCTTTATATACTTATATTATATAGCCTTAGGGTCTAAGATTATATATTATAATATATATTAGATTTTTATAAAGTTATTAAGAAAATAAGTTATACTTATTTTAATTATATTAATTATATTATTATACTATTTTTAATATTCTTATATTAACTTTTTATTATATATATATAGGTCCTACGGCTTAAGAATATAAGTTTTATATTAAGGACGCTTTAATTCTAATTCTTTTATTAATAATAAGTAATATTAATAACCCGCTTAAGTAGTATTATTAATATATATTTCCCGCTCTAACTCTTATAAATATTATTATAAATATTATATTTACTACTTTTTAAAGACTTCTTCTTTAAGTTCTTATATCCTTTATAATAGTACTTCTTAGGGTTTAGGTAGTAGGGACTAGGTTTATATACCTAATAGCTACTCCTAAATAGTTAATTATAATTATAATATTATTATTATTAATTTATTAACTAATTCTTAAGACTTACTTTCTTTATAAGCTTAGTCTCTTATATTAGGGTAAGTTACTTATAATAGTTAATTAACCTTTTTTCCTTATACCTATAATAACCCTTCTCTACTTATCTTACTAATAGTTAGGCTACTACCCCTAAGTAGGGTAGAGTAATTAGAATATAAGGGTACTATATAATAATATAGCTATTAAGTATTATAAATAGTATATATATATATATAGAACTCTCTATTCTTATTAATAGTAAGACTAATTACTACCCTTCCCCTTAGGGGGAATTCCCTCCTCTATATCTTATAGGGAAAGGGGTAGCGTAGTACTACTACGTACTATGGACGCCACGTCGATAGTAGTACTGTATTCCTAACTAGTCCTTATAAATATATAGCTTCCTTTATTAATAGTACCCTTATTACCTTATAAAAGTTAGTATTTAAGATATCTACTTTAAAGCCTTAATACTTATCTTTACTAGAAAATATAGTTATATTATTAGGCGTAGTATATTTAGAAGTAATATTATTAAAATATAGACTAATATAAATATTTAATCTTAATATAAAAATATTATATATAATAGCCTTCTTTAAGATTCTACTACTAACTAAAAAGGATTTTATAAGTATATTAAAATCTACCTAATTAATATACTATAATTTACTATCTTTATATTTAGTACTAACCTTATCTTTATTTAAGTTATTTTAGGATATAGCTAGTAAAATAGGGAGCTCTCCCCTCTTAAACTCCGACGCTAATACTAGAGCTATATATTAGTAAAGTTATTAGAATACCTTTTTAATAGTATAAAGAATAATTATTAGATTATCCTAATCTTATTAGTTTATATATTATAATAGTATAATAGTATTACTCTTTATTATCTATATATAATATTAGATAATAGAATTAATAGTATCTAAGTTTAAACTTAGATAAATTATAACTTTTATAACTTTAAGGAAGAGGGGTTAGATATATCTTAATTATAGCTAAGTATATAATAAGACTAAGGTAATTATTAATAGTTAAGTATATTCTTATATCTTATAACTTTTTAGGTAATAAGTAGGTAATTATAATCTACCTTATAAAGGTAGGAAAGAGAAGGTCCTAATCTTTATAATATAGGTATAAAGGCCTAGTTATATAAAGATAGTATTAATAAGGTAGTATTAAGCTTACTTTATAATACCGGCGAATTTAGAATATACTATATCTATAAGCTTTAATTAGATTATATCTAAGATAGGAGTAATATAAACTAATATAATCTACTTGGTAGATATACTAAGAGATTTAAGAAATATCTTTAACTTTACTAATAGTAGACTCCTAGTATATTTTTATTTAAATATAACTTTATAATAATATTAAGTATTAAGTAGAATATTAAATATTAGTTTTAATTTCTATAACTTTATAATTAGGTACTTCTTATAGCTTTAATTTATTAGAGGAGAGCTAAATCCTAAATTCTCTATCTATTATTTTATATTACTAGTAAATACTATTATAAATATATATAAAGTCTAGGATATATTATTAATCTTAATACTAGGTAAGCCCTTATTTAATATAATAAATCTAGGTCTAAGGACCTTAATAATATCCTTAAGACTACTTTTATAAGGTCTAAGAGCTAAGGGAAGGATATTAGCTTATTACTTTCTTTCTTACTAGTTAAGTCCTACTATTATAATATATATACCTATAATAGAATAATATATATTATAATAGAGTCTAAATATATTAATAAATATTAATAAGGGAAGGTAGGTAATAGGAGACTTAGTAAAGCTAAGTAGATAACTTTAAAACTATATAGAAAGCTTTAATTCTCCCTATAAAAGAGCTAATTATATTAGCGGCTAAGTATCTATAATATTACTATCCTATATTATTCTTATAATAAATTTACTTTAATAGGCGGCGAGATTACTAGATCTAGGACCTTTATACTTATAGTTAAAGAGAATATTAGTCTCCTAGTAGAAGACTTACTACTAACTAAGATACTTAAAGTCTTTATCTAGTAAAAAGAGCTCTCTAGCTATAGATTATAAAGATATTAAGTAATTATCTTATAAAATACTAAAATATAATAATAGTAAAAGAGGATTTATAATAATAGTAATAGCTCCTTATATAATTACTCTACTAGTATAGTCTTTACTAATTATAAAGATATAGCCGAAGTAATATTTAGAATTCTAATACTAGTATTAAGATTATATATAATAATAATAAATATAATTAGAAGGTAGAATAGCCTATTAACTCTAATTAATTATATATTTACTAGAGTATAATTTAATTAAAGTAGCCTACATTATAAAATAGTAGAGTTTACTTAGCTAATCTATAAAATATATAAGGCTAAAATAGACTTTATTATAAAATAATTAAGATAATAATATAGTCTTAAATAGGTAGACTAGATTAAAGAAATATATTATTTTAGTAGCTAGCTTATTAATATTCTTAACCCCTTATATAAGAAGGTACTATATTATAACTAGGACCTCTTATTTTTATATTTTTATAACTAGTAGTTACTAATATATATACTTTTTAATAGTACTAATTATTTTAGGAAGATCCCGTAATATTTTAATATTTTCTAGTAGCCTAAATACTTCTAATAGACTCTAGTAATTATATCTACTTATACCTATAACTTAATACTATAGACTAAATATTATAATAAATAGATCTAGCTTAATTAAAGATCTTATATATAGGACTTCTTATAAAAGATTTATAGCGGAGGCTTAACGGCTAGGAGGCTATATAAAATTAGTCTCGTTATCTTCTTCTTCTTCCATAGCTTAGTTTAATACTAGCTTATTAAAATCTTCTATAAACTCCGTTATAAGTAGCTCTAGCTCTAGTAGTATATTATCTAGTACTAGCGGATTATCTAATAAATTATTATTATTATTATTATTATTATTATTATTATTATTATTATTTTAATCTTAATTAATAATATTATTAATCGGATTATTAGGTCTAGTATTATTAATTAAATTGAATAGATTATTACTAATACTAATTATATCCTATTAAAATTAATACTACGTATACTCTACTTAAGAATAGAACTAATAATTCCGCTAGTTATAATAACCTTATTAAGGATTATAAGATATTTATACTAAATCTACCTATTTAAAATAGATCTATCTTTAATCTAATTATCTCTAATAGGATTATCTTCTATTTATAACTTTATAACCCTTATACGTTTTTAGCTATTCATAATATAAAAGCTTAACTTTATAACTATCTATTAAAGATCTAGGATTCCTCTTTATTATAAGAAGCCTAATAAGCTATTTATAAGGCGAGATATTAGAATAGTATTAGGCTATAGAAAGGCGGGGAGCTAGCTATATAGTAGAAGGTATAATAGTATAATAGATAGCTTTATATACTAATATTAGATAATACCTAATATTAAGAAATTAGTAGAAATAAGAAATTATAAAATCTTACTAGGTTATCCTAAGGCCTATTAAGAGGTCCTAAGTTATATTATCCTATATATATAAATTCCTCTTATTACTATTAATATAAGTTATTAGTATACTAGAGAGAAATAGGGAAAATATCTTACTATTAAAATTATTATAATATCTATCTTATACTATTTATATAATTATGCTACTAATAATACCTCCTAGATATTATCTAATATATCGGCTAAACTATTAAAGCTAACCGCCTTATCTACCTATTATAGCTACTAAGCCTAGTACTACTAGGAAAGTCTATAAGTAATTATACTATTTACTACTAGGTATAATAGCTACTTAATACTATAAAAATTATAATATCCCTAGTAGTTATAAATAGATCCTCCTACCTTAGGTAGATATATAGCTTATTATATAGGCGTATATAAAGTATATATATATAAAAGATAGTATTAGGATAGTATATCTAAGGGATTATATTAGATATAATATAGCGTAGAGGCTATAATAGGGAGTATTAGAATCTTATAAGAGGAGTTATAAGTATTCTTAATATATATAATATAGTTAGGATCTATATATAGAGTTATAAATATTAGTAAAATAGCGTTAATATAGGGGTTAGTAGTTAAAATTCCTAAGGTAAAATATTTTCTAGTACCTTACTATAGTTACGTTACGCGTATTAATTTAAGCTTTAGAATATTATACCTATCTATTCTCTAAGTAATTCTCCTTATCTCCCCTTACCACCCCTATAATATATTCTCTATAGTATTAATTCTCTATTATATTTTCTCCTCTATAGTATTTATTCTCTATTATTTTTTCTTCTCTATTATTTTTCTGTCTCTATAATAGTAAATTCTTAGTAATTAAATCCTACTAATAGTTAGTACTCTATTATAAGCGCTTCTAAGATATCTATAAGATTAATATCTTTAAAGGTATTTATAAAGAGGGACTTATATAAGACTACTATTAAGCCTACCTTATAGAAGAGGAAATACGTTAAGTAGAATAATATTAAGACTATAGATAATAATAATAAACTACCTCTAATCCTATTAGTTCCTAAGAAGAGGAAATAAGTCTCTAATAACTATAATAAAGACTCTAATTTTATTTTATTAAAGACTAATATAAGATAGAAGCTATTTACTTTAATAGTTAGTTTAAAGCCTCTATTAATATTCTATACTACACTAATTATATTTCTTAGAGTTATAGTATAATAGAGGATAATAATCCTAGAAATATAGGTAATATTAGTAATAGGTAGATAGATAATAATAAGGAGCTAGATAAGATAGTAGAGAAAGAGCTTTAATAATATTAAAAGAATAATAAGAAGGCCTCTACTAGTAGACTACTAGTATAAGATACTACCGACCTTAATAGACTAAGTAAATTTTTAATAGATATATAAAGTAGTTTAAGTAACCTTTAAGATATATATTAAATTTAATATATCTATTATTTTATATTATACCCTAAAGCCCGCCTAATCTAATATACCTAAGGTAAGGAGATTACCCGCTATAATTAGGAATAGAAGCTTTTAAAGACTAGGATTAATAACTATTATACTAATTAGAAAGCCTAATCTATTAGATATATAAAGGTATATTCCCTAGCTCTATTAATTTAAGATTAGAGCTAATAGAGAGTATAATAATAATTAGTAAAGCGTTTTATTAAGGATAATTTATAAGGTTAGATTAAATAATATATAGATCTTAAGATGCTAGCTAAGCTATTTAAGTATAAGTATTTAACTAGTTCTTTTAAGTTTATTTTTAACTTTATTAAAAACCTTATTAATATTCTAGAAATAATCTAAAAATTCTAATTATAGTATATCTTCTTTAAAAGTTTATACCTATATTAAACTTTATTAGCTTTCCTATTTTTAACTTCTTAATAGCTATCTTCGCTAATTTTACTACCTAATATAAGCTAGCGCTTAATTAGGATAATAATTCTTCTCTACCTTATAACTTATTATATTAGTATAAAATACTTCTATATTAATTTTATAAGATAGGTATATTAAATTACTTTAAGGGTCTAAATATAAATAACCTAGTAGTACGGGAGTCTAAGAATAGAAAGACGGCTATAGTAGATAAGTCTATTACTCTACTAGATAAGGATAAAGGTTATATATTCTATAATAGTAATAGTAATAATAAGAATCCTACTTTAGTAGCGGTAAGGTGTTAATCTATACTCTTTCTATATTATTATTATAATCTACGGTATAGAGAAGCCGGAGCTCTCTTTAGCTAAGCGATAGTACTGATAGATAATAGGGATAGGACTAGGACTAGGACTAGGACTTTAGCTTATATTAGGCCTGCCTATAATATTTATAATATATGGAATATTTATAGCTAGCATTCTACTTTTATAATTCCCTATATAATAAATAGTACTTATAAAGATTTTATCTTACTATATTATTTAATAATAGTAATAAGGGCCTTAATATAGTAGTACGGTATTAGAGCGATAGATTATTATCTCTATATTTAATAGTAAGTAAATAAAATATTAATAGAGGTTTAATTAATTCTTAAAAGAGAGTTAATATAACTAATTATTTAATAATAACATTTTATTAACTATATATTAATAGTAAATTAACTATAAGTTCACTTAGTATTAATACTAAGGGTTAGTTACCTAGGAATCAACACTTTACTAGACGCTAAGAGAGGCCCCCTAAGGTAGTCTTATAAAGCTTATTACTATCTATTAGCTTTTATTTAATAGCCTTATTAGTAGCCTAATTATTAGCTAGTTTTAAAAGGGTATACTATTAGTCTAGAAGATAGATTTATAAATACTCTATATAGGGCTTTATAATACTTATACTAAATAAGAGTATCTTCTAAATAGCCTTAATAGACCTAATCTAGTAAGTAGATTAGAACTCTATAATTTTATCTACTAACTCCTCTTACTATTATAACTAGCCGTTAAGAGCGGAATTATTATTATTACGCGTATAATTCCTAGTAAGAGAGATATTAGCCTAATTAGGTCCCTTATAAATATATTTATATAGATAAGAAATAGACTTAATAAAGCTATAAATCTTAATATTAATATAGGTATTATATTTCTTTAATAGGTATAAGTTATAAGGGATAACCTACCTATTATTAATAGAGGAATTAAGTTTAGGGGGTCTAACTATATATACATAGAAAAGATAACTCCTATTAAATATAAAAGATATCTCTTAGTAAAAATCCTTTAAAAAAGCCTTATTATAATAATTCTTCTCGCGATTAAAATATCTATTACTAGAGACCCTAGTATAGTAATTATAAATTATATATTATAAGACTAACTTATATAATATATTATTATCCTATTAAAGGGGGATAAATACTTAAATAATACTATTAATATTACTAACTATCTAGATTTAATCCTCTTTTTATATAATAAAGAGAATATAAGTATATAAGAGACCTTACTTCTAAAACTTAATAATATAATAGTAGCCTATATAAATATTAAAGATATATTACTTAAAGAGGTCTCTTATTAGCTCCTAGAGCTTTTAATTAAAGATATAAGTAATTAGATTATAATAATACTCTAATATCTAACTAGGTTCTAATAAGCTTTAAATATTAGGCCACTTAAAATTATATATAAAGGTAATAAAAAATTTAGGTTTACCCCTTTTTTAAATTATTATTATAATATTTTATATTCTTACTTTTATAATATATAGACTTCCTAGTATTATTAATAGGAGGATAGTTACCTTACTATTAATATCCTTAAGCGAGATATCTAAATTAATACTAAGCCTATCTATTAGGCCGGAGTAGTAGTCTACTTAAATAATCTATTAATTCTAATAATACTAATTTAGGTTATTAAGCTCTATTAATATCTAGATATTAATAGCCTAGTAACTAAATAGATATCTACTATTAATAGTATAATCAAAGAAATTAGGCTAGATTTAAATAATAATTAGCTAATTATTTAAATTATATTAACTACCCCCTAGCTATTATCTAAATAATTTAGAATTATTTATAACTAAGCGGATTTAGGTCTAGAAAAATAACTAGGGAAATATATTAAATAATCTTACTTATATCTATTTTATATAAAATTAATATCTTATTACTTACTAAGACCTACTATAACCTTAAGGTATATACTTGCCGGTAATATACTAGTCTAGTTCCTACTTAGGGTTACTACTATCTCCCTACTCTAGTTTATTATTACTACTAATTAAGGTATACTAGGTAAGCGTACTAGTAATATAATTCTATTATAATATATCTAGTAAATAGTCGCTTAGAAGCTAATAGCTAGCTAATAGGAGGTAGTTATATTATAACTATTTATTAAATAAAAATAGGAGCGGATAGTAGAGGGTTATATAAGAAGGATACTAGTTAGGGATTAATATAAGGCCCCTCTTAATAGTTTTAATATAAATATCCCGCTTAATCCGGCCTCTTATAATATTATTAGGAGTTATTATAATATAAGCTACTTCTATAAAGGTAGGGTAATTATAAGTACCCTTATCCTATTATTTAAGATTTAGCTATTAGATATAAATGCTTATAATATTAATAGGATATTATAATTTATTCTCTTAAGGCGGTTATAATAGGATTTAAACCCCTAGATATATAGGTTAATAGACTAGAGGGTATATTAAGTAGAAATAAGGGTATTTTAATTTAAATTATTAAAATATTAATAGTAAATATCTAGTTACTCTTGTATACTATTTAGTATATAAATCTAGGCGAATTTTAGCCTAAGGCTATTATTAATAATAAGTAGACCTATTAGATAATAAATAGACCCCTAGATCTAGAAGGTAATTTAATTAATATAGGTATTAATATTAGTCATACCCTTACTAGTAAAGGATAGATAGTCATTATAACTAATAATATTATTTAAAAATTCTTTATTATATATAGTCCTCCTTTATATAGATTATCTATTAAGAATAATATTATCTACGTTACTAAGTAATTTATTAATAAATTATACCCTTAGCTTAGCCTCCTTTTAAGGCCTCTTAGGTAATAAGTTAATATTAGCTAGCTTATATAACTAGTTAGGAGATAGCTAATTATTCTTCCTACTATTATAATATAGCTATTAATTATCCCCTAAGTTACTATATTATTATTTTTATAATAGTACGTTATAGTATAAATATCTATTTATAGGGATATTAAATAATTTATTAACTAGGTAGGGTATTATATCTCCTACTATCTAGGGATCCTTATATACTTAATATCCCTAGCTTAGTATCTACCCCTAATATATATTATTTAGACGCCGGTATAAGCCTTATTAAATAGGGGGCTAGTACTTAATATTATTATCTTAATTAGCCTATTATAAGGCGTACTAGCGACGTATATCTAGATAATATTTAAGAGCTAATAAAGGAGTAATTTCTCGGGGGGTCTCTTTAAAGATAGGGGGAGTAGGTTATTAAGAGTTCCTAGGCGGAATAACTACTTAAATAGTTATATTAATAAGGGCTATATACTACTAGGGAGTAATACCCTTATTAATATAGCTATAAGGGTAAGTACCTAATAATATTTCTCTAGGGTAAGGTTCTATTAATATAATATCTCTAGGGTTTACTAGTAGGTTAGTAGACCTAACTTAGGTACCTAAATTAATAGAAACCGTATACTTATACCTTATAAAGGCCTAGGTAAAAACCCTTACTATTCCTATCTCCTTATAACTTCTAGTTTATTTCTCTTTATACTATATTCGGCTCTTTATACCTAGTACTTATATTTATTACCTTATTATCCTAGCTCCCTAGGGCTAGATTATATATTATAGTAGCGGGTATTATTCTAATAATAAAGACTTACGCCTTAGCTTAATCCTAATATAGCTATATTATTATAAGTAAGAATTAGCCTAGTATCCTAGTTTAGATTATCTATTTTACTATCTACTTTACCTCCTTTATACTTATAAGTATCTTATAAGTATCTAATATCCTTAAGGTATCCCTTAGCTCCTAGCGGTAGTTATAAAACCTAGGGTAGTTAATAAGGATATATCTTATATCCTACTTATACTAGCTATACTTATAGCCTATAAATATAAAGCTAGGGACTTTATACTAATATAAAAAGGTAGCTAGCCCTATCTTCCCTATCTTTATTTATATAAGGGTAGAGCTCTCTACCTTTTAAAAGCCCTTATAAAGGGCCCTCCTACTAGTTTATAAGCCTTTAAGCTAGGTAGGGGGATAATCCCTAGCCCTTAGTCTTACCTAGTATTCTCCTTATATTACCTCCTAGGAGGACTTCTACTAATAGTATATCTTCTTCTTAATTCCTTAAGGGTATTAGATTACCTCTTTAATTATAATTATATTCTAGTTATCTAGGTATAAGGAGTATAAAGCCTACTTATTCTTCTCCTTTATAAGGGACTCTACTACCTTTCTCCTCTTCCCTCTCCTAGCCTTAAGCTTCCTCTAGATATATCTATTCCCTATTATTATTACTAAGTAAATTCCTTTTAATATATACTAGTAGAGAATTAAATAGTCTAATATTAATTATATAAGGGCTATCCCTACCTCTACCTTTAATACTTATATTAAGGTAGCTTTATATACCCCTAATACGCGTCTTAAGTAGCTATTTTAGATAACTTTAAGCTTCCTTATATATACCTTCTTTATTTCCCTTAGGCCTTATAATATATATTATATAATAGACGCGTAGGTTATTACTAACCTTATTATTATATTATATACCCTCCTAGCCTTATTAAGGGTAGCTCCCTATATTAATATTAATATTATAAAAAGGGTTAGGCTCTAAGTAGTAAGCTTTACTTATACTCTCTTTAAGTATAAGCCCTATTATAATTTACTATTAATATATAGTCCTAGGACTTAGATCTCTACCTAGGGTTTTATTATTATATACCTTAAACTAACTACCGCGCTTATATTAAAGTAGTAGGGGTAGTAGGTAAGGTAAATTAACTTATATTTCTAGGGGGCGAAGCTTACCTTATATATTAAAGCCTATTTAAGGTAGATCTTATATACTAGTTCTAGGGTTTTATAATTCCCTTTTATAATTTTCTTATATACTAGTAGATAGATATTATTTATAAACCCTTTAACTTATAATTATAACTTAATAATTATATACTCCTTAATAAGTAGCGCGTTAAAGAATAGGAAGAGGATAAGAGAAATTAATAACCCCTAGGGAATCCTTATCTCTATTAACTCTATTCTACTTATTATCTTTCTAATAATAATAGATAAGTACCTCCCCTTTAAGAAGCTTTCCGTCTAACTTATAATATAATAGGGGATCCCCTTTCCCCTAAGGTTATAAATAAGTCTCTAGTAGGAGATATTATTAAAAGCTCCTATAATATCTAGTAAGAGAAGGCTAGTTATATTAGCCCTATTATAATCTTATATTATATATACTACCTTTATAATAATCTCTAATACTATCTTTATTAACCTCTTCCTTTATACCCCTATTTATTCTTAAGGGAGGAGGCTTTAACTCTTAGTATAATTATTAAGTTACTTTATAACTATTAATTCTAAGGCCTTCTTAAGGGTACTTAGTAGTACTATTAGATAATATACCTTAAATATTATATAATCTTCCTTCTTTAGCTTTTTTAAGATAATTATATTAGCCTTCTTAAACTCCCTTAAGTAATAGTTAAGGGAGAAGTATATATTAAATAAGTAGGTGAGCTTCTTAAGGAGCTTATCTACTATTAATCTAAGAAACTAATTTAAGATCCTATTAATTTTTAAGGCTTTATCCTACTTTAGTTTATAAATAGCCTACTAGACCTCCTTATATATTACCCTATTACTAGGGTCTACTAGTAGTAGTAGGTACTCTACCCTCTTAATATTATTTAAATTAGCTTATAAAGGGGGTAGGAAGAATATTATTTATAAGACCTCTACTTTCTCTTTAAAGGTCTTAGCTACCCCGTCCCTATTATCCCTTCTTAAAGGGGGAAACTTAAGGAGGGGTTATAATAATAAGTTATTATTTCTTACCTACTTAATAAGGCCTTATATACCCTTCTATAATTTAGTAGTATTATAAACCTTCCTCTTAAAGTTAATTACCTTTTTTATTTATAATATCCTATCTCTCTCCTTAATAGCCGCGTTCTTAGCTCCCTTTATAATAGTATCTTTACTCTATTAAAATACCTTTATACTTTTTATATTATTTTCTATAATAAGCTAATACTTTAAGTTCTAGAAGGTTCTCCTCCTACCCCTAGGTTTTACCTAGGGGACTATCTCCTCTATTATCCCCTTTAAGCCCTATTAGAGTTATAAGAGGTAGTTATCTATTTAGTTTATAATCTCTAATAGCTTAAGGCCTAGCTTCTAGCTTAATATATAAGCCCTATTTTTAATCTCTCCTAGGTCTACTATTTTCTATAATCTCTTAGGTGTATATTACTATTCCTCTACCCTTAACTTAAGCTCCGTATATATAAGAAGGTAGTTAGAGCTAAATTATAGCTTAAAGCGTACCTAGTAGGCCCGTACCGCGCTAAGGAGCCTAGGTATAATAAAGACTAGGTTAATTATACTTTCTAACCCCCTTACCCTTTAAGTAACTATCCTATTTAGTAGAGCTAGATCTATCTTATTATTAGATATAATTCCTACTAGCTAGTCTACTTTAGGGTAGTATAAAAAATATCCTAGGTTATTTTAATTAGGGTAATAGAGGTTAAAATCCCTTATAATAATATATTCCCTAGGGTAGCTAACCTTTTCCTCTACTATTTAAAGGCTTAATAGATTCTTACTTATTACTAGTAATAGGCTTAGGTTATATATATTATATATCTAGAGGCGTACTTAATATCCCCCTTCCCCTTAAGTATAAAGTTAGAGCTTAAGGGTATTAATATCTTTTATAAAGAACTCCGCGTCCTAGCTATCTATCTAGAGTCTTTTATTAATATAGAAATATACTCATATACCTTACTCTACTTTATATACTAGAAAGAACGCCCTAGAGCTAGGGTTATAGACTAAACGCGTCGAGTCGGTACTTTAAACTCGAGTCGGGTACCTGACTTAAGTCTTAGCGATTTAATACTAAAATCTAATACTAAGTATCTTAAGTTAGTACCTATATAGGTACTAAGTATCTTAAGTTAATACCTAGGTAGGTACTAAGTATTAGTACTAAAGTATTAACTTAAATTACTAAGACTTTAGTTTTAGTAAGGGTATTTTACTAGACTATAATATTAGGAATACTTTATAATAATATAAAAGGGTAATATAATTATTTAATAGTTATTAGTAGATAGCCTATCTATCTAGTTAGATATCTCTATAATCTCGTACTTATAATCCTTCTATTTATTACTATCCTCCTTACTATTATTATACTTACTATTATTATCCTTACTACTACTACTAGTCTTACTAGTATCTTCTAGTTTATATTCCCTATTCTCTTCTTTATCCTCCTTAATAGTATACTTAATTTCTTTCCTATTAGTATTAACTTTAATCAAGATACCCTCCTTATCTTAATTCCTCTTTATAGGGTTAGGTATAATATAATCCTTTATATTAAACGCGTTAGTATACTCTTATATAAACTTAATATAAGTATTTATAATATTAGGGTCTTATATATCTTTTAACTCCTCTAGACCCTTATAATATATAATCCTTTACTTAATAATTTATATAATTAATAGATTAAATCTAGTAAATTCTAGCCTAATAGTATCTATATCTTCCTTAGAAGTATTCTAAAAGTTAAGTTAATTAGAAGATAGGATTAAAGACTAATTATATATTTACCTCTTTTATAGAATTAGTTATACTATTTATATTCTATATATAATTTACTAGTTTATCTAGCTTAGCTTATTCCTTAGTAGCCTCTTTATTATCTTTAAGGCGTAACTCTATCTTAAAATATTCTATTATATAATATTAGCTATTTAGGAAGTATTATATTACCTAATTATATTATTATAAATCCCTCTTTTATATTTTTCCTCCTTTATAATATCCTTTACCCTAATTACTAGCTCTATATAATCCTCTTTAATAGCTATCTTTTATATATCTAATTCCTTTAACTTCTTAATCCTTTTTAATACTACTACGCGGTTATTAGATACTTTTATATATAATAGCTTCTTATTATTATCCTAGTCTTTTATATACTCTCTACTCGCGATTAATTTAAGATTCTAGTTATAAAGACTTAATATTATTATAATATTATATTAGCTTATTTATCTAATAATATATTTAAGTAATATAATTAGTAATAAATACTTATTATATATTAATAACCTATCTTATTATAATATCTTAAGTATATAGAGGTAGGAGGAGTTATAAAGAAGATTTTAAGGGGTAATTCTACTTATAATTATACCTATAATCACGCGGAATATTCTACTTAATATTACTTTACCTTATATTAAAACTTCTAAACTTTATATTCCTTCTTTTATCTATTATTATATATATTTAATAACTTTAATAATAGCTTATACTAAGTAGACTAGTAATATTATTTTATAATATATTTCTTACTCTATATATTAATAGGTAGATAGTATAATTAGGTAATAAAATACTAAAATTACTAGCTACTAAAGGGGGTAAACCCTTATAAGGTAGGGGAGTAAATAAGCTATTATATAAGAAGGGAAAGGTAATATAAATAGGTAATATATTAAAATATAATTAGCTAATCCTTTATAAATAGTAGTATTAAAATTAATAATATAAAGATAAAAGTATAAGGTTAACTTAAGTCTTAAAGCTCTAAGGGAGATAAGATAATATTAAAAATCTATTAATAACCTTATCCTAAAGCTACTATTTAGTTATATTATAAGGGAGGTTATAATAGATATTATAGGAGTTAGCGTAGACTTATATTAAATCTAAAGTTTAGCTTTAAAAGTATTATAAGATATTATAAAAGTATTTATAATATCTTTTCTCTTAAGTAAGTATATTACTATTAATCCTTATAATAAGTACTTATTAATATATCTTATAATATAGATTTAAATCTACTTTATATCTACGCTAAATATATTACTATTATATAAAGGGATTTAAAGCTTATAAAGGAATTAATAGGGAGCTTTAATATTATACTATTTAGCGCTTAAGGGTAGTAATAGTTTTATAATATTAAGAGTAGAGGGTAGGTCTAGGATAGTATAACGCTCCTAGTATTACAGCGCTCCTAGTATTATAGCGCTCTTAATATTACGCCACTCTTAGTATTATAATACTCTTAGTAAGATAAAGAATCATATTACCTTTTTATATTACCTTTATATATATATATAGAAATTAAACCTACTTTTTAAATATATTACCTAATTATTAAATAACTTTAAAATAATAACTACTAATCTATTTATCTTAAGATATCTATTAGTTCTAACTTAAAAGGATCTTCGCCTCTATTAATACTTTGATTAATATCTTCTTCCCTTTAAAGAATATCCTAGGATTTAGTAAGAGCTTCTTTAGGGTTTAAACCTATAATATAATTATAATACTTTAGAAGTATTACTTATTTTATAAACTCTAGTTATAATTATACGCGATCCTATAAATATACTCTTTAAGTAAGATTAAAGACTCTCTTAATACCTATAAATAATATTAGATATAAAAGGATATCCTTAGCTATTTATATTAAATTTAGATAAGCTAAAGTATTATTCTTTTAATATTCTTATATAGGAATATCCTCTAGTAGACTTTTAGTATAAAAGTATTAAATAGCTTTACTTTATAATAAAGACCTATAATTTAGATATTAAAGTAGCCTTCTCCTTACTCTTATTAAAGGCTATTACTAGTTAATATAAATTTAAATATATTATTATATTATATTACCTTATTAATATTCTATATATCTTATATATTAGTCCTTCTAATAACTAGTATTATCTTATAATACTTATAAAAGTAGTTAGTAAATTTATTCTTATATATCTTTTTATAAGAGGTTAAAGTATTATTATTATTTAACTCCTCTTATTTATCCTAAGTTTTATATAGACTTAATTTTATAAAAGGGTCTAAAATATTAGTAAGGTTATATATTAATCTACCTTTACCTTCTATTTTAAAATAATACTTAGTAAGTTTTACTAAGGCTACTTTATAAGTATTAATAATACTTACTCTACTAAGTATCCTACTATTATATATTATTATTTTAGTATAATTAAAATAATTAAAAAGTATATTATAGAATTAGAACCCTAAATATATACCTATATTTATTATCTAAGAAACTATTAAGGTAAGTTAATAGATAGGATTTAATATATTTCTAAGTAGTAAGATAATTAACTACTTATATCCGCTAAAGTTAATCTTATTAATTTTTAGATTAATTATATTTTCATCTATCTAAGAATTAATAATATATAATAAAGTATTAGGTAGGTAGAATTCTAATAAATATAAATATCTTATTTAAGTTTTCTAGGTCTTCTAATAGAGCTTTCTTATAGCTATTAAAAACTAAGCTTTTATTAAGGAGACGAGTTAATAGCTATTATAAGAGCGCGGATCTATTATAAATATTAGTAAGTATATTACTAATTTATATTACTTCTATTATACTATACCTTCTTAATAATAATAGATAGACTTATACTTACTTAGATATCTTTAACTTAAGTATCCTCTAATAATACTACTATATTATCTAAGGCTTCTAAATCTAGGGCTTTAATAAAGTCTTATATTATAAGGTTAAAGATATAAGTTATATAAGGAATAGAGTTCTATAATTTATCCTATTAGATTTTACGCTAAGTAAGAGATTTCTCTAGTTTATCTTTTAATATTCTATTATTACTAGTATTATTAGTAATAAACCTAAAAAGTTTATCTTTAATTCTATAAATAGTTAATATCTTTATTACTTCTATTATAAGTAAATACCTAGAATAATAGATATTAAGTAGTATAAAAGTAATAAGATATTCCTAATATTAAAAATTAGTATTAACCTAATAGACTAGTACTCTAAGATAAGCGACCTTTTAAGGACTAAATTAAGTATCTAATATAATAGAAATATATTAGGGATACTCTAGATCTACTTTAATTTTTATATATATTCCTTTAAAATCTAAAAAGATTATACTTTATAATTTAGTATAATAGATTAAGGTTAAATCTAGACGGGCTATTAATAATAATTACTAAAACTCTAGTTAATTAATAGTATAAAAAGATTAATTTAAGGTAAAAAAGTATTTATATAATTATTTATTCTACTTCTCTTATGAAAAGTTAGTAGAAAACCTAATATTACTTTTCTTCTAATATTATCTTAAAGAATTAGTTTTATATTACTATTTTATATTACTATAGATAATTTACCTAAGTTAAAGAAAGTTCTATTTATAATAATAGATTTAGCCGCTTTTATAAATAGTATTTACTTATTTAAATATATTTCTTTATATTAGATATACTTAAATTACTAGTTACTATTAGGTAGTCTAGAAGTTTTTTATACTTCTTATATATAATTTTTAATAATCCTTCTACTATTAAAGTTAATTAGATAAAATTATCCTAGATATTAACTTATTTACCTAATATAATTTTCTTAAATTAAAGGGGATTTTTAACTTTAGTATTTAACTTTAATTTAATACTTTTACTAATAATAGTTTACCCCTACTATACTTTAAATTAGACTTTAGAGGCCGAGTTTTATTTAATATATTTATTATTCCTTACTAGTACTAATTCCAGGAATTCTTTTCTAATAGACTAAATAGTATTTTAAAGAAGCTCTTTCTTCTAATAAAAGGATTTATTTAATATACCCTAACTAACTTAACTTATAAATTAGCTAGGATAAATATTACTTAATATAGAATTAAGTATAGTAAGATTATCTAATTCTAATTTAATATCTTTATTACTAGGTTTTATAAGAGTTAATATAGTATAGGCCCTATATATATAATAACGTAGGAGTAATATAAACTAGTAATATAAATATTTACTATATTAAAGAGAAAAGATAAAGGATACTAGGAAGATAAAGTTATTAGTATAATAATCATTCTAAATATATATTCTAGGGAGACTAGTTTAGTTCCTTCTACTATTTTATTAGGGGCTTAGCGTCTTAGTAATACCTTAGTAATTTAAGTCGGGTTAACCCGACTTACTAAGGTATCGAGGCCTTAGCGAGTCGGTACTAATAGCTAGTACCGAGTATTTCGGTTAGTACCAAGACCCTAACCCGAGTATTCGGTCGGTACTAATTCTTAGTACCGAATCCCGACTCGACGGTCAGTCTATAGGGTTATATAATAAGTAGTTCCTAGTATTATAATATAATTCCTAGATTACTAAGATATCTATATCTTAGATAACCCTATCTTTTAATAGGGCTATTATTATACCTATTTTACCCCTAATATTATACTATAGTATCTTTAGGGTTAGTATACTAGATATCTAGGCCTAGGGTACTACTACTACTACCTTCCTCCTATATATCTATTTCTCCTAGGGCGGCCTACTCACCTTCCCTAGCTTAGTAGGTGAGGCTACCCACTACTACTTCTATAAGTAGCTTATTAATACTATCTAATAGCTCCTTACTACTACTTATTATTACCTTTAATATTTTCTAGCCTAGCTCCTTTACTAGGAGCCTCCTAGAGATAGGTAGTCTCCCTAGCTTATACCTAGGTCTTTATAATCTTAACTACTCCCCGCTACCTAGTATATTATATATTACCTAGTTAGTTATAACCGTCCTCTTTTTCTTTACTCTTATAATTATAAATCCTTTAATATCTATTACTACTACTGTATACTCCCGTTTAATCTTATAAAATAGGGTCTTATTTATAACCTATTATTTAGCGCGTTATCTCTCCCTAACCCTTACTAGGTATTTATTAAATTAGGAGGAGTAGCCCTATTATTTATATACGGCGTACCTTTATAAGGCGCTTATAACCTTTACCTTATACTTTATTATATTATAGCCCTAATTATAGTTAGTATATTATATATTATTAGGGTAGTTATAATATATATACTTATATAACTAGTATTTAAAGTACTATATTAGTCTAGCCCTTTCTTTATACTACTTTATAAGTTTTATCTCTCCTACCTTTATTAAATCCTTCTTAATTAGATTATCTATTATTATTAATAATATAATACTTATTATAAAGGAGGAGTAGGCTTTTTTAAATATATATATACCTACTAGCTACCTCCCCTCTATTATATCTAGATTAGGGTAGAGGGCCTTATTCTCCTATTAAATCTTCTCTTTAATTACCTACTAGTTTTTTATATTAAAGATAGATACTTATACCCTATATACTATTATATTAAATAATTTTTTAACTACTACTATAAAGTAGTATATTATATTTACTTATAACTATTCCCTCTTTAGCGCCTCCCTTACCTCTATTAAGGTAACTTATAATAGTATATCCCTACTCTTTATTTAATTTACTACTATAATTTCTAACGCGTATTTATAGCTAGAGGCTTAGAATATTATAACTAGCCTCTTACCTACTACTCCTACTATTACTTCCCTTTCCTTCTTATCTTTTAATATTATTAATATCTATTAGACCCTCCTAGCCTTAGCTACCTTTAATATCTATATATATAGCCCTTATAAGGGGGGCGGTAGTATATTCCTTATAAAGGGGTTCCCTTACTTCTATTAACCTTATAAGGAGCCTTATTTTATTAGGATATTAGCCTAACTAGTAGTCCTAGGCCTACTAAGGTCCTATACTCTCTCCTTATATTCTCCCCCTTTTTATTAGAGTTCCTTAATATATATTTATACTAGGCTAATACCTACTATTAAAATCCTCTATTTAGATATATTTAAGTCCTTAAATTATATATTCTTAATAGCCTTAAAGGCTACTATTATTATAACGGCCTAGCTACTTAGCTTATTTATAGTTCTTATAATATATATATATTATAATCTAAGTATTATTATATTTACTAAGCTTATAAGTAGAGTAAAGGCCTTTATAACCCCTACCCTAATATATAACTCTCTATACTCTCCTCCCTCTCTAGCTCTACTACCTCTACCCCTAGTAGTCCCCTATTTAGGGCTAGGGCGCCCTACTACTCCCCCGCTCCCCTCTTATACGCGTTTCTTAAACGCTTCGCTACTTAGTACTTACGCGTTTAAGCTATTCTCCGCTATTTCTTCTAAGTTATAGCTTATAAGAATAGAAAGTAATTAGATACTACTCTACCTTTACCCCTTTATTATTAATTAGGAACGTTTATAATAAAATAGCTATAAGAGCTAGTATTAAAGTATTAATCTCTAATTAGATTTCTTTTCTAAAGTTAAAATATATAAGTAATAATACCTCTTAATACTCTTATAATAACACTTAATATTAAATCTATATTATTAATATATAGATAATTATTTTTTAGATAGTCTATTAACGCCGTACTAATAGAGGAATAGTACTTAATAAAATAATAGTAGAAATTAGTAAACCTTAAAAAGATTTAAATATCTTTAATACTAGCTATTCTATTATAATATCTACTTTATACTAATTTATATACACGCTGTTATAACTAATAATAAAGTTTAAGAATTCTACTTTTACTATTATAAATTTATATTTCTTTAAATTAATATAAAGTTTAAATTTATAAAAATATTATAATATAGCCTTTATAACTTTAATATAAAATTCTTTATCTTATAAATAGATAAGAATATTATCTAGATAAATAATATATATAATATTAAGTAGTCCTATTAAGGCTATATTAATATATACTTAAAATAAGGTAGATATATTAATAAGTTAAAAAGGTATAATTATATATTTAAAATAGTTATACTTTATATAAAATATAATCTTTTATTTATTAGCCTTTTTTATTTATAAGTAATAATATATATCCTTAAGGTCTAATTTAGTTAAGTACTTAATACTAATTAATCTTATTAATATTTTATTAATTAATAGAAGGGGATATTAACTTTAAATTATAATCTTATTAAGCGCTTTATAATTAATATATAAATATAGTATTCTATCTTATTTTAATATAAAAAGAATTAATATACTTATTAAGCTTATAAAATATTAAATCTAACCCTTTTTTAAAGATTACTTAAAGTACTCTTTTAATATATATAACTCTTTTTTAATAATTTATAAAGTAGGTTAAAAGGAGATTCTTTATTCCCCTTTATATTAATTTTATAATTATAAGGTATATAAGCTAGTAGCGCCTTAATATTCTTAATTAAAAAGATATGTTAAAATTCCTAAAATTCTAGAGGGAGCTTAATTTAAATAGTAGGCTCTTATTACCTACTTTTAAGTATATTATAATAAATATAATATTATTAAGCTACTCCTTTAAGTCTTTAATAGTATTAAAATACGCCTTAATATTACTTTTTTAATAGTAAATTACTAGTTTTATATAAGCTAATCTATTTAGAGATTTTATTCCTCTAATTATAAATACCTAAGGTAGAAGTTATAATTAAGGTTTACTATTATATAAAAGGCGCCTTTATAATATTATATAATACTATTAGAGCTAATAAGTTTAATTTACTCTATATAAGAACTTAGTAATAATATTAGATTTTTAACCTTACTACATAAGGTATTATTAGAGCTAGGATCTATTTCTTACTCCTACTCCTTTACTAGGTATATATTAATATAATTAGTATCTACTCTAAAGTTAATTAATATAATAAATTCTCTTTATAATTACTTATACTCTACTTATATTATAATAATAAGTTATTATATCTACTTTTTCCTTTATATTATAATAGTAGATATAATTATAGTACTTAAGGGTTTTTTAAATATAAGCCTTTTTTAACTAGCTTATTACTAGTTATAGGCTTATTAGTTATAATACTTATAATTATTAATTTTATACTTTAATAATCCTTATTTATATATTCCTTCTTTTAATAATTATAATATTTAATAGTAGAAAGGTTAGGCTTAGGCCTTTATAAAAAAATTAATAATAAGTTAATAATATCCTTCCCTTTTTATTTTATATATAAATTATTATCTCTTCGCCTTTAAAAATTTCCTCTTCCTTTTAATAGATATTAATATTAAAATATACTCTTAGTAAGGAAGGTAAGTCTTAGTATATATAAATAGATACTCTTATAATGTTAAATAAATTAACTAAGTATTCTATTCCTACTATTTTAATAGGTTATAAGCCTAGATATAGGGTATTTATTTAAACTACCTCTTATTTAGCCTACTAGCTTATTAATTAAGTATATAAAGTCTAGGGTATTATATAAGTATATTATATAATATATATATTATATTATAAGGTACTAGTTATTATAAGTACCCTTAGTCTTTAATTAATAAGTAAGCTTATTATATAATAATTAATTAATTAAAGAAACTTAGGGGAAGCCTTAAGACTTAAAGTTATAATTTCCTAGCTATTAAGATTCTTTTAAAGAAGTTAGTACTACTAGGATTTTCTTTATAATAGTACCTACTAATTAGCTAAGTATATTAAATAATACTAATTCTACTTATATAAAATACTAACCTACTTAGTAGGATAAATATATTAAGGTAGTAAAAAAAGAGGTATAACCTTAATCTATTAAATAAAAGTAATATTAAAACTACTTTACCTACTTTAAAAAAACTACTTATAAGATAGTTAATATAGCTTTAATTAAGTAGTTATTAATATACTTTAATACTACTATAACTTAAGGTAAAGGTAAGGAACCTCTTATAAAGTTAAAAGTTAAAAGAATTAAATTATTAGCCTATTATAATAACTCCTAACTATTTTAAATATAAAATATAATCTCTTAGCCCCCTTAAAACGCGATAATTATTAAGATTATAAGGTATAAATATTATAAAAGGTAGCTAGATCCCCTATTTTTTTTAAAATAATTATCTTTTAATCCTATTATAATTCTATTTAATAAAGACATTCTTTTAAATAATTCTCCTTTATCTTTTAATACTTTAAGCCTATTATTTATAAGCTCTTCCTCTACTTTTAATTAAATATAAATATATTAGCTACCTATCTTTCCCTTTAATACTACTATTAAAGAGTTTAAGTAATAGTAGAATAAAACCTATTAAAGTTATTATATCTTTGAATATAATTTTCTAAAGTATAATATTATATTTAATAAGGCGGCTAGGTAATATAAATATAAGTAATTTAATTAAAATAATTAGGATTATATACTTTAATACCTCTTTAATAATTCCCCTTCTTTAAGTAACTCTACTTAAGAATTATCTTTTAAAGCCCTTAATAGTAATAATTTCTTTAATACTACTATTAACTTAAACCTATTTAATTTAATGTAACCCTTAATAGCTTATACTTACCCTTATAAAAAGTTATATTAGAAGAAAATACTATTATTATAATTTATAAATAAAATTAATAGCCTACTACTTTATATTAAGAAGCTTGAAGGATTAGAAGGGCTTTAAATATAAATCTAAGAAATATATAAGTACTTAATATCTACTTACTTTACCTTTTTAATTTTTATAAGGTAAACTAGGTTATAACCCCTATTATTTTAAATCCCCTTAACTACCTAATAATTAATAATATTAAAACTTATAAATCTACTTTTAAGGACCTAATAAAGTAGGAACTTAAGTATAAACTAGCTATTAATATTATAAAGAGCTACTTAAGTAATAACCTCTTTATTAATTATAAGGATATTAAAGATACTTATATATTATAAGAAACCCTTAAGATTAACAATAAATTAGTAGGCTTTAATACTCCTAATAACTTATACTACTAGCTATTTAAGGTAGGTTATAAAATCTATAATATCTTTATATTAGTCAAAGTCTACCTTAAGTCTTATTATAATAAAATTACTTTAAAATCTACCTATTTAAAGCTAGAAATAAACTTCCTTATCTTCCTCTCTTATATAAGTCTTAATAAAGCTTATAAAGGGTATTTTATATATTATAATTAAACTTATAACTTAATAAATAAGATTAATATTATAAAGCTAACTTATTCCCTAGAGTATATTATTAAGTACTTTATTTAAATAGTAACTAACCTCTTAACTAACTAGTAAGAATTAAACTTTATTACAATAACTACTTATACTCCTACTACTATTAGTCCTACTATTTTAATTAAAAATTGAAATAGGGCTATATCTAAACTTAATACCTAGCTTATTTAAAAGCTTATTAAATATTATATATATTACTACCTTAGAGGAAGCCTACTAGGTCTGGAGTACTTGTTAATAATCTAATAATTATCTAATAATTCTAATAACTTGTTAATAATTTATTAAGAATTTCGAAAAATATAGATAATAAATCTATAGGAAAAATGTTTTCTAATAAGGTATTTAAAATTTTCTAACAGTTTTATAATAATTATAGTAAAGTCTATTAATAATTTAATAATTTGAATAATTATTAAAATATATACGGTTTTCTCTAAGGTATATATATTATTATACTTGAAGGGAATATTCTAAGCTTAGGAATAGTAAGCTACTTATAAAGAATAATACTAGTAGTAGTAAGGGAAAAGGTAATAGGGCTAAAGGTAAAATAAATAAAGGGAAATAATTCTTTAAGGATAAATCTAATAATAAGCTTAATAAGAAATATAATTATAATAATAGTAACTTTAAAGCTAAAATTTATATAGCCTTTTAAGATAATATTAGCGTAGCTTTCACTATTAAATTAGATATTTAACCTAAAAAGTAGGTACTTAATACTACTTACTTAATATATTTATTACCCTTATATATAAGTTTTATTAAATACTACTTACTTAATCCCTTACTAGATAATATCTAACTTATTAAAGGTAATAATAATACTTACTATCCTCTTAATATTAATAAGATCTATATTCCTATTATAATAGATAAGAAAAGGAAGGATTTAATCCTTATTAACTACTTTTATATCCCTAGGTTACTTATTAATTTAATCTTATAAAGATAGCTCTAGTATACCTTAATACCTCTTTAAATTATATAAAATAGTATTAAAATTAGTAGGTAAGGTATTATAACCTAGTTATAAAATAATAATCTTTACTACTTATATATATAAGAGTCTCCTTATATTATACTATTTATAAAGATAGTATTATAAATATTTATTTAATATTAAAAATACCCTATTCTCCCTTTAAAGGGGCTATTAAAGTCCTTACTAAGGTTATTATACTTTATATTATATTAAAGTAGAAGGAGTAGGCTAATCTAGTAAATAGTATTAATCCTACTTTAAAATATTTAAACTTAGACTTAAAGTTAAACTCCTCTAGCTTAAAAGGCTAAATTGATAATAAAACTTTTAATTTATGATATACTTATATAAACTATTTAAGTTATTAAAATATTAAGAAACTTATTTATCTCTTTAAAAGGATTAACCTTATTAAAGAACTTATTAATAAGGATTTATACCTATTATATATTATATAAAAAGTAAAGTAGGTATTATATAAAGCTTATATTTAATTAGGAAAAAGGTCTTTTAACTTTATTTATAATAATATCTTAAGCCCTTAAACCTTTAAAGGTTATAAGGGAGGGTATTACTTTATTACCTTTTTTAATAAATAGGATAAGTAGTTTAAAGTAGAGGTAATAGAGGTAAAAAGTAAAATCTTTAAAGCCTTTAAATACTATTAGGCTTATAATAAATATAGTAATATTATTATAAATTACTTAAAGTCTAATTATAATAATAAATATAAAGATTATAACTTTAATTCCTATTATATTAATTATAATATCTTATAAGAGTTTATAATCCTAGGAAACCTTAAAAGTAATAGAGCTATTAAATATTTAAGTTAAACCCTTTAATTAATAGTAAGTACTATCTTATAAGATATAAGTCTTAATATAAATTTCTAGCTTAAACTTATCTTTATAATTAACTACTTATAAAGTAGGAGCTTTATATCTAGTTAAAAGCTTATATTATATAAAGCTTATACTAGTTATTACCCTTATCTCTCTTATATTAAATATATTAGAATAAAAGGTTATATTAACTACTAAAAACTAGCTACTAACTAAGGTTATAAAAAGGATTAAGTTAAACTTAATACCTTTATTAATTTTAAGGGTAACTATATTTATAAAATATTAATACTTATAAATAAATTATTAAGGCCTTATTAGTTATTTAGAGAAGGGAAAAGGATATTTTACTCCTTATACTACCTATTATTAATAATCCCTTAACGCGTAAAGTACTAATAGTAGGGGAGTATAATATTAAAGAGTATTATCTTATTAATACTTTCCTACTTATAAATTTAATAGATATTAATAAACTTATTTAATTGATATAATTAATAAACTTATTTAATTAATACAATTAAAGTATTTAATAATAGATTAAAGGCTAGAATTAATAGGAATCTAAATCCCTTAATTTATAAAGTCCCCTTTAATAGTAGGAATACTAGTAACTCTACCCTTAATTTTAGATAAAACTTTATAAGTAGATAGTATATAACTTAATTACCCTTATTTTATCCTTTAAGATCTATTATTAGATATCTACCTATATTATATTATAATAACTAAAGCTATTAACTAAGAACTTTATAAACTTAAAATATTTAAAGAAGTTATAATTAATTATACCTATTAAAAGTAATAAAAGGCTAGTATAATAGATAGATTTATTGAAATATAGGGTCCTACTAAGATACTAGTATACTTAGTAATATATAACTAAGTAGTCTCTTAGTATTTATACTTAATTCTTATATATTTAGACTTAGTAACCTAATTAACTATTCTACTATATATTTTAATAGGTTATAAGCCTAGAGGTATAAGTATTTATTCTAATTATAGCTATTACTTATCTTATCCTAGCTAATATAATCTTAAAGTCTTAGTAGCCTTTAATACCCTTTAATAAGTTAATAATTACTATTATTATATATATTACCTAGAATTCTTTAACTTCTTATTAAAGTACTTAGCTTATACTATTATAAGTAACCTTAGATAAATAAGTAAACTTAATTAAACTATAATTATAAGGTTTAGAGACTAGTTATAAGGGCTATTATAATATTATTATTAGTATAAGTACTACTAAATAATTATATTTAACCTTATTAGTATAATAAATATTAATTTTATAAGTAGAAATCCTATTAATACTCCCTTTATTAAGCCTTCTTAAGTAGACTATTATTACTTTATACTTAGGGAAAGAAAGATACTTCCTCCTCTTAAATAATTATAATAGATACTATTTTTTATAGTAAACTCCGCTTTATTATATCCTACCTTTTAATATTATTTAACTATTTCCCCCTAGAAAAATCTCTTTAAAGGAGGTTAGGCCCCCCTAAATTTTTTTTTATAAAAGGAGGTTAAGCCCTAGCTATCTTAATTCTTTTAGATCCTATTAAGTAACTATTAATTATTTAACTAGGCTTAAAGCTAGCTTTTCTTATTATTATAATTACTAGCCTAGCTATTCTTATTAAGTTAGCCCTTTAAAATTTATATTCTTAAGAATATAAGGATAGCTTATTATAATTAATTAATATGGAATCTACTCTACTTTATACGTTTCACTTAGCAATAGCGGAATACTTCCGCCTCCCTAATACTTTATTATTCTTAATAGCCTTAATAGCTTTTCTTAATTAATAAATCTATATAAATTAAAAGAGTCCCTATTAATATAGTAGTAATACCCACGTAAAAGGCTTTATAATACTAATTAATTATCTTAAACCACTAAAAATACTAAAGCTACCCTTATAATACTAACGATCCCTAAGTCCTCTGGTAGTATAAAGAAGCCTATTTCTCCGTAACTAATCTATCTCTATTTATTACTATCTATTATAATAACGACGAGCCCTAATAGTATACTCTACTACTATACTTAGGTATAATATTATACTACTTTAGCTTACTACTAAAGACTTTAGTAGCCTCTTTTATTAAACTTTATATAAGTTTATTACTTTTTATACCTCTTCCCTAAGATCTAAGAAGCCTTTCTCTAAAAGGAAGCTATTAAGGTAGCTTAACTACTACCCCTTAATTATTATCTTATTATATTAGTAAATTAAATCTATAAGTTTATCTAGGATACTAGTAAAGTATATATTTACGAGGTACCGGAGACTATTAGGTATTATATTAACTATATTATTACCTATTACGAGCGTCCCTTATAACTAGGGATCCCTAAGTTAAGTAATTAACGTGCTACCTTAGTAGAACTATCCTTCTATCTATTTAATTAGGCTACTAATAGCCCCGCCTTTTAAAAAGCGGTTAAATATTTTATTAAGAGTATTAAGTATTACTAAAGTCTCCTATAGCTCTTATTATATTTTATAAAGTATTAGCTACTATTAACTAGGAATAGTCCTAAGAGATTCCTATTAGCTAAAATACTAGCTATTATATCTTCTACTCTTACTCCGTCTAACGTTAAGTTACTTATAAGAATACCCTTAGTAATACTAAGTATTACGCCGCTAAATTTCAGTACTAATCCTATAACTCGTAGGACTTCTACTAAAGAAGCTATATATAAATAGCCTATTAGACTAGTATAATATCTAGTTATAGGTAAGAATATAGGTTTTACTAAGGCTTAGCGTACTAAGCTTCAAGAAATAATTACTAGTATTATACCGCTAGCCCTACTACTAGCGCCGGGACTTATAGATCCTAGTATACCTCCTAGAGTACCTTTTAATAATAATAGTACTCCCCGCTTTAATCTTAATAATATTAGATATTTTAATCCCTTTTATAATAATAAATCTATAAATACCGCCTCTAATATTAAATATACTAGTAAGACTACCTATTTCCGTGATATTTATATATTTATAGACTATATTAAGGATATTATTTAAGTAAGGGATAATACTATTATCCGCATAAACCTTTAATTATATCTCTAAGGAAGTACCTAAGGATAGTATACTATTAAGCTTAGAGAAGGTAATAAACGTCTTATTACTTATAGTATTAATAAATAGTATTATCTATTAATATAACGGTAGAAGGCCCTACGTTATATTAATATAGGCACGCTAATTTATAAGAAGTATACTATATAAGATACTTCTTAACGGAGAGAGCCTTAGGAGTACTCTTAAACTATTATAAGAGCAGCTAAGGATTTAGAGATTAGGGTAATAAAGGATTATATTCTTCTTATCTAATATAGTCTTAATATAGAATTCTAGCGTAATATCCCTAAACCTAGTAATAATACTAACTATAATAAGTTCCTTACCTTATTAGACTATAGGAAGTATTAATAGTAGAATTATGCGTCTTAATACTTGAAATCTTATTAGCTATCTTAGTAAAAATAGCGTAGTAGGTATTAATCTCCGTTTTAACCTTCTTAGTCTTAATTTTAGTCTTAATTATAATAGCCTTCCTAGCGGTTACTACCTTCTTAACTATAATTATAAAATAATAATAATACTTACTATAATAATTAGTACTAGAAGCCTCTACTAGGCTATTAACCCTACTAAGGCTATTAAAATTAGGGTAATTAGGGCGTAAACATTTATACCCTTCTAGTATAGCTAATAAGACTTTAAATAATAGCACCGGCCCTATTAAACGGGTCTAATTCTTAGTTTAATAGGTAACCTTAATAAGGTCCTTAATTTACTAGGAATTAAAATTGAAATTAAAACTAAAATCGCTTTCCCTTTAGACTATAAGGGGAATAATAGTAATAGCCTCTAAGACCTCTATAAGTCTACTAGGCCGCTACTAAGGAAGCCTCTAAGGGATAGCCTTCTTAGAGCCCTTAAGGTTATAAATAGGAAGGTCCACACTAGGATTTCACTTATAAGCCCTCTGATTTCTACTAGGAAAGTTCTTATAAACTATCCTAGGAAGAAACCTTATAATATTATTAAGTATCTATAATAGAAGACGTTAAACTAGATAATAGCTTTAAGAATAACTATAGAAACTATTTCTTTATATCTATTCCTTTATTAAATTACGAATATTATTACTACTAACTAAGATTCCTATTAAAGAATAAACTCTTTAATTATCTTTATAACTAATACTAGAAGACTACCTTATTAAAGCCTTCCATAGTCATCTTAAAGCCTTTTATAATTAAGCTACTAGCTATAAATACTCTAGTAAATACTAACTTAGTAAGTTATTCTATAAGGGATCCTATTATAATTATTTTATTAGCGGCAGCCGTATAAGGAATAGGCTATACGTTTAAAAACTATTATTATATAATAATAACTATTAGGTAGACCACTAATAGCGAAGATATTAAAGTCTATTCTAATCTAGGATATATGATATTAATTATAGATACAACTTTTATTCCTACTAGTATAGAAATTAAAACTATACCCTCTAATATCCCTATTAGGGGCCTTAGTTCTAAAATTTATTATTCTAATAAATTTACTATTATAAATATATTATCTAAACTTATATAAGTATATCCTCTTAGGTAAAAGGATAAAGACGTTATTAATAAGACCTTTAGTAAGCTTTAATTATAAGGGAAACTTATATAGTTAGATTAGCTAACCCCATTTAGCTATCCCTACTTTATAATTTAACGTAATACTCCTACTAGGCGAAAAGGCCGTATTATAATTAATATATAGGAGCTTAATAAAATTATAGAGAATAATATATATCCGCTCCCCTTATAAGCTGATATAATAATATTAGTATAGGGTTATTAATATATAATAGTTATTAATATTATAGGATAGTTTTATTAGTTCCGCGTCTAGGTTAAAGACTATTATAAGCTTATAATTATAAGCTATTATAGCTAGGAGTAGTCTTTAGTAGCCCTTATAAGTTATAAGGGCTCGCCTTTATATATTTAGTAATAGACTAATACTATTCTCTAGTAATACTAGGCGTTTACTAAGGCTTATATTACTATTATTATTATTTATTTATATACCTTATAGGAGTATATTAAATACTTATATAAGGTCTTTAATCTATTCTAGGAGAAGCGTATAAGCCTATTACTATTAAAGTTATATATTAGCTACCCCTCTATTACCCTACTAGGCTAGTACGTCGACGACCTAGGGATATTTATAATAAAAGAGAAAATTACTACTATTACTTTATTATAATTTCTATAGAACCTAGCTAACCTAGAAATATTTCTTAGACTAACTAGATAGCTCTATTCGTTAATTAAGAGATATATATAAAGGGCGGACCCCTTATAAAAGAGAAAGGTAGTCCTTAATAAGGGCCTTAGTATAGGTATAAAGGGTTATATATAAAAAAGGAAGGTAATTAGGGTAATTTTCTATAAACCTATATAAGAGGAGCTTAGTACTTTTTAGGATTTATAAGAGGCTTTTAAGACTCCCTAATTTCTTATTTATTATAATTATAATAGGGTTCTATATATAGATCTAGATACCTTAAAAGTAGTAGGATTTACAGCTATTATATACTATATAAAGGGAGATCCTATATAGTTATTAAAGCCTTTTACGAGAACTAATATATAACTTATTATATTTTTTAGTCGCTATCTTAATAATATTAAAAAGAACTATTAGCCTATTAAATTAGAGATCGCTAGTATTATATAAGTTATTAGGAAGGTTTAATATATAATTAAATTAAATCTATAACTACCTATAATTATCTATACTAATTATTCTACTATAATCCTAATATTAAGATAATTAATATTAAGGATTATAAGTATAGATAAATTAAATCTCCGGCTTATACGGGCTTCTTAGTACCTTTCCTTATTTAACTTAAAATTATATTATAAATCTGGGAAATTAAATATAATTCTTAATATACTATTAAGACTTTAAATAACTAACTCTATTAAGAACTCTAATTTATTATATAGAATCCTTAATATTCTCCTTACTTTATCTAATAATCTTCTCTATAATATTAAAGACTTTAATAGCCCTACTATCTATTATATAATAAATATAAAAATAATAGAGGATTTTAAATCTTAATTATAGACGGGCTATTAGAATAATAAGTAATAGTAAAAGATCCTTGGTATACTAAAGCCTCTTATAAATAGCGATCTAAGTATAATTTCTAAATATAGTAAGCCTAGGATATTATTTATTCTTAGGAATAGACTTATTTTTTATATTAATAGCGAGAAAAGGTAATAATTATATATTCCCCCTATTATAGAGAAGGAACTATTTAAATAAGCTTACGACTTTTCTAATTATAGCGGTTATTATAGATATTATAACTAACTTTCTTATATAATATATATTAGATATCTAGCTAAGAACCTTTAAGCCTATATTAGCTACTACCCTTAGTACTAACTTAATTAAATAAGAAGATATCTACTATATAGGGAATAGGTCCTTATACTAATACCGCTTATACTATTTTATATAATCGCGATAGACTTCGTAGTTACCCTACCTACTACGCTATTAGGTATAAATTACCTACTAATAATTACTTATAAGTTCTTAAAGAAGGTCCTTCTTATACCTAGTATTAATACTTAGAAGGCCCCCTAGTAGGCCTAGGTTATAATCTTATCTTTACTATCCTACGACTAGGGAATTCCGCGTAGTATTATTAGTAATTAAGATCCTCAATTTATATTAGACTTTTAGCGGGAAGTCTTTAAATATCTTAATATTAAATTTCTTATATCTATAGCCTACTACCCCTAGACTAATAGATAGAGCGAGCGTACTAATTAAACTATAAAAATTGCTATATAATTCCACCTTACCTACTATCTAGATACTTAGAATTAATAGGATTATATACTCCTATATATCTAGGCTAATATTAATAACTCCCCTACTACTATAAGATATACTCCTAATAAGCTCTATTATAGCTTTAGGGTAAATAATAGTATAAATATATTAGTAATTAGTAATATCCCTATAGAAGCCTTTAATAGCTTATAACTCGCCTACTAGGAATAGATAGAAGACGTTATAGCCTTCGGTAATATAATAATAAAATCTCGATATAATAGTAAATATAAAAGTCTCTAATTTAAGGAAAATAACGAAGTCTTTCTCTATTTATATAAAGGATATAAAATCCTAGGTATTACTAATAGAAAGCTCTCTTAATAGCACGCCGGTCCTTTTAAGATTTTATAAAAGGTAGGATTACTCGCCTATTAGCTTAAGCTACCCCCTATAATATATATATAGCCGGTAGTATTAGTAGTATAGCTTAAGCCGAAAATAGAAGGGGTAGATCTATATAATAGAACTTTCAGTAATAGGCCGCCACCTATTACCCCTAAGGATAGGGCTATTTATAGGGATAAGTATAAAATCGAGAGATTACTAGATAAAAGGTATTTAAGGGGAAAGACTTAGTACTTAGTTAAATAGGTTAGTTATAATAATAAGGATAATTTATAATATAACCTCGCGGATTTATTAGAGGCCAGTGAATTAATAAAGGTATATAAGGATAGATAGCTACTAACGTTATTACTAACTATAGTTAACTAATAGGTCCTAATAAATAGGGTCGTTTACTTTTTGTATTTTACTAGCATACTAATATAGAATCTACTCTACTTTATATATTTCACTTAGTAATAGCGGAATACTTCCGCCTTCCTAATACTCTATCATTCTTAATAGCCTTAATAGCTTTTCTTAATTAATAAATCTATACAAATTAAAAGAGTCCCTATCAATAATAACTTATTAATCCTCCTCTTATTTCTAAGTTAAATTAATTTAAGTTAATACTCTTTAAATTATATTTTTATTTTAATATTTTAAGTTAAAGTTCTTCCCTTACTTCTTAAAAGCTATTATAAAGGAAGTTAAGAAGCCTATTATTAAGGAAGATAATAGTAATTATAAACTACTACTATTACTCTTAAGTTATAATAATTCTAAGTTAGAAGTTAGTATATTATTATTAAATACTCTTAATAAAATAATTCTCTTTAATTTATAAATTAAAGGTAATAGATTTATACCTCCTCCCTTAATATCTTTATTTTTAATATCTTTATTAGTAGAATCTTTTTAAGACTTTATAAAAAATATATTAAGCTTAATTAGTTAATTATTGTTTAAAACTAAATCCTTAAAGGTAGACTCCTAGTAAAATATTTAATAGTTAAAGTAATAAGGGGAGTTTTCCCTTTACTTTAATTATAATCCTTAAGTCTAATTTAGATTATAATTATTAAGTTAAAGAAATTAATAATTAATTAGTTCTAAATAATTTTAAGCCCTTTTTAAAGGTTATGTAAATTAAGTTATATATTATAATTTATAATTATCTTGAATTTAATATTTATAAATTTATTAAAGACCTTATTTATTTTAACTTATAAACTTAAGCTATTTTTAATAAAATTAAGATTAATTTTAAATTAATAGGCTCTAATATTTATATTAAACTAGTTTAATACCTTTATATAATCTACCTTAATAAGTTAATTATTAAGGATATGAATAATTATACCTATTAATTTTAAGAGGTTAATATTAAATTTAAAGAGTTAAATAAAAAGGTAATTATATTAAAGGCTTATATAATTTAACTTTATCTTATAAGATTAAATAGTACCTTTAATACTTTTTAAACTACTCATACCTAGAGTTATACTTTCTTTAACCTAGAAAAGGTCCCTTTTAATTAAATTATATTTACTATTTATAATAAAAAGTAATATTAATAAGTCTTTAAAAGTTATACTTTTATTATATTTAAAGCTTATTATACTTAAGGAAAGGATAAGGGAGATAATAAGTTATAATAAAATTATAATTATTATAAGGATATCTTATATAAGTCTTATTATATTTATATTATAAATTAATACTAGGAGTAGTTCCCTTACTTAAAGCCTAATAAATTTAAGAAAGCTTTAATAAAAGTTACTATTATATAAGTTAATAATAACTTAAAGAAGTAAAAACTTAATAATACTCTTATTAAATCTAACTTTATAAGTTATATTAATAAATTTAATATTTATTAAATAATTAATAATAAAGTTATTATCTTAATAATAGCTCCTAGGAAATTACTTTTAAACTTAAATAATATAATTTTTATAAACTTTAATTATAATTAATATACCTTCTAAGATTAAAGTATATTTATTAACTTATAATTAATTAAGACTTTTTATATTATTAAGGGTATTAATAGTATCTAATATACTTTATAAGGTAGTAGGATTATTAAGATTAATTATAATATTAATAATAGCCTTAAGTTAATACTTATACTTAATATTATATAAGTACTTAACTTAGGTATTAATAGTCTCTTATCTATTAATTAACTTTTTAATATTAATATAAATATAACTTATATTAAAGTAAGTTATATTATCTTAAAGGGATTAATAGCTTTTAATACTAGCTAACTTATAAAAGTCTTTACTTTAAATTTATAAAAGCCCTTAGCTCCTAATATTTATAATATTCCCTTAAATAAAGCTTAATAATTATAATATACCCGCTTAAAATACTTTAAATAATAAAGTATTAATAAACTACTAATTATATTAATAAGAATTAATTTCTTAAAGCCTATCTTTAATAAACTTATATATAAATATTATATTTAAGGCTATTAAAAGGTAGTACCTTATAAGGATACTATTTAGCTAGGGGAGTATCTAATAAAATTTATTTATAATAATATTATTAACCCCTTTAATTTAATAAGTTTTAAAGGGAGTTAATACTTTATAATATTTAAGGATAATTTTATATATATTTTAATTATTATTTATTTTAAGTATAAAAGTAATACCTTTTAATTATTCTAATAGTTTAAGGTAGCTTATAAGTATTTAAACTATTATATTTAGGGTGGTAGTACGCGTATACCCGGTCCTAGTCCGCGTGTACCCTATCCTAGTACGCGTATACCTCCCTCTATTTAGCTTAGGGGCTACTAGCGGGTTATATCATGCTATTACCTATAACTTTCCTACTAATAGACGGATTTTAGAATTAAAGTATTAATCTCTAATTAAATTTCTCTTATAAAGTTAAAATATATAAGTAATAGTACCTCTTAAAAGAGTTAATTTAACTACTTAAATACTACTCTTATAATATTACTTAATATTAACTTTCTATTTTTAATATATAGATAACTATTTTTTAGATAGTCTATTAACACCGCGGTAATAGAGGAATAATATTTAATAAAATAATAGTAGAAATTAATAAACTTTAAAAAGATTTAAATTTTCTTAATACTCCTAGGTTCTAGCTATTCTATTATAATATCTACTTTATATAAATTTATATATATACTATTATAATTAATAATAAAGCTAAGGAACTCTACTTTTATAATTATAAATTTATATTTCTTTAAGTTAATATAAAGTTTAAATTTATAAAGATATTATAATAATACTACCTTTATAACTTTAATATAAGACTTTTTATCCTAAGAGTAGATAAAAATATTATCTAGATAAATAATATATATAATATTAAGTAGTCCTACTAGGGCTTTATTAATATATATTTAAAATAAGGTAGATATATTAATAAGTTTAAAAGGTATAATTATATATATAAAATAGTTATATCTTATATAAAATATAATTTTTTTTTATCCTTTCTTATTTATAAGTAATAATATATATCCTTAAGATTTAACTTAATTAAGTACTTAATATTAATTAATCTTATTAATATTTTATTAATTAATAAAAATAGATAATAATTCTTAATTATAATCTTATTAAGCGCCTTATAATTAATATATAAATATAATATTCTATCCTTTTTTAGTATAAAAAGAATTAGTATATTTATTACACTTATAAAATAATAAATCTACCCTTTTTTAAAGTTTACTTAAAGTACTCCCTTAATACGCGTAACTCTTTCTTTAATAGGTTATAAAATAGATTAAAAGGAGGTTCTTTATTCTCTTTTATATTAATTATATAATTATAATATATATAAGCTAGTAGTATCCTAGTATTCTTAATTAAAAAGATATCTTAGAATTCTTAAAATTTTAAAGGGAGCTTAACTTTAAGTAGTAAGCTTTTATTACCTACTCTTAAATATATTATAAGGAATATAATATTATTAAGCTACTTTTTTAAGGCTTTAATAGTATTAAAGTACTCCTTAATATTACTTTCTTTAATAGGGAATTATTAATTTTATATAAGTTAATTTACTTAGGGATTTTATTCTTCTAATTATAAATACCTAAGGTAGAAGTTATAATTAAGGTTTATTATTATATAAAAGGTACCCTTATAATATTATATAATATTATTAGAATTAATAAGTTTAATTTTTCTTATATAAGAACCTAATAATAATATTAAGTTCTTAACTTTATTATATAAGATATTATTAGAGTTAGAGTCTATTTCCTAATTCTACTCCTTTATTAAGTATATATTAATATAATTAATATTTACTCTAGAGTTAATTAATATAATAAATTCTCTTTATAAGCTCTTAAGCTTTATTTATATTATAATAATAAGTTATTATATCTACTTCTTCCCTTATATTATAATAGTAGATATAATTATAATATTTAAGGGTTTTTTAAATTTAAGCCTTTCTTAGCTAGCTTATTTAATATCTTATTAATTATAAGCTTATTAATTATAATACTTATAACTATTAATTTTATACTCTAATAATCCTTAGTTATATATCCTTTTTTTTAATAATTATAATACTTAATAATAGAAAGGTTAGGCTTAAGCCTTTAAAGAAGGTATAATAATACTTTAATAATACCCCGCCCTTCTTACTTTATATATAAGCTATTATCTCTTTACCCTTAGAAATTTCCTCTTCCTCTTTAAGGATATTAACCTTTAATAGGAGTAGTATCCCTTTAATCTTTATATATAAGTAGTATTATATAAGGCTCTAATTAAGTTACTAATATAATAAGAGTATCCTTTATCTCTAAAATATTAAGTTATATTATAAGCTAATTATAAAGATCTTTATATAACTTATTTAAAAGGTTATTATAAAGTATATACTCTATTAATAACTTAATAAGGTAATTTATAAAGTTTATAATCTTTTAATATTCCTTTTACTTAGCTTCTAAGTAGTACTTACTAGTTATTAGATATTAATTTTAAGGATCTTTTATTTAATCTATTAAGAAACTATTAAAGTATTCCTAGGATTATTTATCCTTTAATATATCCTTTATATACTTATATTATATAGCTTTAAAGTCTAGGGCTATATAGCATAACGCGTATTAAATTTTTATAAAGTTATTAAAGAATTAAATTAAATTAATTTTAATTATATTAATTATATTATTAAATTATTTTTAATATTTTTATATTAACTTCTTATTATATATATATAGGTCTTATAACCTAAGAATATAAGTTTTATATTAAGGACGCTTTAGTTCTAATTCTTTTATTAATAATAAATAATATTAATAACTCGCTTAAGTAGTATTATTAATATATATTTCCTACTCTAACTCTTATAAATATTATTATAAATCTTATATTTATTACCTTTTAAAGACTTCTTCTTTAAGTTCTTATATTCTTTATAATAGTACTTCTTAGATTTTAAGTAGCGGGGACTAGGTTTATACGCCTAATAGCTACCCCTAGATAGTTAATTATAATTATAATATATCTATTATTAATTTATTAATTAATTCTTAAGACTTACTTTCTTTATAAGCTTAGTCTCTTATATTAGGGTAGGTTACTTATAATAGTTAACTAACCTTTTTTCCTTATACTTATAATAACCCTTCTCTACTTATCTTACTAATAGTTAGGCTACTACCCCTAAGTAGGGTAGAGTAATTAGAAGAATAAGGGTATTATATAATAATATAACTATTAAGTACTATAAATAGTACGTATATATATAGAACTCTCTATTCTTATTAATAGTAAGACTAATTACTACCCTTCCCTTTAGGGGGAATTCCCTCCTCTATATATTATAGGGAAAGGGGTAGCGTAGTACTACTATATACTATAGACGCCATGTCGATAGTAGTACCGTATTCCTAACTAGTCCTTATAGCTTACTATTATTAGCTATTAAGGTTAAGAGTCTTTTAATATTACTATTATAAGTTATAAGAATTCTCTAGCTTATATTTAATAGTAAATTAATTACCTCCTTTATACTTATTAAAGATTTATTAAGGTATATATTAATAATATTATTATCTACTCTAAAATCCTAGAGGAATATATCTAATATCTCTAATAGGTATTTATAATTTTATAATTTTATAGAATATTATTAAGTCCTATTAAAGCCTTCTTTAGATACCCTTTAATCTAATTACTAGGATAAAAGGTTAATTCCTTTAAGTTATCTATTATAAAAGATAAGCTTCTTACTATATTAAGGCTCTTATTCCTAGAATCTCTTTCCTAGCTAGAGATATACTTAGGGATAACTAGCTAGCTACGTAGTTATATTACCTATTATACTACTATCTCTAAGCTTTTATAGGATAGGAAAACTCTTATACTTATATTAGCCCCTAAGGTAGGAAATAAGTAAAAGAATTTTATAAAATAGAAGTCTTTAATAGACCCCTTTAAATTAGAGTTTACCTCTTTTAAGGTATTATAAAAGGCATTATTATTTCTTATATTTTTATTATACTTTAATAATAAAATTATTCTATTTATAAACCTTAATACTAGTAAAGTTTTTAATTTTAATATAATAGTATATTATATTAATAGCATAATTAAAGATAATAAATATCCTAGTTATTTTTAGATTTAGCTTATTCTATTTCTTAATTATCTTTTAAAAGATACTAAGATATAGTATTAATCTACTAAGCTTAAGCTAGGAGGTATTATATAGGTTCTAGGTAAGGTCTACTATATAATAAAGTCTACCTTATAGATTATAATATATATAGATTATAATAAAATACTTAGAATTATAAAATAAATATTTATAATTAACCTTATTTATAATTAAATTAAACCTTTACCTTATTTATACTTCTAAATATATATAATAATTTAATAATATTAAGTTTTATTATAAGCCTAGGAAATAATATATTATACTAGATATCCTATTAAGATTATATAATACTACTATTATAAAGGTAGTTAATAAATAAGGAAGGTATACTTAATATCTTATATTCTACTAGTCTTATTAAATTAAGCCTAGATCTATAATAATAGCTTATAAATAGCTATAAGGTAGACTTATTATAATATAAGATAAAGAAGGTTATTAATAGTAATAACTACCTTAAAGTAGAGAACGCTGTAAAACTTCCCTTCTAATAAGTTAAGGGACTTATCTAGAAGCTTAATATAAGTAGTCTTAATAGACTATATATTCTAGAGCTATATATTAAAGTATTCCTTAAAATTACCTGTTTAAAATATACTAGATTTACTAAGTATTATAAGATTCTATTAAGGTAATAGTATATTAAGGGCTTTATTAGTAAACTTTATAAATTCCTTACCTACTATTTATAATATTAAATATATTAAACCTTATACTATCTACTTTATAATTTATTATAATTAATTATATTACTACTAGTACCTTTTTATATATTAATAATTAATTTTATTCTTATATTACTAATATTTTCTAAAGGCTATAATATAATATTAATAGTTACTAATAAATTCTCATCAAAAATTCTCTTAATTCCTAGGAAGGCTACCTTTACTATAGTAGATTAAGTTAATAGATTACTAAGGAGACTATATAAGATAGATTAAGGTCTCCCTAAATAGATAATATTTAATAGAGACCGTAAGTTCCTAAGTAAATTATAGACTATCTTATTTAAAAGGCTTAATATTAAGCTTCTCTATTTAACGGCGTATTACCCCTAAATTAATAGCTCTAATAAGTATGTTAATTAAACTATTAAAATTACTTTATAATTCTAGATATATATACTTAATAATATTACTACCTAGCTAGTTATAATCCTAGTTATATAAGCTAGTTATAATAACTCGCTTTCTACTCTAAGTAGGTAGTCCTTAAATAAGGTTACTTATAAGTTCTCCTTTAATTAACTACTTAACCTAGGTACTTATAATAGATAAGTAATACCTAGGGATATAGCCCGTCTCTAAGTATTAGATACTATTACCTTTACCTATATATACTTAAAATTTATTATAACTACTACTATTAGCCGTAGTTTTTTTATATAAGAGATAGTATTAACTTATATCTCTATTATAACTACTTAATACCTTCCGCTACTAATAGAAAATATAGGTAATAATTTATTAGCCCTTTTAAGGTAACTAAATATATTAGTTATTTAGCCTACTACCTTATAATTCCCGCTTACTAGCGAATTTATAATATATTTACTATAGCCTAGTTAAAGCCTTATCTAAATAGGGACCTATTCTCTTACTCTTAACCTAAGGAACTACTATCTATATTTATTAAAGGAGATACTAATAATATTAGATCCTTTAAGATAGAATATCTAATTAATAAGTACCTTATTAGGAAGGGTTATAGCCTAGTAACTAAATACCTAGTAAGGTAGAGGAGTTATATAGCCTATTATAATTAATAGATAAATATTAAGGAATTATAAAATACCTTAGAGCTAGTAAATAATTATAAGTATATAGTACTTACCTAATAACTTACTTAAGGCTTCTATTCTATTACCTTATACTATTAATAAGGATGTTAACGTCTTTTTTATTTACTAGTATATTATTATAATATATTTTATAGAAGGCTTTTATAGAGAGCTACTAAGGAATATCCCTTAGTAATATACTTAGCTATTCTTCTACTTTCTACTAGATAGCTAGATATCTTTTAACTATTTAACTTATTAGCTATATTACCTAATAATTTTATTATATTTATAATAAAATTATAGAGGTAATCTATATATAATACTTATTAAAGTACCTCTATCTCTATATTAACTATTACCCTAAGTATTAATTAAATTAAATTAAGTAATATAAAGCTTATAAAATAATAGTTTTAATTAACTAACTACTAATCCTATTTTATATTATAGTAATAGATTTTATTATTACTTTACTATTAACTATTAAAGGCTTTAATAGTCTATTAATTATAACTAATAAATTTTCTAAATAAAACCTATAACTACTAGACTAATTAATATAGAATACCCCTTAGTAGATAGAGAAGGTATTAGTAGCTATTACCTCTTATAACTAAGGAGTTCCTTATACTATTATAAGTAATTAAGATTCTAAATTTATATTATTATTTTAGTAAACTAATTTTCTTAATCTTAGTTATATACTTCTAATATTAAAGGCGTACTATCCTTAGACTAATAGCTAGTCTAAATAGATTAATTAGATAGTAGAAATTATAATTTATAATTATATTACTTAATATTTAAATATTAATACTATTAATTAGACTCTTATTCTATTATACCTTTAAAGATACCTAAATAATACTAAAAACTAGTTAACTAAAGTTCTACCTAATAAAATTCTTATTAGATTTAATATTTAAGATACGCTTAATATACTCTCTTAGTAATTACTTATAAATAACCTCTTATACCTTTAAGGGCTTAATTATAACTAAGTTAAAGAATTTATTACTTTTATTAATACCTTCTCTAAACTCTATTATAATAGTAAGTATATAGTAATTACCTTCTTTATAAGTAATAATACTTATTTATAACTAGGTAATAGATACTATATACTAGGCTTAAATATTAAGTTATATTAGTAGTATACTAGACCCTTTAAAGTCTTTAATAGAGTTAGCTCTCTAGAATATTACCTTAAACGACTACTAATAATAGGAATCTACCCTATTATATTAGTTACTTAGTTTAAATTAAAGCTAAAAGGCGACTTATAAAGTTATAATAAAAATATAAATCCTCTCCTAATTATTAAAATAGGTAATAAAGATAGGGATACTAATAACTATAAGGTAGAGGCCATTATTAGGAAGAAGAGGTCTAGTAAAAGGCTTTAATACCTAGTAAAGTAGAAGGATTATAGCTATAAATATAATAAGTAGTATAATAACTTAGACCTTAAGAATAGTAAGGACCTTATTACTAAATATAATAGCTATTTATATAGAAAATTAAGAAAATTAAGGTAATATATATATTAAAGATAATTACCCTTTTTTTACTTACTAGTACTATTATAGATTTTACTTTTACTCCTTCTATAGCTATAATATTATAGTATAGAAGGCTTCTATACTATAACTAAGTTATTTCTTAATAGAATCCTTAATAGCTAATTAATTACATATATATAAAATTAGCTAAGGCTATTTATTACCTTATTACCTAGATTATAATATATATCTATTATAATCCTATCTCTTACCCTACCTTTAATATAAAATAGAATTAGTATAATATACTCTTAGATACTAGTAGATATAGTACTTATAATAGCTTCTAGTATAATATACCTCTAGGCTGTAATAGCCTTACTATCTTTACTACCTAGATATATACTTAGGTAGGATAAGAATAAGAAGTAGATAATTAATACTATTAAAGAGTTATAATCCTTTATCCTAGTATTGGTATTAATATTTTTAATTATAATACTATTAAGAATATAGATATTAAAATTAGGCCTTAAAATACCCTCCTCTCTATTTAATATAAGCTAGTTTAATATATTAAAGGTAAGAAATATATTATTAAGTTATTATAATATAAGAACTATAATAGTATTCCCTTATAAAATAAGTATATCTTAGAAATAGTTATATAAATAGAATAAGATACCTTATAATTATATCTACCTTATTAGGGTCTATCTAATCTATATTTAAAAGGGTTTTACTAAATTACTACCCTTTAGAAGACTTCTACTACTATCTACTTATCTTTATACCTATTACCTAGTATTTAATTAAGAAGAGAGATTTTAGATATTAGGAATAAAATATTATAAGTTAGTTATACTACTATACTAATTAGGTACTTTATTTAAATAGGAGTATTAAAATATATTATAATAGGATATAATTAGTTAGACTAGTTATATACTAGATACGCGCTATTACCTATCTTAATATCTTATATATTATATCTCTCTCTACTTATATAACTAGTAATATAATAAATATTACTATTCTACCTATTATAATAGAAGGTATCTAGGGTTAATAGTATTAATTATAAATATAAATAAAGGTATCAAGATATAAAGTGTATACTTATATTCTACCTTAATTATATTAAGGGGAGGAGGCTATATTAGTAAACTAGGGGAGCTTATATATTACTTATATATGTATATTATACGTATATAACTAATACGCTTATATATATTAGCCTTAGAGCTTGAAATAACACCGTAAGTTATAAAATACGTATTTAGTAACTTTTAGAAATACTAGGTAATAGGACTAATAGGGGATAAGTCCTACTAATTAGCTATAATATAACTATATTAGGCTAGTACTAACTAGGTAATTATAATAAGGTACTAAGTCTTATTAATAATTAGTACTAGTACTTAGTAAGAGAATTAATCGCAGGCGTAATATAGGGATAGGATACAGGGCTAGGCCAAAGGGGAGTACTTTACACGTATATAAATCATGTAAATCGACTGTATTTAAAACCTATATTACGCTAGCGTTGACGACGTAGCCGTTATAGCTTTAGCGAGCTTCCCGTTTCTTCCTAGTACTAGAGGAAAATCACGGATTTAAGGCCTTAAATCCGGATCTTCTATATATAGGACTGTTAGGCTAGAATAAAAAATCCCTGAAATTTTCCTATTTATTACTAGTATTTTACCTTAAAAAAGTACTTTCAGCGGATTTAGCAGTTTTACTTATTCTATACAGGTTCCTAGTTTACCGATGTAATACTTTAAAGGATAGGGTTAAGTAACTTTAAAGGGGTTAAAAGTAGTAATTAAATAGGTAATTTAATAATATATATTTAATTAATTTATATTAATAAGGGAATAACTCTTTAAAGTTATATAAGAGTAGTAGGCTTTAATTAATAAATAAAGGAGTAAGTAATCCTAGTAGGAAACTAAAATAAGATAGTATAAAGAGTATAAGATAGAATAGTATATAATATTTAAAGGTCTAGGAATATAATAGTTAATAAGGTTTTCCTTTATAAATTATAGTTTCCTTTAGTAAGCTAGATATAAACTACCTTTATTAGCTCTAAGTAGCTAGATAGTAGAGTATAAAATATAAATATAAGTAAATTATTACTTCCTTAATTTCCTATATCTTTACTAAGATATTAGTTATAAAATTAATTAAGAGGTAGCTACTACTATTAATAATTAAATAATACCTTTAAATAATACCTCCTTTATATCTTTATTAATACTAAAACTTTTTTCTTAAAACTAATTACTAATTTTTTCTATAGAAGGTCTTAGAATACTAGGTAAAAGTATTATCTTTAGCCTTACTACTAACTTAAGACTACCCTCTATATATTTATAGCTATTAATACTATAATATAAGTAAAAGAGATATAAAGTATAAGTATTATTAGTATATTTAATAGATAGAAACTTTAATAATAATATATTTCTTAAAGAGAAGAAGACTTATTCTAAGTACTTAAAAGATAGTAACTTATCTAATTAAATTATAATTACTAGAAAAGGGGACTAATTAATAAGTATTAGATATACTATTCTAAAGATAAACTTATATACTTATAAGGAATAATAATAGCTATTAATAGAGTAGTAAAAATATATATTAATTAGGTTATAGAATATCTTAGTAAAAGAGTATAATAAATAATAGTATATACTAAGACCTTATTATATAATTAATAAGGGGTAATATAACTAGTATTAGAAAGCATGTATTTGGGGAGGCGAATCCCCCTATTATTCCTACTCCTTAGCAACCCCCATAGTAGCAACAATATCAGAAGACGACAACACAAATCCTACCTTTTCTATAATCGTGCTTGTAGCGCCAAGTTGCTTTCCCCCTCATCAGATGGGTAAAGTGCTTGAATTGAAATGTGAAATATTCGAATGCGGAAGATCCGACCCCAAACCCCCCGCAGTCCGTATCGGAAGAGATACTCAGCCAGTGGAGTATATACTCCATAACAGGGTGAACGCTTCTCAGAGTCTTCTCCTTTACACGTGGGTAATGCTAAGGGTCTTCTGCATCGATGGAAGTCTGTGACTGAGCAAAGGGCCGGGATATCGTCGGTCATTTAGCCTACAATGATGACAACTTGTTCTTCGGAGAATAGATACCGTCTACCACATATATGAGTGCTTCGCATTCGGTTTCCTCACTTCCGTTCTCCATGGCTTCTGACCTGGTAGACTTGAGGTTCCTTTGACGTACTTTTCCTCCCGTATGTGCGGTATCCTAATCAGAGTTGTGACTCCTACACTTCCTACTGCGCCCGAGGCGTATGGACTCTCTTTGTCCAATACAGTAATGGTACCATCGTTCCCAAGTATGGTTCCGGCGGATCCTACAATTCCGTAAAGGTACCGATACTTAAATAGGCTGCTTTGGCCTTCTGTTCCTGCGAAGCCGCTTCCAACGGTGATTCCAGAGAAGTTCATGATCAAAGCTCGTATCAAGCCAAAACTTAATATAGATTCCACGAGACTTTCCATTGGGACGTTCGATTCCACCATTGCAGTTCTTGCATTGGCATCAAGACTTCGAAACCCAGGAATGAGGACTTCTATCAACCATGTCACGCGTTCGATCAATGTCTGGCGCATGGCGCCTTTCTAAAGGGTATACACGCAAGCATGCAGCTCCTGGGTTTGCAGGATGACCTTCTTGTTTTCCTCGGCCAATCTTTCTGTGTGCGTGCACTAACAGTTCGCACATTCCTTTTCTGGACTCAGCATTACGCCACTTCTCATCGTGCACTGTAATTAACTCCAAGAGGCGCCACTGCTTCGCCATTCTCGCTCCCTCATTCGCGGTCAATGAAGGCATTCAAAGCTACCATAGAAACTCTGCATGGACCAGTCGAGGGCCATCGCCTCGTGCCAAAGGGAAAGTGGTCTGATGCCAGGTGCGTATGAATCTTCTCGCTTCGTTCTCGTCTTCGAAGGATAGTATCCACCTAGGAGCAATGTGACGCTGAGGTCTCAGCTCGGCACTTGTACCATATTCACTGCTCCCATAGTCTTCTAGTGAACATTGTGCAGTATTCAGCTTTTCGATCGAGAAATTCCATGCGAGACCCTTTTGTCGTCCATCTGCTGCAATGGTACTTCTGACCACAGGTGTCGTTATCTGTTGTCCATCTACCCTGAACAACACAGATCTGCCGGTCTTGTCTTCCCCATCTACGAGCTGAGGGTATCCGCGTCCTTGTAGTAAGGCCTTGGTACTAGGTTTGTATGCCGGGTACATCAACTTGAGTTGCAATCTCTGTGATGGGGAACAAAGGGCGTAGTCTTGCAGCAAAGCGTACCCATTTTCGCCTTCCACTACTACGCCGGGCTGTACCGGCAGAGGTGATTCGATTGACGTTGGTGTGTGGGTCCTGGCGACTCGGTGGAGATGAACCACATGACTTTGATACGTTCGTGCATAGGCTGGGTTCGGGAACAGGATGAAATAGTAACCCGCTTGTTCCAAGGTCCTTGGATCTCGTGCGGGGATCACTAAATGTATCTTGTCAGTGTCAGAAGTCCATGGAGCAGAGTTCAGCTGGCTTACCTCTCAGAATGTCGCCTGGCCCAGTCCAATCGTCAATATGTTTACCTTTGGGTGCAACTCGTCGAAAGTCACTTTCGATGAGTGACTTGCTTGCCGTTTGGAGAACAAGTACAGCAAGTTTCTGATGCCGGAAAGCATGTGCAGCTGCTGATTTTGTCACTTTACTCGGTCCGTCTCTGTTACGACCGAGATCGTCTGGGACCTCTTCGAAAAACTCGTCGAGCTCCGGTAGAGGTAGTCGGGGTAACTCTTGGTCTTTGACCTCGGAGCTTAGCTTGTTTTTGCCGCCATCCCCCGGGAAGAGCTCCTCAAGTAATGATAGTCTTTGCGGCTGCGAACGTGGAACTCTCTTCTTCCAATTGCTTCCTCCTCTAGAATGATGCAAACTTCGCCATCGCTGGGAGCGGATAGATTCCCACAAAGACCGGAAAAGTTTCCCCATGCGATGCGTCTGCGCAATTTAGCGAATGAGCTGCAACTACAGATCCTCACTTTCGTCAGCTCAAATTTCCCATTTAGCGTATTCAGGACTCATGCGAATCCTTGGTACTGAAAATAAATATTTCCACCCCCCCTTTTATATGTGAACGTGTAAAACAATTAGCTATTTTGGTATTATCGGTCTATAACGTCCTGTTCTATTGTAATTAGATTTATATATGACCTTAAGGCACTTAGTCTTCCCTCTTCCATTATATGTTATCATCTGGTCTCTACTTATAATTAATTAATATTTAATTATTATATATTTTCACATAAAATGTGGGGGAAATTTCTGTGTTCGGTGCCAAGATTTCGCATGAGTCCTGAATACGCTAAATGGCATTGGTCTTGGCGCGGTTCGCCCTTTTTCTCCACACAGTCTACAGCATGATCTGACACAATACTCAGATATGTTGCACAGTACATCAAAAGTCTTACAGTCTTCAGTCCGTCGGCCAAATGGATCCATGCAAATCGTTGTATAATATTTGAACAACAGTCCGCTCCGCCCAATGTTTCTACGGCAATATATTAATCGGGCTCCGAATTGAATACCTTGTGAAACTCTATCAATTCATCTGGTAGCTAAAATTTTCTGTAGATGACCAGAGTCTCTGAATATTGGTTCGAACCCGGGGTCGCTCATCTTGGAATGAGTATCTGTATTTTATCTCGAGCTAGTCGCCTATAATTCTACTGATGGGGCGCTAATTGATAACTCGACTGAAAATCTATAGCGAGGAGCTGCGAGGAAATCCCCTTTATACCGTTTCTACCACACCCCTCTCTCACCATGGTCTTCAGGACTGCAGGGGATCGAAAGGTGCGGCCCTCGTTTCGAGATGATCTAAAAGATGTTTTTAAAATCTATCTTTCGCCTGCCATTTTTCTACATATGAATCCTGGCGACATTTGCACATTAGAAACTTCTAAAGGTGTAGCAGGGCCCGCCGTCGCTTGGAGTGCTACCGAGAAGATTAAAGACGACGTGGTGCAATTGTCGAGAGCTCTCCAAAAATTGTACAGCATCAAGCTTGACAGCAGAGTCACCATATCCTACAGCAATGTATCAGTCATGGATGCATTCGAAATTGCCTTACGTGAGGTCTCTTTTGATGAATCAGCCATCTCTACCCCGAGTCTTGACAAGGATGAAAGCCTTGATTGGGCAGTTCTGCTCAAGTCGTATCTGCACGAGGCGGACTTATTAACACCTGGATTAGAGATCGAGAACGTCATGGGCTTTGGCGTGAAGAAAACATTCCGAATCATCATAATTAATGCATCTATCGATCGAGGCCTCTATCGCGCAGCGCCCAAATGCAAAGTCCGCATCGTTGAGCAAACTTCCCTAGATCAAAAGCATCATCATGATCTGTCCGTGGCTTTCCAAGGGATCGGTGGCCTCTATGCGCAAGTGACACAGATTAACGCAAAACTCAAGGCTTTCCAAAAGCCCCATAATCATAGCTTCCATCCTCTCTACCAGCCGTGTGAGGGTGGTATCATTCTGTACGGCCCCTCCGGAACAGGCAAAAGCCTTTTACTGGGCAAGATTGCTGCGGCTGGCTGGCGTCAGGTGGTCAGTATCGACCGTGTGATTCTCGCTCAGGGGTACGATGGAGCCAGAGCTGCCTTGGATCGAACCTTTTCTCTGGCCCTGGAAAATCAACCGAGTGTCATCATTATCGAAGATCTTGAGTCAATTGCCACATTCAGGAATGTCCAGGACTCTGTGGGTCCTCATTTTGGACCATCGTTGATGCAACAGCTCAAACGTCTTGTCAATAGTCGTACGCTGGTAGTTGGAGCAGCCCGAACGTTATTAGAGATCCATTCAGACCTCAGAAAAGCTGAATACTTCGAAGATGTAATTGAGTTCCCAGTCCCAGACACCAAGTCACGCTCAGAGATCTTGAAAATACTTGGGGGTTTGCCTAGGGATGGAAGCCATTCGACACTGGATGATATCGCGGCCCGTACCCCTGGCTTCGTTGGTAGCGATCTGAAAAGGCTGTTAAAACAAGCGATAAGAAGTTTCCACGCTCGTATCGAACTACATGAAGGGAGCCCAACTATGGACGAGCCGGAGAAGCCAGAAGTTATGTTCACAGACATGCAAGATGACCTCAATAACGCTCTCACTTATGTACGCCCCGTCGCTTTGCAAGATGACCGTCTAAAGATTCCGGAAGTCAGGTGGACCGACATCGCGGGTCAAGCCGAAGTTAAGAAGATACTCGAAGAAGCACTCGATTGGCCAATCAGGGTAATCGACATCTTAAGTTAGCTCTAGTTGTGTCACTAATGTTGTACAGTACCCTCAATTGATGGTGGAATTTGGCATTAGACCGCGAAAGGGGCTTTTGCTCTACGGCCCACCTGGTTGTTCAAAGACAATGACTGCTAGAGCTGTTGCAACTGAGTCGAGCATGAACTTCATGGCAGTGATGGGTTCAGAGCTAACGAGCATGTACGTTGGCGAGTCTGAACGTAAGCTCCGAGAATTATTTTGCAAAGCTCGTACTTTGAAACCTAGCATCATCTTCTTCGATGAGATTGACGCTGTCGGTGCTACAATTGTAGGCGGACAGCAAGGTGTCGTCCAAACTGTTACGACATTACTCAATGAGCTGGACGGCTTGGTGGCCTCCGAGGGGATATTTGTTCTTGCGGCTACCAACAAGCCAGAAGTCCTGGATCCCGCACTGTTGCGTGCAGGTCGCCTGGATACCACCATCTATGTTGGACTACCGGATGCCGAAGTCAGGCGCGAAATTCTGAGGATGGGAACACCCTCAAATACGGACCACAAGGACTCCATCGATGAAAATGCTCTAATAGAATTGACGGAGGGCTTTTCTGGAGCAGAAATAGTGCATATGTGTGGAAACGCTCGTATTGCAGCCTTCAGGGAAAAGGTTGATTTACGGGAAGAGCGCTTGCTTGGTCAGAGGCATTTCGCAGATGCGCTGGCCAAGGCACAGAAGTCGGTAACACCCCAGATGTTGCAAAGATACGAAAGTTGGGGTGCCGGACGACAATGAGGTTTTAGGGCTCCCATATCAGTTGCATAAAACAAGATGGGAGAGCTCATGACCCGTCAGTAGGGATAGAGACGAAGCGGTCCTTCTCTTACTGCTTGGCTTATCGCCTCTGTAAGATCTATACGCACGGACTCGGATACATGTCAAGACCACATAAGTCCAGGCGTGCAACTACAGAAATTGGCAGCATCAAAGGATCAAGTGCTCCACTTTTCGGGCTGGCATTGTACCGAAGCTGGGCTAAGAACCTCGACTGAATTCTAGAGACAGCGCCTGGAGAAAGTCCATCATGGTTTTGGTAGAAGCTACTATGCTTGACGGTTTTGGGGATGATGGCTCTCGCACTCCTACGTTGCTGCATAGCTAGCCTTGCTGCCTACAGGATTTGTAAGACTACCTTCGCCGCAAACAATTCCCCCAGAAGATGAACCAAAACCCCCTTAGGTATACAAAATCTGCTCAAAATGACCTCAACGACGCCTGCTTGCAGGGGTTCACTAGACTACTGCAGGGGTCTCGGCCGCCTATGGTCAATGTTGATGCCAGAAGCGACAAGTCTTCCGGTACTTCACCATCCTTCCAGTGAACGATCGTCTCGAATCAGAGGCCCCAAGTAGGTCATATCAACCGAGTCTCTCCACCAGCTCTTGCTTGTTGTTTGACTTGACCGCAGGTACCGCGGTCTTACTGCATTTGGTGGCTAGCTAGACTCTGGCGTGCATGCCTTTCGATTGTGTCTGGCCTTCGTTGAGTGTATAGGATGACATTCTAATGGTTCTTGATGTTATTAGTCTCCGAGACGTTCGATAATGCTCTGTCAATTCAGAAGGACGGAATGGATGTGGAGACGGTGTGGAAGTGGACGAGATGGCGATGTAGCGAACGCGATAAGATTTTTAGCCGACGTCTTCTTGCACGCCAGCTCCCACCCTTGGGCTGTTAGCGCAAGGGAGGAATCCAGGGCCAGCTTTATCTTATAAGCTTGAAGGGTATCATTGGTTGATAGTGAGACGTTGATAAATACCATTCGGATGCTGGATGGTAAACGATATTCAATGAACCGGAAAGAGAAGGAAGGCAAGGCCATTGAGCGAGACTGCATAACACCACTCTTTGCTACCGAAGGCTTTGACAACGATCTGGACATCTCCGGACAACCACTTCATCGTGGGCCGTAAGAAACCCGCCTGAGTACAGGAGATATGCGGAAATTATGGCAACGTACCCCAGCTCCGATGGTTCTTTCCCTGAAGTAATGGGAGCGCTATGGGGTCCTTCCGACAAGTGGTCGAAAAGAGACAAGCTGACGGGAGACAGGATTGGGGAGGGGGAGCCGATATGGAATCGTGGGAATGTGAGCTTAGATTAGATCGAAGCCTGAATGATGTAGACTTGAGGTACCGTATTCTGCTGTCGCCTACTTCAGTTCTCGATAGCTTTCTTAATTTCTAGATCGTCAGCATACTTGGATGTTCTAACATGGGTCTTACCTTCACTATAGCCTTTACCAGGGCATGCTCGCAAACAACCATGATGCGGAATGGAATGGGCCCCATTAGCAAAGGCCTTATGCGCCACGTAATCACTCAATGCCTGCGTTGTCAACGCTCAGTGGATTTCTGATGTGTCTAACATGTACCGGACCGGTGGACGATCGCCGTAGTCTATGAGTTCGACATTGGAAGTCCTTACGACCTTGGAAAGCTCTACATTCGAGGCATCACAACGGCAGGATGAGCCTATAATTCACAGCAAGGGTGAGGGGAAGGGTCACTGCGCAGATTCTGTGATATGACGCATCAAGTACTCAGGTTGTAGAGGTACCGAGAATCTCGCGATCTTGACGCTCTTACTAAATGTCTGCGGAAGCTTCATATGTCTTCATGTATGATAACAGTGGTAGCACATTAGATCATCGTAAGATCACAATGACTTTAGAAGGTGAAGGTCATAGTACTTTGACTCTTGGATTCCAACTTTTACCTAAGAACGATCCAGTGTACGCAAGACTCTTTCACATCCCTGACTGGGTACAAAAATCTGCGCAGTGTAAGCTCGCTATATCTTAATTCATTGAATCGAAGTGACACGCATCCTCTATGGACTTTCCTCATTATGGAAGATTATCGAACATTATAAGTTGACCGGCACGACCCGTTGTGAATATCAGAACCGGGATTTCGCGTGTTCCAAATTAGAACTAGAACTATTCTAGAATTAGCTTCCTTTTGTTGCCGCTCATAAGAACCTTAAGTTCATTTCTATTCTACGACGGTCTGACGAATGAAACATCTTTCCCAGCCAACTCCATTCATGATCCTAGGATGTCCTCTTTGTCTCCTAAGAGAGGTCGTACGCGATCACGCCAAAACAACAGCACGTTCGCCAAATCACAGACGCCTCCACGAACAAGATCACCACCTCGTCGGACTATATCGCCTCGTCCTAGATCGCGATCAAGAACGTCCGGCCGATCGCCTTCGCACCATGGCGACAGGCGCAATGGTATCAAAAGCGGCATGGACAGAAGTAGGAGTCCCGTAAGGAGCGTCTCGCGAAGTAGAAGCGCAGGAAGGGTAGGGCGAAGACATCGAGATCGGAGCTACACACGAAGTCCCACTCGAGGTTCGCCCACATCAAAAAGTTCAAAGGTACCCCGAACGATCATGACTGGTATCGCAAACATGTCTAACCAGGTCTAGATCGTGGTGGAAAAGCTCACCAAGAACGTCAACGAGGACCATCTCCAAGAAATATTTGGCGCTTATGGACCAATTCGGGAGCTCGAATTGCCCATGAATAGGCAATGTGAGTTGAATAAACCTTGCGGAAAATAAGATACTGACAGCGACAGTCATGACAAATCGCGGTACCGCTTATATCATCTTCATGGATACGCCAGATGCTGAAGCTGCAATCTCCCACATGCATGAGGCGCAACTAGACGGAGCAATCATAAACGTGTCGATTGTCCTTCCTCGCCGCAGATTCTCACGCTCCCCACCTCCAGCCCGTAGAGGAGCACCGATACACGATAGGTATGAAGTACGACCTCCTCCGCCCGGGAATTATCGTGGAGCACCACCGCCTCCAAGCTCAAGGTTTGGGAGGGATGACTTTCCAGGGGGCGGCAGATATCGTTCGCCTTTACCGCCCAGGAGAAGTCCTCCACCGAGAAGATACGGAAATGGCCCAGGCCCGAGGGACCGTGATCTACGTACCAACCGGCCACGTTCATATTCGCGATCAAGAACTCGATCCCGCTCGTTCTCTTCGCGATCGAGGTCCCGTTCTCCACCGCGACGCACTCAAGGTTACAGACGTCGGGACAGTCCACCGCCACCACCACGAGGAGGAAGGCAAAGGAGGAGTCCCAGCTACTCGAGCTTTTCTAGCTACAGCGACCGAAGTCGGAGCAGGAGTAGGGGTCGGTATGGACGCAGAAGGTAGTCTTTGAGTGGCCTGGATTTCAGCATATGTCATCATGGATCGTGCCGAGCGGAATGCGTGTAATCGCGTCTGGATGCCAGCATGCACTATTGCAGTGAGAATTGGTTGTGCTCCGAAAGCCTAGATAGGCCCTGTAGGCACTGGGAAGGGTGCCGAGGACTTTTCAAAGGAGGATACCACGACGTGGGATTTTCTCCGGCTGAGAGACGTTCAAAAAGGTGAGGATTTATACGTGGTTAGGAGGATGGTTCGTCCGGCTCCGTAGCCCCATTGAACACACCTATACCCCTACATTAGTTGCCTAGAAAAACACTCCGCAGGTCACCGCGTCCTGCATATAGGAGCCGCGAACATGTAGTGCTGAGATGCGTCATACCATCCGATGACCTCTTACCGCTCTATTGACCTGTTTTGCAGTTGATACATTCGATCTACAGCCGCTTCCAGGATCTCCAACTCCACCTTCTCTTCACCCTCCCCCCCTCACATCCCCTTGCGAGTAGAGACGCAAACATTATACGCTGTAGTGTTATCAATCCCTATACAACTCACAACATGAACTATCTAAGCGCATGCACACACAATCCCCCCCAGTATACAGCAAATTGCCTCTGCAGCGCCGTCTATTCAACATCCTGACACATTCGCTCGTCTGATCCCTTCCCGTAACAGGCTCATGGACGCCATTGTATTTCCCCATTTCTGAATTTCTGGATTAGCGACTTGTTATGTAGCCTACGCGTTATACTTGGCTATTTGTGAAGCAGGCCGAGGTGGAAAACGGTGTGGTTGGTCAATGATGAGCGGGAGATGTGTTTCATGGGTGGAGTTGTTGACACAGTAATGCATGTACAGCGAGATGAATGCCCGTTATTGTATTGTGTCAAAGTCCGGACCCAACAACGAATCGTATTCGTCCATATTACGATCCTCGGGTGTACTCACGAATGATCGAGATTAGTAGGCGTGGCTTAGGGGGCACATCGGTACCTGCCTCGTAGTCCCGCAGGATACTCTCCTATTGCGTTAGCACTTTATTAACATCGGTACAACGTCCTTCAGTTCCCAAGCCATGTATTCATACGGATTATTATGAGACGTGATGCGCCACGTTCCTAGAAGTATCTGACATCGAAAAGAGACCAAGCGGAGCCTGCGCCTTGCGCCGTACAGCAACATCCGCTGAACAAAGTGAATGCTGGAAACGTATTCTTGTTTCCATTCAGTAGCCCGCCAGCTTCCCGTCCGCTCAGCAGCATTTCCCACCCATCGAACTTATACTGTTGTTTTGATCTGCCACGTTGACACCTTGTGAAGGACCCTGATCTGTCCTCGATGTGTCGATGATCCTCTTCTTGATATCTGCCGCCAGACTGTAGAATGCTTTCTCGACGTTTATGTTGCTCTTGGCCGATACTTCCATAAACGGTATGCCAAGCTCGTCCGCTAATTGTTGTCCTCGTTCAACTGATACCACTCGTTTTTCTTCCCAATCGCACTTGTTTCCTATCAAAATCTTGTTGACACCTTCAGTTGCGTGTTGTTCGACATTGGAAAACCAGGTCCGGATGTCTAATCGATGTTAGCCTACCATGAACTTCCGTTGACCAAGACACTCACTATTAAAGGATCGCTCATCGGTGACGTCGTAGACTAGTAAGATGCCCATAGCACCCCTGTAATATGCGGTGGTGATTGTCCTGAATCGCTCTTGGCCGGCCGTGTCCCATATCTGCAGCTTCACCCTCTTGCCATCCAGCTCGATGGTTCGGATCTTGAAGTCGATACCTATGGTTGTGATAAAAGACGGTGTGAAGGAATCTTCGCTGAACCGGAGCAAACAGCATGATTTTCCAACCCCGGAATCGCCAATGAGAAGGAGCTTTATCTGTTGAGCAGTCAGCGTTAGTAGATACGGCCCTAACATCACGGGGAATTGAGTATTCTGACGACGTACGAGGAAGTCATAATTCCGAGTCCCAGCCATGTTTGCTGTGGAGAGGAGTGGTAGGGTGCGCTTTGGTTGAATGCTGGAAGATTCACGCTCCTGCTCGTTTGGGTGCACTACAATCGGTCGCCAATGCTCAGGATCTTATGTGCCGCTAAGGAGTGGTCCTATTGAGCTCGACCGCAGTGCTCACGGTCAGTGTTGTGTATTCGTGGTTTAGGGTGGACTGATTTGGAGATTGGAAGCGCATCTCGTCATTATCAGGGGGAGGTAGAATAAGGTCAACCGTCAAGAGCCAAGTTCCCCCAAACAAGCGCTATTCTAGGCGGCAGTCTCAAGAAGCACATGAGCTGCTCGAGGTAAAGCATATAAAGTACCTCCTACCCTGATCCTACCGAGCTGATTGATTACTCTTGACAATACCTCATTGCCACTACAAAGCTTACCTCAATAGTCTTAAGGTACCTAGTGTACAGAACGCTTAGGGAGTGAAGCATGCCTAGAAATACAGACAATTCTTCCCTTTCAAACGCCTGGAAAATGCCGACAGCCATCGCTATGCTATATTCATTGCGCATCATGCTGTCCTCTTATTGCAACCATTTCGAATATGCCCAACGTATCCTTTCAACAACCCTGACTTGTCGTTCGACACCAGTCCGAAGATCAATCAGATCGTTGATGTCCTCCAAGAGCTCATTGTTGATCTCTCCAGGTAAGGTACGTTGTGCTCTTTGTCGCAAAATATGAACTTCGCACAGAAGCATGCCGTGATCTTTATAGGACAGCATACCGTTCGCGGATGGTGTGGAGCCAACCAAAATGCGATCGATATTCCTGAGGATCCGGACTATGCTACCCTGCTTCCTCCCCTCTATTCTTCCCTTGCGTCCTGCAAAAGCACCGCTGAGCCAGTGAGAGAGACCAAGACAGACCAAGACACCAGGCGTGAGACCAACAAAGCCAAAGACAAGCTCTTGGCTCTTGAGAAGATTATCGATGCCGCCAACGGCAACCTCCACATCAACTTTGGTTTTCTGGATCTGAATTAGGAGTGCACGGATCAGATCACCCCTGATCGTCCCCATGAAAGGTTTGCGAAGGTCCCTCTCATAGGCCCTTAGGACGGGGGTTAGATCGCCTTCCCTGACTTTGGCTCTGACATCTGCAATTTCTGCACCTGTAAGTGGCGCTCCTGTAGACGTATTATGATTGTCAGTCGCAAAGTCTACCACCATTCTTTCTAGACTAGCTCTATCGCCCTGTAGGCTTTCTTTACTCATGATGGCGATCTCGCTATCCTTGTCATGGCGAATAGTCCCAATGACCTTTTTGGTCGGTTCGACCACCCAATTATTCCAGAAATCAATGGTAGTCGTTCCACAATCGCGGATCCATGTAATGATTTCAGCTTTTCGGTTGACAAAAATGCGTAGTAGCGTACTAGACGAAAGGAAAAGAGCCAATCCCGTTAACCAATAGCGGACGAATCGAGAGGGCCGACCATGATCTCGATTGATTTCTGTCGTGGCAGCAATGTGAGCCGGGACATGGACTTTTAGAATGTTTTCAAGTCGAGTTACAAGCTGTGTAGTCTGGGAAAACGCTGCCTCTCGATGCGCAGTTTCTGAATCATCGTCAAGGCTTTGGAATACGGTTTCTTCCATGTCTCCTGCTCCAAGTTCAAGTACAGTCATATTCTGAAGCACTGTCTCCATCAAAGAAATACTTTTCGAAACCACGCTTCTCCATTCATCCTTGCTATTCGAACGATCTTTCGAGCTGACCGATCCCTCATCCTCTGCATCGAATATCATACCTTCGTCCATGAGTATCCCAAGCCCACTCGCACTCATCTCACGTAACCTCCGTAGATGATTCCTCTTCGATCTTGCTTCCATGCGGCTCTTGGTCAATGGTGACAGTACTTTTGACTGCATATCGGCTAGTGAGCGATCACGTACGCTATCCTTAACTAAGCCGTAGAATTGCCTCCAGCGGTCAGTTACGGAGGTAGACAGATTTCCGTCATACTCGCTAGCGCTTCTTATCGATTGAAGCCTCTGCCAAGCATCGCTGTAGATATCGTTGGCCCAAGCCCAGAGACGTAGGGGAGCGGTCTGAACAGTATACAAGCAGGTGTAACGGTAGGAACCCAAGATCTCATCCCAATAGGCAATATCACTGCTCAAGGGTATAGTCTGATCTAACAAGGTATTCAAGACAAGTCCATAGGTTTGGATTGTAGCTTTGCTGACAGCAAGCCATTCGAGATCCTGTTCTTGCGTTGTGCTCAGTGTTGCAACATTAATGTCCGAAGTAGAGGACTGCAGTAATCCGGCTTGCTGAAGACTGAAGAGAACCGTTGTGGAAGGGAGGACAGCACGAGGAGTCGAAGACGCGGAGAGAGCTCTGATGGCGACCCGTAGGATGGACATGCGAGCTATCTCTGCGCCATTGTTAGATCCATTGAGTTCCGATGGTGCCGGCTCATCAGAGGTAGAGTATAGCTCCGACGAGGACGGCGCCGGTGACTGCTTCGAAAGCTGCAGCCGGTCGAGTTGGCCATCGACCCTGCTGATGTGGCTGTTTCATGGTCAGAAGGATATCGCACCATACTGCTCTGGAAGTAATCCATGACTTGCTCTGTGACGAATGACATGATGGGCAGCTAGGACCTTTCAGTAGGGGGACAGCATTGTGCTCAGCATATTGCGTAGAATGTGCCTTGAGGGAGCTCGTGTCCACATCAGCATCCAACACAATACATAGGTACTCATCACCCAGCTGGCGAAGACATCAATCGTCAGAGCTTGGCAGAGCTCGGCAGAGGTAAGCGGAATGCTGCTTACTAATATAGGTGATCATACCATTCCCGAGCATTCGGCTTGGAGACTTGCCGCGGACCCTGGTGCATAATAATAGTAGAATAATCTTTACTACTTCACCCAACCTGCAACGACTTTCTCTGCGTATTCTTTGCTTTCTGCGTCCGTCATTTTGTCTACCATGTAAGTCTGCCCAAAGCTTGAGCACCTCAAGCGTTCGCTGATATAAATCAATAGGAATTCAACGTCCCTACTGTTCTCGGCACCTGCGGAGACTTACTGGGGTTCGTTCGACGAGATATCCACATACAATGTCCACTTGAATGTGTTCGAGCGACTGTGGGCGGCGTGGTATGCCTACTTACAGAATGATGTCCTCGCTACGGGTATCATGTCGTTCGTTATGCACGAGATCGTCTATTTTGGGCGCTCCCTCCCCTGGGCGTTAATCGATCGCATTCGTTACTTCAATAAGTATAAGATACAGAATGTGATTATCCCTATTTCTCTCACGTCGAGACCGCTCTATAGATCAAATCGCTGATGTTATAATAGCAAAAACTTCCGACAGCTCAAGAGCAGTGGAATTGCGCCAAGCTGGTTTTGCTCTCCCATTTCACCGTTGAGCTACCACAAATATGGTATGTGAATATAGAGTCATCCCTTGATATATGCCAATTAAATGAGTCCAGGCTTTTCCATCCCACGGCCCAATACTTCGGACTCGCCACCAGCGTACCTTTCCCGTCTCTCCTCACCATGGCATATCAGATCGCCATCTTCTTCGTTTTGGAGGACACATGGCATTACTGGTCGCACCGTGCTCTGCACTGGGGCCCGCTCTACAAGAACATCCACAAAATCCACCACCAATATTCCGCTCCGTTCGGCTTGGCTGCGGAGTACGCATCACCCATTGAAGTGATGATCCTTGGCCTCGGCGCGGTGGGAGTTCCGATACTGTGGTGTGCGATCACCGGTGATCTCCACATCTTAACTATGTATACTTGGATTGTGTTTCGACTTTTCCAGGCCATTGATGCACACAGTGGCTATGAGTTTCCATGGAGTCTGCATCACTTCCTCCCATTCTGGGCAGGCGCAGAACACCATGACATCCACCATGAGAGGTTCATTGGAAATTACTCGAGCAGTTTCCGATGGTGGGACTACCTATTAGATACGGAGTCTGGCCCTGAAGCGGCGAAGAAGAGGAGGGAGCGTCGAATAACCAAGGAAGGCACGAAGGTACAGTGAGTGGTAGGAAAAGCGAATCGGCAAGAAAAGACGGCCTATCCCAGGGAGCAACACCGCCTCGCAAGACTGATGCCCTACAAGCTTCCATTCAAGGATGTCAGGCTCCGAGCGGATGACAATGCCCACTTCAATAAAGGACGTACGGAGGTCTTTGTTTGGTCGTGGGATAGCGTTCGAACCTTGTATCAACGCGACGGCTTTCCCACCAAGATTATAATTCCGCTTCAGCAACATCCAGAAGTCCCCTAAGAATCGGTTCTTAGATGTCTAGTTGAGGGTGGCTTATTGCCACGTCTTTAATGATTAGACGCTTTAGAGACCCGTGCATCATGCATCAGGCAAATGTATGAATGCATGCCATTGGAATAGATTAGATAGACATACCTAGATTTCCTTGCCCTTCATGGTGAACATGTCACCATTCCGGATGATATCGTTCCGACTTAGGTTTATATTCATGTGCGCGACAACCAGCACGAAGTGCCACCCAGCTCAAACGCCCACGTCTCTTCAATGTCCTAAAACAAAAACCCATCATTCTCTCCACTATCTAAATACGAATTACTTGACTTGGATCGGTTGACTTGAACTTCAGGCGCTTTTGGAAAGCCATTTATTCTTTCAGATAGATCACGGGAAATATGTTACATCCAGTATACTCGGGCGATGTCTATAATACATGCGTCGCAATGAATCTCGCCTACATGCTAGAAAAAGGCACACCAACCTATGTACATGCTCGCCAGCTTGAACGGATCGGTCGCATGCTGGATCAACGCCTGTACATATCCCTCCACGCTTAACGGCACACTTTCCATGGGCAACAGCCCCTTCACTTTGTTGTTCACACTCTCCAGCACCCCTTCCGGCGTATCAGGCACAACACTAACCACCTTTTTCTTCTTCCCAATGAAATCCGTCGTCGGGTCGTAAAGGAACGTTTCCAGAATCGTCATCAGCGTGTCCTCGTTCTGGCGCAATATACCCAGGGTCAACTCGCACGATTTGCGAAAGGGCCCTTCGTAGCCGTAGGCGCCGAACGCGTCAACCATGTTGTGCGTGAGGCGGAAAGGCACGAGTTCCGGTTTCTCAAAGGTGAGACCTTTGTCGAACAGACAGTTGAAGTCGACGTGGAAGGTACCGCCGTTGCCCTCTTCGAAGAGAATGTTCTCGCCATGGCGATCCCCCAGACCAAGTACGTGGCCCACAATGGACATGACTGCGCAAGAGCGAGTATAGCGCAGACGAGCTGTGAACCAGGCGCCAGGCTCCGGAAACATCTCGACAAACCACTCGTGGAAGACGGGCGGGAAGTGCGATATGACTCTGTCTGTGAAGACGGGTAATTTTTCAGGAGCGGAGATTGATTCATTGAGCAGGCTGCGGATATCGGAGTAGTTGATCTGCACGTTTTTTTGCTTGTAGCTGGCCAAAAGAATCTCGCGCAGGGTTTTGAGGTTGTCAACCCATTCGATGAGGCCGCACTCTTCATTGAGAGGTGTGACGGCATAGGTTTTGATGTAGAGACGACGTTTACTGGATTCCGCATCTTTCTTCAAAGCTCGGTTGATCATGGCGTTGAACTCCATGAGCCGTTGATCTTTGCGAAGATCATCCTTCGGCTTGCAGAGGAGTGCGTAGACATGCCCATCAGAGCCTCGAATGCTGATCTTGCGAGGTTTTTGTAAGGAGTTCAAAACCAAAACATCGTCAAGGAAACTCGATATGTGTATGTAGTCCCTCGTGTTGAATGCTTTATGTTGCTTCATGTTCACATTGTCCGTTATTGTTGGCAGACTTGCTGTCAGAGCCACCTCGAGAGGAATCGCAAGTTTACAGGATGCAGTCTTATGATGGAATCCGAGATCCTTCTGAAGGCTAATGTGGGATGGCTTGCCATCGATACTACCCTCGCAAACATGCAGCAACTGGTCGGATAATCTTTGGCCGTTCGTGATGAAAGCCTTCATTTCCGATCCTGCGGAGTCGGTCCTCGCTCTTCGGATATTCTCGAGAACTTTAGTCATACAAGCGAGTCCTCTCCTTGCTCTGTCTGCGGCCGAGGACTTCATCAGTGCCAGCAATGTCCAAAGTGCCTGTGGCGCATGATTACTAACAACCTTCGTCACAATATCAACTACAAGGTTGTACACGGCTTGATGCGGATGGCAGATTCGAGCGACAAGCTGAGATAATGCTGTGTAGAAGACGAAAGCCGGCAGACGATCGGTGTACTTTTTGATCGCGATGTGGCAGGAGTCAAGCATTTTCCGTCGTTGTCCCATCACATGCTTGCGGAAGCTATCATCATTGCCGTACTTAGGGTCAAGGGGTTGCTCAGCTTCCGCTCCCAAATCCAGCCAGAGCGTCAAGAGTCTGGGGAGAGTCTGGTAGATATACTTAGCACCAAATGCTAATGCTCGGAGATAATTTTCGACTACAAGCTTTGCAGTCTCGCCAATTATGAACGTTTGAGCTTGCTTCCCGGGTGGTTTTGCCTTCTCGGACTCGAACAGCTTGTTGTAGTGTTTACCAAGATAGTAGTGGCCTTTCTCCCATCGATTGTGATTAACAGTGACTTTTTTGTACTGAGAAATTATAATGTCGGATCGGGTTTGACCAGCTCTGTCAATCCACTTCGCGAGGAGCAGATGAGCCCTTGCTTTGAGCGGATTCTGCTGATGCTGTCTTCCCGGGTTGTTTGTGATCATAGGTTCGTCAGCCTCCGTGTAATCATGAGATCTGAAAGCGTTGGCAGCAATGGCACCCTCTAGACTTCGAATCGCCTTACGATGATTGCCTTCTCGCCACAATAGCCGAGAGTGCTCAATTGTTGCTGAGACCTCACCAAGCTGAGAGGCATGCAAGACTGCATTGAAAGCTTGATGTGTGAAGTTACCCTTCCGTGCCAACTTTGCGCTCCTTAACCAGGCCGAGGCGATGTCGATTGGTGAGTAATCGCGTCTTCCAATGTTAGCCGACATCAGAATAGATGACAGAGTGCTTACTTAGAAAGCTGCATTACAGCGCGACGAATCCCCAGTATGTATTGCTTATCGGAGAGAAATGGGCCGAGAGCGTCTAGTCTTAATTCAAGAGATGTGCGTAAGCTGGAAGTTCCAGCTTTGTCCATATTTCGTTCATCGCGAATCATCTCGATCTCTGTGAGCACATGAAACTTCAACAAAGCATCGTGACAATCTTGTAGAGAAGATGTGTTGGTTGCCGAGAGGCCTCTCACAGTGTGCCTTCGGAGTTGATTTAGGACAGCAGTAGAATCATCGAGCTTTTCTTCCGAGAGTGCCAGCAGCACCCGTCCGACGCCTACATTGAAATTCCCTTCCGAGTTTTCTGTAGATTGGGAGAGATACTTCCTCAACTTCTCCCATTTCCCGGTCACCCAGGATGACTCGATCGCGAACGGCAGTGACAGCGCGCTGCTTGCCTCGGACCGCTGGAAGCCCTCGACTTGGTTCAACAAGACATCTTGAAAACGTTAGCGTCAAAATTACAAGAAAGAGGCGTAAAGGCTTCTACCGTGCTGGCCAGATTCCTTGAGACTTGTAAGAAGGTTAAATTGGACATCAAGATCGTTAGGTTTCTCAGTGAGTTGCAATTCATACCAGCTCTGTGCTGCAGTCCATCTTCCTGCTTTCCGATGCTCAAGAATCTGTTGATCAATGTTTAGTACCTGCAAGTGCGTAGAAATACCCTCAATACCATCAGGCTCGTCGATCTGAGTATAAATCTCCTGGAGCCTTTCATACATTGTTTCCAAATCAACTGTTCGGTTCGCAACCTGATTCTGATGCCTCTGTTGACGAATAAATTGTTCCCAGTGAAACAGTGCACGAGAGTATGACTTGCACTCCACTGCTCGCCGGGAGATCACGTCGGTGGGTATCATAGCGAGAATTGCCTCAACGCTCGATATTTGTATGACATCCCTCTCAAGCTCAGCCTCGGACGGCGATCGACCAATTCGTATGCTTGGGCTCTTAATACTCGCAACGTCTTTCTTCTTTTCTTGCATCCATCGCGACAGATAGTCAAGAACCTGGAAGGAAGTCTGCATACAGTCAGGAAAAATGAGTCGGAATTATGAGGTCAGCACCATTTACCTGACTACAGAGAATGACGCTGTCTCTTGAAGAAGCATGTTCAGGCAATGGCTGACCCAATACAAGGAGTAATTCTTGACCAATAGGGAGCTTTTCGCCATCGTCCCCGTTGACTATAGCATTCAAGCAGGCGAAGGGTAGTAGAAAACTGGATATTGAGATATCTTGGAAACGCACGATGCGACTTAGAACCGAGAAGATTATATGAACTTTGCCTCCCCCTACGGCCTTTTTTAGAAGGTCAAAGGTGAACGTGCGCAGCCACTGACTGTAACCCATCCCTGCGTTGTGTAAGGGGTATGAGCAAAGGGGTTGCGGTATTCCGGCGGTTACAAAGTATTTGGAATCGGTAAACGGCATCAGTGTGGTCCTCACTGACTCAGGAAGCGATACCCATCTGCGATAATTTGCATCGTACGGTCCGTCACGTGAGCGTGGCTTCACAGATTCTCGGATATTCGTAATGCTGAGTAGCTCTTGCATGGCGTATGCCAGGAAGCCTTGGCTCCGTGAATTTGTCGCCGAGAGGAAAGCTTTGACCAACACTTCGCAGAGAAAGAATACTACGAAGTCATTTGTCTCATCGTCTCGGACAAAATTCGATAAGACCAAGATTTCTCTATTCTCCCTGACCGCCTCTATTCGCGTAGGATCAAGACATCCGACAAGACCCATGCATTTGGCACAAAGAATAGAGATCTCTGAGTGTGCGTTATTGAAGAGGACTGAAGTGTCCAGGATTGACCTCGCCAGGTGAGCGACAACAGGGTCAGGCTGCTCGCAGTTAGCAGCCTCGTGCAGGAAATCCTGATGCTTGGAAAGGTATTCTGCGAGCTCATGGAGGGCACATAAAACCACTGTGGCATTTTCATTTTGACAGCGCTGGCTGAAGGCTTGGAAATGGTGCTTTATGTCCATTTGAGCTTGTAATTTACTCAGCTCTTCCTCAAATTTGGCCAGAAGAGGTATCGCAGCGAGAGAAGGTAGGGTATGTACAATGTCGCGTATCATTGACGAGTAAGACTTCAAGATGTGGCTTATCATGTCATATGCCCGTGCCTGGGTTTTCGGAGAGAAGGAGTTCCAATATTGGATGAGAATGGCAAAGGTTGGGTCCACAAGGTTTGCGATCTCGTCTTCTCCTAGAGTGATCATCATGACAATCCATGCGTCAAACCCTTCATTACATAGGTCCTTGTTTCCGATGGCAGATCGTAGGCATGCACATATCTATGACCGAGTATCAGCGTCAGCTGTAGATTATAGGAATCTCGAAGTACTTGTGGTAAGCCATTGGAAACATGACCTTTGGCAAGTTTAACCATTTCACGAATTGCTCCAAGACACCTGATCTTTTCCAATATGGGCTGGGGGCCCTTCCCGTCGTTGATGGTATCGGCAAGAAGGGCCATTATACCAAGAACATGGGTTTCGAAAAATGGACCTATTACATCCGTTTTTCGTGCCGTCCCACGACCGGATATCGGTTTACCGTGGGTGACGCCAGCGAGGAAATATAGCGCTTGATGAGCCTCCACAAGATTAATTTTGAGAATAGCCTATGCAATGTGGAAATCAAACCTACTTTGGCCTTCTTGGCTTCGTCCATCTCACCACCTGCCCTTAATAATTCAGAAGCTGTCGCTTGGGGCTCTGATTTGAGCAACTCCGCGCAATCTACGTTGCTGAATTCCGGAGACACTGCGTTAAGCAAACTCATGACTAGACTGTCAACATCATTTGAAGTTCGGAGCAGTACGCATGAAAGTATCGCCGCCAGATTGTTGTGATCCCTGCACAGTGCCATTATTGAATGACCACAAGCGTCTGCGATTCTTTGCAGAATGTCTTGTTTCTTTATCAAAACAAAAAATGGCACCGTGTGAATCTGGGTCATGGAGAGAAAATCAGATACGCTCATGCCTAGAAGATCAGATACCTGCTGCGCGATTTGAGGGCGACGGTGCAGGTCCTGGACCACCGTGACTGCAATAGTACGCCAATAAGGCGCGAATAACTTCATTGCCGAGAACGGTGAGTGATTAGATAGTCTTTGAATCTGAATCTAATTAGCGTAAACATTTTCAACGTTAGAAGTGCCGACCTCGTCAAAAGCAAGTCCACATATCAGTGGGTTGGTATGCCCAAGGTACTCGACGAGTTTCAGTAGAACCAAATTCATCTCGTCACCGGCTGAGACCCTAAGATGAAATGTAAGTAGACCATCAAGAATCTAGGTGTTCATCTTACCGAGCAATCTGTCCCCAAGTAAGTATACACGTTTCCTGCAAAGTGAGGTCGCTTTTTTCGGATAGGCTACGCAGATAATCCAGCGCAACAAGCCGGTTTTTGGCGAGGCTAGAAAAGGGACAAGCTGCTTGCAAGAAGATTGGCAATGTTCGCCTACTGGCATTAGCGATAACAGTATGTGACATAGATTCCTAACTAACCCTGCAGCAATTCGGAGCTCTCGAATGGAACTGTGTAAAGCTTGCAAGCACCACTGGCCAAACGGGGAGGTTGCCAGATCTAAGTGGTCGAGATTTGCAGTGTGGGAAAGTAGTCGCTTTATGGCCAACATTGCAGCAACGCGAGGTCGTTTATACTTGTGAGTTTTTGGGAGTTTGATCAAGGCGGCGACGGTGTAGATGATCACTTCGAGGTCGGGGTTCTCCGAAGTTGCAGCTGCAGATTTGCACCTTGAATCGTCGTCGCAAAGGGTGCACTTCATCTGTTGGGTCTTATTGTTTTCGAGGCTAGGCGCCTCGGTAAGAGTCCGTGCGCTTGCACAGGCAAGCAGGCCAAGTGACGAATACAGCAAACACTGTGAGTCCTCCGGAAGCTTGGGATAGTACTCACTCACATCTGTCAGTCTCCATTAGATGGTTCGATGGGCCATTACATACACTGCAATCCGACTTAGGCCGGTAAGCTCGGTACTTTCCTGGATCCCTAATAGAATGCTAATATCATTAATGATATAGACGCGTGCACTTATAGTCGATCCTTCTTTTGCGGGAGTGAATAGACGAGCTCTCTTCTGGGGCCTAGGGTCATCTTCGCTTACTGGTACTACTATGAGGTCGGCAAAATGATCGTGGCATAAACTGCGTATTTGGGGATCCCGAAGAGGTTTTATCGGTAAGGCTGTATGCACGGTCCGTTCCAAAAATCGGCTAGTCAAGGCTATGATGTACTTTGAAAGTCTTCCTGTTAACATATTTTTCATAGACTAGATACGGTATCATACCTGGAGGTCTTCTCCCAAGCCACCTAACCGACCCGGGTCATTCCTGGCGCTCAAAAGAGAAGGCAGAACATCGTCGAAAAGGCAGCGATGAAGTTGATTAGATTGCCGGCTAAGGGCAGCAACTGTGATTAAATTGAGACAAAGGCTTGTCTCGATGGACGACATTAGCGGTAGTGGTTGAACATTAAGAAACGTGGTTATAACCTGGGAGAACAGTATGGAGAACCTGGGCAATGTTGAATTTTGAATATCGGCTGCGACATAGCGGGTACAGAATGAGCGAAGCGAGTCTAGAAATAGGACCAATGAAGTCATGGAAGCTTGGTTGCCGTCAAGTTGCACGCCTCCCACAGCAACAGAATGCCAGAAGCGGGTCAGATCACTCAAAAGCTGGCCGTGTTCGGAAAAGGAGTTGATCGTCCACCAAGTCTCTCCAGCACTAGGTGATATTGTAGTGGACAGCGCTAAGAGACACATGGTAATGCTGAGCACTTGTACCCTATCATTGCACACTACCTGGAATGTATCCTGCGGACCATGATCTTGTAGGTACCCGGGGTAGACGTTCAATAATGTAGTAGTTGACGGTACACTCGGTTGTGCTATATATCGATCCCCGGCAACCCTTGAGCCGGAAGCCTCGAGGTAATCAAGGAGGTCTACAACATCGTCAGCTATCGTGGCTGTGAATTTGAAGTGTGAAAGCTGGCCTTTGATGCATCCTTTGAAATATTTTACGATTGAGTATATCCTTATACCTTTTGCATGGATCTTCCTCTCAAGATTTACGATGGTCCTTAGAAGCTTAAGAACACATCCTCCAACACCATCGCCCTGCAGCTGTCCCACGACATGTAGAAGTTTGGGGATAAGCCACCAGAACAAGGGTCCACTGGGATTGGGAAGAGATTCATAACGTGGAGTGGGGTAAAAGAGGATTCCAGGATTCTTCCGAATCGTATACTCCACCGCGGCTAAACTCTCAATGACTTGCCTAGATCGTTCAGTGTGCCCAGCAAATGGATCGCCGTTCGTTAGTGTCTCGAGTCCTGCTTTGACAATCACATAGACGAGTTTGCAATCTAAGTCATTATCTGCGTCGTGCGTCTGAGCTTGCGAACCAGCCTCCCTCTGGGCACCGAGAACTTCATGAAGCAACTGGCGAAAGGTCTCTTGATCTTGGTTCTTTGAAAGTTTCCTCCCGTCCGTCAAATGGTTGACTAATTGTGCAGCAAGCGTAGATGGGGGAGGATCCCCATTCTGCTGCAGCTCGCTGAACACAGGACGACCTGATCCACTCCTCCCCACCCCACGAGCCATCCTGGCTTTTGATTATCTCCAAAGCCCGCTCTTATCACGGCTACTACTTGAGGTGGTAGGACGCGTTTCTAGATATCAACGTAAAGTAAGTCTAATGTACTTACCGTAGAAGCGCGTGCCGCGTCTGCGGTACTAGCGCTAGACCAACGCGGACCAGCCAACTGGACGATCCTCCTGGCGATATCGATATTGGGCCATGCAGGAAGGATATCCGGAGCTTCAGCTGGCTCTGCAAGACCAAAGACGTTTGGATTACATGCGAATTGCATTAGATTTGGTAAGGACCTGTTGAGCTTAATTGAGACTTTGCAGCTTATTTATATGCGTCCAGGCAGAGCAAGCGTTGGCTTGCGACGAAGTGCCTGTCGGTTGTGTCTTCGTAAATCAAGATACAGTAATTGGTCGCGGTATGAACGACACCAACAGGTCTTTGAATGTAGGTCTTCTGGGTATGGAAATGGGGTTCCCAACAACATCTGCAGCGACCGTGGATGTCTATCTAGCTAATTTATTCTGGAGGGCACAAGACATGCCGAAATGATAGCCATAAACAACATACTTAAATGTCATCCTCTATCCATATTCAGTGAAACGGACGTCTACGTAACTGTCGAACCTTGCATTATGTGTGCGTCTGCTTTACGTCAGTATGGGATCAGAGATGTGTATTATGGCTGTTCCAATGACCGTTTTGGTGGCACTGGTGGAGTGCTCTCCATTCACTCAGAGTTTGTATATCTACTAAACAAACCAGCTGAAGCTAATCAAAGTCGGCCAGCCCTGGCATCGATAAGCCCTACCCTGTTCATGGGGGTTTGTACCGCGAAGAAGCCATCATGTTGCTGCGGCGTTTCTACGTCCGAGAGAATGAGAAGGGTAAATCTTTTCTCCATCAGCTATGTCAAAGATGCGCTGATTAGTATTCAATAGCACCAGAGCCAAAACCAAAGAAGGGCCGACAACTGAACACAGAGATTATGCCGCTCGCTCCCCTCCGTCCTTAAATATCGAAATCTATAGTCATCAGAATCTGTAAAAGCATCTAGGATGTTGTTGTCGCAATGGACACAGGTATCCCAATTGCCATGATAGAGTGTTGCCAAATGGAGCGCTTTCTTCTTATGGTGGAATTTGCCACACCACCCATTTTTAAGCCCTAGCCAATTGACCTCGCTGGAAAGATAGAAAAGGATCAGTGGGGCTGTATGTGACACCGACGGGCGCATCTCGGTCAGTTGCACAAGACTTGGATGAGGTTGCATTCAGGAGCCTCTAGCTTCGTCTCTTAGTATCGTCTCAATCGTGGGCCAGTGCCATAGAGAACGCTAAATGATCATGCGCCTGTCCTTCGAAATCGAACACACTTTAGTGTTCAGAAGCACTCAATCGACCGTTAGATCGAGCGGTCGTCCACATTCGGAGAACAACAATGTCATAGAATACCATTGGAACACCCAACATGTTTTTGATAGCAAAGGCTATCTATGAGCCTTCCGTCAATCCCTTTTCCTCTGCAGCTAATTCCCTTTCCGCTTGTACGTAGTATTTGGCAGTATCAACACCGTGCTACATAGCGTCAATCAGGCAATTCATTCATAGAAGTGGTCAGTGTAGGATACCTGTTCATGGTTGACAAAATTAAACCACGGAATGACATGGAGCCAAACGCCCGAGTACCTCGAATTCCGCGAAGCCACTCCTTGCATGTATGGTGTAAGACTTGATTTTCCATATAGCGGCTCGTTCCTCTTGACTTTGTCGACCATCTCCCGCATATCCATTTCAATCTCTCGCTTGTTCTCTCTCACGCCGTAAAATCGTTCTGCACTGCTCATTATGATCTCACCCGATGCAAAAGGTAGATAGACACGACCCACGAATAGAGCTGCTGTAGAACCAAAGAAATCCGGCACCAGCACCAATGACGCACGACAGCCGCATGACAGACGCAAAGCCCCCCTTCTGAGCGCCTGATGGAGCAATCCTCTCCCAGAATAACATCATGCCCGGAGTGAAGGCGGCCAATGCGGCACCCTGAAAATAGTCCGGTCTTCGTGCGTATCTGACGACCCGCGTGAAATGGCTGTATCAGGATCAGATGAGTGTGCAAAGACCAGCACTAGCTACCTTACGGGTCATTGTCAATGAGCTACGGAAGATCGTCAGCTCGTTCTCCTCAATCCATTGAAATAAACTGACAGGATATCTTGTATTCTGCGATTTTTGGGGCACATACGGCCTCTTCTGTAGGTCAGTCATAGCGAATGCAACCCCCCTACCTGGTGACTTGACCAACTGCTGTTGTAGCTTCAAGAGTTAAGCAGTAAGCTAGTAGCGGGTAGACCTATTAGCGTGTGCACAAGACTTTGAATTTCTTGGCGCGGAGAGAAAGTAAAGTAAAGTAATCTCGCGAATTTTCAGCAGTCAATTTTGGTGGGGTTTTCACTTCTTGGCGTTCGGATTCTTATTCTACCCGCGAGGTAATGGATTTTAATGGACTCTAGTTCTATTTACCGTCGTGATGTCCGTGAATCCATCGGTAGTCATCAGATCATCGGAGGTGAAAATTCTCAGCGTCTTGCTGAGTAATTTATTGGGATTTGATAGCCCAACAACTCGACACATAGCATAGAAGGGGAGTGATTTCCTCCGCGCCAAGGATTTCAACCTGTGCACTCACATGTTTAAAGTATTATTCTATGCAACCATGGAATTGTTTCCGCGCAGACGCGTCAGGTACACGCGATTCCATTAACACATCGCCTCCAACAAGTGAGTAAAGTACCCAAAGCCCAAGAGATTTCTCGAAGTGCAACTATACTTAGCAAATCTTGAAGGAGACAAGCTGATTGTTCAGTAGTGAGATAGAGTGCATCCAGTTCCACCAAGAATGGTAGCCGTCGACATCGGCGCAGGCAGAGTTCCTCCTGTACCTGCAGTAGATGACCTGGATGATCTCTTCGGCAACGATACCGATGATGTGTTTCGCGATGTCGACACCAACATGAATGTCCCCTCGCAAAAAAAGGCGGCTATTAGAGTCGATGGGAAGCAGCATACTGTAGGTTTAGGTATCGATGAGGAGATCAAACTGTCCAAAAAAAGAGCTCCTGTGCCAAAATTGGATGAGGAAAGGTCCACCTCCAAGTATAATTGGCGCAATCACAAGATGCTAAATTATGGATAGGCTCCTGGGACCAGCTGGGATTCCCAAATTGCGAAGGATAACAAGAGAGCGGCTAAAATTCAGAGGTAAAGGGCATGAGGTAGGTAGCTACAGGAGACCTACTAGCATACCTGACTGACGGTCGGTGGGCAGTATTCAGACGTCACTCGCTTATTGAGTGTTTACCAGTTGTGGTTAGACGAACTGTACCCCAGAGCAAAGTTCGCAGACGGTCTGGCAATCATTGAGAAGCTGGGCCACACGAAGCGCATACAAACTATGAGACGGGAATGGACTATTGAAGGGAAACCCAAGGAACACTTAAATTCCCCACGACATGCTTCGAAAAAGCCGGCCAGCAAGCGGCCGCTCCCAGATTCTGCTGAAGGCGGATCAAAGACTGCGGTGCCCACAAAAAGGCTGAAGGCATCAGCTGTGGCTGACGACGAAAATGTGGGCTTCCATGCAGAAACCCTAAAGGAAGGTGATGTGGAGCACATTTCGAAACCCGCAAATCCTACGACTCAGAGTCTCTTCGTGTCGGACGACGAAGAGGTGGAAAATGTCCCACCCGCGGACGACTTGGATATTTTACTGGCAGAAGTTCAGGGGAATCCGTTTTCGGAGAAACCAGGCACTTCAGGGATGGAGGATGATTTTGAGGATGAATTAGAAGCCATGGCAAGCATGAAGGACTTGTACTAGATGAGGCTTCTCACAGTTTTGCCAAATGACCTGTATTTAGCGAAGCGTTCACAGAAGTTCGAGGTCGCAGCTTGAGTAGCTCTCGAGGGTTCGATGGCTCTGCGACAACAGGCAGGCTTGAGCTTTGACCTGAAGGCACTAGACTACGAGAGTAAACCAGTAGACCACAAGGGGTGAAACCTTCAAAGCACACGTATTCACTCAAAGCACACCACTTGAGAGACGTATTAAACTCGTCAATCATTGATGCAAATCAGCGTTCATATGTAGGTCCAGATTTTGGGTGTTGAAGCTTGACGATGCTCCGCTCAAGGGAAAGGTCATGACGGCAAGTTTCACACACCTCCACATTCTGTTCAGGTTCTGACACACGATCGTTGCACTCCACATTTCGAGCTGACAACGCACATAAGTGCCAAATGGCGTCCGACCTTTTACGCTCTGTCGAGCGGCTTTACATAGGTAGCAAAGAACAAGAGATGCAAGATGACGACTGTATCGATGAAAAGCTCAGCCGGCAAAGACCGAGGAAGCGTACAACTAAGGACTCAAATGCTCTAAGAAAGCAAATTGAGGACAATTTTCTCTCTCCTCCAACGTCCTTCGGGTTGGATTGGCTCAATAGGCTGCAAGAGTACGTCGCAGACTTGACATCCCTAATTGGATATTTACTAACACTCTCTACGGACGATGGGATATCCCCACGGATTATGCAGGAATTTATGAGATGTCGCCCACGCAGACCAGGACCATCATTCGATTTACGAGAGAGGGTCTGGAAGGTAGAGTGACTGGTTACAAAGAGGTCACAGTGCCCGCGAATAGCGCCACAGCGAAGAACTCGACCTCATTATTACGAAAGCCAGCCAATCGAGCGGACTTCGTGCGGGGTGCTGCTGGTTTCTTTCCGTTTGCGCCTGGAGGTCTTGATGGTATCACCGCCGTAGCTGCACTTGAGGACCAAGTAATTCATGAACATCAACAAGCAAAGGGTAGTAAAAGTAGTAGATTGGATCGAGTAATTGATTTTGGCTCCCGTGATGGCTTGCTGGAAATAGCTCCAGGTTTCACAAGAGGACTTGACTGTGCTAAGGTAAACACAAGACCGGATGTAGACAGTGCCAAACAGATCGAAGAGACTTTAGGGAAAGAGCCAGATGATCTGGACCATCTCGACGATATTGGTAGTCCTAGTGCGGACGGTGTGATCTTGGGCCACCATGAATATAGTGACAGCGATGCTGATGAAAGGGAGGATGCCGATATTGACTCCTTACTACCAGTTGAGTTTCCAGCCCTAGAGCCGCATGGCATACTAGCAGCCTCAACTACTAGAAGAGGAGGTAGAGAATGGGCTCATATGGTCGATGTGAATAGAGAAATCGCTAACTTCGAGGAGCTGGTGCCAGATATGGCGAGGACTTGGCCTTTTGAACTCGATACATTCCAAAAAGAAGCAGTATACCATATTGAGAATGGCGATTCTGTCTTCGTTGCGGCTCACACATCCGCAGGAAAGACCGTTGTTGCCGAGTATGCAATTGCGTTGGCTGCCAGACACATGACCAAGGCAATCTATACCTCTCCCATCAAAGCCTTGAGCAATCAGAAATTTAGAGACTTCAGGCTCGAATTTCAGGATGTTGGGATCTTGACCGGCGATATTCAGATCAATGCCGAGGCCAGCTGTTTGATCATGACCACTGAAATTCTGAGAAGTATGCTTTACCGTGGAGCTGATCTTATAAGAGACGTGGAATACGTTATCTTCGATGAGGTTCACTATGTCAACGACCTTGAGCGTGGTGTGGTATGGGAGGAAGTGATCATCATGCTTCCAGAGCACGTAACGCTGATACTCCTCTCTGCGACTGTTCCCAACACGTATGAATTTGCCTCTTGGGTGGGAAGGACAAAGAAAAAGGACATTTACGTTATCTCGACCCCTAAACGGCCAGTGCCTCTAGAGCACTATCTCTGGGCCGACAAAGCTCTGCATAAGATAGTGAACGCAGACAAAGTGTTTTTGGACAAAGGCTGGAAAGAAGCGAATATAGCTATGTCTGGTAGGGACAAAAGCAACATAATGAAGGAGACTAACGGAACCATAAGCCAAAACGGTGAAGCGTCTGCACGGGGAGGACGCGGCCAGCCACCGCGTGGAGGATCACAGCGTAGAGGTCAACCACGCGGAGGGTCACAGCAGCGCGGAAGAGGTCAGCCTCAGCGAGGCACAGGGAACATCGCTCGGACCGGTCGCGGTGGTGGTCGGACAAGTGCAGCCCAAGACAGAAATATCTGGGTTCATCTGGTGCAGCATCTGAAAAAGCAGAATCTCCTTCCCGCCTGCATCTTCGTCTTTTCGAAGAAAAGATGTGAACAGAATGCCGAGGCACTTTCCAAACTCGATTTCTGCACTGCCTCCGAAAAGAGCTCAATACACATGATCATTGAGCGATCGATTGCCCGCCTCAAACAAGACGACCGGATCCTGCCCCAAATCCGGCGGGTACGAGAATTACTCAGTCGTGGTATCGCGGTACATCATGGTGGCTTGCTACCGATTGTGAAGGAAGTCGTAGAGATATTATTTGCGAAAACCCTCGTGAAAGTTCTCTTTGCAACAGAAACCTTTGCTATGGGTCTCAATCTACCAACGCGCACGGTAGTCTTCTCAGGCTATCGCAAACACGATGGCCGAGCTTTTAGAGATCTAGTGCCCGGCGAGTATACCCAAATGGCTGGAAGAGCAGGCCGGCGGGGTATAGATTCTGTCGGCAGTGTGGTTATAGTGACTTCCAATACTGACGAGGCACCTCCTGCTGCTATCTTAAAACAAATGATACTCGGAGATCCGACTAAGTTGCGCTCGCAGTTCCGCCTAACTTATAATATGATTCTCAATCTGCTTCGAGTTGAAGCCCTCAAGATCGAAGAAATGATTAAGAGAAGCTTTAGCGAAAATGCAACCCAGGCTCTGCTCCCAGAGCAGGAGAAGCAAGTCAAACTCTCGGAGTCGGATCTGGCCAAAATCAAACGGGAGCCCTGTGATATCTGCAATATAGATTTGGACGAGTGCCATGCAGCAGCCATGTCTTTCCAATCTGCCAGCATAGACCTACACCTGGGACTGGTGACAACCCCAGTTGGTAAGAGAATGTTCTCTGCGAAGCGAGTTGTGGTATTTCGAAAGGCAAGCATGATCAGAGCGATCCAGTATCTTATGCTAATCACCCCTTCAGGATGGCATACGAACGGTAGGCGTTCTGTTACGTGAGGGAGTTAATAGAAGCCAACCACCAACCGTTGAACTTATCTCTTTGGGTGCGAAGAATTCAGTCCGTCACGCGAGTGATTTGCTGCCATACCTACCAAAGTTTCGTCATTTCTTCTCGCCCTTACCTACAGAAGCGGCCGAGATGGAATTGAAGATTCTCAAAATCCCTCTGAGCGATGTCATTTCAGTGACCGGAACGACTGTGCAATCTAGAGGACCTACATGGACATTGGCATTTAGGAGAGGTACATACATACAGATGAAGCTAGGATTGATGAATTACTAAGTCGTGGCGCAGAAGCAGCAAAATTTGCTGGAAACCTGTCCAGAGAACATGGAATCTGGGATCAGCCTCAATGGGACGAACTCGACTGGAGCCATGTCAAGGAGCTAACAACAAGAGACATCTTAGAACAACGCAAGCAAGAAGGTATCAAAGCGGAAAATGTTCACGCTCTTGCTTGCCCGAACTTCGTTAAACACGTGAGAATCATTGTTGTACATCTGCTCCAACCCTTGGTGCTGACCGAGCATAGTTTTCCATGCGCCACGACGAGTGGCTCATCAAAGAAAACATCACTCAACTAAGACAGCTGATGTCAGATCAGAATCTGCAACTACTCCCGGACTATGAACAGCGAATAGCGGTCCTGAAAGACCTAGGCTTCATTGACCTTAATTCTCGCGTCGAGCTTAAGGGCAAGGTCGCGTGTGAAGTAAGACGTCCTGAATCAGCGATCGACAGCCACGGACTGACGCATGTTCACAGATTCACTCAGCGGACGAGTTAGTGCTTACGGAATTGATACTCGAAAATGGTTTGGCAGACTTTGTGCCGGAGGAAATTGTGGCTCTGCTTTCGGCCTTTGTCTTTCAAGAGAAAACGGATACCGAATCTACCTTAACGCCCCATCTTGAGAATGGTAGAGAAACGATCATCAAAATCTCCGAAAAAGTCAACGCTTTCCAGACTCAGCACCAAGTCATACTCTCCAGCGACGACTCGAATGACTTCGTGAGCCGACCTCGATTTGGCCTCGTCGAGGTGGTCTATGAATGGGCCAGAGGAATGTCTTTCAATAGAATCACGGACCTCACGGATGTTCTCGAAGGGACCATAGTCCGTGTGATTACCAGACTGGATGAAACATGCAGGGAGGTCAAGAACGCTGCAAGGATTATTGGTGACCCTGAGCTGTTCACGAAAATGCAAACTGCTCAAGAGCTGATCAAGAGAGATATAACTGCCATTGCATCACTTTACATGTGAGTAAAGGTTGCATTTATGGCTGCGTGCCATTGGCTTTGCATTCTTCGAGGGCAGTCATACTAGATCCTTCGTAGAGAAGATGCTGCAGAGGGGGCCTTGTTCTCCATATACCTGATCTTCATATGATAAGGTAGCAATCAGCGATGAATTGGTGCCTTCGTCTGGGTTTGGGGTTCTTCAAGGAAAACTCTTGGCACGCTTGGCCCAATTGGGTTCGAAATCACTGCACTCGTAGGAGAGTATACACGTCCAGAAATTCCTTAATTCAAAGATGGAAATGTAACGCGGCCTTCGGAAAAGGCGCGACTTGAGGGTAAAACAGGGCCCGCATTACGCCGGGCACTTGCTCTGCTCGGCGTGTTCTAACTTGTAATTGGAGCTCTCTGCCCGTACTCTTGGTTTTGCTTTCTTTTCCACGAGACACTGTTCGAAGATCTATTCAACATGGACGTGTCTCTCCTCCGAAACCGTATACAGTCAACTTTCGACCCTAACGCGGATACGAGGCGACAAGCCGAGCTTGACCTAAGATTTGTGTGGGATCTCAAGCTCGCATGCTGAATGATTTCTGACTATTGTTTGTGCAGGCAGAAGACCAGCCCGGCTTCACCAATGCACTTCTCGATATACTGCAGGCGGAGCAGGACAACAGCATACGTCTTTCTAGTACATGATTCATTGCACTAGTTCGATCGCATCACTGACGCTGCTGCAGCGGTGGTGTATCTCAAGAATCGAGTCAACAGAGCATGGCAGCCCAGCGACGACTCTGCGACAGACAAACAAATACCAGAAGAAGAGAAGCTCGACCTACGGAGTCGATTACTGCCCATTCTGGCCTCATCTTCTCCGCAGATTAGGACACAGCTCATACCCATCCTTCAAAAAGTACTTTCCTACGATTTCCCCGCAAGATGGCCAGATTTTCTTGACATAACAATGCGATTGCTCAATACGAATCACGCCGAATCTGTTTTCGCGGGGCTACATTGCATGCTGGCTATATGTCGAATGTATAGGTTCAAGGGGGTGGACACCAGGCCAGAATTCAATCAGATCGTGGAGGCATCCTTTCCACAATTATTGGCTATTGCCACGAGACTGGTTGAGGAAACAGGTGCGGAGCCATGGGAAATGCTACATATCATCATGAAAGCGTACAAGCATGCTATATACGTAGGTCAGATCCTAAGCATCCAAGTTCCATATCACGCTGAATCTCCAAGTTCGACTTGTCACCTCACCTTGTGAATCAAGATCGAATGGTGGGATGGTGCACACTATTCTTGACGATAGTGGGAAAGGAAGCGCCTTCACATGCTCTTGAAGAGGACCTCGATGAACGGGAAAGAAACCAATTCTGGAAGACCAAGAAGTGGGCTTACGCAAACCTCAACCGTCTTTTCATGCGGTATGGAAGCCCGAGCAGCAATCAGAAGAACACGTCTCCCGAAATGGCGGAATTTTCGAAGACATTTCTCGCAAATTTTGCTCCCGAAATCCTTAAAGGCTACCTACAACAGATTGAGAAATGGGCATCGAAGACTACTTGGCTCAGCAAACCCTCGCTGTCTCATACCTTGAGCTTCCTGGACGAATGTGTCAAGCCCAAGCCTATGTGGAACCATCTTAAGCCACACATGGAAACTCTAATATCACATGTCCTATTTCCTATTCTTTGCCAAACAGATGACGACGTCGAACTCTTCGATTCTGATCCACCAGAATACCTTCACCGGAAGCTGAATTTCTACGAAGAGGTTTCTGCACCCGATGTAGCCGCGACCAATTTCCTAGTGTCCCTGACAAAGAGCCGAAAAAAGCAAACGTTTTCAATTTTGAATTTTGTCAATGGTATAGTGAATACGTACGAATCCGCTCCTGATGACCAGAAGAATGCGCGCGAAAAGGAGGGAGCGCTGCGTATGATCGGAACACTGGCTTCAGTCATCCTTGGAAAGAAGAGCCCAATAGCTGACCAGGTGGAGTATTTTTTCGTCAGACATGTATTTCCCGAGTTTCGCAGCCCTCATGGCTTCCTCCGTGCCCGAGCTTGTGACACCCTGGGCAAGTTTGAGCAGCTCGAATTCAAAGACTCGAGCAATTTGCTCATCATATATCGGAATATCCTCGAGTCGATGGCAGACCCTGCGCTTCCGGTGCGCGTAGAGGCAGCTTTGGCCCTCCAGCCTCTTATACGGCACGAGGTTATCCGGGTGTCCATGCAGCAGAATATCCCACAAATAATGCAGCAACTACTTAAATTGGCGAACGAAGTCGACGTGGATGCGCTGGCTAATGTTATGGAAGATTTTGTTGAGGAGTTTGCTGCTGAACTTACCCCATTCGCAGTTGCTCTTAGCGAGCAGTTGCGTGACACGTATCTGCGAATCGTCCGTGAACTTGTCGAGAGACAGTGTAGCAAAGACGATGACGAGAAATACGGGGATTTCCTTGATGATAAGAGTATTACCGCACTTGGCGTGCTCCAAACCATCGGCACTCTGATACTCACATTGGAGGCTACGCCAGACGTACTGATGCACCTTGAAACAATTCTGATGCCAGTAATCCAAGTCACACTCGAGAACAAGCTATATGATCTCTACAACGAGGTATTCGAAATTATCGACAGCTGTACCTTCTCAGCCAAATCAGTGTCACCAACCATGTGGCAAGCGTTTGTACTGATGCACAAAACTTTCAAATCCGGTGCGGAGCTGTACTTGGAAGATATGCTTCCAGCATTAGACAACTTCGTTTCTTATGGTGCCGAAACGATGGTGCAGAACCCCACCTATATCGAAGCTCTTGTCGGCATGGTATCAGATATTTTCCATGATGTAAAGGTTGGAGGTATGGATCGCATATGTGGTTGCAAGCTGGCAGAAGCCATTATGCTCAACCTTCGAGGACACGTCGATCGATATGTACCTACCTTTCTCGATCTAGCTATGAAGGTTCTCGCAAGCAATGAAATGAAAGTCAAGGCGTACAGGATACACCTGATGGAGATGGTTATCAACGCAATCTATTACAATCCCGTTATTGCATTACAGGTCCTGGAAACGAATGGATGGACAAATAAGTTTTTCAGCTCATGGTTTTCAAACATAGAGAGCTTTTCAAGAGTACACGACAAGAAGCTGTCCATCGTTGCGATTAGCGCTCTACTGACTTTAAACGCCAATGAGGTTCCCACAAGTGTACAACAAGGATGGCCAAGATTAATGCAGGGCGTAGTTCGGTTGTTCCAAACACTACCAGCGGCGCTCAAGAGTAAGTCGAGCAGCCTTCCAATGCTGAGCAATATCGCTGAACCGATACAGACCGAGAGGAAGCCACCAAGGAAGGAGACTTCACTCTCAATGAGGATGAGGATGAGGATGATGACGATGATGTAGAAGAATGGGACGTTGATGCAACTTGGAACAATGAGGGCGATGACACCGAAGATGTCAAAGACGAAAGTGCAGCGTACCTAGAGTTTTTGAAGGAGGAGGTTAGTCTGGTACCCTATTTGATGGTCAATTAAGCTGAAGAAGGGGAATAGTCCGAAAAACTTGGCGCAGCTCAGGACGACTCCGACGATGAGCTGGAAGAGGAGACTTTGCTCGAAACTCCACTAGACAAGATTGAACCATATGGATTGTTTAAGGACACGTTGATGAGTATGTCTATAACTAAGAGGCTGATCGTGTGCTGATGTCACTGCGGCTGTGTTCGCTGACCTCTTCTGCAGAACTTCAAAAAGAACAACCACAGCTCTATCAGAATCTTACCAAGATACTAAACCCAGACGAGCAGCAGATTGTCCAAGCCGTTGTCGTGCAGGCTGACGCGAATGCCGTAGCGGCTCAGGCTTTGACAGCTGCAAGCGCCGCCCAGACCAATGGTGGCGCTCACTGATATGATTTCAATACTGATGCAAACGATGCCTATTGTTACGCTCGAGGACTACATTGCGAACGCCCCTGGCGAGTCGGTGTTTTGGAATCATAGAATGAGTAGTTTCATGGAGATGGCCCTTTCGATGTAGAGCGAGGGAGACTGTCTTAGAACCTCTCAGGGAGGTGATCGTATCCAATCAAGGAAGCAGGCAACTGTATTCCATGGTATCCTATACCCTTGCAAATCCAATGTAAAATCATGACAGCGTCTCGGCAAATATCCCCCCAAGCTGAGAATATATGACGCATAAGGTTCGAGGCGCCAATGGAAGATAAGGTGGGCACAGGCTACATCCCAACTGTCAACGTTTCCTTCCCAGACTTGACGCCATCTCTAGCAACAAAGATACTATCATACTAACGCGCGAGCCCATTGCGTGATCCCGCGGTTAGGATGACTTCCATACCGATAAGCTCTTTGGGGGAGCCCGGGGTGATCAACAGGCATCTAGTATTGGCAAGAGCTCCCTGTGCTAGCTCCCCTGAGGCGCGGAGCAGAATATCTGCCTGAGTAATTTATGGGTATCCACTCTTCATAATCAATGGTTGTCCCCAACGTCGTAGCCACCGGATGTCCTGATCAAGTACGAGATGAAGCGTTCCAGGCAATACTGTAGGTCAATCTTCCTTTCATCAGATTCTTGCAATTTCATGATGCGAGACATGGTGATAATGATGCTGCTGGGAAGTTGCACGAGATAGGCGCTCGCATTCCGGGCAGTCTGAACTTGATAAGCGGCCATCGATATTCTGGCCTGGGATAGTATCCGTAGACTCATGGCATTCGTTTCTGGCACACGACAACCTGCAAAAAATACCAGACCAGCCCTTGGTCTACCATCCAAGGGTCTCCCACCAAAATAATGGCATTGCATGTTACACAACACCATCATGTTCGCCTGGTAGTCTCTTGACCCTTTTATTATCCCAATCATCCAGATCCTACTTTAGCCATTAGTCTAATATATTCGACCACTGCAGACGCACAAACCTTAGCAGCCAACCGGTAGTATTCCTCATTGATATCAACCCTTCTTCTATCCTTCCCAATACCCAGCTCCTGCTCCCTAGTCAACTGTTTTTGTTTCCTATCGTGCCGCTCGTACCTGATCGCCGTGGCGGGGGTGAGGATGAACGACCCCGCCACCATGGTGAAGATAAAGGGAAAGCCGAAAAGGAGGAAGGGATACCGATTGAGGTTCCTACGATAGAGTGCTCCAAGAGTGTTCTGATAGGAGCTAGGGCGAAATTTCTTGGATTGGAAGACTGGCATGATTGTGTGATGCGGAGGTTTTCGTAGACACAATATTTGTACGAGAAGGGGGGGGTGGTTTCAGCACGCGCTAAAATCCCCGGGAATAAATTTCTGGAAAGTTGTCGGACAACACGCGCCTTGTAAGAAAGGAGAACTGAGTATCATCTCTGAACAAGAATGTCGTCGTTGTTCGGTCAGCCCAACGCCACGACCTCCCTCTTCGGAGCTCCTGCGACCTCTGCAGCAGGACCAACGAGCTCACTCTTCGGCAATCCGAACACCACGCAGCCACAGTCCACTACCATACCTTCTTTTAGCATACTCGGCGCAAGTAGTGCATCGCAGCCACCGAAGCAACCATCATTGTTCTCAAACCCGGGAGGAGCAAATTCGACTCCAAGCCTGTTCACAACATCACAACCGCAACAGCCAGCAACTTCAGGCCTGTTTGGTGGCTCCGGTGGTGCAACCACTTCTCAGCCTGCTGCCCCTTCTTTATTCGGCACGCAGTCGCTGCAGAAAGGTAGTTTGTTGACCCAAACGGCACAGAATGAGCAGCAACAACAGCAGCAGCAGGATGGGCAACAGTTACAACCAGGACAGAAGGCTCGGCAACCGGCGTACTTTGAGAATTTACTTGAGAAAGGGCGGAAGAGGACCCACGAGGCTGACGGGGGTCTTGGTTTCCGGGACTTGCCTCGCCTGCAACTTGGATTGGGTGACATTGCGAAAAGAGCGAGAGAGCTGGGGGGAGTGGGGCCGCGAGTCCAGGGCGTGAAAGCAAACGACAGTAAAGTCCACTACCTCCTCGCAGCATCTGGCGTAAATCCGGGAACCACGCGCCGCGACCTCGACTCTCTGGCTGAACAGCCGCCTCCGATCGCGAGTTTGCAGCAACCGCCAGGATGGGATCCTGATACACACAAGTATGTTGAGCAGCTACAGCAGCAATCTACTCTCAAGATGATCTCCGAAAGCCTGGAGCGAGCGCAACGAAATTTCGATGCCTATCTTGAGGAACACGTGGACATCAATTGGGAGCTTCAACGGAAAAAGATCTACGAGCATTTTGGACTCATGCCGAGTGGTGACATGTCTAAGGATGATATTGCAGGTGAAGCAGGTGGAAAGGGCGCCTTTGGAAGGTCTACGAGGAGAGGCAAAACGACCAAGCATCCCGGACAATCAACTTTGAACCGAAGTATATTTGGACAGTCGGCTCTTCAAAAATCTGTTATTGGCACGCCGGGAGTTGGGATGGGAAATGCTACGCTATTCGCAGATGTCGCAGAGAAGAATGCTCTTCCGCTTGTAGCTCAAGATGATCGGTTCTTACGTGAAAAACAGCGAGGTTTTGCTGAAAAGGTGCAGAGTCTTAATCGTGCTCGTCTTGACGAAATTCCTTACCCAGTACTGAAGAATTTTAAAGGTGTTGAGAGCCAGCCAGGGGGCGAATCTCCACGGCAGCTGGCGGACGCTTATGATGCACTGATGGAAATCGCAGAAGAGGGTAAAGCGAAAGAACGGCAATACGCTAATGATTATCTTGATGAGACTCCCAATTCTGCAAAATCAGTCAAGATACGTAAGAGAGTGATTGATGGCTCACGACGTTATCTAGAGGCGGCATTCTTCGAGCAACTCGAAAATCTTGTAGCAAGAAACCAAAAAGAAGCCAATCTTGGGGGAATACCCACAAAGACAAACAAGGTTCGAGCGTATATCAGGATACGTGCTCTCCGAAAAGATCTTATTCCAGATGGTACAGACCTGAAGACAATCAATGACGACTACTGCTGGGCTCTGGTTTTCTTTCTTTTGAGAAGCGGTTTGGTCAAGGAAGCTACAGAATACGTGACGTCCAATAAATTGGCCTTCACCGCTATTGATCGAAACTTTGGGACATACATCACGGCCTATGCCAGCAAGTTAGACAGACGACTCGATAGGAAGGTACAAGACCACATGAATCGAGAATACCAAGTGCGGACACGGGTTGCGCCCGAGAACCAAAACGATCCATATCAGATTGCCTGCTACAAAATCATCGGTCGCTGTGACTTGAGCAAGCGGAGCATTGATGGCATCAGTCAAGGCGTGGAGGATTGGATATGGCTTCAGTTTAGTCTTGCCAGAGAAGTCAACCGCGTGGATGAAAATGCTGGTGATGCTTTTGGCCTCGAGGAAGTCCGTGAAACTATCCGTGAGATTGGTCAACGCCATTTTTCCAAAGGTGCGGAGGGAATGGGAGGTTATGCGACGTTCTTCTTCCTCCAGATACTCGGTGGGATGTTCGAGCAGGCAGTGTCATACCTTTATAGTTACTCGTACGTTGCAGCGGTGCATTTTGCTATCGCCCTGAATTACTACGGCTTGTTACGCGTCTCCGACTATTCCACCAACGAGACAGAACTGTGTAAGTCTCGATCACCTTTCAAACCTCAGATTGCTCATTGCCAGCGCCAGTAACCTACAACACCAAGGAACTCGCCCAGATCAGCTTTGGCAGAATGGTAGGCTTCTATACACGTGACTTTAGAGCTGGCAATGTGGGGGCCGCTGTCGACTATCTGACATTGATTTGTCTCAATGCCAATCTTCCTGGGGCAATCGGCAAGTCACAGGCCACTCTCTGTCATGAAGCATTACGCGAATTAGTCCTGGAGACTCGAGAGTTCGCTCAACTACTCGGCGATATACGCTCCAACGGCACGAGGTTGAAAGGGGCAATCGAATTACGGCTGAAACTCATAGCGTTGTCCGATCAGGAGGAATTTCTGAAATTGATAACAATGCAAGCTGCAAGCGTTGCCGACGACAGCGGCCGAACCACAGATGCCGTCCTGCTGTATCATCTAGCCGAAGACTATGACAGTGTTATTGCAATTATCAATCGGGCTCTCTCGGAAGCCATCGCCGTTGATATCGGTCAGGATCAGCTGCGCTTGCAGCCGCTGAAACCAAGGGCCATTGCACAACAAGAGCAAAACCAACAGCTCCAGCAACAGAACGATAGCAGCTTAAGCTTGACTTCTGTGGATGATCCCGTCGTCCTTGCTCGGAACATGATCTCCCTTTACAACGCCAGTGCGCTATACTTCCAGAAAATCCGCGCCGTGAATCGCGATGCCTGCGGCTTATTGCTGCGAATGAGCGAAGCCAAGGCCAAGGTTGCCGCCGGCCAATGGTCTGAGGCACTCGACGTAAGTTCTACCCATACATCCTACAACACTCGACAGGGCATTAGACTGACCATATACAAGACGATCGAATCTCTCAAACTCCTTCCCCTGAACGCTCATGCCTCCATCCCTACTATCCGCGCCTCCGCGACATCATTCAACGCCCTACCACCCACGGTTTCGAGAAACATCGGACCCCTTCTTTTGTGGACTATCACCTGCATAGGCCGGCAGCGAGAGGTCTTGGGAGCACGGCAGTATGGCGGAGGAGAAGGTGGCACGAACAGGGAGATGAGCGAAGAGCTGTTGGGGAGTGCGAGGGATCTGATGGTTTTTGCTGGCCTGGTGAAGTATCGCCTAGGTGAGCGGGTGTGGGAAGCTGTATGCAGTGTTGGTGGCGATGTGGGCGTTTACTAGGGGTTTTCAACCATAAGGCGCCCATAATGTTGGCGCTTGATGGACTCATAGTCTACCGTTGCAAGAATAGCGACAGGGAAGTTGGTATAGAGAACGGCGGAAAGTCATGACCGTTTACAAACCCCAATGTCCTTGGTGTATCTGTGCATTGTATCAAGGGCTCAAGATCAGCATGCGAGCAGTCCCTCATCCAAGATGCGACCTAGACATTTATATATACATGCCAAAGGCTCATAAGGTCACAGGATCGCTTCATACCATCATGCCTGTCTCATAGTGACCATAATCCCGCTTATGCTGCGTTTTCTTTACTGGTATGCGGCTTTCTTTCCACATACATGGTCAATGGACTTGGGACACTGTTCACCTTACTTCGCCGCAACATAGCAGAGGACTCGTGCTTCAGCAACATCTCATCCCATAGTTGAGAAATTGGAGAGTATCGTTGCGCTGCCCATGCCAGAGTTGTGTCTTGTGTATTTGCTATCATTGCTTATTATTAAGAGCGAGAGTCTAGAATTCTTGTCATTTATTGCGTAGAAGACGACTCTTCAGGACTCCAAAGTCCCAATCCTTGTGTAGGAGGACTGTTCTGCCGTCTACAAGTCCTTAATCAACGGTTCTTGCCACGGAAGTGCTCATTGTGTGTAGTGTGTCTTGGAACAGAGAGGGTTCCGCTCACCATATACATAGGCTATCCTCTAGTGGGCATGTTATCTGGGTAAATGAAGGTGTGCAGCTCCGGACTTGAGGGAGGAACGAAAGGTATTGTCTTGCTCAAGTAAATTGAAAAACATACAGCCAATAATTTACCTCGTTTTTTGATTCGACCCTTAGACACGCTTGGAGGAACCCATACTTTGGATGTATCAGATGGGCCCTAATCAATATAATCACTGGAGACGAGCTGGAATTGGCAATTAAAGATTTTAAATCCATGGCAAGGAATAGGGGTACGACAAGTTCGACTGCAGGGATGGTTGCAGAGAATCTGGGACTGGCAGTCAACGAAAGCAAGTCTGCTGCAGGGACTGTAGGTACGCAGGCCCTCACTGCTGAAGGTGCAGCGAGCTGGCGAGCAGAGATTCCTAGCGACAGGGCCCTAGCGTTTGCGGAGGACGCCTCGTACAGCATCAAGATGACCGACATAGAAAAGGAATAGAAGGAAATACAGATGCGGCACAAGAACCAAATTCAGTCAATCTGCGAGCAACGAGGGGTCATCGAAAAGCAAGAGTCAGTGAAAGAGTGCTCGTAGCTAATTGTGGAGAAGATCTTGCTCCAAAGGGGGCGAAGGTCATAATACATAGCAGCCGAGTAAGAGCATCGGTAAAAATAACGATAGGATAAGAGGCTCAGGTATGCAGCCTACCTATCCGTCGGAAACGTCAAGCCCTGGCGAACATCGCGACCACTTCCAGCCCTCCATCTTAGACGGACTTGCCCATCCGCCAATCAAATCACGTCTCTGGAACGTAATCGATCTCGGTGACCCTCCTGTCAGGTAATTGAGCGGAATGCGGTATAATAGCGCAACCTCCTGCAAACGCTGCTGGCGTGAAGCCAATTAGAATATCGGGTTGTCTGCTCGGAGCGTTAGCCAGGTAATGGTGGGCCTTGATATAAGGAGCCAATGCTACCTCAATCCGAGATTCGGATCAGAACAATGGTCTCTTGCTGCTGAGTATTGAGTTTTCGACGGTGCAAGTGCAGTTCCTATCGAGACCTTTTGCCCTTCGTAGCTCGAGTCGAGCGTCGTCTGGGCGTGTCAAGCTCTGCTACAGGCTTAGGACTACCTTTCTTCGGCTCCGCGTTTTCAACCCTCTCCCCATCGCCCTCTGAACCTTCGGTCGAGTACTGAGTGACATCACTCTCGTGAATATCGCTAGCGGAAGTGAGAGCATCCTCATCGTCCCTGTTTGCAACCTCGCGGACACCGTCATCCTCCCTTTCTTTCTCGTTGTACCGCGCCGTTGGAAGAGTCTGCTTCTTGAGGGTTGCAACAATCTTCTTCGCGTCGGTTTCTTCTCCGTTCATCACGCCGCATCCTCCACAGCGCCATCTGCCCAGATCTTCTAAGCGCTTTACACCAGGAGGTGCTTGTCCATTCACAAGTCTGCAACTATTGCATATCAGAGCCAGACGAGCCCCCGCCCGTGTCTCGTCTTCTCCTAACAAAACATCCATGATTCTATCATACCATCTCGAGCCTTCATGAACTTGAGCGTACTGCGCCGTCGCCGAGAAAGCGTTTGGAGCAAACTCTGCGGTAGTGTCGGTTGGAGATATAGGTACTTGTGGGGACGCTAATCCACTTGTAGGGGATGATGGTGCTGAAGGGCCTCTGATTTGGGGCTTTGGACCCTGCGAAGAGGTTTGAAGTGTTGAAAGCTCGTCTCGTCCAGGTATATTTGCTGTGGGCGGAGGCGCGAATATTGTCCTGTCTCCTTGCTTCGGAGTAGCTTTGCGATCAGAACCTCCAATTGTCTTCGTTTTTGGCGTTGGTGTGCCGCCATACTTCTTGAGTAGCTCCTGAGTGCTATTGAATTTGGTGGCCGCTTTCAATTTCTCGATTGTGGCGTCTCTCTGCGATTGGAGCTCGTTCAGGTGACCTTGTATGTTTGAGGTACGGTAAGCGTAGTAAGTCGATAGCCCAAGCCTAACCAGGTATATACTACGATTGTTCTTAGCTTTGTCTCCGGTTGAACCCCAATTGTTTCCTTACATCAACGGCCCTCCTACGACTGCTGCGTATTCCGCTAGCGCCCACTTCCTCCATCCAACCACTAGTCCAAGTATGATCGTGTACAGTAGGTATGCAAAGCCCGCATATAACGTCCATAGAACGCTGAAGCGCCTCGAGCGTTGCCTTAAGCTATCGAGCTTGCTGCTTGTCTTCGATATCTTTGCGGAGAGGGTAGACAACGCCTTCTCGAAAGAAGCTGGAGATTTGTCATCGCCCTGCCATTGTCAGTCCCAAGGTCCAAAAGCGATATATTGACAGCCTACCTTCCATGGCCAGAGAGAGACCATGATTGGCTACTTTACTACATGAGTTATCTATATCACAGCCACAAAATCATGGGCAGGGATGTAGACGTGTTCCAATGTGGTCAGGACTGCTACGTTGATACGGAATAAGCTCCAACGCTTGCCCTGGTGGTCGGTGACTCGGGCAATGAATCACTTCAACCAACATCCCTGACTAGCACGTGCAAGACTCTTGCGATTCCCCGGCACGAGCGACACAATCCACTTTTGCGTTGTAATGTTAGTCTGACTCGGCTGTAGATTGTCCTACCATGTCATACTGCATAGCTGATCTACAAGTATAAATTCCACCTGTAGAATGGCTTGGGTCTTAGTTCTGGCGTTCGTAGCGATAGTGCCAAGGTTTTGCAAGAGCTTTGCAAATGCTAACAGTGAAAGCACATAGAGAGTCGTGAGAGTGTCATTGTAGTGAACTAAGGTTGCTTGGTACAGCTTGTATCCTGGTTGAGACTATGCACTACCTTGTGCGTAGCGTGTGCGGATCGAGGACATGCTGAGGCTAGAGCGCGATGTTCCAGGTCAGCATGTCCACTCCTCCGTAGCTACTGATGGGCTGACAGTATACAGCGCATTAAAGGAGCGATCGACTCTAGGATTGCGGAGGAACAAGCTCGTCAACGTCTATCTCAAGCGTCTCCCTCGAGGTCCGGGTCGAAGACGGAGAGGTCGTCCTCTAGAAATTTGTCTCCATCCCAGAAGGCTTTACGACGAGCCGCTCGAGGACGACAAGATGGAGCTCCGTCAGCAAAGGGGCTAGACCCTGCAGATTTCGAATCTGATGGTGTGATCGAAGACATAGCACAAAGCAGATCAGGAACTCCAAAACCTGCTGCAGACTACAATAAGACCAGTACAGTAGAGAAGGCAGTGCAGGAACCCAATGCCAGAGGAGAGAGTAGCCAAGAGAGTGGTGAAACTACCACATCAGCCGAAGAGCCAAGAACATCATCGGATTTGCCAACGGATGTTCGTGTCAAACTTCGCAAGCTTGAGAAGCTCGAATCGAGATACCATGGTGAGTCTTCCCTAATGGCGAGACCCATATAGGGGCTAATACCACGAAGAGTTGCTCCAATCCTACCGTGTTGCTCATGCCAGAGTGCTCACGATCGAGTCTTTTGAGACCTCGCTTCGGGAAAATACACCACTGACATCAATCAGCGATCCAAAAGCATTGTCGGAATATCTCAATCAGGTCAATCTGCAGGGCGACATGGTACTGGATGAGCTCAAGAGGGTGTCAAGCGATCGAGATGCCTTCAAGCACAAATTGAGCGAGGCGGAGCAAAGCGCGAAACAGGCCTGGGATGAAGTAGCTAACCTCCGCGAGGGCAAAGGCTCACGCGTCGACAATGGCGGGGATGATAGACCGGGCAGTAGCTCGCACTTGGAAAATGTAACAGTTGCGGAGGATGTAACGGATGGAGATCCACTTGGCGCTACAACAAAGTCTCCACCCCATTCTACCACGCCGCCCATCAATTCAGTACGCCGAATGTCACCACTTTCACCGAAATTATTAGAGACCCAGTCATCGAAACCCCCGCAGGGATCGCAAGATCTGTTCTCCTACGAAGACGAGGTGCCCAGGCTGGAGATCGAGATCAAAGATCGGCAAAACGTAATCGAAGGCCTCGAGAAGGAGGTTCGAAGCTTAAAAGGAGACCTTTCTGTAACAAGAGAGTCCACGCAAAGCATGGTACAGACTCTAGAAGAAGCGACTCGGGAATTGAATAGTCTTAGGGACGGTAAAGACCGCTCAGGATCTGACCTGAAAGAGCAAAAGTACGCTGCAGAAAGACTATCCGAAAAGTTGCGTGGTGATCTTCAGTCAGCTGAGGATAAACTGAAGACTCTCGAAGCCCAGTGTAGCTCTGGCGACTCTGATCGTACGAGCGAATTAGATGTACAACTACAGGCCACGAAGCAAGAACTTGAAGAGGCCTTGTCAGTCAATAAGCATGATAGGGAATCCTCAAGCAAGATCGAAGAGCTTCATGGTGTGATCGATGGGCTGGAAAGCAAATTGTCGAATTCACAAGCGACCAGTGAGCGGAATGAAAAGAAAGTCATCATACTGAATGAACTTGTAGCAGCGCTACGATTGCAGCTTACTAAGGCGGACGAAAAGCAGCAAGACTTGAGAGTGGTGGTTGAAAAGTCATCGAAAGCGGCTGAAGGCTTGAGATTTAAGGTGGACCAACTTGAAGCGGGATCCGTATGGACTCAGTCACTGGGAGGCGACCGACCAGATGGAGTTCTGAAGCAAGATGTGGGACAAGGCCCACTGAGTACGACGAGTGATATAGCCAACATAGCAGACATGTCGAACGTGGGTAAGAAGAAGAACAAGAAGAGGAAAAAGGGCGGCAAGACATCTAGCGATCAAGGCCAAGATACACCATTGGGGGAGAGGCAAGATCCTGGTCCCAGTATCGCTAAAAATGAGAAATCAAATGTCTCAGATAGCTTGTTCAGAGCACTGGATGAGCTCCGTCGATTGCGTGATCTACTTGAAGAAAAGAATGCTGCAATTGACAGGCTGCATGGCAAACTCAAAGATCAAGATGGATTGAGTGAGGAAGTTGACACTCTACGAGACGACCTTATTAACGTTGGACAAGAGCATGTGGAAGCCAAGGACAAAGTCAAAATTTTGCTGGCGGAGAAGATCGCGTTGGAGGATACGGTGACTGACCTTGAGAGGGAGCTTACAGATCTCCGCAATGTTGATGCTTCCAACGCAGCTGGGTCGGAGCACAAGCATGAAGACCTCACTGCACAGTTCGAGGATTTAAAGGTGAAGGCGATCACATTACAAACGGACCTATCAGCAGCCCAGCAGCTTGCTTCATCCAGGTTCAAGGATCTCAATGATCTCAGGAACATTCTGCAAAAGGCTCAACCAGAGATCAACGCCTTGAGGAGTGAGGCTGCTGAAGTTAAATCTGTGAAGGAGACACTCGCAAAGAAAGATGCTGATCTTCAGCGACTTGAGTCGAGACATGAAGAGATGCGTTCGGAAGTCACAAGCCTAAAAGAGATCATCACGGAACGGGAATCGGGTATCGAATCACTGAGTCTGAGGTTGAACCAAGAATGCCGCTGTAAGATCACAGCGGAAGCTGCGAGCTCCAAAGCGAATCAAGATGTTCAGCGACTTGACAGCGAGAAGCGCCGCGTGGCAGAATCCCTCGACCGACTAACGACAGAACTCGAAAGGGCTCGAGAAGAGCTCTTATCAAGCAGATCAATGCTGAACGATTTCGAACAGCAGCTCTCTAATGTCAGAAGGGAGAGCGAGGGCTTCAAGGAGGAGATTGAATTGAAGACTGCACAGTATGCTAGTACACAAAGCCTAATGGCTAGCATGCGTGATCAGACTGCAGAGATGGCAATGCAGATGAGAGAAGCCCGCGAACGCTGCGAAAGCCTGGACGAGGAAGTTGCAGACGCTCATCGCCTTTTAGGCGAGCGGAGTCGAGAAGCCGAGACTATAAGAAGGCTGCTGGCAGATATGGAGAGCAGGGCTGATGCGCGTACAAGAGAGATGAAAGAGCGCATGGATACTGCCATCGAAGAGCGCGATCGAGCGGAGGATGAGGCTAGCACCGCTGGCAGACGAAAAGCAAGAGAATTGGAAGATCTGAAGACCAAGTATCGTGACCTTGAAAGAACCCTAAAGAGAGCAGAGGAGGACAAGGATGAACTTGAGTTCGGGCAGCGAGATTGGAAAAGGCGACGGGAGGAACTCGAGCATCGGGTAGGGCAATCCACGAAAGAAGCCGAGGAAATGAAAACAGCCATGGGAGACCTGCGAGACGCATGGGACGAGAGTGAAAAACGTTCCAGCGACTTGGAAAAACAAAAGGCCGAGCTACGGAGGTCTGTTGAAGATGCGCAACACCGATTAGAGAAACTCCAGAAGTCCAATAAGGTTCGCACCTAAGATTCATAGGTAAGGTACATGCGGGTCTTCAAAGCTAACATTTGTTTCTGCAGGCTATGGTGGATGAAATCAGCAAAATCCAGGCAGTCAAGACCAAATCAATGGAAGTAGGGGCACAGTCCTCTCGCTCGTCTCAAGACTCGGTCCCACGCGTAGGATCGCCAGCACTCAAGAGCAGGACACCGTCTGTTGCAAGGATCGAAGCACCCAATGGCCAGCCTCCAGGTGCCATGGACTACGTTTATCTGAAAAATGTGCTTCTCCAGTTTCTCGAGCAAAAGGACAAGAAGCATCAGATGCAGCTCGTTCCGGTCCTGGGGATGTTACTGCATTTCGACCGGTCAGTCACAGCTGCCATCGTATCTATTTGGATGAGGCCTAATCGTGTTGCAGAAAGGATGAGCAGAAATGGATGTCCGCCATCACCGCGAAATCATAATATGAAAAGAGGGATCGCCAGGACAGAAACTCAGATGATCAGACTGCAGTTGGACTGGATGCTACTCCTCTACAGAGTACGTTTGCCGCACATAGATACTGGCCGTGGACCCATTGGAGCCTATGGTAATCGTTACATCTTCGATAGGTACGAAGATCGTTGCGCCCAGTTCAGGTATAGACGGAAACCAGTCTTTGGTGACTACGAAGTCTGTGAGACTGTATTAAACAGATTTTACGCTCCCTATGCGCCTTGTTTCCGATAGAATATGGAACTAAGCTCATTGGGCTGAGTGGCTTAGGGCTAGGGTTGAACTTCACCACCCCCACCATGCCCCTCGTTCGAGCGATTCAACGTATCGGCTTCAACCAATCATTGACTCTCCAGCAGGCAAAGCAACTTCTTCGAAGCTAAATAAGCCTACTGTACCTGATCGCCGTGTGCGCTGGAAATTGACTAAACAGACTTTTGCTCAACTATCCATCAACTCTTACAACCACACTTGAAGCTTCCTCTCCCTCCTCCAACTCTCTCACCCAGCTCAGAACTCTCCATCATGAGCTCGCTTCCAATAAGACAGCCGTATCGCCAGCCCTCGAGGCAAATGGTATGCACAATTGCCAGAGCTCGTAACAGCTAGATGCTCGTGTTGTAAGGCACTGACTCGGTGGTCGTAGTCAACAGACCCTCACAATGAACTCAATCCTCATATGGATCACTACGTGAGGTCCGGGAGGAGCATATCCCACAGCTGATCCTAAAGTCTTCCAACAGATAGGCATTGATGTTGGTACGGGAAGTGCCCGAGCCTGTGTCATTGACCACAAGGGGGACATTGTTGGTCTAGCATCGGAAAACATTGGGCTGTGGCAGCCAGAGCAGGGTTATTATGTGAGGCCTTTCGCTTTTACTTGCGACTCCATCCAACAGTACCTGACGAATCGCTCCTTTTAGGAACAATCCACAAATGACATTTGGAGGTGTATCTGCTCCTCCGTCCAACGAATCTTAAACCAACACAACATCGATCCTCGTACAATAAGGGGCATGGCCTTCGATGCCACCTGCTCTCTCGCCGTTTTCTCAGAGGACACTGACGAGCCCGTGTCGGTCACCGGTCCTAATTTTGACAATGACAGGAACATTATACTTTGGCTCGACCATCGACCGGTTGAGGAGACGGCCAAGATCAATGCGACAGACCATAATTTGCTACGCTACGTAGGAGGCACAATGTCAATCGAGATGGAGATCCCAAAGGTCTTGTGGCTGAAGAACAATATGCCTAAGGAGCTATTCGATCGGTGCAAGTTCTACGATCTGGCGGATGCTCTGACGCACATGGCCACTGGCAACGAGAATAGAAGCTTCTGCAGCACAGTATGCAAGCAAGGGTACGTACCTGTTGGCGTCGACGGCAGTGTCAAAGGTTGGCAGGGAGATTTCTTAAAGGAAATTGGCCTCGGCGACCTCGTCAAAGACGACTTCAAGCGCTTAGGCGGAGTCAATGGCGAAGTAAGTGCTCTGAAAGCTACCTCCTGAAAATGTAGTGGTACTGACAGGTGAGAATGGTAAATACCGAAGCGCTGGCGAGAAATGTGGAGTTCTCAGTGAAAAGGCGGCCAACGAGCTGGGACTGCCCGCTGGCATCGCTGTTGGTAGTGGTGTCATTGACGCTTATGCGGGATGGGTTGGTACGGTCGGTGCCAAAGTGCGCATGGAGGGCACGACGCTCAGCTCCGAATATGCTAGCAATGACTGGCACCAAGCGTTCACCCGTCTCGCCGCTGTCGCCGGTACCTCGACTTGTCATATCGCCATGTCTCCGAAGCCAGTCTTCGTGAAAGGCGTCTGGGGTCCGTATCGAGACGTTCTGATTCCGGATTATTGGATGGCCGAAGGCGGGCAATCGGCCACTGGCGAGCTTTTGAAGCACGTCCTAGAGACGCATCCCGCTTTTCAGCAAGTCCTCAGTATTGCTGAGAGCTACAACATGAACATATACGACTACTTGAACGAGCATCTCAAGGATATGAAGAACAAGCAAAAGGCACCTACGATCTCGTATCTCGGCCGTCATTTCTTCTTTTACGGCGACCTCTTCGGAAACCGATCACCTGTCGCCGACCCTCGCATGACCGGGGCTGTCATTGGTTTGAGCAGCGACAAATCTCAGGATGGTATGGCCCTATACTATTATGCCACAATGGAGTTCATCGCTCTGCAAACGCATCAAATCATAGAGACGATGAACAAGTCCGGCCATCAGATCAAGTCCATCTTTATGTCTGGCAGCCAATGCCAAAATAGTGTGCTCATGTCGTTGATGGCTTCAGCCTGCGACATGCCCGTGCTCATTCCACAATACGTACACGCAGCTGTTGTGCACGGTGCAGCCATGCTCGGTGCGAAGGCAGCTTCGGCGGATAAAGATGGTAAGACGGAACCGTTATGGGATATCATGGATCGCATGTCCAAGCCAGGTCGTGCCGTTCCTCCAACGTCAGACCCGCATGAGAAGGCGCTGTTGGCGGTGAAGTACAAGGTCTTCCTCGAACAGTGCGAGAGTCAACAGGAGTATAGAAAGGACGTGGACGGCGTGGTAGAAAAGTGGGGGAAAGCCACCGGAGATCCGGAGGGGACAGTGAAGCCTAGGGCGGAGCAGGGCGAGGCAGGCAAGGGGGGCGGTGGATTGAACACCTTTCTGCCAGGGAGCATATGAAAACGGTAGTGAGTCGATCAGAAGATGAAGAGTGTGCAGGAGAGAAACACACATTGACATATTGCTAGCAACAGCTTCATGAATTAACCCTAACGAGCTTTGACGAAAAGTAGATAGACTCACGAATGAAGTACAATAGCATCAATAGCTTGCCTGGAGACCCTCGAGACTTTGTTTCCTCGTCCCATTCAGGTGAAAAGGCTGTAGATTGGAGCACGATAACCATGCGTGGAGGCTTCTGTTGCTATATAGACACGTGCTTACCCCAATCTGATAAGGCCGCTCCCTCCTACTTCCATAACTTGCCCAAACTGACTTCCTTATCGTCATGCTTATTCAGAACCTTCGCGGTAGCCAAATCAAAGTCCTCCTGCGTAACATGCACCCGCCTCTCCCTCAACGCAAACATGCCCGCTTCCGTGCACACGCCCTTCAGCTCGGCACCACTGCACCCGTTCATCTTCTCCGCAATCTTTGTCAAATTGATGCCTCGGGTCAGATTCATCGATCGTGAATGGATGCGTAGAATATCCGCGCGGGCTTCGACGGTCGGTGGTGGGAACTCGATCTTGCGGTCTATACGCCCTGGGCGGAGGAGGGCGGGATCGAGTATGTCGAGACGATTGGTGGCCATTATCACTTTGATGTTCTTTGTCGGTTCGAATCCATCGAGTTGATTGAGGAGCTCGAGCATGGTACGTTGCACCTCGCTATCGCCGCCGGAGCTGCCTTCCACACGCGATGAGCCGATACTGTCGATCTCGTCCATGAATATTATACTGGGCGCGTGCTCGCGAGCCATGACGAAGAGCTCTCGGACCATTCGGCTGCCTTCCCCAATGTATTTCTGTACGAGCTCCGAGCCTGAGACGCGAATGAACTTGCAATCGGTATGATGCGCCACAGCTCTCGCTAGCAGTGTCTTCCCTGTACCCGGAGGCCCGTACAATAAGACACCCTTTGGTTGAGCTATACCCAGCGATTCGAAGAGTTCCGGATGCTTTAGACCCAGCTCAATCACCTCCTTAATCTCTTTTATTTGTTGGCCGAGACCACCGATCATATCATAGGTGCTGTCTGGCACTTTCTCCACCATCATGAGCGAGACGAGGGGGTCGACGGAGGAGGGAAGGGGCTTTTCAAGTTTGTAAGAATCGGAGAGGAGAGTGACGCGCTTGCCGACGGTAAGCTTCGAAATGTCGACGCTGTCAGATACATCGACGACTGATGGAGCATATCAGTCTGGATTATTCAAAGCAGGAGCGAGACTACGAGAGGGAGGTTGCACACCATATTTGCCCTCCGGATGCACCTTGACGAGCACTTTCTTCGTGCCCATAACCTTGACCACCTCTCCCACGTATGAACCCGGCTGTTGCAGTAATCCTAGCTCTTCCCGCAGTAATCTGACTCTGGAGTTATAGTCATTTCGCTGCGCTTCTAGCCGCCTTAAGACGGCCTGTCCTTCTAGTATCGAGAGTTTGGCAGCTTCTATCTTGTTATGGTAGAATGTGTCGAGCGTCATGATGGCGATGAGGGTGGTAGTGAACGAGGTGGCAATCGAGGAAGAGTGGTGGTGCTATCTATGATATTATCTATGATATTATGCCAAACAGCTTGTAGAAAGCAAGGTTGTAATTCGACTTTACGCAAGTTTAACAATCGATTGGGCTAAGCTGCGAGAGCTGTACATTGTAGGCAGTCATGCACGCGGCTTGCAAAAAGCTCCATATGTAGAATAGCTAGTTCCAAAAGTCTTGGCGCTGTGAAACAAGCTCCATGACACCTGATGTTTCAGACCGCTCGGACATCGACATCATCATCATTTCTGCCAGCTGAACATAAGGAATTTAGGACCTGTTGAACTTTGCTGAGTATGACCGTCAACCGACAGGGAGCCAGAGCCGCTGGTCTTTTCCCCATCGCAGTGATCTGGGCACGACCTGCGACTCTCCAAGATCCATACAGAGGGCAGCTGATAAAAGATCCACCTCCGTGACACTGGCGGAAAAGTCTCTCCCACTCCACGAATAGGTCGCTTGAGCTATTAGTACACCAAGATGTCGTCCGATAACGATCCACCGAACGCTGGCGCGTCCAACTCCTCTTCAAATACCTCTCCCACCGATGCAAGAGCACCCTCGCGGCGCTTCGAGTCCATTACCCAAGATGATGATACCGACGAGAGTACCAGACCTGGCGGAACAATACGAAGGAACCGTCCACCAGTGATTTCAACCAATACAGACTATGGTCGGTTCAGTCTTGCTGTAGTCAACGAGCATAGCTAATCAATATTGCCAAGGTTCCATGAATTCCCATGATACCGCAGGTGAGGCGCCCTCGGACGGGCAACAGACTCCAACACAAGATGATGGTCGTCAAGCTACGCGTAGCTCTGGGTCAAATGATCCTCGGCAGCTTCTCTCTCCTGAGCCGGTCTCTTCCACGACAAAGCCTAAGATGACTCGCCGAGCGTCTTCGAAATTCCAAGCCCCCTATAAAGGGCAAGAATTCTCCGTAGACGATGATCCAGATGAGTACGAATCTGACTATGTTGCACATCGGCACCCATCTCAAGCAAAATCGGCTTCTGGGCATGGTCATTCTTTGCGCAGACAATCATCAACATTGCGGAGAAGGCCGACTGCCCAGCCAACACCGCTACCACGAGTAGATTCCCAGGGCGAAGATGAGGAAGCAGCCGAGCTAGCTCAAGTCCCTACCGTACATCGTGAACAGGCCGACGAGGGTCGGGATTCTTCTGGGGAAGAGGGTACGATACGAGCCGATGGCGAAAATGATGACGAGGACAACGATGATAATCTTAGTGATGCTGAAAGTTTCACGCTCAAAGACCGCCAGAATGCTATCAATGAAACTCATCCCTTCGGCATACGTATATGGAAGCCTGCTTTATACCAGAAGAACAGATCTATAGAGAAGAGCGCAGAAGGGGACATACATTCATCACCTGGAGGCAGGGTCAACAGATGGCTGTGGATGTTCAACATCTTCTGGACTCTTCTTTTCGGATGGTGGCTCGCTCTGGCCGCAGCTCTGGGAGCGGTTACCTGTTTCGTCTTTGGGTTTGCACCAGCGGCTTCAGATTATGGTAGAGTATTCTTGGGCTTATCCCTGTATCTTTTCTATCCCTTTGGTCAGTTCGTCAAGCTTGAGCAAGACGAGGCTTATGCGGAAGAAGACGAAGGCGAAGGCCGCAGCATCACCGAGTACGAACAATGGCAGAATGGAGATCTAGAAGACGGCCGCCTCTTCTTCGGACCGCTGACTTCAAGATCTCTGATAGGGCGACGGAGGAGCATAGACTCAACACGGGAGACTGACAGTCTATTGGGTCGCACAGGTAGGGTTGAAAGGTCGAAAAGTGAACCCAAGAATCGACGATCTAGGCTTTTTGGTCGTGGGGAGTGGAACGTCGGACGTGTCATATTCTTTGTCTTCTTCTATTTCCTACTTGCGCCTTTACTACTCCTGGCGTCCGGGATATGTTGGTTCATGGTCTTCTGGATCCCGATGGGCAAAGCCACGCTACTCCTCTTCTATCACCTACGCCGACATCCACTCGCGCTGTCCTTTAATCTAGACTCTACCTACTCACGTGGCGGATCCTCATCGTCTTCCGTCCTCCTATGCACTTACCGCGCTGTTGGATTGAAATACTGGAAGTATACAATTGACGGCACTAACATTTTCTTGATCAACCTGATTGGTGTGGTACTATTTGTGATATTCGATTATTGGGTCCTCGATGTGGCCTTGGGCCTCGACAGCTGGATTGTCAGTCCAGGCTTCGTCTTCGCACTGGCTTTGTTCTCAATAATACCACTGGCATACTTCATTGGCCAAGCTGTAGCTTCAATTTCTGCCCAGTCATCCATGGGCGTGGGTGCCGCAATCAACGCCTTCTTCTCCACGATCGTCGAGGTCTTCCTTTATTGTGTGGCACTTCATCAAGGGAAGGGCCAACTGGTTGAGGGCAGTATAATTGGTAGTATCTTTGCTGGTATACTATTCTTGCCTGGTCTGTCTATGTGTTTTGGCGCCATCAAACGAAAAACGCAAAGATTCAACGTCAAGTCTGCTGGGGTGACATCAACTATGCTGTTGTTTGCTACTATCGCTGCTTTTGGGCCGACTCTATTCTATCAGATCTACGGAAGTGTAAGTGGCTTCTACGTATCTACACCATCATCCACTAACGATCATTACAGCACGAATTGAACTGTCACTCCTGCATTGTGATAGGGAGAGGTCATGAAGATGGGCCTGATGAGGATTGTCGACGGTGCTACTTTTCTCAAGTGCCTGCAATCAACGACCAGTTTTTCCTTAGAGCTGTCAGGCCCTATTGCTGGTTCGCTGCCGTTCTGCTTTTCTTATCCTATATTATTGGACTGTGGTTCACACTCAGAACACATGCCGCAACTATTTGGAACATCGAGTTGGAGGAAAAGAAGACCCAGATAATTCATGAATCTAACGGCAGCATTTCACATCAGCCTATGCACGCCTCGATGCATGGATCTCAGCAATTGCCGGCAAAAGTGCCGGGCAGTGGTAGCAGTAAGATTTCGGGAGAACGCAACGCTAGCAATGCCATACGGGATACCCAATTGTATAAACGCATCCTGAGCCAGTCCCTCAAGCAACAAGGTCTTGGGATACTAGGGGCTGAAACATCGCGTCAGACTTCAGGAGCCAGTGGCTCTCCTGTTCCGCCGCCCCACCTTGTGCCTCCTAAGAGCAGCGAAGGCGACAACGTCGCAATACCGGACAATGCAAGTCAAAGAAGCATACAAGTTTCGGGATTGTCGGAGGAGGAAAACAACAACCTAGTCAGACAAGTAGCCGAGATGGCGGCCACTGCAGCGGCTGTAGCAGCTCGTGACGCTGTCAGAGCTCCGCGCAAAACCTCGGCGTCAGCAAATACAGTCGCGGGCCGGACCCCACGGGCCTCAGGCCCGCCTACAGCATTTCTAGACGATCACGAAGCAGCAGCAATCGAAGGTCCGGCGGGTGGCGGCCACGATGCTCCCAATTGGAGCAGGCTGAAGAGTGCGGTCATCCTCATGGTAGCAACGGTGCTCTACGCCATAATCGCCGAGATCCTCGTAAACACCGTCGACGTGGTCCTGGAAAGCGTCGACATTGACGAGAAATTCCTGGGCATCACTCTCTTCGCCCTGGTCCCAAACACAACCGAGTTCCTCAACGCCATTTCCTTCGCCATGAACGGCAACATCGCCCTCTCGATGGAGATCGGCTCCGCCTACGCCCTGCAAGTCTGTCTCCTGCAGATCCCGGCACTGGTGCTTTTCAGCGCCATACACGGGCAATACGTCAGTACCGAGGCCCTGCTCGATCACACCTTCAGCCTCATTTTCCCGCAGTGGGACATGGTGACCGTCATCCTCTGCGTGTTCCTGCTGAGCTACGTGTACGGCGAGGGGAAGAGCAATTACTTCAAGGGCAGTATATTGGTGCTTACCTATCTTGTCATTGTGGTGGGGTTTTATCTGGCGGGGTATTCGTCCGATGTGGAGATGATGGGTGTGGATCGGTTTGATACTTTGGCTGTGGGCCACAAGAGCACGTTTAAGACTGTGGGGCGGAGGAGCCAGGGCAGAGCGTTTTGAGGGAAGATCGGGAGTATGGTTGGCATGGTCAAGATGGCGATATGCATATTGAGCGAGGCGCTGGGGCATTCATTAGCGGGAGTTATTGCACTACTATTATATTCATGCATCACCATTGCCGCCCTCGAACGCCATGGCATAGCTTTCGTCACTGGAGGCGGCTAGACCCTGTGAAACGAAGTACATCTGACGTGAAACGTTGTTCGTGAAATAGGTTGTGGCATGCTAATGTACAAGTCTATACGCTTCAAATGCTGCCTTTAATCTTACACCTCATAGTCATAACACGGGGAGGCAACCCCCCGAATGAACGTAAAGAGCACAGAAAGGCAAAGCCAGTCTCTCCACCCTCTCTCACCAAGGTAGTAGGTCCAAGTCTCACCACGAAGTCACCATCGGCTCGCCCCTTTCTGCAGGCGGGGTCCGAGACGGGTGCACATCCGTATACTTGAACCACTCGAGCACAGCCTCATAACACAGCACAAACTGCCTCAGTGTCTGCACCATACTAATGCGCTGCGAGCGCAGACCAGCCACCGTGCTAGCGATAAGGTCTTTGTCTTCCGGCCACACGCGGGGCGCCGGTCCCGTATTCTGGAGGATATCGATGCAGCTGTCGACGGTGCAGAAAGTCCCCGTGCGGCCACAGCCGGCACTGCAGTGTACGACGATCGGCCGCTTCCCTCTGTATGCGGCCGTATCTTGGTCGATGTCGTACTCCGCGTGGTCATATCTCCCTACTACATCGCGGCAATGTTCGACGAGGGCGAGGACGTGTGCTGGGTGAGCGGGGGCGCCGAAGTCGGGCCAGCTTGAGTATTGGAGTTGTGTGAGCTCGCGAACCGGTTCGAAGGGGCGGTCTGTGCGTGAGAGGACTAGGGTCCGTATGATGATGTGGTGGGTGCTTGGGTCTGTGGGTGATGTGGGGGCGATGGTGCCTGGGATAGGGGGGGTGATTGATGGGGAATGTGTTTTGTTCATGGCGTGATTTGCGTAAGCGGTTGAGCTGGTGTGCCGGCGGTTCATGCCCGGTCTTTGCCTCGGATCGAGGTTTTGGGGAGCAGTGGACGAACGGTGCGGCGAGATCCTTTCCAACGTCTTACGCGTTTCTTTAATGGCTTTTAACTTGAACGGTCCGTAGTCACCAGTCAACCAGTACGGGTGGCTCTTCCGCTGGCCTCCTTCGGACTCGGCAGTCAGCATCACTATCACGCGAGCGTGCTGTTCCCAAACCACGCGCCAGAAGTCTTCGAATGTATCTGGCACGGGCGCCTGGGACGCGATGTAGTGTCTGTCGCTATACTGAGCGTTGACGTGACTGGCATTTACGTAGTCGCATCCGCCGAACGGCACGTTCTGCAACTTCACTCTTGAATGATCGTACGGCAGCATGTCCTTGTACCTGTTCTTTGTCCCCTTCTCAATACCCGCAATCTGCACAGCTTCCGGCGAGCGCTGATTCGGGGTGCCGTAGGTTACATGATTTGATAGAGCTTTCTGCATTCGTTGCTGCTCAGCCTTTTCTATTCCGAGAAATCGGTCGGCAATGGTCTTTCCACTGTCATTTTCACTTGCGATCTGCCTCAGCCATGGAGGTAGTCTTGCCTGATTCAAGTCGGAGGGAATTCTGACTGGCATTTTGCCTACCCCACCTATCAAGTCCATGTTCTGCCTAATGTTTCCAAAGAATGGATTTGCAGCACTCTGGGTGGCAGGCAACACGCACCCTCCAGCAACAGGAGCAGTCCCAGCTGGTTCTATTGAGAGTCTCTGAGCGTTAGCGCCGTGGATTTGGCTTTCGGGCCTGTTGTCAACCTGTTCGGGAAACCTTTTGGCAAACATGCTCGTTCCACCACGTATGATCAAAGTAGCCCCCTTATAGCCTTCTTTCGTAAATTTCTTTAAGGTATTCACTGATGCGGCAGCATCTTTGAGTTGCATGGATGCAGCATCGTATACGACAATGAACCTCGTATGGTTCCATTCCGAGAACTTTGCCCTTTCCTTTGGTAAAGAATATGTATCCAATAATTTCTGGACGTCGAACGATGGTCGCTTGAGTAACATGGTGGATATACAGAGGTTGAGTGCATCATAGATCCTCGATTGGCTGTATTGGTTGCGCCCTCTGAGATCAAGTAGCAGGATATCCTGTGGCAAGTGGTTCTTGACGAGCTCGACAAAGTCGTGCGGCGAAATCATAGTGGGACCCTCGGCACTGACTGAGTCTGGTAAAGTCTCAGAGCGCTGAAATATATGTAACGCAGGGTCGATCCTGTTGTGCGGTAGCGAATTCCGAGGATGCCGCTCATCAATGTGTGAAATCTGGGTTCTCTGCAAATTTGACAGATCCTCAAGCTGTCCGGGGGATTGGACTCTGGGCTCGTCATGCTGAAAAGGCCTTGGCGAGGTTAAAAAGGTACTCATGACAGGGGATGATGTCTGAGGGCTATCATTCAGTAGAGGAGAGAGCTGCCATTGTACGGCTTCTATTATTTAGGCAATTGTTTTAATTCTGGCAGATATCTGGTGACAAAGGAAGATGAGAGGATGAGTAGTATGGTAGAGATTATGGATAAGCGTGGCAGGCGCAGCGAAGGGTCCAGGGTCCAATGCCAAGAGTCCGATTAGGGTTGCTGCCCGCTGCCAAGCCCCCTCCGACGTCATTTCTCCCTGCTCAGCCTTATTCTCTTATCAAAGCCTCCCGGCCCGGTAATCTATAAATAAGGTACTTAGAATACTTTGGTCGGAAAAGACCCCTTTTTACTTGACAATTCACTACACAGGATTCGATTCATGCTGTAGTTATAGTGATTTCATTCAATCCAATACCCCCCTTCGAACCTCTTCGAGTCAGTCTCCCTCGCTTTGATGCGTCACCCTCGTCTAGAGGCATCGAATATCCAATTTCCTAGACGGTGCCTGGTAGTGTGATAGCGGTGCCATGCGTCGGTTCATAAGCTCAAATGGTCCCATCTGCCGTCACTCAAGTGTCCAATATTCCAATTCACCAACCCTTGATCTGTCGTGGCGTAGAGATGCGTTTCGTCTGTAAACTGCATGCCATACACTACCCCCACGGAGGACAGTATTGTAGGCCTCAACCGTCCGAAGCCTTTTCGATGATTGAAGTCACGCATCGGGAAATAATGTTGCAGTTCCCCTTGAAACAGTAGCCTAGGGCTGAAAGACCAGATCAATACACGCGACCATGTAGCAGCTGCCAGCCTCGTTCCTTTGGGAGAAATGGCAACCACGGTACCAAGTGAACTATGAGGAATTGAGTCAGCACTCATTTCTGTGGAGATCGACTCGATCGCAAGATGGGTATCGAAACACTCCTCGACCGTGTTTTGCCATTCCCGAATGGGCTATTGGATATCACACCGGCTCAGAAGGTCGCATACCTAGTACCCTGTGTCCAGCCAGCAAGTAGCGCAATAGCTTCCCAAGATCGGAGTTTTCTACCTTGGTCGAGATCTACCATGTGTTTACAACTGATCGTGGGAATTTGGCTTTCAGCCCGCACAATATAAGCATAATGAGAGTGATCAATCTGTCTGTTGATACCCAGGGCCAGGTAGGAAGTTTGACATAAAGGAGCGTTCTGCCCGTTGACGGTGACATTATTAGTATGAGCACCGTGGAAGGGCATACCCACATCAAAATACTCTACTGGAAGGCCCTCGTCGGTATCCATCGCAAAAATGGCTGTATTGCTGATGAGTGGGCCGCATTCTTCGTCTGCAGGATCACACGTTGCTGTATACCAGCTGTGTACAGGATAACCGGGCTGGAACAGATTCAATTTCTTGTCATTTTCGACAAATTGAATGCTGAAAATCTGGCGGTCTATGTACATCTGAGGCGGTACGTTGGAAGGATCCCGAATCTTTAGGATGTCCGGATACTCATCTGCAGATACCCAATTAGCGGACTCATCAGCAGACCCGCGGCTTGAGATCCCAAGCTTCGAATGGATCGCTTGACACGTTCCTTTTGGCCTGTACGCTTGCGTTGTGAACAGTGGGGAGTAAAGAGATGGAGCCTGCAACGGCCATGTACAAAGCCACATTTCAAGGGTCGTTTCACGGTTTGTTGGACGGCGGGGAAGGCAAAATACGGTAGGATGGTCCACGTAAACACCGATCAACGAACGAAACAAAGATACTGACCATAGCCGCAAGCTCGCATCAATGTCTCGTCCCATCCAATCAGTGTGACCTTAGTCTTATTCTCCTTACCCAGGACTTTCCAAGCAATGCATGCACGACCATTAGATGCAAGAGCAAGACCTACAGGGACCTCTATGTCAGGCCTCGTAATGTCTCGGGTCTCCAGTAGATCAGAATCGTAGGAGGAGCCAGGATCGCTGGTGTGCACATAGTGGAAAGTTACGAGCTTGTAGAGACAGCCACCCGGTGGCCTATTCTCAGGGATATCTCGATAGAGGACAGCGAGATCGTGGCTATCGGGACCAAAGGCCAGTCTGGAAACCTCCATGGTGTGGGTATTGCCGTCTTCGGATGGTATGTGGAGCACTGATTCCAGCCGGACGTGATGTTCGCCTAGATCGTAAACGTGAACGAACCCGCCCTCATGGGCTGTTGCCAGAAAGTTGGGACGGCCTGCTTGAGATGAACCCCTAGGGGAAAAGGCTGCATTGCTCAGGCTCGTTCGAGAGGTTTGCGAGAAAGTCGTAACATCCGCAAGGACACCAGCGGCGCAGCCGTTTGCAGCGGCTCGCCTTCGGAATTGAAGCAATTTATCTGAAATCGAAACATCGTCAAGGCCTAGTCGCAGTCCCGGCAGGTTATATAGATGGCGTAGAAGATTAGGTCTACATTTGGCGGCTTCGAAGACTTGTTTGCATGTAAGAAGGGACGCGAAGAAGGTTCCGACGTCCATGTACCATGTTATCGTCTGTAGCACTTCCAGTGGAAGCCCCAGTAAGGGCGAGTCCTGCGTGGCGGGCTCCGACTCTTTCATTGCTTTAGGAAAGCTTTTGTCCGTTGGATCCATTTCCACACCACAGGGTTCCTTCATTGCACATTTTGAGGCAGCCTGGATAATACTTGTGCGGAAATTTGACATCATTCACTGCGAGTTTTCATCAGCCCATAGCGACAATTGATAAAGCCGAGAATCTCTCGGTTGCAGGGTAAGCATTGCTTGAAGACGTCTATATATTTCATTCCACTACATGCATTTAAAGCTATATACAGGCTTTCGCCAAAATGCGACTAGTGACGCAGTGGTCATGTAAGGGGGGATCGTAAATCCAACCTATGGCGGCAATCCAACGCTTTTCACATTTCCCAAAGACCAAACTCCTACGACAGTAGAATCGGCTTTTCCGATGACCGTTTTGCATCGTCCCTAAATACTAGCTCTTCAAACCAATTAGTCACTTTCCCACAGAAAGGGTCTACATATTGAGCCCAGACATTGGCAACTCGATACAAGAAGACATAGAACAATGGCAGGGCCATCACGACCACCCATCGATTCGCAAGCGGTAGCCAGCCTTGCGGGAGCTGGTTCCCCTTCTCGTCATTTCCTTGGTCCGGTCGAATTGACGCCCCAAACAGCACCCAGGTCAAGACAGTCCGGATCAATGGTGCATGAAGTAAGTATATTGGAAAGCTCAACTTTCCCATCCAGCAAAAGAAAGGGGTGGATAGAAATTTCTTCGCGGTATCGTTGAACATCACGCCGAGCGTCAAGACGTTGACACCAAGGCCGGGATAATACCGTGCATACTCAGAATTGAGCGGGAAGATGTAGTTGCCAAGCAGGAAGAGATCCTGTGACCACCGCGCCCACGATGGGTTCTCTTCAGGATACGACATGAAGAAAAGGCCGACGAAGATCAGGGATGCAGAGATCACAGACCGAAAAATATTATGAAGGGCGGCAAAATTTTGGACATCGGAATCCAAAGTGAGCTCTGCGAGAATCATCCCGCAATAGACATTGAATCCGACGAGGGCTATCATGTCGTTAGCAACATCTCGGGACGGAAAAGGGGTATGTCCTCTCACCATCACCTCCTTCCCATTCGAACCAGTACAACCCTACACATATGAACACCCTCCACACTGGCTTCACATATACCGTGGCGAAAAGGGTCAGATAGGTCATCATGGAGCCTTTTAAGAGGTATGTAAGGGTCCATTGTATCCTGTCGTATGCATTGAACCCATCCAGCCATGTGGTTCCTAGGTTTTGGAAAAGGTCATAGAAAGCAGCAGCAAAAGACGCGCTAGGGGTAGGACTGGTGTCCCGTATCCAGGCAGAGTCTGCGACGTGTGCCACCTTATAACCCCCGAATTGGCAGGCCAGCCAGCTGCATATTGTGGCTATGATTGCCGGTATCACGAATCTCCCTGTGCGTCGAAAACTGCTCTTGGCGACGCTTGACAATGCGGCATCGGCGCTCCCCGCGCGAGAGAGCTTGATCGGTTTGAGGGAATTGACGTAGCCGGCAAGGAGAGCGAAGGCAGCCACGCTGGCTCGGCCCATGACCAGACAACGGAAGAATGGTAACTGAAAGAGGGTAGGAGGGAGCTTGTCGGACATGGCAGGGGAGAGGAGGTGTGGTACTAGTGATCGGCAGATATGGGCTGTGACAACTAGGACAGAGGCAATCCCACGCAGTCCCTGGAGAGGAGTCAGTAAAATGCAAGCAGCCAGAAACGATGGGGATGTGTACATCGGCCCAAACGATATCTCTCTTCGGGGCTTGGGGAGGTGCCATCTCTTCAGACCCACTAAGGGGCCCACTGCCATCAATCGATGGTGAATCAAACCAGAACCCAGCGAGTCACGAGAAGGATGAGGGACTGCTCGTCTGCTCGGAAAAGGATCAACAGCACTGAAGCTGGTGATATTACTATTAAGTCCTTCATTGACGATCAGACCGGAGCCGATGCATTTGGTCATTATCGTAAGCAAGTATCATCGGGTGCAATCAAGGCATCGGGAGTGAATAGCTTGGCATATACTTGGCGAGACAGCAGGGGCTCTTCTCATAGGCTATGGAGCCCTTGGACGTCGTGAGCTCCTCCCTTGACAAGGTCCGTTCATGCAATCTGAGTTTGGCGTATGTACAACACAGTTTCAGATGCCAGCCCCTATCGAACAGCGTCGCGTCGCTTGCTCGGGAGTAATACTTTGCCGAGAGAGAGAGCGCGCTAGACCCCTTTCCCCTTTCCCCTTTTTCCCCAACACAAGCTCACAAGGGTCCACAACGTTGTTGCCACAATTGAATCGCGCGACTTACGAGCTTGTCCCCTTTCGCCATGCTTACATCATCCCCAAGGATCGTGCTCATCTAGATGACTAAGCTAGCCTATCTAGGACCTAAGCCGGCGTCAGCTTAGACTGACTTCTCATTAGTCTTCGTAGCGAGACGCTAGACACTAGTACGTCCCCACCGTCCCTTTCATCTGATTATACTGAGCTTATCCTACCTCAATCACACATAATTGTAAGCATACTGTTTGCATTCTGTTTGCATTCTGTTCGCCAATGCTACCATACAAGGCGACAAATCTAAGCCCACCATAGAAGATGACTTTGTGAGATATGTTTCCTTGGGTACGGAAGGATACGTTTTGTCTCGGCCAGCCTACGCCAAAACAAGACGTCCAACCTGCTGAATACTGTGGTGGAGATCTAAAGAAGCTCGCACTACTTGATGACTTCGGTACGTCGTCATCAATATCTAAATCCTGTGGCTCTTTCTTTCAGTCTGGCTCACAATGCACTCAACTTAATGCTAAGAGCGGCCAAGTTGTGTGTAGGGTGCCACCAACCGCAATCTTCGACGTACATCGTTTCCATTGTTTAGCATTCTCTCCACCTCCCCCTCATACAGGAGTCGGATGGAGTCGGATGGAGCCGCCCGAGACCGCTCTTCGCCGTTCAAGCTACCATGACAGCTTCAATTCAATCGAAGTCCCTGGCGTTATATCTTCACAATACCCAAGATGTGGGGGTTTGGAGCGATCCTACAATGCAAACCATAGAACTACTGTGTCTCTTGCAACGCCAATTGAGCAAATGTAGCTTCGCTTTGATAAGATTTTTTTTATTTTACCTATCATCGCAATCGACGTTTTCTCCTTATTCACCAGCGACGCTTAGAGATCATATGCGAGTCGATGGTCAGGTCTGAATGCATTGTGAAGGGCCTGCACGTCCCGAACCTCTACTACAACCCAAACGTTGCCCTGATTGATGCACAGACGGCCTCAATAGCGTGCCATGATTGAATACACCTAATCACAGAGTGTGGAAGCGTTGGGACTGCTATCGTCCAAAGGCCTATTGAGATGGCTTCCGCTAAACGCAATGTGCGGCACTTTCGGGGAAACATTAGTTGAAAAAGCAAGGAAGATGTCTCTACTCATCCCTTATTATTGGAGTGTTCGCCACATCATCAATCCTTCATTCCTGCTGCGCCGAAGCCGTCTTGTCCCGGCAGATAGTCTCTTCTTTTGTATTATTGGCACTAAACATCACCCATCACTAACATTCTTGAACAGAGCGAATCATTCGCCACTAGAAAGTCTGATTCAGTGTTGACTACGCTCAAGCCTATCAAAATCCTCGATGGAGGAAACCGGCACACGGGAGATTGTATACGCAATTATTCCCATAAACCACACTGGCGTTTCTCTCTAGCTAGTAGTCCGCTCCATCCTCGTCAATTATACAAGGTGAAAGGTTGCTAATAAGATCCAATAGACACTCTCTCAACATGTTACAGGACTGGACCACGATCTTGGGATCGGGATCGGACACTTGTATAAGAGGAATTTAGCTCCATGCTTGCGAGAGTTCCTCAACTTCCCGCCTCCTCATCTTTGATTCTCGACTACCATGCAGCCGGCCGCTCCTTCTTCGATGAAGCGTATCGAGGCCGAGCCCAGCCTGATCACGATAGATCACACGTGGACGTTGGAGGCTATGAACGATCTTTCGATCATAATGTAGGGCGACGGAAGGAGATCTTGCAAAGTTCTTGATTCTCGCCAGCTATCGCCGTTTCGCTTAGCCGAACTGCACGCCCAAATTTCCCACACTGTTGTGGCTGCCTACTGTGAGTATTCTTTGGACCTTTGGTGAATATTTGACGGATAACGATAAAATTCGTCCAGATAATTACATCAAGGCCAGTGCTGTAGCTATCCGAGACTTAGCCACAGGTCCGACCTTGTGCGAAGAACTACCCAAATCGGTTTCTGTACAACACATATTGAGTAAGGGGTTGTTTTTGCTCTGGTAGGTAGCCGCGAGCGTCTATGTTCAGAATATGGACGACATCTCTGTGGTAACATCAACGCAGCAATGTCTTTTCGTTCCAGGGCGTTCAGAAGAGAATGGGTTGGAAAAAAGGAAAATCAGAAGAAAAGTAATTGAATAACATCATACACATGACAAATACACCTTGACAAAGAATGCAACAACGCGATCTTCGCAGTCAGATGGTCGGCAAGTTGGTGGTTTCGCGAAAGGAAGCATCCCCTTGCCTTGTTGTTCAGCCAGCAAGCATTCCTATGGTCGTTCCCTGGGTAGATCTCAACACCACCTAGTGACAGGGTACGTGTTTATGCTGATTGCTGTTATAGCTGCCATGCTGGTTTGGATCATTGCGGATAGTTTGACAACCGTTATATGCCATGTGTCACTTGAGCCTCAGCCGTTGAGCATAAATGAAATCGTGGTTACTGCTCGGCACCAAGCGAAACCATCCTCCGGAACTTCATGCAGAGGACAAGGATCAGCCTGGGAATATGGCGCCGTTTTAGGAAACAAGGGATTCGGGTGAGGTCGTTTCAGTCAACGATTTGCTGCAGCGAGCACATGCAAAGTTGCGTTTTAGGTTCGGTGCATGAGATCTGAACAGAGCGTTCCGACGATTGTCATGCAGGATGGCTACCGGGTGCAAACTACTTGCCGAGTCCTTCCTTATAGGTAAAATCCCTCCATTGGGGCATGCTGGCGACATTGTTGATGTTCTCCCTCCAAGTACTCCAGACTCTTTCAGGGCACCAGTCATGGGTGGTGACCAGCAGTCTCCAAGCGAGGCGACATTCCTCGTCGAGAAATATATGACTGTGGACATTTGTTCGACATTCAGAACAACTTGGCCTCTGGTAGTAAAGTCGAGAGGGCGGCTGGCAGGGCGATGAGAACCTTCGGTCTGAGGCAGATGCCCTGGTTGGTTGCAACTTGTACTGAACTGGATTTGGAAGGTTCAGACTCAAGCTTTGGTATGTCGAGGACTGGTCAAAGTGACAAGGTGGAGGTCGCTGCCGCGAGCACGAATGCCGGGTGCTTGGCCTTGTGCTACTACTGCGACGGGATTTGAAATGTCGGGATGTATGTGGGATCTTGCAGGTCTGGTGATAAATTGTTGATTTCTTATTGAGTTAAAAATTTGAGCTTTTGTGGTATTTTCGCCCTTATTCGTATGAGCTTTCGGACGCTTCCTACAGGCTGTACAAAGAGTACTTCACTGCTTCGACACTACCCCAACAAAAGCTTGGCCCAATGGGTGCCGCCTATAATTGGTGCATCTACCCAGCTCCTTTTATATTCAGTACGAACTGAAGCCCTCCAGCCTCTTCCAGTAGTTGTACTATTTCACCTCATCGTCACTTCCAATGTCATCTGAATACAAATACCGTCTACCTCCGTTTCCCTGCGCCTTTCCCTCATTTCCCGGAAGAAGCTTTCATTGTGCATCATCAACATCCTGCTAAGGGTCATCGTTGTTCACCAGGAGGACGACCGCAGTCTAACGTGAACACCCCACTGTTGAGTGTTGACACATTGTCTTGATACCGGCAGTCCCCACGGTACCGCTCACCGCTCATCCTATCACCCTATCATATACACTTCCCATCCTCCATTCCGTGAATCAGCACTTTCAAGATGCAACACCAGTGTCTATCAACACTTCCTTGATGTAACACTAATGTCTAGTACATAAGATGCTAATAAACTTACAGCATCCGCAGTTCTTCAATCTACAAGAATAGCTAAGATGGGCGTAGCAAATAAGAGAAGCATGGCCGAAGATGCGAGAGACCACGGGCTGGAGGAAGCACAGCCCTCTAAGCCACAGGAGGAATCAAATAGCCGCCTCAAGTCGCTCGCCTTTCACGATGCCAAAGCAACAGAAGAAGCTCTGACTCCTGGCACTCAAGCAATGCCAACAACCTCTGTCCATACCGTGGAAGGGGTTCCTTTTCGGCCAGAGGATATGACACTGGAGCGAGCAGAATTCCTTGGTTATCCAACCGAGAGATCTCTATCACTGAATTCACCGTACAAGGGCAGCTCCTCTGCCACCTCAAGCGAGGATTCCGAGAAAGGAATCGTAGCACCGATTCTGATTCAACAAGGGCTCGGAGCACACAACTACGAAAAATCGGATGTCGCACCAATTGTGAGCCCACGTCCCACTACGTTTGCCTCCAACAATTCGAGTTGGAAGATTTCAAAGCCGCCGGACAAGTTGTCAAGCTTGCCACAGAAGCGTGAGCGGAAGATATGGAGACGACTACGACACAATCTCCTGGCGGTGTACCAGCGCTTGTTTACCATCGTGTTCATTGGTAACATGATCGCACTCGTCATCGAGATGGTACTTCATAGACACTCGAAGCCGTTTGGCCCACCTCTCGGCAACGTAGCTACCGCTGCCTCAGCCAACATTCTGGGTGCGGTCTTGATTAGGCAGGAATCGGTCATCAACGGGTTGTATACCTTCTTTTGCTGGACACCCTTGTGGATGCCGTTGCGGATACGACGCTCAGTCGCGAAGCTCTACCATTTTGGTGGCGTCCATAGCGGGTGCGCAACCGCCGCCACGGTGTGGTTTCTGCTTTACACAGTACTAGTCACCAAACAGCAAGCCGATGGACTTATCAACCAGCCTGCAGTGATTGCAATCACCTACATTTTGCTTCTGCTGTTCTCCTCGATATCCTTGTTCGCCATCCCGAAGTTCCGCTTTTTCTCGCACAACACTTTTGAAGCGATTCACCGCTTTGCAGGGTGGACCGCCGTCGCCCTGTTCTGGGTTGAAATCCTCCTTGTGTTGCACGCTCAATCGCAGATGCCTGGGTCTAGTTCACTCGGCATGGCCGTGGTTGAAACTCCAGCATTCTGGTTCTTGCTTGTGATCACATTCTGCATCATTTTACCGTGGTTACGTCTCAGAAGGGTAGCGGCCTATCCGGAGGTCCTTTCAGACCATGCCGTTCGAATCCACTTCAAATACAAGCACTTTGGCCCAGTGTTAGGCATCCGTATAACTGATAATCCACTGAAAGAGTGGCACGCATTTGCATCGATTCCGGAAGCTGATGGTTCTTCATTCTCCTTAATCGTGTCTGACAATGGAGACTGGACCAAGAAGCAAATCATGGAGCCGAAGAACTCGTATTGGACCCGCGGTATTCCCATCACGGGGGTTTTGCGCATGGGATCGATATTCAAGAAGCTGGTCATCGTCACGACGGGCTCAGGCATAGGCCCCGTTCTCTCCTTGCTCATATCCCATCCCATGCCCTGCCGGCTTCTATGGTCAACGCCCAACCCGCTTGAAACGTATGGAGAGAAGATCATGCAAGCTGTCGCAGTCGCGGATCCAGACGCTATGATCATCAACACAAGGGCCTCTGGACGACCGGACATTGTGGCTTTGACTTATCATCTATTCATGGAAGCAAAAGCGGAAGCCGTGTTCGTTATTTCCAATCCCCACCTGACAGGCGAGGTCGTCTACGGAATGGAAAGCAGAGGTGTACCGGCTTACGGCCCAATCTGGGACTCGTGAGTTGCTCACTTTTGGTACGGGAAGAGTCTTCGAGGGGTGTTGCTTGTCACGCATTTTCCCGACTGATGTGGCGTTTGAGGAAGGAATTAACAGCTTTATCTGGTATTGCGGGAAATTATTGGAGGCCCATTCAGGAACTGAAGCGAGCATGCGTGCCTATCATTTCAAAAGTATACTCATGCACCACACACCACATGTTTTACTTGCTATTGTATGCACGATCGAAGGAGGAAGCAGATACAAACATACGACAATGAAGCAGATGATATATATGAGACTATGATTATGATAATGATAGGCTAGCGAGATTACCTTGCCAACTCACTCCATGTTCCTTCGGTTGACGTGTGCTATGCATAACCCTCGAGCCGCAGCGACTTGTCCGCTTTGAAGGATGATGGTGCATGGTCAACAAGATTCATCCTTCATACCTTAAATAGTGCATAGCCTAAAATACGGTGTATGAGACTTTAATATTATCCGGTGACCAACGTAGTCCTAGTCCTATGTTCCATTGTAAGTAGCCGATTGGCGAAAAGCGAAACCAGGCCGTCTTCCGTGCACTTCCGTCCCACCTTACTATCTCCGCTACAGAGCTGAATAAACGTAAAGTAGTCGGTGGAGGGATCTAGCTGAAATGCTCACCGTATAGTTTAGGTTCGAATACAGCTGCGGCTGAGGATGAATAATAGTTTCTGAATCCTATAGGATTTTACATTGCTTCTTTTGAGGGATTTTGGATCTGGATCTGGATCTGGAATTAGATCTAGGTTTTCTGGAGGAATCCTGCGGTGGGATCCTGCGGTGAGATTCTGCGGTCAGCTTATTAGTGGTGTGAGGTAGTGAGGGATCTTGGTGGGAATGGGGTTGTTAGTTTCATCCCGATGTGTCTTTATGAGCTAGATGGCGAGTGGCGAGGTACGATCTTGATTGGGGGGTTTGGACATGTCTTGGCATGTGTTGGTAGTGGCCTTGGCAGGGTTTGACGTGTGCGTTGTTGATTAGTAAGTTACGTGTTATTCGCTTGGTAGATGATTTCTTGTGATGGGTCTGATCACTGTCCATGGTTTAGGAGCGGTTGATATTCGAACGCTGGTAGGGTTTAAGTACTATTACTATTACTCGGTCACGGAGTGTAATCCGGTGCCCGTACACCTCCCCCCATTCTATTGCCCATGCACTCTTAGACTCCTCATGGAAATGCGCATGCTTTGAGCGTGATCTGTATTATGATAAAGGATGCTGAGTCGTCGTTGCCGTGCAGCGGCATTGCGGAGCGCTAAGAAGCCGATGATTATCCGCCGCACCACTCGGATAATCGTCGGGTTATTATCAGTTCGTAAAGTTATCTATTCGGAGAAAAAGACACAACCTCCACCATCACACCATTGAACCAACGCCAATAGAAACCGAACCTGATTAGAAGTATATTGATCCGCGAATACTCGGAGCGCTCCTACTAGCAGACTACTAAGCCAAATGGGGGGAGGTGTACGCGGACTTGGTGAAGGTGTACGCGTACCGCCGCCCCAAAAGCACTTTCTGAGGAGTCAGGTATGAAGGAGAAGAAATAAGCTCTTGGTCTGGCCAATGTCTCAGAGCTCCCTCTTCCTACGTTTCCCACAGCCCACGGCGCGCATGATGAACGCAGGTACGGTGGCGAAATATGTGCAAAAACGTGGCATTTTACGGAGAGAGACACCTTCTGCACTATACTGCCTATGTATAGAAGGCTAGCTGGTAGCTACTTCTTTCCCTTCTTGCCTTCTTGCGGTATCTCTCCCTCGTGTCTCTTGTATCATCATAGCCTTATGGCTTCGATGGGCGTATCCTTCCTTTCACGTGCCCACGTCCTGGGCCTATAGTAACCATATTTGGTCAAGGTATCTGCACAATATCCTGCGTAGATTCTTTATCATTCAGTAGCGGCTTCTTTCCGAGGGTTCTCTACTTCATCGGTCTGTCTCCTCATCCATGTCCTACGATACTGATACTTCCCTTGAACATCAACACACCCTGATTCCGTATTGACCGGTGCTGCAAGCATGGTCATTATACATGGAAAGCTAAACATGAATTTGGCTTTCCACCGTTTCGGAAAATAAGTTGTCTACGTTTGCGTCCACTCATTTAATTTTGAAGGAGGTACGTACCTCACTCGCAGATTTCATGCGCTGTGGATCGCAAAAGATTGCTACCGTTCGAGCAACGGTGAAGCCATACCCCATCCTGGATGTTTGTCTTCACGATCGTGATTTCGCATCACACAATAAGCAGTTCTACCGATCTCGGGAGATGCTGTTACATCTGGCGAAAGCCATCAGCTCGGATCCAGGGATTCGGCCAAGGAGATGAGAACTACCACGCTGGCTTCTTTTGGGTGCTAATAAGGGCTTTTCAACGGCATCGACGGTAACCCAGGATAGATGCATTCGAAAGCCACAGCAGATCCTGCGACGAAGGCACTACAGATGAAATTTCCGAATTGGCATTATCCTTAAAAGTCAAATGTCTGATTAGACTTCGCGCATTTGAAAATCCTACATTACAATCATCATAAGCTACGCAGTACGAGAGTAACGATGCATCTACCTCATGCGTAGATCTACATTTCAATCTATTTACCTGAGAGACGATTAGGTTCTGGAGACGCTAATGGTGCTTGCAATTTTGAGCGCTATTTTCATGTATCTGGGCATCAGAAAAGAGGTCTGCAATTATTGAGCTGCGTCTAGTGTGAAAGCTTATATTGTCGTGCTTCTGCTCATGCTGACTTTCAGGCAATGCTGTCATCTAGTGCAATGGTCACTCAACGCTGGGACAAATTGGAGACGGGCTCTCCTAGTGGAAGACTCCGGCTCGAAGGAAACGATTCTGGCGGTATCAAAGGGAATTGCCAGGCATGAAATAAGCAATGTTTTGTACTTAGTATCTACCATTCCTCCATCCGCGCATGATACTCGCTACAGGCTCACGGGTCTCGACGGTAATCCGATCGATGCGGACGAGCTTCCTACGGACCGGTGTATCAAATGTCCTTGCATAACGATCGGTCATTCTGACAATGTCACCGCTACTGCAACCTCCATTGATAAGAACGGCCGGATGATGAATAGCAGCTTCCGTGCAGGAAATTTGTTATTGGCTGCGCAAAGGTAAGCCACATGTGGCTTGTTGTCCTTTTCTCACTTACTTGAGCTCTTGATCCGAGCTTGTCCTCTACACAGATGTGGTTGGCCGCAAGAATTGATGAGGTACATGGCTGGCAAGTCGCCCCCACCGAGCCTGGTGCCATGTCACTTACCTACTCATCGGTCACCAACACGGCCGTCGTGGGTAAGCCAATTTCCTGAAGAGACTGGCTAGGCGCACCACACTCACGTTCCGCTCAAGCGTAAAGCCAACCTTCCTACTATCCCATGTCCTGGCACGGCATCCGTTTTAGGGGTTTCTGCCGAGGTACAGCCGAGACGGATGCCAGAGTTGCCAGGACATGGGATAAGGCCGGCTCGTACGCCATGCAGAAGGAAAGTTGGTGTTAAAGCGGCTTGCGAGATAAGAGTTGGCTCAATGTTGGTGCGCACTTTGTCAATAACATTCCACGCAGTGCGAGTGGAAACGTTGAGAAGTTTAAGGTCACCTCGATGCACAATGAAAAGCCCACGAAGCTCGCTACCGGCGCTGAGGGCAATTCGACACCGTCAAGGCCGGGGCTCCATATGTCCGAGGAAGTTTTGAGGACAATAGAATTGTGGCAGAATTTTCTATGGGAGTATGGAGAAGGAAATCGTAGTTACAGGGCTGAGGTCCCTTGATTCGAAGGGCTGCCAAGTGACTGAAAGGTGGTTGAGAGCAAAGGAAGTGCGATGGATGATGGATTAATGATTTGGGTGTTGGACATCGAATCAGAATGGTGCTGGATACCCGGCCGGGAGGATTGTTGTCGTACTCAGTGACCTGCAATATTTTGGGAGTAGACAATGGGAATTATGAGGAGTTTCAGTAGTCATCTGCAGGTCAAGAACTTTGGTTGATCCCTTAGAAAACAGCGCTAGAAGTATTCTAGTGTGTATTGAAACGGCTGCGGGAGTCCAACAATGCTTGTCTTGACGCTGTAGCTTCACTGTCTCAGATGTGCTGAACATTTCACAGCTAAGCTTGACCGAGAGCGATGAGCTTTACCAAGCTTCAGACGTCACTCGTTACATTGTATCACCATTGAGGAGGCGTTGTCGGAACCAATCACCAATCCGGGATTGCCGCAGCCAGCGCTTGATCGTCACATTCTAGACCATTACACTGTCCTGTATGATTTCGCGATACTTCAATCATCTCTATTTGAACTGATGTAAGGACATAAACATTTGCCAATTATCTAAAGCCAATGCTGATATGTTACGACTGAGACAGACATCGAACCTGTTTCGCGCCGCTAACTCATCCGATTTCGAGCTTCCGGCCATCTTCTTCAGAACTCTTTCCCCACCATATGATGAATGGCAGCGACATCAAGAAAGCCGCCATTAGCAAAGCCAAGCAAGTAGCTTCTGCCGCAAACAATGCTGCAAATGGTAACGGAAATAAGAAGAGGAGGAAGGGTGGGGAACTGAAGCCCATCATCACAACCGAGGATCAAGAAGCTGCAGACTCGAGCCCTAAAAGTGCGCACACCATGAACAGTGCCAGGTCAGTGTTTTCGTGCGTGATTTCGCATTTCAGGGAGGGCACGTAATTAACCTGCCGCTGGCAGTGCTCAAAGCGCGAGCTCTCCGCTGTCCCACCAGAAACCCCCGCCAAGCCGCTCATCATCTTCGTCCTCGTCCCGCGATGAAGGCGCTGAAGCTACAGCTGAAGAAGAGGATTCAGAAGATTACTGCAAAGGCGGTTATCATCCGGTGAGCGTAGGCGAGAGTTTCAAGGATGGGAAATACATCGTTACGCGAAAGCTCGGATGGGGTCACTTCTCGACGGTCTGGTTATCTCGAGATACCGAAACTGGCAGACACGTCGCATTGAAGGTCGTGCGGTCTGCCGCTCACTACACCGAAACTGCTGTCGACGAGATCAAGCTACTCAACAAGATTGTGCAGGCTAATCCCAACCATCCTGGGAAGAAGCATGTCGTCAGTCTTCTGGACTCTTTCGAGCACAAAGGACCCAACGGTACTCACGTATGTATGGTGTTCGAGGTTCTGGGAGAGAATTTACTTGGCCTGATAAAGCGGTGGAACCATCGGGGCATACCGATGACACTCGTTAAGCAGATCACGAAACAGGTCCTGCTAGGTCTAGACTATCTACATCGAGAATGCGGCATCATTCACACGGATCTGAAACCCGAGAATGTCTTGATCGAGATTGGGGATGTGGAGCAGATCGTCAAGACATTCGTGAAAGACGAAACACTAATGGACGACAAGGAAGACAACCGCAATGGGCGCCGGCGACGGAGGACCCTTATCACCGGCAGTCAACCTCTCCCCAGTCCACTCAACGCAAGCTTCAGTAATCTTGATAATATGCGCTTTTCGTCTGGCATGGCCGGATCGCACAGCAGCTTGAATCAGATGATGACGGAGAGTCCAGGTAGTTCTCCCGTCCGTGGTCCAGCCACTCCTAAAGACAGCGTTAAGATGAGTGGTGCGATAGTTTCCACAACGCCACCCAAGTCCATGAGAGAGATGCTCGGTCTCAAAGATCCGAGTCCTGGCAGCACGGACGACGCAAAACACCCGGAAAAGACTGCGTAAGCCCCGTATCTGAAAATAATGATTCCAGGCCTAGGCTAACCCCCGGACGTCTACAGGGATAATCTATCCCAAACCATTTCCGGTATTTCCCTAAACAAAACCACTCCTCCGAAAGAACAAAGCCAAGAAGATATAGCTACAGCTATGGACTCAATATCAGTCAAGATTGCCGATCTCGGTAATGCATGCTGGGTCGGCCATCACTTTACAAACGACATCCAGACTCGCCAGTACCGCTCTCCCGAAGTCATCCTTGGCGCCAAATGGGGCGCAAGTACTGATGTCTGGAGCATGGCTGCTATGGTATGACGGATTTCTACAGCAACGGTCTACAGTTGGCTGACCGCTATAGGTTTTTGAACTAATCACGGGCGACTACCTATTTGACCCTCAGTCTGGTACCAAGTATGGCAAGGACGATGACCACATTGCCCAGATCATCGAACTCCTTGGCCCGTTTCCCCGATCCCTCTTCGTGTCCGGCAAATGGTCGCAAGAAATCTTCACCCGCAAAGGAGAGCTGCGGAACATAAGCCGCCTGAGGTACTGGGCGTTACCCGAGGTGCTGAAGGAGAAGTATCATTTCGACAAGCCTTACGCAGACAGTATTGCCAATTTCTTGCTACCAATGTTGGCATTGGAACCAAAGGATAGGGCGAACGCTGGAGGGATGAGCAACAGTCCTTTTATGTCAGATACGGAGGGAATGGAAGGAGTCACGCTCAATATCCCCTGTCTCAGCAAAGGCGAGGGCATTGAGGGTTGGGCGACGGAGATCAAGAAACGATGATGGAATGTCTCTGCATCGCAACCGTACAACATAGGGCAGGGCCTGCACTGAGCCCGTCGAGCAACCTGTGTGGACGCTTGTCGACGGTGGATAATGTCTTACTCTCTAGACGGCGCCATGGTCCGGACTGCTATGCGTAATGAACAGTTGCATGGTAGGAAAATACAATGTACCTATTTGGATACTATGATGGAAGGGCGGCTGGTGCAAATGGTACTTCAAGTCTGGACAAAGACCATGAGACTTGTCACTCTCAGTACCTACAGGTAGATTAGCAGTCGTGGCATATACCAAATGATGACTTACGAGATCAATTGCAAGTTGCAAAGGAACGGATCTGTTTCCCCGGAACGTAGATGAGAGTTTATAGCATGTATCTTATAGGGGAGTGTCTTTCCAACTCCTTAATCTCTAGCGGCTGGCTCGGTATTTTATTCGCATAGTTCTTCAGTACAACATACAACCAGCTGCCAACGGCTCACCCCTCCAACGCTCAATCAATCCCGAACAACTCTAAGATATGGCGCCTGTAAGTGTCCTCCCCAAAATGACATTCCCTATATGCTTAAGCCTTTAGCCATGGGCGACAAATCCAGCTCCCAAGGTACGTCTCGTCTCTCGTCCAACTCAATCTCCGCAATCACTTCAATCGCAAACCCCTACAACATGACTTTTGGGATTCTTTTGCTTCATCGTTGGTTTAAATCTGGCCCTGCGCGCGGTCATTCCCCTTCCGTTATCATTCGGAGCTCTTCCTCATGGCCATCACGCCCCTTCAGCCTTTTTTCACACAGCAAACAATATCCATAATGATACGACAGCGCTCGGAAATGCTAACAGTCATGTTGATGTGCAGACCGAATCTGCCCGTGAGGCCCGGAAATCGTTCTGTTGCGATTTGTGCCAGAAAGGATACAGTCGGATCAACGAGTTTGAGGCGCATGAGGGAAGCTATGATCATCAGCATAAGAAGGTAGGTGCTGTTCTTTTCATTGGGTATTTGTGGGAATCTGGGATTGCTTTTGTCTGCTGAGGTGACTTGGATTTCTCGAGCGAGGCGTTTCTGGTAATGCTCAAGATTGTTGGATGCTTTGTATGTGATTTACGCACTGGCTGAGTACTCCTTTAAGGAGCTCATCTGTTGTCTTGAGCGTGCTGGTCACACCTAATCTATGCGTCTACTCTACTTTGCATCGTTCACCGTCAATATTCAATGTTAACCCTTTTGAAATACACCTGTTTTCTCTTCTATTCCTTTCACTCATTGGTTGTAGCGCCTTAAAGAAATGAAACAAATGTCCCGCGACCCTCTCGCTGCCGCGAAAGCCCGCAAGGCTGAACGCCGCGCCGACGAAAAATCTGGCGGTATTACCATCAAACCCGTTTCACTGCCCTCGGCGGATACCAAACCGTCAACAGGCTTCAAGAAAGGCGGATTTAAGAATGCTTTTGGGAGCGTCGACGACGAGGACGAAACAGAGGAAAAGAAAGAGGTGAGGGCTGAACCTAAGGTTGAGGGGTGGAAGGTGAGAGAAGTCGAAAGTGAGAGTGAGGAGGAGTGGTGCGATTACGACCCAAGGCGGCCGACAGGGTGTGGCGCAGATTGTGCTGGGAGGAGATGAGGAGTGGAGTTGGCCCGAATTCTGCGATTGAAATGTCAGTCAACCGGTATGGGTGCTAATTGCCCCCAATTCTATAATGTCAGTTTGACCAGAGTCAGGCAACTCGTTCACCTCTAAAACCCTATCCCACCAAGAATACCACTCACCAATGTCATCGAATCGATCACATCCATATCTCCAAGCCTGAACGATTATTTCTAGCCCTCGTCCGCCAAACGACTGATGCGGGATCCGGCTGCACGTAGGCATTCGGGGCCGCCAGATTCCTATCCAACAATCCCCACGCCCACCAATAGTCGACCAGCTGTACCTCTCGTCAATTTCCTTCGCAAGAACGCCTGACATTGCTTAGGACATACCCAAAGGTCCAGGAAAGGATCCATCCAATAGTGACGGTCCACGATGTAATCTGCAAAAGCGACATAGCGATTGTTCTGTGCTGCTGGCGCTGGAATAGGCGGTGCCTCCATGATGTCGTCTAAAACGCGTTGAAGCTCAAGCTCGTCCACTGCAGCTCGTACGCCCAGTTGCCGACATGCAACCTTGATGGCGAGGAATTCATGGGTGGTTGGCGGCCATGGAGGAGCTATTTCCGAATCCGAGATCTTGTCGCTCATGGCCATGTCTTAACGGAATGGAGATGTTCGAATGGCCATGAAGCCACGGGACTGCCATGATTCGTACGCTATATGAGAAGCATGCCATGGCCCAAATCCAAATACGGGTGAATATGTTTCACGAGTCACTGTACAATCGAATATTCCGTCAAACAAAAGTTTGAGTTGCTATTTTGGATACACTTATATGGAATTGTTTGCTGCTGAAACCATCCAGAGAGAGAGCAAACGTGGAACATCATTATCAGCAAACATGACAGTCTATCTAGTTGGAAGGCTTTGGCCGATGAGCATGTGTCTCGTTCTGTCACGATAAGAGAATACAGGATAGCCCTTGTTTCTCTCGACAATGGACATCATGGAAGCTGCTCTCTTTTCCCGGTCTTTCGTTTCTAAGATCCCAAGCCGACCATTCCGCGCGGATTTGTCTCACCTTGATCACCATCGCGCCCCTTCCCTTTCCCTTTCCTACACCCAAACCTATCATCACCCTATGCAAAAGCATTCCGGCCTCAAGTCTTGATCGATCTTGGCTTCATCAGCACACAAGACAATCCTAAATCCTGCGAGCAAGCAAGTTCTTCCCGCTCGACTATACACGATACCCGGACTTCCAGTTCGGTTTGCATTGGCCTGCATTTCCGCTCCTACCGATCAACAATCTGGGTGTCTACAGCCATTCCCCTCTTGACCTGATCAATTGTGGGGGCTTCCACCTCGTGACGATATCTATGGTTCCAATAGAGCGCAGAGTTCTATCATCTCCACCACCGGAAAGCGCCCCTAAGGTGTAGAGATAGGTACAATAGGAAAAGCGTTTCCTTAATCCTTCCATCGCTCTTCATTCATCCTTCCCTCAAACTCTGAATCGGAACTACAAAGGCTTGACCCCAACCCAGACGGCCTGTTGAGCCTGCAGCATGGTAACCTTCCGGCTTTATTTCGAGCTGGGTCTAGAACTAGTGTAATAGGGCAATTGTGAACCTCCACTCCCTTTCTCACTCACCTGAGATATGTTGTACAACGTGATGTAATGGGGATCGATGTCCCGGGTGTTCTATAGTCTAAATTCTCGTTAGTTAGAAACCCATATCATTTCCCATATCCTACCCATATCCATACCCATCCCCATACTCATACCCATCCCCTCCCCCTCCCCCTTCTCTCTTTCCCCTTAACTTCAACAACCCCTCCCCCTTTTCCCTTTCCCCTTAACTTCAACAACCCCATTCCCATTCCCATTCCCATTCCCATTCCCATTCCCATTCCCATTCCCATCCCCATTCCCATTCCCATCCCATCCTTAGCCCCACTCTACTCGACTTCCCGCACCCTACCCCTGTATATACAAAACCCCTTTCCTTCCTCGAAATCTAAAGTCATAAATGCACTCTAAGATATCCGGTAGGAAGGACGAAGGTTTTTGTTTTCGGATTCTTGTTTGAGGGTTTTGGGTTTTTAGATCGTGGGTTATGGGTACGAGGGTTTTGTTTGGGGGAGTGGGATGGGGTGAGAGTTGGATGAGGGGGATGGGAGGGATTGGGATGGATAGGGATGGGAATGGCTGGGTTGGATGGGGTGGTGGATGGGTGTGGATGTGGGTGTCAGCGGAAGTGGGCGTGGGTATGGAGATGGGAGATGGAGATAGGTGGGAGATGAGAAGGGGTTGGATTGGATTGAGTGCGGGTGGGTGGGATGAGATAGATGGGAGATGGGACCGGGTGGATGGAATGGGACGGGGTTTGAGTGGGTCGAAGATTCTACAGGGAGATTGGGATGGAATGGGGATATGCTGGTTTGGTGGAATGGATGGTCGGCGGGGTAAGGGGGCTTTGCTCGATGGTGGAGGGCGGGATAGGTATGTGGGTTCGCGGGTATGGGGGCTTTGTTTTGGTCAAGGGAAGGGGTAGGGGTAAGGATTTCTGATAGATATGTATTTTGGAGGTAAAAAGGCGCGAATGGGTTGGGTCAATAAGGGGTATGTTGTCGTCGCATGCTAATGCTGACCCTAGCCAAAATGGTCAGTCACACAATGACAGTATCTCCGCTTCGCTTCAGCTTGTGCCGACTTTATGGAGCATTGCCTGTCATTGTTCGTATTGTTTAGCTTACACTGTACGACTGTGTTGAGGCGTACTGGAATCCTTCAGACACGCTCCACCCTTTCCGATATCCTCCCTGCAACCTGCACCACAGACGTATTATTATCGACCCAGCCATGGGTATCTCCCATAATGGAAGAATGTCGCTGTAGACGATATTTCTATCCTTCACTCAATGACTCTATAATTCGAGAAGTGTCGAAGACTAGATCGTCATCCCCATACTGGGCAAGCACCTGCATGCCGACCGAGTTTGGCTCTTTCGCTCCGTTTCTGTCAGACACGGGAATACGGACAGGCACATTGATCGCAGGTAAGCCTGCTAGACTAGCAGGGACCGTTAGCACGTCAGCAGCGTAAGCGTCCGTCGGACCTCGATCTTCCAGCGAAGAAAGCTTTGGGGGTAACGATTGCGCCGTCGGAGTGAGGATGACGTCTACTTTCGTACGCTCGGCTGGTTCATTCTGGCCCTTCAGCAGAGGGTGTTGCAGGGCGAACACGCTGTTGAAATCTTGCTGGACCAGCCTGCGTACTTTTTGAGCTTGAATGAAGTAATTGTCGATGGCCGATGCGCTCAAACTGAAGGATCCGAGAAGGATCCTTCTCTTCACCTCTTCCCCAAGGCCAGCGCCCCGTGTAGATGCGTACAGAACGTTCCCATCGCCCTCTCGAGCGGCCGACTTCTTGCCGTAGCGAACGCCATCATACTTGGCAAGATTCGAGGAAGCCTCTGCGGGTGCAAGGACATAATATGCTGGCAGAGCGATTTTGGTAGCTGGCAGAGACAGCATGTGAATGGAATGCCCTAGATTCTTCAGACCTTGTAGCGTATCCAACCATGCTTTCCTAACGACGGGTTGCATTTCTTCAGTATTGTATTCGATAGGTACTCCGATACGTAACGAAGGGGAATCATCCCAGCCTAATCTTGCGTTGCGCTCTCCGACTTGCTGCGCGATCGTAGAACGAGTCCTCGCGGAGATTGAGGTTGGATCTCTAGAGTCAGGGCCGCCTATGACGCCTGTGAACGTGATCAGGGCCGTTCCATGAAAAGGAAGCAGCGGTTTCTACCATAGACTTTCCTCGCCATTGAGGTGCTTCTTGCCAGCACGCCTACAGTATCCATAGAGTTCGCATAGGCTACGACTCCCCAGCGTGATACCATACCATAAGAAGGCTTGAAGCCCACGATACCGCTATAAGCAGCCGGAAAGCGTACGGATCCTCCGGTATCTGTACCCAGTGCCCTGATACTAATCAGCGTTGTCATCGTAGCACAATGTCAAAACGTACGCATCGCATTGACCCGAGGTCACGGCCACGGCACTACCTCCAGAGCTTCCCCCAGGTACTAGATCCTCGTTATCTTGGGTGTAGATGTTCTTGACGGGGCCATGAATCGAGTTGGTGGAGTAGGTGCTTTCTAAGCGATTAGCTGAACTCGACAGCTTTATGCTGGTGGACGTATCACGCACCCCATGCCAAATTCATCTAGATTGGTCTTCCCTATAATCAACGCTCCGGCGGCCTCCAGCTTCTCCACGACGGTCGCTGGGTACGGGCTCCGAAAGCCTTGGAGAATTGCTGATGCGCATGTTGTTGGATCTTGCACCGTACAGATGTTGTCCTTGATGGCGATCAACTCGCCATCAATAGGAGACTTCACGTGTCCTGAAAAACGGTTCAGTAACAAGCGATCGTATAGTGATATTGCATGAGTCTCACCCCCATTTCGTCTCCTTTGCGCGTCCTGGAGGTTTTGCTGAAGCAAACCCTCGTCACTAGGCGCAGTCACGAAGGCGTTCAATGACTTATAGATCTGCTGGTTGTGAAGGCATCTCTCAGCTTTTCGCAGCAGCGACGCCGACATGTAACGTACAGTGTCGTCAGAGCAGGAGCAATTGAAGGATTGCTAGTCGCTTGGACAACGCCAACTGTTTTGCGATGTCATGGGCCGATTTCGCTTCAATGGCAGCCTAAAGTCCCTCCTATTCTAACTCCCGCAATGCATCGTCTTGCAGGAGCCATGTACAGTCACTTGCCATGATTACTAGATTATCCGGAGCAGCTTTAGCTGTAGTCTGGTGTACCGGAGTCCTTGCTGCGCAACCTTCGGCAGCTCCACCAGTCTCCGCCCCACTCAGAGGACTGCCCTGGGGTCAGCTCAATTTCCTTCACACTACAGATACTCATGGCTGGCATGCTGGGCATCTTCAGGAGTCAATGCCACCTTTTTCGCAGCTAGGCTTTCACTAATCACCAACAGACCGTCTTTCAGCGCAGACTGGGGCGACTACATCTCCTTCGCGCAGCGATTACATGAGAGGGCTGACGATGAGGGGGTCGACTTGCTACTCATTGATACTGGAGATAAAATAGAAGGGAATGGACTCTATGATGCGTCGAAGCCCAAGGGCAAATACACTCTGGATATCTTTGCAGAGCAGGATATAGATGTCATATGCTCCGGCAACCACGAGCTTTACAAGAACCACTCCGCCGAGAATGAATATATGATCACTGTGCCCAAGTTCCTGGGCAATTATCTCGCCTCAAACCTCGACATTCTTGATCCCGAGACCGGCGAACAGAAACCTCTAGCCCAGAGGTACAAAAAGTTTACAACCAAGAATCAGGGTATTCGCATTTTGGCATTTGGCTTCCTTTACGACTTTACAGGCAACTCTGGTAATACTGTCATTCAAAATGTGGAAGAGACGGTCAAAGAGCAATGGTTCCAAGAGGCTATGCGCGACAGAGAAGTCGACCTCTTCCTCATCATTGGGCATGTCCCACTCCGCTCCCCAGAATATGCCACCATCTTCAGGACGATCCGAACGCAGCAGTGGGACGTTCCCATACAGTTCTTCGGCGGTCACACCCACATACGCGACTACGTCAAATATGACAGCAAAGCCTACGCCCTGGAAAGTGGACGGTATATGGAAACCATTGGCTTCCAGTCCATTTCTGGGCTATCCACAGGAGGAAACACCAAAGCCGCTGAACCACACAATGCAGTAACAGCATCCCCAACCTTCGCCCGCCGCTACATCGACAACAACCTCTTCTCCTTCCACCACCACACCGGACTCAACGACTCCACCTTCCCCACCGCGCACGGCCGCAACGTATCCGCCACGATCGCATCCGCCCGCAAGACCCTAAACCTCGACAAAACATACGGCTGCGCACCGCAAACCTACTGGACGAACCGCGCCCCCTTCCCAAGCCCCCACAGCATCTTCAGCTGGCTGCAAGACGAAGTCCTCCCAGACATGATCCGCGACCCCGACCCGGCCAGAAGCCACAAACCCCGCATCGTCCTCACCAACACCGGCGCCCTCCGCTTCGACATCTTCAAGGGCCCCTTCACCGTCGACACCACCTACACCGTCAGCCCCTTCACCAGCGGTTTCCGCGTCGTCCGCTCCGTCCCCTACAGCATCGCCACCCGACTCCTCCTGATCCTCAACCAAGAAGTCCCCCAGCTCTGGCCCTCCTCCCACTCTTTCGCCTACAAACCGTCCGCTCCACCATCGCCCAATCCCAACCCCAACGCTCAATCCCACTCCCCACACCAGCAAATCCCCCTCACAAACCCCCCCACCGTGTCCCACGACGCTCCCCCCCTCACACCCGGCTACACCACCCACGACGACGCCGGCTCCGACGGCGACGACACCCTCCACGCCCCCATAACCTTCTACCGCGTCCCCAACTGTCTAGAATCACGCATCGATTTCCCACCTCCACCTCCACCCCCATCTCTATCTCCATCCGCCATCAACAATAATACAACAGACCCGGACCCAGAAACTACGGTAGATGTGATATATGTCGATTTCATCGAGGAGTATATCCTGCTGGCGTTGAAGTTTCTAGGGACGGATTATGCGCAGGGGGATACGGAGGTGTTTATGGAGGGGAGGGGGATGACGGGGTTGATTGCCGAGTGGGTGGGGGGGCATTGGGGGTGTGAGGTGTGAGTGAGGGAGGGAGTTGGATGCGGGTATGGGTTTGGGTGTGGGTGTGATGGTTGGGCTTGGGGTAGGGGAGGGAAGGAGTGGTGTGTTGGTGGCTGGAGGGGGTAGGAGATGAAGTGCGTTGCGCTGCGTTCGATGTTGGGAAATACGTATAAGTAGGATCTATCAACTTGCTCGATCACAATATATAAACAACGCAACAAATCTCGCTTCGCCACGTGGAAAGCCACATCATATTCTTACGGATTTAACGTATATTCATCACTGCCACCCGAATACAACATACATGTATCAAGATCGCACAGGCTAGACAAACTCCGTCTCACCACCCTGATGTGTTTCTAATGCTGTTTTCGATGAGTGGAGAAGCTGTTATTACATACATACAGATCTTGCCCCGCGCACCCTGGATGATTATGCACGCAGGGTACAATCGATGGTTGATATCATGTACCTATGGGATTATAGAGAAAACCGAGCTCGACGACGAGCAGGGGATCACGATGCTATTATGGGAGTCCAGCAGGTACAATGGTAGTGCACTGCCGACCTCCTCCGAAGTCCATAAGTAGCCAGCTCGTACGGGAAGCGCTACGGCCGAACCCAGACCTGCCAGTCGGCCGATTGCAAGCCCGGCGGTCGCTTCAGCCTAGACTCGTCGCGCAAGAAATTCCGAAGCGCCATTCTGGATTCCGACACCCATTCTTCGTCCTCGTCCTCGTCCTCGTCCGCAGCCTCAAAGACCTCAGAGGGGAATGTCAACTTCCGTAGCGAAGCTTTGTGTTTAGCGAAAGGGTCTTTGGCGTGTATGAAAATTTCGTAGATGAGATCGGGTTCTTCTTCGGACTCGTCACGCAGGAGAAGGCTTTGTAAGGGCGGCAGGCTTCGCAGAACTTGAGGTAGGATTCTTCGGTTGGGTGCTGAAGGGTCGTGATGGGCAAAGCGATAAACTTCGAGGTCTGTTAAACGAAGGTTGGAGAAGTGCTGATGAACCTCTGCGTTGGTGCTTGTGGAGATGGCGGGAAACTGAAGTCGTCTGAGTCTTGGCTTGTTGGCGACATAATCCACCGGCATAGAATCCTCGTCGCAGATAAGCGTGTGGAGATGGGCGAAGCGGTGAGCAAGCATCTTGGCAAAAGTATACAGCATTCGTGGTGGTGGTTTGGGGTCTCCAACTTCCGTGGTGGCAATGGTGAATTGCCTCAGATTCGGAATGTGCCTGAATGCCTCTCCAATCTTCATCATCTCCATATCACAAGCCTCATGATAAGGATTGCCTTTGGACTGGTCCCCCATAGCAGATCGCTTGGCGTCTGCAATGTTCACTTGCCGAAGACGTTTTCCGAGAGCTCCAACGATCTTTTCAGGATCAATGTCATGTAGTTTGAAGCTGACGTTTACAACATGGTGCAGATACTTCTGACCAACTTGGTCGAACCAATCGAATAGCTCTGCTTGTCCATCAAAGGCGAGATGGCGCTTGAACTGGAATGGCAGGACCTCTCTTGATAGCTGGCGGTTGACGACCATGAGATCAGTCAAGGAGGATGGAGCGTCTTTCAAAACATGCTTGTAGACTATCTCACGTAGTTCTAGAGCTATTGTGAGAAACCGTGGAGCTGATGGGGCAGCAACCCTTGCCTTGCCATTTGTCTTAGGCTTGCTAGGCCTTGCTGGAGGCCGAGGCATGAGCTTGCGAGGGCTGGGGGCTCTGAGAACGGTCTACAGCCTCGCCAACGTACAGAGACGCCCCTTCAATGATATGGCTTGGTGCACGATGTGTATTGAAAGGGGGGCAGTACACTCAGCGAAAAAACAGACGAGCTTCAACATATAAAAGTACAAAGGCTGGCCAAAGAAAACAATCATCGCGCTATATCTACTAAAATGATATGTGCACCGAACAGAATTGGAAATGCTCGGGAGGTTGAACGAGGGATAATTAGATCAAATGTAACAGCATTGTCACAATGTTGACAAATCACAAGACAGAGATGTGAGCCACGGGCAGGGTGAAGTACTAAGGCATTTTCAAGTAGTTCTTTTCTTTGAATTGATAGCGACGGAGGTAAGACATGACGGAGATGAGTAGCAGAGCTTATCCGCACCGAAGGAGCCAAGGAGCACTGAAATCGAGCACAGATGATGGGCTCACTCACACCTACCTCAAATTCTGAGCCTGTTGCTTTGTGGCATATGCTCCGAAGTTGGAAGTTAGTAGATGAAGTAGCACACGATTCGGTGGTGACCAGTCCCTCAAGCGCCAGCGCGGTTCTTCAGGGCGGCTTGAAGGCAAAGGGACCAAAGGCATTGTAGGTGGCAGTGGGAGCCGATGGGGTCCTTGTTCTTGTCCACATATCTCCGTATTGCCTCTTTCAGCTGTACATTGGATCTGGAGGCTTGCAGCAGGGGCAGGTGGAAGAGAGCAAGGGATGTGGCTGCTCAGATGTGACAAGCCACCATCTGGCTTGGGCCGGGTCAAGGCAATCGTCCGGAAGAAGTTTGCCGTCTACCACTTGCTGATTCGACCGCCTTACGATCCCAAAGCCATGTGCTTGGTCAAGCGGCCTTGCATATGAATCTAGATCCGAAGAACGTGGCGATGGGATGGAGGAAGCGGCTGAAAGGAACGTGGGGTGGAAGAAAGAAAAGATGTAACGAAACTTGAAGGCGAAAGGAAGACCGAAGGAGGCTAAACCTAAGAGGGATAGTTCGACTTTAGCCGCGCTTGGCTATATTCTATCTGGCCGAGCCTCTCCGCAAAAGAAGTGCCTGTTCGTTCTCGCTCATTTCATGATAGAACTTAATCTCCCGACTCATAGATAGCAATTGTACGATTGTGATTTGACTAAGAAGCTCCATTGTAGCAAGCCGAACGCCTCCGTAGCAATACAGGCTCATGATTTATTGCCCTTGACACATCTCAGCGTTGACTTTCTGTCAAGCTCGGCATCGTAGGCCCATACGAGGAGCAGAATGGCCCTTCGTATTCGAACAGCATGCAGCGCCGAACCGACCTCCTCTTCTATCCCGGAACGCCCTTTCGAATCGAAAATGTACATGGGACACGTTGTACACTGTAATAATGAGATACAGCAGGTACATTCCTTTAGGAAGACCATTTGATTCCATGTCAGACCCTCAAGAGCTTAGCGGCATATTTGGCGATCAAATCCTCCGACGGGAAGCTCATGTTCTCCAGTCCTTGCGCGTAGGGCGTGGGCACCTCGGCTCCTGTCACCCTGACCGCTGGAGCATCTAGGTAGTCAAATGCATATTCCATCGTTAGAGCCAAAATCTCAGCTCCCACACCAAAGCTTGGAAAGCCACTCTCCACCGCCATCAGATGGCCCGTCTTCTTCACAGACTTAACAATCGCCTCGACATCTAGCGGTTTGACGGATCGAAGGTTGATGACTTCTGCTTCAATGCCGTAGTCTTTTTTCATTTGCTCGGCTGCGGTGAGAGATTGGCCTACGCAGCGGGAGAGGGTGACGATGGTCAGATCCTTGCCGGGGCGCTCAATCTTGGCTTTGCCAAAGGGAATTACGAAGTCGTCTTTCTGTGCCGCCTCGGACATGGGAAAGCCCGTGCCGTAAAGCAGTCTGTAGATCGGTCAGTCTAGATCCATCTTTTCTTCAGGTCTACGGCCTGTAACGCGTGCATACTCGTTTTCCAACACAACGACGGGGTTCGGATCTCTTATCGCAGCCTTGAGCAGCCCTTTCGCATCTTCCGAGCTCCAAGGCGCAACCACCTTTAAGCCTGGTATACTTCCATACCAACTGGAGTAATCTTGGGAATGCTGTGCAGCCACGCCAGAAGCGAAACCATTAGGTCCTCGGAAGGTGATATTGCAAGGCTGGGTACCACCGGACATGTAATGTGTTTTAGCGGCCGAGTTGATGATCTGGTCGATAGCTTGCATGGCGAAATTGAATGTCATGAACTCGCACTGTGATGGTCCTTTAGCTTGAGCTGTACTAAGTGCACTGTTCCAGAGTCAATGAACATACCACCGGATGCAAACCTGCCAGTGCAGCTCCAACAGTAAGACCAGCGAAGCCAGACTCTGTGATCGGACTATCGATAACCCTTCTCTCGCCGAATCGGTCCAACAGGCCCTTTGTGACCTTGTAGCTGTTCATAGCCGTTAGCCAATGCATCGGAGGCAGACGTTGCGAGCGTTGACAGCTTTAGGCTCAGCAGGCCGGGTGTAGGGGCTGTTCGGTCACTTACGCTCCATTGTACTGAGCAACTTCCTCTCCCAGGACGAAGACCTTATCGTTGGATTCCAGCTCTTCCGCCAGCGCTTCGTTGAGAGCATCTCTCACAGCAACCTCTTTCACTCCGCTAGGTGTAGCATATTGCCTTCGGCCGAAGAGCGTGGGTAATGAGGCTGACGCTTGTATAATGGATTTGGTCGGATGCTTGAAGGGTCGTGAAGCGGAGAATAATTGCGAAGCCGGGCGGAGAAGGCGTGAGGCGACCATGGCAAGGTTTACGAACTTCGGATCAGGCAGTGAATGTGTGAATGTTGGAGCTATAACTTCATCTTTGGTGGGAGTGCTTTAAGCTATTTGAGCTTGCTCGGCGAACTTACGGCTAATGTTGAGAACCGAAAAATGGCGCTAGTCGAAATTCAGATAGCGTGTGTATCAAGCAAAGTCCCCACGAATTCTATGTAGATATCCACATGGCAGTTCCGAAGTAATTTAAGAGTCGACTGCTAGACAGGTGTCAATACACATACAAGCCAGGAGTCCCGTTCATGTTTATTGGCTAGATTAGGTATTAATTACTCGGTAATTTGCGTTGACTATGCTGCATTGTTCGCATCAAGCATATGGTCGCTCAATGTCGCAAGACAACTCATTATTGTACAAATCCTAGAGTTCGGAGCCTCATCAAGATCCTGCCGGAGGTTTCCTGGCAACCATGAGATACATTGGAGTGAAGAGCTTCTCCTTGCCACCAGCGACCAAGGAGTCTGCGGCGCGCCCGAGGCTCTCTGCAGTTTTCCTTGTTCCTTTCGGCGCAATTGCGATCCTTTCCATTCCGCCAATAGCACCGTGAGCTACGAACCTCCCAACTGTCGTCATTCGAGCTATGGTAAGCAGGTCACCAATACTGCTAGCCATCCTCAAGTCTCCATCCAAAGGGTAGTACCATGGCCTCGCATCCGGTCGATCGGCCAGGTCCTCATGCACCTCGAGATTGAAGCCAGCGGCTCTGATGGCCTCTAAACCTTCAGAAATCTTCACCATGTTTGATATGCCATCGCCCTGTTCAATTCCCAACCGCACCTCACGATGGTGAGGATTCTCATTGTCATAAGCCTCGGTCATGAGCCATTCGTAAACGCCGAATACACCGCCAGGTTTCAGTACCCGGAATATTTGGGAGTAGATGCCTTCCAAAGACGGGGCGTGGACGGTCGCTTCAATGGCGTAAACGGCGTCGAAGGAATTGGAAGGAAAGGACATTTGCTACCGGCCCATGAATAACTGCATCCTCACAAGCTGGAACTCAACGTACCATGAAATCGCCTTTTGTGAAGCTTAGTTGCTGCGAGAGACCTTCATCGGCAGCATAGCGTTCGGCTCGTTCTATCTGGTAATCATTGTTGTTCAGTCCAACGATATTGACGCCAGCAAATTTGGCTATCTCTCTGGCTGGTCCTCCAACGCCGCAGCCGACATCTAGGACCTTCATACCATCCCGAAGTCCCATCATGTGTGCCAAATAGTGTTCATGACGAGCAATGGCCTGGTGAAAACCCTCCCCATAGGCGAACCGGCAAAAGTGGAAGCAGCCACCCCAGCCGTATTCATATAGGTCTGTTGCAAGGTTATAGTAGTGCCGAGTGAGGGTCGCATACTCTGCTCTACGGGCCTTGTGACTGTTCAGCTTGATGCAATAGCCTACTTGAAAGGAGTGATACTCACTTCTCTAACAACCGAAGTCTCCGTACCTGCGGACTTATTGTCCCAATGCTTAAAGTACTCATCAGTAGCTGCCTTGTGGGCGTCGTGATTCTTGTTGAGCATTGAGCGAAACCCTCCCTTGGAATCTGCTGATTTGCCATGCATGGCCATGTTGAACTCAGCATCACGGGAGTGGTCTTCGCTTTCGAGTGCAATTGGCGCCATTGTAGTAGTCAGGCAGGAGGAGTAATAATTGAGGGCCCGAATTCGAAAATCTCTAAGTCAGAACCTCGGTGTGGGAAAGAGATATAAAGCAATTCGCAACAAGAGTGAGCTTCTTCTATTGAAGAAACAATTTCTCAGCCCAATCCAGTTTAGCTCCCATGGATAATCAAGCGGGATCTTCATTCTCCATCTCACACCACGCCCGGAGCTTCTTTCTTATGTTATCACGCCAGCACGAAAGTGTCAACTAGCTTACTGTCTTTACTCCGACACTCTCCAGTGACCGCACACGGAATTCTACTTCGTACTGCCTCCACGATCCATAAAGAAGCGTCGCTTACTTAGTTCTCCCAGTCTCGTGAGCTTGCGACATGCCACCTCAAATAAAACAAGACTTGAATCGATCGGGATGGGAAACTACGGACTTCCCGAGCGTCTGCGAGAGTTGTCTGCCTGACAATCCATACGTGCAGATGCTCAAAGATGACCATGGCGCAGAGTGCAAGATAGTAAGTTTCTCAAGCAGTTCTATCTACAAAGAGAAAAGCTAATATTGAACCCGCACTTTAGTGCACACGGCCTTTCACAGTATTTCGTTGGAAAGCGGATAGGACAGCGCGAACGAAGAGAACCAATATTTGCTTGACTTGCGCTCGCCTCAAGAATTGCTGCCAATGTTGCATGCTTGATCTGTCATTTGGGTTGCCTATTGTTGTCAGGGACGCTGCTTTGAAGATGGTAGCTCCAGGGCCCGAGAGTAGCATAAATCGAGAATACTACGCGCAAAACAATGAGAGGGAGATTGAAGAGGGAAGAGGTGGCACGGAGGAATATGACAAGACGGATGATAAGGCACGGGAGCTCCTCAGACGGCTGGCAAACAGTGAACCTTACTACAAGCGTCAGCGACGACTTGAAGCCAGCGAGGACACAGAGAAGGCAGATGGAGAAGGGTCTGAACAGGGAAGTCAGAAGCGCATCGCTGCTACGCCTGGATCGATAGGGCCAATTCGAACGCAGGATAGCAGAGGAGGTCGCGGTGGAGCTGGTGGAGGCATGTCCAGGGGCCGGGGTGGTGGACGAGGAGGGAGAATCTTTCCTCCCACTGCGCAGTTGCCACCACAACCTCGGGATATACTACCTCCACAAGATCCAAACATCACTTCTCTTTTCGTTACCGGCGTCGAAGATGATCTACCAGAGCATGCTCTACGAACATTCTTCACGCCATTCGGCGTCCTTCGCTCGCTGATATGTTCACACCGGTCGCATTGTGCATTCATCAACTACGCCGCAAGGGAAGGCGCTGAAGCAGCAGCAGAACATTGCCGGGGAAGAGCTGTGATCCACGGCTGCCCATTACGAGTTAGTTGGGGCAAACCGAAAGCGCTGGATCATCTGGATACAGAGGAGCGTATGGCTAATGCACGAGCTGGACGTGACACAGCGCGAGCCATCAAGGCGGCAAGCGGACCCACGCAGACAGGGATTATGCATGGAGCACCAGTCGCGGATGATATAGATGATCTCGCAGCCATCGCACCTCCTCCCGGGCGAGATGATGTGCATTACGCATCTCTGTCTGGAAGTTGAGAAACAGCGACTTGCTTGGCATTATACTACCAAAAACGCAAAGTACTTGGACGAATTGGGACATCGCCACCAGAAGAGGTCATCAAGGCCTAGGTGCTCCTGCACTGATGAGCCCATGCTCGGCTTGCGTTACATTGTAAGCCTTTCATTAAAGCATATGAGGACCGGTAGAGAGCGGCTGACGACCATGCAGTGGATGAAATTGTCTTAGCACGGCGGAATGAGGACCGAACGGGCACCTGCGAGTCGCGGACGATCCTTGTGGCTTTGTGGGCCAAGAAATCGGTTACGTTTACATAGACGACTGAACTGGGTACTTTACGAAGACATCAAAGGCGAGGATCATAGGTGGGTGTAGGAGAGGGATTAAAAATAGATTAGGCAAGGTATGATGATGAAGTAGATTGCAATGGACTGTAGAAACCGTAAACAAGGCCACTCCAAGAAGTTTTATGAACATAGTCTCCTATTGATTTAGAATCTCGAAGGGCTGCGCCAAGGCTCCAGCCAACTGAATGGGTCTTGGAATTCTCAAAGCAAAGCTAGACCTGCAGATAGTCGAGCTAAGGATACAATCAACCTTGACGGGCCTAGCTGCCCACTAGCGCGCTCCGAGTCTACAGCAAGATACGCTACCCTGTGCTTGACGAATGATTGGGACTGGTCACTTTTCTACATCTACATATCCTTGGTTGACACATTGACACCTCAACTATCGCCGAGATCGACTCATCAGTTTCAGGGGGCTGTGAAGCTATATCAAGACACAATGGCAGAAGAGTCGCTCCAGCCCGCAAACTCAACCACCATTGCTATTCCTAGGCTGGAAGACGAACACACCCCTGCAGTATCTTCTCCTTTGAATCCTGATACTGCTGCTTTACGGACTCGGACGCGCGAGCAAAGGGAAAAGAAAGCTGCAAGCCATTCCATCCATATATCTGTCACTCGGCTCGTCTGACCTCTACTTGGTGCAGACATTGAAGAAGCGCGAGCTTGCCGATGGAGAACATCAAGGCCCCGGCAAGAAGGTGAAAAAGATCAAGGAAGATGTGAGCTACATTTCACCCATCAGATACCGCCTTCCCTCGCCCAAACCTACAGACTTTGATCCGCCAAAAGCCCCAGTCCTGACCCCGGCATCGGAGAGAGCAGGAAGGCAATTGTACGAGACCACAGAGCACGTATATAATCGCAAAGGGTTTCGCTACACATATGCCATCGTCGATCCAAAATTTCCTGCCTCACGATACCATCGAGCTTCCGAGGTAGAGCCATTTGAGTCCCGCTTAGACTTTAAAGACGCCGGTTCTCACATGCTCTTCGACGCGCAAATCTCAGCTTTATCCACCGAGAAAGGCTTCAGGATGGCACGGGCAAATGTTGGCGCTAGAGAGGGGCGATTTTACTGGGAGTGCAAGATCTTGAGCGGCGTGAAGGCTGACCTGATGGACGGTAGTGGTCAAGAAGGAGGGGGCCATGTTCGCGTGGGTTGGGCGCGGCGTGAGGCGAGTTTGGAAGGTCCCGTCGGGTTTGACGCCTATTCATATGGCCTTAGGGACGTCCAAGGGCAAAAGGTTCACATGTCAAGGCCTAAAGACTATGCGAATGCGGACTTTTGTGAAGGAGACGTGATCGGACTCGAGATTACCTTGCCTTCTCTATCTTTACATCGCAAGGTCGTTGATGGTGTATACAATAAGGCTGTGGATGTCAGTGACGACTTAGACCCAGCGTCAAGCGGGGAGTTTCACGATATCATCAGAGACCGAGTCCCAATACGCTACAAAACCCAACTATACTTCGAAGTAAGTGCGCTCTTCTTGTTGGCCTTGTATTGGGTCGCACGCCAGGGTTTACATTGCGTACTGAACTTGGCTAATTATCTCTAGCAAATCGAATACAATCCAGTCAAACCTCTCGAGGAACTTGCAAATCCAAGTCCGGCTGTTGTTCCTAGCAGTGGTCCCGTCGTGACGGATCCACCGAATCCAAATCACCCCGAGCCATCTCTACGCACACTCCCCTTTTCCAATATGAGGTTTTACAAGAACGGCGAAGAGCTTGGTGCCGCCTTCACAGACCTGTTGGCCTTCCTGCCACCAGCCTCCAAGCCGCTCAATCAACCCGGTGCAAGGGACGGGATGGACGATGGTACCCTAGGCTACTATCCTGCCCTGAGTACTTTTCGCGGCGGCGCCGTCGAAGCGAATTTCGGACCACACTTCTGGTATCCCCCTCGGGATCTCGTCTCTGGAGGCGAAGTCGAAGTGTCCGACGCCTCAGACACGACGCTCAACCCAGCGACGAAGAAACACATCGCAGGAAGCCACACCAAGCTACGCCCCATATGCGAGCGTTTCAACGAGCAGATCGCCGAGGACATCACCATCGACATTGTCGACGAAGTCGATTTCTGGGCCCAAGATGGGGACGAGACCGAGGGCGGCGCCGCGAACGGTCTCAGTGATCAGGTTCCGTCGATCTTGGGACCTGTCGATCTGCAGGCACCGGATCTGCTGGCTGCGACCGCTGACGCTGGCGATGTCCTGATGAGTGAGCCGGGGATTAGGGAGATTATCCAGGAAGAGGATTGAGGCGGTGGCACAGTGGCTTATGCCTCGAAGGTGTTTCACCATTGATTTTATCTCTGTTCCGATTAAGCATCTTTGTCCATGTTGCAAGCCACAACTGGGTATCGTGTCTATTACCTGCTGCTCCCCTGAAATGCTTACATACCCATCGCTCCAAAGGAGAGCCGCCGTAGTATCATGTTCTCCCTCTCACCAATTCAGAAATCTTTGCATCTAAAGTCGCACTACAGTACCACCTGAGCTCTACAGCATCCCAATCCCAACCCCAACCCAAATACTTCAAACCACATATCCACTCTGCTCCTCCAACATCGCCATAAATAACGCGCAATCCCCAATCTTCCACCCCTCGTAAACTAATCGCTTTCCATCCCTTAGCGCAGCCACTACCTCATACTAAACTAGCTTCTACGGCGTGGAATCCAACTCCCACCGCAAACATCCTCACGCACAGCCTCCCCGTCGATCTTCAGCAATATTTTGGAATTTCCAAGCTATGTTTCAGACCAGCGCCGCAAGCTATCTTGTTTCAGAAGCTGAAGAAAGTGATTTTTATTGGGGGGGAAGGGTGTGGGCTGAGAGGACTGGGAGGCTGGGAGAATCCTGGAGGAATTGGGGGTTTGGGCGCAGTGCTCAGTTTTTCTCATTTTGGGTATTGGTGAAGATTTGATGAAGATTTGATGGAGGGGGGAGGTTTGGTAGTTCGGAATTGTTGTATTTATAATTGGGGGGGAAGTTGGTTTTTTTTTGGTTACGATAGCATATAGAATATGTCGTCTGCAGCATTGTGGAATGTATCTTATACCTGTCTTCTGACTTTCTTTGCGGATATTGACGTCTAAGTCGTTGTTATCGATCACACTCCTTACCTTCTGCTCAATATTCAAGCATTGACGAACGACATGCGCGTCCCACTTGCTATCGTCCTGGATGCAACCGACGAGATTCCACCGCCCTACCAATCAGCTTCCTTCAATGCACCACCACCACCAGCCTTTCTCGCCATCCCAATCTCTTCGCAATTGCTTCCGACATTCTACCTCGCTTCCTCACCTCAAGCCGCGAACTTTCACCTCGGTTCTGCGCCCCCGTATCGAATCTTCACTTCGGGACGAACACCAATCACAAAAGCTGCGCTGGAGACGGAGGATGGAGGTCCTACAGGTCTCCCGCCAGCTTATTACTCTTACGAAGCTTTGCCGATGCTTGAAAGTGGCCACTGTTGTACTAGGCCTCATAAGGGTTTCGGACGTTGGTTCGGTCAACCGATTCCGTCTCTTGAGATGGCGGTAATACTGGGGTCGGCCATGGCGTTTGTGGTGGTTACGGTGCTGATTGCAGTCACATGAATCATGTACGATGGGGTGAATGAAGAATCTTTTCGTTTCGGGCCTCTGCCCGCATCGATGTGGACGATTGGCCTTGACATGTCTCGTCATAAGCGGCGTCGCGGCATCATGCATCAACTGCTGTTGAGTGGGTGGGATTGGGAAGATCTCGCCAGGATCACTTTGGTGAATTCAAGATGTGTGATTTGTATACGAGCTTGTTGCCTCCCTTCTGAGTTGTACGTTAGCCTCTTCATGTCGGTATGGCGAGAGGGGAGCAGCGCGATGATGGCGCGATGGTACAGAAGTGGGTGAAAGTGGTGGGCTGGCTGGCAGTATTGAAGGCTGGGGTTGGTTGGATTTGTGAAAACCGGGCGGGCCATTATTCAGCAAACACACATAGGGTGTTTGATTGTATCGTCAAATCCCTTGTATAGGATTGCGCTTTCGAACGAATTGAGAAAGAATAGAACCTCGGTCCCATTTCTCCTCAGGGTGCATGGTGCAGTATGCTGCGTGCAGAACCCGCAACACAAAGAACCCGGAAGATAACCAAGCGGAGCAGATGAATTTCCCAGGCGCGCTTATGATCTAGGCAGTAGCTCATTTGTTGAGGAATTGATGGGTATCATGAGTGCAACAAAGCATCCCTCGAGAACGCCTCGGTCCGTCTACTCGTAAGTATCGATCCTCACGTACGAGCAAAGCACCCGAATCGCCACCGTGCGCTATTCGCAATCTGTCGTCAGACCCTGCTCCGTAAGATGGTCACGTCAAGCCTGGTTGAATTTACTATTGGCCGAGGCAAATAGCTCCTGCTGTTGTTGCAATAGCTGTTCCTGGCTGAGACCACTCTGGTCCATCTTGCTAGTCTTCTTTTCTCGTGTCTGCGGTAGCATTTGTGAGCTATTTTTACAGACTTGCCAGTCCTGGCCTCAAATGATAGTAGAGTGTTTGGTGATGTTGCTCGCTCACCTTCAATGATTCTTTCATGTCACCCGCGCTTGCTAGCACCTCCCGAACGTATTCAGGGAAACCTAGCTCCCTTAGTGCCTTGTCGATATGTTCAGGCGCTATTGTTTTCTTGGCCTCCTTCTCCGAAATCTCATTTGCTTCTGAAGAGATGAGGGTAATGAACTCGACACAGCAGTCTATGAGAAGATCGCGAGCGTCTTTGCCGAATGCGAGTGAAGATTCGGAATCTGGAGAGGCGAGAATCTCGGCGACAATCTTTTGGACAGTTGCTGTGGGACAGATCATGGATTAGCGGGGCTCAGATAGAAGTAAGGAAAGAAAAATACTTACCTTTGGGTAACGAGAGCTCATCTGTGCCTAATCTCTCGTCAGCATGCTTTAAGACAGCAACTGATCGACCTTACCCCCAAAGTCCTTATCTGACATGCTCGTTGACAGGCTAGAAGCTTGTACGTTGATCGATCAAACAGTCAAGTCTTAAGTGAGGACTGCAGCACCCTTGAGGGAGGCTGTCGAGTATAGTAGGCGCACAGCGCGGCTGAACGGTCGAAAGATTTTCCTAGCGTAGAAAGGAACTAGTTCCATTGAAACGAAAACTTTTCCTTCGGGCCAAAATCGATGTTGATCTTCTAATTTTCGTTCCTGGTCATGGCACAACGGATTCCAAAGCAGATTTGGCTGCCCCAGCGCTAGGCCGCAGTATTCTGTCTGGGAATGGTAAGTTAGTCCTCCCAACTTTCGTTGCTTCGGGCCCTACGTGATGAACATTGTGTCGCCCCTATCTTACTAGAGCTCTGCTTTTCTGAGGATGTACCTGTCCCGCCAAAGGACCTTCTGATCTATTGAACGAGCTCAATCCTCTTCTTGCGTTAAGCTCCCGCTATCTCAAGCTGATTAAAGTAGATTTAGCTTTAAAACTGTATACGTACTGATCATCTACGGGAGAAAGGAGAGGAGCATACATTTTAGCGGCTACCAAGGTAAGTCCAATCATTTTTGAATCTGCATAGACTCCTCCTGCATGAATCATATGATGAGTAACACATGTACTATCAAATACCGATCTACAATGACGAATCAACTGGTTCGATTACCTGACAAGCGTACACCTTACAAGGACTTTGTTGAAAGAGCAGTGGAATTTGTTAAAGAGGCTGACCAAAAGTATACAGGACCGTCTGGACTGTCAATCAGGACCGAATGTAAGCTTGGCCCAACGTTTCTATATAATTCAATATCTCAAAATGGCATATGATGACTTCAAATATTTCATGCTAAAACTGATGACTGTCATCATGGTCATATGAAGCATCAACGTATTTTCATCTTTCGGCTGATGCCACATCTGTGAAATACCTATTGTTGTACTCCCTTCTGCTAAAACAAGGCTAATACGCGACATCCAACAGGCAATTCAAGTCTGTGAGTGATTCTCAGCGGCTCTATCCCTATTGATACGCCTCAAGTTCGACGCTCTCCCAGCTGTCTACTTGTCAATTTCAGTTCCAAGGACGGCAATCGCACAGCACTTACTTCAGGTATTGTCCGCTGAGATTCTTCGGTGGATCCAGAACGAGCTTCGCCATCACATTGCCTGGCTGTTCTGGGCGCAGCAACTTTTTACTCTTGTGCAAACTCTGAAATTTTTCAACATCCTTCTCTGCCATTTTGCTGTGATGAATGTCTCGCAATTCCTTTTGCATATCAGTATCCACCACCCCTGGTCGAATTGAAAGTGCGGTTAGCTGCGGTTCTTCACATGCTAACTGAGCCGCGAGCTGGTTCATTGCCGCTTTCGAAGCACTGTAAGCTCCCCAGGCACTGTAAGCTCCTGTGGAAGCGCCCGAAGATGTAAGAAGGATGCAACCGCTAGTCTTCCTCAAGGCTGGCAATGCAGCCTTTGCCTTTTTCTTGTTAGCAGTGAGCCTTAGCTAGGTGGAAGGTCGCTCACAAATGCAACAGCACTGAAGAAGTTCACGTCGAAAACCTTCCTCCACCCGTCGAGATCACAGTCTTCGATTTTGTCAATCGGGCCCATCACCCCGTGATTGATTATAAGGCCGTTCAAGTGCCCAAACTCTCGGAGAGCAAGATCAACGGCGCTCTGAGCAAGTGAGAAATTGCTCATATCGCCAAGTAACATTCGAACTTGCTTTGGGTTCTCATCTCTCAATTTCGTCAAAGCTTCCTTGGAGCGCGCTGACACAACCACATTGTGTCCCTCCAAGATGATTTTCTTCGCTATCGCAAGGCCGATGCCTAGAACGTAGGTCAGAAGCCGCCGGAAGGAGTCCCCCCAAAGTTCGTCTCACCTCTTGAAGCCCCTGTGACAATAACTGTCTTTCCAGCCATGCCTCTGCTTGTTGCCGTTGTTTTTCTGCATGAGAGTTTGAGGAAAGCGAGCGACGGTTGTGTGATACGTCATACCGCTTGGCGCTACGACTACCCGATGTCGGTGGATCTTCGTCGTGACGGCGAGGAGAACTTCTCTTCTCACACTATGCTACAATTGCCAACAGCTAGACCTCTTTAGCAGCAACATGCCTAGTGTGATCGTTGGCACTGGAATAATTGGGGTGGCTACAGCGTACTATCTCTCACAGTCGACCAAGGAAGAAATCCACATTATCGAAGCGTCGCCCGAGCTTTTTGCTTCTGCATCTGGCAACGCTGCTGGCTTCCTTGCTCGTGATGTGAGTCATATTTGTTGTCCATAACTGTCTCGATCTTGACTCTGTTAGGTCTTATGACACAGATTTCAATGGCACATCCGCTCGGGACATGTCGTATTGGTCCGATATAGCGATGAAAGAGTGCTGACTCTGAGATTGTTCAGTGGTTCGGATCTAGCCTGGCCAATTTGGGTGCCCTTTCGTTCGACCTTCATAAACAGCTCGCCGAGGAATATGGAGGCCATAAGCGATGGGGTTACAGCCCGAGTTTAGGAACTAGCATGGAAGAGGTACTAGGAGGTGGCGATGGAACCGACTGGCTGAGAGAGGGTACCAGCAGGTCTAATGCTGCGGTGATGGCTACTAAGCGCGATGGGAATAACCCTGCTTGGTTGCTAAATCGAGACGCTTTGAGAATCATATCAGAAGGGAGCACTACGGCACAGGTGGACCCTCTACTTTTGTGCCGCTTTCTTCTCGAAGCCTGCATCAACCGCGGTGTCCGTCTTCACCAGCCGGCTCGTCCAATCTCACTTACCCGCTCTTCATCTGGCACCATTTCCTCTGTAGAGATCATCAATGCATCCACTCAAGAAACAAAGACACTTATATGCACTAATCTCGTGCTCGCGGCGGGTGCTTGGACGCCAGAAGTCTATCGTCTTCTCTTCCCAAATTCGAAGCTCAAAATCCCCGTCACAGCACTCGCAGGTCACAGCCTCGTTCTCCAAAGTCCACACTGGCCGCCGCTAAAATATGATCAAAGGAAGGGCGACAACCCGCTACATCGACAGGACTGCCATGCCGTGTTCACAACGGATATAGAAGCCGGATACTGTCCGGAAGTCTTCTCTCGTATGCCTGACGGCTATATCTACTTGGCAGGACTCAACAGCTCAACATATCCGTTGCCCAAGGTCGTTAACGAGAGGGTGATCGATCCGAAGAGCATAGCAGTATTGAAGAAGACTGCCAATAGATTGCTTGGTAATGACTTTGTGGTCGTTAAAGAGAGTGTATGTTTTAGGCCCGTCGCACAACGTGGTGTTCCCCTCATTGCTGAATTGACTGAGGAAGGAGAGGAAAATGTCTTTGTTGCTACCGGCCACGGACCGTGGGGTATCTCCAACTCCTTAGGAACCGGGTTCTGTGTTGCCGGGATGGTGGAGGGAAGAGATATGATGGAATATGTAGGCTGTCTGGGTTTCTGATTTCTCTTTGCCCGCATCTCCTGGCAGTACCGATACCTCTCGCCAATGTTGTTTTTTCAGAATTTGGTTGGAGAAGATTCGCGGTGACAGTCTCTTTTGAGGAAAGCCAAAGTCGCTAGCCTCAAAGATAAGCTCGGCATCTGTTGCACGTTGATGCTACGGGACCGACTATATGATGCACTTCTTGGTGTTGCAGCTCGTCGCCCTCGATCCTTTTCGAAGTCCGGAATGATCACATTTGACGCAACGAATGGGCTCATTAATTCATCCACCCAATCTCCACAACTATACCTCCCCTGGTAAGCTCAGAAAAGCACGAGATTAACATTCCTCCCAGACAACACACCTGTCAGCACTACGTTTTGCGTAGGGGCCAAGGCCCATTGGCCCATTGTGCTCACAGACGCGCAAGGCCCACTTCTTCCTAATGCACATGGCGTTAGTCGTTGGGATGGAAGTTCTCGGCTCAAGTTCGATAGCGGGTAAAGTACCTTGAGGTGGAGACCTCAATCCTGGCGCGTAATAGATACGGGAAGGCGTACCTAAGTATCCATCACATCAATAGGACCTTGCCCTTTCACCGCATATTATATCTTGCGCGTATACCATGAAACGAATCTTTAGAGTCGCACGATGATGGAATCGATCTTGGCAGATTGATTTATCCAGTATGTATATGTTCATTGTCTGTTGTTCGTGCTCTCTCGGGTGTTCAAGCCGTACAATGCGAGATGAAAGTCATCTATTGCCTGTTTGTGTACACGCATTGGGCCTTAGCCGCAGCTATCTCGAGACCTAATTCCATCATCGACTCCGTCGTTGGAAAATTCAATGGATCATATGGACCCGTGGGTCGGGACTCGGAATGCGTCAGTCCTCGTATACATCCTTCTTGGGCCGGACATATCGAGTACAACGCTTGTGCCTACGCTTTTGGTACGTGGGAATGACATTTCCTGTCGCGGTACATGTCTTCATTAGGAAAAAGGTCCAATTAGCCATGAGTAAAGGGTTGACCCGTGATGCAAGCCATACTCTATATGAAGACCAAACCGTATGGCAGCGAGGACAAGGTATTCTTCTCCACGCAATCCGTGCCAAACCCTCCAGTAAATTCCTGGGGCTTACCCAGCGGAATATCTCACGGTGGGCGATCCGGCCATTCAAGCATATACTTATCCGTTCGCTTCACACAAAACCCGAGACTCACATCCGCACCTAGGGAACTGTGCCGTATTCGCCAGCATGGTCAGGGATTTTGGAGATGACACTTTACCCGTCTATTCCAGGGGCCAGTATCTTCCAGGAAGTCATGCACCGCCGATCCAGATTGCCAAATGGGACACGCTCACGCTCGTGATGGAACAGCTGTTGAGCTCGTGTGTGGCGGCCAACGGACGGCCGGGGTGGAGTGCCAGGGTTGGCGATATTGCCGTGTTTTTTGTACCGGAAGATAGTGCGTTTCGGAGACGATGGTGGAGGCAGTTGGGGGAGGTTGGGGGGATGAATTCGACTGGCTCTGTAAGGAGTTCTTGATGGGACAGAAGTTACCGATATACAGGCCTTTACGTTTGCTAGAGGAACAATAGAGATCTGAGACCGCAAGGCCAGATTTTCAACTATGAAGGCGTACGCTAGGCCAGGTTCTTCATCCGGGGTTGACAAACTACGTGTACTCCAAAGAGACAAGCCTACGGAATGGTGGTGAGGATCTGGGGGTATCCCCTGGTCGTGCAGGGGAGGCCGGTCACATTAATATTATTGAGTACCGCAATAGCGTCATGATGCGTCATCCCAAAGCGACAAGTAACCTCCAACCTCTAGTCTATACAACGTCTCTGTTGTTGAACATGATTATGGAAGTTGATGCTCATAAAACTTAACTTCCTGATTTTACACAATAATTGGGATTGCACACGCTATATTCTAGCGCCATCGCCAAGACCTCCGCGTGGATGTTTTCTGGACGACTGGATTGCAGAAGAAACTTTGAACATGTTCATGTCTCCATCATAATCAGCCTGAAGACATGTCTTTCTGGCTGTTCCATTCATGATGAGAGCTTGATATTGCTTAATATCACGGCACACGTGAGAAGGTTTGGAGCCACGTAGTGTTTGCTGAAATACTGGAAGCAGGAGACCATGACAATTTCAAACCTACCGACATATTGTCGGCAAACATTCTCTGGACATCGGACACGTCTCTGCCGTTGTAGGGTACGAGAGACAAGTATTGTTACCTGTCCATTGGACCAGAGCTCTCGAGGCTTGTACCAACATGCACGATCGGCTGGCGACAGGACGTAAGGCAGAGGGGCTGCCCTCGAGTTGCTACCGCCTATACACCCCCAACGCTCAATTATCTCTTCCCAAATGATCATTCACTCGTAGACAGAACTTTTCGGCTTATATACGCTAAAGTCTCGATATTGCTTGCTCTCGAAGGCTGACAACGCTTTCACGGTCTAATACCTACTATTCGAGGATGCTGGAATCGCCCGAATCAACGACACATTCGATCCCATTGGTCGAGTTAGAGGCGGCGTCTGGGAGGAGCACTGGCGATGGCGTTACCGCGAGGATTGCCCTGGATCTGGAGAGAGCAGTGGCGGAAACAGGTAATGGTCTTGTAGATTCCAGTATCCAGCCGATATCCTCGCTGATCATCCCCGAACTTTAGCAGAAAGCAGAAGCAACGTTCAGCCCTCCCATCAGGAGAAACAAGGTTTCTGGAGGTGGTGGCCTTTGAGACGTACGCCTGGTCGAAAGAAGCAATATGAGTTATGGGAAAGACCACCCTTCGTGAGAAGCAGTAAGTCTGCCTTCCTCATGCAAGCGGCTACCATGGATCGCTCAACAGAAGACAGTCGAGGGCCATCCAGAAGGCTATCCCCAAGTTGCTGCATTCATCGAAAGTGATACCACCAAATTTCTTATGGCCAGAAAGTTTGGCTATCTCCGAACGAGACAGCTTCTGGATCTCCAGACTGATCTGGCGCAATACGAACAGGCACTTCTCAACCGAGAAGATAGGGATGCTGCTACTTGCCCATTAGCCATGAGGTCGAGAAATGCTGACGCTATTCGCGAAGAACGGCTTCGGCAAAGTAATTTCCTCCGAAAGATTGGTCGAAAGCTGAAAGAATATGGTTAGCATGCATTAGAATCTTGAGCAACTTGTCATTAACGGAGACAGATGACCTTGTGATGAGAATAGGGTCCTTCGAAGCTCTCAAACCCCCGCATCCACAAAGTTTCAGGAGCTACTCAACGTGGATGCGAACCAACAATCCACTTACAGAAGACGATGCTAGTTTTCTGAATCGCGACGACGACTTTATAGCTCTAGCTGATGACTACGAATACGGTCTTCTCGACAATCTCTTAGAGCGAGGCATCTCTCGCTGGACATCGCGAATTGTGACATTAGAATGAGGGGCGATTTATGACCTGTCACTGATTGGTATTAGAGTATATTTACTACGGCGGTCCAGCTCCTCAAAAGCAGTGATCAGAACATCTACTTGAGAAGCAGATACCGCATCGACCTACTCGTTCGCATTGTTCTCACCTGCATTGCCGTAGGAATCCTGATGGTGCCGTCCGCCTTGCTGTATCTGCTGCCTGGGCACAGTCAGTTCAAAATCGCTCTCATAGCTGTTTTTACAGGTCTGTTCAGTCTCATGCTCGGGGTATCAACTCGTGCCAAGAGGTACTGATAAACAATCCGAAGCCGCACTCACATTTGTCATAGGAATGCTGACGATGAACTTCCAGACATGAAGCCTTCGCCGCATGTGTAGCGTAAGTGCTGTCCATTTCTTATAATCAAAACGTTTGTCTTTAAGGATACAGAGCGATAGTTGCAAGATGCTTCAGCTTTTGGCACAAGAGCCGTATCGCCCGACACGACTTTGAACCTAGATCATCACATTGGTACTAATTAGTGAGGGTGTGCAGGTATGCAGCACTTCTCGTTGTGTTCCTGGTCAACTTTGCCCCATCCGCTCCCGCGCCTTCATGAGATTCGCCCCTTGGCGAGCTGGCAGAATCGATTTCGCCTGGCTGGTTGCCTCTGTTGGAAAGCCACGGTATGAGATGTATGACCCAATAAGATGGTTCCGGCCTGACGTTTGGCCATGTTGAACGTTACCACTTCGCGATCACCGCCTTGCTTGAGAATTCCGTTTCACCAGGTCGAAGGTCAGAAGGCCGGCGCAGGTGTACGCCGGCATCCAACGGGCCATACCTTTCTTGTTCAGACACGATATGGAGATCTAGCGACGTGTATCTTTGTGGTCTTGATTTCGCCGAATCTCCAGACTATGCTATGCTGTGAGCTGCATGGTCGCCACCTCTTACACCATCTCTATCTTTTCCATCGATGCTTTGCTGCACATCGATCACGGACGACGAAATGCTCACACGTGTGCACATGAGTTGGCACAATGAGCTGGGTGTAACAATTCTGACTCTGCCAGCTCGCCCCAAGCGCCCATATGTATCCATAGAGGTGAATCGAACAAGATTGCCAGCAGGACACAGACACTGTACAGAATCCTGAGGATCCAGCGCCTAGAAGACACTGGTAGATTTTACAAGTTTGGAGGCGGTTTGTGATCGTTTTTTGTCTTCTCCAAACATCAAGATCCCCTTTGTTGTTCAATGCCGGCTGATCTCAGCTCTCTCTCCTGTTTCCTATATATTCCTGAGCTTCTCTTGCTAGTAACGTACAGATTTCAAGCATTCCACAAAGCAAAGCCTCCAGATCACGACCAAAGCTTCCGCACTCACAGCATCCTGAACAAGTATTGCTTGAGCTCCCACAGCACCAAGCTTGCAATCTTGAACGACCCATCTCAACAAAAGAACCCATACTCACTCTCCGCACTCCGTACTTACCCTTCACCTACCAGCTGAAAACATGAGCGAAGTCAAAGCTCCTGCAAGTAAAGCCGTCGAAGATGCAAGACCATGCCATCCCAGCCTTACATACCAAGAGGGGGATACTGACGCGTGACACCCAGGCCCCCAAGGCAGACTACGCAATCGACAGCGTTATGTACGAGAAGGGAACAGACAAACCGTTGACGATCGAAAAAAATAACGGCAACGGGACATATCAAGTCAAATCAGATACGGGTACGGTTACTACAATCGGCTCGGGCATTCTAGTCGCCAACAAAGATTCATAATAATAACGAAAGCAACACCATACCGACCGCTGGATTCATATCTGGCGTGCGAACTGTGCTGGCTAGGGTCAAAGTGGATAGATAGATAGATAGCGTTGCACTTCCACGGCCTTGCGTGGTAGATAGAAAAACACTCATTCATTCACCCTTCCCATCTTCTCGCCATATACCATGAACTCTGCAACATCAGTACGACTTTCCACAAACCAGGCGATCGATCATGAGACATCTAATAGCTACTTGATCCCGACAAGCGATTCATATCCAAGCAAGCTATGTTAGTCGTTTCCTTGTGTAGATATTAAGTAAGCAGATTACATTGTTGTGTTTCCTTGTTTATCTAATTTCCTCATTAAGAAACCATTAGTACATGAATAGATTGAATGAACTGTAGTTATGGTTTTTAAGAGATCAATTTCTTTGCTCCATAAACCCTCCCAAATGACCATCTGCGGTATCCTTTCACTACAACATTTCTTCTTGGTGGGAATTACGACCGATGGATTGCCTGAGACTTTCTTGGGGAAATGGTGATTCTTTTGCTTTTGGGTTTTGGTATTCGTAGTTGGAAGAGAGAATAGGGGGGCGTGATGAGTAGGATGAATTCTGGGAGGAGAGGGGAAGGGGAAGGGGCTTGATGAGCGGGTAGAGCTTCCGTTGACGAGTTCTTCCGTACGCTTTTGCATAGGCTTATGTATTCCTCATTAAACGATTCTTACATCATAAATTCTTCAACCTTCAATCACAAGGCCTTTTCCTCCACCAAAATCCGACGAATCTTCTCAGCTTTACGTCGAAGTTTTGATGTGTACACTCATATGGAATTAGAAAGGAGAGTAGGCCCGAAGGATGAATCTTTGTGTATAGTTTTCGGATGCGTGGTCGATATGGGCGCCCACCTTGAGAAAAAAAGGCGTAATGCAGTAGCCAGCCCAAAATCCGATTAGAAACATCTCGTCCGTGTTGTCACACATTAACGTGTGCTGCTCTTCCCACGCGCAACGCTGTTCGGGAACCCAGCCAGCTCCCTCGATGCCGAATCACGTACAACGTAGAACTATCCATCCCAAGATTCTTTTCCAGAGCGTATATGTAAGTCCGATGATGATGTATAGAAAGTTGGCTCACACATTCTTGTCTTGTCGTGTGCAGTCAATGATTGCGACTCACTCAGTATAGTATGTTCAGCTGGTCTTATCAGTTGTTCGTGCGCTTGTGGCTGGGTTTTGGTGGTACCGAGACCGGTTGTTGTAGGGGTTTGAGCATGCCTGTTGATTGGATGGTGCTAGTTTGGTGGAGAGGAAGGATAAAGGATCAATATTGTCTGTTGGTTGATGACGGTATATCTTGCGAAGCCGCCATGTCATTTCAATCAGGAGATTAGGTTGCTTCAATGAATTGCATCTGGGCATAAACATTGAAGGTTATCAATACCGTTCGTATTGCTTAAATGTCGCGACGCACCGGGTCACAATGCACGACGGAGAATCCAGAGCTAGGACTCGGAGGTCTCCAGCTCACAAGTGATCATTCTTCGGAGTGCTGTAGCCGTGTGAGCCTTCAATGCGAGAATCACTCATCAACAAATGGTATGAATGTAACGAATAGACTTACGTACATTGTCTATAGAGCTAATTCATATCGAGTATGTCATACAAGTCCGCAGCGTTGCGAAGCGCTGGACATTACTAGGACCTTCTTCCTCGAATGGCGTGAAGGAATTGTAGTCCAGTATTTGAGAGACACATTAGTATACTTGGTTAAAAGACTCCCTTGGCTCACAAAGCCGAGGAATTTTCCTCTGATGCTCAAACATCCGACGCCACGGTGGACCGACTGTAGCCTTCATCATGCTCCTCTAGCATTTGATACTTTTAGTGGGTTTGAATAGCGAGCCCGTCTTTCTTACACGACTGTGAAGCGATCACAAGTAGAGAAGCGAATCGTTCAGTGCTTCCTACCAGTCATATCATATTGTCCCAAGCCGTGAAGAGGGAGAATGCGATTTTTCAGGCCAAACAAAGCTTTGAATACGGCGGATCTAGTGGGACCAATCCGAGGGCTATGATTATGGCACGAAAGAAAATCATATGGACGACACGTCCATAATGCTGTCGTGCTTTGCAATTGTCTTCAGGTCCTGGTATATGTTACCGGGGCCAAGAAACCGCTCGATTGATTTCGTTCCAGTCCAGTCAGTGTGAGGAAAGGTTGAAGGCGCCCAGGCTTTGCTGCTCTCGCTATATACAAATCGCAGAAGTTCCGGACTCTTGCTCATCAATGGAGACTATATCAAACCATTGGTCTACTCAGAACCAATCCCTCTCTTGATGCATCCTGCTCGCCAACTCAAAGCAGTACACGTTGGTAATGAGAGCTGTGACTCAGGACTGTTTTGAGGGCGTCTGTTATATTGACGGCTGCTATCTCGAGCGATCAACGAACGAGATCGGAGTTCGTAGGCCGTGCACTTAATGAGTGCAATGATCGTAGGTAGTAACAGGGTGCGGCTGCAAAGCTATCCAAAGCGAGAATCAGTGGCTAATTAGCGTTGAAGCATGTTGAAGGATCAGGCAAATCAGGCTGTAAAATTGAAGGTCCGGGTTCAAGGACTTCTCGATGCTCCAGCTTATCGATCTTGCCGTGTTCCAGCTCAAGATTCGAGAACCTCTTTGCTCGTTCATCAAAGGCGGACGGCTCACCCAATTTACAGAACCAAAGTCACCATTAAGGAGCCTAGTTGTCATCTATGTCAGACTCGTTTACTATGGGCTTCGCACGATGTCTGGCAAGCAGACTAGATTCGGCAGAGATAAGACCAAGGCTTTCTTGAGCGTCTTCATACTCGTCTATGGATTCAATGTCATCTTCACATATCTCATTACCTTTTTCGAGATCTGACATTCTGGACTTCGTGGGGCTCCTGATACCCTTGAAAAGCTCGGGAGAATCACTCATTGCGTCGAGTAGGCCTCTGAAAGCAGCGACCAAAGCATCTGTCAGATCAAGCCGGTTGTTGAGCTGGACTGCAGACCTTTCCAGCACGTAATTATTGTCTCTCCGGAATTGGAGATGCTTAGCATTAGTCAGAATCTTCATTGTCTCGATGTCCGCGTGCTCTACAATAAGATCAAGAAGATGAGGCCCTTTGAGGCGTGGACACTCTGTGTATTCGAACCAACGATCGAGTAATAGATGAAGAACGTCGTGATTGTTGTATATGATGGTAGTCGTTAGAGGCGTCCTCCCGTCTTTAGCTGTCGCATTGATATTCGCACCGTAATCTAATAGAAGCTTCGCAAAGCTGACAGACTTTCCTCGAGCCGCATGCAATAGCGGCGTAACGCCATCCACACCACAAGCCTCTACGTCGGCGTCAAAGTCGAGCAGAGTTTTGATGAGTAAAGGATCGTTCGCATTCCGTGCGGCGCAATTCAGGGGGCTGCCAAACTTCACACCTGGCGGTAGAACAGGATCAGCAAGTGCCCCAGCTTCTAGCAGTAGTCGAGCACAAAGTGTGTAGCCTTGGTTGGATGCAAGTGTCAGGGGCGTATTCAATTTCTTGTCTATGATATTGGGCTCTGTGCCGAAGCTGAGGAGTGTGACTATTGCTCGATCGTCACCCCGTGCGGCTGCCCACTCTAACGCGGTACGGCCCATTGCATCCCTGGCGTCGACGCGTCCTGGTTGTCGAAGTATCTCTGTCTCTAGGTCTTTTAGAGACAATTGAAGTACGATCTTATGGATTGGTGAGAAGTCTTGGCTATCAATGAATTCGCTATCTCGAGATATGTATCGTAGGACTTCAATGACGCTAGTACTGAGATTACCTCGGAGCAGGATATCGCATGCCTTATGGGCCGGGTTATCGTCGGTAGCGGCTATGGGTCTAGGAGACTGGTTTAGCATTGCAAGCATCTTCCCTTGTTCCTCGGATAGCATAGCTTACTTATAATCTGGATCTGCGCCCGCGGTGAGGAGAAAGCGACAAGTCTCGTATTGCTGTCCATAGAGAGCCCACTAAATATACGATAAGCCAAAGTCCCAAAGATGTAGAGTTGCCGGCTTACTCGCAAAAGTGAGTAGCCACGTGTACTGCTCACGTCCCTAGGAGACGCCATTCCATGCTGGAACAGGCCCTTCAGGCCGTCAATGTCGCCCTCTAACGCAAACTTTACGCACTGCGCTGAATCGGGTACCCTTCTCAACGTAGTCAGCCCGAACTGAGGCCCAGCCTGCGACTGATAGCCGAGCTCAAGACGAATGATTTGCGACCAACAAAACCCCAATGGAAACCAGTACTCAGCCGACACAGAGGGTGATTGCGATCTCTGGCATTTGTCCACATCACAACGAGAATTGAACAAAGGTAATCCAGAGTATCCTACAAAGAGGCGACCTAGAATTCCGTCAAAGTATCCAGGAGTGTTAGATGTGCGCTCCAGATGGCATGTACATGTACAGTTGAGGCGACAGACTGGACCGATGTTCTTCCTCACTCGTACGCCAACTGCTGGAGCTTCCGAGGCCAACTTCTCGGTGGTGGAAGGCGAGGCAACCTTTCGAGGCCGTTGTCTGATTGCTACTGCTGTTGACTGAATTTCTGGCATGCTTCCAGGGAATTGCGATCTGTCAATACTGATGGCTTGAGCCATGAGTAACTCCTCTATTCGATTTATGCGCTGATCAACCCTTTGAACACTCTGATCAACGGATTGAGCTAGAGTAGAGTGGTATTGTGCAACTTCCTGAGCGACCTGAAGACGGAAATTGGCCTGATCTTCTGATTCGTGAGAGGAAGTTCTGGATATAGTCTCAAGATCCAGCCTGACACGTATCAAGTCACGCCTATAACGCTGGGTCAGCAGATTGTCGCAAGCAACGAATGCTATTCGCAATATAAGAGATGCGCGTACGAATTCGACGCTCCGAGTAAAACATTGAGGCTGCACTTGATCGCTCGAATGTCCGCTTGCAGCGCTTGTAATTTGGGGTACCACTTTCTCCACACGCTCGCTCTCAACAAAATTCTCCTTCGTGTACATGTACCACCAAGCCGCTCGAGCAGGGATCTCAAGTCTGTAAGCTTCACATCGGCCTGGCTGAGTAGCGTCGGAATAGCCTCCTTGTCACTGTCACACAGGCAGTTGCGCTCTTGCAGCACGGCGGCAACTTGATGTAAGACGAACTCGATATCGGCGACCTCATTGCTTAAGGCGTGGAGCCGGCCAGGCAGCTCGGAGCAATCCCTCCGTAAGTCCGCAAACGCCTTGCCCACCTGAGCTGCAACAGTTGCGATGGCGACTACTGATGCTGCTGCTGAAAGGGGGTCCATACTCGTATCGATGGCTTTCTGTACAAAAGGGCAGGAGAAGATAGCGAGACAGGTCTACCCTATATCTCCAGATCAAGCTTGGGCAAGGCTGCCAGCCGTGGGGGAATGGTAGATCTACTAGTAGTAGTACATATATCCTTTATAGCCAAGCACGCCAAACCATGTATAGCTAATTAAGGTACCTAATGCTGCATGGGGGTGGGGAGATCTCCTCGCCTCTCGCCCAATGATATGCCACCTTCGGGGACTGCTAGGCAGGAGCAGCGTCTAACTCAGCATATCCATCAAAAATCATGCAGCCACGCAGCCTGTGTTTCAGAGAACGTCCAGTACGGTTTCGCGTTTGAGGAGAGAGCTAGCAGTGCAACACTACACCTACTTCCTTTTCCGCCAGTGCACTGTAATTTGCCCTGCAAACGCATCAAAACGTGTGATAGAGATCTCTTGATAAATGTTGTCATCACCCAACAGTATCGAGCCCACCACTTTTGGACGAGCGTTTCGGTGCGAATATTTCAACTTTGACTCAGCTTACACACCTCTGAACCATGGATCGTATGGATCATTTCCGACCGCCGTTCGTGATCATCAACGTGCGCTGCAGGATTGTATCGAGGCGCGTTCAGATCCGTACATACGCTTCACCATTCCAGATCTTTTAGTCAAATCCCGTGCTGCAGCCGCCTCTTATCTAGGTGCGCCCACGGACGAGGTATGGTGCATATCGTTTCGTTATTTTCGGATTGGTTTCATAGATCGCAATGCAAGACAGGTCCAGCCGAGGAAGGTCTGGTGGCTTCTCATGTTGTTGTGATCATGAGAGAAAGCTAATTCGGAATACTGGGCAAGGTTGTGTTCGTGCCAAATGCCACAACAGCAGTGAATACGGTCCTCCGAAATTTGAAATTTGAGAAAGGCGATACCATACTGTATTTCTCCACAGCCTACGGAGCATGTGAGAAGACTGTCCAATACATTTGCCAGACTACGGAGGCTGACTGCAAATGCATCGATGCGGTTTTTCCTATGGAAGATGCTGTACTTGTCCGATCCTTTCGTGACACAATTGTGCACTTAAGGCAGCAAGGTCGTGTTCCGAAAATCGCGATGTTCGATACAGTAGTCACTTTTCCAGGCGTACGCTTGCCATGGGAGGCACTTGTGAAGACTTGCCAGGACCTGAAAGTCTTGAGCCTTATTGATGGTGCACATGGTATTGGTCACATCGACTTGACGCATTTAGCAGACGTTGGGCCCGATTTCTTCACCAGTAATTGTTACAAGTACGTATGAACAGCGGCCAAAAGTCGTTGAGTCAGCTATTGGCTTACCACACCAGGTGGCTCTATACGCCCCGTGCATGCGCCATTTTCTACGTTCCTCTTCGAAACCAACATCTGATACGCTCCTCGGTACCCACATCACACGGGTTCGAAGCAGTCACCAGAGACGAACTTGATGGTATTTCGAGCATTAGCCAAGCGCAGGGTCGATTTGCGGACCAATTCAAGTGGCTAGCCACGGTCGATCAGACGCCATATCTTTGTGTCCCAGAAGCAATCAGGTTCCGTACAGAGCTATGCGGCGGCGAGGAGAGAATTCGCGAATACTGCTTCGATCTTGCACGTGAGGGTGGGCGTGTCATTGCAAATATATTGGGCACCGAGGTAATGGAAAACACGCAACAGACCCTTGGTATGTGCTGCTTTACCAACATCCGTTTGCCTCTGAGGTTTCGTCCATCAGACTTCCGAGACGCACCTACTTCACAGGCTTTGGACGCTATCGATGGGCCCGCAATAGTAAAGTGGCTGATGGATCGCGCAATGTGCGAGTACGACACCTGGATCCCAGGAAAGTTCTATGGAGGAGCTGCGTGGGTGCGACTCAGCGCACAGATCTATCTCGAGATGAAAGATTTCGAGTGGGCAGCTACGGTCCTGCTCAGCCTATGTAAACGCATTGTCAATGGCGAATGGCGATGAAAGCGCGGCTCTTATGACCTGATAAAAGCATCATAGCATTGAGATAGATGCTGAACGCTAGAGTTTCGGCAGTGGCGTATAGTTTGCGTGGCAAGATGGGATATAGATTACCTTACCCTTGATAGCGGGAAGATCACAAACGTCAAGACTGGCCTGAGGAACACCTCTGCTTCGACGTCTCTTTCACCCCCCTCTTACCGGAATATTCCTGACCTTCGGGACATCTCCTCAGTACTTTCCGGTCACAGAGAGTAATTCCCTATAACACTATAACAGTACATTGGGTTGTATCGATGATGAAAGTGGCCCTGAGGGGGCCGGGTGTGTTGGTAATGGAAAGCCTGCAAAGGCCGCCAGGACCCCATCTCGTCAATGCCAGCATCTGCTCCCTCGGTAGCTGCATTTGACTGCTGTTGCGATAATAACTTCGAGTGCGGGCTCTAGCTCAGGGGCATAGATGACCGTACGTGCGCCATTCGTAGATTGGAAGGTCGCGATGCTTTGGGGTTCTGGCTGTGCACTGCATTGATACAGTGAAATCGGCCAGGCCAGGAAGTATGCACTCATGGTGGTGAGAAACGTTGTTGGATGGCCATTTCGTGAAATGATAAACACGAGTTCACTACTCGTTCGTGTTTGTGTTGAGGGACGTGTTCGCCTGCCGTTTGCCTGGTCCTTCATCGCTTTGGTACACCGTAAGCTGAAGTGGGCAATGCAACCTAGTGAGCATGTATGTCTCGACTAGCAACTTGATATTCTGCATTATGCTGAGATAAAGGGAAGTCAAATTGATCGTGAAAGATTGGCGAGCTCTTAGTAGGTTGATGAACGATTCGTACCTAGGGCCGAATGGAAAAACCCTTACTAAAAAAAAACTAGCTTCTATCTAGCTTCAACGCTAAGATAACAATCTGATAACAAAGTCCCACTAAAATTCGCGAGAAATGGTTTAAAAGTTATGCCTCATGGTATAGAGGTCACTGTGGGTACTTCCGACTTACACTCGTACATTCTATCGACTCCATAGATACTGCAATGGCACCTTCTAGATCACGATCGAAATCCCAAAGCCGACGGCTCCCTTTGGAAGATGAAATATTGAGAACAGGGCCTCTTAGGGCCAAGTCTAAAAAGCGGAAAGCAAGACCAGAGACTGAGGACGGTGGATATGTGGACTCGAGATCATCGAGAAAGATTCTAAAAATTGGTCAGGATTTGGCGGACGAGGAAGAAAAAGAGAATGCAACGATATTACCAAATCCAGCATTCACTTTCGAGTCAAGATTTGGCCGTGATGATGCTTCGGACGAGGATGATAACCAGCATGATGACGATGACGCCTGGGGTGACGAGGAGGGCGATGCGGCGGAGGAGTCCGTATGTACCGGACATTGAATGCCAGAACGCTCATACTGACAAGCGTTGACAACAGGAGATCGATCCAAACGATTTGGACCTCTTCAATCATTTCATGCCTTCTTCCACGACCGACAGCATTACACAGTCTGTTGCGAAGAGTACCAAAGGAGATGGAGATGGGACAAACCTTGCGGATCTGATCCTAGAAAAGATCGCAGCACATGAGGCAGGACAATCCGGGCAGCCTATCATCTATGGTGGTGGTGAACCGGAGGAAGCTGTCGAGCTGCCTGCTAAGGTGGTGGAGGTATACTCAAAGTATGATGTATTCATATGAGGATGATGTTGTATTGTCGGCTGACGATCTGGCATAGAATCGGTCTCATACTATCACGGTACAAGAGTGGGGCGTTACCAAAACCGTTCAAGATGATCCCTACGTTACCCCAATGGGAGGAGCTCCTCGCCATTACCAGACCCGAATCATGGACTGCCAATGCATGCTATGAAGCTACGAGGATATTCGTATCGTCGAAACCTTACATCACACAGCTCTTCCTCCGCAATGTCCTCCTCGATCGCGTCCGGGAAGACATTTTGGAAACGAAAAAGCTCAACGTCCATTTGTTCAACGCACTCAAGAAAGTGCTTTACAAGCCAGCGGCTTTCTTCAAAGGTTTCCTCTTCCCGCTCCTTACAGATAACAACTGCACACTCCGAGAGGCGACAATCATCTCCTCCGTGCTTGTGCGGGTATCGGTCCCCGCCCTACATTCAGCCGCCGCGTTGCTACGTTTGACAGAGATAGCCGCGGAACAAACGTCAATATCGTCTTCCGAAAGTGCAGGAGCGACGAACATTTTCATCAGGGTTCTTCTTGAGAAGAAATACGCTTTGCCATACAAGGTAATTGATGGGTTGGTCTTCCATTTCCTACGCTTCCGCGCTACGCCATCAGTGGATGGGTTACCGAACGCTTCGAATCTGGCGTCGAAGGAGGCTAGCCTTCCGCTGTTATGGCACAAATCACTTCTTGCGTTCGCCCAGCGGTACAGAAACGACGTTACGGAGGACCAAAGGGAGGCTCTACTCGATCTCTTACTCGTCCGAGGTCACAAAGCCATTGGGCCGGAAGTACGAAGGGATCTTCTTGAGGGCAGGGGACGAGGCGTGCCCGTGGAGGAGGCTCAGGACGTCGAGGGCGATGATACCATGTTGGATGCCCGGTAGGACGACCTCGGGCAGGAGGGAAATTTTCTACGAATAACGTTCTCCTCTGAGAAGCCATCGATCTGAAACAATCGATCCAATTTCCAAGCATCGCCATGATCGTGCTAGGTTTTAAGCTTATTGATCCAACCTCACTGACCAAGCGGGGGATTTACCAACAGCCCAGGAAAGCATGGACATCTTGACTCAGCATGTACAAGCCACACAAGAGGAGTGTTTCATCCTTGTTGGAGTCATTACAAGGACTTCGTAAGGAGCTCGAGGACGAAAATGGTGGAACACAACATCTCCAAGGCTGTGCTCTCGATTGTTGCTGTCAAGGGTGCTGCGGGTGCGAAGGTAGTAATTCGCAACTGGCGGCGGCGACTGTACGGATCTGATACACAGCAAACGGAAGGGCTCGATGTGCAGGATTTGACCAATGACATCGGTTCCCTGCGACCCTTTAGCTTGATATGGCAGCGGAAAGCATGTCGCTTGTATGGATGCGATCCAAGTAGCTTCAAACGGAAACTTAGGCGAGAAGCGCATTGCTCTGTAACGAGTCCTGAGCCAGAGCCTCATTTCGCCATTGCCAAGCAGGTGATGATGTAGGTTATGTCAGGATCAGGACTGTGAGACAAAGGAGCGTTGCTGGTAGGCCGAGTCCAGGAGACTATGGCACAGTCAAACCACAAGTACAGGAAGGAATGCGATGTAAGCTGAGTCGACCGAGCTAGCCTGTCAGCAAATTTGAGTATTCCTGCTCAAGGCGGTGTACAAGGCCCTCTGAGCGTGTCGCTGAGACAGGATTCCAGATGTGCTGTGCCGTGACGGTGAAACAGCATGACATTTGGAGATATTCCTTTCATAACGCATGCGCAATTTGGTGCTGGTGAAACCATTGGTCAATCAGCCTGTCACAGCCATGTCTCCACCATCTCCGAAAGCAGTAGGTCTGTGTAGTATGGCGTCAAGTGGGAAGCCTTCTCCACACTCTCCGATGACCTGCTTCCTGGAAACACAGGCGAGGCGGCCCATGCAAAAAGAATCCAACTGGTTTCGCATACGAACTTAGCTAAATTTGGTGACGCTAGGGGAACGGCTCGGTCAATGATCGTCCGTCAGGGTCCGCCATTGGAATTCGACTAAGCCCCCCTGAACATCTCCCTCAATTTCATAAGAACGCCTCGAAATCCCCCTTTTCAGCTTTTCCAAACTTCCTTTTATTCAGCATTTGTGCACTCACAGTCTGTACTACCATCTACACTTATCATTCTATCTTCACCGTATATTCTAAACCTTGAGAACAACTAAGGTACTCAAAGTACTTTAAGTAATCTTTGATGATTGGCTAGCCGCTAGACGCCTCGAGCCGCCACTACTCGGTGAACAAAGTGTCCTCTTCTCTAGCGGCCAATTCTTCCAGGCAACAGACTGCTTCATCAAACGCTCCATCCATCGACTGAAACTTGCGACAAACGACATCGCCTACCAAGCCTTACTCGTTGTTGCAATCACAGCACACTAGTTCACGTAATTCACACAAATGGATCGCACCTGTTCGCCGGCCATGGCTTTCACGCCAGAGGGATGTTACCCACCTCAAGCAACCATCTCCCTCTCACAAACTTTACTCATGACTCCTGAGCCACAATCGCCGGAGTCGTATTACAGCATCAAAGAGGAAAACTTGGAGGAAGAAGATTCGAAGAAGCCTACGAAGAAGCGGAAATCGTGGGGCCAGGAACTTCCTACGCCGAAGACCAACCTTCCTCCTCGGTACACACCCCTCTCAGCTTCTCGTACGCTGGCAATGCTAATTCTATTATTAGGAAACGAGCGAAAACAGAAGATGAGAAAGAGCAACGTCGGATCGAGCGAGTTCTACGAAACCGTCAAGCCGCTCAATCATCACGAGAGAGAAAGAGACAAGAGGTCGAGAAGCTTGAGGGCGAGAAAATGTCCATCGAACAACAAAACGAATCTCTCAAAGAGCGGCTGATGACAGTCGAGCATGAAAAGTTTCTCCTCGCCCAGCAAGTTGCCAAGATGGCCGCCCAAATGGAGGCTTTCCGAAGCGGATCATCAATGCCCAACGAACTATCGCCGCCACCGGAATCCGACCTCCTTGATCACGACAATCTCATAAAACAAGAACTTCTTGACGAATACCCCTTCGCTTTACCAACGCCTCAGACCTCCTTCGGCGCTCCCTCAACATCATTCTCGTCACCCACAACCGCCACATACTCGGGATCCTCGACCCCAGCCACAATAAGCCTTGGCTTCGACGCCTTGACAGCCACCCCGGACATGACACAACATCCTGCCGCGATGTTGTGCGACCTGCAGTGTCAGTCCGCGGAGGCATGTCAAGCGCTGATTCAGCCTACGACTCGCCGAACAGCTGCGACCCCATCATCTTTGACGACTCCTCCCTATCCGACATTAACCTCGACAATCTCTTCGGAGCCGATATATCCGTCAAGGATGATCTCCATTTCTTCGACGACGGTTTCGGCTCCTCCTCCCTCGATGATAACGAGCAAACCACTGGCTTCGCCTTCGACTCGCTTGTTGACCTCGACGCCTGCCAATCCAACACCTCCACCCAAGCAAAACAACGCTCCGATCGCCCAGATGACCTCGCCCGCTACAGCGACCTCTACCCCAACGACTACTCTTTCTCGGACTCCGATCCCTCGACATAGACTGCTGCGACGTCTTTTGCTCAGCAGCCCCTCCCTGGCGCGCCCTCCTCGGGCTGCGACGGGACGGGCACTGCGACCTAAGACGGCCAGCATGATGATGAGTGGGAACGGCGTTTTGGAAAGGGTAATGCGAAGGGTAGTACGCCGTGGTGGCGAGGCTGGTCCTGGAGTTCATGCGGGTTCGTCAAAATCAGCTGGGGCAAGGGATGGCAGGACGGCATTGTTTATCATAGGGTTAACAGAGGATAGGAGATTGAAAATGACAGGCGTTCTGGGACAAAAGCTTACAGGCTTTGTGGACAATGTATTATTAGTAAGAAGACCCAAGAGGTCTCAAAGTATGCGCAAGGAAAGCAAAATTCTACATCCTCATACGAAAGCCTCGTTTCCAAACACATCTCCCATCTCAGCAATGTCATCGTGAACTCTACACATTGCTGATCCATATTCCCTTCCCGCTCCCTCCCATCCTAAAGAAAATTCTACACATCGCTTCCCTCATCCCTTCCCTTCGCTACGTCGTATTATCATACCATTCCATACACCATCATCATCCTCCATCATCCTCCATCATCCCCTATCATCCATCATCCCCTATCATCCCCCATCCTATCCTATCCTATCAAATTCTACTCGTTCAAATGAAAGAATAGGGAGTGCTAAGATACTCCATTATAACGCAATTAATGAATTATATCTGAAATTGGACTATGGAGAGAAGATATGGGGAATAGCTGATTCTGGTGCTACACGTCTGGCACTCTGTTCTATAAGGGAAGATTGGATGATTGGATGGGGTGGGTTTAGAGTTGGAGTTGGAGTTTGGGGGTTGGGTTTTGGAGTTGGAGTGGGTGGGTGGTATGTGTGGTATGTGTAGGTGTTTGGAATTGGAATTGGGAGGTGGAAATTCCATCCAACTCTCCGACTTTACAACTCCATCCAAAACAAAACAATCCCCAGTCGCCACTCCTCAATTCCTAATTCCCCTGTCCCCAAATTCCCAGTCCTCGTTGCCCCTAGCCTAACTGCCGTCATCAACAAAAATCCATCTATGCATACATCTACTTATCCCTATCCCTATCCCTATCCCTATCCCTATCCCTTTCCCTATCCCTATCCCTTTCCCAATCCCTCTTCCCATCTCTAAAAAAGACATAGATAAGCCTCACCATTAAGCCAGCGTCGGTAGGAATCGAACCCATTCTCTTATAAACTTTTAACCGCGGATACCTAGTAGACTGAGTTCGCCTAGATGTGGGTTACTACATAGTGCGGTATTAATACACCACACTACTGATTAGCCTTTTAGCTCCCTTTCCCCCCTGTCCCTTTCCCTATCTCCCTATCCACTAATTACCCTTTTGGCTTAGTGGAGTCTTTCTATTCCTAGCCTTTCTTCCCTTTGCCTTTTCCTTTCCCTTTTCCTTTCCCTCTCCCTTTCCCTGTCCCTGTCCCTCTCCCTTTCCCTGTCCCTTTCGCTTTCCTCTTATACGATACCACTAAATCATACATACAAACACACACGCACCTAAACCACCAACCACATATTCTAATTACCTAGGACTACGGAGTGGAGTATTCTAGTGTTCTACGCTCTAGAGTCCTGTCTTGAGTAGAATATATTGATGAACAGCGTAACGAATTCGTTATAAATATGTTTATCGTAGTTTATAATCCATTCTCCGATTTTTAGCACGCTTCTTGGGTAGAGTGATTGATTGCTTGCTTGCTAGTCGTTTGAATGGCTTCTGTTCTGGCGTCTGCTTTGTGCTGTATATAGGTTTTCCGTCCGCCTTAGAATATTCTATTCCTCCGGGCTGGCGACCCTGTTTCTAGCTTCTTCGGCATCGTGAGTAGCAGTATTCTATGATTAGTATACGTGAGAGTGGTGTTGAAGTGATGATGATTGGGGATGGTGCGTGAGAGATGTGGGATATATTACCCACTCCGTAATTAAAGTATGGTTAGGGGATATATTGTACATACCGTAGTACAGCCGCAGTTGGACTAGTACTGCGCTAGAACATACATCCACTAGATTAGACCCGATAGCGGAAACGCAGACTCCTCCATCCACCAACCACCTCCTCATCATCAGCTTCCCCACCCCCCCCCCCACATAATGACACAACTCAAACCCATTCCCTCACCATCCTCCATCCTCCGCTCCACCTCCGCCACCACACCCGTCGACATCCTACTCCTCGGCGCAGGATGGACATACCAGTTCCTGCTCCCGCTACTCGAACAGCAAGGTATCACATACGCGGCCACTACACGGGATGGTCACGATGATACGATTCCATTCCAGTTTGACCCCGATTCTTCGGAAATAGAGCCATATGAGCGGTTACCGCCCGCGACGACTGTGTTGATTACTTTCCCACTGAAGGGGGAAGGGCAATCGAAATTGCTTACAGATTTGTATGAAAGGAGTCACGAGGAGGTGGGTTCGACGTGTAGATATATCCAACTGGGTTCCACTGGAATATTCACAGAAAAGGGATGGAATGATTCTGAATCCGCATATGATAAGAGCAACGCGAGAGCCGTTGCAGAAGATGAATTACTCCTCTTGCGTGGAGACAGAGCTTGCGTTTTGAATCTTGCAGGGCTGTATGGTGGGGAGCGGCAGCCGAGGAACTGGATCACGCGGGTTGCGCGGACGAAGGGGGAGGTGAGGGGGAAGGGGGCGTTGCATTTGGTGCATGGACGGGATGTGGCGAGGGCTGTTGTTGGGGTGGTGGAGATGTTTGCGGGGGTGGGGGGGAGGAGGTGGATAGTGACTGATCTGTTTGTGTATGATTGGTGGGAATTGATTTTTTGTTGGGGGAGGTATGCGAGGGGCTGTGCGGGTGGGAAGGGCGGGCAGAAGGCGGTAGGGAAGGGGACTGGGGGAGCCGCTGGTGAAGAGGTGGATGAGCTGCAGTTCGAGAAGTGGGTCGTGGAGTTGATGCAGGAGGAGGGCGTGAGGGCGCTGCCGAGAGATAAAGATGGGTTGGGGAGAGTGCTGGACGGTCGGAGTTTTTGGAGTGCTGTCGGTGCGGCTCCGGGTGAGGGAAGAGTGTCATGACAGTCAAGGAGGAAGCGAAGTATGCTTTGAGGATAACTGGGGAGCTGACTATCGTACACGAGATCCAGTCCACATCGAGTTCGGCACTATCTCTGTGCGTACCTCTGGACCTGGCCACCTCACTCGTCACTCTCGGTCGACCTAAAATCCGAACACATATGTTTCGTCGGCGCCCATCGTCCACGGAGGTCTGGCTCTCTATATACGCTGTTCTCGGGTATGATTTGCCATCGCTCACTCCCAAGCGGACGACCCGGCCATATCAACTCGAGGCGGATGGAGGAGTCTGACGCTCGAGCTCAATGTCTGGGTTGAACGTCAGCATCATAGCAAGGTTGGAGCACGGATTACCTGGCTCACTTGAAGCATGGTTCTCTTCGTCATGACCGGCTGCGTGCCACATCTTGTACGCTTTATAGGCCTGGATGATGGTGATGATACCTATCACCAATGCAACGACGCCGAATATAATGTTCACAATGACACCCGCAGCATTGGAGGAGATGTTGATAGGCATTGCTGACAAGGCTGAAAGGGACTTTCTTCACGATGACGGATAAGGTATCGAGGACTGACCAAGTGTGTTGGTATCGAAATCGCCATCTTCAGAGGGATGGCTGTTGCTTTTATGATTGACCATGGAAGGCCAAATCCTCATATCATGCCTTACCTTTCTCTCTTCTTAGGAAGAAGTAGATATTATATGCATTGCGCACTACAGGCTGGCCTTTCTTTTGCAAGCGATCCTGCATTAGTAGGTATGCAGGGTAATAGTCGTTAGCATGATAGTGATTATCTTGGTGAGATACTGAGGATGGACGACCACCATTGTTCAAGGCGACAAGCTCTAGATACATGATCATCCGACTAGACATAGCATAGACCCCTTGACGGACAATTGCCGCACCCGCCTTTGATGCACTAAGGGATTGACACCAGCCAATCCAACTGTAATGCGCCCAGCATCTGGTGACCAAACAACAATATTATGGTCAATGGCCGATGGTCGATGAGAATTTCGATAACAAAGTTGATCCGCAGGATAGTTTACTAATGTATGCTTCAAGATCTGGGGTACGCACATTGAGCACAGACCGAGATGGTGCGTGGTGATCTATAAGCACACGATTGCTTTCGTCTTCTGGACTAGCTCTTGATTATTCGTATTTCCGTCGAATCCGCCGGTCAGAGCCGTGGTTCTGGGGATCCAACTCCGGGCACAGTGTTCAGAGGAACGATCTTCAGCATGAGTTCCGCCATTTGGATGCTTGCCCGGTTGATCATGCACCATCCATAACTCAGAAAAGAATTCAGCGATCACCCAGGTGAATATACACATTGATTTCCTGATTGGATGACTTCCAAGCTTTTCGCGGCGTATCGACGTCCTGTTTGGAGATTTGATCTTACAACGTGTCCAAACCCGGTATCCAACCTCCAGTGTCACCTCTTTGAGCGACGTTTTTGGCCACCTGCCTCTGGTTGAGGGTATCGAAATAATCGATCTGTGGCAGGCAAGATTTGCGTATTGGAGCACAAGACCATGGAGGTTGTTCCATTGCTTACAGCCGCAACGTCGTTGGGATCTACGTCGCTCCGCCACAACATGACCCTCCGGCTGTCAGGATCGTCCCAGTCTTGATCGATTCATTGTTTCCCCTTTCGACTTCGTCGTGTATCCGGAGCTCTGCAAAGCGCCAGACCCTCAGCCCCATTCTCCACGTGATACTACTACGCTCGCATTCGAGTCATATGCAGGGGTAAAGCACGTACGGTATCTTTGGTTCCCATCTTCAGGCTCTCCCAGTTGCTTTCCTTGCACAATGTTCTGCCTCAAAATCCTGGCAATCTCTTCTGCCTCCGAGATCTTCTGCTCCGACTCTGGGCTGTGAGGACTTAGAGAGCGGCTGCTGTCGAATTTGGAGCGGGCTTCGATGCGCGAAGCGGAAAGTATGCGAGCATCACCTGCAGGTGTCAGCACGTAATAAATCTCAAAGTTTACCACCTAAATTAATTAGAATATACCTTGAAACGCAATACGGGTTGCCCGGAGAATTTGTCGATAAGCTGCCAATGCCATGGGACAATTGGAGTCTGAACGCAGGTACTGCTATTGACTTAGACAAGAGTTTAGAGTTCAAGAAAGGTTGCCAAGCTGCCAAGGATCTACGATGGTTCGCCGCTAGCGTCTACACGGCTGCGAAAAGTTCGAATAAAGTATTTTAATTGTTCGTTGGTATAAGGAGAGAATCGCAATGGCCGCGGTACAAGTCTTATTACCCCTACCCGTCTTGCCCCAGGGTTGGACGGGCGAGAAAGGTTTCAAGCCTATTGGGGAGCTCTCATCCGCGACACAGCGAAATATCGAGCCTGTGGGACCTCATTTTCTCGCCCACGCAAGAAGGGTCTGTCATTGTTTTCCTGGAGTCAATTCATCCAGAACATCAATACTGACCAGATTGTAGAAACGGCACAAGCGCACGTTCTCGGAAGATGACCGCATCCAGGCTCAAGAGAATGTCAAGAAAGTTGAAGACGATGATTCTGGGGAAATAAGCGAGCCAGAAGATCCCTTGATGCTACAGCGTGACGCAAAGGACTGGAAGGTGCGACTCTGGCTCTCAGCCTTTGCGGAACCTTTGTCTTGCGACAGCTGACGTGATCTACAGGGACAAGACCACTACGCCGTCCTCGGCCTCTCTAAATACCGCTTTAAGGCTACGGAATCTCAGATCAAGCGCGCTCACCGTAAGAAAGTCCTCCGCCATCATCCCGATAAAAAGGCTGCTGCTGGATCATCCGAAGATGATTCATTCTTCAAATGTATCCAGAAAGCCACCGAAGTCCTGCTCGATCCCGTCAAGCGTCGCCAATTCGACTCAGTCGATGAGGCCGCAGACGTCGAGCCCCCAACAAAAAAGCAAGCACAGAAAAGCGGCTTCTTCAAGCTCTGGAACCCAGTATTCGTAGCCGAAGGCCGGTTCAGCAAGAATCAGCCCGTCCCACGACTCGGCGATGACAAATCTACGAAAGAAGACGTTGAAGAATTCTACAACTTCTGGTACAATTTCGACAGTTGGCGGTCTTTCGAATATCAGGATGAAGATGTGCCAGATGACAACGAGAATCGAGACCAGAAGCGCCATGTGGAACGAAAGAACAACAATGCGCGAAAGAAGAAGAAGACGGAGGATACGGCTAGGCTGAGAGCACTGGTTGATGATTGTTTGGCAGGGGATGAGCGGATCAAGAAGTTCAAGAAGGAAGAGCGAGCAGGCAGAGACAAGAAGAAACTAGACAGAGAGGCAGCAGAGAAGAAGGAGAAGGAGGACAAGATCAAAGCTACCGAGGAAAAAGAGCGGCTGCAGAAAGAAGCCGACGAAGCGTCTAAAGTCGAAAGAGCGGAGGGTAAGAAAACAAAAGAGGCAGCCAAGAACGCCGTCAAGAAGAACAAGCGGATACTGAAGGGCAGTGTGAAAGATGCCAATTATCTGCTACCTCCTGGCGAAGACGCAGGACCCAGGCGTGTCGACGAGGTGCTCAATGATGTCGAGGCGATCATGGCGAAGATTGAGCCTGAGGAGATGGCGCTTCTTGCGGGTAAACTGAATGGCTTGAAGGTGGGGGTGGAGGTGGGGAGTGTGTGGGATGAAGAGGTGAAGAGGCTGGTGGGGGCTGGGAAGTTGAAGGATGGTGATGTGAAGGTGCTGGGGAAATGATACTTTCTGGCTTGCTTGCTCTGACGGGGCTGTTGTCACGAATTTGCGCATGTGAGGGACCTATGGAATCATGATAGACTACTTGACTAGATAGATACCTTGGCTGGAGACGAGGGCTACCGTTCGAGAGATGGGAGATCGTTAGACTTCAACACCGAAAGGTGCACTGCATGGTTTCTATTCCAAGGGCACGTTATACCCGTCTAGATGTATAAGCGGGAGGAACTGCATTCGTCTCCGTGCGACCTTCATCAGCCATAAGAATTCACAACCTCATCTCGAACGCCCCACGCCATGCCATCACATTGCCCTCATACTCCCATGATACATTCCCCGTCTAATTCCTCAAAGCCCTCAACCTCTCCCCCAACCCTTCCTCCCTCTCATCCTCCGCCCCCACCTTCGCAGCCGGCACCCCCGTCTCCGGCGCCTTCATCTCCGCCCCCAGCTCCACACCCGCCTCATCAGCAACCATATGCATCAACTTGTCCACATCATCCTGCGGTGTGCCTACAGCCGTAGCTTGCGAGGTAGCGTTCTCGTAGTAGCCGGTTGCGACGTCTAGGTCTTCCAATTGGGTCTCGAATTTGTCCATTACGGCTGAGATCTGAAGGTGTGCTTAGTCAGTAGCAGTCGCGCAGCACAGTCGAAAGAGATATAGTAGAAATAGTAGAGCCTTACCTTCTCCAAATCCATAGCTTTCATGGCACCCTCCATACCCCGTACTACTTGGCCCATACTGCCTGTGACCTGTCTCATCGTCACTGCTGTCTGCACTCTACTAGCCACCGCATCGATCCGCGAGCCCAGTCGTAGGAGATTGAGCTTCTCATTCTGCTTTCGTATTGCGTTCTGCGCGTAGATCTTGGCGATGTCTGGGTGGTTTTGCTGTATTGCCTGTAGAAGAGCGCTGATTAGCTGGAGGATAGCATGACCGAACGGGGTCTGGGATAATTGTAGGAGCAACAAGGGGAGCGGGGAGCATGCGCACCTTCTTCAACTTATTCTTCTCTGCTGTTTCATCTTTGCCAGCTTTCGCGGCTTGTCGGTTGAGTTGTTTAGCTGTGAACTAGGAATAGTGGCCGCTATACGTCAACACGCTTGCTGATATAGTGCGCACATGGAGAGCTTGAGGGAATGAGCCAACCTTTAGGTTGAATAATGACTGTGGACAGTGTCAGCTTGTATCAGCTGGTAACCTTGTAGAAGCTACCTTCTCGAGGCCCGACATGGCCAATGCTAAGGGGTGTAATTGGCTATGTGTCTTTTAAGTTATTGAGAGCTTGAAACAGACTGTCAGGTACTTGAGGAACTATGGTGGTTCTCTGATGTCAAGCTGCCTGGAACATGACGCTCCATGCGCGGCAAAACGTGAGGCCGAGATCCGATGTCCGTAGCTCGGCTAGTATTCTTATAGACTAGTAGCGGGACAAGCCACCTACCGATTGTGGCTAATGCAATATTGTTGCAGAGGTCTTCAGCAAGGATGTTTTCAAAGATTGCGTTAGGAGAGCAGTCAAATAACTATTGGGAAGTCTCGTGTTCGAAGATCCATCTTGAAGGATTGTCTAGCTTGGCTACCAGCTACTTACAGTTATGTAATTTTTGCCGCTAGCTAATCGTAAGATTCAACGTATAATAGAATACAGTATCATTTCGCATAATCGGCGAGATGTTATCCCCGATATCGGGTCCTGAAACCTTCACAAATTATTTAAAAACCACATTTGGAAGCCATATCTCCCACTAAGGTGGTAATAGCAGATGGAAAGGACTGTTGTATAAGAGCTTGACTCAGCTCTTACCCTACCATGCGTCCCACGCTTCAGAGGGCGCTGCTACGCCGAAGCGTAATTGCCCGAGCTCCAACGGTTTCGCCAGCTAATGCCTGCTTGGATTGTCTTCGTGCTGCCAGATCAATTACCGCGCGAAAACGAAGGACTTTCTACACCAGCACTGCTACAGACGAAATCAATGATGTTAAGCCGAAGGGTTCAGTTCTTAACCCCCTGGATACATTTGTTAGAAGGCACATTGGACCTTCAGCAAGTGATACCGAACACATGCTCAAGAGCTTGAATCCTCCACCAGAGTCGCTGGATGCCTTTATCAAAGAGGTTCTGCCAGGGAACATATTGAGTACCAAGGACATTGATATCAATGGGCCCATGTTCGACGACAGATCGGAAGGTTATTCCGAGACGGAACTTATAGAACGACTGCGCAACATTGCAAAAGGGAATAAGGTCATGAAGAGCTACATTGGATGCGGGTACGCAGGATCAAAAGTGCCAGAAGTAATAAAAAGAAACGTTCTTGAAGGTCCCGGATGGTATACGAGTTATACCCCTTATCAACCTGAGATCAGTCAAGGACGCTTGGAGTCTCTGCTGAATTTTCAGACTGTGGTAACGGACTTGACCGCGATGTCGATCTCTAATGCTTCGGTATTGGATGAGCCTACCGCTGCAGCGGAAGCAATGACCCTCTCAATGAACGCCTTGCCAACCGCCCGCCAGAAACGGCCGAACAAATGCTTTCTGGTTTCCCATCTATGCCATCCACAGACCATCGCTGTGCTACAGTCTCGTGCAGAAGGCTTTGGTATCAAGATTGTAGTGGTCGATGTTCTAGAAAATGGATGCAAACAGGTGAAGGAAACAGGGCAGGATTTAATTGGAGTTCTTGTGCAGTATCCAGACACAGAGGGTGGCGTAGAAGACTTCCAAGGCTTAGCGGACACCGTTCATGCGCAAGGCGCTACCATGAGTGTTGCTACCGACTTGCTCGCATTAACGCTTCTGAAACCACCAGGAGAGTTTGGTGCTGACATTGCTTTTGGCAACGCACAGCGCCTCGGAGTGCCTTATGGGTATGGTGGACCACACGCAGCTTTCTTTGCCTGTGGCGAGAAACACAAAAGGAAGATTCCAGGTCGACTGATTGGTGTGTCAAAAGACCGATTGGGAAACAAAGCCATGAGGTTAGCATTACAGACTCGAGAGCAGCATATCAGGCGAGAGAAGGCAACGAGCAATATCTGTACTGCTCAAGCACTTCTTGCGAATATGAGCGCTTTCTATGCAATCTACCACGGCCCCCATGGTCTACGAGCTATCGCCCAAAAGGCGACCAATGGTGCCCGTATCCTTGAGGAGGGTGTTCGAAAGCTTGGCTATGCTACCAGCTCTAGAGGCAGGGGCAAAGACGGCAGGACTCTGTTTGACACTATCGCTGTGAGAGTAGGGCCTGGAAAAGCGCCAGAGCTGGCCGCATGGGCAGCAGAAGCGAAAGGCATCAACTTGCGAGTTCTCGATGGGAACAGGATCGGGGTCACAGTGGACGAGACCGTAGAACGCCAAGATCTGGAAGATATCTTAGCCATTTTCGATAATTTCACATCCAGGAAGGACATATCATCCGTGGAGCAGATTGCCTCAAGCCTTGATCTGTCGGCCTTGGAGTTGCCAGGTGTACCTGAAACCTTAAAGCGGACGACTCCCTATCTCGAACACCCTGTCTTTAACAGTCACCACTCCGAAACCGAGCTCTTGCGCTACATACATCACCTGCAATCGAAGGATCTGTCATTAACGCATTCCATGATCCCTCTCGGATCATGCACAATGAAACTCAATGCCACAACGGAGATGATACCAGTGTCGTGGCCCGAATTCTCATCCATCCATCCATTTGTACCCGTGGACCAAGCGAAAGGATACACCACTTTGATCGACGAACTCGAAAAGGATCTTTGCGAAATCACTGGCTTTAATGCAGTGTCCCTGCAACCTAATTCTGGCGCTCAAGGTGAGTTTACTGGCCTTCGAGTTATTCGGAAGTATCTGGAGATGCAACCGGGAAAGAAGCGTGACATCTGCTTGATACCGGTCTCCGCACATGGTACCAATCCAGCCAGTGCTGCGATGTGTGGGATGCGTGTCGTGACCATCAAATGCGAGAGCGGAACCGGAAATCTTGATATGGCCGACCTCAAGGCCAAGTGTGAAAAGTATAGCGAAGAGCTGGGTGCCATTATGATCACGTATCCAAGTACTTTTGGAGTATTTGAGCCACAAGTCAAGGAGATGTGCGAAGTGGTCCACGCTCATGGTGGTCAGGTTTACATGGACGGAGCGAACATGAACGCGCAGATTGGGCTATGCTCGCCAGGCGAAATCGGAGCAGATGTTTGCCACTTGAACCTGCACAAGACTTTCTGCATTCCGCACGGTGGTGGTGGACCTGGCGTGGGCCCAATCGGTGTCAAGTCCCATCTCGCGCCTTTCCTCCCCGGTCATCCTTTGATCAAGACTGGAGGCGAAAAAGGCATTGCGCCTGTGAGCGGAGCTCCCTGGGGCTCCGCAAGCATCCTGCCCATCAGCTGGGCATACATCAAGATGATGGGCGGCCGTGGCCTCTCACACGCGACCAAGATCACGCTCCTCAACGCCAACTACATTCTGTCTCGCCTTGAGCCTCATTATCCGATCCTTTACACCAACGCCGCTGGCCGCTGCGCTCACGAGTTCATTCTTGACATCCGCCCTTTCCACGATTCGGCCAACATCGAAGCAATTGATGTCGCCAAGCGCCTTCAAGACTACGGCTTTCACGCCCCGACGATGTCATGGCCAGTAGCCAATACGCTCATGATCGAGCCCACGGAGAGCGAAAACCTAGCCGAGATCGACCGATTCTGCGACGCTTTGATCGAGATACGGAAGGAGATTGGTGCGATTGAGAAAGGCGAACAGCCTAGAGAAGGTAATGTGATGAAGATGGCACCGCATACGCTGCAAGACCTATTGATAGGTGAGAAGTGGGAGAGAAGTTACGCAAGGGAGAAGGCGGCCTATCCGCTGCCGTGGCTGAAGGAGAAGAAGTTCTGGCCCAGCGTCACGAGGGTTGATGATTGTAAGTCTGCTCAATTTAAAATTGGCAATCAAATATAGTCCACTAATAGGGTATAGCGTACGGCGATATGAATCTCTTCTGCTCCTGTGGCCCTGTCGAAACGATCGATGGCATGACCGGGGCTGCGGCGCCGATGCCGACTTGAGATGCGCGGTTTCATGAGATATGATTTATGGGGGCGTTTGGGAACCCGTTCTTGGCTTTCAACAAAAGAGGGATAGATAGATGACTACTAAAGAAATTGGGTCTCACGGCCATCTTCAACGAGTGGACTGATCTGGGATAGGGTGTTTGAGCGTTTTCTTGTTTTGGCGAGGCGTTCGGGGGGGTTACGAGTATCTCAACATGAGGGATTGGATTGGGATTCAACACATGCATCTACGTACGTTGGGCGTTTCAGAGGGGCTGCTTGATGCAGCCGGTGCGGGTTGGGACCTTGTTCAACATTTGGTCTTGGAATTTTCATCTATTCTACAGCATAGCGTTAGTTGTGACTGTGGTGCGGGTTGTTGTGGACTATTGCGGATGGCCATGGCTATGAGTGAGTGATGGATCGATAGGTTAGATGAGCGAGTGGGAATACATGTTTGAGACGAAGATCTCTGTTGTAGAGCTTGGTTTTGATTGATAGATCTTGATGGTCGATGGCCGTTCGTTCTTCGATGATTGTTTGTGTTGTTATAGACTCATTGTCGTAGAGGTGCTGCTGCATGTAATGAGTAAGTTGTTTGCGGTCTGGTAGTTAGTAGTAGTAAGGTAGGTACTTGGTATATAAGGTAAGATTGTTGGTATCTTGGTGTCTTTGGTGTCTTTGGTGTCTGTGTAGATATGTAAATGAGTATGTGTGCCTTAGTTTCAGATTTTTCTCTTTGAGCTATTCCTATCAGTGGATGAGTGTTTTAGTGTTTGTTTTCTGTGGGGTGTAGGAAGAGTGTCAGTCAATTCACTCACATTGGTATCTTCGTGCCAGCTTGCTAGCTAGTATTTTTTATTTTATTTTTGTTGTATGGAGGTATGGAGGTATTGAGGTATTAATTAAGCATTAGCATTAGCAATGTCGTTCACGGATAAATCCACCATTCATTCTACCTAGATACCCCCATATCCATCGGCCATCACAATCAAACCATCATATCCGGGTATCTATCTACAGCAGAAAACACACCACATTTCTCCCTCCCTTCCACCCCAACCTGCACCCCCCCCCCCTAAACCAACGGCCCAACATGTCTCCTCCACTCATCCACCCTCCCATGCCCCGTCTGCCCTCCCGTAATCCCAGCCAGCATACTCGCCCTTGCACCCCCCGCCATCGGTCGATGTCGTTCTGCCTCGCTCGCATAGGCGCTCACGACCCTTCTCGGCAAGATGCGCTCGTTCGGCCGATCGAATTGTCTGTCGGCGTTGTATTGGCGTGAGGCGACGGAGTGTTGGCGGAGAGGACGTTGCCTTGGCTGTTGTTGTTGTTGTTGGTGCTGCTGCTGCTGCTGTTGGAGACGAGGAGGAGGGTAATCCGGTTGTGGTCGCAGCGGTGGTCTCAGCGGCCGTACTTCCTCGATGGGATTAAAGGTAGCGGATAGAGCCTCGGCGGCCCTGCGTCTGAAATCATCATTCAGAAAATGCGGCGCTGCGTTGCCGAAGTCGTCCCATGGAGGGAAGTCGTGGGCGACATGTTGGTGTTCCATCTCCCGCGCAAAAGCCTCGTCGTCGAGTTCCTGCTGGCGCCTGCGATCGATTTCCTGCTGGTAATTGTGGGCTTGTGGGAAGTCGCCCCCGCCGTAGGCGAGGTTGGCATCGTAGGCTTGTTCGTCGAACCACATACAGACACATCCTTTCCATGGGGTGCCGCACGTGAGGCAGAATTGGGCTCCGCACCGACATGTCATGTGGTTGCAGCCTTCCGTCTTTTCCACTGTGGCTTTGCAGTTGTAGCAGTTTTGCCAGCCTTCTTCTTTCGCGATTCTAATGAATTCTTGGGTCGCGGCGTCCTTGGGACATTCGCGCGTGGTGTGCCACTTGTTGTTGCAGAGGCAACATACTTTGGTTTGACAGCGTTGGCATTTACCATACTTGCGGCCGTGATTGGCTCCGCCATTGGTGTCGGTGTGGATGTGTGAGGGTTTGATCCACTCGCCGCATCTTTTCGCGGGACAGTAAATTCGGTCTTTGGTGGTATATTCCTGGTATTTTCGATTCCATTTTATCTTAAAGTTATTGTCGAATAACTTGAAGACATTTTCCAGCGGAATGCAATCCTCGGTGCAACATTTGGGCGGCATATGCTGTGGGTCCGTAATGGAGAGGTTGAAGATGCGGCGGAGGCAGGAGTGACACATTCGATGGGAGCAGGCCAGTTTGGGGCATCTAGAGACGCGAACATCATCTGAGAGACAAGTAATACAGGTGACTCTGCGGTGAGCCGCATTAGTGGAGGTCTATAAGGACACAAGGACCCAACTTACCGGGGTTCTGGTTCTGGCTGTTTGGAATTCTTTGGACTTGTCATGGAGGAAAATATGCCGGAGGATCGATCTGCTGCCCTATAACCTCTGATCGATGGGGCTCGTTCTTTCTTTTCACGTACTTGTGGTGACGAAGGCGGTGGTGGATGATGCTTGGGAACAGGTTTGTCTCGTGCTGAGCTTTGACTTCGCTTGAGGAAGGGTCGAAGTAGGGACGGTGTCTTGCTACCCACGACAGATGCACTTCTGGATGAATGTTATCAGTTTGTTTGCGTCTCTTCGATATGCTGATGAGCCCTGTACCTTCTGACTGGAGGCGCTTCTTTTGGACGTTTTTCATTCCCTTCGGCAACAGAGCGCTTCTTCCGCCGAAGTGGTAAATGATCTGCTCCATCTTCACGAGATGTCTGCCGCTCCGAGTGTCTCCTAGGGGACTCCTTGTACTCCCTATGCGACCACTCAGGTCTTGGTCTGCTGGCCTCTCGTGGAGTCTTCGACCGTCTTGTATGCTGGGGCCTGTCCCTGTCTATTTCTTCCCTGCTACGAGTCCTTGATACATAGGCAACATCGCCACGCGGCGTACCCTCTTCTCTTCGCAACCTGTGCGACCCATGTCGGTGCTCGGTATCCCCCCTCCTCCGGCTCTCGTGGGCCGTCTCTTCTGTCTTTCTCGTCATGTATGTCCCCGAGTTCGAATGCGTCCTCTGAGGTGTGCGTGATGCCACCTTCCTTTCAGATTCTCTACGTCGTCTTTCGGACGATAGATTGAAAGCTTGAGCATGGACAGTTCGTATCCCTTCTACATCGGGATGTTGGACCAAGTTACTTGCATCAGAATAAGTTCGTCTGACGTCCCTAGCTTCCGTACGTTTCGTTGTAGAATAGGATCGAGAACGGCGACTTTGGGGATAGTTGGTGGACATTATGGATGCGTTTGTGGCGGACAGGGAGTACTACATAGCTTTGTGTAACATGAGCCTTGGGAGCTTTCATATGTTGCCACCGGTGCGTGCGAGTACTCTACTTGAATGGGGTTTGCCCAGTGAAGGATTGGGTCGGAGTGCGTCAACCTCGCATGTGCGCCGACACTCCTATTGGGTCCCCTCTCATGCCATGGAGTTTACATGCATTTCAGGTCCATATAGGGCACCCAACCGGAGTAGTCAAAGCCCAAATTATCGCATTAGCCGTAGGAATGTGGAGCGTGTAAGCAGACTCCTGGGGCATTGGAGGGATGTCAGCGCATGGAACTCCTGAGTGGGGAGCTGGGTGCAAAGTCTCAAGCGTTGACCTATCAGAATGGGGTAGGCGTTGATAGGCTTACTTTAGTTAGCTTGCCAAGATATCGCATTTTGGCTTGTTGATTTATGTTGGGGTCTGTTTGTATGTTCTACTTCGCATCATGGGCTCCAGAATCCTACAATCCGGAGTACTTACTGGAGAATTCCTTTGATCTGATACACTTTCACACTCCAATATTCTAGATAGCAAGACGACAATTGATACCTGTTCACCTGCCAAGAGCTTCTTTCCTTTGCTGGCTCGTCTCCTCAATCGTCTCGCATGAGTGGCCGTACTAGAAGCACCACCTCAGTCGCAACTTATTGCGATACCCCTGCCTAAAGTACTTGATTGAGGCCCAAGTAGCAGCCACTAGAACTACGCTTATGTTGCAGATCCATTTTAGTACCTGCAGCTGTCGAACGACCGTATCCTAAGCCTTGTCTGGAGTGTGCCGTCCCTGTACGCACGTACTGTCATCCCAAAGTGCGCATTTCATCATTGTGCACAATCATTGGGATTGATGGCATCTGATACTTCAACAACGCTGTTTCTATTCCGGGTTTAACGCAGTGCTCGTAATTCTGCCATCAGGGGATGCTCTGGACTCTGGCAGACTGCTCACGTTGGCCAATCCTCAATCTCGCGTCTCTAGGTCGAGCCCAGGTACGTTCGATTCCATCCTCATTCTATCAGTGTCCTCAAGCGGGCCTCATGCTTCTGGGCTGATCGCCTGCTGAGCCGTGCAAAACGCTGTTCTCGGATTCGAACAGGATTCTTCACTTTCCATTCAGTGAATTGAAAGTATCTCTTCATCATAATTGGCTCATGACTTTCCCACAAGACCATAGGAGATTTCGGCTCAAATCTCTGTCTGGAAGCTCATAGAGCTCGTGCGAAGCCCCCTATCAGAGATTCCTCATTGATCGTCCCTGCTCTTTGAGGGCCTTTCCAGTTCCAACATTCACTCACAGTGAAGTCAAGAAGTACAACGGGGAGGACATTACACATCACGACTGACGTTATCAATGTTGGTCAAGTGTAACGCGTGATCTGTCGATGTGAGCTGTAATCTCACTGGCCAGAAGCTTTGTTACATTTAGAGTCCATGACCCTGATCGAGGGGCGTGCACCTAAAGTGAGACTACCAACGGTGAAGCCTCTGCTAATGACTTTGAGGTACTACAGTGATGCTGGGAGTGAATGAGAAACGTTATCAGAGAGGATATGACTCCCGTGCCGGACAGTTGATGAGACAACCTCGTAACTTTACAACCATAGTGACGGACCAGAGCAATAAGAGCACCAGACCCTGTACAGATTCAACCAGCACTCAGCTCTTTTTCGCCACATCATCTTCAGCACGGATCCTTGACGATAAGCGGACAACGCTCCTTCATCTTCTAGCTTAGCGACTAGAAGCTATATTGCCTGCCTCATACATCTGCATCACCGTGTCAAGCAACCGATCATAGAGCTTCGGTAATTGTACGGAAGAATACAACACAAAAGTGGGATAGGCTTTGCGAATCGAGTCAACTCACAACATTGCACATTCTGTCCGTAAGCTGGCGCCATTCCATATATTTCGTTCTTGCTTCCCAGGAACTTGTCATAATGATTTGATCGTTAGAATGGTGTTCCAGACCTACGATCTCTGTTACTGTCTTCGAAATCTTGGCAGTACGCAGTCTCTAGGTTCCATCTCGTATATCGTGAGACGACTTGATTTGCTGAGCACATTGCGTTCCCCGCACAGCTTCGTCACAAAAAGGAAAACATCAGCTCGAGAAATTGCGCGCCATACATTATCAGTAGAGCAATTTGAAATTTGTACGCAATTCAAGGTCCTCTCATTTGCTAAGCTGCTCAACAACTAAATGCATTGCAGGTGCTGACTGCCCCCTTACCATCGCAAACTAGCGAAACTGCCCCTCCCAAGTCACAAGCCGGGGACACCACATTATTGGCGTCTAACACAACTTGTTAGCCATGGGTTTCACAAATGTCAAGGTTCCCGTGAGGTTGAAGCCCTCCACCAAAACCACCGACATACCTACTGCTAAGCCAACGAAAGCTTATACCAATGTGGGCCCTAATATAAAAGTCGAGCCTTCAGATCTAATGGACGACCCCGCTCCTCCAAAGCCTGTCGGATGCCTCGTCCCAGCTGAATCAGAGTGTCCTCCACATCCCATGAAACGAGGCCACAACGGTGCTGTGACTGTGGATACCAGGAACCCTAGTGGTACAGACTGTGATCCTGACTCGGTGCCCCTCAAAGAAGAGGCTCCGAACTCTACGGTAAAGACCGAGCCCTTGCCTTCACCGAGCCCTCTCAAGCTGCCCGAGTTCGTCAAGTCCGCGGACCCTGCGGCTGCCTCTGAGTTAGCTGAAGTCTCAGGTGTCGTTGAAGAGGATCCCCCGCACGAGTTCATCGAAGCGTATAGATCCCTCACGGATGCCACACTCGTTGGCCTGCCCGACATGAAAGCGCCTCGCACACCAAGCGACTTCAATACATTTCGCTTTGATAATAAATATCAAGCCTATCCTCATAGGCAAGTCATTGGAATTTATGTGTCGCATTTATCCAGATATAAAAGGGAACTACCTCCAGGAGGTCACCAAGCGGTGGCGAACATGCTCAGGTCATTGTTCAAGATCGAGGGTGTAACCCCCCAGATCGACAACGATTATAAATACACCTGGATCCTGAAAACCATTATGGGCGAATCCGACCTGGCTAGAACACCGTACGCTTTCCCCACAATCCTCGCTGAGCAAGCATCCATCGTCTTGGATCACTTTCAAGATGATCTTAATATCGGAATCGACATTGACAGCAGCCCTACTCCTCTACCTACTCCTGTAATCGCAACCTCAAGTACAAAGAAGGTCAATGACAAGCCTACCAGCATCAAGTCTTCGAGCAAGAAACGTAAGGCTTCGGAAATCTCTACTAGTGCTTCCATCCAGTATAAACCCTTCGATATGGAAAACCCCCAAATCGCTGGAATGATGCACAACATGCTTCGCGGCCCCCGTGGAGGTCCCAAGATCAAGGATTCTACACTCAAGCTTGACTACAATAAGTTCGGCCATAACGGGCTAGAAGTTGGCCATTGGTGGCCATATCAAGCGTGCGCGCTACGTGACGGTGCTCATGGTTCATCGATGGGCGGCATCGCAGGCGGTGCGAGGGATGGAGCCAAGTCTATTGTCGTAGGCGGCAAGTTCAGTCCATTCCTGAGAACAGGGTCGTATACTAATCATGAGATAGGTGGTTATGAAGGCATGGATAAGGATGAAGGCCACATCATCTACTACTCCGGTTCCAACTCACACGAGAATGAAGATCGCGACACGCCACACATTTCCAATGCTACCAAGTCCTTGCAGCGGGCCATGCTGGACAATCGCAACATCCGCGTCTTGCGCTCTGCGAAGGGCGACTCTCGGTTTGCTCCTTGCGTGGGGATACGTTATGACGGGCTTTACAAGATCGTGGCTGAGGAGAAGAAATTCAACGCGAAGGGCGGGGCGTATCTTCGCTTCAGACTCGTACGACAGGGTGGACAAGTAGATATTGATCTGACCAGACCAGATCAGAGGGAGAGGCAGGCCTTTGCGATTTTGAAGCAGTCTGTTTAGGCCCTTCTTGAGGGGACGGTACCTTGATTGACATTCATCATTGATTTTGGCGAAAAGTACGGGTCTGCCCTCTGGTGACTAGCAGTATAGTGTATGGCGTTCTTCGGGAATATCTTGCACTTTCAACAGACTATGCTCTGCCCTTGGGATATGAAGGCCAAATGGGTATACAGGCAAGAAGAATACAGATTAGACGATGGAATCTGCGGATATCATACACATTGCATCCATACGCACACAAATTCCGCCTTGGAAATCGATACCAATCTCCTTCAACGATTGGAATCGATTCGATTGAAATGTATATGAATCATCGAGTCACTGGCAATAGGCTAATGCGATACTTGACTTCAATGCACAAGGTTGCGTATGGGTGCTTCAATCTCGTGAGTTGAAACCCCACAAGGATAGAGCTTGCTCCGGCTTAGGTAGATTCCTTGCTCTATAGGATATAAGAGTCTGAATGCTGGAGTATGGATTCGGTCTGAGCCATCTTGCTTATCACCTTGGTTCTCTAGATCGCTCATTGTTGCTCTTCTTTCCCACTCCTGTGAATCGAGCTGCCGAGGTAGCATGAGAAGAGGTCACTTTCAATTCAAAGCCTTCAGATCTGCTGGTAGCGAGGAAACAAGTAGGGAAAATGGATACAAGTCTATGCTCGTGTTACATGGGCACTCGACACTTCGACTCAGATGAATCGCTACGATGGCACTAGTACTGTTGGTTGAAGAGATTAGTCTTAAACAGGGAGATATTCAACCCCCTTTTCCTCCTCGTGGTCACTTCAGGCTTAGCTGATCTCGTCCATGTGCAGAATCGGCCTAGCGCTTGCCAAGTTAGTCTTAGATACGCTTAGCTCGGCAAGATGACGAATCTCGCTACTACATCTCCGCGACCAAGGAACATGGAGTTCCTCATCCGCCTCACGCCTGTCGCATGTACATCAACAGACTCCTCCAGTCTCACACAACACTGTCCTCATTCCGGGTCGTTGCTAATACTCCTACAAACCAATCCACTGGATCTTGAAGACACGCCACACAACACGACTGCTGCCTGAATCTCAAAGTGCCAGCCCCGCTTCCGTTCCTACCTCTCAAGATGTCTGTTTCCAAGGATGCGAAGAAGTCCAAATGGGGAATTGGCAACATGCTTCACAAAGAGCGTCCCGCTCCTGTTACTGATAGCGCCTACGGTAGCGCCGATGGCTCCTATAATTCCTCTGCCGCTCAAGACCGAGACTCATATGCCTCCTCGCCCAGTTTCACAGGCAGCGACCGATCGCAGCAGCCTCAGAGCCAGCACACTTTTGTCAACGACCAGGGCCAGGTTGTCACCACCACTACAACAACGACAACCACGACAACGACTGGCGGGGGCGGCGCATCGCACACATCAGGCCCACACACCAGTAATATGGCAAACAGACTTGATCCTCGTGTCAGCTCTGGTAGCGAACACACCGAAGTGACAGAAGTACGACGCGAGCAAGAGCGGCCCAATATTCCCATGAAGAATCCAATCCGCGAGCGAAGCCCACAACCGCCTCAACAACAGCAGCGCCAAGCACCGCCGATTCAGACCAATGACAACATTCGAAACCAGCGAGATGAATTTGGCGACCCCTCGAGTCCAAGTGGTCGACACAACTTCTCCTATCCGAGCCGCACGCCACCACCTGGACCCGTTGGTGTTCCACCCCCACAAACACAAGGACAATATGGACCACAGCAAGCAAACTACGGAGCGCCACGCGGACATCAACAGCAGCCGGGGGTGAGTACTTTGCAGAACCTCAAGACAGCAGCTGTGGGAATTCATGTAAGTCTTTTCATGCTCTGGTAGATCGGACGACTACTGACACAAGCAATACAGGGCGTTGGAGAGACTCTCCGTGGCACGCTGAACTCTGGCATCGACAAGCACTTCGACAAGCGTCCCGAAACACTAGCCCATAACCAAGCCGTCCTGGATGCAGGCAGGGCGGAGATTCAGAGCGGGCATTTAAGCGATACGAGCAGGCAGGCTGGCGGAATCGGCAATCCTGTCAAGGGGATACTGCGAAAGAGAGGGGGCGACGGGCAGCTGAGGGTTGTGAATGAGTGATGGCGGATGGGGGGGGCATATAAGGGGAGGGCAGCATGTAGATATACCTTCCGATTGGGGGGGTTGTTCGAGGCGTTGGATGTTGCTAGCATTGCTTGCGTGATGGTTACAGTACAGTGGATTGGCGGTACATGTGGCCTGAAGATACCATGAGATTCTGACAGCTTGTCACTAAGTTCATCTGTTGAGCTCCCAGGGTGTCCCAGGGCTGCATGATGATTCATTTCGCTTGTGAAATGCAGGATATTTGGGGCAATATCTGGAGCAATCAACCTGATGCAGAGACTGAAGTACTGTATGTGAATGCCAAGACCCGCCGAGATGCCAAGGCTGGCGGCAAGAGAGCGCTCTGAGCGCAGGCCGGCAGTGCTTTCATCACATTCAGCGGTGTGCCTCAACTCTAAGTATCACAATCCAGCGATGGAAGAGTAAGCATTTGACATATGTCTCGGACCACTGCCCAAGAAGTGTTCAAGCTGGCGATGTGAGCGTCCTACAATCTGTATTGCTACAGGATGACCAGCATCAACCTCTCCTCAACTATCCCAAGTCACACACGTGCATGCCGCCTCCACGAAGTCTCTCCAAGCCATCGAGCGATCATGCTTTACGGCAGAGTGTGCAACCAACATGGAAAAAGCAACGACTCCCTGCCAAAGGATCAACCGGCACGTCTCAGCCCCGAAACATCCTAGCCTTTCGCTGGAGGTTGTCTCCGCCTCCCTACCGATTGGGCCACGATTGCCATACTTATGTATACCGCCTACCCATGTGTTTCATCCCGTTCGGCATCAGCCCCCTTATCGATAGCAGGCAAACCTGGACCGACAATAGATTGAAAGCTTGCTGGCATAAGGATGCACTTTACCTCGGGACCGTTGATAGGCCGGCTCACGCGCTATGACTAGACTAGCCGCCAATGACGCCCCCTTGGCTGATTCTTTTTACATCGTCACCTCACCTCCACTCTCCTGAAGTGTGCTTATTCTCCGCACTGAACAGTTCTTCTTTGTCTCTTATTGCCAGTGCATGATCTCTTTCCTTGTAATATAGTTTCTTTCGGCTTTGCGTGTTTGATTTGTGTTTTCCCCACTACGACCATGGCCGAATCATCCCATATCACTCGTGGCTTCGTATTTGCAGGAATGAGCTCCAAGATGGCATCTAGCAAACGAAAAGGCCTGGCTTTTCTCCCAGGTAACCGAGAAAGTGCCATCCGGAATCACTTCATTGCAATGTGCGGAGAATTTGCTGGAACCTTTTTGTTCCTGTTCTTCGCCTTCACCGGCACCCAAGTGGCCAACTCCCAGACTCAAGGATCAACTTCGACAACGATAGCTCAAGGATCTAACCCGGCTCAATTATTGTATATTAGTTTATGCTTTGGTTTCAGTCTGGCTGTCAATGCTTGGGTATTTTTCAGAATCAGTGGTGGATTGTTTAACCCTGCGGTGACCTTTGGCATGGTTATCGTGGGGGCTGTACCCCCTCTACGTGGTGCCTTAGTTGTGTTCTCCCAGATCGCAGGCGGTATCGCGTCTGCAGGAGTCGTCAGTGCTTTGTATCCCGGCCAGCTCAATGTACGGACGACGTTGGGGGCGGGGACGACCAAGACCCAGGGTCTCTTCATTGAGATGTTCCTGACAGCTGAGTTAGTGTTCACCATCTTTATGCTGGCTGCGGAGAAGCACAAGGGTACCTTCATTGCTCCCATCGGTATTGGACTTGCATTGTTCATTGCCGAGCTAAGTGGTATGCTGGCCAAGAAATGCTTTGAATTTTCTAATTCCAATAGGCGTATATTACACTGGTGGTGCATTGAACCCCGCTCGAGCCTTTGGTCCTGATGTGATCAACCACACCTTTGAGGACTATCATTGGGTAAGAGGACGCTCATCTCCGAGCACGATGCAATATGAATTGAACTTGAATGTAGATCTACTGGGTTGGCCCACTACTCGGCTCGCTTCTAGCATCCGGATTTTACAAGCTCATCAAAGCACTCGAATATGAAACTGCCAACCCGGGCCAGGATTTCGACGAGAACGAAACAAAGCTGTTCGACCCAGAGAGGGACGTCGACCGGCCTATGGTCAACCTTGTAGCCCCAGAAGAAGCAATCCCACAACCAGCGGGACAGTCGAGGCCTCCCAGTGGAGACACTCTCAGCGGCTACAAACGAGAAGAGATTCCCCTGCAGCAGATCAAGTCGAAATCATCAAAGTCTCAAACGCCGCCATTGAAAGGGGGCCGCAGAGGCTCTTCCCCTATGACTCCACTCGGCACCGGTTCGACTACTATCGGCGGTAGCCAAGGGACGTCTAGCCCTACGGACGACATTGTACACGGAGGTCCCCATTATAGCCAAACGGCCAACCAGCTCGATCCTCGCATTCATGGCAGCCTGCCGGAAACGTACCAAGCCGGGCCCAATGTCGAAGCTGGACAGAATGTTGCTCACGCTGGTCGTGCGTGATCTATCATGTACCACACTTTCACCATATTCTGAGATCTACCGAGTGAAAAGCGAGACTGATATTTGCATCTTGGATATTTGCATCTTGCGGCGAACATAGGCGTGTTAGTTGCGTTTTGTTGCTACGAAAGGCATTCGAGGAGCATAGCGAGGGGTTCTTTCGATCTGTCTACAAGCACATAAGCGCGGAGTTTGGACAATGAATAAGCCTGCGGACTTGGTCTTTGGGAAAACATATGAGCAATGTTTTATCATACATTGGTTTCTCCATCTCTTCACATTCAGCAATCGATGCTCAAAGCTGGAGCCTCACCGCCTCCTGCTCTTGCCGATTCTGAAACCGGAAATTCCCTCTCGGTGCCAAAATGTGAATTATCATCCGCTAAGATGTTAATCTGGCCAAATCGTGAGGTACTCTATCAACAAAGCCAATTTGCGGAACTTCATCATGGCAGAGCAAAAGATGGCTCCATATTGCCATTCTGATAGGGCTGGAAAGGCGCTAGTAGCTGATGTGACAGAAAACGGGCGCTAAGAGATAAGATTATGCACGCACTCGCAAATGACGTCGTGAATTGGCTTGTTGGCGACATCTGAGAAACATATTTTCAAGACTCACCACTATCACCCTACAAATCCACTGTCCTTCAACCCAAACTCCCCTTCACTTCCACGTCCCCACCGCGACCATGGCATCCCCCAACCTCCAAGAGATCCACGACTTTCTCTTCGAACTCGCCCTCAAAGCGGGCGACATGATCACGTCTGCTGATCCGGGCGTCGTGGACACGAAGAAGAATTGTACGTCTGCATTGTCGAAAAGGGGAACGTGGGATATGAATACTGATATAGGGTCATAAATCTAGCATCGGACCTAGTGACAGCAACAGACAAAGCTGTCGAAGACATGGTTTCCAGTTCGCTGAAATCGAAATATCCAGATTACTCGTACACCTCCGCATCCCTACTCCCTTCCATCCACCACCACTAACCACCAACACCCCCCTCCAGCTTCCTCGGCGAAGAGACCTCCACCTCCACAACCTCCGCCCTCACCCCCGCCCCAACCTTCATCGTCGACCCCATCGACGGCACCACAAACTTCGTCCACGCCCACCCCTACATCTCCATCTCCCTCGCCTTCGCCCACAACCTGCGCCCCCTCGTCGGCATCGTCTACAACCCTTTCACCCAACACCTCTACCACGCCATCCGTGGCCAAGGCGCCTTCCTCACCAGCCCCAGCATACCCACTTCGCACCCGCCCTTACCTTCATCTGGGGTGTCGAACGTCAAGGGCGTAGTGAGCGCGTATACGTGTATGCGGTTACCGCTGAGGACTCCAGCGCCGAGATTGGAAGGGTTGCAGACGGCGCTGGTGGCTGTGGAATGGGGTAATGAGCGCAGCGGGCATAATTGGGATGTCAAAACTCGCACTTTCCAGAATCTGGCGGGAGAGAAAGATCGCGTTGGAGACGATGGTGATGGTAAGGGAGGAGGAGTAAAAGGGGGAATGGTGCACTCGCTCCGCTCCCTCGGCAGCGCGGCACTGAACTGCTGCGCTGTGGCCCGAGGCGATCTGGACGCGTATTGGGAAGGTGGATGTTGGGCGTGGGACGTCGCTGCGGGCTGGGTCATTGTTGAGGAGAGCGGCGGACGGGTTGTGGGTGGGAATGAAGGGGAGTGGGAGCCTAGGGTTGACGGGCGGCGGTATTTGGTCGTGAGGGGGGCCGGGAAGGGGGGTGGGCAGGAGGGGTTTGTGAGGGAGTTTTGGGGGATGGTGGCGGGGAGGTTGGAATATTGAATACATGTTTATATTTGTGAAGTTTTCATCTCTTCAATATATGTCACTCTGTGTGTGGGATGGACGCTATTTCTTTTTACATAGTCCCCAATCATATCTCAGCAGGGGCATCTCTTTTCGACGTACGTAGTCTATAGATATGCAAATTTTACATATTCTACTGCCGTCCTATCCTAACCTATCCTATCCCCTCCCCTTTAAAATCCAAAAATCGTCCCTACTCTCACAAACTTTCACATCCACATCAATCAACGATACATGTCCTACATACTATCCTCCCCAATCCCCAACAACCCAACCCAAATCCAACCACCCCATTCAAAAGAGCAACTCAGCACAACCATACACCTTAGATACTGTCGGCAATTAGACACAAAGGGTAATCTATAAGTACTCAATACCAGCTAATAAGTAGAGGTAGAGGTAGTTACTAAGGAGAAGATAGTAGTACGGGAAAATCATCTATAAGAGAAGGTTTAAAGAGACGGCTCTAATAGATATTAATATACTAGCAGGCTGATAAGTTAGTTGATTCGTTGTAGTAGGTAGGATAGGTGTACTTATAGTAGTATAGAATAAGACATTCTAGGGACGTATATGTGATTTATTTAGTTGAATGTACGTATGATGATGATAGTGATAGCGATAGTGACGCGATGATATTGCAAGCAAATGTGTGTATAGCTTCATGTTGATAAAAGCCAAGTAGAATAGGTGTAGCTACCCCGCAAACGTGGCAAATGTGACTGTCCAGGGGGACTGTCCTGAATGGAGTTGACGAGACCAAGGGATGTAAAGGAGCTTACATAGAGGTTGGAACCTTAGCGTTGATGCATCATATGTCTGAGAAGCGTAGCTATTCCCTTGACGAGCCTGTTTCTGTTTAAGAAGGTCAAAACCCTTCATTATACTCTGTTCTACATCTGCTAGACGGCGCCTCCCTGATACAAGTTGTAGATTGATTCGTCCTACTTATGTACGGTGTCCGTGTCAGCCACTATATTCAAGATTTCTCAGCCTTAGACCTAGTTGGAAATTGCATGTTGATGGTAAATTGCATCACTTCCGTATTAAAGTAGATAAATCGTTACGTAAAGGGCGGGAGTGGACGAACTGGCTTAACCTGTTGAACAAAATGGGCCTTTTTCTCGCGTGTCTGCGCTACTGCCCCGTAGCTCGCTCGTTCCTTCGCTGCTTCAACGCTCGCTTAATTGTTTGTTTGGGTAAAGGAAGTAGTCAGTCGGTGGAAATTCTTGCGAGGCGAGAACGCTTGACTGGCTGTTTTCTTCGACCAGTATGGACTCGGCGTTTTGAAGATAACAGCAAGCCCGGCTTCATTCAGCTTCAGGAATCTGTGGTGAGTGACCCGCCGTTCCTCGCCCTTGCCGGATCCTGACACTTTTTGACTGATCTCACGGTCTTGTCCCCTCTTACAAAAGACAGATTACTGGGATTTGCAGGAATTGGCCGCATCAACGGGAATCGAGAAGGCTTGGCTGACAGCGCATTCTCGGTATCCTCTATCTATCCGAGTAGAGCTCACCCGGAATCCGTTGACGGAGTTACCTCTGAGTTGGGTGATACGCCTCTCTATAGTCGGAATGTTTGGGATCTCGGAAGAAGGAGATTTTTGGGTGAGTAGAAGAGGCGCCATATGTGGAACTTTCAGATACATAGCCGAGCTCAATTCCGAAAGTGGATCATCTAGCCTGACCAAAGATGGAACCTTCGATGATGTCTGCATTCCATCCTGGCTAAGACGGCGATATATGTACGTCTGAAGATACTCAAACGCGGGAGGATTCCTGGGTGCCCTCACTCAGTGACCTCTTCCTGACCTTCTGGACAAGCCCTGCTTCGTTCGATTGGCCGATTTCTGAACAAGCAAGCGTTAATATCTCAGCAATATCTCGTAGTTCTAGTTCTGCAACCCGACCCGAGGCCTTGTCCCATATCCTGGCAGGTAGTGGATTTTTGCTTGGCCGAATCCAAGGTAGAAAGCTGCCATGAAGCAAGCGCAATCTCCGAAAGTTGCGTCCATTAGACTCAGTCCTCCAAGAAATTGACATCATCCTCATCCCGGCGTGCTGTCATTATGTCAGTACATGCAAGACGAAACTGTGGTCCAAAGTCTATGTGTGATTCGCAAGGTGAGAGTGTTTTTTAATGGCTGTCAGAGAATGCACGCTTTCGAGACATTTCAAGTCCAAAACGCATTAATTCATGGAAGCAAGGCACTAAGGGCAACAACTTTGTGAAGGTAAATACCCTCCCACACGGTGCTATACTGAGCGCCATAAACCACCCTGTCTCTACTACTTTCTGTCGGAAGTTTAATGCTTCAGGCCAAAAAAATCTGCTGGAGCCATCTTATGCGACCGCGTTGTAGTATTCTAGGACTGGCGAGTATTCCCGGTTGCTGACATCCTGAGGAAGCGGTAAAGTGCTGACTCCGCTTATGGAAAGGCCGAGTATCGTCTTCAATTCACTAATAACCTCTGAAGCGCATTGTTAGTCTTAGTAGTCCGAGTCCTGGGTTTCCATTGCGGGCACACATACCATTTCTGCGAGCAAGCCATGCGGACATATTAAGGACAGAACGAGCCAAAGTAGCCGCGTCATGATCTTTAGACGACTGATGTTGAGAAAACCCAGATCCCCTCACGACCTTCGTGATCTTTTTTCTACCGTCAACAGGCCAAGTAGGCGTACGGGCGATTGCGGATACTCGAGAGAGGAAATATGGTTTGAATTTCAAGGCTGGAGACGCGAACTCCAGTGTCTGACCTCCGTCTTGCTCGTCTAGCGCCAAGTAGGGAACCTCTGATTCCGTCCATCTGCCAACAGTAGTTGGAAGTGACTTTGACGGTAATATCACGGTTTCTGCTTGCCCGTTTGGAGATTTTGTGCCTTCAGATGATCGAGGTGATTCTGGAGACTCTAGCATTGTTAGTGGAGATTGTGTCGAGTCCGTTAGATCTGGGAGAGATGATGGCGAATTGCACGGCAAACTGGAGGATACCTGGCCACGTGTGTTATTGTTGTCACCTGGGCTGGCTATCTCACTTGGAGATTCGAGAGGTCCAGTCGTTGAGAGAGCAGTTCCAACTAGCTGTTTGTCCGGACAAGGAGCCGATAACTCTGAAGATTTCAAGAGGAATCTATATGGTCGTACAGGAGGCGTATCTGGTATAGCGCATAGGTCTCTGGCAAGACTCGGATTTGAAAACTGCCCCGGATCCGGAGAACAAGGTGGGAGAGAAACTTCTACACCGCATCGCTTTCCAAGGTCGACAAAGATGACGTCGATTGGGGTGAAGAGCACTTGACCGTTGCTGTGAGCTTGTACTTGGCCCATAAGTTTGTTGCCATGCTGTCGAATCACCCAGGCCCCGGAATCTCCTGCAACTTGCGTGTATGGTATTTGATGGCCTTCTGAGCTCATGATCGCCCATTCATGTGTGACGAAAGAGTGTCTGCTCACGAGCATAGGTATGTTCACCACTCCACTTCTGTGGTCGCTTCCTTGGCCAACATAATGAATGGCGATTCCTGAATCAGCATCGCACGTCTCATAACAGATATCACCAGGTTGAATGGCGTGATTCTCTTCTTCTACGTATCTGTCTGCCATTGCGTCTTCATTGGATCGATATTTGTGTCGGTTTTCACCGGTTTGACTCTTTAGTTTACACAAAGACCAGTCCATGTAGTGTGTGAGCTTGGTCATGTTGTTCTCCAAGCGCAAGATACCTGCCAGGTGCCTTGGCATACTTACAGTCCTCGTTTCCGAGCTGCGCATGTCAAAAGTGCCGACAATATACTCATGAGGCGGCCTTGTGACTTGATCAAGGAGCTTTGTGACGACGTCGCTCTTCTTTTTTGCTTCATGTAGGTCAGGTGTGACTCTTTGATCACTGAGATTTTCTTCTGGAATATCTCGGTCACCGTAGGTTTTCTGCGCCAGCGAATTGATCGCGCTGTTCAGGTCTCGTTTGGTCTGCTTCAGAGCATCCTCCATCTGCTTAAGGTCGTATCTAGAAGGCGACGTGAGTGTGCCGCTGTCGTCATCGTCATCGATGTCCATGTTTGCTCGCTCCTGGGATTTATCCACGAAATGGCTGGATGTAAGCATGTATTTGTCCCCATCGATGAGAACGTAACCCCCCAAGGTAGCGACGACTTTCTTGGAGCACAAGAGCCCGAGCGATGCGCCCATTCCGGGCTTCGGATATGGGCGAACGAGATAAAACCTGCGTCGTTGGTGGTCTGCGACTTCTTCAGCATCATCGTTACCTTCCTCCTCTCTTCCTTTCAAATCTCTGACGCTACCCTGTGCAAAGAGGATCCAGATGGGCTGGTGACCTTCTTTATCGCAGATATCCCTCAACGAATCTTCGATAATTTTCTGAGCTGCCAGCGCTGGGACGTGAGGGCTTTCGATTTGGATGCATGGATGCGCTCTGATTTCAACTTGACCTCGACTTACCAGACTTGCTGAATAAGTCCCTCCAAGGGTTGGCGTCAGAATTTCCGGAAGAGCAGGGAGAATGCATTTGAACCACAGTCCGACCAGTAGTCGGTTCTCTTTTACTCTAATCGGAAAGATTCTCGCCCTTTCAGAATTGCTATTGGTACGAGCGCTCGAAGGATCAAGTGCGTATGCTCGAGAAGTTGAAGCCTCAGATTCGACGCCAGAATACGAAGTCAAATACTTCGCGCCCAAACGTATGGAAAATCTATCCAGGAGCGACTGCAACGAGGCCACTGCCTTCTTGATAGCTGGGTTTGGAAGACCTGTCAGGGTGATGGTCTCCTTTTCCGGATTGTAGGTAATGGGACTGGATGCGCATAGGTATTTTTCGTTTTCTCCTCGCAAGGTGATTACTATCTTCTGAAAATCTGATCTCAAGTAAGCTATGTGACTCTTTGGATTTAACGTTATCATCTACCTTGAGTTTCCCGAACGGCTAAGAATTCTGCAGGTTTACTGTTATTCAAAACAAGCTTGTGAAACGAGTTCTGGGTTTGGGGAGCCGCAGGAACCAGATTTTGGAGTGGGTATAATTTGTCACTGGCCTGGTCCATGTTTATTGCTTCATTGTAATAAGCGAAATCTTGGTTGGTGATGGCTCCGTTCGAGTCAGCGAAATAGTCCAGTGGTGGTACCCCAGCGCACCAGGCAAAATCTTGTGCGTCGATCGCAGGGCTCCAAATGGGATTTCGATCCCACAACACATTGTATTGCCAGCCTTCGATCGGTGCTATGCCAGCCAACGAGTTCGTTGTTGACACTGGGCTTGCACGCAATTCAGTGGATGGTGGCGCCAATTCTAGGGACTGAGAAGGAATGATATCGTGCTTGCCCCGTTTCGCTTTCGATTCTAAAGGTGATTTTGCCCTATGCTTGCTCGTCCCGGATTGGGAATTTTGCAATCTCCAGAACTCTGCCTTTTGATCACAGTCACATCTACTTCCTAGCGAGGGATGTCATTAGACTTTTGCTCTTCTCAAGCAATGATTTACTCACCCTTGGTTGTCTGACTCAGTGCTTCCGACGTGTAACCCGGATGTTCTTGTCTGAAGTGTTCAACAAGGCAGGAAGATGCGGTGAGCAGAGTGTAGCAGGCTCTTTCTGAACATTGGATCCCCAAAGTTTTACCCTCAGACTCGCGCTTCTCGTGTCGATTTCGCAAATGGTCCCGCACTTTGTCTTTCCGCGCTTTGCCTTCATACGTATGTCCCAAATTCTGACAACAACCACAGTACCACAGTGTTGCTCCTGAGTCATGCCTTTTCTCATGTCTTGTCAAATCCTTCTTGAGTTTGAAGCTGATATCCTGGCATCCCGGATACGAGCAGCGAAACTTTGGCTCTTCCGCATGAATCGCCCCATTATCCTGCAAGTCCGCGACCCTTGAGTTCGTCCTCTCGTACAACGCTGACGCCTGGAAGGTATCGTCGTAACCGCGAGCCTCGGCTATTGAACTATTCTAGTGCAGTATTAGCCTTGGGCAGCTTATGCATTGATGAAGATATAAGATGAGAGCGAAGCTTGACTTTTGAAGCGCGTAATTTCACTCACTGAAGTACGGTTCGATCCCAATGACGTATCCGTAGATGAAGTGCTTGCAGAGCGAGTGTAGTCAAGGACACAATCATGAGAGTCGTTTTCCATAGTTATAAGAGATCTTGAATTGAAAGCAGAATCCACGAAGCGCGCACTGGTCGAGTTGGGCTCTGTCACGGCTTCTTAAAGCAATCTCGTATAGGCAGCCGCAATAGATCAAGGGCTCAGGCATTGTCAGAGCCCTCAAGGTTCTTTGTGCTGGGTCACACGTATCACTTCGCAAAATCAGTAGCAAGCTAAGAAAAGGCGCCGTAAATTATGCCTAGTTCATGGGTACTTAGTTCCTTAGAGTCGGCTGAGTCGTCTTAACCAAATGATATACTTCCGCACCACACCCTCCTGTAACGATAGTGTCCATCTCGGCCATAAAGAGCAGTCGATTGGCTCCCACACCAATCCGTCGCCCCTATTTCGCGCCCTTGGAGCCCTAGACTTTCGGATGGAGGATTGACCGCTTGAGGAAGAGGTGGTAACGGAGATTCAATTGGACAGAATGTACTCTTAGTAGTATCAATAAACACATCGCTCTAATGTCAAGCGTTAGAAAGTCGTAACCTCATCGCTTGTTGGATACCCAGACAGAATTTTCACTTTCGATCTAAACTTGTATTCGGCCCCATCATCGATGGCGTACTTCAGCTGGAGCAATCTATTAATTCGTTTTGTTAGCAGAGTAGAGTTTCACCAAAAAGCTACATCATACTATCTCTAATAAGTTATGCTAGCACATCCTCTCGCGATATCTCGTTCTGTAAGCTACCCAAGGCAGGTCACTTTACCCGAGTATGGTCAACGTCATTGTTCACATGTGATTCCCAGGCATGCCATTCTTGTTTCATTATCTGTCGTCCAGTCTCAGCTTCCATGCCTTCAAACACTGTTGCGGGGCTTACGGATTGATAGGAACTAGGCTTTACACTTCTCCGTGCTCATCTGATAGACTTTGTATCCCTGGAATCGGCATGGATCAATAATAAGCGCCTCAATTAAAGATCTGAGAGTGTCAGCGATGTAGCTGATGAAGCCGGGAGTATACCCAGGATTCAGTGCGCAAGCTAGGTGGTGCTGAAGCTTGGTAGTTGAAGCAGAGTGTAAAGCTGTGACCCTGTAATAGGTGAAGGGGAGTTCCAATTTTCGGCCCTGGAAGGGCTCACCTGGCAGGGGCGCGTACCCAAAAGGGGCGTAACTCAAGTTTTCTATTCTCTTTACTTGATTACTTGGGTAAATGATAGGATTCCCAAGCTCTGGGTCCTTGCTAGATAGGGTGTTGTGAACGTGAATGGCCGCTATTCTGCTTACCAATGTAGAGGAGTTGTTCCAGTAGCCTTGTGTTCTAGCCCTATAGAACTAGGGCCGCGCCCGCTCTTGGTATGCGCCCCTTTTGTGTGAATCCTTCTAATCGGCGCCCCACCCCTAGTCGGTGTCGCTCCTAGGGGTGGGGCGGCGCAGGCATAGAAACTCCTGGCGTGGGCCCTTTCAAAAGGGGCGCCGCTTAGGCTGAGAAGGTTTCTCCGACTGACCCATTTCTGGCTTAATGCCTGACACCAGATGTGCGCCCTGATTCTTGGATAGTACGACAGCGGATGGCACAAACAGGCTCCATCGCACTTTTTAACAAACAGCTGACGTGGACTCGGACGCAATAGCCTCATTGTTACGCAAATGCACTGGCGATGTTGAGCCGGGCCTGTGTCCCATCGCCATGCAATCACCATCTTGGTACCGGTCCCAGTGAAACCGCATATCTTTCATAGAATAGCGGCCTTTTTGAGGCTATGCCAGGGGCTAGGTGCATTCTGCAGTCGAGCGATCTTATGGAAGGATATGCTCTTAGGATCTTAAAGGATTAAGCAACCAACTAAGCAACCAACCAACCACTATCTGCTCCAAATTTCCTGCAATGACGATAGTATCACAAGTCACTGCACCTTTCCCCATACAAGCAAGCGATGCACAGTCACTTCGACAGGAAAATATTGTGCACGGTGAAGGCATATAAGCGGTACGAACGTACTTCGTCAACGTGCCTTTGGAGGCTGTCGATGCGTAATGAAGATGCACTCTCTATTTCGGATGCCATTTCAGCATCGCCAAGGCAGAAGATGCATGTGGTACTTGATAGCACGAAGGGGAGAGATCATCTACATGGCGTCGAAGGCCTTCCGCAGATCTAGCAAACGCTAGACTCAGCATATGCAGTAGTTATGGCAGGATATAAGGCAGTTGTGTTCATGGAAGACGAAGGTTACACTATAAGCCAGCCCCTGGAAAGAAGTGAGAAGAAGGGGAGGTAGGTAAGTGTAACGGGCAATTATATTACATCGATCAAGTCCTTATTAGGCCGTGCTCTTGCCATGCATCGTTTTCATGTGAATCCGAGTAATCGCAAATGCCTCGAATCACAACGCACGGGAAGTCATTCATAAGCCCTGCCGCTTCCATCTCAAAACATAAGAGATCACGCTCTTCGATCACCCGATCTTGAGCAATTGCGTCTTTCATCAGTTTGTCCGCTGATGCAATAAGGCCATAATGCACCACCGGCTCGTCCGGATCAAGCTTACACCGTGTTCGTCGGAGTAGCGGCGGGGATGTACTATCACAACCGATCTCACACCCATCATCATCTCTACGGTGAGTATAGCTAGATTCGTATAGCCTGTCGTGTTCTGCGCCCAGGTGTTGGTAATTCCTTCGCAATCTTGGATTGTTGGTCATCATCAATCGAACCGACTCGGCGATATGACTGCCCGTCCTCTCGTGATCTGTGCTCAGCTTGGTTAACGCGGTCAAGAGGACCGTTGGTGGCAAGTTCACGGAACCCGTTCGCTCGAATTCTCGGTCTTGAACCGCCTTGGCAAAGTTGTAGGGATGCACATCACCCTCCTTCTCGACAGGATAGCCGATCACGACATCCCCAAGTCTGATATTGTGCTTGCCGCTGGGTGCCTCATCTCCGATGTCGACCATCAATTCGATCCGGATGGACTCGAAGCTGCGCAGCATGTCTCTAGCTACGCTGGCGGTGGAGCCGATATCGTACCTCCCTTTTGGAAGGCATGCGATGACGATGTTGTTATCGCCAATGCGATCGAGGGTGTAGGCGTTGTCGTCGTGAGGGGAATCGGTTGGTAGTAAAGGGTGCTCCTCGTCCAACAGCTCGCAGGCTGCATCGAACTCTATTTGTACCGCACAGATCTATCCCAACGTGTTGTCCTGGCGACGTATTCCTTGGCAGGTTTTTCACTATGTCCTCGTGAGGTGCGGCGCTGATGTTGAGGTGATGATCGATCGTGGTGCTTCTTAATCTTACAAATTTCTACTGATCGTCGTTTGGCAGCGTGGAGCCTTGATACGGAGAAGGGTGGGATGAGGCGACCTACATCTCCATTTTCTTGTCCTCTCCGACTAATGCCTTGGGGGTGCTTGTGCCCCAACTTGAGAATGCGCAAGCGTTCGTTGTAGAGTAAACATAAAGAACGAGACCTACATAGAAAATTAAAGTGAGTCATCTTCACCGCTTCCTTTGAACCCTTGACTGCTTCATCTATCACATCCATATCATCCAACCTCCTTGGTATGCCTGAACTTTGTCCTATGATTTAGAGAAAATACCACTCACGTTCTAGCTTGCACTCTTTTTCCTATCTCTGATATCCCCACTCTTCCACCATTCGTCGCTAATTCCCATTGTCAGCTCCAAAATCCTCGGAACCAAGAATTCTATCTATATACGCTCGAATGGAAAAGAAGGTGTATCACGCCATTGTGCTTGGCTTTGACTCCGCCGAACTCGCGTCCGAAAAAGCGCTCAATCAATGAGAGCATTGCCTACCAACTGAGTATCACCGTCGTTATCTTCGGCATCCACGCTCGACCGTGCATACTCGGCAGAATTGTCATTCGCAAACGTGGCAAAGGTAGTATTAGGTGCAGATGACTGGCTTGACATAGCCGTCCTGGTGGGGGCAACCACAACTACATTCCCCGACAGCCGCCTCAGGCCTGTATCATCGAGGCTGCCTTTACAGATGGCTTGCGTACGCCGTTCCTTACGTGTATATGTTAACACCTTGGCTAGTAGGTTTCGTGAAACCTAGCCACTCGTTACGGTGTTGGCAAACACATAACCGCTGTCTCGAAACCCACCTGTTCCCTCTCCGTCAGGTTCGGGCCCGTCCTTGCCCGCAAATTCTCTCAGTCGCTTGGTCTAATACCGTAAACCGCTTGAGGTCAATGTTCCCTAGTCACAGAGTGCTTGGCATATTCAGCAGGGACTCAATTCAGACTCACCAGGCTGCGGGTGTCGTGCTTGCACCGGAGGAGAATATCGACGAGTGGTTAGGCGGCAGGCAAGAGACCATTAGGGCACGTCCTCGAAGGGGAGCACGCCTGATTGCGTATCTGCTGCTGTTCCTTCCTTTGCACTCAACAATGCTGTGCCGCGGACGACAATCGGTAATGATACGGACATACGAGGAATTCCGCCGACGAAAATATGTAAGGTACAGGGGAAGTTGTAGCGAGAGACGTGATACGCTGGATCGCACCCTAAGAGAACGCGAGGGCGCGACAAGTGACACGACTGGCTTTGGAGGTCATGGAGCCACAGTTAGAGCCAGGTGGTGCTTTCATCTGTTCGACAATCTGATCAAGCAAGAGGCTTTGCATCCTTATCAGGCATAAAGAAAGACCAGAAACCGTGCAGTAGAAAGCTCGTCCAATGAAGCATGATATCCTTCTCATCCTTATCCAATTCTATTACGGCGCTCTGAAAAATCCTGGCAATGTTGATAAAACCACCAGCGGGCACAGTTCTGCTCTCCTTGAGAAACGATCGGTAGAAGGCTCCGGTAAAGTTCGCGCCAATCTGGTCGGGGATATTCCAAAGCGTAGAAACTGTCGAAGAGGCTCCAGAGTGTAGCAGAGCTGGGATGAGCCCCATGACTTCGTCGCCTGAGCCCACTCTGGCACGCCCTCCTGAACATGCTACGAGGCTGACATGGCAGCCCTTTGAAAGAGGGAGCGCAAACAGCTCGCGTGTTGTTAGCTTACCACTCTCACCTACCGTATCGCTGTCCGAGAAATTGATGTGATGCGCTCGAGGATCGGCCGCATCCCAACAAACATGGCTATGCACGTGGATAAGTCTCGAATTGGGCGCATGCTCGACGAATGTAGATTTGGTCGCTTGCTCATTCAGCCAAGCCATGGCGCCCAACTGTGCGGCGAGCATCTTGACCGAGTCGCGACCGTGGCCAAAAGCCTCGTTTCCTTCCCTGTCCGGAATCCCGTTCATAAGCAAGGGGCTCAGTGGCGCCATCGTCTCAGCAGAGAATTGCGAGTTCCAGTGACATACGCGAAGCAGAGAATGACTATGAATGAAAAGTACGGGATTCCTGTAGATAAAAGGCTCCCAGCCAAGAGATTCATCAGCAATTACTTCAATCGAATGAAGCGGTATACGGTGGAGTAGCGCTGTTGGGCAGAATATCATTATCTCCCCTGGCTGGGTTAAGTTCGTAAGAGGTTGCACCAGGCCAGAGATGTCACTGGTCAGCTTTGTGCATAGCCGGGAGGATGGACGGTCAAGGTATAAATCGACCCATTTCGCTGCCTGTTGAGGTGTTGTTCCGACTGCGGTGACGGTAGCAGTCGATCCCGATCTTTTGGTAAGCAGGAGAAATTCGCCATCATCCAGGATGCCAGAGACGTGGAACCAGTCGACAAAGACGAACGGCGTATTGGTCATTACAGATATCCTGTCAATGTCAGAAGAGTTCAACGGTTTACCATCTTTAAGGTCAAGGAATTCCCTCAGTAGCTTCTCCTTCCTCATGCTCAACTTGTGCAAGTCCAGCTCCTGCCGTAGAGCAAACCTCTCCCGTAATGGGGCCGCTTGTATCTTCTCTTGTAGCGAGATCATCCCTTCGTACAAAGGGCGACATATATCCGACAACATAATTTGACGGAGCAGAGCAGATGGGATGATCCCACCGATACCCGTTGTCATTGCAAGAGATCTGGCTTTCGAGCGCTGTACCCACTTCCAGATCTGTTCCCTGATGTCGTCATTCGGTTGCTCCTTGCCAGAATTGAGAAGTTGTACAGCTATTTGCGGGAGTCTCCAGCTATTCTGGAGAAGAGTTGCCCGCTCACGGTCCTCCAAGCCTTCAAAGTCGCTGGACCACGTAGATTCTTCGCGGCTGAGTGTGAAGAATGTATCCGCTTCTTCCAAGCATCGAAGACCTTCGTTTTGTAATGAAGCCAAGCCTGAATCTAGTACATTCCTCTCTGGTCGCCGCAACATCCAATGAATCTTTAACACGCAGAGCTCGGCCACCATCCGCCGCCTCATTGCTAGACATAACACTTCTCCTTGAGCCTTATAACCGCGAATCGACAGCCGACACTCGTCTAAGCCCCGATCGAGAGCCGATCCAACCTCGAAGGAATCGAAGTCCTCAGATTGGGTCACGTATTGCATACATTGATCGGCAATACTGCCCTGCCACCCAGGAGTCTGTCTCTCGACACATTCATTCACTCGAGGCGGCATTTCATCAACCATCGCAAGGCACCTCTCGATCTCAAGGAGCTTTATATTCAAGAGCACACGGGATTTGCACACGCTGTCTTTGCGGATCTCCTGTAGGACCAGCCGTAAGTGTTGTCGTCCGTTAAAGGGTGTTTCGGCCGAACGTGAAAGCCATAAATCGAGCGCAACAGCCCGCGTCTTCCATACGTCTGCATCGATGGGTACTGATTGAGAGTCCCTACGTTGCAGATACAGGAGGGCGAAGACATCGTCGGGGGACAACGAAACGAGCTTATCTATCACATCCACGTTCTTACCACCTTCAATGTCACCTAGTATGCTCAGCACCTCTTGCTCGCTGACTCTTTCCGTTTTGATATCAACTAACATCCATCGGAGGAAAACACGCACCGCTGTTACTTTTTTCGCATCCGAATTGCCAGCTACGTCATACCATTCCGTGTAAAAATTATCTTCTGCCAGATCCAGCGGAAAGTCCGATTCAGCTTTGGATTCAAACTTCGATGAAAGGTTTGTGGGGGCAGATTTAGGCTGTCGTACACCAACCAAACGCCCGATGGTCGTCGGAATAGAAGACTTTACTCTTTCTTCTTCTGCATCCGCCTGCGCTTCTCGTTCACGATCACCAAGTCGTTTATAGGCCAACTTACGCCAATGATTGATATTGCTAACCCCACTAGGCAGATCGAAGTCTTCGTACTTTTCTGCGAACCCGTCCAACCACTCCAGTGCCTTTCGAACATCGGCCACATTGTTGACCGAATCCATGAACTTCGTTCCATGATCAGACAACAATGTGCAGATATCTTCCAAGACATATTCCTGAAAATGTTCGCGTTCTAGGTGCAGGCTAAAAAAGAAAGACCTGTAGGGATCGGAGATTCCAGACATGTCGAGCGCATTCGCTGCTGCTATCGCATGACGATAGCATACAGACGTAGAGGTATGATGACAAGCTTTCATGACCTCTAGAAGTTTCACACTCTCGTCGAAGTACATGACAGGATCTTCATGAGCATTGTATTGTAATTGTAGGAGCTGGATATTAAGGTATAAGGACAGGCGGTCCTTGCTTGGATGTCCAGTAAGGGTGACCCAGACGTCCAACAGCTCCTCTGCCCTTCGAAATTCAGCTCTTCCCTTCTCTGCCGCTCGTTTCTCAAAGAACCCTTGCGCTAAATAGATGGTTAATTCAGCTTGAGCCCAGATGGCTCTGTCCTCTGGTAATGAGGTACACGTTTTGACGTGGTCCAAAACCGAGAGGGCAGCGTCAGCTCGCTCAATTGGCGGGAGACGGCTGCGCTCGACTTTGAACAACGCAAGAGCTTCGTTGAGCATTCCTCGTTCTAGCAGAGACACACGTAAGTCTGTCAGACCTTGCCATTCAACCTGCTCGTTTGTTGGTTTCGGGATCATGGCAGCCTCGCCTCCAACGTAATTCGACTCCAGAGTGACGTTCAGCACCAGCAGAACATATCTTCTCACAAAATTAACCTTCAGTATTAGTAAGCAGTAGAACTGAAGTCTTTGTAATTTGCCCACCAACCTATATCTGTATACTCGCTCAGTGGGTAATCCTGAAGCCATCCTTGAGCTCGACGTACTTCATCCAATGCAGGTCCTATGATTCCTTTGTGAAGAATTGCGCCGAAGGCACGCAACAGGGCCATCAACCGGTACTCGGCCATGTCAAGGGCCCCATCCTGGAGACACTCCGATCCTTTTGCCAAGGCCTCATCAAGTAACCTGTAGAGGAGGCCTGCTTTATATTGCTTGAGGGCCAATTCTGCTCTCGCAAGGACAACAACAGGTATGAGTCTCTGTGAGGCGAGAGCATCGTCGAAGATGCATTGTGCCTCTGTATAGGCACCTTGTTCCGTCAGCACAATAGCCCGCTCGAGGTGCCGGATCGCAGTGGTATCAACAGAGTGGTACAGCGAAGTGTTGAGGCCGTAGTAAGGCTGCATTATGCCTTACGCTTACGGTATTACAACGCTCCTCCGAGCTACGTTAAGCACGATGATCGGTATACCCACATGTTTGTCTTGACATTCCGTGCTGTGAAGACACTGATGAAATACTTATGAGATGCAGAACGGCAGAGTTACGTACTGTATATGCAACAGTAAGTGGGCGATGCATGCTATCACACCGCATATATGTGCTAAACCCAACTAGGTATAATTCCATGCTCGGACCTTCAATATGAGTCTGAAAGGGTATGTAGTACTATACGGAGTGTGCCTATCGAATGTCGCCAACATTTTCTGAGTCCTGAGTCGAGCTTCAGTGGGCCTGTAGAACTAGCGTGACAACGCTGGCAGCCCCTTCGAAACCCTTCCGGACTTGTCGAACCAGTGTCATTCGGAAACCCTCATTACCCTTGCTGCCTTCTTCAAAGGGTTGCTGTTACTCTAGTCAAAACAGAAGCGTCTTGAATCTGCTACAAGTCAGACTGCGCCTTACCTGGCTGCTTGAACGAAGCATGACGACATCCCAAGACAGCTCGACCAACACCACTACTCATGACCTCTCCTGGTGCATTCCCTTCGACATCGATCTTTCTGCCGATACTTCGACCAATTCCTTCCTGAGCTCACGCACCACAAACACAGCCGAAGAAGAGTCTATACCTCGCGAGATCATCGCCGAAGAAGTTCGCAGCACCCGTTTCCAAGCCGAGCTCGAGCGTCCTATCCGCATTGGTACATTCAACGGTCAGCTCGTGTTCCTGCTCTGCTTCAAGTTCTCCTTCCAGAGACTGTCTCATTGCTTTCTCAAGCGGATACAGATGGCGACTATCGGGGTCACCTTTGACGACGCTCCAAGCGATCTCACTGCGCCCAGCATACCCAATCCTAGCGTTGTCCGACATCATCCCATAGAATACCAAGGAGCTGTATCTACTGGCACCGTTTCCTACCATAACGAGGTCAATGCCCAATTGTCTTCCATTCCCAATGGTCCCACAATCGGTACCACCTTCTCAATGGATGGTAGCAGGCCTCGAGAAGGGCGACTGGTCGTGCACGGTGTAACTTCGGGTCGACGAGCACAGAACCGGATTACCTGGACCGTCGAGGAAGACGATGTTTTAAAATCGGGCATGCCGAGAGAGATGAAGATGGCTCTTGTCGTCAATATGAGGGAAGAGCGACGCTTCTCCGCCCATGTCATCGTCACAGCACATTATGCATTCAGTCGGGGTTTGATTGCGAAGATGATTCCAGTAATTGGAAAGAGTCATGATCCGTTGTATTTTGACCCCGCCGTGCTTCGAGATATAGCCCAGAAGCAGACGCAGACCGGGCTGGACGGACGACCTATCGCAGAGAACGTTGGCCGGATCGAGGGCATCGCCTTGAGCGAATACACTTCCTTTCCAGATCACTGAGAGAATTGAAGGGAGTCGGGACACAGAAAGCAAGGGCTACTTGGTGTATCGACGCTGTGCGTAATAGTTATCGTTGAACTGTTCAGAATTCCGAGCCTTACATAGAATAGCCCCGAGGATGTCAGGGCCCTTCTGCGCGGAAGGCTCGCCCGTCAAGGTTGCAATTACCTACATGTCCTCATGAAGCCACTATCCATACTAAGGTTCGAAATGAGTTCTCAATATATCTACTTCGTATTCAAGACTAGCGACGAAGAGATGGTTCTGGCGTTGCGCGGCATACCATGCACGGACACGTCAACACGGAACCCCTCCTCAACCAACCATCCATCAATGAACGCGACATGAGCCGAGAAATTCTCCCTTCATGGCCTCCCCAAATTGCGACATCAAGCTTCTCCTTGATCGCGACCCACAAACAGTACCAACAATATAGTGCCACGTCGGTCTCCAAACCACACTGCGCAAACCACACATCAGACATGATAGCGCCTCAATTGGTGGCCCCGGTCAACATCCCATGAGCTCACTTCATGAGCGTATTACCGTAAAGAGCGAGGGTGCGCGCTGGTCAAAGAACGTTGAGTATTCTACGGCACCTTTAGGCCCGCAGATGCACCATCTAGCGAGCTCGCCTTGAGACTCCTCACGCACCCACCCTCACTCCATCTTCTCCATGTCTTGATCGCTCTGCAAAGCGACGCACAAGGATGTGATGTTTCCCCATCATCGGATGCCCAAAACCCTTATTCTAATTACGGTTGTACAGCCGCCACGGCCCCCCAGTGGCTATCGATGGCTCCGCAGGCGGGTATAGGTCCATTAATTCCCCTCCCCTTACATACTGCATCCATTCCCCCCCTCCATTTCCCCCTCCAGAACCCCTTATCAATCACCGAGTATCGGTTTTACGCCTCCCATCTCATCTCATCTCATCTGCTCTCCCCGCGATGGAATTGGCGATTCATCACCGAGGCGTTCGATGTCTTGGGGAAGAGAGGATGGAGGAGCAAGGGTTCGAGGAGGGATGGGGGTTTTTGTGAAACATGCGGGTCTACGGGGGTTTGAGGATAGACATAATAAAGGTACTGCTGATTGCTATAGATGGTTCTAGCGTTAGGATTGGGATTGGGATGGCGTTTCTAGCTGGCACAGGCTGATGTGCATCGTTACAACATGAGTATAAATGCTTAATGACACGCTATGCTACGATGCTTGCTCGCTCGTACGTACGAATGTAGGATATATACATACATGCATACCCACTATTCTATTGACCGTCCTCGATCCGTACCCTCATAACATCGTCCGCTAGGTCTCCGCTCCCACTTCCACCCCCACTCCCACCCCCTTCTTGACCTTCAATAGTTGTAGTCCGCCTCCTAACCCTACCCGCACTCCTCAAACTCTCTTCCACCGACTTACCCAACCCTACGGCCGTAGTACCGCCCGGTGAGAATTTCCGAGAGTCATCTTCCGGGCTTGTGGGGGCTGGGGAGCGGGTAAGGAAGGAGGCGATTTCGGCGTCTGAAGTACCGGTTTGTGGGCTGGCGGGTGTGGTGGCTGAGGGGTGGTTATGGTCGGTATGGGTTTCGGGGATGGTGATATGGCCTCTGTCGCGCAGATCCGCAGGGTCCATGTCTTCGTCGTCGTCTGTGATGTCGAACATGGAATCTTCCCACTGCGCGGAGTCTTTCCTTATCGCATGTGGTCGATTGGTAGTGCTGCTCATGCTGCTACCTTCCGTGTTTGTGAGCTGGGACACGCTATCATTAACTTCTTTCAGCTCGCTATCGGTGCGCTTGATCTCTTGTCGTGAGCTTGTGTCGACTTCTTCGCCGTGCTCGCCTACGTTTTGTGACATTGGCTTCGCACGTTCCTCATTGGTTTCGTCGACGTCGGCGGTGGTAGCGGCGTACGTGTCGGCGAAATGTGTGTCGACTAGATGCTTGATGACAGGCCAGCCGTAAGCGTTGGAGAACATGCGTCGTACAACCATGTTGTTGTGCGCATCCGGTTCGAGTCGGACAAGTACCTTCCGCCATGATATATCATGATGGTAAGCTCTGGCGATCTTCTCTTCGACCTTCATGCCGCCCATGTCAGGGGTGTCAGTACTTTGGCCGTCATAGATGGTGTTGACTCGAGAAGGACCATTTCGCGATTCGCTGGAAAAGCTTCTCTTCAAGCTAGGCCTTCGTTTCTTCGTCGGTGGAGGTGGTATGTCTTCGGGATGGTACACGCGATCATGAAAGATAGTCCGTGGTCGGCCCTGGGGGTTGATAAGGAATTCCCTTGTCGGCAAAGGAGGATTCAGCACGTCTCCAGCGGCTTCGAAAATCGTCGTCTTGGGAGGGGCAAACACATTGTTAGGATCGTCCAGGATCGAGTCTCCCCGCACAGCACCTGGTCGTCTTCCAGGTGATGTACCCCTGGAAGAACCTTCAGAAGACATGCTCGTACCATCCTCTGCTTCTCCTTTAGTGGTCTGGCTTCTTTTGTATATTTTGGTATGCTTCGGCGAGTAATGGGGGCTCTTTGGCTGCTTAGTTTGGCTAGGTCTCAGAAAAGACAGTAAGCCTATCAAAGGGTTCGCAGGTTGCTGAGGGGAGGCATCCTTGGCTTTGGGAGCCTCGTAAACCTCGTTTTCGAATGATGTACCTTGGCCGCTGGAATCGGGCTTCTCTTTCCGGCTTTCATTTCCTTCGGCGGTAGTGTCATCCCTCACAGCGTTCGCGTCTGGCTGGGGTACTTCTACTCGCCCCTCCTCACCGCTCACATCTGAATGCGACCAAACTTCGCTGTCCTGCTCAGCGCTATTATGTCGGTTGGTTGATTTGTTGACACCATTAATCTCTGACCAGCCCCAACCAGCCATGGTACCAATCACACCATTTTCCCTCCTTGCTTTCTCCACTCGCTCCAATCCACTCCAATCAAGGAAGAGGAGACATGAGGTTCGGAGGGGTACGATGCCGTCATTGACTACATTCGAGTAGACCGTCCTGTTCCTGAATAGCTTCAAGACATGGTGCGTGTGACCCGTCGGTAGAATCCTCAACAGCGGCTTCGATCTAGGATCTGGCTGCGCGTGTGCTCGTTTGGCCGCATCCGAGCCAATGCCGCCGATCATGGCTCCCCATCCACTTCGAATCATGGTCGGAGCTCTCCAGCTTAGTCCAAGATCCTGACCAGTCCTTCCAACAAGCCCGAAATCGAGAGCAAACTTGACGTAGAAAGGATTTTCGTTGCTGAGGCCCAAGAAAGGCGCAGCCATGGCGACGAAATTAATAGGCTTGATTTCATTGAAGAAATTTGGGGAGTGCTTATGAATATAGGCGATGGCGTACGTCTGGGTTAGACCGCCCAAGGAATGCGAAATGAAGCTGATACTTGTGATTTTGTAAGCCAGATTGTTCGGTTCCTTCGCCGGACGGTGGATACTACTGTGGTTATGTGTGGCAGGCCCTCGTTGTAAGTCTGACTGCTTGTCACCAGTGAAGACCCTTGAGAGCTTCCTTGGGATCGATTTGTTCTTCTCAGGCTTATAAGGCTGATCTGGATAAGTCATTGCTAAAATCCACTTCGCAAGTCGCTTGCCAAGATACTGTATGCCTCGCTCCGTCCGAACTACATTCCTAGCAAAGCCTCGCACGATCACTTCCTCCTCGTCCTCGTCGGTCTCTACTGCTGGATCGAGATCGTCTTGGCCGCCCGAAAGTGGTGCTGTCGACGAGTCTGGCCCATCGCGCATTGGCTGTGTATTATTGTTCGTTGGTTGCTCAACACTGGGAGAAGACTTCGTTCTTTTCTCCTTTCTTTCTTCTGCCTTCCTATTCCTAGCGCTCTCGCGTGCCTCCTTTGCCGCTGCATCAATGCTCTCCTTTAGATACAGCATGTCAGAGCCTAGATTACTATGTAGTCCGTGCGTAAGCACAACAAGATGCACCCTTCTCCGCCTTTTCTTCTTGGGCATTTCCTTATCAACTGTGTTACTGCTGCTCGGTGCGCCTGCATCTTCGCTGGGAGGAAGGACATCCTGCTCGCCTGGGTCTGGATGATCCCTTATTTTGCCTCTGTCCTTTCCTTCGTCATCCCATTCTGGCAAGGCTGGTTTGTTCCATAAACTTTCGGTGTCGTCCACCACAAGGTTTACAGCTTGCGAGAACACACCTTTTGGCTGGGCGTTACCGTGACCGATTTTGCTTCTCTTGCTCTGCTGGTGATCCTGCAACTGCCCTGGTGTAGCGACGGCTTGCCCTGTCAAAGAAGAGAATCCAAGCTCCACGGACTTCTCATCGCGCCCCACCAATAGCTCGAAATGTACAGCTGCAGATGTAGAAAATATGACCTGTGACGAAATCTCCATTATCCACGAGAAACTTGGTGTAGAACCATCCGTCCGCCTCCTCACGTTTGCTTTCCCTGCAGTCTCCCGTATATCTTCCGGCACAGCCAGACGGCTCGTCCAGCTTCCTCCGGCCTTGAGGTTAGGCTCGAACTCTGGACAACCATCCTTGAACGATGCCCCAGCCTTGTGGTTTGGATCGAAGGTAGAGGGGTAGCAGGCAGTATACAATGTGTACGGACCGTGAAGGTATGCCGCTCTGAGCGGGATCGCAGATGTATTCTTGATTTTGACGAAGAGATGGGATGGAGAGGGAAGTATCCGGTCATGCGACGGAGTATATGTTAAAGTATATCTAGGAGTGGTCAGGCATTTTACACAGATGCGCAAATAGTCTAGGACCTACCGTACCACTTCTCCCACCCGGACGGAGCCAACCTGATGCACGAGGAGCATCTTTTGCAATGTTGGGCTTCAGCCAACAGCTTGTGTTTGTTCAAGACTTCCAGATCGAGAACCTTTTCCTGGCACGGTAGCCACCAATACGTACGTGGTGATACAAGCGTTGGGCCCATGAAACTGGCATATGGGGCAGGTTATCGGGCAGCTATGGCTATGTGGAAGGCGGAGCGGCTGTGCGGCGAGCTGATTGTTCTCGTCGCGTTGATTCCATCTTCGAATCCATCGATGCTTTGAACATGCATCTCTGAGATGATCATGAGTACGGCGCGTGTCCCGTGACAGTCGAGAGCTCACGCGGAGAGGAAAGTGATATGTTGTCGCTTCCATCACGGATTCACTTGTCTTGGCATAGGATTGACCGCTGACTAAGCAACTCGACTCTAATTCTTGGCATCACTCTGCATGTCAAGCTTGTCCACTTCGTAGCTTACCATCCTGCGCTTCGTTTCATCTTGGAACAGACAGCATAACGCTGAATAAATCTCCCACTATTGCTACTGAGCCCTCAACCTCATTTTGCTGGGTTGCTCCGCTCTGGCTGATATGGAATAGTTACTCGCCAGACTCATCTTTCGCTGTCCTCCTTATCCGTCTTTGCTAATTCCATGTTTGATTAGCGGAGAACAATCATTTCATGTCATGCTTCCCACTCCTTCGCGCATTGCAGCTTCCGTCCGAGGGTCCTTGTCTTCCCCGGAGTCATTACCTGGTGGTAGATCTCGACCGGGACGAGTGCTGTCCCAGATTTTTCTGGCGCCTAGACCAGTCCTGCTGTTTTTGAAGACTTGAGGGATTGACTGATTATCGCACTGTTTGTCAAGAGCACCCAGTCCCATACCCTCGCTCCAACCCATCTTCTCCATCATTGCGCGCCCTTTGTTGTCTGGGCCCAGCGCTGGAGCTTTGCCCCCAACCACATCGCCTTCTTTGATGAAAAGAGCAGCGTTCGGTTGCTTCCTTGAGTGCCTTCGCTCCGTCGCGTTGTCGTGTTTCTTGTCCTGCGTTTGTGAAATCGCTCCTCGATTCGCAGTAGGTTTCTCCCGACGTGGGTATCTCAAAGCGCGAGGTACCACTACTGGCTGTGAGGGGGAATCTGCCTCTTTCTGTGCTCTACCCATAGAGCTTTGCCTTGTCATGTATCTCTTTTGGGACGTCGCATCATTTGCATCAGCCGCTGGTTCTCCCCCTACCTCTTTCCTTTCGTTCTCGACTACACCGTGCAATTCAACGATAAGTCTATTCTTAGACTTTAATTCGTTCCCGCCATCAACGTCCTTCCAATGGCGTAACCACTGACCGATATTCGGGGGCTTTAAAGTCCTGCACTTCGGACTCTTGCAATTCTCCCCTCTAGCATGAGATGGTGAATCGAATAAAGGTGGTAAGGGTCCACCTAACCACAGAAGCCTCAAAGTGACACGACCTGGTTTCGGGCTCAGATGCTGGAAACGTTCAAGGATAGAGTCTTTGATCGAATCAAGATCTTCCATCAACGCTACCATCATGACGCAATCTTTCTCAGTACCCAAGTTGTGATCTCGATAACGGATGTGGCCATTGACTTCGAGGGTACGACTTTCAGAGTACTCTAGATTCTTTGTTGCGGCTGCCCCTTTGGTGAAAAAACGCATCTTAGGACGGTCAGGTAGGGTTGGTTCCTCCATCTCGGGTTCGATGTTGTGGCACACGAACAATATAAACGGTGACCCTCGTATAGAAGCCGCTGATGATCATGGAATAGCAGAGGACTCGGATGCACGAAGGTGTCTTGCGTAAACAACAGGAAAGATTCTATGGTGTTCCATGCCTGAAGTGATCAGTGTCGCAAACTGAGAATTGAACTGGAAATATAGCCCCGGTGTTCACCACCATCTCCAACTAACAACACAACGTTGCATCTAGACTCAATCCATTTGACAGAGATCTGAGACAGATGAAATATATGGGAATATATCGTATCAACCACTTACGATAAGTCCTTTGGCTAAGGATCTAGCGTCCTCGACCTTTGCAGAGACAGACCAGATCACGATGCAATGATTGGTGGCCTCTCCCGGCACTTCGAAACTAGCGCCATCACTTAATCCAGCCTCATAGCTTGGCGTGACAGAATCAGATACCTGAAGAAAAGGGGATGATTTGTCTTGTCGTCGTCTGATATTGTTGCTACTATGGGGGTTGCTAAAGAGTAGGAAGAATAGGGGTATTTCCCTCCGTGCCTCCCTAAATACATCCTTCCAACGCTAGTCTAATTACCCCTCATCACCTGACAAGCCTTATCACATTTCCTCGAAGCCTTTCCACCATCATCAAAACAACGAGCCACATAAAACACAGCACTACTACAGCCATGTCCGTCAGATCAGAATCCCGCATCCTACAACGAACAACTAGTATCGCGGACACGCATAAAGTATACTATACGACAAGCTAATTAGGGATTCATGTCAGGAAGTGTGGTTGAAACGCACCAGGAAGTTCTCATCTCACAACGACTTTCGCGGATTCGAAAAACTACTTTTGACTTAGATGATCTATAGGGTCGTTAATGGCATAGTTTTGGAATGCTACGTACGGAAGCGATATCACGAAGGCGTGACCTACCTTAAATGCTCGTGATCTATCCTATATGCAGAACCTCATTCCTCTTATGTCTTAGGGGTTGAGGATACTAAAAGAACGTCAAGGATCGGATGTCTCCTCATATGGTTGAACCATAATCATCAATTTATCGAAAATGTGATACTTAAGGTAGCCAAGAGCAAGTCCTTCGAAAGCATCTCTCCACAAAAAAGCAAACAACACCAACTTCAACCTATCCAATCAAGAACCCTCCACCCTATGTTGTAACAAAAGTACGAACTGTTAAGAGTGAGGATTGAAGTATGGACGTAGGAATGTGACTGTGACATATCATCTGTAAGGTGGGGTTATTCTATGATTTGGGTGCACAGGTTCTTGAAGCGAACTTGATGTTGTATGAAGGAGCTGAGGGGGGTAGAGGGATGGAAGGCTAGGAGGGGTGTGGTGATGGGGGAATCTGAAGATGTCTGGGGATTGGAGGTTGGGGTTTGGGGTTTGGGGTTTGGAAGGAAGGTGGAGGGGATATTAGAGGGTATATGGGTAGTATTGGTTTAGCAGAAATCACAGAGAGTAGACGCAGTAGTAAATCATAGGGAGAAGTCGTTGTCGTTTTTCAACACCCATCTTCCACCAAGTACTGAATTAATGATCATGCACTAAAGACGCTGCTGCAATCACTACGTCGCCCTCTTTCCCCGTTTACGTTTCCTCCTCCCAGTATAAGCACGTTCATCATTCTGACCATCCATACCACCCACCAATCCCCCTTGGCTAATGTCATCTTGTATCGTATTTGCCAGAGAATTTAACATCTCATCGACATCTATATCTACCGTTCGAGCAGACAGCTCACAGCGACTAGGCATCAGGATCTCCAATAGAGGTAGGTCATTTAGGTCATCCTGCAAGCCTATCAAGGTCTGCATGACTGATGTTGCAATCTCGTCACTTGGGTCAAATGGTAATACAGAACCGAGGATCTGCTGTGTTATGCGGAGGGAGTAGAGAGTCGCTTCTATCTGGGCGCAGAGATGAATATCATCCCACGTTATCCGGCCTCCCATCTTGCCTGTGAGAGCTGTGATCATTGCGTCTCGTGACGGTGGAGTCCGAGCTGTATCGAGATACCAGTGGTAGACTTCCGCAAGAGCGTAGATCCTCCAGATCAGAGCTTTCGGCAAGTCGGAGAAGATGGTCATGAATTTCTGCAGTCTGATGCGAAGACTTCTGGCGTGCTTTAGGATTCCCATATCTGACAGTAAATCGATCGAAGTCGGCAAGATCCTCTGACCTTTACGGCCGTATTCGAGGACTTGTTGTCCTTGCATTTTAGATGGAAATGTGCAGCATGAATATGCGAATAGGCGCTGGGAGATTGATGCAGCGAATGCAGAAGTTCGGGTTGGGTCTTCGATCATGACGGGTAGGTAGGTTGAAGCACTTTGCTTGTCAGATTGTAGGATGAATCCCGATATGCGGGGATCGAGGAAAGGGGTTTGAGTTCGGACGCGGGTCAGGATCTCCTGGTGGAACATGCGGGATTCGAAGGCTGCAGGTTCGACTAGGTACTCGCCTAGAGTCTGCTGATATTGTGCTCCACTCAATTTGATATGCTGGGCTTCATGTACAGCTTTCTGAAAGGAAATTTGTGCATTCTCTTTGAGCACATATGCTAAGGGTTTGAGGTCCTCCAGACCGAGTGACCGAGCAACATCTCGTGGGTTTATGACAGTGGTCTGAGCAGCAACACAAACCTTTGCAGGACCGACGTTGCTATGAGTGATGAATTCCAGGCCATTGAGTGACCCAACCGTTCCATCAGACCCAAGATCGTATATCAGTAGGTCCGAGTCGTTAGTCAGTATTGTAGCACCACTTAGACGTGCTTTTGCTGCACAATACGCATCTGCCTCACCAGGGACGACTTCGACAATATTGACACATTTGCTACTTGCGATAGCTTCGAGGACTGCGGCGACGAAGAAAGGGGCAGCTGGAAGGCTGCGCAAGTTTGCTTGGGACTGATCTGATTTCAGTATGTAAGAGGCTGTGAAGCTCTGGGTTTGATGGGCTTGATCAACATTCGAGAAGCCGTCTAGATGAAGTGAGTGAAAAGATGATAGTCTCACGACCTGGTTCTCCAGGCGTGCTATCCGAGTGTCTATTTTGTTAGGCGGTAGAAAGCCATCAAAGAAAATCTTTTCGCTGTTTGCACGAGGCCATCAGTCGAACCACGTACAATTGGGTCCTGGTCGTACATTATAACACCACACTCTTCGAGCTGAGATAGAACAGCCAGTGCTGCTTGCTCCACTTCATTGTAGGTTGGTATTGCTGCTAATGCACTGAGATGATCCGCCTTATGTGCTGTCAGTCTATCGTAGATGGTGTATGCAAACGCTGGTCCATCAATGATGACTTTGTTGCTTCGGCTGGTGATCGGCGACGAGTGTTGCTGGAAACCTGGCTCATCGCAGCCCAAGATGGTGGTAATTGTATAAGGCGCGATGTAGGAGGTAAGACGGGGAATGCCCATCGAACAGAGGGTGGTAAGTATTTGGTCTCTGTAGGTTTTTGACACCTGATATTACAGTAGACTAGGTTCGCCTAAAGGTGGGTTACTATATAGTACAGTATTAACACACTGACTACTGATTAGCCTTTTGGTCCAGTGGGGTCTTCTCGATAATCATTACATTGGGCATCATCATAGGAGTGAAGCTTGGCAAGTTCTATGATTACTGAAGGTAGGGTAAGCGCTCAAAGCCACGCATTTCAGACATGATATTACAGGATGATGTCTACGATCAGATAAGGCCTATATGACCAGAAGAGTGTCTCATGTGCAAAGAAAGTGACGAAGCGTCCTCATCCTAGCCCAAATGTAATGTCAAATGCGCCTAACATCGAGTCCCCAACCTTTTAACCATAGTCTCATCGAGGTAACTCCGGTCGTCCAATGATGTACACCCTCTCGGCCCGGGAAAGAATCGAAGCGCTTTTTCCTACACGTTCTCATGGAACATGCTCCGCCTCTCCGTGGGACTGTCATCGTGTGTCCCACCACTACCCTGCTTTGCATGCCCCTTCGCTGCACCCTCCTCGTGCGGTCTTGGACTGACCCCCCTCAATTCGCTTCTTTCCGCCTCGTCTCCAAACGGATCATCCCCCATTTCCTCATCGTACCGCTCGTCGAGTCCTTTTGGATCGCCTCCGATGTAAGGGCTCTGGTTCCGGCTCAGACTTCGGCCTCGAGCTCTCTCCTCACCGTAATCTGGCAATGCCTGTGCTTGCCCTCCGTAGCCGCTCCCGCCGTATGGTCCGTTACCCGGTGGTCTCAGTCCTAATTCTTGCTCTTCGTAGTACCCGCCTCCGGCTCCATAGCCATCTGCTTCGGCGCCTACCCTCGCATCCCAAGCCTCATCAGGATCCAATCCCCTCCTTGTGCTAGCTCCAAGCGGCTGCTCGTATGCTCCACTTCTGGATCCCGTAGGCTTGAGCGACTGGAACTTTCTCTTCGTCCAGCCAACGATGCCTGAAGGCGCGGGGTAATTGTCCGTATGCCGATCTTGATGTGCGAAAGGATTGTATGATGAGAGTGGTGGAGGAGGGAGGCCGTTCTGCTTCGCGCGAAATCGAGAGTAGAAGATGTAACCAGCTGCGCATATGAGAATAAAGAGGATGATACCGAGAATGAACCAGCCCCAGCCAGACATGCTGGCTCTATAGAGCTCTGTAGGGTAAGACTATGAATTGGTTGAGAGCATCATATGGAAGCAATGAAGTTGATGCGGGTCGCAATGGATCCTGTATATAGTTTAGAGTGGGTTGACGTTGGATCGAGACAAGCGGCTGACTTCGATACGAGCGTCTTCAATCAGCTTTTAGCGTGTTCAAGACCTTTGAGATTCCTTGGCACGAAGATGTCCTTCAATATCACTGCGGCTCCATTCAGTGGTCGACTATTTCATCTTCTGCCACTAGGTATGTGTCGAGTATATATTTGTGGAATTCAATATCAACGAGTCAAGGTATTCCTGGAGCAATTGAACCTTATGTAAGTAAATCTATTCTACATGAGAATGGTGCCGCCAGTGCCCAAGAGTCTTGCACACGCTAGGACAGGGATCAATTGCTCGGCTAAACATCGGCCATTGAGCGTGATCTTACCGCGATACAGGCTTCATATGTCGTGCAGTAGCATCCCCTCCCTTTCCAATCGCTATGTCTCACGCGAATATTACCAACGTGGGTACTTTTCGAGACAGGAAAGTTGAGTTCAGCTACGACCCAGATTTTAATGGGGGTACCCTGACTATTTCCGGTGAAGACTACGCTGAGTCCATAAGCAACAACAACATAGTTGGGGTGATTGATCGTTCATCCAAAGACGATGCGGCAGATCGTAGTCGACAGATCTTGCATATTTCCAATGCCAGTGAGTCGACACTGGACTCACCTGGAAAGGAGTGCAAATTTGAAAGCATCAGAGCCACAAATCTTCCACAAGCCTTTGTTGATGCCAATTCAATCTCTCCTAGGACAAACAGCTTATCCCCACCGAGAAGCGATACACCTGTTCATTCTTCTTTGTTTGTCATTGTCTCCACCCTCTCCGGTACTGGAGGCGCACAGCAATACTTTGACGAAGTCATCAAGCCAACTCTTGCCGCCATTGATATCCCAGAATCTGCGTATCACGTCGAGAGAACGTCCTCAAATTCCAGTGTCTTGGATTTCACTGGTCGGGTACTCCGGGAACGAGCTGATGCGGGAATTCGTCAGACCATTCTTCTTCTATCAGGAGATGGCGGCATCGTTGATATAGTCAATGTTTTGTCCTCTGGCCAAAGAAGTGATCGATACGTGAAACCAGCGATAGGGCTTGTGGCCATGGGCACTGGCAATGCATTCGCTAACTCTACAGGCTTAAACAAGGACTCGACCCGAGGTCTTCGTCACTTCCTTAGGGGTGGACCTCACAGAATCCCTACTTTCACCGCAACCTTCTCATCAGGTTCGGAGCTTCTAGTCGACGAAGGCAGAAGAACGGAGCCCTTGACTCTCGTGAAGGGGGGCACTGGCGTCATCTACGGCGCTGTAGTCTGCAGCTGGGCTCTGCATGCTTCTCTCGTGGCCGACAGCGACACCACAGAGCTTCGCAAGCATGGCAGTCAACGCTTCCAAATGGCGGCCAAAGAACTCCTGACGCCCGCCGATGGCTCCCCGCCACACGCTTACAAAGGAAAGATAACCCTGTATAAACAAGATGATTCAGGTCACGAAAAACAACAAGTACTGGATTCGCACGAACACATGTACATCCTCGCAACAATGGTCTCGAACCTAGAAGAAAAGCTCACCATCTCCCCCCACTCAAAGCCCCTAGATGGCCAGATCCGCCTCCTGCACTTCGCCCCAACCTCCAGCGCCGAGGTGATGCGCATCTTGGGCTTGGCGTTTCAAGACGGACAGCACATTACCGATGAGGCCGTAGGCTACGACGACATCGTGGGTATGCGAATCGACTTCGATGAAGCGGATGGCCGCTGGCGGCGTGTATGCGTGGACGGTAAGATCGTTCGGGTGGGCGAAGGTGGATGGGTGGAGGTGAGGAAGAATGATCTGGATGTGGTGGATATTATTGCGGACTTGAGATCGTGACTGGTAACTATGAGTTTATGAGATACGGATTCAATCTATAGAAAGCGTGCTTTGAATGAGCCTTCAACTTAACCACAGTGTCGCCGTTCTATTCGTACCTATGAACCTGATATCTCCGCTTGAGATTCACTGATTGGGCCCCGTCTCCCCACAATTGACCAAACTACCATAAGTACGCCTCAAAATAACCTATCCCAAGCTATATACATATATCAACACCCACAAATCTATCCCCATGCAATTCTAGATTACGAACAGCAATATTCTTACTATGCAAGCCTCCAACGCCATACGATATACAAACAGGCCACTCGCGAACGAGGAAGTTTTTTATATGCTGGTGTGTCTCTACTCTAAATTCAACATAAAAAATGCCCGAATTGGGCATTCAAAAATGGCCTGCGTATCCACGAACGCTACCTAATGCCCATCAATAGAACAGACTGCAGAAAAGGGAGAGAGAGCCTCGGGCGAATAAGCTGATACATAGCAGACTCTTGGCGGGTATCTATCCATCCATGGCCATACGTACATAATTCCCAACCCCCAACATCAACAACAAACAACCCACCATCAAACCCTTGCACTTCTCAAAAACCCCACAACCCCCCCACAAAACCCCACAAGATCACCCACCCTCTTCCCCTCCCCCACCTGCCACCCCCTCCACTCCACCAACGCCATCCTCAGCTCCTCATTCGCCGGCACGCTCTCGCCGTGAATCCGCAAAAACACCGCCATCCACGCCTGCACAAGCTCATAGTCTCGTTTCTGCCGCAGCCGATGCGTGAGCGCCGCCACGAAAGAGGATAGCTCGTCTGGATCGAGGACGCGGATGGCGATGTCGGCTGCGGAGGGGGAGAGGGTTTTGAGATGTTCGATGAAAGGGTCGTAGTCGGCTGATGAGGCACTGGTGTGGAGGGTGGTGGTGAAGAGGGTGGCGGTGCCGGTGCGGTCCATTTTGGTGATCCGGGAGCGTTCGGTGGGGTTTAGTTGGGTTTGTTGTTCTTCTTCTGGGAGGAGGGGCTGAGACTGTTTGGTGGTTTCGAGGGAGGGGAGGAAGAAAGGGGCTTTTTCGGGTGCTTTGGGGGGTTCTTTGGGCTTGTTGCGCTGGCGGATGGTGTCGAGGTGGAGAAGAGTTTGCCAGCGGGACTTGGGTACGATGCTAAGGGTGAGCATGTCGAGGCTCAATTGATCGGTCGATGTGAGGGTACTGTAAGGCGCACTGTCGTCTTCTTCCTCTGATCCATCCTCTTCGAAAGCAGCGTCGATGAGACCTTGGCCGCCTTCTCCGGATGAAGTGGGAGCGATCGCGGGGGCTATCTCGTCGGCCTGTATGAGCCGCGTGGGCACATGCGTGAATAGTGTTCGGTTGTTCCAGATGTTGATACCTACGCTATCAGCATGTGCTGTAGCCAGATATTCTCCGCTGTCTGAGAATGCAAGAGAGGTGCATGGACTCTCAACGCGTACGGCATTGATGAGATGTCCGGTAGGTAAATCCCAAACGCGGATCACAGAGTCCATCGAAGCAGCTATTATCCATCTTCCGTCATTCGAAAAGCAGAAGTCGCTGATCTGGCCAAGGCATCCCCAAAGCTCTCTCACAAGTTTCTTAGTTTCAATATCCACTACTCGTATGGATAAGTCGTCGCAGCTCAGTGCCACGAGGTCACTTGGTCTGTGGTATTGGGATGATATGATGGCAGTCATTGGGAACCAGTCGATCTCGTCCTGTAGACATCCTGTCAAGAAGTCCCAGAATTTGACCTTTCCGTCCAAACTGCAGCTTATCATGATTCTGTTCAGGCTATCCACCATAAGACCAGTCACAGGCTTCTTGTTCCTGCCTTCACCGGGCGCATATTTTCTCGATTTGTTACCATCATTGACAGCATGGCTCATTTTCAGCTTTCTGGCTTGTGCAGGAGTCAACGACGAGGGAAACTTTTGGCGGAGGATTCCGGACTGAAGATTGAACATTGATATACTTCCACCAGCCGAGCCAACAAGCGCAAACGTGCCACACGGGGTGATTGCCACGGATGTGACCTCTGTGCCATCACCACTTTCGAATGCCCATCTGCCGGCCTTTTTCCTCCCCCAAAACCAGGTCCGTGCGTGCTTGTCTCCACGATGGCCTGTCACTACGCTCTCCCAGCCCGTAGCACTACTTTCCGTTGCATCAGTTGTTCCTTTTTTATTAGAAGCATTTGTCCACACAGAACCACCACCACTTGTCGCACCCATACCCCCATCGCGATTAAGCGAGCAAGCCATGCATGTGATCTCGGGTGCTTTCAGATCCTTTAGAGTAGTAGATCCCTCCTTCTCTAAATTCTCACCTAGTAAACCAAGCTTCTTTGCCTTTTTGCGTACATTGCCTTGACTTAATTCAGTGCTCTGGCCGTCCCGCCGCAGACTCCAACCCCACAAGCTTTGGTCTCTACCTGCGCTCATAAGCCATTTACCGCTTGTATCTGCGTCGGCCGAATTGGAAGGTACGAAGCCTAGGCGGGTGACAGGCGCAGCATGCCCACAACGGGAGTGCAAGATGCGAGGAGTGGCCGATAATGAGTTTGCGTCGAAGATCCATGATTTCAAAGCATTGTCGCATCCGCTTGTGATCATGACATCTTGACCTGGGAGGAACTGGACTTTGTTGACGCCACCAGCATCTCCACTCCGGGATGGGTGATTATGAGCTCCTCGCAGAACGCCACTGACACGACCGCCGTTGTTAAGGTCCCAAAAAGTCACATCTCCGCTGCTTATTCCCGTCGTTGCCATCACACCAGGTATATCCCCTCCTTCTCCTGCACCCAATCCGTCCGTTCGGAACGATATTGAGGTTATGACGGAAGTGGAAGATCCTTTAGCATTGAAACTCAGTACACTCTTGTCCGTTCGAATATTGTGCAACACAATAGATCCGTCAGCACGAGCGACTGCGACCACAGAAAGCGCAGGGGTCGGCTCCACAGCAGTGACCGCTCCCGATTGTGGCCTTGGAGGTAGTATCGTGTAGATCAGCTTGCCTGTGCTCAGATTCCAGATATCAAGACTTCCATCAATCTTGCCCACCATCAGCTTATTCAAATAAGTTGGCATATTGCACATTCCGCCTGCAAGTATGCTGCCATGAGTCACTCTTTCTGCTACCGTAGGTTTTAGAGTAGTGTAGTGCTCGTATGTTGCGGACTTCCAGACCTCTATTCGTGTCGAACAGTAGCCTACTATCCAAGAGCCAAATACTGCGATCTGCGTTATGCGTTCTGATAGTTCGCTTGGTTTCTCCAGCTCGCCCACCAATTTTCCCCTCTTGAATATCCATACCCCAACATCGCTAGCGTCTCCTCCCCATGCTGCAAACACCCGATCCTTCCAAGCAACAGTAGACGTGATATCGCCGGGCATCTGAGGTCGCGTAACGAAGACCAGGTTCAGGCCCTTCAGGAGGTCGTAGGTATGAAGGCATCTTCCAACGGACGTCGTAATCTGGAAGGTGGTTTTGCCGAGGGGAAGAGAGGTAAATGGTATTGTAGTAGATGAGACAAGGCCTATGGTCTGTTGTGGTCGAGTTAGCTCTTGCTTTTGATAAGACAGAGCACGAGTACATGCCCTGAATGGCGCGAAGATCCTCGATGTCGGGCGCTTTTTGTGAACGTTGTCGTGGGTAAGTTTTTTCCGCTTCACTATTGCATTCTCTACAGGGGTATCCTCATAGTCTCGTGACATGATGTATTCGTATAAGTTTGATATGAAATTCGTGGTCTTATGCAGGCGCTACAGGAATTTTTTATTGTTTCATGCACGTTGACGTCTTTCGGAGCAGGATGTGGGGGAATCTCCTGTTCGCGTCCATCCTTGTCAATTAACAACAACAGATCAGTCCCTTCAACCACACCTCTGTGTGCAGAGGTCGTTGGATCTCACCGAGGAGAGATCGAGCATGACGGAGACTGTCGGTTGACAGGATGGTCTATGCGAATAATCCTCTTCCTGCTGCGGGGATGCGAGATCGAAACCCCCTCAGCGGAATGGTTAAGAATACGGGTAAGATCTTGTGATGGTGTCTATGTCACGCACCACAAGCAAGGATAGTGCTGCCATCCAACAGAAATCTCAAGCTGGGGCGCCGAGTGGCGACATGCAAGATCTAGCCGCAGCAGAAATGTCTTGCCCGCCATCTCCCACTGATGCTAAAGATTCTACCCGCCCACTGGCAGCTATCGGTCGCGTTCCATCTCACTCGTTGCTTCCAGCTTCCCAGTATGCTGCTGTACCAAGCAGGAAGAGCCGGTTCGCTGACATTGGGACAATTGGGGGAAACATAGGAAGAGCTAGCATATCTATGCCCCCTCCCACAACAAAACCCTCTTCAATCTACAGACCCTGTACAGTCCGTCGTCCTACAGTAACACAGAACGCTATGGACAATAGGGACGGGTCGAATTCGTTAGACGGAGCAACAGAAGAGAAAGCCATTGGTAGTGGGAATGAAACGGAAGAATTGAAGAGGACCGCAAGCGCCCAGAGTGTTCTGGTGTCTGTACCTCAAAGTCCGTCCGGTTTCTCAGACACTGGCTTGAGATCTGCAGCTTCAACTTTGGACAAACCCGGAGATCGTCTGTCCTTCTCGTCATTGTACTCAATAGGCTCGGCAATTTACAATGGAGCAACAGGGATTACAAGTGCACCGCAGAGCACGGCAAGCTCTACTGCCGGCTCGATGAGGAGTGTTGAGCATTCCACGCCTACCGCTACCCCAATATCCCCTTCGTTAGGCTCCGCAAAATCAGAAGCCGCGTCTTCAGCAACTACTGCTACAGATCCTGTCTCGGTAATTGCTAATTCCCAAGCATCACACCAAGGTTCGAGATTCGTCAGAAGCCTCGGGAATCTCTTTGCAGTGGATTGACGAGTTTAAGCAGTGCCGGTCAGTGCTCCCAAGGACTTAACGTCAAACCCACCAAGCGCCGCCGCTAAGCATTTGGATTCTTGGAACACCGGTCCCCTACCCAGACCAATTGCTTCCCGCCGATCACGTAGTCGAACCCAGCAGAGGCAAACGAGTAGCAGCAATGTCGCTAGCAGTGCTGGAAGCCCATGTACCAGCGAGCGGAGTAAGAAAGACTGTTCGGAAGATATTCATCGGCTTCACAGCTGATACTATATAGCTAAATCTATAACCCCAGTCGGGCGAGTTGGTGTATGCGCACTTGATGTCAAAGCGCGTAGTAAGGCGAGTCGCAACATATTAACACGTCTACAATCAGGTGGAGAATTTGAAATCGTTATCTTCGGAGACAAAGTGATCATAGACGAAGGTTGGTCAATGCTCTGAGTCGCAACGGCAGGGACTAATCTTCAGCAGAGGTGGAGAACTGGCCAGTGTGGTAAGTAGGGACCTGTTGGCCTGTCTGATCCGTTTGCCGCTGTCTTCGCTGCGTCACTATCCTGTGCAGGGATATCTTGTTATGTTATCGATCTGGAAGTCACTAACAGCGTGGAGTAGCGAATTCTTGATCTCCTTCTTCTCTGCCGGTTTCCCTCTGGACAAAGCAATCGCGTACCAAAACCTACGTAAACCATTTTCCATCAATGATTTGCCTATGCAAAAGATTTTGTGGGATCGTAGACTATGCCTCCGGATCCTCGACAATATGGAGGTGCCGACCCCTGAAAGGGTGGAAGTCAACCGAGATGGTGGACCGACCTTAGAATCAGCAAAGCTTGCTGAGCATCTTTATCAATTCAGTGGAGTACGTCTCCAAGGTCCGGAAGACGGCACTGGCGGTGGTTTGCCCATTGCTGGGCCAGTGACGTTGATTGATGGTGGCGATACCCTGATGGTAGGCGACCATAAACTGAAGAAACCCTTTGTTGAAAAACCAATAAGTGGTGAAGATCACAACATCCGAATCTACTTTCCAAGGGATCATCCAACAGGCGGTGGCGGCAGAAAGCTATTCCGTAAGATAGGCAACACAAGTTCCGAATGGGACAGCGAAATGATCACTCCCAGAGCCGTTACAGAAAAAGAAACAAGCTATCTGTATGAACAGTTTCTGCACGTTGACAACGCAGAAGATATTAAAGCATACACCGTTGGGCCGGACTATTGCCATGCTGAGACTCGAACATCCCCGGTTGTGGACGGTCTTGTACGGCGTAATACTCATGGTAAGGAGATTCGGTACATCTGCAATCTAAGCACAGAGGAGCAGACAATGGCAACAAATATCGTCAAGGGCTTTGGACAGCGGATTTGTGGCTTTGACATGCTTCGTGTCAAGGGCCAGAGTTATGTCATTGATGTGAATGGGTGGAGCTTCGTCAAGGACAACAATGCTTACTATGATGAATGCGCGAATATACTCAAACACATGTTCATCGCGGAGAAAAACAAGCGCGATGGCACTGCACTGATGATATATCCAGGTCCCGAAGATACTGAGAAGGGTCAACTCGACAAAGCCCAACCGGAGGTCGGCTTGCCACACCGCAAGAACACTATGGGCAATCATCGCTCTGCGCTAAAGAATCTGATGAAGTCACCTAGCCTTTCCGGCCTGAAGGGCCATCTTCACTCTGGACAGGCTTCTGGCGCAGCAACTTCACCAGGTGCCACGATAGGCACTACAGCATTATCATCGCCGCCAACCCTTGAGAGTCAAAAACGTAACACTCCCAAGCTACCACCAGGGAGCATAGACCAGCTCCCTCCACCTGCTGTGTCCGTGGGTCAGTCTACACAGGCGTCCCCACAGGCGGATGATGACCCTGAGCCGCCTGCTCCCGAACCGTCCTCCAAACATTCCTGGAAGCTTAAAGGTATGGTATCGGTAGTGAGGCATGCCGACCGTACGCCAAAGCAGAAATTCAAGTTCACTTTTCACACTCAGCCTTTCGTAGAGTTGCTTAAAGGCCACCAAGAGGAAGTTCTTCTCAAGGGTGAAGCAGCCCTGAATAGCGTCCTAGCTGCTGTGAAGGTTGCTATGAAGCAGGGGTCAGAGGATCCGGAAAAGCTGCAATTACTAAGGACATCTCTAGCTCGAAAGGGCGCGTGGACGGGGACGAAGGTGCAGATCAAGCCAATGTTTCGCAAAAGGAAGACCGAGGAGATCACCAAGATCCAAAGTCACATCGAGGAAGGCTCCCATCCAGAGGCGATCATGGCTGCCCAGGATCCCATTGAAGAAACGGAGCCGAAGTCGGGTCAACCGAAACGCCTACCAACAAGAAGCGACTCATTGACGGAGACAACTCTCTCACGCTTCTCGGCCGCTGAGAATGATTTGGTTGTAGAAAAGCTGCAATTGATCGTCAAATGGGGTGGTGAACCTACCCACGCTGCCAGATATCAGTCACAGGATCTTGGCGAGAATATGAGGAACGATCTTCTCTTAATGAACAAAGAAGTACTTGGGGATGTTCGCGTATTTACGAGTTCAGAGAGGAGAGTTAGTACAAGTGGTTGGTCAACATTTTCCTGTTCTCGAGCCCGTGCTGATACTTCCCAGCACAAATATGGGCTGCATCGTTCCTCAACAAGAAAGATCTTCCTGAGGCCTTCATCACTGTCCGAAAGGACCTTCTAGATGATTCGAACGCCGCCAAAGATGTTATGGACAAGGTCAAAAAGAAACTTAAACTGCTTCTCAGAGCTGGCGAGAAGGCACCGCCGCAGTTCGCGTGGCCAAACAACATGCCCGAACCATCCGAGGTGGCGGCGAAAGTTGCAGAGCTCATGGTATTTCACCGGAAAGTCATGAGATATAACTTCAAGAAGCTCAATAGTGGCGCAGCCAGATCATTAAATGGCGCTCTCGTCAAAGCTGGCGAGGGGTTGGCAGCTTCGGTTCCTGGTGGATCGTTGGCCCAAGCTCAAGCAGTCTCGGGTATACAGTCTAGGTGGTGTTGCGGAGAGGATCCAGAGCTTTTCAAGGAGAGATGGGAAAAGCTGTTCAGTGAATTCTGCGATTCCGAAAAGATCGATCCCAGTAAGATCTCGGAGCTCTACGATACCATGAAATTCGATGCTCTACACAATCGGCAATTCCTCGAATGGGCCTTTACGCCTGATCCAAAGATGCCAGAAGACACCGCGAGTCCAGAGCTGAGGCCTCAGACCGAAGCTCCCTCCGAGCTCAGGAGTTCTCACAGCTCTACCAGCTTGTCGAAGCACAAGCAAAAGGGCAGTGGAAATGAGAAAACTGGAGACAAGCCCGCGGAGAATGCTTCGAGCCAAAATCTGGCGCAGCGAATGGGACTCAGACGGAAATCTGTCATGAATCCCTCATCGCCGCAACCCCAACCAGAACACCCTGACGAATCCTATTTCAAGCTCTACAAGGGCCCGGGGCAGACAAAGGTGAAGCGGGACGCTCGGTTGGAAAGCCTTCGTGAGCTCTATAAGCTGGCTAAAGTACTCTTCGACTTCGTATGCCCTCAGGAGTATGGTATCAGTGACGCAGAAAAGCTAGAGATCGGTCTCCTAACCTCCCTGCCCTTGCTGAGAGAGATCGTGACGGATCTGGAAGACGTGCAACGGTCAGAGGACGCCAAATCGTTCATCTACTTCACCAAGGAATCGCACATCTATACGCTACTCAACTGCATCCTTGAAGGCGGTATCAGGACCAAGATTGAGAGAAACGCCATCCCTGAGCTCGACTATCTGTCTCATATCACCTTCGAGCTCTATGAATCTGAAGACAAGGACGCGGATACATTCGCTTACAGTATTCGCATCACGATCACTCCTGGCTGCCACACCTTTGATCCGCTGGACGTCCAGCTTGATTCGAAACATTCGATTGGATGTGCGCCTAGGAGGAGTCTGACAGTCCACATGGACTGGATGGAAGTTATTGAGACGTTGAGGGCGAGGTTTCATACGTGTGTTCCACCGTCTTTGGTTTTGTTCAATGAAAGCTGACAACGGATAGGGTGAAATTGCCCAAGAACTTCCTTACGGTCAACGTTAGCGAGAGCCATTCCGGTGATATGAGTAAGGATGATGAGAACGCTAGTGACGCCGACATTGCCTAAAATAGACTCCGTGCATTGCGAGACGCTAAGGGTTATCTTTCGCAGTATATATTGGTTAGAGAGCATTGTTATATAGAGCCTGCAGGATATTGCTGAGCACCCTTCGAGCCTAGAGTTAGATATCCAATTGAATATCTCGATAGCTGATGGACTTGAACATTGTCCTCCACAGCCCCACTTTGACACAATATTTTTCGGATTGTAATGTTGGAAGCTGCCTTCTTCACAGGAGGCTTCAGAGTTCATTCAAGCAACAAAGCGAAGAATCTGAAACGCGGCTGCCAGTGATATGATATACATCCATAATACAAACCCATTTCCGAGATCCACCAGGCTATCGAGCAAGCTCAATGCAACCTTAGTTCGATGCCACCCTAATGTGATCTCATCCCCTCTCACTTATCCCCTCCAGCCCCAGTCATAGCAAGCACAGCTACTCCAAGCAACAGCCACCAATATCTATTCACCCACTACCGTCAGCATCGCATATCTCATTCCATTCCATTCCAACCCAGCACCATCAACGTGAGAACAATCCCACAAGAGTAGATTAAGTAGAGATAGAAAAAACGAAACTCACTTCTGCAACAACGTCTTCTCCACCACCTCCTCCTCTCCCTCCACCTCCGCACCCTTCCCCACCACACTCGCAAACAATCCCCCCTTCTCCTTCCCCGGCTTGTCAAAAACAACACTAGGCGCCCTCTTCACAGTAACGATGTCGAAATCCCCCTTTCCATTTCCACTCCCCCTCCCCCCCTTATCAACCCAACACCTCCAACTAGCCCCCACCACCCCCCCATCATCCGGATCCACAACGATCGTGAAACGACCCGCATACGGCGCGTGGAAGCCCCGTATCGACGTTGCGCTGGTGCGGTAGTGTGGAGAGGTGGGGTCGGCGTTTGGGAAGTAGATCGCTATTTGGGTCAGAGCTGTGGGGTCGGTTGTGGTGTTTGGCGGGGGGGTGTAGGAGAGGAGGTGGGAGAGGGAGGGGCGGTGGGGGGAGTAGGTTAGGAGGGCGAGGGGGGTGGGGGTTGGGTGGGTGTGGAGGGTGGCGGTGTAGAGGGGGGTGGTGGGGGCGGTGGTTGTGAGGGCGAGGGTGGGGAGGAGGGCGAGGAGGGTGAGGTGGGGGGAGTGCATTGTTTGTTTTGGTTGGGGGATGGGAGGGAGAGGGTGGTGGTTGAGTGTTGTTGGGTTGAGGATTTGGATTGGGAAGGTTGGCCGAGCGGTTCGTTTCTTCACCCAGGGACGCTAGGCTGGACAAAGAACCTCAGCAGAGCATGTCTTCTTATATCTACAAATTGGGCTAGATATCGTTGTGTATACTAAGAGATCATGAATGCTTTAGGCTCGGAGTCTCTGGAGTATGTCTTAGGCATTGGAAATATCGAGTCTCTGGATTTGTTCCACTAGGAGTGTGGATCACACTATTTACATCAGGAGTTAGGCGTGACCTTAAACAAGGGATCGAATTGCTTCAGGGAAGTTGCTGACCGTTGATTGAGACTTTCATTCGCAGAATATCAGGAGTAGAACAAGATTTCATTCCATCATAAAGCGTCACATCAAATTCACCACACAGTGTCTACCGAGCCTTGCGGGATACATCCCTCTACTGTACAGATGCCACACGGGCTGCTCCTCCGTTCCCAGCATTCGACCGGCCATTTCCCCTCCAAGCAGTGCCGGGTCTCGGTCTTGGTCCAAATAAGCTCCGCTGCAAATTCTCTCTGTCCTCCGCCTCGGCAAACAAATCTTCGTGTCCTTTGCCAGGGAGTATTCCACCATTTTCAATCAGCTTATGCGCGCGCCGGAATTCATCCCGGATGGCGACTATGCCGTTGTGAACCACAGTCCTTGCGATATTGTGCTCTGTTTCGAATGGATCTTCGATGGCGAAAAGGTAGCGTTGTCGGATTTCCTTGGTCTGTTGAGGTCCGGGGCCCTTTAATTCCACGGTTTCTGTCTTGGCGCCTGTCCAGCCTTTGGCTTGCTTAGAAATGATGCCGCCTAGCGTGCGTAATGAGAGGGTGTCCATATTCCATGAGAAGCCTCCGAAGGGACTTCTGCGGTCTTGTTGGGCGTAGTAGTGGAAGAAGCTGCGGAGAAGAGACCCTACACTGTCCACATTTGAGGTGATCTGGTTCTGATCTCGGAGCTTCTCGATTGCGGATTCGTTCCGGAGGAATTGAACGTTGTATCCGTCAAATTCCGCAATACTGGCAGATACCTCGTCTTCGAACGCTAGCGACATCCGTTGGAGGTTTGGTAAGACAGGTGGTTGCGCAATATTCATCAGATAGTGAAGCACCATGAGCACGAATCCATAAGATGAGAGCGTGCCATGATATGAGGAATTGATTTTTCGCTTCTTGGACCATGCCTTGACAAAGATTACCATCTTTCGTACTCGTGGATCGCAAAGCGAGTAGCATTTCAGCATGAAGGAGTTGTGAAGCGCCAGGTGATTTGAGAAATTGATATCGCATTGAATGCCAACGCCACCTTTGGGGAATTCAAGATGGTGATCTGGAGGCTCGCGATACCTACCAATGACGTTTGGTAGGGTTTTCAAGCGGTCTCTGGCCAGGCTCTTGGCGGGTGTCGAGGTATCAAGGCCCACGAATGTCTGGAAATAGTCACTAATGATCTTCCGTTGTGGCGCTGTATACCATCCTTCGCCTATCGCAAGCTTGTACAATCGAATACGCTCCGAGTCTGGTCTCAACAATAGACTGGTATCGTCTTCCTCCGTTTGCATTGGTTCCTGGAACTTATCTCCCTGGCTTACCCCAGGTTTGGCAGGATGTCCCCCATTGTTTACCGGGGACGAGTTTTCGTTGCCCACTTTGGTACTATCATTCATAGTTTTCTGTTTGTCTTTGGCAACTTGGGGCGGCACGGACTCCTTCGAATCGGCCATAGGCTCTGTTGCGCTGTTTGGGCGATTTTGTGGCATGGTGGGATCCAGCCTAGACTCTACACCACGGCCTGTGAGTTTCTTCTCTACCTTCATCGGTTTTACTGGACGTGGAAAATCCCGCTCTTTCTCAAACTTTGCGCGCTCTGCAATGAGTAGAGCGGCGAGTTCTGGTGTTGGCTTCTCGCAGAACTTGATGATCGGAACCCTGGTCTTGGTTAGGAGCCTTACACCGTATCCTAAGTTTAGCAGGGTCTTCTCGACAAGTCTTGGGAGCTCAGACTCGGGCGATGAGACATTAGGTTGCGATAGAGGCGATAGAAGTACTAGGTCCATATCCGATGCTTTGGTCGCGAACGTTGTGCTTAAGCTACCGAAACACTTCAGCTGAACGGAGTCCGCTGTAATGTTCGGGCCATTGTGACTCTTTTCATACTCACAGACAGCTAACCGGCAGGTTTTCTCAAGCGAATCGCGCAGTCTCTGCTTCTCATCGAACTCCTCATCAGTGATTGCGGCCCTGGGGATCTCCTTATGTGCAATGACGTCCAGATAAGCAACCTGCGCCGCTGCCGTTGCGGTTGCCGGCTGAGGTTGTTGGTGGTTCCTTCGAAGAGAATCTCCCCCATTGGACGCAGGATTATATAGCTGTCTGTGCTGTGGAGGTGGCCGATTGTAGCCTTGATTTTGTGTGACTGCTCCATTGATAGGGTGGTTAGACGGATAATTTCCCTTCCAATGGACCGCGGCCTGGGAAGGACCTCTCAGATGAGGGGCTAGCACAGGTGGGATATGGGCCTGGTAATCTGACGCCGATTGGGAGCCTTGGCCCTGGAACGGCGCACTTGGTGGTAAGAAGCCATTGATAGGACCGGACTGCTGTCTTCTTTGTGCTTGGTTAGGCCTTCTGGCGCCACTTTGGCTTTGACTGATCCCTTGCTGCTGGGCAACATTGCTCAGAATCATGCCACGCATATGATCTTCGAAGCCATCTGCTCTTGGCTGCGATCCATTTGAAGGGTATCGAACATGCATTGGCGGATTGGATGGAATATTGACTCGGGGCTGCGATGCGCCCAAAGCCGGGTAGGAGTGATCCAGGAAAACATCATTTGGCGCTGTATACATATGATAGTGGTTGTTGGGCGGTGCTGCAGCCCATTGCGTAGGCATTGGCGGTAGGCTCACCCGAGCTTGGGCTGATGGCAAACGGACTTGTGGTCTGCTTTTAGGAGCATCGCCGGCGGACATGATAGGGCTATCGACAGTGGTATTGCTGGCAAAGAGGCAATATTGCAAAGCTAGATGGTTCGCTGTGATTATAATATCTATTCGCGATGACCGCTCGCGAATACAAGTTTAGAGTGACACAGCGAGTAGCCGGGATCCTAACAATAGAAGCAAACAGAACAATGCCTAACAAGCGTCACTCCTCCTAGCTCACGCATCGCGGAATCTTATGTCTGCTCAATATGATTGGAGAGCAGATGTTCTCGTAACGTTAGGGTCCGGCTATCATTCACAAAACGTGAATAGCAATCATGTTACTATCTGGTAAGAGTAAGTGGACGCTTTGTTTGCTCATGTATGCAGGAGTGGCTTGATATTGGCTCTAACCAGGGTCACTGGAAGGTGCCAAAAGGTACCAAGGGGGCAAAGTTATCAACGGCGTCTCCTCGAAACTATGTCCTTGTTGACATGGTTTTCGTGTAGAGATCAAAACTCCTCAACCTTCTTTACTTTAAATAGAACTCCTTCAAGCTTCAAGAGAGCCGCGGGGAACTGCGTCGATCACCCGCCCCTAGAATAGAATAAGCGCCTCACACGCTGTAAGGCTGACAAGTCTCCTGCCAATCCGGCTCAGGGCAGCTCAAGAACAACGGAAACCATAACACTTCATTCCCAAGTACGGCTCGTGCAACAACCCGTGTATCATTCACGTCCCATATCGAGCATTTTCCTGGTCTAGGATCTCGGTAATCCATGAACTGAGTAACCTCTCGCTCTGCGCTGATCGCAGCGACTACCCCTCGTCAACACCTTTGACTCACTCTCTCTAAACCTACGACAACCCCAGATTTACTTCATCGACCCATTTGGCGATCGTTCCAATGAGTGCCTCACCAGCGGGTGCTACCCCAGGGCGCACACCCAACGATGGGCAGCCGCCTAAGCTCCGCCGGTCAAAGCCCGCAAATCCTCTCGTACAACCTAAGAAGAAGATCCCACGGCCTCCAATTTCCATTGGTGCTACAAAACAGCAATCAAACGGTCACAGGATCCCTGGTCCTGGTCAGACGCAGCCATTTCCTGCGCAAGTTGGAAGGGCGCCTCCCCATATTTCGCAGCCAGCACCTGCTCCTCCGACCACCATAGAGAACGGTAGTAGTGGCTTCAGCTCTCAGCCTATAGCGCCATACCGTGACTATCCTTTGGTCTTGACAAAACAGGCTCTAGCAGATGGGTTTCGGCACCATGTTGCGCGTTTTTCAGGCAGTAGAATGTTCGATCCTAGGACTGGGCATGAATCCGTTCGCAAAGTCGATCCCAGAAATGATGAAGAGTTTGTACGCCCAGTGAGGCTCCATCGACGGGATCCTCGAGCGCCACCTGGGGGAGCAGGGGGCGTAAAGGCTGAAGACCAACCTCAACAGGGCATGGGAGACGTTGATGACAAAGAGCTAGAGAGGCATGAGATCCTGAAAGCGGAGAAAGACGCTAAGCGAGAGGCTGAAATGGCTCAGGTAGCGCCATCGGTATCTGTACCCAGGAACTCGGGGAAGAATATGAAGAAAACGGAGCAGGTTTACCGAAACGACCAGACTGAAGAGCAGAAAAAACGGTCACAATTACGGTATGAGGAAGCTATGCCTTGGCATTGGGAGGATTTTGAGAACAAGAATACTTGGGTGGGGAGCTACGAAGCCGCACTATCAGACACTTACGCAATGATAATTCCTTGCCAAGATGGAAACGGAAACACTTACTTTAGATTAGTACCACTTGAGAAGTGGTATAAATTCACACAGAAAAACCAGTTCAAAGCCTTGACCGCTGATGAAGCCGAGGTCCGCTTCAATAAAAAGATCAAGGAACCTCGGTGGTTCATGGACTCCGAAGAATCAAAGCAAAAGAGAAAAGAGGAAGAAGAAAGTAAGAAACTTGCCAGTGGCCTTTTCATAGGCAAATGGGAGAGGGGTGGCGGTGGTAGTGGTGGCGCTGCCCCCGTGACCAAGCATGGGAATGCCGATGTAGACGATCTGGACTTCCAGGAAGACCGATTCGCAGACGACGAGGACAATGTGAATCTCTTCGAAGAGGATGACGATAATACGAAAGATGCCAAGGCGCGTATCGAGAAGGACCAACTACAGGCCAATGTGTTTGATCTCAAAGAAGAAAAGGAGTACGAGAAGCAGGAAAAACTTGAGAACAAGGAGAAAGAATTAGAGAAGAGATTTGGAAAGCGTACTAAGAAGACTCTCATCAAGCGGGAAAAGAACTATATCTATGACTCCGACTCGACTGATAATCCTTACACTTCGGAGGTTGTTGCATTAAGCTATTCCTTGTGCGCTTACTGACTATCCTCTAGAGCGAATCCGACGATACAGAAACCGAACGGCTCAAGGAGGAAGAGCGTAAGAAGGCTGAGGAGGATAAGTCTACCCCAGAAAAGGAAAAGGCGTCTAAACCAAAGGTCGTATCTGATGCCTCTACAAAGGGCACCAGTACGCCTTCCAAAAAACATGACAAACCACTCAAAATCTCCTCGTCCATGAATAATCTCAAGCGACCGGGGTCCCCTCTCAACTCCGAAGCAAGCGGCAATGAGTCCTCGCGCAAGAAGCAGAAGAAAAAGCATCCCCTCACATCATCATCGCAGCCCCAAGCCCAGGCAAACAATACCCTACAACCACCTTCGCGTCCTGGCTCGCCACCCCTTGCGCCTCCATCCTCTGCACCCCAGCCTACCCTCTCACGCAAGACGTCCGGCCTTCCTGTCAAGCGTCCCCGTGGCGGTGGTTCAGGCAGTGATACCGAAGGCGGCGCAGGCTCTGGCGGTGACATGAGCGACGGTGCCCGGAAACGCCAGAAGCTGAAGTTGAACATGACGAGCAAGAACGGAACGCCGCAAGGGAGCAGGAGCGGTAGCCCTGAACGACCGGCTGCTGCGCCTGCTGCTAAAGCTGGTGCTGGCGGTGGTAGTCGAGCAGGGAGTGTTGGTAAGTTCCCTTTTGTCCTTACCTTGACTCCGTTTTCCCCCTCTCTCGCGCTTCCAGCTTGTATTATAACCCCCTCTCTACTGAATGCTGATAGCATATCCAGCACCTAACGCTGCTCCAGTGGACGCTCTGGGTTTCCCAACGGTCGCCGAGCTACGCGCACAGGTCCCCGCATCGGGCATCACCACCGTCGCGCTGTTCAAACGATTCAAGGGCCGGATCACGGGGGACGATCGACAGAAGGAATTCATGGCGATGGTCAAGACGCAAACCAAGTTCGACTTACCCTCCAAGCTTGTGTTTTTGAAACCGGAGAAGTAGATGCTGGCGAATGGGAATGGAATTGAGGTCGTTATGCTTTTTGGAATCCAATGTGATTTTTTCTTGAGGATTATGCATTACCAGTCACCGCGTAGCCTTGATGCCGGGACGAGTTTTGGGAGTGGACTCGACATGTTTTCTGTGCAACATTTCAAAAACTAGGACAGGGGAGTATTTAGGTTGTGATCATATCATATGACACGTGAAATACAACATACAAGCTGAACTAAACACAACCCTTTGATCCGATCCGTAAGTGGCCTCCACTGCACCTCATCTGCCTCCCTGTTTCGATCACATTCATCAAACGATCTAAATAACCCCCCTCACTCACTCAGCCAATCTTCATCTTCATCTTCATCTGCACGCTTAATCCCAATTTCCAAAAGTGGCTAGATGGTCGTCCACGATCTATGATGGCTCTCAATTGTTTGCACTCATCCCCCCCCATAGCCTCCGTAAAGTAGCAAAATACCTTCCATTCACATTCTCCGCACGGTACCTTATCTTATCATGTCCCTTTTCTCGTTCTCGTCAGTTCATGGCTATTGGTATGGAAACAACTAACATTATATATTGTTTTGGTTATAGTGTTGTTTTGGTTGTGGTTTTAGTTTTGGTTGTAGTAGTGGTGGTAGTGGTTGTGGTTATGGGGTTAAAAGGGGGAGCTTTGGATGGGGATGGGGATGTGGAGGTGGTGGAGAGGGAGGCGGGGATGGGATAGGATAGGATAGGATGGGGATGGGGATAGGATAGGATAGGATAGGATAGGATAGGATAGGATAGGATAGGATAGGATAGGATGGGGATGGATTGGATGGGATGGGATAGGATGGGATGGGATAGGGGTAGGATAGGATAGGATATAGAATAGGGATAGGATAGGGTGGGAGGAATAGGATAGGGATAGGGATTAGGAGGGAGGAGATGGGATGGGCTTGTTAGGGGGTTGGGGAGGAAGGTGTATCTGTCCGATTAGGGTTGGAATGCTGTATGGTTGTTGTATGTACGTTAGGAACGCATGTATGGGAGGAGGAGCTGGAGGCTACGGGTTTGTTATGTATTGCACCCCTTCACTGAATTGGAATGGAATGGTGGAGGGTTTTGTTGCGGTTGATAGTGTACAGTGTTGCGGCATCTTGCAAAAAAGTTCTAATTTAATTACACTTTAGCTCTAGGTAAGGTAGGATGTACAAGAAGCATTACAGGGAAGTCGCCTGTCATCTAGTTCAGTTGTTCACCATCCATTGACCGTATCCCAAACGCCATGCTTTCATTGATCTCCAGATGTCCTCAAACACCATTCACCATGACCGGGGTCTTCGGCGTATGTTCCTTCCCACTCGCCTCGTACTTGTCCCAGTTCGCCAATACGTTGCCAATCCTGGGGCTGTTGGTCAAGCGGTATACCTCCTCGAAATATTCTTTGGAGATATCAAACGGCTTGGCTGTGACGTTGGGAATGTACTTCCCTATCAATTTGCTAGGATCAATCGTCGTCTTGTTGATTTTCTTCAACAGGAAGCTTCGGAACGGCTTGACTCCAGATCGCAAGAATGTGCTGTGGAAAGGTACGTCAATGCCCTTGAGAGGGATGGTGGCGAAGCCGCGCTCCAACTCGATTGGTTTCGGCTTGGCTTCACTTTGCTTTGCGCATTCCTTGATAATCTCCACAAGGTGAGCTTTGACATCGTCTATGGAGAGGGTTTCCATCAGCGAATTGATATCGACCTTTTGGGCTTTGAGGAAATTTGTTACACCCGTAAGGCAGTCAAGCGCTCGAAGATCTCCCGCACAGACGTACTGCATGTTGCTAACGTTGTAGTTGACGATCTCCAGTAACCATGTGGTTTCCTCGGCTATGTTTTCGACGACGTATTGGAGCGCTTGCTCATTGAAAGTCTTCGAGATGCGGCTGGGGTTGACGGCGCACATGGAGTAGTTGGAGCGACCGGTCTCGTCTCGCTCCACAGCAACTTGCATGGTAAGACCACGATAAAATACGACAGACACCAAGCTTTCGATAGGCATTACGTCCGCAAGCGCTGCAAGAGCAGAGTACTCGCCAAGGGAATGACCCGCGAAGCTGCTATCTCTCTGTACAAGCCCCTTAGATCGCATATCTTCAAAACTCGCTTTTTCCATCAGAGTCAGGGCAGGTTGAGTGAATTGAGTGGCAGAAAGAAGTCCGGTCGGAGATCGGTACGTGTATGATGTGGTAGTCTCGTTGACCTCTTTGAAGATTCTCTCCGACTTGACGGAGCCGTCCTGATTGATCGACTCGAATGTCATGGACATGTAATTCTCGCGAATCGCTTTCCCTCGAGGCCCACCAAAGTGAATTGTGAGCTCCCTGGGATTGTTCTTTACGATGTTTGTTATTGAGAACCCTAGGAAGTTTTGTTAGCGTAATATGGAGCAAGTCTGCGTTCAGAAACATACCATAATTCTCCATGAAATGTCTATCAGCACGGTCCCACACCTCTTTCGCAACGGGACTGCTGGCATAGAGCTCCATACCCATACCTTGCTCTTGCGAACCTTGTCCGGTGAAGACGTAGGCCGAAACGGGCTGCTCAACCTCTGCTTCTCCAAGCATTACCTTATCCTCCGTTTCCTTGTTGCTGGCCTCGACTTTGATAATCTTGCGACCGGACACCATACCGATGTGCTGGAGCTTAACTTCGATATCGTCATTAGGTAATACCATACCAACCATTTGGCATGAGAAACTCCGGACTCGACCAACGTTGTTTTCTGCGGCCCAAGTCTCGACCAAGCTGCGGACAGCAGCGCTGGAGTACATGCCATGCGTGATTGTGCCAGGAAGATTGGCATAGCTGGCGAAGACGCGAGAAACGTGGATAGGATTGTAATCTCCGGAGACCCTTGCATATGGCTCATTTGAAGCCGGAGCTCGCAGGACTAGAGGAGTTTTACCGCTCAGTGGGATAGGATTTTCGAAAATGACTGGTTGTTCGATCGAAAAACCATACCGCTGAAGATAGTCGGTGACCGGGTTTCCATGGGAGACCCCAGCCTGATAGTTGACCGAAGCAACTTGAATGACTTCTTTGGTTGGTAGTTCCAACAAGACCTCTCCAATGGTCTCGACCTGACTAAAAACTGTCTTGTTCTTGAAGTGGACTAATGTTTGTAGTCGGAACGTCAGCGTTTGATCGAGTAAATCGAAATCAGGCTCCTCCATCTCAAACCATTCTTTAGAGCGCAAAACAGCAACGTCTTTCGACGATGCGAGGTGCAGCTCCATCGGTGTTTCGTCCTTGCGCTCAAAGGTGTTTGCGAAGTCGGAATACGCGCCGCGGTAAAGAAACTGGGTAGTGACAACCATGACAGGCTTGCCCTTACGCTTGATTGTTCCGCTGACCTCAACCAGCTTTCCTGAGTCCTGATTGATGACGGCGTTGATCAAGGCGGTGGTGCTGACTACGTCGCCTTGTTTCAAGGGTTCCGCGCCGGGAACCATGCGGAAGCCATTGGACATGTGCACCAGCTTCAGAAGGTCACCGTCGATGGTTCTTGGGAATATGGGCTTAGTAATTGCTTTCCAGCCCACGACGATGGCAAAATCCATGGGCGCAAGGACTTCTTTGCCAGGTCTTTCCACGAATGCCTCGCCAGTATTGCCAACGGCATGGACGAAGTCAGCGATGGCTTGGCTTGTGACCTCAGCCTTGCCACCTTCAAACGTGCTGGTAGCTGGTGCATCGAAAGGAACTTTCTCAGCACCAAACCATATACGATAATAGAATTCCTTGATCCTTTCATTGCGGCCTTCCATGATTTCCCGGATAGGAGCGTACCCAGCTTCAGGGTGGTAGGTGAACTTTAAAGGCAACGGTACGGCTTTACCTTCTGCAGTCCTTTCTTCAAGGAGGTTGACGTGGATTTCTTTTTGGTTCGACATACTGACTACGATGGTCTCCACCATTACCCCGAAGTGCGAGGGCTCTTTGACGATTATCACAGTCTTTGCAGGGTCCGTGGGATGCCAAATCACCACTAGCATACCCTTAGTAGGCGCAATGATCCTTTTGAAGGGATTGGTTTGAAATCTTTGGCCTTGAACAAAGACCTCTGTTGTGAAGAGAGCATATCTCCATGAGTAAGCTTTTCCTGCTAAGAGGTGCAGCCACTCTTCGAGGCCCGGCAGAGTTGCGTTAGGTGCAGACGAAAGGCGGTGACTGATGCGTTCATCCTCTTGTGAGGTCGTAATACCATCCTTATCGTCATCCGCAGCGTTTTCGAGGATCAATTGACCACCGAAGTATTCTATGGTTGGAATGGAGGAGGTATCGCCACCATACACATCCTTTGTCAAACCCTTTATATGATCATTGTGGATTCCGTCTAGTATGTCCTTGACGGGCTCGTCGATGGTGTGAGAGTACTTGGCGGCAGTAGGACCCTGCAGAATGCATGTTCTCCCAACGTCTTGGTCCACCACAGCTTCCAGGTCTTCCGACTGCCACAACGAATCCTTCTTGAAGAAGAACTCAAAGTTTTCATCAAGGACGGGGACAAAGGGTACTGGCTTTTGGCCCCGTCGCTGACACAAGAGCAAGAGATGTTGCACATCTTGAGCATTGATGAGCTGCTCGCTAGCCTCCGGATAAGCCCGCAGAACTTCATCAACCACCTTGTATGGTTCGTCCAACTCGGAGTAGCTCTGGATTATTGAGGATTTGCCGGACGTCGTTGTAAACCGGCCTTCCAGCCGTCGGATAAAGTCACCAGTCAGACGCTCGAGAGACTGATCAATCCATCGTGACTCATGCTTGACGTACATGAGATCCACCATTCGCTTTGCTACCTCGCCATAGGTCATATCCTCCAAGTCCACAACTTGGTCGGCAGCGTTGCGGCCAAACCATACCTTCTGGAAGTCGTCATTGAGTTTCTGGATGATATGATCCCGCTGCTTCTTGAGTTCAGGCACGCGTTTAGCTTTGTCAAGACTGAAGATTTTTTGGTCCATCTCAGCCCAGAATTTGACGCCTCGGGTCGCAAGCTTGTGGATCGGTTCACCCATTTCTGATCGTACGGTGATGACACCACCAGTAGCTCCTTTGTAGGTTTTCTCCCATTGGCTGTCATCAACACCCTCTGCTTCTGCAATGGCTTTCTTAGCATTCGTCGACGTCTTACATTCCATAGCAGTCATCATGCGGCTACCGAATAGGCAGCCGTCGTACGGCATTGGTGGGTAGCCAAATTTGGTTGACCATGTCCCAGTCATGTAAGGGTAGGTGTCTTCGGAGCCACCAAAGCCGCTGCCAGCCACCAGCACTAGGTTTGGGCATCTTCTGAGTCTGCCGTACATCTGTAAAATAGGTTGATGGAAATCCTCGAAAGAATGATGACCACCACCGCGTCCGCCAGTCCACTGTAATATAATGGGAAAATGCGGGTTTGCTGTAGCTATATTGATAACAGCCTGGATTGCTTCTACCGAACCTGGTTTGAAGGCCATGTGCTTAATACCAAGGGTCTCGATGTACTCGTTGGCAACATCGATAGATGGAACACCGGCTCCAATGGTAAGCCCTTCAATAGGGACTCCATCGGCGCGAAGTTGACCAATCAGAGGGATCTGCCACGCCATCGCTCGAGGATTGACGTAAATGAGATTGATAGTAATTCCACGACCAGCTGGGGTGTTCTTCTCAATCTTGGTCAAGGCTTCTGTCATGGTCTTTGCGTTATAGTAGCCCCCGCCAGCAAGTTCAATATGGTAACCAGCGTTCATTGTGGCAGCAACAAAATCCCATGCCACGGTGCAAGGTGTCATACCAGCAACCATGATAGGAGGGATACCAAGAAGTCGGCTCATCTTTGTATCAACAAACGTATGGCCAGTGGAAGTTTTGACAAGCTTTGGACCGTGTTCCTTAACCCAGTCGACAGCATATTTGATGGCGTGTTGCTCATCGCGGTCGAAAAGTTCTGTCTTATAGCCAACATCGGCATTGGTGCCATCAATGGCACCAGCAAGGATAATTCGTACTCCTGTACCGTCCTTGATTCGGCTGGTGAGAACACCAAGACCAGATATCCCACCAGGACCGAAATCGATAATATGTGTGGCTTTCGGAAAGGCTGTAGCCTTCTCCCAGTGAACAGGATCCTGAGTAATCATTCGGACCAAGACAGGCACTACATTCTCCTCGCCTTCATGCCTTATATCTAATCCAGTGGCAGTATTGAAAACAGGAATGCTCAGATCTTTCACGGTAAGCCTGATATCTTTTAGATCCTCTTCGATATGCTTTGTAGCTTCGGTGAGGTAGGTGCTATGGAAGGGCGAGGTGATTGGAAGGAACCGGTTAACAAACCGGACCTTACGCTCGGTGAAGGGGATACGTGTTTGGTCAAGACCCGTAGGCGCTTTGACTTTTCGAAGTCGTAGATTCAGTCCGTACAATGAGATAGGAGGACCTGTGATGACGAAATTGCGAGCACTGTTGATCAGAGAGATCGCGATATGGCGGTCTTTGGGAAGATGATGGTTGGTTGTGTTGATATGTTCTTGTAATGCGGCCCTAGATAGGTCTCGGACGGATAACATTGGGGTTGGAGTACCTTCTCCACTCTCGACCGAGTCTTGGAGGATTGACGGTGCTAGAGATGTTCGAGGGTAGGCTTGCTGACTTCGTGACCCAATCCAAAAGAGCATTGTGAGAGCATTTTTTGCAGCTTTCTCGAATGACTCCCATGAATCTGCCGCGGCAATCGCAGCTGCAGTGACGATGCCTTGCGAATGACCGGTAGTGCCTATGAACCGCTCTCTTATGTCGCCCGGCGTCTGACCCAAAGCTTTGCAGGTCACGGTATAGTGGGCAAGCTGGACGAGCCCGATGAGGGGCAAACTGAGAGGCGCAGATACGAGGTATTCTATGTCAGGTTGCGAGTCACGATCGTGGAGCCACCTCATAACATCGAGACCTTTTGGATATAGCTTCTCGGCTCGTGGGTCCCTTGCCAAGGACAGTAAGAGCTCGGAAGAACTCTCGATCAATTTCTCGACGAACGAGGGATATGTCGTGAAGACTTCGCGTAATTCGTCAAAGTACTCCTCAATATTCCCTTGGCCGCCGAAAATAGCATACAAACCAGCTTCCTCATCTCCTGCGGCTCTGAAAAGAGCTGATGGGTGTGACCGAAGAGGTCGATTTGCGGAGGATCGTGCTGCGTAGTATGATTGAACTACTAGAAGCTTCTTTTGTGGTATACCAGGTAAAGACGCCGCTAGGGCATGCACATCATTGCCTTGGAGAAAGACTCGCTCGAATTCGTTCAGAACAAGCTTCAGTACTTCGCCAAAGTCTTCACCATCGTCAACCTCGGATGCGACGTGCCCAAGATAGCGAGCCACAAGCTCGGCAGTTGACGAAGGTTCATCGTCCTGTGCTAACTCGTCTGTGGGTTCCGGAAGTGCTGCAGTGAATCGTTCTTTGAGCTGTGCTGCGTAGTAATGTAAGGCCGTTGGTACAAGGAGGGTATGTTCGAGGGAGCCATGTGAGAGGGAGAGCGGTCGGAGTGACTGAGACGATCGAGGTGTAGAAATCCCGGTTTGAGGGCCTGCGCTGGAGTTTCCGTACATACTGTGCGGAGCTTTCAGCAACGACGCATGTGGCACCACTTGAGAGGAAGAACCCAAGGAAGCTATTCGGCGGTATGTCAGTATGGTACACACAAGATTGATTGAAAGGCTTGCGTCGGGCGTATCAGAGTGCGAAGAATTCTTACCAGTCATTGGTTGGATGCTCTGGACATGGTAATGGCCATTATGTGTAAGCTCTCAGGGAAAATTGCGTCACGAAATGGACGAAGATGAAGATGAAGCTGATGAACAGTGCCCAAATAACAGTATCAATGGAGTGGAGTAAGAATTGCACAGTGTAGTGTTGCCGGGGCCACAATATCTGAAGCTGTCAAGCTAGGCGATTGATCTTCAATCGTGCATAAAAAGCTGCAGCTTCAAAAGCGTTGAGATCCGCCAAATTTCCAAGTGCCGACTCTCCGTCCAAGGCGGCTCAGCCAAAAAAACAGTTTATTGGGGGGAGCTACGCTACCCTAAACTCAATGGAGGGTGGTGGTTGGCCCTAGCTGATCGTGGGGCTTCCGCATATCAGGAGCTTCTAGCCTGCCGGGGTATGGTAATTACGATGCATGTTAGTGTCCGCCAGCCTAGCTGGAGATGGATAAGTGGCTTTCTTTGTCCCCGTTCCAATCTCTTGGTTGGCAGCGTTGATTGAGGAGTAGGTAGATACAAAGTAGTCATTCAATGTTGGTGTTAAATGATCATAACGGTGATGATATACACTACTTGCGTAATCTAGTTATAAGGCATGTATTCCTTGTAGTTTCTTTGGTGGAACTGTGTTTGTATACTAAGCACTATTGTCGTATTCTATTGAACACTCTGCGTTAGCGGTTTGGAAAGCTCCGTGCTCCTCCGCAAAATAATCGGAATTTACCCCAACGCCGGCAAACATAACTACGTACCTACTCGAGTCAAACATAGCATGCAAGAACACTCCCATTGATGTTTTGCATACGCTACATCAAGTCTGAGACGTTTGTATTACCATCTTGATCGCTGCCCTCCCATTATTCTCCCACTTCAAGCTCCTACCAACTCTTGGAGACGACATATCCATACCTTCCGTCTGCGCAGCTAACGAACATTGGCTTCTCAAATCCTCCCATAATACCTATATGATGGCCTAATACTCTTACTCGGCTATAGGAAACCCCAAGTCCAACATTAAAACTCCTCTCCCAATCAGAAACCTCCGTCCTCTGGACGTAAAGCCCCTTCTACACCATGACACCCGAGGTCGAGCAAGAGTTGGCACATACGCTATTAGTGGAGCTATTAGCATACCAGTTCGCAAGTCCAGTAAGATGGATCGAGACCCAGGATGTGATTCTGGACGAGAAGGTCACAGAGCGAATTGTGGAAATTGGACCTGCAGATACTCTTGGGGGCATGGCCAAGCGAACACTAGCCTCCAAATACGAAGCCTATGATGCAGCAAAGTCTGTTCAGAGGCAGATCCTATGCTACAACAAGGATCCGAAAGAGATATACTACGATGTTGATCCAATTGTCGAAGAAGAGGCCACCCCAGCAGCGGGTGATGCTCCAAGTTCCAGCTCATCTTCTGCCCCAGCACCATCCTCGCTTCCGGCGACTGTAGCTCCTCCACCAGGTGCTGGACCGGCAGCTGCTGTAGCGGATGCCCCAGTACAAGCAGTCGATATCGTTAGATCTCTCATCGCTCAAAAGCTGAAAAGGTCTCTAGTAGACATACCTCTTAGCAAAGCTATCAAAGATTTAGTAGGAGGTGAGTAGTCTTGAAGACCCTGCTCTAAACGAGACAACTGCTGAAATTGTTTGGTAATTAGGCAAGTCGACTTTGCAGAATGAAATCCTAGGAGATCTAGGCAAAGAGTTCGGTTCGACACCGGAAAAACCAGAAGACACCCCACTCGACGAATTAGGTGCTTCAATGCAGGCCACATTCAATGGGCAGCTGGGCAAACAGTCCTCCTCATTGGTTGCAAGACTTGTATCTTCGAAGATGCCTGGAGGATTCAACATTACAGCAGTCCGCAAATACCTAGAGACAAGATGGGGATTGGGGTCAGGACGACAGGACGGCGTTCTTTTGCTTGCTCTTACAATGGAACCTGCATCCAGATTGGGCTCGGAAGGTGATGCAAAGGCATACCTCGACGACACGGCGAACAAGTACGCATCGGCAGCAGGTATCAGCCTTGCAGCACCCACAGCAGGCGGAGACGCTGGCGCAGGCGGCGGAGGCATGATGATGGACCCCGCCGCGATCGATGCGCTCACTAAGGATCAGAGAGCGCTTTTCAAGCAGCAGTTGGAGCTCTTCGCCCGGTATCTTAAAATGGATCTACGGGCTGGAGATAAAGCCTACGTTGGCTCGCAAGAGTCACAAACAGTACTCCAAGCCCAATTGGACCTATGGAACACGGAACATGGCGAGTTCTACGCCAACGGCATTGAGCCATCATTCAGCCAGTTGAAAGCCAGAGTCTATGACTCCGCCTGGAATTGGGCCCGTCAGGACGCCCTTTCCATGTATTATGACATTATCTTCGGCCGCTTAAAGGCTGTCGACCGTGAGATTGTCAGTCGATGCATACGCATCATGAACCGAGCCAACCCTACGTTACTCGATTTCATGCAATACCATATGGACACCTGTCCAACTGAAAGGGGCGAAACCTATAAATTGGCCAAAGAACTTGGAGAGCAGTTGATCGACAACTGCAAAGAGGTTATCGGTGAATCGCCAGTGTACAAAGATGTTGCGATACCCACAGGCCCGCAAACCACTATCTCAGGACGTGGCAACCTCGACTATGCCGAAGTTCCAAGGGCCAGCGCTCGTAAGCTCGAGCATTACGTGCGCGAAATGGCTGATGGAGGGAAGCTCTCCGAGTACGGCAACCGCACCAAAGTTCAGCACGATCTCAGCCGAATATACAAGCTCATCAAGCAGCAACACAAGCTTTCGAAGAATTCTCAACTTCAAATCAAATCGCTGTACAAAAACGTCATCCGCTCTCTTGCCATGAACGAGGGTCAAATTATTCCTGTCGAGAACGGCAAGCCAAACGGCAAGCAGATGAATGGCCATGCCAAGAAACCTGGGAAGAACGGATCGCTACCCACCCTCAACGGCCACGTCAAGCAAGGCAAAGTTGAGACGATTCCTTTCTTGCATCTAAAGAAAAAAGACGACAACGGCTGGGAGTACAGCAAGAAGCTTACGGGAATTTACCTTGACGGCTTAGAGCAAGCTGCCAAGTCTGGTGTCACTTTCCAAGGAAAGCACGTACTGATGACGGGAGCCGGTGCTGGATCAATCGGTGCTGACGTGCTGCAAGGTCTGATCAGCGGCGGTGCGAAGGTTATCGTCACGACTAGTAGATTCTCCCGCGAAGTGACCGAATACTATCAGTCCATGTACGCGCGATCCGGATCTAGTGGCTCACAGCTTGTAGTTGTGCCTTTCAATCAAGGCAGTAAGCAGGATATTGAGGCGCTCATTGAGTACATTTACAACACGAAGAAGGGCAGCCTCGGATGGGACCTTGACTTTGTCGTACCTTTTGCTGCAATTCCTGAGAATGGCCGCGAGATTGACAGTATCGACTCGAAGTCCGAGCTTGCCCACCGTATCATGTTGACCAACCTACTGAGACTTCTTGGATGCGTCAAAACGCAGAAGCAGGCACGCGGCTTCGAGACTCGGCCTGCCCAAGTCATTCTCCCCCTTTCCCCAAATCACGGTACTTTCGGTAACGACGGACTCTATTCTGAATCCAAGCTTGCACTCGAGACACTGTTCAGTAGGTGGCACTCTGAGAGCTGGGGTAACTTCCTCACCATTTGTGGAGCCGTCATTGGCTGGACTCGTGGCACTGGTCTCATGTCTGGCAACAATATTGTGGCTGAAGGCATTGAGAAATATGGCGTACGGACTTTCTCTCAACAGGAGATGGCCTTCAACCTTCTCGGGCTAATGTCACCAAACATTGTCAATTTGTGTCAAGTGGAGCCTGTATACGCTGACCTGAACGGAGGGTTCCAATTCGTCCCAGATCTTAAGAACCTGATGACTAATCTACGTAAGGAGATCATGGAGACCAGCGAAGTCCGACAAGCTGTTACCAAAGAAACAGCTATTGAGAATAAGATCGTGAATGGTGAAGATAGCGAAGCCTTGTACAAAAAGGTCACTGTCGAGCCGCGAGCTAATATCAAGTACCAATTTCCAGAGCTGCCTGATTGGAAGAATGATGTGGAACCTCTCAACGCTGACCTTAAGGGTATGGTTGATCTCGACAGAGTCGTTGTTGTCACAGGTTTCTCTGAAGTTGGGCCATGGGGTAATTCTCGAACGCGATGGGAGATGGAAGCATACGGGCAATTTTCTCTGGAGGGATGCGTTGAGATGGCTTGGATCATGGGTCTTATCAAAAACCACAATGGGCCACTCAAGGGCAAATCATATTCAGGATGGGTTGACGCTAAGACTGGCGATCCCGTTGACGACAAGGACGTCAAGCCCAAATACGAGAAATACGTTCTGGACCATGCAGGGATTCGCCTGATTGAGCCAGAGCTCTTCAATGGCTACGATCCCCACAAGAAGCAGCTTATGCAAGAAGTCGTGATCGAGGAAGATCTTGATCCGTTCGAGTCATCCAAAGAGACTGCGGAGGAATTCAAAAGGGAGCATGGCGATCGGGTTGAGATCTTCGAGGTCGCCGACTCAGGAGAATTCACGGTGCGATTGAAGAAGGGAGCAACTCTCCTCATACCCAAGGCCTTGAAGTTTGATCGTCTTGTTGCTGGTCAAATACCCACTGGCTGGAACGCCAAGACCTATGGTATTCCCGACGATATAATCTCTCAGGTGGACCCGGTCACTTTGTATGTACTTGTTTGCACCGTCGAATCACTTCTTGCCTCGGGTATCACGGATCCCTACGAATTCTACCAATACGTCCACCTCTCCGAGGTGGGCAACTGTGTAGGTTCAGGTATTGGTGGGACCGCCGCCCTGCGTGGTATGTACAAAGATCGCTTCTTGGACAGGCCATTGCAAAAAGACATTTTGCAAGAGTCGTTCATCAATACCATGAGTGCGTGGGTCAACATGTTGCTGATGTCATCGACCGGCCCTATTAAGACCCCTGTTGGTGCTTGCGCTACAGCCGTCGAGTCAATCGATATTGGCTACGAGACTATCCTGGAGGGAAAGGCGAGGGTCTGTTTCGTCGGCGGTTTCGATAACTTTCAAGAGGAAGGATCCTATGAATTCGCCAACATGAAAGCCACTAGCAATGCGGAGGACGAATTTGCACACGGCAGGACACCAAGGGAAATGTCGCGTCCTACAACTACTACTCGGAACGGGTTCATGGAATCCCAGGGGTGTGGAATGCAAGTCATTATGACTGCTCAGCTCGCCCTGGATATGGGTGTTCCAATATATGGTATATTAGGCCTCACCGCAACTGCTACAGATAAGATCGGACGATCCGTTCCAGCACCTGGACAGGGTGTCTTGACCACAGCCCGAGAAACCCCGTCGAAATTCCCCTCTCCTCTTCTGGACATCCAATATCGAAAGAGACAGCTTGACATGCGGAAAGCACAGATCAAGCAGTGGCATGAGTCAGAGCTTATGTACCTGCAGCAGGAGGTCTCCGCCATGAAATCGCAGGGCGGGGAATTCAAAGAGTCAGAGTACATGCAAGATCGTGCAGAGCACATAAAGAGGGAAGCCACCAGACAGGAAAAGGAAGCCATGTACAGTCTTGGCAACAACTTCTGGAAGCAGGACTCCCGCATTGCACCACTCAGAGGTGCTCTCGCAACCTGGGGTCTGACTATTGATGACCTCGGAGTCGCATCGTTTCACGGAACATCGACCGTCGCTAACGATAAGAACGAGTCAGAGGTTATCTGCAAGCAAATGAAGCACCTGGGACGAAAGAAAGGCAATGCGCTACTTGGTATTTTTCAAAAGTATCTTACCGGCCATCCCAAGGGTGCCGCAGGTGCATGGATGTTCAACGGCTGTTTGCAAGTTTTGAACAGTGGTCTGGTACCGGGCAATCGTAACGCGGATAACGTTGACAAAGTCATGGAGAAATTCGATTACATTGTCTACCCCAGCCGCTCCATCCAGACTGATGGCGTAAAAGCCTTCTCGGTTACGTCCTTTGGTTTCGGCCAAAAGGGTGCCCAAGCCATCGGCATACACCCCAAGTACCTCTTCGCCACGCTTGACCAAGCGCAATTCCAGACATACAAGCAAAAAGTACAAGCTAGGCAGAAGCGTGCATACCGCTACTTCCACAATGGCATGATCACCAACACATTGTTCGTCGCAAAGACTCACTCCCCATACACCGACGCCGAGCAGACCCAAGTCTTCCTTGATCCCACATGTAGGGTGACGATGGACAAGAAGTCTCATGAGCTTACCTACGCCTCCGCGTCCCACAAAACTGCGAAAGACCCCAAGACTGAGCAGACCCGGGAGATGGTCGAGTCGCTAACCAAGGCTACTGCGACCGAGAATTCCAAGATCGGTGTTGACGTAGAGAGCGTTGGTGCCATCAACATTGAGAACGACACCTTTATCGACAGGAATTTCACAGCCGCCGAGCAGGCTTATTGCCGTAAGGCAGCCAGTGCGCAAGCGAGCTTCGCGGGAAGATGGTCTGCCAAAGAGGCCGTGTTTAAGAGCCTAGGCGTCCAGAGCAGGGGCGCAGGCGCTGCACTGAAGGATATTGAGATAGGCAGTGGCGAGAACGGCGCGCCTGTTGTCACCGTCAGTCCTCTCGTAACCATGAACTTGCGAACAAAAGCTGACTTGTGGTTTAGTTACACGGTGACGCCAAGCAAGCAGCCAACAAGGCTGGTGTGAAGGGTGTGGACGTCAGCATCAGCCACAGCGATTCGCAGGCCATTGCTATTGCCGTATCGAAATTCTAATTCCGATTTCATTCACAGATGGTATATACTTCAGCTCGGTGCAAAACCACATGTACATAACGGCGCCTCGTTTGGTGATGATCAGGCAATTCCGGCGTCGAGATGGCTTCTGTCTAGTCGACCACAGTGTGTTTCTGGCATTACTTTCTTCGTATCATAGAGATAGACCGTACGGTTCGATAGTCCTAAATGCGGTTGTCTAGTTTTACAGATACATTTGCGGTCACATAGCTAAGGTACTTTGCTCATGTGTGTAACAACACTGAGCAGAATTACTCGCAGCATCATTTGCCAGCTTCGAACTCGACTATCTGTAGTTTGAGAATTCCCGCACTTTATTGTCCGTATGGCTCTCGTAGGTTATGCGGATTATATGCCTCCCTTACCATCTATCTACCATATCTGCTGCCCTGCGCAACTCGCTCACCTACCTACTTGGCCACCCACGGAAAGCGGAGAAAGGAATTCTCGTAGCTGGAAAAGAACCACTCCGACCTATGAACGTGATTTGAGAAAGGTTTGAATTCTACCAAGGCCAATGATAGATACTGAAGCGAACTATATTACAGTCAAACCGGTCTATAACGATATATAATTTCCATTAGGGGATATCGTTACGAAGGGGATATCATAATGCCTAGTATTGCGGAGTACTCCCGCGCACTCAGTAATTAGTAACGCTAACCTTAGTAGCTAGCCTACCGGCAAGTAAAATAGCGGCTCTCAGGCCTCCGAAGGCTAGTCTACCGCAGAATATTAGCGTACCCCGCAAAATGCTATAACGATATGCACCAAGGATATCTATAAAACTAACGATAATCGTTATATCGCGAATATCATTATTCGGCCCCAAAAATAATTAAATGCACGGAAAAATATCGTTACTAAGCGGATATCGTTATACCTAATATCGTTATAGACCGGTTTGACTGTACATATATCATACTAGTATATGGTCCAACCGCGGACCGGATCGAGCCGCTGCGGGGACTATGATGTGATTCCTCATCAAGCAGCTCCCACGACATGATATTGTCAGCAAACCCACGGCACAGTCAGCATAGTAATAAGTGACGTACACAGTGGTATAATCCCCAACCTCTATCCTCTTATTCCCTCGAATCTTCAACGTCCCCTCTTCTTCCGTACATATATCTTTTCGTCACGACTCCTATTCGATAATTATCTATAATCCAAGAAATATTGTTGTAATCATTTCCTTATTCCATACTTTCAGTTTGTCGACGATGCCTCACGCCACCGCCACATTCAACGGGCAAATCATCGCCGAGGCCGATAGCTGGGAGTTTGTCGAGGGGAATATTTACGTGAGTATATATCTACAGCGTATTCTCTTCAGGTTAGATATTGTTAGAGTGCAATTACCGACTGACGGTTGACGTTATCAGTTCCCACCAAAGAGCGTGGATCAATCCGTCATGTCCAAATCTACCCTTACGACGCATTGTCCCTGGAAAGGTGACGCTTCGTACTATTCCATCACTGTTGACGGTATGTGTTTGAGCAAAGGAAGCGTGATTATCTAGACCATGTGTGACTTGGTGATTGGAACTGATAAATGGCTCCTGAGGAATGTAGGCGTCGAGGCTAAGGATGCTGCGTGGTATTATCCTGAGCCGAAGAGTGGGAAGGCGGAGAAGCTGAAGGATTGTGTTGCTTTTTGTGAGTTTTGTGGGTGGTTGATGGGGTTGTTTGGGGCTGACGGGTTGGGTGGTAGATAGGAGTAAGGTTGAGGTTAGGTCTGAGTAGGAGGGGGGTTGGTGGATAATGGATTGTGTTTTTGGTGGATGGGTTGGGTTTGGGTGGTTGGGTTGTTTGGAATGATTATGATTGAATGCTGAGAGATGTGGAATACGTTTGGAATGAAAGGGAATAATTGTCCAGTTCTCCTTCGGTCCAAGATCATGCTCAGCCAATACACAATCAGATCGAAAACTCAATCCTCTCTTTATCTCCGACTCTAGCATCAAGAAAGGCACTGCAAGCCCACCACATGATACACACAGATATATCACCCTACGGGCTCCATAAGTATGTAAATTCTATAGTGAATGAACACAGATGTAGCTTCTACACAGCTTTGTTGAAAATCTTCAGCTATGAGAAGGAACACGAACATGTTATCAACAAGATAATAAGAGGTTTGAGGTGCTTAATGTGTGTATAGTCATTGATTATAAGTGTAAGATATTCGGCGATCGAAACCCTGCGAGCAGCTTAGAGCCTTTACCAGCACGCCTGCTAGCATTTTGAGGGACACGATGGCTAAGGTTCTGGGAGTGAAAGGAACGAAAAACCATAATTTGGCATGGAGAGTATATCTCTGGGCCTGTTACGCCAAACGACCACTCATAGTCGTCGGGTTGTCCCGTGCATTATGTTGTATGAGCGAGTGCTGAAGATCTTGAGAAGGCACACGAGGTTATGGGTCATGTGCCAGCTGCTGGATTGTTGAATAAGGCGTTTATGATACGGTAGTTTTTGTTGCAAGTGAGACTGTTATAGTATGTTGTGCAGTGAATTGCGGTTGAGAAGGGGTGAATAAGTAGGGGATGTCACATAAGTACTTAAATATCTAGCGCCAAGCCATGTCGACACACGCGACGCGCCGGATCCTGACGAACGACAACCGCATGGCCATTTCATCATATTACAAAGGGTCAACATGGACGACGCTGAGAGTCAGTACGGTAACTGCCAACGCGCTTTCCTACAAGCTTTCATCGCTCGCTCGACCCTCACGTTCGACGACGCCAAACCAATATTAGCTGCCATTTCCACTGCGCACGGTACCCAGTGTCCAAAATTTACAGCAAATCTGCGAGACTGATTCTTAATAGAAAGGCGTGAGACTCTCGCCGAAGACATTACCCAAGCCGACTTCAACTCCTACATTTCCGCCGCCAACAATGCCATCTCTCCGTTCGATCTCGAGATTAGAAGTACATATCACCAGAGTAGTCGCTCTCGGATCTATGCTCTGATCAACTCTACCAGCGATCCTATCACCCAGCTAGCCACGGTCCATACGGCCGACGAGATTAGCTTCCTGAAGCGAGTCCTTGATGCCATGTTCGAAACCAACAACACGTCGCGACGTGAGATCATGGCAATCACCTCTATGCAGGCGATCAAACTACGCAAGGCACCTACAGAAGACGGCAGGCAGACGCAGAACGGGAGCGAAACCCAGGGAAGCACGGGCCAGAGCCTTACCATGGGCCAGGCGGAGAAGATGTTGAAGTCACTCGTGGAGGAAAAGTGGTTTGAAAAGAGCCAGAAAGGATACTACAGTCTAAGCCCGAGAGCGCTGATGGAGCTGCGAGGATGGCTCTCGGAGACGTACAATGATGTTGAGGAAGAGGAGGAGGAGGAGGAGACGGCGCCGAAGAGGATCAAGCAATGCTTTGCGTGCAAGGAGATAATCACTGCGGTGGGCAAGACAGTGGTACAAGGGATAATCCATCGACTAATCTTGCATGCAGGGCCAACGATGTCCGAAGCGGTCATGCTCATGCCGACTACACGACATATGTACGCAAAACTTCTTCCGGACTCAAAAATCGAGGAAATGCCCTCTATGCGAGACGGAATGGACCGGCAAAGACTTTGTGGGCGAGAGAGCGGTCGTCGACATGAAATCGAAACAGAGGAGAAGTGGAAGCGGAGCGGTTGCGAGAGCTCAGACTTCCGTCATTGTGGACGAAGATGCGGAAGAAGACGAAGCTGAAGAGGACGATGATGATTGAAGTCCACGATACAGGGTTAGCTCTCCGAATGCTGGGAAGTTGCTTGCAAGGTCAAAGCGTGCTCTAGACCAAGTGCGTACCCAAAGATGCTCAAGCTTGCCTGCTTGCTAAGGTACGCAGGTGAAAAATATCATCGCCATCGCCATCACCATCGCCATCACCTTGCTGCCAAGCCATGGCCGTCGCCAAAGCTTACCCGATCAGGGCAAGTGCCCGCTGGAGCATTCAGCCTCTTGCCTTTCCCCGCCTTTTTCGCGGGGAATTCTGGCACGTGCTTTTCGCGACTCCAGGCTCTAGTTGCCAATGGCCAAATGGCCAGAGCGTGAGAAGTATGAAGAAGCTCCTCTGACCTTCCTGTTCGAGGCACCGTCGACGTCAGTCGGAACCTTGTACCTACATCAGAGTCCTGGTACCTGGCAGGGCCCGGGATTGCCGGCGTCATGCTGCTACTTGGCGTTTTCGCTGTCAAGAGCTTATTATATATATGCTTTCGTCTTCCCCATCATACTCAAACCTGCTCTGTCAATGCGTCTCTCACGACTGCGCTGCCATTAAACCGCAGTGACCATACCATTACCTTCAAAGAATCCATCTCAACATTTGACACCATGCATTGCTTGCGCTCTTTGCTGCTATCTGCCCTTGGCTTCTTCCTCTTCGTGTATGACAGTGACGCTGCGAGTCTTTCGGCGCGACAAGACTCGTTCTCCAATTCATCCAGCTCTATATATAAAACACGCTTTCCAAATGTGACATGGGACAATGCGGCTTGGACCGTCAGCACTACTAATCTTGATCAAGGCCATTACCAGTCGCGACTGAGCATTGCGAATGGCTACATGGGCATCAACGTCGCCGCAGTCGGACCCTTCTTCGAGCAGGACGTGCCCGTGAATGGTGACAACATTAACGGGTGGCCATTGTTCAGCCAACGGCAAACCTTTGCGACCATAGCCGGCTTCTTCGACGAGCAACCAACCACCAATGGCACGAACTTCGAATGGCTGAACCAGTATGGAGGAGAGAGTGTCATCAGTGGTGTTCCACACTGGGGCGGTATCGTGGTGGATCTTGGTGCCGGTATATACTTGGATGCGACTGTAGACAATATCACCATCTCCAATTTCAGCTCCTCTTTGAATGCAAAAGAGGGTATCGCCATGTGGTCATACACTTGGAGCCCAGCCAACGCCAGCAACACCACATTTCAGATCACCTACACAATGTTCGCTCACAAGCTCTACATCAACCAAGGCTTTGTACAGCTACAAATCAAGCCATCGGCGGATACGAAATGTACTATCGTCAATGTTCTGGACGGTACCAGCGCCGTCCGAACGAACTTCACCAGCAGTGGCATGGAGGGAACACAGATCTACACGGCCGTCACCCCGTACAACGTCCACAACGTGACTGCATACCTATATTCGACCATGGAAGCCTCCGCCGAAGTCGATGTGTCAACCTTGGCATTGGTGACTGACAAGCTATACCTTGGGGTCAATGATTCTACCATTGCCCAAGGCGCAACCGCAGCACTTAAAGCCGGCCAGACAACTACAGTGACAAAGTACGTCGGTGGTGCAAGCTCGGATGGATTCCTAGACCCTGGCCGTACAGCGCAAGGCGAATGCATGCAAGCCATAGCGAATGGTTTCGACACTTCCATGGCGTCTCACATAGCCGAATGGGCAGTCGTGTTCCCAGCTGACTCCGTGGACAATTACACTTATCCAGAGAACGGCACTCTACCAGCGGATGAATACATCATCGAATCCGCCATCACCGCAGTGTTGAATGAGTATTATCTCTTACAAAATACGATCAGCGCCAATGCGTTATCCAACGCCAGCTACGCACCGGTTGATACGTGGAGCATCAGTGTCGGTGGGCTGACCTCTGATTCATACGCAGGGCTGGTGTTTTGGGACGCAGAAATATGGATGCAACCGGGTCTTGCGGCGTCGCACCCCCAGGCAGTCAAGCAGATTGCCAATTACAGAGTTGAGAGATATGGCCAAGCCAAGGCAAACGCTCAAACCGCCTTTCAATCTTCGAAGAACACGACTAGCTTTTCAAGTGATGCCGCAGTCTTTTCTTGGACGAGTGGACGGTATGGAAATTGCACTGGCACCGGACCTTGTTTCGGTAGGCATTTGCATCATTGTTTGAGGAGGAAATGCTAATCAATGCAGACTACGAGTACCACATCAATGGAGACATCGCTCAAGAATTCGCCAACTATTGGGTGACATCCGGCGACACAGAATTCTTCAATACCTCTCTCTTCCCCATCTACAACTCCATCGCAACCTTCTACTCCGAGGTCGTCACCAAAAACGGCTCCCAATACGTCTTGACAAACATGACCGATCCAGACGAATACGCAAACGGCGTCGACAACGGAGGCTTCACCATGCCCTTGATCGCCGACACCTTGACAAACGCAAACACATTCCGCCAACTGCTCGGCCTGCCCACCAACAGCACATTCTCCGACATCGCCTCCAACATCTTCATCTCGCGAGACGCGGCCGCCGGCATCATCGACGAATACACCGGCATGAACGGCAGCATCTCCGTCAAACAAGCCGACGTCGTCCTCGACACCTTCCCCCTAAACTACCAAACCAACTACACAGCCACCGACTCCCTCAACGACCTGAAATACTACGCCGGGAAGCAATCCCTCAACGGCCCCGGCATGACCTACGCCATCTTCAGCATCGTCGCCGCCGCCGTCGCCCCGACCGGCTGCGCCGCCTACACCTACCAGCAGTACTCCGAGCAACCCTACGCCCGCGCCCCCTGGTTCCAGTTCTCGGAGCAGCTGCTGGACGACTTCGCCGCCAACGGCGGCACCCACCCCGCCTACCCCTTCCTCACCGGCCACGGCGGCGCGAACCAAGTCGCCATCTTCGGCTACCTCGGTCTCCGCCTCACGCCAGACTACATCCTACACGTCGACCCCACCCTCCCGCCCCAGATCCCCCACTTAAAGTACCGCACCATATACTGGCACGGCTGGCCCATTTCCGCCACCGCAAACAAAACCCACACAATCCTCACCCGCCTCCCCCACCCCCTCGCAACCGCAAACGCCACTTTCTTCAACGCCAGTATCCCCGTCCAAGTCGGCAACACCAACTCCAACACCACCAACACGCAAAACACCACCACCGCAAAAACCTACGCCCTCACCCCCTCCACCCCCCTCACCCTCCCCAACCGCAACCCAGCCTCCACCCCCGAAATCCCCCACAACCTCGCCCAATGCCACCCCATCACCTCCCCCGACCCCTACCTCCCCGGCCAATTCCCCCTCTCCGCCAACGACGGCGCCCCCTCCACAAAATGGCAGCCCGCACTCGCACTCCCCGCCTCAACCCTAACAATAACCCTCTCCGCCCCGCCCTTCTATCCCCTTTCCTCTCTGTATTTCGATTGGGGACAGGATCCGCCGGTGAATTTTACCGTGTTTTTGCATAATAGTTCTTCGTTTGAAGATGGCACTGCTGTGATCGCAACTGTGCAGACGGCAGTGGAGGTTTCGGCGCCGTATAATAAGACGGAGAGTAGTATGGTTGTACCGTACATGAGTAATACTACGAGTGTGGAATTGGGGAGTGGGGTGTGGAGTGGACGGTTTGCGACGCTGAGGGTGCAGGGGAGTAGGGCGGATGGGGCGGAGAATGCGACGGGGTGTACGGTTGCTGAGTGGGGGGTTCTTGGGATGTAGGAGGGTTGAGGGTTGAGGGTTGTATATGGTGGGATGGGATGTGTATGAGGGGTGTTATGTGGGTATGTGTAGATATGGGTAGGGGTAGATATGTAGGGAGGAAGTCTGATGTTTGGATTTTGATATGATATGATTGGATGAGAAAAGTTAGCTGTCATGGCCGGTGCTTGCTGTTGCTGTTGTTGTAGTAGCAAGCGTAGAGTGCGGTTCTCTTGACGGGGTTATGTGAAACGGTAAATCGATGGTATTTTGCGCTTATATTCTATGTGAAGAGTGAAAAAAGGAAATATGTAGAGGAAACCGTTTCAAAACTTCGTAGATAGATCTCTTCGTCTCCGTTTCCGGCTGCTTACTTTCATTTCTTTTGAATCGTCTTCGAGATGGTCTTTGACAGTCTCCAAGGATTCTTCGCTAAGATTTCCTTCATCAGTCTCAGTCTCAGTGGACTCCTCCTCAAGACTCTCTTCATCCGCCTCAGCTTCAGGCGTCTCCTCTCCAAGACTCTCTCCATCCGCCTCCGGCGACTCCTCCAACGGATGATCGCCCTTCCACGACCCCGCAAACAGATGCTGCACCAACGCCGCCTCATCGTCTATATTCCCCGCATTGCTATGCGGCAGCCCCGCGCCAAAACTCGTAATCGGCAAGATCAACACGTCGCCAAACAGCCTCGGTTCCGTCATCCCCGTCAGGTTCGCACTTGTGATTGTGGAGTTTGCGATCTGACTCAGTCCGGCATAGATACTCTGCGCGAAGACGCCGGGGCCTGTCGTGTCCATGACGTCCATGTAGTTGGCTTCGACGCCGGCTATGGTTGTGTTTTGGGACTCGGCTAGGATGTGTAGTTGGGTCAGGACGCGGTCGATGATCATTTCGATCATGAAATGGCCTGGTTTGGCGGCCATGGTCCATGTGGCGAATTGTACCGGATGGCTGAATCCGGGGATGATGTCGCCGCCGAGGGCGTCGCCTTCGATGCCGAGGATCAGGCCGACGTCGGCTCTGTTGTACTTAGGGGGGATCCAGGCGGAGATGGTTTGGAGGCAGATGGTGTCGAGGTCTGTGTAGATGCCGCCGTCGTGGAGGACGACGAGATATCGAACCAAGTCTGCGCGGAGCACGGGGTCTTGGAGGGCGAGGAAGTCGTCGACGAGGGCGGGGCGGTGGGCGTAGTTTTCGCGGACGTAGGTGAGGCCGCGGGCGGCGGTTATGAGGGTGTAGATGTGGGAGGGGTTCTTGTCCATCCAGGTCTGGATGGACATTTGGGTGTCGGGGGTGAGGGTTGGGAGGTTGGTGCGTGCGGTTTGCCAGATCCGGTGGGGGAAGTTGGGGGTGGAGGCATTTTGGGGGGAGGTGGTGTTTTGGTGGGAGGGAGCGAGGGGGGTTTGGCGGAGGATGGAGAAGCGGTCGCGGGCGGAGGAGAGGAGGGGGAACCAGCAGTAGAAGGTTATGGCGACGCAGTAGAAGAGCAGGAGGTAGGTCAGGTAGCGACGGTGCAGGGACTGCGAATCAATCATGTTGGAGACGATAAAGAGAGGGAGATGACCGTATATATGTATAGAGAGTCTTGAACATTGTGAATGTGTGGGATCTGGCTACTTGACCTCTTATGATGTGAGATTGGCATGAAACGAAGGCTGACGCCTTCGGGATTGGTGGGAGCGGCGCGTGAAACCGTCGAGGAATGGCTGTGCCCATCGGGCGCGAACATAGAATGTTAGCATGCCATCACTCAGCCTTAATACCATTGAGAACACTTGAGTCAGCGAGGCGCGATGCAATACGATTGATGCTTTGCCCTGCATTGCATTGCTCGTTTCATCGCGTCCTCAGCGAAAGCTGTTGGTGGAGAGTAACTCGTTCTATAAATAGATCTGTCAGAGAGCTGTACGCTAGTTTCCTGACAGTTGATTGGTTCCCTTAGTCGCACGGGCGTTAATAGCCCAAATCTAACGCCGCTCTCGATATCAACGATCACTTTAATTACCATGCCGACTGAACTTGAGGAGGTCTGCTCACCTTGTCATGACTGTTGCGCAACCTTGACTGACACTCCGCAGCTGGTTGGATTCCTCCACCATGGCAATACCCAGATCCGACAAATCGGTACGCCTTGGACGCTCCAGTCATGAAACAATGATACTCATGGTATCTCAGCGACCGAGAATCTGGTGCCGTTCTCGAAGGCGCAACCGGATATCTTCACAGTTGATCAGCTGAAGCCGGTCAAGGATTTAAAGCTACTCATTAGAGATTATCTCGTGAGTTGGCCCATCGCAAATAACGTCAATGTATATGAACCGCAAACAGCTTGCGGCTTTGACGAGCAATTGTAGAGACTTTTCAAGGAACCAAAGCTGATATCAGAACGTCAGCCGATAGCGAAGAATGCCTTGACAATCCTCATCAATATATCTCGAGATGGAGAGGTGCTCAAGCTCTTAGCGGAAGACGATGCTTTCCTTGAGACGATACTGGGACGTGTGACAGTATGTCAGTCAACCTTGTGATCATCCAATATAGATCGCATGGCTGATAACGCTCAGAATTCCAAGGAGCCAACCGCGGATGAGCTCTCAATGCTGCTGGCCAACCTCTCCAAATCCCCTGCATTCGAGCGTCTAATCGTGCTCGAAAGATCCAAAGTGACGGATCTTACACCCTCGAAGCGGGCTATAACGCAATTGATCGAGCTATTCAATCGTGGCGCCGACAAAAGGTGGAACAAAGACGCTACGTACGACTATCTAGCTTATATGTTTGCAGACCTAGCGAAGGTGTGAAAATACCCTTCTACTGTCGATCCCAGAACCCCGACTAATACATTCTCTCTTCAGTTTCCCACGTTCGTCACATACCTTACCACACCTCCGCCGCATACCCCTCTTGACCCCCTAACCCTTTTCCTTCCCCATACAACCCACGCCTCAGCGGTTCGCCGTCTTGGCACCGCTTCCTTACTTAAGAACATCGCCTTCTCCCACGCCGACATCCCTTACCTTCTTCAGCCCGCGCACTCCATGCTGCCGCCCCTCTTACTTCCGCTGTGCAATCCAAATCAAGAAGGCCTGAGCGAGGAGGAAATGGACTGTTTACCGGAAGAATGCCAATATTTGACAGAGGAACATCAGCAAGAGCGAGATCTGAAAGTTTTGAAGATCCACCTGGAAACGCTGTGGCTTTTAGCTACGCGGGGTGGAGTGGAGGGCAGACGGCTCGTCAAAGACGGAGGGACCTATCCTGTAATACGCGAACTGCACCTGCAAATAGACGATGATGGCGTGAGAAGAGGCTGTGAGAGAATCGTCGATGTCATTATGGACGACGCAGTCCCGGGTGGAAGCCATGAGGGAGTCAACGGAAGAGCACAGCACGGCACCATTGAAACTGGGAACCCCCAAGGAGGCAAAATGATCACGAAAGCGGATGTCGAAGATCCTGAAGACGACGATAATGCCATTGTACCTATATTCTAGATAATCGAAGAACATGACCCCTTTCCAACAAACCCACACAAGTCCATGCTCCTCATCCATCACACCCACATCCAAGTCCTCAAATGACCACCTTCCCCTCCTCCCCACCATCACAAAGCGTATCCCTATCCCCATCCCATTCTTCCCCCTCCCCATCCCCACCACCCTCCAACGGCTCCAACTCAGTCTGCTCAGCCCATCCCACTCTTCTTCCCTTCCTGGCAGCATACCACTTCCTCGCCTCTCGATAATAGAAGGGTGAATAGAGCCACATGCACCTGACGAGAAAGAATGTTCCGGCGAGGATGCTGACTATGATGGCCATGACGCAGATCAGGAAAAGCATGCCCTTTATCATGAGCCAGGCGAGTCCGAAGGAGGGGAAAGAGGGAGGGTCGTTGGTGGAGAAGCTGTTGTAGTTTGGTGCCATGGTTTCAAGGGGGAGGATGGTGAAGAGGCTTGGTGGATGGTTTTGGGTGGGGGGGTGGAGGAGAGAGAGTGGGGAGAAGGGAGGGGGGGTGTGGTATTTGAGGCATTTGAGCGTGAAGGATGCTCCTTTGCGGCGTCATGCCTGTGGGAACCTAGCTGTTGTTGCCGTGAGGGAGCAGTAGGATGATGAGGATGAGGCTGAGCTGGGGCTTGGCGAGGCCGAGGTTTTGCCAGAAGCACGCTAATTTAGCTGCATATGGATCTCCCTTCGATCTCCTACGGAGTACGGAACCCACAATATCTCGAGTATCTCGTCTTATGGCCTGGTGAGGGCACATGGGTCTCTAGCTAGTCCATGCCATCGTTTCAACTTGAATGGTTTTCGATGGGGGACTGGATGCAAGGATTCTACTCATGTGGTAACCAATCGCGCACATGACTGATGACAAGCACACTCCGTTCTTCCCTGCCGAATGACCCCAAGAAGCCCATCTCGCAACTTAATCCAAGCAGAGGAATTCTGTGATAGTCTGGAACTAATTGACTGGACCACGGACTCCTTGGGCTGCAAAAATGACTTTGGAGACGACGTTCAGCCAGGCACTGGCGTGTCATTGCTTCGGGATCATCGTCTTGGGGACGACCACGATTCAGCGGAGCAGGATAGAGAAGCTAGGTCTGGATTGTTGCAGCGGGTAATCACATTCATGTCTACGAAGGCACTCCTTGGAGGATCTAGTGCAGCCGAGGGATCGACTTCATATGGGGCTTTACTACGTCGAGCGCCAGGGTCAAGTTCAGAGACTTTCCTGTCAAATGTCTCTGAGACTGCTGCCAATGATGTCCGCAAGAGGGACACACGGAAAGACACGAACGTTGATCGTGTCACATCATCCGCAAGCTTTGGGTCCAAGCGACGTAGAAACCATGGTGCGTCCCATTCGAAGAACAGAGTCCGGAGGGCAAGTCTGGGAAGCTCTAGTTCAATGTTGACTGCTGAGTCCGGCCATCCTGCTGGACAAGGAGGCCACATTGGCGGTCGCTTACCTTTATTTACAAGCGACGACGAGGATGAGGACGACGAGGTAATCAGCATCGACAATGATGAGAGACCTGATCCTTCGGATAATCTACTGGATCCCCAAGTACGAGCTTCAGTAGCTGCCACTGATGATACCTCGGCTTCTATCAATACGCCTCGAATGTGGATATTATCTCTACTGTGCGCATTTCTAGGCTCAGCGACCAATCTATTCTTTTCCCTTCGCTATCCTAGTGTTGCCATCACTCCGGTCATTGCGCTGGTTGTTGTACATCCCCTGGGCAGGCTGTGGGATAGGTCATTGAAGCGTACGAACGACCCTGCAGAGGTCTTCGAAGATGGTGTCTTGATTCAACGAGCTAAAGCACAGAGTTCTACTGCCAGCTTCTCAAGTGGGCAAAGATTTAGACTTTGGCTTGCTCAAGGAAATTGGAATGGAAAAGAGCATGCCTGTGTATACATCAGTAGTAATGTATCTTTTGGATTTGCGTTTGCCACTGATGTTATCGTTGAGCAATCTAAATTCTATGGTCAAGATCCGAGCATCATATATCAACTTCTGCTTACCATTTCTACTCAGATCCTCGGCTACTCTTTTGCTGGTCTCACACGCAGATATCTCGTTAGACCACCTAGCATGATCTGGCCTGGTACGCTTATGTCTACAGCTATGTTCACTACGATGCACAGCTCTGAAAATAAATCTGCCAATGGGTGGCTCATCTCGAGATGGAAGTTTTTCTTACTGGTTTGGACTGGGGCATTTGCTTGGTATTTTCTGCCCGGGCTTCTGATGCCTGCATTGAGCTATTTCAGCATTGTCACTTGGTTTGCTCCCAAGAATGTTGTTGTCTCGAATTTGGTATATCATCCCACGTTTGACATTCAGCCCGTTGCTGACGAGCCTAGTTCGGCGTCACGTCTGGCCTAGGACTTTTTCCAATGACCTTCGATTGGGCCCAAATCGCCTATATCGGATCGCCGCTCCTCACACCTTTCTGGGCGGCGGCCAACGTCGTTGGTGGCCTCGTGATCGTGATGTGGATCATTGCACCCATAATGTGTTTGTCTCTCTCATTCGCGTTCCCAGGACCTCATTTGACTCTATACAGACTATCGTAATACTCTGTATTCTTCGTTCATGCCTATCATCTCCTCTTCGGTCTTCGATGACACAGGCAAACCCTACGACGTTAGCAGAATACTCACCCCAGATTACCGTTTTGATCACGAAGCATACAGCAAGTACAGCAAGGTCTACCTGCCCATTACTTACGCTCTATCGTACGCCGTGCAATTTGCTAGTCTTTCCGCCTTGGTCACCCACACCGTCTGCTGGCATGGTCGTGACATCTTGCAACAATCACAACGATCCTTTGCTCACGAGCGTGGCGAGGGTAAGTTGGAGTATCAACGATGCGCGCAAGAAGACAGCCGTGGTAGTGGTTTGGGCACTGAAAGCAGCAGTAAGACTGCTGTTTCGATGGCAGAGCCAGATCTGAGTGCCAACATGTTTAATGAGGATATCCATTCCCGGCTAATGCGCCGATACGAGGACGCACCCATGAGCTGGTATCTCGGAACCTTCGTGGCCATGCTAGTCATTGGTATATTTGTTGTAGAATACTATCCAGTTTACCTGCCTTGGTATGGCCTACTTCTTGCGCTCAGCATCACGGCTGTCATGTTCATCCCTGTCGGCATCGTCATGGCAATAACAAACCAGCATAGTAGCCTCTATCTCATCTGTCAACTCATCTGTGGTTATGTATTTCCAGGGAGACCAGTTGCAAATATGGTTAGCACTCCCCCAAAATGTCCGTCGAGACCGCCGAGACTGACCTCGTAGGTATTCGTCACATATTGCTACATCAGCTCAGCCCAAGGTATCAAGTTCTCATCAGACCTCAAATTGGGCCACTATATGAAGATCCCCCCCAAGCTCCTTTTCAAGGTCCAAATGGCCGCCACCCTCGTCTCCAGCGTCACCCAGATTGGGGTACTGAACTGGATGTTCAATTACATACCAAACATCTGCACCCCAGAGGCTATCAATGGTTTCAGCTGCCCCTTAGCTCGCGTACACTTCAACGGCAGTATTTTGTGGGGTGTCGTTGGACCGCAGCGCTTCTTTGGGGAGGGCGCTCTGTATCGGCCACTGGTCTGGGCGTTTCTTGTTGGGTTCGTAGCTCCGATTATTGTATGGCTGATCGGACGCAAGACTTCAAGTGGAAGTGTATGGAGGAAGATCAATCTGCCGGTTCTGTTCGGTAGCCTGAGCTGGATACCACCTGCTGTGAGTTTGCCGTCCTTTGCCTTACTTGCTCCCACGATGAGTTCCGCACATCTGTCTCACCTGTTTTATCCCGCATACTGACACTCTGATCATCTAGACTGGATTAAACTTCTCTGTCTGGGCCCTCGTATGCTACATCTTCAACTCGTACTTCCGCCGCCGTGCTCCTGCCTGGTGGGGCAAATATACAATGACGCTCTCCGCAGCGCTCGACTCGGGCCTCGCCTTCGGCGTCGTCGTAGTATTCTTCTGTTTTCTGTATCCCGGGTGGAATTGGCTTGACAGTTTACAGTGGTGGGGAACTAGAGTTTATAAAGAGGTGAGTTTCTCCCATGCATGTAACGACAAGAAGAGATTGAAGCTCATGTTCTGAGTGCAGGGCTGCGATTGGAAGGCGTGCCCTTACAAGGTCCTTGCGCCGGGCGAGCATTTCGGTTGAGGATTATTCGGGTTTCTGGGATCGCGCTTCTGTGACTGGGATGGATCGATTAAAGATTATACACAGTGTAAAACACATGCAATGCGGAAACATAATGCCAACTTCAAACCTCAATGCAATCACCAAGCTCTTCTTTGTCGTCCATGGGTGGCATACATTTCATTGTCTATCTGCACTACCGTCCCACATCTGACGCCAAAAGTGCCGCGGCAAATTGTAAAAATCCCACACTTTCCTGGGAAAATTCCACATTTACCACTCCAAAATGCAGGAATACCACACTCACATCACATCGTGGACGACCAAAGGTCCCTAATCTCTAGGGGCATCAGCCCCCCGCGCATCACGCTCCCGCCTGAACACAGCAGCCCCCCAAGCATTAGCGCCCTAAACATCCCAAACATCATCCCCCCGCACGACAGCCTCCCAGCGCATTAGCCCCCTAGACCTCCCAAATATCCATCGCCATGAAGCATCAATGATAAAAACTCCGAGCGTTCAAAGTATGATTTCCTAGGGGTGGACCTTTGGTACGTACTTTACCATGTGAGTGTGGTATTTTTTGCAATTTATCGAAAGTGACGTACTTAATATGACTTGGGCCCCAAGCTTTTACACAGAAACTCAGGTTGAGGCTACGCTGTGTTGTTTCTTGTATCAGATCAATATCTAGTACATCTGCTGTGGTTTTCGGGAATCTAATATTTGGGGTTTCATGACGTGCATCGTTCGCTTCTCTGCGCGATGGTGCCGACGGCGGTAGGAGCCCTTATTGCTTGCTCGACAGCTTATTGTGATGTTAGGTTGGTGTGGCTTCCTTTTCGGAGCTCGGCGTTATTAGTTTCGAATAGCTTGTTGAGGAGCTGCTGGCGTTGAATGCGCACGGCCGATGAGAATGAACACTGACGGGTGAGAAGATCGAGACGAAGGCGACAGTAGCTGATCGATCTGTGTGTGGACCGAATTCATTCCGGCTCTAGAGCATGGTTTGACATCGGCTCAAGCATATGTATGGAAGAGCGTGGGGTCGGCGAGGGTGATTCGTATACGGCTGAGTATCTACGTTAGCTGGATGCTCTACGCTATTTATAGAAAATGGGATTGTCGACATGAATTTGAACCACCCTTCGCTCATGAAACAAAATGTTCTTTTGCCTGAGAAGAACAAGGGAAAGTTGCAAGTGTATCACAAGTCGACAGTCTAGGTAGAAGGTAGACTGGTGATCGTGCTTATAGATGAGCATTTCAGGAGATTTGGGCAAATTTTAATATACCTGTGGTTTTAAAGATTTTCACGGTGTGAATTTCAGGATCATGTGCTCGGATTATGATTATGATTTCTAGTCGTCGATTAGTATCAAAGACAAGCGGCTATGATAAGGTATCCTTCCTTATATGTATTCGATCCCATTCGCAATTGCGAGAGTATCATCAGCTACCAGACCTTTTTTTAGAGGATTCTGTACGCTGTGATTCGTACTAACCATGCGGATATCAACGCTCATTCAGGACGACCCTTAACCTTGGCATCGTTAGTACTGATATTGGTATATCGACCTGCACTTCCCGTATGGAGTACCGAAGATTAGCCACTGAAACAACCTCACTCCTTCCCAAGGTGTCGCCTAGTCGCAACAACGTTATACAACATCTATATAGCACTTTAAATCGCCTGAATATTACCGGAACTCTGATGAATATGTCTTATTTCACGTCAAGAAGAACTATATCTTCGCATATGCCTACTAGCCGGCATGGCAGAGGCGAACACAACATCAAAGCACAACGGAAGCACGACCATAAAGCCAGTTATCCAAGAGCTAGTCCGGACTCAATTCTGCTTCCCTGATATCGTGCTCCTAGTAGACAAGATCATTATCGCTAGGGTATCCTCCGCGAATGACTCTGAGAATGTGGAAGCTTACCGTCTTTATTTGACTGATCGAGAGCAGAGTATACAAGGTAGCCAGCCTCGTTGATCGTATCCGAACCACTCGCATGCTGAATCTGATACTTGATAGCTGTACTCAAGCGTCGTCTTCACAAGGAGATCAACAGACATGATCTACGTGAGGGCTCATATATCGTTCTGAAGGAGTATCGACTGGCTACTGCCCCGCGGCTCAACGGGGTTGGGAACATTCAGTACGTTATGAATACATTGTCTCAAGAGGCAATAGCTTACCAATTGGTACGAAGGTACATTGCTATTCTGGATTTCTATGTCATAGGTGAAGAACGACGCTACGAATCTACCAATGCTGATAGCCAGTCCACAAGTACCCCGGACCAGCAAGCACGAGCAACCTCAGTTCTAATTGACGAACGGCAGCACAAGCGCGGCCCTGAGCAATCTGACATTATTCGCTCTCATAACTCTGGTCTTGCATCTGGCAACGACGCCATTAGAGCCTTGTCAAAATCCGATGGGAGTGATACAGAGAAAGCTGATGCGTTTGAGCGCCAATCTATTGGTACCCTGCCGAGTCTCCAAACACAAACAGCCTCGAACTCTGACAATGCTGAGAATATGTTTCAATCCCAAGTGATTGGGACAAAGAGAAAGCGAACCGTTATTGCCTCTACGACAGAGCCTGAGAACGACCCTGAAATGCGCTCACCGTCAAGAAAGTCACAAAATCAAAATCAATTCGATTACACTGTGGATGAAAATCTCAGAGCCGCTGTCTCGCGTCAGACAGAATCCCCCTGGGCTCGCAAGGCAAAGGCGGCAGGTACTCCCCTTCAGCCAATCGAGCGTCCTCTTCGACTATACACACTAGCTTCCGTGACGGGAGTGAATCGTTCTCGCAACAAAGTGGTGGATATTTTGGCCATGGTCGACTCCGTCGATGATTCGACTGTGAAGCCCGCTCATTTACCACTCAAACGCGACATCCGAATAATAGACGGCAGTACGGATGTACCAATCACGATCAGTATCTTTGTCGATCCTGTAGACTGTATCCCATCGGTTGGTGACGTTGTACTTTTCCGCAATTTGGTTACCCATGATTGGAAGCAAGGTGCGCTCAACGCATACCCGAAGTACTGCGACGGCAAGGATTGGTACATACCAGATCTTGAAGGCGTCGAAGGCTGGGGCCGTGAATTGAAAGACCTTAAAGCTAAGATCCTTGCCACTGAGCAGGAACGCCGCAGGTCAGTCAACGTAGGAGCAACGACTTAGGCGAGAACGGAGAATTGGAAGCGACCAAATAACAGCTAGGACTGCAATGACATTGGTCTCATTCGTATTCACCGCATCAAGGAGATGCATCAGTTGGGCCTATTCAATAGAACAGACAGTGTTCGCCCGAACTATTGTACCACCGTAGGCTACCCAGATCAAGCTACGCTGGGAACCTTATCCTGTGACCATCTTGCGTGTCTTAGGAGATAGATTGCCCAACATTGTGATTTTGCACGGAGAACTATGGGTGAGCAGTTCACAGAGTTGTGGAGCTTCACTGGCAAAAGATCCTGACGCAATGAGGGGTACCTGGTATGGTGTTCCTTCTCAATCACCGAAGGGTCTCAGAGTTGGTGTAGGTGAATCTTCTCTAAATTCCACACAAATGGTGTGAGATTGACGTTTGAATATTGGGATCTGAATTTGCGAAGAGTCTCATGAACATCAGCTTGTGGTTGAGCGAGACATTCGGGTTGAAATGACATCACATCGTAGTGTTGAAGCCTCATAAATGCCTTTACTTAATTATACCATCTCATCTCCGATTTATTCATCTCTTGGATTTAGCCACTGTCTCTATCTCGTTCTCTTTCCGAACTCTCGCAAGTCCTCACAAGCTTCATTCTACCATTCAATTATTCACCAACAAACCCTCGCAAGTGAATTCATCAAACCAACCCTGCCACGTTTTGGCCACGCATTCACCTCGCAATGCCTTCCAAGAGGAAGTGACTGCTCGGAAACTTACTACATAAGGTCCCTTCCCAGCGAGCACCCTTCATCTTTCATATATAAATTAATCCTTCCCAGCCAGCACCCTTCATCTTTCATATATATATATAACTAGAGTGAGTATGACTCTATTACATTCTCAATCTCTGTCATGATTTACTCGAGTACCAATCTTCAGGTACTATCTTGCTCGAAAGCTTGATACATGAGATCACAGACCTCCCTCCCATAATCTATAGAAGTCCGTTCCTTCCTTCAGCCACGTTCTTCTTAGAAAAGGATATTGAGTGCTTGCGCATTCCGCAAGGGTACATCATTCGTTGGCTTCAAACAAAGCCGAGATTTTCGGATTCTGTGACGATTGTAACTTCGTAATTGAGATCCAATTTCAAGAAATTTTAGATGTATGCAATCGAGTAAGGCACGCTCCAGACAAAAATACATTCTTGCTATAGTTAGTACACAGACACTTATGTCAGGTGTGACTTCATTTCCCTTCTCTCTGTTCTATCGATGACTTTTATTTTTATAGAGATATGTACTAAAGTCTCTCTTCTACGCTTCTGTTCTTGCAATAGCAACATACTCCCAAGTACCGAATACCCCGCCGCCTGCGACAAAGGCCGGTCGTTGGTTGACGCATTGAACTCCTCAACTTGCGCTTGCACTCTTTATTTTTTCTATGAAGCTGCAAATCCGCCCTTTCGGTCTCTAAACTCCTCCTCTTTGTTTATTTGCTGGCGTAAGATAGACAGATTTCGGCGAAATGTGCACCAGCAGAGACAGAGATGATCGCTGCCCTCGCCCAGTTTTGGCATTGGAATTGGGTTTGGGTTTGATTATGTCGAGTATGTTGCGGCCGTACCGTGCCAGTGGACATTCTATGGGAAACGAAAGATACGATTTTATAGTTTGATTTGGTTCGAGGGGAGGAATGGCGTCGTTTGATATCGCAAATATGAGACGACGAGAGACTGTTTCCGTCGGAGATTATTTGGCAGAGCTGGTGCAGAGTTGCTCATCGCCAGTCAGTCGATTCCAGTGTCAAATTCGCGGGTCGTTGTCCGCCCAATTTAGTAGAATTGGGTTTGATCATGTCGAGTATGTTGCGGCCGTACCAGTGGTTTTGGTTATTCTATGGAAAAGTAAAGACTCAATTTTATAAATTTGAATTGGTTTAAGGCGAGGATTGGGGTCGTTTGATATTGCGAATTTATATGAATGACGAGCGCAACAATGCGGCCGTACTAATGGTTATAAAAGAAGAAGACCCATTCTATTTAAATTAGGTTCGATGCGAGGAATGGGGTCGTCATCGCCAATATGAACGACGAGCGCAACGATAGGAGCCTAGATGACGAGAGACTATTTTCCGTCCGGAGGAGATTGTTTGGCAGAGCTGGTGCCGAGTTGCTCATCGCCAGTCGATTCCAGTCTCAAATTTGCGGGTCATCTCGTCCGCTTTATTTGAATTGGTTCGACGCGAGGAATGGGGTCGTCATCGCCAATATGAATGACGAGCGCAACGATGGGAGCATAGATGACGAGAGACTATGTTCCGTCCGGAGGAGATTTTTGGTAGAGCTAGATAGTACCGGGTTGCTCATCGCCAGTCAGTCGATTCCAGTCTTAAGTTTACGGGTCATTTCGTCCGCTACTTTATCGTCAACGAGGTCCTCTCTAGGAGGGTTATTTAGGAGAGGGAGAACTTGCTGCACTTATCATGCACAAGAGAAGAGTCGACCCACTTCAAGTATGTTTAATACCTGAATAGGGTTTCTTTTATATATTACTAGGACGCATTAATAGGCGCCAGCTCGATGAAAATAATAACAAGAGACTATTTCCGTCGGAGATTATTTGGCGAAGACATGCAAGCGGCCCTATTTAAGGCGATCGCGCAGCCGGTGCACCAGCTGCGGCCACCTCAAGGCACCGACTTTTGTCCCCCAGAGGAAACCGCTGCCGATCCGCTGGAGCCTGAGCAGGGCCTCAAGGCCGTCGCCGTCGAAGTCTTGGGCCCTGACCCTAAAGAGGAATGAGTCAACGACTTCTGGGCCAACCAACGAGCAATGAATGATGTGTCGTACCCAGCGCCTACCTTTGAGGCCGCCGTCTAGTATCTTAACGCGGATCCTAAATACCTTGGATTCCGATCGGGCCTCTTTACCCCTCCTGTCGACCCGGCCCCTGCAGGTTCTGGTCATCAGCTTGCGCATCTCGTCGGTGGCCATTAACCTCCAGGCGTGCTGCTCCGACGTCATCTTCGTCGATGTCCCTGGCAACGCGCAAACCGCACTGCAGGCGGCCGGCCGGGTTCTGCGCATCGGTCAGACGAGGGTGTGTCGCATCTGGGTGATGTGTGTGGATCACTCATATGATCAGACCATCCAATACAGAAATACGACGAAGGATGCTTGGGATTATTTCCGGACAGGGACGACTGAGCGCCGACAGCCCTGAGGACCGTGCCGCCGAAGTGGAGTGACGACATACTTCGAGTATAACTAACGCTAAACGGGGTTTCTTTTATATATTACTAGGAAGTATAAATGGCGCCAGCTCGATGAGAAATGCTCATCGACGATCACGGCATTCGAACGGTCGAACGAAGTCGTGGGTTTTGAGATAGGGGAAGGAGCCTTCATGATTCACTTATCCAGCAAATCAAGCCGGATCGACAAGGCTTGAGAAATATAGGAGTGCCGATTATAGCAATATCTACTCCTTTTTTCTCCCCAGCAGGTCCCCCAAGGAACCATTCCTATTAACCTATAGGAAGTCTTTTCACTTCACCTACACCTCATCCTCTTATTCCATTTCTTCACATCTACACTCCGTTCATCCATTCCAATATTTCTCATTAGGATCGTTGCTTAGGCTGACTATTCCATAGAATTACGTCAATCTTCATCACTCAAACCTCACTTGCGGAATGACAGAGAAGCCTTAGCAAAGTCAGCGAGGATCTTTCAGAAAAGCGCAGGTCGGCGTGTATGTAGCAAAGGAGGTCGGTCAAGACTCAAGGGTCGAACGGAATAGAGCAAGGCTGGCGTAGGGGGGCTACTGTGGGGTGTCTCACGCTGCAAGGGGGGGCTGTGGGGCTGCTCTGGGGTGCAGAGATAGCTGGTGTGGTATTGTTGAAATATGGGTGTGGGAATTTTGAGAATGTTTCGGAAAAGTGTGGTATTTTTGTAATTTGTCGTTGAATTTGTTTGTCTGATAGTTATAGTGTTCCATTCCACTTCAGGCATTGTTATCTAATATTTATGGACAACTGATCTTGAAAGAGCTCCTCTGATCCTACTGCAACGCGAATGTAACTTGATGACGATATTTTGGAGGCGTCGGTTCGTCGTGATATATCATAACGTCAAGGGAGTAAGCTTGATCGAGTAGAAGGCATGCTAATAGGATATTTGTGAACCCTGTGGACTGACGTAATAGCAATGAATACTTATTGTATGGATTCAAAGACTAGCATGGCCGGCGGGGGGGGGGAGATTTTTGTGTCCAGCGCCAAGGGCTTGCATTGGTCTTACACACGCTAAATTCCCATATCTATATTTTGCACATTGAAAGTATAATTTCAGCATCGTCCATAGTTTAGTTGAATATCGCAGAATGTAAATAGTAATTCTATAGGATATCTAATTCGTCGAAGTCAAAGGATCCTGGAACTGCTCTCCCAATTCACCTTCGTAATCTATCCAGTGTGACGCAAACCACACAGGTGATAAGTCCATGTAGACTTCGCCTACCATCTGTGCTTGGACCCGACGGATTGAACGAGCGGTGTGAGCGCAATATTCGTAGCCATGCTTTTCGGCAGCGGCGATGTGCTTATCGGCCCATGCGGACTGGCTGTCACAAAAGCCTCCTTCCTCAGCGAACACTGTTCTGCACCTTTCACTTATACACCGGTCGATAGTTGGCACAGTCCGCTCTCCAAAGGCGGCAAAGTCCTCTCGCTTCTCCAGGTCGATGACGAAGCGAACGGCTTCTGGTAGAGGTACCCGGATCACGTCGACGTTGGGTTCGCCATCGAAGTCGATCCTGTCTAAAGGAAGAGCCTTACTGTGCAGGCTCTCGAAGGAGATGGGAGCGCTCAATTGGTCTTCTGCTCCGGTACGAGCGATTATTATGCTTTGAAAATGTGCAATGTCTTGAAGTCTGATATAGCGATCGGGTCTCCTGAACTCTGCCATGCGGTCTCGTAGCTCATTGCGATCGACCATTAAAATCAACGCCTTATAGAGCGGGTGAATTCTGTAATTGCAAGCTCTCAGTCGCGGAATAAAGGTGGGAGAAGATCCGTCTTGGTCAACCTCGTACAGGATGCTCTTCGCCTTTTCGAGTAGAGGAATATGTGCCTCGACAACTCCGCGTATTGTTGCCGGACCACGCTCCGTCACTCGGACCGGATTGGCTAAAGAATGCCCAAACTCAATATTAGGCTGAGAATCATATTGCCTGTACCACTCGCCGAAAATGGTCGCAAAGACATACGTGGGTGTGATAAACCTTTCACCGCACGCAACCTCTTGAATACCTTGAAGCCAATAGAATGCGGACGGTCTATTGCAGAAGAAAGTCGCTTTCCTTGGAGATTCTATATTGCTTAGGTCGCTATCGAGAAGGATCTTCTCGGAATCCATCCTCGCCCAATTTGTATGGGTCCAGAATCGAAATTCATTCAGCCGATCTGAATACCACTGTTTTCGAAGATCGAGGCGTATCATTTCTCGAAGATCTTCAGAGATTGGTTCAGGCGTGACGAAGCACTTCCAGTGGTCCCAGGCGTCTCTGAATGAGCGACCGGTCGCTGTGGGATGATCATGTGGGTTGCTTGAGATGTTTGGGGAGGCCATGGCATTAAGGGTGTTTGGCACACGCGCTCAAGATGTGATAGGACAGTAATCGAGACTTTGACGTTGACGGGCTGATGTTTGATATGTCGAAGATGTCAAATGGATGGATTTATTGATGGAAATAGAATTTGACCAGTGTGGGTCACAAAGACATTGAGCTAGCGTAACTTACTGTATGACCGGGTTAGCGTCTTCGTTCGAGTAATTGGCAATATGCAGAGCTATAAATGCAAAGACAGCGAGAGGAAGCATACAGGACAGTAAAAGAAACATCATAGGAAAGTTACGACGAGACTTTCCATCGCAGCATGACGTTTGACATTAAGAAAAACCTCACACCGCCATAGCTGAGACGCAAAACTCCTATACATCGCTAAGTACGCCTCCAACTATCATCAGAAAGCCCACTCTCATCCCCCCCTACCCTTCATATCCCGCAAACCTCAGAAAAGATTGAATCTCAAGCAAGACAAAACCCCTGCAACCCACCAACTCCCCTCCCAAAATCCTCGCTCGCGTGGCGTCTTCTGAATCCATACCTCAAGCCCCAGCCCATACCAAGATCCTCCCACACGAGCCTTCCCGAGAAAGTGGGTCCCCGTGCACCACGCTACCTCATGAAAAACAATATGAAGTAAGGTAGCTACGAAACCTTCTCTTCCAGCCGATAGGGCAGAGTAGATGTAAGTCATTCGATCTGTTCTGGAGCCGCTGCTACCCTTGTTCGATTATTTGTAGCAGCAACTTATTCATTCCTATGGAAAGAGTCTTCGGGAACTAGAGATCATTATTCATCCGTAGGGATACCACTTGTCTGCGTGAAATAAGATGTGGCTTAGACTAGACGTAGCCAAGATTGGAATGGATGGGCGTGGCGGCATACAATAATTGGGATTATTTTTTGACTTTGGACATGACTCTGAAATCACCCACGTCTTTCATGCACAGATATAAGGTTATTATTTGTGGATACCCAAGCGTGATCCCACCGCCGTGAGCCGTGGTTTCTCTGCAACATGGTGCAATTAGCCGGATCCGGGATTGTGATCATTCAGGTCGAGATTGATCGTATCGCTTAGGTATAGTATGCCAGGATTTGTCGCTCTATCCCGTGGCAATTACATAGGCCAGTCTCTTGAAGACTCTGTAACGAAAATTGGGCTTTGGCAGTCGTCCATGGAGTATTCCAGGCCCTCGTTAGGAGAATGTAGGGAGGATTTCATAATAGAGTTGAGTGTATTGAACAGTCTTAACCGATTTATTGTGGAGCAATACCCCTGTATTAGTGCAGAGGCTGCGGTGGCTCAGGCTTAGGAGCCTCATTGGTAACAGGCGCTTCTGTCTTCGACATAGCGGAAAGTAAAGATACAGCGGTGAGGTACGAATGTTGTTGGGGGTAAGTCGACTCATCCCAAGAGGGCTGGGGTAGCTCAATTCTCGGAGTCTTACCGGCAAGGACCTGCTTCCGTCTTCGATATAGCAGAAAGCAAAGACGGAGCGGTGTGGTGTGAACGTTCAATGGGCGTGGACTCATTCACATCTCACCCCTGGGCTGGACTCACTTTCACCCCTGTACTGGCGTAGAGGCTGAGGTAGCTTAGGCCAAGGAGTATCAAAAGGGACTAGGTGGTTCCGTCTTCGACATAGCGGAAAGCAAAGCCTTGACGGCGAGGTATGACTGTCCAGAGGGCGTCGAATAGCGTGAAGCCGAAGACTCCCAACGACGGCTTCCATCGGCGGTCACCTTTGACTTGGATATAGTCTTTCTTGCCATCTTGGCAGCAGCATGAAGTACGAGCAGTCTGCACTCCAGCTTCTTTTTTCCCTCAAGACTCTGACAGACTCACTTACATTTGGTAACTTACTAATATAAATATACTGACCTCAAATTGTAACTACTGATATTTCTTGACATCGTGCTCATCAAGTCACCGCAGCAGCAAGACATATACGTAACACGAACAGCAACCTAACAGAGATATCTTACCCTTATCCCAAAGTCAACATGGCACTGACTCACATCATGGGGATTAACGTCATCGTCGATCTTGCTCTGCTCATGCAGACGGAGGGCAAGTACATCAGGCTCCTCAGCGAACAGATACTCAACCGACGGGCTGCCGGAGATTTTGGCGAGGCTCAAAGGTTGGAAAATCTCCAGCTAGAACACGCTCGCTTCAAGTTGGAGATGAAAGTCGAAGCCTTTGATCCCTACATACGGAACGCCTACCAGCGTGAACGGGAAATCAAAGAGGGAAGGGAAAGGGAGATGAGACGCGGTACCATGGCCAGGCCTGGCTCTTCGCAGACACCTTGGGCAGGTCAGTCCCAGAATGTCTGGCAGGGGGTCCCCGCCTCGCGGGACGTGAATGGCTCGGCATCCATTGCCAATATGGGTGGGTACGGTGTTGGATGGGGAGGCCCGACATTGGCGGCCGCAGTCAATCCCACCTCGGACGTCAGCAAGAACGGGCCAAGTGTGGCAGGAAGTCCACACTCGGACAGGCAGTTGAACCCGGAAGCGAAGGCGTTTCAACCGGGGCCTTCTCTGCCCGCAGTGGTCGCAGCTCCAGAGGAAGCATCGCGACAATCCTCAGAACAACCTTCCGGGACGCAGGCAACCCCCAAGGACATACCCTCCAAAGTCGGGGTAAAAAACGACTCGGGATACGGTTCATCTTCAGTGTCTCCTACAGACACCTGGTCTGCGATTAGTCAGAAGATTCCTGTAGCGACGTGGGTGAGAGAAATCCGGAATATCTTTGTCGAAGAGCAGCAGCAGCCAGCTGCAGCCCAGAAGATACAGATCACCAGCAGGCCAAGATTCATGTCTGAATGGGGATTTGGGCCTCTAGATGACATCCCGATAGAGCCGGGATGGATGCCGCGTATACTCCGAGAAGACCGTGCCGAACGCTTCGGGAGGTTGTTGAGAGAGTCGGAGGAGTGGCACGACAGATTAGAGGAGGCAAGACGTGTTGACGAATGCTGCCATTGAGAGGACTTAGATTCATCGAGGTAGAAATCGAGTTCCCCAATGGCGAGAGCTTCACTCCATGGAGCGCAGGCTCCTGGTAGTGTTGTCCAGGTTCGATTTCACCTCGGACGGCATCTTTTATAGCAAGATTCTGTTGATTGACAGCGCTCCAAGTAAGTCGGCTCCACCAGATCATCGGATACATCCTTGGCACACGTGCCGGCTCGAGATTGGAGGCATGGCTACTGGCCCCAGTATAGGTGCGCATTAAGCGTGACAGCCACGCGTACACCATCCACGACATTATCAAGCGCTTCAATTTCAGAAATTTGGTATGTCACGCTTTCGGCATTGTTAAAAGAAGCTTTGTCCTACGACATTGGCACGCAGTATACTCGGTCCATCGTGGTGACGTCTGGGTTCGAATTTGAAGGTTTTACCGAGATGAGAGCTGTATGGCTTAGGAGTTTGGTAGAGCGAGCTTTGCCGTTGTAGATTCGTGCTTTTTTGATATTGGCCTCCTTTGGACGAGTTTGTTTGTTCTAGATTGAGCTTGGATCATGTATAACATACTAGGTAGTCTCTATCTGAATTTCTGTCCGCTGCGTTGAGAGATCATTGGCGGTCCTCTTTCTGCGCTTCCGTGTCCTCGTATGTGAACAAGCTGTGGTTCCCAAAACCAGGCAAATGTACATAAGTGAAGGTCATATGTGTAGTCTCGCCAGCATACTCTTGTTATTCGGATATCCATGGCATAAGCGTGGCATGGCTTGCAGAGGGACAATCGACGTCCAATCTCTTCTGGAATCCATCGCTGAGTTACGAAATCAAGCAATTCGTAGAGGCATGTAGCGTTCGCCTCTGCAGGTCCTTCAGTGATCGAATGTCAGCCGCGACGGACGCGTAGTTCTACGTCGTCGATGCCGTCTTTCGTCGAAGGCTATCCATTAATTTATGTAAGGTGCATTTACGTTGTCCTTGATGGTAGGCATAGCATTTGGGGAATCTTCATCCTTATGTCTCGGCGGTACCTGTATCTCTAAGAACAGCGGTACATGATCACTCGGCCCCCTTTCCAGCTCGCTATCCAGCACATCCGCCCCTTTCACGGCTTCCTTCAATCCCTTCGTAGCCAGTATCATATCGACCCTATCCCCACCCGCGCCCCACGGCTTAATCCTCGGTCTGTAGCTGTATTTGCGTCTCTCACCATGCAAGAGGCGAAATGTGTCAAGCATGCCCAGCCCCTTGATGAACTTCTCTTCGAAATCAGCTCGGTTCGCAACATGGTCTGCCCCCATGCGTAGTTGGGGAAAAGAATCAATACTGGTGCGAGAGATGTTGATATCCCCTGCTATGATCACATGCCATCCATTCTGTTCGTAATGCCTGACATGGTTGGCGAGGAGGGAGTGGAAGGCTTTCTTCCTGTCGTGGCGATTTCCAATGACCTTTCCGGTATCACTGTCGCGGTAGTCATTTGTAGTGCCATTGACGGCGTAGATGTTGAAGAGGACCAGCCCTGAGCTCGGTAGCTCGACAATCTGCACGCGTCCTTCTAGATCCCAGTCAACCGTTTTGATCTTTGCATCAGGCGCAATATCCTGCCGTATGAGCGTGCAGACGCCATAAACTCTCCCGCCAAAGCCCGTGGCATTATACCTGTCCCTGGGAAGACAAAAGTCCGCATCATAGCAATGGCTGGTAGTCACAGGCTCGCCCACGGCGTCACGAGGAGGGTTGATCGCGCGACGGAGGAGGTCTGGCGTTTGGGTATCGCTGGGCGATATCTTGACTTCTTGGAGGAAGACGACATGGGGCCATCCCCATCTCCGGAGGCATGCACGTAGGGAGGGCTGACAGAGTTTGTTCTTTGGTCTGGAGCTTGGAGCGAAGAATTTGGTGATTGGTGGTGTTGTAGGTGGCAAAAAAGACTGTACTCCATTGATGTTCCAGGAGTAAATGAGAAGCGTCTCGATAAGGGCGGAGCTCGTACGCGATGGAGGAATGAGTTGAATTGGAGGAGGTAGTTGAGATGCAAGAGGTGTGGAGGAGAGGCGGCGGCGTTTGAGGGGTGGGGGACTTACCTCTTGACCAGGAGGAGAACGTTGCTTGAACCGCTTCATCACCGACACCCTACGCGAGCGTTGGCAGGACTGCCAGGCTGCTCAATATTACAGGGTGGTTGGTGATATAAGTGTATCTATCTTGGCATGTATAGCGAAGGTAGGATATCCAATCGTCATCTATTCGATCATGCAAGCATAGGAGTACAGCGCTGAGGGTATCATCTAAAGACAGCTTTCATGGATCCCCTGTGGTCCCAGGTCATTGTACTCTGTCCTCGACATAAACCCCTTGCTCAATCCCTGATCAACAACGAACAACACTTTTGCAGCCACCTGTGCACCCAGAAAGCCCGCCTCTTCCAAACCAACTTCCTTCCATTCTGGAAAATAATCTGGCATCTTCAACGACTTTATGCTGGTCGGCGTCTGGGCATGGCTGGAATGCTGATGCCCCTGTTGCTGTTGGTGGATCTGTTGGTGTAGTAACTGTTGTTGTTGTCCGGGAGGAGCAAGATTGGCATTGCTAGTGGCAGCTAACATCAGTGGATTGACAGCTGATGCGTGATGAGGTACATGGGATTGCGGTTGCGGCGTGTTGGCCCCAGTGGCTATGGGGGTAGTAAAGTTCGACGGCAGCTCTGAAGTGAAGATGGTGGCACTGGAAGGCGAGATGAGGTATTTCGCATTCAGAGTAGTGATTAGAGCTTCCTTGAAGCCTGGTTCTATTGTTAGCTATCATATAGGCCCGACCTTTACAAGACTCGCCTTTGACTTTACTGCCGTTGCCTAAGATGATTAACGAATCCCAGAGGTCACTCCTTTTGCTACCATCGGGGAAGGAAAGAATGCACCGATGAATTGCGTCGGCAATCTGATCAATGATACCTCCACTTCCAGCCTGAAATCTCTCAATTCCAACATCTGCGTGCTTTCGTACAAAAGCCGTCCCTTCCCGGTTTCGCCGTCTTTCCTCTTTGCGTTCTTCTCTACGTGTCGCAGTCACATTCTCCGTTGTGAGAGCATCTCTGTCGACAGGTTCCGGCGTCTTTTGCCTCTTCGGTTCGCCAGGATCTTGGCCACTCTCCCCATCCATGACCCTCTTTCCGTTGACATTCAGATCTTCCAGGGGGTTTCGCTCGTGGTAATAAAACGTTGCCTTAACGCGTTTCGAATTGGGCAATCTTGCTTCTTTCACCGCTGCTGCTGCATCTGCTGCAGTCTTCTTGGCCGCCGCCTTCTCCGCCTTTTCCTTCTCTTTCCGTGCCAGGAACTCACTGGTCTTTCCGCTGGCAACGATCGTCGCTACATCTAAGACACCCTCATCGTCTTCCCCATCCTTGAACTGTCGATCCTCGTCGGCATCACCTACGTCTGTGTTGACACCCGGCCCACGAGGCGCTCCTCCCTGAGCAGCAATACTCTCTCTATGGCCTTCCCCCGAACCAACCGCTCCAGTAGAGACCGCTGACGCTGGGTTTTCAACCTCGGCCTCGGCTGGAAAGTCGGCACTAAGCGGAAGTATCTCGCATATACTATTCTTCTTCAGCTGCTCGCATGTTCCTCTACTAAAGCCTTTAGGACCAAGCAGATCGAACAATCGTTGTGTCATTGCTTCCCCACCACATCCTAGCACCGCAGCTCCTCTTCCCAGCTCGTTGACCACAAATTCATTTACAGTAGTTATATCGCATTTCGAGTAGCCGACATCAACCATGGTAGCTGTAGGCGTAGCATAGGCATAACAGACGGCCAGCGCCGAGTCCATGAGACAGAATGCTGGAGTCTTGAACTTTTCGAAGAAGAACTGTGTGAGGCTTTCGTGATCTTGCGCAGTCCAGGCAGGCTGGGCGATGACAAGTATTGGAGTGTGAAAAGGCGGGCTCAGGGTGTTGTAGATGTGAGTAAGCAGGGCGAAGAAGCATGACCACTCCACTATACGTCCGTCTCGTATAGGATGCACGGCACCTTCCTCACTTGTAGGGTCCTCCTCAAACAAGATTTCTTCATCTGGGTCCTCCGCCGTACCGTTGGCATCTTCCATCCTGATATCTCCATTGACGGTGTCTCCATTATGCGCATGTGGCTTCGTCGTCCTCCTCTCTCGGACTTTGATGGGCTCCCATTCTCCTTTGGTTTCAGCAGGAAACATGCGGGTTGGTATACGGAGGCGAGCAGGCGCGAAAGACTCCGGCAGCCCGAGCTGTGCGAGAGTGATTTGTGAGCCCGGCGTGATGATCTATAACCCCCACATACTTAGTCAGTATCGCGCTCATCGTAGTGCTGCCGTTGCGATGCCCAAATGACAGTTAATTTCAAGTACTGTCGATGCGATTGGCTTACCAAAACATGCTCATCCTTGAAGGGAGGCATAGTGATGAGGTGAATCCCGGAGCGCGCTGGATCTATCAATTCATCATTGAGTTGGATAGTCAAAGTACTTTACGTGCTTGCCAAGGTGTCGCGTTGACCTCCGAATTCAGCCCTATTCTACGAGCCCGCTAAGATAACGCCTAAGATAAGGTACCTCGTACCTTAGAATAAGGTAAGGTATCCATAAGGCTGCAACTCGTCAAACAACTGCGTCTGATCTATTGTCCCTCCTAATACAATCGAAGCATAGAATAATCAGGTTCCTTTAGAGCCTTCCCACGGTCTCGTGAGGTCGTTTGTGTATGATGTGGATCAAAATAGCTATTCCCAAACAAACTTCTCGAGGAAGTATCAGCGATGACACACAAGTGATTCCATGGAGGCTACAGCGTTACCGTAATCTCACTGGATGTGGAAAGAAAGGGGCAATTTAGGTGGGATTGCTGTCGGGATCGGTTGCAGCTGTACATCAAATACTATTGTTGTCATCCTCTCGAAGGTTGTCTTGCTATCCTTCTCAGTGAATGCTTTCTTGTGAAAGCGTTGAAATCTACACATTCGATTGATCCTGGCTTTTGCTGCCAGCCTTTTCATTCTTGCACCACCTCTTAAGTAAGCGCACCATCCTTTATCACGGAAAACCTCATCGAATTCTTCGCAGACAGACACACTATATCGTTAGATCTCGTGCACAGGGTCCGAGGCATGTTCTTTTCCAAGATTTCATGTGATTGGGATCTTAGTACAAACAAAGTCACAATTAGCTGCTAAGGCCGACAAACATGACAGGTCCTTCCACGAACATTGTTACCAGGACGGGCTTGCTTGAGGTGTTTAGCCAAATTTTCAACACAGACGCCTTTGAGGGCGGATCTAATACAGTGGGAACGTATCTCATCCTTCATCATACGCGATTCGACACATGCCACTGGTTGCACAATCCGTCAAACCCTATGATGTATGCGATCAGTAAGTGAAGCACTGCATTCTCTTAATCGAGATAGGAGCTTACGCGTAACAGTGAACTAGTAAGGGTGTAGCTATACCTTAGATTCTATCAAGTTACCTGAACGACTGATACTACCCATGACGGCGGACACCATCGCTCTTCTCCCAATGCCGGCTTTCATTATCGGCAGTACCTCTATCTACGCTACGATCAAAGTGCTATGGAGATCTAATCTCTACCAACGAAACACGAATGCTGTAAGAGATGAGATAAATGGTTATCACACCGGTCCAAATGCGAGCATATTTCGTTCGTTTGAGAGAATTTGGAAGTGATAACAGTAAATCTGTAGATCTTTTCGATCGCTTCTGTTACTATGATGAAGTTCCTTTAAGAGTTATTGAGAAGTGACGTTTCAAAAAGCCCAGTTCTAGCGGCTTCTCAAGACTTCGCTCTTGTCCTCACCTCAACTTTCACACTTTCTATACCCCAAATTGCACGAAGAGATGCACTAGAATCAGGACTCGGTGACCGCGTTGTATGGTAACAGTCCCATCCACGGCTTTCATTGTCAAAGCTGACAGCTGCGTATCGCGTCAGTGCCATGGCTTCAGTCGTTACAGAGGCATCTCCCGTCAGCGTCCAGGCTGTCTTCACCTCGGCCAAGTATTCAGACCTGACCGTCTTCTGTGGTAGCGACAAGTACTTACTCCACCAAATGATTGTCCGGCCGCGTTCAAAGTTCTTTGATGCGGCGTGTGATGTAAATGCTAAAGTGATTGGCCAGTGTCAGTTCGTCGGGCAGATAGGGGGCTAACATAAGAACTAACTGTTAGGAAATTTCGACTCCATCCATCACGCTCAATAGCGATGATCCTCAAACGGTTAACCGCATGCTAATCTACCTCTACACCGATGACTACCCCGAGGGTGCAATACCCTCAAGCCAAAAGCCGGAGCGAGCAATTCCTACACAGCAACAGACACCTCAGAGCTATAAGGTATCCAAGCTACTCCAGCTTCGCGGGCATAGACTGTCGACGCTAGTGACGCCCACTGAATCAGTCTCTTTAGCCAGCCATATAATGAACAATGTTCTAGTCTACGCAATCGCCGATAAATACGATCTATCAGTTTTGAAGTCGCTCGCGAAAGAGAGAGTCCAAGTCTTAGCCAATGACACCTTTGCATTCACCAAGTCTGCCGACTTTCCTAAAATTGCGAAAACCATCTTTGACTCCACACCGGCGACAGACAAGGGACTTCGCGATATCATCATTGACCTTTGCTCCAGCCATATCGAGGAGATCATGGAAGATCGCGATACAGCCATGACAGAGACGATCCAAGACATCGGCGCTCTCAGCTTTGGTATCCTGCTAAGAAGACGAGAGGCCGAAAACCGGGCTTTGAAGCGAACTAGCGGCAGCGAAGCTGTGGTCCACGAAGACGTCGCCCACCGCAAAGCGGAGAGTCGCAGCAATGTCGAGCTGATGCTGGACCTAAAGGAAGAGATGCAGCAAGCCTCCGCAGCCACAAGAGCTGCCAAGAATCAGTTATCAGATGCTCTTAGCCGGAACAATCAGCTCGAGGCTGAAAAGGATGTGGCTTGCTCACGACGGAAAGCAGCAGAAAATGCACAGAATCTAGCGATGCGCCAAAAGGAATATGCTATCACTCAGAGGAACCAAGTCATAGCTGAGAGGGACGCTGCGCTGAATCAATCGTGCAACTGTATTGCCCGGCTGGACTCGTTTCTAGCACAGTCTTATAAGTGGGAGAAGTGCCGGAATTGTGATCTGGACTTCGATTCATTGCTAGAACGTATCGGTCCGGACAATTCTAATTTCAAAATGCAGCTCAGATGTGCGGAGTGCCGTTGCAGACACGATCTTGGAACAGGGCTGCATACGCGATGAGCGTGGAGTCTATCTGAACTGCAATGACATGGTCGCCAGCATGACCGGCGAATCGGAGATGTGGAACACATCCAGTGGTGTACGCTTGTTCTCCGGTACAATGGCACAGGGCTATATCACGAAGAATTGCATACAAGTCTACATGATCGATAGCAGACTGTTAAGTCAAGGCCTTATAAACATGTTCAGCTTCTCATGGATGTGCTATCGACACTGCCGTATTCTGGCGCTTGTGGTACTTGGGTTCTAGGCGTATCTCTCGAAAAGGTTTTCGCAACTCCACGGGCTTTGGACTGTGACCATATAGCTCCGATCATGCCCTTCCGATTTTCAAGCCCTAATCTTTGGCTTTCGCCATTACCTCCTTCCAAGTCATTAGATTGATGATCGGTGAGAGGCATACTTCAAACGTCACCATGCGTCTGTGATTTAGAACAGGCGGCCGAAGTCAGTACGATCGCTTATGGGAATGTTTTCCCAGGCTTCTAATAGCATAACAGAAAATCAATTAGGTATGATTAGATGTTGAGCAAGCGTGACCTTCGCAAGAATGAATCTTGTATACCAGAAAAGGTGGGGTTTGTGATGTCGTTGTCTGATATTGATAGTCCAATTACCCCTCATCAATACCTTACGCTGAGTGCCAAGATCACGGCGAAACTTCGGGTATAATTTTCTATAGTTCTACCCGCCCACTACCACTGAGTCTTCGATATAGCTTTCTAGGATAGGTAGGGAAGAAAAACGCTGGCGGTCTTCTTTGGTAGACCTCTTAGACTTCATCAGTTGACGTGTATATACCTGCCAATACTGCGGACATCTCCTTTCAAATCATGCAAAGCACCAAATTCCAGGATGAGCTCGATAAAATCGACGGCCGATGATGCGCCGAACGATACTACACCCACATCACCTATTGTAACATACGATCACAAGAAATACAGCATTGCAAGCGAGGGCACCGCAGAGATCCTTGACTTGCACTATACAGAAGACGCTGTGTCTGGCCAGAAGAGGGTTTCCAAGCCTCAATCGGTATTCTATAACCCTGTACAACAATATAATCGCGATCTGAGCGTCTTAGCTATCAGAGCATTCGGCGATGACTATATTGCCGTGCATAGAGCTAAGCGCCAGAAAAGAGCACACCAACCACGTGAGAGCGGGCAACAAGGACAAAAGAGGAAGAGAGATGGAGAGGAGAGGAATGAGGGAGAGGATACTGAAGCTAAAAGAAGGAAATTGCAAACATCAGTAGCTGGGGAATTGGATGAAGCACGCGTCGCGCCGGCTGTGCCGAATGCGGAAAATGGTGCTCCGGCCTCTGGATCCACTGAAATGGAAGGTGTGGATCCTAAACCCAATAGGCAGCAAGAGATATCAGATGAGACTGTCACTGCGAAGTTGTCCAGAGAAGGCAAAACGAGTCAGGCGACGGGAACATTCGGGAATTTCAGAGAAGGAGAAAATGGCAACACACCTAGCAAGCAAATCTCCTTCCGTATCCTTGACGCCCTTTCAGCTACAGGACTCCGAGCCCTACGGTACGCGAAAGAAATCTCTACGGTGACTTCAGTCACAGCGAATGACCTGTCGGCATCTGCGACTAACTCAATCAAGCTCAACGTGAGCCACAACGGACTCAGCGACAGAATCATCCCTACTACGAGCGACGCCATCCAGCACATGCATGAAGCAGCTTCACACCTCACAGGTACTCCAGGTCCTTACCATGTGATCGACCTGGATCCATACGGCACGGCTGCTCCCTTCCTGGACGCAGCGGTCCAAGCGCTCGTCGACGGCGGTCTACTGTGCGTTACATGCACAGATGCCGGAGTCTTTGCCTCCATCGGTTATCTTGAGAAAACATATTCCCAGTACGGCGGCCTACCTCTGAAGGGGCCACATGCCCACGAAGCTGGCCTTCGACTTATCCTTCATTCCATTGGGACATCAGCTGCCCGGTATGGCCTCGCTATCGAACCCCTTCTCTCCCTCTCGATAGACTTCTACGCTCGCGTCTTCGTTCGAGTTCACCGCTCCCCAGCCGAAGTGAAGTTCCTTGCAAGCAAGACGATGATTGTATACAACTGTGATTCGGGGTGCGGGGCATGGTCTATACAACATCTCGCCCGAGCAAAGGCTAAAATAGCAAAAAATGGAGATACCTTCTACAACTTCACCTCGGCGCTTGCTCCGTCCACGGGTACACATTGTGAGCATTGTGGTTTCCGAACGCACCAGGCGGGACCTATGTGGGGTGGCCCTCTCCACAACCCGCACTTCATCCAGCGCATTCTCAAGATACTTCCTTCGCTTGACAAAACCATATACGGCACCATTCCCCGTATGGAGGGAATGCTCAATGTTGCTCTCAACGAAAGTCTGGACGATCAACCATCAACTGGCCCCCAAGGACCATCTTCCCCTGATCGACCCGTCCCAACCACACACCCAGCCGCCCTTACACATCACCCCTTTTTCTTTCTCCCATCAGCCCTTTCTAGGATCATTCACTGTGTCTCGCCTTCCGACGCAGCAATGCGTGGCGCTCTGTTGCATCTTGGCTACCGCACGACACGCTCGCATACCAAAGCAGGCAGCATAAGCACCGACGCGCCTTGGGGTGTGATATGGGAGATCATGAGGGAATGGGCCAGACAGAAGTCACCGGTCAAAGAGGGTGCGGTGAAGAAGAAGACGGCCGGATGGGGTATCATGCAAAACGATAGGTCGAAACGGAAGCTAAATGATGTAAAGGAAGCGTTTCGACAAGCTGTCAGCAACGCAGAGCTTGATCATGTCGACGCATTGAAAACCCATATGGAAGCTGCCCTATATCGACTGTCGCGAAACGATGAAGACCATAACGATAGTGACATGGACGGAAGTGAGCCCACCACCAACGGCACAGAGAAGGGAGACGAGTCTGCTACCAACACATCACCAAACCACATCCATCCAAGCAAATTGAAAATCGTTTTCGACGAAGTCCTTGGTAAGGAGCCGCAAGGGAAGCGGATGTTGAAATACCAGATCAATCCACGACCGGATTGGGGGCCTATGAATCGCGCAAAGGGCGATTCATGACACGAAAGAATACTCTGTTATAAAGTGGAAAACCACAAGATAGATACCCTTGGATATATAAATCCATACTCTGCTCCCATATCACGTCAAATCTACCTTTGCACCTCATGCACCCTCATATCTTTCCACTTCCACAAACCAGACACCGAAATTGTACTGCACTTTCCTCAGGCTCTCCAGAGCTTTCATCACCCCACCCATCCACGCTACACCTCCTCCTCCTCCTCTACCACCACCACCACCATCAAATCATCTTATCTATTTCAAAGCGCCACTCACTCCTCGCATTACCAAAGCCAAATCTATCTATCAATAAGCAGTAAACCACCACCTCACTAACATTCAAACGTGACGTCCTCCCCATCCCTCCATTGTTATACTCTCCCCACTCCACTCTCTATACTCCTCTTCACTCCCCCTACCCCAGTCTCACAATCCACTCCACACTCCACACTCCCAGTCTCACTCCCCCTATCCCAGTCTCACAATCCACTCCCAGTCTCAATCCCCCTATCCCAGTCTCACAATCCACTCCACACTCCCAGTCTCACACCCACACTTCCTCATCCCCACACACACCCTCCTCAAAATCCAACACCTGAACATAATAGCTCATCTACCTTCTCTACCTCATCCACAAATCAATCACATCCCAATCACATCCTGATCCCTATCCATATCCATCTCCCTATCCCTATCCCTGAACCCCTCACCCTCCACCTCCCACCACGGCCCACTCCCATCGCGCAATATCCCCAACCCGACCTCTATCAATCTAAAGTTTTCACACCTTTCCTCGTTTCCTGTTGGTATTTCGTTCGCATTCTCGCATTCTTGTATTCTTACATTCTTGCAGTTTTGCATTTTCTGAGCTCGTACGGATAATTATATGATAGTGTGGAAGGTCCCCTAAAACGCACCAGCGATAGTGCACCTCATCCTCGTCCTCGTGCTATCCATGATGCGTTTTGGTTTTTGGGTGGGTAATAGTTTTGGGTGAATGGGTGGATGATCAGGTAATAGATATAGATATCTGAGTAGGTATCTATTCCATCACTATACTATATCCCTCAGTCGCCTTTCCAGATGGCGTAAAAGATGCATTTGAAAGCCTCTTCATAGAAGCTATAAGTATAACTAGTGTCTAAATCATGCTATCTGATGCAAACTATGCCGTAAGTAAGGTACTTTTCAAGTTTTCTTAGAAGATAGATAAGTCTATATGCTAAAGACAGGTCTCTTTTGCGAGATTCGAAGCACGGATATCTATCATACCATAAGCGTACGTACAGGTTATGAAGCGGCTAGGCTCGCGATGATAGGTAGGTCATTGGTTTAGGTAAAGTAAAGTAGCATAGAGGGAGAGTTATATGTCGATGGTGTTGATGCTATTTCGATTAGCGAGCGGTTCTTGATGAGTTGAGCGACTATGTTGTGGGTGCTTTTGGGGGTGGTGGCGTATGAGGACGTTCTACCCGCACACTTGTCATTCTGCATACATCAAACATCAAAGTATTCCCTTCTCTCCATCCCCATCCCCATCCACCACCCTCCCACAACACCCTCACTCCCCCACCATCCCCCCCCTCAAATTATCATAAACACTAACCGGATACCCCAACCAATTCTTACTCCCCTCCAACCCCCCCACCCCCAACCCCTCCCACGCCCTCCCAATCGCACTCCCCTCCCCCTTCCGATCCCCACTAGCCTCCCAAAACATCACCCCGCCCATCCCCCTTCCCCTCACAAACCCCACCTTCCGCCCCACCATCCCCTCATCATCGAAGCTAATAACTTCCCCCCCGTTCGCTTTGGGGTCATAGCTATAACTCGCCCCCGCCAACGCATCATACATGATCGTCGCCCCCAGCCGCGGCAGCGCCTTGTAGTCCCATATACCGGGCTCGCCCCAGCTGCCGCCAGTGCCGACGCCGGTATAGGGTTTCCCCATGTTTCGCGTGTGGGTGAAGGTGTGGCCGTAGAGGGGGATGCCGAGGAGGATCTTTTGGGGGGGGATGGAGGCGTTTATGTAGGCGTTTATGGCGGCGGAGGTGGAGAAGGGGGTGGAGGGGGGGTTGGAGGGGTTGGGGTAGAGGTTTGAGGCGTGGGCGGTTGTGTTGGAGAAGGAGCCGGAGTAGTCGTATGCCACTGTTCTTGAGTCAGTGGGGGTGGAAGGGTGTGTTTTTGGGGTTTTTTGGGGCTTGGGGGGTGCGTACTTAGGTTCCAGAGGTCGAGGTATTTGTCCATTTCCTTCAGGTGCAGGGTGTTGTAGTGGGTTGGGCCGGCGGGACTCGCTACCGTTAGGAGGAACTTGTAGCGGAGATTGTTGGTGCTGGCGTAGTTATCTAGAGCGGTACGGACGGCTTGGAGGAGGAGAACCATGTTGCTGGCTTGGGCTGCGTCGGCAGGGTACTCCCAGTCCACGTCGAGACGGTCGAAACCTAGGTTCGCGAGCAGGGTGACGCTGCTTTTGGCGAAGAGAGCTCTGCCACTTTCGGTGGATGCCATTTTTGCAAAGTTGGGCGAGTAGGTCCATCCGCCGATGCTGAGGAGCGTTTTCAATTGTCTGTGACGTTTCTTCAAGAGGTAGAGCTGCTTTGTGCAGCCGTATACGTTGTGTCCGATGTCGTTCCAGGAGTCTGTAGGGTAGTGCTTGTCTGTGTCTGCGTATGGATCGCTCAGGTATCTGTTGTGAAGGTGGTTTAGTGCGCATCTGCGCGCTCGGTAGGAATGATACTCACACCTCGCCTGTCTCCGGACGTACGTTTGCGAACGCATAGAAGACGTGGGTTAACTTATCAGCGGTCAAGTTTTGTGGCTGAAAGTTGCGTGCATCGATTCCCCTTCATTTTGTCAGTTCATTGCTGTGGAAGGCGATTGCGAATGCTACAAGTAAGCGAACGTACCAATTCACAAAGTAGGCAGCGTTCACGGAGCCGTTAGTAGGCCATTGTGGGTAGGACCATGAAGATTGAACCTCGGAGTGATCAGAGGCCACTTCGTTGCCATCGTGTGGTGCCGGAACGCTATCAGCGAGGACGAATGAAGCGAGCGAGTTGAATAGAATGGATAGTAGGATCGTAGACCATGTCATTGTGACGATCGGGAAGAGGTAGACACTTGAGAGAATTGATTTCTGCGAATGGAGATTGAATGTAAGGGAGCGAGGAGGAATGTCAATGGAAAATTTGACATTCTCAGGTTGTACGGACACCCAGAAAACGAAGATTACTTCGTAAAGTGATCTGTTCTTACGATAACACCGAAAGATTTGCAGGATATAGCTGGATTTATCTAAGTTTCATGTTACACGAGTCTAATGTGCTTTGACAGGCCTTGGAGCAGGTGATCTGATCACGGGTGCTATGTGGAATCCAACAGAGGACTTGATTTTAGGTATGGGACGCGAGGGGGTCCTAGAAAAGTAAGGCTTTGAGAAGATACTGCAAGGTGGAGAAGAGAACAAATAGGATTGACGTTATGGTTCGCTTGTGGTGACGAAAATGGTGTTTGTACCTTCAGGGCGATGGCGAATGGCGCAGATCAGCTTCTATACAGACTTTCGCGAAGGGTCCGAGGTAGTGACACTCGTGTTCCTGCCCGCTCAGAGAGCGAAGTAGCTCATAAGCTGCGAGACGATCTAGATGATCACTCCCGGTTTCCAGTGTTGCTTGAACCGGTCCAGACCGAACCTTACCTTTTCTTACTCCAGAAAATTACATATCCTGTGGCAGAGAAGAGGATGAGCGCTCACCCTTCCTCGCCTTGATCACAAAGTACGCCTCGTTCCGTCGAAAGTGAATGCCTTGTATGATCTCGTACCGGAACCGCTCACGTTTGAGCTCGATATCTTCGAAGCCCAAGCCCTCCAGTGCGGCGATGACGTCCTCGCTGCTGTTGCCGGTGGGTTTCTCCCCATCAAGAAGACCCTGGTCGAGTTCCGGATCCTTACATTTCTCAATATCGATGATCAGAATGGTAGCATTTGGCTTGAGGTACCGCATAAGCTCCGCCAGGCCTAGCATCAGTTGCTCCCTGCACCCTTCAGACGACGTAAAAAAGTCGACTGCGAGCTATATGGGTAACGTCAGCGGGATAAAAAGGGTCGCTTCTGACCAGGACTATACGTACACACATGGCGATCAAGTCAAAGTCGTCAAATTCACCAAAATTGACGGACGGGTCTGAAATGAGATATGGGGGACCTCGATCGTGAGACAGATCGCCCCGAACAGCTTTCATCTCGCAAGTGGTATGATCGGCTATCGTTTCTGCTGCGATTGTGTTGTAGGAATCGACCATACCTTGGGCGTAATCGACTGCAAAGATTTGATTGACGTAGGGAGCCAATGCCTACAAAGTCTACCAGTCCATCTGAAACGTACGAAGGCGTAAGACTAACATGACTCAAGAAGCCAGTCCCTGCAGCGTAATCAAGCGCCTTAACGTCAACACCACCTTTGCGTAGGCCAATAAAGTCTGCGTGCTTCTTCACGAGCATCTTCAACCATTGGCCTTTTGCGACTTGATCAGGCACCAACGCGTATACCGGCGCCATCCAGCTGGTACCGAATCCGTCAGCGTCGACACTTGGTAGGATTGCTTGGGAATCCACCTGTAGTATTCGGGGGATCCGTCATTCTCTCTCTTATCATCAGACCTCATGAAGGATCTCATTTTGTCTTTATCTTCCTCGTTCGCGAGATGACTGATGAACTCGGTTATATTGTCATTAAATTCTGGGGTAGGCTCTTTGTCAAGACCTGGTGCGTCTGTGGTCGAGTCGATCGTGATAGGGCTCTCCTGAGTATGAGCATCCGTGAAACCCTCGATTCGCGAGGTCTCCATATTAGGTGACTTCATTGGACGACGTGCTACGTCCTTTCCAACTTCATCCTACGGTATAGTTGGCTGCGTGAGTAGAAGCCATATTTTTTGCCTTGAGTCTCTTTGAAAGTCATTCCTCTCCATGTATATAAAGCTGGATCTGTGCGAGCTGAAACACACGTGGCAAGTATCACTTCGGGAATTGTGAGAACTTTAGTACTGGGGGCCTTGAGGAAACGGGGAGTCCAAGGCTGATAAAGGTTAATGCAGACGATAGGTGACACGTCAAAGTCCATATTACCGGTAAGGCGTTCAAAATACTTGGTCATGGAGCATCAGCGATCCACCATGGAGACAAACCGTACCATAGTACTGTAGTAGTATTAGGAAAAGCGAGCAGACTGGCTTGAGGTTCAGCCTGCCAAGACTTAGTTCTACCACGTGATCGGCAACCAACGGTGCGGAAAGCGTTCCGTGGCTCGAGCTCCATGATCTGGTACAACCAGTTTTTGCGTCCTGTAACAACGACCTTGATTTCTTACTTTTCTGTACATCATTTCACATACTGCTCCTTCAGAAATCAGCGTATGCTGCTTATATCGTTCGTTAATGACCTCAACTGTATTTTATCTTATCATTCCCATCTGCCTACCCTCTCTGGTTTGAACATCCGTGATATTACGCACGGACTTTTCCACAATGACTTCGGAACCGCGAGCCTCTTCTTCTTCAATCCAGCTCCCACCTCTACCACCCTCAACAGATTCTCTCACGGCAGGCACTCCCATCTCTACTCCTGCTTCCTCTCCAGCACCGATGCCGCCGCCCAAGGACCTAGCTCCATTGCCTTTGCCTATGCCCATGCCCATCACGCCTCAGCGTAAACCAGTACAACGGCAGAAGAGCCCATTATCAAACGAAGCCTACTTCTCCAGTCCTTCGTCAAGCATGCCCGGCGCATTTCCAAGCACCCCACCAGTCGCTGCACCTAGTACTGGCATGCCGCCTGCTCAGTTTACGACCACCGCATACGCTTCGACGCCTTCACCATCTTCTGACTACAAAAGCTCGAAACGTCCCAGCAGTGTGCGGAAACTACTTTCGTTCAAATCTTTGAGGCGAGGATCAAACCACACTTCGCCTGACAGCTCAAGCTTACGACCATACTCGCCAGGGGCAGAAAGCATGACCTCGAATCGACCAAGCTTGAACAAAAAGAGGAGTGGAAGCTTTTGGAAACGGAACAGCTCGATGGGTATGAATTTTGGGAAAGAAGGAGAGGATAATATTAGTGTGGCAGGGAAGACAGCAATTCATGGTGAGGCGGTGCCCGAGGACGTGGGAGAAGATCGAGCACCAACGCCAGCTCCTGGTAGCGAATTCCCAACAATGAGGAAAAGGAAGAGCGGGACATTCTGGCGGCGGAAGAGTAGCTTGGGTATGAGTACCGCACAAGGCGAAAATGGAAGTTCAGGAGCGAGTCAGGATCAGAACATCGTTGGCGCTACAAGTCCGAATACAAATGTAGGACACAGCGTCATGGACCGAGGCCGTGGGGAAGATGTCATTATGAACGGCCAGGAAAACGATAGGTTGACCTCGGACGCCGATAATGAGCTTCCAAGGATCGAGGCAACCAGATCTATCAGCCCGCCTCCACAGATACCAGACTTCATTGGTGGTGGAGGTGGATTAGGAGGGGAAGACCTCTTCAAGGATATACAATGAGAAAACAGGATGGGCACTCGACCGGAATACATGTTAAAATGGGTGTATAGCACAAGGGAGTTTGTACTCGGATATACATAGAGCCTACTGCATGGCATGGAAAAGGAGTCTTCTTTTGGAATTGGGGTAGCAATTAGCATGAGCATTTTGGGCTCGATAGGGACCAGCGGCGGGAAACGCTAGCCTATTTCAGCCTTATCTACCACTATCAGAACATATCCGTTTCCACGGAAATCCTCAAACGATCGTGAGTTTCTGCACATGTTCCTCACACTCTAAATGCTACTTCAACATCATAATGCCACCACTTCAAAGAACGATCTACACCGGTACCTTTATCTACACGCCAACGTTAGGCACCCTCTCAATCAGGGAACACCTCGCTGTTGGTGTAGACGAAGAAGGTGTCATTCGACATATCACAGATATATCACCTAGTGACCAACAATACAGTCGAGACGACGCGAAAAATGCGACGAAAAGGGTAAAAGCTGTAGCGGTGAAGTGGGGATGGGGCGAGACTGGGTGGAAGTGGGTAGTGGGTGGAAAGGAGGGGAGGAACTGGTGGTTTCCAGGTTTCGTTGGTAAGTTGTATTACGCGGGGAAGGTCTTGATGCGTTGTTGTGTTTTGTTTGTGACTCGCGGATTCAATGCCAGAAAACCATTTCTATCTATGTTTCTGATCAATACTTCTTCTGTAGCAATATCGAATTCAGAAAGACTGGAATTCTTGGATATCCTGTGATTGAAATCAAGATTGATTTGGTTCGCGGTGTCATTCAACCTCTCGAAGCACTTCTCCCAGCCATGGCACCCAGGATGCGTCTCTTAAACAACGAATAAGTCATATCTTTGTACGCGTATGTATGTAAGATTGCCTTCAATTACTTAAGGAAACACCTCCAAATATTCTCCTTTGTAACCAAGCGATACTCCTTTCGTATCAGCCCTTCTAACAATACCACGAAGCACAGACACCCATGTCCACGCCTCTCAATACCCCAACATCGGCCTCTTCGGCAAAACCACCCTCCTAGACTGGCTAACAACCTACACCTACCCTCTCGAAGCCTCCCTCCGCGACCCCGCCAAAGCCCACAAAGTCTACACCACCTGCGTCTCCCGCATGCTATCCCACGGCACAACAACAGCCGCCTACTTCGCCACCGCCCACGCCTCCAGCACCAACATCCTCGCCACCATCTGCCACGAGAAGCACCAACGTGCCTTCATCGGCCGCGTCTGCATGGACACCCACCTCAGCCCCCCCTCCTACCGCGACCCCTCCCCCACCCACGCCATCGCAGAAACCCACGCGGTAATCAACCATATCAACGCTCTCGACCCCTCCCACACCCTCCTCACCCCAATCCTAACCCCCCGCTTCGCCCCCTCCTGCTCCCCCCCGCTCCTCTCCGCCCTCGGCTCCCTAGCCGCCTCCCACACCCTCCCAATCCAAACCCACATCGCCGAAAACCCCTCCGAATGCGCCCTCGTCGCCACCCTCTTCCCCTCCTCACCCTCCTACGTAGACGTCTACGCAGCACATAATCTCCTCACCCCCCTCACCGTCCTTGCTCACGCTATCCATCTCTCACCGCACGAACGAAACCTGATTCGCCAGCATGGAAGCAGCGTCGCGCACTGCCCTGTCAGCAACACGGCGCTCTCGTCCGGCATCTGTCCCGTACGTACGCTGCTGGATGAGGGTATCACAGTCGGTCTAGGCACGGATGTCTCGGGCGGATATTCGTGTTCGATACTTGTGGCGGCTAGAGAGGCGAATATGGTTTCGAGGACGCTTGCCGCTCTTGTTCTTGAGGCCGAGAATACAAGTCTCGAATCATCTGGTGTGCGGGAAGCGGTACCGAATGCATCCAATGCGGCGCAGAAACAACATCCAAGCGTGAGTGAAAACGATAGGAAAAAGCTAAGCGTAGAAGAGGTGCTCTACCTAGCCACGCGCGGCGGAGCCGCATGTCTTGGACTGAGCGACAAGGTCGGCGCGTTCGAGGTGGGAATGGAGTTCGATGCGCAGTTGATCGGGCTTGGCGTGGTTGACAATCACGATGAACTAGGAGAGGAGGTTGACGATGGCGATAGCTCGGGCGATACCAGTAAGACGATAAGTCACGACGAGGGACTGGTAGACTTATGGGGCGAAGAGACGTGGGAGGAGAAGGTGGCGAAGTGGCTTTTCTGCGGCGACGATCGGAATACGAGGATGGTTTTTGTGAGGGGGGTTTTGGTTCATCAGCGTTGAGCTGTGAGGGGGCGGGAGAGTGAGGGGGAGTGGAAATGGATGGGGGGAGGGGGTGATGGGTCTAGAAGATTGAAAATGGGGGATAGAGGGTGGGGAGTGGATAGGGATTAGGGGGGAGGGGATTAGGTGAGGATGACTGGAGAGGGATCGGAGAGGGATTGGATGGGATTGGATTGGATTGGGTGGGGTTTGGGATAATAGTGGCAGATTAGAGATTGGAGAGGGATTGGGAAAGGGATAGGAGTTGGGAAGTAGGGGATTGAAGAAATCATAAATATAAAGATGATGCTTGCGAGCGGGTCCTCCATATATCAACTCCGACTCGCGAATCGTACAACATACCTTACATAATCTCAAACCCGAATTCCAAGCTTACATTACATAAGTGAGAAGAGAGAAGAGGAAGAGGTCATTGGTTGTAGTAAGAAGTAATTGGCCAAGTCGCTAAAGCTCCTAATTCGGGAAATCTGGGTAGAACTATGGATGGATGAGGAAATCAATTGATTGTGATTGTAGTTGATTTCTAAATGTTGTACAGATGCTGAAACTCGCTATGCACCTATGTATGATGTATGCATTGGTATCTCGTCTTCTCTCATCTCGCTCCAAACGCCAATGTATCATGCAAAACACCATACTCCATCCCAAAACCTCCCCCACACTCAACAGATTAAACACTCGCCCTCCTCGGCGCCATCGTCCGCCTCAACTTCCGCTTCTCCTCCGTCTCCTCCATAACAGGCAACATCCCCCTCTCCCTCAACCCGGCCAAAAACATTTGTCCATACGCATACCCCACCTGATAAATCTCGTCGAACTTTGCGAAATCCAACGTGCCGTACGGATCGATCGGCGGCCGCATATACAGACACCCCGGCATCGTCTTGGCACGCTCCAGCGCGTCGACGCTGCTCACGTACGCCAGTCGGGCCTGGATCTCCGAGAGCGTGGGCGGGTTGGGGAAGGAGGAGAAGGGGTTCCAGCGGTTGAGGAGGGCCCAGGCGCCGGAGAGGGAGTCGCCGAATTGCTGGGGGAGGTTGTCGTCCAGGGAGCCGACGTCGACGGCGAAGATGACGTCCGCACCGAGGGATTTCATGTGCGCTACGGTGAGGTTGTCGACGTAGCCGCCGTCGAGGAGCATGCTGCCTTCGTCGCAGAGCGGGGGGATGAGGCCGGCGAGGGACATGGAGGCCCGCACGTAGCGCCAGACGTAGCCGGAGTTGTGGAACTCGACGCGGGACTTGCTGATGTTGGTCGTGTTGCAGTAGAAGTCGAGCCAGAAGTCTTCGATCTGGGAGTTCCCGAAGGCTTTGAAGATGCCGCGGTTGAATTCGTGCCCGGTGGTGTAGGAGGCGGATGGGTAGGTCAGGTCGAGGGCGAAGCGCCACATGCTGCCCATCCGGCCTGCGAATCGCTTCGCGCGGCCGTACATCGGTACGACGTCCGCGTCGCGCGCGTACAGGGCTCCGATGAATGCACCTATCGATGTACCGCCGACGATGTCGATGGGTATGCCGGCTTCTTCTAAAGCTCGAATAACGCCGACTTGGGATATTCCCCTGGCACCACCGCCGCCGAGGACGAGTCCTACAGATTTGCCACAGAGGCGCCTCGCCAAACGGTGGAAGTCGCCTTTGAATGGCGTTTCGGCTGAGTATAGGGGAGTCTGCCGCATCCGTCTGGACGTGTACTTTTGAATCTCAGCTTGGAGGACTTGGACTCGCTGCTTCAGTGCTGTACCGAACCGCTTGATCTGAGGATGTACGGGCTCGGAGTTGGTGCGGAACGCCATCTGGATGTGGTGATGACCGCCGTTGATCCACATACGGTTTCGCAGCCATTTTCGTGTGAGACCAGGTGGGGAGTAGCGCTCGACATGCAAAAGGACCAATTCCTTCCTCGCTGTGGTCTTCATGCCCAGCAAGAACCTCTCATACTCACCAATGTTGGGAGAACCCTCAGCGAGACCGACCAGCAAGATGCAATCGGCCTGAGTGATGCAAGTCTGGGTCCATGGAGAGTTGACATTGGTATCGGCAACGTACAGAAGCATGCCATATCGCTCTTCTAGGTCAGCGAGGTACTGCGAAAGCTTAAGCTTGCCCATTCTCGAGAATGCATGCCGTCCCAAATGGTTCAGGATTGCTGCTTGATTGAGAGAAGTCACTCCGTTGGCCACTCCAATCTGCGACAAGGCGGTCAACAGCCTGCTTCCAAATTCGACTACCGGCACACCTGCGGTCACTGGTAGTATGGCCGCAGTCCGGAAGTTCATCGTGGAAGTGGCATTCTGCTTGGAGGTATTGTATGTCTTGTCTCTGCTAGGCTCGAAGACAGGATCTTCAATCAAAGCTCTCATCCGCTGAGCGATGATCTTGGAGATCTTGATGGTAATGCCCGGATGTTCGAGGGCAAGGCTGTTGAAGAGACTCTTCGGGAACTTGGCGAGCTCTGTATCGCGGATGGCATGTAATGTAGCTGGTCGAATGGACTCTGTCATTACTTCAAGCTCGCCTACACTCTCACCTTGACCATATTCTCCAACGACTCTCATGTCGCCGTCGGTGCCTTCTAATATGGCTCGCAGTCGGCCGTTAAGCACAATGTATATAGCATCGCTCTCGTCACCCTGATGGTGTATGACTTGACCGGCATTTATCTGGACCCACTCGAGAGCAAAGTCGATATGCAAGATGAGCCGTGGTAGTAGACTCGTCAGGCGCTTTGCCATGGTCAGAAGTACGACAGGATACTTCTCGACCATAAGCTCCAGTGAAGCTCTTGGGAGAAAGCCAACATACACATCGGTCTTGGCCCTGACATCTACAAACGACCTGTAAGATGATATCGTGCCAACATAGCCAGCCAAACCGCCAGGTTTGATCAGGAATAAGCTCTTGCGCGCTTGTGTTCGCTTCATACTGGGCGATCTACCACCACGCCGTGGAGAATGCGTGCCTGAGCTCAATCTCTGCAGCGGAGGCAAAAGATTGTCCGAGCTTTGACCAGACCCTCCTCTACGAGTTGACATATCCTCGGCATTCTTCTCGCCTGCAGGAATACTCGCGTCTAGGAAGCCATCGATCACATAGTAAAGACCGGGATTGCGCTCCCCCTGCTCCACCAGGATAGCATCCTTCGGAAAGTACACTATCTCTATATCATCCCGCAGCTCGCTTGTGATGCTTCGAGTACTGAACGAATTCCCCGTACCAAGTCCAGAATGGGAATTCACAGATTCAGAATCACCATCTCCTGAGCCTTCGTATGGGTCGATGTGTCCAAAAGCGTTGCTAAAAGTAGCCTTCTGGTATTGGGCGTCATAAGAAACCAGACGTGGCGACTGCTGGACTGAATCGACTGGCTTTCTTATTGCGTCTTTCGCATTGGTGAGTCCTATTGCTTTTAGGATGCATTCTAAGATAGACTGGCGGAAGATGTCGTCTTCATCTAGGGAATCTTGACGATGGATATGCAAGCCACTGCGAGGAGGCGAAGGCTTGAATGGTGAATGCTCCCTTCGGCCAAGAGGGGTCTGTAGATCATGATCTTTTGTAGGTGAAAGAGTCTGGATACGTGGTAGCTGAGATGTCGATGTGCTATTTGGATGTCTGACACTGGACCGAGAGGCTTGGGTATTGGTGAGAAGGTCTCCCGCGCTGATGTTCGACCTTTGATCCGAAATGTCTCGGTTGTTGGGCGCCCGACTTTGGGCCTCATTACGCGTTGTCATTCTTGCTTGCTCTATTATATCTTTTCGGAGACTGCTGCTAGATCTTCGCTTCTTGAGACCGCCCGGGTTGTGTAGGGCAATGCCTTTCATGCTCTCCTCTTCAGAGTCCAGCCGCTCCTTCTCTTGCATAAACTTGCCTTTCAGCCTGTCCAGCGGCTCCCCACGCAGGTGATTCGGTAGATCATACGTCGTGTACTTGTTCATATGCCGTTCTGTTCGTAGTACCTCGGATGTCAAGCCAAGGTATGAATGCGCAGTTGCCAGAGTCACACGCTGTAAACGAGTAAGGATGACTTGGACTATGTGTGCGGTGGCTTTAGGGTAGACCCTTGTGAGCCGATGAAAAGCTGTAGCAGGGATGATAGCAATGGTGGTATCAACAGTCGCCCTTGCAACAATATCGGGATGTACAGACTTTCTTTGCTCAGCCTTACGGCGCGCACCGCTTCTGTCGTGGTCCAACCCTCGCGCGTATTGCTGTTTTGAAGTATGATTTGAGGTGGGGTCCAGTGACAGGGGCGGTACCGCTGGGAGGTGGCCATTTGGAGGTGTAGGGTTGTGGGAAGCAGCCTCCGAAATTGCTCTGCTGCGGTGTCGATCAGGTTCTAGCTGAGTACTGGTCTCTGGAAAGTACGAATGCGGACTCCCAGGTTCGTTCAGTGGAGTCATCCCGGAAAAGCCATGACTCGAAGCGCTTGACGTTGGTCTTCCATCATGATCTAGATCATGGCGAAGCTTGACGTCCTCTGTGAATAAAGACAGCACCGAGAACAGCGATGACATTGGCGCTCCATTTTTTACTTCCGTGAGCAGCTGATATCCCTGATGTTCTCCATCCGAGTGTTCCCCTTCGTCATCAAAGCCTTCCCCACCATTGGTCCAGAACCTCCCATCGGAAGTATTCTCATCCCTCGTGGACTTGACAAAGATTTGCACCAGGCCATCAACCACCAAACAGAACCCTTTCTCTTCTTCTAAAAGCAGTGTTTCTCCAGCAATGAGCTTCCTGGTTTGCATTGTCCGTGTAAGTTCGTGGAAAACCGAGCGTTCGACTGCCTCAGTGTCAGCATAGCCTCTCCGTCATATGTGTGAATCTCTGGCGCCCTACTCACGATACCCAAACACCTTGATCGCACTCAGGAATTCATCGAGGTAATTCGCCAGTCCTGGCTTTGAGTCCCCATCTTGGGTATCTGGGAAAAGATCGATCTGCGGTTCTTTGCGTTGAGGTTCAGGAGGCAGTCGAGCATACATATTCAAGAAGCGATATCTGACGATCCAAGAGACCATCGATGCAAACGCCAGGACAATCAGCATTCTAGCCATTGTCAGCCGAGGGCTACTCCTTTGGAGTAGGTGATGTCTACAGTGTAGTAAAGTTCATCGTGAAGGTCAGGCTCGTGGAGAACAGGGCGAACAGCACTGTGGGTATGGTGATAGTCGTGAATGTTATAATCCAAATCAGAATTCCAGGTAGTACTCTTGCCATAGTGAACAAAGCCTGTCCCAGCAAGCCCAGCCATGAGCCCGTTCCTAGATTCTCGGAGCGAATTTCTACACCGGAAAATCCTTGAGGAGTAGCTGTAGCGACAGTGTTTGAAGCGGTTCTGAGGAGAGAAGTCAAAGTCAGCGAAGCCGCGGATGGGCTTCCTGTCAAAGGAAGATCCATAACTTGTGACGTCCGTCTCGTCGTGTAGTCGCATGTTAGTCAATGCCCCACTTTCCGATAGCGGACGATGCTGTCAAGGCGAAGCGCCACGTGCAGTAAGTAGGACTATGACCTGCATCATTGGCGTGGAGGAGACGTGGGATTGTTGCGAAGCTGGGGTAGTGATACGCGGATAGCCCTAACCCTAGGATCGATATCATGGATTAGTACTACGGCAATGCATATCATGCTAGCGTAGAATATGCAAAATGGTGCAAAGCTCTTGGCTTGATAGGAGCAACATGGACTGTGTATAATGGAACTACATGACTGCCTGCCTAGGCGGCCCATGGCGTTACTCTCGAATGTACGATAATAACGAGGCCTGCTCCGAGCTAATGTCGTTCACGCAGATTCCGTGTCCTCAACACGTCCACCATGTTCCTGGTCTCTTTTCATCCTCTGCCGGCAAAGACAAACCTGACCTGAAAATTGCGGATGTGGTTTCTAGCAAGCTCTTCGCCAAAATAACCATTGTCCTCCCCCATCGTCCTGTCCAGGTCTTCGGCGCCGATGGACTCGCCATCCCCAAAGTCAAAATCGCCACGGTCATAATTCCATAAAAACGCCCCTCCTTGTGTGCTGTCGATCTCCCATCGCCCCTGCACCTCCTTATTGTTATCCGCGGACTGCAGGTCTGGGCGCTTGGCGAGGATGACGTATAACACTTGCAGACGGGGCAAATACTCGAACATTGTCGGCAGTATAGCGAAGGCGCTCCGAAGAATAGCCCTAGGCACGGCGATGCGTCTGAACTCCGATTTGGTGGCGACAAGGTGTTCAAAGAGTTCGGGTTGACACTGCCGATCGTCAGGATCGCAAAGACATGCGTCCCATACAACAAAGGGAAGGTATAGCGCATCACGCGTTGGGTCAAAATGGCGCGCAAAGACAGGGTAGTGTCTATCGTCTTGAGAGCACATCGTCAAACCCTGCTCGTAAACCCAGGCAAGGGCGATGCCTCGGGCCTCGCGGTTGACGAAGGCTAGCGGTACCTCATATTGGACATCGTCTGACAAGTCGTGCTGGAACTCATAATTCAGATTGTTTCTGTCGTTCTCAGGGTAACATTTATCGTTGGATTCGGACAGGCGTTGGGGGCATCGAAACTTCCTGATGTAGAAGTACAAGGCTGGCCCGGGTTCGTCGGGCAGCGCGTCGTGCCAGATTTGATTACGTAGCTCTGGGGAGAGACTCGAGAAGAGAGGGAATGTAGAAGAGCTGGCAGCCGCTGCAGCCATGGACATCGGAAAGCTATCTACGCTGTATTTCATGCGAACACGTATGAATCAGGTACAACGGCCCAGTCAATGCCGAGGCACAACACCAAAAGGCTTGACCATGCGCTAATGGGAGAGGCACCAATCCCTCAAAGGCTTACCGGGATCTCTCCCCCGGAAACCGCACCCCTGATAAGTACTACGACCCCCAAGAGTTTTGGTCTAAACTCTTAGGCGCCCTGGTCTTTGTTGATTTAGAACTAGGGCTGACTCAAAAGTTTTGGTATCGACTCGTACGGCTGGAGGGTACTGCTCTAGGTATGGAACTTAAACACCCTATCAGTACCTTAGGTATTCTCCGTATTCCATCATGTGGGGTGCATCATGCGAGTTTTATCTGTGTAAGTAATAGCTAGGAGCGCCATCGAAAATTTGACTACCGTGCTCGAAGCAAGCCAGCTTGCAACGTGCGAAGTTCATTTCCACCTTCTAGGAAGAGTAACTGCCGTGCCTCCATCGCCCTCGTCGATACCGGTAGCCCAGTTGTTCCATCCGAAATGGGCTTATGGCCGGAGTATTCGCTATAGTCTCTCCACTTCGAATTGGATCACTAAAGGGATTTCCCTGAGTATTCACTAATCCTGATTCCTGCGCCTGTCCCACACCATTCCGAAAGTCTTCTAAGGGCATGACGATGATCCGGGCCTTGTTAGCAGCCTTGACGCGTTGGTGGCCTTCCCTTCTCTGGTACTTGAACTCCTTTGGGAAAGTGTGCGTCGAAGCTGTGCCGGCCGTCGCTGAAGAAGACCCGACCTTTTGTTGATATCTGAACAATTTGGTCGAGCTGACATCCATATCTTCCATCTTGCCCATTTGTGGAAGAGCGACGGCGACGTGCAGACCTAGTGGTTCGAAGTAGTTTTGGTTCCACCGCTGCATGAGCATGTCGAGGACCCCCGTATTTTGTGCCGCCTCCATATTCTCATGCTCCGTCTTCTTTTGCCATTGGTAGCCGAGGAATGTACAGGGTACGGCGGCTGCGAAGGGTGTGGTCACAAAGCTGCAGAGTACGCCGCACGCGACACTAACTGCGACGAAGGTCGCGACTTGCTTCCCACTTAGTCTTGCTTGACTCTTTACTTCGTGGGTAAATAGCTTCCATTGGATCTTTGTCACACCGGCGCTCGCTAGCAATGGTGGAATCTTGAATCCCCACGTGATGACACCCCGACGAGACGGAATCTGCAGGCCTCGTCGGAGCCCGGATGGCTGAGATAGTAAAGTACGAGAAGGAGGGTCGACGACGGAGCGGACGAGATCCTGTATTGCGTGATGACTTGGCGCAATCACAAGAGCATTCTCCTCAGCTTCAAGGCCATGGGCAAAATCAACACCATGAGCGGGAGTAGGGTGGGGTTTCTCGACGTTCATAGCAGCTGAGCTCGATTTCTCTTTTGGCGTATCTTCGGCTGCGCTCGTGCTGACGCCTTCACTCTGAACCGGGTGGTAGTGATGGTGATGTTTGGTGTAGAGCGGCAGATCAGCATCTCTGAGCGAACTTGATGGTGTGGGGTGGACGTTGGGTGAGGAGGCGTGGATGTTGGGTGGGAAGATGTCGTAGTGAGAATGTCCTTCACCGATGGACGATACATCGTTGGACCCTCCCGGAGCCATCGACATACTCGCGAGCGTGAGGCTTTGCCAATTCAGCTGCACCGAGAATGACCACGGTAGAGCTACAGAGACGTAGTAGTGTTGCTTGATAGTGAGTGTAGCGGATAGTAGGATAAATAGGGTGTGAGATATTTGAATTGCAGCCTCGCTAGAAATGGAAGATATGATGACAAGCAGGCCTTCAAGTGAGGAAAGAGCAGCTGAAGGCGTGACTTCCCATTGCTTATGAACGGCAGTGGTCCTTCCTTCAACGGCGAAGAGACTATGTTCCTATGAAAAGCTGGAGGGTATCCGACGATGAGCCCCAAAAGATTAGGAACCTTCGACGACGATAATCCACTCATTTAAGATCTGTACACATCATACTCGGGTCGTCCAGCTTGGATCTGTCTCGCAATGGTGCTCATAGACGCGGTATGAGCCACACAGCATCTTTCGTCGCAAGCTGGCTTGCTTACAATCCCAACGGTATCCTCGTCGTCATGCATCAGCAAACAGTCCTTGTATTTTACAAGCATCTTTCCAAACCAGCTTTCCCATTACAGTCGACAGTCTTACAGAGAGTCTCATCGCAATTCAACACAATCCAAATATGTCGTTACCTCGAGGGTATCGTGTAGTCGTATTGATCTTGTCCGACTTGTTTGCTCACAAGAAATCCTCCATAGCACCATGCTGTCCTGTGCCATGGGTGGCGCTATCAAGCTGTGCCTATACTTGATGATCGCATCTGTACCTGCGTCAATAACGAATCGGTACCCCTGAGATTTGTACTGGTCTATCAGTACCACGCCGTTAAGCGACGTGCTCCAGAAACGTCTGGTTTCGCGCATGTACAAGAGGCAAGAGAAAACATGTTGTGGCGCTGTTGCTCCGCTAAAAGCTATTGCAAAATAGTAAGCGCCTTGCGTTCGATGATGTTGCAGACTCGAACACTCGCTACTACCGGTGGCGTTCTGCATTTATCCTCGCGTGCGTTGATGTCTAGACGGCCTGCATCAATCTGCCATGATAAATTTGATCGACTTGCAATGGCCAGGTAAAGCACCGAAAGCCACGAATCCTAGACTCAACATGGAGAAAGACGAAACCCTTGGAGATTCGGTACGACTCTCCGACATAGATCCAGAACAGCTATGAACCTTGATGAGTCACGTATTGGTCCAGGTCATTAGGCATCCGTCGGCTGGTATTGGTAACCAACCACGGTAACCACTCGAAACAAATCATATCGTTATATACGGAGTTGATCACAATAACATTGACCGGAGCTACAGAGCTATGTTCAATGTCCTTGAACGGTGAACCCAAAGATTTAGAGATGCAACCGATGTTTGAGAAATTCAAGGAAGCCTGTCTCCACTGTTGATCAGCTACAAGAGAGAGTGAAGATGCTTTCAACAACCAACATTTTCGTCGAAGATCGACCTCTTTGGTCCTAGAGATTTAAGGCGAATCGACAACCTCGGGCTCAATCCCACCAGTGTACAATAGTACGGGATAATAGTATCCTACGCTTGCTGGACTGATGTTGTTGACAAAGCCGTCCTTAGACTTTGGAAGTCAGATAGATGTGAAGTCATGACTAAGTACTTTACCGTACGGACTGGACTGTGACGATGCCAAGACGCCAAGAGTTTGCAGACTAGCCTCGGTTGAACCTTCCCCCGACCGTAACCTCCTTGGAGGTCTCCTCTCTTGCTACTCATCAACTGTCCCAATTCACGCCAGATGTTGCACACTCACAGCATCTCAAATTATGACCACCCGGTATCGAGTCGAGTGTGAGTACATCGTGTGACAGGTAGCAAGTATGGGCGCTACCAATAATTGACGATCTGGAACCATAGATGCTCTCAAGGTATATCACCTATTTCGATTCTATTCTGTGAATATATGGCAGAACTGATCAATGCATCCATCAGACACATCGTAGAGATCAATTGGCGAGTCTAGGATCTAGTCTCATGTCAATCGCGTAATATGTTCTGACTCAGATCGGAAAGATTGAATGGATCAAGGTACGAATCGGTGCTACAGCGATAGAAACTCTGTTGATACTGCGTTGTCCAGGGATTGCTCGCTGTGCCATTCGTCCTCCACTCCCAGCCAACCGCAGCATACGAGGATAGAGATGACGTCCTCACTACGATGGCATCGACCGCCCACAAGCGATACGCTGAGATTTTGCACGACGTAGAATGCCTCATCAACGATCACCTAGCACATCAACGAAGAAACACCATCGATCGTTCAAAATTGAAATTGCTAGTACCTGGGGTCGGCATATTCTTTACTCCTCTACTACTCGTGAAGGCTTTTGAGTATCAAGACAAAAAGAGAAGGATCAGCTCACGACGCTTCGTACCGCCCTCATTCAATGACATTCGCCTGATCCTGAATTCTGCGCAAGTACTAGGACTCATTCAGAGCGGACCTCTTGAACTCGTGACTTTCGACGGTGATGTCACGCTTTACGCAGATGGGCACTCCCTGGACGATGACAATCCCGTGATACCACGTATCGTCGATCTTCTGACGCGAGGTACTAAAGTCGCCATTGTAACAGCTGCAGGATATACGGATCGCTCGAAATACTATGGTCGTCTACATGGCCTTCTTGTCAGGCTAAAGAAAGCAGTTGACATCAAAGAGCTCGTTGATCCGGAGTTGATAATACTCGGTGGTGAGAGTAGTTATCTCTTTGCATTCGATCCTGCGGAAGAATATTTCCTCAAATATGTGCGAAGAGAAGACTGGATTCTCCCACAAATGAAAGATTGGACGGATGAAAACATCACTACCCTGCTAGACGTTGCCGAGAAGGCTTTACGCGAATGTATCGCCAACATGCAATTATCGGCCGAAATCCTTCGCAAAGAACGCGCAGTGGGTATCATCCCAAGTACAGAGCCCGGTTCTCAAAAGTTCACGCGGGAACAATTGGAAGAAACAGTGTTGGTCACTCAGCAAATTGTGGAAATGTCTCCCGTTGCAAAGAAGCTACCATTCTGCGCTTTCAATGGTGATTTCGCGCTAGATTCATTCTTCGATTCCGTTCACTGATGTGTTTGGTAGGAGGTAATGATGTCTTCGTTGACATTGGCGATAAAGGGTGGGGCGTCTTGGCGTGTCAAAGGTATTTAGGAGGTATTGATGGGAGCAAAACGTTGCATGTGGGCGATCAATTCCTCTCAGCCGGGGCCAACGACTTCAAGGTATGTATTCTATTTACTCGGATCCTGGTCTTTCCTGATATTTGATATATGCAGGCGAGACTGGCATGCACCACCGCCTGGATAGCCAGCCCGGGGGAAACAGTCCAATTACTGGATGAGCTTGCTGCTCATGCAGCCACCGAAGAACATTGACAAGACTCTCATGACCTCTAAACCGGCAGCTCAAGACTCCTATTGATCACACTCGTGGAAGCTTATTCACAAGCTACGTTGTTTATACTTGAATACTTCCAAACCGATGAAGCATCTCATTGTACCAGTGAGATCTGCTACGCTCGAGATTTATCGCCGCCAGTCGTGGTTTTCTTCTCCTTGTCAGTCGATGAGATGAGCAAGAAGTCGCCTAGAGATCTGCTGCTGCATCGATGTGATCTTAGGTACACATCAAGATCTCCTTGCCATCTGTGGCTCTGAAAGAACAAATATTATAAGTTTCATATCCATAATTAACAATTCCTATTTATATCTATGTTTCGTGTTGCCCTAGATGAAATTACTCCGGCTGAACAATTCTGATTGCGGCATTCCATTCGGCTTCCCCGTTTTCATCTCCAGTGATGATCAAACATGATTGGGAAGTACCAATTACGCTAGCTCGGTCGATCCTTCGATTATTCCCTTAATCAGATGAGCCTTGACGTCCGCAATTGTCCTCTCTAGAGTCTTTAGCTCACGCTGTTGGTTTATCATCAGATCTCGTGCTTCGCCTAGTTGACCCTTAACCATGTCGATCTCCGCTCGCATCGTTTCGTACCCCTCTATCGCCAGTGCCGATCCAACTTCTGCATGTTCATCCAGAAAACGGACGAACGCCTCATTTTTTACGAGCGCCGGCATCCGTGTGACGCATTCGGCGACCATCAAGGATCGAAGGGCCTTACGTGATGGTGGCGTTGTGCCGATGACGATATCGAAAACTCCCAGCAGATCCTCGTCGCAAAGCTCTGGGATGCTGGGACCGAACTTCGTCTCTGCAAGGACCGCTAATTCGGCGATGTTGTATTTGTCTGCCATTGCGTATACGAGGGCATTCGCCGATGCCTTGGTGAGTGCATCATTACCTTTCGCTGAGATTAGCCGGCACAAAAGAGTCATCCACACTGAGCGAATGTGTTTTGATCTCACTCACCTTTCTCCGCAGATCGGTCGTTGTAGTCGAGGGTGTAGAGATATTCAATCAGCCTTGCAAAGGCCAGGGGATCATCGTCGGGGAGATCTATGACGCCAGTGACGCCCTCCTTGATAGCCATTAAGTCAGTACTATACAAATGTTTGTATTCTCTATGAGGCAAGGCGTACCTTGAATCGACCATCGCAGGCAATGGTCAGGAACTCAAACCGCGGGCAGACGATGGCGCGGTGCAGAAGGTAGTTCTTGCCGCCACAGCGGACGGTCAGGTCGGAATATCGTCCAGTTTCTAGCAGAGTAGCGTTGCTGGCTACTAAGGGGCAAGGACGGTGATCCATGATCTGGAGGAATAACGAAAGCGTTATCGAAACGCTTCTGAAGGGCTGTGGTCAACTGCTGCTGTGAGTTCGATATTTGAGATCATTATATTGTGGTAGGAGATGTTGTGGGAATTGAACTCTAAGATTGTGAGTGTTGTACGTGCTATATGTTGAGCGGGCGAGGTGGATTGATCGTATGCAAATGAGGGGCAACAAATCTCTGTGTTGGGTGGACTGGCAGTGTTGAAGTCCTTGATATTGACCAATTGTTCCGAGGCCAGGAGAAGTGTGGAAATATTAATGCATCAAGAGGGTTGGGTATCATCTGAGGAAACCCAAACATGGACCAGAGGTTGGGGTTCAAGCGATGATAGTACGAAGCCCCCATAAAGGTAAGCACATATCCTCATGTGTTGATAAGCAATCTCACGATCATGAAAATTTCGTCGACACGAGAGGCGATCATCTAGCATTGAATTATTTGAAACTACATGAATCTGCTTTCAATAATCACAAGGATAGATACTCCTAGACCTGTCGAGCTCCACGATCAAGCATCCTGCACACAAGGTCATCTCTTGCACTTCGATGCTATATATTTGTCCCTTCCGCTGCATATCGATCCATGCCTCAACACCCCGCCCTGCCCCCCTCCTCCTCCCCTCCCCCTTTCTCCTCAGCGCAGTTCCCAGCAGTCCATCATCCTCCCATACACAACCCCCTCTTCTTAATCACCCGCACATCAATCCATAATCCATCCATAAACCCCAGCCACAGCCACAACCACAGCCTCGCCAGCCTCATCTCATCAATGAAGGAAAAGCGCAACGAGGAGATGATGAGGATCAATGCTTTAAGGGTTCTTGGAGGTTAGTAGGGTGGAGGGTGAGGATGGAGGGAAGGGAGGAGGGAGGGAAGGGAAGGGAGGGAAGGGAGGGAAGAGAGGGAGGAAGGGAGTGAGGGAGTAAAAAAGTATGTGAATGAATGGGGATGGGGATGGGGGGGTATGAGATATGGTGATGGTTTGTTGGTGGTTTAGTGGGGGATAGGTATGGGGATAGATAGGGATGGATTGGGGTGGATGGGTATAGATGTGAATTGATGGGGTGATGGTGATGATTTAGTGCGGATAGGTATGGGGATGGGTATAGGGATGAGTATAGGGATGGTTTATTAGTAGCTTAGTGGTGGTTTAGTGGGGGATGGGGGATAGAGATATGATAGGTATGAGGGGTAAATGGCTACTATTGTTATTCTCTTCAAATGTTGATGATAAAGCTATTCTATTTCGCGTATCGAGGACAGTCTGTAGGGACTCGCATCTTAGAAATTTGGATTCTAGAGGCTGTAAGTTGCTTTCGTAACTGTTTTGATGATTATGATTCTATACATCTGATATCGATGTATGTTACGTACCCCATCTAGGCAATATCGACTGCATTGGCCTGGCGTATACTTCGCAAGGGTATCACTTCGATGTCGTGGGGGGTTGGAAGGACCATAATCCTTGCGGTGTGATGTTGTCAATGTTTATAAGTTCGAGCATGAGGGTAGATACTTACTAAGCCAGAAATATTAGATTGAGGGAGGGAGTGGACGAGATTTTTGGTTGTCGATGATGAGGGGCTGGTGGGTCTGTATTGATGTTTTGGGGTTGGTTTGTGTCGACGTTGAAGATGTGAAAGGAGTAGGGGGGACCTTTGAGGTTGAGCGGTTTCTGTTCGAGTTGGGAGGTTTGTAAGGTTGTGGGGAGTGGGTTTTGGAGTTCAAGGGATGCGGTAAGGGTATCCGTCTTTATATGACATATGGATAGTGGTTCAGTCGTATTCGAGGTAATACGCTGCGGGAGCCAGCGTCTTTAGCTTTGATTCATTTGCTGGATTGGATTGAGGTGGTATTGTCATATCAGTTGGATCTGTAACATTTGGTTATAGGCTTGGCTTGAGCTAGCTTCCTGTAACTTAAAGTGGGGACGGTAGGTTCTACCATCGTTACAACGGGGCTAAGTCTGTGCTCGTGACGGAAGATAGCTGTGGCTTACTATGAAATTTGCGTCAGAGGCTGCAGAAATAGTCTGACCTCGAACAGCCTTCTTTTTGGTAGACGTGGTGTCCATAGCATCGCATCGCATCGGAATGTTGGTTTCTGAAAGTGACGCCTGAGCTCTTTCTCGCAGTATATCGATGTCAGTCACTCAAGTGGCTTTGACGGGATGAGTGAATGCGTATGGGGCGAGGCTCATAGATAGAGGAGTAGAGATGGGACCGAGGGTTGGTCTTCAAGGAGACTTGACGGGTTGGGGGCTTAATGAATCGATTTTTTGATGTGCAGCTGTGAAAGTAGATAGGGATGTTGCTGAAATAAAATGGCTCAAAGGAGATACCTGAACATACTAAGTGATCTGTTGGGCTCATCGAACCACATGCACCCCAAGATCCGAGCACATTCAAATAATATTTGCAATACAAGTGTCATAACAATGGCGATGTATATTGTGCACCTCGCTCAACATGAGTAACAATGTGTGCAGAGCTTTTCGGTTACACCATCCTACTAGGTGGGACCGATGTCAAACATGAGCTTTAGAGTTCGCCAATATGCACCTAGATTCGCTGTAGCAAAGTCAGTAAATCATAGACTTCGGGAGATCGTGAACTCACAACGAAAACCTTTGCATCATCAAAGTACAGAGAATCAGTACCACGGGGAAGACTCGGCATGGGCTGGCGTATTACCATCTATCGAAACTCTCTAGCTTTCAGCCAATCTAATCGACGTTCTGGTGATCAAATGTCAAGGGTAAAATCGTCAACATTCTGCTACAGACTTTTTCCGTTTCACTGAATTCGGAATATGTCAGCTACCCTCGCACAAATGTGTCACCCGTCCACCCGTAAGCTCTCTCCAAGCGCCTTCCATACCGTCTAGCCATCCGATATGGTATCTTGTTGTATGGATGCGGCTCATGGAAGATGATACTTCGTCCAAATAAATCGGTCGTAGGGGCGAATATCCACGCCGAGCCATCCAGACTCTTGACGGAGAAGCCGATGGAAGCCATTGCTGAAAGGAATTCGGACCATGGTATTTCGCCAGGAGGCTCTTCTTGCGAGGGTGTGTAGAACATTGTTGAGAAGACTTTGAAGCCACGCTTGCTCACCGCGAACTTTGAGGGTTGTTCAGCAGTCGGTGCATTCGGTCTCTCAGTATCGATTTCTATTTTTGTTTCGTTAGGGATACCTCGCGTCTTTTCCTTCGATCGTACTTCTGGGATGGTGTCCGGTCCAATGGTTTCTTCTGTTCTCTGCTGCAAATCGGCCGCTGAAAGTTGGTATGTAAGCTTCTCGATGCTGGAATCTTGAAGTTTGTTTACGCGATCATGGTCAGGCTCTTTCCAGTCTGGAGTTCTCTGGAGCTTTCGCTCCTCGAGCACACCTACGAGCAGACCATGTAAGCTCTTCCCGCTCTTCTGAACAGCGTGGCTGTCAATCTTGTTCCAAAATGCGTCAAGATTGCTTTCGGCTTCTTGCAATTCCTTGGTCACAGCAGCTGTTCGCCGTTTGTGAGATGGATAATTGAATTTTGAAGGTGGTGTCCCGACAGCGGACAGTTGCTTATTCTTATCTTCGGTAAGTACGCCAAAGACCTTGGTCATTAGCTTGCTTTTCTTGGCAAATTCGGCCTCTTGTTCAGGAAGACTCAACGCTTCGGTCATTGGAGGGCCAGGCCGGAGTAATCCTATCTGACGTTTCAGCTCAGCTAATAGGGACATGTTGGAAAGCAAGTAGGCAAGCAGGGCCGATAGTCGTTCGCGACTTTTGAGGTCGCTGCGAATCAAACGTTCTAGCTCGTCGAGAATGTTGTCCAGACCGCACAAGAATAGTTGGTCGTCCATTGTTAAACGGCCCATTAGCCACAGAAATGGATCCCCGTCGCTGTATGGATTACCCTTGCCCTTCACGACGATGCGGTTAGGATTGTTTGAGTCTAGCGGCTCTCTAACAAAGTGCTTCCGGAGTGGAGGTGAAGCCACCATGGCAACTTTCCAAACTCCAATCTGACCTTTGATGGCTTGTTCGATGAGATACGAAAAATGACAGAGAGCATGCTCGTAGTCTTCTGAAAAGTCGTAATTTGACCCGCGCTGGTTTTCAGATCGATCTCTCAGCTCGCCAAGGTGATTTACGTCCTTCAATATAAGATCCCAAATCAGTAGTGCAAGGTACGCCTCAACGAGCATGTTTCCAATGACACGTTCCCAGAATTCGTCTCGCCTAAGTATCGGGTGGGGCTTGTCATTAGTACTCAGAATCTTTTCTTGCCGATGCTCGCTTGCATCGAGGAGAACATCTTTGAAATACGAAGGATCTTCTCGGAGGGACCAGATATGGTCTTCCGCCTCGGAGCGTTTGGCAGAAACGAACGTTTGCAGCCGCGAAATATCAAAGTGATCAGGTACTCTATATGGAGCTTCCAACACTTCATTCGTAAGAGATGGCCAATCCTCAATTCCTTGTATGGTATCTAGGGGAACTGGCTGCCTGGGTATGCTCGAGTCCTCTAGCGGAAGATCTTGCAAGATTTGCTGGGCACATCTCAAAAGAAATCGAAGCTTCCTCTGTTGAATTTCCAAGATCAAAAGGCCTTCACCTGGTTGAATACCTGTACCCTTGGACATCATGTCAAAGGCATCCGGGTCCTCATCCCATGAGACAAGACGACCGTATGTCTTAACTGTATTTTGTCCGAGTAGCAGCATGGTATATCCCGAGAGATATGATGGCACGATGGCTTGCGTGATAGTACCAAGATGTATGGAGTTGAAATCCGAATTGGCAAAGACACCAGGGTTGTTGCGGCCCCGAGAGTGCATGAAGAGCAGCAGATTCTTGGGCTTCAGCAAGTCCTCCGCATTGAGAGATGGGAGGAGGAATGAGTCGCGAAAGCGACTGCCGGATCGCATTTGGTCTGTAGATTCGCGCCTGATAGCGTCGAAATCGGGACGATGACCGGAAGGTATATTAGGGTAGGCTGCGGAAAGGACTTTCCGACGCTGATCCCCCGTCTTCTTCACCCATCTCTTTCTCAGAGTTACCTCATATCTCTCCAGGATCCCGAATAGGGCATCCTTGTCTGCAAATATATCTTGTGCACGTGACTTCGCCTCCTGTTGTACCTTGGGGAGTTTTGGGAAGGTTGGTGTTGGTAAATTTGGATTCCCTTGAGTCATAGTAGCGAACAATCTCTCTGGATCATCGTATATGCTATGGTCATCCATGTTGGTGTACTATCGCCTGAAAGATACTAGCGAATGCTCGTTGATGTAGAGGGCAGCGACCTAAGACAAACTGTTCCGAACCACGTGGGGATTTGGAGCACTTTTATCACTGGCTCTTTGAGAGTCCCCGGACCTTTCGAAAGGAAAGTGCTCAATATACTCAGCTATGGCAAATTTCCTCCTGGAAGTGTTGGAGTTTGACAGCCACGCTTACATTCCGAACGAAACTGCGGCCTCACTTTGGACAGGAAGCTTGTTGATCATGGATTTAGAATATCGGTAAACTATGATATCCCCATCAAGCACTGATATAATGTTGGGATGTGTTTTACATGTACAAAGAGTAAGCCGTTACAACATAGATGGGCAGAGGTCGAGAGGGGCATCGGTGCCAAGATTTACCGTGTGCAAAATCAATGTCATTGGGGCGCTGCAAGACCCTGACCCCGACCCCACGAATTACAGCAAAGTTGCTGATTTTATTACGCCTATATAACTATACTACCTAATATTTAACCCTTATAATATATAATTAAGTTAGCTAAAAGATATATATTTATTTAAGGTATCTAATACTTTAAAATTTATAAAAATCCGTCTATATACGTAGAAGATATAACTAATTTTATAAATTTACCTACTAAATCTATGTGTCTTAGGCTATTATAACCTACTAAATAGGCTATACTTCGCATGCGCTTAGTATATATCACGCCCTTATATTAACCCGTAAGGGGAAATAACGTATAAGGCTTACTAGTCTCTTTAAGGGGTTTATTAGATCCCTTATAGAATAATTCTTAGATTTCTTAAGAATTAGTCTTACTATAAAAATAGACTAATTTTATATTACTATATAACCCCTATAATTTATAATTATAATAATTCTAATTCTTCTACCTATTTAAGGGTAGTAATCTATTATTAATTATAGTAAATATAACTCGCTCTAGTAGTATTATAAGTAATACACCGTTATAATAGAGTTAAGATAAAAGTAGTTTATTAAATACTTTTAATAATAATCCTAGCTAATAGGAAAGGGAATAGGAAAGTTATATAAGGGATATAAATAAACCTAATAATACTAAAAATACCCCTAAGGGAGATTTAGAGAATTATAAAGGAAGTATTCCCCTTATAATAGAACGCCTTACGTAGGTAAGGCGTAAGTAAGAAGAGTTATTATAAATTTAGTAACTTAAAGAAGTTAAAGGAAATATTACCGCCCTAAAATTAGGGGAATAGATTTCTCTTTATAGTAATAGTAGTATAGGTTAGAAGCGTATATATAATAAAGTTAAGGAGTACTTAGATCCCTTCTAAAGTATATTAAAGCTAACTCTTATTCCTAATTATTATAATAAGAATATCCGTGAATACTAAGACTAGATATAATAATATAATATATCTTTTTTATAAACTCTATTTAATTTTACTACGTAGATATTATATATTCTATTTATAATACTAATATTTAAGAGTAACCTAGAATAACTTTAAGCTACTTATTTATATTCTTATCTATTAGAAATATTAAGTTAAAAGGATTTTATAAACTTTTTATTAAATTATATTAAAGATTTTATAAATAGGGAGTTAAGTATATATTAATAGTATACTAATATATATTAACGCTTAATATAGGTAATTTATAAGTTTAAAATATACTTAATATCTTTAAAAGCCTAACTACCTAAAAAAGTTAAAAGCGAGCGGATAATAAATTTATATACTAAGCTTACTAAAAAGCTTTAAATCACCCTTACGAATTAGGGGTCCCTACCTAATACGAGAGATAAACTCCTATTATTAGTGGTACGCCTTAAGGCTAATATTAATAAGATAAAAAGTTTAAGTAAGGAAGGCTAGTAAAATATATTATATAAGTACGCGGATTATAATAAAGGTAAAAAACTATAAATAAATAGGGATAATACTATAAGAGGACGAGGAATAGGCGGTTATAATAGTAAGAGTAGTTATAATAAGCCTAAATCGCGCGACTTATTAGATATTACTTATTAGAATTATAATAAGAAGGGCTACTATACTACTAGTTACCTTAATCCGCTAAAATAAGGTAGATTTTAAATAAAAGGAAGATGCCTATACCTTAATATTATAGGTAAATAGGGCTAATATATAAGTAAGGAGTAGGGAAAAGGCTAGACCCTATTAAGGACTCTAAATTATTAGAGGAGAGGTTATAAGGAGTAGAGGTTAAACCTCTAATATTATATTAATATAAGGTTAAGATAATATTAAAGTATAAGCCTCTTAAGTATAAGGGATATCTTAATTATAGTTCCTAGCTAAATATTATCTTATAAGCTTATATTATAAAAGTAGGTTTAAAATATATTAAAAACGCTAAATTACTATATCTAGGCTTTATAAATAGTAAGCCTATCTTCTATTATAATACGTATAATATAATATATTAAACTACTAATAGTTAGGGTTCTTCCTATTAATATACCTATATTTTCTATTTAATTAATAAGGTAGGACTACTGTTAGTTATTAGTAGACCTATATAGTATATAATAGGTATTAAGGTTAATATAAGTATAAGGAAGTAGTATTTTAGAATTAATAAGTTATTATTCTAACTAAATAATTTATAATAGTTTATAAAATTCTTAAAGAAATAGCTAGCTATCTATATACTTCTTATTTCTAATATTATTAATCTAGAACCTATATAATTAAGACTTAGAGTAGTAGGTATAAGTAATCTAGATAAGGAACACGTAGTTAATTTATATATATTACCTCTAGAGTTTAATAAGTTCTTAGATATATTCTTAGTTAAAGAAGCCGGATATCTACTATTCTATTAAGGAAGTAATTACGCTATTAATATAACTAGTAACCCGCCTTATAAACCCTTATATAACTTATTAAATATAAAGTTAGTAGAATTAAGATACTATCTAGATAAAGCCTTAGTAAAAGGATAGATTAGGTACTCTAAGAGTTCCGCGGGATTACCTATCCTATTTATCCTAAAGAAGGATAGAGGTCTACGTTTATATATTAACTACCGTAGGTTAAATAAAGTAACTATTAAGAATAGATATCCTTTACCTTTAATTAGTAAAATATTAGATCGCTTAAATAGAGTAAAGGTCTTTATAAAACTTAATCTTAAGGATATATATTATTATATTTATATCTAAAAAGGAGATAAGTAGAAGATTATATTTTATATATAATACGGTTATTTTAAGTATTTAATAATACTATTTAATCTTATAAATACTTTAGTAATCTTTTAAGCTTATATTAATAAGCCCTTAATAGGGTTACTAGATAAATTCTATATTATTTATCTTAATAATATTCTTATCTATTTAGAATTATATATAAAGTATAAGGATTATATATATAAAGTACTTAAGCGGCTTTAATAGTATAAATTATTTACTAACTTAAAGAAATATTAGTTCTTTATAATTAAAGTAGAGTTCCTAGGATTTATTATCTTAATTAAAGGCGTTATAATAGATTAGTGTAGGGTAGATACTATCTAGTTATAGCCTAGGCTAAAGAGTTTTTATAAAGTATAGATTTTTCTTAGATTTATAAATTTTTATTATTATTTTATTTATTAGTATCTATAAATTATATTACCCTTAATAGGGCTATTAAAGGGTAGTATAAAAGGCGTTAAGATAGGTCCTTTTAATTAGCCTAATAGAGTAGAGTATATATTTAATATACTCTAATAAGTATTTCTTAATATATTAATATTAAGATATTTTAGTCCTATATTACCTACGCGAGTTAAGACTAATATATTAGATTTTAGACTAGCTAGTATTCTATTATAACTCTAGGAATTAGGTTAATAATATCCTATAGCCTTTTAAAGTAAGAAAATAAACTTAGTTAAAGAATATTATAAAACTTATAATAAGGAGTTACTTATAATAGTTATAATCTTTAAGTAGTAGAGATACTACCTAGAAGGTAGTTTCTATCTAGTTAAAGTACTTACTAATTATAATAATTTAAGGGGTTTTATAAATATAAAGGCCTTAAATAGTTAATAGGCGAGATAGGTAATAAGACTCTCGACTTATAACTTTATTATTAAGTATAGACTAGGTAAGACTAACCTAGCTAATACGCCGTTAAGGCGCCCTAATTATAAAAGCGAGGGTAAGGTAATAAATAAACTTATCCTTATATTATAGTAAAAGCTATTAATAGTAGCGGGTTTATTAAACCCTATTTTCTATATTATAACTAAGGCCTACGTATTTCCTATTCTAGGATAGGGCTTATAACCCTCTAGTAATAAAGGTGAACTTACTATAATATATAGTATATACGTAAGGTAGTTATAGATACTAGTACTAGTTATAAGATTAGTAGTACTAGGAATTATTAATATAGCTATTAGAATAATAGTTTTAGATAGAGTATATCTATTAAGGCGTAGGGACCCTTAACCTAGTAATATAAGGAGTATAAGTAAGACGCTACCTTAACGTACCTATAATATAGCTAAGAAATAGCTTAACCCTATTACTGGAACTATTAGTTATAAATAACTTATTCTACGTTTTCTAGCTAGTATAATAGTAGAGAATAAAATAGTATATATTATAACTTTAAAGTCTATAATTAAATTAATTAAAGTACTTTAGTAAGAAGATATTTTTATTAGCTAGCGACGCGTAGGCGAAATAATAGATAGATAAGTTAAGAGAGCTAGTTAATAGATATTTAATAGTTAAGGTTTACTTAAGTATAATAAGAAATTATATATTCCTAAAGACTTATTAGTCTATAAAGAGCTATTAAAGCGCTATTATAACGACCCCTTAGTAGGGTATTTTAGGCTTAATAAGACACTTAGTCTCCTTTACTAAAAGTATACCTAGATAGGTATAAAGGTAGACGTTAAAGAATATATTAATTCTTATAATATTTATTAAAGAGTTAAGGTAAAATAATATTAATTATATAGTAACTTAACTATACTTCCTAAGCTAACTAGGCTATAAAGGTCGATTATAATAGATTTTATTATAGATCTTCCCTTATATAAATAGCGTAGAGGTATTTATAATACTATCCTTATAGTTATTAATAGGTATATAAAGATACTTCGCTACCTTCTTATATAGAAGGATTATAAGGTAACTAATCTTATAGATATCTTATTTAAAGAAGTCTTCTTAAAGTATAATATATCTAATAATATTATATTAGACTAAGGGAGTCTATTTATAAGCGCTTATTAGTCTAATTTATACTACTATTTAAAGTTAAATTATAGGCTAAGTATAGCCTTCTATCTATAAACTAATAGCTAAATAGAATATTAAAATTAGATATTAGAATATTATTTAAGAACTTACTATAATAATAGATAAGATAATTAGGTAGGGTTATTACCCCTAGCCGAATTTATATATTATAGTATAAAGAATATAATAATAGGCTATAATCCTTTTAAGCTTTACTACGGCTATTAGCCTAAGATTCTTATATATTCTAGGGATAGAACTTACTAAGAGGAGGTACTAGATATAAGATAATATATTTAAAAACTTTATAAATTATATAAAGACCTATTAAGTTAATAGTAAGATATATTAGAAATATAGGTAAAGTTTTATAATAGGAAGTATAAATTAATATCTTTTAATTAAGGAGACTTAGTTATACTAAATATAAAGAACTTAAAGTAAAAGTAACTAAGTAGGAAGCTATCTTATAAGCTTATTAATCTATTTTATATCCTTAGACCTATTAGTAAGTAGGCGTATCGCCTAGTATTACTATTAATATATATAATCTACCCTATTTTTTATACTTCTCTTTTAGAGCTATATATATATAGGTAAGGTAATACCTTTATACCTAAGCTACTACCTCTAGAGCTTATTAATAATAATAAGTAGTAGGAGTTAGAAGAGATTTTAGATAAGAAGATAAGGAAGGGTAAACTCTAGTATCTTATTAATTAGAAGGGATATCCTCCCTAATATAATTAATAGGTTCTAGAAGAAAATCTAGAAGATATATAAGAAATACGCGAAGACTTTAATAAGAAGTAAAAGCGCTATTATTATAAATAGGAGTTATAAATATTAAAATAGAATTAGAGAATATAGTAAAGGATATTTAATTAGTTACTTAAAAGTAAGTATAAAGAGTATTAATCTCTTTTATCTTACCTACTAGGAGTAGGTAAAACGCCCTAGGGGCGCTAGTATATAGGGATAACTTAGGAAAGAAATAAAAAACTATTTAATTAAATTAGGAGAAGGGAACCTAGTACTAAGTAGTTAAAGCTTACTTAGCTACCTATATAAGCGTAGGTAATATAATATTAGTACGCTAGGTACCTACTCCTTATTATTTATATCTATCTTATCCTCTAGGCTGTAGGCTAAGGGCTTAAAGCCTACTTAAAGATATATAAGTAATAGTTATAATAAGTAATAAATATAGTAAAAGTATAAGGGAGTATATCTTAGCTTACTTAATATTATAAATACCCGTAAGGGTTTTATTAATATATTTTATTATTTAAAGAATTATAATCTATACTTCTAATATACTTATTAATTTCTTTTTACTATTAAGATATATTATAATATAGTTATAAGAAGCTAGCTTAAAGTAGATAGTAATTATAATATTTATAAGGGTAACGCCCGCTACTTAAAGCTTTAATTTATCCTCTAAAGTATCTAGATAATCCGCGTTATTAATTAATTAATAAAGCTTAATTACCTTATTATAGACTAGGATTATATTATTAGGAATCTAGAAGTTAAGTAATTAGTATATATTATAATTATAAAAATAACCTAAGAATATAGGGAAAACCTACTAGTTTATAGTTATAATAGACTTTTAAATAATAGTTATACCGCTTAAGTATTATTTTCTTTCTATTAGTAATTATAAATATAGCGTTACCTATATTATTAGTATATATACTAAGTATAATACTATTATAAGTACTTATACTCTATAAGTCCTTTATTAATATAGTAGATATATCTCTTATATATATTTTATTTAAGACGGGGAGCTCCCTAGGAATATATAGCTAGGGAAGCGGGGGTAAGAATAATACGTTACTTTATATTAGCTACGTAGTCTAAATATACTTAAGTACTTACCTCTATAAAAGAGGGATAATAAGTAGGTATAACTAGATTATTATCTAGGCTAAACGGGTTATTAATACTTATAACGGAGCTAAGGTAAGAAGTAGGCTTAGGGATAGGCTTACGCGTAGGAGGAGTAGGCTCCTTAATAGGATCTTTAATAGGAATCTCTATAGGATTTATAGTAGGAGTTTTTATAGGATCCTTAATAATTAGATTATCTAACTAGGCGTTAAGATCTACTTCTACTTCTATTATAAAAGCTAGGCGTACTATATACGTTTTATATTAAATTAAGCTATATTATATTAGCTATATTTACGCGAAGAGCTAGTAAACTAATTTATAAGTAATACTTAAGATATTAAGATATTAGATATTATATTATATAATTAGCTATTATTATATATATATAAAAAGAGAGGGCGCTAAGTACCTAGAAAAGATATTATTAATAGTTATAAAAGATAAAGTATTAAGGAAAATTTTAGGTATTATAATAATAATACTAAGGCGCTAAGATTATATTAATATAGCTATTATTATTATATACGGAAAGTTATTATATATAACGCGTATACTTTAGATTATAATATATACGCGTAATAAATAGCTATATTATAATATAGAGTTAAGAATACTATATATTATAATTATTATATAAGTTATAATCTTACTTTATTAAGTTCTTTTCCTTATATCCTATACTAGGTTTAAAGGTTTTTATTAAACTTAATTAAATAGGCTATTTATAATAAACTTAAGGATAAGTTTCTTTAAGAGAGGAGGTAATTATTATAACCTATTAAATAGGCTATACTTTATATACGCTTAGTATATATTACACCCTTATATTAACCCGTAAGGGGAAATAATATATAAGGCTTACTAATCTCTTTAAGGGGTTTATTAGATCCCTTATAGAATAATTCTTAGATTTCTTAAGAATTAGTCTTACTATAAAAATGGACTAATTTTATATTACTATATAACCTCTATGATTTGCAATTATAATATAGGCCCGCTTTACCCGCTTTACCTGCTACCGTACCTATCCTTATACCTTCCTGACGTACCCTACTAGTAGTAACGACTTATAATAAATATCTAAGTAGGCTAAAAGATACGTATTTATCTAAGGTATTTAATACTTTAAAAATTATAGAAATCCGTCTATATACGTGGAAGATATGACTGATTTTATAAGTACGTTAAGCCTAAATTTTTGCTACAATTCGTGGGGTCGGGGTTAGGGTCTTGTAGCGCCCCAATGACATTGATTTTGCACACGGTAAATCTGCTAGTACATTCTAGCGCCATTGCCTCTAGCCTTGCTGAACCGGATGATATACATTCATAGCATGTGCCCGCTGAGATGTATTCGAATATATATAGGCGGGGAGAAACTGATTCTATCGAGGTCTTTTAACTAGTCCCTCGTCCTCCGATGATAGATCTTTTGATAGTTATACTCCGTAGCACCGAACCTCTTCTCTTTCTTGCAAACACATTTTACCGCTGGCTTCGGTTGGAATATCGTGGTCGTGTATGCGAGGAATTCGTTCTTGGAAGTTTTTGGTAAATTCTTCGAAGGTGGGCTCATTGCTCGGCCTTGTTGAACTTTGGCTGCTGGTCTTGTGCTTCAATCTAGGCGGAGGCCGTAACGATGATCGGTAATAAGAGATTTTAGCTTCCTTATTCAAATGCCAGAGATACTCGTTTGACAGCCGCTGGATAGACGGTACCTATTCTCGTCTTGTCATTTCAAGAGGCTCGACTTGTCAGCAGTGGCAGTGATAGGGCAACTTGACAACCCTTCAATGGCTGGATTTGAATTACAATGTGGCATTAAAAGCAACATATCCAAGGCGCTATTGCCGTATCATGGCTATAGATGTGATAGTCACTCACGTTGCTCCACCTTCATTTACTGCCAAGGATCCAAAGACCTCGATCAGGCCTTGCTCCATGCTTCCTGATCGGTCACCGTACCAAATCCAACTTGTCGATGCCTTCTGCTTCCCTCCACGCAGATAACGAAGTATCAGTTGCCCTTTGCCCAATTGAACAGACACTGTCTCTTTGTCTCTGGTCTTAGGGTCGCTCCACACAATTGATTTGTCGTAGGCGGATATTGTACGCCATTTGGGAAATACTGAAACAAGCCGCTGGATGATGACGAGGCTAAGACAATCGATTATGTGATTTTCGAGGGTTGTGAGTGTTGTGAATTGCGTTTGAGGTGGTAATGTGCTCATAAGGGTATCTGGGATAGGGTCTGGGATTATGACCTGGAAAGTCGTGCCGAAGTGTGGTGGCTGGAGCGCTGTGTGTGCTCTAACCTTTATCGCTGTAGGCTCGGATTGGAAAGAGAGCATCATAGTGGTGTCGAGAGGTAATGTTAGAGTCTTTATCATATCATCGACTGTAGATTTCTGTGAAGGTGCGATGGCGAAAGCCATTGTGTCACGACATTCCGAAGATCTGGTTCTTTTGATTGACATATCAAATCCTGCTACGGCCAAAGTCCTTCCAAATCCTTCTACAAAAGTCTGCATAGATTCAACGTAGGACTGATGCTGTAGATACTCGAGAATGGGCTTCAATAGCGCGTATATTGGCCTTGCGGGTTTGTGCTCTCGTAATGGCAAAGGCATCTTGGAGCGATTCTGTAGATTTCGTCGATGGGCGTGAGATAACAGGATGCGAAGAGCTACGGCGATAGCGTCCGCAACATGATCACTACTGGTCGCCTTCCCAAATGGTTCGTCGTTGAGAGGCACTAGAGTAATTTCGATCTGCTTACAGGTCTCGTACGGTAGCAGAATACTGCCATCGACGCAGCGTACGCCTTGATTGACAAGATTACGTGCTTCTCGGTCTAGCTCATGATGCAGCTCCTCGTCGAATAGGCTATCTCTTGCTCTCAGGATGTCCCTCTCTACCGAGACCTCTTCAGCCCCGTTATCACAATCTCTGATGTTTGAAGCAATATGTTTTCCTTGGTGAAGAATCCGCACTCGTAATCTTTTGTCGCCCGTCGATCTGATACCGCGGTCAAGACTAAGGTTGCCATCTTCGTCACGTCTAAGAGCTGCTAGCCCTCGGTCTCGGAAATCTGAATACGCTAGAACTCTGATCAGTAACATTTGCTTAGACGAAACATGTATTGTCTTATACCTTCAGCGAATCCGTAGCGAACCCCCAGAGTGTGCTTTTCACGCGGCAGCCGATGCAAAGACCAACCCTTCTCTTTCACGGCCAGTACCTGCTCCCAATACCTTGCCTCTCTTTCCATTTCTTGCTCCAAACGTGTGGCGGAGTTCAGCAAAGAATCCACCGTGCCATGCAGAGACTGCATCCTCCAACCAATCACCGTCATATCCTCATTGTGCCTCTCGATTGCGGAGACCTGAGGAACTTGGACTACTTCGGCCCCAAGGGACCCCAGTGGCACCATTTGCTTAAGCTCGGGCGACATTGTAGTTTGCGCTGCTGCAGGGGCATGCTTCGTCAATAGGAACGACACGAATTCAAGAGCCATCCGGCTCTCATTAGTTGCCTGCCTTATGGACAATGAGCTGGCAGATCGCGACGATACGGGCCGGTGTCTCCTCACACAATGTACTTTCGTATGTCCTCCCTTGCTTCGGCGACCTCTTCTTTCTTCGTCTCAGCATCTTGTCCCACTGCGGTGGTTTCGACTGCAACATCCTGACTACTATTCGCGCCTCCAGCATCGAGCTCGCGAATCTCTTCCTCGAGGCTTTTCTCGGTGACGTTTCGAAATGAGCCCCGCTGTTCGTTGACGCGCCGAATTAGATACTGGAGGGACTCTTTGTCCTTGTCAGCTTGGGGAGAGGCTTGCAACGAGAGGGCAAGCGTTTCAGCCATCCTGAGGAGTATGGTCGGGTCCTCAGAGCCATGTCACAAGACGAAGACTATGCACTGAATCTGCACCACTTGATATGCCACATCGATAGAGTGAATGTCGAGGTTGGAGGACAGCCCTACGACAATTCTAGCTGTTTTGAGGTGCGGAAGCGGTTCCATGAGCTTAAAGCCAGGAATCTTTGGCTGGCCAATCGATAAGCTCGTGGCACTTTCAGCAGGTCCGATAAGAAGCTGGAGAGCTCATTCGACCATCATACTCATCTTTTTCTGTCTACCTTCACGCTCATTATCAACGACCTTGCACTTACAGCTTCGTTCCTTTCCACCTTCCAGGCTCATTCATTGGATACAATCCGCCGATACTGACTACCGATTCTTCTAACGATGCCACCAATCACCAATGGCAGTCCAGCGCCCAAGAAAAGAATTGCTGTCATGACCAGTACAGTCCATCGTCGTTCTTCCTTCAGGACTTGGTGCTGATTCCTGATCCAGGTGGAGGTGACTCGCCTGGAATGAATGGCGCAGTCAGAGCGGTTGTTCGCATGTCTCTAGATCAAGGCTGTGAGCCATACTTCGTCTTAGAGGGCTACGAAGGTCTCGTGCAGGGTGGTGACCTTATAAAGCAAGCTCGTTGGGAAGACGTTCGGGGGTGGCTCTCCGAAGGCGGTACCTTGATTGGTACAGCGCGGTGCAAAGCTTTTACGGAAAGACCTGGACGACTGAAAGCTGCGAAGAATATGATTGAAAAGGGTATAAATGCGTTGGTGATATGTGGTATGTGACGCTCCTCTTTTGAACACTGGTTTACTCGATTCCTTTTCATCGTTCCAAGCACGCAATGCTGATATCGGAATCTTGACAGGTGGAGATGGGTCTCTCACGGGAGCCGATACCTTTAGAGGAGAATGGCCAGGGTTGCTCGAAGAATTGGGCAATAAAAAAGAGATATCAACAGAACAATTGGAGACCTTTCAACATCTAAATATCGTCGGTCTGGTTGGGTCGATTGACAACGATTTTGCAGACACTGATGCTACCATTGGATGCTACTCTTCGTTGGGTCGAATATGTGAGGCGGTGGACTACATTGATGCAACAGCATTTTCACATCAGCGGGCTTTCGTGATTGAAGTTATGGGCCGGCATTGTGGGTGGCTAGCGCTGATGGCAGGAGTATCGACGGGAGCTGATTTCATCTGTATGTACTCCAGCTCAAATTTCTTGTCAAATACCGTTGGTTGGGTCTTGGTACGGGTATTGGAACGTATCGTAGGAGCAGTCACTCCTCAGTTGCATCTACAGCATTGGAGCTTCCTCTCGGCAGGGCGATTACTGACTGTGGGAATCACGATCAGTCATTCCTGAAAATCCGCCTGATAAGGACTGGGAAACGCAGATGTGCAACATCATCAAACAGGTCTATCTCACATACACATTCACTTGGCCTTTACTCACGATTCCCAGCATCGATCCCTCGGAAAGCGGAAAACAATCGTTATAGGTAATTGAATTCTTGCTTGACGAATCCGTACACAGGATAAACGTTAATACCACGAACAGTCGCGGAAGGCGCTCATGATCTGGAATTGAATAAGATATTGCCGACCAGAGTCAAAGACTTATTATCAAATACCCTTGGACTGGATACTCGAATCACTACACTCGGTCACGTCCAGAGAGGAGGCAATGCATGTGCCTACGATCGACAATTATCTACGTTGCAAGGAGCTGAAGCGGTCAAGGCAGTCCTCGAAGCCACACCGGACACACCCTCAAATTTCATTGCCATTTTAGAGAATAAGATTGTTCGAAACCCACTCATTGAAGCCGTGCAGTCGACCGCCGAAGTTGCCAAGGCGATCAAAGTCAAAGACTTCAAACGTGCAATGGAGCTGCGAGGCCCAGAATTTGCGGAGTATCATAGGTAAGAACTACTGACTTCTTATCACCACATGTTCTGACGAGGTGGAAGGGCATATATGACCACCACAGCTACAGATCAGCCGGCATTGCGGCTACCAAAAGAAAAGGTTGTTCTACCTCTCTCTGCCATGGAAGGACACTTACTAACTTTTGATAGCACATGAGGATTGCCATCGTACACGTAGGTGCCCCTGCAGGTGGGATGAATTCAGGAACCCGAGCAGCAGTAGCATACTGTCTATCCCGCGGCCACACCCCATTAGCAATCCACAATGGCTTTCCCGGTCTCGTTCGCCATCACGCGGACAAGCCAGTCGGCTCTGTCCGGGAATTAAGTTGGCTAGAAGTTGAGGGCTGGATAAGTCGTGGTGGCTCCGAAATTGGCACCAATAGGGAAATACCTTCCAAGGTCGGTATGGGCGAAACAGCCGACTGCTTCAACCTGTACAAATTCGACGGACTTTTCATCATCGGTGGTTTCGAAGCCTTTACCGCTCTCAGTGAACTTCGAAAAGCAAGACCGGATTATCCAGCATTTCGTATTCCGATGATGCTGCTTCCAGCAACTATTAGCAACAACGTCCCGGGAACCGAGTACTCTGTCGGCAGTGATACCTGCCTGAACGCATTGATCAACTATGTAAGAAATCATTTATACTACATCTTTGAAACAGATTACTGACCAGGCCACCAGTGCGACGCAATCAAACAATCAGCGTCTGCCTCGCGGCGGCGCATCTTTGTCGTCGAAACCCAGGGAGGACGCTCAGGATACATAGCCACCATGGCCGGCCTGGTAAGTTTTCCCCATTCCTGTCTCATAGCAAACCCGCTTCCGAAAGCCTATCTCGCAAGTAGCAACTCCCCCTATACGTCGTCATAATCCAAGATCCTCACTCTTACACGCACCCACTAACCACTCATCCCCCAGGGCATCGGCGCCCTAGCCGTCTACACCCCGGAAGAAGGCATAACAATGTCCATGCTAACCCGCGACATCAACCACCTCAAAGACAGCTTCGCCAAAGACCAAGGCCAGAACCGCGCCGGCAAACTCATCCTAAACAACGAACACGCCAACGCCACCTACACGACCCAAGTCATCGCCGACATGATCAAAGAAGAATCAAAAGGCCGCTTCGAATCCCGCTTCGCCATCCCCGGCCACGTCCAGCAAGGCGGCACGCCCTCGCCCATGGACCGCGTCCGCGCCGTCCGCCTCGCCGTGAAATGCGTCCAAGCTATCGAGAAATACGCGGGGGTGTCGAAAGATGAGATCGCGGCGGATGAGATGTCGATGGCGGTCATTGGCATTAAAGGCGCCAGTGTGGTCTTTGGAGCCATGGAGCGGTTGGAGCGGGAAGAGACGAACTGGCGCGATCGGAGGCCGAAGGCGGAGAGTTGGTTGAAGTATAAGTTGATTGTCGATACGTTGAGCGGGAGGCCGAGGAAGGAGGATTGCTGTGGCGAGTGTGGAAGGGCGTTTGTTAATTAAACGGGTTAGATGGACAGACGTATATACCCTAGGTTATTGACAATAGAATATTATCAAAATTTTCATCCTATCGCATCCCATCGATCCACCTCGTTGAAATATGAGTCGATTATTGATTGTCGATACATCAAGCAGGAGGCCGAGGAAGGAGGATTACTGCGGGGAGTATGGAAGGGCGTTTGTCAACTAGAACAGGCAACATACATAGAAAAGTATAAATTTAGAGGTATAAGGGGCAGGCAGGCGCAGATATTATGTACATATACCCTAGGGAGAGAAATGTCCTATCCTATCCCTATCCCATCCCATCCTCTTAATCTAATCAATCTATCTCATCAACATAAAAGCTAATAATCTATTAAGTAAGAGGCCAAGGAAAGAAGATTACTATAGAAAATATATGAGAGTATTTATCACTTAAACAGGTAATATAGACGTATATACCTGCCCCAGAATCCCGAAAATAGAATACCAAGGTATAGATAAATTTATCCTATCCCTTCCCTTCCCATCCCATCCCTCCTATCCCATCCCATCCATCAAAGAATATCCGCCCTATCCTATCCCTTCCTATCCTATCCTATCCCCTCCCCTCCCTTCCCACCCCATCCCATCCCATCCTATCCCTCCTATCCTCTCTATCCCTCCTATCCCATCCCTTCCCATCCCATCCTATCCCGCCGTAAAACCCTCCTATCCCATCCCTTCCCATCTATCCCATCCCTTCCTATCCCTCCTATCCCTCCTATCCTCTCTATCCCTTCCCATCCCCAACACCTCACCTCACCCCAAACCAACGCCAACGCCAACGCCAACCTCAATACCGCAAAAATTCCCAATGGGGCAAATATCTATAACCGGGGCGTAATCTATTCTATATTCCGCCATCTGAAAAGATAAATGTAGAGACTACCCACCTACCTACCTTACCTACCTACCTGAAGGTAAGATAAAAAAGACGAAAAGGCAACGGAAACGATTACGGAAGACATCCCGTCGCCCGTCGCGATGGGATTCCTCAAAACCTCGAAAGCATCGGCAGTTCCCTTCATCTACCTCGGCCAGCCCCGCAATGAGAGCAGGCTTGCAATTTCCGACTACAGGGAGAGATATAAGTGAACGGTTGCAAAGGCTGACTACTCTACGGCCCGTACTACGCGCATAGAACGTAATCGGTGGACGACAAAGATACAATGTTCACGGATGGTGATTAGTTGTTGCACAAAGGTATGATCCACAAGCGTGAAAGCGCGTGGACTTTTTGTATTTTTTTCTAGCCATGTACTCGTAAAGCATTAACGCGTTGTTCCATTACCTCCAAAAGCATTACCATCACGCATTGTGAATTCAACATCTATTGTTATTACAGCGCAGCGTCCCTCAACCAGCCATGTAAAGACCCAGGGCGACGATGTGCGGGTTCAGCATCGAAGTGTTGAACGGAGTGACGAAAAGGTCGAGGTCTGTGAGCATGACGGCCATGGTGCCATTGATGACACCATCATTGCTGTAGACAAAACCTTCTGGCTGGAAGGTGTAGCCAGTATTGTTGCCAGTAAGTGTGAGGGGGCTGTAGGCTGTTGGAAGTCAGTCTCAATGCTCTCGATGATGACACGATAAGACTTACTCAGGTTGAGCTGCTGCGACCAACCGACAAACTTGGGAGCCCCAGCAGTAGTGGATGTCACGTACGAGTTGTTAGGACCGACGGCTTGACCTGGTGCATCCCACGAAAGCAGGATCTGCTTGCCGGCGAATGACAGGGGCTCCGTCTTGTTGTGGCCGACGGCTGGGCCGCATCCGTATCCAATTGCGGTTATGTTTTGACATGAGCCGGTAGTGAGATTGGAAATGGATGGGTCGGCGACACGGGGACCGACCTGCTCGCTGCCGTCTTGAGCTGTGTCGTTGGGTGAGTAGCGGTTGATGTTGGGATTGTTCAGGATATGGAGGACGGGGAAGTTCTGCCATGCCAGACGGGTCTGGTTTTCAGGACAATAGCTGATGTAGGGCGCAAGCATAGACCACGCCCACGACTGAGGCCAACCGTTCTCGAATGACACGTCCATGGGAGTCAAGCCGCTCATTTGGCGGAAGATCAATTGTTGACGGGCTTCCGTAGCGATGGACTGAGCCAAGAGCTGACCAACCTCTCGAGCATCGAGATGGTTGATGAAGCCCCAAACACCCGACTCGCCGAAGCGGGTCAGGCGCTGCATGAAGTCGAGCCACTCGCGGACGGTATTGTATGGGTAATTATAGTAGCACTGCTTGGGGGCCCGTTCGCCAAGCATATTCGTGAGCAGGGTTGCATGATCGGTTTCCTGATCTGCCATGAATTCGATCAGGGATTGGTATTCAGGACCAAGGCCAGCCGCGAGCAGATCGTCTTGCGAGAATCTTGCAAGGCCATCGTGGAAAAGGTCCAGTTCGATCCACTCTTGGTACAAGCCTATCGATTCACCGTCAGCATATTCTCCACGATCCCTTCTTGTCTCAACGTACCCAAGGCTATCGACTCGAAGTCAAAGTCGCTGTTGACCATATATCTCGGTAGGGTCCCATTGGTGCCCAATCCACCTGCGGGTGTGTATGGCGCCGGGAAAGGGTTCAATGGAACACCAGCGGAATTATAGTAGGTCGCCGTTGGGTTCAACGGCTTAGGGTCGATAGAGGCAGCAAGAGTTGTCGGCCCTGGCACGGCACCAGTAGTGGTGGGGGTGCCGGTGTATGGGCCGTGAAAGGAGGCGCTAGTATACCCATTTTGCTCAACCACGATGGGGTAATCTGGACCAGCAGTGCTCTGGGGGGCGTATGAGACCTGTGAGTCGGGCCCGAAGGAAGTTACCTGTGGTGCTGGAGCGGCGAAGACAGCTGGGGCCACTGCCAGCACGGCGGCGGCAATTGGGTGGGTAAACATGCTGAGGTATGTACCGAGTATGGGGGAATGTCGGTGCTGGTGGTATTTGATGTGGGGACTGTCGAAGAAGTTGCAGAGCGGTGAGTGTTTGCCATTATATAGCTGAAGTGGCGAACGTCACTGCTTATTGAGACGGGTCCCAACGCGTAATGCTCCCACGAAGCTGGACCGAAGGCAAGAACTCCCGACATGTCGGGCTTAAGCCACTGCTGAGGTCATGCAGTATTCGCACATTTGCACCTATGAGCAAAGCATAATAGTAAGGGTCTCATGTGGAGCGTCTGGCTTCTGTTGACGCGGCTCGTGCAGCTGCGGATGATTTGGGCGATCTCGAGGATGCAAGGGATTGCCCGCTATTGAAAGCTTGCGTAAGGTAGGTAGCTCCCCATGTCGTCTCCACCCTTGAGCTCTTTCCAGCATCCAATCAAATGAGATGTATTGCTTTTGGATGGGTTGCCATTGGAGGTGAAGTTGTCGCAGGTACGGAAATAGCGGCAATTACGCGATTGCCTTTTCTTCAGATGAGATCTTTTCTCTCCACAGGCCTCACCAGCCTTGGCTGCGCTAACCATAATGCGTATGGTTCCACCTGCCACGGCCACCGACATATGTCCGGAATACGAACATACTAAAGTACCTAGTATGCGACATTCGGCTCTTACGGAATTTCTCATCGCAATCCTTCGAACCGGATCCATGCTCTCCTATCGATTCTTCCATGCAACCACATAGAATTATCCCAAGGCCATAGCCATGGCCATGGTTGACGATTTTGATGTTCACGCGTACCATGCTCTTTCTTCCACTTCATCCTATGTTGCTCCTCCATTCTCTGTGAGACCGTTAAATTTGGTTTCACGATGTTCGTTCGATATGGTTTATGACGCTGACTGCTTATGATGGTCACATTAATTCTGTATTCTATCAAACATTGGAAGGACATTGGAATGTAGTTCAAAATCTGTTTTTCCTTCATCGCCCACTCTTCTCAAGTCATCATTACGAGGATCTATACACCGTTCCAAAGCATGAGTTTCACTACTTCCCACTGCTGCAGACGTTCCGCAGACGTTGAACAAGTATCATTCAGTTACAATGAGTCTTGGACACACACTGGGTGGAGAACAAGCCGGTCACCTGCAATTTGTTATCCCGTATTGATGTATGGTGCTGTATCTCAAAAAGTCTTTCGGCGGTTCTACAGTCCACTACTTTAAGCGGCTAAACTCATCTTTCCTCTCGTTCAGGATTCTGGGTGGACAATTTATTGCATTATCAAAATTGTGGACTTCACTCCACCAAGACCGGAAAATCATGTAAGTGCGGTTTCAATGAGGACGTTACATGCATCATCTGCCTTATTGCAACCACTGCCAGGGATCAGAGCAGAGCTCATCAAATTGGAGGAAATTACTTTGAGCAGCGTGCACGGTATCCCATTCACATGCAGCTCAAAACTTTCTGTGAGTCGTCCTTCGTCGATCATCAATCGCTTCTAGTCATTGTCCCACGGATTTTGGGCTCTCAGGTCGAATGGGGTCAACGGAGGCTCCGCACCAGAAATTTCCTAGGCTCAAACGCTAGTACAGCGTATGCAACAACCTCATTGGGGATCAAACGTTTATACTTGGCATATGGGCGGAGATCATCGGGTGTCAAGACGCCGACGTTATGCATATGCGGTGACTCGATCCACGTGAGAAAAAACTGACTCCATCCGACCTGAGATTCGATCAAAATCTTCCACATACATTCATACCAATAATCCAACGCCAATCATAGGCCAGATCAAGGAGCGTTCAGGACTCGGATAGTTTATTTTATTAAATTTTATTAGATTTGAGCTGATCAAGGTCACTGTTCTACGCTAAGCGGACAGCAGTCTCATCATACCTATTGACTGTGTTGGTAGTAGCGACTTGAGCGGTCTTTCTTGACGGCCAAGGCATTGTGCGCGACACAAGTTCTCCACTGTATTCCAGAACGTTACTTTAACCCTTGCTTTCCCGTACTTTCGTCCCAGACTTACGCCACCACGCCACCTGTCAGCGTTCCGTTTGCTCTAGTGTTTCTTCAAAGAGCTCAGAAGCAGGCGCAAGCAATCGAGCGTGCCTATTTACGCCCTATTCGGTTCAGTATGCATATGTTCTTCTTATCACCCGAATGAGTCATTTCGAGGGCGATGAATATCCTCGTCGTCAAAGATACATTTCTAGTGTTTGTATCTGGTCGAGAGTAATGGCATACAAACCATGATGCTGAGATATACCACTATGTACGAGAGGTGAGACGTACAGCATTCAAGACTCGATGGCTTCACGAAGTTTCTGATTGGGAAATCACATGGTCATTTCAGATCAACACTGATTCGAAGCAATAGCCTGTCAACACCAAACACGGCATTAATTGAAGGAAATCAGTTGTCGCATTTTGACCCCCAAAGTGCTTGATATTTATCCGCAGTCATATTGATTCGCCCACGCTTCAATCCGTAATAACTAACCAGTGATCAATCTAGACTTTTGGTTCCGAATTAGATAAGTCATTATGACCGAGTAAACCTCCCGGAGAGTCTCAGCAATTCTACCTCGAAAGGCTTATCATTGACTTATTTACCTCGGATCATTACCAACATCGTTACTCTGCGTTCACTTTCTTTCCCCCACGGCGAGCCTCGCACCACCAGTGCTTCAAGCATTGCTCATTTCTACATATCCGGAGCTTCCCCCTCCACGATACGTCGCGATTGATTTACTACCGACACCGACGTCGCCGTTACCGAAGATGAATCCACTAGCTGGCTTCAACTCCTCTTGGTTCGCGATTAGGGCCTGGACCTACTCAATCCGCATGAAAGTGAAGAAATCAAAGCACTATTCCATTAGAGAACAATTCAAGGCCAAAGCAATTTTGGAAACATTCGATGTTAAACATACTCCCATTGATAGACACAGCTCGACGTTTCGAATGAAGCTCATGATACTCCAAACAGCTATCAGTCCTCAATTTCAGTCACAACACATCTCACTGAGCGAGTGACAGGTTGCTTCAAGGATAACGTGTTCGATCCCTCCAATTGTTCATTTCCGGAGTGAAGTACTTGCGGATCTGCCCCTGGACATTTCAGAACATAACTTCATCCACTGACCCTTCTTCCTCTTGCATCTTCAGCATGTATTGATTTGCCTGTTATTTTGGACAGTTGTCATCGGTCACGATTACTACAGACGTTTTCCAGTATATCAATATACATATATATATAAGTGCAATCATCACTCGTTGCGACATTGTCCCATTTCCTCGCTGTGGGTAGAGTTGATCCTAGTCTGCAGAAGTATACTGCCATCGACGCCAGCTGGACAGTCATGGGCGATGTTCGTTCCAGCTTTATGAAGAAGCTCCAGGAACGGAAGCCTCCCCAAAGTCTCTATCGAACAGTAGATTTGGCATGTTCCCCTAGCTTCGGATTCAAGATACTGACCCTATGATTTCTGATTTCGAAAGTTTTTGCCATATTCCAAAGTGGGGCCAAGCCCGGGTTACTAGTGCTGTGTAAGAAGTATTCGGCAACGGACTACCTGGATCATGGAACGCTACAACCTATATATTCAATGCTCCACAAGATATCAATTACAATGTAGTCAGCCTTCCTTGACCCGCATCTTTTCTTACTTCATATATATATACGTACGAATCCTAATGAGTATCCTTCGGTGATAGTGCCAGGGATGGCGGTGACCCACTGGTGTAGGATGGGCAAGCACCCCGGAATTCATCAGGGATGTCTGGCCGAATCCACAAGGTGCCGGCATGAGCGTTGTCTCAGAGCAAGCAGAAAAAGTTCGATATTCTACGTTTGTCACATTGGTGTATCAATGGTTCTCTTAAGGATTTCACCTCCCGTAGCCTGAGGACAAGACAGCCTCTGGCGACGCAGAGATTGAAAGAGGTCGACGATGAAGTGATAGTTGCAAAGTCCCCTTGCATCGTGAGTAATCAACAACTCAACAGCCAGTATACAATGCTGGACGGATTTCTAGATCTTATCTTGACTGATACAGAACGCTAGAGGATCGTTTGCCAGCCTTGCGGAGCAAGAATCTTACATTGTACGACAAATCATATCTAAGTCTTATCGAGATCGAAAGATTTGGGCCGGCTGCGATTTAATCCTTTCTTTTTCAAGATTACTGTGGTTGGTGTATGCGCTCTTTTTGCATCTTTGCCCCTTGTGACTTAACGACTTTACAGAGTCACTTCTGGAATCACGAAGCATTGGCGAAAAGGTCCATCAACACACGAATATTGTAACTTATCCTATATAAGTCTCTGGAAGGCTGATGATTACTAGAGAAGCGACCCTAGAGCCCATCCAGCCTAATTCTCCAACAATACACAACAAATTTCCCAACATTATAACTCCGGAAATCATTCTCCTCTTGATCCTCGTCCGCCATCCAAATCCCAAAAATCAATGCAGATTTCTAAATCTATCACTTTCCACTTCACACTTTTCCATGGCTCATCTCTCATTCTTCCTCCCTGCCTCGCTAACAAAAGCGCTGAATCGAAGGCAAAAGATAGACTGGGGCAGGCCTAGAGCATCAAGTACTTATGTTTGGATTTTTCCATTTGTATTACTCATATCTTGTTTCTATTGGTGAAGCATACGGTTGAGTGATATACATGAAGAGTACTTATGAATTCAGATTCTACAGTGATAGAGACGATGTCGCTTTCAACGCGACCGGTACTGTAAGGCCCCAAGCCACAAGTACAGGAAACGACGACTTCACCGAGCAGAGTCCGCCACTATCAAAGACTTGGCCGGAAGACTTGGCCGGACTTCAGCACAGACGTCCGCCGACAAAAACGAGGCGGTACATACGCTTCCTCATACTCACCCTCACCCTGTCGCTCGCGAACACTTTGGACATAGCTGTAGCTACAAGGTATCCGCTATAGGATATTGATACGAGTACTGTGTCTTCATCAAGAGCTGAGGCGACATTGGCGGGAATAACCAACCACAACAATGCCCTCGTTCGATTGCCGCCTTCCTTGTCTCTTGCAAGTTTACTTCCCTCATCCTGAGTCTCGAACTCTTCCTCCAGTTGCCACGCATTTCTCATAAGCAAAACCCTGACACGATACTGAAATAGTATAAGACAGAATCGGAAAGACTGATGCCGAGAACGGTAGAAGGCTGAGATGAGTTTTCTCCGATCAAAGCGTCGTTGGACTTCTACCTTCGTTGGCTATATCTCCCCCTTATTCCAGGTTTTCAACTCTCATATTATTTTTCTCTTTCCCTCCAGCCGCCATGCAAACCCTGCTAGGGTTTGCGAGCTGGTCTATGCATGGTTTCTGAGATTATATATTGAAAGGTAAAGAGCTGAGATAAGTTTTCTCGTATCAAAGCGCCGTCGGGGTTTTATTTTATATATATATATACCTCCCGCTTGTTCCTCATTTTTAACTCTCATATTATTCTTCTGCCATAGCTCCACGTATCTCCTCGTAGCCGGTATGGTTTTATGAGCTTCAAGGTCCTCTATCAGGACGTTATCAATTGATTCACTGCTGTTTTCTCGTATTCTTCACTCCGGCGGTGACGTCGGGAGTTGAACTCTGCTCGGTGATCATAATCCCAGGGATTCCCACTTTCTTTCCTCCCTTTCTTTCCTCCCTTTCTTTCTTCCCCTAACCCATCATCATGCCGTATGAAATTGGTAGGTATCCCCTCATCTTGTATATACTCGTACACTGCTGATACTCTCGTAATTGACGGAGAGAACTTCATCATCCGGGTGGATGTCAAATTTGTAGGTGACTTTTCTCATATCATTCAGAGAAGTTTCTCTTCTCCGCACTCCTCTTGCCTCCCAACCGCCGCGAGGAACGGGACTCCTGGGGCTGTATCAGAGCTAAGAGGAGGGATACTTCACTGTGGTATAGAGGAAGGCAACTGGTTTGGGCAAAGAGGTTAGCATCTATTGGCCTGACGTCAGTGACGGGAGTCCACTGGTGCCTAGCACCCGCGAAGTCGACGACGAAACCCAGAAAATCCTACAGGAACAAGCGGGATGGACCCTTGACAAACTCCTAACCCATGAGGCGATCAGTTCAGAGGTACTCGGCGACGCATCTCGGGTGGAGGAACACCTCCATTTGGATTATCTCAGGCTCCAGAGCCAGGTAAATTCGATAACCTCCCCGTGCCCTACATATCTCGATACGTGCGGTCGTCTAGGAATCGACCCCCTCGAACCCATCCTCCCCTTCCTTCCGGGCACCAAGATCCCCCCTCGCCTCAGTAAGCTCCAACGGCGGCTGAAGCCCTGGCAGGTGCAGTTCCTAGCATGGGCCTAGGATATGGAAAAGACGGACTTGGGTTCCTGGCTATTGGGTGATGAGATTGGACTAGGGAAGACGTTGGCCGCGCTTAGTTGACAGGTGGAGTCGGCTCGTGCCAATATTTATGGGTAAGATGCTGAAACGCCATTAGAGTTTGATTTTTTATTTATATATGTCGACTTCCCTCTTGTTCCTTGTTTCTAACTCTCATGTTATTTCGCTTTCCCTCCGACTGCCACGCAATATTCACACAGACCATCCTACCGCGATACTCGAGCTCATCCCCACACGAACCATACCAGATCCCCAACGAAACCTCAGTGTCAGCGTACGGGCAGTGCAATGGTATCTTACTCGGCGGACTGGAACAATGAGGCCAATAATATTGGCAAACACCGTTGGGGGACCAATTCGTGAAGATCTGCGTAAATTCCAACCATCAGCAGGTAATTAATTGATGAAGCTACCTCTAAAATCGAGAGGACCGAGGCTGAGACTACGATTTGAGGTACCATAAGCTCCTAATCGATCGTTGTATTCCGCTGACAATGTGAAGGTCAAAAGACTAAGATTGAGGTTGATAAGAGGGCAGGGATAGATAACGGACTGGTAAGATGGAATCTTCTGTGATAGCAAATTATTTACTAGAATCCATGTCCAGCTTCGCATCAAGAAACCAACTTCAAGCTCATCGCATGGGTATGGTGTGGCCTACAAGACCCCCAGATCATTGACAAAGCACTCGAGAGGTGGGAAACCCTCACGAGGTGGGGGGAGCTAACAAGCCGATAGGAGGCAAGAAGACGGTAGTGCGAACGGGTGATATGATGAAATGTAATCAGCTAATTCTTTACAGTCAGCAGTAAGCCTGCCTCGAAATTTCCGAGTGATTGCCATTTCCATCGGTATAAGGCGCGTTTGCCAATAGGGGGATTCAGACTGTTCCAACTTTTGGAATAGAACAGTCGCGAGTCAGAGGTGAAAATCATCGGAAGAGGGTGGAACGTGCACTAATTAGCTAGATCACCTTACTAAGCTGATCTGTTCCAGAATTAAGGGTTCGAACTGTTCTAGGTCAGGGAGCTGGAACTGAACTAAATCTTGATTCACTGATTCGCCCAGTGGGAAATTAAGTCGCCGGATCAATATCTCATTGGCTCTACTAGAATAGGCTCGGGTCATTAGCTAAGCGAAAACTGTTCTGATTCACTGGTCCAAGGAACAGAACAGTCTGAATCCCCCTATTCATTAGAGATGGCAGTCACAGGCGGTATATCGTCGATCAAAATAGATTCTTCACTTTCCTGCTTCTTTTTCCCTCCGATTGACATGTCTTTACACTTGATAACTCTCCTCGGGACACTTGAAGGTTGGTTGGGGGGGATAGCTGCACATTTGATCGCTCTGGTCCTCGCTCCGGTGTTGGTTGGACGCTGTGCGTTTGCGTCTCTACCCTCCCGCTCCCCCCGATCGTCTGGACATCGAAATTCCCAATCTATCAACGGAGATAGAAACGCTGGCGAAACAGATTGAACTCCTCCGGAAGGGGTACCGTCAAAGCGCAAGTACAAAGTCGACCAAAATCTCAAAGCTCTTCGCGAAATCAAACGATATCAGAAGAGTGGGGAAAATCTCATAATAAAATTACCATTCAGTCAGATTGTCAGGGAGATGATGGCGGATGTCACGGGGGTTGGTGAACAGCCGTACCGTATTTAAAGTACATAAGGCTTTAGGAGTATTATAGGATGCGACGAAAGCGTTTATAGTATTATACCTATCGAGTAAGTGCATTACCTGTTTGCATTACCATTCAAATCTCACGATTATCACTAACATATCCGGAGTTCATCGGTATACTATGGTTAGTACGCATCCGTCTCTCGAGAAATTCTAGCGGTTACGAACTGCCGCAGCGACTTGCTCGCTACTAAATCCTCCCCATCATGTTTTCCTCCGTCGATTTAAGCCGCGATAACGGCGGTGTTGGTATGGATACGACTTGTTTGAAAGCACCGATATGGCGCAGAGGAAGGCGGATTCGTCACTTCCATGCAGTTCTGTGAATCTTCCACACGCAGCCTGGTCGTGCTCGAAATCTCATGGTGCGATATGTTGCCAGCCAACAGACAGCCTACAGGGAGCGGACTATAGCTGAAGCCAGACACCCACTAAAAGGTTACATACTTTACGAATTTCAAAAGAAAAACGCCATCTCCGCAGGTGGAGCCTCATTCGTTAAGAAATATGATTACCTGTGCAAGCATCCATTTCTCCCAGCTATCATTCATACTAATCATAAGCCTCTTACCTATTTCCTCAGTTCCGATTTACATAAAGGTATTTACGGCCACTGGGTAGATCAGCTCCGTCGCCTCAATATCAAAATTAAGTACATCCCTAGGCTTCACAATAAGGTTATTGATGGCTTACCAAGGACCTTATTTAATACAGATGATTACTCTTCAAGTAAATAAATTAATCTCGTCCGACAAGAGCTTAACACTCGAGGCCCCTCGTAGGTCTGGAAAGATGGTAAAGGATGGATTCGAAGCATTTCTTACTTCATTAGATCCCTCGTATCAATCTGAAGTACGGGAGCATGGTACTATTAATGGCCTGTCTGTGTTTTACCTCGAGGCAGCTTTGACGACTTATATTGACAGACATCCCATGGTTCTCCCTGCTATCTCCAATTACCATAACGATTACGATTTAGGACCTGCACTAGCACCGTTCCCGGAGATCCCATCCTTGAGCGCCTTGCCTGGGTGTCAAGGCCTCGACAGAGCAATGGCGAGCGAGAAGACGCAGTCGTCGTTGAAGCTATTGGCAAGAACTGACATTCAGCCAATCATATTCTTCACTCGGTGTCTTAATGACGCTGAGAGAAACTATTGGCTTATAGATTGGTAATCGCAGGGACTGTGTGGGTTGTAAGCAAAGTAAGACAAATGTTCAAATCTAAATTGCAATCGCCAGTGATTGTCTATACAGACCATTCTGCGCGCTACTCCCATATCGAAACGGATTGCTTTGAGGACCACTAGCACCGATCAGCTGAAATCGCGGCTTGTAAATAACTTCCGAGAGCACGGACTTATGTATATATATATTGATATGGGGAACATGGTGAGAGATTTCAACAATGACATGAATTCGGTATTTATCCTTACCATACCAGGGAATACATAGCCTTTCAGTACCACTATGACACACCTCGGCCACGGTTCCGAAGAGGTTACACAGCGCGAGGATCACTGTTCGCATTATCACGAAGACTGATCCGATGCCAACACCTAGGTGTACGGACGGGATCTGTGTGGTAAAGTAAAGCGATCAAATGGGGAACAACATTCACGACGAGGATTTCGAAGTCGCACGCTCCGAACGATGCTCGAAATCATAATGCCAACACGAGCGGCGTTATCGGACTTTTTGACGGGGACGAGACTTTTGTAAATCTTTTAATTCGACGAGGTTTGATGGGATGGAGAGTGTCTCTTGTAGTGAAGTATCATCTCCCTCCGATTCATTCTTTCTCTCCATCATTCCTCTTTATCTAGATCGAGGTCGACGATAGCGTTGGGTCGTGGCACCGCTGCGTTTGCCGTGCGGAGCATAGGCATATACGACACGGATGCCAACAAAGATCCTCAGCTTTTACGGGACTGAATGCAGGACTCCTGGCTAGGCGTAGTGGATCTTATCATGTCTTCTTTATCATTTGATCTCTCTTTTTCTTTTTCTCTCTATTCAACACTTTTGTATACTCCTATCATCCGCTGAAAAACATGAAATTCCCCTGACTATTAAGACCGGCATAGACTCCGTACGTAAGCATTCCATATTTTGTTTCTCACAGACGCCATGACATCCCCTACGAAACGCCTCTCGCGGGAACACTCATCGTATTACATAGTTTTCGGACATTCTATATGTATTTTTAAGTATTATTCATATTCCTAGTAGATACATGTTGTGAAGCCTTCACTCTGTCAGTCCATGACGAAGAAACCAGGGCTGGAAACCCATGGTACAATTTTATTCAAAACGAACTCTAGAAGATCATTGACAGTGACCATGGGCATAATTCAACACATATATAGGCGAAGGAGCTGCTAGCTAGCAAGTTCGCTATGGATCGAGGTAAAATATCATTTCTTCGGTTACGAGACCGACGCTTGGACGAGGAGGTCATTACTGTTGGCCGACGTACTACAACATACTCATGACCTCCTCACAGGATAGGAACTCTCATCTTTCAAATACAAGACTCAGCACCTCCTTTACCTTCTCGTGAATCGGGGTCCTTGATTCTTACTCTAAGATGCAATGGTCCCTATTCCCTTCTATGTCTTATCTTTCAACCAATTCACAGCTTCATGTCCCAATAAGTCAGAAGAAAGACCTCAGCGCGGAGTTATACAGAGAGGTCTTATACCTTTATTGAATACACTCTTGAAAAAGGATTCGCGAAGGTCGAATATGGTTTTCATGTGTTACTCGGTGCTTTGTCGAGACACAACCTCATAGCAAAGCAACGGTTAGCGCAGCTGGGAATTGGAATTCCGAATCGGAGGGCTGGGTATGTTGTATTTTGACCGGAGGTGTGGTGATGCACATTAGGACTTATATGTTTTAAGGGATATGCGATCCTTGCCTCCGTCCGATAGGAAGAGGTGATGATCTACTAAATCCTGGGTCCCATCGATGATCATGATACTTGGAGGATGGAAGTTTTAAAGACAGTGAGGAAGAAGTAGCATTCAGTCCTAGCTCAGATTAGTAATATATCGCCTCATGTGGATTTCCTTAGACACGTCGTCTTCGCAAGCGTACATTCATCACGTGAGCGAGCACCTAGCTAAATGATGTCTGTATGTAATATATCATTATTTGGCCGCTAAGCAGCTAGTCTGCTACTATCAGGCCCATGCACAACGAGTGTGAGGTCTTCTGCAGCAGCTCTAGTACCTACAAACACCTTATATCTAGGCGACACGGTCCTAGGGTAAGCCTAGCTATGTAATAGTCTAGAGGTAGGCCGATGGGAAATGCTAGATACACGGATTTTCGAGTTCTGAATGGATGAGAAAGACAAGTATCTTTCTGGGGGGGTGGAACAGTATGTACTAATAGTACCTGCGTTCTCCTGATTGATAGTATTAGTCTCCCCCTCACTAACCTTAGCTAAAATAGCTCGAACTGTGGCTACCCGTTTGGATTTTGCAGGTGAACCGCTGGGAAAAGATATCGAGAAAGGCAGTCGAGCCGTGCATTCACTTCGAGATTGTCATGAAGGGATTATGGACGGGGAAATCAGCCTGAGAATGGTCCCTCGGAAACCAGAAGTGTGGAAGCATCTAAATGTGATGTGCTCTGGAGATTTAAGAAGGTATATCTCAGGATTCGGAGGTTGAGGATCTACCAACTAAGACCAAGAGATGGGAAGGAGGCAATTAGAGGTATCTGAAGAGATCGGCTGTATAGATTGTTGCTCTACCTACTTGCTACTGTACGAGCTCACCCGCCCGGTTGTAATTGGCTTCATGAAGAAAAGATTGACTGCTTTGTCCTATGACGTTACAATAACGCATGACTATTGATGCCCAAAGGTAACCGTTTATAGCATTCTTTCGGGCCTCAATGCCATGAAGAGATCATGCAGAAAATGCTTTGTCTGGAGGATGCCTGATTTGATGGGGCCGTTTCCTCGATAACAACAGATTCGAGGGCCTACAGTCTGTGGCGTCGACAGTCTTCGCAGGCCAGCATATGGCAACGTTTGCAACACAGGATGTACTTGCGATGTCTCGTGCCACACATCTCGCAGACCTTGCCGTGGCGCGATCCTTCGAGTTTAGTGAACTTGCCACTGTGGTCGCATTCATGGTTTGTTTGTAGCTCCTGCGCCATAGCCACCACGCGTTCTTGACGGATAGCAGGTTCCAAGGGCCATGGGGCCTCTCTGTCAACAACCTGCTGAGCTCTTCGATTGAGTAGTTCCGGCACCCAGTCGCTACATAGGCATTCCTTCCACTTTACACCGCATCTGTAGCAGAACTCGGCGCTGCATCTACAGCTGTTTTTGGATCAGCTTTTACTTACACGACCGGTAGCAGTAGGTATCACTCACGTCATGTGGTCACAGCCCTCATACCGAAAAACCATTTCACCGCATCTAAAACAGGGCTTCCAGCCTTGCTCATCCGCGAAATTAATAAGGCTCTGCCTTGCTTCATCTGCTGGGCAATCCCCATCATGTGCTAGTGTCTTGCAGTGCATACAAGTTCTACCACTACAGGCCTTACAGGAAGCACTATCCCGGGTTCGCTGCGGCATGGGGATAAACTTGGCGCACTCTGGGTTAGCGCAGTAGATTCTGTCGGTGCTGGTAAATTCCAGCTCAGCACGTCGATAGGCGGTCAGATCTTCGACTGAGAAGTCTACTTCAATGGTTGAGATATCGATTAGTCGGCGGTGACATTTTGGTGGGAAAAGGCTTTCGTCCTTGGCAACACGTAGGAAGAAGGACTTGAGGCACGGCTTGTAATATACATCATTGCATACCAAACGCACTGTGGAATAAGGATGGACGGACTCTCCACAGACAATGCATTCGACTTTGAGCTGGGGCAATTGCTCAAGGACAGCTCTCTGGCGGTGAGCGTAATGGGCGGAAGGGCCCGCAACGCTGCTACAGGACTCGATGCTGAGAGTCGAAGCTTCTGTAGCTCGCAGGACGTAGTCCCATTCAGCCGACTCCGCTTCGAGGCGAGACATCCCTGGCAAATCGGTGACATCCTGAGATGGCAGATTTTCATCTTCATTCAAGCTTAGGGCGAAGTCTCGATCTTGAACAGACTGTGTCTCCTCGACCCTTGATTCTTCGATGGCCACAGCATCAGAATCAACAGCTCTAGCAATGCTGTGAGCGAACTTCAGATCCTCGACGAGAGCAATCGCCTTCTTGAGCTCGGCCTCGAAGTCATCAAATGCCAAGGCAAAATCTGGAGGACTATCTTCAGTCCATTTGCCGGATTGAAGCTCGCGCTGAGCGTCGATTTCTTCGCGTTGAAGCTGCAAAGCAAAGCTCTGGTCGTCGAGTTGGAGGAAGGGGTCAGCGCATGCCATAACTGAGGCTGGTATGATTTGTTGGTCTGAGTTTGGTTCTTGGTCCTTATTGGGATACAGTCTGGGTCAACCAGAAAAGGTGGAGTCTATCTTGTCGTCTTCTGATATTGTCTTGCTATTAATGGGGTTGCTAAAGAGCATGAAGAATGGAGGCAATTGTCCCTTAAATACGGTACGTGCCCCCAACGCTAGTCCAGTTACCCCTCATTTAGCGTGTGTAAGACCGTTAAGAATACTTAGCGCTTTAAAATAGTCCCCCTTAACTTATATATAAAACTATATAATAGTTAGCTACTATAATTATATTAGTATTAATATCTTTATTAGACTAACTATTAAGTTTAAAATTAGCTCTAACTTTTAGTACTAATTAAATATATAGATTAGAATTAGAGTATTAGTACTAACTTTAATACCTTATACTAGCTTTTAGTATTAACTTAAAACAGCCTTAATTTCTTAGTAATCTAACTTAGACTAACTTAAATTACTAAGAATATATTAAGAATTTATAAAAGTAAGAGGTATTAGAGTTTCTCTAAATTTATTTATATATTAGAAATAGAATACTTTTTAATATAATATTAATAGGCTCTTTACTTCTATTAGAATTTATATTACCTTTTTATATATTTTATTTACTTACTAAGAATTACTCTTATAATAATTATAACTAGTAATATAATAGTTTATATTATATATAGTAAGAGATATAATTATAAATAGAAAATATTACTATTATTCTAATTCTTATTCTTATAAAGAATTATATTACTTATTTATATTACTTTATTTATATACGGCTAGGCTGGCCATGAATTTGAGTTTCGGGTATAGTTCTGCGGCAGTAACCGCAGGTCTCTTCACAACCTTAGCATTCGTCTTAGCAGCATCTTCATCGTTATTAGGCAAATGACAGCAGGTGATCGTTGACTAGACCGACGCGATAAAGCCCAAGGGAAGCCTCAAATGCAGCATCTATTCGAGCCCATCTTTCAGTAGACCACAAGCATGTGCTGCAGAATTCTCGGACCATTGAATCAACACTATTAGGAAGAACCACTCTGCATAAAACGTTCCTATTTACCGTGTGATCAAAGGTAAAGATTGAGGCGAAAACGGTGTAAGGGGTTGCAGGCAAGGTATTGCAAAAGTGGTAGAGATGTTGCAAGGCATCTCGAAGAGTAATCTTCGCACTGCACATTGACAGTCAGATCAGATTGAAAACCAGGGTCGATGGATATTCACGCAGTTGACTCAATCAAAAACTCCTGGTGGCTATCTTCGTCAGCTTCCAATCTCTCAATCCCTCCTGAATGCCTCATGTCGTCCATGTATTTCTCTTTCATCTCTGCTCCGAATTTTGCCACTCGAGAAGTGCCTTCTCTTGCCCCTTCGGGAACATGACAACAAAGGTGGACCTTTTGGTCCTTGCCTTTCCCCTTCTCTGGATAAAAGACTTCAAGTCCGGCGGCTGTTCGAAGCATATCACGATGTTGCAAGCAATAATGTCTATGCCTTCCTCACAGACGCTCGTTGCAATGATCGAACTCTTCGTCCAGTTTCGTAGGTCGTTCAATGTTTCTTACTGGGTCACTGATATTGATGAGATCACCGAGATTTGAAGCACGAGCCTGGTTATCCGATGTGCCAACAAACATTCCGATCCGGAGGATATCCTTGAGCACGGGATGCATTGTCAACAGTACAGACAATAATTTCACAGCGGTGCGAATCTTCATGAAATAATACCTGCAGATCCAGGAGACATCTCATGGGCTAGCAATCCCATGACTTGGCGGGCCTTGGGCGAAACACCGCGGTCTTGCGGCTTCAATTGCATATCGATTACAGGAACAGAGAGAGATGCAAAGAGATTGTTTAGGTCGACCTTTTCACCCTCGTTCATGTCCTCGAGGATGCTGAATGCAGCTCGCCTTTGAGCCTGAAATCTGAGTATGCACTGACAGATGTAGAGCTCTGACTTCCATGGGCCAAGCTCATTGTTCACTTCAGTAGCCATGCGGACAAGTCGCTTCGTCTGATCCTGACAGTATGTCTTGCGACTCAAGCGAACCTTGACGTACTTCTCTACATCCTCGCTTTGGAGACTGGACACATACGGATCTTGTTCTATATTAAGGTTCGAGTACAATTGAGAAAGCCTTTGAAGGAAACGCGGGGTAGGACCTGTTCTTCAGGGTGGACCAAAACGGCCATCTCGGGTCCGTGGACAAATCTTTGTAGCTCGTCGCGACTTTGTTTCGGTGTCTTACTGACAGCGCTGAGGTCCTGCCCTCTCGTTCTGACTCAAGTCAGCTATGACGAGGCATCGTTCCTGCAATCACCTACTGCAATCCTTCCCTTTCCTTCTTCCAACAGGGCTGGCAGTCAACCCTAGGATATTTGGAAGCTCTCGTTGCCCCTTTCGCCTCTTTGCGTGATAGAAATTCTGCATGATCTTTAACCACCGGATGACTCCGCACGAAGTGATGGGCTTTGTCGAAAATGAGAAGGGCCATCAAGTCCAGGTGCACGAAGCCATGGATCAATGCACCCAGGAGCACTTGGAGCGTCCAGACGACACTGTTCATGTTTCTCAAGGCAGCGTTCCACATGCCTTGCTCGCTCCACAGATCGATCCCGTCATGAACAATGAGCATTCTGCTCTGGATAGACGGGAGCTGAGTGGAAATAACATTGTACTGTTGCTCCGCGAGTGCCACTATTGGGCAGAGATGCCAAACAAGCTACTGGAGGCTCTCAGCAGCCAGCCGAGGAAGTTGGAAAGTATTCAAAGCACCTTTTCTGGCGTACCCTCGAGCTCCGCCGCGATTCGTAAAAAGGAGAGTGAAAGTATTCAGCTCATTAATAGCATATCAGCGGAACGAAGCTGTGCAGCGAAGGCCATGGACGATTTGGGTGTGGAGGGGCAGACCTGATTACCCCGCTCGCAAGTTTGACCCTCACGCAAGTTGCAGCCTGATTGTGACGGTTTCTTCCAGCAACCCTTACAGTTTCCTCACGACTAAAACTTTCACCTGAAAATTGCACTGGAATGTCAGGCCGAGATCGAGGCAACCGGGGCCGCGGTGACCGCGGTGGTTACGATAGTCGTGGAAGAGGTGGCAGAGGCAGAGGAAGAGGGGACGATCCAGGATACCGAGGCGGGCGAGGTGGAGGACGAGGCGAAGGGGCTGCGGCGGAGGTTTTTTCGTCAGACTCTCCTTCCCATATCGATAAACTTCCGACTCACTTGGCCATACTAGGACTCCGGATCATTCCATCCCTCCTCCTAGCACCCAAGTCACGAAAGTCGAGGATCTCTTCCAGAAAAACCTTTCTCCTGACGGATCGCTGGGCATCGGGGGCCTTCAGATAGACGCGAAGTTTCCTTGCCGGCCCGGATACGGCACCAGAGGGCAGAAGGTTATACTTTGGGCGAATTACTTTGAAATGATTCCCAGCTCAGATCTCCTCCTCTATCGCTATAACGTTGCCGTACAGCCTGCTGCAGTAGGGAAAAAGTTGAGTCAGATCATCAGACTATTACTGGAACTCCCGGGGTATAGCGAATTTCGCCATGACATAGTCACTGATTTCAAGTCTACTCTCGTCTCCCGTCGGAGGCTTAGCCCTGACACGGCCGAACCAGCAATTCAGTACCGAGCGGAGGGTGAGGATGAGCCACGAGCCAACGCACAAACTTATAAGCTACGCGTCGAAGAAACGGGAACCCTCACCGTCTCCGAGCTCACAGACTATTTAACTTCTACCAACGTGAACACGGCTTATGCGGACAAGCTACCTGTGTTGCAAGCTCTCAATATTTTTCTGGGTCATTATGCCAAGTCCTCTCCTGCATTAGCCACGGTTGGGAGCAGTAAGAGCTTCTCTCTGACTCAAGACTCTCCGAGATGGGACCTTGGAGCCGGTCTGACCGCTCTTAGAGGATTTTTCTCAAGTGTTCGAGTCGCGACCTGCCGCATCCTCGTCAACGTCAACGTCAGTCATGGTGCCTTTTACGATGCCATACCGTTAGATCAGTTGATCCAGAAGTACGGCTCAGCACATCAATTCAACCACGTAAAGCTGCAGTCCTTCCTCAAGGGAGTGCGAGTCAGGGTGATCCACCTGAAGGAAAAGAAAAACAAAGCCGGCCAATCTATTGCCAGAGTCAAAACTATCTTTGGGCTTGCAAACAAAAATGACGGTCACGGTCTGGATCATCCACCGCGGGTGCAGAAGTTTGGTGCAGGACCGAAGGATGTAGAGTTCTTCCTCAATGATTCCTCCGGAGCGCCGTCAAGTTCATCAACAGCTCAAGCTGCCGGGACACCAGGCAGCAAAAAGAAAGGCAAGGGTAAGAAGGGCGGCGAGTCAAGTCAGGGGCCAGGCCAAAATGTCCCCCAGGGCGGCAGGTATATCAGCGTCTACGAGTTCTTTAGAAGTGGTATTTATTCCATCACTGCTCAGCTCTACTCTCTAGTAACCAGATGAGTAGTCCACAACCGGTCGATCGCGAACCCAAATCTGCCCGTTGTGAATGTTGGAAACAGGGAAAATCCGAGTTATCTCCCGGCTGAGGTTTGTATTGTAATGCCCGGACAGAACTCACAGGCAAAGCTTGAACCCGCGCAAACGCAACAGATGATCCGATTTGCCGTCCGCAAGCCCGCGGAAAATGCAAACTCCATAACCCAAGAAGGTGTCCGTACTGTCGGCCTTTTACCACAGGGAAATGTCAATCTGGTAAGATCCATGTCTGGGCCCGTGACGGCCAATTGCTCGATGAAGGCTGATGCTTCTAGGGTCGTTTTGGTATATCGGTGACCGCGAGTTTGATTACAGTCCCGGGACGTGTCCTGACCGAACCAAAGATTAGATACAAACAGGATAAATCACCTTTCGTTCGAGGTGGAAGCTGGAACATGCAAGATATCAAATTCAATACCGGAGGGACATTGCGGAACTGGTCCTACTTGATGATTTCCATGGGTGGTTTCCCGGATGCATTCGATCAAGCTGGTCTACAATCTACAGTGGCCCAGTTCCACAAAGCTCTCCAAGATATGGGTATCACGGCTGCTGCACCAACCCCAGGATCGAGGATTGTAGTCAATACTCCCGATGACATGCGAATTGACACCGCACTCAAGAATGTTGCTGGTGATCCGAGGCAGACCAGGCTTGTGCTCATTATCATACCAGTCGCAAACACACCCTTGTATAATCGAATCAAGCACATTGGCGATGTCAAGGTTGGCGTCCACACAGTCTGCGTGGTCGGATCCAAATTTGCCAAGTCATCACCCCAGTATTTTGCGAATGTCGCTCTCAAGTTCAATCTTAAGCTTGGTGGTATCAATCAGTTGGTTGACAACTCGCGACTTGGTATCATCAACGAGGACAAGACTATGGTCGTCGGTATAGACGTGACTCACCCTTCTCCTGGTTCCGCATCCAATGCGCCAAGTGTAGCCGGCATGGTTGCAAGCGTTGACAAATGGCTTGGACAATGGCCGGCGGATCTTCGCGTTCAGGAATCTCGTAAAGAGATGGTGTCTGAGCTCGACTCCATGCTCAAATCCCGTCTCCATCTCTGGAAGACGCAGGGAAAGCACAAAGTCTTCCCCGAGAACCTCCTCGTCTACCGTGATGGCGTTTCCGAAGGCCAGTACACATTGGTTATCGACACCGAGCTCCCGCTCTTACGCAAGGCTTGTGCCGAGCTATATCCGCCTCCGGACACGAAGAAGGGTCTCCCGCACATCACCATCATCATAGTCGGCAAGCGCCACCACACCCGGTTCTATCCCACGACTGCCAGCGACGCCGACCGCTCCTCCAATCCCAAGAACGGCACCGTAGTCGACCGCGGCGTCACCGAGGCCCGCAACTGGGACTTCTTCCTGCAGTCCCACACCGCGCTCCAAGGCACCGCCCGCCCCGCCCACTACTACATCGTGCTCGACGAAATCTTTGCCAAGCGCAAAGTTCCACCTCCCTTCCAAAACGTCGCGGACGTGCTTGAAGATCTGACACACACCATGTGCTATCTTTTCGGTCGCGCCACCAAAGCTGTCAGCATCTGCCCGCCCGCTTACTATGCAGATATTGTGTGTGAAAGGGCCAGATGCTATCTCAGTGGGCTTTTTGATGCTATCACGCCCTCGGGAACTCCAGCGCAAAGTGTATTGGGCGATGGAGGACATCCAGAGGCAAGGACGGAAGACGTGCTGATTCATCCTAATTTGAGGGATACGATGTTTTACATCTAATAAAACGGAGAATAGCAGTTGACGGTATTTCATATGCTGCATCTCATGTAAACGTCAGGGAAGTGGTTTTTGGATATTTACTTCTGATCCAGAAGCTTTATGACTCTTCTCCTACCAATAAACTCCTCATTACTCAAAATCTAACCCCTGGGGCCCGTGCTTTCGCGATAGATTGACCGCGAGGAATCGAATTTGGAATCGAATTCATAAATTTATGCAACGCTTAACTTATAAAAGGTATAAGCTAGCTATAAGTAGTTTAGTAATTCAAGCTAATACTAAAAATAACCTCTAAGTACTAAAAAATAGTTAGTCTATTTTATAAAGGCCCCTAGCCGCTAGATAAGGGCCTTAATAAAAAATATAAGATGTTAATATATAATCTAAGTACGTATAATACTATTAATAATAAATAGTATATTTATTACTATATAGAAAGTAATATATAAGGAAATCTATTCTAGTATATATTATACTAAGACCCCTTATTCTATAATAAATTAAGCTTAATCTAGACTAATTTCTAATAATATATATAAGGTAGTAGTACGCGTATACCCCGTACTAGTCCGCGTATACCTTATCTTAGTACGCGTATACCTCCCTCTATTTAACTTAAGGGCTATATTAGGATATCTTAATATATCTAGCTAGTATAATACGGCTTACTAGTAATATCCTAGCGGTATTAGTTTAGCTTCTTATTATCCTAATAGATATCCTTTTATCTAGATATCTAAGAGGCTAGGTAGCTTCCTTAAGGGGTATTTAAATAGTCCTCCCTCTACTTCCTTAAAAGGTAGAGATTAATTCTTTTATAATTATAAAGTTATAAGAGTATTAAGTCTACCTTTATAATATTACCTACTCGTTAGTAGTTTATACTATCTATTCTAGCCCTTAGGAACTAGCCTTCTAGTTTAGTTCCTAATAGTTCTAATCTCTCTACCTCTAAAGGGAGATAGTCTAGATTATAATAGTATAGTAATATAAAGATATCTAACGCTAAATAAGATAAAGATATATTAGAAGTCTAGTATAATAAAATTAATATAATATTAAAGTCTAATATAAGAGATATTAAAGTAATAAATAATATACCTAATAATAGAATTTCTAATAAAACCCTTACTAGTATAATTATACTTAATAAACTTATTACTACTATTAAAGTTAAAGAAGAGTAGTTAATAAAGGAAAGAAAGCTTTAAGGTATTTAAGAAAGAGTAGCCTAATTATAAGTAAAAGTAGATATAATTATACTAGATCTATATTAGATTACTAGTAGATTAATAGGAGGAATATAATAAGGGTTAAGACTAGGCTAAATAGAGGACTACCCTCTAAATTAGGGTATTAATATATAAGGTATATTAGACCCTAGGGTAGGATCTATCTTTAATAGTTTTACCCTAAGTTAGTCTACTAGAGGCTAGTTAGAAGAACCTAGTAATTAATACCCTAGGAGCTACTTAAAGCCTAAGGACTTACCCTTTTATAAGGGGAAGAATATATATAAGTATAGGAAATAGTATTATATTATACGTATTATATTCTAATTAATATCTAATAAATTCCTAACTAAGTTTATAAAGGTTACCTAGGCTATATAATTCTTAAAAGGTAAACCTACTAAGTTATAAGATTATTATAAAAAGTTATTATTAGGGAGAGTAGTTACCTAGGAGTACTTTACTTAGTACTTATTAAACCTTATTAAGGACCTAGTAAACTACTAGCTCTATAATATATAATTATACTTAGATATATAATAGAACTCTAACTAGTTAGTATAGAGCTTTAATATATATCTAAGTAGGATTAAATTATAAATCCCTCTATTTTTAGAGGAATATTAGCGGATTAACTTCTTTATAAAGTTATACCTAGACCTTTAAAAGGCCCTTATAAACTATTAAGACCTCCTTATAACTAAAGAAAGCCTAGTTACCCTTGCTACTTAGTTAGAAAATAACTAGCGGTATTATATTAAAATAACGGCGGGTAATAGTTATATTACTAAAAAAGGGGATTATTTTAATAGGCGGAATAAAGGCTAGAAGAGGGAAGGAAGTTAAGATAGAGGTATTAATCCTTCTATAAAAGTAGGAAGTATTTAACCCGCTAGTAGCTACGGTAAGTTACTAGACGCTAAGGAAGGATTAATATATTTTAATTATAAAAAGAAGGGGTATTATAATAAGGACTATTATAGGCCTAGGATACCTAGGAACCTAAATATAATACCTATTAATACTATTAAAAAAGGGACTATTAAACTAAAAAAAGGAAGCGCGCCTCTATTAAGACCTTAATACTAGGACGCTTACTTATTAAAAGGGATTTATTATTAATTTATAGTATTAATATTAGTAGTTCTATTAATATATAAGGTATATAGGACTATATAGACTTCCTAATAGATATAAGAGCGGAGATTAATATTATCTCCTAAAGCTTTACTAAGTAATATAACCTAAAACCCCTAGAGGGCTATTAGCTACTAATTCTTAAATAGATAAATAGTTAGTTAGTCTATTACTATAGTATATACTAAGTAGAGTACCGTCTTATTAATAGCTAGGGATAGCTAGGTTAATATACTAGTATATTCTATATAATTAAGAAGAAGGGGTTACTAATTATTCTTAATATACCTACCTTATTAAAAGCTAGGGTATAGGTAGATCTAGGGAGTTAGAAGTAATAATTTCTACTAGACTCTACTAGTATATTTATCCTAGAGCTATAAGCGTTTATAAATACCCTTAAAGGCGAATTAGTAATTTATACTATTATTTATATTAAGTTATCCTAGGCGGAAACCTAGAGCTTTAATAGTAAAGTACTAGAGCTACTTAAAAGTCTTTATAACTTTTTAGATATCTTTTTAAATAAGGAGGTAGGATAACTACCCCTATTTAAGCCTAGGGACTACGCTATTAATATAGATAGTTATAAGCCTCCTTATAAGCCTATCTATAATTTATTATAAAGGGAGTTAGAAACTCTATATATCTACCTAGATAATACTAAGTTAAAGGGTTAGATACAAGAATCTACTAGTCCTACGGGGGCTCCTATTTTATTTATACTAAAGAAGGATAGTAGCTTATAGCTATATATTAACTATTATAGGTTAAATAAGGTAATAATAAAGAACTATTATCCTCTCCCTCTAATTAGTAAAATACTTAATCGCTTATAAGGTATAAAGATATTTACTAAGTTAGACCTTAAGGATACTTATTATAGGATTTATATTTATAAGGGTAATAAGTAGAAGATAGCGTTTTATACGCGGTATAGCTATTTTAAATATATAGTTATACTATTTAAATTAGTAAATACCCTAGCTATATTCTAAGCCTATATTAATAGAGCTTTAACGGGCCTAGTAGATATTACTTATATAGTATACCTTAATAATATTTTAATTTATTTAGAAGATATCTTAAGTTATAAGTAATATATCTATTAGGTACTTAAGTAGTTATAAAAGTCTTAGCTTTACGTAAATTAAAAGAAATACAAATTCTATATTAATTTAGTAGAATTCTTTAGATTTATTATAAGTATTAATAGTATATTAATAGATAGTTATAAGGTATTCGCTATCTAAGACTAGCTAGTATTAACTACGTATTAGGAAGTCTAAGTATTCTTAAGATTTATAAACTTCTACTAGCGTTTTATATACTACTATTTATAAATAGTATCCCCCTTAACTAGCCTTTTAAAAGGTAGTAAGGATAGGAAGAAGTTAAGACTATTTATATAAGGCGCTAGTAAAGAGAAGGCGTTCTATAACTTATATTACGCCTTTATAATTATACCTATTTTAATATATTTTAATCCTAATAAGAAAATTTAGATTAAAATAGACGTATCTAATTTTATTATAGCCGCTATCTTATCCTAATAGGATAATAATAGGGCTTAATATCTAGTAGCTTTCTAGTCTTATAAATTAATACCTATTAAGACTAGGTATAAGATATATAATTAAGAGCTATTAATAATTATTAAAGCCTTTAAGTAATAGTAATATTATATAGAAGGTAGTTATTACGCTATTAAAGTACTTATAAACTATAATAATCTTAGGGGATTTATATAAGTAAAGTAGTTAAATAGTTATTAAGCTTAATGGGCTATTTATTTAATTATATATAACTTTAATATTAAATATTAACCTAGTAAGAAGGATCCTATAAACGCTTTATTACGTGGACCTAATTATAATAATATTAAGATATTATTTAACTAGCTTCTACCTACCTTATAAAATAAGCTAGTAAATTTAGGAAGTATTATCTCTAACTAAAAGTAGCTAGAAGAAACAACTAAGTATATAAACTTATCTAGCTTAAGAGGGCTTAAGAAACCCTTAACTAAGCCTAAAAACTTAAATAAAAGGGGCGTAAAGCTACCTTCCTAATATTAGAGTAATATAGTAGCGCTACTACTTAATCCTATTACTAGGGTTATTAGTTATAAATAATATATCTTATAAGTACTAGTAAGAGTAGTTACTAGACTTAAAACGGCTTATAAAGCTAGATTAGAATTCCTAAAAGAACTTATCCTCTTATTATAAAGTAATAATCCGTGTTTTATTAAATAGAAAGATAAGGTAAAGCGTATAACTTCTAAGTAAAATACTTTTAAATAGCCTTAAAAGGTTAATTTAATAGGATTACTAAGATTTAAAGGAGTACTTTATATACTAGATAATTTAGTATTATATATAGAAATTATTATAAGGTATTATAATAATACTTTAATAGGCTATTTTAAGTTATAGAAAACCTTAGAGTTACTCTAATATAAGTATTACTAGAGTAGAATATTAGTAGATACTAAGTTATATATCTAAACTTATAAAATATATTAAAGGGTAAAAGCTCCTAGATATAAACTTTATAATAATATAGTATCCTTATTATAATTTAAAGGGCCTTAGGAAGAACTTTTTATAAATTTTATTATAGGCTTACTACCTAATAAATATAGAAATTCTATATATAATTCTATTCTTATAATTATTAATAGGTATATAAAGATAGTTTAATACCTTTTAACTAAGAGTACTTATACTACTATTAAACTAGCTAAGATCTTATTTAAGAATATAGTATTATAGTATAATTTACTAATAGGTATTATATTAGATTAGGGATCCTTATTTATAAATACTTATTAATTAGAAGTCTACTATTATATAAAAATAAAGAGATAACTAAGTACTACCTTCTATCTATAAATAGATAGGTAGATTAAACGCTAGAATTAAATATTAAAGTATTACCTTAAAGTATTCTTAAATAAAGAATAAGATAATTAGGTTATATTACTCTTAATAATTAAATTCGCGTATTATAATAGTATTTATATTATACTAGGTTATTTACTATTTTATATAATATATAAATATAATCTATATATAGAAGATAAAGTTAAGGATAACTTTCTAGAAGGAGGAGTACTTATAACTAAAGACTATATAGAAAACCTTTTAAAAGTAAGAGCTATACTAGTAGATTAATAGTAGACTATTTAAGTATAAGTTATAAAGTTTTATAATAAACTTTATATCTTAAAGTCTTATATAATAGGAGAACTAGTAATATTAATTATAAAGAACTTAAAGTAAAAAAGACTTAATTAAAAGCTATTATATAAGTATATTAGTCCCTTTAAGGTAGTAGATATAATTAAATACTAGGCGTACTACTTAAGTCTCTTAATAGTATAAAGAATCTATCCTATATTTTATATTTCCTTATTAAAACCCTATTAGAGCTATCTTAATAAAGGTAAGTAACTATTTATACCTCCTCTAAAACTTATTAATAATAAAGAATATTATAAGGTAGAATAAATCCTAGATAAAATAAAAAATAAAGGTATTTAATACTACTTAATTAAGTAGTCTAATTATAAAAGGGAATATAATTAATAGATATCTATTAAGGATATAAATATAAAAGACTTATAAAGGGAATATAATAATATATATATAATAAAGAAATATTATAAATAAAATACTAGTATATAACTATTATAATAAAACTATTTAATTATAAAGTTAAGTTATATAAGGTAAGTTATAAGTTATATTTATATAATAGAGATTTTAATAAAGAGGTATATAAGAAAAGAATTAATTAAGGGGAAAATCTTTATAACTTAAAAAAAGAATCTTTACTTAAAGGTATAATATTAAGGTTTTATAAGGGGAGCGTATTAAGGCGAGCTAGGGCTTATAAAAGATAAAATAGGGCTTATAATAAATAAGTTAAAGGATAAGGTAGTATCCCTAATAGGGGTAGGTGGAGTAGGTATAAGAGTAGGAGTAATAGGGGTAGGAGGAGTATAAGAGGCGCGAGGGGCGCGGATCTTATAGGTAGAGGGGGTAGAGCTAGCGGTACTACTATTATAAGAAGGGTAGCTAGGGCTAATAGGAGCGGGGGCGGGTAATATAATAATAGGAGAGGTAATAGCCTCTTCCTCCTCCTCCTTTATATCCTTTAGGGTCTCCCTTATCTCCCCCTTATTAAAATTATTATTATCCTCCTCCTAATATATAATTAGCTTATATAAAGATAGTAGAATACTTTAATAATATACTTACCTCCCTTAACTTCTTATTAACCTCCGTTATAATAAGGGTAATTAACCCCTCTTATAAAAGTATTAATATATATTATAAAAAATATATAATAAAAGGACTTACCTACTATTTTATTATATTTAAAATACCCTTTAGGGTAATAGCTACCTAACTACTTACCTTTATATTAAGGTATAGTAATTCCTTAGAGGTTTATAACTTATATAAAAGTATTTTACCGCGCTCCCTTAAATAAATTACTACCTCTACCTTAATTTTAAAGGTAGCGACCCGTATTATAAAGGTAGTATAATAGGGTAACTTTCTACCCTAGAGGGTAATAATAGGGTTATAAGTAAGGAGGCTAAATAAATAGGCGCGGAAGGTAAGGGGGACTTATAACCTATTAATATATTATAAGTAAAGTATATTAAAATCCTATTATTATAAATTAATTTATAAGGCTTATAAAGGTAGTAGTACCTCTTATAAGCCCTATTAGTCTTATAATTATATAATAACCTAGGACTTAAACCTAGGTACTTAGTATATTAAAGATAATAGGGCTATAGGAGGGCTACTACCCTAGTAGTATAACGGGGTAGCGCGGTATAGTAAGAGGGTTTAACTATTTATTATAAAAGTTAGTTAATATAAATACCTTTAAGTATAAAGAGTATAAGTATAATTTAAAAAAAGTATAATATAATAGGATATTAATAAGGTCCTTAAATATATAATATAATAGACTTATATAAGAAGGTAATTTATAAGTAATATACTTATAATATATTTAAAGATAATTAAAGGCTATTATAAGGCGATATTATATATAAAATAATAAAGGATATTAGGTAGAGACTTACCTTAATTATTATTATTATTAATATTACTATTTAATATATAATATTATATTAATAATTAAACCTTTATATTATATTTACGCTTTAATAGTAGTTATCTTATAAAGTATAATAGTATTAATACTAAATATATTAAGATAGAGCTTAAGGTAACTTATAATAGGTTAATATTAATAGTAGTAGTTATAAAAGAAGTTAGAAGTAAATAAAATATAACTTTATTATATACTATATTATATATATTAACTACGCGATTTAACGGCGTAATATTATTACTTAACTTCTATAATTATATATTTATATTATGTATTTATAAAGTAATATAATAATAAATTTAGTTAATAATTATATTCTATTACTAATATATTATAACTATAAAGGCTTTTATATATTAGTAGTATATAATATTAGTAGCGTATTACCGTTACTATATTATTACTATCCTTAGAACTCTTTCCCTTACTTTTCCTACTAGGGTTTTAAAGGTTTTCAACGAGTCCTACTATAGATAGTAATAGTTAGTATTTAGGGATAAATACCCTTAAAGGGGAGGTAATTATTAAGATATCTTAAGATATCTAGCTAGTATAATATAGCCTATTAGCGATATCCTAGTAGTATTAGTTTAGCTTCTTATTATCCTAATAGATATCCTTTTATCTAGATATCTAAGAGGCTAGGTAGCTTCCTTAAGGGGTATTTAGATAGTCCTCCCTCTACCTCCTTAGAAGGTAGAGATTAATTCTTTTATAACTATAAAGTTATAAAAGAATTAAGTCTACCTTTATAATACTACCTACTCGCTAGTAGTTTATACTATCTATTCTAGCCCTTAGGAACTAGCCTTCTAGTCTAGTTCCTAATAGGCTACTAGCGGGTTATATTATACTATTACTTATAACTTTCCTACTAATAGATAGATTTTAAAGGGGTTTAACCTATTAGACTTTATATAAAAATGCGTATATTATAAATATAATCTATCTATAATATATTAAGTAGTTATTACTATTAGGATAGTATAATAGAAGTACGGAGCGTTAAGGAGTAGATAGTCTTCTACTATACTACTTAGATATTACTTAGGTAAGCTTAATTAACTACTTAAAATACTCCCGCTAGCTGATTATTAGGCTAAATAAGGGGAGGTGTACGCGTACTAGAACAGGGTGTACGCGGGCTAGGATAGGGTGTACGCGTACTACCGCCCTATATATAATCCCCTCTTATTCTATATTTATAACTCCTATCTTTCCCTAGCTTTTTTTTAAGCTACTACGTATTATTTATCAGAAACCCCTGACGGGTGACTGAGATTGTCTGAGGCGGATCATTGGAGATTGATGTAGAGAAAGGCAACGGGTTGAAACTACGTTTCCAATTAGAAGCGCCGTCGTAGTCTTATCTCCTTAACATCAAATTGTCCTTGCTTTTATAGCTCTTTGACAAGCCGCCACACATTGTTCACTAGAAAAACCCTATTAAATAAGAAGAATACATGCTTTACGTGCGAGCTCTAGCGAATGGAGCAGAAAACATATATTGATGTAGCGAAGTCGAAATCTCTAGGTTCTAGGTCTAAGAGTAGCAATCTAGGAATAGTCGTTGATCACCAACCGCTCTCTCCTCACTCCCACATTATCCCTCTCAGCTCTACCAATCCTTCCAGCCTTACGCTTGACCCTGAGTCCCACCGTCAGCAAAACTCCAGCTAGCTGGCGGCTGGTGCGCTGTCACGTCTCCCTTCTCGATGGTGAGTGTAGGGGCGTTGAGCCGTCTGGACAAATCGTCCACGAAGGATGCAGATTGTTGGACAGAGCCTTCGGTGTTGTCGTCCTGTTGGTAGAACTTCAAAAGGTATTCGATCTTGGCTTTCACGGACTTCGCAGCATGAGACGAGTCCGGAAGCATCGCACTGGGGGCGGGTTCATCATTCAAGGCAGCTCCGCCACCACCGTCCGTCGCATCGAGAACAGCTATAGCAGCACCGCGATCCCCCTTGGACATGTACATCGAAGAAAGGAGGTGCATCATCTCCACTGCCCAACGATGCGAAGGTCCGTACACGTGGCGCAGATTGTACAGAATGTCTTCCGCCAGATCGATTGCAGAATTGGTATGTCCATGGAAGAAGCGGACGTCGACCAGGCGGCGGCCAAGGGTAACGATGAGATCCTGACTCAAAGAGCTACGTTTGTGGCGAGAAAGCCATAATTGGTTCAAGAGCCACTATCTGGGTTAGTGTTGGACAAAGTTTCATGAATGGATATGATCACCTCTAAGTCATGATAATTCTGCTGCTTGCCCAAGACAGCTGCCACTTTCGAAAGTTCATCTAGGTCCATATCATCAAATCCGAGATTGCTCGTACGACAGAGGCGAATGACTTCTCGGAATACCATCTTGCTGAGTTCATGTAGCTGCGCACCAGAAACATGGTGCGATGATAGCCGAGTAGAATGATCCCCAAGAAGCAGACCGAGCTGGAAGCCGTATTGCACATATGATCGATCTCCATAGGCGCCAATGAAGCGGATAAAGTCAAAGCCGGCAGTTGCAAATTCAGCCACCTTGGAGTACTCACCCACAGCGAGCAGTCGTTGTGTCTCCTCACTCACAGCAACACAGGCTAGTTCAGGGAGCACAGTATCTGCGCGTACTTCGCCCATCTTCTGGATCAGCACCAGAAAGAACATTCTTGTCGCATGAGCTGAGGTCGTGAAGGCCGCACCATAAGACTGTAGGAAACGATCCAACATCTGCTTTTCGAGTTTTTCGCCGCGATAGGAGGAGTGGCGGCTCTTCAGTAGAGCTTGTAGTCTGGTACCGCGAGCTAAGATCAGCTCGAGAGGCGATGAAGCCTGAATCAACGCTTGGAAAGATTCCCACAGCGTTGTCTCAAGGAGAGTTATGGAATAGATACTCGTAAATTCCTCCATGGAACCTTTGATGCGAGTCTCAAAAGCCGCCGAGAAGGTCAATCGAGATCGATCACTCATCCGACGACTTTCTTCCTCGTGCAGTAATCTGTCGCGTTCCTCTCTAACGATGATGTTCTCCCGGATTCTGTGAGCTGTGCTATATCCTTCGGTCGCATATCCGCAGTCGACAAATGACGAGGCAAGTAAGGTTCCAGCGTCAAAGAACACCTTACCTTCGCAGTCTAACTGCAGAACAGAATCGACGGCCTTGTTCAGCTCCTGAACAGCGGCATTCCGACTTTCTGGTGAATTTTCCTTTGTTAGGAACTGCACATACGTAGCAAGGCTCGAGAGACTGGTAGGCGAGTAACATTGAAATTGCGCCTCGTCTCTGTGAAATTGCTTCCTCTGCAAGTTGGTTGCTCGCGCAAGAGTATGCTCATCCATGACGTCGTCAAGTCTGGACCGATAGTGTTCCAACAAGGCGGCTTCCACCCAATCCAATATCTCCAAGACTTCATGGTGAGACGGCAGACCGTCGTTAGCTTGGTCATCGACGATCGACTCGTAGATATGTATTGCATTCGGACTATCGCGTTCCAGTCTGTCCCAGCTCTTGGCTAGACACAACAATGCTTCCAGTGTGATTGAAGCTTGACGTCCGAATACATTTGCACATCCAGTATGATACTCTTCTCTGATTTGATGGAGTGCCTCAGGATCAATGCGCATATGATTCTCAAGTAGTTGAGAGTACCCTTTGAACAGTGATCTGACCGTTTCCTCGCGAGCAGAATATTCCTTTCCCTTTTCCAAAAAGGTCTGCCACAGGGAATGGTAGATCTCCTTGGCTTGTACCCAATTTTTTTCACGAAGGAGAATGACTAGCATTGCATTGAGCGCCGGTATCGCATGCCGGTCATGATACGTCGACCTTTTGAAATTGTCCGCAATCGTCATGTAGCATGTCTTTGCAATCTTGTACTCTCCATGTTTCGTGCATAGGGAAGCAAGCGCATAAGTAGCTTCGACTGTCAGAGGATCCTCGTCACCTAGCGACGCCCGATAATGATCAACAAGTTCTTGTTCTACGCTGATCATTTCACTGCTTCGCCCATTGTCTTCGAATGTCTGGCGAGCGGCCCGAGCAATGGCAATGATAAATCGTGGATCCTGCTGAGCTGATCTCTTTGCGGACCTCAGAACGTGCAAATAAATATGGCCTGCGATCGCCCCCTGGTCAATCTTGCTGTACGCCTTCGCAAGACTGACTGCAATGTCTCCCATAGGTGGAAGGAAGCCATCTAGAGAGCGCTCGCTGCGGGTTTCGAGGACTTCAGGCCAGACTATGTACAGAGTGGAGGAAGCAACTTGTACCACCTCATGCCAGCGCTGCTGAAGTGTGAAACTGTCAACCAAGGTTTGAATAATCTGAATAAGAGATTCGGTGAATGCAGGAGCGCCACCAAGTTTGGCCGACTCGAAAGTCAACATCAATACCTCTTCTGTGGATTTGGGCAGCATCCGCCCGCTCTCGTTGCTGCTTATGAGTTCACTCGCGAATTGAGATATCATTACGTCGACATCTTCTGAGTCGCTAGGGTCCACGGTGTGAACTCTAGACCAATCACTGACAGAATTTAAGATCGTCAGAGCCACTGCTGGAAGCCCTCTTTGTCGGGTCTCGACAGCTAAGGTTCTCAGTAATTGAATTTCTGTCGCGCTTTTGCCACAGTGCTTTTCAAGACTGGCCCAAAGTCCAACAAGGACGATCTGTGCGTCTTCCTCTCTGCTCTGATCGGCAAGGAATCCAGCGTATAAAAGCCCGATCTTCAACAGGTGCACCTGATCCTCGCTGGCGTGCCGCTCCCGGCAGCTTCCAGTGACTTCGTGAAGTAAATCCAGATACACAAGCTCTGCATTCGAGGGATCATTTTGAGACCTATACACTGCAGCTTTCATGATCGATGCTTTGATACGACGGCTGTCAGTGACGGCAAACATATCCATGACACTATCATAGACTACATCATCAAATTCGTCCTGACCTTCTTGTCGTTGGCTTTTTTCTAACACAGTAACTAGCTGGCCAGCTACAGCCATTGCCTGAGGGGAGGATTTGCCATATCGATCAACAGTGAGTTTGTAAATCTCGCGATAGGTCTGAGTGCATAAGGACTCTTGGTCAGTTTCTGCGTAATGGCGGCCAACGCGATGGCTGTATTCGAGAGCCTGGTCGCTGCTTGGACCCGACTGGTTGGTATACATGGCTCTGAGGTATAATAGCATTGTACATTTTCTCACATGGAAGTCGGTGCTGGCGCTTTGGGAAATCGAATAAAGACTCCCCAAGAATTCGGATGCACAATCCGCGCTAAAAGTATGGAAGCCGGGCATGATTTGCTGAGATAATTCAAAAGCAAGGGCAAAATATGACGCTGCCTCCAAGAGTTGATTGGCACTCCGGAGCTGTACGGCCAAGGACGCAGAACTTTGGAGCGTTGCCGAATGATTTCCTAGAATGTCACGACGTACTTGAGCTGCCAATCTCAAGTTCGGAAGAGCAACGTCGGGTGCTTGTATCGTCCAGTATGAGGCTTCGAAAGCGGCCACGAACACGGTATCTGGAAAGATTTCCCTGACCTCACTAACGGAGCTCAGGGAACTAAGATCATCCACTGAGCCCGCCTGGACTGTATGGTAGGTCCAGTATTGAAGAGCGTATGCCAGGAGTGGGTTCGATCGCAACAGTTCCTCCACGATAGCGGAAGCGATTGGGGCTAGACTCAGCTCGACGTGAGGCGTATCTGTGAGTCTGAGATACAACAATAACCGACTGGCTAGCTCGATGTGGATATCGTTCAAAGAAGATCTCAATTTCCTTTCTGCATGCTCGCAAACCGCCTGTTTGACCAAGTGATGACGGAATTGAATCATGTCATTCTCGATTACCATGACAGATTCACAATTCTGATCTATCAAATTACGGATGTCAAGATCTTGTCTGATGCAAGTTCTGTTGACCAGATCGATATTCAACAGACTCTGTACCTCGGCTACGCTGAGCGGCCGGGCGGCGACGACAGAGGCTAACAGCAGCAGGCGGACGGAAGGACTAGCAAAGGCGATTCCAGAGATTATCACGGAAAGAGTGGCATCCAGCGAGCGAGGTAAGCTCTCCACCTGTACTGGCCTGTCGTTGTCTTGTTTTGATCTCCAATATCGAAAAGCCAGGATGCACCATAGGAAGTTGCCACTAGCTCTGTTCAGGATCCATGTGATAGCCCCTTGTGTTTGGCCAGATGAGCCGGTAGGGACTATCTGTTCTAGGACACGGCGAATATCTTGATGATTGTGTGAGGAGTTGATGGCGAACCGGCGGGTAACGATGTCAGGCGGTTGTACAAGGGAGCGGGAGAGAAGCAACAATCTAATCATTGGACTTTTGGAGATGCTGTCGAGCAATCGCTTCAAACATTCAGTCACAAGGCCATCATCACCACTGAGCTCGCTTAGTCCGTCTATGACGATCATCGACTGTCGAGGAGTAGCCTCACAGACGATCTCAAAGGCCTCCCACAGAGCATTGATATCTGCACCGGGGCATTCCGACGTCACCGCAGTATCTTGAGCCTTTGCAAGAGCTGTTTGCAAGCTTCTCTGGCCAGGATTCTGCTCACATGCTTGTCGGAGGAGTCCCTTGAGGAGGCAGGAGACCAGAATCTCGGACGGCAAGATTGGATCGACAACATGACTGAGGACAGCGAAAGTTTGACCACCGACTGGATTTTGGAGGCTTTCAACGATCCAGCCACATAGCATGCTTTTACCACAGCCAGCGGCGCCCTCGATCCAAAGAGCTTTGTCGGAGCTGCGGATGAAATCGAGCATAGGCTTCGAAAACCACTCGCAAGTGAATTGAGCATGCATGCTTCGGGCAACGTAAAGATTCGCATACATGGCTCGAACCATGACGTCGTAGGGCCACAGCCATTGACGGATTGCAGATACCTGTTCTTTGGATTCCTTCGCGCCAACCGCATCGGGCGATAGCTGGCATAACCAGAATTGATCAATCAACTGATCTTTGAGACCGTGTATGATACCGACTGATGTGCGGAAGAGACGTCCCGAATGCGTCCGTGACACGGCATCTGGAGAATACGTCACATTTTCATTCATCACATTCAGTACCGCGAGCATGAGTTGGTCTAGCAGCTGTCGGATCCTTTCATGCTTGGGGAATAAGCTCTTCTGGCGTAGTACGAGCGAGAGGACCCTGTGAACTTCGGAGAGGATTGGATAGGCGATGTCTATGAAGGCTGCTTCGCCAGAGCTCATGCGTAGGAGGTCGTAGCAAGCAGCATACATTTGGGAAGTCGTCGTGTCCATCAAGACCGTGGAATGACCATGGCCGATGTTCGACTCGGAAATTTGAAGTGCCAGACCTAGCAAGGTTAGGTACCGGAGTGGTATTTGCAGGACATTGGGAACATACCTTCCAGTAAACGAAGAGCCCGATCCCACATCGAGGCTCGGTGAGGCATCCGATTGAGACGCTCAGAGGAGACAGCGTGGAGGAAAGCGTCGAGTGAGAGCTGGTTGGTCTTGGAATTGCCTTGTTGCTGCAACAAACTTTGTCGCCCAGATCGTGATGCTTGATCATCTGGCGGAAGGTAGCCAGTACTTTGGTCAAAGTCGAAGGCGACAGCGTTTGGAGGTCCGTGGGAGTGACTGTCTTGGTCCATCTGAGCTGCGCAGACATCGGCAGGCTCGTGTGTAAGGCTGCTCCCCCGTTTATGGGACTCGCCAATGGCTGCTGAGAAATTTGTGGATGGTCCTGCCGCCATGGAGAAACGGTGCGGAAGGCCAACAGCGGATTGAGGCAACGAGGTGGCCATGTTTGGAGAATGAATAGCACCGTCTTCGGATAGATTGATGGCCGCCGACCTTGAGTATTTCTTCTCTGCAGGAGAGGGAGTACATCAGAAAACGTTGTAGGTATGGAAGCTGGAGAGTGGGAGGCTTACTGTATGAGGCACTCCTGACGGCCAGCATTCCTGATGAGTAGCTAGGAGGTGGTCTAGATAGAAGATGCCTCAGAGGAAGTGCCTCAACAAGGTATACAACGACTGGGAATGGGAGAGCGGGGAATGGCTGTTGGAGGTTGGATATAATCTTGTCAGAGAAAGGGTGGGAAATGAAGGTAAAAGGATGAAGGATATGGGTAGGGCATGGTTCGATGGAGGCCGACTATTATGATAAGCAGATACAGTAGTCGCGATGCTGGCAAAGCAGAGACTGGGTCGATGTGATGAATGTAACGCTGATGTTGCTGGGAGGAAAGAGGGGAGATCATGGACTGGCCTTCGAGTGGGTGGTGCTTTCCTTCACGAACCTTCTTTACCTATATCATTCTGGGCACGGGAGTATAGGCATGGACGGCAGGAGGAAAGAAGATATAGAGGGGGGAGTAAAAGACGGGATTGGTATCTACACCCAGGCAAGCATGTTTGCTGAGATGTCGACGAAGCCAGGCTTAGGATCCGAAGACTCAGGACTGGCTGTAGGAGTACGCCATATTCAACGATCGAGGGACTGCGTGACTCCTCACCAATTGACTACTACATTCGAGATCTATCTGCATCAAGTGGATGCATTCTTCTTGACCTGTAGAGTAGTCCATCTTCCTATCTAAGTCAAGCTTTGTCGGGTCCGTAAAGCTGGGCTCAATCGCCGATGGCATACATACCAATGCGAACAGCCACGCTATGATTATCACGATCGACTCTCCGTACAGACTGTCGCACATGACGTGGAGTCGAAGAGTAAGAAGGTAAGGTACTTAGTAGTCGCGTTCATGATTGAGGTTTTCACGAGAAGCACTAATCGGCGCCCCACCCCTAGTCGCTATCACTCCTAGGGGTTCCTACCTAAACGTTGGATTTACCTAAATATTAGATTTTTTAATATTCTATTCTAAAAGTATATACTTCTCGCCCTATAACTAGCTAGTTATAAAAGTACCTTTTAAAAGTATAAATTACCTTCTAATACTAATAGTCCTACTAGTAGAGAACTACTTTTATTATTATATTAGCATTTTCTACTTTAATTTCCTTAGTACGTTTTTCTTAGACTAGTATCTTCTTATCCTTCTTAGCTAGTTACTCTACCCTTAATTAAGCTAATACTTATACCTAACTAGTAGTTATCTAGCCTCCCTTCTTAGTAATAGTACTCTTAAGTAACTTATATTCTTTCTTTATTATAACGGCCTTATAGACTACCTTAAGGTCCCGCTTAACTAATAGCTAAGAATATATATCTATAATAGAACCCTTTAAAGTATAATCTATTAATTATTAGAAGGCTAGTTATACTACTTAAAACTCCCTTACTATCTTCTAGATATATTCTAGATATATAATAATATTACTAGCGGTATATAGCGTATATCCTAGTACTACTAATAGTAGGAGAGGAGTATTAGAGTAGTTATCTTCTAGTTTTATAACTTATATCTTTATAAGTACTACCTTAGAATTAAATAAGATAAATCTAGTCTTTTTAAAGGCTAATTTAATATTCTAAATTATAAATATCTTACTTCTTATCTATTTAAATACGCTTAGGAAGTCTAGGTAATTAAAATCTATATTTCCTACCTATACAGCCTTATTAATAGACTTGTTATAATAATTCTTAAATAGCTAGAATAGATTAATATCTAATAGCTAAGTAAGATATATTAAATATAACTTTAAAATAAATAATTTTATACTAAGAGTCTTCGCTATTATATAAAATTTATAGGTATAATAGGAGTTAAATCTATTAAGAATTAATACTTAATACCTTTTATACTAATAGTAATATAAGAACTTATTAAAATAGAGTAGCTATCTAAGAGCTAGCTTATTATTTAAATAGCTAGAAGGTAAATAGGCTAGTATATAATTTAGTAAAAGGTTATTTACCGCCTATTTATATAAGATATTTTCTCCTTTTAGTATTAGGAATAGTAGGATACTATTACTAGCTCTATTAATATATTCTACTAATATAATATAGTCTTAATTATCTATATTAACTAGTTATAAAGGCTTACTCTTATTAAGTATTACGATGTAATAGGCGATTTTATAGCTAACTTAGAAGCCTATCTTATTTATATTCTAGATATTATAATCTTATATCCCTAGCTTATCTTTCCCCCTCTTAAATTTATTATAAAGTACTAGTATATCTTTTATATTATAAGCGTTCTTTTAAATAGCTACTAGGGGTATTTACTTATATTTATAAAACTCTAGATATCTCTTAAAGAAGTATATAACCTAGGATTTACTAAGTTTTTAATAGTAGCTAGGCCTCTTTCTTAAGATAAATTTTATAATATTATAAATATATTAAATATAAACTAAGTATATAATATTATTAAGATATAGTATATAATTATATATAAACTACTCTTTATCTAGCGTAAGTTATATATAGCTTTATAATTAACTACTCTTTAAGGCCTTCCTTATAATATATCTTTATACGCGTCTTTTCCTAATAGTAAAATATCTAGATATAATAGTAATACTAGGAAAGTCGCTATTAATAAATCTATTATAAGCCTTTTATATACGTGCCTCTTAATCCTTATAAGCTATAAATATAATATAGTTAATAGGAAGTAGGTAGAGATAGGTTAATAATAAATATAAAAATTCTAACGTTAGGATAAATCCAACGTTTAGGTAGGAACCCCTAGGAGCGACAGCGACTAGGGGTAGGGCGCCGATTAGAATAGTAGTATAAGGCTTGGCATGCTGACCAGGCCGAGATAGCTCTAGCTCCGTTCCATCTATCAAGAGATTAAAATAGAATACCGTAGAAATTATTGTTTATATCACATCTTCTCATCCAGTCTGATAGTTGTCTTTGGACATGACTTAGGCTGGACTGTTCGATCCGGAAAGCAGTAATCATGATGCCCGCCCCCCCTTGATAGTCTCAAGTGTGTTGTCGGCAGTTGGCATCGGTCCAGGCTGAAGTAGTCCTGAGTGAAAGTGCATGGATGACATGGTGATGACGTAGTCTCGATGCTGAGAACCGCGGGACGAGACAATTGTTCTGCACAAATTACTTCAACATACGCATACGATAGAAGTTGTCCGCGGTGCAGCCTGTCCTCTACGACGACAAACAGCACAACCAACATTCACGATACCACCCAATCATCATCAACATGGCAGTGGTAGCACAGGCAGCAAACTTGATTGAGAAAGCACTCGGTCATGGCGACAATGCTGTGACCGAACAGAACGTGACCAACCCCGGTCGCGACCGTGAGAAGTACGCAGACCCTTCCGGCGAGAAGATGAAGGCCCTGATCTGGATGGGCAAGAACACCGTCGAAGTCGGTCAGTCCCATCGACCGCATAGCATATTTCCCCCGGCCCCCCTTTTGCTCCCTCGCTAACCATCGTACCCTACAACAGCCGAAGTCTCCAAACCCCGAGCCTTCGAAGACCGCGATGTCATCCTCAAAGTCACCGGCTCGACCATATGCGGCTCCGATCTCCATCTATACCACGGCTCCGTCGTCGAAATGCAAAAGGGCGATATTCTAGGACACGAATTCTGCGGGAAAGTCGAGAGCATGGGCAAGGCCGTCAAGGGGCTCAGCGTCGGCGACCGCGTCGTTGCCTCCTTCCAGATCGCCTGCGGGGAATGCATGTACTGCAAGAAGAAGCTGTCCTCGCAATGCGAGCGAACCAATTCAAACTCGTTGGAATATGGCATGTATGGTGGGAACACTGCGGGCATGTTCGGCTATAGCCACTTCACTGGCGGCTTCGCTGGCGGACAGGCAGAATACGTGCGTGTGCCGTTTGGAGATGTCAACCTCCTGAAAATCCCAGACGACGTTCCGGACGAAAAGGCATTATACCTCTCCGACGTACTCGCCACAAGCTACAACTGCGTCGTCGACACCGGCGTCAAAGAAGGCGACGTCGTCGCCATCTGGGGTGCCGGACCCATCGGCGTGATGTGCGCCGAATACAGCTACACGCAAGGAGCCTCTCGCGTCATCATGATCGACGGCGGCGCCGCATCATGGCGACTAGACTTCTGTAAAGAGAAATTCCCCAAGATCGAGACCCTTAACTTCACCGACCTCCCCAAAGGCAAATCCGTGACCTCCGCGCTCAAGGACATGGAGCACGGCGGCCCCGACGTCGCGCTCGAGTGTGCAGCCGGCGAATACGCCAAGGGGTGGGCGCACTATTTCGAACTGATGAGCGGTGCCGAAACCGACACGTCGGAAATCGTCAACGAGATGATCACGTCCGTCAAGAACTACGGCCGCTGCGGCATCACGGGCGTCTATGTCGGTTTCACGAACCATTTCAATATCGGCTCTTTGATGGAGCGTGGTATTCGCTTGATTGGCAACGGACAAGCGCCTGTACATTTGTATTGGGAGAAGCTGCTGCAGATGATTCAGGAGGGAAAGACGGATCCGTATACCATGTTGACGCACCGTGTCGATATCGACGAGATGGCTACGCTTTATCAGAAATTCGATGAGAGGGCCGATCGGATCCAGAAGGTTTTTGTGCAGACGCGGTTTTCAGATCCGCCGGCTGAGGGGAGCCCGAAGTTGACGTCGTGGAAGTAGATGGTTTGGAGGCTGGAGGAAGGGTTTTGTGATTTATGATGTCAACGTTATTTAAGTCATAATATCCAAAAACATTTTTTCGTACACAGACGTTTTTTCGGAGTCTCCAGTGTCAGTATGATATTATTGTGGCTTACTTCCCATGTACTGGACCTAGCATGTTGCGTGGTAGTATTCTGCAGCTTTGGAATGAAGACTGGCATAGATCTGGATAGTCGCTGCAACGCTCACATATCCCCAAACACAAAAACCCCCTTCCCCTTCCTATACCCCTCCAACGTCCCCTGCACCGCATCCACCAAATTCCTCCTCTCCGTCCCCCACCCCCACGGCACCTCCACAACCGGCCCATCCCTAAACTCCCCCCTCCTCATCATCTCCAAAAGCGCATCCACAGTCCTCCTCTTCTCCTCCGGATGCCGCTCGCTCCACCGACTGACCCAAAACCCTTCGAATTTCAAATCTTTGAAAATGAGCATGCCGGCCCCCACCCTCATCGGTTTCCCGCTCATGCCCCCATACGTAACCATGACACCCCCAGGACTCAACACCTTTGCCATCGCCATCCCCGCCTCGCCCCCTACACAATTCAGTCCTAGCCTTATGCCCTCGCCCCCCGTCCATTCCTTAACCTTCTCTCCGCACCCCCTCTCCGCCACCTCCTCCTCACCCA